>BNJT01001211.1_pt1 | contig 850843 bp, 1200 predicted proteins | sample 8540491 | NCBI WGS metagenome assembly BNJT01 (sample SAMD00202455, study PRJDB9452) | human saliva metagenome | host: Homo sapiens | reverse complement strand
CACATGTATTGTTGCGGGAACCAGTCGCTGGTGCCTGGTCTTGTGGTGCAAACTGTTCTGATAGTAGGGCCCTGTGCAAAGCTACGTTGTCTTTTGTGGTAAGCAGAGAGTATTTCTTCCAGGGCTTTGTTTCGTTGTTTTCTTTGATAAGAGCAAAGAGGCTTGATCGCGTTCCTCCATCTATAAAGGTGCCGCCGAAAATTTTATGTCGACAGTGTCTGAATTGATTTGAGCGGAAGCCAAATATCTCCGAATCGGTTGAAGGACGACCATTTTCTTTCTCTATCTTATGCAGATATCTTCTATTTCTTCGGGGCTTAGAGCCGCCTCTTCCTCGTTATATTTCTCAACAAGCTTTCCAACGCGCTTGATGGGTTCTAGGCCCGCGATTGATCGTGAAAATACTTTTGATCAAGGCCTTTGTACATGTGCGCTGAAGCATGCGGTCGTGTTCCGCATCTTCGCTCTTAACAGGGAAATGTTCATCACGCCGCAAATGCCCATGAGACTCATATTTTGGAGTAATCTCACGCAGCACTTGTGCTCCGCGATTTATCATTTCGCGGCGAGGGCCCTATGGAAGAAGCCATCAAGCTTTTCCTCAGTTAGAAGGGTGGCGCGTAAAGCCAGCAAAGCTCCTGAATTTCTTGCTCGCAGGGCTGGTGCATCAGCTTCAGTTGCAGTACCGATGCCCTCTCTGGAAGTCTGAAAGAAAGAATCATAAGTGATTTTATTTAATGGTTGTGTGCTTTTGTATAAAACGCTGTAACACAAAGATAGCACAAAACGATGGAAAGGCAGAAAGGTATATAGCAACTCGTTCTTGTCAAACGAAGCCCATCAATCTATGATTGTAACTCCATATTCTGCGTGTAATGCCTAGTTTGTATGTGATATAATTTTTAATAGTCTGTAGAATTCAGGCGTTTAGAGTTAAAATTACTCTTAAACAACGGCCAACATTTAAAGGCTCTTTGTCGTCATAATACTAAATTTGTAGTAAGCGGCTATTGCTGAAGAAACTTTTACAATATTAACTAAAAACTAGTCACTTAACATGAAAAGAGTGTTTTAATACCCAGCTTTGACAGCTGGTATACTCCTTGATTTCGAGTTGCGCTAGCAAGAAAGATTTCGCAGGAATCGCCAAAATGAGAACCGTGAGACTTACCACAACCAACTACCAAACCGCAAAGGAGCAGCTTGCAGCTTCGCGAGGCTAAAGTTTCGGCTCTTGAGGACCAGCTGGTACAGCAAAAACGTAATTTATGCTTCGCTGCAAACCCAGCTAGAATGAGAGCTTGCTCAACGCAAACTCGAACAATATTAATATATCAAAGCTTGTCGATCAAATCAACGAGTCGAACAACATACTTCGTCACCTCGTTGAGGTAAAGACCAAAAGCGACTCGCTTTAATATAGATTGACAAACAACCTTACTCGTAGTTTCCAGGCAAAGAAGAGATGAAAGAGGTTGACGTGCAGGTGCTCAAGGTGTGAAGTTTATATTTCATTGGCTGATAACATGTACTGTACAAAAGCGGTATTGGCTATGAGGATAAACGACCGCGCAGGAAGAGCCTTAAGTAAGATTGCGACAGGTGCATCATTACCGACTATAAGGATTACGATGTTCTTGTGCAGAGGGTAATACCGATAATGTTCCTGTAAATGCTGCAGCAGCATCGATGATGAACATACCCGTAACAATCCGGGATCTCTCATGTTTACGCGCTTCTTCGGTGGGTGCCAGCATTTGATTTAATCGCTTTGGCGTGGCTCCTAAACGCTTAACAGCTGGTGTGCCGTGAGTGATGAATCCGCCAGGCAGTATCGACGCCGAGCTGGGCAAACAGCGTAACCGTCGTACACATGATTATTATTACGCCGAAACTCCCGATCAGTTCATGGATCTCATTGACAAAGCACCAGAAGAGACAACCATTACGGTTTTACTAAACATTGCTGCGGTTCCGAAAGCGCTTTTTCAGCTGGAACCCGTTTTCTTTTGTGTTAGGTTGTAGTTTATAGGTTAGCAGCTCGACGTTTGCGCCGTTTGTGTGCGGCGTTTAGCCGTATGATTTGCGTTTGTTGTCTTTTGTGGTGGTGTGACGACCGTCATATAATGCGTACGACGGTCGCGGTACGATGTGTACGACGGTCGCCATTAAACGTGTACTACGGCCGCCGTACAACTTATAAAATAACGTAATGAGCAGACGGTTCAATATAAATTGAGTAACTTTGCAAGCATAACGATTAGTTCACTCAGGCATGAAGAAGATAGTTTTGTTAGTGCTTCTTGCCCTTTTGTATAGGCTGCAGTTGGGCGCAGATGCACGCCTACAGCACGAATTTTACATTTTCTGAAAACCAATTTTGTAGATACTATTCCTATTGAATTGGTCAATGGGCGAGATTTTGTTCAATGCTGAAGTGGGCGGTGTGATACGCAAATTTGTTTCGATACAGGCTCCAGTCAGGGAACCATCTTTGCTCAAAAATGGAGCTATTCCTGTATCAAAGAATTGGGCAATGTGTTAAGTCGTGACGGTGCAGGTCATCAAGATACCACGAAGGTGGCAATGTTGCCTAATTTTCGTTTAGGACATCTTGAGGTGTCGGGATATGTGGCTTCGGTATTCAAACAGCAGGTAAGGCAGAATTATGACGCCATTATTGGCTTTGATATCATTAATAAAGGTTTCGTGCTGTAAAATTGATACACGCCGTAATATCATGATTCCCGACCGACCGTCGTGATGCTTTTCGACCGTGAGATAGATACAGCATCGGGTATAAATTACGTTGGTGGGTTCCGTATATTTTGGTTAGTCCGTCTCAAGCGTCATTGGGACGAGGTGTTGTTTGATACGGGTTCTCGCCAGCTCTTTTACAATGAATAAACAAAGCTTTGACAAACATGCTTACAAAAGTAAACAGGTAAATGCGCAGGTTGAACAACGCGTAAAGGCATGTGTCAATAGGGAGCATGGGTGCTGAACGTCCTGACGAGGTGGCTTTTCTGAAAATGGAGCGTTTGCGTTGGGATAATTTTGTGTTTACAAACGTGCGTGCTATCACAACGCAGGGGGCGAGTAGGATAGGAACTGACATATTAAAACATGGAACCATAACGATTGACAGTTATCGCCGTAAAATAACATTCATACCCTATGATGGGCGTGATAGCACGGAGGTTAATCAATAAAACCCTACAGCATTGCCTACGTGCCCTATCAGGAAAAACCTACAGTAGGGGTTGATTCTTCCAGGCTGTGACGAGTATAAAGCTGGGACTGCGACAGGGTGATATGCTGTTAGAAGTAGACGGACAACCGTTGAAAAGCTTTCTTGATTTTCAGCATTTTCCCTTTGTTATAGGTCGTACTTATAAAACTGTTGGTGCGTACAAAGGAGGGCAAAATACAAAATGGTTATGATAACAAGGTGATATACTTGTTTTTAATTGACAACATTATAATCTTCAATATATGACAAAAAGCAAAGGCTTTAGTTTTTGATATCGACGGGCACGTTGGTGTCGTTTAATACGCACGTTATTCCTGAATCGGCAGAAGCTTTGCAACGAGCAAAGGCTGCAGGCTTGAAAAGTATATGATCTCAACAGGTCGCCCTGTGCCATTTATTATGAATTTGGGGGCAGATAAGTCACCTGATAGACGGCTATATTACGGCGAATGGTGCGCTTTGTGTTGTAGGGTCAACGAAAAGTTTGGTTGTCATAATCTGCGAAAAGATGCGGCCGAAATCGTGATTGAAGGCTGTCGAAAGTTCGGGAAAGCATGCGTTGTTGTGGGGACGGAACATATAGCAGTGTTTCAAAATTCGCCTGAGGTGGAAGAGCAAATTTAGTGCAAAATCTTGGGCTGAAAGACTTTTCCTTTTGTTAGTCTGGACGACGTTATGAAAGAGCCATTGATGCAGGTGAGTCCTTTCTTTTTCACCAGAAGAGGAGGCTCTGATTATGCCAAAACTCAAAGAATGTGTAAGTGCGCGGTGGTCGAATTATTTTGCAGATATAACTCCATATCGAAGCCGACAAAGGTAAAGGACTGCTTACTATGGCTGCCTCACGAAGGCTTAAAGGTGAGCGAAACCATTGCTTTTTGGTGATGGAGGTAACGATATTTCAATTCTGCGTCAAGCGGGATTGGGAGTGGCATGGGCAACGCGAAAGACAATGTTGAAGGCTGCGGCCGACTATGTGACAGCAAGCGTTGATGACGACGGTATAAGCAAGGCTTTGGCACATCTTTGTGGGCTGTAAACAATATCGCAAAAAGAAATGGCGGTTGAAGTAGATTTGTTTCAAGATTAATCATTATCTTTGCGCAGGTTTTTACAGAGGAAACAATCTTAAAAACACTAAAAACATGAGCCAAAGAAAAGTTTATTGATAGCCGAAATAAGAGATTACATCATGATTGGCATAGCAATGATAAGCTATGGTATAGGTTGAATATCTTCTTATTGCCGAACAGTATCGCTGTTGGCGGTGTACCTGGTGTGGCATCTGTTATATTTTGGGGGCTTAAACGTGCCTGTACAGGTGTCGTATTTCGTAATAAACACTATTCTTTTATTGATAGCTTTAAAAGATTTTAGGGTTTAAATTCTGTATCAAAACCATTTATGCCGTTTTTGTTTTAACAACGTTAACAGCGGCGTTTCAGAAGTATGGAGGAGGTACGGCTCTGCTGCACGATCAGCCTTTTATGGCTTCTATCATTGGCGCTATTTTTTACAGGATCGGGCATTGGCCTCGGTTTTGCGTTTCATGGCCTCAACAGGAGGTACCGATATTATTGCGGCAATTGTAAATAAATATCGCGATATTTCGCTGCGAAGAGTGGGTGATGTTGTGCGATATTGTGATTATTACGTCGTCTTATCTCGTTTTTCCACGATTGGGAAAAGGTGCTTTACGGATATGTTGTGCTGTGGGTATCGAGCTTCTGTATCGACCAGGTGACACAGTCGATGCGTCGCAGTGTGCAGTTCTTTATTATCTCTGACAAGTATCAGAGAGATAGCCAGTCGTATTGCATGTATATCCTCATCGTGGCGCGACGGTGATTAGAAGCACACGGTTTTTATACAGGACACAACGTAAAAATGTTGTTTATCATGGCAAAGCGCAGGAAAGTAATGTGATATTTTCTATCATTAACGAAATTGATCCTAAGGCTTTTGTGACGCAAACTAACGTGATAGGCGTTTACGGTCAGGGCTTTGATAAGTTTAAGGTACGTGGCTACAGCAGAAGTCGCAGGCGCTGACGCCTGAGCAGAATGCTGCGCTGAATGCCTGATAAAGGACGAGCTGCAGTAGTGTTTGTGGAGTAACACTGCTTTTTCTTAAACAAAAAAGTCGGATTGTAACGATCTGAGAAAGAGAAAAGGTGCTCCCTATAATATAAATAAGATGTAATCTTTGGGGTAATCAAAGAGGGAGTTTCATTTTTATACTTTTTGTTCGTGGGAGGTTTAATTTGATTTTTGTTTGTCTTCCGTTGATATTTGTAAAAGAAGTAATCCAAATATTATTAACATTGCCTTGCTATTATAAAGGGATATACAGCAAAAATCATCTAATTATAACAGGGAAAATCACTCGTTTTAATCGCAAATTTTGTAAGAAAATCGGAAAAATGCGAGAAATTTGATAGTATCGCCAAAACATTTGGAGGAAAACCAAGAAACTATATACCTTTGCAAACGCTTTCCGCTAAAAAGAGCGGTATGGCAAAACAACGAGTTCTTTGAGATATTTACATAAACAGAAGAAGTAGTACAGAAGCGGTCTTTTTCTATTTCTGCCTTCGGGTGGTAGTTATTTCACCTTCGGGCTGGTGATATAATAGTATAAAGACTGGTAAAAACAAACGAACCGTCCATTCCCTCTTTTTAGTCTTGAAAGACGTAGAAGAGTTTGATTACATTCATTACCTCAAACTTCAATATACGGATAATCGTACTGAGACAGACATTACATAGAAATTGATATTTTTACAATGGAGAGTTTGATCCTGGCTCCAGGATGAACGCTAGCGCACAGGCTTACCATGCAAGTCGAGGGGAAACGAGAAGCAGCTTGCTGCTTTTTGTCGTCGACCGGCGCACGGGTGAGTAACGTATCCAACCTTCCCATAACAAAGGGATACTCCGCAGAAATGCGGTCTCAATACCTTATGTTCTCTTTATTAGGCATCTTTTATAGAGCAAGAATTTCGGTTATGGATGGGGATGCGTCTGATTAGCTTGTTGGCGGGGTAACGGCCCACCAAGGCATCGATCAGTAGGGGTTCTGAGAGGAAGGTCCCCACATTGGAACTGAGACACGGTCCAACTCCTACTGGAGGCAGCAGTGAGGAATATTGGTCAATGGGCGGAAAGCCTGAACCAGCCAAGTAGCGTGCAGGATGACGGCCTCTATGGGTTGTAAACTGCTTACAGGGAATAAAAAGGAGCACGTGTGCTCTGTTGCATGTACCCTGCGAATAAGGACCGGCTAATTCCGTGCCAGCAGCCGCGGTAATACGGAAGGTCCTGGTGTTATCCGGATTTATGGGTTTACAGGGAGCGTAGGCCGTAGATTAGTGCGTTGTAGGAAATGTAGGCGCTCAACGTCTGCCTTTGCAGCGCAAACTGGTTTACTTGAGTATGCGCAACGCAGGCGCAGAATTCGTCGTGCAGCGGTGAAATGCCTAGATATGACGAAGAACTCCGTGTGCGAGGCAGCTTGCGGAGCGTTACTGACGCTGAAGCTCGAAAGTGCGGGTATCGAACAGGATTAGATACCCGTAGTCCGCACGGTAAACGATGGATGCCCGTTTTTGGCTTTATTTTCAGCCAGAGACAAGCGAAAGCATTAAGCATCCCACCTGGGGAGTACGCTACGGCAACGGTGAAACCTCAAAGGAATTGACGGGGGCCCGCACAAGCGGAGGAACATGGGTTTAATTCGATGATACGCGAGGAACCTTACCCGGGCTTGAATTGCAGACGACGTATTTAGAGATAGATATTCACTTCGGTGCGTCTGTGAAGGTGCTGCATGGTTGTCGTCAGCTCGTGCCGTGAGGTGTCGGCTGTGCGCATAACGAGGCGCAACCCCTGTCTTCAGCTGCCATCAGGTGATGCTGGGCACTCTGTAGATACTGCCACCGTAAGGTGTGAGGGAAAGGTGGGATGACGTCAAATCAGCACGGCCCTTTCACGTCCGGGGCTACACACGTGTTGACAATGCACAGCAGCTTGGATGCCCGCAAGGTCATTCTAATCAATAAAGCCTCCCTCAGTTCGGACTAGGGGTCTGGCAAACCCGACCCCACGAAGCTGGATTCGCTCAGTAATCGCGCATCAGCCATGGCGCAGTGAATACGTTCCGGGCCTTGTACGCACCGCCCGTCGAGTGCCACGAAAGCCGGGGTGCCTGAAGTCCGTGACCGTAAGGATCGGGCCTAGGGCAAAACTGGTAATTGGGGGCTAAGTCGTAACAAGGTAGCCGTACCGGAAGGTGCGGCTGGAACACCTCCTTTCTGGAGCGTACTTTTATCCTTGAAGTTTATCAGGTTAATGTAGCGTTATTTGTTTAAAGCGGATAACAAGAACTATTAATAGTTTGGCTCGTTTAGTAGGAGTCCCTTAAGGCTTCCCGTACTACAGACACTGTTTATACTACGTAGATAATAGAAGAAAGAATACCGGGGCGGCAACATGGCCCAGGACTATAGTCCTATAGCGCTCAGTTGGTTAGAGCGCCACACTGATAATGTGGAGGTCGGCAGTTCAAGTCGTCTGGGACTACTTTTGTTTTTATCTTTCGGGGGATTAGCTCAGCTGGCTAGAGCACCTGCTTTGCAAAGCAGGGGGTCAACGTTCGAATCCGTTATTCTCCACATAGAAGGGATATTAGGTTATTTGATGCTATGCTAGTTAGTAGTAGAATAGATCTATTATTTTTCAGCGTTCTTTGACATATTGACACAAGCAAAAACTGTAAAGTAACAAAGTTCAAAACGAAAACTGACTTTTCGTGTTTATATTTAGTTAGTAATAAAGAAATATATTCACAAGACAATACAGCTAGAAAGTATGAGCGTCCATGCTCATTTTTAGTTACTCACTTCAAAGTGTTTAATGTAAGAAGATTCATGGATTATCAATGAAAGTAAGAAAGGAGCGAATGGTGGATGCCTAGGCTCATTCAGGCGATGAAGGACGTGATAAGCTGCGATAAGCAACGGGTAGGTGCAAATAACCCGTTGATCCGTTGATTTCGAATGGGACAACCCAAACGTGTGAAGCACGTTTACCTTATTTATATAAAGGGGCTAACCGAGGGAACTGAAAACATCTTAGTACCTCGAGGAAGAGAAAATAAATAATGATTCCCTCAGTAGTGGCGAGCAGACGGGGAAGAGCCCAAACCGCCATGGTAGCAATGCCATGTCGGGGTAGTAGGACCGCGTGATCGGACTTAGATCGTGAGGAGAAAGTACTGGAAAGTACTGCCAGCGGGTGAAAGCCCCTTATCCGAAGCGTGACGAGCCGTAGCGGAATCCTGAGTAACGCGGGACAGAGGTAATCTTGCGCCGAATCTGCCGGGACCATCCGGTAAGGCTAAATACTCGAATGAGACCGATAGTGAACGAGTACCGTGAGGGAAAGGTGAAAAGCACTTCGATAAGAAGAGTGAAATAGTTCTGAAACCATTCGCCCGACGCGGTCGGAGCTCTTTTATAGAGTGACGGCGTGCCTTTTGCATAATGAACCTACGAGTTACCATCACCGGCGAGGTTAAGTGACGCATGAGTCACGTTATCCGTAGTGAAAGCGAGCCTGAACAGGGCGTTATAGTCGGTGGGGGTAGACGCGAAAGCCAAGTGATCTACACACATGGCAGGATGAAGTCCGTAACACCGGATGAGGTCCGCACCACAAGCGTTGAAAAGCTTCTGGATGAGCTGTGTGTGGGGTGAAAGGCCAATCAAACTTGAGATAGCTCAGTACTCCCCGAAAGGCATTTAGGTGCCGCGTATGACAAGTTCCTAAGAGGTAGAGCGACTCGATAGGACGCGAGGGCTCACCGCCTATCATAGTCCTGACGAACTCCGAATGCTTATGTTCCGCAGTCATGCAGTAAGGGGGCGGGTGCTAAGGTCCGTCCCCAGAGGAGAAAGAATCAGACCGCCGTCTAAGGTCCCGGAATTCTGCCTGAGTTAGTCTAACGAAGTCTGGTCCCCGTGATCAGCTAGGATGTTGGCTTGGAAGCAGCCATTCATTCAAAGAGTGCGTAACAGCTCACTAGTCGAGGGTCCGGGCGTGGATAATAATCGGGTATAAGGCAGATACCGAAGACGCGGATAGCAATAATAAAAGTATCGGTAGGGGAGCATTCCCATGTGGCGTTGAATGTGACGGGTAATCTGTTGCTGGAGCTTATGGAAAAGCAAATGTAGGTATAAGTAACGATAAGAGGGGTGAGATTCCTCCGCCGTAAGTCTCAAGGTTTCCCAGGCATGCCAATCATCCCGAGGGTTGGTCGGGTCTAAGTCTCAGCCGAACGGCGTGAGCGATGGCAGAAACGGTTAATATTCCGTTACTGCCCCATAGAGGCGACGTGGAGACGGAGCAGTGACACAGCCGCGGGTGACGGAAGTCCCCGTTGAAGGGTGTACGTGTTGATAGGTCCAGGCAAATCCAGACCTTGAGCGGAACCTGATAGTATGTATTTATCCTCGGATATTTGCAATAGTGCTGGTAACTCAGACTCCCGAGAAAAATCCGCTAAGCATCACTATGGGGCACCCTGTACCGCAAACCGACACAGGTAGACGGGTCAGAACATACTAAGGCGTTGAGAGATTCATGGTTAAAACTAGGGCAAACTGACCCTGTAACTTCGGGATAAAGGGTCCTCATAAATTTTATGAGGCGCAGAGAATAGGTCCAGGCAACTGTTTAACAAAACACAGGGCTGTGCAAACTCGAAAGATGAGGTATACAGCCTGACACCCTGCCCGGTGCCGGAAGGTTAAGAGGAGAGCTCATCCTATTTATAGGTGAAGGTTTGAATTGAAGCCCCGGTAAACGGCGGCCGTAACTATAACGGTCCTAAGGTAGCGAAATTCCTTTGTCGGGTAAGTTCCGACCTGCACGAATGGTGTAATGATCCGGACGCTGTCTCAATCATGATCTCAGTGAAATTGTAGTATCGGTGAAGATGCCGATTACCCGCGATGGGACGAAAAGACCCCGTGAACCTTTACTACAGCTAGCATTGACCTTGGTCATCCGATGTGTAGGATAGGCCGGAGGCTGTGAAGCATGTACGCCAGTATGTGTGGAGCCATCCTTGAAATACGGCCCTTTGGCTGTCTGAGGTCTAACGCGTATATCGCGGACACTGTTTGGCGGGTAGTTTGACTGGGGTGGTCGCCTCCAAAAAGCGTAACGGAGGCTTCCCAAAGGTGCCCTCCGGCCGATTGGTAACCGGCCTTATAGAGTGTAATGGCATAGGGCGCTTGACTGCGAGGGAGACATCCCGATCAGGGCAGGGAAACTGGGGCATAGTGATCCGGCGGACGTGTGTGGAAACTCCGTCGCTCAAAGGATAAAAAGGTACTCTGGGATAACAGGCTGATCCCCCAAGAGCTCATATCGACGGGGTGGTTTGGCACCTCGATGTCGGCTCGTCACATCCTGGGGCTGGAGAAGGTCCCAAGGGTTGGGCTGTTCGCCCATTAAAGTGGCACGCGAGCTGGGTTCAGAACGTCGTGAGACAGTTCCGGTCTCTATCTATCGTGGGCGCAGGAGTTTTGCGTGGAGCTGTCACTAGTACGAGAGGGACCGTGATGGACAGACCTCCGGTTTACCAGTTGTGCCGCCAGGTGCACCGCTGGGTATCTGAGTCTCGACGGATAAGCGCTGAAAGCATCTAGCGCGAAGCCCACCGCAAGATTAGAACTCCCTTGAGGGTCGTCGTAGACGACGACGTTGATAGGGCGCAGGTGTAAAGACGGTGACGTCAAAGCCGAGCGCTACTAATTGCCCGAGACTTTTTATTGATAAGCTCTTGCTTTCAGTTGTATGCGCGTATTTGCGAGTTGTGAGAATTAGACTTGAGTTATGTATACTACGGTTTTATGCTTGTGGCGATAGGTCACCTATACCTTCGCGCTGTATAAAGTTGTGTGATAAACGAGTAGAAAGTGGAATCACATGGATAGGAAAGAAAAGTTCAGAAATGAGAAGGATTAGAAGATGATAAAAGAATCAGAATCTAAACAAATGAGAACTAAAAGGATATACAGTAAGAAGTGAAAGAAATATCAGGTGGTTATTGCGGTGGTGTCCCACCTCTTCCCATTCCGAACAGAGAAGTTAAGCCCACTTGCGCCGATGGTACTGCAATGCAATGCGGAGAGTAGGTAGCCGCCTTCTTTTTGAGAGTTCAGCCCTGAAGACAGAAATGTTTTTCAGGGCTGTTTCTTGGAAAAATCTCAGTATGTTTGGGGAAATCGCTATTTTATTTTTAATACATGGCTGTTTTTGTTTTGGGAGAAATCCTTTATTTTGTTTTGAAATTTCTCATCATGTTTTTGAGGAAATTATTATTTCGTTTTTGGGAAATCCTCATTATGTTTGGAGGAACTCGTTGTTTCGTTTTGAGGAAATTGATATTTTTGATAGATATAATTAAGAGCTGTGTGTTTGGGAAATTATTGTCTTTTTGCAATTTGATATTTTTTGATTGACATGATTAAGAGTTACTTGTTGAGAAAAAGATAGTTTTGTATTCATGCTCTGTTTACTATGTTTATATAATTTAGACTGTTTTTGTGTTTGCGATCTGCCTGCTTTATACTTGAATTTCGTTTATTTTATATTTATGCTCTGACGGCTTTGTTTTTGCTGCTACTCAATCTGCTTACATATTTATTATATTATCACTTGAAATTAATTTTGACTATACAAAGTATTTTTCTTTATAGAATCTTGAGATATTAGTTTTTGTGATAATAGAGGTTTAATAATGCAGGGTAATAGAGTGGCTCTTTTTGTACGATCAATTCATAGATGCTTACAAAAGACCAATGATAGCTTGTTGTAATCTTCTCATGTATATAGGGGTAATTAATTGTGATTTGATACTATTATTATTCTAGCCATCGACAAATATACAAGGTTATATAGAAAGAATGTAGTCTTCCCGTCGAGAATATTTTTCTGAGTTATAATTGATGCTTAAGAACTTATTTCTTCTAATCATTCTATGTATTCAAGGATATTCGCTTCTGTTACTATTGAAAATATATTCTCAATCTTTATTATTTTCAGGATAATTTTCGATGTATTGTTTAGCAATATAGCAGCTTCTTTCTGCAAAATGTTTCTGTGATTCGCCTGTTTCTAAGTTGCACACCAGTTGTCATAACTATTCTGTTATGATCCCTTTATTTAAGCAATAGATATCTCCTCCCAGAAATTGGTACATTGTTTTTCAAAAATTTTGGAAAATGATGTTAAGTGCCTGTTTCTTGGGAATGCATAAGCATTTATTCCCAAATATCTCAAAGAATACATTCTCCATGTTGGTTTACATTTAATTATATGTGAATAAATTACCATTGCACTGCTTTGATATTGTTGCAGTTTATTATAAAGAGTATAGGAGCTCTACCTTGCTATTGTCTGCTGTACAGGCTCTTGTTGTGTTTGTTATATGATATAGTGGCTATATATATAGTTGATGACTCCCATTTGTTAAGCTACTCTTTCACTATATTGGTGAGTAGTTTCGTTCTGTATTTTTAGGCATATCACCCTTTAAAATTGTAGTTGTAGGAATTGACCATAATAGTAGAAGTTTTGATTTTTAATCGCAATATTCTATAAACATCTGTGTGTAGGGCGCATTTACTAATTCTAAGTTGAATATCATAAAAACGTAGTATTACTCACTATGCATCAAATTTAATACGCAACCATTATTCTTATTCATGGTCATAAATACAACGCCTCCTTTCGATGTATGCAATGTACCTTCTATCGTCCAATATTTATTATTGACAAGTGTTATTTGAGTGGCAACTCCGATTTTAACTGTTGTTCTCCATACACTCGCTTTAATAATAGGAATTGCTACTTTGCATGCAGTTTCTGCATCGGGTATGATACCTTTATCAAATATGCTTTCAATATTTCGATTTTTTGCCGAATCAGAATAATTTAAACCCTGAAACGAAATTTGTGTTTTCTCTTTCCGTAGTTGTGTTTTATAAACAAACAGAGTTTGTTCCTTATGATTATAAGTGCTATAATAATTCCTCCGAGGAAACATAGTATTGCTAATATCAAAGCAAAAGCATATTCTTTTCTTCATGATTTGACAATTATATTTATACTTTCCTTTAACCTTTTATAATGTCCTTTCACGATAAATACGTGACATATTTTCTATATAACTTGATGCTGGACCCGTCTTGTCGGAACCTCTATGTTTATTTGGCATATTATTATGATAGTGTTTTTAACGACAGACTTGCTATTCGCGTTATATTATGTACCCAGATAGTCGTTCGTTGTCAGATAAAAAATCGCATTATTCATGATAGTCAAAAGTTGCAATCTTGCCGGATTAGAGTCCTCGAAGTCTTCAACGAAATTAGAGTAATACAATAGGGGTCAGAATGTTATTTTTCAATTTCAGTTCTACTGAATACATCATAGGAATATCAAACATAAAAAAATAGCCTTTTTCTTTTGTGGAAAAATTGTATGTAAACAAAGTATCTGCGCTGATGTACAAACAAAAACAATCCACTATTGCTAAAAACAAACGGCCTCGAATTTATAAGATTCTTCTATACAATCTGATACCAACTCGTCAGTATCAAAGCATAGAATTTCTCCTGTCGTAGAAAAAAATCACCTGCATTCTGATCTTTGGTGATTGGAATAATAATTCTTGTAGTCTTCGAATTGTACTGAATTTTTCCAATAGATATGATGCTGTCTATTACGCATACTGTATGTTTATCTTTGTTTATTTTTAGTCGAAAGTAATTGTTTTCCTTATTTGATGTTGCGACAGGCTGTAACATACAACTTATTCTTTTATTGAGATAGATTATCTTCTTTATTTAAATCAGAATACAGTATACCAAAGGATTTCAGTAGCGAATCCTTTTGCCACCGACTGCCGAATTTTTGACGGTAGGATCTTGATGGAATGAGTTACAACATAGGCAACATACCATTGTCATAATAAAACAACAAGTGTTTCATCATTGATAAAATAAGAACTTTTGTTTTTTTATCCTCCTTTGAATTATATAATTGTATAGAGCCATTTGGTGTAATGAGCAAAGGTATTAACTATAATCTATTAGACTTGGCTTCATAGGTATGAATATAGGTAACTATATTACTATTTATTCTCCTTGCGCGCGTCATATTACAGGCTTGTGCTGCTTTTTATCGCGCCGCCATTACGGCTGAAGTTGTGACCATTTACGTAGTTGTCATTGTTCTAACTACCTGATGTGATGCCAAAAGTACGATAATTTTCTTTTAATGACTTGCAACAGATTGCTACATTTTTCTTGTTGTATATTGCCGAATAAACTACTTTTATACCCCAAAAATAAATAGCAACTCCAAAATTAGACAGGAACTTTTTAATGAGCCGACAAAGCTACTATGAACGATTACTGCAGGGGCATGTAAACCGAATCGTGTGAACTGCCTGATATTAGTTTTTCCAACTATTGGTAATTCAGCTTGCGGCATGAGGAAAACGGGAAGTAAGAGTATATAAAAACGTTGTTGAAATATATTTACAACATGCTCTTTCGTGGTTACGTTATTCTGAACTCCATAGCTCTTTGTTGGCGTATGGCGCGAAAATGAGATAAATTGCAAACGACTGATTTATCAGAATTTTATGTAAGAATACCACGTTATTTATGGCCTTTTGTATGTCTTTTTGTGTATCATTTCCAAAATAATGGTAGTTATTTTAGTAAAATTACTTCAAAATTATGATGCCATGCAACATTGTGCAAGCACATTGTCATACCGTCTACGCCATACTGAGATACCTTTTACGATGTAAAGGTTCGGTGATTACATCGTAAAGGCGAAACGATTACGTCGTAAACGCAACGTGATTACATCGTAAAGGCATATTTTCTTTTGTTTTTAGCGTGAGTTTGTGGTTAGGTTCGTTATTAGTGCTGAATACTGCAATGTAAATCGTTTTGTTTTTGCTGTTCTCTTGTAAAAAGGGTGTATTTGGCAAAATATCGTTCTAAAACGTCCTGTTTATAAGTGTTAAATTATGACCAAATAATTTTACAAAAACATTTGTGATGTTCTTTTTGCTGATATACTTTAAACCAGATATTGCCGATACGGCTTTATTTTGTCTCCTCCGAAATAAAATAGTATAGTCTTTATAGAACATTTTCAGTGTTAGTCCTTTTAGAGGTAACTCGCATAACGTAGTTTATGACCTCTTCTAATAAGGCTATCAGTACTGCTTCATTAGGAAGAATTGCTCTATTAGCCAGAAAAACCGAACTATTAGCCAACATAAACTCAAGAATTAGAGTCAAAAAATATGCTAATGTTTTCGCCAAATAAAATTTAATATTTATATTTGCAAAGTAATGATTATTAACCGAAAGTAGAAAAGGGGAGAAGAGAAGATAAGAGAAAAATGGACATGATGCCCCCTCGGTTTTATCATTCATACCACAAGTCTGTATGGTACATAGGCATAGATACGTTCATGTCTCCTTCGCAATATAGCATGTAATTCTTCTGATTAACAAACGAAAGTGATTCTTATGACTCTCCAAAATGAAAAATAAAGACAGCCCTGCAATTATTCGTGTTATGCCTTGTGATTACTACGTTTTCTCAATGCACACGAGTGGATATGGAGGATAGTGGAATACAGAAAACAGCTATTCTTAAGCACAATTATATTGCCTTTGCAACTAAAGATAATCTCCCGGGCAGGGTAGAAGTGCAGTATAGCGTGGTGGGGAGCGATGGTAAAAACGAAGTAAAGACACAGATACTTTCTACCCCCTGCCTGATAGGAGGCGAAGGAGTTGTAGTGGTTTACGATAGCATTGTAGGTAAACAGTCGGGTAAAACGTCTTTCAGCCAGCTTGTTTTAAAGCGGAATTACGGAGAGCAGGGGGCTGATTTCCTTTCAATAACGAATCTGTCTTCATCGGCTATAGAATATGCAGTAATAGGTAATCAGCCTTTTATATTCTACCCGATAGCAGAATTAACGCGCTTTCATCATTTTACCAATATTGAAGAGATAGATAAGAGCAGGGTTGTTAAGGAGTGCCCTACGCCCGTTTCTCGAAATGGTGTGCCTGTTCTGTATTTGTTACGACCAGATCTTTTCTTCTTTAGTTATTTCTATGCCATGCTAAGCGTTGGGAAATGCGAGGATAATCGGCTGACATCAGTTTCGGAAACGTATGCGAAAAATAGAATTGAACCAACCGACACTTTCTATTCGTGAGATAATAGACCTGTATAAGACCGAGTATGAGCATGGAAATACGCTTTTTATAGACTATGAAGACTATGATTCGAAATGCAAAAATAGCAGAGGTTTATCTCATTTGAGTATGAAACACTATGGTGAAATTAAATCCTCTCAGGTCTTAAGAAACTCCCGGACAGATATGGTTTTGTTAATACAACATTGGGCATAAGAGGGGCTTGATACCTATATGATATATCAGTAAACAGTTCCTGTTGCTTATCCTTTTTTTCTTTTTATATCTTTGCAGATAAATGAGGGTTTACACACATTATTTTTAAAGATGAGAAGACTAGGGGTTGAGTGTCGCTGGCGCACACTTCTGCAGATAGGTGAGAGCTGGGATTGCATGGGAAGTGTGTATATGAAGAACCCAGGCTCGTCAATTTATCAAGAAGTGGACGCACAGGGTAGGGCCATTCCTATTCAAAATGCTGATACACTGGCACTGTTAGAGGCGTTTACGCAGGAAAAGGATAACGATGCTTGGTGATGAATTTCGTGCTGATTCGACAATGCGTGCTATAGAATCGCTGTTTGTGGAGTACGCAAAAACATCATGCTTGTGCGCAAGAAGGTGTCATTCAGGTGTTTAATTTGTTTAATGTTAGAGATGCTGACCTGGTGGCTGCTAAGGGCAAATTAACACAATCGGTGTGTGAAAAACGTTCACTGTCGCCGCTGACGTTACCCGTTTAAAAGCTCCTGTTTACATCGGGTGGGGTGATTTGTGGAAGGATTATCAGCATCGCACGAATGCGTTAAAGGTTTTAGATGCCTGCAAATCGCTGTGTGGTTACTTAGATACGGATAATATTGAAAAGAATATGTATTATCACCCCCAGTATTTAATGTAGTATGGTAAGAATATGACGATGCAAAAAGCATAAACTCAGCTTTTTGAAAAATTGCATTCTGTCTGATTTATAATAGAAATAGAATGTGATACGATTATATAAAACGAACTAACCCATTTGAAAAACCAAGTAAATGAAAGACTTTGCAGCAATAGATTTTGAAACTGCTAATAATTCACGCACAAGCGTTTGTAGCGTAGGATTAGTTATTTATCGACGGGAAGAAGACAGATGAATTTTTATTCGCTCATCAAGCCAGAGCCTGAATACTATCATTATAAGTGTTCGGAGATTCACGGACTGTGTATGGAAGACACGATGAATGCACCTATTTTTCCTGATGTGTGGCGACAGATAGAGCCAAAGATAGCAGGCTTGCCACCGGTGGCGCACAATAAGGCCTTTGACGAAAAGTTGTTTTGAAGGCTGTTTTTCGCTGTTATCAAAATCGGACTATCCTGACTATGAATTCCTTTGTACGCCCGTGCAGTCGCGACGTGTGTGGCCTGAAGGGCATCATAATTCTGATATAATAGCCGAACGTTGTGGCTATAACCTTACGGCTCATCACCATGCTCTGGCCGACGCAGAAGCCTGTGCGGCAATAGCTTTCGAAGATATTGTAGAAGAGGTTTTGCTGGAAATCAAATCGTTTAGAGCAAAAATAATTTTCGATTTAAAATGAAATATTGATGCATGTTGATTGGGATAAGAAACAGCAAGCGATAAAAGACGGTTCAATAAAGGTTGGCACATTGTTTGATAGGACAAAAACGTACGCTTATTTAAATAAAATGAATGTTATAAAGTGCTTACAATCGGCTCTTATTAGGTTTTCGTCGAATACCGCGTACACGCGGTTTCGGTGTGCAATCGCCATCGGCATATCGTTTGCGTGATGTGGTATCAGCTCGTGGACGTTATGCAACAGCTGAAGTGCAGAGGAGCACGAACCATCTGTAAAAAGGACCGATTGAAACTATTGAAGTTTTATGCCCGTATAGCTAATTTTGCACAGGCTAAGCACTGGTTTGTCAGCGAGCGACTGGCTTCTGCTCGATATGGAAACGTATGTTTGTGCTGGTGGTCAGGAAGCGCAGGTGTCGTCAGAATTTAGCGATAACGAGGTTTATGTGATTGATGCAGACGATGTGCAGCTCGTTGACGATATTCTAAATAAAGCATCATCAACAAGTCTTTTGATAATTGAAGGTATCAATCGTTCAAGAAATGCGTTTGATAGATGGCGTCAAGTAATGACCGATAGCCGTACAGGAGTATGTTTTGACATGTATAAAATAGGGTGTAGTATTCTTTTGACCTGAAGAAGTATAAAACCAGTTATCAGGTTAATTTGTAGTATATAATAGCGTTTATACCGCAAGTTCACTCTGTTTTATCAACTTTTTACCTTTTATGGGTAATGTGGCAAAAAGTTTGTAAAATATTTGTGAATACCAATAAATTGTTTATTTTTGCGCCACACTATATAAAAGCAAACGAAAAATTATGTATTGACACTTGATTTAGCCTCAAAGCTCGAAGATGCGCCATGGCCAGCAACAAAGGAAGAGCTGATTGACTATGCGATCTCGTTCTGGTGCCCCACATGAGGTACTTGAGAATCTGCAGGAGATAGAAGGACGAAGGTGATGTGATGAGCGCATAGAAGACCTTTTGGCCAGATTATCCTACTAAGGAGGATTTTCTGTGGAATGAAGATGAATATTGATGTAAAGTCATTTATATCAAGCTCGTTCTCACTAATAAGAGCGGCTTTTTGTTTGTCAATAATAAAGATGGCGTTTGTTTCGTTATGTGTATTTACGCAGATTAATTATAGCGCTATTGCTGACGAGTCTTTCCACGGTGGTAAAGGCTCAGTATGACCCGTCGTTCAGTCATTATTTCGACATGGAGACGTCGTTTAACCCCGCAGCAGCTGGTAAGCAACCGAAATTAAATGTGACGGCTGCCTCACGCCTTGACATGGCAGGCTTCGAACACAATCCGCAGACGGCTTATGCAGCGGCTGATATGCCCTTTATGCTTTGAAAAACCTATCATGGTGTGGGTTTGCAGTTTATGAATGATAAGCTGGGACTGTTCACCCATACGAAGTTAGCGGCACAGTATGCTGACAAGTTCAAACTCTTAGGAGGGCAGATGAGTGTAGGTTTACAGGCAGGACTAATTAGTGAAAAGTTTGATGGCAGCAAGGCCGACTTAGGTGATTCTGGTGACCCTGCTTTCAGTACGTCGCAGCCGGGCAATGTGATAGATTTAGGCTTGGGCATTTACTATACGCTGAAAGACTTTTTATGCAGGCCTTTCGGTTCTGCACGCTACGTCACCTTTTGGTAAATTTGGGCGAAACTAATGAGTTACAGATTGATAGAACGTATTATTTGACAGGAGGATACAATATAAAGCTCCGTAATCCGTTTGTTACAATAAAACCATCTGTGCTTTTTAAGACTGATGGTGTAGCTTGGCGTGCTGATGTGACGGGGCGCTTAGAGTATAACCATGACAATAAATTGTTGTATTGTGGTTTGAATTATAGTCCTACGAATTCGGTTGTAATGCTCGTTGGTGGTGAAGCTTTCACGGTGTGGTGCTAGGTTATAGTTACGAATTTTATACATCAGACTTAATCCCTGGAAACGGTAGTCATGAACTGTTTGTTGGCTATCAGCACGATATTAATTTTGTGAAAAAGGAAAGAATAAACATAAAAGCGTAAGGATTCTTTAAATGAAGAAGTATTTGATAACGGGCTTATGCCTGCTTGGTTTGACAGTCATGCTCTCGGGATGTTTCAGCGCTCAGAGCACCCTCTACATCGGGACGCGGAGGTGAGGTTGTAGGCGTGGGAGGAAAAAGCTTTACAGAACCTGCACCCTATGGTATGGTGCGAGTTAATCGTGGCTATCTGCACATGGGACTTGATGGTCAAGATAGTCTTTGGGGTAAGAAGACACCAGTAAAAGATATTTCGGTGGACGGCTTCTGGATGGACGAAACAGAGATAACGAATTCGCAGTATAAGCAGTTCGTTAATTGGGTTCGCGACTCTATTTTTGCGTACGCGTCTGGCCGACCCATCGTATGGAGGCGACGAAACTTACATGATAACCGAAGATAAACAAGGCAATCCTGTAACACCCCTATATTAACTGGGACAAACGTCTTCCACGTAAGCCTAACGAGGACGAACAGCGCGCAATTGAAAGCCTTTATGTAACAAATCCTGTGACAGGAGAGAAGCTTCTGGACTACAGACAGATGAATTACAAATACGAGGTTTATGATTATGTAACGGCGGCATTGCGTCGTAACCGTCTCACTCCGTCGGAACGTAATTTGAATACCGATGAAACGGTTGACCTCGAATGAGGTGGTAATGATAAGTAAAAGATACGGTGCACATTGATGACAATGGCAAAATTGTACGCCAAACCATCAATCGTCAGCTTACAGGACCGTGGGATTTCTTGAATACCTATATTGTAAACGTCTATCCAGATACAACTTGTTGGGTAAACGATTTTCGTAATTCAGATAACGAGACTTATCTTCGCAATTACTTTTCTAACCCAGCCTACAACGACTATCCCTGTTGTTGGTGTTACTTGGGAGCAGGCAAACGCTTTCTGTGCATGGCGTACTGACTATTTGTTGAAAGGATTAGGAGGTGAAGCGCGTTACATACAGCGCTATCGTTTGCCTCACTGAGGCCGAGTGGGAATATGCGGCACGAGGAAAGAATCAGAACGAATTTCCATGGGAAAATAAAGATGTTGCCAACGGCAATGGCTGCTATTATGCAAACTTTAAGCCCGATCGCGGTAACTATACTAAGGATTTTCGGAAACTTAATCACAAGTAAAGTAAGCAGTTACCTCCCAACTCAAGCGGACTATTTGATATGGCTGGAAATGTGGCCGAATGGACGAGTACGGTTTATACTGAGGCTGGTGTCGATGCGATGAATGATCTTAATCCGCAGCTCGAATATAAAGCAGCTGCTGAAGATCCTTATAAACTGAAGAAGAAAAAGTGTACGTGGTGGTTCGTGAAAGACCCAGAAAGCTATCATCCGTTCGGCTTGAGGGAACATGGGAATATCAAAATCAGCCCTGCTCTTATATTGGCTTTCGTGTGTTCGTTCGTTAGCAACAAGCACAACAGCCAAGCAGAAACGTAAGTAAATAATTAAAGAGATTGAACTATGTCTGAATATAGTAAATATAACATTGTGTATCGTTTGCAGAAGTGGATGGACACCGTCGCTGGCCAAACCTTTCTGAATTACGCTCACAGTTGGGGTGCATCAATCGTTATTTGTGGTGCATTATTTAAACTTACTCACCTTCCCGGAGCCAATTTGATGTTATTTTTGGGTATGGGTACTGAGGTTTTGGTGTTCTTTATATCAGCTTTTGACCGCCCCTTTGATAAAACAGCAGAAGGCCGTGAGATACCAACGCGCTTGACAGAAGAGTATCTTGCCGAAGGAATTGTGACGTATTCGAACGATAAAAAGGCAGTTAACAACGAGAAAGTTGCCACCAAGTTGAAACGGTTAACGCTACTTCAAGCGTGCAGAATAATGTTGTTGCGGCTGCAAAAATAATGACGAGTCCATCAATTTTGCAGAACAGCCACAGCCTTTCTTATGTTCCGCAGATGTCAGCAGAGGAAGCAGAGAAGCTGAATGAGGCACAAGGCAATTATGTTACCGAACTTCAGGAGTTGGTAGAAACCTTAAAGAAGGTGAACGAACAAAGCTTACGCCTCACTCGCGACAGCGAAGAGATGGAAAAATCTAATCGTACACTGACAGGTATTAGCAAGGTTTATGAAATTCAACTCAAAAGGAGCCAGTCAGCAAGTTGGTACAATTGACCAGATCAATGAGCAAACACGTAAGATGGCTCAGCAAACTAGAGCAGTTGAATAAAAATCTATGCTCGCATGATCGAAGCGATGACAGTGAACATGCAAGTTGCCGCCCGGGTGCAGCTCCTTTTAAAAAGAAGATTAATCGATGGCAATTAAGAAACGACCAGTATCTCCCCGTCAGAAGATGATAAACTTAATGTATATCGTCCTCTTTGGCGATGTTGGTACTGAACGTGTCAACCGAGGTGCTTCATGGTTTCTCATAGTTGAAGAAGGCTTGAACCGCACAATGGAGAACTCTTCAGCCGAAAAACGAAGCGCTTTATGGCAATTTTTAAGGACCAAATGGCTTGAATCCAGAGAAGGTTAAGGCTTGGTTCGAGAGGCTACAGAGGTGAAAAATATGAGCGATTCGCTCTATAACTTCGCACAATCCTTAAAGGTTGCTATCGTGAAAGAGGCTGATGGTGCTGACGGCGACTTAACAAACCTTGACCATGCAGATAACTTAGATGCTGCTGGAACGGTGATGTTAGCTCCTGTTACAGGAAAAGGCGAGAAGCTATTTCAGCCATTAATTCGTACCGAGAGCGCATTTTAACTTATGTAACTGACCCTAAGCAGCGACAAATCATTGCAAGTAATCTTTCGACAGCGTGCCACGTCGTGATGGAGCGCTCGGAAAGAATTGGCAAGAGTATATGTTTGAAAACATGCCTCGTGGCGGCAGCTGTTACGCTTTTGTCAAAATTACAGAATGATGTACGTCATGCCGAAGGCGAAGTCCTTCATACATTGGTATCGAATATCGATATGAAGGACATTCGTGTCAATAAGCTCGAAGCTTTCGTTGTGCCAGAAAAACCACTCTTTACTGGCGAGCGCTTTTCTGCTAATATTATAATGGCAGCCGTTGACACCACACAGCAACCCCAAATTTATGTAAATGGTTCGCGCATTAATACGTCAAATGGAACCTATAGCTTCACAGCGGGAGGCGTTGGTGAGCACCAATTCGGTGGATATATTTTTGATGCGTAATGCCAATGGCGATATGATTCGTCGCAATTTCCTGCAGAAATATAACGTCATTCCTGTACCATCGAATGCCACCGTGGCTGCCGACTTGATGAATGTACTTTTATGCAGGCTTTGCCAATCCGATTAGTATTAGTGTTCCTGGCGTTCCACAGAACGGCGTTAGTGTTAGTATGTCGGGTGGGCAACTTACGTCAAAGGGTCCTGGTCGCTATGTTGCCGTTCCTTCGGCAGTAGGCCGCGATGTCACCTTCCGTACTACAGCGCGTGATAATGGCAAGGTGCGCACCTTCCTCCTTTTTACATTTAAGGTCTGAAAACTGCCAGATCCTACGGCATATATTGCTTTAGGTACCGACCGTTATAAAGGTGGAAACCTTTCCAAGGCAAGCTTAATGAGTGCAAATCAGCTCAATGCGGCTATCGATGATGGCATATTAGATATTCAGTTTACGGGTTACATCGTTCTCAGCTGTCTTCTATGACAACATGGGAAATGCCGCACAAAATGGCATCGGCAGGCGACAATTTTACCGAGCGTATGCGCGATCAGTTCCGCTGATTGTCACATGGACGTCGATTCTATATTACCGAAATTAAGGCTGTTGGCCCCTGATGGCATTGCGCGTTCGCTGCCCGGAGCCATGGAAATCAAGGTGAAATAAAACAGAGAAAAATTCTATAATCAGGACAAGAAAGTCTTATGAAGCGAATACTATTTATATTATTTATAGGTGGCTTTTACTCTCATGGCCGCTGCACAGCTCCAAAAGCAAAGCGCCAACAGGAAGAGGCTACTGCTCGTCAGTCTAACAAGAATAACATGACTCTTCGTTCTCAATTGTCGTTCCCAACAGAGGCAAAGATGAATGAAGACGTGGTGTGGCGCCGCGATGTTTACCGCGAGCTCGATTTGAACGATAACGCTAATGCTTCGCTCTATTATCCAGTAGAGCCTTTAGAACACAAATGAGCTTGTTTACCTACTTGTTTAAGTTGGTGATGGCAGGCCCAAAACGTGGTGGTATTGCCGCTTATAACTATGATGTAAATACGGGTAACGAGCGTTTTATAGAATCGTTACGCGTGAACCCTCTCAAATTTCTCGATGATTATCACGTGTATTATGAGCGTACCGATAGGGGCGTTCACATTGATGATAGCGATATTCCTTCGGCTCAAGTAAAGGGTTAGTTTTATCAAAGAGAGTACATATTATGATCAGAATACGGCCACTTTCCATACTAAAGTACAGGCTCTTTGTCCTGTGATGTATCGCGAAGACGACTTTGGCGACGGCATAACCAAGTATCCGCTCTTTTGGGTCAAGTATGACGATCTTGCACCTTTCCTTGCTAAGCAAAACCATTATGACCAGCAATCTTAACAATGCTGCAACGATGAGTATTGATGATTATTTCACCATGAACGCTTATAAGGGAAAGATTTATAAGACAACTAATATGCTCGGGAAGACGCTTTCGCAGGTTGTTGGCAACGATAGCGTAAAGCTGTCGAAGGAGCAACGCCGTATCGAAAACGAGATAGCGCAGTTTGAAAAGAGCATGTGGGGTAACCCTGCACGAAAAGATTCGCTGGATAGTATTGCTAAACTTGATACTAAGGCGCTCAAAGCCGACCGCAAAGTACGTCGTACTCTGTCGTTCGAACGACAATGGTACTACGGTTCGAAATCGTCGTGTTCAATCGTCTTCTTCGTCTTCATCATCGGCACTGCTCGTGTGACGGTCCGTCGTCAGCGTCACTAAGATAAAGGGATAGCACATCATACACCACCCTCTTTTGTCAAAAACAAATAACTAACTAGATACTTTATTATTAAATAAGGAGGTATGAACATGAGAAAAATGATGTCAGCGGCTTTTTGTAGTTGTTATGCTGATGCTTGCACTTCAGGCTCAAGCACAGGTGAAATTTGGTGTAAAAGGTGGTCTAAAACATCACAACCATGAAGTTTAGTTGTCATGTTCTTTGATAAGTCTAACAGCGAAGGTTATTATATTGGCCCAACAATGAAGTTTGTTTTGCCCGTTATAGGTATTGGCGTTGATGCGTCAGCGATTTTTAGTCAGCGCTCAAGCAAGTTTGTTGCAGAGCAGGGCAACGAGCAGATTATTACAGATAAAGAAGAAACACTCACCCAACGCGTAATCTCAGTTCCTGTAAATCTACGTTACGAAGTGGGCTTAGGTGATGCTGCGAGCATTTATTTCTTTGCCGGACCACAGGCTCTTTTTAACGTGGGTGGCAATATAAGAGATATTAATTGGCATTGGAATAATACCGATTTCTCTGTAAATGTAGGTCTTGGTGTGATGTTATCGGCGCATTTGCAAATCAATACCAATTATAATATAGGGCTTGGAAAGACTGGCGAATTGAAGTCGAAATCGGTTTTTACCACGCTTGACAAAGGATTTTATGGGCGTGCTAACACGTGGCAACTGGGCTTAGCTTATTATTTTTAAAATATATTTTTAAATGGGGCTTACCAAAAGGTAAGCCCTTTTTGTGCTTCGAATTAATTTTTCGCAGTTAGTTCGATTTGCGATTACGCTGTAATCACCAATTATTTTGTTTATCTTTGCACGTCATGAGATGTAGACGTTATTCTTCCTGTACCTCTTGAAGGAACCTTTACCTATACCATTTCTGATGAAATGGCAGCAGCATGTGCCACAGGTGTACGTGTTCTGGTTCCTTTTGGCAAGTTGAAGACGTATGCTGGTGTTGTTGTGCGTGCACGATGAGGGTGCACAGGTAGCCGAAAGCAAACTGAAGGCTGTTCTTTCGGTGCTCGATGTGTCGCCAGTACTGCTATCTCATCAGCTCAAATTGTGGCAGTGGATAGCTTCTATTATATGTCGCCATTGGGCGATGTGCTTAATGCCGCACTCGCCTCGCAGGCTTAAAGGCTGATACGGCTTACCGTCCGAAGACTGAAAAGCTATGTAAAACTGGCTGCCACTTACCGCTCAGAACAGGCACTTCACGTTGCACTGAACTTGCTTGCACGTTCACATAAGCAGCACGAAACCTTTTTATGTTACCTTCGTCTTTCACGTTTTGACGAGGCTTTTACGCAGACTGATGCCACGTGGCAGCCCAATGAGGTAACCCGCGAAGAGCTAATGAATGAGGCTCATAGCAGTTCTGCTATTCTGAAACGTCTTGTCACACAGGGTTTTTCTGAGGTTTACGAGAAAGAGGTAGGCCGATTAAACGATGCTGGTCTGCCACAGCCCGAAAATATTTGTCCGCTTAGCAAACCCCAACAACAAGCTTACGACGATATTTGTAAGCAGTGGGAAACTACCCCTGTAGTACTATTGTGATGGTGTTACATCAAGTGGAAAGACCGAAATATACATACATCTTATTCAGAAAGCTATCAGTGAGGGCAAACAAGTACTTTATCTTTTACCCGAGATAGCGCTCACGGTGCAGATGACGCAGCGTTTACGCCGTGTGTTTGGAAACCGCTTAGGCATTTACCATTCGAAGTATAGTGATGCCGAACGCGTCGAAATTTGGCGTCGTCAACTGTCTTCCTCTCCTTACGATGTGATATTAGGTGCGCGCAGTGCTGTTTTTACCCTTCCAACGCTTGGGTCTTGTCATCGTCGATGAGGAACATGAGAGTAGCTTTAAGCAGCAAGACCCAGCCCCGCGCTACCATGCACGCAGTGTGAGTATTGTGTTAGCCCGAATGTTTGGTGCTAAAACCGTGTTGGGAACAGCTACGCCTTCGATGGAAAGTTACTACAATGCACAGACGGGGAAATACGGTTTAGTATCGCTTTACACGCTTCCGAGGTATTGAATTACCCGAAATTGAGGTGGTAGATATTCAGGATTTACGACACCGTAAGCTGATGAATGGCCCCTTTTCGCCCCTTTTTGCTCAAGGCAATGCGTGAGGCTTTCAGTGAAGGTAAGCAGTTATTCTGTTCCAAAACAGGCGTGGCTTCGCCCCAATGATTGAGTGTCGGGTGTGCGGTTGGGTGCCAAAATGTAAGAATTGTGATGTTTCGCTAACCTATCATAAGCGTTTAAATGTGCTCACGTGCCACTATTGTGGTTACACTATGCCCGTACCCCAAACGTGTCCCAACTGTGAAAAACCCTGAACCTTTCGGGGCGAGGGTATGGTACTGAGAAAATAGAGGACCTTATTGCAGAGCTTTTTCCCTGAAGTTCGTGTGGCACGTATGGACCTCGATACCACACGTACGCGTAATGCTTTGATGAACGATTAATTACCGAGTTTGGCTCGACGAACCCATGTACTCATCGGTACACAGATGGTTACTAAGGGTTTAGACTTTGACAAGGTGGCGGTAGTGGGTATTCTTGATGCCGACTCGATGTTGAATTATCCTGATTTTCGCGCATACGAACAGGCGTTTATGATGATGAGTCAGGTCAGTGGGCGTGCAGGGCCGACGAGGGCAGCGTGGTCGGGTTATATTGCAAACCCGAAATCCTCAGCTTCCTGTCATACAGCAGGTTGTACATAACGATTATGCCTCTTTTTACGCAGACTTGCTCGTTGAGCGTGAAATGTTCCGCTATCCGCCGTTCTATCATCTGGCGTATATTTACTTGAAGCACAAGCATGACGAACTTGTGGAAATGGCTGCACAGGAGATGGGGGCGCAGCTTAGGCACATTTTTGCTGACCGTGTGCTTGGTCCCGATAAGCCTGCAGTGGCTCGTGTAAAGGCGATGAGCATACGCAAGATAGTGATTAAGCTCGAAAATGGTATTGATCAACGGTGTGTGCGCGAGCAGTTGATACATATTCGTACCCAACTTTTGGCGCAACCTGCCCTATCGTTCGTTACATATTTATTTTGATGTTGATCCCTATGTAAGCATAGGAGGACGTTGCGTTTCCAAATGCATCAGCGTTTCTATATGATGTATTGATGACTTTTGATAGTTGCTGACGTGATGCAACTGATGATATTATAGCTTATTGCTTCGTGATTTGAGCAATAAGCTTTGTTGTTTTATAACATCTTGTTGATGCGATTACCGTTTTTTTGATCGTGTTACGACGGCCGCCGTACAAGCTGTATGGCGATAGCCGCACCATTGTATTACGACCGTCATACAACGCGTACTACGGCCGCCATACCTTCAGCTTAAGCGTGTAAAGGGGTAGCCGCTTTGTGTATAATGCCGTGAGTTTTCTGCCAATATAATTTGGTCGTGATGCTGTACGGCTTTAATTTTTACTCAGCGACGTAATGACAATGCCAAAGCAAAGTCATTACGTCGTGAGAGAGTATGTTTGATAACGTCACGTTATCGTTTAAAGGTCGATATCGAGGCTTACTCCTAAAGCGTTGTTGTTACGTGTGTAGTTAGCGGTATATGCTAAACCAGTGTTAGGAGCAGTTATTTTCGTCTTCTCGGTACCATAGAATGTGTGCAAATACGCGAGGTTAAGCTTCATCTTAGAACTTAACTGAAATTGAACGCCACAACCCTACAGAATTAGAACTAACCACGTACGACTTGTCGTCCATGTATTCTGTTGTAGTACCGTAGCTTGTGTTCTGATAACCTGCGCTTACGGTTATTTTATCAGTTGCTTTATATTCAGCACCAAAGCTATATTCAATTGTGCCTCGTGAAAGCTTGTCCTCTTTGTGTTTGTAAGCGGTTGCCTGCTTATCGAAGTAGTAATGGAAACCTGTTGTGAGGTTCCATTTGTCGGTAGGTTTGAAGCCTACGCCCAATGCGAGAATGCCAGGAGGTCAGCAGGGACGCTTTGTTCCGTCAGTAAATTCGCCTGTTGCTTCTTCTAGTGCCTCGTCAAATTTCTGTTTCAGAACGTTCATAGTGCCCTGTACACGTGCGTTAGACATCACACTCTGAGCTTTTGCAGCTGCAGCAGTCTCGTGCCGCTGCTTCAGACATACCTTGCTGTATCATCTGTTGCTGGAGTACTGCCTGTATACGACCCTTGAGGTTATTGACAAGATTACCAGTTAATTGTCCGTTTTGCTCGACGACACCTATACTTGGAAAAGCTGTTGACTGCAGAATTCTTCATGCGAAGACGTGTCTTAAACTCGTACTTTGCAGCGAAGTTCCATCGACCAGTTTTTATAGTCAACACCAATGATTGGTGTAAAACCAGTACCGCTTTGGTCGCAGTTAAGCTCGATGTCGGCAGAGTTGGTTTTTGATGGGTCAAGCACGGTGTAAAGTGCTGTGTTGCTAACCTGTATGTTGCGTACGTAGCCATAGTAGTTAGCCAATGCATAAACGCCACGAACTCCTGCAAATACGCTAAGGTCAGTATTGATTTTATAGGCAGCACCTAACGACAATCCGTAGTAATATTGACGACCACGCATATAACTTGTTGCGCGGTATTTGCCTTCTGATCCAAAAGCCTGCGTCGCTTGTAAACATACGTACACCTGGGCCAATAGCCGCGTCAACAGTTTGTGCTAAGCCTGTAGCTGCAAGGGCTGTTTCAGATACAATGCGCTCAAAACTTCCAAGACCGTTATCGAAAGTGCACTTACCGCCACCTCCCTGTAACGCCAAATCCAGCTTGAAAGAAAACCTTATCCCAGTTGTATGCAAACTGGAACGAAGGGAAAACTGAGCGCTAACGCGTGTCCCGTAAACTTGCGAGTGTTAGACGCATTGTCAAGATTGCGGGCGAAAAGTGGATATTCGTTGTTAATCGTTCTGCTCTGCCAGATGAACTGCCAGTTCAGAGAGAGGTGAGCGCCATTGGGCAAAAAGGCCACGCCTGCGGGGTTAAAGTAAACGCCATCAATACCAATTGCTCCGTCGCGTGACAGAGTACGGTTAAAGGCTACGCTCATGTTTGAATTTGTGTTAATGCCACCGGCATTAGCTGTTGCGGCTGTTGCAATGGCAACGGCTGCAAAAGCAACTCTTAATTTAATCATATTAAATAGTTCTAAAAACATTGGTTGCAAAGGTAGATAAATTGTTCTTTATCTCCTATTTCGCCCAAATCCTTTTTAGAATAAGTTAACAAAAATTAAGATTTTGCCGTAGGATATTGTATACGCGTGTGATATATTGCTTTTTAAGCGTTCGATGAGAACTTGCTTTTGCTATTGCAATATCGTAGAACGTGATACGACATTCGGCAAAGAAGCCATCGGCTACTTGTTGGTCTATTAGTTTATTAACGAGGTTACTAATGCTTTCTTCGGTATAGTCGGAAAGCGAGTGAGAAGCAGCCTCACACGTATCAGCCATCATAAGAATAGCTTGTTCACGGGTAGAAGGATTAGGGCCAGGGTAGGGTGAATGGCTCCTTATCCACAATCTCATCAGGGTGTTCGTTCTGATAATTAATGTAGAAATATTTGGCCAATCCGCGCCCATGGTGGGTGAGAATAAATTCACGAATAACAACGGAAGGTTGTTTTCTTCGGCCAGTTTCACACCGTTGTTGACATGAGCAATAATAATTTGTGCGCTCTCTTTTGTAAGTAAGACTGTCGTGGATTAACACCGCCTTGCTGATTCTCTGTAAAAATGCGGGGGAAAGTATCTTTCCAATATCGTGATACAGCGCACCCTGTACGAACAAGTGTGCTTTTTGCTCTGATTTTATTAGCAATCTCGGAAGCCAAATTACCCACGGTGATAGAATGCTGGAAGGTTCCTGGTGCCTCGCTGAGCTTTCGAAGTAGTCCTTTATTCGTATCAGAAAGTTCAATAAGAGTAATGACGGAGATGAAGTCGAACGTTTTTCGACAAGGAACATCATAGGATAAGCCAGTAACAGCAACACACCATTGATGAGGAAATGGTAATACATGCTACTTTCAAAAGTTAAACTCTTCGCTACTCTCCATGAGTTTCAATGTGAGATAGGTGATACAGGTAGCAAGAAATACCCATAAGGCCGTGCGGAACACTTGTGCGCGCGATGACATTTCGCGCAGTGAGTAGATCGCAACAAGGCCTGCAACGGTTTGAATAATAATAAAAATCGAATTGGTATCTGAGGGCGCTAGCACAGATAAGCACCATAGTGATATGGGTGAGAAAGGCAGTGCGCGAATCCATAAAGACGCGTATGAAAATAGGAACAAAGGCAAATGGGAGAATGTATACGCTGAAATTAAAATAAGTATGTTCAATCATCAGCGACACTAATACGGGGAAAATGGTTATTAACACGTAAAGCATAGCAATGTTTCGCATCTTTTCGAAATAGTCGCGGCGGAACAAGCCTAAATACATGGTGAAAAGTAATACCAGAATAAACACGTATACCGTGTTGCCAATAAGGTTGTAGGTAAGCTGGGTTTTAGAAGCACTTCGGCGTTGTATCTCCTTTTGCATGGAGTTTAACACGCGGAAAACTATATTCGTTTACGATTTCTCCTTGTCCGATAATGCGTTGTCCGGACATAACAATGCCGCTGGCAGGCGATATGCCGCTGAGCAAATCGTTCTTTGCACTTTCCGTACGTGCCTTATCATAAATAAGGTTTGCAACAATATAATTGTTGAGATTCAGTCGCTGTAACAAACTGCGCTCTTGTGCAAATCGCTCATCATTGAGCAGCTGTTCGTAGGCTGACATGGTGGAAAATATAGACTTGATGTTTACACTCTCTGCATCTTTGCCGAAGACGATGCGCACCTGGTTTGTTGTATCTGCATGAATCCGGTTATAAGTAGAGCGTTTCCATGATGCCCGACTGGTAAAAAAACGATGTAGTCGGTCAATAATATGCTCTTCAAATCCTGCAGGTAATGATACTATTATTACGCAAGTCTTGACGCAGTTTGGTTATTTCTTCCGCCTCTATTATACTATTGTAATCATAATAAGGCTGAAATTGTCGGAGCAAAGAATCACGTTCCTCGGGCAAGTGCTTCTTCGGTCTTATAGACAGGAAAGTCATATTTTGCGATGATGGTTCCATAATGCCAAGGCTCGCCCACTTCGTAGTCGAACTTTCTTCCCTCATTACGCGGGAGAAACCATACAATTAAAAGGGTGGTAAGCAGAACAAAGGCTGCTCGAATAGATAAGTTACGCCAGAAAAATTTCGTCTTTCTTATAGAAACTACTGGTAATGCTCATGAAGCGATATCTTTTGGTGTTTACCGTGCGAAAATACTAAAAAAATATAGCTAAAGTCGAAATAAATATATTAATTTTGCAAAAATAAGAATTCGGCATGTCTGAAAGAAAAGTGAGAGTGCGCTTTGCACCCAGTCCCACAGGACCTTTATACATAGGCGGTGTGCGTACCGCTTTGTATAATTATTTGTTTGCTCGTCAGCACAATGGTGAGTTAGTGTTCCGTATTGAGGACACCGACTCGAATCGTTTTGTTCCAGGAGCTGAAGAATATATTCTTGAATCGTTTCGCTGGTTGGGAATAAAGTTTGACGAAGGCGTAAGTTTTGGTGGCAACCATGGCCCGTACAGACAGAGTGAACGTCGCGAAATTTATAAGAAAATATGTGCAGCAACTTTTAGAGGAAGGTAAAAGCATACTATGCTTTTTGACACCCTGAGGAGTTGGAAGCAAAGCGTGCAGAGGGTTCGAATTTTCAATATGACTCACACACTCGTATGCAAATGCGTAACTCTCTTACGCTGCCAAAAGACGAAGTAGAAAGGCTTATCAGCGAGGGAGAACAGTATACTGTACGTTTCAAAATTGAACTGGGACAGGAGATTCACATCAACGATATGATTCGTGGTGACGTATGCATAAAGAGCGATATTCTAGATGATAAAGTGCTTTACAAAAGTGCTGACGAGCTTCCTACCTATCATTTGGCTAACATTGTTGATGATCATCTGATGGAAATAAGCCACGTGATTCGTGGAGAAGAATGGCTTCCAAGTGCGCCATTGCATGTTTTACTTTATCAAGCTTTTTGGTTGGGAAGACACAATGCCTCGTTTTTGCTCACCTCCCGTTGTTGTTAAAGCCAGAAGGAAAGGGCAAATTGTCGAAAGCGAGATGGCGACCGTTTAGGGTTCCCTGTGTTCCCATTGGAGTGGCATGACCCTAAAGACTGAAGAGGTGTCAAGCGGCTATCGAGAGAGCGGTTATTTCCCAGAGGCTGTTGTAAACTTCCTTGCTTTATTAGGCTGGAACCCAGGAACGGAACAGGAGTTGTTTAGTTTGGACGAGCTTGTTCAGGCTTTTGATATTACCAAATGCTCGAAGAGTGGTGCAAAATTTGATTATCAGAAGGGCATATGGTTTAATCATGAGTATATCTTACGTAAGAGTGATGAAGAGATTGCTCGCCTTTTTCGCCCCTATCGTAGCTAATAACGGGGTAGAGGAAACGTTTGAACGTGTGCAGCTTGTAGTTAGTATGATGAAAGACCGTGTGAGTTTTGTAAAAGAGCTTTGGCCATTATGCTCGTTCTTTTTCATTGCTCCTACCGAGTATGATGAAAAGACTGTAAAGAAACGTTGGAAAGAAAAACTCAACCCAACAAATGACAGAGCTTTGCGAAGTACTTGAAAAATATCGAGGACTTTTTCAATTGAAGGACAAGAAGCTATCGTTGAAAAATGGATAGCAGATAAGGGTTATAAGATGGGCGATATTATGAATGCGTTCCGCGTTGCCCTTGTAGGAATAGGCAAAGGACCTGGTATGTTTGATATCTCTGCTTTCTTAGGCAAAGAAGAAACTATCCATCGCCTGAAGAAAGCCATACAGGTTTTAGGACAAGAATAATTGATAGGCTATAAAGATTACGATAAAAAGATAATGCTCATGTACAATATCTTGATGAGTCTTTATGCCTTTGGCGTATGGGTTGCTTCCCATTTTAGCGAGAAGATTAAGAAAATGTGGAATGGCGAACACGAGTCATTCCGCATTCTTCAAGAGAAAAATCGATTCCCAATCTCAATATATTTGGTTCCACGCTGCTTCATTGGGCGAGTTTTGAACAGGGCCTTCCGTTGATGGAACGTATTCGTGCAGAATATCCCGAATATAAAAATATTATTGACCTTTTCTCTCCTTCGGGCTATGAAGTGCGTAAAAATTATGCTGGCGCTGATATCTGTTGCTATTTGCCTCTCGATACATTTCGCAATGCTCGTCGCTTTTTAGATATCATAAATCCTGCGATGGCGTTCTTCATTAAGTACGAATTCTGGTATAATTATATGCATATTTTGAAGAAACGTAGCGTGCCAGTGTATAGCGTTTCAAGCATATTCCGTCCTGATCAAGTGTTTTTTTAAATGGTACGGAAAGCAATATGCCCGCGTTCTTCATTGTATTAATCACTTCTTTGTACAAAACGAAGAAAGTCGCACTCTTCTGCATAGTATTGGACTTGATAACGTAAGTGTAGTAGGAGATACTCGTTTTGACCGTGTCTTAGAGATTAAGGAGGCATCGAAAAAGCTACCTATTATAGAAGCTTTTATTGAAGGAAATAAGGACGAAACTCCTGTTGACGTTTATAAAGAAAGCCAAAAAGTGTTTGTTGCAGGCTCGTCATGGGCACCCTGATGAGGATATTTTCATCAATTATTTTAATGCGCATCGCGACTGGAAACTGATTATAGCCCCACACGTTATCGGCGAAGATCATTTGGAACAAATACGGCAAAAAGCTTAACCATAAAACTGTACGCTATACACAAGTTAGCGAGGAAGAGGCTCGGAATGCAGAATGTTTAATCATCGATTGTTTTTGGACTGCTGTCGAGTATCTATCATTATGCAGATATCTCTTATGTGGGAGGAGGCTTTGGTGTAGGCATACACAATGTGCTTGAAGCCGCTGTTTGGGGAAAAACCTGTTATCTTTGGACCTAATAATAAGCATTTTCAGAGAAGCGCAAGGCTTTGTTGAAGGTGCGTGGCGGTTTTGAGATAACAGACGCTGAAAGCTTTGTAAGCGTGATGGATAACCTGATAAAAGCCGACGGCGCTCTTCAAGAATCAGGCCAACGTGCAAGCGATTTCGTTGCCAGTTTGGCAGGTGCAACGGAAAAGATATTGAAAGAAGTAAACCTATATATATAAACAACAATCTCCTGAATGTTTTTATTCTTTCAGGAGATTGTTGTTTTTATTGTCCTAAAACCTTTACTATTCGGCGCAAACCTTCTTCTAAAGTCGCCCTCGGACAGGCTAAATTAATGCGCAAATAGCCTTCGCCAGCTTTTTTTGACTATATAGTGTTCCGCTGCTCACAAAAACCTTTCCTTCGTGTAAAAAGCTTTTAAAGTGGCTTTGTCACTTGTTAGTCCTATTTTACGAATATCTACCCAAGCCAGATAAGTTGCTTCTAATTTAATGACTTCAACTTGCGGCAGACTTTCTGCAAAAGTGCTTTTAAGCAGGTTGTAATTCTCCTGAATGTATCCCCTTAATTCGTCAAGCCATGCTTCGCTTTCATTGTAAGCAGCTTTTAATGCCACCACACCGAATGGATTCACATCGCATACTTCGTATATGTTGATAACGCGATTAATTCGACGTTGCATCTCGCTGTCGCTACAAATCAGATATGCATTCTGCAGTCCTGCTGTGTTAAATGCTTTTGATGGCGCATTAAGAGTAACCGAAATATTTTGATTGACCTCGTTCACAGCTGCAAAAGGTATGAACGTATATCCTGGCATGGTTAGTTCACAATGTATTTCATCTGATACCACCTTGACGTTATGACGCTGACAGATAGCCCCCCATTTTTCGTCAGTTCCTCGCGTGTCCATAGTCGGCCTGCAGGGTTATGAGGATTGCAAAGCAGAAAAACCGTAGTCTTTTCATCACGACATTGACGCTCGAAGTCGTCCCAGTCGATAACGTAAGAATTATCTTTCCGTATGAGCATACTTTCGGCAATTTCGCATCCTTGGTTACGAATAGACGAGAAAAAGCAATTGTAAGCAGGTGTGAGCACAGCACTTTTCTCACTCGGCAAGGTCAGTGCCTTGATGCTACAACTTATAGCAGGCACTACGCCACTGGTATAAAGAATCCATTCGCGCTTCACGTCCCATTGGTGACGTCGCTTTTTGCCATGAGATGATCGCTTCATAATAAGCTCTATCAACCTCTGTATAGCCAAATACTCCATGTTCTATTCGTCGAGCGAGAGCCTCACGGATAGCTGGTGCAGCTTCAAAATCCATATCAGCTACCCACAAAGGAATAACACCTTCTTCTTCGATGTCGTCCCACTTGTACGACCCCGTACCTCCGATTAACCTGTTTGTCGAAAAATGCTCATAATACTTTTGTTATCGAGTTATAATCTTACAGTCTTTGCCCTTTGCGTATTCATCATAGGTAATTGAACCTATTTCATCTGCAACAATTTTCCCTGAAATTGGATTTTTGATGTTAGAAATAGCACCCTTGATGTCAGCATCGATGTTTTTACTGTCCTCAAAGGCACGGTCACAAGCCGCATCAAAGGTACAGTCAATGAGCGTAATGTTATCCAAATAGCACAGCGGCTGCTCACCTGCAATATGGCAACGTACCAACTTTACGTTAGTAGAGTGCCATGCTAAGTATTCACCGTCGAGAACAGAATCATATATTGTCACATTGTCACACTCCCAAAACGCGTCCTTAGTAACAATCTTCGCGTTGTGAATCTCTACATTTTACAATATTGAAATACATATTTCGAGTCGGTTACCAACCCATCTACATAGATATTGCTTGAGAACATAAACGGATATGTGCCCTCATGTAATTCAACATTCTTCAATTTTAGCCCGTCAACACGCCAGAATGTTTCGTCGGCATCGTTTATTTTGACGTTTTCAAGCTCCAAATTCTTCATCTCTAAAGAATTTTTGGACCGTCAATAATACAGTCTTTCATCACCATGTTGTTGCTATACCAAATAGCCGAACGGCTACCTTCTGCAAAATAGCAGCTCTTGATGAGGCTGTTATCCACGTGCCACCATGGGTATTTTCCGTAGAATTTGCTGTTATGGCATTCTATATTGCGGCAGCATTTTATACCCGACTCACCGTCGGTTATTGTTATATTGTCAAGACGTACGTCGTGTGCCAAAGAGAGGACGCTCTCCTCCGAACGTCAAATCGTGTATTGTATCCATAAAAATAATATATGATAAAACCTATTGTTGCTGTAAAAACTACAAACTTCGTGCCAAAACAAACTCTGCCTATAGGCCTATGTTGTTATAATATTATAAAAGGTGTAACAACGGGAAAGGAAAAAACCCAGAGCTTTTATAGGCTCTGGGTTGTATTATTTGTTTTTAACACCCTAACCTTATTAAAGGTTAGCATTGTCTTTTTCCACTCTTCTACTGGAGGAACAATACCAAGGCCAATTACTTTCCTGACGCATTTCGCAGAGGTGCTCGTACGATTTCTTCAGTTCTGCCATTTCTTCCTCAGTACCCTGTAGGCTCTGTATAGTGAACGCCTGTAGCGTCAATAGTTGTAGGCAGAGCCATCATTACGTTATGAATACCCAGTGAAGGGAGGTTAGCATAGCAACCAGCAGGTAATGTAAACTCTTCACCGCCCATAGCTGCCTCAATCATTTTTACTGCGCAATAAGCAGGACTCTGGAATGAGCTGCGGCCACGGAGCTTGATAATACGTGAACCACCCTGTGTAGTCATTTGCTTAATTTCTGCCCAACGCTCTGCTGAGAGACCCATTTCTGCGAGTGGCTTGCCATCAATTTTTACCTTTGAAGCAAATACTGCCATCTGTTCGCCGTGGCCACCATAGGTGTGAGCGCCAGTAACCTTGTCCTGCTGAACACCAAATTCAGTGTGCCAAAAGCCTGCTGCAGACGTGTAGAATCGAGAGCAGCAAGCGAAGTAAGCTGATTGGGTTTCAGGCCAGAGTGGATAAGAGCTGTAAGTGCAGTAACGTCAGCAGGGTTGAAAATAACAACCACATGCTTAACATCGGGGCAATATTTCTTAATGTTCTCACCGAATTCAGCTGCAATCTGGCAGTTGCCTTTAGCAGATCCTCACGTGTCATACCGTCCTTACGAGGAGCGCCACCTGAAGAAATAATATACTTTGCGCCAGTAAAAGCCTTCTTTGCAGCCTCTGCAACCTTCTCAGGATTGTTCATATCCCTCTACAGCTGGTGCGCAGTAAGAGAGGTTTGCACCTGGGAAAGCACACTGCTCCATTTCGTCAAACACACCACGAACGCCTGGTTCGTAGATGTCATACAAGCAGATGTTAGGTGTAAGACCGAGAGCAAGAGCGGTCTGTACCATGTTAGAACCAATCATACCGCCAGCGCCGACGATAAGCAGTTTTTTTCGTTTGTTAAATACTTCATAGCTACGTTATATGTTTAATAAATGTATTAAATATGTTCAATTTATGCCGATAGAACGGCGTAGTTTCGCCAGTAACCTTCAGCATTGCAAAGTTAACAGGATACAAAGGTTTTATTTCTGCTCAATTAAATTTGTTGTATAATCTTAAAAGACGTATCTTTGCTAAGTCTGTTTAGCAATTTAAATTTCAAAATGAAAGTAATTTCCACTGACATGAAAGAAGAGATAGCACAACGATTAAGTAACTTGCGTGAGATTATGCAGCGCGAACACCTCGATGCCTTTATATTTCCGGCACCGATCCGCACAATAGCGAGTATGTTCCCGACCGTTGGAAGGGGCGTGAATGGATAAGTGGTTTCAATGGTTCAGCAGGAACGGCTGTTGTTACCATGCATGCCGCTGCATTATGGACCGATAGTCGTTACTTTATTGCGGCCGAACAGCAGCTTGCAGGCACCGAATTTGTGTTGATGCGTGAGCGTGTTGCGGGTACGCCTACGATATCCGAGTGGCTGGGTAAGGTGCTTAGCGATATCAACGGAGCTACAGTTGGTGTTGACGGCATGGTGAATACGGCTGCCGATGTGGAGGCGCTGATATCCGATTTACGTCAACTGGGTGGTATCACCGTGCGCACAAACTTCGACCCACTGGCAGTTATCTGGACCAACCAGCCACCTATTCCTACTACTCCCATTGAAGTTCATCCGCTTGAATATGCTGGCGAGTCGACCATCGTCAAAGCTGAGTCGTATTCGTATAGCGTTGCGTTCGTTGCATGCCGACGGTATGCTGGTGTCGGCGCTGACGATATTGCATGGACGTTAAACCTGCGAGGTAGCGACGTGCATTGCAATCCTGTGTTTGTTTCGTATTTTGTTAATTGATACGAAAACAACTACTTTTGTTTATTAACGACGAAAAGCTGACACCCTGATGTCAAGGCATATCTAACAGCGCAAGGTGTGCAAACGGCTCCTTATAACCATATAAAAGATGCGCTTCGCAACTATGGTGAGTACAATATTCTGCTTGACCCCAATGTAATATCTACACACTTTTTCAAACAAGTGCACACAAGAAATTGTTCGCGCATCTTCGCCAATCCCTGCTATGAAAGCGATCAAAAACGAGATAGAGGTAGAAGGTTTCGTCGTGCGATGATACGTGACGGTGTCGCTTTGGTGAAGTTTCTGCGATGGCTGCAAACAGCTGTGACGAAAGGGCAAGAAACCGAAATAAGTGTTGCTGAAAAGCTGACGGCTTTACGTGCTGAACAGTCGCTTTTCCGCGGTATAAGTTTCGATACTATTGCGGGTTACGAGGCTCACGGTGCTATTGTTCATTACGAAGCTACACCCGAAACCGATGCGCCTTTAAAGCCACATGGTTTCCTGTTGCTTGACAGTGGAGCGCAGTATCAGGACGGAACTACTGATATAACACGTACGATAGCTCTTGGCGAACTTACCGAAGAGCAACGTGAGGTATACACGCTGGTGTTGAAAGGACATATACAATTAGAATTGGCTAAATTTCCATCGGGTGCCAGTGGTATACAAATCGACGCCCTTGCACGTGAGGCAATGTGGCGCAAAGGCTTTTAATTTTTTTGCACGGAACAGGGCATGGCGTAGGCTCATTTTTGAATGTTCACGAGGGTCCTCATCAAATACGAATGAGTATAGGCCTGCACCGCTGTTGCCTTTTTGATGACAGTAACCGATGAGCCTGGATTGTATTTTTGAGGGTAAATTTGGTGTGCGCATTGAGAATATATTGCTGATTAAGCCCTACGTGACAACGCCATTTGGCGAATTTTGCAAATGGAACCTCTTACGCTATGTCCTATTGACACAGCTCCCTATTGTGCGTGAAATGTTGCTTAACGAAGAGGTGGAGTGGCTGAATGGCTATCATCAGTATGTGTTTGACAAGCTTTCGCCGTATCTTCAGGGTGCCGACCTCGACTGGTTGCGCGCTGCTACACAAAACATTTAGACATAACGCTATACATTTTATATGATAGTCCACACCCGATTCTTCTTATCGGGTGTGGATTTTTTGTAATGGTCGTTATACTACGGCCGTCGTACAATGGGTGTGACGGTTGCAGTACGGTTTGTACGTCGGCCGTAATACAACGTGTACTACGTTCGCCATACCATCACTCTGATAGCGTAAAAAGAGGGCTTTTGCGCGAAAAAGGAGTATGAAAAATAGGCTTATCCGTTCATGGCTACCATGCGATAACCCATCTCGTTTAAGCTGCATGGCGGCGCCCATAAGGTAACACGTGCGTAGGCCAGCAACAAAAAGCATAGAAAGCTTCGGTAGAAGAGGGCGCGACTTGCAGATGTCGGTAAAGGCTGTAGCTTCGTGATCCACACTCGCCTACGATGTTTTGCAAAACGCTCTGCTTCTGTTGTCGATAGCAGAAGCACCTTATCACGGATATAGTCGTCCATGTGATCGAAGTCTATTTTGTCGCGTAAGTAAACGTAAAGGTCATCTACTGGCTGTACAATTCCCAATCTTCGTCCCAGTATTTCGCAATAGCCATGCCTATATACATACACCAGCCAAAGGGCACAGTGGGTATTGCTGAAACTCGCGCATGCCATCGTTAAGGAACGACTTGCCTATCTTTTGACCATAATTCGTCAATATCGGGCGTTTCGGGCAGGCGTTCGTCAATCTCTGTTTAAGCCCAGTAAATATCTCTTCAAATCGTTGTGGAAGAGCGTTTCAAAATTGTTCGGTTGACAAGGTATAAAAATTTTGAGAATTTAAAAATAAGGAAAAGGGGAGAGCTTGGGAGCTTTACGGAACCATTGTTTTAGGGCCGATAGTTGCAATCGCTATCGGCCTAATGATGAAGCCTTTAGTTCTCCATGAACTTCTTTTGCAGCCCTAAGTTGGTGGCGCATATTGCTGAGTAACTGCTGACTTTCCTGAAGAACGTTCAGGTAAAGCAAGTCAATTTGCATCTGCGAAGCATCAGCATGAGCTTGCATTCTGTCAATATGCTGTTTGCGAAGTACGGATAATTCGTCTTTGCAAGCATCGGCTTGAGCCAGAATTTCACGGTAATTGTCGTATTTATTAGTATCTATATCGTCAGCGGTGGCCTTCATCAGGTCGTTAATTGCTCGGCGCATGGGCTGAAATTCCTCGCATAAAGCTGGCGAGAGAGGGTGAAACTATTGTCCACATGTTCTTTAATGGGTTCTAACATTCGTTGTAACGTGTAGAGCAATTGCTGATTACTGTTAGCCCTAAGTGAAACCACGTGTTACGTTCAATAGCTATATCGTAGGGCACACGCCTTAAAGCCATGAGTTCTTGTCGGCGAAGGCGCTTGAGTTGCTGACGTTCTTCCTTCAGGTCTTTGGCAGCATTGCGAAGGTCGCTCGTGCTATTGTTCTCAAGACCGTCCATAATTCGGTTAAACTCTGCGAGCGTAAAGTGGCAAACAAAGCCTTGTGTGCGTCTTACCCTGCGTTGTAACATATCCCAGATTAGCTCAGGATCGCGTGTTTTCATCATCAGGTTGAAGGAGTCGTCCTCACGTCGGCTCTGCTGCTTTTTTTCTTGTTATAGCTGCGGTTGCTGCGAATAAGAATAAAGGGCAACAAGTGCTATAAATCCAAGCTTGGCAAACATTCCGCCGAAGAACATCAACAGGCACACGATGGCACAAACCAAGAAAAGCTACTCCGGCTGTGACGAACCAACCGCCAATAACACTCAATAACGCCTGTTACACGAAATACAGCACCTCGCGGCTCCAAGCCTTATCGGCTAAGCTTGCGCCCAGCCACCATGAAAGTAACGTATGTTGTTGACAGGGGTAGGTGATAATTGGTTCCTAAAGTAATAAGCATGGCCGAGATAACAAAGCGTAACAGCTGCGCGAACAAGGTCGAAAGCGGCTGCATCATTAGCAGGAATGTTCTCGTCTTTCTGAAAGCGTTTGCCTCATCCATTGTTTGATAAAGGGAGGTGTAACAGCCGAAACATCGTCGCTAAAGTTTTGGCATACACGAACGATAGAGCGTGCAGCCGCTGACGAACCAAACATTTCGTCTCCACCATCTTGCCTGCTGAGGTCGACCGATGTTTTGATAACGTTACGGGCTTTTCTCTGATGTTGCCATGGCAACTATCATAATAAGTCCGGCGATTAAAAAGGTAGAAAGGTGGTGTTTTAGCCGATGCGGTGAGCGATGTCATCAAGAAAGCCGAAGGCGATGCACCGTTACTGTTGGCCATATAGTCTTGAAAAGAGTCGAGACCTGCCAATGGAACACCAATGAAGTTGACCAAATCGTTTCCTGCAAAGGCCATAGCCAAAGCAAAAGTACCCATAAGAACAACAATCTTAAAGATGTTAATGCGCATCAAATGCAGCGCTTCCATGAGTACAGTTGATATGACAAAGATAATCAATAATAGCAGTGATGTGTTCTGCATTACCCATAAACGAGTGCTTTCTTCATATGAGGACTTGAGCCAAAAGCCTTTGAGGAATATAAAATATGCAAGTGATGTGAAGGCAATTCCGCTGAAAACAGCGATGGAATACTTACTATGTTCCTTATAATTAAAGGTGAAAACCAAACGGCTAACCCACATAATAATGCTTCCTGCCACAAAAAGCGAAGGCCACACTCAACAAATATTGCAATGATCACTTGTAAGGCATTCTCCGAGTTTAACAGCGCACTGTAGGTTAAAGATGGGTCGTTTATGGTTTTGACTGTTGCCAAAAGCGAAGGTTCCTCCCAAAAGATCGAAGATAAGAGATACCGTAGTTGACGTTGGCATTCCGAGCGTATTGAAGATGTCTAACACAATAATATCGGTAACCATTACGGCTAAAAATATGGTCATTACTTCCTCAAACGAGTAGTTTGCAGGCAACATAATACCATGCCTTGCTACGTCCATCATTCCCGATGACATCAGTGCGCCAACAATAACACCTGCTGAAGCAATAATGATTACGGTGCGAAAGCTTGCCGCACGTGCGCCAACGGCCGACTGCATAAAGTTGACTGCACTCATTGCTGACGCCCACAAAAAAGATCGAAAATAGCTAAGAAAAGCAGGAAAATAACGATAAGAAGATAGAGTGATGCCATAAATAAAATAATGTGAGTCTGTGGCAGGGCCCATTTAAAATTTTGATATTTTCAGCTGCAAAGGTACGTGGAATATATCGAAAAAGCATGAACAGGGGTCGACAAAATGATATGACGCTTAAAGAAAAATAATCGTAGGGTCACTTGAAAGCTGCTTTTTAATTCGTTTATTTGTGTATTGAGGCAGCTCGGTATAGTTTGTAGAAAATGTTAGTTTTTAGGCTTTTATAGCTATATTTTTTTGTGAGTGTAAAGTATACGTGGATTCGTATTTAAATGTATGTTGTTGACAGCCTTTTCTTTTATAAAAAAACTAATTTTTATCAAACGATGGCGTAGGATAAAAGCGGTCGATAAAGCGTTGAAGGTCGGCTTTATTTGCATAAATTGTGATGAGCGCATAAATCCCGTGTTCTTTTTGAGGAGCGGAATAATGTCGCCTATGCTGCGAGTGTAACACGATAACTCGTTATGGCGTTGGGATAGAATGTAGGCTTTTCGGTGCTCAATTTCGTTCTGTCGTTCGGTAATTAGCTTCGAACAGATGTCCGAAAAGCATAGGTAAAACAATCTTGTCGAAGAGGTGATGACCTTGAATAAACAGGTAAGTGTTCTGTGGATTTACGCCCTAATTGCTCAAGAATAGTTTTTAATTTTTCGTAGCTTTCTAGCTTCAGGGATTCTGATTTTGTAAAAATCGGCATTTGCTTTCAACCTTTCGGCGTATATTTTTAATTCTTTCGGCAGGATTTTTAAGGAGAAATGTCCTGCTTCAATGATTTTTAAGGAATTCCGTCATCGAAAAATTCGTCGTAGTCGGGAGTGCGATAATACCAGATGTTCCAGACAAAAGAGAGTATATGGCTTCCGAAAAATTCGCGCAAATAACGTTCTATATCAAAGATAACATGGTCGTTAAGCGTCACCGCTACGCATACATCGTGCAAGGCAGGAGCATAGTACTGCATGTTCTCAATGGCGTAAGCGTAGGTATGAAACACGTAAGGGCTTGACAGAATAGCTTGTGAAGTGGCGTAATTCCTTGCAAAAGATAATCGTAATCAGCATCAATACACGCTATCATATGGCCGCCAACCTTATCCGAAAGCATACTCATCATGGCTGCTTTCTTCCCACGTTTGAGTTTGTTTTCGCGCGAAGGCAGCATAATTTCAAAGTAAATGCGGTCGGTTTCAGCTGACTAAGGATAGTCCTCCAAAAGAAAAATGTCGTCATAACTTTCCACATAGGCCACAATTCTGCGTCGTGCTTGCTTTGAGTTTAGCCTGTTGGCAGCCTCAAAAATAGCCTGATGTAAGGTTGTCATGTAGTCGGTTTCCCATTTTCTTGATGATTATTTTAGGGTCGCCCCTGATAAAAAGAGATGGTTTTAATTGCTCTTTAGACCGTTATATCGCTAACTTCTGTAACCTTATTCACCCAACCATTCATAATCATTGCTGGGCTATGAGTGGTAAGAATTATCTGTACATGAGGGTTTCAGACGGAGGATAAGGTCAATTAATTGTTTCTGCCACTCGATGTGTAAACTCACTCTGGCTCGTCCATAAAGAGCACATAAGGCTGATTATCTTCAACAAGAACGGTGAGAAGTATGGCTAAAATTTGCTTCTCTCCGCTTGAAAGCTGATAAAGGAATAAGCGTTTCCCCAATTTGTGAAAAAGCGTATTTCGTTCTCACTTCTGATGATTTTCTTGCCCGTATCGGCAAACAAATCGTCGATAATATCCTGAAAAGTAGTCTTGCGTTCGGCCAAAGCTTGAGCCTTTAATGCTGCGTCGGACGCACCACTCTGTAATTCTGCAATCATTCTGTTGCCGATATTAACCTGATAATCAAGATATTTTCTTTGTAGTTTGTATAGTTGCCAATCCAATTCTGTGGCCAAACTGGTATCAATTTTCGATACTAAGTCGGCATTTAATAACGGTCTATCAAAGCTTCGTATGATGTCATAGCGTAGCCATCGCGCATCTTCGGATATACTTTAGGTGTACCCTTTTAAAAGATGAGAGGGAAACTCACTGTTTGTGGACAATCCTTTTTACCACTTTTGTTGAGGATTGTAGATTTTCCCCACACCGTTAACACCGCTAAGAATGTTCACTCTGCGGTCGAGATTCCATACGATATGCTTTGTCTCGCTCCAAAGCGAGTCAATCTTATTTGTGTAATATACTCGGCAAACTTCTGCATGTTTTAGGTCTTTATGTATGGCAAATATAGTAAAATAATAATACGAAAGGGCTTTCTGCTCTCTTTTTTCGCACCTTTGCACCGTTTTTGTTATTGAAAAAGAGGTGATGCTGGTGCTTAAATGGTGTAAATAGGGGGCTGTTTTCAGCAATATACCATGATTGTGGTATGTCAAATGCCCCAAATATGCTATTGTATGGTAGTACCTTTTGCCCTACCTTTGCAACCGTAAACATAAGTCATTAACACCGCTGACTGTTAAAAAGGGATTCTTGTGTAACAGGAACGAAAACAGAAGCACGAAACAGAAAGGGCAAAGAATATGAGTAACAAGACCAAACTTCACTTTGAAACACTGCAGTTGCACGTAGGACAGGAACAGGCAGACCCCGCTACTGACTCACGCGCTGTGCCCTATTTACCAAACCACTTCTTATGTTTTCTCGAGCGCGCAAAATGCTTCTGACCGTTTCTTTATGAAGGAATCGGGGAATATTTACGGTCGTTTGACCAACACAACACAAGATATCTTCGAGAAGCGTGTGGCAGCTCTTGAAGGCGGTGTTGGCGCGTTGGCGGTGGCTTCTGGCGCTGCAGCTGTTACTTATGCGATTACAAATTTGGCAAATGCTGGCGATCACGTGGTGGCAACTAATACCATTTATGGTGGCACTTACAACCCTGTTGAAGCACACGTTGAGTAAGTTTGGTATCGAAACAACGTTTGTTGACCCCGACGATTATGATGCTATGGCAGCCGCTATTCGTCCAAATACAAAACTGGTATTTATTGAAACGCTGTGCAATCCCAATTCAAACATCTCGGATATAGAGCGTTCTGCCGATATCGCTCATAAACACGGGCTTCCTCTTGTCATCGATAACACGTTCGGAACACCCTATCTTATCCGACCCATTGAGCGCGGAGCCGACATCGTTGTGCATTCAGCCACCAAGTTTATAGGCGGTCATGGTACATCGTTAGGCGGTGTAATTGTTGACGGTGGCACTTTTAACTACTTCCAAAATGAGAAGTTTGCAGGCTTCACACAGCCTGATGCGTCTTATCATGGTTTAGTTTTCGGCAAGCTTGAAGCGCCATTTGTTACTCGCGTTAGGGCCTTGTTGTTGCGCGATGAGGGCGCCTGTATATCGCCGTTTAACGCATGGGTACTGTTGTTGGGGCTTGAAAACATTAAGCTTACGCGTTGAACGGCATATCTTTAATACGCAGAAGGTGATAGCGTATTTGCTGAAACAACCACAGGTTAAAAAAATAAACCACCCTTCGTTACCCTCACACCCCAATCACGATTTGTACGAACGCTATTTCCCTAACGGTGCAGGCTCAATATTTACTTTTGAGATTGACGGTTCGCAACAGAAAGCATTCCACTTTATTGACCATTTAAAGATATTCTCTTTATTGGCAAATGTGGCTGACGTTAAGTCGTTGGTTGTACATCCTAAGAGCACTACTCACTCGGAACTTAGCGAGGAAGAGGCTAACGAACAGGGCATTTTCGATGGCACTATACGCCCAAGCATTGGTACAGAACATTATGAAGACCTCATCGCTGACCTTGATCAGGCTTTTTGAGGCGGTTAAAAACGAGAGTAATAGCCTTATACTTTAAGGCTGCTAAAGCCATAAAGTATAAGGTGGTAGTTAAGGAGTTATAGGTAGTTATGGAGTTAAGACATTACCCCAAGCGCACCAACTTCTATCGAAAAGGACGGACAGGCATTTGTCTTAACTCCTTAACTCCTCCTAACTCCTGTCTTCTGGTGAAGGTCTTAACTCCTTAACTCCTCCTAACTTCTGCCTACTGATCAAGCGTAGCTTTTCAAAAATAAAAAGAATTTTTCAACAAAAACAATACAATTATGTCAAAGATAGCAAAACAAATTACAGAATTAATAGGCTGTACTCCACTTGTAGAGCTTCAAAAAAATATTCAGCTCTTCGTGGTTTGAAAACACCCATTATAGCAAAGGTTGAGTTCTTTAACCCTGGCGGAAGCGTAAAGGATCGTATTGCGTTGGCGATGATAGAAGATGCCGAGAAGCGCGGTGTGCTGAAAGCTGGAGCAACAATTATTGAACCCACCAGCGGTAATACAGGTGTCGGTTTAGCCCTTGTGTCGGCCGTAAAAGGTTATAAACTTATTTTGACCATGCCCGAAACCATGAGCGTTGAGCGCAGAAACTTGGTGAAAGCCTATGGTGCAGAGGTGAAGCTTACGCCTGGAAAGGACGGTATGAAGGGCGCTATTGCTGAGGCTGAACGCTTGCGCGATTCTATCGAAGGGGCTGTTATTCTTGAGCAGTTCGAAAAACAAGGCAAACCCTCGTAAGCATTATGAAACAACAGCTCAGGAAATATGGGACGATACCGACGGTAAAGTCGATATCTTTGTAGCTGGTGTAGGCACTGGCGGTACGGTTAGTGGTGTGGGCAAGCGCTTAAAGGAGCTGAACCCGAACATCAAGATTGTTGCCGTAGAACCTACAGCTTCTCCTGTGCTTCAGGGTGGAGCGCCTGGCCCTCATAAGATACAAGGCATTGGCGCAGGCTTTATTCCTAATACCTACGATGCCACAGTGATAGACGAAGTGTTGGCTGTTGAGAACGACGATGCAATACTTTCGAGTCGTCAGATTGCCCGTGAGGACGGTGTTCTTGTAGGTATTTCGTCAGGCGCTGCAGCCTTTGCAGCTTCTGAAATAGCGCGTCGCCCCGAGAATGCAGGTAAGAATATTGTGGCCTTACTTCCCGATACTGGCGAACGCTACCTCTCAACCGTGCTCTATGCCTTTGAGGATTACCCACTATAAACTACATACTTTCTTAATTTAATATATATAAATGATCGCTCTGCCTGTTGATACAGGTGGAGCGACATTGTTTCTGTGGTCACCATTTTTCTGCATTCCCCTCATCCCCCTAAGTTAGGGGACTGGGGAGTCTGAACGTTTGTGTTTATATATTATTATTTAGTTTTGTATTCCTCTGCTATAGTTGGGCGACCCTGATAGGGTCGATACTTTGTGGTGTATTTGTTGTCCCCGTATCATCTGCTCCGCAGGCTGATACGGGGTTATTGAAAGTTGAAGTCTCCGACTTCATCATACATCGTATGTAATATTGGTCACTATGCTATTCCGTATCATCATATTTGATTTTTGTAATTTATCAGTCTTTATCTCCGACTTCATCATACATCGTTCTTTTTATATCTTATATGTTGCTTGTTTATACTTGTAGAAACGTTATCATATAGCTTTCCAACTTGTCTGTTTATGTTTGTCGCAACCTTCTTTGATTGCTTGTAAATCCATAGGTTTTGCTTATTGAAGCTGGAAGCTTTTAACTTTTAATAACCGCACGTTATCTCGCAGAGCGAGTGACGCGCGGAAGAAAAAGCATTATTATATTATCGACCCCAAAGAGGTCGCCCAGCAATAGTTATATATCCGCTCATTGAAAATGGGGGTCAGATAGGAGGACCATGAAGTAGCACTTATGATATACATTTATAGTATATATGACCTCTTGATGTGCTATTATATCAAAAACGAAATATTTAGTTTTGTAAAATAATTTGGTGTAAATTCAGTGCTTGTTAAATCGTTGTTTTAGAAAGGTTATCACCCTTTTTCTTGATGAAATGATCATTTTGTGATGCTGTTTTTGCGATTACGGCATAAAGGTGTTGCCTTTACATCGTAATCGCACAACCTTTACGATGTAATCGCGTTGTGTTTACGTCGTAATCGGAAGCTCATTACGTAGTAAAGACACCTCTTTTCAGCCATAAAGAAGTAGTGAAAAGGGGGTGAGAAAGGGATATTATACATGTCAAACACATGTATTAGGGAAGAAATGTTGTTGTTGTACTGTTGTAACACTGGTGTTATTACGGCGTAATCGCAGCATAAATAGGCCCCTAAAACAGGTGCGATTTTAAGAAGTTTTTGTAACTTGCTGGTTATGTAGATTGCAAGTTGGTTGAAATTTGGCTGTATCAGAGCGAAAGTGAACCGATTTGATACTATTGCAGCTACAGAAGTGTAATTGTAAAATAAATTTCACAATCATTATAATTGATTCTTATGAAAATTGACAAAGCAGAAATATTTAAACCTATCCCTACAGTTTGCATTTTTATTTATTTTTGTTCGCGAAGAAAAAGTTCTTATAAAAAAGCAAGAAAGCATGAAGTTATATTTTTGACAGCTGTTGTGGGTATCCTGTTGTTGTTTTGTGCGTCAAAATGGACGTTCGTGTAGAAGGACTTATTTTAGACGCAGGTACAAATAAACCCGTACCTCACGCCGAAGTTACGTGCAACGAAAATTCGCAGGTTTCACAATCTGATAGCACAGGTGCGTTTGTGTGTGGTAACGTGGCGGCACATTCATCTAAGATTAATTTAACGGTAAAAAGGAAGGATATACAACCGTTCATTGCGAAATAGACTTGGGAGATGAGCGTCCGTTAGTAATAAAACTGAAAAATAAAGGGTAGCCTGTGATGGCTACCCTTATGAAAAACATTATAAGCATTGCGTTTGGTACGCTTTATTCGCTAAATATAAGCTGCCAATCGCAATGTATTTTCTTTAGATCGGTGTGGTTAAAAATACAGGTACGTATTCCCAATAGCTCAGAATACCTGCAATATAGCCTACAAAAGCTATCCACGTAATATGCTTCATGTACCAGCCGAAGGTAATTTTCTCCAGTCCCATTACCACTACACCTGCTGCCGAACCGATAATAAGCATCGAACCTCCTACGCCAGCGCAGTAAGCTAATAGCTGCCAGAAAATGCCGTCGATAGCCATATCGCCAGCAGCTTCTACAGGATACATTCCCATACTACCTGCTACGAGAGGTACGTTATCAACAATACTTGAAAGCACACCAATAATACCCGTTACGATATAATGATTATTGTTGAATGCGACATTGAGGGCCTTTGCCAAGCGTAGTAAGCACGCCAATCTGCTTTCAAGACAAGCTACCGCCATGAGGATACCAAGGAAGAAGAGAATGGTTGACATATCAATGTTGCGAAGCAAATTAGTTACTCGCTTGCCCGTTCCTTCTGCATCGTTTTCATGTGGCAGGTTATAGTAGAATACTTCTGTAACAGTCCATAAGATGCTTAGTACGAGAAGAATGCCTACAAACGGAGGGGAGGTGTGATGGCCTTGAATACAGGTACCATCATTAAACCTCCAACACCAATAAAGAATACCGATTTGCGCTGACTGTCGAGAGGTGCTCTACCGTAACAGTGCTGTCTTCATTAGTGGCTTCTTCTTTGATCTGCAGTTCGCCTTTAAGCATATATTGCATGATAAAGGCAGGAACAACCATAGAAATGATAGAAGGCACAATAATTTTCAGAGATAACACCCGCAGCGGTGATAACGCCCTTTGTTCCAAAGCATAATAGTGGTAACGTCACCAATAGGGTGAGAATGCACCTCCCGAATTGGCTGCAATGATAACAAGTGACGCATAAACAAGGCGGTCTTTATGGTCTTGAACAAGCTTGCGTAGGATCATAACCATGACAATACTCGTCGTAAGGTTGTCAAGAATAGCCGAGAGAACGAACGTCATAAAGGCGATACGCCACAACAATGCTCGCTTACTGCGTGTCTGTAAAGCGGAGCGAACCCAATTGAAACCACCGTTTTGGTCGACAATTTCCACAATGGTCATGGCGCCCATCAAGAAGAAGAGCGTGGTGGAAGTGCTGCCAAGGTGATGCTCAATAGCCGAACTTACCGTGTTGATAAGGTCTTGTCCTGTAAGGTTGGGGAAATAACTCTCGGGGCTGAACATAAGAAGAGTCCAGCAAACTGCAAACATGAGTAATGCGATAGCAGCCTTGTTTACTTTCGTTACACCTCTCAAGGGCGATGAAAAGATAGCCCACACAAAACGCAACGATAATGCAAATAGTTAATGTTGACATATGAAAGATTGAATTAGTATTTTTCACAGCTTGCAAAGATAAGAAAAAATATCATAACCACAAGGTAAAAACGAAATAATTGTTTTATCTTTGCAATATGATATCCCAAGACATAAGCAACATAAAACTAAGCGAAAACATTATTATTGTAGACGCAGATTACATTGATTATGTGGCCTTTCAGCTAAGCGTTCAATTCGAACGAATGCTGGGACGGCGTATTCCTCAGGCCGACTTAAGCCGCTGGGCAATGAACGTTGCTCTCGATGGCGGATTGCGTGCTGATGGTCAAAGGCGCGAAACACAGGTGGTTTTGGTGCATGAAAAGAATAGTAAAAAGTTGGAAAAACTTTTTGTCCGTCCGACTTTGGAACAGAGTTAAGCGCACAGGCTTTTAACGATGAGGGGTTAGGAGAATTCTGATTAATTCGTACCCCTGTTGGCGACGTGGTGAGCAAGGACGATTATATCATTGACCTTATTAATACTATAAAGGAACATCAAAGAGGTAAAAAGGGTAATGATAATACCTAATGCTGAACAAGGGCGATATTTATGATAAGGTGCGTCATGCTTTGCGTAATATAGATGAAGATAAACGCGTTACAGTGTTCGCTATGCAGCCTATGCAAGGCGGTAATTTCCGTCAGGAAATATTAGGCTATAGTATGATAAGTGCGTTAGGGATTAAAGGTGACGAATTATCTGCCCCGAAAGCTTCTGAAGGAGGGGCTTGTTAAGTCTTATAACCGATATAAAATAGAATAAATAATTTAAGAAATAAGAAACGATAATGGACAACTTACAGAACCAAAAACAATAGCTGTGCTACAGAATGTGGCAATTGTCAGTGTAAGAAAGACAAGGGTCGAGTTTTGATGATAGGCGCAGGCGGTGGCAACTGTATGTAGCTTTCAAGATAGCACAGAATACAGACGTCTTTGGTGATTTCATGATCGCCAGTCATCATAAGGAGAAATGCGATAAAGCTTTGTGGCTAATATTCATGCCAAGGGCTACGATATGGATATTAAAACAGCTGAGGTTGACGCTGATAGTGTAGAACAGTTGATAGAACTTTTCAACAGTTTCAAGCCCGAATTAGTGATTAATCTGGCTCTGCCTTATCAAGATTTGACCATTATGGAGGCTTGTTTGGCTTGCGGTTGTAACTATCTGGATACGGCTAATTATGAACCAAAGGACGAGGGCTCATTTCGAATATAGCTGGCAATGGGCTTATAAGGATAGATTCGAAAAAAGCAGGATTAACAGCTATTCTCGGTTGCGGCTTCGACCCAGGAGTATCGCTAAGTGTTCACCGCTTATGCCGCAAAGCACTACTTTGACGAAATACACTATCTTGATATTGTAGATTGTAACGCAGGCAATCATCACAAAGCGTTTGCCACAAACTTCAATCCCGAGATTAATATACGTAGATAACGCAGAAGGGTCTGTACTATGAGAATGGTAAATGGGTCGAAACGGATCCGCTTGTTGTACACCGTGATGTGAACTATCCAAATATAGGCCCACGTGATTCTTACCTTATGCATCATGAAGAATTGGAGAGTTTGGTAAAGAATTTCCCCCACAATTAAACGTGGTCGTTTCTGGATGACATTCGGACAAGAGTATCTTACTCACCTCCGCGTGATAGAAAATTTAGGTATGGGGCGCATAGACGCTATTGAATATGAGGCTCCTGGCTGACGATGAAACGAAGACGGTAAAAGTTAAGATAGTACCTTTACAGTTCTTAAAGGCTGTTTTGCCTAACCCACAAGACTTAGGGGAGAACTACGAGGGCGAAACTTCTATTGGTTGTCGTATTCGTGGTTTGAAGGACGGAAAAGAACATACCTATTATATTTATAATAACTGTCGCCATCAAGACGCATATAACGAGACGGGTATGCAGGGAGTGAGCTACACTACTGGTGTTCCGGCTATGGCAGGAGCCATGATGTTCTTCAAGGGTATATGGAGAAAGCCTGGCGTTTTTCAACGTAGAGGAGTTTGATCCAGACCCATTCTTGAAGGTGATTGGTGAACAAGGTTTGCCTTGGCACGAAGAATTCGACAAGGATATAGAGTTTAACGATTGAATTATTTAAAAACTTAACAATAGTAGTTTATTATCATGGCAAAGACAGAAGAAGAACTAACTGCTGGAAAAAGTGGAGCAGGAGCAGGCTGTAAGCAAGCTAAAATGAAAGCTCTGCAGGCAGCAATGTCGAAGATAGAAAAGGATTTTTGGCAAGGGCTCCATTATGCGCATGGGCGATGAAAAGATTGAAAACGTAGAAGTGATACCTACGGGTTCGTTAGGTCTTGACGTTGCCATGGGTGTGGGAGGATACCCAAAAGGCAGAATCATTGAGATTTATGGTCCAGAGTCTTCTGGAAAAACGACGCTGGCTATTCACGCTATTGCCGAGGCACAGAAACAGGGAGGTATTGCTGCTTTCATTGATGCCGAGCATGCTTTTTGACCGTTTCTATGCTGAGAAATTGGGCGTAGATGTGGATAATCTTTGGATTTCTCAACCTGATAATGGTGAGCAAGCCCTACAGATTGCAGACCAATTGATCAGCAGTTCGGCTGTAGACATATTGGTTGTAGACTCAGTTGCTGCGCTGACTCCGAAGAAAGAGATAGAAGGTGACATGGGAGAGTCGGCTGTTGGTTTGCAGGCTCGTTCGATGAGTCAGGCGTTACGCAAACTTTACTGCCACCATATCGAAGACCAATACTTGTTGTATTTTTTTATCAATCAATTGCGCGAAAAAGATTGGTGTAATGTTTGGTAATCCAGAGACAACAACAGGTGGAAATGCGCTGAAATTCTATTCTAGCGTTCGACTTGATATTCGTAGAGTGACCAGCTTTAAAGGACGGAGATAACATCATTGGCAATCATGTCCGTGTGAAAGTAGTAAAGAACAAGGTTGCGCCTCCATTTAGAAAAGTCGGAGTTTGACATCATGTTTGTGTTGGAATCAATAAGATTGGTGAAATCGTTGACCTTGGTGTAGAGTTCGATATTATTCAAAAAGAGTGGTAGCTGGTATAGCTATAATGGTTCGAAATTGGGACAAGGCCGTGACGCTACCATGACATTGCTTCGTGATAATCCTGAGCTTTGCGAAGAACTTGAAAGGCTTAATCAAAGAAACTATCAAAGCACAGGCTGAGTTGAAAATAACGATTTTCGGGTGCAGGTATAAGCATTTTTGCTAATACCCTGTATAGAATAAAATAGAGACTCACGTCATATTCGTAGTGTATACAGATAGTAATTATCTGTATATGTGGCGAATATGGTGTGGGCTTTGTTATTATAAAGTATCGAGGGTTATTAAAGTTCTATCTCGACATTAAACATAAGTGATGAGGAATTTTAGATTGCCTTCAACCTTAATTTGTTTGGTTGTGGCAGGGAATAGGAGCGTATTGCCCGCTTGAATCTGCTCAATATTTGCCCGTCTTCATCAGTGAAAGTTCCATGGCCAGAGGTAATGATGATAATCACAAAACTATCAAGTGATGAAAGGTCAATGGTTAAAGGTTCGTCAACTTGATAAAGAAGAGTTTTTAAAATAAGGACATTGAACCAGTGAAATTCCTTGATTTTTAACTGGCACATATGTAACAGAATAGTTGCTTTTCACTGTATAATCAATGCTCTCTGCGGCTTTTTGAGTGTAATTGTCGATAATTACCGTCTTTATCCCGACGTTTAAAATCGTAAATACGATAGGTAACATCACTTGTTTGCTGAATCTCCGCCAGTAAACAACCCTTGCCAATGCTATGAATTCTTCCAGCAGGGAGGAAAAAGCAGTCGCCTTCCTTCACGTTATAACGGTCTATGGCATCAATGATAGTATCATTTTCAACCATCTCTTTATATTGTTCGGGTGTGATTTTTCGTTTTAATCCTACCAGCAAATTAGCATCTGAGGCCGACTCATCACATACCACATCTCTGTTTTTCCTTGCTTTTTCTCCGTGTTTTTCGCAATTTCGTCATTGATGCACCTGAATAGACAAGGGTTCTTCGGCATCAATGAACTTTATAAGTAGCGGAACTCATTACCAAAAACGCTTGTAATTAGCTTCTCCAACGAGTATTTCTTTTTAATACTTCTATAAGTTCATGGATAGATTTACCATGATATGGACCGCCTTCAACTACGGTTTCCTACCTGGTACTCCTGAAATTTCCCAACTTTCACCCACATTTTTCGAGGTCACTTACTATATTTTTTTGAAAGGAACAATACGTTGTCCTCCCCAAAGAGTTTGCTTCAACAGAGCTTTTAAATCTAAATGGTTTCATTGCTCAATGACTTTTATAATAAGTTACTCTACTATTAATTTTTGTCCAGAAAGCTGGCGTAAGAATTACAAGAACAGAGAATATTTCCAAACGCCCTACGAGCATCATGAATGAGCACATCCATTTGGCGAAGGCTGGAAGACTGGCCTCAAGACATAGTGGGACCAATTTCAATACCCAGTGTTGGCCCCACATTTCCCATGGAACTTAGCATATCGTGATAGCATTTGTATTATCAATTCCTGCCGAAAATCATTACAAAGGCTATCAGGAAGAATAATAAAAAGGTATGCGGTAAGGAATGCAAGTAGTGATACACGCTGTGGATTGGGAATATAACACCATTGATTTTCAGCGGTAGTACGGCATTAGGGTGTAAAACGCTGCAAAAGTTCGTTCTTGATAATCTTAAAAGAGCATAACACCCCTTACGCATTTTAGACCTCCACTTGTGCTGCCAGAGCAAGCGCCAATAAACATACATAGTGCAAGCACAACCCAGGTAACATGTGGCCATAATGCCGCATTGTCGTTGAAAAGACCTGTAGTTGTAATGAAACTTACAACCTGAAAAAGTGCTGATCTAAAAGCATGCTCTGTTTGATAATTATTACGAACAATCAACTCGAACATGATAAACAGCGTAAAAATACTCACAATACCAGCAAAACTTAAACTCATTATCCTTCCAAAGATTGATAAATCGGCCTTTATCACTGATGCGTAGAGTAGAGTAAAGTTAACTCCTGATATAAAACAGAAGAAAATAGTAGTATATTCCAGCGCAGGGGAATGGAAAAACTTCTGTACTTGTGTTGTTGACAGAGAAGCCACCAGTAGCTGCACTCGACATAGCGTAGTTGAGTGCCTCAAAGTAATTCATACCGAAAATCTTGTATAGGTCATACAAGATATTGTGATGGTGAGATAAACACCCCATATCCATCGAACACTTGTGGAAAGGCGAGGGTGTAATTTCGCTTTTGATTGGCCCCGTGGCTTCGGCAGCGAACACCTTTGTACTTCCTTTTACCACTGAAGGAAGTAAAGGCTACAGTCGTAAAAACTATACCCAAACCACCAACCCATTGTAGTCAGTGAGCGCCAAAAAGAATACCATGTGGTAGCGCTTCTACATCGTCAATAATAGTTGCTCCTGTAGTTGTGAATCCCGACATAGCCTCAAAAATAGTCATCGGTAAAGGTGGTAAGATACCTCCAAAGAGAAAAAGGTAGGGTAGCAAATAAAGAGAATACTACCCAAACAAGCGTGACAAGCAAGAACGAATCACGCCTTGAGAGTTTATTTTCTGAGTTACGTCCAAGATGTTTAAAGACGAAAACCTATACCCGTTGTTACTATAATAGAAACTATAAAGCAGGCATATCGTCTTCTTCATAGACGAAAGCCATACCTAAACATAGCAACATGAGCAGCGCTTCAAGAAACAGAAGGAACCCATAATTTTGTATATGATCTTGAAATTAATCACAAGTGTTTGCTCACAAAAATTAATTAAAAATTTTTCTACCTTTTTCAGGTTCATGTTGTGGCAGAAAACCACAACCGAATCGCCAGCTTCTATTTGCGTATTTCCCGAAACCAGATAGCCTTTCACCGTCTCTAACCAGTCCGCCTATGGTTATTCCTTTAGGGCAAACCAATATCTTTTTACAGGAACCTTTGTGACCTTAGAGCCTTCCTTTTAGGTATAAATTCGGCTGCATCAGCATTGGCCGACATCAAGAAGGTTACGTTCATCACGTCGGCATCTAACATCATTTGCAAATTCTACTTGCTGCTATAGCTTTTGTTAATGATTGTACCAATGTCAAGTCCCTTCTGCTGTTTGCGTAACCTATGTTTTCACGTCGGCAACGGTTTTGCGAACGCCAAGCTTTTTCGCAGCTAAACACGCCAAAAATATTGGTTTCTGAATTTCCAGTTAGCGCCACAAAAGCTTGTGTGTTGCTAATACCTCGTCCTCTAATCAGCGTAATGTCTCGAGCGTCGCCGTTGATTACAAGACAGTTGTCCAGCTCTTGGTTCAGCTCCTGACAACGTTCTGGGTCAACTCTCAAAATTTTAACGTCCATGTATTCTGGCATACTCTGTATGGCTCTTTACTGCTGTAGCACCACCGCCCATGACCATTACGTTTTTCACATCTGCATAATGCTCTTTTGCCGTTATCTTACGAACATGGGATATACTGCTTAGTGGTCATAAAGTAGGCCAGATCATAGCACTTTAGCTCATCATTTCCTCCAGGGATAATGGTTTCGCGATTACGTTTAATGGCCACAACGTGGTAAGGATCATCAGGTCCACATAGTTCGCGTGAGCGGCTTATCAAGAATTTCACAGTCGCTACGGAGCTTAATTCCCTAACATGACAAGTGCACTCGTCATGCACGTCCCAGCGCTGTCTTACCCACGACATCTTAAGACCATTATTAATACCACGTGCTGCCAAAAGCTCTGGATAGATGAGTTCATCAACGCCCAAGTTCTTGTAAAACGCACGTATATCGTCGGCCATATACTCGTCGCCATCAACTTTGCCACCGTTTTCTTTGCGTGTAAAGCATGCTGCGAGAATACAGCTGTTGATATTTTCATTTTCGTTTTTGGTCACAGCGATAAAAAGATCAGCATCTGTGTGTTGGCCTCTTGTAGCGTTCGAACACTTGATGGCGACCCACAGAGCGTCAATAAATCATAGTCTCCTCCAATTTTTCAAGGCGATCGGGGTCCGAATCAATAACTGTGATTTCTCTTGGTTGCGTGAAAGGAGTTGCGCCAGCGAGTTCCAATGGCATAAGCTCCTGCTATGATGATTTTCATGCTTCGTTTACTATCTGATAAATAACTTTTTGATGGCTCTTTACTGATACCACAAGCCTCGTATAATTGCTCAACGGTGCCGTGTTCTACAAAATTGTCAGCTATACCCAGTCGTATTACGCGTGGCGTATAGCCATGGTCGGCCATCCATTCCAGCACGGCTGACCCCATTCCACCATCACGAGAGCCATCTTCAACGGTGATAATGGTTTTAAATTGCTCGCCTACCCTCGTAAAAGCTTGTTGTCAAGTGGTTTCAGGAAGCGCATATCGTAATGGCCATATCCAAATTGCTTTCGTCAATAGCTTGTTCTACATAGGTGCCTATAGGGCCGATGCTCAGAACTGCTACGCTTTTACCTTCTCTCATTCGGCGTCCTGTTCCTACTTCTACTTCCTCAAGCGGACACTTCCAGTCAACCAACTGGCCCTGTCCACGCGGATAACGAATGACGAAAGTGCCTTTGTTGGGCAACTGCGACGTAAACATCAACCTGCGAAGCTCGTGTTCGTCCACTAGGCGATGCAATGGTTGAGTTCGGAATAGGGGCGCATAGCCGCCATGTCAAATACACCATGATGTGTAGGTCCGTCGGGGCCAACTATTCCTGCGCGGTCAAGACAGAGCACCACAGGCAGATTTAAAATCGCTAAATCGTGAATGATATTGTCGTATGCGCGTTGCGCAAACGCACCATAGATAGTTGCAGAAAGGTTGTAAGCCGTCTTTGGCCATACCTCCCGAAAAAGGTCACAGCGTGCCCCTCGGCAATGCCTACATCAAAAGACGCGATCGGGCATTTCCTTCATCATGATGTTCATAGAGCAACCTGTTGGCATGGCTGGAGTAACTCCCACAATGCGTGGATTGTTCTCAGCTAATTCAAGAAGTGTATGCCCAAATACATCTTGAAACTTAGGTGGTTCGTTAGAAGTGTCTGCCAGCAATGCGTTCTCCCGTCGCAGGATTAAACTTACCCGGAGCGTGCCATATTGTGGCAGCCTCTTCTGCTGGCTTATATCCCTTGCCCTTTGTGGTATGCAAATGCAGCAGTTTAGGCCCTTTCATGTCCTTCAGCCGTGAAAGAATACGCACTACGTTATTGATATCATGCCCGTCAAAAGGCCGAAAATATCGGATATTCATGCCCTCAAAAATATTCTGTTGATGGCTTAATGCACTTTTGATAGCGTTGTTCGCTGAATAATCCCTTTTACGTCGTTCCTCGTTCAAATAGCCCTTTGAATGTAACCATTGCGACGCTTTGAAACGCAGTTTATTGTAGGTTGCATTTGTGTCGAGGTTCAAAAGGTAGCTTTCATACCTCCAACGGCCCTGTCGATAGACATGTCGTTGTCGTTCAATATAATCAGCAAATCATTGGGCGTACTGTTGACGTTGTTCAGGCCTTCGAAAGCAAGACCGCCACTCATCGCCCCATCGCCAATTACCGCAACCACATGACGGTCGGTATTTTCGCTTTTGCGGGCTGCAACAGCCATACCAAGAGCAGCCGAAATACTATTTCGAAGCATGTCCGCAGGTAAAGGTATCGTATTCGCTTTCGTCAGGTGAGGGGAAAGGACGTATGCCTCCAAGCTTTACTGTTGGTACAAAAACGGTCGCGTCGTCCTGTCAGAATCTTATGTCCATAAGCCTGATGTCCCACGTCCCAAACAATGCGATCGTCGGGCGTGTTATAGACATAATGCAAGGCAACCGTAAGCTCAACGACTCCCAAACTTGAAGCAAAGTGACCGGGATTTACCGACACTTCCTCAATGATATTCTCGCGTAACTCCTTGCAAACTTCAGGAAGTTGCTCAACAGATAGCTTTCGGAGGTCGGAGGGATATATGATTTTGATCTAATAATTCAAACTTTTTCTCGTTCATTGTTATTCTTTAGGAGAACCTTGCAAAGGTAATAATTTTATCTCATAGAGGTGCTTTTTATATAGATTTTTGTTACTTTTTGCAACGTAAACGCAACTTGATTACCCACAGATTATTAAGGAAATAAATATGAAAAGAACCCTCATCACCCTCAGGCTTACTATGGGCCGTTACGAGTATGAATGCACAAAAGATAAACACTTCTGGCGCTTTGACGCCCTCCATGCTGCAGCAAATAGAGCAAAGTCAGCCCTCTGCGTCTACCGCAAAGGCGCTACGCAATGCTATAGCATCAAATAATATTGACGATTTGGCGAAGAATTTTGAGCGTCAGGGTTCTGTAGACGCCTATTTTAGTGTAGAGACTCCCCGACAGAATATACACGATCAGCGAAGCTCTGGCCGTTGTTGGATGTTCTCAGGACTTAATGTTCTGCGCGCTAATTTTGCCAAAACCCACAACGATTCTTTTTGCGTGTCGAGTATTCGCAAGCCTATCTTTTCTTCTACGACCAGATAGAAAAGGCTAATTTTATGTTGCAAAAACGTTATTGACAATGCCGATAAACCCATTGACGATGCACGTGACAGTACTTTAAGAGCCCTATCAACGATGGAGGAACCTTTTGTGGCGTAGCCGATTTGGTTGATAAATATGGCCTTGTGCCCATGAGCGTGATGCCCGAAACCTATAGTTCGGATAATACAAAAAGCCATTTCACGACTTATTTCTTCTAAACTGCGCGAATTCGGACTTGAACTTCGTCGTATGGTTGCTGCAGGAAAGAAGGCCGATGCTTTTAAAAAAGCGCAAGACAGAAATGCTTTGGAACCATATACCATATGTTGGTGATGACAATGGGCGAGCCTGTAAAGAGTTTCTCTTATACGTTCCATGATAAGGAAGGGAAAGCCAGTAGGCGAACCCCGCACTTATACACCGAAGCAATTTTTTTGAAGCTACTGTAGGAACGCCTATTAACGGATCGTTTATCATGATCATGAACGACCCTCGCCGTCCCTATCATAAAAACATACGAAATTCAATACGATCGCCATACCTATGACGGCCATAACTGGAAGTATCTTAACCTTCCTATGGACGAAATAGCGTCAATGGCTATTGCTTCTGCGCGATGGTCACAAGATGTATTCGAGTTATGATGTAGGAAAACAGCTTGATCGCAAGCGCGGTTTCCTCGATCTTGATAACTATGATTATGGTGCACTCTTCAGCACTACGTTTGGTATGAACAAGGCCGACCGCATTTCGACCTTCGATAGTGGCTCTACTCATGCTATGACGCTTACAGCAGTTGACCTCGATACCAACGGTAAGCCTTTGAAATGGAAGGTGGAAAAACAGTTGGGGTGCTGAATATGGGCATAAGGGTTACCTCATCATGACCAACCGATGGTTTAACGAATTTTTTTCTTCCGTTTGGTGATTAACAAAAAAGTATGTTCCTGAAACGATATTGAAAGAATTTGAGCAAAAGCCTGTAATGCTGGCGCCAGAAGATCCGCTTTTTGCTGATGACAAAATGATCAGTCTGCTACTGATATCGTTTTTTTACTTTTTGTCGAGCTAAACTGTGAAAACCTGTTCGACACTCGCCACGACAGCTTAAAGCATGACGAGGAGTTCCTTCCCACGTCGGCTTTTACGCTGGACTCTTACCGCTATTGGCGCAAAAATAGACCATATTAGCAAAGATATTCTTTCGTGTGGTGAGCTTGATTCGGCTACGGTAGTGCCTGATATGGTGATACTTACTGAGGTCGAGAACGACAGTGTTATGCACGATTTGACACGCCGTTCGCTGTTACGCGGTGCAGCTACGACTATGTGATGACGTCAAGCCCCGACCTTCGCGGTATTGATGTAGCCTTAATGTTTTTCGCCTTATGCCTTTAGGCTGATTCACAGCCATGCTATTCGCGTGACGCCACCAGCAGGGTTTTCGTCCCTACGCGCGACGTATTGTATGCCCTCTGGTGAGGTAATTAGTGGCGACACATTGCATGTTTTTGCGCTTCATTTCGCCCAGTAGGAGAGGGGGTGAAGCGGCTACACGTCCTTATCGTATGCAGGTGGCACAACTTCTGGCCGAAGCCATTGATTCGGTTCGACGTAGTAACCAACATCCGCTTATATTGGTAGCAGGCGATTTTAACGATTATACGGGCGATGCTTCGTTGCAGTTTTTAGAAACTCAGGGCCTGACTAACGTGTCGGCAAAAGCCACAGGGCGACATGGCGCGCGCGGCACATACCGTTACCATGGCGTTTGGGCCAGCCTTGACCATGTGCTATGTAACGCCACTTTATTACAACGATTGCGCTACTGTCACATCAACGACAAGCCGTTTTTGCTTACCGATGACGAGAAGTTTGGCGGTAAAAGCCTAAACGAAATTATCTTGGCCCTAAATATTTAAATGGTTATAGTGACCACCTGCCCTTGTAACTGTTTTTGCTTTTTAAGCGAGAGAAAGCAGGCTCTTTTGTGATCCATCTGTTTTCCCTCCTGTTTTTATCCTTCTTTTTGATAGAAACGACCGAAAATATTGTCAATAATTTTCCTAATTATTTGCGTTCCCAAATAGAGGTAAAATAGAAATGGTGGTATATAGATAATATAATGCCCGAACGTTTTTATCGGCATGAAATCTGTATGAACGGCTGAAAAATATTACCATTCTTGCGTAATCAATTTCCGATTACGATGTAAACGCATGGCGATTACATCGTAAAGGTTTGCTGATTACGTCATAATCGGATTGCGATTACGTCGTAAACGTCTGGTCAAAACAGTATTCTTTAAAACAGAGAAATGTTGTAACGAAGGGTAAGTTGTTGAATATGAGCAAAATATAAAAACTGTCATATTTCGCGTATTTGTAGCAAAGGCTTCACCTTGTGCAAAAATAACGCAATGGTGAAAGCCTTTGTTGTCAAGAAAAATTCAGCGTAATTTTCGTTCGGAATTTATTATACTAATGTAGCAATAATTTCTTCACGTGAACCCGGAAGAAGGTCAATAACAGGAATTTCGGGCATCGTATAGCAACCGGGTTGCAAGCGAGTTGTAGCACGCGCCACATCAATAAGCACCTGTGCGGTAAGGGCAGGATTATTGATGTTCATGTCGAAAGAGAAATGTTGATTTTGCGTTTTGCCGCTCACTCCCTTTCGTGTCATGTGTACGCCATGCCCCATATCCTTTACTTCGTCAACGCTTTTCACGGCGAAAACATGTAGCTCATCATGTGCAAAATAGTCGTCAGCCTTGATTTCTTTTCGTCACCTCGTCGAGCGAAGCACCCTCTTCAAGCTCAACGTAAACCATACGACGGTGTATGCCTTCGCCCAAAGGGATCGTCATAGATAGCGCATTTTTTACACCCTTTTTGCTGCGTGCTACTACCGAATGGCCCATTGACATTCCGGGTCCAAAAGTTAGTATAGCTTAACCCTTTAGGCGCAAGGGCCTGCATAAGTACACGTACAACCGAGTCGGAACCTGGGGTCCCAGCCAGCTGCAATAACTACTTACGGTGTTGGTTTTCTTGTTGTTTTTGCATCTGTCGGTTGCGGTAATCGAGGATACCCGTGTGAATATCGAAGCTGTCGACGGTGTTAATACCCAGTGCGGTTATTTGTTCAGCATATTCAGGACATTGGCGTGTGGGAGTGGCTAAAATAGCTACGTCCACGTCCTTTAGTTTCTTAATATCGTCAACTACTTCGTAAGGCGTGAGGGCAAGAGGCTTATCGCTACCTCCCTGTCGGCGCACAACACCTGCAATTTCAAAGTCGGGGGCTGCCTCTAAAGCCTCTAAGGCAAAAATGGCCTATATTGCCATAGCCTACAATTGCTGCTCTAATTTTTTTCATCTTACTCTGTTTTTATCGTTTGTGAAAATTGAAAATACCTATTAGGTATTGCAAAATTACGTCATTACAGCGAAACGACGTGCTATTATATCTTTTTAACATAAAAGCCATGAGTGGCTTACTGTGTATTACTTGATGTGCTTTTATCATGTGTAATAGGGCATTGCTTATACAATAATATAATGAAGTCATCGTTATTTTACCGTATATATACAAAAGGATAATTTATGATTGAGTATATCAAGGGTGAGCTAACAGAGCTTACGCCTGCACAAGCTGTGCTCGAAACAGGCGGTGTTGGCTATGCGTTAAACATATCGCTGAACACTTATAGTGCCATACAAGGCAAGAAAAGAAGTTAAAGCTTTTACGTACACGAATCGTTGCAGACTGGTGGTCGCGACGACAATTATACCTTTTATGGCTTTGCTACACGTCGTGAGCGGGAGCTGTATAGGTTGCTCATTACGGTATCAGGAGTGGGAGCCAATACGGCACGAACCATGCTTTCTTCCATCACGCCTGCTGAGCTTTGTAAACGCTATTGCCAACGGCGATGAGAAGTTAATTAAAGGCGTTAAGGGCATAGGCTTGAAGACGGCACAACGTATTATCGTCGACTTGAAAGATAAAAATCATGTCGTCGGGCATCGCAGAGGAGTTGCATGTAGCCACATCTCGTCAGGAAGGTCCAGCTGTTAATACGAGCGTCCGCGATGAAGCCGTGTCGGCATTAACGATGTTAGCTTTTTCTCCTGCACCAACGGCAAAGGTTGTTACGGCCATTCTTACCGAACAACCAGACTTGGCGGTGGAAATGGTGGTTAAAGAAGCCTTTGAAGAGAATTAAGTAAAGGTAAAAATTAAAAAGATTAAAAATTAAAAAGGCTCCGTTTGAGGGTAAAAGAATTAAAAGATTATAAAAAGGCTTTGCTTTAGGAGTAAAGAATTAAAAGATTAAAAATAAAAGTTCTTGGGCAGAAAGGTCTCTGTGTTACAGGAAAAGTGCCCTATATTATATAAGGTCCAGGGCGGATGCGCTACGTAGCTCTGCGGGAAAGACGACAGCGGTTAGTGCACTTTAGAAAATGAAGATAAGGAAAAACTCATATATTGCTGATATTTGATGCTTGCCATGGCTATGGTAAGTCATGCAGTAGCTGTGCCTTATCTTCATGCTAAACAGAAACCCACAGAGGCCGCAAACAGCGCAGAAAAACAAAACCACCAGCACGAAAGATAAGAAGAAAGCAGGCGCCGTTGGCTAACGATATTATTATTCTTGAAACCGACGACGATTCTATTCCTGACTCACTTCTCAACCCCCGTTGGAAGATACAGCGCACCACTCCTATCACATACGACGACCTGAATCAGAGCGCTTTTAGACCTGAAAACGACCTAATGCGCTAAAATATGAGGTAACATACAACGATACTATAAAACCGATATATCGTGGGCACCAGAATGGGGTCGATATGGCTTGCTGCGCCTATTATGATGACTCCAGAGGAGTATATGAAGTGGAGCGAGAAAGCATGGACGTGACATTTATTTCCGTCAGAAGAACTCGGAAATATATACGAACGTAAAGGGCAAAGAGAAGTTCGACTTCAGTGATATGCACTTCGATTTGGGCCCTGCTGAGAAGATTTTTCGGGCCGGGTGGCGTGCGAATACGAACGCAAGGTACCGCAGAGCTGAAGTTTGGGGCACATATAAGAACATCGATAACCCGTCATTACCTATTCGTAACCGCACGAAGACATCGATAGACTTTTGATGAAAAAGATAAACCTTAACGTGAATGGTAAGGTAGGCGACAAGGTAAACATGAACCTTAACTACAATACCGACGCTACCTTTGACTATGATGCGCAGAACCTAAGCTAAAATACGACGGTAAAGAAGACGAGATTATCAAGCTCGTTGAGGCGGGAAACGTGTCGTTTCCTTCCAATTCGTCACTTATTCAAGGCGCAAGTTCCCTCTTCGGATTTGCGCACCGATTTGCAGTTTGGCAAGCTAAAAGCTGCAGCTTGTAGGCTCACTAGAAGAAGAGCACATCGAAGAGTGTGACATCGCGTGGTGGCAAACAGCTGACTACTTTTGAGATGGACGCCGCCGACTATGAGGAGAATAGACACTTCTTTTCTCGCCCGTTATTTCCATGATCAGTATGATGATGGTATGCGCACGCTGCCTCAATCGGCAACGGGTGTAACCATAAATCGTGTGGAAGCGTGGGTAACGAACAAGTCGGGTACAACGTCAAACTCGCGTAATATCATAGCCCTCACCGACCTTGGAGAACATAACCATGTCAGTAATCCCATGTGGACGGCAGCTGGTCAGCCTGTACCTCGAATTCAGCCAATACAGAATATGCTACCGTTAGTGAGCAGTTTTGCGGCAGCTCGTAATATAGATCAAACGTCAACAGTGCTTGATGGTGCAGGTCTTGTGGGCGGAACCGACTATGAAAAACTACAGAGTGCGCGGTTGTTAAGTTCGTCAGAATATAGCGTTAACAACGCTTTGGGATATATTTCGCTTCGCACTTCGTTGCAGACAGACCAAGTATTGGCTGTTGCTTACGAATATACTTATGGCGGACGTACCTATCAAGTGGGTGAGTTTGCAAGCGATATTACAGACGTTAATCAGGCTTTGTTTGTTAAATCGCTAAAAATACCAGTAATACTCCACAGCAAGGCAATTGGCCTTTGATGATGAAGAACGTGTATTATTTGAGCTTCTCAGGTTGAGAAAGATAAAGTTTAGGCTCGACGTGAAGTTCCAAAGCGATACGGCAGGAGTGTATATTTCTTATATCCCAGAGCCACAAGTGCGCAACCTTCCTATCATCAGGTTGTTGGGTGCTGACCGTCTTGACAATAATAATAGGACGCATCCGAATGGGTATTTCGACTATGTGAGCGGATATACTGTGAGTGATGGGCGTGTGTTCTTCCCTGTAGCTGAGCCTTTTGGTAGTTATATGAAGAACTATTTGGTAAGTCAGGGTGTGAGTGCTACGCAAGCCGATAAGTATGCTTTTACTGAATTGTACGACCAAACCAAGACTGTAGCTCGACAGATTGCGGAAAAAGATAAATATATTTTGCAAGGTCAGTATCGCGGATCGCAGGCAAACGTGATATCGTTAGGCGCATATAATGTGCCTCAAGGTTCAGTAGTTGTGACGGCAGGAGGTGTAACTCTGAGCGAGGGTAGCGACTATAGTGTAGACTATAGTGCAGGCGAGGTAACGATTTTAAATCAGAGTATTATTGACGCTGGGACACCAGTGAATGTGAGTTTGGAAAGTCAGAGTGACTATTCACAGGAGAGAAAGACCATGTTTGGTATGAACTGGTCGTATGATTTCTCGCGTGATTTCCAGCTTTCTGGTACATTCCAACACCTCTCTGAACAAGCACTTACAACCAAGGTTTCAATGGGTGCAGAGCCTGTAAGCAATACTTTGTGGGGCTTTAATCTGAATTGGCGACATGAAAGTCAATGGCTTACAAATGCTTTAGATAAGCTCCGTTCCTGCACCTGACAGCGCCATCGCTCATTTCGTTCACAGGCGAGTTTGCTCAACTTATAGCTCATCAGACGCGTGGCGTGCAAGGCAATGCCTCTTATTTAGACGACTTTGAGAATACTACGGATAAAAATAAGCGTCATGGAACCCACATCGTGGAGTCTTTCCAGCGTACCGTCGATGTTCCCAGAGAGTACTGATAAGACGACGTTGAGCAGTGGATTTAACCGTTCTTTGCTGGCTTGGTACACAATTGACCCTCTTTTCACGCGCAGAAGTTCGTCGTTGACACCTGGTCACATCAAAGCGACTTGGATCAGCTAAGTGATCCTTATGTGAGAGATGTATGTACGTGAGCTTTATCCTACTCGCGACCAAAGTTCTTATAGCGGAGCAACGTCGACATTGTCGATTTTGAACATGGCTTATTACCCCGACGAGCGCGGTCCATATAATTTTTAATACCAATCTTTCGCCTACAGGAAAGTTGCTTAACCCACAGCAACATTGGGGCGGTATGATGCGAAAGCTGGACACTAACGATTTCGAAGCGGCTAATATTGAATATATTGAGTTCTGGGCTTATGGACCCATTTATTCACAGTAACAGACGAAGCGATGCGGCACAATATGGTGGTGACTTCTACATTAACCTTGAGAGGTGTCGGAAGACGTGCTGCGCGACGGCAAAAAGTTCTATGAAAGTGGGTTGCCTGTTGATGGATCGTCGACGTATATCACCACACAGTGGGGAAAAATTCCAACGCAATCGACGGTAAATTACGCTTTCGCGACGACGAGTGGCAGCCGTAAATTGCAAGACCTTGGTCTTAACGGACTGAATAATGAAGAAGAGCAGCAGTTTGCAAGTTATCAAAATTATCTCACAACGGTGCAAGGAACGGTGAACGCTGCCGTTTGGGATTCGATATGGAAAGACCCCTGCAAACGACGATTATCATTACTTTCGTGGTTCTGATTTTCGACCGCATTCAAGCGCCAATCTTGCATCGTTACAAGTACATTAATAACCCACAAGGAAACTCTCCTGATAACGATGATCGCACAGAACGCTATGATACTTCTTATAAAACAACGCCTGATGTGGAGGATATCAATCAGGACTATACGTTAAATGAATATGAGAAGTATTACCAATACCGCATTTCGTTACGCCCTCAAGACCTCGTTGTGGGCCGAAACTATATCGTAGACAAGCGAGACGTCGCCTATGCTGCGTAATGGAAACACGGAAAATATTACATGGTATCAGTTCCGTGTGCCATTAACTGAATATGACCGACGTGTTGGTTCTATTTCGGGCTTTCTCAAGCATTCGCTTTATGCGCATGTTCCTGACTGATTTCCGTCGTCCAATAGTACTTCGTTTCGGAAGTTTCGATTTGGTTCGAGGTACGTGGCGCGTGTATAATCAGACGTTAGACGGCGCAACTTCAGGCAGTGGGGAGCATGACAACAGCCTCTGTTAGCATTGAAGAAAACAATGATAAAACCCCCTGTTAATTATGTATTACCTCCAGGAGTAACACGCGAACAAGACCCAACGCAACCGCAGTTGGTCGAAGCTAACGAGCAAGCATTACAGATTAATGTGGAGAATCTTTCTTCAAGCGAATCGAAATGCGTTTATAAAGAAATACCACTCTTTGACCTGCGACAGTATAAGCGTATGCAGATGTTTGTGCACGCTAACGCGCCCTGTTGTCGACAGTCATAACCTGCAAGATAATCAGTTGGCTCTCTTTATTCGTTTGCCCTGATTATAAGAGCAACTATTATGAGTATGAAATACCATTGAAACTGACCGCCCCAGGTCGCTATGACCGTTATTCTGCGTGCTGATTGTGAGTTGGTTTGGCCTGCAGATAACATGTTAGATGTGCCATTGTCCATCTTTACATCGCTCAAAAAAGCACGCAATCGACAGAAGTCTATGGGTTTGGCATCGTACAATAGGGCTTATTCGGCTTACGATTCTGAGCACCCGGAGAATAAGATTACTATTATGGGTAACCCCACTTTGGGCGAAGTTAAAACCATGATTATAGGTGTTCGTAACCTTCTTCGAATATAAAAAGTGGTGAAGTCTGGGTGAACGAGCTTAGAAATGAAAGAGTATAATAACACGGGAGGCTGGGCCGCAGATGCCAATTTAAACGTACAACTCTCTGATTTAGGCAACGTAAACTTGCAGGGAAGATATGTTACACAAGGCTTTGGCGGCCTTGAAGACGGTGTAAGCAGTCGATCTGATCGTGACCAGCAATGTTTCGCTGACGACAAGCCTCGAACTTGCAAGTTTTTCCCCGATAAAGCTAAGGTTACTGCGCCTTCTATTATAGTGTAACAAAGGAAGTTTTCTAGTCAAAGTATAATCCGTTGGATAACGATATGGAGTTAAAAAGACGCGTTAAAGGCCACTGTTAACAAGTTTGAGCGCGATTCTATAGAGAATATTGCTGTTACCAAGGTGATTAATACCAACTTTTTCTTTCCAATGTGCGTGTTGAATACAGAATAAACGGCACCCCATGCCATATGATCCTGCCAATTTTTCTTCTCTTACAGCCATAATCATAGCCATACGCAAGGCGAAACTACGGTGTATGAGAATGAAGATAATTGGCAAGGCATGCTGAATTATAACTGGTCTCCGTGTACAAAACCATGGGAACCTTTCCATCGTGTCAAATCAAAGAGCAAGTGGCTTGATATATTTCGACGTTTCTGGTTTGAACTGGTTGTCGCAAAGTATCGGCTTTAACACCGAAAATGACACGTTCATATTATGAGTTGCAAGAGCGTGATATGGAGGCAACTTTTAAACACAAAAGCTCCCCATTAAGCTTCTCACAACAGTTCCTTTGGAATAGAGAATTTCAACTTCGTTGGGACCTAACGAAGAACCTTCATATGAATTTTAACAGTGCCACACATGCAGAAATCGAAGAACCTTTACACGCCTGTGAACAAGGATCTTTATCCTGATCGTTATGCGGCATGGAAAGATTCTATTTGGTCAAGCATCAAATCGTGGGGTCGTCCGTTGGATTATCAGCAGAACTTTACGCCTCTTTATCAGCTCCCAATTAATCTTTTACCCGTCTTCGATTGGGTGAGAGCCGATGCAACTTACAGTGCAACCTACAATTGGGTGCGTGGTACAAGCCTTGAGAACGGAATGTCATTTGAGCAAACACGATTGCCAATAAACCGACAGCTCACTGTTAATGGCGACTTTGACCTTGTGCGTCTTTTATAATCATATTCCTTTCCTAAAGAAGGCTAATGAGCGCTTTGACCGCATGCAGAGTCAGTCGTTACAGCAACGCAAACGCGAGCAACAGCAGAAGAAAGATGAACAACAACGTCAGCAACGCGAAATGCAAAAGGTGCGTGCAGAGGCTGTAAAGAGTGGAAAAAGATCCTGAGGAAGCTGTTGCGCAATGGAAGAAACAACAACAGGAGGCAGAAGAGAAGAAGAAACAATTACCGCGTAACAAGCGTGCCTTTGAGAAAGAAATTGTGCTTCGTCCCGATACTACAATTGATATATCACATGGTAGAAAGTCGCGTCGTTTAGAAGTTACGGCTCGCACTGCCGATGGAAAGGTGTATAAACTTAAGTATAAGAAAGCTTGACGATAACCGCATTCGTATCCGTAATAAGGTCGATTCGGCTACAACCCTCAAGCTTTCAGTTGTTGCTGAAGCCGACGCTATGACGACTAAAATTGGTACAAAACAGCTCAATCATTGTCGCGTTTTGCGATGATGGTCCGTTCGGTATCGTTTACTTATCGTAATAATTACTCATTGGCTTTACTGGTTCATGCCAACCATTGGCAACGCTTTCGGTCAGACTCGTGGTCAGCCAGTGTTATCTCCTGACTTGATTTCGCTTTCGGTCTTGTGGAAGACGGATATATTGACCGCGCACAGCGACATGGTTGGTTGTTGAATACTGATAGTGTGGCTACGCCTGCTACTACCAATCAACCGAAGATGTGCAAATGCGTGTGATGGTTGAGCCTGTGAAAAACCTGAAAGATTGACCTGAATGCTGCCCGTATGCAAACGCGTGCTCGAAGTGTGCAATACATGTATGTGGGTAATCCTACTACTCAAACAGGGAAGTCTTACCATCGACAACGCTATCAATCGGTACATCGTTTGAGAGCATGGGAAGTGCTTCTAACGGCTTCCAGAGTAAGAGTTTTGAACGTTTCTGCGCTTCGCTTGCGGGCTTCCGCCAACGTGTTGAGGACCGTTACGCAGGCACGGTATATCCCTACAGGAACAACGCTTTGTGGCAGCACGTTCAATGCAGCTAACGGAAGCGTAAACCTCATAGTGCCGACGTTATGGTGCCTGCATTCCTTTCAACTTACACATCAATGAGCAAGGGTCTTAGCATATTCCCCGTCTCTGATGAAAAAATGCTGCCCAACTGGACGGTTCGTTATAGCGGGTTGAGTCGTTTACCATGGTTTCGTGACCATTTCAAGAGCGTTAATATTAACCACTCTTTACAAAAGCATTTATGCTGTAGGAGCCCTATCAAAGCTATTCAACGTTTGTGCAATTGCTCAACCCCGACATGGGGTTTCATCAGCGATGCAACTACAGGAGGCCCAATCCCCAACTCAATGTATAACGTTTCTATGGTAAGTATTAACGAGTCGTTCTCGCCGTTGTTGGGTGTCGATGTGACATTCTCAAACGACCTTACCACACGTCTCGAGTATCGTCAAACCCGTTCTTTGGCCCTCTCTATGACGTCAGTGCAACTGAATGAGGCATTAAGTCGCGACTGGGTTTTGGGCATGGGATATAAGCTAACAATTTTAACTTTTTGGTTTAGTGGGTTCTCGCAAGGTGAAGACGCGCTCAAAAAGCAAAAGGCACAGCCTGAAACCATAACGCCTACCAGTCGCAGTACAAACCACGCTTTGAACCTCAGACTTGATGTTTCGTGGCGTCGACAGGCTCGCTATTACGCGCGATATTGCTACTGTTAGCTCAACGGCTACATCTGGAAACTCTGCATTTAAGTTTGCTTTCTCGGCCGAATATACGCTCTCGCGCCTGCTTTCTATGAGTTTTTATTTAGACCGTCAAACCAACACGCCACTGCTTTCGTCAAGCAGTTACCCCACTACCACACAAGACTTTGGTTTGAGTGTCAAGTTCTCACTACACGCTGATTAAACGGTTCTTCCCTTTTGTGCTTTGCGTAAAACTTTTGTAACTTTGCGCACTGTAACAAGTTTTATTTGTATATCAGGCGCTTATGGAGGCTTTTTAGCCGTTCGTTTCATCATCGTATTACGTTGTGCAGGTTGTGGCATAATCCTTTGCCTTGTTGCTGCATTTTTGGCTTTTCTGGGTCAAAAATGGTTATTTTAGGGACCTTATGGCACTGGGCAGTTATATGGATGTGTGAGCGAGTGCTGAATACTGAATATATTTTTATACAATGATAAGCTTGTTATCCGACGAGGTCGATTGTCACGCGACAAGACAATTGCTTTGTGCGATATAAACCTATTGTCGCGTAGTTTCCGTTAATTTTGGTCTTTCCCATTACCTGCTTATACAGTATGGTGATGATAGTATGACCTATGTTGAACCTCAAAATGAGGCTGCTTTTTATGGCGTGTTTGAAGAAATCAAAAGCAGAATCTTAACCTATAATGATAGTTTCATGCAGTTGAATAAACATCATATCCCTCTTTTATAAAAACTTTCGTTTTTGGCTTTTTTATTTCATTGCCTGCGCGCGTTGCACGCGCAAACTGAAATTGAAGAATCGGTAGCCGACCGTGATACCTCGTTGTTGATACATTATGGAACGACAACGACAGCTTGTTCCTTAAAAATGATACGCTTGCGTGGCCCCAAACGTACAAAAGGCTATCGACGAGTTGCTACAGAACGATATGTTCAAGACGTCTCAGGTCGGAATGCTGATTTATGACCTTGATGCCGATTCAGTGATTTATCGGCATAATGAGCGTCAACTTATGCGTCCTGCATCAACAATGAAAGTTATTACAGCGCCATAACTGTCTTTGATAAATTAGGCGGCGGACACCTCTTTAAAACCGATCTTTTTGCTATACAGGTCGTATAGATAGCTGTACGCTTGTGGGCGATGTATATTGTGTTGGCGGTTTCGACCCTCGCTTTAATGTAGATGATATGCATGCCTTTGTAGAGGCTTTACGTCGCATGGGTGTCGATACCATTCGTGGAAATGTATGCCGATAAAAAGCATGAAAGACGAAGACCCTTACGGTGAGGGTTGGTGCTGGGACGATAATAACCCTGTTTTATCGCCCTTATTGTTTGCACGTAAAGGATAAATTCATCGCACGCTTTGTGTCTGAACTGCAGAAGGCTGGCATATATATTACAGGAACAACAGGTGAACAGCGCAAACCCGACAACGCCAACTGTATTATTTCACGTTTTCATACTATTGACCAGATATTGATGCGTATGCTGAAAGAGAGCGACAATCTGTATGCAGAGGCTGTATATTATCAAATAGCGGCGGCTACGGGTAACCGTCCTGCTACGGCCGAACATGCACATCGAGTGGTCCAACAGCTTATCAATAAGCTCGGACTTAATGCTTCCCGTTACAGCTTTGCTGACGGTTCGGGCCTTTCTCTTTATAATTACGTAAGTGCAGAATTAGAGGTTCGCCCGCTGCGTTACGCCTATAGTAACCAACTTATCCTCAATCACCTACTACCTGCACCTGCCTATAGCAGGTGTCGATGGTACGTTAAAGCACGTATGCGCTCGCCTTTCACGCGCTCAAATGTGCGTCAAAGACAGGAACAGTGATGGGAGTGTCAAGCCTTTGTGGCTATCTTTACAGCGTCCAAATGGCCACCAAATATGTTTTTTCAATTATTAACCAAGGCATTATGCATGCAAAAACGGTCGTCGTTTTCAGGACCGTGTTTGTTCTATTCTTTGCCGACCTTAATTCCTTTTCATTATGATGTTAGATACTATACGCCAGTTTGTTGAGCACCTATTGGTTGGTTTAGGTTTCCAAGGTGCTCAAGTGCCAGTGTTGAGTCACGCGTTTTTTGGTAGTTGTTGCAGCTTTGTTAGCTATACTTAGCTATGTGTTCTGTAGACTTGTACTTTGTTCTCGCTATTACACGTTTGACGCGAGGTCGTTCGGTGCTATGCGTTAACGTGTTGTTTGAGCGCCCCTGTGCTCATTAGCCTTTGTGGCATAGTGCCAGCAATTGTTATTTGGCAGCTATTGCCATTGGTGTTTTATCAGTACCCTATTGTGCGCACGGTGCTCACGCGTCTTACAGCTATCTATATTACGTTAGCAACGGTTCACCCTGTGCCTTCACGTTCATCAGCCAACTAAAACTGTTCGATAATGGTGGTCGTACCAGCCGTCAGCAGTATATTATTTCGTTTTTGGGCGTACTGCGTATAGTAGTAGTCTTTTTGGCAGTTATCGTAATTGTCTCAATCATTATTGACCGAAGCCCATTCGCTTTTTGTTCGCTGGACTTGGTGCTACTTCGGCTGTTCTGATGTTGGTATTCAAAGATACCATTGAAGGTCTTGGCGCAGGCATTCGACTTACATCTAATGATATGATGCACGTTGGCGACTGGATTACCGTCGATAGCGCTGGAGCCGATGGTATTGTAACGGAGATGAGTCTGACGACGGTTAAAGTACAGAACTTTGATAAAACCGTTGTCACAATCTCACCTATGGCTTTAGTGAGTGGCCCTTTTTAAAAACTGGAAAGGTATGCAGGACGCAGCGGGTCGACTTGTCAATCGTAAAGTGTTCTTCGATTTTTCGCAGTATATCGAGTCGCTGACGATAATCCAAACGAAACCAATATGTCGCGCTTCCGTAACGCTGCTGAAGAATTTTTGAAGACCGATGAGCGTAAATAACGAGATGTCGCTTGTTGTACGACAGCTTGAGGCTACACAGTGTGGACTGCCATTTGGCTTTTTACTTCTTCTTAAAATCGAAAGAAGCACCTACTACGACCATCATCTGGCTGAAATTATGGAGAAAGTGTATGTCATGGCAGCTGAATTTTGGATTGACGATTTACCAGCAATACCCAGAACAATAGGGCTGTTTTGTAAAACTTATTGTGCTGACGCACGATACAAAAAGGGCGTGGAGAATATTTCTCTACGCCTTTTTGTTATATGTTTATGCGGGCTTGGTGTGCTTGCTTTACATACATTTTGCTTGGTGTGCGACGGTCGTGGTACGTGTTGTATGGCGTTCGAAAGCACAATGTGATTACGGCCGCCGTACAATGTGTATGGCGGCCACCGTACGATGAGGCTTTATGCCGAAAAACATTATACCGTATGGGTAGTTTGGTTGAAGCTATCCAGCTTTTTCACCGATTTAACATGATTATAATAGAAAATAAAAACGGCCGTGCAGCAATCAGTATATAAATACTGATAACCTGAAGTACACTTAGATTGATACCTTCAATGCTTTGCGTATGGTAGCGATGCAATCAGAGAAAGAGCACGGTTCATGTAGATCCTGCTATGCCAAACAGAGCGGTAGCTACGGTTTTTCCCCAGCATGGGAAGAGGCATGAGTTAATAGTAGGAGAGCGGTGCCATAAACAATAAGTGTGGCTGCAGGCACAACAACTATATTGGTAAGTCAAGAAATAACTTCAAAGCGTCCGGAGTAATACACCACCAATGGTGCTGTGCCCTGTTTGCGCAGCCAGCGATACAGCTACCATGCCCAAAGCACGCGTACGGCTTTTTGTGTTTGTAGGGACGAGCCTGAAATAAGAACGGGATAAATAGCAGTATGCCCAACACGGCTATAAACGATAGCTGAAAGCCCAACGTCCCAAAGACTCATCGGGTCTAGCTATAAGCATGATGATAGCAGCTAATGATAACGTATTGAGCGAGTTTTACCTCTACTAAGCACAATTCACTGAAAGAATAGAGAGCATTGTGGCTGCTCTTATAACGCTTGCACTCATACCAACGATGAGTGCATACGTCCAAATGGTAGTTAGAATAAGGGGCTTGGCTCAGCCACTTTGTGCGGCGTCCTAAAAGGTAAAAGTAGCGTTAGTATGGCATAAATAATACTTAGGTGTAATCCCGATAGTGCTAAAACATGTGCGCCACCCGACAGATTGAGTGCTCGCGTGTTTGTTGGCTGAGGTAGCTTCTGTCGCCGGGCGTCATGGCTGCTATCACCGCGTATCGCTGGTCGTTGACTGTGTGATATTTAGCATGTCGAGAAAACGGTCACGCAATGCCGATGCCTTTAGTTTAAGGTTCAGCAAAACGTGGCAGAGCTATGCCTTTGTTAGAGCAGGTTTGCCAGCTTTCGGAAGAATAAATGTGCGTGCCGTGAAGCCGTGAACGTGTATCCAGCGCACGTAATTAAACCTTTTTGCCGTATGCCAATTGGCAGGAAGTTCCATGCTTGAAAAAGCTTCAATAGATAATCCTGTACGTAGCATGCGCCAATGATGGTGTAGAGTATCACGCAGAAGCTTTTCACAAGCATGGGGCGCGAAAGCGTATGGCCTTCGGCCTCGTAACAGCCATGTCGCAGGTTGTAACACGTCCGTGTATAATAGGTTTGCTGGTGATAATAGCGTGGTAAGGTACAGGTTTGTTGATAGGAAGAGCAGGGCGAAGTAGGCTGTGGGTATGCGTAATTAGCGCAGCCCCTAAACACATGGTAGTTAATACGATGGATATGTGTTGAAGATTGGTCTTCCGTTTGAATAAAAAAGCCGTATGCCAGTAGGCTACTGTTTATGGCTGTCCACGAGAAGTGGCAGCTGTATAGCATCACCGACAAGAATGCCGACGATGAGTGCGAGGGCTCATGGGCAAAAGAGGGAGCATAGGTTATAGTTCTTCAGGCGGCGTGTCGTCAGGGCTCAATCTGGTTCTCGGCCAGTTAACGAGAAATACCTTATGTGTAGCACGCGTAAAGGCTGTGTAAAGCCAGTGCATATATTCGGGCGTAAGCATCTCGTCAGTCAGTATCCTTGGTCAATGTATGCATGCTGCCACTGTCCACCTTGCGCTTTGTGGCAAGTTACGGCATAGGCAAATTTTATTTGCAGAGCGTTATAATAACGATCGGTTTTCATCGCTTTGAGACGGTCGGGCTTGGAGTGAAAGGTCTTGATAGTCGTCCATCACATTTTGCCATAACTGCTCGTTTTGTTCGTGTGTGAGGGCAGGCGCTTCGCCTCGATAGCGTGTCCATAATGACTGCTGCCTCAATTTCGGCATTGTCGTAATCGGGGAATTGCAGATAGACGTCAGCAAATTGGAAACCGTAAAGCTACGAAAGTGGCGTGCCCTTTGTACCTTGGCACGGTCACCATTAGCAAGAAAAGCGCCATCGCCACTGCCTTCTTGTTGGGTGGAAAGAGAGTAGAATAGTTGTTTTTCACCATCATCACCATATCACCCGTGCATAAAGCCTCTTCTCTGTCGAGCACACTGGCACGTATTCCTTGGTTGTAGACGTTAGCACGCTTGTTGGATCGGGTGAGCACGATGGTATCGTCAAGTCCCTGCTACCGAGTAGCTTGTGGCTAAGCTTTCGATGGGCTCGTCGCCAGGAACACGCACAACGTCGGTAAAGGCCATAGTCGGATGCGAGGCAATACGGGTCGTCAATGAGCGCTCGTATCTGTATGGCGTTGTAGTATGCCTGAAAGTTGGCTCTGACGGAGCACAGACACCAGACTATATTCCCAAACTTTTAGTCCATAAGCTTTCTAAAAACCGACGTGTTAAGGGCAGGAGCATCGGTCTCTCCACAGGCGGCAGCTGGGCATTATCACCAATGAGTAATAGGCGACAATCGGTACCGCCATATACATATTGAATAAGGTCATCGAGCAAACTGGCTGTTCCGAAGGTGATATCGCCAGCAGTAGGTTGGTTGCCTATCATAGAAGCCTCGTCAACTACAACAATATTCGGCGGTAACGGCTGTCATTGAGGTTGAACATACCGCCAATGCCTGTATAACTCTTCTCACGATAGATGCGCCCATGGATTGTATAGGCAGGGTAGATTGCTGTGTAAAGAAAAACTTTTGCGGCGCGGCCAGTGGGCGCCATAAGGGTCAAAGCTTTCTGCCCTAAAGCGGTGCAGGACGCTACCATAGCAGCAGCAACGGTAGTCTTTCCTGTTCCTGCGGAACCACGAAGAATCATAACAGAGCGAGGGTTCTCGGTCGGCAAGGAATTGTGCAAACACCGTCAGAACACCTTCTTGCCCCGCAGTAGGCTCGTAGTTAAGGTCTTTCTTTGATAAGGTTTATGAATTCTGACTGTGTCATGTTCTTGCTTGGTTTTTCGTATCTTTGCAAACAGTGGCAACTATTGCCAACAAAGTTAGCGAGTTTGTGATATATGAAACTAAATATAAATAATAATGTACTTCTAACAGCCTGTGTAATTCTGCTGGCTGTGCTATGCTTTCTGAGCGTTGAAGGGCCTGAGCTTTGAACGTGAGCAGAAACAGCGCGAGAAGGCAGGGTGAAAGCTACAGATAGATAAAATTATAAAAGCTGAACAGCGTCATTGTCAGCTAGAAAGGTGTATACAGGAAGCTTCGATGTGCTAACAGCAGAAGGGCTACTGATAAGGCTGACCGATACGTGCCTTACACGAAAGAACAAAGCTTTGAGCTTGATGCCTCGGCAGAAGTAGGGAAGAGTGGACGCAGCATTCCGCAAGTGATTGTGGCGCTCGTTACGCTGTGTATTTGCAAGGGCTTGATGAAGATAAGGTCAACGAGGCTGATAACTCGGGCTGCAGTAATGGGTAGCTATCCGGGAATACAAGTAATAGAAAGGCGATAAATTCTGCAAAGCAGATGTCGATATAAAAGAAAAATAAAGTTTTAATTTTATCCACATGGAAGAAATTAAGAAGACAGCGAGAATGACAATCCGTGTAAGCGAAAGGCTCTTTGGCCTTTGCCATTGCTGATAAACACTGTGATGAGCAAATGGTTTTTAAGCCATTTACTTGTCGTAGTAGTGTGTCGATGGCAGCAAACTTACGCGAGGCGTTTAAGACTGAAGAACTTTTTGCGAATGCTCACCGACAGAGCGCAAGTGCTGGTAGATACACAAGTGCTATTGATTCCGATAGAAGAGTATCGTGAAGAGACCATGGAAGCGCTGTATAGACATAGCTTTCCAAAGACCGAGGGAAGCGTAATCATGAGCAATGTATTGCCTGATTTGAATGCCGTAGCGCTGTTTTGTGTGAATCGTGACTTAAAGTTGGTGGTGGAAGATCATTATAGCGATGTGAAGTTTGTGTGCTTAATGCGTCCCGTTTGGAACTATATGCACCGCCGATCGTTTGTAGGAAACCACCGCAAACTGTATGCACACTTCCATGATAACAAGCTTGAGCTGTTTAGTTTTGAGCGTAATAGGTTCATCTTTTTGCAATAGTTTCGAGGTTAAATACTCAAAGGACGCTGAATACTTTATTCTGTTTGTGTGGAAGCAATTGCCCCTTGACCAACAGCGTGATAATCTGTTCTTATCGGGTGATATACCAGAAAGCGAAATACTTTTTAGACGCTTTGAAGCAGTATATTGGTATGGTTAGTGTGGTGAAAGCGTCGTCCGACTTTAACCGTGCGCCCATAACAATGATTAAAGGCATTACATGGGATATCATCAGTTTGTATGTTTGACGGTAGTTTCCTTTCAAATTTATTTCTAAAAATAAAAGCTTGTTATCTTCTGAATTAATTATTTTTTATCCGAAGTTTTAGAGCTTATCATCTATAAGAAAAAGGCAAAGACGTGTAATTACAGGAAAGTATAAGAGTCGGCTATTTTGATATACCGCGGTCGTTTAAGGCACGTCCGACAAACTGATTTTGCAAAGGAAAATATCTTTCAATGTTTTGATGGGATACATTGATTTTGACGAATCTTCGGCGACTTGATTTATTTGCAGGACAGGCAGTATTTCCCTTGAGATGTTGTCAAGAGGCTGTAAACCTGTGGTCAGTGTGGGAAGCAGACCGCGACCATAGTCGCTTTATCAGCGAGTGTGTGAAGAAGATAGGGTGACCCCAATCATATTTTAATTAAAGGTGATGTGTTCCGTTTTGTCAAAAGTTGCCATAAGCAATTTGATATTATTTTTGCGGACCCACCTTATGATTTGGAAAAATTATTGATCTTCCGCAACTTATTCTTAATGGTAATTTGCTTAAAGAGGGCGGAATTTTTCGTCTTTAGAGCATGGAAAAACTATGATTTTTCTACGACCGAACGCTTTTTAGAGCATCGCCATTATGGAAGTGTGAATTTTTAGTTTGTTCCGTTAAGAACTCCTGATTTCTAAAATTTTATCAGAAAAAATGCCTTTTGTATTGACAGTTTTTAGTACAAAAAGGCTACATCAGTGGGCTGAACATGCGCAGAAAACTCTCCCAAAGGAGTTGGAAGAAACCATGTTTTTCAGTTGCCCTGCTTTCGTCAATGAGTACACAATGCGACTCATCTTCTAAGTAAATCTTTCTTCATTCGCAAGGCCATTTCCTCGTCATAGAAGAAGATATTCGCCTCAAAAATTATGTTCAAAACTTCGGAAAATCGATATTCGAACTTCCTACAGTGGAGATGCTATCATCGCTAACGAGAAACTTAGAATGGTTAAATCCGTCGTTGTAAAAAGTACACTTTAGCACCCTGCCTGCAGAATTTCCCTGACATAAGATTTACTGGCTTGATCGAGCAAATGCGAGTCGGTGCGTTGCGGTAACATCAAACGGATATCTACTCCTCGCCAATGCCGCCGTCCTGATAGCGAAGAGAATAGGTCTCTGTTGGCAAAAATAGGCGTTTCCATATACACATATCGGCGCGCCGCTAATAAAAACACAGGCGTAACCTTGCATTATATCGGGCCATTCAGTTATGGGTCCACTCGTTACCACTTGAGCCAAACAATTGTTTGAAAGCGTTGGCGAGATGTTCGGATAAAAATCGCTTTCCCTGTTATCAGAGTGCGGTCAACGAAATACCAATCTACCAAAGAATGCGCGCTGAATACCATATACGGCTCCTCCTCTTACGAGCACATGGGTGTCGCGCCACGCCCTTCCCACACCCCTTAATATAGCGTGTAGCAATGTTCATTCCGCCAATAAAACCGACCTTCCGTCAATAACGATAAGCTTTTCTGTGATTGCGATAGTTTTACCTTTGAGGTGAAAGCGGGGAATTTTACGGGCATAAAGGCATGTACTTTACACCACCATCACGAAGTCTTTCCCAAAAAGAGTTCTGCACTTTCCAGCATGCAACATCATCGTAAATGACGCGAACTTCACGCCTTGTTGCGCTTTTTATCGATGAGAGCATCAGCTATAAGGGTAACCCAATGCGTCGTCATTGAAGATAAACATTTCCACTATGGACATGGTCTTTTGCACGGCTCACTTGTGCAAAAAGACTGGGAAAGAACTGGTATCCATTTGCTGAAGACCTCTACTTCATTATCTTTAAAGGGCAGGGCCATGCTCTGATTCTTGAATAATTGCATCAGAGTCACGGTGCTCTTCTGGGATATGAAGATTGCGCTGTTCGGCAAATTCAAGCATCGAACGCTTTGTAAGTTGGTCCAAACTACGCTGACTTATCAATCTCTCTTTGCGCGTATTTTGTCCAAAAAGAAGTCAAAAGCACAATGCCAACTAAAGTGTAAGGTCCACAGTACAAGCACCCAAGCGATGGTCTTTGACGGCTCACGGTTGTCCATTAACACCTTTAACATGACAATAATCACGATGAAAGTGTAAACACCATATAAAAAGCCAGTGGAGGTATTCCATTCGTTATTAAATGAGCAAATGTGCTTAAAGGGTAATAAAAACGTTGTACTTGCTATCTTATTCCCATGAGTTTTGTGCGTTTGTAAGCTCAATCTCCATTGGGGATTTGCCAATAGATATTCGAAGCACTCGGCGAGAATTCTGTTGTTTTCGCTTCATTGCCCGTATCTAAAAGGCTGTAAAAATAGTGGTCGGCGGTGATGCCGTGCGTGTTTATGGGTTGTTTTAGCATCGAAAATCACCTTTAATTCGTTACAATGTGTGACGATAGGCCGTTCTTTTGGCGATACTGTCAGCCAGTCAATACCACGTGGAGGCTCATGCGTTCCGTTGCTTTCCATCGCAATAAACGTAAAGCCCGACTGAATGAAGAGCATCGACAAGGGCTTCATCTACTTGCAGAGTGGGCTCGCCTCCTGTCAGTACAATTATGGGCATTGTTGTGTCAGCGCTCTGCATTTCTGCTTTTTGGCGTTGACAATATCCAATGCTCGGCGCACAATTTCATCATCATCTAACTCCTCAAAGCTTGAAAAAGTCGGTGTCACAAAAGCTACAACGCAGATTGCATACGCTGAAACGAATGAATAAAGCTGGCTGTCCCGTATTGTATCCTTCGCCTTGAAGAGAGTAGAATATTTCGTTAATCTTCTTCATAAATGGCAATATTTCCCTCTGTTTCCTGTACACTTGCCTTGTAACAAGTGGGGATAAGGTCAACAATCCAGCGCGCAATGTTCTCGGCTGTAGGGGTTGAAAGACAACACCTCGTTGAGCTCACGATGATCTAATTTATCTTGAATAAGCTCTTTGATGTGTGCAAAGTCGGCAACCATTCCGTTTTCGTCAAGTTCGCGTGCTTTTACAAAATACAGTTATTTTCCAGTTATGGCCGTGTACCCTTGTACACTTTACTGTCGTATGTTAACGTAAGATGATGACTGGCTGATACGTCAAGTGTTTTCTGAATATAATACATTTCTTATTGATTTTTTTTCGTTTGAATAGCTTCTTTCTTCTTTTGTTTTTGAATGAAAGCAAGCTGATGTAGTGCAAAATGCCCATATTTGGGGTCGTCAAGTAAGCTTTTTTAGCAAGGGCACGGCATCATCATATCGTTGCTTACTCACCAAAGGTAAGCTTTTTCTACGCTCATGTAAAACTGATGAACGATTCTATTTGCTGCTGCGAAAAGCCTCACTCTAGCTTCATTATTATGATCGAGAACCTCTTGCATATCAGCAAGAAGGCTGTCGATAATATCCATAGCACGGAAGTCGTTACTGTTGACAAGACAGTTGATATACGCTTTTGTGTAAGTGATATTGTGGGCTGCAAGCGTGAACTGTAGGTAATAACAAGCCCGTTCATATTGCTGAAGGTGCAGATAACAACAGCCTAAATAATATGCCACATCAACGATAGCCCCATTCTGTTGTGGCTTTTTGGTGTCGTTTTGCTGTGTGATTAGACGGAATGCTCTTTGAAGATGGAGCGCGCCTTCATAGAAGCGACGTTCATGGTAAAGGCTACGACCCATTTGGAAATAGTATGCAATGTCATGGCTCTTTAAGCCAGCAAGTAGTTTCTCATCGTCGGTCATGTCTTGCGTTTCGCCTGCTTCTTGCTTGCTTACAGCCTCTTTCCACATATATTTAAAGCGCGAAAGTCGTTCGGTTTGTGGTGTGAGGTCGTAGCCTAACAATACACTTGCCGTTTGCAAATGGCGCTCCTGATGGTCAGCATGCGTAGCTATATCGGTGCTAACAGGCGATAAACTCATGGTCACACGATAGTAAAGCGTGTGCTTTGTTGCCCTTCGTTGCTGAAAAATAGCATTAAATGTTGCTGCTTTACAGGATTTTGAGGGTCGTAGAAGGCCAATACGGCTGAGGCTGAATGTCGCACAAACTGCCCTTCGCTGATGAGCAGGCACGAAGTATCGTATGCAAGAATGTCGTCAGGTCCGTCAAAAGTAGTTACCTTATCATCAATAGTAACGCTTAATTTCGCAGGAATAATTTCGTTTATACCCATTACAGATGTCACCATCGAACCTAAAAGCATGGGTTTTTCGGTAGTAAAGTGCCAGTTTGTATGCCCTCCTTGGTGCATCATTTCAAGCTCACGGGTTAACTCTAACTCATGAACGTACTGTGCATGGTCCTTTTCTGGAGTCGCGCGTTGGCGATTTATCGTTTTCGCTTTTTCAGTTCGTTGAACTTACGTAGGAATACATTTTGCCAGTTGAAAATGTTGTTTAGCGCGCGTTCAATGGCTTCATACGCGGTATGGTTCTCAGCCAAAAGGGTACACACGATGTGCACATCGGTCAGTCCTTCTTCTCGTTCACGGTGTAAACTACGCGACTTGTCTCGGTGTTCAGGTTGCAAAGGTTACATACGCAGCGCACAAGTTCAATGTCGTTTGTTGATGCAGAGAAGAAGAAAAAGTAAGATAGCCGCACGTAGGGCGACTCTTTCTCAAGTCGAACACTAAAGTGCCCACTTTGAAAAATCGAAATGCTCCAGTAATCGTTTCGGATGTTTCCTCCCACAGTATTTTGCTATTTAGTTTGGCGAGGGTTTTTGTCAAGACACCGTTTATTATCTGCCATGGTGTGGGCAAACAGACTTTCTTTCTTGTTGTAACGCCTGTGCCACAACAAGAAAAACGTCAGTGCTGCCGATAGCAAAGCCGCTAAAGCAGTAATAATAAAATAGGGTGGACGTCATGCCTATGTGCCTTAAAAATCTCCTTTCTGTTTACAAATATAATAATAATAGGTGGAAAACGAAAGCAAAGCAGGTATAAAAATGTAAAAAGAAGCGTTCGTACAGTCTTATCACTTATACGAAAAAGCTCTTTCATTATAACTGATAACCCACCTATATTATAAGGTGACAACAGGCGAAAATATCATACAATAATATTGCTTCCTGAGCAGTCGGGCAAGCTTATTGCGTAAATCCTGCCAGTTTCTATATTCTGTCATCAGTTCCGATAGCTTTGTTCATGTCCGATGCTGCTTGCGATATTTGAACCTGAAGTTCCTTAAGATGTTTTTCAATATATTCCATACGGAAATCGTTTAACAGGTGATTTACCTGCACATATAAGGCTTCGGTTTCGTTCTGTTCGCGCTGAAGGGCTGCTTCTTCGTTCTGTGGGGCGTTGTCGCGCTGGGGTGTAATATGATACTCTTCGGCAAGTGCGGTTGCTATACGACTAATCTCAATATCATTATGATGTAAGAACCACGGCTCGGCTTTGAAATCGGGTTCTCTGCTTTTTCTCATTTCCTCGTTCAGTATGCGGTTATACAGTAGGGTTACTAAGCGTAAGGTCATCGTGAGCTAAGTTATAACTGATGAATTGTGCTACCGAAAGGTTAAATTCATTCCCACTATCGTCCTTCGCATTTTGTACGATAATACGTTCGCCATGCCGCACAACCATTTTGTATTAAAAAGCTTTCTATTTTCGAGGTTTTGCTGCTGTAGGGGCTGCTATCTGTTGTATAGCCACTGCCTTATTGTGTTTTCGCCGTGAGTGGTTTCTGCTTTGTTCTCTTTGCGGTGTTGGGGTAGAGCGCCTGTTTCTTATAAAGGCGTTCATCTGGTTAATGAGCGTAGCCTCACTTATTTTTAATACGTTGGGCACAGTCATGAATATATGTATCTCTCAGAATTTGGTTCTGAATAACCGATATACTTTCAACAATCGAATTGATTGCTTCGGCTCTTTTCGTTGGGTCAGTTTCGTTTTTGAGCAGCAAATCGGTTTTAAACTGAATGAAATCAGCCTGATGCGTTTTAATATATTCGTTGAATTCGTCGGTCGTGTGCGTACAGGCGAACTCGTCAGGGTCCTTTCCCTTCGGGTAGCATAAGCACCTTTGAGGGTTCATACCCTCGAAAGTAACATGTCCGTTCCACGTAAGGCTGCGTGTATCCAGCGGCATCGCTGTCGTATAACAACGTAATATTCGACGTAAAACGGTGCAAGGTATGTATCTGGTGCAGGCTGAGAGCGGTTCCACTGTAGCCACTACGTTCTCAATACCACACTGGTGCATCGCTATCACATCGGCCTGTCCCTCGACCATGTACACCCTATCTTCGCGTGCACAGCCTTTTGGCTTGCCAAATGCCGTATAGTTCGCGGTCCTTATGAAAAACTTCGCTGTCGGGAGAATTGACATATTTCTGATTCACGCCTTTGGTACGCGAATCTAATACGCGCCGTGAACCCCACAACCTTGCCACTAACACCCGTCCATGGGAAGATAACGCGACCTGCGTAGCGGTCAATCAGCTCGCCTCTTTCGTTTTTATAGCAAATGCCTGTGGCGGTAAGATAGTCTTCGCGGTAGCCTTTCGATAGTGCTTCACGACCAAGAGCATGGCGGTCGGTGAGGTCGAAGCCAGATTAAACTTCTTAATCACGTCGTCGCGAAAGCCACGCATTCGAAAGTATTGCATGCCAATAGCCAATCCGTCTGCATGATTGTGGAGCAGATTCTCAGCAACTGCGTGCCCAATCGTTGATGATAAACATCGACTCACGTTGACTCTGTTCCTCTTTCTCGCGGTCGGTCAGTTCGCGTTCGTGAATTTCGATATGATATTTGTTCGCCAACCATCGCGAGAGCCTCCACATAAGTCATCTGCTCATGCTCCATAATGAGACGATACGGAGTTCCCTCCCTTGCCGCAACCAAAGCAGTGAGCCATACCGCGTGCGGGCGATACGTAGAACGATGGCGTCTTTTTCGTTATGGAAAGGACAAAAGGCCTTTATAGTTCGAGCCCGACTCTTGAGCGTGACAAATTCCAGAAACCAGTCAACAATGTTGGCGGCATCTTTAATTTTTCAACAGTCTGATGGTCTATCATACGTGCAAAGATAATAGTTTTTTGTGAGATTCTTATGCCGTAAAGGGGTAAAAAGTAAACCTTTTCAAGCGGTATGCTACTGCCTTTACGCGGTTGTGGTGGTTGTACGGCGGTCGCCGTACACATCGTATGCCGACCGTCGTACAAATCGTACTACGGTCGTGGTACGCGCTGTTGACGGCCGACGTACAGTGAGCATTTCGGTTAAAAAGGCTTTTTGTATACTGATGAAAAGGGAGGAGAAGTACGCTGTTTAGAGATGGGCAGATAGGTTGATAATTCGCTCTAAAACGTTATTTCTGAGTCGAAAGAAGGAGAGTTGGTATAATAAATACAAATATAAATTCAAAATGTTCTCGACCTAAATGCGTATTGAAGTTTACTTGTGCACAAACTTTTTCTTTTGTGCACAAACAGCTATTTTGTGCATTTTGTTTGGTCAAGAAACAAAAATGTTAGTATATTTGCCGCTAATTTGGAAGTAAAAAGATAACACAATTATATCATTTATTTATGAAATTGAATATCGTAGTACTTGCTAAGCAGGTACCTGACACAAGAAATGTGGGCAAGTGATGCAATGACAGCCGAAGGCACTGTCAACCGCGCTGTACTGCCTGCAATCTTTAATCCAGAAGACTTGAACGCGCTGGAGCAGGCCCTTCGCATAAAGGGACCTTGACCCAGAAAATATTCAAGTGGGTATCGTTACGATGGGTCCTCCCCGTGCAGGCGAAATTATCCGACAGGGTCTCTATCGTGGAGCCGACTGCGGATGGTTGTTAACCGACCGCAAGAGTGCTGGTGCTGATACGCTCGCTACCTCTTATTTCCTGAGCAAAGCTATTGAAAAGATAGGTAAGGAAATCGGACACGTTGATATCGTATTGGGTGGTCGTCAGGCCATCGATGGCGATACGGCACAGGTTGGCCCTCAGGTGGCTCAGAAGTTAGGCCTCAATCAGGTTACCTGTGCAGAGGAAGTGCTGAAGGTAGAAGACGGAAAAAGCAACTATTCGTCGTCATATTGATGGCGGTGTTGAAACGGTTGTAGCTCCGCTTCCTGTAGTTATCACTGTTAATGGCTCGGCAGCACCTGCTCGCCCTTGCAACATTAAGCGTGTGATGAAGTACAAGTATGCTACTTGCCCTATGGAACGTAAAGGTGATGAACCTTGGACAGAACTGTACGAAACTCGCCCTTATCTGACGCTCGGACAATGGAGTATTGCCGACTGTGATGGCGATTACGAGCAGTGTGGTTTGGCAGGTTCACCTACCAAAGTAAGCGCAGTGAAGAGCATTGTCTTCCAGGCAAAGGGAGACCACTACGATGACAGGCGATGACGCTGACATCGAAGGTCTGGTTACAGAATTGTTGGAAAAACATTATTGGCTAATCAAGAGATATGAATAACGTATTTGTTTATTGCGAAGTTGAGGGTACAACCGTACAGGAAGTATCGCAAGAGCTTCTCACAAAGGGTCGTAAGCTGGCCAATAAATTAGGTGTTGACCTCGAGGCTGTTGTTGCTGGTAGCGGCATTAAAGGGCAAAGTTGAAGATCAAATTCTTCCTTATGGCGTTGATAAACTGTTTGTTTTTGATGGCGAAGGCCTTTTTCCTACACATCAGCACCTCATACTGATATCGTCGTAAAGCTCTTTACCGAAGAGCAACCACAAATAGCTCTCATGGGTGCTACGGTGATAGGACGCGACCTTGGCCCAAGAGTGTCGGCGGCTTTTAACCTCTGGTCTTACTGCCGATTGTACACAGCTTGAGATTGGCGACTACGATGACAAGAAGAACAATCGTCACTATGAGAATATGCTTCACGCTATTCGCCCCTGCTTTCGGTGGTAATATCGTGGCAACAATTGTGAACCCTGATCATCGCCCACAGATGGCAACCGTGCGCTCTGGCGTAATGAAGAAAGCCATTTATGAAGGTAAAGCTAAGGCGAAGTGGCGTATCCAAAGGTTGACGACTATGTTTCGGCAGCATCATATGCCGTACAAGTAATCGACCGTCATGTAGAACCATCAAAGAATAACCTCAAAGCCGCTCCTATAGTTGTGGCTGGTGGTTGTGGCGTTGGCTCGAAAGAAGGCTTCGATATGCTTTTTCGAATTGGCAAAAAGAACTTCATGGAGAGGTTGGCGCAAGCCGCGCAGCAGTTGATGCTGGTTGGGTAGAGAACGACCGACAAGTAGGTCAAACTGGTGTCACAGTGCACCCAAAAGGTGTACATTGCTTGTGGAATTTCTGGACAAATCCAGCATATTTCCGGCATGCAAGATGCAGGAATCATCATCTCTATCAACAATGACCCTGATGCTCCTATCAATGCAATTGCCGACTATGTGATTAATGGAACAGTGGAGGAGGTCGTTCCGAAGCTCATTAAAGTATTATAAGCAGAACACGAAATAACCATGGTAGACGTAAATAAAATACAATATTATCTGAACAGTCCTCTTTATGAAGAGGATCGTTGAGCTCAAGGAAAGAGACTATACAGAGAAGGATCAGTTTGACGATGCGCCCGTAAACTACGATGATGCCATCGAAAACTACAAGCGATACTTGAGATTACCGACGAAGTTTCGCGTAATATTATCGAGCCTAACTCTGAAAGCGTCGACCAAGAAGGTCCACATCTCGTTGACGGACGTATGGTTTATGCGAGCAAAACTTTCGAAAACCCTCGATGCTACACGTAAGGCTGGCCTTTGGGGTATTAGCATGCCGCGTCGCTTTGGTGGATTAAATCTCCCCATCACTGTGTTCTCAATGCTTTCTGAAATCGTTTCAGCGGCCGACTCAGGCTTTCCAGAATATCTGGAGCCTTCAGAGCTGTATTGATACCTTTACGAGTTTGGCTCGCCCTGAACAACAGGCTAAATACATTCCCCGTATTTGCGCAGGCGAAACCATGTCAATGGATTTGACTGAGCCAGATGCAGGTTCTGACCTGCAGCGCGTGATGTTGAAAGGCAACTCAAGATGCTGATGGCACATGGCGTTTAAATGGTGTAAAGCGCTTCATTACGAATGGAGATTCGGATATTCACCTTGTTTTGGCACGCTCTGAAGCGGGTACACGCGACGGCCGTGGCCTGTCAATGTTTATCTATGACAAGCGCGACGGTGGCGTAGATGTACGTCATATCGAGCACAAACTGGGTATTCATGGTTCGCCTACTTGCGAGTTGACCTACAAGAATGCTAAGGCTGAGCTTTGCGGAAGCCAACGATTAGGGTTTTGATTAAGTACGTAATGAGCCTGATGAATGGCGCTCGTTTGGGTATCGCTGCGCAAAAGCGTGGGTCTCGAACAGGAGGCTTATGACCAAGCAGTTGCGTATGCAAGAGATCGCGCTCAGTTTGGAAAGAAGATTATAGAATTCCTGCAGTGTACGACATGCTGTCGCGCATGAAGGCAAAAATCGACGGAAGCCGTTCTGTTTTATATCAGACATCTCGCTACGTTGATATCTATAAGACCCTCGAAGACATCTCACGCGAACGCAAACTTACGCCAGAAGAGCGTCAGGAACTGAAGAAATACAGTCGTCTTGCTGATGCGTTCACACCGCTCAGTAAGGGTATGTCTTCAGAGTTTGCGAACCAAAATGCTTACGATTGTGTCAGCGTTCATGGTGGTTCAGGCTTTTATTATGGAGTACAAGGCACAGCGCTTACTGCGCGATGCCCGCATTTTCTCTATCTATGAAGGAACTACTCAGCTTCAGGTTGTGGCTGCGGTTCGTTATATTACCAACGGAACTTACCTCAGCATCATGCAGGAAATGCTTGAGACAGAGGTGGCACCAGAGCTTTAAATCGCTCAAAAAGCGTATTGCTCGTTGCGTAGAACTCTATGCTGAAGCGATTGAAAAGCTGAAGGCTGACGACGATCAGAATGTACACGACTTCCTTGCACGTCGCCTCTATGATATGACAGGATACATCGTTATGGCGCTTATGCTGTTAGACGATGCTACAAATTGTCCTGAAGAATTTACGAAGAGCGCGAATGTTTTCGTTCGTATGGCAGAAGAAGTATGTGTAGGTGCACACGCCTATATTATGAATTTCACAGCCGACGACCTCGAAAAATTTTCAGGGCTGAATAATGAAAGCTGATTGTTAGAAAACCGAATTCTCTGTTCGTTTGAATAGAAAACACAGGTTTTTAACAACAATAACATAAAGCCTCTCTCCAAGGCGGAGAGGGGCTTTCTTACTTTTAATTCCCACATTATACGAAATCGCGTCGCGAAACCGAATAATAATACTCTGCAAAATACTATCATGATGAGCATTAAAAATCGTAGTTTTTCGTTTTGTCGTTCTGCAGGTATCCCTTTTTGTTGTTGCCTGTAGTGTCGGCGTTTTTGTTAGCTCATGCCGTATGGCACCAAAAGATAACCCGGGCGATACCGTAGCATCGTCCCAATTTTATCCGCCTGATACAGCACTGCTTCACCGCCAAAGACAAGCTGATAGTGCTGTTGTGGCTCAACAGCCTGATAGTATTGATATTTTCTATGTGGGCGAAGGCTCTACTCGTCACGAACTACAGTTGGTGAGTTATCCCAGTCGTCGTGATACCATTATGCGCAGCAAGGCTCGCCATATTCGCGTTGAGGGCAAGGCCGACTTCGGTACTGTGGTTCGCATTAAACTGTGGACGTCGCAACGTGGCGATACACTGGTGAAGGAGGTTAAGGTTATTCCTACTGAAAAATACAACGCCTACTGAGTTGTAGTTTTACGTCGTCTGCGTTTCTTTTTGTACGCTACCCGGATTTACTTTTCTCCATAGCATCGAGTAAGGTCTCCTGTTTGTTTCGCATGTAAACGTTTTACAGCGAAACGCTCTTCTGCCATGATGTCGAGTAAATTCTCCTTGTGTAGATAGGCCAACCAAAGGTCTTTGTATCGCTCTTCCAGCAATTCGCCCGTACGCTGACTTTGACAATCTATTGTTTTTGTTTTCTCGAGTAGTTCTGGAATCTGCGCTTTCAACTCCGCTTGCAAAGTAGTCTGCACTTCGCTTAACACGTAAAAGAAATTCCTCTGCATGCAAATCGGCAACTGGTGTGCGACGTATAACGGTCAACCACTTGTAGGCAACGTCTATTACTTTCGTCTTAATATGATGTAAAACCAGCTTATGCAGCAATCGTGAGTTTGGGGTATGAGCGAAAGTGTTCTAACAGTACGCGGTTTAACATTTGCTGTGCATGGTATATGTCAGTAAAGTTAAACATATCCAATAATTGCAATCGGTAGTATTCTTCTTTTTAAGTTGGGCGGTTGCTCAATGCTTTCTTCGGCAGCCTGTTGTTGGCGTGCGATGTAGTCGTCTCACGTCCATCGTTAATAATTCCAGCAGGGTTCTATGGGCGAAGCCAGCACAAGACCTTCTAAACTCTTACATCTACTTAATGCCACATAAACCTGACCCGATGCAAATGAGCGCCCAGCGTCAATGATAGCATGCTCAAAGGTAAGTCCCCGACTTTTGTGAATGGTTATTGCCCACGCCAAGCGCAGGGGGTATTGATGAAATACACCTTGCACTTGCGACTCGATAATCTTTGTTGTTGGGTTAAGAACATAGCGCGTGTTTTCCCATTCTTGTGGTTCAACTTTTATGTCTTCATCGTCGCCTGCGCATCTAACGCTTACCTCGTTGTTGATGATAGACGTAATGTGTCCTATGCGTCCGTTATAATATAAATGCCCTGCCCGAGGGGTCGTTCTTGATGAACATCACCTGCGCACCAGCCTTTAGCACGAGGCGTTCTTCGGCAGGATAGTTCTGTGGTGGAAATTCTCCCTTTACCTCAGCTGTGAAAGTAATACTACGTCCTGATAGTTTGCGCAATTCGTTTTCGTTATAGCTGTCGGCCATATTGTTGTGCGTCGTCAACCTAATGTATCCTTCTTCGGGACGTGGAATGAAAAAGGTTTGCAGCGTTGGTTCAGAAGCTCAAGGTCTGCTTGCGTAGGCTTTCCGTCACGAATATGATTTAGAATATTGATAAAAGCCTCAGTCTTGTTGCCTATACACACGTGTGAGCTGTATAGTAACATAGTTTATCTGTTGCAAAGCTTTCGAACCGAAGAAATAAGGCGTGCTATAGTAGTTGCGTAATATCTCTTCATCTTTCAGGTTACAACAGGAGTAAGCTGTTGCAAGTCGCCAATCATCAGCAGTTGTGCGCCTCCAAAGGGTTGCGTAGCATCACGATAACGTCGTAAAAACAAAGTCGATGGCATCGAGTAAATCGGCTCTTACCATCGAAATTTCGTCAATGACAACCATATCAATTGACCGAATAATGCGGCGTTTCTCCTTACTGAGTCGTAGCGGTCGCGTATAGCGGCTCCGGGAACATACGGTGTGAGGGGTAGCTGAAAGAACGAATGGATAGTCATACCAGCAGCATTAATAGCAGCAACACCCGTAGGAGCAACTACAATCATACGTTTTGATGAACGTTCTTTTATGGTTTTAAGAAATGTTGTCTTGCCCTGTGCCAGCCTTTCCCGTTAAGAAAATGCTTGTGCCAGTATGCTCAACAAAGTCCCATGCTGTTGCTAACTCTTGTTATGTTCCATGTTTGTTGTGGGTGCTACGTTTTTCTGATGCGCAAAATAGGGTAGTAGGGTCGCAGAGAGTATGTTGAAAGATACTCTTTTTCGTGAAAGAGGGTGTTTTTGTGCTGTCTTTGCTAGGGCCTATTCAGCATCTTTCTAATTCTTTTTATAGTTATCGTGCTTTCGTTGTGGTGTGTTGGTTGTGATCGTCGGCCGTCATACACGCTGTACTACGGCCGTCGTACGTGTCGTATCAGTTCGCCATACAATGTGTACGACGGCCGACGAACAGTGAATCTTACAGGGTAATGGATGGAGGTTTATGTTGTAGAGAGGTAGTAAAAATGGTGTTAACCTCGACAATTCGCCTGTTACGTAACTGCTATGCTGAAAATTAACTTCGTAGATAGTTGATGGTAGTAAAAACGGTTGCCCATAATATTTGGGCAACCGTTGTATGATGTTGTAATAAGAATGTTTCAGATGTTTTTGTGTTATCATCGTTATCTTATAGCTCGTCTGTTGTGTCATGGTTGTATTCGTTGTCATAATATATATACAATTCGTATTTACCATAATTCTCGTAGATTGCAAAACCATACAAGTCTAATCCTTCATCGTTTGGAAGTTGATAATAGCCTGATTGATATACTTTTATTATTTACACTCATTTGATAAGATATATCCTCATCATTGGGAATTTCATTTGATTTAAAACGATGTATATTTGGCGTTATTATTGAATTGTTGGCACAGTGTGTTAAATTTTATCTTTATTTGCGTTTCATCGTAGACAATTCTATTATGTATAGCGAGTCTCCATACCTTGTTTTTATAAGTTATAACGCGAATATTTACACGCTCCATTAAATTCTCCTGACAACATATCTTCTTTGATATCGTACGTAAAACCTTTATTCTTCAGCTTTTGAATCATAGAAGGTTTTGTGCATCAACAGGAATACCTAAGAATTTGGTCACATTAAAGTGTGCATGCAGAGCTGTGGAGAGCATAAGCATGACGAGAAGTGATAATAAATTTTTCATACGTCTTATGTTTTTAGTATTGAATGATAAGCAAATTTGATAGTGAATACCTCAGCAATAGGTTTGTAGTCTTGACTACTATCTATATAAAAGATACTCTGCAAATATAGTGTAGTTTTGGTAAAAATGCAAGCTTGATAGGTTGAAAACTGCTGAATAGATGGAGGATAATATTATTTTTGTATTGTTTATATTTGTTTTTAGTGGATTAGAAAGTGAGAATTACTATACACTTATCGGCTTCATAGCATGTGTTTTAGCCTCAAAAACATCTGCGGTAACACGGCGTCCGCGCAACGAGCGCACCTTAGGGCATGACTTCAAACCAGCGGTCAGAGGTGGTGTACCAAGCAAAACGGCTCACTTGCGGCATTGCTTCCAATCGACGATTGATGTCGCGTGCAAACTTTGGATTTACAGACGAGAGAAACCTTTTGCCGTCAGTCATCTCAAGAGCCAAACACAATATATTGCGCGATAACAGTGGTAGAGCCTGTATATGCTTTTTGTATAGTTACGGGTTTTTGTCATCACTGATATCCCACCCGTCGCGATTGAGGCGCTGCATCATGCCACGGAAAACTACTCCGTGAGGTGAAGTATCTTTCACACCGCTTACGGCAATGCTCAAATGAATCATTTCGTGTAGCAGAACGCTCTGAAACTGGTGTTCGGTTTGGTCGTAATAGTTGCTTAGACCAATAGCAAAATTGTAGAGTTTTGTGCGTCCCCAACTCTCTTTCGTTTGCACGACATGGTTCCCAGTTGTGTGCGCGAACGCCCTACACGCAAGCGTGGCAAGGGTAACACGCCGTCAAAATATTGCGTGTTAAACCTCTCGAAGTTGGTTTTTAACCATAACGTGTCAATTTGCATAGCCTATCTGCTAATATAATAAGGTGTAATTAGTTGTGGAGTGTACCAATAATATACCCGAGCGTGTTCCAATGCGGAACTTTCCACCCCATATTCCAAGTCCGCTGCTCACGTAATATTGCGTGTCTTTCTGTAACGGTCCGAAAGCCTGCTCATAAATAGCATCGGTTATCCAACCAATGGGGCCCACACTTGCCCATGATGGGTATGCCCACTGCTGAAAAATCGATACCCGCTTGTTGTGCTTCTTCAAGATGATAGGGGCTGATGATCGAGCAGAATAGTGTAGCGACTCATATCTAATGGTGTTGTAAGAGCCTGCACGGTTTGGCGCCGAGAGTCGGTTTTATCGTCACGGCCAATGATATTTATGCCCTTTATGGTGATAGCCGTATCGCATAATAACTGAATGCCTGCAGCCTTATAAAAATTGAAAGAGTTTCTAACGCCAGAATAATATTCATGATTTCCCCAGACAGGCTACAACGGGCGCTTTGAGTCTGTGAAACGATGCGGGCCATATTTTTGCTCTTTGTAAAGGGCGTATCTGTCCGTCAATAATATCGCCAGCAATCAAAAAATAAGGTCAGGGGTTTTTCGATTGATGAGGTCGACCCATCTATTGAGTTCGTCAACCTGATTGTGGTAACCGAGGTGCAGATCAGAGGCCATAACAATTTTCAAAGGGCGCTCAAGCTTCTTCGTTGTTGGCATATCGAGTGGCTGACGCGTCTTATTCATGTAATGGAAGTAGCCATAGGTGAATACCGATACAAGAATAGCGAGCACAGTAAGAGAGCCTTTTGTGCTGTTGTAAAGGAAGTTATGGGGTACTAAATGCAATGCATGACCAAGGTCGAACAGGAGGTATAGCAATACCAAATAAAGCAAAATAAACAAACTTGAATTGCCAATCTCATAGCAAGCAGTGGCTACAGACATGGGCATACGGTCAGTATGAAATATGTTTAAGTTGCTAAAGAAAAGCAGAAAACATAGTAACAGAATGCCTACGACAAGATATTTATATGTGCTTGTAAGCGGAAGTATATACCATGTACGCCACGTTGCGTAGGTGATACCTATGATAGGTAGTATAAGAAAAGGCAATAAGCCACAGTTTATTCATGAAGAAAGCCTATTTGAAGTGAAAAAGAATATCCGCTCATGGTGTAACGGATATTCTTTTTCTATTGCATAGTAAATAACTTTTTAGCGTTTAACCAACTTCTCATGCCTGTACTTCCGTCAATAATCTTTCGTTAAAAAAGAAAGGAAGACGTAGCACCGAGAACTGTTTTTTAGAGGTTAGCCAACTCAACAACCTTGTCGACAGCAGCCGAAATGCCATCGAGGTTCTTACCTCCAGCCTGTGCGTAATGAGGCTGTCCGCCACCACCACCCTGCATTAACTTAGCAGCTTCGCGGATAATATTGCCTGCATTAAGGCTGCTGTGATCGTTGACCATGTCGTCGCTAAAGATAACGGTGAGCAGTGGCTTGTTATGAGCTGTTGAACCGATAGCACAAACCAATTTCTCTGGAATAGCCTCACGGATTTTGAAAACAAGGTCTTTTGCTTGAGCGGCTTCAATAGGGAAGAACAGACGTAACAACTTTAACGCCATTTACTTCACGCGCTTTTGCAACAAGCTTTTCTTTTTGTACGCTCAACCATTTGTGCTTGAACTTCTATTTCCTTCTTCAAAGTAGCGTTCTCGCCCATGAATTTCTCGATGGCTCCGTGCAGATCCTTTGTATTATTAAATAGTGCACGAACATCGTTAAGCGAATCCTGAACAGCATAAATAAGCTCTTCGGCAGCTTTTCCTGTAAGCGCTTCAATACGGCGTATGCCAGCAGCAACAGAGCTTTCGCTAATAATCTTGAAGAAACCAATACGTCCTGTGCTCTTGGCATGGATACCACCGCAGAACTCTGCTGATGGACCGAAAACATACAACACGTACTTTATCGCCATATTTTTCGCCAAATAAGGCAACTGCTCCATGTTTTTCGCTTCCTCAACAGGGTATGTCACGATACTCGTTAAGAGGTAAATCCTGGCGTATCATTTGGTTAACGATGCGCTCAACTTGACGAAGCTTCTCGTCGGTTACCTTTTCAAAACAGTTGAAATCAAAGCGAAGTATCTTCTCATCAACATACGAACCACGTTGCTCCGTTTGCTCACCAAGCACCTGTTTCAACGCATAGTCGAGGAGGTGAGTGGCTGTATGGTTGCTGGCAGAAGCATCACGCTTGTCCGTATCAACCACAGCCTTAAAAGGCTGCTTCCACATTTTGCGGCATCTTTTGATGATATGAATGCTTTGATTGTTCTCACGCTTGGTGTCAATAACCTCTATTGTTTCAGCGTCAGAGATTAAAAGCCCCTTATCTCCAACCTGTCCGCCCATCTCTCCATAGAATGGAGTGTGATCGAGAACAACTTCGAAGTATGTGTTTTTCTTTTGTGTTACCTGACGATAACGCAAAATGTGGCAGTCGTATTCGTTGTAATCGTAACCTACAAACTCTTGTTCGCCATCTCTTAATCTTAACCCAATCGCTGTTCTCTCACAACAGCAGCATTGCGTGCGCGCGATTTTGTTTCTCCATTTCAGCATTGAAAGCTTCTGCATCTACGGTGAAACCATTTTCTGCACAGATAAGTTCGGTAAGGTCAAGTGGGAAGCCATAGGTGTCGAAAAAGACGGAAAGCCTTTGCACCGTCAAGCTGTTTGATATCAGCTTTTCTTCATCTCTTCCATATCGTCAGAGAGCATATTGATACCATTCTGCAGTGTGCGGAGGAAGCTATCTTCCTCTTGTTTCATTACCTTAGCGATGAGTTCTTGTTGTGCTTTCAGTTCAGGGTAAGCGCCTCCCATCTCGCGAACGAGAACGGGGATAAGCTTAAAACATGAACGCACTCTTCTGATCGAGGAAGGTATAAGCATATCGAACAGCACGGCGTAAGATGCGACGGATAACATATCCTGCCTTTGCGTTAGCTGGTAATTGGCCATCAGCAATAGCAAAGGCTACAGCACGAAGATGGTCTGCCACCACGCGGATAGCGATATCTACCTTTGTTCCGTATTGATACCTTCGCCATTAGAACCCTCTGGGAAAGTATGGCTGTACTTCTTACCCGATAAACGTTCAATCTCATTGATGATAGGAGCGAAGATATCTGTATCATAATTAGATTTTTACCCTGCATAAGGCGAACCAAACGTTCGAAGCCCATACCCGTATCAATCACATGCATATCTTGAGAGGCTCAAGGCTTCCGTCGGCCTTTTCGGTTATATTGCATGAAGACAACGTTCCATATCCTCGATAACTTGAGGATGGTCTTTATTGACTAATGTTTCGCCAGGAACTTTGCTTTTCTCTTCTTCCGAACGGAAATCAATATGTATTTCGGTACAGGGACCACAAGGACCTGTATCGCCCATTTCCTCAAAAGTTGTCGTGCTTATTGCCATTTACAATATGGTTTTTAGGAAAATGTTTCTCCCAATAGCTTGAAGCTTCGTCGTCACGAGAAAGATTTTCAGAAGCATCACCTTCAAAAACGGTAACGTAAAGGTCTTTAGGGTCAAGATGAAGTACGTTTACAAGATACTCGAAGGCATAATCAATGGCACCTTCTTTAAAAATAATCGCCAAAGCTCCAGTTACCTAACATTTCGAACATGGTGTGGTGACTGAGGGCCGAGTCGCGGCCAACCTCTTCAAGGTCATTGTGCTTCGCTTACGCGCAGGCACTTTTTGTGAGTCGGTTCTGCGGCGTGGGTCGGGTTCTTTTGTACCAAGAATAATGTCCTTCCACTGGTTCATACCAGCATTTGTGAACATCAGCGTAGGGTCGTCCTTAACGACAATAGGAGCTGATGGTACGATAACGTGTCCTTTTGACTCGAAAAACTTCAGATAAGAGTCACGTATCTCATCTCGCTGTCATCATTGTATTGTAGTGTTTTTGTGTTCATTAATAATCAGTTGCAAAGTTACTAAAAAGATTGCAGTTGTCAGATTCTATATATAATCTTTTATTATCTTTGCATTGTAAAGGGACGCTATGGTCAAGGCAATTACAACGTAATGTGAGTGTGGAAATATGATGTAGCGAAACGTAATGCGATAAATAAGGTGAACGTTATGGCTCTGAATACAAATAAGAATCCGAAGTTATACTATTCTATTAAGGAAGTTGCACAATTAGTAGGTGTCAACGAGAGTACACTGCGTTATTGGGAAACAGAATTTCAATCTGAAACCAAAGACAGTCGCTTTGACTAAAGTGCGCCAGTATACGGAAAAAGATATAGAAGAGATTAAAGTAATTTATAATCTCATTAAGGTGCGTGGATTCAAAAATAGCAGCGGCCAGAAAAATATATGCACGAAAAATCGTGAGAATGTTGATAAAAGTTCAGACATTCTTGATAATTTAATCAATGTTCGTGACCAGCTTTTGGAACTAAAAAGCATCTTGACAGAATAATATAATATTGTAGGGTACGAGATAGTAAAATTACAGTATTTGCTGTACCTCTTGCATGTCGTTAATATCTTTCAGAAGTTTCATGATATTTCTAACTTCTTCGCGATCGTGTACTCTGATTTCAATACGTCCTTCAAAAATACCGTCGTTAACACTAAAGCTTACTTGATGTATGTTTGTGTTGAGTTTATGAGATATAACCTCAGAAACGTCATGTAGCATACCCTTTCGATCGATACCGTGTAGTTCGATGGTTGCGTCGAAAAAGAGCTGATGGTGCATATCCCATTGAGCATCTAATATGCGCGTTCCGAAGCTGGTTTTCAGCTTACTCGCAACAGGGCATGAACGTTTATGAATGGTGACATGCGAATTACCATCAATAAAACCAAGAATATCGTCTCCTGGGATTGGATGACAACATTGTGAGAAGAGGTACATTCCGATTGTCTTCTCAGATATTATACAAGGACGCTTTTTGTTAAAATTAGGTCCTACTGTAAGCAAATGATCGCTGACAGGTTGTGTGTCAACCCATTCTTCCTCTTTTTTCTTGCCACTTTTGCGTAAGAAGGGTACATAACGACGCCAACTTGAAGTAGCAGAGGTTTTCTTCTTCAGTAATCTCGTCGATGTCGTTTTCACCAAGTATGATAGAATGGTTGCCAAGCGCTTGGAAAAAGCCTCATCGTGAAGACACGTCATGGAATTTACAAAGGCGATCAATAACTGATGCGGAGAACTCAATATCGTTCTTTCTCAGCCAATCATTGAGCATATCTTCGCCCTTTTTTTGTATCTGTCGACCCTCGCGACGTAATATGGCTTGTATCTTATTGCGTGCTTTGGCCGTTGTTACAAAAATTGTTCCACGATGCCTGTACATGCTGCGAATTGACGTTAATACTTTCAACTTGGTCGCCACTCTGTAGTTTATGGCTTAAGGGTACGAGCCTATGGTTGACTTTTGCGCCAATACAGTGACTGCCAAGGAAGGTATGAATTTGGAAGGCAAAAGTCGAGAACGGTACAGCCTGCAGGCATGGTTTTAACTTCACCCCTTAGGTGTAAAGACGAAAAATTTCAGAAGCAAATAGATTCAGTTTAATTGAATCGAGGAAGTCCATTGCGTCTGGTTGTGGATCGTCTAAAAATCTCTTTAATGGTGCTCTAGCCATTTATTTAGTTCAGTATCTTCCTCTGTTTTATCACCCTCTTTATATTTCCAATGAGCCGCAAAGCCTTGTTCTGCAATTTCGTCCATTCGATCGGAGCGAATCTGAACCTCAATCCATTGTCCCTCGACGTGACATCATTGTAGCATGTAATGCCTGATATCCGTTGGCCTTAGAATGGTTAACCCAGTCGCGTAAGCGGTCAGGGTGACTCTTATAAATTTGATTTAGGGCAACGTATATTTGGAAACAGTCGTTAATTTCATCTTTACGCTGCTTAGGTGTAAAGATGATTCGAACGGCCAAAATATCATATATTTCTTCGAAGGTAACGTGTTTGTCTTTTGCATCTTACACCAAAATGCTGTAAGGGCTTTTTAACACGTGCTTTGATATGATATTGAAGTCCAAGTTTGTCAAGTGCTTCACGAATGGGAGCCGTAAACTCTTCAAAGAGTCGATCACGCTCTCTTTTGTAAATGATAGTTTGTTGACAATATTAGCGTATTCTTGTGGATGCTCGAAAACGAAAAACTAAGGTCTTCAAGTTCCGTTTTAATTTTTGTTTAATCCAAGACGATTAGCTAATGGAGCATAGATATAAAGAGTTTCGCCAGCAATTTTATACTGTTTGTTTGCAGGCTGAGACTCTAATGTACGCATGTTATGCAACGGTCACAAATCTCAATAAGGATAACACGAATGTCATCACTCATGTAAGCAATAGCTTCTTGAAGTTCTCAGCTTGCGCAGATGCATGATCTCCAAATATTCCACCGCTGATTTTTGTTAAGCTTTATCTACAATTTGAGCAATCTTTTGCACCAAAGATGTTCTCGATGTCTTCGACGGTATAGTCGGTATCTTCAACCACATCGTGAAGTAATGCAGCACATATACTGGTAGAGCCTAGACCCATTTCCTGACAAGCTATTTGCGCTACCGCAATGGGATGCAAAATATAGGGTTTTGCCCGAAAGGCGTTTCACGCCTTTATGTGCCTGACGGGCGAAGTTGAAGGCCTTGGTAATAATATCAACCTTCTTGCGGTGCGAGGATGCTAAATAAGTATCTAAAAAGATGATTGAATGCATCAGTAATGAGTTTGTTATCAAGCTCTTCGCGTTCTTTTTGTTTTTCAAGTCTTGCTCGTCCATAATGCTATTTAAACAAGAAATGTAACTCGTCTATATTATAATCTTTGTGCAGGATTTTAGGTGATTTTACTTCACTCTGATTTTCTTTCCTGCTACAATATTGCTACCAGTGATACCATTAGTTGGCGCAGTTGTTTTACAGAGGTATGATTACGCTCTGCTATTTCGCTCAGCGTATCGCCACCTTAACGGTAACGTGTTTAGCAGACTGGTTCTTATTCTTCTTTTTGTTGTTTTTCTTCGTTGATTTGCTTTGCGCTATCTTTCTTTTTATTGCTATAGCCTTTCTTTGTGGTGTTATCAACAGTTTTGCTATTTTGGCTGTAAATATCTTCTTTATTCGTAACATTGGTGTTATTATCTGTTGTTACGATGGCGGAGTTATTCTCTGAAGATACTATAGTGTTGTCAGTATTATGATTATTGTTTTTGGAAGTTGTGTCACCCGTATTTGTTGATGTTGCTTCAGCTTTATCAATATCGTTTGTAATAGTCTTTGACTTCTGATCGCCCTTATAAATTCTACTTACTTTATTATTTTTACTACGTAAGAAGCATTGTCATCTATATTTACAGTGTTTCTTTTGGGGTGTGTAGTTCTTAGGATTGTAAGCATAAATAGAGTCTTCCCTATCTATAAAAACATTAACCAAAGATGCCGGAAGCCTAAGCGTAGCGGGTTGAGCGTATCCATTAATTAAATTTTACGGTATTGTGGATTTAAATCTTTCAATTGCTCCATACTAATATTCAATACAGAAGCAATTTGCTCAAAATGAACATCACGACTAAGTGTAACAGTGTCCGTTTTACAGGTAATTCTGTATTTAATGGACAAAATGTTATGGTCGCAGTAGTAGTTCATAACGTAGTTGGCTGCAATAAAAGCAGGCACATACCCTCTTGTTTCTTTAGGAAGCAAAGAGTATATTTTCCAGTAATCACGTTCGCCGTGAGCACGGTGTATTGCTTTATTTAATTTTATCAGGACCACAGTTATATGCAGCAATAACAAGGTTCCAATCTTTAAATATTTTGTAAAGATCACTTAGATATTGTGCTGCTGCATATGACGACTTTACAATGTCGCGACGCTCGTCAACCAAAAGAATTGATAGTAAGATTATATCGTTTTGCTGTAGGCAACATAAACTGCCAAAGTCCCATTGCGCCTGTATGCGAACGAGCCATTGGGTTTAAAGGCCGACTCGATGACAGGTAAATATTTCAACTCTAATGGTAAGTTGAAGCCTCAAGAGCCTCTTCAAAAAATAGGCATGTAGAAGTTTTGTGCTCCTAACATATAAGCAACAGACTTTACGAAGATCGCCTGTATATCGGTCAATAAAGGCCTGAACGATTTCATTATAAGGCATTTCATAACCGTGGGTAATTTAGAAAGGCGGTCTTTGTACGTTGCACTATCATATACAGGATTGATATTTGACATTCTGCAATTGGTATCAAGCTTGAGATACATCTTCGAATTGTAGAGTTGCATCAAGCTATCAATTTTCAGTTGTCATTGACTCAGGGGTGTCAATGATTTTCGATTTTCCCATTATGATTAGTTATGGTAACAGAATTGTCATCGGTTTGTGCTTGCAAAGTACACGCAGAACTTACTAATGAGAATTGCTGTAGCCCAAATCTTCTTATATGTCATTTTGTGTAGAAATTATCTCTGAAACAATGGTGCAGAACTAGTTTAAAAGTCGATAGAACATTGTAGTCCCACAGCTGTACTTTTTAAAAGGATTGCGATCTATTGAGTTATTCATGATAGTGGGTGATACGCGCATGCTTAAATCGGAACTAATATCAAACTCTGATAACGAAGCATCAACGTAAGCATCAATTACAGATAATGCATATACTCCTACTATTACAAAGAAACTCATATCACGCCATCGGCGATAGCGATCTTTACGTTTTCTAAATATCTCTTGCCAACGTTGCGTGTTATCTGCTGTAATTGTTGTACCAAGATGCAGGAACTGATTATAGCTTTGTGTTAGAGGATCGTTATCCATAATATCCTGATACGCCTGACTATAGTCACGATACATCATGTTGTTCCATCTCATGGCATATGCGCATCCCACAAATCCTCCATAAATAATAGGTAGCTTCCAATATTTCCGATTGTAAATTTGTCCAGCTCCAGGTAATACTAAGGAAAGCCATAAAGCCTCTTTTTGTTTCAGGCTTCCATGTGGCCCAATTTCGCTTTTTGTTTTTATTTTCAGCTTTTTCTAAGGGAGTAGGAGTACGTTCTTTCTTTTGTTGAACTGTTATTCCTGAAAGAGTGAAATCTTCTGCATGTATGGTGTCTATACCCTGTTTCGATAGAAGAAGGAGAGACTGTTTGCACTTTTGTTTTTGTGCAAAACAGTGAAGAAGGGAGCGATGAGAAGGCTGACAATAATAGCCAGCAATATAAAAAAATATGACGTAATGTTTTCACTTACTGCTCTTTCAGTTTGTCAAAGACATTCATTATACGCTCTAACTCTTCTTCATTATTGAAAGGAATACTTATTTTACCCTTGCCTTTAGGCGAGCATGTAAGTTGAACTTTTGTATTCAAGAATGATGATAAACGAGTCTTTAATGCATTAAACTCTTCTGGGAGCTTTGTCTTTGCTCTGTATTTTTATTGCCAGCATCAATATCTTCGCCGTTTTTCAGTTGTTGAACAACTTCTTCGACCTTACGAACTGGCCATCCATTCTTTAAAAATCTCTCTAAAAACTTTTCAGCTGAAGCGACGGACTGTCAAGTGCAAGAAGGGCACGAGCATGGCCCATATCTATTTCTCTCTTCTGAAGTGACATTTGAACCTGTGCAGGGAGCTTCAGTAAGCGTAGAAAGTTTGTTACGGCAGCACGACTTTTTTCCTACTCTTTCTGCCACTTTCTCTTGTGTCATTCCTGTGTTCTCAAGCAAGTGTTCATAAGCTAATGCTATTTCAACAGGGTTTAGATCCTCACGCTGTATATTCTCGACGAGTGCCATTTCCATGACATTTTCGTCTTTAATAGTGCGAATATAAGCAGGTATAGTCTTTAGCCCTGCTTTTTTTAGATGCTCTCCAACGGCGTTCTCCAGCAATTATTTGAAATCGATTTACGCTAATCTGACGCAGAGTAATGGGTTGTATAATACCAATTTCGTGTATGCTGTTAGCTAATTCTTGCAAAGCCTCTTCATTGAAAAGACTTCGTGGTTGGTCTGCATTGGGCTCAATTTGCTCAATTGGAATCTCATTAATTGTTGATGATCCTTGTGTGCGAACAGCCTCTGTAGAGATGAGCGCATCAAGGCCACGACCTAAAGCATTGTATTTTTTTATGTACTGCCACAGTTTATATTGAAACTTGAAGATGAAACTTATTGATGCACTTTAATTGCTATTTGTTTTTCTCTATAATCTCACGTGCCAAAGCCAAATGATTCTTAGCTCCTGTTGAATCGGCATCATAAAGAATAACAGGTAAGCCATGACTTGGACTCTCTGAGAGTTTTTACGTTACGCTGAATCACGGTTCTGAAGACCAGTTCCTGGAAAATGACGTTTTCACCTCATCATAAATTTGGTTGGCTAATCTCAGTCGACTATCGTACATTGTGAGTAGGAATCCTTTCTATCTCCAGTTCTGGATTAAGTTGGCTCTTGATAATCTTGACGGTGCTAAGCAGTTTGTTTATACCTTCAAGCGCAAAAGTATCTCGCACTGCACAGGAATAATAACGGAGTCGGCAGCTGTCAATGAATTAACAGTAATCAAACCGAGTGATGGTGAACAGTCAATAAGGATGTAATCGTATTCGTTGCGTAGGGGATCAAGGATTTCTTTATCACCTTTTTCACGATTATCCAAGTTGAGCATTTCAATTTCTGCTCCTACCAAGTTGATGTGACTCGGAATAATATCGAGTCCATCAATATCTGTTGTGTAAATGGCGTCACGTACATCTGCATGGTCAATAATGCACTCATATAGCGAGCATTCTACCTTGCTGATGTCTACACCCAATCCACTTGATGCATTGGCCTGTGGGTCCGCGTCTACTACAAGTACCGTCTTCTCCAGTGTTGCCAATGACGCAGCTAAATTGATGGTTGTTGTGGTTTTACCCACACCGCCTTTCTGATTTGCTAAAGCGATGATTTTTCCCATTTTCTGCATTTTTTTGTGCTGCGGAAACCCTTATGGAAGCGCAGCGTAGTTTGTTGCAAAGATACATATTTTGTTGGAGAAAGAATATAATTAAAGCTTTTTCGTACTTTTGCAAGGCATTTAAACATATAAAAACATATGGAAAATAAACGACCTTTTATATTGATTGCTAATGATGATGGTTATCATTCGCGTGGTATTCGACATTTAGTCGATTTTGTCAGTACGATAGGTGATGTTCTTGTTGTTGCCCCAGAAAGTGCGCGGTCTGGATATTCTTGTGCATTTTCGGCTACTGATTATCTTCGTTCTAAAAGCCTCGTCATAACATGGGAAATATAGAGGTTTGGTCATGCAGTGGTACACCAGTTGACTGTGTAAAGATAGCGCTCAGTCAGCTTTTGCCGCAATCGTCGTCCTGATCTTGTTCTTAGTGGCATCAATCATGGCGATAATTCTTCGGTAAATAATCATTATAGTGGTACGATGGGTGCAGCTTTAGAAGGTTGTACGAAGTACATACCCTCTGTTGCTTTCTCATCATGTTATTATGAAGAAGATGCTAATTTAGAGCCTTTACGTCCTTATGTGCAGGAGATTGTTCGTAAGGTTTTGGCCGAAGGGCTTCCTAAAGGAGTATGTTTAAATGTAAATTTCCCAGCCCGTGAACATTTTGAAGGCGTTAAGGCTTGCCGCATGACGTTCGGCAGTTGGGTCGAAGAGATAGACAAACGTAGCCACCCAAGAGGTCACGATTATTATTGGGTTGTGGGCCATTATCGTAATGATGAGGTTGGTGTTGAGGGCACAGACCAATATGCTCTTGATAACGGCTATGTAGCAATTACACCTACAATGGTTGATGTTACGGCCTATGATTTTATAGAAAAGTTAGAAAGCTGGAAACTTTAAGGGTTATCGTATAGAATAAATTGGCCTATATCGTAAACCCTTTAGTGTATGGTGTTAGCTCTCTTTTCTTTGTTTCTGAATTCTCACAGACTATGAAATATTATCTTATTGTAGGCGAGGCCAGTGGCGATTTACATGCCAGTCGCTTAATGAATAGCCTGAAATTGCAAGACGCTGAGGCTGAATTTCGTTTCTTTGGTGGCGACTTAATGGCTGCTGTTGGCGGAACATGTGTCAAGCATTATAAGGATATGGCCTACATGGGATTTATACCAGTTTTGTTTGCATTTACCCACTATTTTTAGAAATATAGCCTTTGTGTAAGCGCGACATTTTTAGCATGGCAGCCTGATGTGGTTATCCTTGTTGATTACCCAGGATTTAATTTAAAGATCGCCAAATTTCTGCGTCAGCACAAAAAAATCAAAAATTTTTTTATTACATTTCGCCTAAGATTTGGGCATGGAAAGAATGGCGAATTAAGGCTATTCGTCGCGATATTGACGAGCTTTTCTCTATACTTCCTTTCGAGGTTCCGTTTTATGAAACAAAGCATCATTTCCCTATTCATTATGTTGGCAATCCTACAGTAGAGGAGATAGCGGAATTTAAGGAAAATTATCATGAAACGCGAGGAAGAATTTTTGTCAACGTAATGGGTTGGATTCTGCAGAAAGCCTATCATTGCTTTGTTAGCAGGAAGCAGGAAAACAAGAAATTAAAGGATAACTCTGCCCACGATGATGGAAACAATACAGTCCTTTCCCTGATTATCAGTCGGTTTTAGCTTTGTGCTCCTTCTGTTGAAGATGAATATTATGCTCGCTTTTTAGCTTGTGAGTCTCAGTGTTGTGACACCTCGTTTAGCATGCGTAAAGAACGAAACTTATGCACTTTCTCTCATGCCAGCGTGGCATTAGTAACCAGTGGTACAGCAACTCTTGAAACAGCGTTTGTTTAATGTGCCCCAAGTTGTGTGTTATAAAACACCTATTCCTCGACTTATTCGGTTTGTATTCAACCATTTTTCTCAGTTGTAAATACATTAGTTTAGTAAATTTAATTGCTGACAAAGAGGTTGTACAAGAGCTGTTTGCTGACCGTTTTAACAAAGGAAAATATTTTACAAGAACTTCGTGTTATTCTGCCTGGACAGCAACGTCGTGAACAAATGTTGAACGATTATGTACAGGTGCAGGAAACCTTGGGGCATGAAATAGCCCCAGATAATGCCGCACAACTCATGGTTGAATTGCTTAAGAAAGAATAAACTGTTTCTTTTCTCTTGTTCTTTATATTTACTGATGATTGTTATAAGGTAGAAGAACGGAAAGCTCCTGTCACGCTATCGTAACACATCAGTGTTTGCAATTCCTGCAGCTTCTCTTTATCTAAATAATATGATAGCAGCTAAACGCATAGGGAAGAGCCGCTGATGCACCTATGGCAGTGATGATATTTTCATCTTCTTCTATAATATTTCCCGTAACATGTGCACCTTCAAGGAAACGTTCGAGCGATGGCCAGCAGGTGGCACGACGGCCTTTTAATAAAGCCCAATTCGCCTAAAACAATAGGAGCTGCGCAAATAGCACCAATACGCTTACCCTGGAGCAGCATGCTTTGACAAGCAAATTACGGAGTCCATCGTGAGCTTTTAAGTTGTAGGCTCCAGGGAAGCCACCAGGAAGCATTAATAAATCAGCATCTGAGAAAATCAGAAGCTTCAAACAGCATATCAGCTTTAACCCATGCACCGTTAGCTGTTTCAACATATTCACTCCCAGTCATACTAACAAGCTTAAAATTCTGTCCGCCCTGACGCATAATGGTGACAGGTGTCAGCGCTTCAATTTCTTCGAAGCCTGTTGCAAGGAATTCATAAATGTTCGCTCTCATGTATTCTCCGTTTAAAGTATGAAGTGCAAAGATACGAAAAACTCAATTATTTGTGTTTTCTGCTATATATATGATAAATTTGCACAAACAAAAATGTACAATAAATTATGGCAAAAAGAGAATGGAAAACCAATAGAAGGATTTGATTTTTAAGGAAATCCTTTTCGAAGAGTATAATCATATTGCTAAAATCACCATTAACCGTCCGCGTTATCGCAACGCTTTTACCCCGTTAACCGTACAAGAGATGAGCCAAGCTTTCGCGTATTGTCGCGAGTGTCTTTCTGTACGTGTGGTTATTCTTACAGGTGCTGGTGACAAGGCCTTTTGTTCGGGAGGCGACATGAATGTTAAAGGCATGGGCGGATATATTGGCGGTGATGGTGTTCCTCGTTTGAATATTCTTGACGTGCAAATGCAAATACGTCGTTTGCCAAAACCTGTTATTGCGATGGTTAATGGTTATGCTATCGGAGGTGGACATGTGTTACATGTAGTTTGCGATTTGTCAATAGCCAGCGAGAATGCCATCTTTGGGCAAACGGGTCCTAAGGTAGGAAGCTTCGACGCAGGGTTTGGAGCGTCTTACTTAGCACGTGTGGTAGGACAGAAAAAAAGGCTCGTGAAATATGGTTCCTTTGCAAGCAATATTCGGCTCAAGAGGCTGAACAGATGGGGCTTGTTAATAAGGTTGTACCTACCGATAAGCTGGAAGATGAATGCGTTGATTGGGCCGAGACCATGATAGAACGTAGTCCACTTGCCATCCGTATGATGAAAGCAGGCTTTAATGCTGAGTTAGATGGTCAGGCGGGCGTACAACAATTGGCGGGCGATGCTACCATGCTCTATTATACTCTTTGATGAGGCTCAGGGAAGGCGGAAAGGCCTTTTTGGAGAAGCGAAAGCCCGATTTCGACAAGTATCCACAGTTTCCTTAATGACACTGAACGACTTTTCTTGACGAATGGAATAACCCGAAGGATACCGTTGAGGTGCAAACTTCGGGCTCTACGGGTGTGCCAAAGTGCATACGGGTAGAGAAGCAACGTATGCTAAATTCTGCGCGTATCACCTGCGATTTTCTTGGACTGAAAGCAGGTGATACGGCTTTTACTTTGTATGCCACTTGACTATATTGCGGGTAAGATGGTCGTTGTAAGAAGTATTGAGCGCCAATTGCGCCTTTACTACTGTAGAAGCATCAGGTCACCCTTTAAAGAATATCACTAATTCTTTCGATTTTGCTGCTATGGTTCCTATGCAAGTTTATAATAGTTTACAGGTGCCTGAAGAGCGTGAAAAACTACGTACAATAAAAACATCTTATTATAGGAGGTGGTCCTATTAACGACGATTTGCAGCAGCAATTAAGCCGTTTTCCAAATAACGTTTGGAGCACATACGGTATGACCGAAACCCTTTCGCACATCGCTTTACGGCGTCTTAATGGCGAAAATGCGAGTTTATGGTATACCCCTTTCAGCACTGTAAGTATTTCGTTGAATACAAATGGCTGTCTGGTTATTGAGGCTCCGCTTGTGCATGAAGGACGATTAGAAACTCACGATCGTGCTGAAACACGCGATGGTAAGTTCAGAATACTTGGGCGTTTAGATAATGTTATTAATTCGGGCGGTATTAAGATACAGGCAGAGGAGGTTGAAGAGAAGCTCCGACCACATATCAAAAATGCCTTATCTAATTAGTAAATGCAGGGACGAAAAGTTTGGTGAGGTTGTTGTTCTGCTTACCGAATGTCCCCTGATTTAAGTCTTGTAAAGGAGATTTGCTGTAATAGTTTTTGCCTAAATTCTGGCAGCCTAAACATTATCTTTATACGTCACATATCCCGCTCACAGGTACAGGAAAGCCTGTCTGAAAAAGCAGCTGAAGAATGGTGTAATGCGTTGAGAGGTTAGGTTTTATTTTCAGATGTTGTAGCCAGTCATTGTATTATCTTTTTAAAAAGAAGCTAAGGCTATTCTTCCAGTAAGATTTACGAGCTATGTTAAACTACGTTTATACAGTCTAACAAATCTCGTTTCTGTAAATATACAAGCAATGCAAAAGATCCTGTTTCGTCTTGTTTATTTGACATTACTGCACAATTCACTTGTCTTTACGATGTAAACGCGTTGCCTTTTACATCGTAATCGTCTTGCCTTTTACATCGTAATCGTCTTGCCTTTACGCCGTAATCGTGAATCAATTACGAAATTTTTAATGCACTTTATGTCAGCATGTTACAGCGTTTGTTAAGTCTTTAGCCTGTAATTGTTTTGTCTTTTAGCCCGTAAAAGGCCTTTGGTGGTTTTTGGTTAAAAAGTAAGTTGAACTTTATATTTTATGACCTGGTACTTTGTGTAACAGGAGGTAAAAATGATGTGATGACTATATATGATTGTTCGGCCTGTTGCATGTCCATAATACTGTTATGATTCATAACGAAAAAGCTCTACACTTTATATTAATGTGGAGGACTTCTGTGATAAATTAGCTCATGAAGCTTGAAAGAAATTCTTTTGTAGGACTTATGTTATTTTAATAACTATCTTTTTACTGTTTACTATTATTAAACCCTTATAGCTTTTCATTTAGCGTTCTCCTGATAAGTTATACCTTACGTTAGATAGCTGATTTGTGGGTTGAGTTTGATACACGTATCAGTTATGACTAAGGATAGGATAGTACCCAGGAGTAAATTTAGAGCAAGGTAAGCCTTATTGGCAGGATTTGTAAACGCAGCTACCAGTGCTGGCACTCGGCTAGAACTGCCTGTTCCCATTTCACTGCAGTATTATTTAGCGAAAGTTTATAGTAAACCGTTCCGCCTGTTGTACTCTCTGCATTTTCTGAACCTTTAGCATAGTTGCCTGTCAAAGGCTGGTTACATCTTCAGGAAGAATCTGTGGATACAGATTCCTGCGTCACCCTTTGATAACAACCGGATTTTGATTTGGGGAGGGCAGTATCATGCGGAAGTGCGAAAAGTGTAGCCTTATCCTGACTTACTGATAACCTTATAAGCAGTAATGTGTTTGAGGTAGTTGATGCTGCACAATTAGAATGAAAAGTATGTAGTATAACCACCGCAGTTCATTCTTTATTTCAATGGGGCAACAGGGACAAAAGTTTCCTTTCCACGAGTCCCATCTGCCGTTATCGACATCGTCAATGTAATTCGTACATGTACCAACGCTATGTTTTTATAACCGTAGCAGATTTACAGCTGTTCCAGCAAAAGCAGAGGGCTACTGATGGAGACGTCGGACCAGTTTGCCTCCTTCCTTTATAAAAAGACGATGTATCATCGGACTTTCTCACCTATTTCTTTCTGCTGAAAAAGCCCAGTCGCCAATAGATGTAACGCTTTTAGGAATAATAACCTTTTGTACAGTTTGTTATAACGAATACAGCGGTCCTTGATGGTGGTAAGATGCTCACATTTTTCTGATGCAATACTTTCCATGTTTGTACAATTGATGGAAAGCCCAGCTGTCCTATTGTGTTCAGCAGTGCTGCCTTCTTCGAGTCCACTGTCTTTAGTGCTGAGTTATTGATAAAAACCTCTGTCGCCCAATTGTGGTAACGCTTGCAGGAATGACAATGTTGCTCAGAGATGCACAGTTCATAAAACTTCATCCTGGATACTTTCTACCTTGGGCAGGAATATAATTGACGTGATACCACTGCCTTTAAATACGCCACGCATGATGGTGAATAGCTCTTCAGTGGTGAGGAGGTTAATGGTTTTAAGATTTGTACAGTTTCTCAAAGCAATATCCGCCTAGGTCTGTGAGTTTATTGTCTTTGAAATGTCACACTCGCAAGCTTTTACAGTCTTTAAAGTGTCCGTTAGTTGTCAAACCTTTTTATGTGCCAGCGTAAAAGGCAACGTTGATGTTAACGACGTACACCCGTTAAAAGCCCAACGACAAATGGTAAGGTCTTTGCACCTCTTCGAAAGTTTGATAGCTGATAGTTCCGTAGCAGCCCAGGAAAGCAAACTGGCTGATTTGTCAATGCTGTTAGCAATAGTTAGCAGACTTTAGCTTCTGCATCTTTTAAAATGCTTTCTCTGCAATTTCTGTTACTGGCAGTCCGTCTATTTCATTCGCGATTACTACATTCTCCTGATTTTCATGATGCGGTTACTGTGTCTGTAGTCCATGTTGCGTTCTTTGGTGTATGTAATGCCATCTTGTATAACCTGTGCATGTAAAGTACTTAAGTCCCACTACCTAAAAGGTTAATAGTCTGAAAGTAAGAGCTCTTGAACAACGTTTTATTTCTCATTTTCTTTCCTAGTTTTTGATAAGAAAGGTTGATAATCAGTAATAATAATTATTTTAGGGATTTATATCCGTCCTAGATAGCTTTTACATATATCTTTAAACTGATGTTAGAATAATAGAACACGGAGGCTCCTCTATTGAAAGAGGAAACCTTCGCGTAAATGTATTCGATTGTCAATCAAATCGAGCACCAACTGAGTAGTTGTAGCCTGACGCTTTTTACCACGTTGGTCAACAGTCAAGTCGAAATGATTTCAGGAATTATGTCTTTGTACTTTAATGAAATCATTGAGTTCAGGCTAAGGTAGGCACCATTTATTTTGCTCAAAGGGTTTCATACAGATGTAGCGCCACCCTGATTAGTTAGGCTAGGCGTGCCAAATATGTCTTCAGTATAACGGCCAGCCATATCTCCGTACCAGCTTTAAAGGTTCCTGCGCCTCCTACTGTGCCATATACGGTATATCCTTGCGAGGTAAAAGCCAGTTGTTTCTGATAAAGATATTAGCCTTGTTGCCTGTAATACCTGGGTATTAGATCCTACGATAATAGTATTGATTGCTGTAATGTTTTTCATGACTTTCTGTACGGAAATCTTGTGGGATCGCTATTGCACGAAATTATTTACGAATGTAGAGTTACTGATATGACATTGCGCTTGATCCGTTTGACTGCACCGCCACCACTGCCTGTGGTGTTTGCTCATAGAAAGTAGAGTTGTTGATGACCACAGTAGCTCCTGCTGGTAGAACATTGTATGCAACCTCCCAATCTCATTCGGTTGAGTTGTTATAGAATAAGCACTGATCAATAAACAGTTTTGGGTGAATTGCTTATGAGCCTCGAATAGCGCCGCCACGGTCATGCGACTTGTTTCCACTCATCCTCACAGCGATAGAGAGTAGCAGAGCCGCGCCAGAGGCCGATGGCAGAACCGCCAGCAGTAATTGCCACCATTTAGTTTGCTTTACGTTATTTACAATTTTGCAGTAATTGAAACGAGCATCAGTACCGTCTGCGTAATGTATACTACCAGGACGAGCTATTTCGTTTAGGTTATGGCCTAGATAACCACCTTTTTAAAGATCAATACCATTGAAGGTAATAGTCTGATTACCATTCATTCAAGTTGCATAAGGTGGCAGTCTCCTTCATCAGGCGTTCCGTTATGATTCAAGTCTCCTGAGAAGATATTGTTTCAGTGAGCAGAAGGGATAAGAAATACTACGGTTCTTACCTGTAGAGTTAGCAGGGAATCCGCCATAAATGGTAATGCCCGTACTAAAACTTCATATGGTCATGTAAGAGCATTTTGATCATTTGACATTAGCTGTTGTGCCAGTATAATAGGTATCCAGCTAGCCATATAAATAGATATCACCTTTGAGAAGGCATTAGAATTTAACCATCTCGCGGAATTTTTTTCTCCTGACATCGCATCGTCCCAAGAAGAGCCTTCGCCTGTGCCGTTAACTTTAACATAGAAGTCGGGGCCCTAATACCTTATAGGCTAGCAACTGTAATACAGAGCCTATAGCAACGGTGTTAGGAACTGTTGACCTCTTTAAAAGTAGTACTGATAGGATTACCGTCAGCATTGGTTAGAGCTACACTAATCGTGTTATAGGTTCCTTCAGGAAGAGGAACATTAAATGTCATCTCACTTGTTGCTTCTTCTTGTAAAGCGAGTCGTATAGTATCCTTACCAGTTATATTTTTGGTATGAATGGCTTGGCTTTGCAAATCAAAGTTTCCTGTAATCTGTTTGCTATCGGTAATCAACATGAAACCCTTTGCGGTAGAGGGATACTTTTTGATAGTACAAGACAACAGGCCACCTGCATGGCTAAATGAAATAGCATTTGCTCCTTGAGTTACTTGAGCTACAAGAGGCATGAAAGCATCACCCGACTTATAGTTATACTTTTTGGGCATGTTGATTTTTAAACCTCGCTGAAACCTGGTGGTCTCCTGCGGGATATGCAGCATAGTCAACAATTTGCTCATCGGCATCTAAATAACCAATAAACTTTCCTGTTTTATTTCCGCCGTCGCCTTCCAGAGTGAAAGTCTGGAAGCGATTTAACGTAGTATAAACAGATATTTCGTCGCCTTTGCTCCATGTCGTCTTTCCTTGTTGGTTGACAGAAACTCTGGTTGTATTGTCGCCAATAGTTACGGATAACTCTGTATTACCCTTTAACCTCACCGTCTGTTTCTAACTCATTTGAACAACTTGCAGAGTGCAAACAAGAAAAGTGGCTGTACATATATAATATAATAGCTTTTTCATATTCACAGTTTTATGATTTTAATAATTTTACCAATGTCCATTATTAACGTTAAGATCTGGAAGGTTACCGTCTAAAACTGTTCTTTCCATCGTTTTCGCCCTAAATACTCATAAGCACCAGGACATACTTTCTGACTTTTACGGCTCAAGCTGCGTTGGTCTACGCCAACATTATATATAAGCAGGTTTTTAGATGCATAAGATTGAAGCTCATTTAAAGGTGCTGCAGCATAACGACTATTAGGGTAATCGCCAATGTTTTTGGGTAACCATCATTGTCTTCAAAGATGCACTGCCAAAAACTTTGTTGTACGTGATACCCATTTTGTCAGTTCCCTGTCGAGTAAATGTGCCTGTTCCACCTATGAAGGAAAATTAAATTGTATCCACCAGAAATAATCGTTTTATCAGCTCCATTCATACAAATACTGGGGTACCTGTGTCAGTAGATCTTTCCTGCTGACTTTCAACAATAATGTGTTCATTAAGAACCAATTGTTCATTCCTTCACAACGAAGTCTCAGTCCGTTTCAGTAGCCATCGGTACAGATGTTATTTAACCAGTGTGCTGTATTCATCATCAAACACTCACTACCGCTATTAATACCGGCATCCTCCGAATTTAGCATAGTTATCAACCAATGTGCAGTTGCTCATAAAGACTGTCACATGCACTCGATACATGGATTGCGCCGCGAAAAGTCGCCTTTAATTCCATTATCAGTGTTAAAAGGCAGTTATTCATGTATAACTTTGGTGTCATGAGCTTGAGAAATAATCATTCTGAATCGCGCCTCCACGATTGTCAGCACTGATTATCTTTGATGACATTTGTTCATTTTTCACAACTCCGCCTGATATGTAACAGAGGCTGCGCCACCAGCGTCTGAGCTGCCCGGTTATCTCAGATACACACCTTCGATATTACAATAATTCCATGTTTGAGTGCACCTCCCTTTGAGAACATTAATACCTGATCTAACAGAGAGGTTGGCACCAGAAGCCTCTGAATGGGTTGAGCTGCTGCGATAGTATCCACCTTTAAAATGTAATACCGCATGAAAGGATCACAGGATCGATAGTTGTTACCTCCATTAGCGCGCATCACCTGATTTGGCTATTCCATCTTCATTGATGTCATCACTGATAATCGTCTCAAAAGCACTGGGGTAAGATATAGCTGTAACATAACCTGTACTTGCAGATCATATCCGCCATGAATATTTACTCAGATACCAGATACAATAAAATCAGAGGAAGATGTTTCCAACCTTTATAGATGTCCTGCGGCCAAAGTAAATATCTGCACCTTGTTTGACGAGTTGTTTTGCAAGCATTGTAAAAACTGATCGCCCTGACATAGCGTCATCCCATGAAGTTCCAGAACCCGTGCCGTCAACCTTAACAAAAGTAACCTGGGAATGCCTGTGCATCATGAAGAAATGGGCGTGGAGGTCAACCATATCATATTCTTCATACCCATTGTTGCAGGATGTTATCAGACTTTACTGATGCTAATAAACATCCTGTTGAAAAATAATATCTTTTTAAGCAATTCATAATAGGATACCTTTAATTATTTGTAGTCCTTTGGATATCTTCATATCCAGGATTCTGTTTTAAGTTCTAGATTACTTTGTAAAGTAGTACGAGTTAATGGCCAGATGTCTGTATGAGAGTCTGTTTCAGTAGCTTTATCCCACCAGGCATCCTGAAATCGTCCAAAGCGAACGAGGTCAATACGATCGTCTGCCTTCTGTCAAGAACTCACGTCCCCACTCATCTAACATCTCGTTCATATCCAGGTGTATACTCCTTCTGGAGCATATAACACTTGAGGCCAATAGCTTTGAGGATAATTACGTTTACGAACAGAGTTTAATAATCGTGCAGCTTCATTTTTATTTCCTAACCTAAGCTCACATTCTGCTTGCGAATAGATTATCTCTGCCAGACGCATTTCAACATAATCTGATTCCATATGTCCGATATCACCTGTCGAGATACATGGGGTACTTACAGCATAGAGGCCTGAGTTCCAGTCAGCATTGTGGAGTGTAGATATGGAGCTTACGCCTGTAATGGTTTTTGTAGCGGCCCCATTTCTATATTGCCCCACTCTGTCTAACAAATATAAATCGTAGTTGTTTGCACGCAGAATTCTTCCTTTTGTATCGCGTAAGTATCCTTCAAGGAAGAACATTCCTTCTCGTTTACCACCGCCTAAGTTCTTTATATTGTTTATAGCGGTAATCGCCAGGATATTTGATAAATTTCTGCGTAACCATTCCTAATTGGTTAGTAAAACAGTGTACCGTTATTATCATAACTTGAGATAAAGCATACTGTGGGATTGGTGTATTCCGTTATCAGTTATGCCTAAATAAAGTTGTCCTTGTACAGGAAGGATTCCTCCAATAAATCAGTAGTCCAGTTACTATTGTAATGCCAGTGCGACCCACCGTAGCTAGCTAGGCCAGGCCAGAATGACTTCGTCAGAGGTATCGTTATTATAGTCGAACACCTTTATCCCATGTCGTATCTAATTTATAGTTGCCAAATTCACCATTGGTAATACGCTTGGCCATTGCAATACATTCCTGATAACGAACGCCTATGTACTTTTTCTGCGTTCAGATAAAGTCTTACTAGTAATGTAGCACTAGCAGCCTTGTTAAACTGTCCTGCTCGTCTCACATTACCTAGCTCGCACTTGTTTTTCGCAGGGTAATTTGTCCAGACAATCTCAAAACATTCTTTTCTCAATCCAGTTTCAAAAGGTTTCCTTTGGGATTGGCTTGTGATAGGCTCTTGACATCATCAGCACTGCACTTTGTATAGATAATAATATTTCTATAACCATCAAATAGATAATAGTGATACCAAGCTCTTAAAGCACGTAGTTGCAGACGGAAAGTAATCGAGCTCTTCAAGGACATTCCTAACTTTGGTCTGCTGTAAGATGCTTCAAATCTTCTATTACAGAGTTGCACTGTCCTATACCTGTATACCATCCTCCCCATGGGTTCACTTATTCGACAAGGTCCTTCATCGATGGTCCACGCATGAGAATGATACCGTTTCCCATCGACCTGCATCGTACCAATCGCTAAAGTCTCTTGAAGGTGTGATAATTTGATCTCCACTTGATTCTTCACATTCAAATTTAAATGCTCTCTGACCAATATGCATGTTCAAAGGGCCTTAATACGGCTCTTATTACATCATCTCGGTGTTTGATAGTGGTTCTCTGACATTACTTGATCGTACACATGTTCATCCAAATTAGTGCAGGAAACAAATGAAACAGAAAGCTACAATTAAGGAACCCTGTCAATATTTTATTTATTTTCATATTGTTTTATAATTAAAAGTCAACCTGAAGTCCGAATATAAATTGGAATGTAGATGGATAATAAGCTGCATTTCCACCGAAGGTACCAGGTGTAAGACCGTTTCACTTGATATGTTGAAGGATCAACACCAGGGAAAGTGAGTAAATGTATAAAGGTTATTTGCTGTACCAGATAATCTTACCTTTTTCAACAAATTTGTATTTGGTATTTAAAGGTGTAACCTATAGCTAATGGCGTCGATCTTCCAGTAGTCGCCTTTGTGAATAAAAGTAATCGCTGATAACATTAGACCCTTTGCGTTATTTTTGGCATTTCTTCTGAATGCGTTCGAGCTTAAATTGCCCTGACGGGTTTGAAGGCCATAATAAAAGTCGTGACGTCAAAAGATAATTCAAAGCCGAAGGCTCCACGCATAGAGATACGTTGCATCAAAGTTTTTCCAGAAATATTATTGGTGAGTGACGGCATTCAAACTTTTGGTAATCCGTTACCAGTAATTGTTTTATCTTCATCAGTACGCCATTTGCAATAGGGAATAATGTTATTTTCTTTATCATAGATGAGCCAGTTTCCATCATCACTAACTCCTGCATAGCGGAATGTAAAGTAGTTACCTAATACGCTTTGCCAACCTCAATACGCTGTAATGGTCCGGGGTTACAGGGTTGGCCATACTACAAGTATTATAATAATCTTGTCCTTTATAAATGTCGTTTGAGAAACTCTCAAACTCATTGTTATTTGGTATAGGCATTAGCGTTTATGCTCCATGATAAATTTCTTATTTCGTATAGCATCCACAGGAAGATCAAACTCCCAACCGGTATTTTTCAGTGTACCCACGTTTCGCAAAGATGGTATTAAACAGGTTTGGAGTACTGGAACATCGTAAGTTCCCAAGTAAGTCTACTCTGCTTTTTATGGTAATAGTTAACAGATCCATTGACACGATCGTTTTCAAAATAGAGAAAAGTCGAGTCCAAAGTTTCTGATTATAGTCCCTTTTTCCCATCTAAGATTAGGGTTTACATTCTTACTTGGCCCCCATACGTGGAATATATGTTCTCGTATGTATAATGACCGAAAATGCCTCTGTATGTTGCTAATGATTGATAGTTACCGAAATTCTGATTACCTGTAACACCGAAATCGTAACGTAGCTTTCAGGTCGGTAAGCCATGGAATATCCTGCATGAAGCTTTTCTTTGATATACGCCATCCTACCGACATAGCAGGGAAAGTTACCCCATTTCTTGTTGAAATCCGAAACGTGATGAACCTTCATGGCGTATGAGAACCGATGCCATGTACTTATCATTATAGTTATAGTTCAAACGTCCAAAGAATGCGATAAGTTTATGATCGTTCTTATGTGACGATACTCCTGTACGTCCTTTCTCGGCTGCGTTCCATTCTCCTCCACCATCAAACTGTTGTAAAGCAAGGCATCGCTCTGGAAATTCTTATTTCGAGCTCTCCAGGCCTTGTCCCATGCCATAACCGTAACTGTATCCTAACATGGCTCTTAGGTGATGTAAATTACTTCCAGGTCCCACGAATAGTTAATCACAAAATCAACATTTCCGTCCTACATCGAATTGTGATACGAACGTGATGCCTGTCCAGTATAATTTTGCCGTTTTTATTTGCACTGGTTGTTGAAGGAGAATAATAATATAGAATTTATCGGCATGCTGTTCGGCAAATGTCAGCGAGCTGTGAGGCTCATATCATCTCTTTTTGGGCGACAATAGAGGGCAGTAAGTTTAGTTGAGCGCGTGCCATCCCATGCAAGAAGTTTTATTTCGAACCATCCGATATTAGCTTCATATCTTCGATGATATTTCCGCCTTGATAGCCAAAAAGTCGGTATAATTACTTTTTGATATCCTTTTTACAGGCATTGTAGATTGTTACTGATAATAGTGTCGGCAAACCAATCCCATTCAGCCTTGTTTCTTTTCATATAGCGTGGGAGAAACGTTTGACAGAAAAGGTTAGTAAACCGCCTGCGGTGGTATGATTAAAGATGTTAAGACGTGCTACCATATTCGCGTCGGGTCAGAGCGCAGGTCGATTCCTCGTGCATCCCGATAGTCGACCGTACCACGGTAATTTGTTTTCATATTACCACCCGAGAGCGACAGCGTGTGCTTTTGTGCGAGTCTCCTAATTGAGTGCTTCCTGTAAACCAGTCGGTATTGGCGCCTCTGTCCAAAAGCATTGTTATTTGACAGCGATATACTGGCGATATTCGTTTGGCCGTAAGCAGGTCAATCTCGCGTTTTGCTGCATTAATGCGTGTACGAAAAGTTATAAGAAGTATGTATTTGTCCGTCGCGCGTTCCTTTCTTTAAGTTCGCAGTGATAACTCCATTACTGGCTCGTAGTGCCATAGATATGCTGAAGCAGCGCCGTCTTTTCAGAAACGTCAATCGACTCGATGTCGGCTGGATTGATATTGGTAAGATTACCATCAGGCACACCGTCTATTACGATTAATGGTGATAAGCCTGCAGCTACGCGAGGATACACCACGTATCTGAAGGCTGGCTTGCTGGTTAGATCGCCTACGCCTGTATTTACAACCGATAAGACTGCTACCTTTCCCTGGAGTAGCATACTAGCGTCTAAGGTACGATACTTTTGTGCAAAATCTTTTGGTGAAACATGCGATATTGCCGATGTCATTTCCTTCTTTTTCAGTGCCGTAGCCTACAACTACTACCTCATCAAGGCTTTCTTGCTCTTCTTCCATTGATGATATGGAAGTTGGTTTTTCCGCTTATTTTACAAGCTGGTCCTTATATCCGATACTTGTAACGGTGATTGACGCGGGCCGATGAGGAATGTTAGTATTTGAAAATTACCATGTAGCATCGGTTACTGTACCGTTTGAAGTTCCTGTCACTACCACCACAGCACCTATGACAGGCTCGTTTGTTTTGCATCGACCACAGTACAGTAATTGTTTTATTTGCAGGTTGTGCGAAACAGCAGAAATAACTGGCTGCCAGCTGTCAGCCTGCATGGAAGTGCAGACAGGCACATCGTAGCTACGCTTAAACTCCATGCTAGTTTTGGAAAGATTTTAGTTTCATATAATGGTTTCTATAGTTTTTAGAATTTATTTATGATAACCGTTTAGCACGCAGGTAGCCTCATCATGTTTCCGGAATGTGTCAGTCATCAGCATGCGCATGCCAATATTTATCATTGACTTGATCTCGTGTCGTTACCCTGCTGTAAATGGCGTTTCTATGTTTCAGCGTTTCCCTTCAATGGATATCCATCATGACAGGCACTCAGTAAGAAACCTGCTCCGCGAGCTGCATTTCATCGTCTGACATCGCTTTTGTAAATATACTGTACAAAGAAGTGACGTCCCTTTGTTCAGCAGCCTGCATGTGTAGATATTGGGCGTACCCCAGCAATATGCATGCAGAGCGGGATCAGAGATCCAAGACTTCTAGTCATATCAGTAGTTGTTATAGAAGAATACTTGCTCTAAGTCATGCCGCATTCCTTACACACGATATATACTCCTGCAGGGCGAAGCTGTACGAGGCGAGTAGTCAAGGTCGACATAAACCTTGCCACGTGCAGCCTCAAGAAACTCCTTTAAGGGTTGGCATTGTCTCGTTAGTGGGCATTGCCATTACGGTCTTTTCAGCGGATAGCTTTTTATTTGATCTAATGTAAGATTGCTAATATTACCAGACGCCAGTAGTTGTGTACTATCGTATATCCTCATCGTGACAAACTACGAGATGACCGTCATGCCGTCCGCGCGTGGATCACACTTTCTATTACGTCGCAGCCTGCTGCTATAGCAGCCTTGATAGAAGAAATAGAGTTTTCAGGAATACTCAGATTTCTCAGTATTAGATCTGTACGCCACAACCCAAATTTCCTTGTAATCGGGGTCGTCAAACTGCTTCCAGGGCGCGGGTGAGAGCTAAGCTGTTCTACCTTAACCAGTTTTGTAATGGGCTTTTCTACACCCTTCTATCTTGGCTGTATACGTAGGTTCCTCTGCTTCGTAGGTATGCACAGCGTTGCCAAAAGAGCACTGTACCCGTACCATCGCCAAAGTCGACAGTACCTGTTAGCATTCTGTATGTGGCTACGTTTCAACGTGATCTGCTCTCCAATAGCAGGGATAAAGATTAGATACTACTAATACGAGTGGTTCCATCGTCTTCATTGTAGTTTACAAGATGCTCGCTCTCGCTGACAGCATGACTGTCAAACACTGCTGTTAACAAACAAGACATACGGTAAGAAGAACATCATGTAGGCATTCATGTGTCTTTAGTCCTCTCATAAGGTTTTTAGGTTTTTCAGTTTTATTCCACATATTGTTTAGTGATTTTGAGTATATGTTCAACAATACGTAATGCACGTTCGTGCTTGTATACAGTTTGTTTATAGATTGTTTCTCTATCAGTAGGACAAATTTTTAAGTCACGATGGGGTAGTATAGTGCAAAAATATTTATTAATGACCTTTTTAGTTTGTTACTGATGATATTTCTGCGGTGGTTTCAGTCTTTGTCAGGGTTCTTTCCTTGTATGCTATGGGTTTGTCATTGTTCGGGCGGCCGTCAGTACGCTGTGTGACGGTCGTCAGATCATAGTCATGTGACGCCCGTCAATACGCGCGTATGGCGGCCGCCACACTCAGCTTTATACAATATAAGATGACTGGTATTGCATTCTAGATCGTATGCTAAAAAAGCAACCTGAAAGCTCAATACAAACTGGAAAGACGGAAGGGATAATAAGCACTGCTGCCGCCTAAGTGTTCCCGGGTTAAGTCCGTTTACCTGGTATAGGGAAGGGATCGATCCGGGAAATGAGTAAATGTGTATAGGTTGTTTAGCCGAGGCGTATAACATCGAAGTGGTTTTCAGGATGCAGTTTTTGCATAATGAATAGTATAGCCTATTGTTAACGATTCTATTTTCAGTAATCGCCCGCGATGGATAAAAATAATCGCTGATTACATTTGAGCCTTTTGTGACATAGTGCATTTCGCCGATAGGCATTTGAGCGTAACGTTACCCAGCCCCGACTGAAGGCCGTAGAAAATCGTGAACATCGAAATATATCAAACCGAATAGCACCACGCATGCGCACGATATATCTATCAGTTTCTTCCAGGTGAAGTTGTTGTTCATGCCATGTTTAAAGCTTTGGGGCAAGCCCAGTTGCCCTGTAATCAGCTTTGTCCTCGTCGGTACCGTGTGCAATGGGATAATCAGTTGTTTTGTCGTATATTAACCAGTTGCCGTCCTGTGCTGATACCCTGCATAACGGAACGTAAAGAAATTGCCAATTCGCTTACCTACTGCAATACGTTGTAGATAAACCAGTGGTTTGCCAGGGTTAACCAATGGGCAGTATACCGTAGAAGGTCTGCCCTGAATATATGTCGTTTGAAAAAGCTCGACAAACTCGTTGTAGTTGGTGTAGGCGTAGCCTTCGATGCCATTTCAGGTTGCGTTATAGCAATGGAATGGCCAGTTCGAAATCCTCAGCCTCTGTTTTTAACGCGTTCCCACGTTGGCAGAGTCTCATTAAAGAGGTTCGGCGGTGCAGATACCGGAGTAGTCTCCTAGAAAAGATCGCCTGACGTGCTGTGGTAAAAATTGATAGAGCCGTTTTGACACGATCGCGAAACAATGAAAAGTCAATCCGATGTTTCTGATTATATCCTTTCTCCCATCGTAAACTCTGGATTGGCATTTCTGCTTTGGCCCCATACGTGATAAAGCTTGTCTTTCATACAGGGCTTCGCCAAACGAGCGGTAGGTAGGAAGCGACAGGTAGTTGTCAAAATCTTGATTACCAGTGATGCCGAAAGTCGTAACGCAGCTTCAAGTCGGTAATCCATGTTTATATTCGTCAATAGCACTGTTTTCTTTAGGAGAGCGCCAGCCCAAAGAGAAGGCTGGGAAAGCTTCCCCACTTGTGTTTTTAACCAAAGCGTGACGAGCCCTCTCGTGCCTGAGCGATAGGCATGGTTTTCAATATATTGTCTTGCATAACAATAATTTAATCGTCCGAAAGAACCCTATAGCTTTATGGTCCTTTGTATGACGATACGTCTGTGCGTCCTTTTCGGCTCCTGACCATTCGCCAGCTCCAAAGGTTGTCCAGGTAAGATATCGCTGTTGAAATTCTTGTTTTCACTCTGCCAGCCCTGCCGCATATCATAGGTGTAACTGTACCCCATCATAGCTTTAATATGATGATTTAGTTTGATCTGCCCAGTTTAAAATTAACTACAAAAAATCAAGGTTATCGTTCTGTTACATTATGATAGCTTCGGCTCAGCCTGACCTTTATATCCTTCATGAAGGTTGCCCGTATAGGTAGAAGGCTATAAAAATAATTAAACTTGTCAATGCGACTTTCGGCTATACGTAAGCTGTGCATTTCAGCATGACGTTGTCGATGTTAGGGGAACAGCAATGACGACAAATTTGCCCGAACAATACCGTCCCAATTCAGGAGCTTTATTTCAGAACCATCTTTAATAACGTTCATGTTCTCGATGACATTCATTCCCGGATAGCCCCAGAAATCAGTATAAGCACCCGACATATTTTTGATGGGCATAGTCGGATTGTTATCCAATAAAACAGAAAACCAGCTCCAATCAGCTTTGTCGTATTTAATGTAGCGAGGTAGAATATTAGCAGTAAATGTGAACAAACTTCCTTTTGTCGTATGACTTGCATTTATGCGGCCACCATATTCTTTTCGGTTTGATCGAAGATCTATTCCTGTTGCGTCGCGATAATCTGCAGTAACTCTGTAGTTTGTCTTTCTGTTTCCGCTGTTAAAGACAGCGTGTGCTTCTGTATTGTTCCTGTTTTTCGTTGCCTCAGCAAACCAGTCGGTGTTTGCCCCTTTGTCTAAAAAGGGAATTATTAACCGTGCGGTATTGTCTGTATTCGTAGGTGTAAGCAAATCGATTTCTCGCTTGGGAACATTCAGTGTGTAGTTAAATTCATATTGTGTATGAGGAATTCCGTCAAGAGTTCCTTTTTAGATTTACAATAATCACACCGTTGCTGGCTCTTGTGCCATAGATAGCAGAGGCTGCTACCGTCCTTAAGTATATCAATTGACTCAATATCTATAGCGTTGATATTCGTTAAATCAGCAACAGGAATGTCGTCAACAACGATTAAAGGTTTCAATCCTGCACTGCGTGATGATATACCCGTATTTGCAAACTTGTTAATTCGTTAGGATCTCCTATACCTGTGTTTTTCAACAGATAGCCCAGAAACTTTTCCAAGTAATAAAGTTCCGGCATCAATAGAAGATACACAAGCTAAGCGTTCTGCGTTGACATGTGAGATAGCTGAGGTTGTTTCTTTTCTTGTTAATGAACCATATCCAATAATAATAATGTCGTCAAGAGAAGAAATATTTTTCTTCCATTTTAAGTTGTATATTATTTGTAGCCTTTAACCTTACGTGGTATATAACCTAAAGATGAAAATTCAAGCACACTGCCGACAGGTACTTTCTAATGAGAAATTACCATCAGCATCGGTAATAGTTCCTTTTTGAGAACCCCGTTGAAAGCATGGTGACACCTGCAAGGGGATGTCCCCATACGGTCGAAAAACTTTGCCTGAGGCGGTTGTCATTTTAATATTTGAAGACTGTTTCGGAACTTCTATATCTTTTCGCGCGCTGAATAATAATAGACTTTTCCTTTAATTTGGAAAAACAACATTCTGTCCTTTTTAAAAATCTGCTCAACAACCTCTGTAATATCTGCGTGTTTTGCTATTACATTTGTTTTTCTACGGACGTCAACGTCCGTAGAAAAATAAATAAATGAATAGCCTGTAGCTTGTTTGAATTGATGCATAGCATGCTTAACCGTTACTCCATGAAGGTTAAGCGTTACCTGTTGACCCCATATTGGAACCGTTATATACAGGCAAAAAAACAAATAAAATAAGCCGTTTGAAGGCAGAATTTTATCATTGCAGAGACATTTAATAAATATAATAAATGCCTTTCTCCTTTTTATATTTTATTTGACGTGTAGCTGACATCGCCTCAAGTATTTGGGGTAATCCGTTTTTGCTAACATCAAAGTTTCCATTAAACAACTTCCCTTTGGCCGAATTACTTACATGTATTTTCACGCCATATTTTTGCTTAGAATGGTCGCTACTTTTTTTCCATCTTCATGTCTTCAAACGCCAATGTCGTTGGAACTGGTATCGCTTTTTATCTGCGACTTTTCCATACGCCCCGTTCTTTTTATTGACGATAACACGTTCGCCTGGCACTATAGTACTGTCTAACTTATGTAGAATAGAGTTATCTATCATTACCTTTCCCTTTGTCAATTCTACACTTATAAACGAATCCTCGTGTAGTTTCGAACCTTGAATTCTGTACCTTTATCAATAACTGTTATTGAACCCGCCTTTACTCTAAAAGTTAGGGTCCCGATGTGTGATTTACTTTTAAAATTAGCTTCTCCTTCAATTGTTACATCTCTATTTTCTATTCCATAGTCTTGGGAATACTGCAAGCGTGACTTAGGGTTTAAAGTAACAACAGACCCGTCTGGTAGATTAATTGTAGCCTGCGAAGCCTCAGATGTTGCTCGTTTCTATTTGTGCTAAGTTGTTTTTTTATAGTTGTAGTCCCTACGTGATATCCCTATCCAAGGAAGAACAATTATTAAAAATGCTTGCTGCAATTCTTATTGCAAACCTCCATTTTGTAAATTGGATAATAGGTGTTATTCTTTTTATGATCAGTTGATTCTATATGCTGAAAATATCTTTCAATAGCAGCTTCTTGATCAAAAGAAGTTTTGTCAGAAAAGCACATTTGATGAAAAATAACACCTCTATGCGCTTTTTGACATATTCACGATTTGTTGCGTTGGCAAAGGTTAAATTCCTTTTAGAGAAAGGAAATTCATCGTGACTAATGGTTCCGTCCAGAAAGCTTAATATCAGTGTATCAATATCTGGGCTTATCTTGTTTTTTATTATCCATTGGGTTATTCATAACTTATATTCAATGGGTTTAAAGTAAAAATTTTCTTTGACTAAGAATGGTGTCCTGTACATTTAAGACAATATTGAGCGATTAAAGGATAGTATAATATCCATATAATAGTAAAAACAAAAGTAAGTTATAATGTGACAAACTGTCTGCAAGAATACGCAAGGCATTTTTAGTGTGATACTTTACAGTGTTTATAGAAATACCTAATTCCTCAGCTATTTCACTAATGCTTTCTTTCCATCGAAACGGCTCATTTCTAAACACCGTCTCTACATTCTGTTGGGCAATTCCTCTATAGCTTTTAGTAGAGTGTCTTCTAATTCATTTTGTAACAAATATCCCAACGGAGTTTTTCTCATCATTTATTGAGAATAGTGATTCGAAGAAATCAATGCTTTCGTTTTTCGATATATGGGTGAAAAACAACTCGCGATTACTCGGTGAAGACTTTATGGCATTAATAGATCTATTGCGTACAGCTTTCACCAGATAACCTTTGAGAGAGTCAATTCTAATTTCCTCGCGATGATCCCATAAATAGAACAACACGTCATCTACCACTCTTCTACCAGCAACCTATCATGTAATAGATGCATTGAGAAGCGGCAAAGAAAGTCATAGTATTTATGATAGATATGCTCGAAAGCAGTAACTTGGCCTTCTTTAATTTGTTGCAAAAGATCTTTTTCTAACATATGTCAAAGGCTAATCCTTGTGACAAAGTTATAAAAAAACTTTGACAAAGTACAAACTTTTCTATTTTATCTTTCTTAGAATATGTTATGCAACGGTTGACGGAAATTCTATGAAATAAAAAGAGAATCAAATATGATTCTCTTTTGTTGGGATACCTGGACTCGAACCAAGAATGACAGGACCAGAATCTGTAGTGTTACCATTACACCATATCCCAAAAATGTTGTGCCTTTTCAGTTCTGAATTGCTGTGCAAAGGTATGGAAAGTGGGCGTAATATCCAAATTTTTGGCTGCCTTTTTGCAAAAACTTAATTTTATCCAATTTATAACGTAATTCAATTCCTATATACTGGAAAAGGTTTAACTTTGCAAAAATAGGGCTTGAAGACAATAGTTTTCAAGCTTCAATAAATAGTAAAAAACATTGATAATTTTATTAAATGAACGGGAAAAGAACTGGTAAATATCATCGTCAAAGGGATAGAAGAGAAGAAAGGTCAGGATATTGTTATCGTTGATTTAACGCATATTGAAGGTGCCATTACAAAACTATTTTGTAATCTGTCAGGGCAATTCCCCACACAGATAGAGGCTATTGTTGAGTCGATAGGAGATAAATGTCGTATCGAAGCTAAGGAAAAACCTGTAGGTGTAAAATGGTTTAGGTAATAACCAATGGGTGGGAATCGACTTCGTTGACGTCATTGTTCACGTTTTCTTACCCGAAACACGCGAATTCTATAACCTCGAAAGGTTATGGGAAGATGCTAAAATTACTAAAATTCCTAATACTGATTAGATTTTGGCATAAGCTTTGATATGTAGCCATTATCTAACAGTAAGATTAATTCCACAATGGACAACAACAGACAAAACCCACAGAACAACGACAATCAACCCAAAATGCCTCGGTTCAATATGAACTGGCTTTATATTATTGTAGCCGTTGTGCTGGCCATATTATTATTTTCGGGTGGAGGAGAATCAATAGCTAGAGGTGCTGGTGCTAGCCAGGACGCTAACTATTCTGACTTTAAAACCTATGTGAATAAAGGCTATGCAGAACGCGTTGTCGTTAATAAGAGCGAAAATACACTTCGAATGTATGTCAGCTTCAAGTTTATTCGCAATGTCTTTAATTTACCAGCCCAACAAGTTGGTAAGAATCCTTATGTAATCGTACAGTTTGGATCGGTTGATGAATTGGAGAAATTCCTTGACAAAGCTCAACAATCTCATAAACTCTCTGGCTTTAGTTATGATAATGCTAAGGGCACAGACGTCTGGTCATTACTTTTAAATCTTGCACCACTTCTTTTCTTTTGTCTTCCTTTGGATGTTTAATCGTAACATGGGTAGTGCAGGAGGCGGTGGCGGCGTCTTCAACGTCGGCAAGAGCAAAAGCACGTCTTTATGAAAAAGGTAACGACTTAGGTATCACCTTTAAGGACGTGGCTGGACAGGAAGGAGCTAAGCAAGAGGTGCAGGAGATTGTTGAATTTCTGAAGAATCCTCACAAATTCACCGATCTTGGAGGTAAGATTCCAAAGGAGCTTTGCTTATAGGTCCTCCCGGAACTGGTAAAAACCCCTGTTGGCAAAAAGCTGTTGCAGGCGAAGCTGGTGTGCCTTTCTTCTCGATGAGTGGCTCTGATTTTGTCGAGATGTTTGTGGGCGTTGGTGCCAGTCGTGTGCGCGATGTCTTTGCGCAAGCAAAGCAAAAATCACCTTTGCATTATTTTTATTGATGAGATTGATGCTATCGGTCGCGCTTCGTTCAAAAGAACCCCTGCAATGGGAGGCAATGATGAACGAGAGAACACCCTTAACGCTCTTCTCACCGAGATGGACGGCTTTGGAACTAACTCGGGCGTGATAGTATTAGCTGCAACAAACCGTGTGGACATGTTGGATAAAGCCTTATTACGTCCAGGCCGTTTTGACAGACAGATACACGTTGACCTCCCAGACCTTGCTGAACGTAAGGCTATTTTCAACGTCCATCTGCGACCATTAAAGATTGACCAAAGCCTTGATATCGACTTCCTTTGCGCGTCAAACACCCGGTTTTTCGGGCGCAGATATTGCCAATGTTTGCAATGAGGCGGCGCTTATTGCGGCTCGTCATAGCAAGCAATACGTGAGTAAGCAAGACTTTTCCTTGATGCAGTTGACCGTATTATAGGTGGTTTGGAGAAGAAAACAAAGGTGATGACCAGTGATGAGAAGCGTGCTATCGCTATACACGAAGCGGGTCATGCTACTATCGGTTGGTTCTGTGAGCATGCCGATCCACTTGTAAAGGTAACTATCGTTCCTCGTGGTCAGGCCCTCGGTGCTGCATGGTATCTGCCTGAAGAGCGTGTTATCACGACGAAAGAACAAATGCTTGACGAGATGTGTGCACTGCTTGAGGTCGTGCTGCCGAAGATTTGTTTACAGGACATATCTCTACAGGTGCTATGAACGACCTTGAACGTGCTACCAAAGTCGGCTTACGGCATGATAGCTTATGCTGGTATGAGTGATAAGTTGCCTAACATTTGTTATTATAATAATCAAGAATATTCGTTCCAAAAACCCTATAGTGAGACAACCGCTAAGGTGATGGACGACGAAGTTTTGGCTATGATTAACGAGCAATATCGTCGTGCAAAGGATATCTTGAGCGAGCATAAGGAAGGCCATCAACAGTTAGCTGAACTGCTATTTGCAAAAGAAGTTATTTATGCTGAAGACGTTGAGAAGATTTTTGGAAAGCGTCCTTGGGTGAGCCGTTCAGAAGAACTGATTAAAGAAAACGAAAAAGCTTGAGCAGGAAAAAGCTGCTAAGGAGCAAGCTGAAGCACCACGCTTGGAAGATATGCCCGACATTGTGAAGCAGGCACAAGCTGAACACGAGGCTGCAACTGCTGCCGTTGAGGCTCCCGAAGATGTAGTAGAGTCTTCATGCAATGCTACAGCTGACGAGGCTTCTGCCGCTACAACTCCTCAAACAACTGTTGACGAGGAACAGACGGTTCAGCAGAATGATATCAAGACCGAAGAATAAAAAGATACCAATAATTATGAATGAGAAAAAGAAGAACCTGATAATCAGGACGATCACAGGCGTACTTTTCGTTGCCATTATGATTGCTGGCTTTCTTAATGCAAGCCATGATCCTTCTCTTTGCCCTTATTACCGGACTCACAATGTGGGAATACACGGGCTTGATTAACGAAAACACTGAAGGTGTGTACGTAAATCGTTTCATCTCTACGGTGGCAGGCGTGTATCTTTTCTTTTGCTGTGGCAGGCTGGGTGAACGGTATTGTAAATGGGTTTATGGTGTTTACACCTTTATATTCTCACATTATTATATCTCTTCATTAGCGAACTATACCCTAAAGGCAGAGAATGCAATCCATAACTGGGCATACACAATGCTCGGACAAATGTATGTGGCACTGCCTTTCGCCCTCATCAATATTTTAGGTGCTTTAGGTGGAAATGGAACAAAAGATTATGGTGTTGCCACTTTGTCTTTTCGTCTTTTTATGGATTAACGATAGCGGCGCTTATGTGAGCGGTCTCTCTTTGGCAAGCACAAATTATTTCCTCGAATATCACCCGGAAAGACGTGGGAGGGTAGCATTGGCGGCGGTTTGCTCGTTGTTGTTGCAGCTTGCGTTGTTGCCTATCTGATTAATGGTAAAAACCTTACCGCTGAATATCTGTTGATGTGGGTAGGTTTAGGCATTATCGTTGTGTTCTTTGGAACATGGGGCGACCTTGTTGAGAGCCTGTTTAAGCGCACTTTTAGGTATTAAGGATAGCGGTAATATACTGCCTGGACATGGCGGAATGCTCGACCGTTTCGACTCAAGTTTATTGGCCATTCCAGCGGCAATTGTCTATCTTTATATTTTGCAATCGGGGTGTTTCTGATGTGAACGCTTTTCGTTTTTGACAAAATAATTCTGAATTTTTAGGGTATACAATTTACCATAAAAATAGCATTCAAATTTGAAGACGCACACAGGCGTTTGCAAGTAAAAAGTATATAAATCGTGTCTTTCTCAAATGAAAGATGCGATATGTGTTATTTCACCCTTTACATCGTAAAGGTTTTTAGTGTTTACATCGTAATCGTTTTGCGTTTACGATGTATTGGTTTTGCTTTTTACGTCGTAATCATTCTGCGTTTACGACGTAATCGGTAAGCTTTTACATGCTAAAGATGCTGTTATAAGCATGATAGTTTTTGGGTTTTATAGTTGATGGTTGTTTAAATCCCTGAATGTCAGCAGTTTAAAATAATCGCTCGGTTTTGTTTTATTTGCAACCATATACTGGTTTGTTGGTAAATATCGAATTCTCAGAGCGGTGTTTGTTAAAATATTTCGCAATAGTAAGCTATGCTCTTAGAATAGAAATAGCATGAGCTTGTATCGCTATTGGGCTTGCAGAATCAAAGGATATCAAGATATGTTTCTCATGTTATCGCAATATAAAATTGACTGAAAGGGCAGGGCATTGTTCTTTTTTTCGTAATTTTGTAGCATAACAAGCCAATACAGCTGTATGAAGCAAGTAAAGCCGAAAAAGAATTTAGGCCAGCACTTCCTGACCGACTTGAATATTGCGCGTCGCATAGCCGATACGGTTGATGCCTGTCCTGATATTCCCGTTCTTGAAATTGGGCCGGGTATGGGTGTGCTCACGCAGTACCTTGTACAAAAGCCACGTGAGGTAAAAGCGGTAGAAATCGACTCAGAAAGTGTTGCATATCTGCACGAAGCATTTCCTAAACTACACGATAATATTATAGGCGAAGATTTCCTTCGCATGGATCTCAACACCATTTTTGGTGGTCGCCAGTTTGTATTAACGGGCAATTATCCTCACGATATTTCATCACAAATATTCTTTAAAATGCTTGATTACAAGGATCTTATACCTTGTTGCACGGGCATGATACAGCGTGAAGTGGCCGAGCGTATTGCCTCTCGGCCAGGCAATAAGTCGTATGGCATACTCAGTGTAATGATACAAGCTTGGTATGATACGGAATATTTGTTTACCGTTGACGAAAAATGTGTTTAATCCGCCACCTAAGGTTAAGAGCGCGGTTATTCGTATGACACGCAACAGTGTTACTGATTTAGGGTTGTAATGAAGTGCTGTTTAAACGTGTGGTAAAAGCGGTGTTTAATCAGCGTCGTAAAATGTTGAGAGTGTCACTCAAGCAGCTTTTTCAGCAAGGAGACGATGCCTGCTCCTGAATTTTTCACCAACGACGTAATGACCCGACGCCCCGAGCAGTTGAGCGTTCAAGAATTTGTAGACCTTACTAATTTAGTAGCCAGCGAATATGACCGACAGGGAAGAACAGTATAAACAGCTTGTTCGGCAGCTGTTGGCGTTGCTCGAAGGTGAGCATGCCTACGTGTCGGTGTTGGCTAATACGGCTGCGGCCCTTCACGATACGTTTGGCGAGCGTTTCTTTTGGGTAGGTTTTTTATATGGTTTCAGAGGGCGAACTGGTGCTCGGTCCGTTCCAGGGACCAGTAGCCTGCATGCATATCGCGCGCGGAAAAAGGCGTATGTGGTACATGCTGGGAACAAGAACAGACCATTGTTGTGCCTGATGTTGAACAATTTCGCGGACATATAGCCTGTTCGAGCGAGAGCCGTTCGGAGATAGTTGTCCCCATAAAGAATAGGGGAGAAGTGAAGGGAGTAATCGATATTGATAGCCGAAGCCTAAATGCGTTCGACGCTATTGACGCACGTTATTTAGAGCAGATAGCTGACATTGTGGCGCGTCAGCTATACGATTGATGTTTTTTTCGGTGAAAAAGAGTTGCGACTTCAGGAAAAACTTTTTAATTTTGTGAATATAATAACTAAAAGTAAACAAATATGTTAGACGTAAAAGAGACTTTGAAAAGCGCAGAGAGCAAGATGAGCAAAAGCGCAAAGTTCCTTCAGGAAGAGCTTGCACGCATTCGTGCTGGACGTGCCAATATTGCCATTCTTGACAACGTGCGCGTTGAGTCGTATGGTGAGATGGTGCCATTGAATCAGGTGGCAGCATTGCAAGTTACTGACGCACGTACTATTACTATACGCCCATGGGACCGTAAGGCTATTAAAGATATTGAAAAAGGTATCATGGATAGCGAAGTAGGTGTAACACCTGAGAATAACGGCGAAATGGTTATCTTACGTATGCCACAGCCTACTGAGGAGCGTCGTAAAGAGCTGGTAAAGCAGTGTAATAAGATTGGAGAGCAGACTAAAGTGCAGGTGCGCAACGTTCGTGCTGATTATAAGGATAAGCTGAAGAAAGCGATAAAGGACGGTCTGTCTGAAGACGTGGAGAAGGATGCAGAGGATAGCCTGCAGAAGCTTCATGATAAATTTATTAAGGAAATTGACACCATTCTGGCTGACAAGCAGAAGGAAGTCATGACCGTATAAAGCTGATGCGAGGAGTAGTAGTCAGGAATACGGGCTCGTGGTATACAGTAAAAACGGACGACGGGAGGCTGGTAGAGAGTAAAAATTAAGGGAAACTTTCGTTTGAAAGGTATCCGCTCTACTAAAACCCCGTGGCCGTAGGCGACCATGTAGATATAGCTGAAAATGCTGAGGGTACGGCCTTTATTACGGCCATTGACGACAGGCGTAACTATATTATTCGCAAGTCGCAGAACCTCTCAAAGCAAAAGTCATATATTGGCTGCCAACGTAGACCAAGCGTGTCTTGTGGTAACGGTAAAACGTCCACAAACGTCAACGACATTTGTTGACTGTTTCTTGGCTTCGGCAGAAGCTCATCGGGTGCCGGTAATCCTTATCTTTAATAAAAACAGATCTTCTTGATGAGGACGAGCGTCGCTATCAGCAAATGATGGTGACGCTATACGAAACGATAGGCTATGAGTGTCATGAAATATCGGCGGTACAAGACTATTGTGCTGACGATATAACTGCAGATAATGAGCCTGATAACCGTAAAGGCTGGGAGAGTGTAGAAGCATTGTTTCCCTCTACTAAAAAGGTAAAGTGACACTGCTTAGTGGGAATTCGGGAGTGGGTAAGTCAACAATGATGAATATTCTCATTCCGGAAGCGCAAGCCAAAGTGGCAGAAATAAGCGATGCCCACGACACAGGAATGCATACAACTACCTTTTCTGAGATGCACCAACTGCCAGAAGGGGGATACGTGATTGATACACCGGGTATCAAAGGCTTCGGTACTTTCGATATGGAGCCTGAAGAAATATCGGGCTATTTTAAAGAAATCTTCCGTTTTTCAAGCAATTGTCGTTTTAACAATTGCACGCATACACATGAGCCTGGTTGCGCAGTGCGCAAGGCTGTAGAAGAGCATTATATTGCGGAGAGCCGCTATCAGTCGTATCTCTCAATGCTCGAAGATAAGGAAGAAGGAAAATATCGCGAAGCCTATTAAACAAAGGCTTCGCGCGTTTTTTTATCCAATTGTTATTGTATATTGCGCCATGAAACTGGCTCCAGGAAGCAATTGGTTCATAAGATAGCGGTCGCGGATATCGCCTTCAAACTCAGCCACATCGGCTACACCATACCAAGGTTCTATACAAATGAAAGGAGCATTCTTTCCGTGTGGCGTCCAAACGCCTACTGCAGGGGCTTTAAAGTCGACGCTACTTCTGTTTCGCCAGCTGCATTCAGCAATTCTATACGGCGAAGCTGACTATGATCAAAGACGATAGCATCGTTATTAAATGAGCTATCATCGAAAATTCCATACGCCGTTTTGAGTTTCTACCGTTTCGTGACGGGCGCGATCCAAACAACCTTTCACCGTAGCGAAACGGCGAATAGGGTTGTTGCAGTCGAAGCGCAAACGGCCATGGATAGGCTCTTCTGGCTGAAGGTCGGGAAGATTAAAAGCAGGATGACCGCCAATTTGGAAATAAATAGTCTTATCATCTGTATTTTCGACGTGCCAAGTGACGTGTATTTGGTTATCGTCAAGCTTTGTAACTAACTCGCCAAATTAAATTGATAAGGATATCGTTTTAGGGTTTCTGAATTATTGGAAAAAGCAAAAACGGCCTTTGATTCACCTTTACCCACAAGTTCAAAATTACAGTCTCGCGCGAACCCATGGCGCCCCATCTCGTAGGTTTTGCTGTTAATGTGGCAGCGTCCGTTCCATAAGCTGCCCTACGATAGGGAAGAGAATGGGGAATGTCGTTCCCAAAAAACGTGGGTCGGCCTGCCATAAATACTCTTTCCCGTTGGCGTCTTTGATGCTTTTGTAATTCCGCACCTTTGGGCGAAATAGCCACACAAAGCTTATCGTTTTTGATGATTTCCATTGTATTTGGTTTCAAATATTGGTTTTTAATTTCGCTTTTTCTATTGTTGTCAATGTTGTTGGAGCAAAGCCGTGATGTAGAAAAATGGCTTGTAACAAAGAAGAAAACAGAGGATAAAAGTGCCGCTTTATTCGATGAAAATTTCGGCAGATCCATAGCATTTATGATGATTTTCATCGTAAACAACACAAAACTGACCAGGGCGCAACGCCATGAATTTTCTCATCAGAATGTATAATTGCCTTTACCGCCTTCTTCGGGAACTAATTGGCCTATGGGTTCAAGCCAGCAAGATGATACTCTGGAGTATGACGGATTTTTGAAAGTAATACGAATCCAATCAGCTGAATACCCTCTGATTTTGGACCCTGCAGCAGGTTGGGGTGCATCAGTAAGAAGGTGGAAATCGTGTACAAAGAAATCCTTTTTATAAGCTGTTTCAGGATCGTAACCGTGACTAACGTACAAAAATATTTTGCGAAACGTCTTTCTTAATTACGAACCAAGGGGCCACCGCCAAGGCCAAGACCTTTACGCTGTCCAATCGTATGGAACCATAAACCCTTATGTTCTCCAATCTTCTTGTTGGTTTCAAGCTCGATGATATCTCCTGTTTTTCGCCGAGATAACGTCGTACATACTCGTTGTAATCGATGTTTCCGAGGAAACAAATGCCTTGAGAATCCTTTCGGCGTGCGTTGATAAGATGCTCGCGTTCTGCAATATCGCGCACTTCATTCTTTACAAAATGGCCGATGGGAAAGATGGCTTTTTGAAGCTGCCAGCCGTAAATCTGTGCGAGAAAATCCGTTTGATCTTTCACGGGATCGGGGCTAGTTACGAGCCATTTTTGCCCATCGATAACCTCTGTTTGAGCATAATGTCCAGTGGCAATGATGTCATAGTCGTGCCCTTTCTTTCTCATGGAAAGCGCCAAATTTAATAAGACGGTTGCACATAACGTCAGGATTAGGGGTAAAAACCAGCTTTAACCTTTTCCATAGTATAGCGTGTAACCTGATCCCAATATTCGTGATGACAATCAATTACTTGCAAACTGCACCCAAAACGGCGGGCTACAGCAGTCGCCATTTCGAGATCTTCCTCCGAATTGCAGTCCCATTCCTCTTTCTCTTCAGGACCAATTTTTAATATAGAAACAATCAGGATGAATATCCCGTTGTGCAAATTCGTACAATACAACACTACTGTCTCACGCCACCCGATAGCAGCACAGCGATGCGTTTATCTCTTAGTTTTTCGTAATCAATCATGTTTATATCCTCCTTTTGTTCCTGTTCTTTCGTTGCTTTTTGCCTTTCGGTCATTTCTTGTTGCGCTTTTTGTTGTAAGGCAGCTTTGCGTTCCTCTTCCTTTTTCTTCAGTTCCTCTTGATATTTTTCTCTTCGAGTGCTTGCAAATAAGCCTTTTCTATCGGATCTTCTGTTTGATCCATCTCGCGAAACTTCTGTCGAACATTTTTCAAATGTTTCTGATCGCGTTTATATCTCGAGTCTAACATGCGGGCAAAATCAAACGATGTGACAACGCCAGAGCCGTTAGCGTTAGGAAGCATGCGCTTTTTCATCTCATCAATACCCTCAGTTAATCGACTGGATGTGCTCTTTCCCCCATATCGTTACTTCTTTAACGCTCTTGCCTGAAGGTATAAGATAGGGTGGTGTCCTTGATTTCGTTGGGCAACAATTTTTCAACAAGATAGGACGCACGATACACAGTAAGTGTGTCGAAATTTTCAGGAATGTAGCATATTCCTCTGTAATTGGTAGTATCGCGATAGCCTTTTGTGGTGATGACAACAGCGTTACGCAGAGGTATGCGCGTCTCAATGTCGGCTATAACAAGCTTCTTTCGGGTTGTTCTACGTTCTGAGCCATAGCTTCGAACGAAACAAAAAGAGGAATAGGATAAAGACAAATTTCCGCATAATCAGGGGATAAAGATAAGGTTTTTTCTTCGTCATGACCTAACGAAACAACATTATTTAATGAAGAAAAATACTTGTTGGCTACACCCTTTGTACCATATTATATGTATCCGACTGTCGAAAGAGGAACGTAAACCTAAATTATGCTTTGATGAATTGTTCCCAATCGTCACAAAAATTCTGTTATATGCTGGTACAGAATATTGGCTCCAGCCTCAGTAAGTACGCTATCAGGCAACGGCCCACCGTTAATAGCCACGGTGAAAATATTTGCTGAAGCCCCTGCCTTAACACCAAGTGGCGCATTCTCTATCACAATACCCTCCCAAGGTTTTAGTCCTACCAGCCTTACGCAGTCCTGTTAAATAAGGGTCAGGGTGCTGGTTTACCGCGCTTTACATCAAAGGCTGTTGTGATATGCTCGGTAGTGAGAAACTCACCAAAAATCATGCGTTAAGCGGTCAATTAACTGTCGTTGTGCACTTCCAGTAACAATGTTAATGGTCAATCCTGCTTCTGTAATCTTCTCCATTAAAAGCCTTTACTCCGTCAAAGATAGGGGCGTCAGGCATGGTATGAAAGATACGTGCCTTCTCCTCATACATGGCTTCTGCTTCCTCGCGTGTGATGTCCCGACCTTGCTGTTCTTTCACAAAATGCTGTATGGTTTTCAAAGCCTCGCGCGCCCTCAGTGGCATAAGCATCGGCCTTTGTCATCGTAATGCCAAACTTTTTCATCGATTCTTCCCATGCGATGGCGTGGTTAGGCATCGAGTCGTACAGCACACCGTCCATATCAAACAATACGGTTTTCGGACTAAAAACAGCTCCTTCATCAGGGAAAACGCGAGCAATGCTGTCGTTGTATTTGCAGATAGCTTTCTGAATAAGATTCATAAGAAACATTATTGATGAAAAATATCGACCCCAAGAATCGCCCGATTTATCGTCTGGCTCTCTTGCAAGGTCGATAGTTATAGGTTGCTTTTATCTACCTTTTAGGCAGAAACAAGCTTTTTATTTCTCTGCTGCAAGACGCTCCTTGATGGCCTTACTTTCAGCTTCGTAGCCTGGTTTGTCGAGCAGTGCAAACATGTTTTTTTCTTGTAGGCTTCAACGCCAGGCTGGTTAAATGGGTTCACATTCTCAATCAGTCCACTAATACCACATGCTATCTCAAAGAAGTAAATGAGTTGTCCAATGTAGTATTCGTTGAGCTGAGGAACGCTTAAACGCAGGTTTGGAACGCCACCATCAACGTGTGCCAAGCGTGTGCCCAGTTCGGCCATCTTGTTTACTTCGTCAACGCGTTTGCCCTCAAGGAAGTTCAATCCGTCAAGATTTTTCTTCGTCATGTGGGAACAGCAGCTTGCGGTTTGGCTCTTCTACGGAGATTACGGTCTCAAAAATGCTACGCTCACCCTCTTGAATCCACTGTCCCATCGAGTGCAAATCGGTAGTAAAATCGCATGATGCGGGGAAAATACCCTTGTTTTCTTTACCTTCGCTTTCTCCGTAAAGCTGCTTCCACCATTCTGCAAGGAAGTGCAGTTTAGGCTGGTAGTTCACCATGATTTCTATTTTCTTACCAGCTTGTGTGTACAGAGCCCGACGTGTTGCAGCGTATTGAGCCGCCATGTTTTCGGCGAAAGGAACATCTAAAGCAACTGCTTTTTTTCCATGTCTTGTGCGCCACGAATAAGAGCCTTTAATGTCGAATCCGGCAATGGCAATAGGTAACAATCCAACAGGAGTAAGCACTGAGAAGCGACCGCCTACATTGTCAGGAATAACGAACGTTTTGTAACCTTCTTTGTCGGCTGCTGCACGAGCGGCGCCTTTTTAGCATCTGTAATGGCAACAATAACGTCTTTAGCCTCTTCCTTTCCGCGTTGTGCCTCACACTGTTTCTTGAGCAGGCGGAAGGTGAGTGCGGTTTCAGTGGTAGTTCCTGATTTCGAAATGTTGATGACACCAAACTTCTTTGTCTTCAAAAAGTCGGTTAATTCAGCCAGATAATCTTCGCCAATATTGTTACCTGCATAAACAATAGCAGGGTTCTTTCCGTCGGCTACGAGCCATGAAAAAGGAATTATCGAGCGATTCAATAACGGCACGAGCGCCAAGGTAAGAGCCGCCAATACCTGCTACTACAACCACTTCGCACTTGTCACGTAGTGTGTTTGCGCATGCCTGAACTTCGTCAAGAAAAAGCATCTGTTGTTTCTGAAGGCAGATGAAGCCAACCTAAAAAGTCGTTACCTGCACAAGTTCCGTTTTCAAGTGCTTCTGTGCCGCTCTTGCTTTTTGCTTCAAAGCCTTCTACAGCACCTTTTGGCAAGGAACTGAACGGCTTTAGTAGTGTCTAATTTAATGTTTCCCATTGTCTTGTTTGATATTTAGACAGGAGGACAAGACATAAAGACAAAAAGGACATACTTTTTAAAGACATATTGCGTGTTTCTTGTTGTTACGCAACCTTAGTCTTAACTTTTGCTATGCACCTTTTGTACTTTTGATGATGAGGTCCTGCCGTTATTATTTAATGTTTCTTTTTGACAGAAGTTCAAGACATAAAAGACAAAAAGGACATAATTTTTTTAAAGACATATAATGCAATGATTATTTTCACATCAATTTAGTCTTTGCTTTTTGCCATGCACTTTTTGTCTTTTTGGTGATGAAGCTCTGTTGTTGTTATTTAATATTATTTCTATAAAGTCTATATTTCCTTCGAATTTCGATAGTCTCTCCACCGAAGTTTACCAACAGTCCATTGTCAATTTTGGTTGCTGTTAAGTAGTTAACGAGTTGTACTTCGTGGGCTTGACACAAAGCCTGTACAGCTTTAATCTCAATGATAATGCGGTCTCCACAATCATATCTGCCCGATAATTACCAACGACAATGTCGTCATAGTAAATCTCAATGGGAACTTCGGTTTCTACAGGAAGTTGATTTTTCTTCAGCTCTATGTATAAGGCATTTCTGTAGACTATTTCCAAGAACCCTGCCAGAAGCTTATGTCGTACATTATAAATGCACTGAATGACTTGTCAAATCAATTGTTCCGTATCCATAAATCATACTTTTTACTGATATCCTTTTAAAAATATGTTCTTTTTGTCTTTATGTCTTCCGAAAACAATCTTTATGTCCTACGAACTCGTTCGTTTAGTCTTCTTTTCGAGCCGTCAATCCATTTCTGAATATCATCTAATGAAGGACGTTCGTATTCGAGCTTGTATTTCTTGTTTATTTCGCCAATTTTCTGCTGCAGACCCTGTGCATTCTGGTCTTTGATATCAGAGATAAGGTTGAAACCAGCTTTACGCAGAACGTACACCCAATTTTCAGGAACGCCGAGCGCTGCCCACTCCTTTACAGAGCTTTGTGGCATTTTTGCCTCAGGTTTAAGCTGTGGGAAAGGCATTACTTCTTGAATATACTCGTTGGCAGTCATCAACATTACCAAACGGTCAATACCAATTCCGATACCCGATGTTGGCGGCATGCCATACTGTAATGAGCGTAAGAAGTCATAGTCGATAACCATAGCCTCGTCGTCGCCCTTATCAGCAAGCTGCATCTGATCAACGAAACGCTGTTCCTGATCAATAGGGTCGTTCAACTCCGAATAGGCATTTGCCAGCTCCTTACCGTTGACCATCAGCTCGAAACGTTCTGTAAGACCAGGCTTTGAACGGTGCATCTTAGTCAGCGGACTCATCTCAACGGGATAGTCGGTAATAAATGTGGGTTGCACAAAATCGTTTTCGCAGTACTCGCCGAAGATTTCGTCGATGAGTTTTCCCTTTGCCAAAGCTTTCGTCAACACTCTCCATTTTCAGCTTGTTGATAGCGATATCGCGAATTTCTTCTTCGCTTAAACCTCGTGAGGTCGTAGCCCGTCTTTTCCTTGATAGCGTCGAGGATAGGCAGGCGTTTAAACGGAGCCTTGTAGCTTATCACCTTACCATCGGGGTAGGTTACTTCAGGTTTGCCGTTCACAGCTATACAAATGGTTTCGAGCATCTGCTCTGTAAAGGTCATCATCCAGTTGTAGTCCTTATACGGAACGTACAATTCCATACAAGTAAACTCGGGGTTATGCGACTTGTCCATACCCTCGTTACGGAAGTTTTTGCCAATTTCGTATACGCCATCAAAGCCACCAACGATGAGCCTTTTTAGGTAAAGCTCGGTTGCAATACGCATATACATGTCGATATTCAGCGCATTAAAGTGGGTGATAAAGGGGCGAGCGCTTGCACCTCCTGCAATCGACTGCAGTATAGGAGTCTCTACTTCCGTGTAGCCACGCTCGTCAAAGAACTGTCGCATGGTGCGTAATACGGTGGCACGTTTAAGGAAAGTGTCCTTCACACCATCGTTAACGATGAGGTCTACGTACCTTTGGCGAGCGCGTTGCTCGGGATCATCAAACTTGTCATAAGCCACACCGTCCTTGTATTTCACAATAGGTATAGGCTTAAGTGATTTAGAAAGCACCTGATATCCTGCACATGAACGGATATTTCGCCCATCTGCGTTTTGAAAACAAAGCCTTTAACGCCAATGATGTCACCAATATCGAGAAGCTTTTTAAATACTTTTGTTGTATAAATCTTTATCTTCGGTAGGGCAGAGGTCGTCGCGAGATGTACAATTGCACGCGTCCCTTGCCGTCTTGTAGCTCAGCAAACGACGCCTTTCCCATGATACGCTTGCCCATTAGGCGGCCTGCGATGGTTATTTCACGCTGTTCGTCTTCCTTAAAGTTGGCCTTGATATCTTTCGCTTGTAGCGTTTACAACAAACTCTTCTGCAGGATATGGGTCGATGCCCATATCGCGGAGCTCTTTGCAAACTTTGGCGGCGGCCAATTTCCTGCTCACTTAACTCTAAAATGTTCATAGTGTCGTTATATTCGAATACTGTTATTATCTAAGGTGCAAAATTACGAAAAAAAGAATGAAACTACTGGCTTATTAGTCTTTTTATAGACCTCTCTATGCCTTTCTTTTCTGGCTTATTTGTTATATTTGTAACCGTAAATATACAACTATGGATATAGAAAAGCAAAAAGAACTGGTCGAGCGCGAGGACGGATTGTCGAAAACGCTCGGTATGGAATATATCTCAACGCCAGAGCCTGACACTTGTATGGCGCGTATGAAAGTGAACGAACGCAATCGCCAACCGTTTGGTTTTCCTCTCGGGTGGTGCCACGTTGGCACTGGCCGAAAAACCTTGCAGGCGTGGGCTCTTCGGCACTATGCCCGAAGAAAATTTGCGTGGGTATCAACGTCAGTGGCAAATCATGTGCGCACGGTTGTTGAGGGACAGACGGTGACGGCTTACGGAAAGCTGCAGTTTAAAGGCCAGACTCTGCACGAGTGGCAGGTGGATATCAAGAATGAAAAAGGCGACCTTATTTCTACTGTGCATGTAACCAACTATATCATTACACCTCCGCGTAAGGAATAAACCGTTATTTTCACAGATAATAACCTGCTTTTTAAAAGCGCCTTTATGCTGGTGTAATAGGATTTTTTTGGGAATTTTTGGTATTTTGATTGTAAAATAAATTCCGAATTATTTAGTATCTGTTTTAAGTACGCAAATAGCGTAAAAAAACTATATGCTTTTTGCGTCGTTTTCATAGGGGTTTATATGTGATGCGGTAGGTCGTTATCATGCGTTTTTGTGTGTCATGATGTTGCATTTGCACACCCTTTAGCCCGTAATGGCGTTGCCTTTTACATCGTAAACGCAACGCCATTACGCTGAACACCTGACGATTACGTCGTAATCGTTTCGCCTTTACGTCGTAAAGGGCATTCTTTTTATGATTTTATTTCATTTTGATTATTTTCTGATTTTTCGCAAGTTGTTGAAAAATTAGCCAGTTAATAAAAATCATCTGAGAATAGCGTATTTTCAACTATTTAGTTTGTTGTTTCTGAAAAATGAAAATATGAGCGCGGTGTTGTCAAATTATTTCTATATAATATTGTAGTTGCTGGTCGGCTCTTCCAGAGCCGATGTTTACATGCAGTTTTTATCCCTCGTGTCACTTGCTTCGCAAGCTGACAGCGGGGTTATTGAACGGTGAAGCCGCTGGCTTCATGATACGGTGTTTAATTAATTCAATGTGCTTTTAGTTTCTTTTTGTGTGGCCTGCTTGTTTGTTCTGTGGTGTGACGAATACGTAGGAAAAGAATTGTTTATTTTTTTCTTTTGCTATAGGTATATGTAATTTGTTTTGTTCTTGATGAAGCTGGAAGCTTCGCTTTTCAATAACCCCTTCCATCTCGCATAGCGAGTGGTTGGGGGTGTTACAATGTATTTATATACTTTCGACCCTATCGGGGTCGCCCCTTTATGCTCTTTTTAGGAGTGTGTTCAGTTCTTTTATAGCCGATATTTACATGCAGCTTTTTATCCCCGTGTCACTTGCTTTGTAAAGCTGACAGCGGGGTTATTGAACGGTGAAGCCGCTGGCTTTATGATACGTTGGTTTCTAATTTAACGTGATCACTATGATGTTGCCGACAGGACTGAAATGATGTGTTTTGTTAATCGTTTATAAAAAATAGGGGAGGGGTAGATGGGGAAATTTCGTTTTATTTTTTTATATTTTTGTAACGTATATCTAAAAACAGTTTTTATACGCTAATTATATAGCCTCATAGCATGTAATAGTGTTATAAACTCAATTCAAATACTTATATGAAAAAAGCTATCAATTACACTGATTTTTACTATTGCTGTCTCTCGGCATGGCAATGGCACAAGAGAAGAATGGATTTTATGTGGAATTGTCAACGGGCTTTTTCTAATGAGCTAAGCGACAGTTATGTACAGCTTGCGCCGGGTATCGGTTATAAATTTTTCTGATAGCTGGGCCATTGGTTTTCCGTACAACTTTCAGACTTGGCGACGAAACCTCAGAGGTTAAAACGAGCGCCCATTACGAAAGGAAAAATACCAATGCTGGCAAGTATTCTGCTGTTCCTGAAGTGCGACTTTACACTCCCTACGTCAGATACACTTTCCTTCATGTCAAATAAGTTTCATATCGGTGCAGAAGCAATGTTGTCGTGGGCAACAGTAAAGGGAAATCCCATATTATGGTGGCCCTGACATACACTCCGCCTTTCTTTGAAGCAGGTGCTAATGTAAACGTCGCATATCATCTCTCAAGACATTTCGCCTTCTTTGCGCAGGGATTGTTTCTTGGTTACAGTCACTCCGACTTTGCCAATAAGGGAGCTGTCATCGGCAAAGGGCGCTTTATGTCTGATGCCAATTGGCGCAGGGCGATGTTAGGGTGCAAGAGTGGTGTTCTGATAATCGAAAACGTATCTCGAATACAGAAAAATATAATATAAATTAGACTCAATAAATAATGAAAAATTTATTATTTACATTGATTACACTATTGCTGCCTTTCGGCATGACAATGGCACAGGAGAAGAACGGTTTTTACGTTGATTTTGGCGCAGGTTTCTCCAATGAGCTGAAGTTTAATTTTGCACAATTAACACCTGGTGTTGGCTATAAGTTCAGCAATCAGTGGGCGGCAGGCTTCCGCACTACCTTGCAGACGACAGACAGTTCGCCCGAAGTCTTTGTTTATACACCCTATGTAAGCTACACCTTTCTGCAATTCGGAAAGTTAGGTATCGGCACCGACGGTATGGTTTCGTTTGCAACAGAGAGGGTCCAAGACGACTCAGATATGGACCCTAACTACAAACCTTACAAAGCCTCCATTTTTTTGAAGGTGGTTTGAACGTTGGTGCGACGTATGACGTTTCAAGACATTTCGGAGTGTTTGTAAAGGGTTTCTTCTTAGGGGTATAGCAACACTGAGTACACCCATAAAGGTGCTGTAGTAGGCAATGGACGCTTTATTTTTGATGCCAATTGGCGCAGGGTGATGCTGGGTGCAAGAGTAGTGTTTTGAGCTTTTAGGCAATAATACGATTGTATAAACGATTTCGGGCGCGGTTCTTACCGCGCCCGAAATGATTTAAAACTGTTAGGAAGCTTAAACGAAATGAAGATTAGCCTTCGCGAAAAAGTCGAGGGCTTCTTTTTATTTCTTCTGTTGTGGCCGTTTGGTTGATACGTATATCGCCAATGTTTACGAGCAAAGTGAAATTAATTTTGCCTTTGACGTTCTTCTTATCGTGCTGCATGAGGTTGATAAGCGTGTCGTAATGGTCGCAGGTGATGGGCAGTGTGCCATAGTTTTCACGAATGAAACGTACCGTCTGGTATAGCTTTTCGGTGGGAAATCCTGCCTTTTTAGCCGAAAGGTAAAGTTCACAAATAAGACCGAAGGCTACGGCATAACCATGCAATAAAGGCTCGGTTTGTTGCTCGGTAGCATGCTGCAGCGAGAAACTTTCGAAAGGCATGGCCAAACGTATGGCTAAGGTTCAGGGCTTTGCGTAAGCCCTTTTCCAACGGGTCGGCTTTGACAATATTCTGCTTTACCTTCACCGACTGCCCCAGCATGGTTTGTAAACGTTTGTAGTCGGGGCCTGAAGGTCGAAGTTTAACAGCTCAGCCCAAATGGCTTTCGTTGGAGATAAGTCCGTGCTTTAGCATTTCAGCATAGCCCGAAAGTAAGTTTTTCGTGTCGAGTGTGCGTAAAAAATCGGTGTCCATAATAACGTAACGAGCCTCGTTAAACACCCCAATTTCGTTCTTTAATCCATTAAAAATTGATACCCGTCTTGCCACCAACGCTGGCATCAACCATCGCAAGGAGGGTAGTAGGTAGATTAATAAAATTCGATGCCGCGCTTGAAAGTAGATGCCCGCAAAGCCTCCCAAGGTCGGTAACCATACCGCCTCAAGGTTGAGCAAAGTGAGTGACGTGTCGCCCTCCTGCTTCAAGCTCGCGCCAAACATGGGAAAGAGAGTCTAAGTTTTTTTGTTTGTGTCGGTAGGCGCAATGCTAATAACGTGCGCTTTTTCATGCCTACATACTTACTGATACGTGGCCAACAGTATTGCCTTTGTTGTCTCGTCGGTCAATACAAATAACTGTTCGTGTTCGCACTCTGAGATGGCAAGTGCCAAAGTCTGTTGCAAGATTCTGTGATAAAAATAACCCTCTGTTTCATAACCTTTCTATGCTTACGTTTAATACAAATATAAGTATAAATGCCTGATAATAGTATGTTTTTCACATGCACAAATTATAACTTTTTAAAATAGAAGTGGGTGTTTTTGCGCACACTAATTGTTGTGTGCAAAAATATATATTTAAAGTATAGGATAGAAAACGTAAAAGAAACCTTGTGGACATAAAAAGAAAAAAAGATAGTAGGACAAACAAAATGAAACAGTATTAAAAGAGATAAAAAGGGTAAAAAGAATAAAAAGTGAAAAACGAACTTTTAATCTTTTAAATCTTTAATTTTCAATGGTGCTTTCCTTGTTTTTGTTCATAATCTGCTTAACTTTGCGACGATTTAGTTTTATCAGAAAAGGGTGAGCCCTTGCTAAAAGCAGGAATAATCTCTTAAAAGAAAAACGCAATGAAGAAGGTGTTATTTTTGGCCATACTGATGTTGATATCAGTTGCAGCCTCGGCACAGAAGAGAGAAATTTCAGGAACATTACTTGATCGCGCGACGAAAGATGCAATACCATTAGTGACGGTACAGTTGCTAAAGTTGGATTCAACATTTGTTGCTGGTACGGTGTCGACAGATAGTGGACGATTTGTTGTCAACGCTCCTGCCAACGAACGCTATCTGTTACGTTTTACGAGTGTAGGCTATCAATCTCTTGTGCGTAATGTACAAATAGCTGAAGACCATAATGTAGATATGGGTAAAGTAACGATGTTGGCCGATGCTATCATGTTGAAGGGAGCACAAATAACGGCTCAGGCACAGAAGGTTGTGCTGAAAGAAGATACCTTTATTTATAATAGTGCTGCTTATCGCACGCCAGAAGGTTCGACCATTGAAGAGCTGGTGAAAAAGGCTTCCTGGCGCACAGGTGGACGAAAGTGGTAAGATAACCATTAACGGTAAGGAAGTAAAAAGATTCTTGTTGACGGAAAAGAATTTTATGACAGGCGATACAAAGACTGCCATGAAGAACATTCCTACATCTATTATCGACCGTGTTAAAGCGTATGATCAGCAAAGTGACCTTACGCGTGTAACGGGAATAGACGATGGAGAAGAGCAAACGGTGCTCGACTTTAATACCAAAAGCAGGGTATGAATAAAGGTTTAATGGCAAACCTTGATGTAAGCGTGGGAACACGAAGCCGATATTCTGAACGACTTTTTGGTGGCTATTTTAATAAGGATATGCGCGTTTTTGGTATGGGGAGTGCCAATAATGTAAACGATATGGGGCTTTGGAGGACAAGGCGGTCGCTTTGGTGGCGGTAGGAATGGACTGAATGCAACGAAGATGGTTGGCGTGAACTTAAACTACGAAAAAGAAAGATAAGTTGAAGATTGATGGTAGCTTACGCTGGAACCATAACAATGGCGACGTGTATAGTAGACAGACTACAGAGAGTTTCGTTAGTACGGTAGGTGCATTCTCAAACAGCATGAATCAGACGTATTCGCGTGGTAACAGTTTTAATGGACAGGCAAAAATAGAATGGACTCCTGATACTTTGACAAATCTTTTGTTTCGTCCTACAGTAAGCTTTAGCACCAGTGACGGCTTGTTAAATCGCCGTTCGGCCGCATTCAAAGTGGACCCATATACTTTCGTTTCTGACCCATTAAGTGCAGCATCATTGATTGCACTTGCCAACGATAGTGTTGTGGTGAACTCGGCACCACGTAATAATATTAGTTACGGCAAGACAAAAAAACATTTGGTATGATGGCTCAGCTGAACCGTAAACTGAGTAGTAACGGTAGAAATGTGACGCTGCGAGGAGATGTAGATTATACCAATTCTGATGCAAGAGACTTTGTCGCTGAATAACGTCCATCTGTATTTAGTGAAGGACGTTCTGGGCGCCGACTCGACTTATCAAAACCAATCGTTATAGCTTGATACCAAGCACAAAGTGGGACTATAGCTTGCAAACAACCTATAGTGAACCCTTATGGAAGGGCGTGTTCTTGCAAATGAATTATAAGTTTCGTTATAGTTACAACAAGAGTGATCGCTCTACTTACGACTTCTCAAACCTTGGAGAAAGCTATTTTTCGGGTGTAGAGGCTGGCTATAGACAATGGAACGGTTATCTTGATAGATTGGCAAACCCCATATACTTCTTATTTTGACAGTAATCTAAGTCGATATTCGATATACAAAAATTATACGCACACTGCGGAACTTATGTTACGTATGATTCGTAGCAAATGGCGTTTAAATGTGGGTGTGATGATGCGTCCGCAATTCTCGTACTATGTACAGGATTATCAAGGTATATCAGTTGATACGACGCGTAGCGTGTTTAATGTATCGCCAACACTTGATTTCCGTTATAGATTTAGTAAAACAAGCAAACTTCGTATTAACTATAGGGGAAAGACAACACAGCCTACAATATCGCAGCTTCTGGCTATTAGAGATGAATCGGACCCGCTAAATATCTCGACAGGTAACCCTGGGCTAAAGCCCGCATTTTACACAAAAGCCTGCGACTATTCTATGATAGCTATTCAGAAAAGAAGAAGCGTGCAATGATGACCTTTCTTGATTTCTCGACCACAAATAACGCTATCAGCAATAGTGTAACCTATAACGAGTCTACAGGGCGGACTGTTATCGAAACCCCAAAATATCAATGGTAACTGGAATTTTAATAGTGCCTTTATGATAAACACACCAATTGACTCGGCTGGTCGTTGGAGCGTGAATAGCTTTACAGATATTAATTATGCACACAATGTGGGTTATGTGAGCTTGAGTAGATTGGCTTCTTCACAGAAGAATACGACACATGATATGATGCTTGGTGAACGTTTGTCGGGAAGTTTCCGTAACGATTGGTTAGAGGTTGAACTGAATGGAGCGTTGAATTATCGTTATACGCGTAGTAAACTACAGAGTACGGTAAATCTGGATACATGGCAATATAGTTATGGTGCAAATATTAGCTTAACGGCTCCATGGGGTACTTCGCTTTCGACAAGCCTGAATATGAATAGTCGACGTGGTTATAACGATAAATCGCTTAATACAAATGAGTTGATATGGAACGCTCAAATCTCACATGGCTTCTTAAAGGGAAAAGTCGTTAGTTGTGATGTTACAGTTCTATGATTTATTGCAAAGACAAAGTAATATAAGTCGTTCGATAACAGCTTCTATGCGCAGCGATATCGAGTATAACTCGATAAACAGCTATGCAATGCTTCATATAAACTATAAGTTAAACCTTTTTGGCACAAAAAGAATCTCGCCGTGGCATGGAAGGTTCCGGGCTTTTGAACCAGGCGACCGTAAAGGCCCGAAAGGTGGATTTGTGGCGGAAAACCACCGCGTGGTGGCTTTGGAGGTCCAAGGTTTTTAATAAAAAGAGGCAGACGTTTACGTCTGCCTCTTAAATAATATCTTTGTAAAAAGGTAATTTAAATTGTTCTTATAAAGATGTTTTTACCTTTTATTTTAATATAGAGATACGCCTTATCTTATACGGATTTTGCTCTTTTTAGTGCCTGAAAGTACCTCCTTTGATATGGAATCTGCCTTATTTAGTACATGATTTTGTCTTTTAAATAAAAGAAGATGATGGCTTTGATAAAGAATTTTGTCTTTTAGAATTTAAGAAAAGACGCTTTGATAAAGAATTTAGTCTTATTTAGTATAAGGATTCGTCGTTTTCTGATTCGTTTTCTTCCTCGTCGTCATCGTCTTCCCAGCCAAAGAGAACTGGGTCGATGAAATTATCGATGGCGCGCCGCTCTTTTTTTCGTGGGGCGTCCTGTACCACGCGTTGACGATCGATAAAAGCCACTAATGCGGCTCATTTCTAATAGTTCATATTGCTTCGGATCGGTCACATTCTCAAACACTAACGGCACAAGCTTGGCACCGATACGTTGTTCAATGCAAGCTAATATTTTGAAAGAATAAGTAATATGCGGTTTTTGACGTTGATAATATCACCTTCTTTTTACTGTTCGGCTGGGCTTAACGTTAACTCCATCAATTGTAACTCGTCCATTTTTATGGCGTCTGATGCAACGGAACGGGTTTTTATAAATGCGAGGCTGCCCACAGCCACTTGTCAATACGAGCGCATGAACCACACTTGGGTAGTTTGTCTTGTTTCATAAATTATTGTGGATTTTGTGGCTGAATATTATTTCTTCTTCTTACCCAGTTTGTTGTATTGGTTCATGGTATTGACAATACCCTGTAGCGCAAAGCTTTTGATGATATCAACAGATAGGGTCAAAGGTGGGTTGCAATTCCTTCATATCATCGTCCGAATAGTGTCCCAAAACCCAGTCAACCTGTGCTCCTCGTGGATAGTCGTTACCAATACCAATGCGTAATCGTGCATAATCTTGCCCGATAAGCTGCATGATATGTCCAAGGCCATTGTGGCCACCGTTGCTTCCATTCGATTTTTAATCTAAAATCGCCTAAAAGGTAAAAGCCACGTCGTCGCTGATAACAAGGAGGTGGCTTTGGTCAATTTTTCTTCGTTAAGCCAATATCGAACAGCATTCCCTGAGAGGTTCATGAACGTAGTTGGCTTAAGCAAGAATATCTTTCTGCCCTTTACAGATGCTTCGGCAACAAAGCCATAGCGTTTATCTTGAAAGGTAACGCCCATAGCTTTTGCAAAGGTATCAATAGCCATGAAACCCGTATTGTGACGTGTTCCATCATATTCGGCGCCAGGATTACCTAATCCACATATTAAAAACTTATCCATGTAATATCTCAAAATATCAAAAACAGCCGACCCTCCACGAGAGTCGGCTGGTATGATTTAATGTTTCGATGAGTTGAAATTACTCTGCACTCTCTGCTGAGTCAGCGCTATCGTCGTTGTTAGCGTTCATAGCAGCTAAAGCTTGCATTACGTGTCATCTTAACAGAGCAAACGACAACATCTTTTGCTTGTTGCAATTTCCAGACCCTCTGTGAGAGTTGTCCAACCTGATACTCTTACCAATGCGCAGGTCTTTAACATCTACGTCAAGGTGTTCAGGTATAATTTGATATGGAGCGGTTACATTAATCTTGCGGATTGACAAGTTCATGCGTCCACCATCACGTACACCCTGTGCCAAGCCTACGAGCTTAACAGGAATACCAATTGTAATAGGTTTGTCCTCGTTTACCTCATAAAAAGTCAACGTGTGAGGAGCATCTGTTACTGGGATGGAACTGAATCTCTTTCAGAACAGCTGTGTGATCTGTACCGTCAATGTTGATTCTAACTACATAAATGTGCGGAGTGTAGATCAGCTTACGCAACTCACTGAATGAAGATGTGAAAGCAAGTGCTACTGGAGCGCCTTTGCATCTTTCTGTTCACCGTAGAGGTTGCAAGGGAACAAAGCCTTCTTTGCGAAGGGTTTTAGAAGCTTTCTTACCAAGGGCCTCACGCTTCCTGACCTGAAATACTAATTTCTTTCATTGTGTTACTCTAAATTAAATGGTTTTTATTAATTCGCCATCACACTGGAAATTACTTTTTACCAATCTGAAAAAGCTGTGCAAAGTTACGCTTTTTATTTTGTTTCAGCAAAGAATGCCTAAAAACAAATATTTGTCATTGCTTTTTGCAGGAAACTATATATTTTGCTAATTTTTGCGTTATAATTGTAATAGACACAAAGAATCAAGAGTGATGATTAATCGTGAATTAATAAGAATAAAGATAGTTCAGTTAACATATGCCTACTATCAAAACGGCAATAAAAATATAGATACTGCTGAGAAGGAGTTGCTTCTCAGTCTTTCTAAGGCTTACGATCTTTACAATTATCTCCTTGAACTTATTGTAACTGTGACGCGTGAAGAACGTCGTCGTCTCGATATATTGACCCAACGTGCTGAGCGTGAGGGAACAGAATTGCCATCTCAAAGTTTGCTTTCAATAAATTTGCTGTACAACTTGAAGAAAAATAAAATGCTAAATAGCTTTCTTGAGGATAAGAAGCTAACGTGGTCTACTGATACCGAGTTTATTCATAAGCTTTGTAACCAGATAGAACAGAGCGAAGCTTATCAAGAATATATGTCAGCACCTGAAGGCGATTATGAGGAAGATCGAGAGATATGGCGCAAAGATATATCGACAGCTTATACAAGATAATGAGGATTTTGCAGGCTCTATTAGAGAAAAGCTTGTATTGGAACGATGATAAAGAAACGGTAGACACCTTCGTTTTTAAAAACAATCAAGCGTTTTGATCCTAAGGAAAAGAACAATCAGGAGCTGTTGCCAGAGTATAAAGACGAAGAAGACAAAGATTTTTGCACGTAAGCTTTTCCGTGCCACAATATTGAATGCAGCCGATTATCAGCGTTATATAGAGTGAGACTTCACGCAACTGGGATTTCTCAAGATTGGCATACATGGATGTTGTTATCATGCAGATTGCCATTGCAGAAATGCTTTACTATACCAAACATTCCTGTCCAGGTGACCATCAATGAATATGTAGATCTTGCGAAGCTTTATTCAACTCCGCGTAGTGGCGGTTATATAAACGGTATGCTTGATACCATTGCTCGTTACCTAATTGATACGGGAAAGATGATGAAAGAGATGCCACAGAGGTCAGAACGTGATCAAGAACCTTCAAAGCGATTTGGACAATCGTCAGTACGTTTTGTACATCGGCCTCGCGTTAATGAGGAGCAACAACCCACGGAATCTGAATCTTTAGCAGACGCAGAAGATGATATGGTGGAAGAAACGGAGCAGTAAGAGAATCAAGAATAGAAATATCTAAAAACATTAAAATAAAAGTATGTATACAATTTTTATTAGCTGCACAGGCAGCAGCTCAGAATGGAGGCGGTTTTGGTAACATGATATTTTATGCTGGTTGCCGTATCTGTTGTAATGTGGCTTTTTATGATACGTCCACAGCAGAAGCGCCAAAAGAAAATACGTGAATTCCAGAATTCTCTTCAGGAAGGGTCTAAAGTTGTTGTTGGTGGCGGTATTTACGGCACTGTAAAAAGCTTAGATCAGGTTAAGGGCACTGTAGATGTTGAAATCTCGCGGTGTTGTAATCACGGTTGACAAGGGGTTTTTGTCTATCAAGATGCAAACCCAACAGCAGCCCTAATGCTTAAAAATAAAGCGAATTATACAAACCGTCAGAAACTCCTTGTCGGGATTTGTAGGCAAGGGAGTTTCTGATTTTCTCTTTTCTTTCTCGCTTTAAGTGGAATCTTCTAGGGTTAATGAAGACCCTTGACGAGACTTATGAAAAGGAGTTTCCTGTGTGTGTGCGTTTGACAGGTGTTCCTAAGAATATTGTGATGACGTCAAACCTTACCGATACAGATTCGTGTAACCATTCGCGATAAGGGATTTCAGCTCCTTTCTTATACAACAAAGCCATAAGTTGCACCCTGTTGTGCTCAATTTTAACACGTATGCTAATAAGCAAACGGGGCATGGTGAGGTGCCAGTGTCTGACCTTCAGAAGTTTATCCGTCAGCAATTGTATGCATCTTCTTCGCTCACGTTGTTAAAAAGCCGAACGTCTTGATTTTTATTTCAATTACGGTCGTAATAAGCGTGTGCGAGATAAAACTATTGGGAAATGTTGTTCCTGCGCGTAACTATTATTTGGCGCACGTGCAGTTTAAGCCCGAAAAATGTGGTTGTGTATGCAAGTAAAGAGAGTCTGGATAAGATATACGAAGTGTCTACAGAGTATCTCAATATTGTCAATTTTGACGATACAGTTACGCATACTGTCAAATTGAAAGCTATTCATGGAGCGAAAATTGTGCCTTCAACGGTTCAAATGACGCTTTATCCTGATATTCTCACCGAAAGCTTTTTAGAGGGTACCTATCACTGCTATTAACTAAGCCTGCGGGCTTGGTTATCCGAACGTTCCGCAGCGCGTGAAGGTTAAATTCACTGTAGGAACGAATGTGTTCCGATTGGTTCGCCCATCTGATTTTTCGGTAGTAGTTGATTATAAAGAGATAGCGGCACATCCATCAGACAAGTGTAAGCTATACCTTCGTGCTCGTTCGCGTTTTGTAACCAACGCAAGTTTAGACGTTTCACAGGTGGATTATCTTATTGAACAGCAATGAAATTCATAGCTATCACAGGTGGAATAGGCAGCGGAAAAAGCTATGTTTGTGGTCTGGTTGAACGAACGCGGTGTCCGTGTGTATGATTGACGATGCAGCGGCGCGCGCTTAATGAACGAAGATTTGGAACTACGGCGTTCGCTTCAACATCTTGTTGGTGAACAGGTCTTTCTGCATGGCGAACTTCAAAAAATGTTCTGGCGCAGTATATTTTGGCGTCTGAAGCTAATCGTCAGGCGGTAAACGATGTGGTTCACCCTGCAGTTGCGGCCGACTTTAAACAGAGCGGTTATACGTGGCTTGAAAGTGCAATACTTTTTGATAGCGGTTTTGATCGCCGAATAGACTTGGATTATCGTGTGTGCGTGACGGCTCCTTTAGATGTGCGTATTGAAAGGGTGATGCGTCGTGATGGTATTTCGCGTGAGAAGGCTTTAGAATGGATTCATCGTCAAATGCCACAGGAAGAGGTTTCTGCTCGTTGCAATTTTGTTATTGTTAATGATGGGCAAGAGGCGCTCGCTCCACAAGTTGAACGTTTGTTGGCGGAAGTTTCGTCAAAAAGATGAGAAAGTCAAGTATGCAAGATTTTCATGGTGAGAAAACAGAGTAAGAAAATTATAGATAAATCATAACAAAACGAAAAAGAAAATGGAAACAATACTTTCTATTGCAGGCAAACCGGGATTATATAAACTGGTATCTCGTGGTAAGATGAACCTTATAGTTGAGGCTATTGACGACACACACAGACGTGATGCCAGCCTTCTCTCCGACCGAGTTACAAGCTTTAGGCGACATAGCGATGTACACCGACGCAGACGATATTGCGTTGTGGGAAGTGCTCGTAAAAAGTGGGCGAGAAGGAAGGTTTGAAGCCAACGTCACTGAAATATAGAAGTGTTCGAGTAAAGAACTGCGTGCATACTTCTCTGAAGTGTTGCCAAACTTCGACCAAGATCGTGTACACGACAGCGATATTAAGAAGTTATTACGGTGGTATGATATCCTTGTTAATAACGGATATACCGATTTTAAAAACAATCCTTGCACCTACCGAAGGCGATAATATCGATGATCGCATGGCAGGGTGATGAGGCTGCTGCTGAAGACAAAATAACAAGCAAAACTCTTATATAATATAAAGGTGTAAGCCCGCAAATTCTACTTCGAAAGAATGCAGGCTGTATGTTACAATTTGTGATTGAAAGCTGCGGCTTCACACTCTCAATAACCCGCAGTCAGCTTGCAAAGCAAGTGACGCGAGAGGATAGTGAACGATGCGCCCATTGTCGGCGTCTGGAGCCGTACCCTGTATTGAAAGAGTAAACCGTTACTATTGGTTGGTTTATTCTTTCCCAGTCTTCATTTGAAGTGCTCTTCCTTGAAACTCAGTGTGAATCTTTCAAAAGCAGATTTTGTTTTAGTTCGTCAATGAAAACGTACGTTTTGATCGTGCTTCTTTTGGTTCTTAAGTGGCAATTAACGATTTGGTCTTTCTCTGCTTCGCTATAGGAATAGCACGTAACCTCTTGCCCAACCATTAAACATGGGAGAGATGAGGTTTTCAACACAGATGTAGTTTCACTGCAGATTTCTTTAGTTCTCTCATGAAATCGGAGGTGCAGATCGCTGGAGTCCTGTGGGAGATGAATATATGGATATGGTCGAGCAGAGGTTAAGTTTCAGGACAAGGTGTATATTTGTAGTTTGTTTGCGGTAGCCCTATATATATCCAGTGAGTTTCTTGCATTCAGTGTATTTTCGCTTCAATGAGTACGCTAATGGGCAGACGATAGGTACGGAATATAAAGATGATAATGAGAGTTTAGAGTAGCTCATAGTGTTTGATGATTTTTATATGCTGCAAAGATAATAAACAGTCATAGTAAATACAATGAGAATAGGGAAATAATTTAATATACTTATCATGATGTGTTCATGTGAGGGCGGCTCTTCAGAGCCGATAAAATTAGTGGTATATTGTCACGTCAACTGCTTTGCGGTATGACGTGGGGTTACTAAGATGACCTCTAGCTTCAACCGTATCGAGGAGATAGTGTTTGTCTGCTATCGACTGATGCATTACATGTGGAATGTAAGGATAGAAAAAGCGAAACTTCAGGCTTTAACAGTATCAAGGGAAAGTGTTTGTCTGCTATGCCGTGATGTATGTATATATGAGTGGAATGTAAGGATATAGCGAAAACTGCAGGCTGAGCTTTACCACAGTATCAAGAGAAAGTGTTTGTCTGCTATGTAATGATGTATTACAGTGGAATATAAGGATAGCAGCAAAACTTTTGACTTCAACTGTATCGAGAGGTGATGCTTATCTGCTAGCGTGACTATGCTTTGCTGTGTAATGTGGGGATATGAAAAGGTTAAAACTAATATTTTTGCTGTGCCAAGAGGTGATGTTTATCTACTATCTGGTTGTACATTACAGTATGATGTGTAGTTGTAGAAAGATGAAAAGCGATTGGTTTTTATTGTTTTGAATGATGTTATTTGCCTACTATATGTCTGCACCTTGTTGTTGTAATGTGATGTTGTGAAGAAGATAAGGTTCTGTCTTTAGCTGTATCGTGAGGAAGCATTTGTTTTCGATGTCGTTATACTTTGTCGTGTAATGTACAAATAAGAAAATTCTAAACTTTTGGCTTTAGAACCTATAAGAATCTATTTGTACGTTTACTACCTTTTTGTATGATACAAGAAAAATGTTTGTCGAAAGTTGAAATGTTCATTTTTCAGGTTCGTAGTTAATGGTGGTTTTATTCTTTGTATGTTACGTTTAGTATATAATGGGGAATCAAGAATAATAATGATTTTTAGCCTCTATGTTTTTATCTTGTGTTCAGGTTCTTTTTGCTGATTTTTAGTTATGATTTAATGTAGTTTTTCGCGAAAAAGCCCATAATCGTGTTGCGATTACGTCGAAAAGGGGCGACGATTACGATGTAAAGGCATTGTGATTACGATGTAAACGGGTTGCGATTACGTCGTAAACGCGAGATGGTTACGATGATTGTAATTTACTGATATTCAGAAAAAATGCAGATTTTAAAAAAATGATTACAGTGTAAACGGTTTTGCGTTTAGCCCGTAATGGTAAGCAGAAGGGCAGAAAGGGATAGTTTAAAGGGGTGAAAGTAGCTTGTAGAAGGGTCGGGAAACTTGACAAAATGACATTTCGTCAGTGTTGTGTGACAGTATGGCATTAGAAATAGGGTCGGCACGGAGGTTGTATAATGATGGGTGTAAACAAAAAGAAAAATAACAAACCATTTAAAATATAACGATTATGTATACACGTAACAATTGGCTTCCAGAGGTATTTAACGATTTCTTTAATAATAGTGATATGAACCGTACAAGTGCTACAGCACCAGCTATTAACGTTCTGGAGAACGAACATTCGTACACCGTTGAGCTTGCAGCTCCGGGTTTGACGAAAGACGATTTTTGATGTAAATATTAATGCAGAAGGCGACCTTACCATTCGCATGGAGAAGCAAGCTAAGGAGGAAGAAACGCAAGGACGTTATCTGCGTCGTGAGTTTGCTTACTCGAAATTTGCACAGACGCTTATCCCTGCCTGATGATGTAGATAAGGAGCAAAATATCGGCACGTGTAGCTAATGGTATCCCTAACCGTTTTGCTACCTAAGAAGAATATAAACGATAATAAGGTGACACGCTCTATTGAAGTAGGGTAAATGGCTGTATTCTATGGGTCTTTTTGCAGATTCAATAGAAAAGCTAAACCGAAGTAATGAAAGGAAAATGAAAAGGAGGATTATGCTATAACTACATGAGTTTTTATAGTTTTATAATTGTGTGATTGTTAGTTTTAGGCCCTGAGTATGTGAATATTCAGGGCTTTTGTACCTTTGCCAAAATTTTTAAAAGCATTCTCAGGTAACATATATGGCACATTTCATACTTTTTAGTTTTGCTCCAGCCTCGATATGGTTGCAGATTTTATTACTTGTTGCAGGCATAGGAGTGGTGCTTTGGGGCGCTGATAAGTTGACTGCAGGCGCTGTAGGCATTGCCTCGCGTTTGGGAATCCCGCAGATTATCATTGGTTTGACAATTGTTGCTGCAGGGTACTTCGGCTCCCGAATTTTTGTAAGCTTGCTCTCTGCCATCAATGGAACTGCTGATTTAGCTGTAGGAAAATGTGGTGGGTAGCAATATTTTTCAACACGCTTTTCATTGTAGGCTGTACGGCTATGGTGGCTCCTATTGCTATCTTACGTGTGACGATAAAACGCGATATACCAATTGCCATTCTGGCTTCAGTGGCATTAATGGTTATGTGTATTGACAATAACATTAGTCGTGTTGATGCTGCTGTGCTGTTTATATTGTTTGTAGGCTTTTATGTGGATAACGCTTCGTGGAGCACGTAAAGACGAAAGTGTGCAGATAGAAGCAACAGCAACAGAGCCTGTTGGTGCTGTAAAGGCTACGTTAATGATAATAATTGGGCTGGGCTGTTTGAGTGTTAGGTTCGAAATGTATTTGTCGATAATGCTTCGGCAATAGCTCGTTCGTTGAACGTGAGCGATGCCATAATAGGATTGACTATCGTTGCTGGCGGCACATCATTACCCGAGTTGGCTACAAGTGTTGTGTCGGCTCGTAAAGGTGATAGTGGTATAGCTATCGGTAATGTGTTGGGATCTAATGTATTCAATATATTGGCAATCCTTGGTCTGACGGGCCTTGTGCAGCCTATGTCTATACAGGGAATTTCCATGGTTGACCCTGTCAATGCTGATACTTTCGGTTGTGTTGCTGTGGCTATTCTCGTTTACGAAAGTATCGTGTACAGCGCTGGGAAGGTGCTGTTTTGGCCACCGTTTATGTGGCATATATGTGTTGGCTGATAGCTGGCGTATAAGAAAACAGATTGAAACAGGGGTACTTGCTAAACCCCCTATAACAAAACAAGATTATGATTCAGAAAAACAGAACGTGAGTGTACTGTTTATGCTATTCAGTATACTCTTTTTGTGTTTGCCTTATTTTGGCAAACTTGTTAGAAACTAAGCAAATAGCCATCGGACCTATTAGTCTGACAGGTGGGCTGATAGTTTTTTTCCCATATCGTATATTATCAACGATTGCGTGTGCGAAGTATGGGGCTTTCGTAAAGCTCGACTGTTGATATGGAGTGGCTTTTGCCATGAATTTCTTCTTTGTTGCAGTGGGTGCTTTGTGCGATTGGATTCCGGGAGCGCCTTATTGGAACAACGATGAGGGATTCCATGCTGTATTTGGTTTTGGCTCCGCGTATTGCAGCTGCGTCGTTTGTTGCTTTTTTGCTGGGTAGTTTTGCTAATGCTTATGTCATGAGCAAAATGAAAATTCGTGATAGCGGACGCACTTTCTCAGCCCGCGCCATCTTAAGCTACGATAGCGGGCGAGAGCATTGATTCGTTAATATTTTTCCCTTGGCGCTCAGCGGGAGTAGTGCCTACAGAGGAGCTCCCTAAGCTTATGCTGATACAAGTTTTGCTGAAAAACAGCTTATGAGATTCTGGTGTTACCGCTGACCATTCGTGTCGTTAAGTATGTAAAAAGAATATGAAGGTTCGGACGTGTATGACGAAGGAATCAGTTATAGTGTGTGGAAAAATTTTTAGTGTAAATCATGACTGATGTGTGAGCGTTATTGCCTCTTGCATCATGAAAAAACAGAATAAAAATATGAATGAGAATAGAACAGATGACGGTTTGAAAGCTTTAGGAGCTAAAACATGTTACAAAATGGATTATGCGCCAGAAGTGCTTGAAAGCTTTATGAATAAGCATCAAGATAACGATTATTGGGTGCGTTTTAACTGTCCTGAATTTACATCGTTATGTCCCATTACAGGGCAGCCCGATTTTGCAGAGATAAGAATCAGTTATGTTCCAGATGTAAAAATGGTGGAGAGTAAGAGCTTGAAGCTTTATCTTTTCAGCTTCCGTAATCATGGCGACTTTCATGAAGACTGCGTGAATATTATTATGAAAGACCTTATTCGCCTCATGGACCCTAAATATATTGAGGTAACAGGGCTTGTTCACACTGCGCGGAGGAATCAGCATTTTCCCTTTTGCCAACTATGGTCGTAAAGGGTACACGCTATGAGAAAAAATGGCTGAAGAGCGATTTGCAAGACACGAATAAACATAAGCAAAAACAACGGGAAGGTATATCATTGTCAGTATTATTCTGATATTAATCTCCTTAATTGATGTTTTGTATAGATAGTTATAAATCATAAAAACGGGTAGGCACTCGCTAATATGATTTTTATCTAAATTTGCAAGCCTGATGTGTCGTATTTTTATATGGTATCAAGTCGGCGTTATCAGGTTGTGTTTATGAAAGAATAAAGCAAAAACAAAAAAGAATAATGAAGAAGAAAATCCAATTCAGTCTCGTTTATCGTGACATGTGGCAGAGCTCTGCTAAATTTCAGCCCAGAAAAGGATCAGCTGGCTCGTATAGCTCCCGTATTCGTTAAAATGGGATGTTTCTCACGTGTAGAAACCAACGGTGGTGCTTTTTGAGCAAGTTCAGCTTCTGCAGGAGAGAATCCAAACGAAGCAGTAAGAGCATTTACAGCCCCTTTACATGCAGCAGGTATCAAGACTCATATGCTTGACCGTGGTCTGAACGCTCTGCGCATGTATCCAGTACCTGATGATGTTCGTGCCTTAATGTATCGTGTAAAGCACGCTCAGGGAACAGACATTACGCGTATATTTGATGGTTTGAATGACATTCGTAACATTGCTCCAGCTATTAAGTGGGCAAAAGAGGGTGGAATGACTCCTCAAGGCACATTGTGTATTACAACTTCACCTATCCATACAGCTTGATTACTACGAAAAATTAGCTGATGAAGAAATTGCCGCAGGTGCAGAAGAAATCTGTTTGAAGGATATGGCTGGTATCGGTCAGCCTGCTTTCCTCGGACAGCTTACAAAACGTATTAAAACCAAACACCCTGATATTATCATTGAATATCATGGTCATTCGGGTCCCGGGTCTTTCTATGGCGTCAATTCTTGAGGTTTGTGAGAACGGAGCAGATGTTATCGATACAGCTATCGAACCATTGTCATGGGGTAAAGTTCACCCAGATATCATTTCGGTTCAAAGCATGTTAAAGCACGCGGGCTTTGATGTTCCAGAAATCAATATGGACGCTACATGGAGGCTCGTGCTATGACTCAGGAGTTCATTGATGAGTGGTTGGGTTACTTTATCAATCCCTGCCAACAAGCATATGTCCTCATTGTTGCTCACCTGTGGCCTGCCAGGCGGTATGATGGGTTCAATGATGGCCGACCTTGGTGGTATGAGAACAACCATCAATAACTTACGTAAGAAGAAGGGAGATGCAGAGCTTTTCTATGGACGATCTGCTGATTAAGCTCTTCTGATGAGGTGGCATACGTTTGGCCACGCGTAGGTTATCCTCCACTTGTTACACCGTTCTCACAATATGTAAAGAACATAGCCCTGATGAATCTGCTTACAATGGAGCAGGGCAAAGGCCGCTTTGTGATGATGGACGACAACATGTGGGTATGATTCTTGGTAAGAGTGGTCGTGTCCCCTGGAGAGTTAGCGCCTGAGATTATCGAGCTTGCGAAGCAGCAAGGACGTGAGTTTACAGACATTGATCCTCATACACAGCTTCAGCCTGCATTAGATGATTTCCGCAAGGAAATGGACGAAAATGGTTGGGATTACGGTCAGGACGACGAGGGAATTGTTTCGAGCTTGCTATGCACCCTGAGCAGTATCGTAACTATCGTAGCGGTCAGGCGAAGAAGAATTTCTTGGCAGATTTGCAGGCGGCTAAGGACGCAAAGCTCGGTTCTAAGGTTTCTTTGGAAGAGGCTACAGCCTTTAAGCATGCGCAGGCTGACGCGATAGTTTCTCCTGTTAAGGGACAAATTTTCTGGGATTTCCAAGGTGATGGTGAGACGGCTCCAGCTGTTGAGCCTTACATTAACAAAGAATACAAAGAGGGAGATGCCTTCTGTTGGATTCAGGCTCCATGGGGAGAATTCGTAGAAGTAAAAAGCAAACCTTGGTGGAAAATTGGTTGAAATCAACGCCCGTCAAGGAGGAAAAGTACAGAAAGGTAATGTTATCGCCTATATTCAAAGGGAGAAGCAGAACTAATTGCTGTTGATAATATTTTAAAATAACGGCTCGTTCTTGCCGCATGATGTGCGGTATGGGACGAGCCGTACTTTTTAATATGAAAGAAACGATAACGTCTTTTAGCGTGCTTCGCAATCAACTCGTAGGCAGAATACATACTGAAGATGTTCGCCGTATTGTTGATTGTATAACAAATGACGATGGTGACGTTATAGTGAAAGCGTTATATCATCTGCTCTCAGATACAGATAGGCGTGTGGCTAACAACGCAGCGTGGGTGCTTAGTTGTTCAGATGGCAAGGTGATGAGGTTTCTTCTTCGTTATCAAAATCAGCTTATCGACTTGCTAATAGGCACCAAGGACAAGAGTTTTTTTCTCGCATGTTGTTTTCTATTTTGCGCCGCCAAACGTTCGAAAAAAAGTAATTTGCGTACAGATTTTCTTGATTTTTGTTTGAACGAAATAATAAATTCTAATCAAGCTATAGCTATTAGAGCTCATGCCATTTATGTATCATATAGTTTGTGTAAGGCTTATCCTGAACTGCTTAATGAGTTGTTTATGATGCTTCAGATGCTGGAAAGTGAAACGCTTTCTGCAGGATTACGCCATGCTCGAAATACTATTATGTCAGCAATAAAGAAAAAAATAGAAATTAAAAAAATATGGATTATCAAGCCATTATAGACCTATATTATCCCGAAGATACGGCTCTTCGTCATATTTTTAATGATACATAGTCGAGCTGTTATGGAGCGCGCCTTTAGCTATTTGCGACCGTCATCGCGAACTAAATCTTGACAGAAGCTTTATCGTTGAGGCTGCTATGCTTCATGATGTAGGTGTATTTCGCTGTAATGCCCCTGGTATTTTTATGTTATGGTTCTGAACCATACATCTGTCACGGACGTATAGGAGCCGAACTACTTCGGCAAGCAGGATTTCCTCGACACGCAAGAGTTTGTGAACGTCATACGGGTGCAGGCTTGACAAGTACTGAAATAATCAAACAAAATTTACCCCTTCCGCATGAAGACTTTTTGCCTGAAACAATGGAAGAAAAGTTGATTTGTTATTCCGATAAGTTTTATAGCAAATCAAGTATCTGTCGTGTGAAGACCATGGAACAGGCAGAACGCAGCTTGTCAAAGTTCGGAGAGGAAGGCGTAAAGCGCTTTCGTGACTGGGCCTGTATATTCGAGTGATTACGTTAAAATTACGAAATCGCTCATGTTTTTCTTTATATATTCCGTAATTTTTGTAAGCTAATGAGGACGAAGTCTTTCATCATATTGCTTATTTGTGCTGTGATGTTTGCCTGGGCAGGCAATCGTGAACCGCAGTTGAAAAAAACGGCATAGGAATGCTGTTAAGGATTCTGTGGTGCAGAAAGACTCCGCTAATCGTTCCCTTTTAAAAGCTGAATCGCCTAATGTTGATACCACAACGATGGATAGTTTGCAGCGTGCAATTTATCGTCATAACAAAATAGTGGACGATTCGATTCGACTTGATTCCCTAAATCGTACGAAAAATGGTATTGATGCGCCCGTTAATTATGAGGCTCAAGACTCAATGGTATATGACGCGCTGACAAAAAAACGGCTTACCTTTATGGAACCTCTGAGGTGAAATACACAGCTATGGATCTCAAGAGTGACCGCATAAGAATGAGTCTTGATAGCAGCGTGGTTCATGCTACAGGTACACCTGATTCAACGGCTAAAGGCGGAATTAAAGGTCGTCCTATCTTTACCATGGGCAGTGATACCTATGACACCGATACTATTGCTTTTAATTTTAAAAGCAAAAAGGGCCTTGTGCGCAATGCTTATACCAAACAACAAGATGGTTTCTTGACGAGTGAGATTTCAAAGCGTGCCGAAAAATGGTGATGTTTATTTGGCTCATGGTCGTTATACTACATGCGATAAGGAACACCCTGATTTTTATATCGCTCTTTCTCGAGCAAAGGTTCGTCCCGGCAAAGACGTGGTTTTTGGTCCTGCCTATCTTGTGGTGGCCGATGTCCCACTGCCTCTTGCCATTCCTTATGGCTTTTTCCCCATTTACCAAAAGTTATTCAAGCGGCTTCATTATGCCAAGTTATGGCGATGAAAGTGCGCGAGGATTTTATCTTCGCGATGGTGGATACTACTTTGCTATCAACGATAAATGGGATTTAAAAACTGTTGGGAGAGATTTATACCAGAGGCTCATGGGGAGTGTCTGCAGCCAGCAATTATCGCAAGCGTTACCGCTATAGTGGTTCTTTTTATTTCAGTTACCAAGACACAAAAAAACAGGTGATAAAGGAATGCCTGACTTTGCGAGAGCAACGCAGTTTCAAGCTACAGTGGAGCCATCGACAGGATACTAAGGCCAACCCTTTTTAGCTCATTGTCGGCAAGTGTCAATTTTGCGTCGTCGAGTTATGAAAATAATAACTTGACGAGTATGTATAATCCTATTGCACGTTCGCAGTCAACGAGAACGTCATCTGTGAGTTGAGGTACAACGTTTTCGAGCATAGGTCTTTCACTTAGTTCCACAGCGAACCTCAGTCAAAATATGAGAGACTCATCTATTGCGGTGTCATTCCCCTGACCTGAACATCAGTCTTAGTCGCTTTTATCCCTTCCGTCGCAAGAATGCAGCGGGCAAAGAGCGTTGGTATGAGAAAATAGCTGTTAGCTATACAGGTCAGTTAAACAATTCAATTACGACAAAGGAAGATCGGCTTTTCCATTCGAATCTAATTCACGATTGGCGAAATGGTATGCAGCATAACATACCAATTACGGCCAGTTTCACGCTTCTCGATTATATAAAAGTTATTCCTTCGTTCAACTTTACTGACCGCATGTATACCAATAAAATCATGCGCTCGTGGGACGTTGTAAATCAACGTGAGGTGGGCGATACCATTTACGGTTTCAATAACGTTTATAACTGGAATGTTTCAGTATCTGCAAACACCACGGTTTTATGGTATGTGGATTCCTAATCGTAAGCTATTTGGTGATAAAATACAAGCTATCCGCCACGTGCTTTCGCCATCGGTCACTTTCAGTTATGCTCCCGATTTTAGTTCACGTCGCTATGGTTATTACGATTCATACTTGAAAACAGATGCCGACGGTAACGTTTCGTATGTTGAATATTCGCCTTATCAGTCGTCGCTTTACGGAGCACCTGGGAAAGGTCGTACAGGAAACGTTACATTTTCGCTGGGTAATAACCTTGAGATGAAATTGAAAAAGTGAAGACGATTCTACAGGGTTTTAAGAAAAATTAGCCTAATAGATAAGCTTAATCTTATAATGTCATATAATATGGCTGCTAAGGTTCATCCTCTCAGCGATCTTAGAGCAGAGCTCACCCTTAGTTGTGGAAGAACTACACATTTAATCTAAATGCTGTATTCGCATCGTACGCATACGATCTTGATGCTAACGGATTGCCTTATGTGGGTAATCGTACCCTCTGGGGAATGGGTAAATTTGGACGTTTCAAGGCATGTCGCAGATCATCAGTTATACACTTAACCCTGAGAAAAATAAAAGAAGCTTTTTGGTGGCGGTGGTGACGACAAGAAAGATAAAAAAACATAAGGACGACGAAGGTATTGATACCAATATAGAGAGAATATTGACGATAAAATGATAGAAGGGTCAGCGTGGAGCCAGGAAGAAAAAGCGGTGGAGGATTGGCCGAAACCGATGAAGATGGTTACATGAAATATTCGATGCCTTGGACACTTACTTTTCGGTTACGGTATTACGATGCGTGAGAATACTGACGTGAAGAAGTTTAATTATCGTACCATGCGCTTCCCTCACATGTTCTCGCAAACGTTGAATGTCACGGGCAACTTGCGCATAGTGACGGTTGGAACATCAGTTTCACATCGGGTTACGATTTTTGATGCTCGTAAGATTTCATTAACAACAGCTTCGTTGCAGCGTGATCTCCACTGTTTTCAACATGAGTTGTTCGGTAGTTTTAGCACCGCATCCCAGTTATAATTTCACCTTCAGAGCCAACGCATCAACGCTTACTGACGCTCTGAAATACGACAAACGAAGCGGAGGAACAAAGCGCGGTACAGTGGTATTAAAAGCTTACATCTACTTCAGATTATCTCGATTAAAATAACATAGTAATCGCCCAAAAATCAATGTATTTGATTTTGGGCGATTTTGTTGATATTACTTTTTATGATAACCCATAAAGATGGTTGTCTGTTTTTCTTTAAAAAGCAATTTATGCCTTGTCGTTATTGATAGATGTGCCGCTTTGTAAGCCTGAAGCTCAGCCGCAAGAAAATAAGAAATAACAGGTTTGAAAAAGCAAACTTATGTATGTGATGACTTGTAGAGTAGGAGTATTATAGAATAATCCGAACTCGCCTATAACTATTCCTATTATAAAGCTAACGATATAAATAATACCTGCTATACGTAGATGTCCACTACCACGAAAAATTAAAAAAACAGAAAGCACCAATATGGCAAAGTTCGCAATGAGGCTCAAACCTGTTGTTGTCTTAAGTATTAATAACGATGTGCCATTGTAAAGATTAGGCATGTTTTCAGGCCTAATGATTATAATAAAATTGATAATACAGCTTGCATATCATTGCTCCGATAGCCACTGCACAGACCCATTGCCCCCACGAATGACGTCGTCTTAACTGTATACGCACGGCATTATAAAGCACGGTAGTTAGTGCGATATATGTGATAGATAGCAGTATTTTAAATACAAAGCTATTGATGATGGGTGCAAATAGCATGATAAGGGCATTGCCACGATGTGCACTTAATAATGGTAAGAAGACGTGATTGTAGAGCGATAGCATAATTATACCCCGAAAGCAGAGTTTACTTGTTTCATTTCTTTCTTGTCGACTTCAAAAATATGGAATAGGAAAGGTGTTTGTTTTCATTAGTTTGAAAGTTTTAATTATTTGCTGATAAAGGTAGTAATTTCTTTGCTTTATTGGCCTTTAGCCCACACGTTTTTTTCTATGCTTGACGAAAAACAGAATGAACGGCGTGTGTACGACGGCTGTAGTACGCGCGTATGATGGCCGCCGTACACGTTGTATGGCAACCGTAGTACAGGTTGTATCACGGCCGCCATACTTTTTACTTTTATGGTATAAAAAGGTTGGCAAAAAGCCCCATGAGAGGCTACCCTATTAAGCTAAATAATAGTGGTTACTGCTGCAAGCGATTCCTTTTCGCCCACCATCCACACAATGTCTCCAGCTTGGAAAACGTGTGAAGGGTTCACGATGGTAAGGTGTTTCTGTCCTTCTTCAATACCCACTACCATACAGTTATACTGGTCACGTATGCCACTGTTCTGCAAATCAGTACCTATTAGTTTGCTTTTTGAAGAGATAACAAACTTCTGTAACTTCATTTCGCGCTCTTCAATATGCTCGTCTTCTGGAATGGTTTCGAAGTCAAGAGTAAGTCCAAACTGTGTAAGCTGCTCATCGTTACCAATAACTTGTAACTGGTCACCAGGAAAAGAATACAATCTCCGCCTGGAATATTCAGTCGTTGATAGCCGCGTAGTATGCTGCTCACGTGCACGCCGAAACGGTTTCTAAATTCTATTTGTCCTAAACTCTGACCTGCCCATGACGAGGTTTTTCGGGCACAGTAAACTCGGAAATGTGAATATCGCGGTCGAGCAAATGCCCTTCAAATCGAGGTTTTCTTTTGCCCGTAACCTCCGCTTGAATTTCTCTGCTATTTAGGTTTTTGATGAAAAGTCGCTCGAGACGTATAGAACGTTGCTTTAATCCGCGCGAAAGAATCATCAGTGCAATGGCTGTTAGTGCCAGCGTAATGACAATAGCGTTGGCAAAATCGTGCTAAATAGTTACAAATATAAAAGAGGAAAGCCACCGCAATAGCAATGCGTGCCAAAACGGTAAAGGTCAGTGGCAGGCGGTTCATACGGTTTTCTATCCACAAGGCGCGGAACTCGTCGCTATGATTATTCTTCATCACCAGCGCACGCATAAAGGGCGCAATTAACAACAATGTGAGCACGCCACAAGCTCCATTAGCCCACCAGTGGGGGCAGTAGGTGGCGAGCAAATGGCAAGAAAAAGCTTAGCATCACCGCTGTTATGGCCAAAATAAGAATGGCATAAATCAGTGTGTTAAGCATCATCTTTCTAAGTAGACGTTTCCATAAGCTTTTGTTCGTCGGGGCTGGCATGATGTTCAGCTCCTAAGTGATTGAGGCGACGTATCCAACGTTTGGGCAGTCGCTTCTCAAGTATAGTATATGCAGGTTCGGCGGCACGTATCATATAGGGAGTGAGGAATGTGGTAATCACACTCACTGCAACCACTACAGGGTAGAGGAACTCGCTAATGACACCTAACGATAAGCCCAGCGATGCAATGATAAAAAGCAAATTCGCCTATCTGAGCCATGGAGAAACCACAGCGCATAGCTGTCTTTTAAAGGGTTGACCGCTCAACATAAAACCCCGAGTGTGCCAAAGATGCCCTGTCCTGCTAATATGGCAATAACAAGTATGGCAATAGGTAGGGCATATGAAATAAGTATGTTGGGATCAACAAGCATACCCACCGATACGAAGAAGATTGCACCAAATAAGTTCTTTACGGGTTCAACTAAACGTATAATCTTATCTGCTTCAATGGTTTCGGCTAATATGCTACCCATGACGAAGGCTCCGAAAGCAGAACTAAATCCCTACGCTCGATGAAACCCAAGCCATAGCACAGCAAAGACCAAGGGGCTACGATGAGCATGGTTTCGCTGCTCATCAGTTTGCGCGTGTGACGTAGGAAGGTTGGTATGGCAAAAAGTCCAACCACAAACCACAAAATAAGGAAAAAAGCCAATTTTAAATAGAGAGCCAAGCATTTGCTCTCCATCAGGATTATTGCCTGATGCAATAGCCGAGAGACATCACCATCATCACAATAGCCAGAATGTCTTCAAGGATAAGCACACTCATTACAAGCCCTGCGAAACGTTGCTGCCGCAACCCCATGTCATCGAAAGCCTTGTAAATAATGGTGGTTGATGACATGGCCATCATACCCTCAAGGAATATACAGTCCATCTTACTCCACGAAAAGGCGTTACCTACGCCCATACCGAGCATCATCATAGAATACAATGATGATGGCTGAGATGAAAGCGAGATACCCATTTTAAGAATCTTCTTGATAGAAAAAGTCTAATCCCAGCGAGAAAAAGCAAGAACATGACACCAATATCAGCCCATGTGTGAATGTTTTTCCTTATCGAGAACTGACATGGTAAAGGGGGCATATGAGGCGAAACAATAAAGCCCGCCACAATATAACCCAGCACTAAAGGCTGACGTAATTTTTGAAAATAAGAGTAACTATGCTGGCAACAATTAAGATTAAAGCCAGATCTTTAACAAGCTCAGGAAGCGATGCCAATGGTGTTTATAAAATAAAAGGGTGAGAAAGTAAAAATAAATACAAAAACTATTTGCCTATTGAAAAAGACAAAAGGTAAAGGGGTAGACAGCCTAAGAGCGAACACGCAGGGTGATGACGCTCCTCAACAGCTTGTCTGCCTTTTTACCTTTTGGTTCGTCTTAATCGTTGAAAGTGCCTGTTATTTCGCAAATTCGGGGTGATAACCTGCACGGCTTTCTCCATCACCTGAATGCTAACAAACTCGTATGGGCCATGAAAGTTAACGCCACCAGCAAATATGTTGGGGCAGGGAAGCCCGCGGAAAGAGCTGTGCGCCATCAGTGCCACCACGAATAGGCTCAACCTTTGGTGTAACACCGCTTTCTTGCATAGCCTTTAGTACAATATCAATAACATACATATTGGGGATCTATTTTCTCCTTCATGTTATAATATTGGTCCTTTAGCTCAATGGTAACAGTGCCTTCACCATATTTTTCGTTCATCTGGCGGGCAATATTCTCCATGAAATCTTTGCGTTCTTCGAACTTCTTACGATCGTGGTCACGAATGATATAGCTTAACTTAGCCTCTTCGCAGTGAGTATTCATGCTGGTAAGATGATAGAAACCCTGATAGCCTTCGGTGGTTTCGGGGATATCAGTTTCAGGAATGAAGCTGTTAAACTCGCATGCAAGGCGTGAGGCATTAATCATTTTACCTTTGGCATAGCCTGTATGTACGCTTACACCCTTAATGGTAACCTTAGCGCCTGCAGCGTTAAAATTCTCATATTCAAGGTCGCCGATATCGCCTCCGTCCATAGTATACGCCCAGTCGCAGCCGAATTTCTCGACGTTAAAGTGGTGAGCGCCACAGCCAATCTCCTCATCAGGGTTAAAGGCTACACGAATATCACCGTGCTTTATTTCGTCATGGTCGCGAAGATAACACATGGCTTGCACAATCTCTGCAATGCCAGCCTTATCGTCAGCGCCCAGAAGGGTTGTGCCATCTGTAACAATAATATCTTCGCCCTTGTGAGCAGAAGCTCTGGAAACTTTGTTGGGCTTGAGATAATACCCGGTGAAAGTTCGATGTCACCACCGTCGTAGTTGCGAATAACGCGCGCTTTACGTTAGCCCCACTGGCATCAAGTGCAGTGTCGTAATGAGAAATAAAGCCAATAGTAGGCGTTTCTTTTTTTAGTGTTGGAAGGCAAGGTAGCATAAATATATCCCTTATCGTCCATCTCTACGTCCTTTTAGGGCCTTCAGCTTCAAGCTCTTCCTTTAGGTATTTAGCAAAAATAAGTTGTTTGGAAGTACTCGGTACGGTTTCTGAATCCTCAGCTGACTGAGTATCAAACTTTGTGTAATTAATAAATCTTTCAGTAATATCCATATAGCAAATAAATATAAATTCGTTAAAAAAATATTCGTTGTTCACCCTCAGATAGCCTTACTCTCTGTATCAGTTAATAGGGCTTCTTAGGTGTCAAAGAATGATGAATAATGATCAAATAGCTGAAACTTTAGGATATGGATACTTAAAGTTTAGCATACAAAGATCGTGTGACCCCGGCGGGACTCAAACCCGCGACACTCAGAACCGGAATCTGATGCTCTATTCAACTGAGCTACGGAGCCAAAGGCGTATGATGCAAAGGTAATAATATTTTTCTATTATATAGCAAGGAAAAAGCTGAAAATCTATATACGGATAGGGTGTAGGATGTTTCGTTGTTCAAGCTGAAAGTATAGAAGCTAAAATAATGACATTTTGCAAAAATGTATAGTTGTTTGTGTGTTTGTTTGTTCAAAAATGGTTATTTTTGCAAACAAAAATAATGGTACGATAAATATAAAGCGTAACAGTATGGGTAAACTAATTAGCTGCAAGGCTACAAGGCGCTGCTCGATCGAAAAACAAACAGAGCAGGGGATAAAACTAATAAAAAGAGTTCTTTCAGCAGAATATTTTCGACAGAATTGCGGTTGCGACGTGTAACGGCTCCACTATTTGTGTTGAAGGGATTAGGTATTAATGACGACTTGAATGGAGTGGAACGTGCGGTATCTTTCCCAATTAAGGATATGGGAGATGCACGTGCAGAAATTGTTCATTCGCTGGCAAAATGGAAGCGTTTGACGTTGGCCGAATATGATATAGCCCCTGGATACGGTATTTATACTGATATGAATGCTATTCGTGCTGACGAAGAGCTTGATAATCTACATTCTCTTTACGTTGACCAATGGGACTGGGAGGCGGTAATTGAGCGAGAAGACAGAACCCTTTCTTTTCTGGAACAGGTGGTGAAGCATATTTACGCGGCTATTCTTCGTACTGAATATCTTACGTGTGAAAGCTACCCACAGTTGAAGCCTTTTTTGCCAAGAGAAATTCACTTTGTACATGCGCAGGAACTTTTAGACCGTTATCCTGACTTATCTCCGAAAGAACGTGAGGACGCTATTTGCAAAGAGTATGGTGCGGTATTTGTAGAAGGTATAGGCGGTAAACTGTCGAACGGAGAAAAGCACGATGGACGCGCTCCTGATTATGACGATTGGTCTACTGTGGCTGCGAATGGATATGCAGGTTTAAATGGTGATATTCTTTATATGGTACCCTGTTTTGGGACGTTCGTTTGAATTAAGTTCGATGGGTATTCGCGTAGATAAAGAAGCTTTGGTTAAGCAATTAAAAGCTGAGGGAAAAGAGGATAGAGAGACACTTTATTTCCATCAACAATTGCTTCATGATAAAGCTTCCGTTGAGTATTGGAGGCGGTATCGGACAGAGTCGTCTTTGTATGGTTCTGTTGCATAAGGCTCATATTGGAGAGATTCAAGCCAGTATATGGCCTGAAGAAATGAAAAAAAGAATGTGAGACATGTGGTATGCCTTTAATCTAACCTTGATAAATATAATTGTCAAAATAAAATAACCGTTTTTCCGATAGTTTGGATAAACGGTTATTTTATGATAGATAACGTAGCTGTTAGGTTGTGTTTGCTACGTAATTTAAGTTAATTCTAACCCTAATTCAACTCTAAGCTTTTCAATAGATGGATTTTGTTTTTCGCAGTTCTTCGAATATTTCACGCTTCGTAAATGCTTTTTCGCTGCTCATCTTGACGTGTGAGTCGTATGTTAAATTCTATAGCCTTGTTATTTAGTGTTTGCCGCATAGTCGCACGTATCTTACCGCGAATCTGACTAATTTCGTCGAACAGAATCTGGTTATCAACAGCAACTTCAAAAATCAGGATAGTTAGTTATCTGTGGTATTAGATTCTTTAAACGTGATGCAAGGCCCACAAACTTTTGAGGCATTCGATTACACATCAGCGTCCATTGCATGGAAAGTTCAGCCTCAGTAAAAGCGTTTTTCATCGTTTACAAGCTGTTGGTCATCAACATTGATTGCGCCAAAGTCATCAGATGTTGCTGGTCCCTTTTTAAGACCAGCAAAGGTTAAACCAATATTTGTAAGTTTGGGCTGTATCTTTTTCTGCAGCAACAAGCGTTGGAGTGGGTAGAGATTCAGAAACAACAGCTTCTGTTTCAGAGGTGGTCGCTGTTTTTCTCATTGACAATCTTTTGATAATTGCTCTTTTCGTGAGTGTCTTTCTCAACCCCAGTCACCTGCATGGCCGGTTTAGGTTGAGAAACAATAAGGTTCTTAAACAGGATTTTAATCTATTAGGGGCTAAGCCCCGCGCCAGCTGCATCGTCCTCTTCGGGTTGCGTAATTTGGGCAACACGAATCAATGTTAACTCAACCAGCAGACGCTTATTACTGCTTTGACGATAGTTGATGTCGCAGTCGTTAAGAATCTTTAGTGCCTGATATAGGAAGGTTATAGGACATTTTTGTGCTTGCTGTTGATATTTTTGACGTTGCAGTTCGCTCACTTCCAATAAAGGAAGTGTTTGTGCATCACGAGCCATCACGACGTTACGAACGTGTGATGCCAACCCGTCGATGATATTTTCCTGCGTCAAAAACCACGTGCAATAATGCTGTTAAGAAGGAGCATAATGTCAGCGGTTTTGTTTTTCAAGAGCCAAGTCGATAATACGGAAATAGTTCTCTGCGTCAAGCACATTCAGGTCTTCAAGCACCTTCTCAAAAGGTGATATGACCTTGGCAAAAGCTTGATACCTGATCGAAGATAGATAATGCGTCACGCATACCTCCGTCAGCTTTTTTTCGGCAATTATGTTAAGGGCTTCTTCTTCAAACGTGATGTTTTCTTTCTGTGCTACCATCGTTAACTGACTGACAATCTCGGGGATAGCCATGCGCTCGAAGTCATAAATCTGACAACGAGATAGAATGGTGGGAAGAATTTTGTTCTTTTCGGTTGTAGCAAGAATGAAGATAACATACTGAGGTGGCTCCTCCAGAGTTTTCAAAAAGCGTTGAAAGCTGAGGTAGAAAGCATGTGCACCTCATCAATAATAAACACTTTATAGCGACCAGTTTGAGGTGGAATTTGTGTCTGATCCATTAAAGACTTGATATTTTTCCACCTTATTATTACTAGCAGCATCAAGTTCAAATATGTTCATTGAGCGCCCATCGTTGAATGATTTACAGCTTGCACATTCATTACAAGCCTCACCTTCGGTGGTGGGATTTTTCACAATTGATGGCTTTTTGCAAAAATGCGGGCGCAGGTTGTTTTTCCAACACCGCGCGGCCCACAAAAGAGATAGGCATGAGCCAGCTTGCCCGATTTAACTGAATTCTTCAGTGTCATAATAGGGAATCCTGCCCAACGACAGATGAAAAAAGTCATAGGGCGGTACTTTCTGGCTGATACAATATAATTGTCCATATCAGTGTTTATGATGGTTTTGTTTATGCAAAGATAACCCAAAAAGGTATAAAGGCAAAACAAATATATTGTTTTCTTTTTGCTTTTCTAAGCTAAATGAAGTATCTTTTGCAAGCATCATATTGAAAGCATTATGAGCAGTAAACTATCCGCTTTTTGGGGAATCCTATCCCATTATAAGTATCTCATTACCGTTGTAGTGGGAGTAGCTATTGTGGGTTTTCTTGATAGTGATAGTTATCTGCAGCGTGTTAAAGTATGAGCTTCAAATTAACCAGCTAAAAGACGAAATCAAAAAGTATAACGAGCAAAAACGAGAAAAACAACAAAGGAACTTCGTACTATCCGTGATAACCCCAGAGCCATTGAAAAAGATTGCTCGAGAGCGTTATCTGATGAAGGCTGATGATGAAGATATCTTTGTGCTCAGTACCGATCTGCAAGCAGGGGAAGATGAAGATGGCAATTCAACGCATTGAAAATGAATGAAACAGCTTAGTAAATTTCCAGAGTATTCTTTTTCTACTCGGCGGTGCCTTAATGGTTGTCGGCGTAGGTAGCTTTGTGCTACTTTTTAATCAGCGTATATCTTGCTGGGTTTTCCTTTTGGGGGCAGTGTTGTTTGCTTTGATGCAGCTGATGCAAACTTATGAAGGAAACGATCTTACTATAAGAAGATTAAAAAGGATACAAGATTTAAGCGATATGCTTTTTGTCATAGCTGGTATTCTTTGGTTGATACGACTTATGGTTTTTAAAGGATTTCTGTAGCAGTTATGAGAATTATATAACCCTATTTCTATAATAAATGGGTGGCTGTATTATTTCTGGCAGCAATTCTTGAGGTTTATACAGTTCATCGTATAGACCATGAACTTTCGATATAAAAAGGTTGAGTGATACTTTTTAAATTGCATAAATTTATTTCACATCCTCACCAATACGTATTATCTTTTGTCTCACAAGAAACTATAAGTCTATGAATAAAATATGCTACGTTATTATTGGCCTGTTAACTTTTGACCTCATGCGCCAATACCTTTAATATTGTTGGCACGACAAGTGTTTCTGACACTTGATGGACAAAAAGCTTTTATCTAAAGGTTTTGAAGGATACAATGATGAAAAAAATCTTGATTCTTGTGACGTTGTACACGGACAATTCCAATTTGCAGGCTCTATTGATTCAGTAAGAGTAGCTAATATTATATTTGATAATAGCGGTAGTATACCTGTTGTATTGGAAGATGGTAGCATACAAGTTAAGATAGATAATACACAGGAAACGGTGAGCGGAACACCACTTAACGATAAGTTGACTAAGTTTCGCCGTCGTTTTTACACAACTCCTGAACCAAAGTGCAGACCTTGTTCACCAGCATGATCAGGCTATTATGAATGGTAAAAACATGGAAGCTGTTAATGCACAGCTTACAGCTCAAAAGCGCATCTATTAACCAAAAAGATGGATAAATTGGTGACCTCTTTTGTTGTAGAAAACTTTGATAATGTCCTTGGTCCTTATATCTTTTATTACGGTTTGCATGAATCGATATGAAGTACCAATGCTTGATGCGTGGGTAGAAGATATTATGAGTCGTGCAACAGACCAATTTAAAAACGACCCACAGGTAAAGGAATATTATCAAGCAGCTCAAGATAATCAGGCTATTATGAATGGAACAAAGGTGCCAGTTCAGGCACAACAACCCCATGTTCAGTTGCTCCTCCGCAGGACGGTCCTACTCCTAACGAGATGGCGGCTCCTGCTCAAAGATGACAACAGGGTGATGAGATGATGTCATCGTTATTTAATATAAGTTTTTAAAGCCATTTAATAAAGTAAATTAAAAGATGAAGACAATCATTGAGGGAGGAACGATTGTCAACGAGGGACGCTCTTTCATTGGCTCGCTCGTGATAGATAATGATCGTATAATTAATATAATAGAAGACAGAAAGCGCCCCGTGGAAGCTACGATAAGCACGTAGATGCCACGGGGTTGTTACGTTATTCCTGGGCTTATAGATGAGCATGTTCATTTCAGAGAGCCAGGACTTACAGACAAAGGTGATATTGAAAGTGAATCGCGGGCTGCGGCTTTTGGTGGTGTAACGACTTACTTTGATATGCCAAACACAAAGCCCCAGACTACAATATTAGAGGCATTAAACGAAAAAAATTTGAGTTGGCCTCACGTAAGAGTCATGTCAACTATAGCTTCTTTTTGGCGCAACTAATAATAATGTAGAATTGATAGAACAACTTGATAGCTTACGCATTCCTGGTATTAAGTTGTTTATGGGAGCCTCAACTGGTAACATGCTTGTGGATAAAATACGAAGATCTTAATAGTATTTTTAAGACTTGTGCACAGCATCATCTGCTTCTGATGACGCACTGTGAGGATTCTTCTATCATCAATCATAACATGGCAGAAGCCATGAAAGTGTATGGCAGTGACCCAGATATATGTCAACATCCCATCATTAGGTCATCAAGAGCATGTTATGAAAGTAGTAAACTTGCGGTAAAATTGGCTCGTCTTTTTAATACAAGACTTCATATTGCACATATTTCTACAGCAGAAGAATTAAACCTTCTTGATAAGAATTCTTTTGTTGATTTAGAAGGCTTAATGCCGCATGTTACAGGTGAAGCCGTTTTAGCACATTTACTTTTCTCAGATGAAGATTACATGACAAAAGGTGCATTGATCAAGTGCAATCCAGCAGTGAAAACGGCAACTGATCGTGAAGCCTTGCTCCGCGCGTTAGAATCGGATTATATTACTTGTATAGGAACAGACCATGCACCTCACAAGCTGTCAGATAAACAAGGCGGATGTGCTCGTGCTTTCTCTGGAATGCCAATGATACAATTCTCTTTAGTGTCAATGCTTAGCCTTGTTGATGAGGGATATTTAAGTACGGAACGTTTGGTATGGTTAATGTGTCATAACCCCGCACGTTTGTTTAACGTTTTCGAACGTGGTTTTTTGCGTGTAGGATATAAGGCCGATATCGCCATCGTAAAGAAAGGAGAACCTTGGGAAATTACTGAAGACATAATTCAGAGTAAATGTAAATGGAGTCCTTTAATGGGAAAACAATTCAATTGGCATGTCGTAGGTACATTCTGTAATGGCCATCATGTTTATGACAATGGTGTTATAGACAGCAATTATTGTGGCGAAGAGGTTAAATTCAGACGTTAGGAATATGAAGTTGACCTTTCAGATTAGTGAAAACACGTCCATTTATAAACTGGATTTATTTTTCCATGCCTGGGGTATGGGAGGTCAGCAAGGCGTTGAGCGTGAAAAAGCTAAGATCTGATGCGGAAGCCATGCTCGATAGCTGGGAGAATTGTTTTTCATACTTATGCTACCTTTTGAAATATTCAATGCTAACAGCGACGGCGACGATCTTTTATTGGGTAACATACGAATCCTCATGCTTCGACAGCAAAAAGTATCACGCCAAGGCCGTCCTAGCTTATGTTTGACCGATTATGTCCGTCCTCTTTCATCAGGGGTGGTAGACAAAGTAGGCGCCTTTCGCAACTACAGTAGATGCGGATATAGAAAGTCACTATCAGGACGATGTTTACCAACATATGCTTGTTCATGTTGGCAGAGCGTCTTGCCGAAAGTACGGCCGAACGTCTGCATGCTGACGTGAGAAAACACTATTGGGGCTATGCACCTGATGAGAATCTTTCGATGACAGATATTCTTAATGAACGTTATCAAGGCATTCGGCCCGCAGTAGGATATCCATCAATCTCGACATGAGTATCAATTTCATATTGTCCGACCTTCTTGATATGCCTCAAATCGGTATTCATTTAACTGAAAGTGGTATGATGACACCGCATGCTTCAGTGTCAGGTTTGATGTTTTCTCATCCGAAAGCCACTTATTTTTGATATTGGTAAAAATAGGTGATGACCAATTTTAACGATTATGCAAGGCGCCGCGGTTTGCCTATAGAGGTGATGAGGCGCTTTCAGCATCTAGTTTAATTCGCAAATGATAGAACGTATATTTATCCCTGTTGTTCTTGCTATTCTGCTGTCCGACTTATATATTGACATGCATTACTGGCGTGGTTACCGAGCTTTACTCTTGGTGGCGAAGGCTATTATGGTGGTTTCCTGCAGTAGTAATGTTGGTTTATACAGTAGGCTTAGCTACTATTCGTAACTTTGTACCCGATAATCTTACGTGGGTAAACGTCTCATCTTATACTTTTAGGATTTGTGGTTTACCCTAAAGTTCTTTTTGCTTATTTTCTCTTTCAGGACGTGCCTTGCAGCATTTTTCATACTCAGCGCAATTGGGGCGTATGGGTAGCAGCTTTTTATTCCTGTTACATTATTGATGATGGTATATGGTTTTACCATAGGTTTTCGTCAATTAGAAGTAAAAACGCATTGACCTTACGTTCACCGATCTTCCTCCTGCTTTTTGATGGCTATCGTATTGTACATTTTTCTGATGCTCATGTTGGAACGTTTACAGGTAGTTTACGTAAGCTTCTGGCACGAGACATTGATAGCATTAACGCACAGAAACCAGACTTAATAGCTTTTTACAGGTGACCTGCAGAATATACAACCCAGCGAAATTCGCTCGGTAGTCTACCGTTGTTAAGCCGATTAAATGCTACTGATGGCGTATATTCAGTATTAGGTAATCACGATTACGCAGAATATGTAAAGCTTCCGTTAAAACAGGAATTACATCATATTCGTGAGACGCAAGCTCTGGAAAGAAGTTGTGGCTGGAACTTGCTCTCAATAGTAATATGACAATTCGTCGTGGCAACGACTCTCTTGTTATCGTAGGGGGAGCAGAATCTGAGCGCCCTGATAGTGCTTCTTTTTACAAAAGCAATGCAGGGCGTGGGTGCCAAAGCTTTTTGCTATTGTACTTCAGCATAATCCCAAAGCTTGGGAGAAATATATTGTAAACGACAACCGTGCCCGACTTACATTATGTGGCCATACCCATGGCGGTCAGTTATCATTATTTGGTCTTCGTCCAACACAAATAGAATATCGTCAGGATTATGGTCTGTATCAAAAAGGCAAACAATATCTATTTTATCAGCTCAGGTTTGGGCGGACTTATTCCTTTCAGGTTGGGCATTTCACCAGAAATAGCAGTAATTACCCTTCATAAAGACAAAACCATGAAATTTGTTTACCGCATTTATCAGCTTTTTATAGCTGTTCCAATCTTCTTTTACTACACTCTTGGCAGGATTTTTCCTGTACGATTGGTTGCTTAATAGGCAATGGCCATATATGGGGTTATTATCCAGGACATTTGTGGGCATGGATTACAACACATATATTTCTGTTGCCTGTAAAGGTTGAGGGACGCGAAATTTGAAGGAAGGGCAGAGCTATGTTTTTGTAGCCAATCATCAAGGGGCCTTTTGATATCTTCCTTATTTATGGATATCTGAACCGTAATTTCAAAATGGATGATGAAAGCGTTCGTTAAGTAAGGTGCCTGTGGTGGGTATGGCGTGCCGTTATTCACATCAAATATTTGTCGATCGTAGTGTTTCACACGTTCGTGATACATATGATGAGGCTCGCGGTATTCTTCGTAAGGGCATGTCCCTCGTGGTATTTCCCGAAGGCGCTCGCACCTTTACGGGTCACATGGGCTTTTTAGGCGTGGCGCTTTTTGCTCTGGCCGACGAACTCCAGCTGCCCTGTTTGCCCGCTCACCATCAATGGAAGCTTTCGATATACTGCCACGTATGCGCGATGGTCGTTGGGTGATATGGCGCCCACTCACGCTATACATTCATAAGCCCCTTGTACCTATTGGTAAAGGGCGTGAGAACATAGAGTATTTGAAAAACGAAAGCTACAATGCTGTTATGAATGGTCTTGAACCCAAATATCAAGGCTTTGTCGAGAACCCCGACCAATAAAACATTGTTGCCAAAAAGAGGAAAAAGTATATATATTTTTCCATTTAATTGTTTAAATTTGCAATAAAGTAAAAATCAACTGGCTATGTACGAAAGTGATTCTTTAGTGATTATCCCCTACCTATAACGAAAAGAGAACATGGAAAACATTATCCGAGCAGTCTTCGCGCTGGATAAATGTTTTCATATTCTTGTCATTGACGATGGCAGTCCTGATGGTACAGCCGCTATCGTTAAACGCTTAATGCAGGACGAATTTGCAGAAAGGCTCTTCCTTGTTGAGCGCTCAGGCAAGCAAGGTTTGGGTACAGCTTACATAGCTGGCTTTAAGTGGGCTTTGGAGAAACAAATACGATTATGTTTTTGAGATGGACGCCGACTTTCAGCCATAACCCTAACGATTTGCTCCGTCTTTATGCAGCATGCCACGACGAGGGCGCTGATATGTCGGTAGGTTCACGTTACGTTACAGGTGTAAACGTGGTGAACTGGCCTATGGGTCGTGTGCTGATGAGCTATTTTGCTTCAAAATATGTACGTTTTCGTATTGGGCTTTAATGTTCACGATACCACAGCAGGTTTTGTGTGTTATCGTCGTCATGTTCTTGAGGCTATCGACTTTGATAAGATTCGTTTCAAAGGATATGCTTTCCAAATTGAGATGAAATATACGGTTTACAGGTCAGGATTTAATATTAAAGAGGTTTCTGTTATCTTTGTAAACCGCCAGGAAGGCACATCGAAAAATGAGTGGAGGTATCTTTAGCGAAGCTCTTTTTGGTGTAATTAGGCTTCGTATGGACGGTTGGTTCCGTAAGTATTCTTCCAACCCTCGCGCTCTCACAGAAAGGTTAATAACGGGCCCCATACCCGTACCATCATAGAAAAAGCCTGTGAGAGGCAATAAATATAAATAATGACAATAACAGATTTGCAACATCTTTATTCAAAAGCTTCCACAGGCAGGGGCTTTAATAAAGTCGTTAGAGGACGAAACCATTAAGCGTTTATTCCTCCAGGGGCTTGTGGCGTCGTCGGCTTCCATGCTCTTTTCTTCAATAGCCGAAAAGCTTCATCGTACAATAGTGTTCATTTTGAACGATGCCGACGAAGCGGGATATTTTTATAATGATCTTAACACAACGGTGGAACAAGCTCGTCAAAAAGGACGTATCCACCGTTTCTCAGCATATATGAACAAGGTTATGTGCCTTTATTCTTTCCCTCAAGCTATCGTAGAGCCGTTAAATACGGACAAAAAGATACGGCTAACGAGATATTGCGCACAGAGGTGTTGTCGCGATTAGCTGCAGGACAGCAAAGCGAAAAACGAAAGAAACACCAATAAACCCCTGCTTATTGTTACATACCCACAGGCTATTTCTGAACTTGTGGTGTCACAGGCCCATTTAGACGAGCGCCGACTTACATTGCGCACGTCACAGCAAAACCGACGTAACCTCACTTATTCATCGATTACGCGACTTAGGTTTTAAGGAAGAAGACTACGTTTACGAGCCTGGACAGTTTGCGCTTCGTGGTAGTATTCTTGATGTCTACTCATTCTCAAGCGAACTCCTTCCGTATTGACTTCTTTGGAAATGAGATTGATTCTATTCGCACTTTCAGCGTTGAGGATCAGCTTTCTAAGGACCGTCTAACCCAAATAGAGATTGTTCCAGAGTTAGCAGTTACAGAAACCGATAAGGTTCCGTTCCTGCAATTCCTTCCCGATAATGCCTTATTGGTGATGCGTGACCCTGCTTTTCGTCTATGATACGTTGTGTCAAACCCTATGACGAAGGCTTTTCAACGCAGGCTATGACCGAGCGTCTCGACGATGCTACAGAGTTAGAACAAGCGCAAATTCGACAGGAAATGAAGCGTGAAAAACGTACTTTGTCGCCCCACACAATTCATTGATGACATGGCCCGTTTGCGCATAATAGAGTACGGACAGCGCCCTTCGGTACAACCTCAGGCTACAATATCTTTCCACATTACGCCGCAGCCGCTATTTCATAAGAACTTTTAATTTGTTGCGACAATCGCTTGACGACTTCCTCTTTACGGGGCTATCATCTTTTATATTCTTGCTGATAGCGCCAAGCAACAACAGCGTCTTAAAAGATATCTTTTGATGAAATGGGGGCTGACCCTGAGCGCTCTGGCGGCAATGCACAACGCTCAAAAATTGTTTTCACACCAGTGAATAAAACCTTGCACGAAGGTTTTATTGATGACGATTTGCGTGCGTGTTTCTTCACCGATCATCAAATATTCGACCGTTTTCACAAGTATAACCTCAAAGAGTGATCGCGCTCGTTCGGGAAAGATTGCGCTACCATGAAAGAGCTGCAGGAAATGGAGCCTGGCGATTTTATAGTACATGTCGATTTCGGTATAGGCAAATTTGGTGGTTTAGTGCGTGTGCCCGTTCAGGGAAAAGCTACTGCTGATGGACAGCAACAATACCAAGAGGTGATACGTATCATCTATAAGAACAATGATAAAGTAGATGTTTCTATCCACTCGCTGTACAAAATATCGAAATATCGCAGCAGCAACACAGGCGAAGAACCTCGATTGAGCACGCTGGGTACAGGCGCATGGGAACGCTTAAAAAGAGCGTACAAAGAAGAAAAATTAAGGATATTGCTCGCGACTTGATACGCCTTTATGCCCGTCGGCGTCATGAAAAGGGATATGCTTTCTCGCCCGATAACTTCATGCAACACGAATTAGAGGCTGGTTTTCTTTACGAAGACACCCCCGGATCAATTGAAGTCTACCCAAGACGTAAAAGCTGATATGGAGCGTGCGCAGCCTATGGACCGTTTGATATGTGGCGATGTGGGCTTCGGGAAAAACAGAGGTTGCTATTCGCGCTGCTTTCAAAGCGGCGTGCGACTCTAAGCAGGTTGCTGTGCTGGTTCCTACAACAGTGTTGGCTTATCAGCATTATCAAACGTTCAAAGGCCGATTAAAAACTTTCCCGTTAGGGGTTGATTATTTGTCGCGTCGCGCAGTGCCGCACAAACCCGACAGGTACTTGACGACCTCGCAACAGGTAAAATTGATATTATTATAGGGCACATATAGGTTGCTAAGTAAGTCTCGTACAGTGGCACGATTTGGGCTTATTGATTATTGATGAGGAACAAAAAGTTTGGCGTTTCAACGAAGGAAAAGCTTAGAAAAATGAAGACAAACGTCGATACGCTCACCATGTCGGCAACGCCTATACCGCGTACATTGCAGTTCTCACTGATGGGAGCGCGCGATATGAGCATCATGCGCACGCCACCACCCAACCGTTATCCCTATACATACTGAGCTGTTTAGCTTTTGGTCATGAGGTTATAGCTGATGCAATAAACTTTGAGATGAGTAGGAACGGACAAGTGTTTTTGTTAACGACCGTATTTCAAACCTGCCCGAAATAGCTAATCTTATTCATAAGTATGGCCTCGATTGTCGTGTAGCTATTGGTCATGGACAGATGCCTCCTGATAAGCTTTGAGGAGGTAATTATGGGCTTTATTAATTACGATTACGACGTACTGCTTTCAACAACTATTGTTGAAAACGGCATTGATATACCCAATGCGAATACCATTATTATTAATGATGCGCACCACTTTGGCCTTTCTGACCTTCATCAGATGCGCGGACGTGTGGGTCGTAGCAACCGAAAAGCTTTCTGTTATTTGTTGGCACCTCCAAAGAGCGCGCTCATCGTCGATGCCCGTCGACGCTTAGAAGCACTCGAAACTTTTTCTGATTTGGGTAGTGGTTTCAACCTTGCCATGCAGGACTTGGATATAGAGGTGCAGAAACCTGTTGGGTCTCGGAGCAAAGTGGTTTCATGGAGGATTTGGGATATGAGACCTATCAGAAAATTCTTAATCAAGCAGTTACCGAGCTTAAGAACGATGAGTTTACCGACTTATATGCTGATGAAGAGCAGCAAGGGCGCGAACTTACGGGTGATATGTTTGTGGAAGACTGTGCCGTTGAGAGCGATTTGGAGATGTATTTTCCCTGAAACCTACGTTCCGGGCAGCAGCGAGCGCATGCTATTGTATCGCGAACTCGATAATATTGAGTGCGAAGACGATCTTGTTTCTTACCGTCAGCGGTTGGTTGACCGCTTTTGGCCCCTGTGCCCTCTGAGGGCGAAGAGCTGATGCAGGTTGTTGTGCTGCGTCGTGTAGGGTAAGCATTTAGGGCTGTGAGAAGGTGATATTAAAACAGGGCGTTATGACGCTGCAGTTTGTCTCAAATCAGAATAGTCCGTTCTATCAAAAGCAAGGTATTTGGAGGTATTATTCGTTATGTGATGGATAATCCACGTCGTTGCAATTTTTAAAGATATTAACGGACACCGATTAATTAAAAATAGCCAACGTTCCCGTCAGTAAGCGAGGCTGTACACGTGATGAAAGCGATGAGATAAGTCCTCACTATCATAATACTATCGTATTAGATAGTATCGGCCCTGTGCAGCATGATATTGTAAGCATAGGTCAGTTGTGCATTATATAGCAAACTATATATATACGTTCTTTAGCTGATAAAGAATCTCTCGTCTATGAAAAAACGTCAGTTTAGCTGCTCAGAATCTCTCTGCTCAAACGAAGCTCGATGATGTCTAGCTGATAAAGAATCGTCGTGTTTAAAAAATACTAATACATATTAATAGAGAGTTCAGGACGGATAAAAATACTCTGACCTATGTTTGTCACCGTGATTTTCTTCCCATGTTGCATATCCACCATTTGGTCTTTTCTGTCCTTACAGAAAAAGCCATAAGCCTTTCTAATTAATCTTGAAATAGCGAGATTAAAAGCACCTTCTACGGAGAGTCTTGACGTTGTAAAAGCGTATGCCAGCATGAGGAGTAAGGCTAAGGGCGCGAGCGCGATACCAATCGTATTGCATTACATCTTCTACGCGAAAAATCACCATATTCGTAATCTCTTCCGTGTACTTCGTGGCGCGGTGTGTACGAAAACATATTGCAAATCGTTTCGATCTTTGTATTCCTGATAATCAATTTTAGCCCCTGCAAAGAACGCAAAATGTGAGAGTTGATAGAACGAATAGTCGTATGCTATGCCAATGCCCCAGAGGAAATGTTTCGTAGTAGCCTTTGTGCTTGTCCATGTCTTCTTTCCGGGCATACGATGGGACTTCGTAATTTTTCGGCTCAACTTCTTTGTCGTTTTTAATCCACAGCAGGGCATATAGCGTAAGCGTGTGCCGCTCGTTGATACGATAACGGAACGAGATGTCAAAGGACGCACGCTGTCACCAACAATGGACGCACTGTGATAACCCAGTCCGATACCAAACTTTTTGATGTTTTCTTGTGCAGAAGCGGGCATTGCCAGTATGCACAGTAGTAAGATTAATGGTTTGATTTTTGTTTTCATTTGCATTTTTGTTTTAGTGTTTGAGCATAAACTTATATATAAAACATAATATGTAATATACAGTTTGTATAATAGATGGTTTATAGCAGATACTAATATAGTAATAGGTTGATAGCAGCACGGCGATGTATATGATATGCCATGACACAGAATGGATATTGCAATATTAACGATGAAAGTTACAAGTATTGTGATAGAGAAAATGAAAAATTTTTGTTTGAACCAAAAGGTTGATTACGAGAGAGAGTTTCAGGAATAGTCTATGGGTAAGGTTATCATAGGTAATTATTGAACGGGTTATTAGGGCTATGGCTTTTCGTCACTTCTGTTGGTAGTTTATGCTGTAAGAGTGGTAAAGTGATGGTGATATAGTGAGCGTGCGACGGCCGTAGTACGATGCGTATCACGGTCGTCATACGTATTGTACTGCGGCCGCCGTATGATGTGTATGACGGTCGCCATACAATGAACTTAAGCGCGTTTTCGGTTTATGAAAAGAAAAGAATGAATGTGTCAAAATGGGTAATTCGCGTAGCCGAAAGCTACACAGGAGATACAAAAACGAGAAGCCACCCGAATCTGTTATTCAGGTGGCTTCTAAAGTATAGGGTTAAATTTATAGTTCTCGCCCTTGATATACAAGGATCACGAGATTGAATGGATTACCCCGTTTTGTTTTTTTATTTTTACGAGCATCTTAACGCTTCCCTTTATCAGTCTTGATAATATTCATGCCTCGTGTAAGAGCCTGACGACGTGCGCCGTCAATAGAATATATGGTAGTTGGCATGTTTACGTTCGGTGTTTCTGCCTTTACTGATGAAATAGCTGTTGAAGTATTGTCGTCGAATGTCAGGCGAGCGGTAACAGCAAGTGACACAGGAGAATCGGTATTTTTGAACCAATCCGACTTACCTGTGGGCTTATTATCCTTGTCCCACCTCAAGAAGGTGCCAAGTTGTGGTTTTTCCACCTTCTTTACGCAACACGCTGAGGATAGAAATATCATCACTTCCGCCATCGGTAGTGTTGTGTGGAATACCCTGATATCACAACGAAGAAAGGTGCATTTACCTTTGCAGGCTGATTGAGTACGAGCTTTGTAGCCACGATTTTTGTCCTTATCATAAACCAAATCCGACGCTTTCACGCTGGCAAAGCCAATTCTGTACCAGGCTTTCCTGCAGCATCGGCCAAGCAGATTGAAACGGTGATAAGTTCATTGGGCGAAACTGTGCTTGTTTTATCGAAGTAAACAGCTACGCTATCAATTGTTGCTGGTGCAAGAGGCTTTATTAAATGCTTCGGCAAATTTGGTCATTCCAGCCCAGTTTGAGCCGCCATAGTTGCCATACCAACCTAAGGAAACAGTACCGAGTTTGCTGTATTCGTCAAGTCCAATGTTCCAAATATCTTGGCTTCCACCTACTTGAATAGCCTTCACCATGAAGTCGTGGTTTGTTCCTACCGTATTAGTTACGTCGAAAGTATAGCCATATTTGCCGCTGTTAGCGTATGTAACAGTGGGGATTTTTGTTCTGTTGACGTAGCTGGTGTACCGCCTTCGAAGGTCCAGCTCCATGAAGTAGGGAAGCCCGCTGAGCGGTCAAAGAACTGTACAGGAGTGTTAGTTGGTAAGAAGGCTGCAACCCAAGGTGACAGATATGCTTCTGTAGGCAGAGCGGCAAGAGCCGTTGGAGCCAATGCTTTTAACAGTGATAAAGCCTTCGCGAACAGCTGTTGACGACCCCTGAATTGTTGCTAACTGTGAGCTGCACTTTGTGTGTTCCAATTTGGTTATATGTCACAACGGGGTTCTGATCTGTAGATGTTGACGGTGTGCCTCCTTCGAAAGTCCATGTCCAATGGTCAGGATTTCCTGTTGAAGTGTCTAAGAAATGTACAGCGTCGCCTTGGTTAATATTGATAGTGGCCGCTGCCGAGGTGTCCTTTTGACGAAGTTTGAAACCATCAATCTGAACAAAATCTCCTTCCTTTCCTTTATATCTGAACTCGAAACGACATGTTTTTCCCGCCCACTTATTGAGGTCATAGGTAAACTTTAACCAGCTTGGCCCGGTAAAAGCATTGTCTTGTGACCACAAGAAACCGTTGGTAAGCAATGTCGTATCATTCTTTTTCGACGTCAATAACTGATAAGGTCCAGTTGGCGTTAATGAGCCAAACAGCGCAGAATAACGCATAGTATTCTACTTGGCTATTGGGCTTAACTTCGATATCTGGCGATGTAGCGCGCCTCGTCTTGATAGTTTTTGCATCATACTTAATGCTGAGCGAGTATTTGCTTGTAGGGTCAATGCTGCTGAAAGGCTGCTGTCCTTGATAAAGCGATGTTTTAATAAAGCGCCAAGAATTCGTTTTATTTGTACGGGTATACTTCCACGAACTGGCTGCCTTTACGCTGTCCCAACCCTGGCTGTAATACGTTGTCATTGCCTCGTCAGCAGAGAATTCAGCCTTCACTTGGGCGAAAAACTGAAAGCGGAGAGAGAAGAACGAGTGCAAGTGTAAGCAGTGTAGATGTTCTTCATAAAATAAATGGGTTTTGATTGAAATGTAATGGAAACGGCCTGCAGAAATAATCGTACCGTTGTACCTGTTAAAAATGTTAGCAGGTTTTGCGGAATGTTTATTCCTGCAGGCCGAAAAATATTTGTGAAAAGGGGCTTACTTCACAACCATTTTGTGTGTTGTTCCGTCAGCATATTCAATAATTTGAATTTCCTTTTTGCGGCTTTACTTCACAACCATTTTTGTGTGCTGTTCCGTCAGCATATTCAATAATTTGTATTCCTTTTGCGGCTTACTTCACAAACCACTTTTGCGTGTTGTTCCGTCAGCATACTTAAGAATTTGAATTCCCTTCTGGGCTTCGTTTACGGCCTGTCCGTTTACATTGTAACGCGCAACAACCTTTACTGTTGCTATCATTCTGAACTGAAACGTTCTCGATACCTGTTGTTGTGCCTTGTCCATAGTAAACAATTGTGATATGATCGTTAACAGCTCCCGTGTCATCCTTTACGATTCCAGCAGGAATATTCACGTAATAGATCTTGCCTTTCTTTGATAAAAAAACATGTCCATAAAAGCCGTCATAATCGTTTCCAAACACCGTAAGCGTGTTGCTTCCCTCAAGTTGAGCCGTCCACCGTGGGGTGCCAGTGGGTTCAATATACGTTGCACTGTAGTTGGCATCTTGACGAATATAAACGTCGGGATGGTTGTTAACGATTTGTATGCGCTCATTAAAGGTTACACTAAATGAGAAGCTTGTGTACTTGCCAAAAGAAGTACTGTCCTTAGGCGACACATTTTTCACAGTGAGAGAAGCCAAAGCTGATTCGTTGAATCTGAAGAAATCGCCCCAACCTTCTTTTTGAATATGATGCTGTTGCACCCTTTGGAACAGTAATGTTTGCAGGAGAAGCAATGCCAGCAAATGGCGCATCGTAGCTCTCATAATAAGGCATTAGCTCAGGGCGCTTTGCTGCCTTGAGCTACGAGTGTAGCCAAAGACGAACAGTTAGAAAAAGGCATGTGGATATACCTGTGTTACGCCTGAAGGTATTGTTACCTTTGTAAGTTTCGTGCAACCAGAGAAGAGTCCGTCAGCGATATAATATAATGTAGAAGGTAATGTAACCTCTGTGAACTGTGTGTTTGCGAATGCTTGCTCATCAATGAAGCTTAAAACGCTTAGGCCATTCAATACTTTTCAGCTGTGATCCAAGGAATGCTCCGTAGCCAATAGCTACAACATTATCGCTTAATTTGATACTTTCCAATTCGCTTCCCCAGAATGCACCACCTGCGATTCCTAAGCAATTGCTGTCAACTTCGTATGTTTTAAGTCCTTTCAGAGGGGCTTGTTGCAGTACCTTATAACCCTTTAGTGTACAACACTCCGTCTTTAACGACGAAGTTTTTGATTGGCTGGATCCACTGTGATAGTGGTTAAAGATGAACCTCCAAAGCAACATTCGTCCATGCTTTCAAGCGATGCAGGTATGTTGATTTTGGTGAGAGCCGCATTATTTAAGAAAACTTCGGTTCCCAGAGTCTTTAATGTGCTGGGTAATGTAATATCAGTTAGCTTTTTGACAATTATTAAAAAGCGCCATCGCCAATGCTTGTAAGACCTTCGTGCAATATTACTTTCTTGAGACTCTTACAATGCAGAAAGACGCTCTTATCCAACTTAGTAACAGTTGAAGGAATTTCGACTTCTACAATAGCTGAGCCATAGAACGCTGCAATTCCTATTTCTTTTTAGGCCTTCGTGAAGGGTGATAGAGGCTAATGTTGGTTTCGATGTGCTACCGAAGAATGCGTGATCAGAAATGGTTTCTACTGTTGCAGGAACCTCAATTGCAGTCAGAGGGCATGCGCTAAAAGCGTAAGGACCAATGTAGCGTAGGTTCTGAGGAAGTCTAATTGTAGTAAATTTCGAGCCAGAAAAAGCTGATTTTTTTAATAGAATCAACGGTTTCAGGGAATCGAAATTGACGATGCAACCGACCATCTACATGCACTTTCACCTATTGAAGTAACGGTGTAGTTATTGGTACCTCTATGAATGACCATCTCAGGAATAGTTACTGCACCTGTCAACTTATTGTCAAGCTGACTTACCTCAACCGTTGTAGGGCTCGTTATAGTATACGTAATAGGGCCCTCCGTGAACTGTTCTTGGGCATTTGCTGTCACGGTAACAAATGCTAACATTGAGAGTAAAAGTTTTTCATAAAAAGAGTTTATTGTCTATTGTAATTGTGAATCTCTCAAGAAAATCGTTAAATTCTGCTGCAAATATAATACTTTTTAATAATCGTAACTAATTTGTCACAAAAATATTCGATTTTTAAGCAAAATGATACGAATATGTATATATTTCGTATGTTTAATAATGGTTTTTGTATTAGTTTAACGAAATTATTGTCGTTACAGGCTTAAGGTTGTTCATTTTAAATGTTTTAATGGAATGAATAGGCAAGTAGGGTAGAAGTTTGAGCTGTAACGTGTATTGTACGTCGGCCGTCGTACCCATCGTTCGGCAGCCGTCATACAATGTGTACTACGGGTGTGATACAGGGTTGTACATCGACCGTCGTACAATGAGCATTACTGCCTTTCGAATGTAGCAAAAAGGCAATTGGTATTATAGCAGAAGGGTGATAAGATATGAACAAAAGGTAGTAGAGGTATCAATTAAAAAGAAGCCACATGGAAAAATATCCAAGTGGCTTCTTATATAAAGAACGCAGTAACTACGTTTACATATCCTGCAGATAACGCTCTGCCTCTAACGCGGCCTTGCAACCACTTCCTGCAGCTACAACGGCTTTGGCGGTAAGTGGGGTCGGCGCAGTCGCCAGCGGCAAATACTCCCTGTACACTTGTACGTGGCGTATCGCCTTCAACTTTGATATATCCCGTAGAATCCATTTCGAGTTTGCCACGGAAAATATCGGTGTTAGGGCTTGTGGCCGATAGCTAAAAAGAACCCATCGATAGGTAGGTCGTATTGTTTTTCGTCGGCCTCGCCTTTGCGATGAACAAGATGTGCGCCCTCAACGCCCTTCTCGCCATATAGTCCAAGTGTGTTGGTTTCGAAGAGAATTTCAATCTTTGGGTTCTCTTTGACACGCTGTTGCATAATATCTGATGCGCGGAGGAAAGGCTTACGTACAATCATGTACACCTTTTTCGCACAGGCCAGCCAGATAGCTTGCCTCTTCGCACGCTGTGTCGCCACCGCCCACAACTGCAACAACTTTTTACGATAAAAGAAGCCATCGCAGGTTGCACAGGCCGAAACGCCTTGTCCATTATACTTTTTGTTCGTCAGGCAATCCTAAATACTTTGCCGATGCTCCTGTTGCTATGATGAGGGTATCGCATGTAGCTGGTCGCCGTTATCAATGCTAACGGTGTAGGGTTTACGGCTTAAGTCGACATCAGTAACAATGCCATCGCGCACGTTGGCACCGAAAACGTTCGGCCCTGTTGGCGCAGTTCTATCATCATTTGGTTGGCATCAACGCCTTCGGGATAACCAGGGAAGTTCTCTACAATGGTAGTAGTGGTGAGTTGTCCACCCGTCTGAAGTCCACAGTATTCTATGGGATTCAGATTTGCTCGCCCTGCATAGAGAGCGGCTGTATATCCAGCAGGGCCGCTCCCTATGATAAGACATTTGGTATGTTCCATAAATATTACTCGGCTAAAAGTTGCTCAATGTCGGCTGCTATGTGCTCAATCTTTTCTGTTGGCTCATATCTTTTAACGACCTGTCCTTTCTTATTGATAAGGAATTTAGTAAAGTTCCACTTAATTTCTGCGCTTTCACGCCAGTTGGGATCAGCTTTATCGAACATATCTACAAGGATAGGCGCAATCTTATGACTCATATCAAAGCCTGCGAAGCCTTTCTGTTCTTTGAGGAATTTGTATAGTGGGTCAGCCTCTTCGCCGTTAACTTTCAATTTCTTAAAACGAGGAAACTCGGTACCATAAGTCAGTTTGCAGAACTCATGAATGGCTTCGTCGGTGCCCGGTGCTTGCTGACCAAACTGGTTACATGGAAAAATCGAGAATCTCAAAAACCCTGTGAATGGTATTTCTTATAAAGATTTTCAAGTTCTTCATACGTTGGTGTGAAACCACATTTTGTAGCTGTATTAACAATGAGAAGTACCTCGTTAGCATATTCTTTTAGAGATACGTTATCGCCTTTGCGGTCTTTTTACCGTGAAATCATAAACTGTTTTTCATCTTTCGATATATTCGTTTTTAAAAATTAGAATTAAATTGTAATCTCTGCAAAAATACGAAAAAGGCACTGAGGTACGCATGTATATATCGGTTTTTATGCTTTTATGTTATTTAGGGTTTTCCTCCTCATAGATAGGGGAAAACCGAAAAGGAATAGGTAATTTACATTTGCAGAGTTTGATAAACTAAGTATATTTGCAGCAGAATTAATAAAAACGATATAAAACGCAAAGTTATGAGAACAATTAAATCTTTTATAGCAGCCGGTTTATTGTTGGCAGTGCCAGTGGTGTTTTCAAGTTGTTATAGTGATCCTTGGTATGATGACGACCCATGGTATGGAACTAACGAGCCTTGGTGGTACGAATACAATACGGGTGACACTTATCGTTGGAGTGATTATAACTACAATAATAATAGCTACAGTTCGGGACAATCGGTTCTTGATGAAGCGGAGGTGTTAACTGGTGAATGGGACGAGTAATGGTTTACACCAATGGCGATACAGGAAAGAAGAACCGTTTCAATGTGAATATTACGTTTGTGCGTAACAGTAGCAATGCTATTAAGGGTACAGGAACAGAGATTGACTACCTGACTGATTCGCAAGGAAACGTAACTGCTCAAAAATCAGCCATTGAAATTTAACTGGTATATCAATGAGAGAACGGGTGATATTCATGTGAAATATCTCACACAGAACGGTACAACCTTCGTAAGTGGACCGTGGCGCAAGAACACGGATTCTATCTTGATGGACGAAACGGCGCTTTTAATGGCTACATGGTAGGAACCAATAATCCAGATATGATTCAGTTTGACCTGCGCCGCGTAACCAATAATAACGCAAAAAGCAGCGCCATTCACGAAAGCTGAGCAGAAGCCATCAATCGTTATCGGTGAGAATATCATTGAGAAGGTGAGAGGCGGTAGCTGGAATTTACCAACACGGAAAAATAAGGTAAGAGTAGTCTGATCGGCCTTAAATGACAGACAAATGATTTAGGATAACGAAGAAAGGTAAGACACGTTGATGTGTCTTACCTTTTCTTTTATATGCTTGTTTTGTCCGTATGGAAAATGCCGTAGTCTTGTATTTCTGTGGGCTGCTTATCGTAATCCCCAAGCCATAGGATCGCACTGAGTTTCCATTTTAGCTTCTTCGGCATTAGAAACATTGCAGAAGAAGTCGACGCCTGTGCGCTTTTCTAATTCGTCAATAGAAATAGCGAATTGAGCTAATTTGTTCTCTCTGCTTTCGCGATAAGCAAAACTGGTCAATCCATAATGCAATAGCATAGTACTTTCCACGTGCACGGTAGAACATGGCTGAGTAAAAATAACGAGGAATTACCAGCCCGTTTCGTAGCTTATGATAGATAAGGTTATAGCCGCCATAGGTACCAGCGTCAATGGTTCCGCCTTTAACAACATATAGTGTGTCACCATGTTTTTCGGCAACTCGGCGCACAGCGCCTTTTTCAATATTAGCCCATACGCCGCTATTGAAAGGACCAAACATGGGCGCCATATTACTCATATAAAATGTTTGATATTGCGATTCTTGATCGCAACGACGGTCAGCCGATGGGCAGAGATGGCCGTGGTCGTAACTTCCATTGTCGTCAGTGAGCCAGTCATAATCCCATTGGAAGCGAACTCGGAATGAGTGGATCGAAAGGATATTGTTCTTCGCCCCGTCTCTTATCAGCAACATAGCGAGGCACGCTTTGGCCCAGTAGTTGAGGTGTTAAACATATGCGCTCCAACGTGGGACTTTTTCTGTATATCGTCCCATTCTGTCATATAGTTGACACCATAACTGGCTACTTTGTGAATAAGAACGCGCGAAGTGCGGCTATTTAATGCAGGAACCTCTAAGCGTCCGTATTCAGGAACGATGTGGGTAGGGTTAGAATTCTCGCGCTTTGTGTCGTCTGTATATCCACCAGTTTGTGCAGACGGGCCTCCTCCTGTACCCGATTGCGTATTACTTCCTGTTGTTGAGGTATTAGTTTTTGTACTTGGAGAATCGTCTCCCGAAGAACAGGCTGAGAACGAAAAGGCAACAATGCTCAGCAAAGATAGTTTTTTTCATCGCGTTGTTGCTTTTTAAATTCGAGGATAATGGAGTAAAGTGGGGCAAAAAGCAGAAGTGCGATGGAACGTATATGCAACTACGTTCTACCGCACCTCAGTCAGTTCCTTATAATATATGTAAGAAGGTATCTGATTACTTATTCAGCTTGCCGTAACGGTTCATGAAGCGGTCAACGCGACCAGCAGTATCAACAAGCTTGCTCTTGCCCGTGTAGAATGGGTGTGAGGTGCTTGAGATTTCGACCTTTACCAGAGGATAAGTCTCGCCTTCAAATTCTACCGTATCAGAAGTTTTTGCAAGTAGACTTTGTAAGGAAACATATCGCCGTTGGACATATCCTTAAATACGACGGGGCGATAGTTTTCTGGATGAATACCTTTTTCATTTTTATCTGTTTTTATATTAATAATAATCTATGCTATAAAGAATTAGCGGGTGCAAAATTACAAAAGAATTATGCAACCCGCCAAATGTTTTATATACTTTTTGATAGTCTTGTCAACTATCTTCTACGACGTAATTACTGTGCGTAGGTGATAGTTACCTTCTGAATACGTAGCTGAACGCCACCTCCTGTTGTGCCAGTAAATACGTTAATATATTCGGCATCATTGCCATTGAATGCAATAGTAGCAGTGTTGTTACCTACATAATCGGTTCCGTTATAAGAGTCGCACTGGATAACAATTTTTCGCAATCGGAGCCTTTTCCTTTGAAAGTAACCTTGTTCTTTGCATAGACACGTACACCTCTGGTGTTTGTATAGAACTTAGGACCGTTGGTTTGACCGTTAGCATCAAAGACGATACTTGAACCGTCAGACAAAGTAATAGTGCTTGCGCTTGTATTATCAGTAAGGCCAAATGTGTTAAGATCAGCAGTTACAGTAGTGCTTCCTGCGGTAACATTCTTGTTGGTTAATGTAACAGTTGTGCCTGAAACGGTGATACCTTCAGTGGTAGTCGCGGGAGTTGTTGTACTTCCTGTACCTGTGCCTGTTCTGTTTAGGGTAACAATATAGTTGCCTTTGCAGCAAGCTCTTTACTACCACTATACTCAATCATGTTTCCACAAACAACAACCTGATCGCCCACTTTGATTTGATCCTCAGCAGTAAATTGTGCTTGGTTAATGTAGAGACCACGGAAAATATGTAGTGTGTTAGCATTTTGTCCGTCATCAGAAATAAAGTATTCTGCATTACCATACTGTGTGTTTACACCCTTAATCTTAGCAATAATACCCTTTACGAAGAATTGTGTGCTTGAAGGAGTTTGCTGTAAAGCTTTAGATACGTTGTAAGGATCAGCCTGTAGTACCTGCTCCCGTAGGAGGTGCTAAAGGTGTAGTTGTTGTACCCAGTGCCTGTACCAGTTCTTCCATTAGTGAAACAATGTAACTACCTTTGTGCAACCTGTGGTGAAGTCTTGTATAAGGTTAAAGTACCTTTTATAACAACTTCATCGCCCACTTTAATAGCATCAGAAGCTGTAAAATTTTGATTATCTAAGAATTTTCCACGATAGATGGTAAGCTGTGTGGTGTTTCCTTTTTATCAGCGATATAGTAAACAGCATTACCGTAAGTACCAGTATCAATATTGTCAATCTGGTTTACGATACCTTTGATGTATACTTGGTTAGAGGTATATGTACCGCTGTTGATGAGCTGTAAAGCCGCTGCAACGTTATAAGCTGTGGCTACTGTTTGACCATCACCTTCTGGGTCAACGTTTACGTTAGTTGACTCTGTTTGCTTATAAGTAAAAATTATAGGGTGTAGGTACGTCCTCACAACTGGTGAAGGAGAGTGCCGCCATAGCCATGAATAATGGCTGTTTGATAAAAATCTTTTCATATGTTATCGTTGTTTTTATTTTTCTATATTTATTTTTTTATCTAATCTCTTCAACATCATTAATGCTACGAATAATAAGTTCCCAGCTATTGTTGTAACGCATCAGAATTCCAGTTACATTTACAGGTCCCTGTAGGTAATATGTTGTTGGCAAAATTTGCATATTGACTATTATAGAGGAATATGCTAACACCAAGATTGTTAAAGTAAACAGAACCTGTTCCGTTAGGTTCGTAATACTTTAGCTTACCATTGGCACCCTTAAAAGTTACGTTCTTTAATGTAACAAGTTTTTGCACCATAAGTTGTTCCGTTATTGGCAGCAGTCCACGCAGTATTATACTCAACAGGCTGCACAGTTTTGCCAGTTGCGGTGATCTTATAATGCTGATTCCAAAGATGTAAGTTCATACGACTCACGAAAGAAACCTGTGTGGTATCACCATTTGTTTTTCTGTAGTTTTGAAAAATATGGTGTTCCAATAGTAGCTTGCTTACCTTTATCGCCACCCACATAAAGGCCACGAAGGTTGATAAGCAGCTCAGTTCCTACTGGTAATTTGCCACGAAGTCCGCTCTTCATTAATCGCAATAATGATAGCTCCTGTACCATCATCTACAGAGATCTTGTTGTAAAGGTTGCCAGAAATATCATTACCTGTTACAACAGCCTTTATTTGCATATCTTTATCTATTTGCACATAGGGCGTGCCATTGCGGTAGTCTGTGTTGGATTTGTGTAAGATATGTCTGCTTGAGATTGGCAATAGTTACTACATTAGTCTCCTGAATATATTTGTTGCCAAGACCTACTTCTTCAGACGTTTTTCAGATTCGTCCCAACCTTTGTTCATACACGATGTCGTGAGACTGCAGGCAAGGATCATCATTAAAATATACTTGAGTGTTTTCATTTTTATAATTTTAGAATTTATAGGAAACTTGCAGCAGGCCGTTTGTACCCAAAGCATAATACTTCTAGGATTCTTTGAGAAACGGTACACGCGTGTCGCACCTGAAGCTGTACGATCTGAACTGGCTCTGTTCGAACCACCAGTTACAATTCTGCGGTTATTGAGAATATTAGTAACCATTAAAGTTGACGTTCAGAGTGCCGTGCTTTTAAGTAGATATTTTTCCAATTGAACCGTCAAACATCCAGCCTCCGTTGCCTTGTGCTCTGAGCAGGAGCTTTGTCTTCACGGCCAATCACGCTCTTATATCTATAATAAGGAGAATAGCTTAGATAGAAACGATCATACCAGTTGCCATTTAAGTTAATGAAACCACCCACCTTTTATGATAGCCTAAAGCAATAGAAGTTGCTGTTAATGGTGTGCCATCTTCACGCATTCCTTGATGAAAGCTTCGTCAGGGTCTGCTGTAAACACCATCGGTAGAGTTAAGATAGATAACTTGTGCATTACTAATATTCTTTGCTTCACTGATAGTTCCAAGAAGCTTTAAGTCAAGGAAAGATGTAAGTTTAAAAATTGAGAGCCCCTCAATACCATAAAAATTCTTTTCTTAAACCAGACAGAGAATTATAAGAGAAAGCTATTGATATCATCGAAAGTAGAAACAGTTCCATTCAGTAACATTCTCCAAATAGTTGTAATAAGCATTAAAGTTAGCATGGAGCCAACTGTTAAGATACTGATATCCTATTTCAGAAGAGAATAAGCGTTCGTTATGCAAATTAATAACAAAATCATTGTTCACCTCAGGAGCATAGAATGCTGTAGATGCAGATGGTGCGTGCATATCGTAACCCATTCCAAGTATAAGAGTGCTACCTCCACCTAAATCAAAGTTACCGCTTGCTTTTTATTCCACCTTCAAAAACCTCGCTGTTTTTGCTCTTCCCATACGAGTTGTCAGCAAAGAGACCATTGCGCATCTTTCCATCGCGTTGCATCGTTTGTCCGCCTATACGTGCTGCAACTGAGTAGTGTACAATTCCAAAGTTTTCTGCATAGTTCGACCATAACTGAGCTCTATTTACTATAATATTGTAGTCGTAGCCAAAACGGTCGCCCACTTTTTACAGTGAGCATTAGGATTATTTAAATCATATTGCAAACGATCTGAGCTAGGAGCATAAGTGCCTAAAGCAGTAAGTATTAATGTTGTGGAAAGAAGAAGCGCCTAACATGTCCTCCATTGTCTGGAAGTGGTTGTTAACATTACGTGCAATAAAAGATACCATTATTCCAAACGCTCTTTTTCTGTAATGTTTGATGTAAGCGTTGATGAAAAGCGATAGGGTTTAATACTCGTGAGTTCTTTAGCTTCTATATATATACATAGCGTCCGCTCCTTGTGCAGCCGACTGTCGATTAGCATAAATAAGCTGATCAAAGTTAATTTGTCGTGCAGCCATGCTTCCCATAAAATAGTTGCGTGCTGTCATGAAATCCTGATAACCTTGATATGTGTTTGACCTGTTACCCCACACATCATAATAACTTGATGGCAGGCGCTTCCAATAATCAGGTTGTGGATTGTCGCCACCATTATAATTAAGTTTGGTACTCTTGTACATTCCGTACTTGCCAAAAAGTGAAGTAAATGTTTATTCTTATTGTTGATTTTCCAATCCCATGTAAAGATGGCAGCAGGAGTAAAGTCATTAATTACACGACTATTTCGAATTTTGCCATTTTGATACCCTCAATATGGATTGTATTGATAGTCATTTGCCAACCAATACATTTCATCAGTAGAGGCTCCTTGCGATGCACGTTCTGTAGGGTTCCCCCAAGTTGTTAGTGCCAAAGAATGGTCGCCAAGAAGTTTTTGTATTCCAAAGAAGTAAGAGAGTGAATTATAAAAAGTACACTCTTACATAACCACGATTAGCCTAACGGTAGGTGAGGCTGGCAGAATAAGCCCAACCTTTATTATTCAGACCGCTGTTGTAGGTGTACATTCCGCGTAGCGTATAGTTACGATTAGCAGCTGCAAGTGAAATTCTTTTGACCTGAAGGCATGTTGGCAGAGCGAAAATCGTAGTTGTTGCTACCGCCTCAATGCAGTATAGGCATAATTGCCTCGCTTCGAATGGAAGAGTCGATTCCATATTACGAGTCTGCTGATTAAGACCTCCACCATAGAGAAGCGGAACTCGTCCAGTCTCCATATCATTGACAGGTGCACCATTAATATAAATTTCGTTATACTTTCTGGCTAAGCGCACGATAGCGGAACTCGCACTGGCGAGAAAAAGAAAGCCTACCCTGAGGCATAGGCGTTAGAATTGGAATTGATTATGGATACATTCCGTTCCATATTCTCGTCTTCCTCCTAGCTGTGCTTCAACGAACGTAAAAGCGGCCTCACCAATACTTGTCAGAGTCTACTTGAGCAAATGTTAGTGGGTATAGCTAAGGCTAAGAGAGCCGCGATAAGCTTTTTCTGCATAATTAAATAGATTTTTGAATAATATGAGTGATTTGAACTGCAAAGATAGTTATTTTTAATTTTTAAAGATGTGGGCATTTTTTATTAATTTTTGTTTAGCGTATCTTTTTGTTTCAATATTAATTGCGATATTTGCAGAAAAATATATATAATCCGATGAAAAAGTTTTTCTTTCTTATTTTAGTTCTGTGCTATTGTTTCGTCAGCATCAGCTCAAAAGAAATTTTCAGTTTATGCTGTAGGTTTTTATAATCAGGAAAAACCTTTTTGATACTTGTCATGATGTGGGTAAGCTGATTTCGACTTCCTTCCTTCTGGCTCATATCGTTGGAATGGTCTGAAATACAGTCATAAACTGCATAATATGGCTCGAGCATTAAGTGATATGGCAACAACTACTCTTCCTGGAGTAGGATGTGCAACAATAGGATTGGCTGAAGTTGAGAATGCTCGCGCATTGACAGATCTTTGTGCTCAGCCAGAACTTAAGAAAAGAGGATATCGTTTTTGTCATGTAGAGGGTCCAGATCGTCGTGGTATTGACTGTGCCCTACTGTATAATCCTCAGCTTTTTCAGGTCGACGACGTCAAACTTATCCTTATGTTCCCACAGAGAAACAAGATGAGCACCTTTCCGCACTCGTGGCTTTTTAGTTGTTAGCGGTACGTTGGCAGGTGAACATGTTGTTGTAATTGTAGCTCACCTCCCAGTCGTTTTGGTGGTCCTTATTCACGCGAGGTAGGTGCTGCTCAAATGAAGTCACTAAAGATAAAGTATTGGCAGTCGATAGTAATTGTAAAGTGTTTGTCATGGTGATATGAATGATGATCCTACCGATAAGAGCATGCATGTTGCTCTTCTGCCAAAGAAGAAATTTCAATGGTAGGCACTGGACGATATGTATAACCCATGGTATAACGTGCTTACCAAGCAAACGCACGGGCACACTACAGTATCAAGGTAATTGGAACTTTATTTGACCAGATTATACTTTCACCCACATTGCTTAATAAACCTGGCTTAAAAAGATTATAGCACACTGAAATATTGGAAGTGTGAGATACAGCGTATGCCTTATCTTTTTCCAGACAGAAGGAAAATATAAAGGCGCAACACGACGCACAACTGCTTGCGTGGAGTGTGGCTTGACGGCTTCTCGGATCACCTTCCCACGGTGGTTTATCTTGTGAAAAGAACAGGGTGTTGATACCCCTCCCGCTAATCTTACAAAGCTACCCGAATACGATGCAGCGCAACTCAAAAATATAGCAGAGTGCGAAGTTGAACGTTTACGTTTGGAAGCAAAAGATACATCAAAAATAGATAAGTTATTAGATAATTGTCGATGATTGACATTGATGCAATCGAAACACACCCCTTGAACCGTTTCTTCCCTCGCATGCACGTTTGCTGCTGTTAGGAACGTTTCCCCAGCTTCGCATCGTTGGTGTATTGACTGGTATTATCCAAACTTTACCAATGACATGTGGGCGCATTATGGGGTTATGCTTTATGGTGATAAGATGTGGTTTGTAGATCAAGTCACAAAAACTTATAAGGTTGACGAGTTAAAGGCGTTTATGCAGGAGAAAGGTATTGCAATTTTTGATACTTGTTTGCGTATTCGTCGTACCAAAGGTACAGCTGCCGATAAGGATCTTGAAGTAGTTGGAACAGGCTGACCTTGATGGAATGTTGCGTCTCGCTACCACAATGTAAGGGCGTTTTTGGCAGCAGGACAGTTGGCGACCTCTATTTTTACTAGCCATTATGGCATTGAAGCCAGAAAAGATGAAAAATGGGGAGCATGTTGATTTTAATTTTTGAGAACCGTGTTATAGGTCTGTACCGTGAACCCAGCTCGTCAAGAGCGTATCCTATGCAAGTCGAGAAGAAGGCCGAATATTATAAGTCAGATGTTTCATGAAATAGGACTTTTGTAGACAGAAAATAAAACATAATCATTATGAATGATATACAAGAACCCATACTTTCCGTCGAGGAAAAACGTAAGCACATATTTAGATAAGATTACTATTATTGGTATTGCTGGCGGAACAGGCTCTGGCAAGACTACTGTTGTAAAGAAGATAGTTGAGGCGTTACCACCTCATTTTGTGGCTGTTGTACCTCTCGACTCTTATTATAATGATACTACAGGCATGACGCCAGAAGAGCGCAGCGATATTAATTTCGACCATCCTGATGCCTTCGATTGGAAGCTTCTTATTAAACATGTGAACGAATTGCGTAACGGCCATGCAGTAGAGCAACCTACCTATAGTTATATTATCAGTAATCGTTTGCCTGAAACTATTTATGTTGAGCCCAAACCCGTTATTATTATAGAGGGTATTATGACGCTTATTAATAAACGTTTGCGTGACATGATGGACCTAAAGATTTTTGTTGATTGTGATCCTGATGAGCGTCTTATTCGCAATATACAGCGTGATACCATTGATCGCGGTCGTACAGTATCAATGGTTGTTGACCGCTATCTTAAGGTGTTAAAGCCTCATGCACGAGCAGTTTATAGAGCCAACCAAAACGTTTTGCTGATGTGATTATTCCGCAGGGTGGCGGACAATATTAAGGGTATCGGCATGCTTTAGCTAACTATATTGAAACCCTTTGTTCCAAAACGAAGATTAAACGCAAATAACTCTTTAGATTAGATAATATAGGCAAGTTTATTCGAATTGATAAAGGTTTCCGCACTCATAAAAAGAAGAGTGTGGGGAATTATTTTTAAACTGTGTATCAGTTTATAAGTAACCAATCTGTTTACAGATTATTTTACTTTCTCATAAACGTATACCTCGTGAACTTCACCCGTATAACCTTCCTCTGCGAAAGGACCCTGGCTCATACCCAAGATAATTTGTGTACCACGGTTGTTGAGAACCAACAGGTCGTCTGTAAGAGGGTCAATTGTAAGACCTTCAATTTCACCACAACGACGGAAGTCTTTCATTTCACGGAACAAACTGAGATGACGTAGAATGCGCCTCAGGAATAAGGCCAGTACGCTTAACAACCTTGCCATTTTTCGTCTACTTTTTACGCTCCATGGATTAGCCTTTACAGGCTCTGTACCCTGCTTCAAACCGTAGTAAGGAGCGCCAGAGATGTCGGCAATGTACAAGTTGTCTGCGATATGATAAGTAGATTCGCCATCGTCAGCAGCGAAAAGCATCTTCCATCTGCAACGTAGATACCCTGACACCAGTATGGAGTAGGGACGGCATTGCATCTTTGTGTAATACTGTTTTTGTAGCAAGGCTATAAGCATATACATAGCGACTGTCAACCCAGTCGGACATCCAGATAAGTCCGCTCTCACGATCCACAGCAATACCAGAGCATTCTACTCTGACCCGATTCGGGGCTCCATGGAATATCTTCAATCCATTTCAGAGTCTTTGCATCGTATACAGAGATAGCGATATTTTCACCACGACCTAAGTTGAAGTACTCATTACCAGTGTAAATCTTGCCATCATAAACGTCGATATCACCAAAGTGATTAGCCTGTTCTGGATGTGGGAACAATGGATCGTCCTTAGTTTGAACTCTCTTTTGAACGAGATTCCAGTTATGATCGTACTTTATACAGACCACGTGTATCAGATAGATAGAAGTAGTCCTTGTCAGCAGCGATACCCTGACGTGCAGGAACCTGAATCACTTTCTTTAGGCGATACTTCTGTGCCCAAGTGTTGAGCATAAGCGCCAGTGCCAAAAAGGTTAACTGCCAAAAGAATTAATAATTTCTTCATAATTCGATTTATTTTGTTTGGTTTATAAAATAGTGGTTTTGTTCTATTAGTGTTTTGTTGCTCCACCATTGTGGTGGAGCAAGTTTGCGTTAACAGCGTTTTTGCTTAGAAAGCAAAGCGTCCCATCAACTGAATTTGGTTGGTAGCAGCGTAACTGTTTGCAGCTTCCACGTCCTTGTTATAGAAGTAGTGGTGATAGTTGAACTGAATAGTTACGTTCTTGTAAAGCTGATAGTTTTACACCAAGAAGCGATACGGTTGTAGTTGTTTGTTGTGGTTTTGTTGTTGCCTGTAACTACACCTGCTGCACCCTGCTCGCTGCTATCCTTGTACATATCCCAACGTACCATAGGCAACCACTTGTTAAGATGGTAAGCTGCGAGAAGTAAGCACCTTGCTCGTCAATAAACTTAATGCCGTCAACCTTGATTTCATTAAACCGTACTCAGCACGAAGATCTAAACCTTGTGGTCATTGTACCATGCACCTACAACCATACGGTTCATGGGGCTGTACTTACCAGATCCTACGCCGTGCTACCGCCAATGTTTTGAGTTGAATAACGACCGTAGTTATAAGTAGTCTTGATGTTAAAATACTTCATAGGACGAACAGTAACACTTGCATAAACGTCCTTAGAGCTGTTGCGGTCGTCCTTAGTTGGCAGCGAACCGTTAGTAAGCGCAAGGTCATAATGCAAGTAACGGAAGCCCTTACCGCTATCGAAAGCGTCCCCATGATCATTACCCAAGGTCACGTCCGTAGTCAATCACGTTGTATCTCGTATGGGTTACGGCATGCCATGCGGTAAACGATGTTTGAGAAGTCAACAGTCTCCAGTGTCTTAGGAGAGATGTCGTAGTTCTATAGCCCAGAGGAGTATAGAACTGTCCTGCACGAATCTTTGAGCTCAGGCATCAGCTTCAATCGTAGCGAAAGCGTCCATTACCTGTACAGTTTTCGTCCGTTTCCGTTGGTAGAACCCGTGCACTACCGTTAAAAGCCTCAATCTGTAAACGGAAGTCTACCTTCTCGCCTACGTTGCTGTCCATGATTAAGCGCAGGCGCTTAGCTTGAAAAGATGAGCTTTGTTTTGAACCTGTAGCGCTTGTTTTTGCTCCAGTTCCAGCCTGTCTGCAAGTAACCAGAGAACTTAGGCATGTGACTGATTATTTTTCTCCCAAGTAGTCTGTTCTTTCTGTGCTACTGAGTCAGTAATAGCTGTTTCTGTTGTAACAGCTGTCTCTGTTAACTGATGTCAACATTCGTGTTCCGTTCTCAACTGCAAACATTGGTGTTGCAAATGCAGCCGAAACAAGAAGCAATGATAAACCCTTTTCATAATAATTAAATTAACAGTTTATGTATTAAAAATTTAAGAGAATTCAGATTTTGTTTTTATTTTGAAATAGTAAAAGGCTTAATATCTTTCGCAAATGTATATAATAGATTTGAAACGAAACTCATTTTTAATAAATTTTTCAAATAATCGGCTGTTTTTCTAATATTATCCTAAAAAGTTGGTATAAACCCCTTTGTTGTACCTAATTTGAAAGCTACTTCTTTCATGTTTTAATTGTTTTTAGCATGATGATGTTTTCATTTGTTTTTTCGATATTATGCTGTATTTATTATGGTGTATTGGTGATGGGTGTGACGGCCACCGTACGCACTGTACGACGGCTGTGGTACGGGTTGTATGGCGTTCGCAGTACACATTGTACGACGGCCGTCGTACGCTGCACTTTTTAAAATCGAAAAACGGGTGCCATATTGTTGTAAATATTTGATAATTAGGAGATAAAAAGTTTTTGATAAGTTTGATGGTAAAGTTTAGTTCTTTGAATGTATGAAGCTTTTTGAAAAGCGATAAGAATATATATCCTGAATGTGATTACAGGAATGATTCAGTACGTTTCTTTCTAATCAGTGTAAATACAATACGGCGAAAGAATGTTCATTCTTCCGCCCTTACCTTTATATTATAAGAGGTGTATAGCGTTAAGCTTCAGTCCTGGCTCAACAGACTCCTCTGGTTTCACTTCTACAGCCTCGGCAGGCTTTAGGTTGTGACTGCTCAAATACTTTTGCGACATTGGTTTTATTTTTATGGCATTTACAAGTTCTACTACACCGTAAACCATCATGCACCAGCCTATAATGAAAAGTGGAGCAGTGGCTATAATGTTTGGCTTAACAAGGGCAACGAGACCAATAATCAGCGTAACGATAGGCATTAACCACCAGAAAAAGCCAATGCGTGCATACTTAGTGGCTACCGATAAGTTGAAAAACTGGTCTCAGTGCACCTAATATAAGTATGATGGCTAGCATGTACATCAGGCCACCCATAAAGGTATCGGGCGATAGAGCCAGCACACCACCCAAGATGATGCTGCCTATACCCTACAAGAGGGAATGATTGTGTGGGTGCAGAAATTTGATTTCCTTGTGCGTCGAAAATTTCAACATCGCTGGCTGAACGCTTAGAACCGAAGTAGGAAATACAGCTGATGATACCTGACACAAGGAAGATAACACCAATTAAAATAGTAAGCCACTCAACCATTTCTTCACGATATTTTTACCAGCAGTGCGCCTACGATAATGGCAGAAAGTGCGGAAAATAGAACTTTGTAATGCTTTTCATATACTTGTTAGTTTTGGAATTTTTGTCTGTTTATTTTGTAGATAATGAGCTTTTGTTGTTGATTTAAAGCTCGTTTACCTTTTTATTCGTTTATAGTTTTACCTTTACAAAGGTAATCGAACTTTTTGATATAAAACAAACAGAGAATCGTCGTAAATCGTTAATTTTGTAATATTACAAAGTAGATTTACGGATAGAAATATGACAAAATTATACTTGGTACGCCACGGCGAAACGGTGGCAAATAAGGGCCCAAATTTTACAAGGGCAAACAGACGGAGAGCTAAACGAAACAGGGCGTGCGCAAGCAAGAGAGGTTCGTGAAAAGCTAAAGGGTGCGACTGACGTTTATGTGGCCAGCGATTTGCAACGCAGCTATCGAAACTTGCAAAAATAATAGCAGAGGTAAATCATGCAGATGTGGTTACTACACCGTTGTTACGCGAACGTGACTGGGGTAGTTTCACGGGTAAGTTTATTCCTGATTTAGAGAACTTGACATGGCCCGACGATATCGAAACGCTTGAAAAGATGAAGAGTCGTGCAGAATTTCCTTACTTGGTTGAAGGTTACATACCCCAATCAAACAGTGTTGGCTGTGGGGCATGGACTAATTAATAAAGCAATTCAGAGCGTTTACTTTCGTAAACCCATGAACGAGATAGAACGAATGTTGAATGCTGAGGTGAGGGTTTTGATGTTATAAACGTACGGTTGTTTGATAATTAAGTGCGCAATTTTAGTAACGGTTTTATTGTTGCTTTCGTGTTTGAAAGTAAAAAGTTGTTCAGTCTGTTGTAGAAAAGTGCTTTGTTGTGTGTTTTGATAGTAAAATTTTTCCTATTGTTGCAGGTGCTTTTTGTTGATGTTTGATAGTAAAATTTTGCCCTATTGTTGCAGGTGCTTTTGTTGTGTTTTTACGTGGTAATGTCAATCTATCCTCGATTTTATAAAAAACGGAGAGCCATCCTTTGCATTTTGTGTGCGCGGGATGGCTCTCTTGCATAACTTGACTTGATAACTCTAATCTAATAACTCAATTTGTACACTCTAATCTAAACTTTTTAATCTAATGCCTTAATTGAAATTCGCTAATTTCGACAATCTAATTTACTAATTTATTTAAATAACTCTAATCTAACAATTCTGTCTATGAACTTTTCAATCTTTAAATCTATAATCCTAAATAATATTTGTATTTTGTGCTTATCTTCTGCCAAACTGCCCTCCATTACCAAAGCTTCCGCCAGTAGAATGGCCGCCTCCGAAACCACTTCCTGATGAAGAGCTGCCACCAAAATCGCGATTGCTGGATGACGGACTGCATGAACGACTGGGCGCATTGTTTGTAGACGGGTCGCTATAACCTCCACGACTCGCTACGCCAAAGCTGCGATTGCTTGAACTTGGGCTAAACTGTGCTGTTGGGAGTTGAACTGTCTGTGCCGAAAGAACGGACGTTACTTGGACGCGTTACCGTTGTACGGGTGCTGCTTTCGCGACTGTTTCCAAACGAGCGATAATCGCGAAGAGGTGAAGTTTCACGCGTGTTGTTGTCGTAAGTACGGTTACCGAAACTGCGGTTTCTATATTATTACCGTTACGTTGCTGATAATAGCGTGAGTCATAACGTGAGCCTCGTCCGTAGTCGCCGCGATTAAAGCTATCGCGCATACCCCTATGGTTGCGTGGATTACCAAAGGTTCGTCCGTAGTACCAACTGCGACCGCCGTTCATACTCCAGCTATGTGCGCCACGATAACTTATGTAAATGTTGGGCTGTCCGAAGAAATAGTAATCACGATGTGGGTAACGCGCATACACTCCAAAGTGCCAATATCCTGCGTTCCAATAAAGAGGGCGATAAAAATATGATGCTTCAACGTAGTTTCTATATTGCCAATCGTAGAGGATATAGCTAAATCGAGGTTACGTTGTGTCCAATATACACCGTAAAGGTCGTCATATCCGTTAATGCTCATGAGGGTAATCGAGATTAATTTCATACGCAGCCTCATACTGTTCATCGGTAAGATCCAGTTCGTATGCCATCTTATCGGTAAGGAATAGGACTTGTTCGCGAGCCTGAGCATAGCTCATTGCCGATACACTCTACGGGAGATAGTAAAGAGTGCTATAATAGCTAAAACTAACCTTTTCTTATCTTTTTATTTTAATAATTCGACATTTTGCTTTTTCTGCACGTTGCAAAAATAGATAGAAAAACAAGCGTATCAAAGGTTTTTCCCTAAACAGGAAGGAAATTCCTATAGATAAAGTTTTTGAGTTATGGTGGTGTTTGCGAACGATTTTTCTTTATCTTTTGTAACCTATCTTATGGTAAAGTATATGATTTTTCGAAAGTGTTTATTCACGTTGATATGGTTTACACCAGCGTGTTACTGTATCAGCGCAGTATGTTTGGCAAAAGAATCCTGAAGTGGGAAAGCTGAAACCCGGTGACAGTATTACTTTATACGCTTGAGGCGCAAGGCTCATTTTCTGATGGACAAACGCCATTATGGCTTAATGCTAACAAGCATGGCCTTTCATCTTTAGAAAGGATTAATGGATACATTCGTGGAAAGCCCAACGTTCTATCGATGTAGACTCTGCCCGTCGATGGGCTTTTTGGTTATGGCGTTGATGTGGCAATACCTTTTCATTATAGCAGCCACGTAGTTGTTCAACAGGCTTATGTTGAGGGCAGATGGCTGCATGGAACGTTGACTATCGGTCAAAAAGAACACCCTTTTCTATTGAAAAACAATCGACTAAGCACAGGATCGCAAACTCTTGGCATCAATGCGCGTCCTATTCCAGAGCTTAGAGTAGCTCTGCCTCAATACTGGACGATTCCCGGAACTTGTGGTTGGGTGGGCTTAAAGGACATATTGCCTACGGAAAATTGACCGATAGTCGATGGGAACGCGATTTTACTCACCAGCAATCTAAATATACCGATCGGTGTGCTTTACCATGATAAGGCTGGATATTTAAAAATACAGAAGCCGTCTTCACGTTTTTCTGCTGAACTCGGATTGAAATAGGGGCTTTGTTTGGTGGACAAAGTTACTTTCCTCAACGTGATGGAACCGTCCAAACTATGAAGAATAGTAGCAACTTTTCAAGCTTTTTCCATGCATTAATACACTGGTGGAGCCGATGTGCCTGAACAAGGAACGTTTCACTAACGCCCAAGGGGACGACTTAGGTAGTTGGGTTGTTCGGCTGAATTATGAAGCACCGTCATGGCGTTTGGGTCTTTATCTGGATAAATTCTTTGAGGATTCTTCAGGAATGATATTTGTGGATATGAAACGATTGGGGAACAGGCACCGACTGGCAGAAGCGTAAGTCGTCCCGAATGATGATATACGACTTTTTGGAAAGACCAGCTTCTCGGTCTTGAATTACACTTTTAAAGCGTGGGCGCTGGGTGAAGAATATTGTTTTCGAATATCTTTATACGAAGTATCAAAGTGGCTCAGTTTATCGCGACCATACGATTCATTTGAAAGACGATATTGGCGGTCGCGACGAGTATTATAACCATTATATCTACGCAGGTTGGCAACATTGGGGACAAGTTATCGGCAATCCGCTCTTCCGTTCACCTTTATATAATAAGGACGGTAGCATTAATGTTGACAACAATCGTTTTGTATCTTTCCATCTTGGCTTTGACGGACAGCCCACGAAAAAGCTTGATTATCGTATGCTTGCAACTTATCAGAAGGGATTTGGAACCTATAGCAAGCCTTATTTTTAAGGCAGAACACAATGTTAGTATTTTAGTAGAGGGAACATATTGCTTACCTCAACAATGGAAAGTTACTGCAGCCTATGGTGCCGATTTTGGCCATATTCTCGGCTCACATCAAGGTGTTCAGTTTACATTATCTAAATCAGGAATTTTTAATTTATGAAGAAAAATATAGTCTCTCTGCTGTGTTTTATAGCAGCTGCTTTCGGATTTACATCGTGTGATGGCTTAGAAATGTCGCAGAATGGGAAATTAGAAGGTTATTGGCATATCGTAGAGATTGACACATTAGCCACAGGCGGTGTTCGTGATATGTCGAAAAGCACGCTCTTTTTAGGTGTGCAAATGCAACTATGAGCTTTTTATGATTCAAGCTCTACTATTGCAAACCTTTTTCTCGCATTTTTGAAAAGGGAGAGTCAACACTTCGTATTTACGACTTCTTCCGCGACGATAGGCTGGCAGGAGACCATCGGGAAACCGATACGCAGGCTACACGACAGTATGGCATTAACGATTTAAAACGAAACGTTTGTTATTGAGCATCTGTCATCAAAAACGTATGGAATTAGAAGTAATACATTAAAAATTAAGTTTATAAAACTATAATAAGTCCTTCTCACAATTGGGTGAGGAGGCATTTTTACAAAACCTATTTAATAATAAAAAGCAATACCGTTGGAACGTTGTGTCCCAACGGTATCGTTCGTTTTCACAGAATATCTTACCAAAAACAATGTTGGTAAAGGTCTTTTGCTAATATCTTGATGTCGAACCACCAACTGCGGTGTTCAAGATAATAAAGGTCTAATTCTAGCCGTCGTAACATTTTTCCATAGTGTCAGTATAACCATTATATAATGTGGCATAAGACGTAACACCAGGCCTAATTTGGTATAATTGCGTGTAACGAGGGTCTTTTTCAATGATTTTTTTCGATGTAATACTTTCGCTCTGGCCTCGGACCGATGAAAGCCATATCGCCTATAAAGACGTTCCAAAGCTGCGGAAGCTCGTCTAAATGATGTCTTCTGAGGAACTCTCCCACACGTGTAAGTCTGCTGTCTCCGCTTATTTCCAATAGCTGAGGCTCTCCTATGCTCTCGGCTCCCATGTGCATACTTCTGAACTTATAAATGCGAAAAGGTTTGCCATGAGCCCAATGCGCTCCTGACTAGAAATATAACGAGGCTTACCATCTTCAATGAAAATGGCCAGTCACAGCATATAAGCAGGGGGAGAAAAACACGATAAGACATATAGCGCTTAGCACACAATCAGAGCTCTTTTCATGATAGGCGTCCCTCCATTATTTTACGTTTTTATGGCCCTATTAAGACACATGTGCAAGGCGGTATACAGCAAAATGTCAACAACAACAACAATTGTAAAGTTATTTGACACCTCAAACATCATGATATTCAGTACCAAAAAGCGATGGTTATGGCCACAATAGCTATCAGCGACAGGTGCATAGTAAGCCCATATCGCATAAATTTATGGTGAATATGGGTTTTGTCTGCATGGAAAGGCGACCTATGGTTGCGCAATCGGTGTAAAAATAACCCTTACCACATCAAACACAGGAACAAGTAATAACGACAGTGCGAAGGGCATGTGACGTGGGTTAAAGGGCATGACCGAAGAGTTATCCATTGATAATTTCACTGACAAGAAGCTAAGTATAAAGCCTAAAGTAAGGCTGCCACTGTCGCCCATGAATATCTTTCGGTTCTTATTGGGGTCGCCAAACAAGTTATAATATAAGTAGGGTATAAGCACACCCATCAGTCCAGCAATGAGAATGCAATAAACGTATAGTCTTTCCTCGTAAAAGCATAAAGAAAAACCAGCTAATGCTACCTCGCTAATGCTGGCACAGAGACCGTCTATACCGTCAATCAAATTCATGGCATTCACCACAAATACTATCGTAAAAACAGTTAGAGGCATGCCTATCCAAGCTGGAATAGCGTCAATTCCAAATAATCCATACAGGTTATTGATATACAGGCCTGATGCAGGAAGAAACGATGCAGCAACAATTTGCACACCAAATTTAACTCGCGCTCCAAGTCCAATTAAATCGTCAATAACGCCTAAAGTATAGATAGTAAGCAGGCTCAACAGGAAGAATACCGACCAAAGATTTACCTGAATCATGTTTCCTTTGTACTCATAGCTCAGCATTGCAAGCGCAAGAATAAAGGCCACAAGCATGCTGGGTATAAACGAAATGCCACTAAGGCGCGGCACTAAGTTCTTATGAACTTTGCGCGAATTGGGGATATCGAAAAATCTTTCGTTTAAGGCAGAAATTCAGTATGTTAGGAATAGCGATAAACCCACAGAGTGCACTTATAATAAGAGCGCAAATAATGATTATGGATATAGCCATTTAATTTTTATTCATTATGCTTTAATAGTAAAACTATTATTACTATAAATTATTGTGTAAACATCAGTTAAAAATGTTAAGAAAATGTCGTTATGCTGGTGTGACGACAGCCGCCATACACATCGTATGGCGACCGTGATACAACGTGTACTGCGGCCGTCACATGATGTGTACTACGACCGCCGTACGTTCACCAAAAGTTTGTAATGATAGCAGGATATTGACTGATATGACAGCAACATGCATTTAAAATTGATATAGAAAGCAAATATCAGACAATAAAAGCGAACAAATGTAAGTTATTGAATATAAAGAATAGCGTTAAATGAAAGTATCAATTATAACCGTAACCTATAACAGCGCCAAAACCATAGTAGATACTATCGAATCGGTGCTTCAACAAACCTACCCCCATATAGAGTATATCGTTGTTGATGGTGGCTCAAAAGATGATACCATAGAGCAAGTAAAGCGTTTTTGAAACCGCTTTTTGGCGACAGGCTAAAGTGGATTTTCTGAGCCCGACAAAGGTATTTACGATGCTATGAATAAGGGCATAGCCATGGCGTCAGGTGACGTAGTTGGTATTCTCAATTCGGACGATTATTTTACCTCAAAGCAAGTAATTGCCAATATGGTCAAAGCTTTTAATGAAGATATTGACGCCGTTTATGGCGATATTCATTTTATACACGACGACCAACCACAGAAGTGTGTGCGTTACTATTCGTCTAAGTGTTTCCGTCCGTTGTGGCTTCGCTTTGGTTTTATGCCTGCTCATCCGTCGTTCTATCTTCGAAAAAGTGTGTACGAAAAGGTGGGTAACTATAGGTTAGATTACCGTATAGGAGCCGACTATGAGATGATGGTACGCCTGTTTTACAAGTATAAAATAAAAAGGTAAATATCTTTCTCAAGACTTTGTAACGATGCGTATGGGTGGTGCCAGCACAAGAAAAGTAGTTCGAAGCCGACTAATTTTAATCAACGAAGATGTGCGGGCATGCCGTGAGAATGGCGTGTATACCAACACGCTGATGATATGTACAAAGTTTATTTATAAGTTTATAGGCTTACTACGTGCAGGCAGCAAGTGTGGCTCGTAAGGGTTGCCTTAGGGACCGTAATTGAAGCGAGGTCGAGTAGAAAGCCGTTGTTTTCTGATTGCGAAGAAACTGATTTACAGCACGTTCATATAAGTAATCGCGAGTGCAATTCGCCAAAAATATTATCTTCAATAAAGTTACGGTCGGCGTCCAAAAAGAAGGTTTGTTCGCAACGATGGATAGCTTTTCTGATAAAGTTCTGAATTGATATTGACGTCCTTGTAAATCTTTTTCTGTATATCTTCACTGTTGATACAGGTTTTCCAATAATCGCCATACTGATGAAAAACTGATGGCTAACGGACAGTTATTAAAGGTGTTGGCCTTGACGATATTGTCCTTTCCTCCGTGTATTTCTACTGCACCATATTGACTTGAACCGCATTTTTCAAAGAAGTTCCACTGATTTCGATACCCGATATCAGGGTCGTCGAGTCGAACTGCAGCCACTTTATGCCTATCGATTCCACCAATATTGCTCCAATAGTTTTCTATAATGGTACACCCCTAAATGATGGGTCGTTATACATATCGATAGCACCTTGATCATCGCTCACGCAAACGAGGTTTGCAGAAACAGGTTATGTTTAATAACCACATTGTTGCCAGCAATCTCTATTGCCGTTGTGGGCATATCGGTAAAAAGCATTATTAGTAATGGTAATACCGCAGCCCGTGAAGGTTACAGCGCGCTGAAAGGTATTGAGATAATAGCTAATATCGGTGAAGATATTGTTGTGAATAGTGTCGTTTGCAGCCCTCAAGGGTTTTTACGGTTACCGCCTGTAATATGATGCCATTGGCGCCAATGTGACTAAAAAGCAATCTTTTTACGACGTTCTGCTGTCCACCTTGTATGTGCATAGCGTCAGAAGCCATACAGCTTATTTTTGCATTCGGCTATCATACTGTTGTTTGCAATCTTGTAACAGTAGTGCGCGGTTGCCGTATAAAATGTCACCCCTTGATTGTAAACTGAGTTGAAGTTACTAATGCGCAGACAATAATCGTCTTTAAAATTCGACATTTTTAGGGTGAGACGTGAGGGTTTTGTGGTTTTCTTGCTTACCCAATAAATATACCTGTTTTGTCTATCTAAATAATATTCGTTGAGCGAATCGAGATACTCAAAGGCGTGTACAGCATAAAAAATTAGCCCTTCGCGGTAACCATAGTGATGACGTGGCGCTGCAGAGCATGATACTTTGTTGTTGCGTATCAACGCTTTGTACGCGTTGATATGAGTCGGCCCAGTTATAGCACCAAAAGCCAAGTAGCCATGCTTCTTTCTCGTTGGCTAAACTGTTTAATCGTTTGTCCGTAAAGCAAAAAGCGCCCTTCTTTGGCTGAATGGTCTGGTTCGGTGATAGGAGAGAGCAATACTCCTGTTTTTGATAAAGCCATTGTTGGGGTATCGAGCTGGCTGCAGACGAGTGCCATTGTGATACAGCTCGAGCCTGTTATCATCAGCAATAATGGGGTTGAGCGTTATATTTTGCAGGTACTTTCGCCCTTAGTAGTTTACCCTTAATAGCGTGGGGAGGTTTAATTTCTTCAAAATGTTGTATGCTTGTACTACAATCAATGATGGTCTTTCCTGTTTCAATGGCTTCAATTGAAAGTGTTCCCTCAATACCTTTGCCGTCAATTTCAACTGCCTGAAGCATGGTATAGTTTCCGGGAAAGTACATCAGTTTGACGTGACTGTGGGGATTATTGCGAAGATATGTAATACATTGCGTAAGCGCATAGGGTCGTAGTTTTTCCATGGCGCACGCTGCGTCCCTGTTGCTTATCGTTACCTGCGGACTAATATAAAACCTTTTCTCAACTGCTATAGCGTAGCTTGCCAGCGTGTTAGTAACCAACAGAGCGAACAGCAATATCAGTTTATAAAAATGTGGCAAGCGGTAATGATTCGTCATTTTTAGCGACTTATGAGGTTTTCATACAGTTTGTAGTACTCGCTGAAAGCAATCTTCTTTTCTGAAAAGCTTTCTGCTCGCGCCCTACATGCGGCTGAAAAATGTTTCCTTTCCACTGTGTTGTATCTGCTGAATAAGAGTAGCGACCTGCTCTATATTGCCCTGTGGAACAACAAAGCCTGTGTGATTATCAACAGCTTCAGGGCTTCCGCCAGTATCATAAGTAATGACAGGGGTGCCGCATGCTATGGCTTCGAGATTGGTGGTTGGGTAATTGTCTTCCCATGTAGGGTTAACATAGACCAGCGCGGTAGAGTAGAGCGACACCAATTCGGCCACGTTCTGTGTGCGAGGTATGCCTATTATGCCTTGGGTAGGCTTTTAAGCTCACGTGTGCTGAGGCCAACCAGAACAATGCTATAGATTGTTATTGAGCAGGTTTCCGAGCTGAATAAAGTCGGTTAAGCCTTTATGGTACCAGTTAGAAGCCACACCCAATATCACGTTACTTGCGTCAGGATATTGTATTTTTGCCGTATTGCAGATGAATGAGAAGCTGGACAGAAAAGCGAGGTGTCAATACCATTATGAATGGTGAGCGTATTGACGTGTCGTAAAAAGGATTGTTTAACCTGCAGTTTCAAAGCCAATTGCTAACGGGAACTAAAGTGAGGTTCTTTACCGATAGAAAGGCTTTTGCTTGTCTTCAAAATTTTGGTATGACCTATCTTTAAAACCAGCTTTTTGGGATATGTTTGCAAATTAGGACATTTTTCGCAATGAGTCTTCCACTTTTCACAATGAATGTACATGTAATGTGCGCAATGTCCTGTGAAGGCCCAGCAGTCGTGTAGAGTCCAAACGGTTGGTATTGCTGCTTGTTCCAAATATTTAAACAACATGGGATAGTTAAGATAATATCCATGTATGTTATGTAAGTGTATTACATCAGGCTGTACATGGGCCATATATTCAATGAGCCGTTGAGTAGCCTTTTTCGACATAAGCCCGTGATTATCCAGCAGGCGACTGCCCAATCCGTGTATTCGTTCATCCCAATCGCTGCCAATGCGATAGAGTTCAGATTGACTTGGGTTCATCCATCTGCCGTAAGCAATGTAACTTTCCCACCCATTTTGCTGGACAACCTGCCCAATATTTTTCAGCTATTTTGCCGTGCGAACCCCAATTGGCTGTAATATTGATTTTGCAGAAGCCTTTTTCTTGTTCTTCATACTTGATTAAAAGTTTTTCTTACAGCTTAAAAAGTAGAAGAGATGTCTCTTAGGCCAGAACGGCTCAAAGTGGCGACGGTTAATTACTTTGCCGCTAAAAGAGAAATAGTTCTTATAATCTGATTGCGAGAACACGTAAGGATAGCAACTGCATGCTATTTCAATTGACAACTCGTTAGCCTCAGACAGTTTGCCGTATGGGAAAGCAAAATAAGTGCATGGCAGCCCTGTTTGCTCTTCGATAATGGCTTTGCATGAACATATTTGATAACGCAGAACAGTCTCATCTGTAGTATTAATCATGTAATGGTCCATAGTATGTGCACCGATAATATGGCCTCGATGAGATAGTTCTTTTTATCTGATTCCAGCGCATGGGGCGTTTGTGGTGAGTCAGAACAATATTTTCATTGAAGTTTTTCAATATATTTCGTCATCACCTTCAACATAGTTTGGACTGATAAACGAGGCAGGCATTCACACAAATTCCTCAAGAATGGGGCAAAAATAATCATAGCATTCGGAAAAGCCGTCGTCGAAAGTGAAAGCCACTAATGGCTCTTTAGGCTGTTCATGCTGAACTATTTTCTGAACGGCATCTTCAAATTTAATGAACTTTACATACTTTGAGAGTTCTTGAAGTAGGGCACGAAAGGTTTCAGGGTTCGGCCTCTTTTAATATGCGATGCCCGTTAAGGATATGTACTCCAGGCTGTGGTTTGCTGAAGTTTCCGAGTATATTTAGTGCAAAAATTTCGCGCAAATGACCTTTATTTTTAAAATATATGCTGTCTGTATTTGTTGGCATGATGCTAGCTTTATATGTTATTGGTTTCGTTTAAAAAGTATAGCCTCGGAAAGAAAAAATACTTCTCCTTGTAAAAACTTTAAAGGTAAATAATCTAAATTATCAATTAAAAGGAAATATGATTTTTGAGCACTGGATATTTGTGCATTAAAAGTTTTCTTTATTTGTACTCTAAATTTCCAATTCCATATCTGTTATCAATAAAGACCCTCAAAACGATAGGCATTATTGAACTGTTGAATGGCAGTTACATTTCTATCTGCACGTAACACAATATTGTTTGGATATATTCCTGCTTTTTGTTTGGGAGCCAATGAATCGAATATGTTCAAGATCATTGAAGAATGCAAGTCCATTTACTTGATATACAATGATGTCTTCTAATGGCGTATAATTAACTTGAACAAAAGGCTGTATCATTTCTATAGTTAATGATAATTTCCTCTTTAAGAGCATATCGTCCTGTACCATCATGCTTCTCAGTGCTTTACTTGCCTGAAGCAGATTGGTTGTTTTAATAGTTATAGAGACCCCATGATTTTGTCATTTTAAAGTTAATTGGTTTCCCATCAACATATACTTGTTTGCTTTGTTCATACGCAGTAGCAATGGCATTATTATCTGTTTGGTTTGCATATCCATGAAAACCTCCTGTAAAAATGTCTGTTGAGAATGTGCAAAAATCACCATCTGCATTATGAATTACTCTAAAGCGTATGGGTTGTATATTATCTGTTAGATGGCCAAATATAGCGATTAGCATCTATATCTTTATAAATATTAGCGCTGTCATTATGTTGATAAATAAAAAAATATCCTTTAAGTCAAAATTGAAGTTTGGTGTCCTTAATTTTATTTGCCAAAACGATATGATAACTGTATGCTCCTTATTTAGGCCTGTATTTATATTGCTAATGTATATGGTTGCTGCATCTTCACCATTAGGGAAGCTTTTCTCCTAAAGATTTGTAATGGCATTCATATTTTTTCATGAGTTCGGGTTGAGAGAAAGGAATATCTTTCTCACAACTCGTGATAATAAACACATAATACATAGTAATACCCATAAGAAAATTATATTGCTTCATTCTGTTGTAAAATTTTGTTTATAACCTTTATTTGGTAGTGAATATTCCATTTGTCATCAATTTCTTTTAAAAGCAGCTTCCCGTGTTTTACTTCTTTTCTTCGGGTTGTTTTTGTGGTCCATTTTTAATAGAATCTGGGTCATACTCTGTAGATTATCTTTCTCAAAGAAATCGCCTATTACACCTCGGAATAATAGCCTCAAACTCAGGATTTTTGGACATGAAAAGTTGTTATGTGTGATAACAGGACAGCCAAAAGAAAGAGAGTGAATGGCCGTAAGACCAACATTTCCTGGCGATACGCAAACGGCATGCATCAAAGAATAGTTGGCCGATAATAGCATCATCATAACATGGACCATACATCCACACGTTGGCTTGTAGTCCACATTGTTCGGCATATCTTTCTAAATGAACCTCCTCTACGTCTTTTTCCGATGAAAAACAGCATTGACAGGACGTCCTGCGTCTTTGAGCATTTTCATACTGTCAATCAATCATTTCAAGTTTTTCCACTTTTTGTATTCGGCCACAGTATATAATGGTAGGAGATTATTATTAAAGTGAGAGCTGTATACGTTGCTTGGTTGAAGGGTAGCGCGTATAGCTTTTTCTTTATCAGAGTCCATCGAGGTTGGCAATACAATATATTTTATTTGGATCGAAGCCTATTTCCTCCATAAGACGCATTGCATACCTATTATAGAGCATAAGTGTACTAAACTGTTTATAGAATATTTTCTTAATGAAACCTTTTTAACAGGCTTTCGCGACCATACCAACCATGTGTCCATGCGATGGTTTTTACCGAGTAATCTGCAAAGTATAAGAATAACCCATGACGATAGGCAGAAAGGCTCGCCGTCAGAATATAGTATTTATAGGGTTTAAATACAAGCTGAACACTTCCTTGCTGCCAATAGAACGGGCCTATGAAGCGGTTTTTTTCAACGTTTTGCGATATCCTGTAAGTATATGATAATCAAAAACCTTTAACTTGGTGTGGATATGGTCGCCAATATAAAAGTCGCAGCCAATCTCTTTATCTATTAGGAGAAGATAGGGTTCGCTGTAATGGGGGCGCAATATTAGTGATAAAACAGAGATTATTCTTCATCTTTAATAGAATTACGATTATCAATAGGGCATTCGGTACCAGCAATAATGATGATAAGAATCAGCAAACCGTTCGATAAAAATGTGGTAAATATAGAGGTGTTTAAGATGTATGATAGGGTGGGTAGGAAAAATAATGAGTAAGTCAGACATCTTATATCGATATGAGACAGAATTGATAAGATGCATTAAAAACATAAAATAATAGCCCTATAAACAGAACTCCCGAATATACCGCCTGCAGCCATACCATCAGTTAAAAAGAGGTTTGCATTTAGCATTTTGGCTGCCATAAGCCACTGCTATTCCTAATGGCTCAGTTAAAAGGATACTTATTGGTAATGGCGTTGACAATGTTGATATGAGAATAATATGTAAATGGATTGTCATTGACACAAAAGAAGCGAAGGTAATACTGACTGAGCCAACCAGCAACAGCCGATGTGCGTAAGATGACAATAAAAACCAAGTGCTAATTGGAGTACCTCGTCTTTGAGTAAGACAATAATAAGGCTTGATACGGATAGAAAATACATGAGAAACGCATGCAGTTTGCTGTAAATAGCATTTCTTTCTTTCCTAATGACGAAATAAAGAACAATCAAAGCAAAAGGCATAAAGAAAGTTAGCTTTTGCATATCTATCATAAAGAAGAAAGTAAGCTCCAATAACGATAGCCGTTTTTATCCATTTGCTTTTCTGATAAATAGTTAACCAAAAAGAAAAGGATAAAAAGCCTCCAAAGAGCCATCCTTTGATATAAGCCAACAAACCACCGCCTGCATTTTCTGAATTTTCGGCTCGAAGTTGATACATCAAGTCAGATTGTGTGAAGATATTAACAAAATGCATGGAGCCTGCACTTCAAAAAGCAACAAGAACAATGGTGAGGATAATCGTTATGGCTTGTATCCATTTGAACGGGATAAGTGGCTCGATGATGATGTTTCTTAAAGAAGGGTCTTTGCAGTGTTGCCAATATTCAAAAGAAGAACAAAGATAGCGCAAAGCAGAATTCCGTATCCATACATGGTGAAGAACCTATATTCCACATGGTGAACAGAGCATGGATAAAAGGAATATACACTAACACGTATAGGAAGATGCCACGAAGATAGGTTTTGTATTCTTTTTATAAAAGAGAATGGGAATAATTGATAAGATAGCCCATGATAGAAATTTATCAAGGGTCATGTCAATATATCAATTCCCATATAGTAAAAAGCCTGTATACAAACTCACGGAAGGCATAGTCGTATACTAAAATATAAATCAAAGCACATATAATGCGCAGATTATATTATTTGCATTAAATATGAATCCAAGTATCTTCTTCATAATAGAGCAAAGCCTTATAGTTAATATGATAGAAGATAAAAATCCACAGAGGAATATACGTTCTGAAGCTTTTTGATACTAACATCTCCTAAACAGAAGTATATGTGTATACATAGCCAAATTGACCATTGAACCACAGAAAGCATATACGGAAAGAATAAAAGTAGATATCGCGACTAACAAGACATCCTAATAGGATTGTGCCAACAGCTACGATAGAATAAGCCAAGTTATAAAGGAATAGTACTTTCTGTTTATTGAGATATCTGAAAAGCGGTATGAGAGGTTGTGTGAGTATAGTAGGAAAAGACCAAAATGCTAAACATAAGGAAATATCTCCAGCAGTACTCCATTTAGAACCTAAGAACAACGTGACAACCTTGTCACCACCACATGCGAGAAAGAGCATTGGAATAAAAGAAATAAGTGCAACAATCTTTCCCACCTGTAATGTGCTTCGTTGTATATTTGTGATTTGCTCGCTATCTTTATCTGAACAAAGTTGTTCGTAATATACCCTTCCTATAGCAGAGCCAACAAGACTCATCGGTAACAAGAGTAGTTGAAGGACTATAGAATAGCAGCCTATAGTTTCTTTGTCAAAGAATGCAACTAAAATAAGCAGTGGAATATTAAAGCCTGCAAAACATAAAAAGACTTGATGGGGCATCAAATAGAGCGAAGTTTTTGTATTTAAACAGAATACTACGCATCTTATTTATATCCCAACCCCAAAAGTTTTTGCTTTTCCAACATGAATAATATAGAACAATAGAAAGACAAAGGTGGCAATTTGGGCAAGGGGTTGTTTCTAATATTAGTCCATTAATAGCAATCAACGAGACGATGCCAAAAGAGCATTCTAAAAGCCTGCCTGTGTACCTCCTAAGATAGCGTTTTCGATAGCAATGCCAGAATATTTCCCATATCAGGTTTGCACATATTACTAAACACAGTGTGAATGGCGTAGGCTATTAAATATACAGCCAATAGGGTAATGGGAGGAAAGTTGAGAGAGAAATATGCTCAGCTTGCCCAATATAAAAAGATTAATGCGGTAAAAATGTAACGATAAAAAGCTATCAGTAAGCATAAGGTTGAAACATAGGAATCTCTTCTTCTGTGGCTTTTTACGATAGTATTTTCATATCCAGCAAAAATAGAAATAGTAAGAATAGAAACAAAAGATGAAAAAGATTCCCCACTCACCGAACTCTGCTTGCGTATAAAGGCGTGACAATACAGGTGTTACAGCCACGGGTAGCAGGGAACATTAGGATATTGCTTGACGACATTTTTCATGGTGTTAAGCAATAAAAGAGCTTATCTTTATTCTATCTATTATTCGTTTCAAATTGGTAACCTTTAGTTGAAGGAACATAGTACATGGTTATTCCCCGACGACCAAGTTCTAGCATTATATCGAGACATGGCTTGGAATCAAATACTTTTATGAGCAGATTAGATATTTTTTTCTTCTTATAAATATCAGCTCCGAAGTGCTAATGAGTGTCTGTTCGTGAGTTCTTCTCTCCAAATCGCCTTCAATGCATGTAGTAAGATTCAATGTTTTCCTTGTTCGTTGACATATTGATAAGTCTTTTCAACAGTGAAGAATTGTTGCCAGTATGGATAATCTTTTGTATAGCAAAAGCTTCCACACAATGGTCAAATGTTCCTATATAATGGGAGTCGAGACCAAGAGTAAATACAAGCGCATTTAAACGAGTCATTCTGTACCAAGGAGAATCTTCGTCCCAGCAATTAATACATCTGTGGTGATCTTTTATCAACCAATCAGCATGCTTTCCCCATGCACAGACAGAGTGTTGTACATTAATACTTCGTTTCACTTTGGGCTGTTTTCTAAATGTTTCTGCCATATAGCCCGCAAAAGTCTTATCTGTTTGTGGATTAAATATGCAGTCTTTACTTCTCTGCATTTTTAGGATTGGGAAAAGCAGGCATCAATAATGTACCTTCAGTGGTGATTACAGATTGTATTTTTGTATAAGTTCTTCGGCGCTTCCTGTGTAATTGTAGAACTCTTTCATGGCAGAATGAACAGCATACAACGCTTCCTTTTGTCATTCCAAATTGACACATGACCTCTATAATATCATCGGCAGAATACTTCTGATGATATATTAACATTCCCTAGTCGCTTGTGAATATCTTTCCTTAATAGAGAAATATCCTTTTACGCCTGTGACTTTTTGAATGCTAAACCAAAGGGAGGTAAGAAGGCTCGTAGACATGTTTCGACTACGCAAATATCTTTGTAATATCTTTCCGTATTACCCAAATAGTTAGGAAAAATAATTGTAAGAATCTCCATAACCAGTACGAAAAATCATACGTTTTTGGGCCTGCAGGTTTGGTGGGAACAGAAGCTCCTTTTCAACACGGTGAACACAGGAGTTTTTCTTGTAGTTTCGCTCTTGCGGCGTCATACTGATTCTTAGCATTCGAATAGGTGTTGAATTTTAATTGCATATCGTTTTTCTAAATCTGCAATTTTTGATTGAACAGACTGTAATATAACGTCCTGATTGGCATCTGGTAGGAAGCATATATTTTGCCTTGCACGTTCATAACTGGCTTGTGCTTCGCCTACTAACTGTTTATAATATGCTACATCTTTCCGTGCTTTGTCTGTACGATAAGCTGTGATATGTTGTTTCAGTAAACTGCTAACAGAATCAGCCAGTATTTTTACAAGTTAATGGATCTTGTGCAGTTGTTGCAATGGTAATTACGCCATCTTTCGAATCAACTTTCAGTGAGATATTACTTCTGATGGCTTCTACTACTTTTACTTTGTCTTTTATTCAGATAGTAGGGAGATATTTTATCCATCTTTAAAGACTTTCTTTTTACCAATTAGCGTGCTCCACCATGGTTCTTTTTGCCGATTGGCCAAATAATCAAAAATAGGAATATCTTTTTCCCGTCAATGGTTTGTATCTTGATAGTGAACAAATCAACAATAAATTTATTATCTTCCATTAGCTCAGGGATAGAGCAAAGGGTAGATAGCGTCTGAGCTTTTTATCTGTGACATATCAAAGCCTAGTGAAGAGGCCAAAGAGCCAATGGCCCCTGAAGAGCCCCCATTCTCTACTTCTGGGGCTAACTTTTGTATCAGTTGAATAATATCTTGGTACACAAAGTATGATAAAAAAACAGAGAACAAAAAGCAATTGGAAGCACTATAAAATAAAAGCAGTTTGTGCTCTCTTATCTTTTTGAAAGATTAAGCGTAGGTCTATGACAGCTACTTCTTTATTGTCGTTCATATCTAATATTAATCAGGGAAAGTTTAACTTTTATCGGTTTAATCCGTAGCTTATTTTATCACATTAGCTATGGTTTGCTATCATGGCTGCGATGCTAGCCATGCCTGAACCAAGACTCATTGTTTCAGCCATTGACATTTTACGTGTTATTTTTATTAGGCACAACTATTTCACATCCTGGTTCAATTTTGATACCTGCTTTGACTTTTTGCCACCATGCCATTCATGTAAATAACGTATGCTCCGCTCTTGCGTGCATTCTGGGCATATCCTCCTGCTGCATTAATATAATAACTTGCTCCTTTACCTTTTTGGAAAGAAACAACGTTAGGATACATTACTGCGCCATTAATCTTAACTGTAGCAGTATATCGTGGCAGAATAAGACGGTCGCCTGCACGTAGAACCATATTTGCATCGCTTTGTGGATCGTTTATTGCTTTATCAAGTTCTATTCCTACAGGATAGCTGTTAGGCACTTGAAATTTTTCAAGTTGACTTTTAGTTGCTTCAGAACCTACTTGCATGATGTTACTGTTTTGCGAACTTGCGGCAAGTTGTAGAAGTTGTTGTTGTATGTGTTCTTGCTGCATTTTTATAAGCAGCTTCCATACGAGCCTTTTCTGCCTCGTTGGCCTGTCGTTCAAGACGTGCTCCCTTAATATAAGCAATATCAGTAATACCTCCTGCAGCTTTTTAGTAAGTCAGTAAGACGTGCATTACGCTTACTTAGCGTGTAAGTTCCTGGGAACTGTGCTTCTCCTTCTATAAAAAAACATTTTGCTGAATGGAGTAAGAAGGGTTCTTACGCACATAAACTTCATCGAAAGGTTTGTAATACAAATCCTGGCTCACCATCGATTACAAACCCTTCTTTCAAAGAGAAGGTGTAATTATGAGCAATGATACTATCTGTGGTTGTAGCGTATGGTGATACTACACGGCGTGCAACGTCAACTTTTTACAGTCGATGCATTATCTTTTAAACCTCCAGCTTGCAATACAAGATCTTCCAAGGTTTCATCATCAGCATATTTGTAAATGCCAGGATATTGTACCTCCCTTGTATGGTTATAGTACGTTCAGACATAGCTGTCTGTTTGGTGGGAATAAAGAGGACATCGTTTTCTTTCAGCGGAATATCTGCTACAGCACCACTCATTATTCCTTTTATATCAATGGGTATTACCTTTAGTGTACGGTCATCTTTCATTCGATGCATTACGGCACGATTAGTAAAAGCGTCCTCTGTTAGTCCCTCGGCATGCTGAATAAGTGTTCGCACACTGTTGATACCGTCACCCAATTGGTACATTCCTGGGCGAAATACTGCACCCTTTATTTCGACGGTGTTTCGATAGCGAGGCAGAATAGAGTCGACACTGACACTATCGCCATCAGCAATGCGAAAACTGTTCATATCAAACTCTTCAACATTGAACACTGCATATTCGCGTCCCGTTTTTCGGTTTACACGAACAGCCTTTGTATAAGCGTCACCAGTAAAGCCTCCTGCATATTTTAAAAGCGTTCCCACACTCTCGTTCTTCTTCATTTCATAGTACATCGGACGTTTTACTTTACCTGAAATATCTACTAGACAATCGTATGGTCCTACAGTAATTACGTCGCCATCATTCAGCCTTACATTTCCCTGTCATCTTGCCATTTAATATGTAATCGTAGATGTCACAAACACTAATGAGCTGATTTTCTACGATATATTTTAATGTTTCGCAACGTACCAAGCTCATTAGTTCCACCCGCCATATACAAGGCGTGGAATACAGTAGCAAAGGCCGATAAGGTATAGGTACCTGGCACTTTCACCTCTCCCATAACATTAACAGAGATTGTGCGGGTTTGTCCTAACGATAGGCTGATACGGCTACTGCTATATCGACTACCAAGTGTGCTGCGAATACGTGCTTTAGCTGCCGTCACTGTGAGTCCGCCAACCTGTATAGGTCCAAATCCTTCTATAACAATTTGTCCATCAGGTGATACTGTGCAGTCAAAAGTTTTTGTGATGCACCATAAACGTCTACTGAAACAGCATCGCCAGGTCCTATACACCATAGCTCTGAGGTGTGGCTATATTCATAGCAGGCTCAAAGGTGAGATCTTTATTGTTAAAAGATATCACGACCGAATACTTTCTTGTTTTTATCTTCTTTTTCTTCAGAGTCTCTCGTTCTTTAATTTCGTCAGGGGCGATAGTTCGTTTTTGAATTTGAATAAAGTCCTGATCGTTTTCGTCATATTCTTTTGCCATACAGTATTGCCTTGTATACGTTGTGTCGTTGTAGCTGTGCGTTTACGATTCATTGTAGCTGTTGCTTTTTATCGACTTCAGCCTCTTCTTCTGTTTTCTTTCCATTGTTGAGTTCTCAGCCGTGAGGTAGGGTTGGGTTGTTTTGTTCTGCGTTTCCTAACCCTAAGTTTTGTTTCTCTCGGTCATACATTTTCCTAACACGCCTTATCTGTGAAATGTCTACACCGTTTTGCATAAGTCTGGTAACAATTTTCGACTGTGGCGTGCCTTAGCCACCTCTTTCTGTACGAATTCGGCAACTTGTGAGTCAGTCATTGATGACTGGGCCATGATTTTTCGTAGAAATCATGCTGAGAAGCATGACAAAAACAATGAGTCTTTTTCATTAATGTGTATTTTATATATTCTCTTAAGAGTATATTTATCTAATAGTAGTAACCCTTATTTTATCTAAAAATATTGTATGTACTGCAAAAATACATAAAAAGTGTAACATCTTACGGTTTAGATGTCATGATGATAAAATTACGAATAATCACCTATATTGATATTCTTTAAAGCGAAGATATAACAGAATAGAATGTAAAAAAATTATATCTGTTGGCAGCTAAAAACAGCTTTATAAATGAAAAAAATATATAGTAATCTATGCTTTATTACGCTGAAAATATATATATTTGCAACGTGAAATGGCCTAAAAGAGCGATAGTAAGGGTTGCATTACAGATGCTTTAAGACTTAGTTATAAGCTTTATTTAGCCTACTCATTTAATTATATATCATACTGGGGTTGACTGGATTTGACAGCAGATGAAGTGGTATGTAAGCACGCGGAGCCTCGTTGGCTTGCTCCTTAAACAAAGCGATCAAAAATTTAATTGGCGAAAACAATTACGCTCTCGCTGCCTAACTGAAGTACAGTAGGTTACTGGCTTTATCGCGTTACAAAGGTAATGCGACGAGACATCGCTCCAAAGATGTTTTTCCGAATCTAAGGAATTAGCGGTGCAGAACAATCGGGAATAGCTTTCGCAAGCCTCATTGTGGAAGTGAAAATAAGAGGATAAGGGCGTAGTTGGTGGTCCAGGTCTTGCGTGTCACGAAAATAAAAGGCTGGAATAAGCGTGTAGAAAGCATATGGTTTCGCTGTTTGGACGTGGGTTCGAATCCCACCAGCTCCACTTGATGTACTCTAAACAAGAGTTTTTAGGAAATTGATTAAATCAGATAATCGTCGTAATCTCAATGAGTTACTGACGATTATTTGTTATATATATCCCTGTTTGGGAGTACATACAGATATCACCAAGTCGCTCAAAAGACTCCCAGCTGGCTACAATATGGCTAGGGAAAAATCATCTTTCTAAAATTGTAGCCAGTGATACCATACAGAGTACACATAGATACCGTATACTTTTATTGTTATTCAAATAATTATGTCGAACTTTTGCAGCTAGTAAAAACAATGCGTAATCTCACCCGTAAAGCGGTACGAAACACATTTTACTTCTGCATTAAAAAACTTGTAAGTATGAAGAGTATTTTTAGAACAAGCTTCTATTTGCGAAGCAATTATTTGAACAAGGAAGGAAAAATCTTCAGTTATGATGCGTATTCATCTTAATGGAGAAAGAGTAGCTCTCTCAGTACAACGGGGGTTAACGTTGACCCAGAAATGTGGGACAGTACATTGGGTAAAGTACGAGGACGAACTAAGGAGGCTTTGGCTACCAATGCCCAGCTGACGAGCATTAGCACTGACCTTCAGGTAATATTCCAGCGCTTGGAATTTTCTGAAGAGTTGAGTTTAGAACGGATTAAGTCTGAATATTTGGGCAAGCGTGAGGCTATGGAAACCATACTCTCATTGTTTGCAAATATAATAATGATATGTATGCACAGATAGGCTGTGGTGTAAAGTAAGGCAAACTATCGCAAGTTTGATATATATAAGCGCCACTTTACTAAGTTTCTTGAAATAAAAATATGCCCGAACTGATCTTAATGCCATAGAACTTACACCTATCGTTATTCATGATTTTGATATTTATCTTAGAACAATAGTGGGACAAAGTTTTAACACAGCTATTAAAACCTTAAAAAACGTTCAAAAACCGTCATCATATTTTGGACGTAAGGCTGGTGTATTCAATCATGATCCTTTTCTCAACATCCACTTCAAAAACCAAACGAGGTGGATCGGGGATTTTCTTACAGATGAAGAGATTGATGCCATAATGCACAAAGAATTTGCTACGCAACGACTGGTCAATGTTCGAGACATATTTTTATTTTCATGCTTTACAGGTTTAGCTTATGTTGATGTTGCCAACCTTACAGCTGACAATATTGTACGTTGTCAAACAAAAGTGCACAACTTGAGTTCCAATTAAGTTTGGGGTTTTAGTTTGAATTATTAATAAAAAGTATATTTGCACAATGACAACAAAAAAAGAATTTTCCAGTAAGTTCTCTCAGCATGGTTCTTCTGAATCCTTTATTAAAGGATATTCGTCGTAACACTAAACGTATTTTCACTTCTGAACAAAAGGTTTTGATAGTAATGGAAGAAATCCGTGGCGAACAGAGTATTGCTGAACTCTGTCGTAAATATAGTATATCCGACAGCACTTACTACAAATGGAATAAGGAATTTATTGAGGCTGGCAAAGCTCGCCTTGATGGTGATACCGTCCGTGAAGCAACGAGTGATGAGGTAAAGGAACTTCGTCATGAAAATATTCGCTTAAAAGAAGCCCTTGCCGATTTGGTAGTTAGATATGACGTTGTAAAAAGCTTGAAACTCATCGAATAAGTCCTATGCATGAATCGTATATACGTTATAGCGAGGAATAGAAAGAGGTATTGTTCTAATAGTAAAGCGTTCAGAGCCTGAGTATTGTTCAGGCACTTAAGCGTTTAGGAATCCCTAGACGTACCTTTTTATAATTGGTATAAGAAATATGCTATAGGAGGTTTGAATGCTCTCAGAGCAATACATTACAGAGCACCTACAACGTGGAACCGCATACCTGATTATATTCGACAAATAGTGGTTGAACTTTCTTTAGAGCATCCTGAGCTCACGCCCAGGGAATTATCAGTTCTTTTTATTGGAAGAGTCATATATTTGTTTCGGAGTCAAGCTTTTATCGTATTTTGCACGAAAAGGGTCTATTGGAACGTATGGAGCATAATTTTATCTTTGCAGCTGATGAGTTCCATCATAAGACTAAATTCGCTAATGAAATGTGGCAGACCGATTTTACCTATTTCAAAGTCAAGGGTTGGGGCTGGTATTATCTCTCTACGGTAATTGATGACTACAGCGGGTATATTATCCATTGGGAGTTATGTTCGAGTATGACTTCTGATGATGTATACAGAACAATAGATAAAGCAGATTGAAAAGGCTGGAGTTACACTTCCAGAATCCCTCCTTGTCTGTTATCGGATAATGGACCATGTTATATTGCTCCCTCTCTCAAACAGTATCTCTGTAAGGAATATAATATCCAGCATATCCATGGCAAACCCTTGCATCCACAGACATCAGGAAAGATAGAACGATATCACAGATCGATGAAAAAATGTGATTAAGCTAAATCATTATTTTTGTCCCTCTGAATTGGAAAAATGCTATCGATGGGTGGGTGAAATATTATAATGAGAGAAGGTTTCATGAATCGTTAGATAATCTTACACCCAAAGACGTATATTTAGGGCAAGGGGAGAAAATCAAAAAAATAAGAGAAATAATAAAAGCAAAATTCAATCAACAAAAAGAATTTTTGATAATAAAACAAGAAAAATATCAGAGTAAAAAACTACATTTGCAGTTGTGCACTTTTTGTTTGACAACGTACAGACAAAGAGGAACTTGACATAATCCTGCAAGAGTTCAACGAAAAAAATGGTTCAAGGGCTGGGACACTCACCCAAGGAGCAGAAAGTAAGCTCACAGCCATTGTCAATGCTGTTAAGCAGGACAACGGCTACATTACACTCATCGTGGGCAATCCAGATAAGCAAGCTGCAGAAGAGGCGCTGATAAGATTATCGATCGCATTGTGCGCAGACAACGCCAAAAGGATATGTCGCTCTACAAAGGAATATATGAACGAAGAGTTCAAAATCAATTTCCGGTCGCTGGTGACTAGGATGATTGAGACCCCTTCATTAGTAACAATAAAATAAAGCATTATAACATGGGATTACTTGATATTTTGTTCGGAACAAAGGCTGAAAAAGAACGCCTTAGAAAGGAACATGGGGCTGATCAAGAACGACTTCGTCTCGCTCAGGAAAAGCGTATTGCAGATGAGCGAGAGGCGCGTCTTACTACAAACAAAAGAAAGAAGAAGAACGACTGGCTCGATTGAAGTCTCAGCAGGAAGCTGACAATTCAACTACTGAATCAGTAGAATTTCTCAAGATTGATGGACGAGAAATTGTGGTTGATGCTGCAGATTTCAAGATTGATCAAAGAAGCTTTGAGATGCTTATAAGGCTCACGATTATCCCACTGCAATTGCAAAGTATTCCTTCTTGATTAGAAAGAACAGAAGTGCTTTTCAATACTATAAGTTTAGAGGAACCGTTTATGAGGGATATGGGTGATGATAACTCAGCCTTTAATGATTTTGCAAAGGCCGTAGATTTATGTCCTACGGACGCAGTAGCTTTATCGTTTGGCTATGGTTTTGTTACAGAAGAAAAGATCTTTAGAACAGCCATACAAAGTATCTTGAAGAAGCATATAAATATTCTCCACCTATGATAATCTGATGAGAATTATTATAACAATATCCTATTTGTACATAAGGGGTTATTGCTTGTAATTTATAAACTTCCTCACTCAATCTAATCGTGTAGAAGAAGGCTTAAAAATTACTAGATGAGAGTAATATCAGATTGCCCCGATTACTCATTTCTCATATTTTGTAAAAAGCTATTACATTAGCTAATAAAGGCGATTATAAAGAGTGCTGCATCAAGTGCAGAAAAAGCTTCTGCCTTAGGATACCCACAAGCAATGCTTTGCTGGGTCAGATAAAACAAAACTGCTGTGTCTAATTCAAATGATCGTTTTTCTGAAATGGTGATAAAGCATCCTTTAATCCATTCAATATTACTACAGATAAGGCTTTTGCAGAATACGACCCCTCTTCCAGATTATAGAAATGTCTTTGCGAGAGAATTGACTAATCTATTCTCTACGTTGAATGGTCACATGTCAGAGGATGCAGTTGTTACATCCTACATCTTTAATTTGGCTGAATCATATTATAATAATGCAGGGCTATATTCCTAAAATTTCCTTGGATGATATAATAGAGTCAGTTTATTCAACATATCAAAACACAAGCTACTACAATCCTTCAATAACTCTCAATGGTGTTAAGTATAAGGTTTATTTTAGCTTTACTAAATAGATAATCATTATGGCTATATAACTAAGAACGTACATTCGATGACAGGTTGTTGAGCTTCTACGACATTTTTCTAAATCAGTATATTCAAGATTAATGCTTAGAGCTCATTTACCTTTTAATGTCAAATGGAATATAGGTATATAAATAACACGCTTGGATTTAATCCCTGCATAAAAACAATACACTATGGGACTTTTAAATTTCATATTTGGCAAAAAGGAGGGAACAAAAACTCCTTCACGCACCAACAAGACAGCAATCCCTGTTTATACACAGATAATCCATAAAATGAAAAAAGAAAATTTTCATCATAATAATAAGCGTACTCTTTGTTTTTGCTCTTATTTTTATTTCTTAAAAGATAAGAGGGAAAATGAATTGACTAACAAAGGTAATCAGATTATCGAGAAAATAGAAAGGTTCAGGCTGGAACATCATAAGATTCCTAAAACTCTAGAGAAATTGGTTTTTACTAATGGCGAGGGATCAAATACATTATTTTATGATGTCGTAAATGATACAGCCTTTACACTATCATTTACCATATCTATGGATTACAATAAAACGTATTATTCGGATGTCAAACAATGGGAATATGGATATCGCGAATTGAAATTAAAAATAAGAATACTCGTTGGTTGAATTGGTAATATTCCAAATTTGGAGTTAAAGAGGTGAGTATCTGATTATCTGATTATCAATGTTTTTAAAGATAGGTTTAGGGAACAAAACTTGATTCCCTGTAAAGACAGCTATCATTTGTAAAGAATAACCGCTACCAAAGAGTTAATAACTTAATGATAGCGGTTATTTTGATGTTTATGAGGGGATGAAACTTGTGCAGAAAACCAATCTCAAGACTAAAAGCCATTATGGAGTACTTTTTAGATCACCGTCAGGTGCTCTATACAAGTTTATATAGGCTATTTAAGGTCCAACAAATCGATTTTATATGAAATTAGTAGCATAGCTGAAGTAAATAATGAATTATGTGGTGAGACAAGGTAAAGGGGGAGTAAAAAGAGGATGTATACATTTTGACACACCTCTTATACCTAATTATTTAGAACCAAATTGATTATCAAGTAGTTCTTCTGACAACTCCCAATTTGGAGCATTACTGGGTTATAATACCAGGGTCCCTTTTTCCCACTCATCTATAGTCATTTTAGCTGTTAGCGAGTGGATATTATTACCACTTGCAATACTTTGCAATATTTGCATAGCATTGCATTCAACAATAGGCAAAAAGATATTTTGCAGCCCACATGCGAGCACCAACAGATTCGCTATCTAGAAGTTTAGACAATTGCTTTAGGCTATTTGTCTCTTTTTAAATAACGAGCACTTTTTAGCTATTACCTGATAGCTTTTGTTTGCTTGTGCGTAATTACCTGTTTCTGTTGCTTCAGCATGCTTCTATCGCAGCTTCTTCAAACTTTCTATAAGCCGTTTCTATTTTTAAGATTCCATCAAATTTCTTTAATGTTTTAATTCCAAATTTATATTGAGCATCATAACTTTGAGTACTTAGCCATTGGCGTACCGTTTTACCACCAGTTTGTACGATCACAAAACAGCATCATTTTCCTTTATATGGCACTCTACTCAGTATATTTATTCAATCTTTCTATTGCTTCTTTATTAGTATCAGTACTAAATTTTTCATCCATCATTTTATGTATGGCAACAAATCTTTGTTGATTTGCTAATTGTGTTTTTGCTTATTCCATTTCTTTACCTTTTCAACGTATGTCCAGCCATCAGACAAAAAGACTAGGTGCCACTATTTCTGTAGTATCGAAATAATGAAAGTTTGTCGCAGAACAATAAAAACGCATACATCAACAATCCATAGAAGAATCTAAGAATTCTCTTCCACCACGTTCTATCTGACTTTTTATAGAGGAAAACAATATGCAGCCAATGCTATACTTGAAAAACATTTGTAATACTCTATTATTGCATGATTTTGCTCTGATGTTGGATATCCCATATAACTATATTTGTCTGAAGTACGAACAATTTGGTTTTACACTATATGAAAAAATCTATAGTCCGCTCAGGATATTGCACCTGCATTAGCAAAAAAATATACCCATTATTAGGGCATATATACACTCCTATGATAATTATAGAACCTATGATTTTTAACACTATGTGCTTTTGTGGCGTTGTTTTCACAGAATTGTAACTTGCCATCTTCATCATCGTGTAGATATAAATAACACCGAAGACATTGATAAGTAGGGAGACGCTTGATAAAATTGATCTTGTAGCATATAAAAACTGTATGGTTATGAAAATTCAATACCCCAGACTTACGATGTGTAAATATCTGGTATGGGTTTATGAGCTCGTAATTTTTTTGATTTATTTTGCAAAGATATGAAGTAATTTCTTTTGTTTTGTTATTTTTTTGTATATTATTTCTTCGAATTGCCTTTTTTTAATGTTTTGTTTTATACAGAGAATATACAAATAAAAATACGTTGTATAGAACATATCAAAAACGTTTAGTCAAGAACTTTATAAAGTAAAATATTAGGTTCAAAAATAGTATTTATTTAAAGGTTGTAAGCTTCGTGCGCAAAAGTGCCTATTGGGTTTAAGGGGTTACGGCTTTACAGTATAAAGTTAATGTTATTAGCATGGGTTGATGCTTTGTACTACGACCGTCGTACACGTTATACGACGGCCATAGTACATGCTGTATGTCGGCCGTGATACGATGTGTACGACGGCCGTAGTACATTTAACTTTACAACATGAACGGGTGACTAATACACCGTAAATAATCTGGTGGTATGGTGTATTTAGCCCAGTATAAAGTTGGCAATAAAAATAAGCGAAAGAATAATCAGTGTGGGGTTGAGTTGTTTGCTCTGGCCTGTACAGAGCTTCAGAATAACGTAACTCAATATTCCGAGACATATTCCGTCGGCTATGCTGTAACATAATACCATGGTAATCATGGTAATGAAGGCTGGAAAAAGCCTCGCTGATATTACTCAGGTCGAGAAGTTTCACGCTATCGAGCATGAGCACGCCCACCAGAACCAACGCACCGCTTGTAGCTGCTGAGGGAATGAGCATGAAGATAGGCGAGAGGAAAAGCGATATTAAGAAGAGCAGTCCAACAACAAATGAGGTCATGCCGCTGCGGCCTCCTTCGGCAACTCCTGCCGCACTTTCTACGTAAGTAGTGAGTGTGCTTGAGCCGAGAAAAGGCTCCACAGGTAGTGCCTATGGCATCGCTCATCATGGCTTCCTTGATATGTGGTATGCTGCCATCAGCGTTAACGATACGACTTTTTGTAAGCCAGTCCTACTAATGTACCCACGGTATCGAAGATGTTAACCAGCAAAAGCGAGATAACAACCATCATGGTTTTTGTAGTAAACAGGCCTTGAAAAATCGAACTTGCAGAAGATAGGACTAATGCTTTGGGGCATAGAAACAGGCAGCTAATGGTCTGGAAATTGGGTCACACCTAAAGGAATACCAATAATTGTGGTTGCAATAATACTGAGAAATAAGGCTCCTTTTCACCTTGCGTGCCATAAGAACGCCGCTCAATATAATACCAATGATGCCAAGAATAGCTGTAGGAGTGAACTTGCCTAAGGTGACAAAGGTAGCTGGCGAGGCAACAATAACACCTGCGTTCTTTAAACCAATGAATGCGATAAACATGCCAATACCTACCGATATAGCATGACGAAGGTTGGTGGGTATGGCGTTAAGAATAGCCTCGCGCACGTTAAAGAAGGTGATAAGTATGAATAACAATCCTTCGATAAGCATGATAGCGAGCGACTGTTGCCACGTGTAATGCAAGGCTTGACACAGTGTGTAGGCGAAGAACGCGTTTAAGCCCATGCTTGGTGCCTGTGCAAAGGGAAGCTTTGCCATTAGTGCAAGTAGGAGGGTTGCGATAGCCGAAGCAATGGCTGTAGCCGTAAACAGTGCGCCTTTGTCCATGCCCGTAATGCTAAGCACGGCAGGATTAACGGCTAAAATATAACACATGGTAAGAAAAGTAGTGGCTCCTGCTACTACCTCGGTGCGCATCTTCATTGACGATGCGTCAAAGCCCAATAATCGATTTAGAAACATTTGTATGCCAGTTTTATAGGTACAAAGGTACGCTTTTTAGCTTTACAGCCGAAATTTTTATTGTTGGGATAGTTAGTTATATATAAAAATATCTATATTTGCAGATAGAGAAATCTTTAAACAATAAACTAATGAACTTATTATTTAAACCTATTTGGGCCGTGTGTTGCGCCTAACGCTCGTGCTTGGCTCTTGCCAGAAGGTGGCAATTGACGGCAATGAGGGACGGTGGTAAAGAAAGTAAGACAGGCGAAAAAGGTAACACTTACCGTTAATGTGAATCAGATTGAGTTGGTGCCTTTCGGTGACATTTCTGCTGCAAAAACAAGCTTTTTAGTGATGTTACACGTACCACAAATGTGGCTGAGCTTGTCATCATTTGTGCTTTGCATTATATAAAAGATGGCAAAAGGGTGAAATATACTAATCAGAATGTGGGCAGCGAGAACTTTGGAACAGTGGCTTTTAAGGGTAGAGCCTGGGCGCTATAAGTTGCTGGTGCTGGCGCATAACGCAGAGAAAAATCCTGCAACAACCGATCCCGAACGTATTGCATTTGGAAAAGATGTGACCGATACGTTCTACGATTTTGAAGAGATAAACGTAGAGAATGCAGGCACGGTAAATGTTTTCTTTAAGGCGCGTGGTGGCTAAATTCCAGCTGGTAATGACTGATGTTGTGCCAGAAGGATTTTCGCAAGTTTACTGTTTTTACACAGGGAGGTGGCACTACTTTTCGATGCTGTAAAAGGAGTAGGGGTGACCGTTAATTCGCAGTACAAGTCGTTCGGACTAAGTGGAAGCGATGTCGGAAAATCGAAAACGTTCGAAATTTACACCTTTCCGAAAAGTGAAAAGATACACTTAATATGACAGTTGAGACGTTTAAGACTGATGATGAAATACAACGGAAAATAACTTTCCGTGTTCCTGCACGCCGCAATATGATATCGCGCTACAGCGGTAGTCTTTTGACGAAACGGCTAATGCTTCATTTCATATCAGCATGACGTCGCCCGACGAGTGGATAACTGAGGAGCACAGCCTAATTTTTATAATTTGTATAATGAAAAAAAGTTTTTAGTTACTGGAGCCAATAAGGGTATTGGCTTCGAAATTGCTCGCTATCTTGGTAAAAGTGGTTGGCAAGTGATTATGGGAGCTCGCAGTCAGGAGCGGGCAGAGGCTGCCATCAAACAGCTAAAAAGCTGAAGGTATTGAGACGGCAGGCTGGCAGTATGTGAACCTCTCTGATAATGATTCTCTGGAGGTTTCGGCAGCCGAAATCAGTAAGAATCACCCTGATTTAAATCTCCTTGTTAATAATGCAGGTATTCCTGAGCGATATGGAGGTGATGAGTTATGAAGCAAGTCTTATTGATGTTGCTGAAACGGTGCAGGTAAATTATATCGGAACGTTCTGTTTAACAAAGGCGCTTCTGCCGCTTTTGATGCAAAAACAAGGGTCGTATAGTCAACATAACGGTGCCTACAGAAGTAAGTCCTTATTGGCACCCTATGGCGTATGTGGCAAGTAAGGCTGCACAAAATGTGATGACGTCTATTATGGCAATGGAGTTTGATAAAAAGCAAATTCCCTGTTGAAATATTTGATATTCACCCAGGCGCTACGTGTACTGATCTGAATGATCATTACAGTGGGCCGGGTTCGCATCAGCCTGATGTGATAGGGGAAAAGGTTGCAGATATCATTAATGATGGGCAAAGGCATCAGGGAGAGTTTATAGAATTGTATCCCATTGTAGACGAAGGTCGCGATTAAAAGGATAGGGCCGTAGAGACGAAATGTGGTTTTTCTATGGCCCTTTTTCATTTTTATTTTTCTCGTTTTTCAAATAAAAAGTGTTCTGGTTGGTATAAGGAGATATGAAAAGATTTTCAGGAATTATTGTTGTATTATTATTTTTGTGCGTTGACATTTGTGCGCAAAAATCGAGAGTTATGGTTTGGGGTATTCCGTTTGCAAGCAGTAAAAAGGATTTGATAGCTGCAATTCAAGCGAATGCACCTGATGCAATGATTGTGGACGTACGTCAGCAAGGCAATTCCCTGCTGTGGCGAGCAAATGGTTTTCCTGATGAATATTTGCGCTTTGATGGCTTTAATGTGTATAGTGCTGCAGCAGAATTCACTTCTGATGATAAGCTTGCGAGGGCATATATTGGCTTAATTCCAACAAACGGAAAGAAAGTTTTTAAGCTCTATTCCACAGTAAAAAAGTACCTAACAGCTAAGTATGGCAATCCCCAAAGCGACTATGCTTTCTTTAAATCGCCTTATCATCAAAAGGGAAATGAGAATAATACTTGGGCTGTTATTGAAGGTAAATGTGTTTATTCTGCTTTTTGGACGGTACCTTATCGTAAAAGTACCATTACAATTTCAATAGAAATAACCAATGATAGACAGGTGGAGCTTTCTTTTGTAGATGAAAAAGCCAAAGTCTCTTCGCCTGTAAAACAGGTAGCAGAATAGCGTTTAGCGCTGTAAAGATTAGTATTTTATGCGGTAGTGCTTACAGTTTTGTAACAGAGATTCGTATTCCGTAGGATAAAGCTCAATCTTTCGCGGAATGAAACTTTATATTTTTAGATGTAAACCTTAGCAGTTCTCAAACTCATGCTCAGTGTTTTTAAGCTGTAAATACTAATATTTTGTAGATTGTAGATGAGTGTTTCCTAACCAGAATATCTAGTGTTTTCCTGCAGCAAATCAAATATAAAGAGTAAAATAAAAGGTAAAATAAAAAGCGGAGATTCTTATTTAAAGAATCTCCGCTTCTTTCCTTAAGGGGTGGAGGATGGGACTCGAACCCACGACATTCAGAACCACAATCTGACGCTCTAACCAACTGAACTACATCCACCGTATTTAGAAATACTTTGAGTGTTTCAAAGCGGTTGCAAAGTTACAGGGATTTATATGACACTGCCAAATAAATCCCATTCTTTTTCTTTTATTTTTTTATCCTGCACTGATTTGTTTCCTATCCTTGGAGAATTTATTCTATATTCCTTCAAGCTTTATTTCTCAACTCTTGGGGATTAATCGTATATTCCATTAGCGCTTGTTTTTCAATCACTTTGGAATTTATTCTCCATTCCGTTGGGTTATATTTTGAAAATCTTTCGGAAATAATTCTCCATTCCGTTAGGGTTTTTATTTTTAAACCCTTTGGAAATAATTCTCCATTCCGTTAGGTTTTATTTTTCAAATCCTTTGGAATTGGTTTCTTATCCTTGCAGAATTTATTTATTATTTTGCAGGTGCTGCTGGAGCAATGGGAGCCTTTTTGAGCATCTGCTGCAGGAGCTTGTGTTGCGTTATTGGTAGCTGCGCCTTGCGTGCCCTGTGCTGGTTGAGCGGCTCCAAATCCCTGTGTATTGGTAGGATTGGTTGTTTGTGTTTGTGTGGCCGCCTTCTCTAATACACTTTCTGCGGTTGAAGATTGAGGAGCAGTGTGTGCACAAACAATGCTAAAAGCTACCATTGTAGCGGCAAGAGCCCATGTCGCTTTTTCTACAAAGTCGGCTGTTTTGCGCACGCCCATGATGGCGTTTGAAGATGAAAAAGTTGCTCGCAAGGCCGCCTCCTTTGACTCTTGTATAAGCACGATGAAAGATCATCAGCAGTGAAGCCAGTACGATGAGAGCTACAAAAATGTGTACATAATTCTTTACTTATTGTTTTTATTATTTAATATCAATTTTTCGAGAAAAACGAATTTGGTCTGCAAAGTAAGCATTTTTCGGATAATTCAAATTTAATCGTTGAATTATTTCAAGAGCCTTGTTATATCGCCCTTGTCTGATGTATATTTTAGCCAAAGTTTCAGTGAAATATCCTTCATCATCGTCTTTTTCTTTCGTCGTAGGGATCTTCCTCTGTATTAGGCGTAAAAGTCAGGCAAATCTTTCAGTTGTATCTTGCCTCCCTCATTATAAATGAAGTTGTCAATTAAACTTTGTCCCTTCATTTGTGGTGTGGCCGACTTCTCTTTTGCTCGTCCCTCTTCGTTCTCTATTTCGAGAAGGTAAGAAACATAATCAATAGCGGCATCGGCGGGGGTAGGTTTCCGTCTTTTCTCCTTATCTTCTTTGACCTCTTCTTCTGGAATAGAGTCGAGGAAATTATCAATAAGAGATATCGTGCGATTTTCGTCTTTAACGATTTTTCTCCTGATATTACGCGATCTTCTGTCTTTGCAGAAGGCAGCTGATAGTGAGCGGCTTCTATCAAGTTAAAAGATAACTCGCCTATCAGAAATATATAATGCAGCATTGCGCAGTTCCTCATTAAATGATGGATCGTGCAGAATATAAAAGATTCTGTAACAGTAACAGTCTTGCCGTCTGATAGTAAGGATATAGCGCTATCAGGCTGCGAAGGTCGTAAAGACTCTCACGGTCGAGTTGCTCAGGGTGCTTAATGAGGGTATGCTATATCCATTTTTCGTTACAGGATTCTATCGTTTTCTATCAGGTTAACAAAGGCTTTTACCAGTTAGCCAAAAGCTGCATTGAATATCTGGTTTATGAGGTCGTCACATTTGCGACACCAATTGTTCTTGAACGCTATTCAGGCTTTGCGTGGTGGCATAGCTCTGCGAGGCCGTAAATTGTTTTTTCAAAGTCTTCCTTGTGATTCTTATTATTCGTGAATCTCACGTTGACAGTGATTGATAATTCTGTTTTGTGCCGAGTATCCTTCGCTTGATACCGACTTGTTGCGTTGGCTGTATTGCGTAATTTCGCCTGATAAAACAAGGTCACCGTTACGTTTAACCTGTTGTAGGCGTGTGTGGTCAGCGAACATGTCTTTCAGCTTATTGTTGAACATCGGACCCATAGGTCCCCATACGTAACTGCTGCGAATAGGGAACTCTGCAATCTCTATGGTTTTGGTTTTTACTATAGTCGATGCTGGCTCCGTTGGAGCTTATAGCTTACTTTTACAGCCCGTTAGCAGGAAGAACGAAAAACATAATACCAATATGGCAACGACACCACGGTGCGCACGATGTGTGTGCGGCAAACGATGTTGCAACAGGTTGTTCCATTTTCTTGAAAAGGTAAATATTTTTCATTTCTGATGTCATGTCTTGTTTTTATCCAGAATTGTGGTCTGTCCAGTTTATTTATTTGTCTTTCTCTAAACCGTATTGTTTAATTCTCCTATAGAGTGTACGGTCAGATATTCCCAGCTCTTGCGCTGCTTTTTTTACGATTTCCACCGTTCCGCTCTAAAGCTTTTTCAACCATTTGTCTGCCCAAATCGCTGAGGTTAAGGCTCTCTGGTTCTCCTTTAATTTCTTCAGCTTCAGCTTCTTCGGGTGATGGCGACGCGTAGTGTTGTATAGGTGCTGACGGGGTAATTGCGGGCAATTGCGTACTATCGGCTGCAATAAAAGTTGCTGTTATATGCTGCTGCACCACTCAGCTGACGCGCTTCATCAAGTTGCTTTACGCAGGCTTGTCATGTCACGTCTTAAATCTGCTACATTTCCCTTAAGTTCGTAAAGTATTTTGTATAACACTTCTCTTTCGTTCTCGTACGAATATTGTCCGGGTGTGCTTATGGTGGCCAGCTGCGTGCTTTCTGGGTCTTCGGGTATGAATTTCTTCAGATCTTCTGCACTGATTTCGCGATTTTCGCTTAATACCGACATCTGTTCGGTGATGTTTTTCAGCTGTCTAACGTTCCCTGGCCACTTATAATGCAGCAACAGTTGCTTGGCATCTTCAGTGAGCGTTATTTTTAGGGCAGATGATATTTTTCGCCCATTTGCATAGCGAAAAAGACGGAACAATAGCACGATGTCATTGCCGCGATCGCGTAGTGGAGGCATCTGTATTGGAATGGTGTTCAGACGATAATAGAGGTCTTCGCGGAAACGACCCTCTGATATTGCTTTACGCATGTTTACGTTTGTAGCCGCTACAATGCGCACGTCAGTCTTGCGAATTTCCTGTCCGCCAACCCTAATATATTCGCCTGTCTCCAGTACACGCAGCAGGCGTGCTTGCGTAGCAAGCGGCAATTCACCCTACTTCGTCAAGGAAAATAGTGCCTTTGTTTGCCACGCCAAAGTAGCCTTCCGACTCGCCTACAGCGCCTGTAAAGGCGCCTTTCTCGTCGTCCGAACAATTCGCTGTCAATGGTACCTTCGGGAATAGAGCCGCAGTTGATTGCAAAAATAACGCTCACGCCGACGAGGGTGAATTGTCGTGAATCACCCTCGGTATGATTTCTTTTCCCACACCGCTTTCGCCTATAACGAGCACGCTGAGGTCGGTAGGCGCTACCTGCAAGGCCACGTCAAGGGCGTGGTCAAGCCCATCGCAGTTACCTACGATGTTATAGCGTTGTTTAATTTTTTTGCAATTCTGAGTTATTCATTGGCTGACAAATTTACATATTTTTGATATAATCTGTAAAGATGGCAGAAAAAGTAATCTAAAAAAAGATGTATTGCTTTTTGTCGTTGTGCTGTCCTGTGTTTGCAAAAAGGCTGTTGAGATGGGTGTATGGCGGCCGTAGTACGAGCGTACGACGGCCGCAGTACGCGTTGTACTACAGTCGTCGTACACGTTGTATGACGGCCGTCGTAACATCAGCAAAAGGGTGTTTTGTACCAAGCATTTGATACAAAAGGGTTAGCAATGTAAAAATAAAAATAAGATTAGTTGTTCCGTTTTCCTATTTTGATTAACAGCAAACCAATGCCCGTCCATACCAATTCGCGCAAACGAACAATCAGTGCAACGAAAAATTCCTGCGTTGGCAGTTAGTCCTAATGCTGTTGTAGAGAGCCAGAAACCACCCTCACGTCCGCCCAGCTGTAGCGGAATAAAGAAGAGCATATTGGCAAAAGGGAGGTGAAAGCCAATATAAGAATACAGCTGGTATAGCTGGCATTGAGGCATCAAAACCAACAGAATGAAAAATATTTCGAGCGCTGAAACAATACGGCATGCAAGTTCAAGTAAAACTGAACTCACATCGTGGATTCTGTCGATGTAGTGCCGATATCTGTTCGTCAATTGTGTTAAGCTGTTCACGATGTTTCTCAACAAAGGACGTGCCCATTTCTTTACGAAAGGAATGTGCCCGAGCAGGTTCATAATACGATTGGCTAATCCTTTTCGGTAGCCCGATGTGAAGAACCAAATGCCTAATACACAAAAATAGCGCTACGGCTGCCAATAGTATGGCTAATAAAGGTGTTACGGTTTTGGGTAAAAAGGAAAATAAAAAAATACTTATAAACCAGAACCAAAAAAATGGCTGAAAAATATGGGTCATGGCATACAGAATAACCGATGACGAGGCCCTTTCCGTACCAATTTTAGGCGCAAGTTCCATAATGCGATAAGGCTCTCCTCCCATCAATCCGCCTGGTGTGGCATAGTTTAAAAGCAAAGCCCGATACGGTTATTTTATACAGCCACACAAATGGAAACAGGGCGTCGAGGGTTTGACCGTTGGCTGCTTTTCGTCGTTCGTGCTTTGTTGGCACACACCTTTTATTATAAGGTACCATGCTGACGGTATTGAAAAATATAAAGAAAGACCCACAGCGTAACGGCTGCAAAAACCAGTAGCCTGCATGCTTGAGCCCTTGCCAAACTTGTGCAAAGTCAAGCTGTGTCACCATGAGGATAAGCACAGCAAGACCAAAGATAAAGAAAGCGTTCTGATATTTTTATTCATAGCAATGTGAAAGATGAGCCGTTTTTACGCTTATCTTACAGAAGAAGGATAGCCTCTGATGAATAGAAAAATTAGTTCTGATTTTTCCTTAACGGTGTTCTCTCGTTTCTTAGGGATAGAGAATCTAACCTTTTCACTCTCGTCCCTTCTTTCGTGATACAACTTAGGTAAGGGTTAGCGTATGGCTCATCGTAGTTTTTACGGTTACGGAAACTGTCAATAGCTTGATAAATAGCTTTTCTAAAGGCGCTTACATCAGCCTTGTCTTGTCCTGCTATTTCAAAAACAGGGGTTGATATCTGCCGAAGCACTGATCAGTGGAAGACCACCCTAAATAACGTATGCTATTTTTCGAAGCCAAAGCCTTGAAAGGTGCTAAGCCTTGGTCGTGATACATGGCGAGTATGCCGTCAAAAGGCAGTATACTTGCAGCTTCCAAAGAAATCGTCGGCCTGATAAGGGACCAAAAAGCCTGTACGCCAGCATCTGAAAGGGCTTGTACGGCAGGAATAATCGCTTCGGCTTTCCTCCTTTACCAGGGTGCTCGCTATTGCTGTTCGGATTCAGTGCCATTACAGCAATGCGTGGGATTTGATATGCGGAAATCTCTTCTCAGCGTGGTGAAAAGCATGGCTGCTTTTCTCAACAACGTTTTTCCTTTTGTAATGGCTTCTGGGATACGTTCTTTAAAAGAGATGTCGTCTGTCATAAGCACCACACGCAGTTCTTCGTTCATCAATATCACAATCCCCTTTTTGCCATCGCCTATGCATGATTCAATAAACTTTTTCGTTGCATGGAAAAGTTAAAACCGCCAATGTGCATGTTGTTTTTGTCGATAGGGCAGGGTAATAAGTACATCGTATAAAACCATCTTTATAGTCGGTGATAGCGCGGTCAAGTGATTTAATTGCTGCTTTGCTGGCTTCTTGAGAAGGCATGCCTAAGTCGACCTTTGTTTCCTCATCGAAGACAGGAATCAGGTTTAAACGTCCGTCTTTAGCCTCGCTAGCATTGTTGATAATGCTGAACGAGTTGCCTTCTATGCCCAGAACGTTACAGTGATAAGCTGCAATTTTAGGGTGACCCATAAACGATAGGTGTGCATATTTCAAACATATCGGTTTCGGCAAAAGTCTTAAATATAAGCTCGTAACCGATGCCGTTTGTGTCTCCGTGGGTGAAAGCCACGCGTATTTTCTGATTATTCATAGTTTTATATTGCTATTTAAGTGTATATAAAACGGCCTCTAATTGCCGCAAAATAATTTCTTTTTCTTGCTGGGTGCAAAAACAAACGCCTCAACAATTAGTGTATTTCCGTTGTGTTCAATAACATGACTTACGAACGGTCCGCCCATAGCGTCGCCTTGAACTTCCCACAATCCACGAAACGTTATCAGCTTTTTACCCTGCTCGCGGCTTGTATTAACGACAACAGGTAATGCTGATGTTTGCATGTACATGGCATCTGTTTCGCCTTTTATATTGCTTTTCATTACGCTGTCACGCAAGGCTGTGAATGTGTTTGCCATATTTTTACCAGTCTGCTGTAGCGGTTTCCCTTTCAGTTTATAGATAACAAGGTTCTGCATAGCAGTAGCATTGTTATTACTAATCCACAAAAAGTTGTGCCCTTTACGGCTATTGGTCATGTCGAGTGGTACCCAAAGGGTAATGCCAAAACATCTTACGAATGGTTTCTTCCAGCTTAGAATTGCGCCTGTTTTGCAGCTGTGCCAGAGTAAAAATTTAGCTCAGAGCGCTCAAGAAGCTGTCGTAATTGCTGTCCCTGTTGCCCATTTAAAGCTTTCAGAAGCGCTGTTGCCGAAGGCGCTCCAAATGCTAACAACCATTTGCGGATAAGCGTAAACGTCTTTCTGATATGTTATTTTTGTTGTGGGATAGCGTACGGAATCGATATGGGTGAGGACAATGTTTCGCGAAAGCTGCAGCGTATTGTTGAATCCGTCGTGTGTAACGTTCGATACGTCAAAAGCGGGTTCGCTCTGGGGTAATGCTGGTATTTCTGTGCCAAGTGTCCTGCTAACTATATGGTTTGTGTCGCCCACAAGTAGCGCTTCATACAACCGACCTCCTGAACGAGGTTGTAACGGGTTATTGTTACATGCTGTAAAGCAACACCAAAAAGGAGCGATATAGCTGCAAGACTATGCCTCATTTACCTCTTAATTGGTTAATTTTTCGGTCGGTGCTAAGTAAGCCACACGCTGCAAAAAAATATCCCTGTCCCGCGACTGGCTCGTATCGTAGTGTAGAAGCCATGAGCGGTAAGATAGTCGCGAAACTTTTTCCATTTTTCTCATCTGCGCCATGTAAGGCAACGTCAGGTATTTGATGAAAACGAATGAGATTGATGTGGCAGTCGAGCCCTTTAAGCAGTCGGCAAATCTCTTTTTGCATGTGCTGTAGAGTCGTTAACGCCACCAAAAACGATGTATTCAAACGTAAGTCGGCGCTGATGAGAGAAAGTCGTAGTTGCTCAATAGGGTCGACAATCTCGCGTATAGGCATGCTTTTTCTCAGCGGGCATTAGCTCTGCTCGCTGTTCGTGTATAGGCGAATGCAGGCTAATTGCCACTTGACAGTCGCTCTCTTCAAGGAATCTTTTGAGTTTATCTTTGATGCCTACGCTGCTTACTGTAATGCGTTTGGGACTCCAAGCCCAGCCATATTCAGCGGTAAGAATTTTAGTAGCACGCAACACATTGTCAAGATTATCCATAGGTTCACCCTGTCCCATAAAGACAATATTGGTTAACTTGTCGACCTCTGGCAAGCTATAAACCTGATTTAATATGTCTGCAGCTGTTAAATAACCATCGAAACCTTGTTTTCCTGTTTGGCAAAAGAGACAATTCATCTTACAGCCTACTTCGCAGCTTACGCAAAGAGTGGCATGCCCATTTTTCATCAGGGGATATAGACCGTCTCAACAAATCGGGTAGACTTTTTCGATGGTAGAAGAGTTGCTTTCTTCATCAGTGATAGCAACTCGAGCTTGTGTTGTACAGGGGAAAAGATACTTAATAGTGCCGTCTTTCAGAATGTTGGGCATCGATAGGGAGCGGCATATCCTATCTCGCATGCTTCTGCAAGGCGTGCTCTATTGGCTTTTGAGAGGTTGGTCATCTCTTCAATTGACGTCACGTGACGTTCGTAAAGCCATTTTGCTATTTGGCTACCGGTAAAGGCTGGCATGCCAAGAGACTGGACGATATCTTTTAATTCGGCCAGCGTTAAACCAAGCAGAATTTTTCTTTTTCATATATGCAAAGGTACAAACTTTTTAAGTAAAGTGGTGTTATTACGCCCTAAAAACGTTAACTTTGCAAAGAAACGGCCGTGAAGAGTAATCCTCATGAAGGGAAATAAACACAATATAAGGGCATTTTTTACACACCAACTGGATACTTGGGACGAGATAAGACAGCGTTACGAAGCCTTAAAACATGTGGGCTTGAAACAGTTGGGGCATCGGCAATTGCAATATAATCCTGCACGAATGGTGTCTACAGGAGCGCAGATTGACCGCCAAACGATTGCTCAGAGGGCTTGTTTTTCTTTGTGAGGAAAAATCGTCCCGAAGAGCAGTTGACGATTGACTTAGGAGATGATTTTTGAGTTAATGGTAAATCCTTTTCCCTGTGTTTGCCCATGCATTTTACGATTGTCAGGAAAAACGCATGTGCCTCAAACGATTCTCGAAAACTATACGGAAATTCACCGTCTGCTTGAGCTTTTCCCTGAATTATTTGTGTTTTTATAATGGTCCCATGAGTGGGGCGTCGGCGCCCGATCACTATGCATTTTCAGGCAGGAATAGGTCTGGACTTGCCTTTGAAAACAGTTTTGCGAAAACTTGAAAAAGGAGCTGCAAGTGCTTATAAAACAGAAGAATGGCTCATCGTTATCAATGTTCAATTCGGTTTCTTTTTAAAGCATTTGTGATTAAAAGTAAGGCGCAAGAAACCGAAATGACGTTGTTTAAAGCAACTTTATGCTGCAATGCCTGTTAGAGAAGGTGAGAAAGAACCTCGAATGAATATTGTAGCATGGAGATGGTTCTGAAGACGTGATAGTTGTTTTGCCTCGAGATAATCATCGTCCTGCATGCTATTTTGAAGAAGGGGACAGAAGAATGGTAATCAGTCCAGGGTGCATTAGATATGGCAGGACTGATAATAACGCCAAGAGAAGAAGATTTTTAATCGAATGTCAGAAGATAAGTTAATATCTATTTTAAAAGAAGTTAGCATTAAAAAGAAAAAGATATGGAGAACATAAAAGAAAAAGCTGACAACAGTGAACAATTCGCAACAGTTGTCGGAACAAAAATGGCGAACCTCGTGTGTCAGTTGGTATTGTAACTGCAAACGAAATCGTTTTTTTCGTTACATCAACCGTATAATGCAGACGGCACGACAGTATCAGGGGAAAACAAAGTGTTAGTTACGAAAAACGGAGCTATTATCTGGAACGGAAAACGTTACAAAGAGCTTGTTTTCCAACCTCAGAAGCTGGCGCTTCGTTCTCTTTAGAGGATGTAACCATTGGCGTTAACTTTCATTGGGAGCGTAAAGAAACACAAACCTTCCTCGGAATACTTCGTTTTGCAATCGAGGGAACGGCAATGTGGGCTATCAATGAGCTACCAGTTGAACGCTATTTAGAGAGTGTAATTTCGAGCGAAATGAGCGCAACGTCAAGTCTTCGACTATTGGAAGCTCATGCGGTAATTTCGCGTTCATGGCTGCTTGCGCAAATAGAGAATAGACGTTCGGCTAAGACGGAACAGACCAGTCTTTACTCATGCATCACAGGAAAGGATAAAATGATTAAAATGGTATGATCGTCAGGATCATACGCTTTTTGATGTTTGCGCCGACGACCATTGCCAACGTTATCAGGGAATTACGAGAGGAAACCAGTCCGCATGTGGCGGTTGCAATCCAGCATACTCGCGGTCAGGTGTTGATGTCAGATGGTAAAATATGCGACGCACGCTTCTCAAAGTGCTGCGGTGGTGCAATGGAGGAGTTCCAATATTGTTGGGAGGATAGCCCCAAACCTTATCTAAAGGCAATTGGTGACACCCAGAGAAGACTATTCCTGACCCTAACTGTTGAGGGCGAATGCTGAGGAATGGATTCGCACTTCTCCTGATAGCTTCTGTAATACTACTGATAAAAACATTCTCTCACAGGTGTTAAAACGATTACGATCAGGAAACAACCGATTTCTATCGTTGGCGTGTAGATTATACTCAGGAGGAAATTTCACAACTGATTAACAGCAAACTTAATATTGATTTTGGTCAGATTATGGACCTTATTCCTATTGAACGAGGAAAGAGCGCAAGGCTTTGCCAACTAAAAAATAGTAGGTACAAAGCAGACGCTTATTATAGGAAAGGAACTTGAAATACGCCGTGCACTCAGTCCCAAAGCCACTTGTATAGTTCTGCCTTTGTGGTTGATAAAGAAGATGTTAACGCTGAAAGGTATTCCTGCTCTCTTCCATATTATTGGATGCGGATGGGGCCATGGAGTGGGGCTTTGTCAAATAGGCGCCGCAGTAATGGGAGAAAAGGCTATAACTATGGCCAAATTTTTAGCACATTATTACCCTGGTGCCGACTTGAAAGAATTGTATTAACAAGTGGTGAAAAAGGATATAGAGTAAGCAAATAAAAAGAAAAATAATATTCATGCGAAAATTTCAAGGATTGCAGTCGTTTAAAAAAACGATCGCCGTGGCTTTGGGTACCCATCGTTGTCATTTGGTGACGCTCTTCCTAATGTCGTTGTGATGGCAATCTCGGTGATTCTTTACAAACAGCTCGGACTAAGTAATACTGCAATCACTTTTTATACATCGTGGCTTTATCTGCCTTGGATATTAAAGCCAGTATGGGCAGCCTTTTATGATTTGATCAAAAACAAAGCGATGGTGGATTGTTAGTATGGAAATTCTGTTGGGAGCTGCATTGGGAGGAATTGCCTTTACTATTCCCACGTCGTTTTGGTTGCAAGGAACACTATTCTTTTTCTGGATAATAGCCTTTACGGGGGCTTCGCATTGCGTGGCCGCCGACGGCTTTATATGTGAGACTTGACCACTCTCAGCAGGCGTGGTTTATAGGAGTCAGGTCTATTGCTGAACGATTGGCAACTATTTTTGGGCAGGGTTTTCTTGTGATGATGGCGGGAAATGTACAGGTTCTCTTTCCGTGGGAGCATATCTTACTCATGGAGCCTTATTTTCTATGGCATGGCAGGGGCTGTTCACTTGCCATCTGGCTTTAGCACGGAACGGTATTGCCACGTCCTGCCGATGATGTGCAACGCCAGTATGTGAGTGCACATAGCGTGTGGTTAGGCTTTCAGGATACCTTCAAGACATTTTTCAAAAAGATCGTATTCTAACCATATTATTCTTTATTTTACTCTTCCGAATGCCCGAGGCCTTTTCTGTCAAAAGGTAACAGAATTATTCCTAATTGACACCCAACAAGATGGTGGTCTTGGCCTGTCTCCACAAGAATTTGGCCTTATTCAGGGCACGGTGGGAGCCATTGGTGTGAAGTCTTGGTGGCTTGCTTGGTGGCTTTGTGGTTAGTCGTGGCGGCCTGAAAGCGCTGGCTTTTGGCCTATGACAGCAGCCTACACACTGCCTGCATTGGTTTATGTTTTCATGGGTTACGAACTTCCTTCGAGCCTGATGATTATTAATTTTTGTGTCTTTTTGAACAGTTTGGTTACGGATTTGGTCTAACTGCTTATATGTTTATACCTTATTTATATAAGCAGAGGCGATTACCAAACCAGCCATTACTCGATAGTCTCAGCCTTGATGTCGCTCTCGATGATGTTGCCAGGGCTTTTTGCTGGTGCTCTACAAGAAGCTATGGGATATCGATATTTCTTTGTCTTTGTGTTGATATGTAGTCCTATTAGTTTTTCTTGTTGTATCGGCATTGCATCTGATGATGATTTCGGCAGGCAAAGAAGATTATTAGCATTCTGTTTCTGTTAAAACTATATAAAAACCGCAACACGCAACCGCCTATTACGCCCTAGCTATCTTTGCGTTCTAAACGTATAATAGCGTGAAAATAATAGAAGTGGTTAATGCCCTTGAACAGTTCGCGCCTCTGCCCTTGCAAGAAGACTACGATAATGCCGGCTTGCAAGTTGGATTAACGAAGCGGAAGTCTCAGGGGCATTATTGTGTTTGGACGTTACTGAGACTATCGTAGATGAGGCTATAGCTAAGGGCTGTAACCTTATAGTAAGTCATCATCCTCTCATTTTTCGTAAGCTTCGTCGTTTAACAGGCGACGACTATGTGCAGCGCACGGTGATGAAAGCCATCGAAAAGAAGGTCACTATTCTGTCGTTGCACACCAATATGGATAGCGTAACAGGAGGGTTAACTTCAAGATAGCTGAGAAAATGGGGTTGGAACAGCAATTTTTTAGGAAAAAGACAGACTGTTAGCTTGCCTTGTGATACGCCTGATACATGCTGCGGTGCATGCCGAACTGTAGAGGGGGGCGAAGGAATTATAGGTTTCTTGCCTACGCCTATGGCAGCAGATGACTTTATTATCATGCTAAAGCAAACGTTTGGTGTGGAGTGTGTCATGGCCAATGAGCTTATAAGGCGCGATATTCGCAAAGTAGCGCTTTGTGGCGGTGCGGGCGATTTTCCTTCTCGATGAAGCTTTGGCGGCTGGCGCTGACGCCTTTGTTACGGGCGAAATGCGTTATCATCAGTTCTTCGGACAGGAACAACAGATTCAGCTTGCAATCATAGGCCATTACCAAAGTGAGCAATATACAACTGAAATTTTCAGAGATATTATCATGCAAAAATGTCCTGATGTGCGTTGCATGATTACAGAATACAACACTAACCCTATCATTTATTTGTAAATATTTAAAATAATTCATAGTATTATGGCAAAGAAAGAACCTACAGAATTGACAGTAGAGAGAAGCTGAAAACGCTTTATCAGCTTCAAGTTACCTTTGTCGGGTATTGATGAAAAGCGTGCTTTGCGCGGCGAATTACCTCTTGAAGTGCAAGACCTTGAGGACGAAATTGCTGGTCTTAACACCCGTCGCGAGAAGATAGAAGATGAGATTAACGACTTCCAATCGGCTGTTGCACAGAAGCGTAACGAAATAGAGGCTGCACAACAGAGCGTTGAACGTTACAAGGGTCAGCTTGAAGGGTTAGAAATAACCGCGAATATGATACGCTGACAAAGGAGATTGAGTTCCAGACATTGGAAATAGAGTTGTGCACTAAGAAAATAAAGGAGGCTACAGCTCGAATAGCTGAGCGTCAGGAAGACTGCAAAAAGACTTGCAGAAACGATTGACGAACGCCAGAAAGACTTAACTCAGAAGCGTAACGAACTGCAGGAAATTATGCAGGAAACTCGTGAAGAGGAAGACCGTCTGAAAGAAAGCACGCGATTTAGAGACAAAATTGAGCCTCGTTTGCTCACTAGTTTCAAGCGTATTCGTAAAGGGTGCTCGCAACGGTTTTGGGCATTGTGTACGTGCAGCGTGATGCTTGCGGTGGATGCTTCAACAAGATTCCGCCACAGCGCCAGTTGGATATTAAGATTCACAAGAAGATTATTGTTTGCGAATACTGCGGTAGAATTCTTATCGACCCAGAGTTGGCGAGGTGTTCAGACTGTAGCAGCTGCGGAGGAAAAACCAAGCGCAAGCGTACTACTAGAAAAGAAAAAGGTAGAAGAAGCTGAAGCTACAGAAGCATAAATATTTCTGAATATATGGCTGCAAGCGGTGTAGAGAAGGATAGTAAATGCTATAAAAAGTTTTTCTTCATTTTTAAAAATACATTGTTTTGTAGCTTATATAAAAAGGTTATCCCCTTTTTCTATAATTGGAAAAAGGGGATAACCTTTTTATTAATATGATGATGGTTACACAGGCAGATAGTGAAGCTATTTGCATTTTTGTTTAAGGAGATATCGTTTCAATTGTATCTATTTTGTAAAAATATAGTTTTGGTAAGCAATATTTGTAAATATATTTGGTCAAATTTTTATGTGTCAAAAAGGTGTAAAATAGAGAAAGAATACCCCTATTATGATATGATTTAGAGGAAAAAAATCGCAAGAGAAATCACCTTTCTTAGTGATGAATATGCCATTACGCCGAAAAAGGTCTTGCCTTTACGGCGTAATAATAAAATGTTTAGCGCGTAAACGTGTAGTGATTACGATGTAATCGAAGCGTGTTTACATCGTAATCGTAGGATAGAAAAACGGTATAGAGTTTTTCGTTTTTGGTACAATAAACAGGCAAAGTGCTGAATAATAGCCTGTTGTAGAAAACGTCTGAGAATTGCTTATTCGGAAATATTTTTTTGCATGATACAGAATAATCAAATCTAAAAACGCTATGATGTAAACTTTTTCAACGCTGTATACGTGTTGGAAAAAAAGTCGGTACTGTCGTTAAAAGTTTGCGCGCTTTCAAATGGTTTCTTTTGCTGCATTTATCTCTTTTGAACTTCTTTTCGGCTGCTTTTCTGACGTCTTCGCCCAAGCTGGCAACCTTGTCAGGGGTGGTTTTGAAGAGTAAGACGGCGGAAGGCTGCCTTTACCTCGTCATTGGTTGCCGTAGGGTGATACGCCTAAAACCTTATATGCTGCATCAAGATTTGTGCCAGCATCTTGTAGGTTCAACATGCTGTTGAGGTCAGTCTCACTAAGTCCTAACGCAAGTGTACATTCGCGAAGAGCATTAACCTCAGCTGTTGCCACAAAACCATCGGCATGTACAATCATTACAAGGAAGTTGAGAAGTTGTGAACGTTGTTCATACGACATAATTTGTCGTAGTTGTTCGCAACTTCCCATTACCATAGAACGGAATTCGGAATGCCCTAAAAGCTTCTGCTGCTCAAAATAATTTAAGTATAATTTGCTCGCCATCATCAACAGCATTTTGTCCAAAAATTGTTTCCGAAGCCATTGACGTAAGAGGTTCATTTCAGAGTGCATAACCTTGCCGTCGGCACGTATAATATATGAAGCTAATACAAGAAGAGAAGCGGAATGTGTTGCGTTGTTCCTCCTCATAGCGTGTGTGCGACTGATAATTGGCCTGTGATTGCGTGTTACTATAAGCAGAAGAGCGGTGCCCATAGCTATTTTGGTTTATTTTCTGTACGTCGTCACCGTCTTCGTCTAATAGCGAGCCAAGCGCGAAACCAGCCAATGCTCCTAATGGGCCACCAGCTATAAGACCAATAAATCCGCCAATCCATTTCCCGTATTGTGCCATAATTTGTTGTTTTTAATGTCGATATTTTATATATAATAGATTTGCAAATATCGTGCAAATATAGTAAAAAGTGGGCGGACGACTGACTTTTTGGCGGAATTTTGTTAACTTTGCGAGAAATATATAAAACAAAATTCAAGATGGATATAGCACTTATTTTCATTGCGTTCCTTGTTGCAGCACTTGTTTTTCTGGGGTGTGGCAGAGTTGCGTTATAAAAACTTTAATTACAAGGAAGATGTACCACATCACCCTGATCCCACAGCACATCAGGGGCGGAGAATATGTAGAACAGAGCGTGAATGATATTATGCGCGAAAATAGTACTAACGGTTATTCGGCTATTGATTAAAATAAACGTTTAGCGTTAACGCTGCAACTATAAAAATAAATGCGAAAAAGGAGCCATAAGCTATCAGCTTATGGCTCGCTTTTGATATAATAAGGCATGGTGTGTTGTTTACTTTTGTAAAAGTTTCTTCGTATGTTGGAATGTGGTCAATAAATAAATAATTTTTACCATTATCAATCAGTTTACAGCAGAAGTGTGACAGAGCCGTTTGATACAATTAAATACTCGACGTGTAGCTGCATATTGTAAGCCACAATCTGATCAAAACACCTTTTGTGTGATATTAACGTGGGGCGCCTTATATTCTATGATTATTCGAGGGCGAAGTTGTGTATCGTAGAGTACACTGTCAGCACGCAAAGTCCTACTTGCAATTTTTACCTCGTTTGCAAGCAGCGTAGCGAGGGTAGTTAAGGTGGTCAGTAAGGTAATGAATAAAAGTTCTGTCGAACCCATTCTTCGGGTGTAAGTGCGACATATCGACGCCGCAAAATATCGAAAAATGCGTCGGCGGTCCTGCGGTCCCCATGAAGACGAGCTTGGAAAGGTGGGAGATTAAGTAGTGTCATTTTTCTTCTTAATCTGTGAACTGGTTTTTATGGAAGTTCTTACAGATATTTTTGTATCTTTGCAGGGTATGCCTGCGTTCGCAAAGTTAATAAATAAGTGTGAGACGCACTCGTAAGAATCAAAGAATTATGCCACAGAAACAAGCGGTAGCTACTTTCGACGCAATAATGCGTGAGTTGAAAAGTGGGGAATTCTCACCTATTTATTTATTAATGGGTGAGGAGTCTTATTACATTGACCAAATTTGTGATTATATTCAAACGCATGCTTTTGACACCAGAGCAGCAAGCTTTTGATCAAACTGTGGTTTTTGGTGCAGATGTGAGATGCAGCACAGATTGCCGACTGGCTATGCAGTACCCAATGATGTCGCCTCGAAAGGTGATTATCGTAAAAGGAAGCGCAGGGATTACACTCGTTTGATCGGCTGGAGCGTTACGCTGATAAACCACAAGCGAAAACGATTCTTGTGATTTGTTATAAAAATGGCGTACTGAAAGGAAAATCAAAGTTTCTGTCAGCCGTAGAGCGTAATGGCATTTTGTTCGAAAGTAAAAAGCTACGCGATTGGCAACTTGCAGGACATGTGCGTGCTTATCTGGCAAAAGCGAAAAATTGAAATCGATGATAAGAGCGCATCAATGATAGCTGATCATATTGGCGCTGACCTGAATAGGTTGACATCGAGACTCGATAAGTTGGCAATGCACTTCCTGAAGATGATGGAGAGTGACGCCCGAAGTTGTCGATATTGGGGTGAGTAAAGACTTTAATGCTTTCGAACTTCGTAGCGCGATAGTTAATCGCGATATTTTTAAAGCCAATCAGATAATCAAATATTTTGACAATAATCCTAAAGCTGGAAGTCTGTATGCTTTGCTCCCAATTCTCTTCAATTACTTTCAAAATTTGATGCTCACATACTATGCGCCCGATAGAAATAATCAACAGGCTTTGGCCGACTATCTGGAATTAAGGAATGTTTGGAGCGTAAAAGACTATATGGCTGGCGCCCGAAATTATAACGGAAAAAAAGGTATTTCAGATTTTAGGGAAAATAAGAGAGACAGATGGCAAAAAAGTAGGGCTTGATAACCCTAATACGTCGCATAGGAGACCTTATGAAAGAGCTTATTTTCTTTATTTTGCACTAAAAACAGGGCTTTTTGCCCTGTTTTTCTATTTCAACCATTTCTAAAAACATTGTTTTTAAAGCCTAACTTTGTAAAAATAGGGTAGTTAGCTCGTTTTTACCCTCTGAGAATCGCGTATTTTTGCTTAATCAAACACTTGTTTTGAAATCCTTTAAAAACGCTTATTTTGATGTTATAATACGTTTGTGTTTTTCATAGTTAGGATTTATTTGCATTTAGATTTCTTGATTTCGATACTTCAAAAATCAAGTAATATCAATATTAGAAATCAGAATTTGAATATTCAAAGAGCAGGCATATCCTAATCAAGCTCTAGTGATTTGAATATTAATATCCGAATCTACTGATTTGGAAACACAAAGGAATAATTATTCTTATACGTATATAGCATATAATATTCTGAAAACCAGCTAAAAATACAGATATTTATTATAAACGATTACATTAAAAATATATGTTTTTCACTCCCTGAAGCCATAAGAATGTCGTTATGGCTACTATATAGATGTAATATGGTATTTATAATCAAAAATTAGAATTTACGGTTACTGTCTTTATGTAATAGATATTTTGGTTTGCGAATTCGAATATTAGAACTCAAATTAATTGTTGTAATATAATAGTTTGAAACATTAAATATCTGAATATTTAAATCTTGATTTAAGGTTGTAAATTAATAAAGATATCAGTTGGATAATTCAAATATTTGACTTTAAATTTGCAAATGCAAATAAAAACAGGTTGAAAGCATCTGTTAGTAGTCAAATTCTCAATATGAAAGATAGAATTCGCACGATCATGGAGAGCCAACACATGACACAAAAGGTGTTCGCTCAGTTTACAGGAATTTCGGAAGGCTCGCTTAGTGGAGTCTTTAACGGACATACACGTCCTACTTTACAAATGGTTGACTTAATACATCAGCGTTTTTCCGAATATCTCTACAGATTGGTTGATGTATGGGCAAGGTCCTATGTATCGAGATCAGGTTGAAGATAAAACGGAGGGTGAACAGGCTGAGACTAATGCTTCGCTAAATGCGGCGGTTGTGCAAACAAGTTCTCCTCTACTCTTCAGTACAGATGATATTTTTAAGTACTGTCAAAACGGAATCAAGAGCTGGAAATTCTATAAAGCAGGTTGTGAAATATCTTGACAAACCAGTGCGTAAAATTACAGAAATAAGAGTATATTATGATGATCAGACTTGGGAGACATTTGCTCCTGGTCGACCTTAAACAATTCTATCGCAAGCCTTTGTTTGCATAAAAATATGGCTATCTTTTGCATGAGTAAAAGTGCAAAGATAGTCCAGTATGAAAAATTCTGTCTTGACCTGACCGTTAGTTCGGCCGAAAAATGCTTAGTGAAGCAAGCATGTATTGCTAAAGCTTACTTATCATAAGACTTTACCCGATATGCAGCAGGTCAATTTGTTGAGGTAGAGTTGATAATAGTCCATCAACTTTTTCTTCGCCGTCCTATTTCCATTAACTTTGTTGATCGCACGCGTAATGAACTATGGTTGCTTGTGGCAGCTGTAGGTAATGGCACGCGTCATTTAATGACTTTACGAAGTGGGGACATTTTAAATTGCGTTTTGCCGTTGGGTAATAGTTTTTAGTACTGTGCAGGTGGAAATAAGAAAAAAGTTCTGCTCGTAGGTGGCGGTGTGAGTTGCTCCCCTATTATGGCAAGGCATGTGTATAAAAGAAGATAGCGGTGAACCATCTACTCGGTGCGCGCACAGGTAAAGATGTTTTTGGAGAAAGAACTCTTTGCGAATGTTGGTAAAAGTCTTTATTACTACTGAAGATGGTTCGGAGGGGAGAAAAGGGTTTTGTGACGAATCATTCGCTGCTAAAGAAAGAAAATTTCGACCTTATTCAGACGTGCGGACCAAAGCCTATGATGATGGCTGTGCACGATATGCACTAGAACAGGACATTCCTTGTGAGGTGTCGTTGGAGAATATGATGGCTTGCGGGTAGGGAGCATGTTTATGTTGTGTTGAAAAAGACAGAACAGGAAACCAATGTGTTTGTACGGAAGGCCCAGTGTTTAATATTAAGAAGCTACTATGGTAGACCTAAATGTAAAGATAAATGAATTAAATCTTTCCAATCCCGTGATGACTGCCAGCGGTACTTTTGGCTACGGATTGGAGTTTTCGGATTTTGTCCCTTGAGGAGATTGGCGGAATAATTGTAAAGGAACGACGCTTGAGCCACGTGAAGGTAATGATTACCCTCGAATGGCAGAAACTGCATCAGGCATGCTCAACTGTGTTGGCCTGCAAAAATAAAGGAGTTGACTATTTTTGCACACACATTTATCCGCAAATTAAGGATATAAAAACGCATATGATAGTTAATGTGGTGGGCATTCCGTTGAAACTTATGCGCAATGTGCTGCTCAGATTGATGCGTTAGAACAGATTCCTGCTATCGAATTGAACATTTCTTGTCCTAATGTAAAAGAAGGTGGAATGGCTTTTGGCGTGACGTGTGAAGGGGCTGCAAGCGTTGTAAAAGCGGTAAGAAAAAGTATATCATAAAACGCTAATAGTGAAACTTTCGCCCAATGTAACAAGTGTAGCTGACATTGCACGCGCTTGTAAAGCTGAAGGAGCCGACGGTGTTTCACTTATTAATACCGTTGATGGGTATGGCGATAGATATTGAGCAGCGTAGGCCAAAGCTTAGTATTCGTGCGGGTGGACTTAGTGGCCCCGCTGTGAAACCTGTTGCCGTTCGTATGGTAAACGAAAATATCACGAGCTGTTAAAATACCAATCATTGGGTTGGGAGGTATTATGTCTGCCAGCGATGCCATTGAGTTTATGATGGCTGGAGCTACAGCAATACAAGTAGGAACGGCCAACTTTATTGACCCTCAAGCTACAATAAATATAAAGAATGGAATGGCCGAATGGCTGGAAAAGCCATGGTTGTAAAAAGCATAACCGAGATAATAGGAGCCAGTATAAAAATGGGAGTTGTCACAAGACAACCCCCAACCAACACAAAAACTAAACTAGACTTAACTAAACTACTAGGGGCTTTTCACAAAGCCCTTTGTTATTGTCTTCTTGTTGCAAAATATAAGTTTTTGTCAATTAGCACCCTTTATAATTGTTAAAAATATGATTTACATCAATTTTTACAGTTTTGTGGTCTTATTGAGAAGGAAATTGTCCAATATAACCATTGCCGCCATGGCTTCAACGATAGGAACTGCTCGTGGAAGCACGCAAGGATCATGACGTCCATGTGCTGTGAATAGGGATAGAACGACCTTGTATATCCACCGTTTTTTTGTTGTTGAAGAACTGTAGCAACAGGTTTGAAAGCTACCCTAAAGAAGATATCTTGCCCATTACTAATTCCACCTTGTATGCCACCACTATGATTAGTTTCAGTTGTAATTCGTGTACAGGTAGAATTATTTTTGTCAATATTTGAGACTTGTTTCCTCTGGAATAAACGCATCATTTTGTTCACTTCCGCGCGCTGTAGTACTTTCAAAACCTCCGCCATACTCGAAACCTTTAACCGCATTGATACTGAGCATAGCGGCTCCTAATTGTGCGTGCAGCTTGCCAAATTCTGGCTCTCCCAATCCTACAGGACAACCTTTTTATAACACATGATACCACGCCCCCAATGGTGTCTCCATCAGCTTTCATTTGTACAATCAACTCTTCCATCTCATTTGCTTTTTGCAAATCGGGACAGCAGACAACATTTTCTTCTATTTTGGGTCAAGTCATATTGACGATAGTCGTTGTCGAGTTTGATATTTCCCACCTGACTTACGTATGCTTGAATACTGATATTTAGCTGTTTGAGCGCTAGTTTTGCGAGTGCACCACCAACACACCTGCTAATTGTGATACGTGCAGATGAGCGTCCTCCGCCCCGATGATCCTTATACCATACTTCTCAAAGTACGTAAAATCAGCGTGTGAAGGTCTGAAACAGATTACGCATGTTGTCGTAATCGCTCGAATGTTGGTCGTTATTCAGCACCACAAAACCAATAGGAGCTCCAGTGGTTTTGCCCTCAAAAATACCATAACAGTTTTACGGTATCTGATTCCCTTGCGTTGTGTGGTTATCTTGCTTTGCCCAGGTCTTCGTCTGTCAAGCTCTTTCTGAATGAAATCCATGTTAATTTCAATTCCCGCTGGCATACCATCAATCAACGCCTCCAATAGCTTCGCCGTGGCTTTCGCCAAAGGTAGTGAGGGTAAATATGTGGCCAAAAACTATTACGAATCATAGTGGTTTATTGTTTAGATTTTAAAGAAAACTAGAGCAAGTACAAATAGTAGTTGGGATCATTATTTCCGAGTTACTCGCTCATCTGCAAAGGTAATATATTTCTATGAAATGGTACGTTTGCACGTTTTTCTTTCTTTTCGGTGCTAAAAAGCCGTTTTTCCTGATACCCATTTGTTGGTATTTTTAATAAACCGCTATATTTAGGTATTGCCAGAAAAGAATAATTCAGCTTATCTTTGCAACAGAAAACAGATACTATTTGATAGTATTGAGTTTTATTTTCGCTCTATTAGATAATTCATAATGTTTTTGTATAATATGTATCAGGCTTGTCGTGAGACAAGCCTTTATATTTTCAATGATTAATAGAAATATGTGTAGAAACAATTTGAAATAATATACTTTCGTAAGTCAAGAATAAACGATTTATAATAACTATCTGAATTTGAGTTGTGCTCGAAAATTTACATGCAAACTTATTTATATTATATGAATTTGAAATAGTAGAAACAAAGAATAAATAGGTGAAGTTGTATCTATTACATGATGTATGTAGTGGTTGCAATCATATTATTTTGTAAAATTTTATTATTCTAATTAAAATGTGTTTTTAAATTAACCTGAAATCTAATAAAGAAAAAGTAAGGTTCCTAATTCGAGAAAAATTTTGTACCTTTGGCACATTCTGTTCTATTTTCATATCCGTTAATCTTTCAAAGGATGGTGGAGAGAAGATAGGATAAATGCTATACATTAGAATGTGTTCGATGACGTTCTGTTGATGCTGTTAGTAGCTTGGTTAAATGAATATGACGTTGAAGACAAAGCAAAAATAAGGTATAATGAATAGATATATAATTTCTTTTTGGTGTGTTGAATGATGTATTCGATGTTTTAAACATACTTTCAGAGTTTTTATATATCATATTGTATAAACATTTAATGTTGTTATACCTTTATAGTATACAAGTTTATTACAATGGCAAAACAGAGAACAAATACTCCCCATTCTTTTGTGTGGTTTTTAATAATTATAATTTGTCTGAGTTTGTGTATTTGGCAGACATAAAAAGAATATTTTATGAAAGAAACAGTATTGAGAATTATTAATGAGATTCGTCAAGCAAAGGGCCTATCGAGTGTTGACTTCTATAAAGGAAGAGGATGGTTTGCGTGGTGATTTAAATTAACATCTTTTGATTTAGCTGAACTTACGGTAAAGATAGAAGATGAATATGATATAGATATCTTTGAAGACGGTTTGGTAAATACAGTAGGTGAAATTTCGATAAATTAGGAAGTTAATGTTGTTCCTTTATGACAATGGAAGGGAATATCAATATGAAAATTTATTAAGGTCAATAAATGAGAATACTATTTTATTATCCTTATTATAAGACTTCGAGATCTATATTCCTATTTCGTCAATTTAATCAAAGCCTTGATATTTAGTCAACCGCTTGTTTTGCTTGATTCAGACATTAATCCTTCAGAGTTGATGGCTAGATGAGAGTATGATCAATGTTGATAGAAACATCCTTTTTACTAGTATTGAAGAAGTAATAAAAGGAGTTCAGACTTCTCAATCAGAGATAACGATATTTACTTCGGGGAACAACGGGACAGCCTAAAAGTCGTACATAGTATTTCGACTTTGACACGCTCTATTAGATTAGGACAAAGATATATCGGTCAAATTTGGGCATACGCATATAATCCAACTCATATGGCTGGCTGCAAGTTTTCTTTCAAGCCTTTGAAAATCAAAAATACGCATGTAATGTGTTTAATCAGTCTCGTGAGTATGTATATGAGCAAATAAGAGAAAAAGATTACGCATATCTCTGCAACTCCAACTTTTTATAGACTTTTATTACCTTATGATCAGTCCTATGAAAGTGTAAGAGAGTTACTTTAGGTGGAGAAAAAGTCTGACCAGCATCTTTATGATGCTATAGACATATTTTCCCAAATGCTAAAGTTAATAATGTATATGCCCTCTACAGAAGCTGGTTCTCTGTTTGCATCAAAAGGCGATAGTTTTCAAATTCCGGAAAAGTATAAAAGATAAGTTTAAAAGTACTTGATGATGAATTGTTAATACATAAGTCACTTCTCGGTAATTCTGAGAACTTTAAATTTACAAACGATTTTTATCATTCTGGAGATTTAATAGAATGGGTAGATCAATCAATGGGACTATTTCGTTTTAAGAGTCGTAAGATGAACCTCATAAATGTAGGTGGTTACAAAGTAAATCCTGGAGAGGTCGAGACCGCTATAATGGGTATAGAAGGTGTGATGCAAGCGGTTGTGTTGGAAGACCCAATTCTATTTTAGGCAATGTTCTTTGTGCAGACATTCTATTAAATCCAGGAACAGATATCAAAGAATCTGATATTAAAATGGAGCTTAGTAAACAACTTCAAGATTTCAAAAATTCCTCGAAGAATTAAATTTGTTGAGAAAATAGTATATAACAAGAACAGGAAAAACGAAGAGAGACAATGAGTAAGAATATTTTTAGTGACAGGATGTTCGCGCGGTGTGGGTTTAAGTATGCCGTGTGCTACTTAAAGAAGGTAATACAGTATATGGTGTTGCTCGTTCTTATACAGATGAGTTTAAAGCATTAGAAAAAGAATTTGAAGGTCATTTGTTTTTTAAGAGTGTTGATTTATCAGATTCTGCAGGAGTACATAAGGTTATTTTTAGGGAGTTCATTACTAATGATATAGTTCTTCATGGATTTATTAATAATGCAGCTTTAGCATATGATGACATCATAACTAATCTTAATTTGGGGGCGTTTGCAAGATATGCTTTATCGTAAATGTTTTTCCAGCCCAATGATGATTACGAAGTACGCAATTCGAAATATGCTTCTTCATAAGACAAAAGGTTCTATAATTCATATTTCGTCAATAAGTGTTCATACTGAGTTTACAAAGGACTTGCTATGTATGCATCAAGCAAAGGTGCTATGGAAGCTTTCTCAAAAGATACTGCAAGAGAATGGGGTGTTTTGGTATTCGGTCTAACTGTGTCGTGCCTGGTTTTATGGCCACAGCTATGAGTGCTAGTTTAACAGATGAACAGCGCAGTAAGATATATGCTCGCACTTCTTTAAAGACAGCAACAAGTATAAATTCTGTAGCTTAGAAACAGTTTCTTTCTTGTTATCTGATAAAAGCTTGTTCGATTACAGGGCAAAACATTCATGTTGATAACGGAACGATATAAAACCAATAAATTATGAGTATATACACCATTAAAAAGTTCCAGTCAATGAAGTAGACAAACTAGTTTTGTTTATAGACTGTTATTGGAAAAAGGGTCATGCGCTTGTGAAATCAAGAGCATTATTAGATTTTTCAACATTTGAATAAAGAGGAAGGTGTTATAATTTTATCGTTGCAGAAAATAATGAAACCAAAAGAATATGATGCCTTAGTAGGGATTCATTTCAACTGCCCAATATGATAAAAGCTGATTAAAAATGGGGATTATTGGGGTGCAATATGGAAATTTCGCGAAGATGTAACTAACTGCAGAAATAAGTAATGCTGCATTTATATATGGAAACGTATGTTCAAACAGCCTTATTTTTCAGTCATATGCAGCAATTGGTATTAGTGAGGGTTGCTAAACGAATATATGAAGTTTCTAGAATCCCAATTGCGTCTTTGAACCAATACTATATTGCAAATGAGAGCTGTAGATAATTTTAAAATTGGGTGCAAATCTGATAAAGGTAAATACAAATGCGTGTTCCTCTCATATATCTCATATCAAATCTATAGATATTAATCAAATAGAAGAAGGAGATGTAAAAAGCAGTATATAAACCAATAAAGTCAATTGAATATATAAAGAATCGATATAGCAAGCATCCTATATATAAATATATGTTTTGGGGTGTTTATTCACGGAAACTCTTAATGCTATATTTGTCGTAAGAAAAAGTTAAGGTTAAAGGAGGCTTGTGTTTTACGTGTAATTGATGTTTTGGGGATATTTCAAAAATTGGCAATATATATGATGATATTCAAAGGCTTTTTGAAAGAGAATAACGCAGAATATCTTGATTTTATGAATTATGGTCTTGATGAAGCGTGTTTTTACACGAATGGGATTTCAACATTTGGTTTAAATCAAGAAGAAATAATTGTTCCCAACTATTTCAGAACGCTCGAGATGTAAAAATTAGAAATTGCATATAAGTCAAAATCTGACAATTATGTTGCTTTCAAAGGAGATTCTGATCAAGAACAGACCTAATGTTTTATATGGCGAAGAATAAGCTTTCTGTGGTTATGTACCACTATGTACGTGATTTAAAAATTCACGTTATCCAGAGATTAAGGGTTGTGATGTAAGACTATTTAAAGAGCAGATTCGTTTTCTTGAAGAAGCACTATAATTTCGTTACAATAGAAGAAGTGATAGATGCTTGGAATAGTAAGAAGCAGTTACCTCCTCATGCAGTTCTTCTCACATTGATGATGCTTATAAAGATCATTTTGACTATGTTTTTCCAATTTTAGAGCATGAGCATATTCAAGGCGCCTTTTATCCTCCAGTAAAAGCTATAACAGAGCATACTGTTTTGGACGTAAACAAGATACATTTTATTCTTGCATCTACACCCATAGAAATTTGATCAGTTGCTTAGTGAACTCAAAATTACAGCTTAATAAGTATCGTCAGGAATATCAATTTTCAGAGTCATTTGACTATTATTTTGATAAACTTGCAGTTGCAAGTCGATTTGACACTAAAGAAGTAATTTTTGTAAAGCGTTTGTTACAGGTCGAACTCCCAGAGAACTTCGTAGAAGATAACAGATGATATTTTTGTAAAACAGTAGGTGTTGAAGAAAGTGCTTTTAGTCGTGAATTATACGCATGAGCGTTGATCAGATTAAATGTACTGGTCGACTGTGGTATGCATGTCGGATCACACGGCTACGATCACTACTGGTTATCTTCGCTAAGTAAGGAGAAGCAAGAATAGTGAAATTGCCAAAAAGTATTGAGTTTATTGGGGAAAATTGGTGGCGATCCTAATAATTGGACAATCTGTTATCCTTATGGTGAATTATAACGAAGATACCATCGATTTGCTAAAAACAGCACGGATGTAAACTTGGTCTTACTACACAGGTTGATTTGGCATCGCCTAACGATGGTGTAGGTAGATGGTATTTACAAAATTACCTCGACTTGATGTCAATGACTTGCCAAAAAGATGCAAATGCAGAGCCTAATCAATGGTATATTTGATAGAATATTGTCTAATTTAATATTAATTAGATGGATAAAATAATAGCGCAACGATATACAAGGTGATTTTAAAATCACCTTGTATATAACAATAAAATCATCTTCTCAAGTATTGTATTAAAAGGGTATCGTCTCCCCATTCTTTTGCCTCTAAAATGTTGATATTTACAGCAGGTAGGGGCGTTTTTATACCATTTTGTGTATTTTTGTCGCAGATTTTTCTTTTGTTTGGAGGATATTATGGTGTTGAAGTGTAGAATATCTTACGCTAAAGATGCCTAAAGCGCTGCGATAGAAGGTGGGGATTTGTGTGATAATTATGGATACATTATATAAAGAGGTGTCTTCAAACCAGACAAAGAGATGCCTCAAACTGTGCAATAATGTACTTAAAGACACAGTAATGTATCTTAAATCATACAATCGTGTGTCTTGACCTCACACAATGATGTGCTTAAAACCATAAAACGAGGTGCCTTTCCCATGTAATGACGTGTGTTAAATGACGTAATGATGCCGATAGAATGATGAACGTAGAAGCTTTATTTAAGGCTTATTACCAGCCGCTTTGCTTATATGCCATGCATTATCTTGCAGGTGATAGGGAGCAGGCTGAGGACATTGTTCAGGAGTGTTTTGTCAAGTTGTGGCAGAAACATTCCAGCGCAACCGCGTGCTTTTCTTTATACGGCGGTGCGCAATGCCTGCATAGATTATCTGCGACATACGAAAGCAACGCTTGGCGATATCGTGCCCATACGATATTGAAGGAGCCATTAGTGACGATGAGGCGCAAGAGCGATCGGTTGACGAAGCACGCCTATGGGCTGCCATTAATGGTTTATCAGAGCGTCGCCGACAGGTATTATTAATGGGCAAGCGTGATGGCATGAAGTATCAAGATATTGCTAAGGAGTTGGGCGTTACGGAGAAAGTGGTAGAACACGAAATGGGCCGCGCGCTTAAACAATTGCGTGGGAGTAAGGCTAAAAATATTATATATGGTGTCACTAATGGCCTGAAACGGCTGATTATTAAAGCATTTTTATTTAAGAGATACGTTGTGCGGGAATATCTGTAAAGGATATTCTCGCATTTTTATAGCTACTTTCTCCTGTGATTTTGGCGTATAACTTTGCCCGATAAAGTGTGTTGGTGGTTGTACGACGGTCGTGGTACGTGTTGTACGACTACTGCCGAACACGTTGTATGACGGCCGTAGTATAAACTGTATGGCGGCCGTCATAATACGACTCTTACATCGCAATGTAACGGTCGAAAGCCAAGAATATACGTATCAGAACGCATGATTGCAGTCTGTGTTTGAGCCTTTTTCGTATACGTACGATTGTATCTGTCTTTGTTCCCTATTTTACAGAGCGTTACATGTTTATCTATTACTATTATGATGTAAAAATCATAAAAAGTTTCGAAATGTTGGGGATATTCAAAGATTTGTCCGTCATAAGGGTAGAAAAAAAGAACAAAAACTAAAAGCTATATTTTTATGAAAAAACTCGTCTTAGCTGCTCTTATTTTCTCGTCAGTAGCAGCTAAAGCCCAGACCGCTGGCATGACCATTCAGCAACAAATTGATTGGTTGCAACGTGCTCGGCAGGTGCATTTTGTGTACGATTCGACGTTACCTCTTGGTCAGATTTACGAAGGTCCTTCGCTCTTAAACCTTACAACCGATAAGGCCTTGAAAGAACTGTTTCATAATACCCATATAGTTATGAGCAACAAGGTACGTATGTTATGTTGAAAAAGGCGCAATTCGGCACAAAAAAACAGCTAATACCAAAGATGTACAACAGAAGAAGGAGTCGGCCACAAAAACCTATACGATAAGCGGTTTTGTAAAGGACGAGAACGGAGAAACGTAATTAATGCCACCGTTTTTGACCAAACAACAGGGCTTTGGCACTATGACGAATGCCTATGGCTTTCTTTTCTCTTACGCTGCCAGCGGGCGAACACCAGTTGCGTTGTAGCTATATCGGTTTTGACGATAAGCGTATGACGGTGCAGCTTACGGCAAACCGAACCGAAAATATCACGCTGAAAGAAAAATGCGCGCTTAGGCGAAGTGGTGGTGATGGGCGACTTAAATTCACCGCTTATTCACACGCAAACGGGTAAACGCTCGTTAAATGTCCGCGACATTAAAACCGAATTTTTCGCTGCTTAGCAGCCCTGATGTGGTGAAAACCTTGCAGCGAAGCAGTGGTGTATCAGAAGGAATCGAGCTGATGAGTGGTTTTATACGTGCATGGTGGTAGTAACGACGAGAACCTGTTTTTTGATTGATGGAACACCACTTTATCAGGTAAAACCACTCGCTCGGACTGTTTTCTTCGTTCAACTCGGATATGATAAAGAATGTCGATTTCTATAAAAGTGGCTTTTCCCTGCACGCTATGGTGGGCCGTCTGTCGTCGGTGATTGACGTTCGCACTCGCGATGGCGACTTTAACCATTTCCATGGTAGTTTCCGCATCGGTTTGCTTGATGGCGGTCTGCAATTCGAAGGTCCTATTCGTAAAGGACGTACATCTTATAATATCGGATTGCGCCGAAGCTGGCTCGATTTGCTCCACACGCCCTATCTTTTGCTATTCATAATAAGAAGAACGATAAGAACGACGACGACATCACTTTAAATTATTTCTTTCACGATTTCAATGCTAAGGTGACCAATATTTTTAGCGATCGGTCGCGTCTTTCGCTCAGTGTATATTCGGGAGAAGACCGTATTCATACAAAAAGATGAGCTGAAAGATGATGATATTAATGAAACAGAATTAAACGAATTCAATATGAATTGGGGCAACTTTAAATGCTGCCTTAAACTGGGAATATGTATTCTCTCCCAAGCTGTTTGCTAACTTTACAGCGGTTTATACTCACAATGTGTCGAAGTATAAATTCTTATATGACCAACGTGTTGTATCGAGGTCAGGGGCCTCATGCTGGCGAAACTTCTGTAACGTATATGGAGTATGGCTATCGGTCAACGATTGATGATTTGGGCTATCGTTTAGCATTCGATTATCGTCCGTCGCCTCGTCACCATATCCGTTTTTGAGGCAAAGACTACACCTTTCACATGTTTCACCCCCAAACTCGACAACATAAAAACTATTATGGTACGGGCACGGCAGTTGACCTCTCGACAGGAAAGAGTTCATACTGCATAGCAATGCAAACGAGTGGAATGTATGCTGAAGACGAGGTTACGCTCAATCAAACATTGGAGTTTTAATATGGGTCTGAATGTGACAATGTTCTCAATAACAGGCAAATGGTTTTGTAAAATGCCGACCCTCGTTTGGCTATCAAGTATCAGCCTACGGAGAAACTGTCGTTTCAAAAACCTCGCTAACGTCGATGACTCAATATGTGCATAAAATATCGAATAGCTTCTTAGAGTTACCCACTGATTATTGGGTGGCTACTACATCAAGGTTAAAACCCTATGCGCTCATGGCAATGGGCGGGAGGAGTTTACTATCAGCCTGCACGCCGATGGACCTTATCTGTAGAAGGCTATTATAAGCAGAGTAAACATCTTTTGCAGTATTCGAGCTGGTCAGGATTAGAGCCTCCTGCCGAGCGTTGGGACAAATTTGTAATGGACGGTAAAGGAAAATATTTCGGATTAGAGTTTGATGTGGCTTACAAAAACACGCCATTTAGAACTAACGGGTGCTTATACGCTATCGTGGAATAAGCGTCGTTTTTGACAATTTTTATCCAGAATGGTACTATGATAAGTTTGATAATAGGCACAAAAATTAACCTGACGGGACGCTGGCAGTTGACGTCAAAAAAATAGCTGCTTTTGCTGCATGGAATTACCACAGTGGCAATCATATCACAGTGCCTACGCAAACAACGGTTACCCCTTCTGTTCCCGAAGGACTTCCTGGAAAGGTTAAATCCCTATGGCTATAGCTTTGATGAACGAATGTATGTCTTCGATACTCCTAATAATTATCGACTTCCAGCTTATCACCGTCTTGACATAGGATTCGATTTTCACCACATAACCAAACGTGAAATGAACGCATTTGGAACCTCAGTTTTTATAATGCGTATTGCCATTTCAATTCGTTGTTCGTAAATATTAGGCAGGATAATAAGGGGCAGTTTAGCATTAAGAACCATGCTTACATACCTATTATTCCTTCATTCAGTTATACCATTAAATTCTAAACGCTATGAAATACATAAGATATTGCCTTTTTGCTCCTGCTTTTTAACGATAGCAAGCTGTGGACGAAGTAAACCTTAATTCGTTTAAACAGGAAAAGTAAACTCGTTGTATATTGTTTCCCATCGCTCGGAGATACTACTTATTTGCGTGTTACGCGCAGTATTCCTGTTCGTTATTATGCTGATACGGTAAAATATTGAGCATGTTGACAATGCTTCAGTGGTTTATGCCGTAAACGGAACGCCTTACACGGCAACACCAATAGGGCAGGGTTACTACCGCATTGTGGGGCAGCAACGAGTAGGCGACAATATATCGTTGAGGGTTTCTGCACCAAATGCACAGGAAGTTTTCGGCAACAACAACTATTCCTGACACCGTAGCGGTGACGAATATTCGTGTCAAACCAATTGAAATTAAGACCGATGACTCTACTGAACCAGAGCCTTTTATGCAGGTGATGGCGACGTTTACGGACGATGCTTCTACCCATCGTTATTATGCTGTGCGCGTAAAAATGTACGACGTCGGCTACGAATAGTATAAATGAAGCCGATTTTATTTATCCTAATATCCATACAGAAAGTGAGCCGTTGCTATCACCTTTGACAGATATTGACGACCAATTTGGCTTTTCCAATAGCTTTTATGACGACTTCAATATTTTTGATGATACCAGCATTAACGGCCAAACTTACACGCTCCGACTTAATATTCGACCTTTCGTTGGGCCGTCATGGCTTAATGTTTTTATCAGGTTGAGCTAATCAGTATTACGCCAGAGTTTTACCATTTCATGACGGCCATTAATCAATATAATAATAATGAACTTGCGCAAAATGGCTTATCGCAAATTCGTCCTACCGTAACCAATATATCAGGAGGGTTAGGACTTCTTGGCGCATGGAGCACATCGCATACCCAATGGGCAAGATAATTCAAATAAAAAGCGTATGAAAGAAAAATAATTTGCAATATGTAGCCCGTTTCTTTTAAGCAGGATACACTCGATGTGGACAAAGCTTTCAGAGACTTTCAACAGCGTACAGGCTACCGCACAAGGCTGTTTAGTTGGCGACATATCGCTGCAGCTGCAGTGGTTTTATTGCTGGTAGGGTTAGGCGTTATGTATGCATTACGTCCGCAAACTACTGTTTTGATGGCCGAAAAATCAACAGCGTTCCTTTGTGTTTAGCGACGGAACGGAGGTTATTTTGGCTCCCAAACGCTAGTGACTTTCGTATAAGGGGCGACTACGCTCGTAGTGTATCAATCACGGGTAAAAGCTTATCTAAAAAAATAAAAACATGATGCGGCTAAACCTTTTATCATTCAAGGAGAAAACTATCTGATTCGTGATATTGGGACACAGTTAGAAATACGTGCAGACGAGGTAAGTACAGATGTTTTTGTGAGCGAAGGCAGCGTATATTTTTGCATCATCTCGGCAAAAGAGGAGGGAATCGTGTTGAAAGAGGGTGATCGAGGGTTTTCTAAGAGAGTGGGGCTCGTGCGAGCCTTTCTCTGCGCGCCAAACGTCACCAAATCGTACTGTTTGGGCAACACACCAGTTCCGTTTTAAGGATACAGCTTTGCCTTATGTGCTGGACGATTTGTCCGATTATTACCATGTGCGCCTCACTTGTGCCAATAAAGACAAGCGCCTTACGGGCAACTTCGATGCCGATAGTCTTGAGACCATCGTTAAGTTAATAGAAAACTCTTGACATTAAGATACAAATATTAAGGAGAAAGTTGTACCTTTGTGTGCGCTCATCGCTAAAGAGTAATATAAAAACTAATGAAGAGTTCGTTTTTTAAAAAGGCCAAAATCTGTTGGTTCATTTACAACAGAGCATGGCTGAATACGCACAAAGCTTCGGCCTTTTGCATTGCCGACCGTTATTATACTTACCAACAACTACTTCAAGAAGTAGGTAATGCGCGTCACGTATTGCGCAATGGGAAGAAAGATAACATCGGTCTTGTGGTGAAATGATGACCTTTATACCTATGCCTGTATTCTTGCATTGTGGATGGAAGGCAAAAGTTACGTCCCACTTCACCCCTTATGGCCCATGCGCCGTTGCGAAGATATTATCGAGCAGGTGGGGCTAAAGACAATTATTAACTCGCGTAATGATGGCGTTTCTTTTGCATCGACCGATGTACTTTACCCAGAAAACTTTGAGCCGCATCATCATAGTTTCTTCGATTCTATTAGCTATGATGAGGATAAATTGGCTTATATTCTCTTTACTTCTGGAAGTACAGGGACGTCCGAAAGGTGTGGCAATTACGATAGGAAACGTCGCAGCCTTTGAAGAATCCTTCTTTTCTCTGGGTATCGAACTGACGCAAAACGATCGTTGTTTGCAAATGTTCGACCTTACTTTTGACATGTCTGTAGGCAGCTATGTTGCGCCATTATTGTGTGGTGCTTGCGTTTACACGATTGCTCAGGAAGCATTAAATGGCAAGAAGTGTTTCAGATTGATGAGACGATTACGAAATAACCCGAAGCCCAACTTGTGCCAAGTGTTATTCACTATCTTAGGCCATACTTCGACGAAATTGATGCACCCGCTATGCGTTATGTGCTTTTTGCGGGCGAGGGACTGCCAGCAGAGGACGTTAAATTGTGGCAAAAGTGCGTGCCAAATGCCAAAATTTGGAACGTCTATGGCCCTACAGAGAACACCGTTTACAGCACCTATTATCTGCTTCCACATGATAATGTTCGTGAGGGTTAACGGCATAGTGTGCATTGGTAAAGACATGAAGCATGTGCAAACACTTATCATTGACGATAACAATATGCCCTTACCACAAGGTGAGATGGGCGAGCTCTGCCTTTCAGGACGTCAGCTTACGCCTGGCTATTGGCGTAATACGAGAAAAAAACAGCGAAGCATTTTTACATTAAATGGTCACAGATGGTATCACACTGGAGACATTTGCTCGGTCGATACTTCTGGCGAAATCATGTATTACGGACGTAAGGATTCGCAGGTTCAGATACAAGGCTATCGCGTTGAGCTAAGCGAGGTAGAGTATGTAGCGCGTCGTTATTTCAACGATGCGGTGAATATAGTGGCGCTTCCGTTGACGACGGTAACGGAAATGTAGCTATTGCTCTTGCTATTGAGGCCGAAAAGCAGACATAGATGATGACGTACTCATGAACTATCTTCGTCAGTATCTCCCATCATATATGTTGCCATCGCGTATTAGTTATATCAATCCTTCCCATTAAATACAAGTAATAAGATTGACCGTAAGCTGATTAAGCAAATGGTTTAATAGCATAACAACTATGGAAAAAAGAAGAAATTATTACAACAATTAACCCTTATTTTCGAGCAAGTTCTTAAACGTTCAGATCTGAAAATAGATTATAACATGTCGGCAGAAGACATAGATGAGTGGGACTCGCTGACCAATATGACAATTAGTAGCGAAATAGAGAAGAAGTGGGATGTTGCATTTTTAAGCTCCGCGATATTGTAAGAATGAAGAATATTGGCGATATGATTGACGTCATTATTAAGCAAAGCCGATAACCTATTTTTCGCTGAAAACACTTTCTATGGAATTTCTTACACTACCTTTTCGTAGCGCTGTTTGGCGTTACGCTGTTGCTTTATTACGTACGCTGTTCTGAAGGCTTGGCAGCATGGTATTTTGCTGATAGCGAGCAGTGTGTTCATCGGTTATTACCATTGGCAGTATCTTGTTGTAGCACTGGGTATTACGTTGTTTACTTTTTATATGGGCAAGGCTATTCATCGATATTTGAATAGCCGCACGGCAACTTATCTGTTTTTTTATTCAGCGTTATAGGGCTGGCTGGCTTTTGGTTATTCTCTCGTTACTGGTCGGGTATGTTTCCAATTGGTATCTCTTTCTACACTTTCAAGCGCTGTCTTATTTAATTGAGATTTACTGGGAAGAAGAACCCGAAGACAGTTTGCCTGATTTCATGCTGTATATGCTGCTGTATATGAAGTTCCTTTCAGGGCCAATAGAGCGTGGTTTTCGACCTGTTACCACAGCTAAAAAGAGGGTAAAAATATTTCAACTATACAGATGTAACACGCGGCTTAAAAGCTTGTTGCTTGGGGGTGTTTTTGAAGCTTGTCATTGCCGACCGCATTGCAGCGCCACTCTCTACAGATCCTTGACCATCTGCCAACCTCCTCTGGAATGCAGATACTTTTTGCCACATTACTTTATCCTTTGCAGCTTTACGCCGACTTTGCAGGCTATACTTGCATGGCCATTGGCATGGGATGCATGCTCGGTTTCACGCTTCAGAGGAAACTTTGACCGACCATTTTATCTCACAATCGACAGGCGAATTATGGCGTCGTTGGCACATGACGCTCTCGTTTTTGGGTGCGCGATTATATCTTCACACCGCTTAATGCGTCGCTTCGTTCTTGGGGACAGATGGGCATTTACGCCTCTTTGCTGGTTACGTTTGTGGCAATAGGCGTGTGGCATGGTGCAGGAATGACATTCGCTTTATATGGATTGTTTCAGGGCATACTTGTTATTTACGAAACGCTTTTCAAGAAACAGCGCGAGCAGCTGCAGAACAGAGTAGGGGCGAAGGTGTGGGAAAAACGCTGATGATTATTCGCACATACGTTCTCTTTGCACTTTCTTTACTCTTCTTCCATGTGTCAGAAATCCGTGATGTTTTCTACGCTTACACCCATATTTTTGATGGTTTTTAATATGGGCATAAAGGACTAAACATGGGTATGGACGACCATTACTGGATAGTTTTTGCCCTTGCAGTTATCCTGATGCTGTTGATGAGAGCATATCAATAGCAAGCTAAACCTCATTGAATGGACTGAGCAACAGCGCGCCATTATTCGCTGGCCTATTTATTTTGCCATTGTCTTCGTCATCTTTTTATATGGCGCTTTTGGTGTGGATAACTTTATTTACGTTCAATTTTAATGCAATGTCGTCATGACTAATAAAAATAATCGACATCAAATTATTTCGTTATTCCTGAAGATGGACTTTGCTGGCCTTCCCTCTTACTTACTGCTTGGTATGTAGTGAAAGACCCATTCATGGTTTTGCGCAGTTACAAAGGCGCAACAATATGATAATAGCCCTTACTATCAGGGGCGAAGGCTATATAGGTTGGGGAAAAAACTGAAAGCAGCTTAGCCATAAGCAACCTTATGACGCCTTTTTGTTAGGCAATTTCGTGTACAATGGCTTTTTGACTGTTCGGAATGGAATAAATATATCCACGCGCAGCCCTATCGCTTTTTCAGCAACAATGAAAAACTTGGGCGACTTGTGCGTGAAACTTCATGCCCTTGATAGCTTATATCGCCGCCCTGTGCGCTATTTGCTTGTTATTACAGATCCTTCTTCGTTTAGCAGTTGCGTGTTGCGTGATGGACCTATGCACATTATGCCAACAGATGTAAGCGGTGCAAGCGAATCGAAAAATTCAGCTTACGTTCTTTCAATCTTTCCTCGATACTCGTTTTTATTGCCTTATCTTCGTTATCAAATTACGGGAAAGTACGACCGTGGCATGCAGAACCGCATATCTCCCTATTGTCCTACACGAACATTATGGACAAATGATGCCATACTTCACCAAGAAGACACCATCAAGGCACAAGGTGAACGCTACTGGGAGGGCCGACAATGGACAAAACTGGACGCTGATATTGCGCACCCTGTTGTTGAGCCTGCTTTCATTATGCAACCACAACGCGATTGTTTGCAAACCATACGCAACTTCTGTGAGCGTCACCATACCAACCTCAAGTTGGTGATAGGTCCGAACTGTCAAGGGGTGCAGTTGAATCCGCGCGATTTGAAAACTCTTCAGGATATATTGGGCAAAAGATAATGTTTTGATTATACTCGAAAGCAAACGCTTCTCTCATTATCGTGGTTTTATACTACGATGGCAGCCATTATCGACGCCTTGTGGGAGCTGCTATTTTTGAAGGATATTTACGGTGTAAAACAGTAGTTGAGATATAATACGGCCATTGTGAAGGCCTCTTTAGGGCATGCCAGTACACCTTTTTGTGTGTGCTGGCATGCTCTTACTAGCTATCGCTGATGCGTTTTAAGCCAAATGGTGATGTTGTGGCGGCTGTCGTACAGCTTTGTACTACGGCCGTGATACAATGCGTGCTACGACCGTCATGCGAGCTGTACGGCGATCGCCGTACACTCAGCTTAAAATGCGTAATGGTGTAATTTGATGGTCGTAATGGTTTGTGGCATTACATGGTTTTCAATTCATAATATAGCTGTTTGAAATTTTGTCTAACGATTTGAAAGTTAGTTGGTTAAATTCAGAATCTACATGGAAATAAAGAATCCTCAGTTGGCTTTTTGTCAAGCACAACTGAGGATTCGTATAGATATGGAAAAGGATATTTTTGGTATTCTGCTTTCTTTCAAATCAGTATTTAGCGTGTTGCCTCGTCTACAAGGTAAACGATGCTCATGTAGGGAATGCCCGAATGGTACTGTAAGACCTATCTCACATGTACGGCTATTGCTGTAGCCATAAACGGCATGATGCTTCTCTATTTCAGGGTTTGAGATGACGAAGTGCATAGCGATTCATCTCGGGACGGTTGAAACCCTTATCCCCTGCAAAGCCACAGCAACCTACTCCTTCGGGTACTAATAACTTTTCGTTGCGCACTTTTTCGGCAAGGTTTATCAGCTCTGTGCCCAGCCCCATTTCGCGCATTGAGCACGTGATGTGTCACGGCTACGGTACGGTCTAACTGATTGAAAGTGAGGCGTTGTTGTACAAATTTGAGCATAAACTCAACAGGCTCGTATAGCTTCATGCGTGTAATCATCTTGCGCATACGGTGCAGACATGGGCTCTGGTCGCAAAGAATAGGATATAGTCCTTCTTTGCTGGCTTCCCAAAGAGCGGCTTCAAGCTCGGCCGTTTACGGTCAGCAATGTCCATCATGCCTTTACTTTCCCATATTTGACCACAGCAAAGTTTGTTCATCTTATCGAGGAATATAACCTCACTAGCCTGCACGATTCAGCACTTTACAAATTTCTTGGCTTACGGTTTTCTTTGATAGGTGCACCCTTTTGCAACGCCCATGGTTTGGTTTAAACAGCTTGGAAAAGTAAACCACTTTGAGGTCTTCGTCCTTATCTTTTGCGCGCAGTTTCTACAATGGTATTGCGTCCTGCCAGTTTCTTTTTATTGATGTGGTTAGGTTTGGGCATCGCAGGCGTCCATAGAGGTAAGCCAGCTTTGTTAGCTGTTTCGCAAATAGCACTCATCGCTTTCGTACCAATTACGGTATGAGCCAAATGGGCTGCGGTGAGCAAACCTTTAACAGCGGTTTCGCATTCAGGCATGTGTTTGGCCGTCAAATCGCCAATAACGTATTCTATTTTTGCTTTTATTCGAGTTGATTTGACGTAATAAATGCGTTAAATGGCCAGTGTTAATCTTCATGGGACACGACGTAGCGCACAAACCGTCAGCCGCACAGGTTTTGATTGCCGTAATAATGATACTGTTGCTCTAAGCGCTCAGCGTGTGCACGATCTTCAGCATTTCCCGCTGTAGCTTGAGGTGCGAAAATCCGCGCTGTGCAACAATACGTGTACGTGAAGATAAGGTTAATCCGCAGGTCAAACAGTTTCGTTCACAGAAGCCACATTCAATACATTTGTTGGCTTGCATAACGCCAGCAATGGCCTCCTGTGTAGTCGACTGGTGCGATTGCATTTTTCTCGGCATATTCTTTTTCCGTCAGGAAGCTGGTCGAAATCGTAGTCGAGTTCGGGCAAATGTTTTCGAATTTTCAATAAAAACAATTGGATTTTCATTGAAGATAACACCTGGGTTTAACAGTCCTTTCGGGTCGAAAATATCCTTTAAACGTCGCATAACCTCAAAGGCTTCATCGCCCCATTCGTCTCTTACAAACGGAGCCATGTTGCGTCCAGTGCCATGTTCGGCCTTCAAAGAGCCGTCATAGCTCTTGACAAGCTGAATAACTTCGAGCATCATATTTGAGTATCGCTCAACCTCTTCAGGCTCTTTGAAACTCTGATTCAATATAAAATGGTAGTTTCCTTCAAAGGCATGACCATAGATACAGCCCTCTTTGTAACCGTATTTGTGTATAATTTGCTGCATCTTTACGGTGGCTTCGAGGCAGATCTTCTACAGGAAAAAGCCACGTCTTCTATAAGGCAGCTGGTACCGATAGGGGCGCATTCCGCCCACCGTTGGGAAAAATACCCGAACGCTTTGCCCAGAATTTTCCATAGACGTTTGGGTCGTCGGTGAACGATAATGGCTGATAAAGATTGAAGGGTTTTTAAGGTATCTGTGATGATCGAAATATGCTCGTCAAGTTCGGCTTTCGTCATCGCCTTGGTCTCAGTTAATATGGCTGTGAGGTTGTGATAATCACCTGGTTCAACCTGGCACCCTTCCCGCATCAACGTCTTGCTTATATTGCAGGAAGATGGGGTCGTTAACTGATGCCAATGACATATAATCGAGCATCTCTGCACTCTTTACCATGAGGTCTTCGCCGCTCATTTCGAGGTTTTTGTGCCGATGCTTTCAGCTTCTTTAAAGCCACTACAGCATGGCAGCTTTCAACCATACTATGGAAATAAACCATCGCCGACGCGCGGAAAGGATACTCATGAAGCGTGCGCATTGTTACCTCGGCAAGGAACGCTAACGTGCCTTCCGAGCCTACAATAGAGTGGGCAATAATGTCGAAAGGGTCGTCATAAGCAATCAATGGGCCGCAGATTCAGACCTGTAACGTTCTTAATACTGTATTTCTTTTTGATGCGTTCGGCTAAAGGTTTATTGCTTCTTACCTCATCTCTAAGTTGTTCAATATCGCGGATAAAATCGGAATGAGTACGCCTGAACTGCTCACGGCTCTCTTCGTTACCTGTATCAAGCAAGGTGCCGTCGGTTAAAAATGATGCGCGCTGAACACAGCATGCGGTCGGAATTAGCATGCACACCGCAGTTCATTCCTGAAGCATTGTTGCTTACAATGCCCCAATCATAGCGCTATTTACCGATGCGGGGTCGGGGGAAGCACGCGTCAAAAGGCTTTTAATATGCTGTTACCTGACCACCTAACAGTCCGGGTTGCATGGTAATGGTATTATGATCATCGCTTAATTGGCATTTCTCCCAGTGTTTACCTGCTACAATCAGAACCGAATCGCTCAAACTCTGACCCGATAGTGATGTTCCCGCAGCACGAAATGTAAATGGAATATGCTGCTTATTGCAAGCTTTTTATGATTTGTATAATCTCATTTTCATTGTCTGAACGTATTACAATGCGTGGCGTTAAGCGATAAAAGCTGGCATCTGTACCCCATGTAAGGGTGCGTAATTCGTCAGTATAGATACGTTTAGAGGGTAGAAACAACTTCAATTCTTGTAAAAGTTGTTCATAGTTTTTAGAATCAATCATATTACCTTTAGCTTCAACTTCATTCAAAAAAATACACAAAAAAACGCAAAAATGTGCAAAACGTTGAGGTTATCTTTTAATGATTCTCAGGTTATGAACGAAAGTATTTTGCTTCCAAAACGAACAAACTATTGCTTTTTGAATGAAAAGAATAACGCTCCAAAGCAAAAAAACATGTCTGCTTCGGAGCGTTAACGATTCTACAAAGGAATGAAATCTATTTTGCAGTATAATGTGAATATTTTATCCTTAAATAGTAACCGTTTTTATCTTTTAAACGAATACGCTTGAAATTTTCATCAGTCGAATTTGATGGAAGAATCACTGTCGTTTTTATCTTTAAACAAACACACTTAAAAATCTTCGTCGGTTGAACCTGACGTAAGAATTGAAAGTCGTTATCATTTTTAAACGAAACCCCATGGAATCTTCGTCGGTTGAACCTATAAAAAGATGTGTAACCGAATTAATTTTAAATGAATGCACAGGGGCTGGTATACGTCCTCGGCGATCGACAAAACGCTGACTTGAGAAGCTATTCACTGGCATGATAGGAGCATGGCCTAATAGTCCGCCCCATTCTATGCTTTCACCAACTCCTTTTCCAATCACAGGGATAATGCGAACAGCCGTTGTTTTCTGATTAATCATGCCAATAGCGGCCTCGTCTGCAATAAGTCCTGCTATCGTGGTTGCGGGCGTATCACCAGGTATTGCAATCATATCCAGGCCCACAGAACATACACATGTCATGGCCTCAAGCTTTTTCAAGGGTAAGCGCTCCTGCGTTAACGGCATCAATCATACCTTGATCTTCGCTTACGGGAATGAAAGCACCCGATAGTCCTCCCACGTAAGAGCTGGCCATAATACCGCCTTTTTCACTTGGTCATTGAGCATAGCGAGAGCCGCTGTTGTACCAGGCGCTCCGGGATGCTCTACACCAATACACTTCAAAATGTCGGCAACCGAGTCGCCTACTGCAGGAGTGGGGGCCAAAGATAAGTCGATTATGCCGAAAGGAACGCCTAAACGCCTGCTTGCCTCGCGTGCAACGAACTGTCCAACACGCGTAATTTTGAACGCGGTTTTTGATAGTTTCGCATAAAAGTTCAAAATTAGCTTCGCCATTCTTGTCTTTACTTTCTTCGTGTGCTTTGACGATCCATCTCCTCTAAGGCATATTTTCACAACGCCCGGACCCGATACCCCCACATTAATTATGGTGTCAGCTTCGCTCACTCCATGAAAAGCGCCTGCCATAAATGGGTTATCATCAGGTGCGTTACAGAAGACAACAAGCTTTGCTGGCCCTATACACGCTTTGTCACGAGTGGCTTCTGCTGTAGCTTTTATGATGTCACCCATCAGTCTTACTGCATTCATGTTGATACCATTCTTAGTGGAACCAACGTTCACGCTCGAACAAACCAGGTCGGTAGAAGCCAATGCTTCAGGGATGAGAACGTATTAAAAGCTCATCACTTGGCGTCATTCCCTTTGATACAAGAGCCGAAAAACCGCCCAGAAAAATTTACGCCAACGGCAGCTGCCGCTTTATCAAGCGTTCGCGCAATCTGTACATAGTCGGCGGTGGTATGGCAACAAGTGGCTCCTACAAGGCTTACAGGGGTTACACTGATACGCTTATGAACAATAGGAACTCCTATCTCACGGCTTATCTCTTCGCCCGTAGCCACAAGGTCTTTGGCGCATGTTGTTATTTTATTATATATTTTATCGCAGCAGGTTTTAAGGTCAGTGTCGGCACAATCCAGTAGCTTATGCCCATGGTGATGGTGCGCACGTCGAGGTTTTCCTGCTCAACCATATGGTTGGTCTCTAAGACTTCTGATGGCGTTATCATATACGGTGCATTTTATCAAATATATCTTCCAACTGAATTTTTTTGCCTGTACGCCTTTTTGCGTTACCCACAGCCTGTAACTCGTTGCTTAGTGTTTCGAAGTTCTTGGTGGCCTTACTAAGGTCAACAATCATCATCATATTAAAAGAATTCCTGTACGATGGTTTGGCTGATATCAAGGATATTGATTCCGTTATCTGCAAGATAGGTACACACTTGGGCAATGATTCCTGAGGTGTCTTTGCCCACTACTGTAATAATTGCTCTTGTCATCGTTTAAGCTTTTATAGAATTATGTTTCATTATGTGCAAAAGATACAATTATATTCTTAAATTGCTTTGGCCTTATTATAAAAAAATATTTTTCACATGTCTTTACGGAGATAAAGCGTACTTCTGTATGATTTTTTTAAAAAAGATAGTTCGTATAGAATTATATAGTATTAAGCGTGTAAAAGCTGAATATTCTCTTTCTTTTTATTAAATTTGCAAGCATTAAAAATTAAAGTAAAAGAATAATATGGAGCAAACTCAATCAAAATTATGGCGAACCGTTAAGTGGTATTTCAACGCATTACCCGATAAGGAAGACGAGGCACAGACGATAGAACAGATTAGCAGTGGTGTAGTTTTTCAATGGTGCAAACCTATGGGTTCTTATCCTTGCTATTTTTCATTGCATCGTTAGGTTTTGAACGTCAATTCAACGGCAGTTATTATAGGTGCCATGCTCATTTCGCCATTAATGGGTCCTATTATCGGCATGGGACTGGCTGTTGGTATTAGTGATTTAGACTTGTTAAAAACGCTCAGCTAAGAACTATTTGGTAGCAACCGTTATCAGTGTGCTTACAGCAGCTATTTACTTTTTCGCTGTCGCCTCATTACCGAAGCGCGCTCAGAGCTTTTGGCTCGCACCTCTCAACACTCTACGATGTGCTCATAGCATTGTTTGGTGGCGCTGCAGGAATTCTGGCATTGGCCACAAGGGTAAGGGAAACGTGTTGCCGGGTGTTGCTATTGCTACCGCACTGATGCCACCATTGTGTACAGCGGGTTACGGGTTGGCTGTAGGACAGGCCAGTTTCTTTTTGGGCGCCATCTATCTTTACTTTATTAATACTGTGTTCATCGCACTGACAACCTATGTAGGTGTTAGAATGATGCACTTCCAAAGCTGTCCGTTTGTTGAGGCTGCAAGGTTAAAAAAAGGTGCGTATGTACATCATGTTAATAACGGTTTGCAACCTTATTACCAGCCACGTATATGACGGTACAGATTATTAAAGACAGCATACGCGACAACGATACCAACAGTTTTGTGAAGAACGAATTGTCGGTAAAGGGTACTCAAATACTCTCTCAGAGTCGTGATGATGCGAAACAAGTCATTAAGATTGTTTCAATTGGGAAACTGATTTCCAAAGATGTGATAGCCCGTGCGCAAAAACAACTACCCATGTATAGCTTGGGGAGGATATCGTTTGAACGTAATACAGGGGTTACGAAAGTGATAGTCTTTTTATTAACCGATCCGAGCATGGGCGTATCTGCGCAGTCGGCTAACACCACTAAGAAACAGCTGATAGAACAGGTAGCCCAAACGCAAACACTTCAGAACGATTTAGCTAAATATACACGTTATGAGAAATTAAGCGGCCAAATTTCGGCAGAACTGAAGGCTATTAGCCCTCAAGTGCGCAGTATTATATTGGCTCCTGTACAAGAAACAAGTACAGATAGCGTTCATGCAAAGCGTTATGTCATTGCGGTTTTATCGTATAATGGTCGTATGTCGCAAGCTGAATATGTGCGTTTACAGCAATGGTTAAAAGCTCGTTCTGAGGCTGATAGCTTGCGTCTTTTTAGTTCCATAATAAATCTGATTATAAAGAATATTCCCGTTTTGACTTTGCTAAAAACGGGAATATTTTATTTAGCGAGCCTTCGACTCAATCCAGCTTCCGATGATCCAAAGTAGGTTATTCCATGCACGGGTGCTTACGGGTTCGGTGGGGAAGTCAAGCTTCAAGCCCACAGAAATATTGCTGCGTATCCATGTGTTTCTTTTGTTTGATGTTTGGTTTACCAGCGGTCCGTCAATGTAAGTAACGTCATAACGGTTATGCCCCCAAAGGCCAAAGCGGTATTCGTAGTCAATACACAGTGACAGTGTACTTAGCAAATGTATATCGATACCTATTTGAGGATAGAAACTTAAGCCCGGACACTGCACGTCCCAAGCCATTTTGAAACTTACGGCCAGGGTAAGCTTTGCTGGGCCGTAAAAAATCTCTTTCCCTGTATTTTTACCTAAGTTTAGCACGTTGGTTTTGTACAAGGGCGCCAATATGTGGTTGTATAACCCACTTCAAAGGAAAAGAAGTAATATTTAATACCTCCTTCAATACCAGCCATGTTTATGTGTTTAAAGCCGATGCCATTAGCCGCATCGGTCATCATGCCAACGCTCTCAAGGTATAGTCCTCCTGTAAAGGGCAAGTCGCTTCGAAAGGTAATAATCGGCCGTAAGATGAAAGGTATTGCCTGCATCATCATTTACGTAAAACGGTTGCCCATCAGGCGAATTATCGTTTACCGTAATCCCACCCACACGGCCAGATATGGCCCAACGCGTTGGCTCATCGTCGTCTTGTGCCATGAGAGGAAGCGAAAGCAGACTCGCAATTAAACTGAAGCAAAGGTGTTTTTTCGTCATTGTGTTTGGTGTTGGTTTCGTTGTCGAGGAGTTCTCAGAGGAGCTATATGCTATGAAATAAGTAGGAACTTCCCAATGGTTTTATCGATTGAACTGATTAAAATAGCCTGTATAACTCACACCGTTTAATATTTTTGCTGCCTGTACGGCGGCTGTAGTACACCTTGTACGCCGATTGCCGTATGATGTGTTCGACGGCTGTCATACTATGCGTACTGCGGCCGTCGAACAATGAGTTTTTCAATATAAAGGCGCATGCCTTATGTCGTTATGAAATAGGGTCAGCAAAAGAAATAGAGAATGATTTAAGCCTATGCTTAAGGCTCAAGGTATTGTACGTCAATGTCCCAATCCCATTTATCGAAGTAAAGATTGCCACCATGCCATTCTACTTCTCGCGTTGGAAGTCGACAGTCTCAGAGCGAGGGAATTTCTTTTGCAGGGTAAAAGCTTTTTGTGAGAAGTCGTTATTTACAACCATTCGCCAGCTATCAATGCCGCCGAGGAAGAAGTAACGTGTAGCTTCATCTGTCGCAAAGTCGGGCTCTCAAATGATTGGTCAACGGGCACCCAGCCAGGACCTTCGAAGTATATTTCTGCACCAGTCGTGTAGATTTCTTTCATGTGGGTGCATCATAAAACCACTTTGGAAGTGTCCTGGAATGCCTTTCGCTCTACAAAGTGTAAGGAAAAGCAGCGTGACCTGTCCGCAATCGCCATGTCGATTTTCAATAACATACTCGGGAATATTCGGAATGGTACTGTATTCGCGGGCTGAAGCCCATGGGAAATGGTCGTTAATGTAACTGAATATGGCACGAGCCTGAAGTAGAGGATTGCTGATTCCTTGTGTAATGCTGTCGGCCAGCTGTTGAAGTCGTGGTGTAACGATGAGGTGCTGACGGCGGTTTTCAGTGTGTTTTTCTATAAGCGGCCGAACGCTTGTTGTACGGTTTTTACGTCGGCAGGTTTTTAAGTTGAACCATGCTCCTGCAGATGTAAATTCAAACTCTTCGCTAAAAATGGTAGGCTGACCCTTTTGTGCCCGGCGCTCCATATAGATAGACGAGTGATCGCATGACATAGGCGAACGCACGAAATTGTCCTGACTTGTGCTAAGTAATTTTACGTTAGTTTGTCGTTTAACGTCAGTACGCGGGAAAGGTCAGCCAGCGTAGCATCGTGCCTTCGGGCACCACGTCGGGCATTACTGTAATGGTGAATTTCACGCGCATACGTTTTGGCTCAGCCATATGGTCAGAACCTGCGTTTTTCATAATAGCAGGGATATTCTTAATATCATCTGCCATAGCGCCGTTATCACCCACTTTATTAAAAGCCTGCTTTAATATCTCGGCAGGTTTTATCTATGCGAAAGAGGTTCGGTCCTGCGCTATGGAAGTAGTGTTTCTTTCCATGTAAATAGTAGGTTTCAAGCGCACGGCTCTGCTCCCACATCGCCATCATGCTGTCGGTAACGTGAGGAATATAGCGGCTAATGTAGCTTTTTAACCTCCTCATGCGTCTTATTGAAATCGATAGCTATACGGTTATGTCGGTCCTTATGCCAGCTATAGGGTTCTTGAGCATGTAATGGAAGTGAGGTGGTTATACCAATAAAAAAAGGCGAAAAAGAGAAGAAAAGAATGTTGTTTATAGCTTCTTCTTAAGAACATGGAGAAGCAAAACAAACGATTTGATGGTTTGTTTAATTTAGTCATGAAGGCTAATTATTGGAATTTTTATGATATAAAAATCCTCTTCATTGCCCCTCCAAAGGAGGGGATTGAAAGTAGGATTATAAGGAAAATGCTTATTTTAGAGTTACTCCAATACCTGAGTATCGGGCAATGTGATTTTTACCCTTGACAACTTTCATGCCATTGAAACGATCGTTTGAGATAAGTAAGTTTCCGTCAAGGTCAGCAAAAGTCGACTGCTGGCGACAATTGCGCAGCGGCAGATACCGCACATGAAGTCTCGGTCATGCAGCCAATCATCACCTTTAAGTTGCGTGCGCGTGCGTAATTTACCATTTTCCATGCTTCGCGCATGCCAGTACACTTCATCAGTTTAATATTAATGCCTGAGTAAGCACCCTCAATAGCCTTGATGTCTTTGAGGCGTTGTATGGCTTCATCTGCAAATACGGGTAATGGAGAACGTTCAGTTACCCATGCTGTTTCGTCTATCATTTCTTTTTGGCATAGGCTGTTCTACCATGACAATACCTTGTTCTTTAAGCCAGAATATCATGTCGAGAGCATGCTGTTTGTCCGTCCAGCCCTGATTAATATCCACAGCAATAGGGAGGTTTGTGACCGAACGTATGGTATTTATCATCTCTTTGTCGTTGTCACGACCTAATTTTTACTTTCAAGATATTGAAACGATCGGCACACTCACGCGTCTTTTCTTTACCACTTCAGCCGTGTCTATTCCGATGGTATAAGTGGTAGAAGGTGCTTTTGATGCAGTAAGTCCCCATATTTTATACCATGGAGCGCCAAGCAGTTTGCCTACAAGGTCATGCAATGCAATATCAATGGCGGCTTTTGCAGCGCTATCTCCGGGCGAAAGACTGTCGACATAGGTCAGAATATCTTCCACGCGGAAGGGGTCAGTAAACTGTTCGAGGTCCACCTTGCTGAGGAAACGGGTTACCGATTCAACCGTTTGCCCGAGATATTGAGGCATAGAAGCCTCGCCGTAACCTGTTATACCTTCGTAGGTTAATTCAACCCTGCACGTCGGGAGTTGTGGTGCGTGAGTAGGTGGCAACGGTGAAAACGTGTTGCAATTTCAGTTCGTAGGAAAGAAACGCAGATGCAGACGTCCGTCGCCTTTTCTCTTACGGTTAATGTTAAATGATGGCATGGTGAGGCTTTTCAATAGCTTTTTGCGCTGCTTGTTGTGAGAGCAGCTCCCTGCAACGGCCAATGTAGCCTTTTTAAAGAAAATCGCGTCGAGATGACATGGCTATTTTGTAATGGGGTTTAAAGAAAAGGGTAGAGTATCGGCGACACAATAGTATCGCCACTATGACTATACCTTATTTTATTTATAAAATGAGTTTTTATCTGTGGTCATTAGGTTTGGTTGCTTGTTGACAAAGGGGCAGTACGCGTTGAGCCCAAAAGCAATCGACCTAAGTTGTAAGCATCGTAATCGGCATCAGTTGGTATAAAGCTGGCCTCACGAACACGTCCCAATGAATGGATAAAACGTCCATTCCCAGTGTAGAATCCTACATGTGACACGCGGGCTGGCTTATCTTCTGTAGCTTTCGTTCCGAAGAAAAGCAAATCGCCTGGTTGCAGATTGCTGTAATCAGGAGCTATATCTATATGAGTGCCTTCGATGGCCATTTGCGAAGCATTACGCGGAATGATGATATCGTGCTGAAGCAACGTAGTGCGGACAAAAACCGCTACAATCAACACCTTTTGTACTTGTGCCACCCCACATATAGGGTATTCCATCAATGTGTGTGCAGTATTGAGAATATCCTGTGTACTATTCTTCAGACCTTTACGCCAGTGTTGAAGTTCGTCGGCTTCACTACGAAGCACATATCCTTGCCTTCCGTCGGGTGTTTGCACGTGGAAAAAGTTGCCTTTTGTTCCAAGAAGTTTCAGACGATTCGACGCAACGATATCGCTAATTGTCGTAGAACGCGTATTGGGTTCAGAATAAATAAAACCATATAGGGTCGTAACCACGACAAGTGGACCGTTATTCCATGCCGTAAGTTCGTCACGAGTCATTTCTGTAACTGATGTAGGGTGTACCCAAGCATGATATCCTTCGGGTGTTTCTACTTGCCACCAGCTTTGTCTTTGCACAATACGCAAAAGGCATTCCCTATCAAAGCCTTGCGATTCCATTCCAGCGTCATAATCGCCCGTGCTGCGCAGATTGCATGCCGAAACATTGAATACCCCCAATCCTTAGAGGTGCTAATGGTGTCTTGTGCACAAGCATTTTGAGGAACGAATGCGCAAGCCACGGCTAACGCTGTTAATTTTAAAATAGATAGAATACGCATAGGTAACATTTTTAAGTATGGTTTCTTAATATCATGACAAAAATACACATTTTGCTTTATAATGCAAAGCTTCTGAGTGTATTTTTGCGTAGCTTTCACGAATTACAGCGAGTATAGCTTGTAGAGTAGCTTTTATTTGACATTATTTTCTCGCTCATCTTTCAAAACAGCAAAATAATATAGGTGAATATTTTTAAATGTTAAATGAAGGTTAATTTGTAAACACTTTGATGTAGTTCTGACATATTTTTCTACCTTTGCAACCGCTTTTCAGAAATCAGATGGTCGATAAGGCTTGATGTTTACGAAATAGTTGAGAGGGTGGTTACCAGAGTGGCCAAATGGGGCAGACTGTAAATCTGCTGGTCTTGCCTACGGTGGTTCGAATCCATCACCACCCACGTCTTATAAAATAAGAGGAATTAAAACGGATGTACATGATAGTGTGCATCCGTTTTTGTTTTATGATGTGACATTTAACGGATAAAAATAAGAGCATATAAATGCTTGACTTATTCTAATTTATATATATCTTTGTAACCTATTTGATTAAAAATAATTGAAAGCCAGCTGAATACGAAATATGAAACAGTGTAGCGCTTTTTGTTGATCACAACTAAATGGAGGGCTGTTTTTCTATTCATGTGTGTTCAATCTTACGTGAAATTCTACATTAATAACGGCACAGCGTTGGCGCTTAACCATAGTGCCAATTGCTAAAAAGATACGCTTTTAAAGCTTTGCGATGTAGCAGTTTTCATTGATGCGGTTCTTGATATTTTGAAAATACATTATTACTAATTATAAATTGAAAAACTTGTGGCAGATGCCGTCATCGTGTAGATAATACAGATGAACAAAATTCCCGTATGGCAGCGTTAATAGCGCTTTGTCGTCGCGACTCTACAAGCGTGGGGCGCATTATAGTTATACCTTTAATGGTCATGAATTCAGCGGCTCTGAGCAAACCGCGTCTCTTGGTGGTATCAATTGGACACTTGTAACAGATGGTGGATACTTTGGAGGTACATCGGCAAAGGGCTTTCAAATGGGCTCTTCGAAGAAACCTGCTCGTTCGCTTACCTTAGTTTCTACAGGTTTAACAGGAAATGTAACTTCTGTAAAGGTAACTACTTGTGGTGCTAACGGTATTAGTGCAACGCTTGCGGTTAGTGTAGGAACAACTGCATTTGGAACACCGAAGACGCTTACTGCAGCATCAACAGAGCTGTCGTTTACAGGTAAATGCTACAGGAGAGGTGACGTTAACCTATAACCAAACAACGGCAAAGGCAATATATATTAGCCAAATTGAGATAACAACGGGCGGTACTCCTGCGCCTACACCAACGGTTATTCCAACGGTTACGTCTATTTCCGACTTTCCTTGCACTGCGTCAGGTAGCGAAGCACGCCTTTACTTACCTGTTGAATCGAACGCTCGTGTAACCTTTTGTCGATGGTCAAAAATGTTTATGTGCGTGATGCTACGGGTGCGCTTTGTCTTAGCGGTTGCGCTGAACAGGGTGTAATGGAATATAACCAGCATCTTGCGGGATATATTACAGGTCGACGCTCTTCTATAGGTAATGTTCCTGTTATGGAGGCTACAGCCCACACGTCTATTCTGCGATTACTTATTGCGGCGCCTGTTGATGAGCCTAATGTTGAGCCTATCAGTATTACTGCTTCGCAACTCTCACAGCATTATGCCGACTGGGTGATGCTGTCAAATGTCACGATGACTGATGCTTCTACGGGCCAAGATGCAACAGGTAACGTTAAATTAGACAATACATTCCATCAAAGTGGCTACCAAGCTCCTGCGTCAGGCTCTAAGGTTAACGTCAGCGGCATTGTTACTTCTTCAACAGCTAACGACGATATTTTAAGCCTTGCAGGCAATAAAAGCTAAGGCCAGAACTTATAATCCTACGGGCAATTTTACCCACACTTTCCCTTTTTATGACGATTACAACAACCAATGGAATTGACGCAATAAACTCGTCAACAGCCGATTATGTTGTTGTGTATGACCTCGCTGGTCGTCGTGTTGCTACAGCAACAGCAGGCTTGTCAAAGGGTGTATACATTATTAAAGGACGTAAAGTTGTAATTAAATGAAAAGGATTAAACGAAATGAAGAAACATCTTATATTATTTTTGCACTTTTATTATCAATAGGTGCAGAGTGCACAAGACACCCGTAAGCTCAGAGTATAGGGTCTAAGAACGGGTGTGAATGTTACTCGAGAAGAACGAAGTTGATAGTGTTATCGCAATTCTAATGATGCTGGCGATACGCTTGGTGTGAAAAGTATATTGCGTAGGTGCGAAAAGGCGAGCTTGATTTCTTGCGTCGTCATATTAGTCGTATTACATGGTGGGCGGACGCTCCTGTTGTAGGACCTGCGGGAAATGTCAATAAAAAACAATGCTGCTGACTTGGCAAAAGAACCGTGAAGGCTGGCGTCTCGAATTTCCTCGTTTTTATCAAGGGCCTAATAAGACGTTCGAAGTTACCCATTCAACCTCTCGATATGGTATTACATATTCGTTAGAATGGGACGGTACGCTGAAGGCAAATCGTTGGACTTGCTATCAGCTTCATGCAGGAAATATGTCCAGAAATGTTGACCGATCTAACGATTTTTAGAGAAGATACAGCCATGACCTTCTGCCTACCGTACAACGCTTAGCGATTATAGGGGTTCTGGTTATAGCTGCGGACACTTATGTCCTTCAGGCGACCGTTTGTGCTCGGCCGAGCAGAATTCACAAACATTCTACTTGTCGAATATGCAGCCACAGGATCAGGGACATAATGAGGCGTATGGGCTAAGCTCGAAGGCAAGGTGAGAACATGGGACTGAAAGCTTCGATACTCTGTATGTAGTGAAAGCTGCTACTATTGACAAGAACAATATTATGACACGTACACACTCAGGGCTTATCGTTCCACGATACTTTATATGGCCCTGTTGGGATATACCAAATCGTCAAACAGCTATCAGGCTATAGGTATTTGGTCGCCCCATGCTGGTGGTAGTACTACAGAATATATTTCTATTAAGGAGCTGGAAAAGCGCACGGGAATTGACTTCTTCTGTAATCTACCCGATATTGTTGAGCAGAAAGTAGAGGCTACTTTTGAACGAAACAGATGGAATTAGTCTTGTTTTTAAAGCGCTTGCAGGCGCTAAAATAAAGCTAAGAAAGAGCTTTTATATCTCGCGGTATGGAGATGTAAAAGCTCTTTTTTGATATAGATATTTCTTCATGATATAAGGCTTTTAGTAGCTTTATGTGCATGCTATTTCCCTTTACGCAATAATCGCGTTCCCTTTACGATGTAATCGTCGTGCGTTTACGTCGTAATCGCGTGATGTTTACATCGTAAACGGGCTTTGCGATTACACAGCAAATCGCACGCCTTTTCTTTGTTTTTATACTCTGTATTACAGCGTTTTATAGATTTTGAAAAATCTTTACGACGTAATCGGTTTTGCGTTTACGTTGAAATGGTGCAAATCTGGTATTTCGTCTGTTTATAAAGGGATTGAAAGAGGGAACAATATGGAAATAAAAAGAGTATGCCAAGCGGCATACTCTTTTCTTTTTATGAAGAAATTTAACTTACTTCGAAATCTTTTTACCATTAACAATGTATACACCTTTTAGGTAAACGATTGAGGTCATTGCCAAGATATTGTCCTTGAAGGTTATACACGGTTATTGTTCTGCACAGTGGTTGGGGGCTGTGATGCCAGTAGCTGTTGGATCGTAAACAAATAGTTGCGGCATGGTTCCTTTAGTTGTAGTATAGCAACCAAACGAATTGTGCTGTGCCGAGAACTGTATATATAGCCGTTTGCAGTTATCTTCATGGTGCCATCAGCTTGCGCCTCGACAGTCCATGTGCTGGCCCTGTGTAGCGGTTGTGGTAACATTGAAGCTTGTATATGTTCCCTTCTGAAGCAGATATCGGTTTTTCATTATCTTTGATAAGATAACCACCATTAGTAGCTTCAAGCGTGAACGCATAGCTATCGTTGTTAAGCGTGATGGTTTCGCCACTGATATTTACATCTGATGTTGGAAGATAGCCATAACCTCGTGTACCTTTTACAGTATTGGCAGCCTTAATAGCGGGTTCCGTTGCTGGCAACAAACAGGTATTTTTACCAGCTTCGATGGTCGATGTTTTTGAAAAACGTAGGTAGAGCCTGTTGTTGCGCCACCGCCTTCAGAAGGAGTAGGAGGGTTGCTTGGGGTTACACTGGGGTCGCCTGTTTCAGTACCTTGCGCGTTCATATAGCGCGAATCGTCATCGGCTGTGGTAATAGAAGTTTCTGGGTTAAAAGGTGTGCTAAGGCTATCACCCCAAATATATTCTACGAGATAAGGGAAGTCGATAAGCAGATTACGATTGCCTTGAATCTTGTACACAGCATTATTGCGGTTGCGTTCAAGGTCGTTCACCTTATCTTTGCGGCTCCATGAGCGATAAAAGATCAGTGGCCCATTTCTTCATACTTGGGTATGCGCCAGTTTGCATAGTTTGTGTTCCTACGCCCGACCAGTTGTACGACTGTAGATAATAGCCATATACATATAGCTTCGTGAGAAGTCGCCCTTGTACATATCGCCGGGTTCCCAGCATTGAGCCATAGCGCCGTCAACAAGTCCACGGCCTACTTTGTCGTAGATACCGTCTTGAACTTTAACCTGTGTAACCACAGACATGGGGTAGTTTCCTTTGAACTATTGGCGTGTGAATCGAAGGATAGAGGTTAAACAGGTCTTTGTAAGCGTCGTTTTTGGTTCCTCCCCACCAGCTTTTGGGGAACGAATGCTCAATATTCATACCACTCGGTACTGAACCATTGTTGGTTGCTGAGAAATAAAACTTATCGGCGCTATATCGATTAATCACTTCGCCAGTAGCTTCGTTGCGGTCTGTTTGCCAGAATCTCCCACCAGTCTTGCTGTTTCCTCGAGCCACAGCCAAGTACGTTGCGGGGTTGCATGAGCTCGTGAAGCTTTTTGTTTAAGGCCGAACCTGAAAGTCCTTTTCAGGTCTTTTTGTCTGGTTAATAAGTTCCTGTCTGCTAATAGAATAGCCTGTTGTGGGAACAAGTACTGTGAGGAATAATGCAATACGGAGTATTCTTTTACCATAGATGTTAGTGGGTATAAAGTGTGTGAATTTTATTTGTGGTACAAAAGGTATATAAATTCTTACAAAGAAGCGAGGAAGTGACATGATGTTTCTCCTTGTATGACAGTTTTCTTTAGAGGTCTTGTAATAGGGTGAAGAGGGTTGTCTAATGCTTATTACAGGCTTTATATAAAATTGAAAGCAAGGAGTATATCTTCGTAAAAGCTACGATGCTCCCTTTTTTCTGTTTCTTTTAAACGAAATAATAAGTCTAAGTTTAGCCTTATTAAAGAAAGCGTTTTAAGTTATAAAAATCAATATAATATGGTAATTCAATTTAGCTTACAATATATATACATTACATTTTATAAAAATAAAAACGGCGGAGCAACATTTTCGTTGCTCCGCCGTTTGCGGATTATTTTTATAAGGTGGTGCAAATAATGTACCCAATCTTATTGATAATAGTTTACTTTACATAAAACTACAGCCAGACGGTTAGAGGTAACACCCTTAACACCCTCACCAGTAACTTTGTCAACGATAATGCCACGGTTGCTCAAGTAGGTAGCAACGAGCGTCAGCACGAGCCTGTGAAAGACGATCGTTAAGTTCCTTAGGACCTTCAGGTGAAGCGAGTACCAACGATTTCAACATGGCTACCTTTTGCAATCTTAGAAAGAGCCTTCATGTTAGCTGAAGTCAGAATTGATTTACCCTGCTGGAAATGTAACGAAGTAGAGATTTGTCGCAGCTAAGAGTCTTAGCCTCTGTCTGCTGAACTGGAACTTCCTTAACAACTTCCTTGACAACTTCCTTAACAACCTCTTTTGGCTTAAGCAGCCAGCTGCTACGAAGGTCATTGATCTGGTTGTTCAGGTCGTCAAGGCTGATCTTCTTTGAAGTTATGTGTGCCATTGCTTGTGAGGAACTTGTAGTTCAAACCAAGGAAAAAGGCCAACCTGTGCAGCACGACGATCGAAGTGGATAGCGTCGATAGGACCGTTTGTAAGGTTCCAATAAACTGCAGGCTCAACATAAAGCTGCCATGCCTTCTTTGCACCAAGGTTCCAAGCGAAGTCAAGGCTTGTCTTTGCTGTTAACTCATCATCATCACCAACATTAGGAGTCATTCTAAGGATCTTATCACCATAGAGATAGCTGTAAAGCCAATACCAGTTTCAGCAATTAACTCAAATGTCTTGTTCTCATTGTAACCAAGGAAAAGGTTTGTAAGGTTGATAGTTCCGTTAATGCCAAGATTCATGATCTTATGCGAAAAGTCTTTGCATTAAGGAAAGTCTTGTGCTGAGTATCAACACAGAAACCGTTATCACTGAAACCTACTAAGCCTTCAAAAGTTTGCACCAAACACAGGTGAGAAGTTCTTACCAAGCTTTAATTCCAGCAGTTGGATTAAGAGGGAAAACAGAGTTAAATGTCATAGGAGTAGTAGCACCAATTCCTCAACACCTAAATACCAATTGTCCAGAATTTTGCCTTCTGAAGACCTTTCTTGCGCATTTGCGCCGTTGATGCCAGCGGCAAAACAACGCGATAGCTAATAAAAAGCTTTTTCATAATTTGTATTATCAAAATGTTATATATAATGTTGAATCCTTTAATAGAAACTTTTTTACGTCTGCAAATTACGGTGTGTGTCAAGAAACAAATTTTTATGAAAAATATTACATAAAATTATGCCATAAAGCTTATTTTCTTGACTTTGAAATAATGAAAGTCATTAAAAATACTATCTTTTGCATAGAATTTCGTAGTTATTAATAGTCGCAAGTGCTTTTTAATCTTGTGGATTATAAGAAGAAATAGATAATACGTGATATGTTAAAAAGATAGATAAGATTTTTGTTGCTGGACATCGTGGTCTTGTTGGCTCTGCATATGGAATAATCTTAAAAGTAGAGGTTATAATAACTTAATTGGTCGATCGCATGCAGAACTAGATCTTACAGACCAGCTTGCTGTCAAACAGTTTTTTGATAAAGAACGTCCAGATGCTGTTGTTTTGGCAGCAGCTTTTTGTAGGTGGAATTATGGCTAATTCGCTTTATAGGGCTGATTTTTATCATGCAGAATATGAAGATGCAATGTAATGTTATAGAACAAAGCTATTTGCATAAGGTTAAGAAATTGCTCTTTTGGGTTCTACTTGTATCTATCCAAAGGACGCCCCTCAGCCAATGAAGGAAGACGCTTTGTTAACGTCTCCTTTGGAATATACTAATGAAGAATATGCTATTGCTAAGATAGCAGGCATGAAGATGTGTGAAAGTTATAATCTGCAATATGGTACTAATTATATTGCAGTAATGCCTACGAATCTCTATGGTCCTAATGACAACTTCCATCTCGAGAACAGTCATGTCTTGCCAGCTATGATGCGCAAGATCTATTTAGCAAAACTTATTCATGATAATAATTGGGATGCTATTCAGATAGATATGGATAAGCGCCCAATTAATCCTACTGCAAAGTTAGCTTTTAGAGATAGGAGAAAGCAACGTAGATGGCAAAGAGTCACCGGAACGTATTCTTAAAGCACTTTCATCTCTATGGTATAGAAGATAATAAAGTGACGTTATGGGGTGATGGTTCTCCTCTTAGAGAATTCCTTTGGTCTGAAGATATGGCTGACGCATCGGTGCATGTGCTGTTGAATTGATTTTTAAGGACATTATAGGCATAGAGAAATACTCTTCTGTCTTTTTATGGAGTAAAGAGTGATGGTGAGGTTAATCGTAATAATTCAGAGGGTCGTGGTAGAGCAATTCCAAGCTTTAGGTGAAATCAGAAATTGTCATATCAATGTAGGAACTGGTAAGGAACTTACAATTAAATCTTTAGCAGAGATGGTTGTCAAGACTGTAGGTTTTGAAGGGGAAGTCTGCTGATTCAACAAAACCTAACGGAACTCCTCGTAAGCTCATTGATGTGAGCAAGCTTCATAGTCTGGGTTGGCAGCATAAAATTGAAATTGAAGATGGGGTCGAGCGGCTTTACGAATGGTATCGCAATTCATTAAAACAATAATTTAAAACAGTTCTTATATATTATTAAGGTATATAAGGGTTAAGAAACTATGGATAAAATAGCATTAATTACGGGTATTACTGGACAAGACGGCAGTTATTTGGCCGGGAATTGTTGTTAGAGAAAGGGTACGATGTGCACGGCATTATTCGTCGTTCATCTGTCGATTACCGCGAACGAATAGCACATATTGAAGGACAACCTAACTTTCATCTTCATTATGCTGACCTTGGCGACCTCGATGTCTATCCTTAATGTAGTTAGTAAGGTTAAGCTTCCACTGAAATTTATAATCTTGCAGCACAGAGCCACGTACAAGTAAGTTTCGATTCTCCTGAATTTACGGCAGACGTAGATGCTATTGGTGTACTGCGCATAATAGAAGCCATCTGAGTTTGTGGACTTGTTTCGACCTGTCGTATCTATCGGCCTCTACATCAGAACTTTATGGTCGTGTTGAGGAAGTTCCTCAGAACGAAAAATACACCTTTTCATCCTTATAGCCCTTAGCGCAGTAGCTAGCAATATGGCTTCTGGATTGTGAAAGAATATCGTGAGGCTTGCACAACATGTTTGCATGTAATGGTATTCTTTTTAATCATGAAAGCGAACGAAGAGGTGAGACTTTTCGTCACACGTAAGATTACTCCTGCGGCTGCACGTATTAAAGCAAGGGACACAAGACAAACTGTATCTTAGGTAATCTGTCGAGTCTTCGTGACTGGGGTTATGCTCGTGATTATGTAGAATGCATGTGGCTTATTCTCCAAAACGAACGTCCTGATGACTTTGTAATCGCAACGGGCGAACAACATTCAGTACGTGAGTTTGCAACGCTGGCTTTCCATTATGTGGGTATTGAACTGCGTTGGGAAGGCGAAGGTGCTGATGAAAAAGGGTATTGACAAAGCAACAGGACGTGTACTTGTAGAGGTAAGTCCTGACTTTTATCGTCCTACCGACGTGGTAAACCTTTGGGGAGATCCTACAAAAGCCAAGGCGGAACTGGCTGGAATCCTAATTCTACAAGCTTTGAGGAGTTGAGTTTAGAATTATGGCTGACTCGGATATGAAGAAAGTTGCGGCTGACGATGCAGCCAGCAAAGTTCGGGTAAATCTTGAGGAATATCTTGAAAAAGGTATTGTAAAATAAAAATAATCATGGTCTTATTCTATTCTCTATCATTGTAAACTAAGAGACTAGAATAAGGCTATTTATATATAATAAGGTGTACGCTTCTCTTTTCGAAGAGAGGGCGTGATTATTGTCATGGGCTTGCAATCTTCAGCAGTTGTATTTATAGTTATGGAATAAATACCTCTGCACTTTCAATCGTACTTTTACAGATAGTTTTGTAATGCTTTTGTTATCTTATTGGCTCTTTTGTGCTTATAAAGTTGGTCATAAGAGTGTTAATCTGACCTAAAAAGCAAAAACTTTTTCATCTATATATAGTTTTTCATTCAATATTATTTCGTAATTTTTGCACCTGATATAGTCCGTTGAGGCTCGAATAAGTGGTGATAATAGGGTTATCCGCCTTGCGGAAGAACAGTTTATTAGTTAATAAAATGTACGCAATTGTAGAAATTAACGGTCAGCAGTTTAAAGCAGAAGCTGGCAAAAAGCTTTTTGTACATCACATAAAGGATGTTGAAGCCGGCAAGACCGTTGAGTTTGACAAAGTTCTGCTTGTTGACAAAGATGGAGCAGTAACCGCTGGAGCACCCGTTGTAGATGGTGCAAAAGTAGTAGCAGAAGTAGTGAATCCGCTTGTTAAAGGTGACAAGGTTGTTGTCTTTAAAATGAAGCGTCGCAAGGATTACCGCGTTGAAAAACGGTCATCGTGCGCAGTTCACCGAGATTGAAGTTAAATCAGTTAACGCTTAAAACAAGGAGGAAAAGAAATGGCTCACAAAAAAGGACAAACCAGTTCAAGAAACGGACGTGAATCAGCATCCCAGCGTTTAGGTGTTAAGATTTGGGGTGGTCAGAAGATTGTTGCTGGCAATATCATCGTTCGCCAGCGTGGTAACAAGCACTTCCCATGCCAGAATGTTGCTCAGGGTAAGGACGATACATTGTATGCTCTTGCAGACGGTGTAGTTTTACTTCCACAAAGGATCCCGCAACAAGAGCACTGTATCAGTGTTGTCACCCAGAAAGCTTACGCCGAGAAGACTAAAAAGGCTGAGGCATAGCAAATAACAAAAATTATTCCAAATGAACATAGAAGCCTGTTCCTTTATTCAAGGAGCAGGCTTTCTGCGTCATATGGAGTCTTGTATATCATGTGGTAAAAGTGATATTTGTCGTGTTAGGGAGTAATGAGTGTGCAAGATTGCTAAAATCAGCAAGTGATGAAGTCGTATCATCATAGTAAAAGACAGGAATAGGAGGAGATTTTTACTGTAAGTGATGATCGTCGTTATAAAAAAGTTAGAGAAGAATAGGATATTAGTTGATACCATAAGTAATGATTGTCGTTATAATATACAATCTGAGTAAAGAATAAGAGAAAAATTTTATTGATTCTGCAAGGTAATTTTTACATTATATTATTATCTTTGCTATATATAATAGTTTACAAATTATGGAAATGAAGAATATAAATGATACGGTAAGGCGACAGGATAGATTGTTAGATGAGACACGTTCTATCGAATTATTGCGTGAAAGTGAATATGGAGTGCTCAGCATGGTGTCAGAAGGAGAAGGTTATGGCATTCCTATTAATTATGTTTGGAATGGTAAAAGCAGTATTTATATTCACTGTGCACCTGAAGGCCGCAAGTTAAAGGCTATCCGTAGAAAATCCTAATGTGTCATTGTGTGTGATAGGACGTGTTCATCTGTTGCCTAAAAACTTTACAACAGAATATGAGAGTGCTATTTTCTTTCGGCAAAGCAAGAGTCGATCTCTCAGATGACGAGAAAAATGGAGGCACTACATCTTCTTATTGATCAACTTTCACCCGAGTTTAAGGAACTCGGCGATACCTATGCACATAAAAGCTTCCATCGGGTTGAGATTATTCGCGTTGACTTTTTCAACATTCAGCGGAAAGCGAAAGAAACTCAAGAAGGCTCCTGTTTACTAAATGAAGTTTTTGGTTTTCAATATTCTGCCTTACCCCTTTTATTCCATTCGTTTATGTTAAAAAAGCTGTTTGTTTTATGGGCTTTACTTGTTCCGTGTTATTTGACGCAAAAGCCCAGACCATACAAGAGTTTGCAAAGACGCCGCAAGGACTTTCGCTCATGGCGCCCCTGTATTTCCTATCGTGATTATTGTGCCTCACTGTCGTTTTCGGCTGATAAAAAGCAGGTGTTACTATTGCAAAGAACTGCAGGAAAGGACGGGAAAATTGGCGATAAAGGCTTGATGTCGCTATATCAACAGGGCGATACGGTGCCGTTATGGACAGTGCTCGTGCAAAGTACAAACCACCTTTCCTGTGGGTGGTTCGTTACTAACTCTTCCACAGAGATTTCAGACCCGCATCACACCCTATGGCATATTAATGCCTACAGGTTCAAAATATACGATGTTGGCAATGGACGGAACCAACAAAAAAATGGGAGCAAAAACTCTATCCTGTCGCAGTCTTCGACCTCGTTAGATGTCATTCTTGGCTATACGTCGGCCATGTCGAATAAGTTAGTGGGCATTCGCTTAAGCACGGGAGAAAAAGCTTTTGGGAGGCCAAATCGCCACACTCTTATGCAATGGTTGGGAGCGAATGACGATGGCAGGCGACTCGCTAATAGTTGTTGTGAACGACCGTATAGACTTTGTTCATCCGCTGAAAGGCCTTCAGGGGCAGTTCAAGGCGCACACAGGGCTGCCGCGAACAGGACAGAATCTGCTTACGGCTGTTGCTGCCGGCCTTGCTTTTTGGCGCTGTTGGGGCAACAGTCGGCTATAATCCTTATCTGGTCTCTAGTGTTGATATTAATTCCATTACTACTACATCGTCGTCTGCCTTATATGATAATAGGCGGTGCTTCGTGTCGGATCGTGATAGTATTTATTGCCCTGTCCACGGTAGGAAAAAGCTGTATGGAGTCGTGCGCTTCCCAAGCGCGAGACTGGCAATGCAGCACTTAAAGTGCAGGGCGACACGCTAATTATGCTGAACTATGCTTTCGGTTTTTCAGGGCGACCGCCAGATGAAAGCTGTAGGCCGTCCATTTGTTGCGGCTTTCAATAAGTCGACGGGCGAGCAGCTTACCTGCGTTATCTGTCGGAGGATACGAGAGCTATGGTTCGAAGGTGCGCACATCGGCGCGTCATCTGCCTTTCTGATGCTATCCGATCATATGGCGTATAAGCCTTTTTGCTGATAGCACCATGACGGTGCGTCCGTGGAACACAAGGTCCTATGGCGAACTTGAATGGCTGCCCAGCGACACTGTTTATACCTTCCGTCAAAACGATGAAAACCTTTACGCCGCTGTTCTCAAACGACTCAATTTGTGTTGTACAGACAGCAAAAGGCCTATTGAAAGTGGTAGATCGTCAGCTGAATATTATTGACGATTATCAGGCCAGGAACCTTTATTTTCAAGTTTGTTCCTGTGGCTCTTGCTTAGTAGTGTATAACAAAAATAGTGGGAAAGGCCAGCGATTTCGGATTATTCGTCGTGACGGTACGAGCGTAGCCCACATTATGGTACCTGTCAACAAGATGTATTCTCGTGGCAACACACTCTACATTTTGTCGTCGGATAAAATATTTACGGTCGATACTACCAGCTTTTTAACCTTCAAAACATATTATCTTATGACTTATTAATTCTTCTGTGTATTATATTCCCCATTGCATCGAATGCGCAGGACGTTTTCGAAAGTCCTGAACAGCTTTATCCTTCGCCACGCACATACCGTAACTATGTAGCCAGGTGTTCACCCTTATTTGCGCACGGGCGTATCGTGCAACGACTATACCTCAGTGCAGGTTCGGGGCATTAAAAGCGTTTAGGGCTTTGCGGCTGAAGCCGGTGTTGACTTTTCTTTACCGACACATACTTTGGCTTCAAGCCCGCTCTGCGCTATATTACAAAGGGTGCAAATGTGTCGTGGGCGCAAGGAGATCCTGCGAATACTAAAATATACCAGCAAACATTAGAACTTCCTCTTGATGTCACAATGAACTTCAGGTTTGGCGATGATGTTATTTTTCAGGTGGAATGGGGCCATATGTCGCTTACGGTATAGGTGGAACTACTTACTATAGCAACCTTTCGTATGCCACATTCGGCGGTATGGGCACGATGGAAATAAGGAAATTCGACGTAGGTTGCGGCCTGGTTTGCTCGGCCGTGTACCGTCATTTCACGGCAACTATGGGCGCCGAGGCTGGTTTTTGTGCCTGTGCGCGGCGGCTATGCAGGGCAAGACGACAGAGGGAAGAATGTACGATGGCCTTGCAACCGTTCTTTTTATTTGATGCTTGGCTATGAGTTTTGACGATAGTTATCTGTAAAAAGGCTAATTCATAGTGTAAACGGGAGAAGTACATATCAGTGTACTTCCCTCGTTATTTTATTTATTAAGGTTAAGCATAACGCTTTTACCTATTTCTATACCTTGTTATGGTTTGGTCTGCTGTGGCTTAATAGGGGCAACTTTAATGCGCAGGACACAATTCTAATCTTGAGCTGTAATCTTTGTTTGCGGTCAACGTCATCAGGTAGGGCATAGCTCTGTTCGTAGTTGCTGTAATAGAACTTACCGCGCAGACAATGTGCCTTTTTGGTTGTTGTCTTTGTGCATTACGTATACCATGTGATATGGTTTAAGCTATAAAATAACATGGAGAAATATCATAATATTTGACTTTTGTTTATAGATCTATATTTCGTAAAGTATTGAGGGTTATATTGTAAGCAATTCATCTTCATTCAATAGTGGTTTTGTCTTTTAGCCTTGTAGGTTTGTTGTACGACAACCGCCGTACACATCGTTCTACGGCCGCGGTACACGTTGTATGACGGTCGCCATACTCTTTGTACTACGTCCGCCGCACGTTTACCTTTTAGCCCACAAACCATTTATCTTGTCGCTTTAATGATATTGCGTTTATGCTACGAAAATAGCAGCATAAGCACAATAGTATACACAGAAACTTATGCCTCCGTATGGCCTGTTGGGTAAAAAAATGGTGGCTAAATCTTATTTGTCATTATATATTTTGCCTCATTGCCGATATTTTTAGTATATTTGCATTAAATATATTTTAAATAATAATATGCGAGTAATTATAGAACAAGACTATGATCGCCTATCAAAGTGGGCTGCAAAATCATGTAATCGAGCGTATCAACGCCTTTAAAACCGACGGCCGAGCGCCCCTTTGTGCTGGGTCTTCCAACAGGTAGTTCGCCTGAGGGTATGTATGCTGAGCTGGTAAAAGCCTGCAAAAGAGGGACGTAAGCTTCAAATATGTTAAGACATTCAATATGGACGAGTATGTTGGTTTGCCCGAAAGCCACCCTGAAAGCTATCATAGCTTCATGGCGCGTAACCTGTTCGACCATATCGATTGCCCCAAAGAGAACATTCATATTCTAAACGGAAACGCTAAGGATTTGGAGGCAGAATGTGCACGTTACGAAGAAATGATTCGCGAAGCAGGTGGTATTGACCTGTTCATTGGTGGTATTGGTCCTGATGGTCACCTCGCTTTCAACGAGCCTTTTCTCAGCTTAACAAGTCGCACACGTATTAAGTCGCTGACTACTGACACCATTATTGCTAACAGCCGCTTCTTTGATAACGACGTTAATAAGGTGCCAAAGAACGCACTTACTGTAGGGTGTGGGTACTGTAATGGACGCTCGCGAGGTAATGATTCTTGTAAATGGTCACCATAAGGCTCGCGCAATGCAGGCTGCTGTAGAGGGTGGCGTAACACAGGCTTGACCATTAGCGCACTGCAATTGCACGCACACAGCATTATTGTAGCTGATGAAGCTGCTTGCGATGAGCTGAAAGTGAGCACCTATCGCTACTTTAAGGATATCGAAAAAGACAATATTTAATTTGTTTTTATCATATAAAGGGGGAAAAGCGCATGCCTGTGTTTTCCCCTTCTTCGTCTTTATCTACTACCTTTATGGAAAAGAATATTGCCCTCATCGTGGATACCTGATGAAACGCAACAAGCCATTATTAATTTGCAAAGTGGCTATCACCTTGTGCTTGCACCCTGGCTGTGGCAAGACTCAGATATTAGCTGAACGCATTTGTTTGGCTTTGAAACAAGGGCGTCAGGCTGAAGACATGCTCTGTTTGACGTTTACCAATAGGGCTGCACGCGGTATGCGCGAGCGTATTGAGCGACAAGTGTCTGACCGTGCGGCCGATAATATATTCGTGGGCAATGTTCATCGCTTTTGTTCACGCTATCTTTACGATAACTACGTGATTGCGGCCGATAGCGCAATCATCGACGACGATACTGTAATCAACATTATTGCCATGTATCTTGGCGAAGAAGAAATCGCGAGTAAATGCCGATTTTAATCGCCGTAAAGCCTATAGTCAGATTATGTTCTTTTCGCATTTGATGTACGAATTAAAGCATCAATTTCCCGAAAGAACTGCGCACTCATCCCAGAGTGTATGACCAGTAACGATGTGGGCTGTATTGCGCGAACTGTGCCGACTTCAAGGACGAACGTTCGACGTTGAGGCCGTTTGCGACATCTATGAACATAACGATTTTCTATACTGATTTGTCGCTTTCGCCCGATTTTCAGCTACAACTGCGCCATCAAGCACAAGATACATTGTATAAGATGCGGTATGCACATGCTTACGAAGCCTACAAAAAACAGAATAGTTTGTTAGATTTTGAAGACCTCTTGCAATACACCTATACCACGCTTGTACAGCAAAAAGGACGGTAAGCATTTTTGGCTGGATACAGATTGATGAGGTGCAAGACCTGAAATCCTTTTATGTTGGCTATTATTGATCAATTATCGGGTAGGGCAGATGAGGCTTGTGATATGACAGCGCAATCATGTAGTTCTGATGACAGCATATCAGTGCCCGTTATTATGTATTTGGGTGACGAGCAACAGGCCATTTTCTCGTTTATGGGAGCGAAAATGGCTACATTGGAACTGCTTAAGGTGCGTTGTGCAGGAAGTGTGCATCATTTAGGTATAAACCATAGGTCGCCGCGAGCACTTGTTAATTTACTGAATACGTATGCTGCGCAGCAGCTAGGGCTCTGACCGCGTTGCTGCTCGTACCCGCCGATGATGCGGAAGAGGGCTGTGAAGAGGATTTTAGGCTTGTTTCTTCGGCTGATATTATTGCCGAATATCGTGATGTAGCCGAGCATGCACGATGTCTATATGAACAGTTTGCTGACCAGACAACGGCTGTTATCGTCAATTCTAATCAAGATGCAGACCGTGTTAGCTCGATGCTGACGGCTATTGGATGTGACCATTTTAAAGTTTCGGGTTCCGATCTGTTTGCCACACCTGAGGTAAAGCTGCTGTTAGCACATGTTGATGTGCTTGGTAGCGAGCATAATTTCTTGGCTTGGTCGCGCATTATGCAAGGCTTTAAGGTGTGCGAAACGAACGCTTCAGCACGGCAATTTGTACATCAGCTGAGGTGCGGGCGCTATCGCCGACCGACTTTTCTTCGGCACAGAAACGACGCCTTACTTACAACGTTTCTCAAGATTTATGAAGAACAGGATATTGTTGTTTTGGATACCGAAACAACAGGATTGTGTGTGTCGACGATGATATTATACAAATTGCAGCTGAAAAAGATACGTCAGGGACGCAGCATTGCAAAGTTTTCGGTTCATATAAAACAGATAAACCGATACCCGAACGACTGGGAGATGTAGTGAATCCGATAATAGAAGAGCGACTTCATCAGCAACTGTATGAACCTGAAGAGGCTTTGCGCAGCTTCATTTCGTTGTGGGCGATGGCGTTTTGCTTGCACACAATGCGTCTTTTTGATTATCATATCATGGACTTTAACTAAAACGATATCTACCTGAGGTCGATTGACAAAATCTTTCCCACAGTGCTTTCGACTCGTTAAAACTTATTAGGTTGTTGCGTTCTGATTTAAAGGCTTTTAAATTAAAGCTTCTTTTGAAGGAGCTTGGCCTGAAAGGGGAGAACTCTCACCTTGCAGACGATGATGTAAATGCGACGGTATCATTGGTGAACTACTGTTATGAGCAGGGTAAATTATGCTTAGAAAGCCAGAACGAATACTTGAAACGACAGGACTACTATTGACAGAATTGCCCGACTGCGGTCGCGTTATACACGCTATTTTCTGCGTGATTCAGCTCGCCTTTATGATCGTTCGCTGTCACCTTTTGGTGTTCCTGCACTTGTCGACGTGATGCGCGAGTTCTATCATAACATTGTAGAAGAGGGGTGGATTCATAATGTTTCAAAGATTGATTACGTTTTTAAGTTCTTGGCAACAGATGTAATTAATGAGGCTATAGAGCCGTCGTTGATAGAGCAATTAAGCTCATCATACCCTTGAAATTAATACATTTAAGGAAGCTGATTTGTGTAGTTCGAAGACTATTGAAGAACGAATATTTGTGTCAACCATTCATAAAGCTAAGGGCCTTGAGTTTGATAATGTAATCGTTTTTGATGCTGTTGATGGGCGAATTTCTAATTTTTATAATGTCAACAGTCCGTCATTATTGGCCGAAGATGCTCGCAAGCTTTATGTGGCCTTATCAAGAAGCAAGCGCCGCTTGTTTGTTTATTATAATGCAAAAGCGCGAACCGAGCCGTTTTCTACGTGGCATTTTAGAGAATAAAAAGTTATCGGCTGGTATGTCTTTTGAAAGAAAGAGCATACCAGCCGATACTTAAGTTGACGTTTATTGGTTTAAATACAGATGAAAAATATATTTATTTCAGGATAACCTTACGTCTGTTACCCTGCTTTGTCGACCTGAATATAAACACCCTTTTGATAAAAAGATTGGTACTACCATTAGATACCTTTTTCTCCACTTATATTATAGATAGTTGTGGGGTTTAAACGTGGTATTGTTAATGTCATTATTATTTAAATGGTCTATTTTTTGTAGCTACGCCAAGCGTGTAGTTGGCTATATTACCTCTACCGCTAACATATACAGCTTCTATCCCTATGGTGTGTGCGCCTGCACTTAAGTTAGTAAGTGTATATACATTGGTGTTTGACGTGGCCGAGAGGACGCCGTCAACGTATATATTATAGCTTTGTACCGCACCAACATCAGCTACAGTTGAAGCGTTTGGATTGCCCACAAAGAATTGGTCTATCTGTGAAGGAAATCCGTCATAAGTGGTATAATGTAGCCCAATATAAAACATTTTTTGGCCCACATATTTACTTAGGTCGGCTTTCATAAATAGTCCATTGTCCAGCTGTAACACCATCAATTTTACTGATGGTTGCAAAAATCGCTTGTTTGAGGATTATTTCCGTTTGTGCTGACAGCTACTTCCATTGTTTCGTTTCCATAGGCGTTTGTGTAGGCCTTTTGCAGCAAAGCGAACAATGTAGTTTTCGCGAATAGTTTGAAGTGGAGACACCAACCATTTGTTTGCAGCACTTTGTTGTGGTGAGAAAAATGCGATAGTCTTGTTACCATCAGGTGCAAGTATAGCTGCGTCATTTGTCATGGCAGGGTTGGCTGCATTAGGATTAAACACAAGTGGTGCAACCGCCTTAGGCGTTTGTGTAGTGCTTGCTCCAGGATAGTTTACGATAATTCCGTTTAATGAAATGGGGTAGCAGACGCGCTGATCGAAGTTATAATCTACACCAGTTGCCGAACGAATTGGTTGCAAAATCATCATAATCTTTCAAAGCTGTCGTTGAAGCTAATATTCTGGTTCCACTTTATTCTTGCATTGTATTTGTCATTATTTGATGTGATATCAGCGGTGATATTATATGGGTCTACAATGGTTTCGTGCAGCTCGATATTAAACGCTTGATCGCTATTTACATCAATTTCAGCTGTATATGGTTCATAATGGGGAGCCTTTTATACTTATAAAAAATAGGTTCCATGTAGCAAAGAAGGGAAGACGATACAGCTGTTAGAAGGATGAGCATTATCTACTACATCTTTGAACGTTTCGCTGAAAATATCGCCTGTTACTTTATTCGTCAGTGTGAGAATAGCCCTTTTAGGTGTGACGTGATTGTTGGCAGTGAGATTGAATACCGCTTTTTAGCGTAATCTAGTCCAATGCTTATTGTTGTGTCGACGATTGCGCTGACAGATGTTTTGTATATGCTTTGAACGCCAAATTTATAGGTTCCAGATGGGAGATTACGGAAAAACATAATTGTAGTTATTAGTTGTACCAACCAGCACATCATTCTTATAAATCTTAAAAACTTTCGTTAGGATTAAGTGGCGAACGCTTGGTAATATTTACAGTAGAACTTCGATTTTCAGCTCTTGTTGCTATACCTTCAGGATTAGCATATAGCAGACCTGTTTGGCATTTAATTCGTCAATTTTAGGTTGGCCAACATAAACGTCGTCAACCATCAACATAAAAATTACCTCCATTATTGCTGCCACTAATATAGCGTATGGCAAAACGAATACGTTTTCCCGCATAAATGCTGAGATCGTATGTCATTTGTTGCCATTTGTTATAACCAACACTCTCATAGTTTCCTGTTGATATTAGTGTAAAATCATTGATATCAGGGTTATCAATGGTGGTTGTAACGTACACCTGAAACTTCTAGGATATTTGTCACCAGCCTTAGCAAGGAACTGTAATATGTTTTGCTGCCAAGAGTTATGGCAGGGGAGATAAGCCAATCATCGTTTGGTTTCGCCTGTGGTTGTGCGTGAAACCGACATATTGCAGTCCGCCAAAAGGACGTAATACGGGATAATTATACCACCATGCTGGGTCAACGGTGAGAGGATTAATAATTTGGGCATATTGCAATACACCGCGATTCGGATAGTTTCCGTCAATGGGACGGCGTTAACCTTATCATTATCTATACCGATCCAATCACCAAAAGTGGTGGAAAAGGGCTCGTAAGAATCGAAATCGTCAAAGAAAACGGGCTTCTCACGGTTCCAAGATAGGGTAATATCATTAAGACCCGTTTGGGCGTTATGATTAATTTGTGCGTTTAATGAGAAAGGTGTAAGGGAATGATTCTTTCCAGTGTCAGATTAATTGTAGTATCTTTTTACTTCGAATATTGTGTCCAGCTCTTGAAAACCTTTCCGAATTACGTTAAGATGATGATGCCCTGTGTAGACCTTTTTAGCGTGGTTTTACCATTGGCATCAAGCAGAATGTTGCCATAACTAAGCGAGTAATCAGATTGTGTAAGTCCAATAGATCTGCTTGTTTAAGCTTTCTCCCGTATTGCTGTAAGGTGGAGAGTTAAATTAATATTTCTTTTTTGTGCAGATATGGGCAATGCCAATATTGCAAGAATAAATAGGAAAGTTAAATGCTTATAATTCATAAACATGTATTTACAAAGTGTTATTGAGAATAGCTCATGAGTTATTTAAAAACTTGATAACCTAATATATTGAAGGAAATTGAGATATCTCTAATATTGAATATAAGGAGTTAAAGAAGTAAACAATAGTAATAAGATGGCAATAAATGGTTACCATTATATTATAAATATAGATAGCAGGTATGGAAACTGAGTACTGTTTCTCGGTTCCATGTTCCTGATAACATAATTATTTTTATTTGTTTATCGTCTTTTTCCATGCTGCAGAACTATACCTTTGTAAGACTTGTTTACACGTTGTCCCGAAAGGTTATACACAGGTTCGTTTCTATTAGCTGCGTTGTCTGTATTTAAAGATTTTTATGCTATTGGTTATTCCTCCCACATGATCAATCTCTACATTATCAATGAAACCGCCAAGTGAGTTGGTGTAAAAAGGCTTCAATTGCAATGTAAACACTCTTACCAGCATAAGCCGAAAGGTCAACACTGTAATGCGTCCAGTTTGTTCCGTCAAAGAAACGGGGCTGTAAAACGTCACCGACTTGGGTAAAAGTTGAACGATCTGTTGCGCTAGTTTCACTCACAAGAACCTTAAATTTAGGTGTCTCAAGAGGATTAATACTATTTTCTGTTTCCCAAGAACGAGCGTCAAACTGGATAGTAGATGCTGATGTTATGTCGTATTTCTGTGAAACTAACCAGTCATCGCCATCGGCTTGTAAGTTACATCTTGTCATTAAAGCTTGATGGCCATACAGCACTTTAAGGCTATTGAAGCATCTCAGAATCGTTTAATACACAGAAGCTAAGTGGCGCACCCTCATGCAAATTAGGCGTTGTCCAATACAAAAATACCTCAGAAGAGGTCCTGTCGGCATTAATACCTAGTGAACCCTTGTGGCACAACACCTGTCTGGTCTTCTTCAAATCCGAAGTAATGTATGTCCTTTGCTAATGCAACTCCTTCAAGAGGGAGTTCAATTATTGACCCATTATTGAGCTGAATCTTGAGTTTATTCTACGACCTTACAGAGTCAGCAGAAGCTGTTGAGCCTGCATTGAAAGTTACTTTAAATGTTTTAGATGAACCTGCTGCAATTGCAGTGTTAGGCGTTAACGTCGTTGTGAAATTAGGTGTAGAGAAGCTAACTCCGGTAACAGTGGCGTCAATTCCGCCCAAGTTTCGTAAGTGCTATAACATCACTTGAATAGCTTTTGCCATAGTTTACTTTTGTAAGCTGACCAGCTTGACTTGTTAAGCGAAGCCTTGCTTTAAGTTTAAATCAGTAACTCTACATTGTCAACAGAGAGTGCATTCGACGCTTGATAGTTAGTTACTGTATATGTCCATCTAAATTGTACGGTCTTTCCTGCATATTCTGTAAGGTTAAAGACATCGCGAATCCAGTAACGTTTTTTTCATCTTTTACTATTGTCAGAAATACGGCTTAATTGTTTCCACGTTCCATCAACTAAGATTTCAAATGTACCAAAAATCAGCATTATTATCTGTTGTGGTAAAATGTATTTGTGCGCACACTATTGGGATCTTTTCTTTAGGTTAATGGGGTAATCGTTTCCACCAGAAGCCAATTTGATACTGTCCACTTGCAGGAAGCTTAACCTCTGGAGAGTATAGTATATTCGTATCGTTGATAGCGCGACCGCTTGCCGTCGCCATGTATTTACCTTCATAGGGATAACGGTTCGTGATTTCCCAAGCAGAATGTTTACTTACGTTGACAGCGTGCCAGCCTACAGGCATAGAAGTTCCGTTATTCTCAAAGCCTTCAAAACCACGGGAAAAGCAGTAACAGTTTTATCTTTGTTGTGTTGTGAATGACCATATAGGCGCATCAGTCTCTTCTCCTACACTGTTAACACCCACAACTTTCCAGAATATCTCTGTTCCTTCAGGAACTCTTTTCAATGGTGTATGAGGTGATATTGCCGATATTCTTCCCGTTTATAATATCGAAATTATTGCTGGCAGTACCCACGAATAGCTTGTAATAGTCTGCAAACTGTGCCGCTTTCCATTCGAAATTAATATCTTTATAAAAAGATATCTGTTTTATTCTTTTTCTCAGGTGAAGTGTATGTAATGCCCAATGGAATACCATCTGCTCCATAAACGTTAGGTAGAAGAATCTGATCTAAATAGAATGTACTGTATTCCTCCAGAACCTGATTCATCACTCATGTCTATTGCAGGAATTTTCCAGCATAATTTTTACATTGTCAGATGAATATCTGCTTAAATCTACTGTAACACTTTTGAATTTTGTTATAGACACTCGATGCATTATTTCCCGTTTTCCAGTCTGTACTTTTCCACGTTTTTCCGCCATCGGTCGATATTAATAGCGAAATCTCATTATCAGGATAGGTAGTTCCGTCTTTTGATGTAAACTGATTGTAGTATGAGAACGTCACTTTGTGTGGAGATGATGGATCAGAAAGATCGAGTCGTGGCGATGTAAGTAGCATGTCGTTATAATCAATCGATGCATAAACACTTTTATCTCCTTCTAAGTTTGTTGATGCATCACGCCATCCCTTAACGAGCCAACCAGCTGGAGGAAATGTTTCAAACAGTTCTAATTGATAGCCTAATGGCACTGCCTCTTTGGTTACAGTGTATGGAATAGCAATATCACCACCATTTGTTTTAATGATGGCATTACCACTTGTTGGTGAAGTTAGGGGAAGCCTTTATAAGCGAGTCGCATAGGAGCAGTTTCATTTACATCTAAGTTGATGCGTGATGTATCAGCTTTGAGAGTCACACCTTCAGGTGCTTCAAAACCTGTAACTTTTAATCCCTTTTGCTCCTACATTCTTCAAAGTAAACACCTCTGAATAATGCTTCTCACCGATATACATTTTATTGAATTTGTATTGCATCAAGCTCGATTGAGCCTTTGGAGCTGTGAGCGCTGCTCCCTGTTGTACCTTTACATTGTCAATCCAGAGGGCATTTCCACACTGTTTCAGCATGTCGTAAACGAAAGCAATTGAATCTTCTTTCCTTGGAACGCGCTCAGACTGCTTAGAATGCTGCTGTTCCCAAGTTTTAAAGCTTATCTACCCGCTCGCTTTTAAGCTCGCAGGGTCGGCTATATCAAGTAGAAGGGTTTCGTTACCCGTTTGCGTATCAACCGCATACACCTTTTAAAGTATACCATTTATTTTTTTGTTCACCATGGCAGGCGATGCCTTCCAATCAAATGTTAATTGGTAGGTATTATTCAAATTAAGTTCAGGTGTCAGAATGCGTTCTTTACGTGGTCCAAAACCCACCCTTTTTGTCTCCATTGTAGGTTGGCGCATCCATAAAGAGCTAACCGTGACCCGTCACTGACGGAACCTTGCCCTGATAGCTTTCTACTTTCCACACGTAATACTCACAAGTTGTTTGAACGCCGCTACCTTCGTAGGTCCATCCTGATGGAAAGTTATCAGAATAATACGTTGCACTTCGCTGTTCGTAGCCCTCAAAGTCTTCGTTTAAAATCGTTTGAGCCTGACTGTTTGCACATAATGATGCAAACGTCACTAATATAAGATAAAGTTTCCTCATTACACTTAGTAAAAATTAGTAATCATAAAATATCGTTGCAAATATAGGTATTTAATTAATAGAAACAAACAAAAATGGCAAAAATATTTCATTTTGTAACAAAATACTAATTTGATGCAATGTGGCTTTTTTTATATTAAGATGGTCTGATATTTAAGTATTGATATGAGGATTTCACGATATATATATTTATTAAAAGATTACTTCCTTTATTTTTCTGTTCGGCCAAGTATATCAATATTATATTAAGGTGTATTTTTAGCTTAAGAATAATAAAAAGGGGGATAAACCGTGCCTTTGTAGCGGCATCGGTTTATCCCTTTTATGTAAGAGATTGTTTTTAAAACTATTTCTAGTTGCTCTTATAAAGTAAGCGATCAAGCAAATATATGCAACAAGCGAGCAAATCTCTGATAATGGGTTTGTCCACCATGTCTTAGCGATTGACCAATCAGCTCCTGCGAACTTCAGTAAAAGCCGATACAACACCCATCAATGCACCACCAGCGATAAATCCGCTTGCAATAAGCGTTCCCTTTTCACCACGTTCTTTATTTGTCTTTTCGTCTTTAGAACGCGATGTTACAAACCAGTTTATAGCACCTCCTACAATAAGAGGAACGTTCAATTGTAGCGGAATGAACATACCCTAAAGAGAAGGCAAGGGCAGGAATGCGACAACGATCGAGTATGATAGCTATCGTAGCACCAATAGCATATAAAGCCCATGGTGCGCCTACACCGTTCATTAGTGGGTCAATTACTGCCGCCATAGCGTTAGCTTGAGGTGCAGAAAGACTATTGCTTGCGAAGCCACAGGTTTTGTTTAACACAATCATCACACCCACAACAGTTGCAGCACTAACAATGGTTCCGAGGAATTTCCATGTCTCTTGCTTTTGCAGGCGTAGTACCCTAACCAATATCCAATCTTCAAGTCGGTGATGAAACTTCCTGCCATTGACAGCGCAGTGCACACTACACCACCCATAATTAGTGCGGCAAGCATTCCACCAGGGCCTTTCAAGCCCACTGTAACCATTACCACGCTGGCCAAGATTAGCGTCATCAATGTCATGCCAGAAACAGGGGTTGCTACCCACAATAGCGATAGCATTTGCTGCTACGGTAGTGAAAAAGGAAAGCGATAATGGTTACCAATAAGATGCCAACCACAGCGAAAAAGCAGATTGCCTTCCATTACGCCAAACCAGAAAAATGCGAATGTTAAGAGAATGGTCACAATACTTCCAACGGCTATAATCTTGAACGAAATGTCGCGTTGTGTACGCTTAACGTCAGTCATGCTGCCGCCTTTACCTTTTCAATTCTTTTCCGAAGCAAGGCCCACAGCGCTCTTGATAATGCCCCAACTCTTAATAATTCCAAGTACACCCGACATAGCAATACCGCCAATACCGATACTTCGTGCATACTGATTTGAAAATTTCTTCAGGCGCCATTGAGCCTACGGTAGCTGTGATGCTGGGGTCCCACATGTTCAGAACCTGATCATGAAATAGTAGTGACATGCCCGGCACTATGAGCCACCAAACGGCTGCAGAGCCCAAAACAGATGAACAAAGCATACTTTAAAACCAATGATGTATCCGAGTCCGACAACGGCTGCTCCTGTATTAACCTTGAACACAATCTTAGCTTTGTCAGCAAGGTCTTGGCCGATACCGATAAATCGGCTTGTGAAATTCTCATTCCACCAACCAAATGTCGATACGATAAAATCGTAGATACCGCCTACTACTCCTGCTAACAACAGTGGGCGAGCTTAGTCGCCTCCCTTAGCTCCGCTGACAAGAACCCGTGTGGTTGCTGTAGCTTCAGGGAAAGGATACTTTTGCCATGCATATCGCTCACAAAATACTTACGGAACGGAATTAAGAACAGAATGCCGAGCACTCCACCTAATGCCGAAGCCAAGAACATGTTGAGAAACGACGATGTAATAGTAGGGTACTTCGCCTGAAGAATATAGATTGCAGGCAGCGTAAAGATGGCACCAGCCACTACTGCGCCTGAACACGCACCAATACTCTGTATAATAACGTTCTCGCCCAGCGCGTTACGGCGTTTGCTGGCTGTTGAAACGCCCACTGCAATAATGGCTATTGGTATGGCCGCTTCAAAAACCTGACCCACCTTTTTAAGCCCAGATAGGCAGCAGCTGCAGAGAAGAGAACCGTCATCACAATACCCCAAGTTACTGACCAAGCATTTACTTCGGGGTACACTTGCTGAGGTTTCATCACAGGGTTATACTCCTCACCGTCTTTCAATTCGCGAAAAGCGTTCTCGGGAAGCTCCATTATTTCCTTCGAGGTTTCGTTTGTTTCTGTTCATATTGTTGATTGTTATTGTTTAATTTCTATGGAAAAATCAGATTGTTGTCAATCTGTTGCAAAGATAATAAATAGGAAGTAAAAAAAGCCATAGAAAAGTACCATCTCTTCATCTTTTTATTGAAAAACGGCTACATTTTCGTTAGCGTTTTGTCCAATGCTTTAGCCTGCAGTGGTAGTGGTACGACAGCCGTCATACGATGCGTACGACGGCCGTGGTACAGGTTGATGTGACAGCTGCCATACACATTGTATGACGGTCGGCGTACAATGAGCAAAACGCTAAAAAGCACTTGCAAGAAGCCTGCAAAGGGTTTGCAGTTTCAAGCAAGTGCTTTGTATGAGAGTGGGGCAGAACCCCATGAATTTTAATTACGGAAGACGAGATTACCGTCGATAGCGTCAACAATAATTGGCTTTTCGCGCAGAACTTCTTCGGTGAGCAACTTTTTGCTTAGCCTCATTAAGCACATACTCTTGTATAGCACGCTTTACAGGTCGCGCACCAAACTCGGGGTCGTAACCCTTGTCGGCAATGTAGCTAATGGCTTCAGGCGTCCACTCTAATGTAAATCCTTGCGTTTCAAGCATCTTCTCAACACTGTTCATTTGCAGCGTAACCACATGGGCAATTTGCTCTTTGGTGAGCGGCAAGAACATGATAATATCGTCAATTCGGTTCAAGAACTCGGGGCGAATTGTCTTTTCAACATCTCCAATACATTTTACGTGTATCGTTAATGGTCGCCTCGCGATTGGTATCGTTAAGATTCTCAAATCAGCTCCTGTATATACTGACTACCGAGGTTTCGAAGTCATGATGATAATCGTATTCTTAAAGTTTCACCGTCCTACCTTTGTTATCAGTAAAGCCTTCCGTCGTCAAGAACTTGAAGAAGTATATTGAAAACATCGGGGTGAGCTTTCTCAATCTCATCAAATAATACCACGCTGTAAGGTTTTCTACGCACAGCTTCGGTAAGCTGTCCGCCCTCATCGTAACCCACATAGCCCGGAGGCGCTCCGATAAGACGCGATACGCTGAACTTCTCTTGATACTCACTCATATCAATTCGCGTCATCATGTTTTCGTCGTTAAACAGATATTCGGCTAACGCTTTTGCCAACTCGGTTTTACCTGTACCCGTAGTGCCAAGGAAAATAAACGATGCAATAGGGGCGCTTAGGGTCTTGAAGGCCAGCTCTGCTGCGGCGTACCGCATTGCTTACAGCCTCTATAGCCTCGTCCCTGACCAACGACGCGTTGGTGTAATTCCTCTTCAAGGTGCAGGAGTTTCTCGCGTTCGCTCTGTAACATTCGGGTTACAGGTATACCCGTCCAGCGACTTACCACTTCGGCAATATCGTCAGCAGTTACCTCCTCACGTATCATAGCTGTACCACCTTGCGTAGCTTTGAGCTGCAATTGTATACTGTCTATATCGCCTGTAGCTGCTTAAGTTTACCATATCTAATCTCAGCCACACGACCATAGTTGCCTTCGCGTTCAGCCTTTTTCGGCCTCAAACTTCAAGCTTTCATATCTTGTTTATCCTGCTGTATTTTTGTTAACGAGGTTTCGTTCAGCCTCCCACTTAGCGCGGAACTGACGCTCTTGCTCCTGTAATTCAGCTATCTGCTTATCAAGTAATTTAATTTTTGTCCTCGTCGTTTCACGTTTAATGGCCTCGTGTTCAATCTGCAACTGTTTTTAAATGTCGCGTAATTTCATCGAGTTCCTCTGGAACTGAGTCGCGCTCCATGCGCAGTTTAGCAGCAGCTTCGTCCATTAAGTCGATAGCTTTATCGGGCAGGAAACGATCAGAAATATAGCGTTCCGAAAGTTTTACGGCTGCAATACAAGCATCGTCCCGTATACGAACCTTGTGATGATTTTTCGTAACGCTCTTTTCAATCCACGCAGAATGGATATGGCATCAATCTCATCTGGCTCGTTTACCATGACGGTTTGGAATCGGCGTTCAAGCGCTTTGTCTTTCTCAAAAATACTTTGATACTCGTTCAGTGTGGTAGCACCTATAGCCCTTAATTCGCCGCGCGCTAAGGCAGGCTTTAATATGTTGGCTGCGTCCATGGCACCTTCGCCACCTCCCTGCGCCTACAAGCGTGTGTATTTCATCAATGAAAAGAATAATGTTTCCATCGGCATGTGTTACCTCTTTAATAACGCTTTTCAGACGTTCCTCAAATTCGCCCTTGTATTTTGCGCCAGCCACGAGTGCTCCCATGTCAAGCGAATAGAGTTGCTTGTTCTTTAAGTTTCTCGGGCACATCGCCGCGAACAATACGCTCTGCAAGGCCTTCCACAATGGCTGTTTTACCTGTTCCAGGTTCGCCAATGAGAATAGGGGTTGTTCTTTGTGCGGCGCGAGAGAATTTGAAGTACACGTCGAATCTCCTCGTCACGACCAATAACAGGGTCGAGTTTGCCTTTTTCGCGCATCGTCAACCAAATTGCGTGCATACTTCGAAAGCGCCTGATAGTTCTCGTCTGCGCTCGCACTCTGAACCTTTGACCCTGTCGAAGTTCTGCGATAGCGCGCTTCATGTCGTCCTCTTTGCAGCCAGCATCTTTCAGAATGACGACTAACGGGCGATGCCACTTGTAGCAAAAGCGAGTAACAAGGGTTCAATGCTGACGAATTCATCACCCTAATTTTTGTGAGTTGTCAATAGCATGCTGAAAGCACCTCATTGCTTGTATTCGAGGTAAGGCTGACCTCCTTCTACTCGGGGAAGGTGCTGAACTTCTTGTGAACAGGCTTTCAATTTGGGCTGCATTGACTCCTAACTTCTGGAAAACGAAGTTGCTGACGTCGCGTCCTTTTTGAATGATACCTTGTAACAAATGTACAGGCTCGATGGCTTGCTGGTGAGCTTGAGATGCTATGTTAGCAGCCTCCTGTACAGCTTGCTGTGCTTTTGATTGTAAATTTGTCGAATGTCATTTTTATGTTCTCCTTTCTTTTTATAATCTCTTTTTGATTTCTGCGTATATAGACTCAAACGATATGCCTAATCGGTTTTTGCTGACATATTGACTGAATATGTAGACAAAATGACAAAAAGTCGTCTCTTCTGAAAATAGCGAAAACATGACCATTAAAGCTTTTGTATAGGGTAGAAGTGAGGTGGAAAATATAAGGGAGAGCAGATAAAATAAAAAGGCAGAGTGTATCTGCCTTGATTTGAAGGGCGCCGAAATATTAGCTAACCCTTTCGATTTTTGTAGAATAGTTTATGTTGCTTAAGAACTAAAATATAAAGTTCTTCAGCTTTCAATTAGAGTCTTAAAAATATAATCACGACATTCTTCCATCAACCATTTCGGCGTACTGGTAGCTCCACAAATACCAATGGTATGGAGCGTTTTTAAGCCATTCAATGCTAATTTCTTCAGCGCTTATTTGATGACTATTGGGGTTTACACTTTACATTCGGCAAAAAGAACTTTTCCGTTACTGCTTTTTGTCCGCTTTACAAAGAGAATAACGTCGTGACGGGCTGCAAAATCAGCAATATTAGGCATACGATTAGCCACCTGACGGCAAATGGTATCGAAACTCTGAATGTTGCTTCGGGCGAAATATGCTGCTGAATATAATCAATAATGCGGTGAAATTCGTCAAGACTTTTTGTGGTTTGTGAGTAAAGATAAATGTCTTGTGAAGTCGAGTTTCTTCACATCATCGAATTTCTCGATAACAATCGCCTCCGACTTGGTCTGTCCTACTAATCCAAGTACTTCGGCACAGCCGTTTTTTTGCCAAAGATTACCACCTGTCGGCCTGAGTTATTCTGATATTGTTTTGATTCTACTTTGCAAAGCAAGCACCACTGGACACGTAGCGTCAATGATTTCGATATGATTTCGTTCAGCAATTTCATACGTCTCGGGAGGCTCACTGTGGGCGCGAAGCAACACCTTAACGTTGTGTAGCTTTTTAAATTCTTCATGATCGATGGTAATTAAACCGCGTTGATGAAGGCGCTTTACCTCCATTCCGTTATGCACAATGTCGCCAAGACAGTATAGTGTATTGCCTGCAGCGAGTTCTTCTTCGGCCTTTTGAATGGCTGTTGTTACGCCAAAGCAGAAGCCACTACCATGATCTATTTCTATTTGTACTTCCATATTTGTGAGTCTAATAATAATAGGTGTAACGTTATTTCACGGAATAAGGTGTGCCCTTATTAAGGTTTTACGTTGACATTTATCATTACTTTGGCGTTGTCGGGGTCGTTAGTGATCATCAATATGCGTGGCTGTTGCTTTACTTTTTAAGTCCTTGAGCATCGGCTGTTATCTTTAGACGAGCCGATTCTCCGGGTTGTAACTCGGTTTTATTGAGCGAAACCTCAAGGCCTGCGGTAATCATTTTGCAACGAATGTATCGTCACGGTTCGTTTCCTTTATTGGTTAACAAAAATGTATCCACGCTTTTTAGATGCTTTTTGAAAGCTTCCGAGGTTCAATTGACCATCTGAAAGACGAAGCTTAGGCCCTTGGTGGCGTTGCTTATCAGTCTGTTTCCCAAAAAGCGGGTAGGGCAATAGCCGAGACGGTTATTCCTTTATCATGACTAATTTTGTCGCCATGGAACATACCTAAGTATACAGTTGTCTGTGTCAAAACCGGGTCGCGAAGCTTCGATGAGTTCAGTTGGATAATCACTTTACCTGTGCGTCCGGGAGCAATTCCGGGCAGGTTGAACTTCCGCTGCAAGGTATGCGGGCAAGCTCATTAACACAGGACGTGCCACCTCTTCGCCGTCATTACGAATGTTTTATTTCGGCAATGGGCATATCGCCTTGGTTGACATCATCGAACATGATATCGTTATGGTCGGCGGCTACATCGCACCTAACATAACAGGATAATCGCCATTATAGCCTACGGGTTCAGCAGTAACAACACCTAATGGCAAGCATCGTGGGTTCAGCAGCATTGCTGTAGATGCCAATTTGTTTATAAAAATGGCCCATTTGCTTTGCATCGTCGGGCTAACACTACGTCAAAAAGGCTCCCGCTGCTATGGAAGTGGTAGGATATGACGCCGTAGTGCAACCGCAACTTGTCTTTACACTATTGATGAATAAAGGCATATCGCCACTATTTGTCATTGTAAACACAGCTGTAACAGGGTGTTTAAACATAACTTGTCTGCAGTCGAGTCGTCTTTTTCGTTGATATTTTTCTGAGCATTAGCTCCTATTGCGAGAGAAGCCCTATCCCCAGCAGATATAAATGTTTTTCATAATTTCGTTTATTTCACCGATAGAGATTTGGCCATTTCTCTACCACCGTATTCAGGACTGTACGCACACTGTATGGTACATAAGCCTGTAGTATAATCGCCTATGCGGTCAAGATAATATGATGTTTCGATAACGTGCGTTCCTTTTGATAATTTATCGAAATAGTAATTGGTTACATTGTCCTGCGGTGCACAGTAATAGCCCCAGCGATAACCGCTAAGTTGCTCAGTGGGTTCCATGCAAGCAGCTCGCTTGTCTTCAGTTGCACAAAGTCGAAATCGCGTTCTGCTTGGATTGTTATGCGCACTTTGATCTTATCACCCACCTTTAACGCGCCCTGATGCTCAGGTATTATCTCGCGATTAACGCTTAAACCAGAGGCTGCCGACTTCACATTCGATGTTTTTTTGCCATGAAGAAGCATATACGGCTCCCCAAGAAGTGCCTTGTGATGATTTCTGAGCGGTGAAAACTTTACTTCCTGTAGCAGGGATAGTTGTTTTGATATATCCTAATCCTGCTGTCGCTTTAGGTAGGTCTAAAGCTTTACCATCAATCTTCAGAACGCTATGATTATCTGATGTTAGCTTTGTCATATCTACCTTTCCGTTAGCATTAGAGAGGAAAGCATAGACAGCATCAACGGCATTTATAGGAGTATCCCAGCTTTGTGTACGCTTTTCAGCCAACAACCAACGCTGCATTTCTGTAATTGTTGCCGTATCGGTGGGTGTTAGAATCTTCAATGCTTCAATAGCGGCTACTTGTGTTGGTATTCGATAATTGCGCCAACTGTATGCAGCTTTACGTGTTTCATAATGTCGGCCTGTTTCGTCATTTGTTACACTATATTCGTTCATGCTCTGCAAATAATCATGTGCATGCTTCGTTTTTCCATAGTGAGCCAGAATAACTGCCGACCTTGCCTTGCCGTAAATACTAAGTCGGTGGGCATCTTATCAAGTAAAGAAACTAAATAATTAATCTGAGTGGTTGCCTTTCGATTGTCTAAAGCACAATTGTATAAATAATGACAGGCGAACTCGCTTGGCTCAAGGCCTTTCTCACCCTTTGCGTTCTGCCTTCTGCAATTCTTTTACTTCTTCTGCAATTTGCTTTATCAAGGTAGTTGAAAGCATTGGCTTTCATCGTCTTAAGTGTTCCAGAAAGAGATGCGATATTTTGCAAACGGGTAAGAATGTTAGCCACTGAAAGCGTCATGTAAGCGCTACTATTCATTCCTGGCCACCAGCTAAAGCTTTCCATCGCTATGTTGTAGCTTTTTGCAACTTATTTGTAAAATCATTTTAAACGATACTCAATAGCTAGATTCGTCAAGATAGCCTGCCAATTGTTGCTTTTGCTCGGTTTCGCGAGCCGCATCATTTATCCATGGCGTCTCATTGAGGAGTAGAGTTTTCAGCTCTTCGTTCTTTTGTAAGTTGCTAACCAAAGAATTCTCTTTTCCCTGTTTCCTGTCTCCATTGGCGCATCATATCAGCAATCTTTTTCGATGAACCTATAATTTGCTGACCAATAGCGTTAGAATAGATTGCAGCAGCTAAAGAAAGCGCATTGTTTTCTGATGGATTGGCAAGTGCAGGTAAGGCTTGAACCATGAGCCATGTGGGGTTATTGGTATACTCTATTGTAAGTTGTTCATCCTCGCTTTTAGCAGGAAATAGCCCTTCAGGGTCAATACTCTTTGTGCCAGGACGATGTTGTGTAAACGGAACCGTAGTGATAACGCGTTCCATGTCGGGTAGAATGGGGAGATAATGCTGTTCTCCATCGCTGAAGTCTTTGCCGTTAGCGATGACACGTACAATAAGCAAATCGTCGTAACGCGTATTACGCGACAGCTGCTTTGCGTCAATCATGAATGAAGCTGTTGTACTTTTTCCCTGCTTCAATAGCAAAGGGTTGCGCGAGCGTTAGTACCTCTTTGTTATCTTCGGCCGACAGAAACTGTAAGCGTGCTGTGCCATTAACGGCTTTCTCTGAAGTGTTAGAGATGAGTGTTGCTATCTGAACTTTATCACCCTGACGAATAAATCGGGGTATGTTTTGGCTGCACCATTACTGTTTTTTTGTGCCACAACATCGGCCTCAATCATTCCGTTATTAAGTTCCTTATCATGTGCAAGGCCTTTAAAATGCCATGTCGTGACACTTTCTGGTAGTGTAAATCGGATTGAGAAATTACCCTTTTCATCACTCATTAATGCAGGAGCAAAGTATGCTGTCTCGTTAAGATTTTTCACGAATAGCGTCGTTTTAGCGCCTGTCTTTCAGTTGATGCTTCATTTGAAAGGTTGCCTGTAGTAGCTTTCGTTTCGACCACATCAAACGCCTTTGATTGAATAGAGGCTACTCCTCTTATTTTAACTGATTTCTCCATAAGTACGGGCTGGACAGTATATACAGCCCCTATTACCATATAGCATTACAGCGTATGATAGTTCCGTTGTAATGTTAGCGTTGAATCTTGAGAATATAAGGTTTCTAACATGAAAGGCTTTTGATACGATTCGAAACCGTACAAAACCGATGGCTACTTCACTACCTCCTTCCCACAAAGCATTGCAAGGATAGAATCTGAATTTGCGTGGTTGCGACCAGTGATTCGTGTATATCGCATCAAGGCTTTTTATCGTAAAGGGTAGCTATTAACTGCGCTTTGGCAGGTTCTCCGTTGGGTGCAAGCACTTGTAATGTCCACTCTTCCTTCTGGCCAGGTGTTAGTTTGTCGCGGAAAGTCTTCCATTGCAGCGTAAGCTTTTTGTTAGGAACAGGGGCGTGATATAAATGTGCTGTGCTTATAAAGCTTGCCATGCCATACCCACGCTGTGAAGATAGAGAGTCCGTCTCCGTATTCTTCCTTGTACTGTAACTGACGTGTAATAACTTCGTTGCTGATATGCTGCGATCCTTGTGCAATAACTTTCCCATTGGCAAATGCGGTATAGAATATCTCTGTTCCTTCGTTTGAAGAACCCAATTGCAACCAAACGGGCTTACCATCATCAGAAAAATTGTGTAGCTGAAACGTAATACCAGTCGGGTGTGTTAAATACAGGGCGTTTGTCGTCCATACTGAAAAACAATAACCTCTTGCTTGATAGGGTGTCACCTTCGCAGGTAGCAAACAATGTGTGTTTACCCACTGTTAACTTGTGGCTAAGCACGATAGGAGTATTGGCTGCTGCCGTAGCTTCTGGCTCTTGGTTAAAACGATAGGTTATGGTTCCGTCAATCAGTTCGCCCATTGCATTCTTGCGGGTGAAGCTAAACTGTGATAAGCTGTCAATCTGTACCTTGGTGGGAAGGTTTGTAGTAAGCACAGCGTTACGGTTACTTAAAAGGTAGACGCAGTTCTTCCTCGTGTGTTTCGCCATCTGTTGATGTTACTTTGGCTCTATAACAAGCTGATAGAAGAGAGGTATATCGATGTCATCTTGTGGAGGAAACACCATTGGAACCTTCATCTTAAATGTGCCATCGTTAGCGGTTACTACTGTATCGCCCACCACTGTTCCCTCATTTCCTCACCGTTTCTTCTCCACCACCAACTTTGTTCGCGTTTAACGGTGTATACAACTTTTGGCTCCTTTGCACAGGCACACCAGCGTAACTACGGGCTGTTCCTGTCACCATGATGGTGTCGCCGGGGGCATATTGTTTTTGTATTTGTCAATTTTCAACCTTGAATTTAGGACGTTTAAACTGTTCAACACGAACTACAACAACACGTCCTTTACCCTTAAAGTTTGCCTTTATCGTATAGCTTCCTGTCAGTCCGCTTTGCGGAAAGGACGAAGTCGGCCGATAGTGTGCCGTAGTCATCTGTACTAACTGTTTTCTCGATGACGTTCTCGTCGTTGGCATTTAATAGTGTAAGTTTGATACTTTCTGTAGCCAAAAACTTGGGTTGAAAGCGTTGCAGGGGTAATGTGCCAAAGCCAAACCTGCCACGTGGATTGTTTTGCCCAGGGCGATATATTGAGCGGTCAGTGTACAGTCTTATCTGGTCACTTTCGGGTTCAATAGCATTGCTAAAAGTAGGCTGCATTCACAGGAAAGATTGTCGCAAGCCTTGTCATTTTCTGTATAGGGATAAATGGTATTAGGGTAGCGCTGTTGTGTATGGTATATTACTTCGCCATTTTCTCCTGTTACCAAGTGGTCAACATGTGCAGTTTTATTGCGCCAATCCTTTTCAGTTGTAATGGTTAAATTTACACCCGGAATGGCCTTTCCTGTTGTTGCATTCACTGTAACAAGGCGTAGGGTCTCTTTATCAATCTTTTTCGTGAATGACGTAAAGGTTGCTCACGCGCAACAGTTCGCGCTGTGGTTCTATTGATTTATTGTTGCTCGAAACCTCAATAAGATAAACACCAATGGGCATACCCTTTAGACGAACAGAGTCTGTATTCTCTTTCCTACTGGGCTGGCCGAAGTATCGGCGCGTAATGGTTTGCACGGGAACAGGCTGAATGTAGCGCCGCAGTTGTGCATAATCTTTCTTGCTTGACGCCTCGAGTTTTTGTGTCTCCACCTATGTTTTACCTTTGTAAACCTTGACGGTAAGCTCATTGATGTTGCGTATCAGGTTGATACGAATCTGCCGTTCAACATCGGGCGAGAAGCATGCGGTCGCCGATGCTGATGTTGAATTCGGGCTGCTGAAGGCCGAGCAATACGTTGCGCAGCACGTTCATTCGGGGCCATGTTCCCCAATGATTGAGGGCGTAATTAATATAGTTTACCAGACTTTCTGCGGGGTATCGGTGGATTCGGATATAAAGTTGTAGTGTTCGATAGCCAGTTCTCCGGCTTCGGGCAGGTCGCGATAAACCTCAATAAGCGAGTCAAGGCTGTGCAAATAACGTGATTTTCGTGCTTCTTTTGTATCTTCATCGCGTGTTTCCTGCAGGGCTTTCAGTGCCATTATACAGGCTGCAGGGCGATTGCCGTGTGCATCATAATACTTGCTAAGCGTGCTATAATCTTTGGTATACATGCCTATTACATGTAGCAGGTCGTTGTTAAATATCTTGCTATCAAAGCCTGTGGTAAAAGCAGGCTTTTAATTCTGTTGTTTTGTGACGAGCCAATTCGTTGGGATTTGACATCGCTTTCTGGAAGTATGTGCCGACTTAGTTTGTCGGGGTCAATATTGCTTTTGCGAGAGGTCTTGATAAATTAATCCCAATGCGCAATTGTAAACAGCTTGCAGGGCTTTGCTCTGTGTTTCTGCCTCTTTCTGTTTTATTTCTTCAAGAGCTGTAGCAGCCTGCTCCTCATCAAACAGGCGGCAGGCATGGTATTTATCCAGTTGTGCCTTGATAAGATGACCGTAATTATCTTCGGCTGTTGCTTTTTGATAATCGTATTCAGTAAGGCAATTTCCGTTTTAGGAAGGTCCTTAGCCTTAGCTACTTTCACTTTCTGCCATAGTGCTGAGAAGCTTTCGCCCATCATCATGACGGGGATAAGCAGTGAACCGAGTATGAATAGAGCTTTCTGTCATGTGTGTTTGCTTTAAAACGATTATTGCAAAGATAGAGAATATAATCGGAAAATGAATAAAACATGTGCTAAAAACGAACCCAGCCAAAGGCTGTTTCTTAAAAGATTTGCACGGTATGGTGTGTGTTTTTTTAACTATATTTTTTGCGTGAAATATATGCTAAAACGATATCTGTTGCGGAGATTATTAGATTATTCGATAAAAGCTTTATCTGAAGTTGATATTTGTCCGAATAAGACTTTTACAAAATAGCGTTTGTTTTGTAAATAAAAATTCATAATTAATTTGCTTTGTGTTTTTGTTTGCAAAGCGAATAAAAAAGTCTTTATAAGACCTTTATTTTTGTTTATTTTGGAATTTCTTGGCTTGCAGAGAAATAATATTGAACAAAAATTTTGCCATTACGCCGTAATCGCATTTTCTTTACGATGTAATGGTGTGACGTTTGTGTCGTAAAGGGGTGCGTTTACGCTGTAATCGCACGACGATTGCGCCGTAATGGCAAGAACTTTACAAGGGTGCGAGAGAGTAACAACTTAATTTTTAGCAAATTAGCATATTAAAATGATATTCTCTTATTTGTATGGAAGATGCAATGTTTTTGCAAATAAGCAAATCCGACGAGGTTGTTTGGTAAAAATGGTTTACGTAATGTTTAATGAAATTATTTTTACATAATATTGAGGGTGTGATTGCGAGAGAAAATCCGCCCTCAACAAACTTTGTTGAGAGCGGATAATATCTTTATAAGTTAAAATTTCAATAGCTACTATTACTTGCAAACAGCATGATGATATTTTTCCATCAGCCAGTTGTTTTTGTTCCGCAATGGTCATGGTGCTGTTATCAAGCTCAAGTGCATCTGTTGCTTTGCGAAGAGGCGATACTTCGCGATGTGTATCAATATAGTCGCGGTCCTGGGACGTTCTTCAAAATAGCAGCATAGTCAGCCTCTTGCCCTCAGCTTTTAATTCGTCAAAACGGCGTTGAGCACGCACTTCAGCCGAAGCCGTAACGAAAATTTTTAAGTTCTGCATCAGGAAAACAGTGAGTGCCCACATCGCGTCCGTCCATACGATACCTTTTTCCTTGCCCATAGCCTGTTGCCGTGCAACCATAGCAGTACGCACAAAGGGAATAGCTGCAATAGACTCAACACGCGAACTGACTTCCATACCGCGAATTTCGTTCTCAATACACTCGCCATTGAGATAAGTATCAGGGCGTCCTGTAGTGGGGTTAAACTTGAAACTAATTTGAATTTCGGGCATTAGTGCTTCAAGCTTTGCTGTATCAACACTATCGTCGGCGTTAAAAAGGCCGTGGCGTAATGCAAAAAGAGTAACCGCACGATACATGGCTCCGTGTCAACATAAACATAACCTATTTTTACTTGCAAGGTCTTTTGCCATAGTACTCTTTCCACATGATGAGAAGCCGTCAATGGCTATTGTTATCATGATATTGTTATTTAAAGATTGCTTTATAGTAGCAATGATTTTAATTGGTTTTCTGGTTGAAAACATTGTGCTCGGACAATGTTTTTAAATATGAGTATAGCATTGTTTTTGCTTTTTACCATTTACTCTTTTTACTTTTCTAAAGTTCATACGCAACATTTTAGCACCAGACTTGAACTGCTAACATGGTATTTGCCATAAAGCCAGATTAAGCTTAAAGCGTTCAAGGTTCAGGCCGCGCCGCAAAGAAAGTCCAGCGCCATGGCTGCTACTTCCGTTGGTTGTCGTAATCTTCATTTCGTCAGCACGTCGAAAAATTATATCCACCGCCAATCCAAATACTTTCAGTTAACAGACATCGGCACCAACAACAACATGGTTTAGGAACTTATAATCGAGGTGATTGAGGTCGACTAACGTCGCATGCAGACGGAAAGGAGTGCCTGTAAAGCGCTTGGTAACGCCCATCTGAATGTCGAAAGGCATACGTTCGAAGTTGTCGCGATAAGCTTTTTAGTTGACCGCCAAGGTTCTTTAAAAACCAGTGCTAACGACCATTCGTGATCCGAATCATAATAGTTTAAGCCGAGGGTCAACACCAAAACCAATAGAGTTATAGCTGCCTAAATACAGAGTAATTAGGCGTGCAGAGATACCGCCAGTGAGGCGATTAGTAAGCATGTACGAAAAATAACCAGCAAAAGAAAGGTCTTTTGCGGAGAACTCGCCAGTTTGAACGTTGTTCTCATCTACTTCTTTCATCTTCCCATAATTCACATATTGTGCCGACACGGCCCAAGAAGCGCGCTCCTTTACAATACGATTGAAGCTGGCACTGGCCATATTTGCCCCGACATATAATTCATATAGTTGAGGGTTTATAGTCTTATCGTTAACCGAAGTAAGCAGTGCAGGGTTGTGGAAGATGAGCGCCTCGTCATTCTCAATGACCGTAATATTGTCGCCTCCAAGCGCTGCGGCATGCAGGCGCTGACGGGCAAACGCAGAAAGTTATATTCCGTTTGGCTCTCGTTTTTGAGCATGTCAGAGACGATATCCTAACATCATTAGAAAGACAAAAAGGGCTTTTTCATTTAAAAGTTCTAATTATTTCGCAAAGTTAATGCCTTGAAGATTTGCTGTACTTTTTGCAATGCATTTCGGTTATAATAACGAAGGGGCAGTCGGTTTTATTGTACGTTGCAGGAAAACGACGTAAGTTATACCGCTAATTATGCAAGGGAATGCAACCGAAAGAAAGATGTAAGCCATGGAAATTAAGAAGAGCGAAAAAGCAAATTTAGACAGACGACGCAGGGAGAGATTTCTGTTGGGGCTTGTTCTTGCTTTGGCCATGCTCTTTGCTGCACTTGAGTTTTCTACGCGCTCTGGCGACTTATCGGAAGAGAATAATTTGCTAGACGACTTACCTGAAGAGCTGGATATGAGGCCAGCTCTTGAACAAGGATATGATTTCGGCTTCGGAAGTCCCTGACTCCTGCCGCAAAAGCCATTACGCAAAAGGTGACAGAGGTGCCTAAAACTGTCGCTACGCAAGAGATTGCAGCCGTTACAAGCAAACTTGTTATTGGAGAAGGAGAGGGCGTTGCTAAACAATCGGAGGTTACTTCAGCCTTACCACAGGTGCCTATAACGAAAGATTCGATAGTTCTTAGAACTGTAGAAGTTACCCGAATTCCAGGAGGCATCGTGCAATTTATGAAATGGTTGACGCGAAACTTACGTTATCCGCCCACGGCACAAAGCCAAAAGGATACAGGGAAAGGTCGTAATCTCGTTTATTGTAAATAAGGACGGGTCTATCGCAAGCCCGACAATTGTGCGCTCTGTCGACCCTATTTTTAGACCGAGAAGCCTTACGAGTGATTAAGATGATGCCTCCATGGAAGCCTGGTTTGCAAGATGGAGAGCCCTGCCGTACGATGATAGCTATTCCTGTTAATTTCCAGTTGTAATATTGATACAATAAGGAAGATGCGAGAATTTCGAAGATATGAGATAAAAGACATTGATGAATAGAAAACCAGATAACTGATATAAAAACACCTGTATGATCATGTATACTGCTGATGAAATATTAAATAAGGTAAACAACTTTATTGCGAATTTGTCTTACGAACGTAAGCCAGAGAGCCTTTATGCACCTGTAAAATACGTTCTCTCTATGGGAGGAAAGCGCATTCGTCCTACGCTAATGTTGCTTGCTTATAATATCGTTTAAGGACGACCCTGAGCGCATTTTGATGCAGGCTGTAGGACTGGAAACTTACCACAATTATACGTTATTGCACGACGATTTAATGGATCACGCCGACCTTCGACGCGGTCATGAAACGGTGCATAAGCACTGGAACGATAATCAAGCTGTCCTTTCGGGAGACACAATGTTGGTTTTAGCCTATGAGCGTATGGCGCAAGGCTTGACAGATAAGCTTGGGGAGGTGCTCTCTTTATTTACGCAAACAGCGCTTGAACTAGGAGAAGGGCAGCAGTTGACATCGATTTTGAAACCCGAAATGATGTTAGCGAGGAGGAGTATATTGAAATGATACGCCTTAAAACCAGCGTTCTCTTGGCTTGTGCCTTGAGAAAATGGGTGCGCTATCCTTGGTGGCGCTTCACAAACTGATGCAGACAATTTGTATAAGTTTGGTGAGCAAATCGGTCCTGGCCTTTCAGTTGCAAGACGATTATCTTGATGTTTATGGCGATCCCGAAAAGTATTTGGTAAAGCAGTGGGCGGTGATATTGCATCGAATAAGAAAACATACATGCTTATCAATGCGTTTTAACTGTGCTGATGACCGCCAACGTAAAGGAATTACGCAGTGTCTCATAGGCGCTGAGGGCGTTTCGATAGAGATGAGAAAGTAGCTGCCGTTACAGCCTTATATAACGAAATAGGCATTGATAAGATGGCGAAAGATAAGATGGATTTCTTCTTCGAGACAAAGCAAACGATACCTTGATGCTGTCAGTATTTCGGAGGAACGTAAGCTGGAACTTCGTGCCTATGCTGAACGAATGATGAAACGAAAGTATTAAATATGAGCCTTTCTTTTTATTGATACACTGCCCATTTTAGACGGCAAGGAATTTGATGAAGACCTTAATGACACAATCAAAACGCTCGCAAGAAGCTGGCGTTGAGGCCGTTTTTGTACCTGCAATAGATGAATCTTCGATGACAACGGTGATGGAAGTTTGCCAGCGTTATGCGGGATATTGTTTCCCAATGATGGGTCTTCAACCAGAGGAAGTGCGAGAAAATTGGCGTGAAGTGCTCGATAAGATGAAGGCAAATTTAGATGAAAACCGCCTTTTGCCAGCAGAATCGCCGTTGCGTTACATCGCAGTTGGTGAGTGTGGACTGGATTTTTATTGGAGCCGTGAGTTTGAAAAGGAGCAGCTTTTGGCCTTTGAAGAACAGGTAAAATGGTCAATTGAATACCAGTTACCGTTGATGATTCATTGCCGAAAAGCCCAAAACGAATTGCTTCATATACTGAAAAGATTACGAAAAAGAGCTGCCCGGAGGTGTATTTCATTGTTTTACGGGAAACACAAAAAGAGGCTGAAGCTTTCCTGCGTTTTGAAAAATTCTGTTTGGGTATAGGCGGTGTTTCGACGTTCAAAAAGCAGTCATTTACGAGAGGATTTGCCAGCGGCGGTACCTCTTGACCGCATAGTGCTCGAAACGGATAGCCCATATATGGCACCCGTTCCGTATAGGGGACAACGTAACGAGAGCGCCTTTCGTTAAACAAGTATTGCATACCCTTGCAGAGAGCTATGGCATAAGCGATGAAAAATGGCCGAGGTGACGAATGAAAACGTGGCTCGAGTATTCCCCATTTACGCACAATTTAAAAGCTAATCGTAAGCTTTAAAAGAAAAATTAAAGTCCCATTCTTTTTACTTTTCTATCTAAAATATGGTACTTTTTGCTATGAGTAACAGAACGTTGCTACGTCAAACCCAGAGGAAAGATGCTCGAGTGGTTGAAGAGGCACGCCTGGAAAGCGTGTAAACGTCTTAAGCGTTTCACGGGTTCGAATCCCGTTCTTTCCGCAGTTTGATGATTAATTTTCTTGTAGATTAATTCCTAAACAGAGATGAAAAACTTTTTAACCGTCTCACAATACTTCTTTTTATTGTTACTTCCTGCACGTTAGTACAGGCACAAAATGTAGTAGGGACAAAAGTTTCTGCGCAAAAAACCGACTGCAAATACAACGGTATCTGCGAGCGATTCTGCTGTTGTTGACGATGCAGAATTGGATAGTGTTACAGCCGAAAAAGATGTCATCAGCTACAACTTTAGCTTCTGACGATTCACAAATTGAACAGGAAGAGACCCCGAGTTTTTCACAAAGCGCTGAAAACTAAGTTCATAGAGGGTAACGCAGGCTTTATGTCTTTTGTTGCCTTGGCGTTGGTTTTGGGTTTGGCTTTCTGTATTGAGAGAATTCTTTATTTAAGTCTTTCGAAATCAATGCAAAAGAAATTTCATGGCTGATCTCGACCAAAAAATTATGTCAGGAGACATAGAAGGCGCAAAGAATCAGTGCAGAGATACACGCGGTCCTGTCGCATCTATCTGCTATCAAGGCCTTGCACGCATTGACGAAACGATAGATAATATTGAGCGTAGCATTGTTAGCTATGGCTCTGTACAGAGTGCAAACCTTGAGAAAAGGGTGCTCATGGATTACCCTTTTTCATCGCTATGGCACCATCGTTAGGCTTTTTAGGTACTGTGGTTGGTATGGTAATGGCTTTTCGATCAGATACAAACAGCGGGTGATATTAGCCCAACAATTGTAGCTGCTGGTATGAAAGTGGCCCTTATTACCACTATATTTGGTATCATCGTTGCGTTGATTTTACAACTCTTCTACAATTATATTCTTTCAAAGATATGATCATCTTACATCGCAGATGGAGGTCGTCAATCACACTTCTTGACAGCATCATGAAATATAAGTTGAAGAAATGAAACGTTTTTGGTCATAACCTAACTGCATGGCCTACAGAACGGCTGTCAACACGCGTGCTTTTATGTGCTCGTGGGCATCATTGGCGTGGTGTTTATATTGTTTTGGTTAGTGGGCTGGTCTTCCTTTCGATGATGATCCTTAAATTTTTACGGCTCCACTTTTCACCAATCTTCTCTTGGCGTTGATGTATATTTTGGCTTTTACTGGCATTGTTGTGGGAATATGGTCAGTGTATAGAACACTGAAGGTTAGAGGTAAATCAGAGAGTGTTGACAACAATATCCCGACTCGAAAACTAAGTTATACTATTGTCTTTACTACGATAGCCAGTTTGCTATTGTTCTTTCTGAGTAGGCTCTTCACAGCCTATGCGAATTAATGGTATAAAGCTATACCGACGGCTTTTTGGCTCAAGGTGTCAGACATGTTCATCTATACATCTCTGTTGATGATTATAGCAGGTATGTGTGTTGTTGCTTATGGGGCAACAAAGTACAATCGAATAAAAATGATATTTAGGCGGCGTAAACATCAGGGTTCCGAGCCTGAACACGACATCAACAGCCGACATATCGTTCATGCTGTTGATATTTTTCTTGTTACGACAAACATGGATATTGACAAAGGTTTTGTCGCGACAGCTCCACCATATAATAAAGAAGAGAGTCAGGAATCATTCGTTTCTAAAGGTAGCAACTTTAGATTTGACAATCACAGCAACTAATAAGCTTCTTGTCAACGAGAGCCTTTCGCGCATAGAAGGACTTGATAAGAAGGTGGAAACGTTTATTAATAACGTTGGGAGAAAAGCATTTAATTAAGGTTGATGTCGACCCACAGGCGAGTTATGAAAGCTATTTTCCAGCTGCAAAAATCAGTTGGTATCAGCCTACAATCAGCTCCGAAACCAAACAGCACAGCGACTTTTTGGTCGTCCCTACGCATCGTTATCGCCAGCCCGTAAAGAGCAAGTAAAGGAAGCCTGTCCACAACGCATAGCCGAACAATATCATGCTGAGGCTCTGTCAATGCAACGTACGCAGCAGAAGGGAGGGCAACAATGAGCATGTTTAACCGTCGCCGATACGAGGTGCCTGGCCTGAATACGGCTTCGCTTCCCCGATCTTATTTTCTCGGTTCTCTTCTTTTTATGATAGTCACCCATATGCAGAAGGTGGCTGTTAAGGTTCAATTCCGCACCCCGCAAGGTACAGAACTTACCCGCTTAACAACAGCTGTTACCTATATTTATATTGGTCGTCCCAATAAACAATCTTCAACATACGTTGGGCCCTAAACGCGTATCCAACTTAATGATAAGTTTGGCTCGGTAGCCGATATTATTGATTATGTTTCGGCAGAAAGAGAACGTATGTCGCCCGAAGACCAACAACAAATGACTGTATCTGTCAAGGCCGATCAGTCGACAAAAATGGGCGTTATCAACGATGTAAAATTGGCTTTACGTAAGGGCGAAAGCATACCGAATTAGTTATTCGGCAACCGACAAAAAGCGTAAATAGTTACAAAAATGGCGTAATTTGCTGTCAATTTGGTGCAAATTATGGCAAAAAGCTTTAGATTTTATTTTTCTCATTACCTTTGTGCGTATATTTAAAAATAATATGGCACATCATTCATTAGACGCATTAGACCGTAAAAATACTGAAAAATGATTTCAGCAGATGCTCGCGTTCCCTTCCTCGAAGTGGCGCGAGCTTGTAATGTAAGTGGCGCCGCAATTCATCAACGTATTCAGAAACTAACGACGTTAGGTGTTTTAAAAAGGCTCGAGTTCATCATCGATCCCGAGAAAATAGGTTACGAAACCTGTGCTTATGTGGGCTTATTCTTGAAAGATCCAGAAGATTTTGATGATGTTGTTGAGAAGCTTCGCGAAATCCCTGAGGGTGACGGAGTGTCACTATACCACTGCAGGCTATGATATGTTTATCAAGATTTATGCCCGCAATAACCACCACTTGCTTAATATTATTCATGATAAGCTACAGCCTTTAGGGGCTATCGCGTAGCGAAACTATTGTAAGCTTCAATGCCGTTATTGATCGTCATCTTCCTATTCTTGAGGGAAGAAGAGGATAACGACGTTGAAGAACCCCAAGACGAAATTTAAATAACGCTTTAGTGTTTAGCATTTAATTGTTAAAAACCATTCTTGCGTTATCATAAAAGTATGACGGCCGCAGGTACGTGTGTACTACGGCCGTCGAACTACGTAATATTACGACCGTCATACAGGTTGTACTGCGGCCGCCAAACAAGCTCATAACAACGTAAATAAAGCAGCAAAAGCGTAAGAAGGTTACGACCAAATAGTCGTAACCTTCTTATTTCTAGCACGTTTTGTGAATATTATATTTGAGGATCAATCTTGTGATGATTGGTTGGTCGTAGGCAGCTTTTAGGCTAATTATCTTTCGATTTTAAGTTACTTGTTGTTTGTTTTTAACTTCATCATCAATTGTTTTTTTAGATTAATCATTTGTTATTTTTCAATGAATCTTTGGCTCTTTATAAGTCAATCGCTCGACGATGATAGGTTGAAAACGAAAAACCATTGTGTTTTTCATTCTCTGTTTCTTCCCATTCTTCCCAATTAATCTTGGGGAAAAAGGTGTCGGCATGAGCAGGAAGCTGTTCTACATGTGTAATATAAAGTGTAGAAAGCCTGGGGTAGTGCTTCTTGGTAAAGGTGCGCTCCGCCAATAATAAACACCTCTTTTTCGGTTTGACAACTACTTATGGCATCGGCCAATGACGAGTAAACCTCGCAGCCATCAATATGTGAAATGGTAGTGCTTACGACAATATTCCGACGGTTTGGCAACGCACCGTTGGGTAGCGACTGAAAGGTTCGTCGGCCCATGATAATACAATGACCTGTTGTTAACGCCTTAAAGTGGGCTAAATCAGCAGGTAGATGCCATGGCAGTGCGTTACGATAGCCTATTGCTTGGTTGCTGGCCATGGCTACAATAATAGATAATGAAGGTTGCTTCATGGTGTTTAACACCTATTTATATAATGTAAAGCATCGCTATTGGGCAGGTGAGAGGTTTTAATTTTCCACTCTTGAGGGTATAAGTTATTGGCCCGATTACCAATGTTTTTTACAAAACCGAGTGGCCGATTTCGGTAGGTTACGATAACAAAACCTGTTGGCACGTTACTATTTATCGTAATAGCCTCTTTACGAAGATAATTTAAAGCATCGGTGTAGCTTAACTCCGCGCTCGGAAATGCCGCTGTGTTGAGCGACGTACTAAGCGCAAGTGATGTATCGGGTACAACGTCTGCGCCCTTTAATATTGCCTATAGTTATACCCGCATGTATAACATAAAGTGACGATTTTATACGATTATATACGGGCGTCCACCATGCAGGTATAGCTCTGATACTGCCTTTTTCTTCCATAATGGTAAAGTTGCCCTGCAGCCATATTGCCGTTTTTGCTATATCAGCAGAGGGGGAAGCTTGTCGCTCTTTGCCCTTATGGCGTTTGCGAGCTGTCTCTTTTGTTACGCCGCACAGGCTTCTGACATAACGTTTGCGCTGTCGCCGTGCTTTCCTTAATACAGCCATAAATAAGCCTTCACCTGATGTAAGTCCCAGGGGATAAAAACGATAAACAGGGTGCTATTCACCAGCGAACCCAGTGATATTCCATTGTTCTTTGATTTCGATTTCAACAAAATCGGCTCCCAAGGTTTTTGCGCTATCCACTCAACGTTTTCTTCGTTTCTCGTGAGCATTAAATGTACAAGTAGAGTAGACCAAAAAGCCCTCACCTTCGCGTAGAGCATGGGCCAAATATCTTCAATGATAGAACGCTGCAAAGCCGTACACTTTTCAACGTTTTGAGGGTTCCATCTCGTCAATTGCGTTAGGGTCTTTGCGAAACATTCCCTCGCCCTGAACAAGGTACATCGGCCAAAAATAATATCAAAAAGCTGCCCCGCTTTACGATAATCTTTGGGGTAGTTATTGGTAACGATAACGTCGGAATGTCCAAATTTCTGTATGTTTTCAGATAGTATGCTTTGCCCTCAACTTTCATGGGCTCGTTTGGTAAATAAATAGGCTTCCCGCTGGCAGAACAGCGCGTGTAGCGGTAGTCTTACCACCCAGGAGCAGCACATAAATCAAGCATAACAACAGGTTCGTGCACTAATTGTCGTAGCACCTCGCTGATGAACATTGATGACGACTCTTGCACATAATATAGCCCAGCATGCAACAAAGGGGTCAAAGGTAAAATTAGGACGAGTAGGCAATATCAGTCCGTTTTGCGCACCAAGGTACGCGTGAAGCTGAATGAATAGCAGCGTTATGGTCTGGCTCTTGTGTGGTTTTCAAGCTGTTTAAAAGGGTTAAGCCGTATGCTGGCAGAAGCGTCTTGTTGTAGTCCTTCAATCAGTTTTTCATAGAGAGAAGGGCCCCATAAGTTGGCGCGTATAATCTTCAAAGTGTGAAGGTAATATCATAAGAAAGGTGCTTTTATAGTTTGCAAAAATATGATCTTTACTTTGCAACTATATATAGGTAGCAATCGTCAAACACACAGAAATAAACAAAAAATATAATAAGTATGAAACAGTATCTTTTTAGCATTAGCTTTATTGCTTTCGTTTAATGTGGGTGAGGGTCTCTGCATCTCAAAAGTCATCACATCGTCGTCATCAGCCTGTTGCTACACAGGCTAAACATCGTGCTAAAGGCAGCGACGACTGATTCGGTTTACAGCGCGACATGCTAACCAACAAGGCATCGATGCCTACAGCGATACTTCGTCAACGGTCGCTAGATGCAACGGATAGCGTGGCGCAATCGGTTACAGTATACCATCATGGAATGAATAAGCTATCGGATTGTGATTCTATTATTCAGGGCTATACTTAGCGGTACGTTAGGTGCTGGCGGAACCTTGCTATTTATTATTACTATATTGGCTGCTTTCGTATTCTTACTTGCACCTTTTATCGCGCTTTATTTTTCCTTATGAAGTTCTTGATTAATAGGCATAATAAACGGATTGAACTTGCATCGAAAGCGATGGAGAACGGCATGCCTATTCCTGAATCAGCAAAACCACTGAAGCCTGAATCGCCAGCGGATTACTGGAAGCGTGGCGTGAAGAATTTATCATTGGGTATAGGTATGGCTATTATGTTTGCATTTATGCGCAATGCTAATTTCTTTGGTAGGCTGCGGCTTGATGTTTGCCTGCTACGGTATAGGACAAATGGTGATTAGTAAAAACCATGAAGTAGGCGAGTTTTGGATAAGTTTGACGACATCAGACTGGTTACGCAGGTGGCTGTTTTTTCATGACAAGCGAGCGTATGATAAAGCTTGTCAGGAAATACCAGTCGCCTGTAAGACGATTCCTTTTAAAACCAAACTCGGGGAGATTGTCAGCTGAGTGATGATCTGGCACAAAGATACATTTGTAAAGGCTTACACACATATTGGTCAATTTCAAGGAAGTCTTCGTTCCTAACCTGGCTGTATCGCATTGCCTATAATGTATATTACGACTATGCTCGTAGCCTGCATTTAACGCAGGATATTGACACTGTGCCTGTGTCAACGCGTGCTAATGGTACTGGCAATAGTGGCTTAAAAATCGATCTGGAAAGTGCACTCGACGTGCTTAATAGCAATGAACGCGTGTGTATTACGTTGCAACTAATAGAAGGTCAGAGCATAGACAAGATAGCTTTAATTACTGAAATGCCTGTTAATACGGTGAAAAGTCATCTTGCTCGTGGAAAAAGAAACTGGCTACCTATCTGAAAAAAATAATGGCTATTATGAGTAAACAACTATGGAAAAACGAAAATATAACAAAGGGAAGAAGAGTTATTGATTGAGCGCTTTTTTTGCAGAAAAGAAAAATCGATTTGCCCGATAACAGCTTTACACAACGTGTGATGAGTAACTTGTCTCAGAAAGCATGCCGCTATAATAACATTTTGGGCGACGTTGTGTTTGTTGATAGTAGGGTGATCGTTTGTGTTGTTTGACGGAGTAGAGAGCGTGCGTATTTTTATGGCACATTTTGCTGAAAAACATGATGAATTGCTTATCGACAGTGCACCTCAATGCAGCAAGCATACAAAGCTTATCGACTGCAGCACTTGCCTTGTTGCTCTTATTTGTTTTGAATGCTTTTTGAAAAGCGTTCTATTCTATAATGATATTGAAGCCGTTATCTTCGCTAAGTTCTTCCTTTTGAGGCTTGGGTTTAGGAACGTTTTTAAAGCTTTCCGTCCTTATCAAACATGCCATAGGGTGGTGCGAAGTACGGTAAATTCCGTACGGCGATTGAGCTGATTACAAATCTCTTGCTTGCTTTTGTCTTTCAAATTCTGAATAAATTCGGGAGTCAGTACGTCGCCTTCTTTTAACCAATTGTACTTTTCGGTAAGCTTTTTTTCTTGATAGTTTTAGGCTTCTCTTTGCCGTAACCAACAGGTGTTAAGCGGTCGGCGGCAATACCATTCTGTATAAGATAAGCGACAACTGCTTCTGCACGGCGCTGCGAAAGACGTTTGTTATATTCGGCCGATCCGATGTAATCACAATGCGCGCTCAGCTCTATCGTAATGTTTCCATTCTCTTTTAACAAGCCCACTAAATGGTCAAGGGCCGTTCTGCTGCTGTCACGGAGCGTGGCTTTATTGAAGTCGTAGAAGATGTTATCGATGAGTGTGGGGGCCGAAATATTTGCTAAAAGCAAAACTGTAATGTGCTATCTGTCGACTCCTTTAGGGGCAGAAAGGGCCTTAACTTCTTCTTGATGATTGAGATAACCCTTACATGTTGCCATGAACAAATAGGTTACACCCGGACTGAGAATTTTTGTAAATGAGCCGTCGCTACGTAACGTAATGCGCTCGTTGGTGCCATCATCACCAATACAATACACTTGTGCCGCAGGAAGTTCATAGCCGTCCATTTCATACACCCAACCCTTAACGGTTTGCGTAATTTCTGGATTCTCAAACGAATAAATATGATCCCAGCCGCGCCCATCGCCACGATTGCTCGAGAAAAAAGCCACGATTGTATGGACCTTCAAAGGTCATTCCGAAGTCGTCGCCTTGAGAATTAAGTGGGTATCCTGGATGAGAGAGGTGATAACGACGGTCTTTTTCCAACCTTGGCAATGAAAATATCAAGACCGCCTAAGCCTGAATGGCCATTGCTTGAAAAGTATAAATCGCCGTTCGGACGGAAAGTAGGGAACTCCTCATCGCCTGCAGTGTTGATGGGTTCACCTAAGTTTTCTACTCCGCCAAAACCAGAAGGGGTGATTCGAACACGCCAAAATGTCTAACCCTCCCTTGCCTCCTGGCATGTCAGATGAAAATAAAGCCATTCTCCATTCGGCGAAATCGCGGGGTGAGCAAAGCTTGAAAGGCTGTCGGCTGTAAGCGAAATGGGTGTAGTCTTACTCCATGCAGCGTCGCTTCTATCAGACTTAACAATTTGTGCATAGCGTGGATAGGAAGGACTTGTAGCGCATTGTGTGAGGTACATTTCGCGCCCATCGGGAGAAAAACAGCATGTGCCTTCGTCATAGTTTGTATTGATTCCGCCATTCACTGCTTCGGGTTTACTCCATTTTCCTTTATCATCTTTCTCCGAATAAAACAAGTCTCCTGCTTTGGTTCCTGTAATACCACTTACCTCATCGCCCATAGCCTCATTGCGAGTAGAAGTAAAATAGAGTTGGTCGTAGCTGTCGCCATAAAGCATTGGCGAATATTCGGCGCGACGTGAATTAAAAGATATCCATCTTCTGTACGTTGTATCGGCTGCCTTCTTCTTTAATACGGGGCGCGTTTTTGCAGCGATAAGGCCCTCCTTTGCCAACGTATTGTTGGGCAGGGAATCCAATACAAGCTTGAACTCTGCTTCAGCAGCGGCATAGCTTCCTTCTTTCATGAGTTGCCGTGCTAAGGCAAGATGTTCTTCAATTTTATCCTGTTTGTATCTTATTACGTTACGATAGGCCGCTACAGCCTTGCCTGTTTGTAACGTTTTATCGTAACAAAGAGCCATTTTTAAGGCAATTTGTCCACGGCGTTCACGCTCTTTTGGTGGTGTTTTTTGATAAGCTTGCTTGAATTCATTAGCTGCATCGAAGTATTCTCCAAGGGCTAAATACTTCTCGCCACGCTTTAAAATTGCGTTCTGCTCCGCACGAAACCAAAAATCGTTAATGCGAAGAAAAATATAGAAAATATGGATAAAAGATGAACTTGTTTCTTTGTCATTGTAAATTAATAACGTAGAAACTATCAGAATATTATATATGAAAAGCCCTTCCGCTTTGTGATTTCTTATGGTAAAAACGAAGCGAAAGGGCTTTTGTGTGATAGAAGTACGAATATTTTACTTCTATTTATTGTCTACTTTTACAATATGTGTCTTAGGCAATTTTTGTTTCTTACGTTTACTGTGGTCACAACGGCCTGAGCCAAATTGATGAAAAGCCTGTCCTGTCATAGTGTCAACGTCCAGTGCTGCTGGTGTTCCCGCATCACCATTTTCGCAAATACTTTGTACAATTGGGATTTGTGCGAGCAATGGAACTTTCATTTCTTTTTGCCAGATTCTTACACCCCTCCTTGCCGAAGATGTAATATTTGTTCTCTGGTAATTCAGCAGGCGTGAACCAAGCCATGTTTTCTACCAGTCCCAATATAGGCACATTAACCTTCTCATTCGTATACATGTCAATGCCTTTACGCGCATCGGCCAACGCCACACTTTGAGGAGTTGACACAATTACTGTACCTGTGATGGACAGAGTTTGCAGTAAGGTAGATGAATATCGGAAGTTCCCGGGGGTGTGTCAAGTATAAAGTAATCGAGTTCTCCCCAAATCAGCGTCAGCAATAAGCTGCTTTAAAGGGCATTCGTTGCCATACTTCCGCGCCATAGTGTAGCGGTATCTGGATTTACGAAAAACCAATAGATAGCAGCTTTCACGCCATATTTCTCAATGGGAGATATAAGTTGTCGACCACCTTTTTCAACAGCATAAGGTTTGTCTTCTTCCACACCGAACATCTTAGGCATTGATGGACCGAAGATGTCAGTGTCAAGTAGGCCAACCTTGTAGCCCAATCTGGCCAGCGCAATAGCAAGATTCGCTGACACAGTACTTTTACCAACACCACCTTTTCCTGAACTAACGGCTATAATATTCTTAACTTCAGGCAACAGCTTTTCAACCTCAGGGCGTGGCGTTGATTTAAATTCTGTTTCAATCGTTACTCAATGTCCTTGCTAACATAGAAATGAATGGCAGCCTCAGCAGCTTTAATTGTCGACTTCAAAAAAAGGGTCAGTGTCGCGTGGAAATATCAGCGTCAGACTTACTTTCATGCCATTTATACTGGGCGTATCGGCTAACATTTCGCTTTCTATCAGGTTTTTCTTTGTACCTGCATATATTACCTTTTCCAGAGCGTCGGTAATAAGTTTTGGGATAAAAGTGTCATCATGTGTCTATCATTTTTGTGGAAAGCAAAAATAGCTATTATTTATCTAAAAATACAAATAAAAAAACTAAATAATTTCCCTAACGCTAAGTATTTTACTACCTTTGTATCAACACTTTGAAACATGCTTTTCCATGAGACATTTTTGACACCATGATACAAAAAGTATATCCTTTTATTTCTATTTCTGTTTATTCCTTTTTACGACGAAAGGCGGTAATGTGGTTTGGCACGAGCGCGGAGACGTTACCTATACGTTGCAGGATAAAGTAGGTACTGTGGTAACGAAAGCTGCAAATCTTTTTGAAGACGATATGAAAGCGCTTACGGGCAATCGTTGTCATACCAGTGGACAGGGAGAAGTAGCTGTATATCAACTTGATTTAGCATCGAATAAAGAGTTGAAGCTGCTTGAAACCATGCAGGTTCCGCTGTTAAAGTTCATTACCCGTACGGACGCTTTCTGGATAGGAGTGCGCAATAAGCGTATTATTGTAGGTAGCAATGGTCGCGGAGCTGCGTATGGTCTTCTCGAACTCTCACGTTTGTCGGGTGTAAGTCCATGGAAATGGTGGGGCGATGTGACGCCACGTAAACGCCAGCGTCTTGAAATTGATGAGCAATTAGATAAGATCGAAGCCCCATCGGTTGAATACCGTGGAATTAATATGGATAATACGCAATGGAGTAGTGCGGCATGGGATAAAAAAACTATTTGAAAGAACAACTCACTGATGGTCGCCTTGGGCCAGCCTATTATCATAAACTTTTCGAACTGATGCTGCGCTTACGTGCTAATACTATCAGCGCAGGGTGGGATAAAAACGTTCTGATTTCCTTTGACGTTAAAGGCAATAGGGAGTTGGCTGACTCTTTTTTTCTATCGTTGTTTCTGCGCCTTATCAGGATAACGCGGTAACGCTATATGAGCATAAAAGCCTATTCGTGTCAACCTGTTGTGGGCTGACGACGGTTACGGTTATATGTTAGCACGTAGCAATGATGATGTAAAGCAGGGTTCTCATGGCGCTGCTCTCTATCACCTTAGCTATGAAGGGCAACCCCATGATTATCTTTGGCTACTGTACAACGCAACCTGGTTTGGTTTGCAGCGAGATGCAGACGGCCTATGCTCATGGTGCTAACCGCCTTTGGTTGGTGACATTCACGACCCCTAAAGTGGCGGCATATCAGCTTAATTTGTTTATGGATATGGCGTGGAATATCAATGCTGTTACGCCCACAACGGTGCAACAGCATTTGCAAGATTGGCTTAGCATGCAGTTTGGCAAGCAGGTAGGCGAACGCTTGATAAAGCCCATGACAAACTTCTATAAGCTTTCGGCTATTCGTCGACCTGAGTTTATGGGTGGAATGAAGCGCCAGCGCAAGGTGCTAACGCTTTGTTTACAACTGAAAATAAGGTTTCTAATACCGACTTTAGTGCAGAAGAGTTTGGTAATGAGCTTGAAAGGTATCATTAATGATTATGATAGCCTGTCGCGTTCGGTGTTAAAGTTGGAAAGATGTTATTCGCTAATGAGCTGAAGGGTTCCTACTTTGCTATGGTTGAGTATCCGATGTATGTCGTCGGCAGCTATGGCAACAAAAATTTTGCAAGCACAAGAGGCACGCCTTATAGGACGGGTGGTAAGTTTCCATCATGACCCTGATGCGCTCGAGCCTGCAGTACGTAGTGTAATGGCCTCATCGGAAATTGAAAGTGGCTGATTTTCAGTTTATAACACGATTAATGAACAAAAAGTGGCGTGGGCTGATGGATATGCAACCGCGTAATCTTCCTGTCTTTTGATGCACCACTTTTACCCGATACTTTGAGTGAAAAGGAAGATTGAAAACATACAGTCATCAGGAGCCGATTACAGCTGCTTTTGAGAATGACAAGTGTATTGTTCGTTCAGGAAGCGATTTTTCTTAATGGCACACGAGGCTGGGAAGAACTTAATATGTTAGGACACTCGCAGAAAGCAGTAAAAGATTAAAAAAAGGGCGGTTTTATCACTTATCAATTCGATGCAGAAGAGGGGACTGCAGAGTTACGTCTTACTCTTATTCCCACGCACGGACGTCTTGGTGTGCCTATGGCGCTAAGCGTAAGCATTGATGATGGTGAGCCCGACACGCTTCAGATAACAAATGCGCTGGGTACAGAGACGTGGAAACAAGGCGTTTTTACGCGGACAAATTATAGTGAAGCATGGTATTCAACTATCGGCTGGTACTCACTATTTGGTTGTTAGAGCCTTGAATGAGCCTATTGTTATCGATCAATGGATGATAGATTACAATAAGGATAGGCGCTTTATATTTTCCCTCAGCGTTAATCTGCGCGGATAAAATTGTTAAATTAATTCTGAAAAATTTTCGTTTCAAAAACGATAAAATAGATATTGAAAAGCCGTTGCTAAAGCTTCGTTTTTATTTTTGAAAGCTTTTGCAACGGCCTTTTTACTTTTTCTTGCCATTAGCATGTAAAATAAATGTCTTTACGCTGTAAAGGGTTATCGATTACGATGTAAAGATAATGCGATTATATCGTAAAGGAAAACCGTTTACGTCGTAATCGCAATAGCTTCTGGATATAAAATGCTGACGATTTTTACAATTTTGTTATAAATCCCTTATTATTAGCAAGTTGCAATATATGGCTGAGAATTGAGTATTTGTGAGCAAGTAATTGTTTGTTCGTAAATATCGGCAGCACGAAAGCGTGTTTGTTAAAATATTTCTACTAAAAAAATGACTTATCGAGCAGTATCTTTACTACTACGCTTATCGCGATGATAAGAACGGTATTCGTCCAATGGAATTTCCTCTTCAGGCTCTTGTAGTTGAATATTGTGTGGCAAATGGAAGCGAGTATATCGGATATTCAGCCCCGATTAATCCACATTGATTCGTAATAAGTTTGTATAGAGAGCAGGGGAGAGCCCATAAGCACAGCAGGTGTATTATGGTATAGGTCGTCGGTGATGATGTCAACGGGTAGCTGATTTTTTTCTCTGTCATCAGACGTGTATAAGTAAAGAGGAAGTTCGAATCGGTTTTTAGGGTGAATCAATCCGCCATCAATCAGAAAGCGACGATAGCGTTCCATGAAGAAGGTTGAGGTGAGACGCTTGCGCGGATTCTTCATTTGCGGGTCAGAAAAATGTAAGCCAAATTTCCTGCACTTCGTCTTTATCGAAGAACCGATCAATAATTTCGATATTGGTTCGCAGAAAGGCAACGTTATCCAAATTTTGCTCCAGAGCAAGCTTTGCGCCCGTCCACATTCGTGCTCCTTTGATGTCTACACCAATAAAATTGATATTAGGGAAGATCTTTTCCCAGCCCAACGGTGTACTCACCTTTGCCACATCCTAATTCGAGAACAATAGGGTTGTTGTTATGAAAAATAGCGTGAACGCCATTCCCTTTCATGTCAAAGGGGAATATTTTCAACCACAGAGAACGGGTGTTGGAATACGTTTTTAAAAGTCTCCATTTCGGCGAATTTCGCCAGTTTGCCTTTTCCCATATCTTTTTCTTCCTAATAATTTGCTGGCAAAGGTACGATGAGAAAACCGATATTATCGTACGTTCGGCCTTCTCATTTCGCTAATGGTTTATGCGCTTTTATGTATGTAGTTTATGCTATTGATGGTGAAGTCCTAGGTAGCAATTACTGATTTTTTGTATAGCAATAAACAGAAGGGTATTAAGCAATAGTTTACTTGTCGTTTAATATTTTTTGTATCTCCTCATCGGTCTTTTGGTAGACGTTGTTTGCAAAGCATAATAAGCTTTTGAGCCTTTTTAGTTCAGAGGAAAGTTCGTCAATATTTAGTCCTCCTTCTTCAAGATTGGCTACAATCTGTTCAAGTTAATAACAGCTTCTTCGTATTTTTATGTTTTTCTTTTGCCATGATGGTTGTATTTAAATGTTTGTTTGTGGGTGACAATTAAGAATTTTTGTATGGTGTAAAAACGTTTGCGACGTAAGTAGTGTGCGGGCTTATTTGACGAGCGAATGAACTGTTCCTTTCTCAAAATGCGTTACAATTTCGTCTCCACTCTTTAATTTTTGAGGCATCGCGCACAGACTTTCCACCTATCGTAGTAATACTATAACCTCGTTTCAATAAAAGCTTGGGGTCAAGTGCTTTAGCTCTAAGCGTGAGCTGTTCAATGTGGTTTTGGTGAGCGGTTATTATTCGTTCGATGGCAGGTTTAATGCTTGAGCTAAGAGTTGATAGTCGGAATTGCTCGTTTGTAATACGATTTTTGAATGAGCGTTGTAAGGCGGGTCGACAGTCGGTCAATACGCGAAGGCTCAAAGGCTATGACGCTGACTGATAAGCTTTTATAATCGAATGCTGACAGTCGGTTATATGTGCCCATACCCTGCGCAAGGTTGTCAATGAGGAATGCTGCCGCTGCGGTGGGTGTCTTAACACGTGTATGTGATACCATGTCGAGTACATATTCGTCGCGCTCATGTCCCAATACCCGTGATGACAGGTAACGGGAAAATTCGCTACGTTTTCGGCTAAAAGTGAAAGTATCAGAAGCCGCTCATGTCGGCTGTTGCACCTCCTCCTCGTATAATAACAACAGCATCAAAGTGATCGGCTTCTGCATTAATGGAATTGAGTGCAGCCACAATACTCTGCTCAACTTGGTCGCCTTGCATCACCGCTGGAAACAGAACGGGCATAAAAGAAAAGCCATAATCGTTATGAGATAGTTGGCTACAGAAGTCGCCATAACCTGCTGCACTTTCGCTGGATATGACGGCAATGTGTTGTGTAAAAAAAGTGGAAGCGTAAGTTCTTTCTGCAAATCGAATACGCCTTCGGCTTTTGAGTTGGTTGATAATTTCCATGCGTTTTGCGAGCCATATCACCCAATGTGTAAGTGGGGTCAATGTCTGAAACAACCCATGAAAAAGCCGTAAGCTTCGTGAAAATCGGGACGTACAAGGAGCATCACTTTCATACCAGAATGAAGCGTTTGTCCCGTAATACTCTCAAAACGAGGACGGATTCGGTCCCAAGTTGTTTTCCAACATTTAGCTGATGCTCGTGCTACGGGGGTGGAGAAAACAAGTCTTTTTGAACCAATTCCATGAAACAATGGCCTCTTGATACCCTAACTTCGGATAGTTCTGCTTCAACCCAGTAATCGCTTTCCATTGTAGAAGCAATGGCTTCTCGGACAATACTATTCAGCTCATAGAGGGTAAGCGCCTTGGTTGACGATGTGTAGGGCTTAATCATTTGTTGGAAATATTAATTATTTTCGTGCAAAAGTAGTCGGAAAAAGGCTAAAACCCAAATAAAATTTCTTACTTTTGCACATGTTATATGGAGAATAAAAACTCAAATAAAAAGGCTACTTTAGAGCTTGGAACTCGGCCTGTTGGCTCGCTTTTGTTCCAATATGCCATGCCGGCCATTGTGGCCATGACAGCCTCTTCTCTCTATAACATCATTGACAGAGCATTTATTGGTCATGAGGTAGGACCGATAGGTATTTCGGGGTTGGCAATTACGTTTCCTTTTATGAACCTATCAGGGTGCTTTCGGCGCGGCGGTAGGTATTGGAAGTTCAACAGCAATTTCGGTGAAATTGGGCCAAAAAGATTATAAGACGGCAGAAGCACTGTTGGGTAATACGGTAACACTAAACCTGATTATAGGCTTTGTTTTTCGATAGTTTGTCTCGTTTTCCTCGACCCACTCTACGTTTTTTTGGTGCCAGTGACCAAACAATACCGTATGCTCGCAGCTTTATGCAGATTATTTTGGCTGGTAATATAATTACCCATATGTATTTTTGGCCTGAATGCTGTGCTCAGATCGGTATCGAAACCACAGCAGGCTATGTATGCCACTATTTTTACGGTAATCATGAATGTCGTTTTAGACGTTGTGTTTATTAAATGGTTGCATTGGGGCATTAGAGGCGCTGCGCTGGCAACTATCATCTCACAGGCATTGGCTTTGCTCTATCAGTTTAAGCTGTTTGCCAATAAACAGGAAATGCTTCATCTTAAAAGAGGCATATATCGCTTAAAGTCCAATCTTGTAAAAACATTATAGGTATAGGTATTTCGCCTTTTTTTGATGAACGTATGCACATGTATCGTGGTAATCTTTATGAATAACCAATTTGTGCATTACGGCGGCGACTGGGCTGTTGGCTCGTTTGGAATAGCGAACGCTATAGGCACAGTGTTCTTAATGATCATCGTAGGGCTGAATCAAGGTATGCAGCCAATAGCAGGCTATAACTACGGAAGCCAACAGGTTGATAGGCTATTGCGTGTGCTAAACTTAACAATTATATCGGCTGTGTGTGTTATGACGGCAGGCTGGTTGCTCGCAATGCTTATTCCACATTATTGTGCAAGTATCTTCACGGATAATGAAACACTAATCAAAATGTCAACAAGGGCCATAAGGATAGATATGTTTCTCTTTCCACTTGTAGGCTTTCAGATGGTGATTACCAACTTTTTTCAGTGTATAGGAAAGGTGAAAGTAAGTATATTTCTTTCACTTTCACGCCAACTTTTGTTTCTGTTACCGTTACTATATGTGCTGCCAATGTTCTACGATGTTGATGGTGTGTGGTATAGTTTACCAGCGTCCGACTTTGTAGCTGCGGTTGTAGCAGGAGTGATGATGGTTGTTTATATGAGGATATTTAAGAAACAGACTAACACTTATAGCCATGAATAATCATAGCATTATTATTAATGTAGGTCGTCAGATTGGTTCTGGAGGAGGAATGATAGCACGTAAACTGGCCGAAGAATTTGGCTGTACGCTTTTACGACAAAGAACTTTTGAACCTTGCTGCAAAGGAGAGTGGCTTCAGCGAAAGGTTCTTTGAGGGAGAACGATGAGCAAAAAGGCTTCTTTAAATCGTTATTTCCATGTGCGTGTTCCGTTGGTGAATGAGAATAATTATTATCATAATTTCTCGCAAGAAAGTCTGTACCAGATTCAGAGTGATGCTATTCGGAAGGCAGCTGACAATGGGAACTGTGTGTTTGTAGGGTCGCACTGCGGATTATATTCTGCGCGATTATAAGAATGTAGTTAATATTTTTATTACGGCAGATTTGACCCAACGCGTAGAACGTGTATGCAAACGACAGAATCTGACGAGCGAAGAGGCGCAGAAATATGTGCATAAAGCGCGAAGAAGAAAGAGCCTCATACTATAACTATTATACAGGTAAGCAGTGGGGACATGCAGATAGTTATGACCTATGTGTCAATAGTTCACTATTAGGGCATTGACGAAACGATACAGCTTATAGCCTCTTTTATTAAAGAGAGATTCTCAATATCATGTGCATCTGCTAAACAAATGGAGGAACAAAATCAAAATGGTGATGTTCTAATCGAAAAAGGAGAATTTAAATCTTTAAATGCAGTTGACATGACAAAGATAGGCATCATTAGTGATACTCATGGCTTTTGGGGACGATAAATATGAGGAATATCTTGGTGAGTGTGACGAGATATGGCATGCTGGGGACATTGGTGGAAATGAAGTAGCTGACCGATTTGAAGCCATGAAAGCCGCGCTTTAGAGCAGTATATGGCAATATAGACGATTGGGATATGCACGCTCGTTACACAGAAACACTGCGCTTTAAAGTGGAAGATGTTGACGTTTTGATGAAACATATAGGTGGTTATCCTGGGCATTATGATGGCTCAATTCGGAATGTAATTTATGCCAGTCCACCACAACTTTTTATATCTGGCCATTCACATATTCTTAAAGTGATGACCGATAAAACGCTCAATTTGTTGCATATCAATCCAGGTGCTGCTGGGATAAGTGGGTGGCAGAAAGAGCGAACAATCGTAAGATTAACTATTGAAGGCAATAAATTTACTGATTGTGAAGTTATTACATTAGGCAAAGCGAAACTAAAACGTAAATCGTAAAAACAGTATGAATCGTATTCAACTGATTAGATATTTAAGTATTGTGGAGCTTTATATGCTTTTGCATTATCTATATTTCTGTATACAAAGGATATCATATCACTTTACGTTTTGCTCGGAATCCTTCTATCTGTAGGAGTTTTAGTGGGTATTGCTATTGCGATAGGTATCACTATTTTAAAAAGAAACGAACAATAAAACAAAAATAAAATTTGAAGAAAAATGAAAACATATTTGGTTACAGGAGCCGCTGGATTTATCGGCGCTAACTTTATTAAGTATCTTCTTAACAAAAGTATGTAAACGAAAACATCAAGGTAATTGTTCTCGATGCTCTTACTTATGCAGGAAATTTGGGTACAATCAAGGATGATATTGATAATGAGCGTTGTTTCTTTGTTAAAGGTGATATCCGTGATCGTGAACTTGTTGATAAATTGTTTACAGAGAATGATATCGACTATGTGGTAAATTTTGCAGCCGAAAGTCATGTAGACCGTTCTATAGAAGACCCACAGCTGTTCCTGAGTGTGAATATATTAGGAACTCAAAAATCTCATGGACGCTGCACGTCGTGCGTGGGTAACGAGGCAAAGATGCACAAGGATATCCAGTATGGAAGGAGGGAAAGAGATACCATCAAGTATCTACAGATGAGGTTTATGGCTCGTTAGGTGCTGAGGGTTATTTTTACAGAGCTTACACCACTATGTCCACATAGCCCATATTCTGCAAGTAAAACGAGTGCTGACCACTTTGTGCAGGCTTATAAAGACACCTATCATATGCCTGTTACAATTACGCGATGCTCAAATAATTACGGCCCATACCATTTTCCAGAAAAAGTTAATTCCATTAATCATCAACAACATTTTAGAAGGTAAAAAGCTTCCTGTTTATGGAGAAGGTTTGAATGTTCGCGATTGGTTATATGTGGAAAGATCATTGTAAAGCTATCGATCTTGTGATTCGTGAAGGTCGTGAAGGTGAAGTTTATAATGTAGGAGGACACAATGAAATGAAGAATATTGATATTGTGAAACTTACCATTAAAAACCATTCATGACATGATGGCCGAGGATAAAGAATTGCGTAAGGTGTTAAAGAAACAAGAGCGTGATGCTCATGGCGACATTGATTTTAGTTGGATTAATGATAGCTTAATAGAGCATGTTGCCGACCGTCTTGGCCACGATGCACGATATGCACTGATCCGTCTAAGATAACAACGGAATTAGGTTGGTATCCAGAGACGAAGTTTGCAGATGGTATTGTAAAAACCATTAAATGGAATCTTGAGAATCAGCATTGGATAAAGGAGGTTACTTCAGGCGATTATCAGAAGTATTATGATATTATGTACGGAGCTGACCGCCATGGACAAACTCTCGAAACAGCTAAGTAATTATCTTCAGTTAATGAGCCAATCGAGGGCTCCTTTTTCGGCGAGGGCGATAGGGGCAAATATAGATATTTTGCTGACGATGCTGGGTGAAATAGATAAAGATATCATTGCATCTAGTTACGGAATATTAGGTTACGAACGTATGACGTCAGCAACTCTTGCCGAAAAATACCATATAACATCAACAGTTATACAGGAGATTATTGATAAAGGACTTACATAAATTATCGATAACTCCTGAATGGCAGATGTTGTGGCAACAGCTTTCTCCGATGATGAAAAACGATTAGAAACGGACGAAATAAACAATAACTCCCTTGTATAAGTTTGGGGAATATCAACAATAAAAATCTCAAAGTTCAAAAATTCATGAAAAAGAATTCTGTTATTAGGCTCGGGTGAACTGGGAAAGGAATTTTACGATAGCAGCTAAGCGTGCAGGCCAATATATCATTGCCTGTGACCGTTATGCCGATGCGCCAGCTATGCAGGTTGCTGACGAGCATGCTGTTTTTCAATGCTCGATGGCGATGCACTGACAAAAGCTGTGGAAAAAATACCGTCCTGATATTATAGTTCCCGAGATAGAAGCGATTCGAACAGAGCGTCTCTTTGACTTTGAGAAAGCTGGTATTCAGGTAACACCTTCGGCACGTGCAGTTAATTATACCATGAACCGCCGTGCCATTCGTGACCTTGCTGCGCATGAATTAGGATTGCGAACAGCTAAATATTTCTATGCCAAAACTTACGAAGAGTTTAAGCGTGCTGCTGATGAGATTGGATTTCCTTGTGTAGTTAAGCCTTTGATGTCATCGTCTGGACATGGCCAAAGCTATGTTCATAATGATGAAGAACTTCAGAAAGCCTTCCAAGAGGCAATGGAAGAGGGACGTGGTGATGTTAAGAAGTGATTATAGAAGAGTTTATTGACTTTGAATCTGAGTTTACATTGCTTACCGTTACTCAAAAAATGGCCCTACACTCTTCTGCCCACCAATCGGTCATGTGCAGAAAGGGGGCGATTACCGTGAAAGTTGGATGCCCTACGAAATTCCAGAAGAGTCTCTAAAAGCAGCGCAATATATGGCTGACGAGGTTACTAAGGCTCTTACAGGATATAGTATTTGGGGTGTGGAATTCTTTTTAACGAAGAAAGGAGAGGTTATCTTCTCGAACTTAGTCCACGTCCACATGATACAGGTATGGTTACTTTTAAGTCATTGTACAAATTTAAACGAATTTGAATTACATTTTCGTGCAGCCATGGGGCTGTCTATTCCCTGCCATTCATCTTGAGCATAGCGGGGCGTCGGCAGTAGTATTATCACCTGTTGAAAGCCAAGAACCATTAGATTATAATTTAACAGATGTATGTCGTGACGACTGTTCACGTGTCCGTATCTTTGGTAAAAAGATGCTCATGTGGGCCGTAGAATGGGTGTTGTATTATGTTATGACGATGTGAATTGCGATATAATGGCTCTTCGTGAAAAACTAAACGGCTAGCAAAAAAACAGTGTTAGGCACTGACCCCTATATGAAAAAGATAATATAAGGTAGCCTTGGATGGCGTGTAGTTTTAAGTATAGACATAAACCTTTTGAGAAGAAAAACTAAGACCTTTATGTTGGGAGAAATTATAGAATTGCCCAAAATCATGGACCCTCGCAGTGACTTAACGGTGGCCGAGCAGCTAAAAAATATATCCCTTTCGAAGTACGTAGAGTATATTGGACTTATGATATTCCCGCAGGCGAGCACCGCGGGGGGCATGCCCATAAACAATGTCGTGAATTAGTCGTTGCGGTTAGCGGCTCTTTCACGGTAACTCTTACCGATGGGCAAACGCGTAGTACTCATCTTCTCAATCGCCCCTTTTCAGGCTTTACTTATTGAAACAGGGTGTGGAGAACACTTGAGGATTTCTCTTCAGGGGCTGTATGTTTAGTGCTTGCAGAAGATTTTTGAAGAAGAAGATTATATAAGAAATTACGACGATTTCCTTGGTTACGTGAAGGAATTATAGTGTGATTCTCAGCAAGAACTGGTAAAATGTTCGAAATCAAACGATATACTCCACAAGATAAAACGATATGGGATCAATATGTGAGCAAAGCGCGCAATGCCACTTTCCTGTTTTATCGTGACTACATGGACTATCATTCGAATCGATTCCATGATTATAGTCTGATGTTTTTTTCAAAAATGGAAGGCTTCATTCACTGTTGCCCTGCACATAGCTCCGACGACACTTTCTATTCGCATTTTGGGCTCACTTATGGTGGGCTTATTATGGATATAAACGTTACTATAGCCGAAACCTGCCAGCTTTTTGAGTGTCTTAATAATTACTTACGCCTTAAAGGTTTTCGCCATGTGCAATATAAGGCAATTCCGTGGATATATCATCAGGTCCCGTCAGAAGAAGATTTATACGCGATTTTTGGAAGTGTGGTGCGAAACTTTCTACAAGAAATGTGGGCACAACTATCTTTATTCAGCAAAAATCTTAAATGGCGAAGGAATCACCTTAGACAGCTAAAAAAAGCACGTTTAAATGGAATTACCGTACAGCGCGGAGCTGATATTGCTGAATTTTTGGCCTGTATTAGAGCAACATTTATGGCAGCGCTATCAGTCGAAGCCTGTACATTCATTGGCTGAAATGCAGCTACTTCAATCACGTTTCCCTAATAATATTATTCAGTACAATGCATATAAAGAAAGGTCATATTGTCGGTGGCATTACCATTTATTTGTCTCATAACGTAGTGCATGCCCAATATAGTTCTGGTAATGCTGAAGGAATGGCGTTGGGTGCTATGGAGATTATCTATGACAAAATTATGCACGAGGATTACCTAACTACGCTTACCTTGACCTTGGAAGTTCTACAGAGCAAGAATGTAGCGTTATAAACGAGGGACTGATAAGCTTTAAGGAAGGCTATGGTGGTCGTGCTGTAGTTTATGATACTTATGAATGGACTCTGTAAATTAATAATTAGGGAGAATCTAACACATCGTTTTTTTAGGCTGTTTATGATAGATTATTTACCTCTGAAAAAAATCACAACGCTTCACGATGACGAGATAAAGGCAGCAGTTGAACGCGTCATTGATAGTGGCTGGTACCTTAAAGGTGAAGCTACTCAGCGTTTTGAGGAACAATATGCAAGCTATATTGGTATTCGCTTCTGCGTAGGATGTGGAAACGGACTTGATGCGTTGACACTTATTTTTTTCGTGCCTATCTTGAAATGGGGTGCTACATCAAGGTGATGAAATTATCGTACCAGCCAACGCTTATATAGCTTCTATACTTTCAATAACAGAAAATGGCCTTACCCCTGTTTTTTTGTAGAGCCACGTAGAGATACCCTTGAAATAGATGACAAACTGATAGAACGGTCTATCAATCCACGTGTAAAAGGCTATTCTTTTTAGTACATATGTATGGACGCTGTGCAATGTCATCACGTATAACTGACCTTTGTAAGCAACATAATCTCCTATTGATTGAGGATAATGCACAGTCGGTTGGTTGTGTGTGGAACGAGGCTAAACCGCTGTCAGAACAAAAGTAAAAAGCCCATACTCAATCAGAATTGCATCATGACGAACATGTAATAACGCCACGTACAGGTTCTTTAGGCCATGCTTCTGCCCACTCATTTTATCCAGGTAAAAACCTTGGGGCGTTGGGAGATGCGGGTGCAGTAACGACAAACGACTCAGAATTGGCCGACGTTGTTAGAGCTTTGGGCAACCATGGCTCCTGCAAAAAGTATGTTTTTTTTCCGTATGAAGGGCGTAATAGTCGTATCGATGAAGTACAGGCTGCAGTGCTTTCTGTAAAACTAAAAATACGTGGATAGTGAGAATGATCGCCGTCGTTCCATAGCCTCTTATTATTATTCTCAACTCAATGTAGAGGGTGTTTTCCTTCCTGGTAAAGACGAATGGAAAAAGTCAGGACAGAATGATTTGTCATGCAATTATCATATTTTCCCAATACTTTGTGATTGTCGCGACCAACTACAACAGGCTCTTGCAGAAAAGGGTATAGGCACAATGATTCATTATCCTATCCCGCCGCACCACCAAAAATTGTTATCAGCAATTTGCTAATTTGTCATTACCTGTTACTGAAGGTATTCATCGCGAAGAACTTAGCTTACCATGTAACCAGACGATGACAGATGATGAGGCTTGTCGGGTAGTTGAAGAGGTTATGTGTTTTATGCGCAACCAGTAATGCATGGTGCTGTAATCGATACGGTTTTTACAATTTTACGCGTAATTGCACCTCAAGGTCGCTTACGGAACTTCCATTTATACGTTGTAAACCACTGCCAATAACCTTTCGGTCAAAAATATTTTTGTTATACCCAACTTGCCTATTAACATCAGTCGATTTTGTAAAATCGACACGTGTGTTTAGAGCCAATCGCATGCCTTTGCCGTAAAAACTTGGGAATGAGAAGTTGTATAGCACACCTCGTTCGTATGTGTACAATCTGCTATTATAATCATCAGTATGAAAAAAAGCCAGCAGTAAGATTCAATCTGATGTGCTGATAGCTATAGCCGATATTCTCTGTAAGCATAATTCCAAAGCTTTTATGTGTAAAATTGCACAACGCCATATCAACCTGTGTTTGTAAGCTCCAATTATTATTATTGTATATTGCGCTGGCACGTGCGCGCTGTTCGGTGAAAGGAATAGCGATTCGTTTACCCGTAATATTTCTTTTCTTGGCTCTTATTCTATATCGAAATACCCAACTCCATGGCTCTTTTTGTCCTGTCAGCTGTATCATGTTATCCCAACTTCCTGATGATTCTGAGATTCGATATTTAGGCCATGCAAACCACGCATAATCAGTATAGAATAATAATTTCATGTATCGCCCAATGAGCCAATTGCCTCAAGATATACGCCACTTTCGTTTTGTACATTTCCTCCTTCAGCAAAGCTTTCGCTAAATAATGAATAATACTGATAAGGATAATAGCGTTGAAGCGCCATTAGTGTAAGAGAGGGCGTGAGTTGATAGCTTATGGTGTTGATCGTAGCTATTTGTTGACAGTTTCCTGTTGCTGTCTCGCCCGATATATTTAGTCGACCTGATACATAACCATAATCTATACTAGCATTCCAAAAATTGCGATCCTTTTGGATACCAATATCGGTATAGCTGCGTGGTTGAGGGCTTAAGTTCACGATTAAAGTGTGTGTAGAATCCTGTTATACCAGCATGCCACCCGTTGTGGAAAAAGTTTACATTACCTCCAAAAGAGTTTCCGAAGTGTTTCTTCGCCGTTCCATTTCGCTTTTTTTGTGCGATGGTAACCCGTCTGAAGTATTGTAGCAACTGTTGTTGAGTTGCGGTTTAACGTGGCGTCTATCGTACGCCATGAGGCAAAAGCCGTAAGGCTGAAACTATTTGATAGCTTAAAAGTAGCTGCTGCTCCTTGCAAATAGTTGGCTTCTGTGCGGCTTCCGTGTGGTATAATATTATTGACTGTTCGTCCCAAACTGGCTAAAGTATTGACTTTACCTAATCCAAACGAATTATTCATAATAAGTCCAAGTCCAAACTTTTAGTCTGTATCGTCCTACTACCATTCGCCTGATATATCCCCATTTTCTGTAGCATAAGGTAGAAAGAATAATAGTCGTAACCCATCGAATTTTGTCCAGCAAAGAAAGGTTCACCTGCATCTTGCGACGCAACAAAAACCCATTTTAACGTGCGGTCCTGAAGTAAACGTGTAGCGTAACCAATGCTTATACTTATAACCTAAGTAGCCATTCACGTCACCTCGCCGATTATAGAAAGGAACCTTGAAGGTCGCTACGAGTTCGTGTCGGGCATATCTGATAATATTTTTAAATGATGGAAGCGTGTCCTTTACTTCCTCAGGGTAAATTGTTGCAAAGTGGGAGAGCAAGTCGATAGTGCTTTTTCCATCGACTTGATCATACGAAGCTCAACTATTGTTTCAATACGCCCATACCGATCACGATATTCAATAAAGTCCATGACCCTGCTGAGCCGACAGAAAAGGCAATTGTAACAGTTCTTCTCTTGTACAGCGATTCAGGTCTAATTTGTGGTTTTCAAGCTCACTTAGCTCTTCGTAAGTAAGTTCTAATCGGCTCGATTCAGCATCGTCTATTTCGCTCATCGTACCCTAACCACTCTTCCCACGAACGTTCATTCTGGGCACAACAAATCGTTGTTCCCATGTAGAAGATAAGGAAGATAAGTAGCCACTTTCTCATTATCTTAGGTTTTGATAGATACAGCAAATATAAAAACGAAAAATACTAAACGCCCAAGTATATACATGTTTTTACTATCTTTGCACCCTGAGATAATATTTTTACACAGATGATTGTTTGCATAGCAGAGAAACCCAGCGTAGCCCGTGATATAGCGCGCATATTAGGCGCCACCACATCGAAAGATGGATATATGGAAGGCAATGGTTATCAGGTGACATGGACCTTTGGACACCTGTGCGAGCTGAAAGAACCTAACGACTATCAGCCCAATTGGCGCTATTGGACATTGGCTGCACTGCCTATGGTTCCTACACGTTTCGAATCAAGCTTATCCCTAACGAGGGGAATTGAAAAAGCAGTTTAATATTATCTCAAAATTGTATGCAGAGGCCGATGAAATCATCAACTGTGGCGATGCTGGACAAGAGGGTGAGCTTATTCAGCGCTGGGTGATGCAAATGGCTCATGTAAAGTGCCCTGTAAAACGTTTGTGGATATCGTCAATGACTGACGAAGCCATTAAGGAAGGTTTCAAAAATCTGAAACCACGAAAGAAAGTTACGAGAGTCTTTATCTTGCAGGGGTTATGTCGTGCTATTGGCGACTGGATGTTAGGTATGAACGCTACACGTCTATATACTTTGATGTATGGGCTTAACCATCAGGTTCTCTCTATAGGACGTGTACAAACACCTACGCTAGCCCTTATAGTGCAACGACAAAAGGAAATAGATAATTTTAAGCCCGAACCCTATTGGATTCTCTCTACCATTTACCGAGATACACTTTTTACTGCTGCCATAGGCAGGTTTAATTCAGAGGAAAGAAGGGCGTCAGGCTTTTACGTTAATAGAAGGCCGACCTTTCACGGTGAAGAGTGTTGAAAAGAAGCAAGGCAAGGAGGCTCCACGACAATTATACGATCTTACTTCGCTTCAGGTCGACTGTAACCGTAAGTTTGGGTTTTCGGCAGAGCTTACATTGAACCTTATTCAGGGGCTTTACGAAAAGAAATTAACTACGTATCCGCGTGTGGATACACAGTATTTGTCAGATGATATTTATCCTAAGTGTCCGTCAATACTTAATGGTGTAAGTCAGACTACACGTTCAGGTCAGAAACTTTATCTCGAAATTATTAAGCAGTTAGCTGCTATAAGTCCGAAGCTTCCGAAGACAAAACGTGTGTTCGACTCGTCAAAGGTAACCGATCACCATGCTATTATACCTACGGGACAGACGCCATCAGGGCCTAACTGACAACGAACAACACGTTTATGATCTTGTTGCTCGCCGTTTTATAGCTGCTTTTTATCCCGATTGTAAATTTGCTACTACAACTGTAATAGGTGAAGTTCAGGAAGTTGATGCTGCGGTAGAAACGAGTGAAAAAGAGGGTGGAAAGGGTATCGAGTTTTAAAGCAACAGGTAAGAAATTCTCGATGCGGGTTGGCGTGCTGTATATACAAAGGCCGAGCAAACAGAAGATGACCACCCTGATAATACTGATAACACAACTGATTCACAGCGTCAGCAGGACAGCGAAGAGGCTACATTACCTTCTTTTTCGCGTGGTGAATCGGGCTCACATAAAGCCAACGCTGACAGAGAAGCAAAACACAACCACCGAAGCATTATACTGAGGCTTCGCTGCTTCGAGCTATGGAAACAGCAGGAAAATTGGTTGATGACGATGAACTTCGTGCTGCTATGAAAGAGAATGGTATTGGTAGACCTTCGTCGCGTGCAGAGTATAATAGAAACGCTTTTCAAGCGTAATTATATTCGTCGTCAACGTAAAAAACTTAGTGGCGACGCCTACGGGAATTCAACTTATTGATACTATTCATGAAAAAGTTATTGACGAGTGTCGAACTGACTGGTATCTGGGAGAAGAAGCTTCGTGACATTGAGCATCATCGTTATCAGCCTGCACAGTTTATAGAAGAACTTAAACAGCAGGTGGGAGAGATTGTAAGCGATGTAATGCACGATAATAGCAACCGTACCATTGAGGGCGAAGCGCCTGATGAGAAGCCTGTTAAACCCAAGTCGCCTGAAGGTGTAGGGAGCGGCTAATGCGAAAGGAAAGACGCATACACGTCGTGCTTCTACAAAGACGAAAACGGCGGCGGCATCGAAGAGTGTAGCCACTAAAGTAAAGACTCGTGAACCAAATGAGGGTGACGTTTGCCCGAAATGTGGTCAAGGTCATATCATTAAGGGAAAAATCAGCCTATGGTTGTTCACGCTGGCGTGAGGGCTGTGACTATCGTGTTTCTTTTGAATTACCCAATGCTTCAAGTAAAGATAGAAGCTAAAATGTAAAATAAATTCTGAATTTTTGTGATGCTTTTTCTACTTGTTTTAGCAGGAAAAGAGGTAGGTATATATCGTGTTTTGTGCGATAGTCTTTTTGTTAGCGTAGAAGATATAAGCAGTGGAAGAATAGATATATGCCAATAGGATACATTGGCTTTTTGCTGGATATAAATTACTGGTAATCAATAATTTTATGATTATATTCATCTCTCTTATCCCTTTTTAAATCTTGATTTGTATGCCATTACGCTGTAATCGCAAGACGTTTACGTCGTAATCGCAGAGCCTTTACGCTGTAATCGCGTTACGTTTACGACGTAATCGTATGACCTTTACGCCGTAAAAGGTTGCCATTTATATAGTAAATCATGCGGTATTTTTAACCTTGAAAAAAATATGTTTAACGTGATTTTTGACGTCTTTTTCTAAAAAATAGTAGTTCTTCGTATGTTTTTTTGATGCCTTTACGTCGTAAAGGTCATAAAAAGAGGGCTGAAGAACTTATATTTACGTATAAATAATATGTAAATTATTGTATAACAGTAGGTTAATTGCGTTAGCGGTAAATCGTATTTTTGCTCTCAAGTATCTGTCAGTTGTAAATAATCGCAAGATAAATTGCCTTTACGCAAATTATTTCAATAACGTTGGAATTCGTATAAACAGCAGTAAGTAACTAACTATTGAATAGAAAAACTCTATGATATCCTATTTGTTACGTTTGCGTTTTTAGAATAATAGGACATGAAAAGGTCAATCATAGAGATGCAAAATAAAGCTGTCCAAAAACCATAAAGATAAGTATTAAAAATACAGACTTATAATTAGGCCTAACGTGATCCAAATGATATCAAGATAATCAAATAGATTTCTTGAAGTTAATTGTGCAATGAAACTTCTTCTATCCTTAATGAGTTGGTAAACAGTACAGCAAAAAGCTATAATTACACATACTAAAAATGAGACGCCATATTATATAATCGGCGACTCCAATATATTCGATAAGAGGTTCTGTTGCAAACAGAAAGATGAATAGGCTAAAAGGCGAAAGAAGTGAAACTTTTTTTGTCATATTACCTTTCTCTGTAGACAGTCTTTTTGTTTATTCTTCAGCTAATTTAGCAGCTTCTCTTGCTACTTTACTCTCTGTCATCTGCTTTAGTCGGGCGATGGCGCGCTTGTGAGAGAATAATTTGATAGCGATAGACAGTGCAAGCTGTAAGAAATAACAGAACACTTGTATCCAAAGGGCTTGAAATTCAACCTCAATATCTTGTAGAGTAGCGCCCATTGTTGAGATGCGTACAAAGCCTCTTACACCGAAAGTAGATGGGAAGAGCCACGCAATACTCTGCCAAAAAGCCGGGCATGTTGCTCTGTGGCCAGCTTATACCCGACAAGAAGAGTAGGGGTACAGATGTGAAGACCACCAATAACATAACGTTTTTCACGATAACGAACCAAGCATGAGAGTGTCATTCTGAAGAAGATAACCGATAATAAATAAGGTATCATAAGGCCGATTATCGATTCAACGGTGACCAGAGATATAAAGTTAAACATGCGCGGTATGCAAAGCGTGAGATAGGCTGCCATAATCATGTATAATACAAAATAGGCTCCCCTGACTTACCCAAAAACGATACGAAAAATGCCGTTATAGTGCTTTGAAATAGATTTACAAGATTTTGATAGCGGTTCTTCTCACGTGCTGTTCCAGCCGACAATCCTATACCTAAAAGCAATGTTTGCTGAATGATAAGAATGAGCACTGCTGGCAGAATAGCATTGCCATAACCGCCTGTCGTGTTAAAAGATTGGTACCTCATCATAGTCTAAAGGCTTTGTATTTACCTCGTCATCACGTTGAGTATAGCCGCCACGTTTTGCGATTTGTATGTCTTTACTAATATCTTGTGATACAGCGAGTGCGGTTTGATAAATGGCCTTATACGTAAGCATGAGACTCATGTCACAATATACTCCAATAGTGGTACGCTCGTTACGATGAAGTCTTTTCGCGTAATCGGAAGGGAAATATAGAGTACCATGAACCTGCTGTCGGCCAACAAGTTCACGTGCTTCTTCAAGAGAATTACAGTAATAAGCAACTTTTCGTATCAGGGCTGGCATCGAATTTCTGAATAAATTCGCGCGATGCGCTCGAGTGAGACATATCTACAACAGCTACGGGTACATCGCGAACAACCTCGTTATTGTATATCCACGAGTAGAGAAGAGGATAGAGTAGTGGGACGAGAACGCAGAAAAATAAGAAGGCCTTCGTCGCGGAACTCGTTCTTAATCTCCTCTATCATGATGTAACATGTGTCGGAAATTCCTTGCTTTATGTGATATAACAGACTGTCTTTCTCCATCTCTTATGGGGTATAAACATACTTAAGCATAGCGATCTTAATATGATTGATATTTAAGAAAGGCAATGCAAAGAATAGCAATAGTACTGCAATATTAATCCATGCATAACTTAACGGATAGCCGTTAAAGATGCACAGCTGATAAATCATGTAATAATGTCGTAGCGGAAACATTTGCGCGAGGCTCTGAATCATAGGTGACATAGCGAAGATAGGAAAGGTAGCTCCACATGCTGAAAAAGCTAACCACTGACCACAGAGAGCATACCGACATGGACATTCGGAGCGAAGGCACCAGTGAAAATGCAAAATATGCCGAAGCCTTGACACGCAATAACCGACAAGAAGCCTAATAAAAGAATAGGGCCTAAGCCGCCAGGGGTGGGGGAATTGCAGATGATAAAAGATGTAGAATTCGAAACCCCACATGATTAATAAGAAAATAAGAGTCTGCGGAATGAGCTTGCCAGCTATAGCAATATGAATGTTACCGCCTGCCATTTTTATCCATTGGCGCGACCGATGAAACTTTTAATTCGGTACCAATAGAATAAGGAACAAGGAGGAAAAACAAACACCATGATAACGCCAGGTATCATAGCAGTGCTAAGATAAATGTTGTAATTGGCCCATGGATTGCCAATCATGTGTACATCTAATGCAATGGGTTGTAGGAAGGTTCTTATCTCATCGCTTGTCTTTCCTACAGCAGAAAGCTTGGCCGAACCGACGGCAGCTGATCCTAAAGAGGCAATAGTCTTCAGGTCCTTATACACCATTGAGCCAGCCACAAGGGTTACATTGCTATAATAAAGCGATATTTTGGGCTGGTGAGATGATACTAAACCGTTAGTGGTTCCATTGGGAATAAGTAGAAATCCGTAAATTTCATTGCGTTGCACAGCACGTCGAGCCTCATTCATATTAGAATAATGCGAGACAATGCGCGTGCTTTGGAAAGCATCAAGCTTTTGAATAAGCGAACGCGTTGTAGGTGTATTGTCTTCATCTACCACGCCAATGGGTAACTCAACTGGGTTGCCTTCGTTCATCAGTGAGGTGAAGAAGAATACCGCAAACAAAGGAAAGATAATAGTACAAAACCCATAAATAGGGTTGTTATACATGATACGGAGTTCCTACGCGAAATGCGGTAGATGCGTTTGACTACTTCTTTAAAACTCATAAGCAGACAATTATCGCGCCTTTCTTTACTTAATAATCAATGACATGCCTGGACGAAGACCATTAATCTTATCTAATGGACGTGCCTTTACTTGGAAAGTCTTTAAATCATACTGTCCATTACTCTTGGTTGCCTTCCATACAGCATAAGAGCCTTCGTCCTTAATATAGAACACTTTCATGCGTAAACTCTTATTAAAAGCAGGCGAAAAGGCGGTAAATGTGTCGCCAACCTTCATGCCGTTAAGCTGATCTTCGCGCACATTAAATGTTCCCCACATATCGCTCATGACAGAAATACTCATAATGGGTGAGCCAATGCCAACAAGTTCACCTACTTTAGGATAGATGTCACTTACCTCGCCTTCAACATTTGACACTTGAACGGTTTCCTTTAATAAGGATTTTACTACATCGACAGCGCCCTTAGCCGCCTCAACTTGCTTTTGAGCCATTGTCTTTTCCTGTACACGAGCGCCACTCTTTGCGAGCTCATATTGATTCTTTGCCACAATAACCTGTGCTTCGCAAACCTTATATGCTGCAAGGGCTTCGTCACGTTTCTGAGCACTCATCACGCCTTCGTCATAGAGATTCTGCATGCAGTATAAGTTTTATGAGCAACTTCAGCTGCTGCTTGTGCCTGTTGGTAAAGCTGAAAAGCCGATTGAACCGTTTCTTTTCTTGCGCCAGCATCGGTTAAATTGCTCAATGCCTCAGCAGCTCCTTGTGTAGCTTGAGCTACTTTTTTTCTTGTGCATTGGCTTCCGGAATTTCAAGAATTGCCAAAGTGTCACCAACGTGAACGTAGTCGCCTTCTTTCACGCGAAGCTCCACGATACGTCCAGGAAGCTTACAGCTTACACGAAATTCAGAAACCTCTACTTCCCCTTGGGTATCTCTTTTGTTTGTCCAAGTGTAAAGAAACCGATGAGTCCGACAATAACTACTGCTGCAACGAGTCCGGCAATAGCCAATAGAATGTTATGATGTTGCGTTTTTGCTGACATGATATATGATGTATTTTTTTATATTCTTTATTTTTCTTTAGTTTAATGTTCCCAAAGGCTTTTTCGAGGTTCACTTGCGACAATTTCAATTCAACTTCTGCATCAATCTTTTTGGCTTTTTAGCCTTTTGCCATGCTGTTTGAGCGGCAAGAACGTCGAGTTGATTGCATCACACCCTCTTTAAATCCAACCTGTGCACATCGCAGGTTTTCTTCAACACTTTTTATGTTTTTCTCTGCCATCGCCAATCGCTTGCAGGGCTTCACTCACCTTGAAACGGCTCTGTGTTATTTGCAAATTAATCTTTTCCTGCACGTCAGCTAGCTCCATTCGGGCCATGCTTGTGGCAGCTCTTGCAGCTCTTACTTTATAAGCGCCTTCCATCCAGTTCCACACAGGGACCTGAACGATAACGCCAACGTTCCATACTCCTGCAAAACGTTTCTGAAAACCATTGAATGCATTAGGGTTAGAAATGGCATAACCGCCTGTAAGTGCCACATGAGGGAGATACAGAGCGCGTATAAGGCGTGTGTTCTGTTCGCTAATATCAACAGCATTTTTGTAACATTCTCACTTCAGGACGAGTGCTAAAAGTAGAGTCGAGTGTGAAGTTTTCGCTGTTCAATTTAGTGGCTGTTGAAAGCTCGTTTTGTGTTCTCGTCAGCCAATACTATTTCCTCATTCATCGGTATTCACATAGTTGACAGAGCAACATTTTTGCCATAGCAAGTCCGTCTTCCACTTGTGTTACCTGCATATCGGCCTCATTTACCTTAACGTCAACCTTTAATTTATCGGCCCTTGTTGCCACACCCTGATGAATCATCTTGCTTACATCGTCATCGAGTTTTTGCACAAGGTCACGATAACTCGTCGCCAACTTATGCTTTTCTCGTAGTGAAACTACTGTCCAATAAGTTTGATCAATGGTGTATAACGTCGATTGGGTCTTTAATGCCGAAGTCATTTTCCGCCATCAATTCGCCAATATCAGCAATGTGATTGGCCGCCTGAATAGCACCACCCATAAATAAAGGTTGCCCTAAGCATGACAGCACCAGCAAACACATTCCTCGTATCGGTGCGGAAAGCCTTGGTAATTTCTTCACCGAGTGTGTTGCCAAGACCTGCCATATATTGCGCAATGGGGCCATTTCCCAGTTGCTGAATCACAGTTCCTACTTGTGTAGCCGCAGCAGGAGTAAGTACACCTTGCTGAACGAGATTGGTGAGACTGTTATTAATACCTGTTGTAAGGTTAGAACCAATACGTTGCATACCATTAGTTCCTAAGTTGTTAAGCAAATTCTTTTGGTCTTTACTCAACAAACTAATCTCACGACTTGTAAACTCGTATCCGCCCAAAGCGTCAACCTTGGGCAAATATTTCGTGCGAGCAGCCTTACGTACGTTCATAGCAACTTCTTTGCTAAGACGCGATTGATTTATTTGTTTATTGTTGTTTAAAGCCATTGCTCTGCAGCTGTCAAGCGACAGTACACGCTGCGAATAGGCAGCAGGCGTAATGGCTAATAAAAACAATATGGCGAAAGAAACCTTTCTCATATCTTTTAAATTCGTTGTTTTATTCAAAGCTGAAGCTTCTGCTTCCAATCATATTACCATCAGCAAAGATACTGACATTGAAAGAACCTCCTTGTAATGCTTGGTCAATGTCGCAATAAAGTGTAACAGGAGTTTCCTTGCCCCCGTATTCAACGCTTCGTTTCATTGAACAAGGCAGTGTGCGATTCTCATAATCAAATGTACCCGCATTGCCTAAAAAGACTTCCTGCTGGTGTTTGAATGCGGACATAAATAGTCTTCATTCCACTTGCGGCAGTAACGTTTTTAGCTAATACAAAGCTTACAACAAACTTCTGAGCTTTCTTTAATTGCTTTGTGTTTTTGCCGTGTTTGTTGAGTGCTGCCATTGTAATACCTGTAGCATCAAGCTGTGCAGCTATTGCCACCTTTTTCAGAAAAGGCTTGCCTTATCACTATTTAAGCCTGCTATCTGACGGTTAGCTTCTTCGTATTGTCCTTTGATACGAGTATTTTCTGCTGTAAGCGTTTTGTTGAGTTGATTCAGCGAATCAATCTCAAGTACGTAACTTCTTAACACGGCACGCACCGTTGCCAATTCCTTTTTCAGACGTGTGATTTCACGAGCATCGGTACTTTTTGTCTCTTTCAGCTGCTGTAAGAGACGCTGTGTCTTCTCTTGTTCCTGTGTCAGCTGGGCGATTATGGAGTCGTTATTAATTTGACTCTTCATCTCGCTATATTGATTAGCAAACTGCTGATACTCGTTTTCCATCTCCTTTTTGTCCATGGCGGCCAGCTGTTCCATGTCCTGAGCCGCTTGTTCTTGCAGCTTTAGATTATAATATAGGTATGCAATGCCACCAGCAAGTAACAAAATTAAAAGGATAATAGGAATGAAAATCTTTTTATTCATAATATAAACCAGATTACTCAAATGATAATATCAGCTTACAAAATTAGGATAATTCTGTTAATATCCAAAAATTTTTGTCAATAGGAAAGTCTTATAAACATAAAAATATATTTTTTTAAGGGCGAATAGAACAAAATTAAAAAGATAAAACAGTAGTTTTTGTTTTTGAAATCGAATCGCAATCTAAAACTATTGGTATGAATAGACTTATTGTTTCGACTCTTCTTTTTATTCTGTCTGTTGCCGATTACGGCACAGGGTGAAACAAGCTGTTGTAGCTACTGATTCTTCAGCTGTGCGACATCAAGTTCTTTTGCAAACATCGAAGGGTGATATGGTTGTAGAACTTTATAACGATACGCCCAAACATCGTGATAATTTTCTAAAACTGGTGTGTGAAGGCTATTATAACGGCAATCTTTGGCATCGTGTAATAGCCAATTTTATGATTCAAACGGGCGATTCTACCACACGTCACGCACAGCCTGGAGAACGAGTTGGCGATCGCGGATTGAACTATACGATACCAGCAGAGATTGTATTCCCCAAATATTTTTCATAAGCGAGGTGCACTGGCTGCGGCGCGCGAGGGCGATAAAGCTAATCCTGAACGCAGATCATCGGCTGCACAATTTTTATATTGTTTACGGTTCTCCGTTTAGCGAAGTAGGGCTTGATAGAATACAACAACGCCTTGATGAGCGAACCGATAGTATGGTAAAGCTTACGCCAGCTATTCGTGAAGTTTACCGTTTGCGTGGCGGAACGCCCCATCTTGACGGCCAATATACCGTGTTTGGAGAGGTTGTTCAGGGACTGAATGTGCTGGAAGAGATACAAGCTGTGCCTGTGGACAAGAATAATAGACCTCTTGACGATGTCAGAATAACGAAGGCAATAGTGCTAAAATAGTGAGGTACTATGTTTATGCAACAGGCTTTGAACAATCATAAAACATTATATTTACAGAATGTAAGCAAGCTTTTGTTTACACTCTTATTTTTGTTGACTTGTGTCTTTGCGCAGGCAAAGGTGTGGTCGGCTGATGATGTACCTATGGTTCATCTACAAGATGCCAATCGCTATGTGTGTGATCCAGATGTGATTTTTAAGTGATGGCGCACGTGATTCAGCCGACGTTTACCTTGCCCGTCTGCACAAACAATATGGTGTTCAAACCGTTTTTGTTATTGTTAATCGGGTAAAAAGATGCCGACTGTTTTCGCATGGCCCAGGATATTGGCAATCGTTACGGTGTTGGAACGCGTAAAAGACCGCCGTGGACTTGTTGTGGTAATTGCTGTTGAAGACCGCCGTTGCTTTATAGCTCCAGGTAAGGGTTTAGAGGCCGATTTGACAGATGTTGAATGCGATGATATAGCTCGCAAGTGTATTGTCAAGAATATGCGTGAAGGCGATATAAACGAAGCGGTAGAATCAACTTGCAAAGCATTGTTCCGAAAAATTAAGTACGGGCGATGCTGGTATGCAGGGCGAAGATGAAGATTCTTTTGATGCGGGTGATATCTTCTTGCTTATATTTATCCTCTTTTTCTGCTTTTGGGTCAACTATTTGGGCCATCATTACTTATGTTTTTAGGTCGTTTAGGAATAATCAAGCCTAAGAAAAAAGAATCATCGTGGAAAAGATAATGACGACTGGATGCCACCGTTCCTCTTCGGTGGTGGCGGCGGAAGCTTTGGAGGATCAAGCGGTGGAAGCTTTGGCGGTGGCAGCTTTGGTGGAGGAGGAGCTGGTGGGGCTGGTAATCTTTTTAAGGCTGAAGTGTAGCGCCTTGTGCCGTTAATATGAGCTGTTTATTTACATGGTTATAATTGAATAAAATGATAATAATTTAAAAATAACGCGAATATGAAGAATTCAAAAAGTTTACCTTGGTTGATTATCCTTGGTGTTTTTGGGTGTTGTTTGCATTTTTATGGTGAGTGCTTATAATGGTATGGTAAATACGCAAGAAACGGCAACAACAGCGCTTGCTGATGTACAGGCTACCTACCAACGTCATGCAGACCTTATCCCTAACCTTGCAAAAGACTGTTCAGGCCTATGCAAAAGCATGAGAAGACAGCGCTTACAGATGTGATAAAAGCGCGCGCAGCTGCAACGCAGATTAAAGCTTGATGCTGATAACTTGACACCTGAAAAAGCTTCGTCAGTTTGAAAGTGCACAGGGTGAATTAGCGCAAGCTTTGGGCCGTTTAATGGTGGTTGCTGAGCGTTATCCCGACTTAAAAGCAAACGAAAAACTTCCACAGTTTGCAAATTCAGCTTGAAGGAACTGAAAACCGTATCAACGAAGCTCGACAGAAATATAATGAAGCGGTACAGAGCTATAACCAAACCATACGTCGTTTTTCCTAACGTACTTGTAGCAGGAATGTTTGGTTTTGACAAAATGAGCAAGTTTGAAGCTTCAGCAGGTGCTGATAAAGCGCCAGAACTTAACTTTGACCAACAGTAGTATTTTCTGTTGAATCTATAAAATTCTTGCAGCGTTTCGTTATCGGAATTATATTGTTTCGTTGCAGGCATTGCAATGTTTTGTTACTTATGTGACGGTCGCCATACATTGTATGACGGCCGTCGTATGATTATATGACGGCTGTGGTACACGTTGTACGGCGGCCGCCGTACGTTCACGCATATTCCCTTTTCAATGAAGCTTTTGCGCGTAATGAGAAAAATTAAACATACGTAATCATTTCTTGTTACTTGCATTTTGAGACAATCGTTTTAGTACTCCTGTTTTTGTAATGCCGACATTACATTTTTCTTTAAAAATATTGAGGTTACCAAAAGATTTGCTATCTTTTGCAAGCGCTTAAGTGATTATATTTAAATAACGTTATATTTTTATGAATTTCACTTTATTGATTACCGTTTTACTGACGGCTGTCATCTTGGTAGTGGGTGCTTACATCGTCGCCAAGCTGATAGGGTCCCCGTTCATACAATCCGGTAAAGGGTGAACCGTATGAGTGTGGTATTCCCACACGTGGCAGTAGCTGGATGCCTATGCACGCAGGCTATTACCTTTTTGCCATCCTTTTCACTGGTGTTTGACATTGAAACAGTATTCCTTTATCCTTGGGCCGTTGTTGTTAAACAGTTTGGCGAAATGGCGTTAGTGAGTATTGGGTTCTTTCTGTTGGTTTTGGTATTTGGTCTTGCATATGCTTGGCGGAAAGGAGCACTGGAATGGAAATAAAGAAAAACCACATATAAAAAGTATTCCTTTATAGCGAATTTAAGGATAACGATACGCTTGAACAAATTACCCAACAGCTAAATGAGGGTGGTGCAAATGTGGTTTTAGGTAACCTTGACCAGGTTATCAACTGGGGACGAAGCAACTCGCTTTTGGTCGCTCACGTTTGGTACATCGTGCTGTGGTATTGAGTTTATGGCTGTGGGCTGTTCTCGATATGACTTCTCGCGCTTTGGCTTTGAGGTAACTCGAAATTCGGCTCGTCAGGCAGACCTTATTATGTGTGCAGGAACCATTACAAACAAAATGGCACCTGTTTTTTTAAGCGTCTTTACGACGAGATGGCTGAACCTAAGTATGTCGTTGCAGTAGGTGGCTGTACGATAAGTGGCGGTCCGTTCAAGAAGAGTTATAGCGTAGTTCGCGGCATTGACGAGCTTGTTCCTGTTGATGTGTATATTCCAGGTTGCCCCCCACGCCCAGAAGCAATATTGTATGGTATGATGCAGCTGCAGCGTAAGGTAAAGATTGAAAAAGTTCTTTGGAGGCGCTAACCATAAGATGACCAGCGAAGAGAGGAGAGAAGTTTGAGCCGTGGCGGTTTGCATGGTATTTCAAACGAAAACCTTTCAAGTGAAAAACTTGGCAATAAAAGCGCCTATTATTGTAAGCAGTGCACCCTAATCAGCAAGCTGTTGAGCAACTTGCACAGGAAATTGATACGCTGCAGAAACAGAAGGCGAAAAATAATGATAATAATAAATAAGGTGGAAAGATATGAAACTGGAAAACAAAGAATTTACCTTTGACAGCTTCCTTTCGGAAATGACGAAACTGAAAGCAAGAAAAAGCATTTCGACTACCTTGTTACAATAGTAGGTGAGATTTTGGCCCAGAAGAAGGCCTTGGATGTATTTACATTCTGGAAAACACCGAAACTCACGAACGTATATCAGTTAAGCAACTTGCTAAGCAGGTAGGGTGACGAATATGTTATTCCGTCGCTTTACTATGTATGGGCTGATGTGAACCTTCTGGAGCGCGAGGGTGTTCGACTTCTTCGGAATTAAGTTCCTTGGACATCCCCTGATATGCGTCGTCTTTACATGCGTAACGACTTTGAAGGCTGGCCTCTTCGCAAGGACTTTGATATGAGTCCAGAGAAGAATCGTTTCCCAATGACCGATGAACCAGAAAGCGATTGGACATCGGAATGGAACTTAGACGAGCACGGTAACTTGAAAGAGACACGTCATCGTATGTTTGATGAGGACGATTTTGTGATGAACTTCGGACCTAACCACCCTTCTACGCACGGTGTATTGCGTTTTTGCAAACTGTTGTGAATGGTGAAACCATCAAGCATGTTTATCCTCATTTGGGATATATTCATCGTGGTATGGAGAAGATGATGGAGAGCATGACGTATCCTCAAACGTTAGCTATGACTGACCGTTTGAATTATCTTTGCGCTATGCATCATCGCCATGCACTGGTAGGTGTCATTGAAGAGGCAATGGGAGTAGAGCTCACAGATCGTATCCAATATATCAGAACGATTATGGATGAGCTTCAGCGCATTAATAACCACTTGCTATTCCTCGGAACCTGTGCGCAGGACCTCAGTGCGCTTACAGCTTTCCTTTACTGTATGCGCGACCGTGAACACCTGCTCAACGTGATGGAAGAAACAACTGGTGGTCGTCTTATTCAGAACTATTACCGTATTGGTGGTCTGCAAGATGATATTGATCAAACTTCGTTCAGAACGTAAAGAACTTCTGTACATATATGCGTCCTAACGTGCAAGAATATTTAGATGTATTCGGTGATAACGTTATCACTCATCAACGTTTGGAGGGAGTAGGTTTCATGAATTTGAAAGACTCAATTGACTATGCTCTTACTGGTCCTGCAGGACGTGCAGCTGGTTGGAAGAATGATGTGCGCAAGAATCATCCTTATGCTCTTTACGATAAGGTAGAATGGGAGCAGGTAATTGGTACGGCAGGCGATTCGATGGAGCGTTATATGATACATATTAACGAAATCTATCAGAGTCTGAATATAATTGAGCAGCTGATTGACAATATTCCTGAAGGCGACTTCTATGTAAAAACAAAAGCCAATTATTAAAGTTCCTGAAGGACAGTGGTACTTCTCTGTAGAAGGCGGTGCTGGAGAATTCGGTGTTTATCTTGACAGTAGGGGTGATAAGAGTCCTTATCGTGTCAAAAATGCGTCCCAATGGGACTAACGCTTGCTGGTGCCTTTGATAAGATGTTGAAGGGACAGAAGATTGCAGACCTTGTTGCTACAGGCGCAAGTATCGACTTCGTTATTCCTGACCTTGACCGTTAATAGGCAGGAATGTAAAGAGAACAATAAAATAAAAAGAATAAAGAATTAACAACATTCGCACAATGTTTGACTTTTCAATAGTAACACAATGGTTCGATAATCTTCTTCGACAGACCTGTGGTCTCAGTGATTTTTGGACGATTTTGATTGAATGTGTGCTTGTGGGCGTTATAGTATTAACACTATATGCCGTAATTGCCATGTTCATGATATTTTTTTCGAGCGTAAAAGTCTGCGCATGGTTTCAGTGCCGTCTTTAGGCCCTATGCGTGTGGGCCCATGGGGTGTCTTTCAGGTCTTTGCCGATGTGCTAAAGATGCTTATTAAGGAGATCTTTGGTGTTGATCGTTCAGACAAATTCCTCTATGCGCTAGCCCCTTTATTGACAATTGTTGCATCGGTAGGTACCTTCTCATTCCTCCCTTGGAACAAAAGGCGCAGTGGTTCTTGACTTTAATGTAGGAATATTTATGGTAACGGCTATCAGCTCTATCGGTGTATTAGGCGTTATTCTTGCAGGTTGGGGCTCGAACAATAAGTATTCAGTGGTATCGGCTATGCGTGGTGCTGTACAGATGATTTCGTATGAAATGTCGCTTGGACTTTGTATGGTTACTGCTGTTATACTCTGTGGAAGCATGCAGCTTACAGATATTATTGCAGCTCAAACAGGCCCATGGAAGTGGCTTATCATTCAGGGACATATCCCCGCATTGGTTGCCTTCTTAGTATTTCTCATTGCAGGAAAATGCTGAAGCAAATCGTGGTCCGTTCGACCTTGCAGAGGCAGAGAGTGAGCTTACCGCTGGATATCATACTGAATATTCGGGTATGGGCTTTGGCTATTTTTGACTTAGCTGAGTATCTTAACCTTGTTGTCATCTCTGGTTTGGCTGCTACAATCTTCCTCGGAGGGTGGGCACCGCTGAACATTGGCGTTGAAGGCTTCGATACACTCATGAATTATATTCCAGGCTTTGTTTGGTTTATTGGCAAGACTTTATCTGTTATCTGGATTCTAATGTGGGTTCGTTGGACTTTCCACGCCTGAGAATTGACCATATTTTTGAAGCTTGAGTGGAAGTATCTCATGCCTTTAATGTTGCTCACACTGGTTGTTATGACATTCTGTGTGGCGCTAGGCTGGACTTTCTAAGAGATAAAGTATAAGGATTAAAGAATAAAAATATAAAAATAAGAAATATGTCTGAATCATATTTTGGCGGTATTAGGGACGCTGTAAAGACCTTGGCAACCGGCTGAAGATTACTATGAAGGAGTATTTCACGCAAAGTCAACTGAACAGTATCCAGAAAACCGTAAGACAACGCTGCATGTTGCTAAGCGTCATCGTCGACTTGTCTTTAAACGTGTTACAGAGGATGACTTACAAGACGCAAAGTTGCAGGCTCGTGGCCTAAAGCTGGGCGATTATAAGTGTACAGCGTGTACCATGTGTGAGAAAGTTTGTCCTAATGAAACCATTAGGATTGTGTCTCACATGGAGACTTTGGAAGACAGGGAAGAAGAAAAAGCAGCTCGACGATTACCAGTACGATTTGGGAGACTGCATGTTCTGTCAGCTCTGTGTAGACTCTTGTAACTTCGATGCTATCAATTTACTAATGATTTTGAGAACTCTGTCTTTTGACCGTTCAAAGTTAGTTCTACATCTTGATAAGGAGATTTACGAGGGCGGATCGTTGCCAAATCTCATTGATGGTGGCGCTCCTTTAACTATTGGCAAGTTTAACACCAAAACCAAGTAAACGATTATGGCAAATATTGTAATGTTTAGTATTCTGGCTGTACTCATTCTTGGTTCAGCCGTTATGTCGGTAATGACGAAAAGTATCATGCGCGCCGCAACGTGGTTTGCTATTTGTGCTTTTCGGTATTGCAGGACTTTATTCCTGCTTGATTATACATTCTTAGGTGCTGCACAGATATCTATTTATGCGGGTGGTATTACAGTGATGTATGTTTTTGCTATCCAATTGGTATCAAAACAGTCATTACAGAATCTGGTTACAAGGTTCCGCGGAGTTCAGAATCGTGCAAGGAGCTTTCGGTAAAGCTTAATAAGTCTGGCTGTTGTTGCTGTGATTTTTGATGAAGAATGAGTTCATTGACAAAGCTGTTCAGATGAGCTGATGTTGAAGTTCCTATGCAACAAATTGGTCAGGCTCTTGTCGGTTCTGAGAAATTTGGATATGTTTTTACCCTTTGAGTTTATTTCAGTATTCCTGCTGGCCTGCATCGTTGGAGGCGTAATGATAGCAAGAAAGGGAGGACGAAAAATGATATCTGTTTATTGTTACCTTGCAGTGTCAACACTGCTGTTTTTTATAGGTGTTTTTGGCTTTGTTACGCATCGTAACCTTGTAGCCATGCTCATTTCCGTAGAGCTTGTGCTCAATTCGGTGGATTTAAACTTTGCTGTTTTCAATCGCATTCTGTATCCTGGACAATTTGAAGGCTTCTTTTTCACATTGTTCTCTATGGGTGTAAGTGCAGCGGAAACAGCTGTAGTACTGCTATTATTATCAATGTTTACCGTAATTATCATAGCGATCAGGTGAACAGTATTGAAAACATGAAATTCTAACACACAATGCAATATAGTTATTCATTCTTAATTCTTCTTCTCCCTTTTTCTGAGTTTCCTCTTGCTGGGGCTCTTAGGGCATGAAGATGAAGAAGCCTGTAGCCGGCATAATAGGAACGTGCATGCTTGCCACTTTGTGGGGAATGAGCGTCTATACAGCTATTGAATACTTCTTTATTCAGGGCAGAGGTGCAGATGGTTTTATTCCCAACGGTGACAGTTTTTAACTTTTACTTGGTTAAGGTTTACAGAACTTCTTACGTTTAATATCGGTTTCCGCTTGACGCCAATTAGCGTAATGATGCTCATCGTCATAACGACAGTTAGCTTGATGGTGCACATTTACAGCTTTGGATATATGGCTGAACGCGATGAGAAATTACAAAGTTGAGCATTATGAAAAGGGCTTTCAGCGCTTCTATGCTTACTTGTCACTTTTCACCATGTCGATGTTAGGACTGGTTGTTGCCACCAATATTTTCCAGATGTATTTATTCTGGGAGCTGGTGGGTGTGTGCTCATATATGTTGATTGGTTTCTATTATCCTCAGCATACAGCTGTACATGCCAGCAAGAAAGCGTTTATAGTAACGCGTTTTGCTGACCTTTTCTTCCTCATTGGTATATTGTTTTATAGTTTCTATGTGGGAACATTTAACTATGATCTCACAGCCGATCCGACGCTTACAACCAGTCTAAAGGGAGCCGCATGGATTCTTCCTACAGCTCTTTTCTTAATGTTTATTGGTGGAGCAGGTAAGTCTGCAATGTTCCCATTACATATATGGTTGCCCGATGCCATGGAAGGCCCAACACCAGTTAGTGCACTTATCCATGCTGCAACGATGGTTGTTGCTGGTGTTTATCAGGTAGCGTCATTGATGCCTATATGGATTGCTTATGCGCCTAACACATTACACTATGTCGCATACATCGCAGCTTTCACGGCATTCTATGCTGCAGCAGTTGCTTGTTGCCAACGCGATATCAAGCGTGGCCTTGCATTCTCTACTATTTCACAGATAGCTTACATGCTCGTTGCGCTTGGAGTTTGTACTGCAATGGAAGGCGAGGGAGCTGTAGGATATATGGCAGGCATATTCCATTTGTTTACATGCTATGTTTAAGGCTCTGCTCTTCTTGTGCTCTGGTGCTATTATCGTTATCATTGGCAGCAACTTTAAAGATTATATGGGCGGATTACACAAGTATATGCCTTGGACTAATGCTTGCTTCTTGATTGGATGTTTGGCCATTAGTGGTATACCTCCGTTTGCAGGCTTCTTTTCTAAGGACGAGATTGTGTCGGCATGTTTCCACTTTTCTCCTTATTTAGGTTGGTTCATGACATTGGTAAGTGGTATGACTGCTTTCTATATGTTCCGCCTTTACTATGTTATTTTCTGGGGCAAAAAGCTATTACGAGCAGGACCCAGAGAATCGTCGTCGTCCAGCAGAAGTACCCTTTATTATGTGGGGTCCACTTGTATTCTTGGCTATTATATCTGTATTTGCAGGTATGATTCCTTTCGGAAACTTTATCTCTGCTGATGGACACTCTGAAGATATTGCTCTGCAAACCTTTAAGTTCTGGACATGGAGCCCTGTTGCTTATACTTCTATTGTTGTAGCTCTTTTTGGTATTGGTTTGGCTACATGGATGTACAAGAGTGGTGAGAACCCTGTTCCTGATATGTTGAAGCGTCGTATGCCTCGTTTGCAGAAGCAGCACTTAATCGCTTCTACATTGATAATGCATGGCAGTTCTTTACTCATAAGATTGTCTTTTGCCTGCTTCTCAGTTCCAATTGCTTGGTTTGACCGCCATGTTATAGATGGTGCTTTCAACTTCTCGGCGTGGGCAACACAAGAGGGTGGCGAAGCTATTCGCCCATGGCAGAGTGGAGATGTACGTCAGTATGTGATATGGTTCCTTACAGGAAGTGTAGCACTGACCCTTTTTCTTGCTTTGCATTTAAGCTAACAGAATAAAATAATTTGAATAATATAAGCAAATGACCTTTTTAACATTATTCGTAGTTATTCCTGTCTTGATGTTGCTATGCCTTTGGCTTGCACGCAACGACAGCCAGTGTGCCTTAGTAATGGTAGTTGGCTCTACGGCATTACTGGCTCTCTCCGTTTATCTGGTTTTCGCGTTCTTAGAGGCTCGTCAAACGATGCCAGCAACACTATACCCGTTCCTTTTCGGTACGGCCGTTCCATGGTTTTGAGCCTCTTCACTATATTTTTATAGAACAGGTGTTGACGGCATTGCCGTTGTAATGATATTGCTCAGTGCAATTATTGTTTTCACTGGTACTTTCGCTTCATGGCAGCACACCCCAAGCAGAAGGAGTATTTCCTGTGGTTTACTCTTCTTTCTTCAGGAGTGTTCGGCTTCTTTATCAGTGAGGATCTCTTCACTATGTTTATGTTCTATGAGGTTGCTCTCATCCCCATGTATCTACTTATCGGCCTATGGGGTACAGGTGCTAAGGAATATAGTGCCATGAAGCTCACGCTTATGCTGATGGGTGGTTCGGCTTTACTTATCATCGGTATTCTTGGAATATATTTCTTTAATGGCGAATACAGCGGCACCTATACCATGAGTGTTGTTGAGATTGCGGTCAGCAATGCTATTCCTGTTGCCATTCAGAAGATATTTTTCCCATTTTATCTTTATCGGATTTTGGTGTGTTAGGGAGCTATGTTTCCTTTCCATACATGGTCACCCGACGGTCATGCTTCAGCGCCAACAGCTGTATCAATGCTTCACGCTGGCGTACTGATGAAGCTTGGTGGCTATGGTTGTTTCCGTGTGGCTATGTTCTTATTGCCTGCCGCTGCGCAGCAACTCTCATGGATATTCCTTATATTAACTACCATTTCTGTGGTGTACGGCGCCCTCTCGGCTTGTGTACAAACCGACCTTTAAGTATATTAATGCTTATTCATCAGTGTCGCACTGCGGTCTGGTTCTTTTCGCACTCCTGATGCTTACCCAAACAGCTTCTACGGAGCTATACTGCAAATGCTCTCATGGCTTAATGACAGCATTGTTCTTTGCGGTTATTGGTATGATATATCACCGTACAGGTACACGTGATGTACGCCGTTTGGGCGGATTAATGAAGATTATGCCTTTCCTCGCTGTGGCTTATGTTGTAGCAGGTTTGGCCAACCTTGGTCTTCCGGGCTTCTCTGGTTTTCGTAGCCGAAATGAACATATTTGTCGGCTCTTTCCAAAATAACGACCTGTTTCACAGGGCCTGTACAATTATCGCTTGTACGTCAATTGTTATCACAGCTGTTTATATTCTCCGTGTAGTAGGTAAAAATTCTGTACCAGAAAGTTCCAAACCCTGAGTACTTTAAGCTCACAGATGCTTCGTGGGATGAGCGTATTGCCGTTGGCGGACTTATCTTCTGTGTTGCCGCTTTAGGTATGATGCCGTTGTGGATACAAAAATATTATCAACGACGCTGTAGCTCAATGATTCATCATATCATGAGTTCGGGCTGCCCCTTCATCAGTGATGTAATGTAAGATAAAGTTTAAGTTTTACGATTAACGAATAACGATTCATGATGAATATAGATTATAGTCAATTCCTTAACATGATACCAGAGGTTACGCTTATGGCTGTTCTGGTGATTGTCTTCATTGCTGACCTGTTTTCGGCTATTAAGCCTGTTGATGCAAAACCACGCAAATGGTTCAATCCGCTTGTTTGTGGGCTGATGCTGGTACATATATTGATTAATATTTTTTTCCAGTAGAAGTGTCCGAAACATTTGGCGGAATGTATGCTACAAATCCCTACAATGAGGTGTGATAAAAAACAATATTGGCGTTTGGCACACTCATTGTTTTTGTCCAGGCCGTGAATGGCTTCATCGTACAGATACATGTTTTTAAGGAAGGCGAATTCTACGTGTTGAGTGCTCTCAACACTGCTTGGTATGAATATGATGGTTAGTGCAAATCACTTCCTTCTTCTTCCTCGGCCTTGAAATGGCCTCTGTTCCAATAGGCTTGTTTGGTGGCATTTGATAAGTATCGTCATCATTCTGCCGAGGCCGGTGCTAAGTTTATTCTTACCGCAACATTTCTCAAGTGGTGTGATGCTCTTCGGTATAAGCTTCCTATATGGTGCTACTGGTCTCTCTATTTTGATGATATGCTACGTCATATTGAAGCAACACCTCTCACTATTATGGGTATGGTGTTCTTCTTTAGCGGACTGGGCTTCAAGATTTCTCTCGTACCCTTCCACTTCTGGACGGCTGATAGCTATCAGGGAGCGCCTACAACAGTAACTGGTTACCTCAGCGTTGTATCTAAAGGAGCCGCTGCATTTTGCACTCTGTGCTATTTTAATGAAAGTGTTTGCTCAATGGCTATCTACTGGAAATATCTGTTAATGGTAGTAGTAGTGTTGTCAATTACCATTGCTAACCTTTTTGCTATCACCAGAAAAGACCTGAAACGCTTCATGGCTTTCAGCTCAATATCACAGGCTGGCTACATTATGTTGGCTGTAGTAGGCGATTCTGCTATGGGTATTACTGCACTTACTTATTACATTCTTGTTTATGTCGTAGCCAATTTAGCGGTGTTTGCTATCATTGCTTCGGTTGAAAGAGCATAACAATGGTGTTGTAAAGATGGACGCTTATGATGGCTTTTATCAAACCAATCCACGCCTAAGCTTCATTATGACACTGGCTTTATTCTCTCTCGGTGGTATACCACCGTTTCGCGGAATGTTCTCAAAGTTCTTTGTATTTATGGCTGCAGCCAATGGCGCACAGATATCAACCACTATGGGTGCTTGGACATACGCTGTAGTTTTTCATAGCTTTGGTTAACACGGTTATAAGCCTTTACTATTACCTGCTTATTGTTAAAGCTATGTTTATCAAGCATAACGATAATCCACTACCTACTTTTAAAGCTGGTATCAACACCAAGATGGCTTTAGCTGTTTGTACGTTAGGGTATTGTTGCCTTTGGCGTATGCAGCTATGTATATGGCTGGATATATAGCGCAGTTACTATGTAAACCTATATTTTTCCCATGTGTTATAGTAGGACACAATAGAATAGAAATATAAAAAGAGAACGTGATTTCCGTTCTCTTTTTATTTATATAAATACCAAAGTTGATATATTGCCATACTTTGTCCACGACGTTTTCCCTCTTTCGTCATTCTTCAATTAAAGTATCTGTACGACGGCCGCAGTACGAACTGTATGGCGATTGTCGTATAGCATGTATCACAGCCGTAGTACACGTTGTATGGCGGCCGTCGTATAATGAGCATAATGATGAAACTTCGACAACATATCAGCAAGAAGGGTCAGGCCTATAGCCTATAAAAGCATCTCTTTATAACACAATAGGCGCACCTTTAAAGGTGCGCCTATTACGTTTTTATAGTATAATTTGTAGTCAATACTTCTTATATCTATTTACTTCTTCAGTACGGCTTTTAGGAACTTTGGCGTGTAGCCCTTCTTGCTTTTGGCTACCTCTTCGGGAGTTCCTGCTGCAAGCACTAAACCGCCACCACGTCCCCCTTCTGGCCCAATATCAATAATATGGTCAGCAAGTTTAATAACATCGAGGTTATGCTCAATGATAAGTACAGTGTTGCCTCTGTCAACCAGCTTCTGCAACACACCCATCAGTATATTGATATCCTCAAAATGTAAACCCGTTGTAGGCTCGTCGAGGATATAAAGCGTCATACCTGTTTCTTTCTTGCTTAACTCTGTCGCTAATTTTACACGCTGACTTTCGCCGCCTGATAGGGTAGTAGAGCTTTGTCCCAGTCGAATATATCCCAATCCTACATCTTGTAGTGCTTTGATTTTTCGATAGAATAGACGGAACATTCTCAAAGAACTCAACAGCCATATTAACTGTCATATCTAATACATCAGCAATAGATTTGCCTTTGTATCGAACTTCCAGCGTTTCGCGATTGTAGCGTTTGCCGTGGCATACTTCGCAAGGCACCATTACGTCAGGCAAGAAGTTCATCTCTATTGTTTTGTAACCATTGCGCTACATGTTTCACATCTACCGCCTTTCACGTTAAACGAGAAGCGCCCTGGGCTTATAACCACGTATCTTTGCTTCAGGAAGATTAACGAAAGAGAACGTATGTCGCTGAAGACGCCAGTGTATGTGGCGGGATTTGAGCGCGGTGTGCGTCCTATGGGACTTTTGATCTACATTTACAACTTTTATCAATATCATCGATGCCTTCACCCTTATCGTAGGGCATAGCTTTTTAAGCGACCGATAGAAATGTTGCGAAAGCAACGGTTTGTAACGTTTCGTTGATAAGCGTTGATTTTCCCGAACCCGAAACACCCGTTACAACAACGAGCTTCCCTAATGGAAATTTTTACATCAACGTTTTTGAGGTTGTTGCCTTTCGCACCATAGATATCAATGCTCTTTTTCGTTCCCTTTTTCGTCGTTGTTTAGGCACGGCAATAGTTCGAGAACCGTTGAGATATTGAGCTGTAATGGTTTGTGTTTCGAGCATTTGCGCGGGTGTTCCTTGAAAACCACATCACCCTCCCTTACGCCCTGCGCGCGGACCGATGTCGATAATCCAATCGGCGGCACGCATCATATCTTCGTCGTGTTCAACCACAATCACCGTATTGCCAAAGATCGCGCAGCTCTTTTAACGATTTGATAAGTCGCTCATTATCACGCTGATGCAAGCCAATACTCGGCTCGTCAAGAATATAAAGCACGTTGACAAGCTGCGAACCAATCTGTGTAGCCAGCCTTATACGCTGACTTTCACCGCCTGAAAGTGAACCCGACTGACGGTTGAGCGACAGATAATCAAGGCCTACGTCAAGCAGAAAGTTTACACGTGTTTTTAGTTCCTTTACTATTTCGTGTGCAATTTGTTGCTGTTGGGGGTTCAAGATGTTCCTCAACATGGTCGAGCCATTCTTTTCAATTCGGCAATGTCCATGTTGGCTACTTGTCGCAATATTTTGGTCCCAAATACGATACGAAAGCGCTTCACGCTTCAGTCGTTGACCATGACATTCTGGACATTCGGTTTCGGCAAGGGAATTGCGATGCCCACTTTTGGCTGGCAGCCGAATCGTCAGTTTCCATTACCGTTTTTAGGGTATTTTATAACTCCATCAAAAGCTACAAAGTAGTCGCTTGAAGTGTGAACAATCTCCTTATCAATGCGAACGTTCTCCAGTGTGCCGTTAAGAATCTCGTCGATAGCTTCCTGCGGAATATCTTTATATGGGGTTTTTAGTGTGCAATCATAATTTTTCAATATGGCGTCTATTTGCCAGAAAAATCATCTGATTTTTTTATATTTCCCCAGCGGAATAATAGCTCCTTCGTGAATGCTCAGGTTGGTATTAGGCACCACTTTCTTCATATCTATCTCGTTAACTATACCAAGTCCTTTACACTTTGGGCAAGCACCTTCAGGCAGAGTTGAACGAAAAAGATGTTGGGTGCAGAGCTCACCATACGAGAGGCCTGAAACAGGATCCATGAGGCGTTTAGAGAAGTTGCGCGCTTCTTCACTATCTTTATCCATAATCATCACAACGCCATCGCCTTGTTTCATGGCTGTAGAGACCGTTCGACGTAGACGCTCGTCTTCGTTGGGCTCGACCTTTAGCTTATCAATAACCACTCTCAATGTTGTGATTCTTATATCGGTCGACCTTCATGCCTCTTACAATTTCTTTTATCTCTCCGTCAACACGGATATAAAGATAACCCTTTGCGTCGCATCTGCTCAAAAAAAGCTCGCGATAGTGGCCTTTGCGCTGTCTTACAAGTGGTGCAAGAATGAAAATACGATGCTCGTTGTAGTCGTGAAGGATAAGATTAATAACTTTCTCTTCGGTGTACTTTACCATTTTTCTCGCCAGTCATATAGCTATAGGCAGTACCTGCACGTGCATATAGAAGGCGGAGATAATCGTAAATCTCAGTTGTTGTACCCACAGTAGAGCGTGGATTCTTATTGGTTGTTTTCTGTTCAATGCTGATGACGGGCGAGAGTCCTGTAATTTTGTCAACATCAGGACGCTCCATGTTTCCGAGGAAATTGCGCGCATAAGCAGAGAAAGTTTCAATATAACGTCGCTGACCTTCGGCAAAAAAATAGTGTCGAAGGCAAGGGACGATTTGCCCGAACCCGAAAGTCCCGTGATAACAGTCAGTGAGTTTCGAGGTATCTTGACATCAATATTTTTCAGATTATGTACCCTTGCACCATAAACATTTATCCATTCTCCTGAAAGTTCTGTGCTTTCGTTATTCTGTTTATGTGCAATAGGGGATATGTTTTTATTAGTCATTCTGTGAGTAAAAGTTCAGTCTTTGTATATGATATGTGTGGCTTTGAAGAGGTGTTTAATTGGTAAATCCACGTAGAAGGTTTACATCACGCTTGATGTTATATTTTTTTACCGTCAGCCCCTTCGGCCTTAACCATGACGTAATAGACACCTTGCTTTTACGTCCTTTCCGTTGAATTTTCCGTCCCAGCCTCCTGCAGGGTCAGTCCATGAGTATAGTTTTTGTCCCCACCTATTGTAGATAGCAGCTTCAAACTTGACAATACTTTTTCCAACCATTCTTAGCTTTGTAAACATCGTTTATGCCATCACCGTTAGGCGAAAAAGCATTTGGCATTTCAAGTTTGCTCTCTGCAATGGTAATACTTATTGCAGTAGCGGTAGTTGTCCAGTAACTATTTGTGTATTCAATAGTGTCGGTTCCTTTGAATAAAAGTAGCCCATAGCTCAACACGATGTGTGCCTGCATCAGTAAAAGTATAGCTTGTTTCTTTATCATATCTGATAAGATACGGTGCGTTTCTCTTGCCTTCTTTGTAGAAAGCGCCATTCGTAATGAGCAGTCCAACCATCTGTATTTTCAGCCCCTGATATAAAAAGAAACAGCCAAGGGAGCAGACTCAGAGATGGTTGTTTCTGTTAGAGTATTCCCATCGCTATTGGTATAAGTGGCAGCGGGTGTTATTGAAGGCAAGCTTTGTGCGCTTGCCAAAGAGGTAAACAATGATAATATTAGGGAACAGAGAAAGAGAATAATACCTCATAGTTGTCATAATATAAAAAAGAATATTATGCAAAGGTAGCGATTTGCTATATAAAAAGGAACCCTTTTTGCGTTTAAAAAGATACTATGTAGTTAGTTTTTATGATTACGTCAAGATGATGCAATATTTTTTTGTATTTTTGCAGTTGCTAAATAAGCCCCTATTGTTTATAAAATAAGATAAAATGAAGTTATTTCTAAGATATTTCTTTTCAGTTACTTTGCTGTGTCTATGCCTTCAAGCTGTAGGTCAGAATGCAAAGTGGCGCGATGTCTATAAGGTAAAGAAGAAGGATACAATTTATGGTATTGCACGAAAGTACAATCTGACAGAAGAAGAGTTGGCAAATGCTAACCCAGAGATGAAAAGCCTCTGGATATGTTTTGAAAGCAGATGACTTTATTTTTTTATACCTTTTGCGTCATCAAATGTTGTAAAATCTTCGACAAATACCAAAGCAACAGCAAAAAGCAACTGTACAAGGTAAGACGGTAAAGGTGGGTATTATGCTACCGCTTCATCGCCTTGATGGTGACGGTTTACGCATGACAGAATATTACAGAGGCTTTTTAATGGCCTGCGATAGTTTGCGAGAGCAAGGAATATCTGTAGATGTTCACGCGTGGAATGTGGCAGCAACAGATGATATTACACGTGTTACGGCTGATCCTGCTGCAGCTCGTTGCAATATAATTTTTGGCCCATTATACTCGTCTCAGGTACATGGCTTAGCTGAATTCTGTCGTGCTCGTGATATTAAAATGGTGATTCCATTTTCAATTAGTGGTGATGACGTTTCTCTATATAGCCAGATTTATCAGGTTTGGCAAAGCCCAGATCGTTTAACTAACAGCGCAATAGATTACTATTTAAAGACTTTTTCCGCGTGCTCATGCTGTGTTTTGTTGACAGCAATGACAAAACATCGAAGAAAGGTAACTTCACATTTGGTTTGCGTCAACGCCTTGAAGCGTCAAGTCAACGCTATGGTATAACAAATTTAACCAGCTCTACTGAGGCTTTCGAAAAGCAGTTTAGTAGTACTGAGCCCAATGTAGTCATTATTAATACAGCACGTTCGCCTGAACTAACGGTTTTGTTAGGTAAGCTTCAAACTTTGCGCGCCTTTGAAACCAGGACTTCGTATAAGCTTGTGGGGATATACCGAATGGTTAATGTATTTAGGTATCAATAAGGAAAAATTTCATCAATTTGATACTTACATACCTACAACATTCTTCTATAATTCTTATGATGAGCGTACGCGTCGTTTTGAAGTAAGTTATCGCAATTGGTTTCATACGGATATGCAGCAAGCCTTACCTCGCTTTGCTATTACCGGTTATGATCAAGCGCAATTCTTCCTTCGCGGATTTGCAAACTATGGAAAAAAACTTCAAGGGTAGCGCAGAACAGAATGCTTATCGTGCAATGCAGTCGCCATTGAGTTTTAAGCAAATAAGTACGGCTGGCATGCAAAATGATTATTTTCAGCTCATACATTTCCGTACAGATGGCGGTATTGATGCGTTGCACTATACACGTTAAAATGATGATAAAGGGTAGGAGATACGGTGGTTTTATAGTTGATAATATAGTTTGAGAAAATAAACCTATTGAGAATATGATTTCTAAGCAAAGCATAAGCAATAAAATAAGGAGTACTACGTACTTAAAAGCTCTGTTTGTTGGAGCAATGTTGCTGTTGCCCTATGTAATAAAAAGCTCAGGTTGGTGAGCACCGAAACACACTCTCTATAGGTGTAAATGGAGGGTATGACTTAACAACAATTCGTTTTTCACCCAAAGTTGTACAATCCATGAAAGGTGGATTTACAGGTGGTTTAACGGCACGCTATACGGTAGAAAAGTATTTTTTTCAACGATTGCTTCGGTGCAAGCAGAAGTGAATTTTGCTCAATTGGGTTGGAAAAGAAGATATACAAACAATTAACAATACGCCTGTTATTAATTCGGTTACAGGAGTTGCCGAGAAGTATGAACGTACAATTAATTACGTTCAAATACCGTTTATGACACATCTGGCTTGGGGTAAAGAAGATAAAGGATTAAACTTCTTTTGTTAACGCAGGCCCACAATTCGGATTCTATCTTGGTGAAAGTACATCAACTAATCTTTGACTTTACTACTCGTAATACAGCAGATCGTGCAAATAATGTTGCAGAGCAGGAGACAATGAGTGTGCAGAAAAAGTTTGATTATGGTATTACGGCAGGATTAGGAATGGAGTATGCCATGCCACGTGTAGGTCGTATTTTTAATGGAGGCGAGGTACTATTATGGGCTCGGTAATATTTATCGTGATTCAAAAAAAGACTATTTTGGTTCAAGCAATTTTAGCACTATTACAGTAAAAATGGCTTATCTTTTTGATATTATGCACTAAGTAAGCCAATAAGACAGATAATAAATACATAACACTAATAAAAAAATAATAGACTATGTTTGAAAATCAGCCTAAGGGCCTTTTATGCACTGGCCTTAGCAAACACAGGTGAGCGTTTTGGATACTATACGATGCTTGCTATTTTCGTGCTTTTCCTACAAGCCAACTTTGGTTGGGGTGAAGGACTTGCGGGAACGGTTTATTCAACGTTCCTGATGTTTGTTTATTTCTTGCCTATAGCTGGTGGAGCAGTAGCCGATAAGATTGGTTATGGACGCTGTGTAACCTTTGGCATCTTAATTATGTTCTTAGGTTACTTGCTTCTTGCAGTGCCTGCAGGAGCTGGAACAATGCTATCGCAATGATGTCAGCAGCTTTGTTGATGATTTGTGTGGGTACATCGCTTTTTAAAGGCAACCTTCAGGTAATGGTTGGTAAGCTGTATGATGATGCACAATATAAAGATCGAGCGCGATTCTGGCTTCTCAATCTTTTATATGGCAATTAATATTGGTGCACTATTTGCACCAACAGCTGCAACAAAAATTAATGGCATGGGCACAGAATTCATTAGGTGCAACAGAGCAGACAGCATATCATTATGCATTTGGTGTGGCTTGTTTGTCTTTGATTTTATCTATTGGAATCTATTACGGTTTTCCGTAAAACATTCTCTCATGTTGATAATTCGAAAAAGAAAGTAGAGGCGAAGGTTGATAGCAAAGTTTCGGAAAAGGTAGAGGCTAAACATGAAGAGACAGCTGAAGAAAAAGGCAGATACTCATAGCCGTCTTGTAGCTTTGTTCTTGGTTTTTGCTGTGGTTATCTTCTTCTGGATGGCTTTCCATCAGAATGGATTGACGTTAACATACTTTGCTCGTGACTTTACGCAGACTGCTGCTACAGGTGTTGTAGCTATGTTGTTTGATGTAACAAATCTATTAGGGCGTTATCTTTATCGTTTATGCATTGTTTGCTCTCTTCCAGAGTAAGACGATGCGAGGAAAGGTTATTGCTGGTTTGATTATTATTGCAGCATGTTGCTTCCTTGGCTATAAATATGGAATAGTACTTGCTGAAGGCGGAACAAAAATTGAAGTGCCACTTTTCCAGCAGTTCAATCCATGCTTTGTTGTAATGCTTACACCAGTAAGTATGGGTATTTTTGGTTGGCTTGCTTCGCGTAAGAAAGAACCATCTGCTCCTCGTAAGATTGGATATGGTATGTTAGTAGCAGGTATAGGCTATATAGTTATGGTATTGGCATCTGTAGGTTTAAGCTATAACCTTACTGATGCTCAGCGTGTAAGTCCGATGTGGCTTGTAAGTACATATCTTATTCTCACTTTTGCGGAGTTACTTCTTTCGCCTATGGGAATTAGTTTTGTGAGCAAAGTAGCTCCACAAAAAGTATCAAGGCTTGATGATGGGATGCTGGTTTGGTGCAACAGCTATTGGTAATTTCTTGGTTCAAATTCCTGCTTATCTTTGGAATAATATTTCATTGCCAGCAGTATGGGGCGTGCTCGTTGCTCTCTGTGTAGCAAGCTTTGTATTTGTCTTTGCAGTGATGAAGAAACTTGAAAAGGTTTGCTAATAGCAATTAACCAACTTAAGAATAGATACATGCATGGAGTCCTTATATGGGCTCCATGTTTTTGTTTTCTTGTCTTTACAAAAAGACGGCAATATCTTTTGGTTTATTTAAAAAAATGCGTACCTTTGCAGCGCATTGCCGATATGGCTCAGTTGGTAGAGCAACGCATTCGTAATGCGTAGGTCCTCGGTTCGAGTCCGAGTATCGGCTCAAGGCAAAAAGCAAGCCTTTTTTTATACAATTAATACATCTTTATTTTTTTGCGGAATTAGCACATCGGTAGTGCACGGGCTTCCCAAGCCTGGGAGGCGGGTTCGATTCCCGTATTCCGCTCGCATTTTAATTTTTTTAAAGGTAATCTGTCCTCTTATTTTTTTATTTTCTGTTGAGAATGGCATAATATAGTTGTGTATTATGCTAAGATATAATGATTTGCTTGTTGATTTTTTTATTTTAATAACCCTTTTGTTTGTGGAGTGAGGTTATCAAAACAATGGCTTGTATTAAATTATGATATATAATAAGGAATTACTACAATGAAAAAAAGAGCTGTACCCTTGATGGATAACAGCTCTTTGTATGAATTGTAGATGTGATTAATATGTTATACCAAAAAAATTAAAGACTTTCATCTTCTGGGCGTGTAAGACACCTCTTGATTTTTGGGCATGCGTTTATTATTCTTTAGCCAAGCTTCCTTTTCGTTTCTTCATATTTAAGTCTGTGGCGTTCAAGAAAGTTATCTGCCATTATTTAAATTTACTATAAATAACATCTATCTTTATAGGGCTATTACTTGTTGTACCCTTTGACTAACTTTGTACTCGATAATGACATATCATTTGATACTCCTGTAACGGTTGTTGAGGTTGGAGCAGAAGAGTAGTACGGATAACCAGAATAGTTAGAATATTGTGAATTCTGATTCGATGTTGAAGTTGTCGATAATGATACGGGCACAAGGACTACCTTATTCCAATTCGCTGAACGACTACCACTGTTGGTATGATACATTGCACTAATCATACCAGAGATGTTGTTAAAATCATATGTGTTTCCGTAAGGCGAGGAACTTGTACCATATGCCCATGTAGCAACATATGAATTCTTGTTATTATACATCTCGTTATTTTCAAAGAAAGAATAAAGAGAGTCTCTTGGGATCATCAATACGTGCTCTGGAGTACGGAACGCATCGTTGCCAGAGAGTGTGTGTTATTAATGCGTGAGATGGATAATTTAGCTACAGAAATAGTGTCTTTCTCGTGACCATTCATGATTTGATCTACAGGAAGAGTTAATTCAGTAAATATTCCTGCAGGGGTCTTTAAATAAGTACAACTTGCATCTGATGCTAATGCAGCAATGGCTCTACTATTATTTGTAATCGTAGTAGATTGTAAAAACCTCTTCTGTTCCCCAAAAATACAGTTACTCCATGATATACAGTATCTCTGTATTGAGTTACAGTATTACCACCAACTTGTGTCTTATAGGCTACTCGACCATAGTATTTAAAGTATATATTAAGCTGAGTTATGTCAATGTATGCCATATTCCAGATGCCACTTTTATGTTTAAATAAGAAGCCTGGAACAACATTGTTTCTAAATGTATAAGCGTTTTTGAAATTGCAGGATTATCATAATACTTGCTCATGACATAAGTGCCATAATTAGCATACGAGTTACCCTGAGTATCAGTATAAGCTTCATTCAGTTTTAATGGTGATATAAGGGAGTGTACGTTGACGAATCACGCTTGTTCTTTGGAATACTGAAAATCTAGTTAAAGTATAAACTTTATCTTTTTGAATTCCATTTAGTACGGACATAACCTTCTTTCATCGGATCGAAATTGCTATAGTATTTTCGATTCTCGTTCATCGGTTTACTCAATTCGTAAGCAGTTAGCTTCATCGCCTTGGTACTATCGCCATAATGCTTTGAATAGAAAAGTCTGATCTCACAAGAGTCTGCTTTTATAACTCCTTTTACAAGGTTGCCACTTGCATCGTATGTTATAAGGCTATCTTTTGCAGGAAATTGATAATTCTCCAGCGAATAAAATTGGGTCATAAAATCACCTGTAACATACGAACCTGTCTCTGGATCAAGCACCTTTGCCTAAATAACCAACATTATTCCCTTGAAAAGAATAGAATCGGCAACTATAGATTGAGATGACACGTCAAAAGAGGCTGATTCAATTTGTACTCCATCTGTTATGCCAGCGAGTGAAGAACCTATGCTATCTGTTGAATCGTTGCATGATAGCATCATACAACTTGTAAAAAGGAGTCCTGTAAATAACTTGATATTCATCACAATATAGACTTTATTGTAAAATGTTGTGTGGGTAGTTGGATATTAACTCTCGCTTATAAATCTATTCTACTTCCAAAAAGTTTGTTGTAGAAATCTTTATAATCTGCTGCATAATCAGTGCCTTTTGGGGTATCTCATCAGTGGACGATTGCTATTTTTTTAGCATACTCTAAAAGGTCTTGATTTACGTTCTCTCCAGCCTCAACAACTGCATCACTGTAATCAATAGCCATTTTACCCAATTCAATAAAATTGAAATTCTCATCATAAGGCTTAAGCAAGTCAGCTTTTGCATTACCAAATTCAACACAACGTTTGAATTTATCGCCCTAATGAAGACTTAAATTGGTTGTGGAATAATGAGGTTATAACTTTCGTGTTAGCGAAAGAAGGGTCATCACGATATGCAGTCTTAATATAAAAAGGAACTACAGCAGACATCCAACCTTGGCATTGAACAATATCTGGTGTCCAACGTAATTTCTTAACGGTTTCAAGAACGCCACGTGCAAAAATATTGCACGCTCACCGTTATCAGCGTATTCATCACCATTCTCATCTTCGGTCATAGCTTGACGACGAATAAAATAGTCTTCATTATCTATAAAATAAACCTGAAGTCTTGAAACGGGAATGCTGGCAACTTTAATAATTAACGGATGGTCAGTTTCATCAATAATGAGATTCATTCCAGAAAGACGAATAACCTCATGTAATTGTCCTCTTCTCTCATTTATATTTCCCCACTTGGGCATAAAAGTACGAATCTCAAACCCGTTCTCCTGTATTTGCTGTGGAAGATCACGTCCCATTCGAGACAACTCTGTTTCAGGGACATAGGGTATAATCTCTTGATTGATGAACAATACCTTTTTCCAGCCATTATATTTTAATCCTAATTTAATTTATACGTTGCAAAGGTACATAAAAATAATCGAGAAAAGCGCCTGATTTTGCATGAATTTATACAAAACCAGACGTTTTCACGTTTATTCAGAAATTGCCTATATACTACCTGATAAGTATTAGTAGGTAGTATGTTTATAGGATTGTTTTATGGTTATTCAACAACAACCAGAGCATCGTCTTCCATGACACTCTGACCAACTTTAACGCATACTGCGGTTACTTTTCCGCTCTTTTCTGCTTCAATATTGTTGGCCATTTTCATGGCTTCCAGTACAACTACGGTATCTCCAGCCTGAACTTCGTCGCCCACCTTTACGTTGATGCCTGTAATTGTGCCTGGTAGGGGCGCCTTTACAGCGTTGGCTGTGTTCACACTTGCTGAAGGAGCAGCTTCGTTTTTCAGTCTCTTCCTGTACAGGCTTGCCTAATACAACCTTCTTCTTTTCGTCTTCAGCAGGTTTTTCCATGCCCACTTCGTAAGCCCTCGCCATTTACTTTTTAGGTTGGCAATATTTGTATCCTCGTTGATATTTTCTATTTCAACTTGATACTCTTTTTCCGTTGATTGTATATTTAAATTCTTTCATTTTCTTTATGGTTTAGCTGTGAATGAGAGTATTTTCGCATCCCAAAGCGTTTTGCTTTGGTTGGATAGTAATTACCCCAGGCTCTTTATCATGTACGTTGTTACCTTGGAACTCGTAAAGAGCCATGGCAATAGCCGCATAAATGTTCTTATCCATTAATATTAATTTTTGCAATTAATGATTCTGTATTTTTGATAAAAATGCTGTTTGGGTACAATTACATAGGCATACAGCCGTGCTTCTTTGCAGGAAGCGACTGACGCTTATGTGCCAATTGTGCCAAGCCTCTGCAAATGCGGAAACGTGTGTTTCTTGGCTCAATGACGTCATCAATGTAACCAAATTGTGCTGCTTGGTATGGATTAGCAAAGGTTTGTGTGTATTCCTCTTCTTTTTCAGCAAGGAATGTTTGCACGTCTCCGCCTTCCTCTTTCACAGCTTTTGCTTCTCTCGCACAGAGCACAGCCACTGCACCAGATGCACCCATCACGGCGATTTCAGCTGTTGGCCATGCAAAGTTAAGGTCAGCACGAAGCTGCTTGCAGCCCATAACGATATGACTTCCACCGTAGCTCTTGCGCAGGTTGATAGTGATTTTTGGCACTGTTGCTTCTCCATACGCGTAAAGCAATTGAGCTCCATGCAGAATAACAGCATTGTATTCCTGTCCTGTTCCAGGCAAGAATCCAGGAACGTCTACAAGGCTTACAATAGGAATATTGAAAGCATCGCAGAATCTTACAAAGCGTGCGCCCTTGCGACTTGCATTTACATCAAGCACACCCGCATAAGCAGAAGGCTGATTGGCAACAATACCAACGCTTTGACCATTGAAACGAGCAAAACCTGTTATGATATTTTTTTAGCGAATTTAGGCTGAACCTCAAAGAACTCATTGTTGTCAGTAATCGCAGTGATTACCTTATACATATCATAAAGCTTTTATTTGGATCATCGGGCAAAATCTCATTTAAAAGATCTGACTTTCGATCGATAGGGTCGTTGCATTCTGTACGTGGAGCCTCTTCCATATTGTTTGAAGGAATAAAGCTTAAAAGCTTCTTCATCATCTCCATTGCCTCTTCCTCTGTCTTTGCAGTGAAGCTTGTAACACCACTTTTTGAAGAATGAACTGATGCACCACCAAGTTGTTCGGCATCAATATCCTCTCCTGTAACAGTCTTTACAACCTTTGGACCAGTAAGGAACATATAACTTGTGCCTTCGGTCATGAGGATAAAAGTCGGTAAGTGCTGGCGAATAAACAGCACCACCTGCACATGGACCCATAATCGCACTGATTTGTGGAATCACACCCGACGCCAAAAATGTTACGTTCAAATATCTCACCATATCCAGCAAGCGCTGAAATACCTTCCTGAATTCGTGCACCTCCCGAGTCGTTCATACAGATAACAGGAGCACCGTTTTGCATGGCCATATCCATAACCTTTTGCAAATTTTTCTGCGCCATAGTTTCTGATAGAGAGCCACCGTTTACGGTAAAATCTTTGTGCATATACATATACCAATCGACCGTCAATTGTTGCAGAACCAGCTACAACACCGTCGCCGGGGAATTGCATTTTCTCCATGCCGAAGTTATGACAACGATGAAGTTTGAACATGTCATATTCTTCAAAGCTGTCTTTATCAACCAGCATGTCGATACGTTCACGAGCAGTATATTTCCACGTGCGTGCTGCTTTGTCAATCGCTTTTTGCCCACCGCCGAGGTAAGCCTGCTCACGTTTAGCAACAAGCTCTTTAATTTTTCAGTTTGCTTACTCATATTTTATTTGTTATTCATTAATTTACAATTGTCTGCAAAGATAATAAATTTAAACGATATATATCAGATGATGTTTTTAATTTAAATTTATTTTAGGTGCTTTCTGTAGCCTTAGTATTGCTTACCTGTCGATGAATCGTTTTAAAAATATCTGTATAATCGTCTATTCTACGGTCACGAAGGAACGGCCACCAGCGCCTAACTTGTTCGCTATGTTCCAAATCGATATCTACTACTAAAGCTTTCTTCTTCACCGTTGGAAGCCTGATAGAATAGTTCTCCTTGCGGACCGACAACGAAACTTGAGCCCCAAAACTGTATGCCTTTTGTTTGTTGGCTTGGGTCTGGCTCAAATCCCACGCGGTTAACTGTTACTACTGGCAGTCCGTTTGCTACGGCATGCCCACGTTGAACTGTTGTCCACGCTTCTCGTTGGCGCGCTTGTTCTTCAGGGCGAATCGCTCGATTCATAACCCATTGCTGTAGGATAAATCAACATTTGTGCGCCTTGCAGGGCCATTAAACGTGCAGCTTCAGGATACCATTGGTCCCAACAGACGAGCACTCCTAATCGTCCTACCGATGTGTCAATAGGGTGAAATCCTAAATCGCCCGGAGTAAAGTAGAAACTTTTTCGTAATATGCAGGGTCGTCAGGAATGTGCATTTTACGATACATTCCTGCTATACTGCCATCTTTTTCTATTACTACTGCCGTGTTGTGATAAAGGCCAGCAGCTCGCTTTTCAAACAGCGACGTCACAATAACTACGCCAAAAGCGCTTTGCCAATTCGCCATAAAGACGTGTTGAAGGGCCTGGTATTGACTCGGCAATATCAAAATTATCAACAGTTTTCGGTTTGACAAAAAGTAGAGCGAATTATGCAATTCTTGTAGAATGATAAGCTGCGCTCCTCTTTTTGCTAAATCCTCAATGCCTGCACTCAGGCGACGTATATTTTCTTTTTGAATCAGCAACATTGTGTTGCTGTAACATTCCAATTCTGGTTTCCATGAAGCTTACATTTATAATAAAAAATTGTAGTAATGGTTATTTGATTACGCCGTAAGGGTACTGCATGGTAAGGCAATGGAGCGATCCATGCTGTTTAACAACGGTTGTCGCATCTATGCAAACTATTTCCTTTTCGGGAAAAGCCAGCTGTAAAGATGCGTGCGGCTTCGGCGTCTTTTTGTTTTGTTTCCGTACGTCGGTACAATCACTGAACGATTTAATATCACAAAAGTTGGCGTAGGTTGCAGGGCAGTCGATCATCTTCCTCATACATGGCGTCGGGCATCGGAAGCTTTTAGTAAGCGATAACTTTTGCCGTCAAGAGTTTTCAACTGTTGGAAGCTCTTCTTCCAATAATTTAAAGTCAGTGAATTGCTCATCTTGCTCATCATCGCACCCCTGATAAACGATAGTGTCATTAGGGCATAACCTAACAATGGTATCAATATGCCCATCTGTATCATCGCCAAGAAGGCTTCCGTGATGTAACCACACCACACGTTTTGCATTAAAGTGATGAAGTAGCAGTTTTTCTATATCTGTTTGATTCATAGGTTGGTTACGATTCGGAGCAAGAAGACAAAAAGCTTGTGGTCATAATTGTTCCCTCACCGTCGCTCTCTATTGAGCCTCCCTCAAGAACAAAATCTTCAAAACTCTCTATCGTTCCGTTGAAAAGCTTGTTGTTCAAATAAACTTTTGCTGATACGATTATCGTTTTCCCAGTCGAATTTTTCGCCCCAACCATTAAATTTAAAAGTCAAGAAGCAGTGGCTCGTTAGCCTGCTGTGACGTACCTTTTATGGGCATAAGCGTGAGTGGTGCATGGTCTCTGGCCCATGTATCGTTATTAGGACAAGCATATATACGTACATTATCAAGACTTTTCTTGCGACAGATTCTCTTGCAGAATACGTTTTACATCATCAGGGTATTGAGCAGCAATAACCAGTTTTTCTTGTTTAGATATTTCGCGTGCTAATTGTATAAAAAAGTCTGCGTAATTTCTGTAAGATAGGGTTCCCAGTCAGTATTCTTGTGAGGCCATGTAAGTTGAATACCACTTTGTTCGGCCCATTCAGCCGGAAGATAGTATGCTGTGTGCTGGTTTTTCATTGTAAATACAACTAATTTAAAATTGCTTTGATTGCAAAAATTAAATAATAAACTTGAAATCGTAGGTCTGAAAAACTGAAAAATCTCCAACTCAATAGTTTACTTTTTCTAAAATGATATATGGTCGAAGTCGTGTTTTTAGTCTGTTTCTAGCTTTACATGCTACTGCTTTAAAAAACATATAATAAAACTCTGTGTTTTTATGGTGGTTTTGTTCGTAGTTTATAAGACATTCGGTTGTTGTTCGGCGGCCGTCGTACACATAGTATGACGATTGTCGTACAACTCGTACTGCAGCTGCCATACAGGTTGTACCGCGGCCGTCGTATAGGAGTAAAAAGGGTGTAAAGAATTTAGTTTGTGTGGCTAAATAGTTAGCTATTACGTCGTTTTTCTCTTTTTACTATTAGCTTGACATTGTGAATTCACTTTTTGTTTTTTTACAGCTTTTTATTCTTGATTTTTCTATTACGCCAAATGAAAGATAAAAATAATGAACACAATGCACGAAAAACGTGCTAAAAATATCGAATGTGCTTGAAAAATATTGTATCTTTGTCGTGATAAATTAGCAGTAAGCATGTTAGAATTCAAGAATGTGAGTGTCAGGCTTCCCTGACGGGTCATCATCTTCTCCTTTTTCGTTGGTTGTCAATGAGGGCGAAAGTATATGCCTTCAGGGACAGAAGGGTAGTGGTAAGACCGCATTGCTCATGGCTATTGCGGGTTTTAGTACCCATCGAAACGGGCTTTTATTACTATTGATGGCGAACTGGTTTCTTCAGGTTCTGGCGAGTATTTCAGGAAGATGATAGCTTACGTTCCGCAGCATTTGCCTTCGGAGAATATGACGTTGCGCGAATTTTATACCTACGTTGCGCAGCTAAAAGTGAATGTTCACGAGCCTTACAACGAGTCGTCTATACATAACAATATGAAACTTCTTGGTATGGATAATTCGCTTTATAAACAAAGAGATGAGGAGTTTAGATACAGAAACTATTCAGCTTGCTATGTTGGCTGTTGTACCTTTGCTTAAAAAGAAAAATTATCTTACTTGATAATCTGTTGCAGACGTCAATGACTGCACAGTGGGTTTCAAATTTAACCGAAATGGGTTCAGAGGTTATTTATACATGCGAAACAAATCAATTGCAGTGTCATAAAAATCATCAATATTTAAGCTATGTCTATTACTGTTTGGGGAATTCTTTTTAGGGATCGTTATTGCTTGCTATACCAGTTTATGTGATATATCGGTTTAAACTAAAAATCATTAACCGCGTATTGGCAGCTGTTTGCAGAATGGTGTTGGTAGTTTTTGCTACAGCCCTTTTTGGGCATATACTACTATAAAATTGAATAGTGTTGGCTTTTAGCATTGTGGCATTTCTGCTTCTTGTGTCGGTTTCTTCGATATTAGTTGTGAGGAAATCGGGGCTTAAGCCTACTAAATTATTGATTCCAGTGATGGGCGGAATGTTGCTGATGACCTCTGTAATAGGCTTTTTATGTGCTGTTTTTTTGTATTAGGTTTGAAGAACCCTTTTGTGCCACAGTATTTCCTTCCCTGTAATGGGGCTTATTGCTTTTGGCATGATAAGCGTGAACGCTCAGGCGCTTCAAATTTATTATATGGGGCTAAAAAAATCATTCACAATTATATTACTACTTGCTCGGGTAATGGCAGTAATCATTATGAAGCTGTAAGTTATTTGCTGCGTAGATGTTTGCAAGCTTCTATAGTTTCGTCTACACGCCAACTATCGCGTATTGTAATGGTATCGGCTCCTGTGCTAATGTTTCGGCATGATGTTAGGGCGGAGCTGGTGTGCTTGAAGCAGCGGTATGTCAGGTTATATTTATGATTGTGCTGATGGCAACATCAATAGGGAGTCGGTATCTGCTTACGCTTCTTTTTGGCACGACAAGGAAGTTTTGACGAATATGAAAGGCTTAAACCTGTGTTTAAAAACCGCCCTGAACCAGCTTCAAACTCTTCAGCCAGTCCTTCAATATCCCAGCATACTGATCCTGAGAATCGGCTACAAGAAGAATAACTCTTGAACCATCGTTGAGTGTTGGTCCCTAAACACATGCCCTCATAGTTGGCTATGTTTCTTTGGGTTAAGTTGAGTTTTCGTTTTCCATTGTGCAAGCATTTGCTTCTCAGGTTGCCCAGGAACATAGTGGAAAAAGCTTACAATTAACGAATGAACCTATCTTTTTGTGGGGTACATAAAACTCTCTTTCCAGTAATAGGATAGAGCCATCGTCTAAAGCGCATAACGTTCCTATACCGTGTGCATAGAATAACGACTTTGAACGATCGGCCTCAGGATAGTCGAGATGATACATAAACGTGCGTTGTGGCTGTAATAATTCGTTGTACGATTGTATGTAAATGGTGTCGCTTTCGTTACAAGTCCATAGTTCTTTAGTTTGTGCATTGTAGCTGAGCGCTTAAGACCTAAGTTGCCTGGTAGGCGTTTGTAAATGTCAGTTTGAGGAACAATCCTTCCCGTTCGGCTACCATCAAGATTGTATTCGCGAATTAAGTTATCAGCTTCATGGGTAATCCATAATGTATTTGTATGGCTATTATAGGCTATTCCTTCAGCATCTCGATTGGCATAAGTTGATGAGCGGAAGCCCATATTTCGTGCTGAAATAATGTCTCCTGTCTGCATGTCAAGCTTAATTTCGAATATAAAGAATCCGTCTTCTTTTTGATTTGTCGCTTACTACCGCATAAAGGTCTCCACCTAACCATGTAATTCCACTGTAGTTTCCTGCAGGAATAGTTTCGGGAAAGGCGTGTTGAGCATTTTCAATTACTTGTAATTGGGAATAACTTCTATTTGGGATAGCAAAAAGCAATGAGAATAAAGCAGAGAAGACGGAGATTTATTTTCATTTGTATTTAAACATTTTGAGGGTTATAATATATCATGTCAACGTAAATAAACCTTCGTTTATTGTGCCTAAAAAGAAGGCATTTCTTGGAGAATTGATAGTAAAAAGCGTATATTTGCAGCAGAAAAAGGAGATGCGACTTTTTGGGGGATGTTTCGGTTCGATCGGGATACTCATCAAATTATTTTTGAAAACCGAGATTGCTTCTTTAGCTCATGGCGGGCCACATTATCGTTATACGGTATAGCTGAAAAGCCAGTGGATTACAAAGGCGAAGAGCGCTCACAACTTTTAATAGCTGGAGTTTTTCATCACATCATCGTAATGTCCCCCTTTTTTCATAGAAGGAGAATTGAGTGAAGTTGCTGATTAAATTCTAACTAAACTTAATTCTCCTTTTTGTTTGGTAACATTTAAACGATTAAATATGTTTAGTGGAATTGTTGAAGAAATGGCTACAGTTGTAGCAATCAATAAATATCAAGAGAACATTGATTTCACGCTAAAGTGCTCGTTTGTAGATGAGCTTAAAATTGACCAAAGCATTGCACATAATGGTGTTTGCCTCACAGTAGTAAGTATGAAAGAGGATACTTACACCGTAACAGCAATGAAAGAAACGCTCGATAGAAGCAATTTGGGCTTGTTAAAAGTGGGTGATCAGGTAAACCTTGAGCGCTCAATGCTCGCGAATGGTAGGCTTGATGGGCATATTGTACAGGGCCATGTTGACGAAACGGCAACGTGTACCGATGTACAAGATGCTGACGGAAGCACTTATTTTACCTTTACTTATCACTGCAGATAAAGGAAATGGCGCGTCGTGGTTATTTTACGGTTGATAAGGGATCTGTTACGGTTAATGGTATCTCGTTGACGGTTTGTGAACCCAACTGACAATGGTTTTACGGTTGCAATTATTCCTTATACTCGCGAGCATACGAATTTTTGTGATATTAAAGTCGGTGATACAGTGAATATCGAATTTGATATTCTCGAAAAATATATTGCACGATTTGCAAGACTTCAAAGGTTAATGATTGCAGCATTCATATTAAAAATTTTGTGTCGGTACGCTATATACTTCTTATAATATTTGTTAATGGAGAAGGCGTGTTGCACACAAATGAGTTTAATAAGCGTCTAACGGATAAAGTAATAAAATAAAGGATTAGATGAAGAAAAAACATAATACGGGTCTGTGGCATCTTTTATGTTGTTGTTTCCTGTGACATCTTATGCAAAAGCAATGGACATTACAAGATTGTATCAACTATGCTTTGCAACATAATATCTCATTGCAGAAAAACACGCCTACAAAGGTTAACGGCTGCCGAAGATGTAAAGGAAAGCTCAAGCTGCCTTGCTACCTTCGTTGTCGGGAATGGTATCACAGAACGTATCTTACAACCCATGGCCACAGAGTGGCTCATATACAATAACTGGCAGTAGGGTGCAAACACAGGTTGATAAGGTATATTATAACGGCTCGTATGGAATAAATGCCAGTTGGATGGTGTGGAACGGAAATCGCAATCACAATCAAATTAAGTTGAATAAAATGGCTGAAGAGCGTTCGTCGCTTGACAGTGCAACAACCGCTAACAGCCTTCAGGAGCAGATTGCACAGCTTTTTGTTCAGATTCTTTATTCGCAGGAGGCGGTACAAGTAAACCGTATTACACTTGAAACATCAAAGAAAAACGAGGAGAGAGGACAAGAATTTGTGAAAGTTGGAAGCATGAGTAAGGCCGACTTAGCACAACTTACGGCTCAACGCGCACAAGATGAGTATGCTGTTATACAGGCAGAGAGTGCATTAAGTGATTATAAGCGCCAAATGAAACAGCTGTTACAGATAACTGATCAGGAGGCTTTCGACGTGGTAGTACCTGCAACTACTGAAGAGATGGCATTACAAACTATTCCGCAAGTAACAGCAGTTTACGAAGCAGCACTGAATAACCGACCAGAGATTAAGAATGCAAAGCTGGGTATACAGTACAGTGACATGCAAATAAAATTAGCTCGTGCGGGTAAGATGCCTACGGTAAGTGTGTCTGGAAGTGTTATAACCAATACGACTTCAATGGGAAATACGGCATGGGGTACACAAATGAAGAACAATCTTATTGGTGGTGCGGGTGTGTCATTAAGTATTCCTTTGCTTGATCAAAGGCAGACTAAGACAGCTGTGAATAAGGCAATGCTTTCACGACAAAATTATGAATTAGAGTTGCAAGATAAACAAACAGCATTATATTCGGCCATAGAAAAATTATTGGCTACAGGCTACAAATAATCAGGCACAGTTTAAAAAGTGCGAGAGTTAGTACAGCCAGTGCTGAAACAAGCTATAATCTTTTTGAATGAGCAATTTCGCCAAAAATCTGAAAGAATATAATAGAATTGATGAATGGCAAAGACGCTTTGCTCAAAAGCACAGCAAGCAGAATTACAAGCTAAATATCTTACTATCTTGAACATAAATATGTTGAAGTTTTATGAGGGTAATACTTTGAAATAAAATATATCTAAAGTAAACAGCCTGCCTTATCTTTGTAAAAAGAGATAGGGCAGGCTGTTTTATTTAGAAAAAGTAGGGTAGTAAGGAATATTTGTTCGAGCGTCAGAGTAGGAAGAAAAGACTTACACCGATAACCGATACAATTGCTCCAATGACACCTTTAAAGGTAATGGGCTGATTGAAAAAGCCAACGCGATGGGGAGTAAAAATAATGATTGGCGTCATTGCCATAATAGTGGAAGCAATGCCCGCTTCAACATAATTAGCAGCCATTAATGAAAAGCCCACACCAATTACAGGACCTGAAAAAGACAGCTATAAGCATGGCAATAAGTCCGCGTTGGTTATGAATGCTTTGACGCAGATGTGGTAAGTCGCGTCGCATTACAAGCCAGAGAGAGAAGCAAATAAGTCCCGCCACACAACGTATAAGGTTGCTGGCAAACGGTAAGGAATCGATAACAGAGGGTAAAAACGGTTGTGGGTACATCGGCAATATAATGATCCATGCCTATTTTACTGAGCACATAGCCAAACCCTTGTCCCATTCCTGCTCCAATTCCAAATAGTATTCCTTTAGTCGGTAGTTGAATATTCAAGAAGCTTTTACCTCTCGCCACGCCCCATGATACTGATAGCAATACCTGTTAATGTAATAACCATTGCGAGTATTGCTTGCCATGAAAGCGTCTGCCCTAAAGTGCCCCAAGCCGCAAAATGCTGTAAAACATAGGGGGCAAGAGTCATAAAGAGTTGTCCATATCGTGAGCCGATAGTGAGTAACTATTAAAAGACACCAATCGCCAAAGAAATAGCCAACTAAGCCACTCAGGAGCAACCAGCCCCAAGTTTCTGTGCTTGCATATATGGGGGAAAGGAGAGCCAGAAGTATGAAACAAAGTAAACATGAAAAAGTAATGACAGGGCCATGCGCCAAACATTCATAACATATACGCCCAAATGCTTGCTACCAATCTCACTTGAGAGAGCAGCCAGTGTCCATGAAAAATGCTACTCCGATAGAGATAATTTCGCCTAAAAGGGCATTTGAGGGTATGTATTCTGCCATTATCTTGTGTTTACTTTATATTTTGACGCGCAAAATTAGTGATTCTTGCCTAATTGGCCAAATGTCCTTTAATATTTAATGTGTCTTGCTGGTATTGCGTTTATAATAAAGAACGGCAATTAATATCGTATGTTAGTGGCTACCTAAGTAGAGGAATACCATACCAATAAGAACCAATAAGAGGTCAAAAGCTTTTGTTTTTTTAAGTTGTGCTCACGAAAGATAAGAGCGCCAAAAAGGAAGCTAACAATTACACTTCCACGTCGAATCATAGATATAACAGAAATCATAGCTCCGGGTTTACTTAGCGCATAAAAGTAAGCAAAGTCGGCAAGACTTAAGAAAATACTAATATTTACGATGCACCAATCCCAGCGAAAGGGCGATTGCTTACGGCGTGGCCACCATAGTAGTAATAGCATGATGAGCATCCAACCCATTTGATAGATATTATACCATGATTGAACAGCCATGCACGATTAAGCCCCACACCACCATTATCAGGGCTTGCCATAAGATATTTGTCATACAGCCCACTGGCTGCTCCAAGTAAAGGCTGCAACGATAATAGCCCATATCCAGCGGTTATGGCGAAAGTCGATACCCTCTTTTCTTTTCCAGAACGACTTAGTAAAACAAAAGAGCTAATAGCCAGCAATACACCTATCCACTGATATAAATTTAGTTGTTCCCCATAAACAAGTATTGCCCCAAAGTAAAACAAGTACAGGGGCGTGTAGCATTAATTGGTCCTACGATAGTAAGAGGAAGATGCTTCATTCCCATATAGCCGAAAAAGCCAACTTGAAAGTACAATAACGCTTTTTAAGTAAAATATAGCGATGCATTTCCCAGCCTCCCGATGCAACATAAAAAACTGTGAACCGTTGAAGAAAGTTGTTTCTGCAGATAAATAAATGAAGGGGAGGAAAATGAGAGAGCAGAATACTGTATTCAAGAAAAGGACAGGAATCACTGCGTTTTGTTGCAGTGCTTTTTCTTAAATGAATCATAAAAAGCCCAGTAGTGCGGCAGATAAAAAGGCTAATGTTAACCACATATATGTAAGAGGATATCAGATATGTCTATACTCTCAATAATAAGACAATTCCTTTTTAAAAAAAGAAATGAAGTTCTATTATTGAATAATATGGAAAGAGGTGTAGGTTGTTTAGTATGTTACATTCCAAAGAAATAGCCCATGTGCAGGCATTGATTCACCAGAATCAGAGCGAGAACCATGATTTACAACGTTTTTGAATTGGTCAATACTAAGTCGATTTCGCCCCACATCAATAAGAGTTCCAACAACTGCCCTCACCATATTCCTAAGAAAACGATTGGCTGTTATCTCAAAATACCAATTCTCGTTATCTTGTTTAACCCATTTAGCTGTTGTTACTTGGCATAATGTTGTTTTTGTTATCGGCTCCAGCTTTGCAGAAAGCCTTAAAAATCGGAAACATTTAATAGATAAGCTGCAGCCTCATTCATTGCTTCAAAGTTGAGCGGATAAGATATTTCGACAGAATAATGCCGACTAAATGGTATCTTCTTGGTATGAATAAAAATAACGGTATGTACGAGAAGTCGCGGAAAAAAACGGGCATGTAACTTAATATCAACCTCTTCAATATTGATACAGCTAACATCGGGAGGCAGTATGCGATTAAGCTTAAAAACAGGTTTTGCTTACAGTCGAGTTCACCTATATAATCAATATGGCAAATCATGGTTTGAGCATGTACTCCTGTGTCAGTTCGTCCAGCTCCAACTACTTCTATTGGTTGTCGAAGAATTGTAGAAAGACATTCTTGAAGCTTCTCTTGTACTGATATGCCATTGGGTTGTATCTGCCACCCGTGATAGTTTGTTCCATCAAAACTTATTCGAACGAAGTATCGCCGAGACTTGGCGGTTGAAAAAGCGGATATAAGCACGATCATCGTATGATACATTTCCTTTCATTAAACCTTTGGTTGCCTTATATGTTTGTATATTATAAGGATCTTTTTAATTGGCATGCAAGCTTTTTCTCGCTTTTTTTCTAGTGTGGAGCGGAGAAAAGGATAACCATCAGAAGCGAAGACAATATCATGCTCTCCCTCATCGAGTTTTATAACCTTTACACCTTGCATAAAGATAGGAAAACCATCAATGACAGCATATGTCTTATTTTGGTTCTGCATGCTCTCTATAAGTTGACCAATAACAGCTTCTCTAGCATAATCGTGGCAAATGTAATTTTCTTCCACCATGTCTTGATGTTGGTCTAAAAATATGGGGAAGTATTCTGCACGTTTCGATGCTATTAATGTTTCATCGGGTTTAGGATTCTCATAAAGTTTCCCATTAACCATGCATTGACAATCTCCAATCATCCATATTTCATTTTAGCCTTGCTATAAATAATTGCACTTGCACACAAACGTGCTTCAGGCTGTGCGGTCTGAATTGTGCCATGATTGGGATATTTGTTGAAAATTTCTTTGGTAATACCTTCACAAAACTCCGATAGGGTAACAGTAGCATGTAGACAACGATATATAATCTGAAATGAGTTTCATGCAGTATTGTCCATTTGACATTTCTGATTTTAAAGTGATATGTCGTTTTTACTGGTGCTACCATCAATAACGGCAATAAAGCTGTCGGTGATGACAATACCATCTTCGCATGTATCCTTTTGTGTATTTGCCTACAAGGTTTTGCTCAATAATTTTCATGTTGAAAGGTATCGATGTCAACTTTTTCTTCAGCCTATAATGTATAAGATAGGCTCCAGAAAGAACTGTTGTTTATCTTTTTATTTCGTTGACGGCGTGGACCATCCGTTTGGAAATTAGGGATTATATGATTTACGTTTTCCTTTATTTCGTCCTATATCTGGAGAACTTCCCACTGCCTTTGCATCGTAATGTACGTGTCCGCGAAACGGTATTCCATTATAAAGCTTTGCAATAAGATCAGCTCGACCAATGCGTTTAAGCTCTCTTTCAATATTGCGCCGCTCTTCAGGCTTATACCAAAAAGAAGAACATACGTTGAGCAAGTTTCTCCTTAGGCGTTTTAGCGCAGAAGATAGGCTCTAATGTATAGGGATCATAACCTGTGTAAAAGGCTGTTGTGCTAACAGTCATGGGCGTAGGAGTAAAAATCTTGAACTTGCTCCAAATGAAAGTCTAAGTTCTTTGTAATAACTGCCAATTCGGCCATATCTTCCTCTTCACAACCAGGATGACTGCTAATAAAAGTAAGGTATAATTTGCTGTTTTAATCCTTCTTCTTGATTTATTTTGTCAAATAAACGCTTGAACTCATAGAAAAGTTTAAAAGACGGCTTTCTCATAAATTTCAACACTTTATTAGAAGTGTTTTCGGGAGCAACTTTTAAACGCCCACTAACGTGTTTAGAAATTAATTCACGGGCATATGTAATAGCATTTGTATTTGAGCGTTCGTCTTTACTTTTGTGTAAGACAAGATCATATCGTACACCACTGCCGATGAAACTTTTTATCCCTGGCAGATTATCGACCGCACGATATATCTCTAATAGTTTAGAATGATCGGTAATGAGATTAGGACAAATAGCTGGATCAATACATGATGGGCGTTTGCAATGTTCACAAGCTTTGATATTACGCCCATGCATTCCATACATATTAGCAGAAGGACCACCAAGATCTGAAATATATCCTTTGAAGTCGGGCATTTGTGCAATTTGCCGTGCCTCGCGAAGTATACTTTCCTTAGAGCGACAGACAACAAATTTTCCTGATGCGCAGAAATAGTACAAAAAGCGCATCCGCCAAAAGCATCCTCGATGCATATTAATGGAGAATTTGATCATTTCGTATGCAGGGATCGTCTTCCCTTTGTACTTAGGGTGAGGGAAGTCTTGTGTATGGAAGGTCATATGCTGCATCAAGTTCCTCTGTTGTTAAAGGTGGGAAACATGGGGTTTTTGAACAGCATAGAGGTTTCCTACTGGTTGAAGAATGCGCTGAGCGTGTATTCGATTCGATTCTTCTTCAATGTGTCTGAAATTCTCTGCATGTGATTTCTTATTGTGTTGACATTCTTCAAAAGAATGCAGTACAATATCATCACTTTTTATTCCACCAAATATATTTTCTTTTTCTAAGGAATACAGTTTGCGGAATATCATCTATCTCAGAAATTTTTACGCCCTTTTTCCAACTCGCGACATAACAGAAGTGTTTTTTTCACCCATACCATAAAAGCAAAAATATCCGCACCGCTATCACATAAAAATGGGCTTCATAAGTTTATTTTGCCAGTAATCGTAGTGGGTGAGCCTTCGAAGAGATGCTTCAATTCCACCAAGTGCTACAGGAACATCGGGATAAAGTTTTTAAGGATTTGTGTGTAAACAACTGATGGATAATCAGGACGCAAGTCGTGTCTTGAATCAGGACTGTACGCATCATCATGACGCATACGGCGATTTGCAGTATAGTGATTAACCATACTGTCCATATTGCCCGGAGATACAGCAAAGAATAATCGTGGTCGGCCTAATTTTTTGAAGTCGCGATAATCACCATGCCAGTCAGGGTTGCGAAACAATTGCAACTCGATAACCTTGTGCTTCTAAGACGCGTCCTATGACAGCGGATCCAAAAGCTGGGTGATCAACGTAGGCGTCACCAGAAAAAAAGGATAACGTCAAGTTGCTCCCAGCCACGAAGGTTACATTCTTTTTGTAGTGGGAAGAAAATCCGTCAGTTGGTATTGTTGCATGTTATTCCTTAGACTCCTGTGAATCTACTTCTTCTTTAGGCTCTTGTTGGTTCTTCCAGTCAATGTAAAGAAGTACGAGTTGATGTAGGCCAAAGGCTTTCATATTGTTGTTATAGATAATATCTAAGCAAAGATCAAGTAGTTCTTTATCTTTGCCAGCTTCTGACTCTAGCATTGAACGTACATTGAGTTTCAATTTGTCCAGCACACTTTCGTCAATGATACCATTGCTGTCAACAAGATTGCGAAGCAGTGCATATTTATCTAACGTTTTAAGATGTTGTTCTGTTACCTCGATACTTCTTGTACCAGAATGATTTGCTTGAATCTTCATATTAGATAATTTTAAAAAAAGGTTTATATGTCATTATTTTAATAGGAAACTTAATATTCCTTGCATAATGTTATTACGCATACTCTGATCGTTGATACATTCGAAAGGGAATCCCATTACAAAAGTCTTGTGACGTTCTGTATCACATGCAACTGCTGCAGAAGTTCCATTACTATATGTCATAGCACAGAAAGCGTTATCCGTAGGCTGTAATATATCAGCGTGTGTTGCTGCATAGTGGTCGGAATTGATATTTCTATAAAAAAATCAAAAATTTAATCCTAAGCCAGTCGCGCCATTAATAGAATCAGTTTTAATTTGTTTGTCGTAAGTAACATGTAACGTTTTATTAAGCCACTCTGTTTCTTCACTACTTGTCATATCAGATCCGATGTAAGCTCCGCTTGACAAATATTCGCCCTCCGTTATGATATATAAGATGATAATAATCTTTGCATTGTGGGCGTAAAACTTTTTATAATAGCTAACAGCGTCTGGTGTATACTTTTTCAAGTCCAAGAATTAAATCAACTATAGGATAATTCTCAAGTTTAACACTCCCATTTTCGATCGCATGTTGACGAGCAACTTGCAACATTATATTGTGGTGTTGATGTAATCGCAGACACGTGCCCCATGATATAGTTAAAGTCGTTTCCTGCTATAAATTTTCCAGCTAATTCATTACCACTATAGCCCAGTCCGCTGCTTCCCTTCTATGCCCATACGCGACTTATCAAAGTTGATTTGTCGGCCGTTCCAACCAGCTGTAGTTCCATAGCTAACACCGATATCGCTATCAAGATCAAAACCTTGCTGAGTATCATTATTAATAATTGCAGGGGCAGATAAACGGTGAAAAGCCATTGACTACTAACACAGTCTTTGTAGCCATTGGGCTATAAAATGCAGATACAATTTCAGATGAAAAACTTTCGCCACCTCTATTTGCAGCTGTGACCTTAAAAATTATATTGCATGGAAGGTAGAAGTTCAATAGTAATAGAATTTTCTATTACTTTAATACCATTGTCAAAACCAACACCTCCAATAGATGTGTAAAGAATATAGTAAGAAGGTTCTGCTGTTGGCTCTAGATCGTCAACTTGTTTATTCCACGAAATAGTGGCCTTATTTCCATTTAATTGTACAGAAATATTCTGGGGTGCAAGTGGAGCAATGATTGTTGCATTGCCATGCATATCGTTTTACATAACGTGCAATAGTTTTATAAACTGAGCGTGCTAACGTAAAGCGAAAGTTGGGATCTTGCCCCAAAATCATATCAGGGAAATTTTTGATGTGATAACGTTTCAAGAATGGCAGAAGGCACTTCTGGTAGCCTTGTTTCAGAATAGTTTTTATCCCATAGATATCTTCTGTTCCATTCTTTATATTTATAACTAAGATCTCTAGTAACGCCATTAAGAAGCATATCTGCAAAAATCTTAGAGCTTTGACGTGTTATACCTGATGCAAGATGTCCGTCATTGAAATCGGTTGTGCAAATAGTTAAGGAGCCTATCAAGCCTTGTCCGTCTTTTGCATATCCCTGCATCGCTATGTACAGCAAGAGATAATTCCATGGGGAACACCTTTGCCTTCGGTTGTAGGAACATATACAGAGCCACCTGCTAACCAGTTTAACATTTTTGATCGTGCATTAATATCGTCTGCATAATCGTCTGTGCCTTGTCGACCGCTATAGATGGAGTAGGGAGCGCCTGCCCACTGTGCGTAGTAGCGTGCACCTTCAAGCGCACGGGGATAGTTGCTAAGTGTACCTCCTCTTTCAATATTACCCATTCCTCCACCAAATCTAACAGCATCTGCTGTAACTATTCCTTTTTATGACTTTGGTTTGTAAGCATAACACAATTGTTTATGCTACTACCTGCATCAAAGGTGAAAGTTCCAAGATAAACCCATGTTCCGCCACCCATCTTTGGTTTACCCTAAATTCTGTAGCCTGTCCTTGATGAAAGACTGTATAATGTGCGTCATCAATGCTCTTAGGAAGTGTTTGATAACTAACGTATACAGCGTATTGGTCAGTCTTTTGAAAAAAATGAGGTTGCCACTTTACATAGGCTTTACTATAGTTGTCTTTATCTGACGAAAAATATCCAGCTTGAAAAAGGGTTTTCATTGTCAAGATAATTGCCGTTGTGAGCTGCAAAACCTGGAATAGAAGAGGTTTGCCAGGCTGATAATTCAGAATACTCTCGATAGTTATCTGTAGATGTGTTTAACCCTCCATCAGGATCAACAATATACTCCATTGTTTGCCAATCGCGTTCACGTGGCGTGAAAACAATAGCCCCAGCCTTTTTCAAGCATGGGTATAAGATAAGGCACAACTATAGTTTGTGTATAAAGATCTTCTGTGGTTCCAAATAATGCAGGCCTCTGCCAGGTCCATTCGTTTTTTTGTTATTGTTAAAGTAACGTCCATGAGAAGCCCATACTGAAATATGGCGTCCTTCTAAGCCGTGTGAAAAAGTTAATAGGTCTTGAAATATTGGTAACCCACGGCTCTCCTTCATATTTAATTTTTACCCCAAAGTGCATTTCCATCATTAACTTTCTTAGTGTGACCAGGAACATAATATTCTATGGGCATACCATTACATTTAATGGAAAGATCATACTTTCCTTATATGCTTTGGTAAAAATCTTTGTAATATGCTTATAGATTTTACTAACTAACTTGTCAGTAAAGTCTTGTTGAGCAAAACCACCATCTACAACAACAGTAATTTTTGTTTGCTTTTCATCAATTAACAGCTCTTTAAAATAAGATGAATGCTGAGCTGTTGTTATATCTTTAGATGTAAGTAGAGAAATATGTTTTAATGTCCCTTTTCTAGAGTGCTCGCAGGTCAGAAACTTGGGCATAAGAATTAACAGAAAGGGCTACCAAATAGAGGAACCAAATAAGTTTTTTTCTTCATTTATTATATATTACCTATCATAAAGTTCTCGGGATATTTCCCTTTGAAATTTTTAAAAATAAGTTTTAACTTCTTTCATTTCTGAGTCAATATCCCTGTAGGAATTATGCTTTGTGTGCATTGTATGAGTTTCTTCTCATAGTCAACACCATAAAGAAGAATTGGGATTTGTGCTTTTAAAGCAATATAATAGAACCCCTTTTTCCAATCTGTATTAGGTGAGCGAGTTCCCTCTGGGGTAATGCATATTTTAAAAAGAGTCGCGTGTACTTGCTTCATGAGCGATAGCATCAGTCATACTAGTATGTTTTTGAACGGTGTACGGGGATACCACCCATATGGCGAAAAATGACACCAAGCGGCCAGAAAAACCACTCTTTTTTTCATCAGAAAGTTTATTTTCATTCCTAATGAATGCATGTACAACTGTCCCAACACAAAAATCCCAGTTGCTCGTGTGTGGGGGCTAAAGCTATAACAAATTTATCGGGATGATCAACTGTTACGTCCAGCTTCCATCCCATGAATAGAAGCCAGCTACAGAACTTTTTATCATGATTTGGAAACTTATCCAAAAGTTTTAATCTGTTCAATGATTTCTAATGCCTGAGCATTGAATCCCTTTGATAATCTCACCATAATAATGACGTGGTGTCATACCTGGTTCAGGGTGAGATACACGCTTAATATAATCATTACGTAAAAACAATAATTGCCGCTAGAGTATGGTCTACTTCGTCTTTGTTATGTTTGTTGCCATATAAAGAGGCTGCAACTGTTTCTGCAAAATAAATCGCTACATACATAATTAATAGCGCGCTTTAAATCTCTTTTCTTTGCCATGTTATAATGCCTTTTAAGTTAGAAAATACCTTTTCAAGTTCAAAGATAAAAGAAAAAGGAAATGCAAAACTGAGGTTGCAAAAAAATGTTCGAAAAAGCCTTTTCTTAGCTTTTCATTTCCTCATTTCGTTTAAATCGCGTACTTTTTGCACAGAAAAATATATAACTAAACAGAAAAATACAAGAAAAAAATGAAAATGAGTCTTTTGCAGCAAGCTCGCGCTCAGTATCAGCCGAAGCTTCCAAAGGGTCTTCAGGGTGCCGTAAAGGTAAAGGAAGGCGAACCTACACAGAGCGTAGGTGATCAAGATGAAATTAAAAAAACTGTTCCCAAACACTTATGGCATGCCTCTTATTGAGTTTGTTTCTGGTGATCAAGAGGCAACAAACGAAATTAATGTAGGTATTATTCTATCTGGCGGCCAGGCACCTGGTGGTCATAATGTAATCAGTGGTATCTTCGATGCAGTGAAGAAGATGAATGCCAATAATAAGATTTATGGTTTCCTTATGGGACCAGGCGGATTGGTAGATCATGATTACATGGAGTTGACAAAAGAGATTATTGACGAATATCGCAACACTGGCGGCTTCGATTTAATTGGTTCAGGTCGTACAAAAGCTTGAGGAAGAAGCTCAGTTTGAGAAGGGTTACGAAGTTATTCGTCAACTGAATATTAAAGCCGTTGTTATTATTGGTGGTGACGACTCAAATACAAACGCATGTGTTTTGGCTGAGTATTATGCAGCGAAAAACTATGGAGTGCAGGTAATTGGTTGCCCAAAGACAATTGATGGTGACTTAAAGAATGACCAGATTGAAACATCTTTCGGTTTTCGATACTGCAACAAAGGTTTATTCAGAAGTTATTGGTAACATTGAGCGCGACGCCAATTCAGCTCGTAAATACTGGCATTTTATCAAATTGATGGGTCGTTCTGCTTCACACATTGCGTTGGAATGTGCTTTACAAACACAGCCAAATATTTGCTTAATTTCAGAAGAAATTGAGAAGAAGGACATGACGCTGAACCAGATTGTAGAGGAGATTGCTACAGCTGTTGCGAAACGTGCAGCAGATGGTAACAACTTCGGCGTAGTGCTTATACCCGAAGGTCTTATCGAGTTTATTCCTGCAATTGGTCGTCTTATAGCCGAACTTAATGACCTCCTTGCTGCACATGGTTCTGATTATAAGGACTTAGACAAGGACGCTCAGCGCAATTATATTCTGGCTCATCTCAGCAAAGGAGAACGCAGAAACATTCTCAACACTTCCAGAGGGTGTAGCACGTCAGCTGTCACTTGATCGTGACCCTCACGGAAACGTTCAGGTTTCTTTGATTGAGACCGAAAAGTTGCTTTCTGAAATGGTAGCTGCAAAAGCTTGATGAATGGAAACAAGCAGGTAAGTTTGCTGGAACTTTCGCAGCATTGCATCACTTCTTTGGTTATGAGGGACGTTGCGCAGCGCCTTCAAACTTTGATGCCGACTATTGCTACGCCTTAGGTACAAGTGCCGCTAACCTTATTGCAAATGGCAAAACTGGTTATATGGCTATTGTTCAAAACTTGTCAGCTCCTACTGATGAATGGAGAGCAGGAGGTGTGCCAATCACAATGATGATGAATATGGAACGTCGTAACGGTGAAATGAAGCCTGTTATACGTAAAGCACTTGTTGAACTTGACGGCGCTCCTTTCAAGGAGTTTGTTGCTCATCGTGAAGAGTGGGCTTACAAGACTTGTTACATCTACCCTGGTCCAATTCAGTATTGGGGCCCAACGGAGGTGTGTGATCGTGAGACCGTAACTCTCGCTCTTGAGAACGCATCTAAGAAGTAATTAAGATGTAATACAGCTTTTTATATAGAAGGGATATCATGGTCTTGATGAGTGTGGTATCCTTCTTGCTTATTCCTTAAACCTTTTATTTCGTAACCACAGCTTTAATGTCTAACAAAAAGCCTACACAATATCATAGGACATCTTCTGCAAGGCGTAGGAGACCAGCTCCACGTCAGCGTCAGGCGTTGTTGCGAGGCGTTCCGTTCTTCCCCAAAAAGAGGTCGAAGAGCGTGGTATTTTGGTGCGTTGGCTGTGATTGCAATCTATATTTGGATCTTCTATTATTTCTTCGTAGGACCTACTGGTTTCCGTTGGCGTGCGTTGTATGGGCCTCCAAGTTACCCTCGAAGGTTATGAGATTCATGGTATTGATATCTCGCATTTTCAAGGTAAAATTAATTGGGATCGTTTACATACCAATGCAACAATAGATGGAAGTCCGCTTCGCTTTATTATCGTTAAAGCTACAGAAGGCTCTTCAAAAGTTGATGCAAACTTCAATGATAATTTCTTTCAGGTACGCGAATATGGTTTTTATTCGTGGTGCTTATCATTTTTGGAGTAATAAGTCAACGGCGCGCGAACAGGCATATTTCTTTCTTTGAAAAAGGTGCATCTTGAAAAATGGCGACTTGCCACCAGTTCTCGATATTGAGCATGCACCTTCTAATCTGAGCATTGAAGAGTTTCAAACTGATGTACTAACTTGGTTACATATAGTTGAAGATAAATATCACGTTAAGCCCATTATCTACACCTATTTTTAAATTTAAGGAGAAATATCTTAGTGCACCAGTTTTTTTGACGATTACCCTTATTGGATAGCTCATTATTATGTAGATAAGGTGCAATATAAGGGGCAAATGGAAGTTCTGGCAACATACTGACCGTGGCGTGCTTCCGGGCATCGAAGGTAATGTTGACCTTAATATATATAATGGTTCATACTACGATCTTATTCGTCTTACGATAGGAGAACAAGATCAAGTTGAAATTTCTGAGTAAAAGCATCAACACATAGAACTTTTTAAAGATAAAGATTATATGTCCTTATGTTGTGTTGCTTGTTATTTTCATTTCCTTTTAATCTCGTTTGTGAATCAATTTGCTTTTGTATAATTCAAATGGTTTAAAAAACTATGATATTCAGTATTTTGTGATTTTTAATTTTTGTTGTATATCTCGTTATAGCTAATTGAAGTTTTTGAACGATAGTATACGTATTATAGTGTATAAAGTTCTTATGTATCAAAAGCTGCGTGTTGCCTTTGCTCTTTCTGCTTTTAGTTCCTCTTTGATATGTGAATTAGGAATATTCCATTATATCTTTTTGTCATAAAAGAGTAGGGTTGAGGCGGTCGCCATACAACCAGTACTACGGCCGTCATACAATCCGTACTATGGCCCGTGTAACAATGTGTACTACGGCCGTCGTACATCAACTAAAAATTCCAAAAATATTATCACCTTTTTGTCGAGCACGCAATAGTAAAAAGAAAAGAATTAAAGTGGGAATAAAAAAATAAGGGGATGTGTAAAGCAAAGCTTTAACACACCCACCCATAGGTCCTTAGACCTTCGGCATATAGCCTTATTGCGGTAAGATGTAGATTCTTACGAGGGCAAATATATGTAAATTATTTGGAACTTAAAAATTTTTCGCCTGTTTTTACGCAAAAATTTACTACTAAGTGATGAAAAACGAAATTTGGGACTGGATACAGGTACCAACAGTTTAGGTTGGGCTGTAGTTGATCGTGATGAGTATAATAACTATACTTTGGTAAAGCATGGTGGCTTGATCTTTCAAGAAGGTGTAAAGATAGAGAAGAAAAGTAGAGTCATCTAAGGCTGCAGAGAGAACGGAGTATAGGTCACTCCGTAAACAATATTTTAGACGTGGACTTCGAAAAATTGAAGTATCTACGTGTGTTGGTTAAGCACAATTTATGTCCCCTATCTGAGTGATGAGTTGCTTCATGCTTGGCATGTGCATAAAACGTATCCTAAGACTGATGACTTCATGTTGTGGCAACGAACAAGTGATAATGATGATAAAAATCCTTATTACTATCGTTATTTGTGTTTGCATCAAAAGTTAGATCTTGAGCGTCAAGATGAAAGATACATACTTGGACGCGCTTTTTATCATTTGGCTCAGCGCAGAGGATTTTCTAAGTAATCGCCTTTGATAGTACCCCTGAACAAGAGACGGGTAAGGTGAAAAACCGGAATTTCTGATCTTATACGTGAGATGGAAGTTGCAGGATGTGAATATCTTGGTGACTATTTTTTTATCAAATTTATTCAGATCCTAATAATCATGAGCGTATAAGAACGCGTTATACAGATCGCGAACAACATTACAAAAAGGAGTTTCCATGCTATTTGTGAAATGCAGCAACTCTCCCAAGATTTAGTAACGGAACTCGATAAAGCGCTTTATTTTCCAGCGGCCATTGAAATCGCAACGTAAGGGGTGTAGGGGAAGTGTACATTTGAGCCAAAATGTCCACGTTGTGCTGAGTCGCATCCCGATTTTGAAGAATTTCGCATGCTGAGCTTTTATTAATAATATTAAAATTAAGACGCCACATGATCTTGAATTAAGGTGTCTAAGTCTGGAAGAAAAAGCAAAAATTCGGTCTCTTTTTATCGTGTTAGCAAACCAAATTTTGATTTTGAGGATATTGCTAAAGCCTTATCAGGTAAAGGACAATACCAATATATAAAGGACGTAAGCGACAAACCATATAAGTTTAATTACCGTATGACACAAGGAGTTCCGGCTTGTCCTACTACGGCTCAACTTATTAAGATTTTTTTGGTGACGATTGGAAAGATGCTATAGCAGAAACTTATCGTTTAAATAATACACGTTTTGGACAGAAGTCGGTAGCACAAATGGTAGACGATATGTTGAATGTATTATCTACTTTTCTCTTCAGACAGTAAACTACAACTGTGGGCAGAGAAGAATTTGCAACTTAATGAAGAATAATGTAAAAAGTTTGCAGGGAATAGAACTTTCACATGGTTTTGCGTCACTTAGTCTTAAAAGCAATACATAAAAATTCTTCCTTTCCTTCGTCAAGGATATATTTATTCGCATGCAGTTGAATTGGCTAACATACCTACAATTGTAGGGTGAGGAAATATGGAATAATATTGATAAGCAACGTTTTATAGTAAGGAATATACAACAGATGTTACAGTGTCAGGACCAGACTACAAAAAGATTTCTGTATTAAAGATTTTCTTTTAAATAACTTTGAACTGAACACTGGTGCTGTTGATAAAGCTCTATCATCCATCAATGATAGAGACTTACAAAGACGCGGAACAGAAAGACGGAATTTATCAACTTGGCTCACCGAGAACTAATGCTATACGTAACCCGATGGCAATGCGGTCGCTACACGAAATGAGAAAAGGTGGTAAACAAGCTTTACTAAAAGATAATTTTATTGATTCTAATACAGAAGTGCATATAGAATATGCGCGTGGTTTGAATGATGCAAACATGCGTAAAGCTATTGCTGATTACCAACGTGGTCAGGATAAAAAAGCACCAAAATTATGAAAAATCTATCAAGGATTTGTATTTTCAAGAAACGGGAAAAGAATATTGATCCTACAGAAACAGATATTCGAAAGTATGAGCTTTGGGAAGAACAAAGCCATAAATGTTTATATACTGGAGCAGAAATCGGAATAGCTGATTTCTTGGGTGATAACCCGAAATACGATATAGAACATACTATTCCTCGAAGTGTTGGTGGTGATAGTATAATGGAAAATCTTACACTTTGCGATAGTCGATATAATCGAGATGTTAAAAAAGCAAAGATGCCTTCAGAATTAGCTAATCATGAAGAAATACTTACAAGGATAGAAGGCTGGAAGAAAAACTATGAAAACGCTTACATACCAAATAGACAAATGTCGCTACACGCAGGCATGTCTAAAGAGCAAAAAGATCCGATTATTCAAAAGAGACATCGTCTTAAAATAGAGCGGAACTATTGGAAAGATAAATATGAGCGCTTTACAATGACAGAACCACCTAGCGATTTTAGTCGTCGTCAAGGGGCGGGTATAGGGCTTATATCAAAATATGCAGGCCTTTATCTGAAATCGTTATTCCACGATCCGAAGAATCGTAATAAGTCACGTGTATTCACTGTCAAGGGAACTACAACGGCAGAATTCCGCCGTATGTGGGGATTACAAAGTGAATATGAGAAGAAATCTCGTGACAACCATTGCCATCACTGTATTGACGCCATTACAATTGCATGTATCGGGAAGAAACAATATGAAGATATGGCATCATTCTATCATGATGAAGAGCTTTATGATGACAGCAGAGGAAAGGAAGCCTCAGTTTAGAAAACCATGGCCAACGTTCACAGAAGATGTTCTTAATTTGGAGAAAAAGCTTGATCATTGTTCATGATACTCCTAATAATATGCCTAAGAAGGCTCGCAAATATGTTAGAACCGCTAACGGCAAATTTATTGCAAAAGGTGACTGCGCACGCGGTAGTTTGCATAAAGAAACATATTATGGCGCTATTGAGGCGACGGGAAAAATAGAGTATGTAGTAAGGAAAGCGCTTACTCTTTTGAAAAAAAGAAGCAGATATTGATAATATAGTTGATGATACAGTAAGAGAGATTGTTCATGAAGCTGTACGAGGAAGACATTTAAAGAGGCAATAGCTCAACCTATTTATATGAATAAGGAGAAAGGGGATTCTTATTCGTAAGGTGAGGTGTTACGCACGAGAGAATGACGACCTCACTGAATGTTAAGACTTGCACCGTGATCGCATCATCGAAAGATTATAAGCAGGCATTTCATGTTGCTAATGATACCAATTATATGATGGCCATATATGAAAGGTATGGTTGAAAGGCAAAGTAAAAGAGACTTTGAAATTGGTTAAAACAATTGATGCTGCTACATATTTTAAGAAAAAGTACTAGCATAGAGCAGAATTCTCCAACCTTAGTGCCTCAAAGACAAATTCACAATGCCATGAAAAGTCAATAATTAAAATAGCGCAATGGTTTTTGCTATATGAAAACACACCTGCAGAAATAGATTTTGTTGATAAAATAAAGATTTGGCACGGAGATTATATAAGGTTGTAGGGACTTTCTTCTTTATCAACAAAAACAAATGTTTATGGAAGAATAAGCATAAAACTATCATCAAGAGGCTCGTAGAGTCAAAAAGATTTAAAAGCTGCAAAATGGCATATATAAGAATGGGAGAACAATATTGTCCATCTATTCTTCTTTTAGCATACTCAATTTAATGCCTTTAGTTGAAGGACTTGATTTTCATATTAACGCCATTGGAGTGAGTTGAATTGTTAAATCAATAGTATTATGCTAAAACGAAGCCTTGTCTTTTCTTCTCCTGCAAACCTGTCTTTAAAAGATAGGCAGATAGTGATATCTTTAAAAGAAAAGTCCAGAAGATAAAATTACGGTTCCAATTGAGGATATAGGTGTCGTTATAATTGATAATCCTGCAGTTTCTATAACTATTCCGTTACTTAATTATCTTGTAGATAATAATGTTATTGTTGTAATTTGTAATTCTAAAGGTGTTCCTTCCTCTACTTTACTTAGTTTTGGTACAAACCATTACCAAGGTGAAATATTACAAAGCCAAATAGATATAACAGAACCTCTTAAGAAAGGATTATGGAAACAAATTGTAGAATCAAAGATTAAAAAACCAAGCAGCTTTACTTAATAAATTAGGAAAATGGCGATAAATTGAAATCTTATTATTGTAATGTAAAGTCAGGTGACGCAGATAATCGAGAAGGAATTGCTGCTAGAATATATTTCCAAGAACTTTTTGGAAAAGGGTTTTGTTAGGGAACGTACTCAAGAGGGCATAAATGCACTTCTAAATTATGGTTATACAATACTGCGTGCGGCTACTGCGCGGGCTGTAGTAGGATCAGGTCTTTTTCAAGGAATAGGGTTACATCATCATAATAGGAGTAATTCTTTTCCTTTGGTAGATGATCTTATTGAGCCTTATCGTCCTTTTGTAGATGAGACGGTATACCAATTGTTATTAAATAATTGTCTGGAACTATCGAAAAATGTCAAGGCGAAGTTAATCAGCGTACTCTATGCAGATGTGTTTTTCAAAAGAACCTCAAGGCCGCTTGAACTTGGCCTTACCTTTTACAACCTCATCTCTAACAAGGTGCTTAAAGAAAGAAGACAAAGAACTTTTATTGCCATTACTACGATGAGTTTTTAACCGTTTAAATGCATATCATATTATGTGGCTCTTTGTTATGTTTGACCTTCCTACACAAACAAAGAAGGAGAAAGCATTATTCTGCACTTTTTAGAAAGAATTTAGAAAAGGATGGATTTGTGATGTATCAATTTAGTGTTTATGCTCGCTCTGTGGTTCACTTGAAAGTGCAAAAGTTCATGTGAAAAAGAGTAAAAGCTCTTATTCCTGAAAAAGGGACTTGTTAGTATTTTTGCAGATAACGGATAAACAATACTCTAATATTATAAATATTTGGGGTAAAAATAGAAGAAAAAAACAACGTCAAAGTCCTATTCAATTGGAGTTTTTAATATATTTGTGCCAGAAAAAGCTACTTCATTTCGTTTCTATCATAGTCTTTTGAATCTTATCTCTTTTGAAATTCAATAAGATAATATGTATATGTTGCGGTTTGATGTAGAAACAATTTATAAAAGCAACTAGTATCAAGTTATAGCTTCCATTCCTTAGGTTGCGGTTTGATGTGAAACAATTTATAAAGCAACTCTGTGCCTGCGTTTGATTAACTAAAATATGTTGCGGTTTGATGTAGAAACAATTTATAAAGCAACGTCTTATTAGCCATAATCTACCTATTTTACGTTGCGGTTTGATGTAGAAACAATTTATAAAGCAACATCTGGCTCGTTGCACAGAAATAGATACATGGTTGCGGTTTGATGTGAGAAACAATTTATAAAGCAACAGCTGATTAGAATAAGGTGAGCTGCTCTCGTTGTGGTTTGATGTAGAAACAATTTATAAAGCAACATCTGGCTCGTTGCACAGAAATAGATACATGGTTGCGGTTTGATGTAGAAACAATTTATAAAGCAACAGCTGATTAGAATAAGGTGAGCTGCTCTCGTTGCGGTTTGATGTAGAAACACTTTTATAAAAGCAACTCTTAGGATTCCGTCTTTATCCTCGAAGAGTTGCGGTTTGATGTAGAAACAATTTATAAAGCAACAGGTACGATAACTTATTATTCACATCTTAGTTGCGGTTTGATGTAGAAACAATTTATAAAGCAACATTCATTTGTAGAAACTATAACGGTAGTTGTTGCGGTTTGATGTAGAAACGATTATTAAAAGCAACTTAATATTGCGATGAAATGAGAGTTTTTAGTTGCAGTTTGATGTAGAAACAATTAATGAGATAACTTGCAGACTGGTAGGGAATATTTTTGTAACAAAGATGTGATATCCAGCTTATGTTGGATACTCATCCATCTTTTCTGGATACTGTAACCTCGCGCTACTTGTGATTAGGATAAAGGTTTACGACACGTCTGTTGATCGCCCATTCTGGGAGAAAATTATTAATATGAGCAGATGGAACTTTAAATATTGCCTTGAGGCTACCGATGAACCTGCTTCACGTGGCGGACTAGGTGTGGGATATCCCGACTCGAAAGCCCTAACGCGGATAGGACAACAATCACGCACGAGACGGATGAGCTCATTAATGACATGCACCCCAACTTCCCCTAAGAACTGTGTTTGCTGCTATTCTGTAAACTGTGAGGGGGCACAAGCTCAAGGTGGTATTTTGAATCATGAAGTAGTATTTATTACCTGATGCTAAGCTGCCGACAATAAGGGCTATTCTGTAGAATAAGTATGCAAGAATGGTGGTACTATTGTCCATTCTTGAACTCGTAGATAAGAAAAAGACTTGACTATCACGATATGATATCAGTTGTTCTGTCATTGTAAGCAGGAGAGTAAAGTGGAAATAATGCCATCAGTACACTTTAATTCGACAGAGTACAAGCAGATATGGATCACTTATCAGGTACGAAGTACAACTGAAAATGTCCCAATTTTTCGAGTAGATGGCGTATTTTTACGAATACGAGAGCTTTATTAGAGTATGGAACAAAAGATAGTAAGTAGGAAGAATGTTATTACATGGAATGGAACAATCGCCATATATTGTGATTAATAACATAAAAGGATGCAGTGATAGGTTTATCTGTACTATTATTGCACGGGAACAAATGTCAATACCCTAATATGCAGGAGGGTGGGGTTGTGAAAAAGGTAAAACAAGACCATTCTTCAAGGCAGGAGAATTTATAACAACAACGGGAAGCCTGAACTTCCCCGTGAGGCAACTGCCCATGCGCATGCCTAACCCTTAATAGGCTGTTGCAAAGATATGAAATATTTTGTTGCGAACAAACTATTAAGTGATGGTGACTATATGACAATACCCCAAACATAGGGTAGCCGGAATTTTTCCGTTTACAAAGTTTAACTATACACCATAATATCTGAAAGACAGATGAGCTTTCGGACTTCACAGGCTAAAATCGTGAGGTTTTAGCTGCTCTTGCTCAACGTCAAAATCTTGCCAAAGTTAATGTAACCAAGCACCAAAAATGTTTGGATTATGAAAACGATTAACTTTGGCACTCTCAACTCCGCATTCACACTATGCAAGTGTTCAATACAGAAGAAATGTATCCGTTACCTTGAAAGTAAAACTTTGGAAGAATAGCGAGCCAGTATCTCCACACGACCAAACTTCAAAAGTTTACCGAAGGGGTGATGGTATGTATCGTGTAAGAACACAGGTAAGAACTCAACATACGGATAGGCACGCTGTTTGAAGGCTCTAAAATCTCTTTGCGTAAGTGGTTTTTATGCCGTCATATGGTAACTTGTCGCACTAAAGGGTATATCTTCTGTTCAATTATCTAAGGACATTCACGTTACACAGAAAACGGCTTGGTTTATGACGCACCGCATACGTGAAGCATTCAAACAGGAACTTACAAGGAAAAGTTTGACGGTGAGGTTGAGCTTGATGAAACATTCGTTGGTGGCAAGAATAAAACCGCCATTGGAATAAGAAAGCGAAGAAAATGCCAAGGCAGAGCATTCGTTGATAAAGTCCCCGTAGTGGGTATATTGCAGCGTCGGTAAGGTATTCTGTAAAAGTGGTAGAAAATACGAGTTACAAGCAGCCAACACCGCCTATTCTGTGTAAAGTTAAGCACTCCGCCACGATATACTCTGATGAGTGCAAAGGGATATAGACTAATTCGAAAGTCTATAAGCACCACGTTGTTGACCACGACATGCTATCTATGTTAGTGGTGGTGCATAGTCTGAACACGATTGAAAGCCTTTGGGGAATTATTGCAAACGTGCTATCAACGGCACTATACAACTGGAGTTTAGCCGTAAGCTATGCAACTATTTTTGATGAGTTCTGTTTCCGCTATAATACTCGCAAAAGTTTCTATAAACGAACGCTTTTGCGGAGCTATTCTGCACGTACAAAGGTAGATTAACGTACAACAAACTCACAGCATAATGATTGATAGAATCGAATTTTGCCTGACTCGTGATATGCCTGAAGAACGGCTGAAAAGAACTAATGGATGTTGATGACAATAGCGGAAATTTCGACAAGACTATGGATAAGATGCTCCATAAAGACAAGAAGAAAAAGGCAAAAGCAAGGCAGGACAATCCAGCCTTTCCAACTATTAGTATTCAATAGTATATCCGTTCTACAAGACGGATAAGTCTATATACCACCAAAGAACTCGCCCATTGGGCGTTCATCATAATTTCGGTTGTCTGCTTTTTGTACTCATATTTTTGAATCAAAGTGAAAATCATAATTTTTACTACTGAGTTGGAACCTGAGTGGTGCAAAAGGTACAAAGATTAAGCGATAACATGCGAGCAATCCGTGAGGACGCTCGCATTTGCTATATCTCAAAGTAAAATACATACGGGTTAAGTAGGTTGATAAAAATCTATAAGTTTGTTCAATCAGCTCTAAAAAGTAACAACCATCCAATTCTTAGCATTTATATCCATTCCATACAATGATTACCATTTCGATAAAGTTCTCTAAAGATGGTGTCATTATCTCTACAATGGAATATCCAAAGGCGTATTTGGTCTTTGCCTAATGAGCCGAAAAAGCGTCCATTCAGGCTAAACTTGAATACACATTTCTTAATTTTCTTTGACTTGCGGATATTTGGTTAGTATCACATACAAGATACTGTATGTGCTTTCGCTACCATTGCTCAACAATGGTATTGGCGATTATTCAGTTTTGAGGACTTGACAACAGAAAGTCCTTCGTTGAGCAACATAGTTTTTGCGAAGAGCAAAGTCATTGCAACGCACAACGGCTTCGCGCCATTTGGGACTACAGACGACTGCGCCAAAGAGAATAAGCTACACAAGGTGATGGTTGGCGACAACAAAAATCTTTTCATGACCTTATCATTGTTTATCGTTTTTCTTCTTGGAGTTTCTTTTTAAAGATACTCACGCATGAGTTCATTTGTTTTGTCTTGTTCGGCTTGGCGTTCTTCCTCCTCTTCCTTTTTACGTTGTTTGCGACAAGCATCAAACCAACCGATAACACAACCAGTAAAAAGAGTGCAACCCCACTCTACGACTTATTTGTGGGTCTGGGAATGTAAATAGTTCTGGCGAGACAAGCTCGCATAGTACTAACCCACACCCCAATCATCATCATTCCGATGAAAAAGAATAGAAATTTTCATAATAGCGATATTTACAAGAGTTCTCTTTAGGCAGACCATCGAGAATTTAACAATGTTATTAAGCATAGAAAGTGGGCTGCCACCCATGCATCTTGAAGGCATCGCTCAAACACCTGAATATATCGCACGGATAAAGCAGCCCACCGACATGAGCTGTTCCGTACTCTGTATATTCTTTTAGAGATTTGGCGATTTCACAAGAAGTGAGGCACTTTTCTTTAATTCAAAAACTTTGTCTACTACTGACATTGCGAAAAATACTAAATTATCTGTGTCTTTTGCAAAAATATAATGAGCTTTTTATGAAAAAAGAACAACAGAATGGGCATATCTTAAAGATAATCCAAATACCATATTTAGGATACGATATTATAAATTCAAAGTAGCTACCATTGAGTATTGTTTGCCGTATGACTACAGAGAAACGTCATTCAACAACAATAGAACAAATTTGCTTTTATTGATGAGCAAAAACGTTTCGCAAGATATTAAAGAATGGTATAATGATAGTCTATTCCTTTAGATATAATCTATTCAAAACAGATGCATTCTTCGGTGGGAAATATATGGGACGTGTAACTGCTGCACATAACGGCTCGTCTATTCCGCCATATCTTTTATCATACTCAACAACTAACCGCTCCATCATCAAATGGCTTATTTAACTCTCTTGCTATCAGGTGAAGACGTGTTAAAAGTGTTCTTACATCTTCCAAATTCAATTTAACATCCATATTCTTTCTCTTATCAGTTTATCTATCTCTAAATCTTTCTTAGGTTTTATAGGTAAGGTTATTCGCAAACAATACAGCATTGTTCTTTGAGGTTATTTCCAAAATCAGTACTATCTGTGTTGTCTATCAGCGTTCTGCTTGTACCATTCAATAAATCATAAGTCATAATGTGGCACGTTTCATATATAGGTCTTTCGACTTTAACAGATATATGGGATGTGCCAACTTTCTAGCTACTATTATATCACAAGAGGTGGTTTGCTGATTATAGGTAGCCTTATCTTCTAAAAAGCCTTAAACTTTCTACACTTAGGAAATAACACTTAAAATGCCTTGAAACATCTTCTGTATTATCCGCCTTTAACTTGGTTGTCAGTTGATTGGTATTCGCTGCTCTGAAAATTTTGTTTATCTTGCTTTGAACATTCTGCTTAGTCAATCCATAGCTATTTAAATATTGGTGTATGCTTCAACTCTCCAAATAGAGAACGACGCTTATTTCTGATTTTAGAATATCCTCTGCTTCTTCTACAGATGAAATATGTATGCTCTTGATTAAATCCATAATAAGATTATAGCTGCAAAACAAATAGCATATAATTATACCCTAAAAAGAAAATCTATAGGAATTAATATACATAATAAACATGGCATTTGTCACTCAAAATATTGGCATAAAAATTGTGTAAGGAAAGAAAATGAATAAAATAAGACTATGGCAAGAGTACATTGAAATTAGAACATGACTATTACTTTTAGTCTTAAAAAGATTACAGGGACTTTTTGAAAGAAAGACAAGAGGGGAAACGGATAGAGTTTCATACAGAAGAAACTCCATGTTTATTTCAAGATTTTGTGAATTCACTATCTTTGAAAGAAAAATGGTAAATATATGGAAGTTCTGCATTAACTGATTTTTATTAATGGTTTTAATGCATCATTTAGAGTCAAATAAGGACAATACAAAAGCGGTTAGTATAACGGATTTATTCCACGGAGTTAGTAAGACTGAATATACTGCATGGGGCGTATTTAAAGGTGGAGTCAACAGGTATAAATCGTGAAATTTATAAATCTGATAATGCTACTACATTGAAAGGAACGATAGATGATGATAATGTAACATCCTTTGTATCTATAAACTATAGTTACCACAGGATTCTAATGTTGGCATATTAATGGTGCAAAGTTATACTTCTATGGGGTGTACAGCATTATTCAAAGAGCAATTAGAGGGATTATTTTATAAGCAAGGCTATAAACCGTATTGGAATAAATGCGTTCCTAAAAAGTTATATTGAAAAATACCTCAAAGATGGCTATACAATGAAATACGAGTTGTGCAGCAAAAGATTATAAAAACCACTTGATCCAATATTTGGACCATTTATAAGCAAACTACTATCTTTATAAATTCAATATTCCATTAGGTGATTTTTATCAATGCTAAATTATAAAAATGTATTAATTTCTCAAATACAAGCTGTTGATGCGAGTATGATAAATCCGCAGATATGATTAAACTATTTATACTAATAACGTAAAAAGGCGCATGCTTCATTGGCAAATATTGAAGACATTCTTCCAGTTATAACTTTAGATGATTCATTGAAAGATGAAAAACGCAGCAACCAGTATGGGAAGATTTACATAAATTTACTAAGGTATATTGGATAATTTAAAATTACAAATATCTTATAGCCCTAAGGTAATAACAATATAGTATATATGTTTAGTCAAATTATTAGAATAATTAATAATGGAATTACGTCTTTATTCTGTAATATAGATGGAGAAAAAGAACTCAATATTTAAGATTTGCATTTCATTTATTATTATTCCACTTATTGTCGCTATATATTTTAAGAATAGAGATATGAAGGATATTATTGATATCCTAATAAATTGTCTAAGTATTTTCACAGCATTGATATTTAGTGTACTATTTATAGTTCCCGATAAGTTATCGCAAAAGAATAAAAATGTTTACAAGAAAAAGAGAGTGATAGTAAAAATAACTACTACCTGATTAGATTCCTAAACTTCTCAAAATTTTTCGTGAAGCAAGTTTCATTTATTATCGTACTTTTGTATGGTATTGATAGTATTGCTAATATTACAGAAAATACAAACTTGTTCAATACTTGTTTTTGCAAATTCTTTTTATTTACTGTTCTGATAATGTATTTACTTTTAATTTTTGTCAAATATATATATATTATTAATGGACGATATTGACAGTGCTAAAGATATAAAATAATATGATTTAAACCTATGTAAAAGCATTTATATTACACTAATTTTATATCAAAAATTTAGAGTATTGTCGTATATAGTCACCTAAGTGATTATTTTTATGAATGCTAAACAAATAATCGATATTATTACTCGTGCACCAGTAGGTAGAGGTGGCTATGCGTGATAGAATACTGCGCAGGCAGCTCTTTATATTGTAAACGCAATGTTTTTAGATATTACAGCCTTTTTCGTGCATTAGTTTTTGATTTTCGAGCGCACCAACAACTTGCACCATGTATGTCGCTTTCTATATTTTAGCCCCAATCATGTCGTTATAAATCTTGATTACATGAAACACACTTTAGCGCGGCACTTTATATTTTAATCCCAATCGTGTTATTTCTTCCATACGCCCTATATAATATATTAAAGATTGTATTTTATATAAAAACCTCCTGTCGGCTTGTTTTGCGAAAAACACTGCATATTTCTTTTTAATCTTCAAAAAGCTTGCTAGTGTATAATTTTTCTATATACCTTTGCACCCGCAAATCAGGAAAACAAATCACATGGTTAACGTACTGATTGCCGAGGGCCTCTCGGAAGGAGAGTTTCGCCCTTGTATGAAACGAGTTCTTTGGAGATATTTACATAAAGCAGAAGTAGTACAAGAAGCGGTCTTTCTGCTATTTCTGCCTTCTGGTGGTAATATAATAGTATAAAGACTGGGTCAAAAACACAAACAGAACCGTCCATTCTCTTTTTAGTCTTTAAAGATGTAGAAGAGTTTGGATTAATTCATTACCTCAAACTTCAATATACGGATAATCGTACTGAGACAGACATTACATAGAAATTGATATTTTACAATGGAGAGTTTGATCCCGAGCCAGGATGAACGCTAGCTACTGAGGCTTAACACATGCAAGTCGAGGGAAACGGGGAAGCAGCTTGCTGCTTTTTGTCGTCGACCGGCGCACGGGTGGAGTAACGCGTATCCAACCTTCCCATAACAAAGGGATACTCCGTAGAAATGCGGTCTCAATACCTTATGTTCTCTTTATTAGGCATCTTTTATAGAGCAAAGAATTTCGGTTATGGATGGGGATGCGTCTGATTAGCTTGTTGGCGGGGTAACGGCCCACCAAGGCATCGATCAGTAGGTTCTGAGAGGAAGGTCCCCACATTGGAACTGAGACACGGTCCAAACTCCCACAGGAGGCAGCAGTGAGGAATATTGGTCAATGGGCGAAAGCCTGAACCAGCCAAGTAGCGTGCAGGATGACGGCCCTATGGGTTGTAAAACTGCTTTTTACAGGGAATAAAAGGAGCACGTGTGCTCTGTTGCATGTACCCTGGGAATAAGGACCAGCTAATTCCGTGCCAGCAGCCGCGGTAATACGGAAGGTCCTGGTGTTATCCGGATTTATTGGGTTTAAAGGGAGCGTAGGCCGTAGATTAAGTGTATAGTGAAATGTAGGCGCCCAACGTCTGCCTTTGCAGCGCAAACTGGTTTACTTGAGTACGCGCAACGCAGGCGAAATTCGTCGCGTAGCGGTGAAATGCTTAGATATGACGAAGAACTCTATTGCGAAGGCAGCTTGCAGGAGCGTTACTGACGCTGAAGTTTCGAAAGTGCGGGTATCGAACAGGATTAGATACCCTGGTAGTCCGCACGGTAAACGATGGATGCCCGTTTTGGTTTATTTTTAGCCAGAGACCAAGCGAAAGCATTAAGCATCCCACCTGGGGAGTACGCCGGCAACGGTGAAACTCAAAGAATTGACGGGGCCCGCACAAGCGGAGGGAACATGTGGTTTAATTCGATGATACGCGAGGAACCTTACCCGGCTTGAATTGGCAGACGACGTATTTAGAGATAGATATTCACTTCGGTGCGTCTGTGAAGGTGCTGCATGGTTGTCGTCAGCTCGTGCCGTGAGGTGTCGGCTTAGCGCCATAACGAGCGCAACCCCTGTCTCAGTTGCCATCAGGTAATGCTGGGCACTCTGTAGATACTGCCACCGTAAGGTGAGGAAGGTGGGATGACGTCAAATCAGCACGGCCCTTACGTCCGGGCTACACACGTGTTACAATGGGGGTACAGCGAGTTGGATGCCCGCAAGGTCATTCTAATCAATAAAGCCTCCCTCAGTTCGGACTGGGGTCTGCAACCCGACCCCACGAAGCTGGATTCGCTAGTAATCGCGCATCAGCCATGGCGCAGTGAATACGTTCCCAGGCCTTGTCACACCGCCCGTCAAGCCATGAAAGCCGGGGTGCCTGGAAGTCCGTGACCGTAAGGATCGGGCCTAGGGCAAAACTGGTAATTGAGGCTAGAGTCGTAACAGGCAGCCGTACCGGAAGGTGCGGCTGGAACACCTCCTTTCTGGAGCGTACTTTTTATCCTTGAAGTTTATTAGGTTAATGTATGAGTTATTTGTTTAAAGCGGATAACAAGGATTATTAATAGTTTGCTCTGTTTAGTGAGTCCCTTAAGGCTTCCCGTACTACAGACACTGTTTAATTAAATATATTCCGTCTCTTTAAAAAGAGATGGCAATAAGTAGAATCCTTAGGGTTTTCTACGGAGATTTGGATATTAGACCACATGAGGTTCGCGACCTCTGCTTCTCCACATAGAAGGGATATTAGGTTATTTATACTATGCTAGTTATAGTTAGAATAGATCTATTATTTTTCAGAGTTCTTTGACATATTGACACAAGCAAAACTGTAAAGTAACAAAGTTCAAAACGAAACGACTTTCGTGTGTTTATTTATTAGTAATAAAAAATATATTCACAAGACAATACAGCTGAAAGTATGAGCGTCCATGCTCACTTTTTAGTTACTCACTTCAAAGTGTTTAATATAAGAAGATTCATGGATTATCAATGAAAGTAAGAAAGGGCGAATGGTGGATGCCTAGCTCATTCAGGCGATGAAGGACGTGATAAGCTGCGATAAGCAACGGGGTAGGTGCAACAACCGTTGATCCGTTGATTTCCGAATGGGACAACCTAAACGTGTGAAGCACGTTTACCTTATGTTATATAAAGGGGGCTAACCGAGGGAACTGAAACATCTTAGTACCTCGAGGAAGAGAAAATAAATAATGATTCCCTCAGTAGTGGCGAGCGAACGGGAAGAGCCCAAACCGCCATGGTAGCAATGCCATGTCGGGGTAGTAGGACCGCGTGATCGGACTTAGATCGTGAGGAGAAAGTACTGGAAAGTACTGCCATAGCGGGTGAAAAGCCCCTTATCCGAAGCGTGACGAGCCGTAGCGGAATCCTGAGTAACGCGGGACACGAGTAATCTTGCGCGAATCCGCCGGGACCATCCGGTAAGGCTAAATACTCGAATGAGACCGATAGTGAACGAGTACCGTGAGGGAAAGGTGAAAAGCACTTCGATAAGAAGAGTGAAATAGTTCCTGAAACCATTCGCCTACAAGCGGTCGGAGCTCTTTTATAGAGTGACGGCGTGCCTTTTGCATAATGAACCTACGAGTTACCATCACCGGCAAGGTTAAGTGACATGAGTCACGCTATCCGTAGTGAAAGCGAGCCTGAAACTAGGGCGTTATAGTCGGTGGGGTAGACGCGAAACCAAGTGGATCTACACATGGCCAGGATGAAGTCCGGGTAACACCGGATGGAGGTCCGCACCAATAAGCGTTGAAAAGCTTCTGGATGAGCTGTGTGAGGAGTGAAAGGCCAATCAAACTTGGAGATAGCTCGTACTCCCCGAAAAGGCACTAGGGTGCCGCGTATGACAAGTTCCTAAGAGGTAGAGCGACCGATGAGACGCGAGGGCTTCACCGCCTCATCAAGTCCTGACGAACCCTGAATGCTTATGTTCCGCAGTCATGCAGTAAGGGGGCGGGTGCTAAGGTCCGTCCCCGAGAGGAGAAGAATCCAGACCGTCGTCTAAGGTCCCGGAATTCTGCCTGAGTTAGTCTAACGAAGTCTGGTCCCCGTGACAGCTAGGATGTTGGCTTGGAAGCAGCCATTCATTCAAAGAGTGCGTAACAGCTCACTAGTCGAGGGTCCGGGCGTGGATAATAATCGGGTATAAGGCAGATACCGAAGACGCGGGATAGCAATAATAAAAAGTATCGGTAGGGAGCATTCCATTGGCGTTGGAATGTGACGGGTAACTGTTGCTGGAGCTTATGGAAAAAGCAAATGTAGGTATAAGTAACGATAAGAGGGTAAGATTCTCCGCCGTAAGTCTAAGGTGTTTTCCCGGCAATGCCAATCATCCCGGGGTTAGTCGGGTCCTAAGTCTCAGCCGAAGCGGCGTAGGCGATGGCAGAAACGGTTAATATTCCGTTACTGCCCCATAGGGCGACGTGGAGACGGAGCAGTGACACAGCCGCGGGGTGACGGAAGTCCCCCGTTGAAGGGTGTACGTGTTGATAGGTCCAGGCAAATCCAGACCTTGAGCGGAACCTGATAGTATGTATTTATCCTCGGATATTTGCAATAGTGCTGGTAATCAGACTCCCGAGAAAAATCCGCTAAGCATCACTTATGGGGACACCTGTACCGCAAACCGACACAGGTAGACGGGTAGAACATACTAAGGCGTTGAGAGATTCATGGTTAAGGAACTAGGCAAACTGACCCTGTAACTTCGGGATAAAGGGTCCTCATAAATTTTATGAGGCGCAGAGAATAGGTCCAGGCAACTGTTTAACAAAAACACAGGGCTGTGCAAACTCGAAAGATGAGGTATGCAGCCCTGACACCTGCCCGGTGCCGGAAGGTTAAGAGGAGAGCTCATCCTATTTATAGGTGAAGGTTTGAATTGAAGCCCCGGTAAACGGCGGCCGTAACTATAACGGTCCTAAGGTAGCGAAATTCCTTGTCGGGTAAGTTCCGACCTGCACGAATGGTGTAATGATCCGGACGCTGTCTCAATCGCGATCTCAGTGAAATTGTAGTATCGGTGAAGATGCCGATTACCCGCGATGGGACGAAAAAGACCCCGTGAACCTTTACTACAGCTTAGCATTGACCTTGGTCATCCGATGTGTAGGGATAGGCCGGAGGCTTCGAAGCGGGTGCGCCAGCATTTGTGGAGCCATCCTTGAAATACGGCCCTTTGGCTGTCTGAGGTCTAACGCGCCTATGGCGCGGACACTGCTTGGTGGGTAGTTTGACTGGGGTGGTCGCCTCCAAAAGCGTAACGGAGGCTTCCAAAGGTGCCCTCGGGTCGATTGGTAACCGACCTTATAGAGTGTAATGGCATAAGGGCGCTTGACTGGGAGGCAGACATGCCGAGCAGGCAGGAAACTGGGGCATAGTGATCCGGCGGACGTGGTGGAAACTCCGTCGCTCAAAGGATAAAAGGTACTCCGGGGATAACAGGCTGATCCCCCCCAAGAGCTCATATCGACGGGGTGGTTTGGCACCTCGATGTCGGCTCGTCACATCCTGGGGCTGGAGAAGGTCCCAAGGGTTGGGCTGTTCGCCCATTAAAGTGGCACGCGAGCTGGGTTCAGAACGTCGTGAGACAGTTCGGTCTCTATCTATCGTGGGCGTTGGAGTTTTGCGTGGTGCCGCCACTAGTACGAGAGGACCGTGGTGGACAGACCTCCGGTTTACCAGTTGTGCCGCCAGGTGCACCGCTGGGTATCTGAGTCTGGATGGGATAAGCGCTGAAAGCATCTAAGCGCGAAGCCCACCGCAAGATTAGAACTCCTTTGAGGGTCGTCGTAGACGACGACGTTGATAGGGCGCAGGTGTAAAGACGGTGACGTCAAAGCCGAGCGCTACTAATTGCCCGAGACTTTTTATTGATAAGCTCTTGCTTTCAGTTGTATGCGTATTGCGAGTTGTGAGAATTAGACTTAAGTTATGTATACTACGGTTTATGCTTGTGGCGATAGGTCACCCATACCTTCGCGCTGTATTTTTGTGTGAGTGATGATAGAAATCAGAATTGCATGAGAAGAGAAAAAGTTCAAAATAGAAAGGAGTTCGAAGCTGAGTTTAAGATTAGAATCCAGATACAGTAGAACTAAAAATAGATACAGTAAGAAGTGAAAGAAATATCAGGTGGTTATTGCGGTGGTGTCCCACCTCTTCCCATTCCGAACAGAGAAGTTAAGCCCACTTGCGCCGATGGTACTGCAATGCAATGCGGGAGAGTAGGTAGCCGCCTTTTACAGAGTTCAGCCCTTGAAGACAGAAATGTTTTTCAGGGCTGTTTTGTTTCAGGTAAATGGCTATTTTGTTTTTAATACATGGCTGTTTTGCTGTGAGAAATCGTTATTTTATTTGGGGAAATTTTTTATCACGTTTTGAGGAAATTCTCATCTCGTTTTTTGGGAAATCCACATTTCGTTTTTGGGAAATATGGCTGTTTTCGTTTTTAGGTAAATGGCTGTTTTGCTTGAATAAAACTGAAGTTTTAGTTTGGGATAGTTGAAGTTTTTGATTGTTGTAATTTAGAGTTGTGTCTTTACTTTAATGGTTATTTTATTTGGGAGAAATTAGAATTATGTTTTTAGAATATTGCTGTTGTGTTTAGGATATAATTACAGCTTTATCTTAAGTTAGTGACTATTTTTATTTTAGCAAAATTGTAGTTTAATGTGTATTGTACTTTAATTTTAGAAGGGGACTATTATTACTTTTATTTTGTGCTAAGTCTTAACTTGTTTTGTAATGGCTATCACAATTTCTTTTATAGCTATTATCTTTATGATTTTCATTTTGTATATTTATTAATTTTTATAAGGTTTAAATATACAATATTAAGGTATTATGTTTGAAAGGAGATGGGAGAGTATTTGTATTTGATAAATTGTACTTTGATATGTTATTTTTAGTTGTGTAGAGTGTGTCGAGACACTGAATACTAATAAATTTAAATAGAAGTTCTTGATTATCAATTATTTTGCGTACCTTTGCAGATGTAAACGAGATGGGCTTTTTAATTTAAGCCTTCTTTTTGTCTAACGGAGTTATAAACTAGCATATAACTGTTTCTCATCAAAGCTGTTGGGAATTATTTTGATTTCAAACTCCAGAAAACAATTATTATGGAGAAATTATTAAGAGTATTTTTATTTAAAAAGTATTTATTATTATTCTTTTGTCGCTACTGACGATGGGTGCAGCGAGTGCATCTAATCATTCAACAGAAAATTCTACATGTAATTGGGGCCAGTGATGGGCAATTATTCAGGTTGAAAGTGGTGGAAATCCGCATGCAGTTAGTGGAAATTCAGCAGGCGCAATGCAAATTACACCTATTTTAGTTGCAGAATGTAACAATATTCTTAAACTTCGCAAAAGTAATAAACGATTTAAAATTATCTGATCGATTGAATGTTCAGAAATCTAAAGAAATGTTTTTACTTATTCAGTCACAATACAATCCGCTAAATAATATTGAGCAGGCTATACGTTCGTGGAACGGTGGTATGCGTTACAGTAAGCGAAAAGAACGCAACATTATTTTTAATAAAGTAATGCGTTTCTTTAAAATAGAATTAAAAAGGAGCTTGTCTTTGATAGATATAGCTCCTTTTAGCTTATTTTCATTGATTAAACAGCGGATATTGGTATATTATTTATCATATTTTGATGAAGGTACGACGGCTCGTCACAATGTGTATGGCGAGCGTGGTACGCATTGTACTACGGCCGTAACGTAATGTGTATCACGGCCGTCGGATTGCGAAATAAATTGAATTTATAAAGAAAAGCGGCAAGAATTGCTTTGATGTTCTTGCCGCTTTTGGAATCTGCTAATGATGTAATATTTATCTTGCAAGGTCTTGCAAAACCTCAGATACAGTTGGGTGAATATGGACTATATCAGATAGTTGCGAACGTGTTGCACTTAAGTTCATTAGACATGTTACCTCCTGCACAATGTCGGCAGCATGTGTTCCGTAGGCATGACAGCCAATTATTAAATCGTTCTCGTTATAACAAGTTTCACCATACCTTCATCTGCTTCTATGGCCAAGGCTCTTCCGTTAGCTCTGTAAGCCTTTCACTTCCTGTGCATTTATTCCTTGTTCTTCTGCTGCTTGCAAGTGAGACCTACGCATGCAGTTTCGGGTCTCGGTAAAAACAGCAGCTGGCATTATGTTTTGATTAATTTTATCGGCTTTTTACCTACAAATAGTATTTACAGCTCTAAATCCCTGAAATGTAGCCGCGTGGGCGAGGAGTTGACGCCCATTGCAGTCGCCAATAGCGAAGATATGTGGTTTTGTAGTCTGCATATTTTTCATTAACCACAATACCTTTTGGTGTAAAATCGATGTCATTTTTCAAGATCAAGGCTGAAAGATTAGGACGTCGTCCTGTTGCAATGAGAATTTTCTCAGCGTTTACACACTGTTCAGCGCCCTTTTTATCCTCAAAGAAAATACTGTTTCCTGTAATTCGTTTTTACATTACACGATAAGTAGAATTCGATGCCACGACTTTCCATTTGCTTTTTCGCACCCTTTTTGCGATGTCATTATCTATGGTATTAAGACACTCTTTTAAGATTCAATAACCGTTACCTTACATCCGAAACGATTAAGAATAGATGCAAACTCCATGCTCTATGACACCTGCACCAATGATACATAGGCTTGTTGGGAGTTCGGTAAGTGATAAAAAGCTGGTCGCTTGTTATAACTGTGTCAGACTGTGCGCCTTCAATTGGTGGAGTAGCAGGTTGTGAACCTGTTGCTATAATGATATTTTGAGCGGTATATAGGCTTTTATTTACAACTACTGTGTGCATCTTTAAATTTGGCTTGTCCGTGTACAAAGGTAATTTGTTTCTGCGACAGAAGAGTTTCAACGCCTTTATGAGTTGCGAAAACAACTTCATTCTTTCTATTAATGGCTTCTGTCCACGACCGTTGGTGCAATTTTGCATCGTGTGCAAGGGCTTTAGTTGAATACATCCTGTGTTTAAACAGGTGCCACCAGCGTGTTTACTCTCAATAATAGTTACGCTTAAGCCACAACGTGCAGCGTAATCGGCAGCTCGATATCCACCCGGACCGCTGCCAATAATGATTAAGTCAGATGTAAACATATTTGTGACGAAATCAGGTAAATAAGTTAAAAATTAATTCGTTGTTCAAGTAGTGGAAGAGGAGAATACCAAAATAGGTTGTTTTGCAGCCTGTACATCGTTTACGCGTTTGATTTGGTGCGTTGTGGGGTGCCGATTTAACGATTTGGGATTCTCTCGAGCTTCACGAAACATGCTTCGCATAACGTCGATAAATTGGTCAGCGTTGCTTTGCTCGTTTTCTGTTGGCTCAATCATCATGGCTTCATGGAAGAGCAATGGGAAATAAATGGTTGGGGCATGGAAGCCATAATCGAGCAGACGCTTCGGCGATATCCATTGTAGTTACGCCAGTTGATTTATCTTTTTAAGCCGTTAAATACGAATTCGTGCTTGCATATTCCTTCGATGGGTAGCTCGTAATCGTTTTTCAAACATTCTTTAATGTAGTTGGCATTCAGCGTAGCCAGTGCGCCCACTTGGCTAATATGTTCTTTGCCTAAGCTAAGAATGTATGCCAACGCACGCAGTTCTACAGCAAAATTTCCATGATAGGGGTGTACAGAAATAGGGTAGGCTGATTGTCTGGAAGAAGAAGAATCGCAATCGATATAAGGATTATAACCATTTCGTGGCAGAAATTTTTCAAGCCTCTTACATACGCCTACAGGACCCGCTCCTGGACCACCACCGCCATGAGGTGTTGAAAATGTTTTGTGAAGATTAATGTGCATAACGTCGAATCCCATGTCGCCTGGGCGACATTGTCCAAGAAGTGGATTAAGATTAGCTCCGTCATAATACATTAAACCTCCACAATCGTGAATTAATTGTGTAATTTCAGGAATGTTGTATTCGAATAATCCAAGCGTGTTAGGGTTTGTCATCATCATGCCTGCAATATCGTTTGAAAGCAGACTTTTAAGATGTGCGATATCAATACGTCCGTCGGGGAGTACTTTTTACTCAACTACTCAAGTCCACACATTGCTGCCGATAGCAGGGATTGGTGCCGTGTGCTGAATCAGGAATGATAATTTTTGTTCGTCCCTTATCATTTCTGCTCTCATGATATGCGCAAATAATCATTAGTCCTGTAAGCTCACCATGTGCGCCTGCACAAGGATTAAGCGTGAACTTGCTTAAACCTGTAGTTCAGATAAATAACTATCTAACAGCTGATAGCCTTTTCTGCACCTTTCACGGTGTTAGCAGGTTGTAACGGATGTAGGTTTTTGAATGCAGCATGCGATGTTATTTCTTCATCAATAATGGCGTTATACTGCCATGGGTACACGAACCAAGAGGATAAAAACCATTATTTACGCCGAAATTGTTTCCGCTAAGATTGGTATAATGTCGACACGGTAAGTCTCATCACATTCGGGTAAACGGGCATCTTTCTGTGCGACGAACATGGGGTGGTAATTCATGATGTGTGAAGTGGTTCTTGGGTGTCTATAGGCCTTTGCACCAGAATGTGACAATTCAAATATCAGATTGCCATATAATTTATTGTTCATAGTGAAGACTTTATGGTTATATAATGGTAGAAACCAGCCTCGTCAATTTGCTCTTTTTGTGCGCTGTTCAGTAACGGCAAACATAAGATTATGTTCGCTGGATTTGTATGCCGCCGAAAAACCTTCTTCTATCCAATGGTTTTGTAGAGCCTTAATATCGCCATCAAACGTGACAACAAATTCGTTGAAGAATGGTTGATTAGACACAGGGTTTAAATCGACCTGTTTGCAGTAGTTTATCGTACAGATAGTGCACCATCGCATGAGAGTTGGGCAACCTCCTTTAATCCCTCTTTACCCATGATGCTAAGGTAAATAGTTTATCCCACAGGGCCATTAAACTTTGATTGGAGCATATATTTGAGGTTGCTTTCTGTCGCCGGATATGTTGTTCGCGTGCCTGTAGTGTAAGAACATAGCAACGTTTTCCGTCTTCATCAATAGTTTGTCCTACTACTGCACAGGCATCTTCGCATTAGCTTTTCAGTACAACACATATAACCCACATAAGGCCTCCCATGACATGGGAATACCTAATGATTGGCCTTCTCCTACAGCCACATCGGCATCTCCATTCGCCGAGAGATTTTTAATAAGCGAGGTCTGCAGGATTAGCGTTCATAGTGAAAAATAGCGTCTGCGTCATGACAGATGTCAGCAAACCCTGTGTAATCCTCAATAATTCCCCAGAAGTTAGGCTGCTGAACAATTACTCCTGCCACGCTGTTTTTCTGCTATTTGTGTGCGTAGATGGTCTTTGTCGGTAATACCATCGCATGATGAAATGGTTTTTGAGGTCAATATGACAAAAATGAGCATAGGTTTGCAAAACGCCCATTATCTTAGGGTCAATAGTTTCGCTGACAAGTATCGTATTTGCTCGGCTTGCTAGCTACCGCCATAAGCATAGCTTCAGCTGTTGCAGTGGCACCGTCATCATTGATGCATTAGATGCAGGCATGCCCGTAAAGCTCGGCCATCATTGTCCGAAACTCAAAGATGTAATGCAGTGTTCCTGCGAAACTTCAGCTTTAGTAGGGGTATAACTGGTTAGAAACTCGCTTCGACTTACTAATGAAGGTATGACGGCAGGTGTGTTTGTCATAAACTCCTGCGCCTGCGAAGCATGTAAGCCGTTGATTTTCTTTCCCTAATTCGTCAAAAACGTCTGATTTCTATTTCGCTCTTTTCCTCAGGAATATTAAACTCCTTACGAAAACGTATGGTTTCGGAATCTCCGAGAAAAGTTTGTCAACAGAATTCACACTGCATTGCGCAAGCATATCGGAGATATCCTGCTCTGTATGTGGAAAATACTTGTATGGCATATTCCAAATAGATCTTTTGTTTTATTTATTTTCGATGAAAAGCTTTGTATGCCTGTACGTCCATGAGTTGGCTAAGTTCGTCTTTGTTTGTGAGCTTAACCTTGATAATCCATGCAGCAAAGGCGTCTTGATTTAAAAAGCTCTGGGGTATCTTCAAGCTCTTCATTAATAGCTGTTCTATACCACTAACGGGGCCAAAAGGTCGCTGGCAGCTTTCACACTTCCACAGCGCCAATTCTTCACCAGCTTCGAACTCGTCGTTCACATCAGGCATGTCTACGTATACCACGTTACCCAATTCGTGTTGAGCGTAGTACTGTAATTCCGATGTAGGCTTCATCGCGTCCACTCTAACAAATTGCGTGACTCACTATAGTAGAGTCCTTCTTCAATCTTGCTCATATCGTATTGTTTTTAGGTGATTTTTAGTTTAATATTCTATGGGTTTATAGTACTATATGAGGTTATATTTGTGTACAATACTTATTGATGATAGTGCTTTTCATAGAATTTTTTCTTGACGATTGTGCCAGGAAAAGTTTTCTTTCTGATTTGAATTTCAACACGGTCACCTAATTTTAGTGAAGCGTCCACGAGTGCTACGGCACAACTTTTATTTGTAGAGATTAGTCGATAGCCTGTAGTAACTTGTCCTATAATAGCTCCGCATTTTGTAGTATATTATAGCCATGTCGGGGAATGGCATTGTCGTCAAAGCTCGATGCCTCTTAAGCGTTTGGCAACACCTTCTGTTTTTGTCGAGTAAGGCTTCGCGTCCAATGAATTCTGATTTTTCAAGTTTTACAAACATTCCTAATCCTGCCATACATAGGGCTTATCTCGGCAGAAAGCTCATTTCCATAAAGAGGAAGGCCTACTTCGAAGCGTAAAGTGTCGCGGCAGCCTAAGCCTCAAGGTTTACATCGCCCCGAAGACATAAGTTTATCCCATTGTAAAATGATGAAGTGATGTGAACCATAAAGTTCAAATCCGTCCTCACCTGTGTAGCCTGTACGAGAGATTATAATTTCCTCATCATCTTTATGCAGAGCCTTTACTTCATAAAAATGAAGGTCTTGACAGGATACCTAATACCTCGGTGACGATAGCTTCTGAATCAGGGCCTTGAATAGCAAGTTGACCGCATAGTAGTCACTCATATTCTTTATTTCTACATTAAAGCCTCGTAGCGTTTGTTTTTATCCATTCGATATCCTTGTCGATGTTAGCTGCATTGATGGTCATTAGGAACTTTTCTTCAGCTAAACGACATATACAAGTGTCATCTACTGTTCCGCCATCGTCATAACACATCATACCATACATCACCTTTCCCACAGCTAAATTTTGAATATCGTTCGTAAAAATGTGATTAATAAATGATGTTGCTTCTTTTCCTTTAACGAGAACTTCACCCATATGGCTGACGTCAAAGACACCACACTGTTTACGTACTGCTTCATGCTCTCTATAATAGAGGTGTATTGAATGGGCATATCAAAGCCAAAAGGTGACATCGTAGCCCCTAAGGTTACATGACGGTCAAAAAGACAGGTCTTTTTATTTTCCATATATAAACTTTGGTTTAAGATATTCAAGCTCTATGGCTTCTATCTCTCTTATATCATTGCTGTTTAAGACAATGGTTTTATCACAAAGATGTTCTCTAATAAGCCTTCTTATCTCGCTGAAAGGCAGCGTAGTATAGTCTTTTAGTAAACAAACGCGTTGCCTTACGCTCTCAACGCCATGTTTAGATAGCTTTTGTTTTTGATGGTGTTATAGCGTGTAGCATATGTTCCATGTCCGTATCGTATAATAGTGTACCATGTGCAATTGTCTTCCCAGGCATGTGATATACGGCATTTCCACTCACTTTCCTTTCGCCAATCATAATATCATTGTGACCGCTTGGGTGCACATCTTTTAATCCTATGCTCTGTAAGGTTTCACAAATCATAAGTAAATATCGACAGAATGTTCTCTCAATATCCTCATCATCTGTAATATACGAGCATAACATTACTCATACTGCATATCACAACCGCCTCCGCTCTTTCTTCTGAACGTTTTGATGTTGTGTTGTCGACAGTATTCGAGGTTCACTTCGTTTTCAACGACTTGGTTTCGGCCAAAAATAACAGTGGGTTCTACTTGCCACATAAAGAATTTATCACCCTTTTGTGTCATTTTTCGGGCAACAAACTCCTCCATAGCAAGGTAAAAACTAAGCTGGCGAGGGCTCTTAAGGTTTAGATCAATGTATGTCAAAATAGTTCTTAGGTTACTTTGCAGCAAATATAATAAAATAAGTAATGGTCAAACTGTACATGATTCTTTTTCGAAAATTTAGTTTAAAATCTCTAATTTTAGAGCAATATGGGTATGAGATACTAAAACCACTATATATTCATAATATAAAGGTGAATAAAGGAAAGCCTTTACGGCGTAAATCAGCATTTTAACGCAGTAAAGGCTATATATATTTTGAATTTCAGAGTTAAGCTTTATCTCAGCTTATTATACCACTCTTTAATGCTGCCTTAGGAGTTCCTAATTGTACAATATGGTCAAGATCAAGTCGGGCTTCTGTAAATCTCTTTAAAGACGTATTCTTATGTCAGCTCTGTTCAATAAATAATGTGTTGTTTTTATCACGTTTTAAAGCTTCTCCATAATCGTATTCTCGCCAACTCCAACATATTTTGCTCTTCCTCAATACCAGCTCTGGCCATCGCTCAAAAGCTGAGTCGGATATGCTGCTACCAAACAGTTTTATACCATCTAAAGCTTCGGGTATACTGATTGTCTTTTGATCAAGAAACGCCAACTCGAGACGTGCTTCAAAGTTACCCGGAATAATGACAAGCAAGTTTTGATAATCAAGTCGTGCAAAATTATAACGATGAAGACGTTCGTTACAATATGCTCGGTAATAAAAGGGCAGCAATATTTGTTGGTTGTTTGGCTAGCACGTAATCATATTCTGTCTTAGCGTATTGCCACTCATCAAGTTGCATATTCCATGCAGCCCATGCAAACGTAAATCGACTGAGTCAGGATAATAAGACAAAGCTTGATGGCTGTGCCAAACTATCCGCGCAGAGGATTGCCTTTGCTTTGTGCCGTTACGGTAATTGGTGAAACACTGAAAGGTGAAAGAATATTTTATATTTCTCGTCCTTTGCTGTATATTGGGTCAGAAATGTTTTGTTTATTTTTTACTGTTATATTCCTTAGCTTTCTCAAAACGTCAAGCTGCTCTTGTGTTTTATCTTTTGAGCGTTGCTCGCAAGCCGATAATATTTTTGCTACGACGAACGACTGATATATCAGAACTTGGGTTATAAATCTTATCTATATCAATTTGCATTTGTGTGGCACAATATCATTAAATAGGCATTATCGCCAGTATGAGCCGCTGTTGTGATCGTCGCAGTTACTGTTGCTGATTACTTACGTTTGTAAGCTTCGAGTAGTTTGATGGTGCATCTGTTGGTGGGGCATTTGCTGTTCTGTACTCTACTGCCTCACGATTAAGTTGAAAACCTATACCATTGTTATCGCTTTGTGAATAAAATAATACAGCTGTCACAATTTCTACTAAAACTATAGCACTAATGATAACCCTTGTTTGTTACTACCTGTTGTATTGCTCTTTTTTCAAGTTGACGCGCGCTCCTCGGGGATGCTCAAAGCATTGAGAATTCTTCAACCGAGCTATACCGCTCATATCGTCAAAGTGTGTACTTGTTTGATAAGTTGCTGATATTCCTGCCCCTAATCCTGCTCTTTTACCAGTAGCCACCTAATGCATAAACATCAGCGAGCATCTATTTTCACTGTGCCATCTTTAGTTTCTGGAGCAATAAACTTCAGTTCCTCGGCAGGGACGCTTTAAATTATCTGTATAACGAGAGCGAATGCTTAGTAGCTTAACGTTATCACCTTTGTCGTGATATAGATATTATCCATGTTAATACCTCCATGCACAAAAACCGTTTTTCATGCATGTATTGCAGCGCAGCCGCCACACCTCTAACCACTCTTTCTCTTCGCTATGGTCTTCTTCAATATATTCAGCTAACGTGCGTGCATCTTGCCATCTCGGTTTCAATGCAAGTACCGTAACCATCAAGCTCTTTCAGGCTGTAAACCTTCAGAATATTCTCATGTTGTAGATCCTTAGCTCCCTCATACTCGCGCTTTTAAGTAGCGTAGGTATTGGGAAGAGTCTGAAAAGTGTTTTTCAGAGCAATGAGCAGGACAGATTGTTCTCCGTTTTTTTGATACAACAATCTCATTAATGCTACGAGTTCTTCATTTCGTTAGTGGCTGTCATAATCGTATTTTTATGATTCTGTGGTTAGAAGTAAGTCTTGTAGAACTATTTATTACCTTCTCCCATAGGGAAAAGTCCGTAAAGACTCGCGTCAATCATATCGGTTATTTTGCGGAAGTCTTCTGGAGTATCTTCAAAACTAATGTTGTCACCGTCAATAATAATAAGTTCGCCTTTATAGGTTTTTATCCAGTTTTCATAACGCTCTTGAAGTCCTGTTAAGTAGTCAATACGAATACTCTTCTCGTATGAACGTCCACGTTTTTCAATGTGCTTAACAAGCGTCGGAATGCTTGAGCGAATATAAATCATAAGTTGAGGGAGTTTCACCAGCGACATCATCAGGTCGAATAAGTCCGTATAATTCTGGAAATCACGGTCACTCATAAAACCCTGCTCGTGCAGGTTAGGTGCAAAAATGCGTGCATCTTCAAAGATTGTACGGTCTTGAATAATGGTGTCAGTACTGTTAGCAATCTCAACTACTTCTTTAAAGCGCTTATTAAGAAAGTATATTTGCAGATTGAAAGCCCAACGATTCATATCCTCGTAGAAGTCTTGGAGGTAGGGATTGTTGTCAACAGGCTCAAAGCGTGGCTTCCATCCGTATCGCTTTGCAAGCATTTTTTGTAAGCGTAGTCTTGCCGCTTCCAATATTTCCGGCTATGGCTATATGCATAATTTATTGTCGTTTTTATGTTCTATTTCGATTAAAGACTTATCAATTTGTTTGATAACAGAGGCGAAATCCTCACGTTTATGCAGAAAATCAATGTTGTCAACCTCTATGGTCAGTGTTTTTCCGTCGTATTGATTTTCAATAAAAATCATCGTACCGTTGATTGAGATTGCGTAAATAATCCAGCTGCATGTTCTGCTCGTAATCACGTCCGCGTCGGTGAATATTTTTCCACAAGATGTGGTACTGATGCTTTTAAATAAACCATTAAATCGGGTTTTCGAAGCACCAGCATCATGGATTGGAAAAGTCCCATGTATGTGTCGAAGTCGCGGTCACCATATTTCCCATGTCGTGATTGTTGGCAGTAAATATGAATACACCTTCAAAAGATCGAGCGATCTTGTATGATAGTTGTTTCCGATTTCTCAATTTCAAGGAGGTCACGAAAGCGCTCTTTGAGGAAGAATGTTTCCAAATTAAGCGACCATCGCTTCATATCCTTATAATAGTCGTCAAGATAGGGATTGGTTTGCACGCTTTCCATGCGTGGTGTCCAGCCGTAATGCTTGACAAGCATATTAGTTAATGTTGTCTTTCCGCTGCCGATATTTCCGGCTATGACAATATACATAGTGGTTTGTTTTTCTTTATCTTTTATAGTCTACATTCTATCAGCCCTTGCTGTTATTGCAAGCATAGCGAGCTGATATCAGGAGCACGTGCTTCTATTTATGTAAAGGCTAAATTATAGTTATAATAGTTTTTCTGCCCCGTAATGTCTTCAACCACTTGTATAAATGGTGGGAAGTTTACATCTTCGGTATCAGTAATACCTTTTGGTTTCAAGAATAACGAGCCCGTCAAGTTGGTCAAGATAGGTGTCCAATTCAAAAATATTGACCTTTCCAAATAAAGCTACGTCGTTGCTTGTGTATGGGTGGCGATAGGGGTCAGCCTGCGCTAAAAAGCGACTCGTATAGCGCATTGCTCACCCTGTCTTTCGGTTTCAATGACACGATCAGTGCCAATGCGCTTCTTGGTAGTATGCACATTTACAGTCTTGCCGCCTTTCCAACGACGACGTCTTAGGGCGCACTTCATAGTCGGATCAGCTACAAGATAGGTCTGGAAGATGTCGCTTTCAATGACATTTGGTATATCTTTCGATGTTACGCGCACAATATATTTACGTTCTTCGGTGATGGGCTGGGGTAGCTCAAGCACCGCAGAAATCTCTTTTAATACACGTGTTATCTTAGTGTCGAAGTTGTCATGATTGTTGATTACGCGCAGATGGGGGTGTCCGCTCCATGCTTGAATAACCTTGCGATCGAGCAAACGTGCCTTTTCTATGCCTTCTGTGCGCACTTCATTACTTGTAGTATTGTAGTACTGTTCTGCACCATCGGCTGCCGATACCAAATGCAATACGGCATCATAACGGTCGCGCAGTTGTTGCGTTGTGACGTTACACAGGCCTGTTATCTTCTCCCACATTTCGGTTGATAGATATGCAGAGATATCTAAAGCACCGCGATCGCAGATAATTACAACTGGGCCGTCAATAGTTTTAGCCATACGTGTGAAGTGGTCTTCAAACGCAAGCTGTATCTCAAGTGTCGATTTCTCGCCTTCGTAAAACCAGTCTTGATTTTTGGTTAGATAGTCCATACCAGCCTGTAAGAATATAGTGGGCACCTCAGGAATAGTAAAAACCTTATAGCCGCGGCTTGAAAAGTGCTCAATTACTTTCACAAGGGCGGTGGTTTTACCAGCGCAAGGACCACCGGTAAGAACTATTTTCTTAATATCTTTCATCAGTTGGTTGAGTTCAGCTTAAGATAATTATACGGGCAAAGTTAAATAAAAATTAAGCATTTCGCAAAAATATTTATCCTTAATTCCTTGCACCTTTGTTGTTTGTCAATTTTTGTTATAGTTATTCTTTAACAAAGATATCTGAAAATAGACCTACTGTAATTAGCAGTCGGCCGATAAACAACGGCCCTCAAAGCGCTCTATGGCCTCGCGCCATTCGGGCTTGAAAAGGTACTGCCATATTTTTGCTCCATATCGAATGGTACCATCACAGTGCGTCCAATACACTTTACTTCATGCGTCTTGGCATCGATGAGTCGTTGCTGGAAAACAAAGCTTTTTAGTTGCCTATTTTTGTAATAGCTGTCTGTACCTCGTCTTCAGTCAGTGGTGTGTACTTGTGAAAGAAAAATCGGCATCGATATGCACTACAACGATGGCGTGCCCTTTAGTAAGTGCAGGACAAACGTCTTGAAAGTAGCGGAATTTAGCCGTATCATAGTATTGAAAAATAAATGCTATTGTTCACATGTCCAAACTGATCGCCGTCAATAAAACGAAGTTGCATGGGCATGGTATGGTGGTATTCTACCTCTTCGAATGGTATGTTCATGAATTAATGCCTTAATATTTTTGTTTTTGCAAAAGGTACTGAATTAAGCTAACATTTCGTACTTTTGCTTAGTACAATAAAAATATAACTTATGTTTAATCAAATCCTTATTTCTTTTAATCTTATTGTTATCAGTTTCTGTCGTGGCATCGGCACAAACATTATACAAGCAGGTAGAGAACATATCATACATTGCTTCTGACGACACATCGGCATACAGACGAGAGCGCTGTAAGCTTGATATTTATTATCCTGTTAATACCCATCGTCCGTTTAAAACGGTAATATGGTTTCATGGTGGTGGTTTAGAGGGTGGACAAAAAAGAGCTTCCTGCCAATTTGAAAAATAAAGGATTTGCTGTTGTTGGCGTCAATTACCGTTTGTTTCCACGTGCTAAGAATCCTGATTATACGAACGATGCGCTGCCGCTGTAGCATGGGTTTTTCAAGCATATTGCGAAGTATGGTGGTTCGGCTTCTGATATTTATGTGTCGGGACATCTCGGCTGGAGGTTATCTCACGTTGATGTTGCGCTCGATAAATCTTACCTTGCACAATATGGTGTAGATGCTGATTCTGTAGCGGGATACCCGCCAATTGGCGGTCAAACGGCCACACACTTTACCATTCGTAAGGAGCGTGGTGTATCGTATTCTGCGCCATTGGTTGACCGTTATGCACCGTTAAACAATGTTCGTAAGCTTGCTACGCGTTTGGTGCTGATTACTGGCGACCGACAACTCGAAATGATGGCACGATATGAAGAGAATCTTTATCTTAAAAACGGTGCTTGAAGGTGTGGGAAATTCGCACGTGCCACTATATGAAATGCAGGGTTTTTGACCATGGACGTTCGGTAGCACCCGCATGTCTGTTGGTTGCGCGTTTGGTGTCTGAATGGCATTGAAATCAGTATATTATGTCATTTTAGATAAAGTTTTTCTATATAATGTTGAGGGAATCACATCGTAGTGGTTCCCTTTTTTGATGTTATGTTGATTGTGTGGCGATCGCCATACACGTTGTATGACGGCCGTAGTATGAGTTGTATGGCGGTCGTGGTACACGTTGTACGACGGCTGCCGTACACTCACCATTAGCTTTATTCTTATGGAAGAAATAGATGTAATGGAGTAGACAAATAAACTATATCGTTGAGAGAATCTTTCGTATATTAGCGTATATTTTTTTAAATTTTAAATGAAAAATATGTAAAAACATGTCTGTAACAAATATATTACATATCTTTGCAGAAAGATCTACTAAATAGTTTAAGTTGTTAATTACCAATGATTTATATCTTATAAAGATAGTTTTATATACAAATATTGAAGGTGTATTGATGTTATAGGGTAGTAGGGATTACTATTGTATGAATATTTACACTAAAAAAGATTGTTATTCATAATAAAAAGGTGATTATGGAGATAACGAAACACGAATTGTATGTTGCACCATTTATAAAGGTGTACGCTTTTAATTGTATGGGTAATCTTTTAGCAGGCTCAGGCCCCGCGCAGCCAGGATTGGGTACTTCTGTTGGAGGCTTTGAAGATGGTGGCGTAGAAGATCTTGACGGTGAATGATAAACATCAGTGAAAATATACGTAAGCAATAAGAAATGATAAAAAAGCGAGGTACAGATACTTATTAAACCTGTTTCCTCGCTTGATGTAGGGTATATTTTTTTATTCAATCATGCTGTTGGTATTATTACTATAATATGTAATGTATGCTATAATACCAATATTGGTTACCAAAGTGTTGAGTAGCCGTTTGAAGTTGTTTTTTTATAAACAACTATTCAGAACTTTCTAACAGGTTTAATTTTAATTTCAGGCTTTTCTATTTCTTTTGGGGTCTGAAAGTTTATCAATATCTTGCCGAACGCGCTTTTAAGCTGGGGTATCCTACAACCTCGTCGGCTCCTCCAAATATAATGTTTTCAATATGATTCTGTCCATCTGACGGGAAATGATAGATGTAATGCAAGAAGGTTACGGGGTGTTTAAGATACAAATCAGCCAGCCGTGTGTCAGCATCCTCAGAGAAACACCCGTCGGTAAAGGCGTAAAGATTATTCCATTCGTTCAAAGTGGCTTCGCTTAAAGGCTCTTTTTTTCCAGACGGTTAAAAAGCTTTTCCCACTCTTTATCAAGCTCAGGGTCAAGCAGATTCTGGTCAGGAAGCTTTACCCTTTTTGCCATGCACGAGAATCGTTTTATACGGAATAAGTCTCTCGAAGCCTCTGCATATTCGTAGATTCCCTTTAAAACGAGTGTGTCTTCGCTAAAAGAGAACGTTATATTTTTGAATATTTTTGTGCGTTTTTCTCGTTGTAAATGCTAATGGTATTGCCTTTTATCTTATAAATATACGGTAGGCAAAGTCGTTGTTTAGCCAACAGAAAGAATCGGCAAAATGCAATACGACAGAAATCATAACCCCGTCCTTCATACCATGCTCCTTGTATTTTATCGGTGGTTATGGTCTGTTCGGTAGGAGTATTTTGCCTAATTGTTGACGACTGTTGGCGATTAGGTTTGCTACATGATGTAATAGTCAGTAAACAGATAGCTGTAAAAAAAGTGTGCTGAAATTGCTCTAACCATAGTGATTATAAACTTTTTCATAATATATATAAATAAATTTCACAGGAAAGTTTAGTTGTTTGTTTTATCTGATTGTACAAAACTTACAGGCAGACTTTCCTTATTTAAATAGAATACTTTGGCGCGAATAGTTACATTTGTGGGAACAATAACAGGCGCTGTCCATTGTTCAGATGTGGCTGTTGGCTCACTACCGTCAAGCGTATAGCGCAATGTGGCTCCTGTAATTCTACTATTGATAAATAGTTTTCCATCACGAACAGCGATTCCGGGTGGCATTAAGTGGAAGTGAATACCCTTTGCGGCTAAGCCACGGCATTTCAGCAAGCGATATCCATTTGTAAAAGCTGTTGAGGTCGGCATTGAAAGCTTGCAATTCGTTTTCGCCGCGCATGGTTTCCCATTCTGGGTTAGCGTTCCAGCCTCTTTCGGCCATTCCCAACATCTTTGGGAAGATATAATATTCAAAACCACGCTGCACTACGCAGTGTTTCTGAGAATAATTGTGTTTGAACACCGATGATATTTGCATGTCCTTCTTCCGTAAGTGTTACTCGATCATACTCAAGACTGTCGAGATTCATGCGCTCACCTTTCATGTTTGTGCGCGCTGAGCGGTAAACATTATAGGGTAGAAGAGAGAAGCTTTTGTGCTCATCGAGATATCCTCCCCATATATGGCCGCGGTCATTATATAAAGGTGTGTAAGCAAAATCAATGTATAAGTTATTCGCATTGCCCAAAATGACGGGATAACCCTTATTGGCAATCGTGTAGGGAAGCTCGCCACGGGTTGACGTTGGGTCCGCACTCCACACGTAAATAGCGCCTGTATTATTGCGGATAATGCTGTCTTCGGCTTCGTTATGCTCCATAGCCATTTCCTGCCAACCGCATAATTTGATATCCTTTGTTTTGAGCCAGTTGGCCATTCGTGCAAAATAGTAACCGTGAAGCTCGCTAACTGATTTAAAGCCTTCGTTGTTAGCCAGTTGCTTTGCTATCGTAGAGCCTGTCCAAGCATTGCGTGCAACCTCATCTCCTCCAAGGTGAATGGCGTTTAGTTTTAGGCCTGCTTCCGTGTACATTTTGCCGATTTCATCAATTACTTTCTCCATAAAGCGGTAAGTAGAAGGCAAGGCAGGGTTTAGGGGCCTCATCGTCATAGGCAGCTGGTGTTGTACGACGGAGGGTGTCATTTAGGTCAGTAAGTATTCGCTGGCCTTTTCAGGGTTTCTTTCCTTATATTTATTATAGCGTGCTAACATAGATTTGCAAGCGGCACGGCAATGACCGGGCGACTCTACCTCTGGCAAGATTGTTATATGACGCTCTGCTGCATAGCGGAGTAGGCTGATAAACTCAGATCTTGTAATAAATCCCGTACCCACACTACGATGTTTACTGTCGAAACCTCCTCCGTAAGCAGGGTAAAGACATTGTTGTTCGTCAGTTGTATAACCCCGTCGAGCGCCTACCTCGGTTAGCTCTTCCAACCCCGGAATTTGCAGTCGCCAACCTCATCATCAGCAAAATGCAGTGCAAAAAGGTTGATTTTTATATGCCGATAGTGCATCAATAATCTTACGAATATCCTTTTACAGGAATGAAGTTTCGGGCTATATCGAGTAATATTCCACGATATTTTTAGGTCGGATAATCGGTGATAAGCATTGGCTTTAAAGCCTTTTGCCCTCCATCTTTTTTTAAGTAATGAGAGCAATGTTTGAGTGCCATTAAACACCCCATGCGCTGTTTCTGCAGTAATATTAATGCTGTTTTCTTTTATCTCAAGTGTGTATTGTTCGGTATGTTGCAATGGAGTTAGATTACCTTGTAGCTTTTGCAATGCGCAGGTTTATGCTTGTTTGTGCGCGTTTTTTTATCGATATACCAAATTGTTGCTTTTAGATTTTCTTTTGAGCATTTCACCTTCATGTAACAGACTTTTTCTGCATTTATGCTCACGCCATTATTCAAGTTGGCACCGATGGTGTTAGTAAGCATAAGCATATCCTTCACTGTCGGCAGCGTATTCATAACTTTTCCTTGCGCCTTGCCAATCTCTTCATTATGCTTAAATGTGCTATCAGCAAAGATAATCTCTTGTCGAAGCAAACCCTCAGGCTTGATAAGGTTAAGCTCTCACCTTAATGGGCTTATGCTGTTTTCCACCACGAGTGCTCACGAAAAAAGCCTCTTCGGGAGCCCATGACACGTTAGGCACTCGACGATTCGACTGATAATATACCTTCAATTCTTCGCCAGCCTTCAAGGGGTTTAAACTGTGAGGTGGGAGCTATACGAAAATAATTGCGATTGATGGTTGTAATAGTAATCTGGTTTGTTTCAATTTTCGAAGCTGTTCGAGGTAATTGATTGTAATAGATTAGCCAATCACCATGTAATGTTTCTATTGATATATTTTTGATTGTAAAGCAGTTGCGCCATGTGCCTTCAGTTGTTGGGCCAAGGTCTTGCCATGTTAATTGAATAGGAGATTGATGTCGTGCTGATGCTATTGCGCTTACTGCAAGCAGGGATATAGTCATGAGAATACTCTTGAAATTCATATTAGGTAGAAAAAGAATTAAATAGTTAATATGTGACAAAGGTAATATGATAAAATTGCCATTTTATGAAACAACGTAACCAAAAATATATATATTTGAGGCGTATAAACTATAAACCTAAACCATAATTAAAAGAAAGGACGTGCTATGAAGATTGGAATTCCAAAAGAAATCAAGCAGGGAGAGTGTCGAGTAGGTATGACGCCAGCAGGCGTATCGGAACTTATTAAGCATGGACACTCAGTGTATGTACAGCAATCAGCTGGAGAGATGAGCGGCTTTCAAGACGACGATTATTTACGTGTAGGCGCCGTTATTTTGCCTACAAAGGAAGACGTCTATGCTACGGCTGATATGATTATTAAAGTAAAAGAACCCATTGAACCAGAATATTCACTGATTCGTAAGGGCCAACTCGTTTATACTTATTTCCATTTTGCCTGTGACCGTCCGCTTACAGATGCAATGGTTAAGAGCGGAGCGGTGTGCCTTGCATATGAGACTGTGCAAACCTCTAACCGCGCATTACCACTTCTTGTGCCTATGAGCGAAGTGGCAGGACGTATGGCAGCCCTCAACGGTGCGTTTTTATTTACAGAAAGCTATGGGCGGTTGTGGAAAGCTAATAGGCGGTGTTCCGGGTGTGAAACCAGCACGAGTTTTTGGTACTTGGTGGTGGAACGGTAGGCGAAGCAGCGGCAAGAAAAGGCGGCCGGTATGGGCGCAGAGGTAACCATTACTGACATTTCGTTGCCTCGTTTGCGTCAGCTTGAAATTGACCTTCCTGCAAATGTACGAACCCTTTATTCAACAGAGCATAATATTCTACAGGAGCTTCCGCAAACCGATATTGTCATAGGAAGCGTGCTTGTACCAGGTGCAAAAGGCGCCCCATCTTATTAATCGTGAAATGCTTAAGCTCATGAAGCCGGGTACTGTATTGGTAGATGTGGCCATCGATCAAGGAGGATGCTTCGAAACTTCTCGCCCAACGACCCATGCAGATCCCGTTTATATCATCGACGATATTCTACATTACTGTGTGGCTAACATACCAGGGGCTGTGCCTAATACCTCTACAATGGCGCTCACTAATGCCACATTACGTTACGCTATTGCGCTTGCCGATAAGGGCTGGCGACAGGCTTGTAAGGACGATGAAGCCTTATTTAAAGGGCTTGAATATTGTAGAAGGTAAGGTTTGCTATAAGGCTGTTGCCGATGTATGGGGGCTTGCCTTTATGAACCTATCGAACTGTAATAAAGACGTAAACTATCTGTCAATAAAGCCTTAACGGCTGTTTTATAAAAAGGTTACTACGATAAAGTGGTAGCCTTTTTATGTTTTTGCAAAACGTTAACGACGTTTGGGTGAGTGTGCGGCGGCAGTGATACACATTGTGTGACGGTCGTCGTACGATGTGTACTACGGCCGTGGTACAGTTTGTATGGCGGCCGTCGAATAATCACGAATAGTCAAAAAAGGCTGTAGGATTTTGACCTACAGCCATTATCATTTTAGCTTATACGCGTTACTATTATTTAGCGAGGAAGATTAAAAGCCTTTGTCATCTCTTGCATTTGCGCATTACTCATTCCCTCAGGTTCGAAGCCCATAGCACGGCAATCTAAGTAAATTTTTGCGCTTTTTGAAAGAACATCAATCTGATCGAAAGCGTCAAGCACATCAAGACCTTTAGCAAAAACACCATGTTTCTCCCACAAAACTACATCGTAGCTTTCAAGTTCCTTTAGTGTTGCTTCAGCAAGCGCGTTGCTTCCTGGCAATTCGTATGGAACAATGCCAAGCCCAAGTGGACAGAAAGCTTTTGTTTCGGGAATCATACTCCATAATAATTTGCTGAGCACATCTTTACCAAGGAATTGCCTGTTATGGCTCATGGCTACAAGTTCTATAGGGTGAGTATGGACGGTAGCTTTGTAAGGCGACTGTTGTTTAATCAGGTAGTTATGTACAGCAAGATGGCTTGGAAGTTCGGACGTGGGCTGTACGGGGTTTTCTGCAATAATAACGTAACTGGCACAATCATCTAAAATACGGATAATACTTCCGTTTTCCATTGGCAACCGTGCCAAATCGCGCATGCGTTTACCCGTTCCCTTACAAAAGAAATAGCAACCACGTAATGCTGGCAATGTAGTGCCAATGGGTGTTATTGGGCTGATTGCGGGTAACTGATGTGTTATCGTCAATCCATTGGGTATATTTACAGTGATGTTGCCCCCTGTTTCGTTCGGCCCATCCGTTTTGCCATAGATACCCTGCCACCTCTGCAATCTTATCAATTTCTCGTTTTAGGGTTGGCGTTTCCTTGTAAAAATACTTTTCATTTTTGCTTTTAGGTATAAGGTTTTCTGTTGTATGTGCGCAAAGTTATAACCTATATATAGTGAACCTTTAAAGTTTGATATTTAAACTTTAAGTTTTTGGTCGATAGATTATGTAATGAATATGGATTGAAATAAAAGGATTGTTCGTTCGCCGAGCCTATTCACATGTAGGCGTACAAGTACCATGCTCGTCCCTGAATGCGCTTGGGCGCATACCAGTCTTGGCTCTAAAACGAGCCGAAAAATAGTCGGGCGACTCAAAATGCAGCCTATAAGCAATCTCTTTTATACTTTCTCCTGTGGTGGCTAAAAGGTTTTTCGCTCGCTGTATTTTCAATTCCTGTTGATAAAGAGCAGGTGAAAGTCCTGTATATTCTTTGAAAAGCTTGCGAAAATTAGAATAGCTCATGCCCGATTCTTCGGCTATTTGCTGAATAGTTACGCTGTCTTCGACCGAGTTTCTGATACGTAAACGCGCACGGTGTATGAGGGTCAGCCTTACCCCGATCTTTATTAAGCTGATATGTTTTCTCTAAAGAATACATTAGCCCTATGAGGTAATTAACGCTCCCTGCCAACGCTTGCTGTGAGTAAATAGCCTCAGCTTCGGCTATCTCAATAGCCTTATCGAAAACATGAATAAACTCTTCTGAAAAACCAATATGGTAGATAGGCTTCGTGCTACTGAGAAAAATTGGCTTTAATTCGTTCGTCCATATTATGTCCTTTAAAGCCTATCCAATAACATTTCCAACCCTTTTTCGGGGTCGGGGCAGTAGTGTGCCATTCGCCAGGGAACAATAAAAACACGTCACCAGCATGCAAACGGGTTTCTGGTTGATGTAGAACGAAAAGGTTCCACTGCCTTCTTTTAATATATTGTAGCTGATATTCGTCGAGTCTTCGCCCGCGTTTTACGTCAAAATAAAAAGCCATCGGCGTGTCCCTGAGTGGGGTAGTGTTCGCCTGGTTGTATCTCTTCGTAACCTATTGTATCCACATGAAGGCCCCAAGAAACATCACGATCGTTGGCAACAAGATATTTAAACATAATGGGTTTTGTTATGTATTATGAAGCAAAAATAACAAGAATTGGGAAGTCAACCAAAAATCAAGGCTACAAAATCAAAAAGTTAAGGTGAAGCGTTAACGTGCAAACTATCTTTGCGTCAGAACCGAAAAACCTGAAAACGAAATGAAAAATAATGGAACATTACTTTGCTGTTGACCTTGGCGCTACAAGTGGTCGTACAATTGTAGGCTGTGTGATTGATGGTCGATTGCAGCAGCGTGAACTTACCCGTTTTGACAATAAACTGGTTGAAACAGGTGGGCATGTGTACTGGAATTTGTATAGCCTGTACGACGAAATTATAAAAAGGCCTGAAGCTTGCCCATGATGAAGGCTTATCGATTAGTAGTATTGGTATAGATACATGGGGCTGCGACTTTGCACTTTTCGGCAAAGACGGTACTCTTTTAGGCAATCCTGTGGCATACCGTGACCCGTGTACGGTAGGCATGATGGAGCGTTATTTCGAGCGTGTTATACCAAAAAGAGCAGTGTATAAAAAGACAGGTATACAGCTTATGAACTTTAACTCGCTGTTTCAATTGTATGCTATGCGCGAGACAAAGATGAGTACATTACCTGTTGCCGATAAAATTCTGTTTATTCCAGATGCTCTTTCGTATATGTTAACGGGGGAAGCTGATGTGAATACACGGTTGCGTCGACAGCTGAATTACTAAATCCTCTTTACCCATGAACTTGATGAAGAACTGTTGCACAGCGTAGGGGTAAAGCGTGAACAAATGGGACGTATGGTGTTTCCTCGGTACAATTATTGGGCCTCTATGTAAAGATGTGCAACGTTTAACAGGCTTAGGCGATGTACCTGTTGTAGCAGTGGCAGGTCATGATACGGGTTCTGCCGTTGCGGCTGTTCCTGCACGAAACGAGAAATTTGCTTATCTTAGTTCCGGAACATGGAGCCTAATGGGTATAGAATTAGAGAAACCTGTTATTACAGACGAAAGTTTTACACTTAATTTTACGAACGAAGGCGGCATAGAAGGCACTACACGTTTCTTGAAAAACATCTGTGGCATGTGGCTTTATGAACGTTGTCGTAAAGAGTGGAAGGAAGAAAAGCCCAACTGATACAGAAGCTTTAAGTCATGGTAAATTACAGTCTGATGCGATGAACGAAGAGGCTTTTCGTAGCCTTATCAATCCCGATGCTCCAGAGTTTGCAAAATCCTGTATCAATGGTTGAAGCTATTAAGGAGTATTGTCAGCGTCATAACGAACCCGTTCCAGATAGTGAGAGCAAGGATATGTAGATGTATTTTCGATTCGCTTGCTTTGCGTTACGGCGAATGTTTTTAGAAGTTTGAGCAACTTTGCTCCGTTTAAACTTGAAACACTTCATATTATAGGTGGCGGTTCTAAATCGATATCTGAACCAAATGACTGCCAATGCGTGTGGTGTTACCGTACTGCTGGTCCGCAAGAAGCTACTGCAATTGGTAATATAATGCTGCAGGCTAAAGCTAACGGTGTAGTAAATAGCATTAAAGATATGCGTAAGATGATAGCCGAGAGCATTCAACTTGAACGCTTTGAGCCTCAAAAATACTGATGTTTGGGCACGTGCATATGAAAGATATAAAGAAATAACCCAATAAACTAAAATCCTATTATGAACGCAAAACAAATTGAACAGAATTATCTTTGCAGCAAAAGAGCGTTATGCTGCACTGGTGTTGACACCGATAAAGCGTTGGAAACACTTTGATAAAAACCCCTATAAGTCTGCATTGCTGGCAGGCCGATGACGTGGTGGGCTTTGAACGAAATGAGGCTGCTTCGGAGGAATTCAGACTACAGGTAACTATCCTGGTCGCGCGCGTAATATAGAAGAGGTGCGTCAAGATATCAAAGAGGTATCTTCATTAGTAGGTGGAACCTTTCGCTTAAACTTGCACGAAACATATGGTGATTTCGGAAACGCCTTTGTAGATCGTGATGAAGTAGGCCCAGAACACTTTAAAAAGCTGGATGGAATGGGGTAAAGAGAATGGATTTAAACTTGATTTTAATTCAACCTCTTTTTCGCACCCTAAGAGTGGATATTTAACCCTTTCAAATCCTGATAAAGGTATTCGTGACTTCTGGATTGAACATACAAAAACGCTGTCGTCGCATAGCCGATGCAATGGGTGAAAGTATCAAGATGATCCGTGTATTATGAATATATGGATTCATGACGGAAGTAAGGATTATACGGTTGAACGCTATCGGTATCGTGCTATTTTTGAAAGAAAAGCTTAGATGATATCCTTGCGGAACAGCTTCCTAATATGAAAAGTTGTCTCGAGGCGAAGCTTTTTGGTATCGGAATAGAAGCATATACTGTAGGTTCACATGATTTCTATGCAGGCTATTGCTCGAAAAATAATGTAATTTACACTCTGGACACAGGGCATTATGAGCCTACTGAGAATGTAAGTGATGCGGTTTCATCGTTGCTTCTCTTTGTTCCTGAGTTAATGTTACACGTTTCTCGCCCTATGCATTGGGACTCTGACCATGTAACTCTTTTACGATGACAAGACGCGAAACTTATTCTCTGAATTGGTTCGTACAGGACAATTACATCGTGCTCATATCGGTCTCGATTACTTTGATGCAAGTATTAATCGTATCGGTGCATACGTTATAGGTATTCGCGCTACGCAAAAAGAGCTTGCTTCATGCCTTATTAGAACCGTTGCATACATTGCGCGAATATGAGGATAATAACAGATTATTTGAGCGTTTAGCTTTGCTTGAAGAGGCGAAGACGCTTCCTGAAGAGCTGTTTACGATTATTACAACTTGACGCATAACTTACCTGTTGGTGAGGAATTTATACAGAACGTCAATGAATATGAGAAAAAAATGTGTTGAGCAAACGATAATACGATAACGATGGAACTATTATTTGGTTTGCTAATTATTGCCATAGGAGCTTTTCTTTCAAAGTAGCTCCTATGTGCCAATTAAGCGTGTAAAGGACTGGAGTTGGGAGTCGTTTTGGCTTACTCAGGGTGTTTTTCGCTTATGTGTTATTCCCTTTGTTGGGTGTGTTGCTAACAGCACCAGAAGGCGAGTCGCTTATGAATCTTTATTCATCTCATGCACATGACAGTTTGATGGCCGTATTTTTGGTATGTTGTGGGGAATAGAGGGCTCACTTTTGGGCTTTCTATGCGCTATCTTGGGGTGGCTTTTAGGTCAATCTTTGGCCTTAGGAACCTGTGCAGGATTGGTGCATTTTGCTTGGTCCTGTGTTTTACAGGACATAGTGAAAAACTCACGTCGGCAGTAATAATAGGGGTTATTGTTACGTTGATTGGTATTACTATTATTGGCATTGCAGGTGGAATGAAGAGCACTTCACTTTCAGATGAAGAAAAGAAAAAGGCTGTAGCCGACTTCAATTTTTCCCAAAAGGCATCTTTGTTGCTTTGCTTTCTGGTTTTTATGAGTGCATGCTTTGCTATAGGTCTTGAGTTTGGTGCGCCAGTTGCTTTTTAGCGGTGTTAATCCTGTTTTTGCATCGTTACCAGCAACGTTTTTTTGGTTACATTAGGTGGCTTTATTATTTGTGCAGGGTATTGTCTTTGGCAGAATAAGCGCAACCGTACTTGGGCAGATTATGGTAAAAAGTAACCTATATTTAAACAATCTTTTTGTTCTGTGCGCTGGCTGGTGCGCTATGGTATAGTCAGTTCTTTGGCCTGTCATTAGGGTAAGGGTTTCTTATCAGGATCGACAACATTACTGGCGTTTTAGTTGGTGTATACTGATGGCATTGAATGTAACTTTCAGCAATGTGGGGGCATTATTCTAAAAAGAATGGAAGGGCTGTAGTACGAAAAACGATTGTAGTTCTTGTTATAGGCTTAATGGTTTTAGTGCTGTCAACTTTCTTGCCTCAATTGTTATGAAAAATAAGATGAGAGTTTTAAGACATGGTACTATCTCAATATGGAGAATTGAAGTATGCCTATTTTTCTCTTGTTCTTAAAAGATTAGACGTATCATAATAGGGTAAAACTCATACAAGTTTACCCTATTTAATATGACAACAGTTGAAATCAGATGCACATGATACTACAAATTCAGAAAAAGATATGCCAATAGCTAGTAATTGTTGTTGTTTTTCGTAATTTTGTCCATGTAAACCTAAATACGTATGAAAAGAATATTCTACTTGCGATTGTTTCGCAATCGCTTTTTGCTTCTGGCACACCTTATTTTTATTATGTATAAGTATTGCGCATGCTGAAAAATGGATTCGTGTTAACCAAATGGGCTATTTACCCAATCAAAGTAAGGTAGCCGTTTTAATGAGTCGTGAGAATTGTGAAGTCAAAACATTTGATGTTGTCGATTTTTACACTGGTAAGGTTTTACTTACTTTTAAATAATGTAAAGACGTGTGGCCGCTATGGGCAAATGGCTTCTACTTTTAGGCTCAACTTTTTCAGCCTTAAATCGTCCAGGCAGTTATTACTACAGTCGGGTGATGTGCGCTCAGAAGTATTCCCAGTAGATGATAGAGTATATGACGGTACAGCAGATTTTGTTCTCCAATACATGAGACAGCAGCGTTGTGGATGGATCACTTACTATCGCGATAGCTGCCATGTGAAAGATGGTTACATAACATACCATCCCTACAAAAACAGGTCAACGTATTGATGTTACAGGTGGATGGCACGATGCTGCCGATTGTTTGCAGTATACAACTACCTCTGCAAATGCCATCTATCAGATGATGTTTGCATGCCAACAGAACCCAGGCGCCTTTGGTGATAAGCATAAAGCTACGGCACCGCAGGGATGGTATTCCAGACATTGTAGACGAGATATATTGGGGCTTTGCAATGGCTTGATAAAATGAATCCAGCGCCAGGGTGAATTCTACAATCAGATTGCTGATGATCGCGACCATGCAGGTATGCGTTTGCCAGCAGATGACAGGGGCTGACTATGGTTGGGGACCCAATAATGGACGTCCTGTATACTTTTATTGATGGTAAACCACAACAGCGTGGCAAGTTTATGAATGCTACTATGGGCGCTGCAAGTACAGTGGGAAAAGTTCGCTTCGACTTTCGCTCTTGGTTCAATTATTTTGAAACCCTTCTATCCAGCTTTTGCCGAAAAGATAGGAAAGAAAGCTGCTGATGCTTATCAGTTAGGTAAAGATAAGCCCGGTGCTTGTCAAAACGGTATCGGTAGTGTCACCGCCATCTATGAAGAGGACAACTGGACAGATGATATGGAGCTTGGCGCTATGGAACTTTTCCGTCAAACAGGTGATGTACGGTATTTAAAATGAAGCCTTTAGAATATGGTCGCCGTGAGCCCATAACGCCTTGGATGGGTGCTGATAGCGCACGTCGATTATCAGTGGTATCCTTTTTATGAATATGGGCCATTATCAGTTAGCTTATAATGGAAACGCTGCTGTTCGAAAGGAGTTTATACGTAATCTTAGGACAGGACTTGAACGTGTTCGTGAACGTGCGGCTGGCGATCCGTTCTATTATGGTGTGCCCGCTATTTGGTGTTCAAATAATCTTACTGTAGCTTTTACTTACACAATGTATTCTTTTATCGCGAACTATCTAGAGATAATTCGTACGAAGAAATGGAAAGTTCGTTGTTGAGTTGGCTCTTAGGATGCAATCCGTGGGGGACAAGTATGATATGTGAGCTGCCTAAAAATGGCCGTTTCCCTACAATATCCTCACTCGTGTTTAACTTATGAAGGTCATGGAACTACCACTGAGGGTTGGTAGATGGACCCGTGTATAGTACGATCTTTCGTGGCTTAAGAGGTGTCAATATTGGTGGTACACATGCATCAAAATAATTATCTTGACTTACAGCCTGAGCACATGGTGTTCCATGATAATATGCACGACTATTCGACAAATGAGCCCACTATGGACGGAACGGCGTCGTTAACCTTCCCATTTAGTTATTATGAGAGTCAACAAACACGCAATAAAACCCTTGTGAATGGGGGCGTTATTCGTGGTGATAGCACACAGAAACAGGTTTGCCCTTGTGTTTACGGCGGCAGAGTGGGCTGATGGTGCGGAAAACTATTATTCGTACCATTAAAAAGAAAAATCGTATTAAAGGAGGATTTTTTTCTTTACAGGCGAATTTTTATGAGAAAAATGGTGATATTGTCAAGCGCTTATTGTCAGAAGGGCATTATGTTGGCAGCCATAGTTATGGCTATTTGCTATACTCTTCGTGGAGAATCCCTGATTCAATGCTTGTATCACAAGCTGAATTTGAAACAGACATTCAGAAGAGTTATCAATTAATGGCTGATTTTGGCATTGAACAAAAAGATGCACCTTATTTTATCCCACCGTATGAATATTATAACGAACGTGTAAGTGCTTGGGCGCGACAGTTGGATTTAAAGCATTATCAATTTTACGCCAGGAACAGGCACAAATGCCGATTATACTATCCCTTCAATGGGTAAAAAGCTATCACTCAAGTAAAGAACTTTACAATCGACTGATGAATTTCGAAAAGAAGAAGGGATTAAATGGTCACTTCAATGATACATTTTTGGTACTCATCCTGAACGTACCGACAAATTTTATAAGCTTTTACCACAAATTATTCGTACGTTAAAACATCGTGGTTATAGGTTTGTTTCTGTACCAGATATGATGAAATAAATATAATTAAGGGGAAGACGAAATGGCTTCCCTTTTTATATGTCTCTTATTTTTAAGCGTATTTTTATTTTAGTATAATTATATTGCAACAATAATTTTATTTATGTTGCAATATTGGTCTGTTCAATGACGTTTGACCCTAATAAGAGGTATAAATAATGACATATTATATGCCTTCCCATTATTTTATGCAAAGGAAAATAAGATATAAATTCGTAAATTTTTACATTATTGTTTGTTTTATATATAGAAAAAGTAAATTTGTGGCATAAAAAACATTTATGAAAAATCAACAGAGCCATATTATGCGTATTTTTGTCAGCAGTTTTTCCATCTTTATTATGATGGTTTTAAAAATATGACGATTGGTAGAGACATTATGGACTGTAATTCTCATAAAAGCTTTTCATAATGTTTTTTTGTCTTAAAATTATTTTTCTTTCCCTAACGTTCTTCATAAGAACGCTGAAAAGGGACATGAGGCTGATTATGTCTCATCTAAAATATTACCGAAAAATAATTTATACTAACAATAAACAATTTATTTAATTTTTAAAAAGGCTTATGTATAACCTTCTATTAGACGTTACAGCCTCTGCAATAGACTGGTCACGGGCACAGTTTGCTCTGACAGCTATTTATCATTGGCTTTTTGTACCGCTGACATTAGGTCTGGCGGTCATCATGGGTATTGTTGAAACTTGTTATTATCGTACAGGAAAGCGTTCTGGAAAAGATGCTGCTCGTTTTTGGCAACGCCTTTTTGGTATTAACTTTGCCATGGTGTGTAGCAACAGGAATTATATTAGAATTCGAGTTCGGTACGAACTGGAGCAACTATTCTGGATGGTAGGCGACGTATTTGGTGCGCCATTAGCTATTGAAGGTATGTTGGCTTTCTTTATGGAAAGTACCTTTGTCGCAGTCATGTTCTTTGGTTGGGACAAGGTGTCACGTGGCTTTCACTTAACATCAACTTGGCTTACGGGCTTAGGTGCAACCTTATCAGCGTGGTGGATTTTTGGTAGCAAACAGCTGGATGCAATATCCTATCGGTCAGCAGTTTAATCCTGATACAATGCGCTTCGAGATGACATCGTTTACCGATGTAGCTTTTTCACCCTTTGCTATCGATAAGTTTTGCCATACCGTTACATCGTCATGGATGATAGGTGCTATATTTGTTATTGCTGTAAGTTGTTGGTATTTGCTAAAACAACGCGAAATCAAGTTGGCTAAAGAAAGTATTAAAATTGCAGCCATTACAGGTTTATGTGCAACACTTTTTGGCTGCTTACACGGGTGACCACTCTGCTTATATGGTAAGCAAAGTGCAGCCAATGAAGCTCGCGGCCATGGAAGCGCTGTATAACGGAGGTAAGAGTCAGGGACTGACTGTTGTCTCAGCAGTTAATCCTTTTCGCTCAACCCGATTATGTAAATGAGCAGGAACCCAGTATGCGCATTGCTATTCCTCATGCTCTTTCTTTCCTTGCAACGCGTAGTATGGACGGCTATGTGCCAGGCGTAAACGATATTATCAAGGGTTATACCTCACACGATGGAAAGGTAGAACTGCCTTTACAGGAGAAGATTGAGCGCGGTAAAAAGGCAATTGTAGCACTATCAGAATATCGAAAGATAACTGATGGACGCAAGTATACACCTGAAACACTGCCAGCACAGGCTCGTGAAAGATTAACGACTTTACAAGAAAACCTGCCTTATTTTGGTTATGGTTATATTAAAAATGTACACGAATTGGTCCCCAACATTCCTATTAACTTCTATACTTTCAGAATAATGGTAGGTGTTGGCTGTTTGTTTATTCTTTTCTATTTGGTATTATTGCATGTCATTTACCGTTACGATGTAGCAGATCGTCGTTTCCGTTGGTTACAAATAGCAGCTATATGTATGTTGCCATTGGCTTATATGGCAAGTGAATGTGGGATGGATTGTTTGCCGAGTTAGCCGCCAGCCATGGACTATACAGGACATGTTGCCCGTTAGTGTAGCCGTAAGTGATATTTCGTCATCGAGCATAGCGCTTACCTTCTTCATCTTCTTGTTCCTCTTTACTACCATGCTTATTGTTGAGATTAGCATTTTTGTGCAAGCAAATTAAGCGCGGTCCTGAGTATAGCGAAGTACAGGCAGAAACCGTAAAAAAGTGTAGAATAATAAGCTGTTAACGCTTTATGATCACTTTTTAATTATTAATTCTGAATATTAAAAATATGGATTACGCATTTTTCAATCATATTGGTGGTTTTGTTGTCTCACTTATGGCAGCATTCCTGTATTCTTTCTCTTTGTCCAAGGGGCGAATAGTTTGATATTTGCTTTTTAGGCAAAACGCCCGAAGAGCGACGTTTGGTAGTTAACTCAACAGGTCGTAAATGGGAGTTTACTTTTCACAACACTGGCTACGTTTGGTGCATCGTTCTTCGCCTCTTTTCCCGTTATTTTTATAGCACAAGCTTCGGTGGCGCTTACTGGATATGGATGCTTATTCTCTTCAGCTTTGTTGTACAGGCTGTGTTACGAGTTTCAGAACAAGACAGGCAACCTGCTTGGTGCCAAAAGTTTTTCAAATATGCTTGATATTTAACGGTATAGTAGGTCCACTTTTTGTTGGGTGGCGCTGTGGCTACTTTCTTCGATGGTAGTAACTTCTATATTGAGAAAGGAAATATGTTGGCTGGCACACAGCCTGTAATTAATCATTGGGCGAATGCAAGTGCTGGTCTTGATGCTTTTGCTTGATGTATGGAATCTGATTTTTCGGCCTTGCTGTTTATCTGCTGGCTTCAATCATAGGTATGCTGTATATTAACAATAACGTTAATGATACCGTGATACGTGGTCGTATACGTAAGCTTTTGGGCATATTTACTGTAGCCTTTTTGGTATGCTTCCTGACGTTCTTTATTCGCACCCTTCTCAAAGATGGCTTTGCCAGCAATCCTGAAACTGGTGTTATTTTTATGGAGCCAATGAAGTATCTTAACAACCTAATCACCATGTGGCCTTTGGCTATTGTATTGCTCGTAGGGTGTGTTATTGTTACTCTATGGCATTGGCCGTACGTTCTTCGATCAAAACTATGTCAAAGGTATTTGGCCTGCAACTATTGGCGAAATGATGGTTGTTTTGGTTCTTTTCCTCATTGCAGGTTGGAATAATACAGCGTTCTATCCATCAAATGTTGACCTGCAGAGCTCGTTAACCATAAGCAATGCTTGCAGTAGTGAAACTACATTGCGTGTAATGGCTTATGTTACAATGCTTATTCCTGTTATAATTTGTTACGGAGCATACGCATGGCGTGCCATTGATAAGAAGAAAATCGATCGTAAAGAATTGGAAGAAGGTGAAGCTTATTAATGCTTAATATATGATAGAAAACACTCTTTAGTTATGGTATACTATTAGTAATTTCTATTCAATCAAAGGGGAGCGCAAGAACCAAAGAGTTCTTGCGCTCTTTTGTGCTGTATAGTCATATTCTTTTAATCAGAAAGGTTATGTTGTTCAATAGTTTTTTTCAAATTCTTATCAACTATCGGTAAGTGTTTAGCGGCCGTCGTATAATGGGTATGACGGGCGTCGTTCTACATTGTATGGCGACCGTAGAACGATGTGTATGACGGCTGCCATACGATGACCTAAACAAAATAAAAACCGATGTTATATGCTGTAACATCGGTAGGATTATAGAGGAATTAAAGCTTTATGCTTGTGTATGCGTTTGAAGTGGTAAAATGATTTGATTTTAGCTACCTTTTTAAGCGCAAAACAATACAGCTCGTTTTATTCGTGATGATAAGGTTCGCCTTTAATAATAGTGCAGGCGCGGTAAAGCTGTTCAACCATAATTAGGCGGACCATTTGATGGCTGAATGTCATCTTTGATAGGCTAAGTTTTCGTTTGCCTCTCGCATAGACATCGGCCGAAAAACCATACGGGCCACCAATAACGAAAAACTCAGTCGGCGTGAAACGTTCTGTTTTTCTTGTAGCCATTTGCTAACTCTATGCTTCTTGAGTTTCCTTACCATGTTCGTCCATCAACACAACCGTATCCGAAGGCTGCAATTCTTTTAAAATCAATTCGCCCTCTCTTTTACCTTCTGTTGGCTCTCTGAGAGGTTCTTTTGTATTCTTAAGTTCGGGAATGACCTTGATTTCAAAAGGCATATAATGGCCTATACGCTCCTGATAGTCTGTATATGCCAGCTAAGAAGTGTTTGTTCTGAGTTTTTACCCACTAAAAGAAGAACCGTCTTCATTTGTTGGTGTTATTCGATGTACGTTTCTCGTTTTTGGGGTACCAACCTTTATGCTACTCGTTCTTCCTGTTCAAAAGTTCTTTGATTGTCCATAGAAGCGTAGCGCCCAAAGATACCTAAAATAGTAGATAAAATGACGTTGTCAACAACTACTGAAGCAATCATGCAAATAATACCCAAAACGAGGAAAACCCACCATGGTTTTCGTGCCAAAGTAGTACTCGGTTTTAATGACAATAGAGTGGAAAAACACCTATAATCAAAAGTAATAACTGTAATAATAATACCTGTGAAATGCATAGTGTCGCAAATATAGTAAAAATTCCGAATACTATATAGTTTTTCATAAATTATTTGTTACTTTTTGCGATAGGTAAAATTAATAATAAATTTAAACGATATGGAAAAACAATGCACAATTGATAGCGCAATGTGAAGCTAAGGCTAAGCAGTGGTTATCTCCGTCATTTTGATGAGGAAACGCGTTCGCAAGTTCAATCGATGATTGACAATACCGATAAAACTGATCTTATAGAAAGCTTTTTATAAAGAGCTGGAATTTGGTACAGGTGGTTTGCTGGCATCATGGGCGCAGGCTGTAACCGTATGAATATTCTATACAGTAGGTATGGCAACATCAAGGCTTCGCCAACTATCTGAAGAAGAATTTTTAAAAGATAAGGAGCAAATCTCGGTTGTTGTTTGCCACGACTGTCGTAACAATAGCCGTCTTTTTGCTGAGCGTGTAGCTGATATTTTTCTCGGCTCAATGGCATTAAGGTTTATATTTTTGACGAACTTCGTCCAACTCCTGAATGTTCGTTTGCTATTCGCTATCTGAAGGCGCAAGCTGGTGTTAATATTACAGCAAGCCATAATCCTCGCGAATACAATGGCTACAAAGCTATTGGGAAGACGGTGCACAAGTACTTGCTCCACACGATAAGGGAATTATCGAAGAGGTAAACAAGTGTACTATTGACGACGTGAAGTTTGAAGAAACAAGCAGCTTATACAGGTTATAGGCGAAGATATAGACGAACCTTACCTCCGTATGGTGCGCACAATATCTATTGATCCCTGAAGTGATTAAACGTCAACATGACCTTAAAAATAGTTTATACTCCTCTGCATGGTGCGGGTCGTGTGATTGTCCCAGTTCGTTAGCGTTCTGGGGTTTCGACAATGTTCATTGTGTTCCAGAGCAGATGATAAAGGACGGTAACTTTCCAACGGTTGATCGTCCTAACCCAGAGATAGCAGAAGCATTAACTTTGGGTTTGCGCGATGCGAAAAACTTGATGCTGATATTTTTAATGGCGAGCGACCCTGATGCGGATAGAGTGGGCATGGCATGCAAGAACGATAAGGGCGAGTGGGTGCTTATCGATGGTAATCAAACGTGTATGCTCTTTTCTGTGGTACATTGTTTCTAATCGTGGGCAACAGGAAAGATGCAACCTTCCGACTTTATTGTCAAAACAATCGTGACAACAGAGCTTATTCGAAAGATTGCAGACAAACAGGCTGTTGAGATGCGGATTGCTATACTGGCTTTAAAATGGATTGCTCGCGAAATAGCTATTTCGGAGGGTAAGCAGCAGTATATTGGTGGCGGTGAAGAAAGCTACGGTTTCTGCTGAAGATTTTTGTACGTGATAAAGATGCTGTTAGTGCTTGCTCGCTGTTGGCAGAGATTTGTGCTTATGCAAAGGATCATGGCAAAAACTTTTTGTATGATATTCTGATGGATATTTACAAGGAGTATGGCTTCTCTAAAGAATACACCATTAATGTAGAGCGTCCTGGAAAGGCTGGTGCAGATGAAATTCAGCAGATGATGGTTAATTTCCGAAATAATCCACCTAAGATTTAGGAGGTTCAAAGAATTGTTTTGTGCAAGGATTTCAAAACTCTTGAAGCATGTGATGTTAATGGAAAAGGTTACAAAACTTGATATGCCAGAACCAAGTAATGTATTACAGTGGTTCTGTGATGACGATACAAAGGTTAGCGTTCGTCCATCAGGTACTGAGCCTAAAATCAAATTTTACATTGAAGTTAAGGATACACTGACAGACGCTTCACAGTATGAAGCTCTCAGTAAGAAAGCAATGCAGAAGGTTGAAGCTATAAAAAGAGAGCCTAGGACTGAAAATAAACTAATAATTGTAACTAATAAACGATTAAGTAAACATTTCTATCTGCTGCAATTTATTTGTAGCAGAGGATATGAGAAACAGAACTCTCACGCGAAGAGTTCTGTTTCTTTTATAACCATCAATAATGGTAGATGTAATCTAAGGCTGGCAAAAACAGATTATAAAAACTAAATATTCTCATAAATCTAATTTTTCTATTTAAAAATATCAAATGTTCTTTTTGTTTGTTATATATATACCTTTGCACCGTTTTTCAAGAGAGTTTATCAAGTTATGTTGGTAATTCTATAACTATTTTATAATGATGTTTTGCAAGGGTAATGGAAAAAGTTTTTATCATTTTAATTATTATTATTTGGTTATCCCAAATAATTTATTACCCCCGTACACTAATAATAAATTTAGAAAATCATTTATATCCGTATACGCGTCAGTGTACGAATGTACTGTACATGCAAGGAAGTGAGTATTCATTTCCTGTTAACATGTTATATATCCCTTATTTAAAGGTGAATTATCAATCTTAAATGAAGAAATGATTGCAAGGAAAATTCATATTTTTAATCAATTAAATAATGGAAATGAAAAAGCGGAAGGTATTTAAAGCCTTCTGCATTGTTGACAAATGTTGAAGGTTGTACGTCGTTGCTCTATGTTTCTTTCAGAGGCGGCCATACAGGAGCCGTATCAGGAGGAGGCAGCATGAGATGCTGGCGACAGTGGTCACAATCCTGCACAACCTGGTACACCAAGTGGTGGTTTTAGGTGATGCGAAGCGTAACAACTTTTATGATGACGGAGAAGATGAGGGGTTGGGATTCGTATTACTGAGTAAAAAGTAAAGTATATCAAAAAGAGTATATTTAAGAATTATTATTGGTATAAAATATAGAATCATGAGATTAATAGCAAAATTGGAAGTTTGTCAATTGTAACTATGACAATGTTACTTTTTCGGTAAGCTGTAACAATAGTTTGACAGCATCAGAAAATGGATCAAATGAGAAGAATGATGCACAGCTTACAAGTTTCTCAACGGGTAGAACACTTAAAAGCCCCCAAATTAACAAGAACGTCTGCTGCCAACCATCAATACCTCGGCGGTGCAGACTTTATGTGGGAAACAGGTGATAAGATATATGTTAAGGACGCAACAATGATTGGCAAACATCAGTATCGTCAAATATTACAGGTACACAAGCTTCAGCAAAAATTCATGTTAGGTGGAACATATCATGCTGGCAGTACATATGATGTTCGTTATGTGGGGAACTCAACATCACCTCATACCGTTACAATTGACAACAGTTCAAACACAGGAGTATACCAATAGTACAAAGCATTTTGGGTGTCTGGTGACTGCGGAACGGCAATGGCAGTTCGCGTTGAGACCATTTTGAATTTATGTTAGATCATAAAGCTTCATATCTTTGCTTCTTACCACGCGTAACCAACGAAGAACTGGGACGTAACATATTCCTACTCACATCATTGTTAAATCGGATAACAACATAGCTGGGATTTATAATTTAGATCGTACGCATTTATATGGTTCTGGATCATCGAAGGAGATACGCCTCAATACGATTGAGTGCAGGTGCATTAAGAGGTTTTCCTCTGAATATTGCTACAACTAATGTAGGTCATAATGCTGCTTATAGTGGTAATTGCTCCAGGTCACATAACCCTACTGTTGAATATCATGTTAAAGATCCTGCTACCAATACAGAAGTAGTTATTACCAAAAATCTGGGTTCTGTAACGTATGAAGCCAACAAATTCTATGACATAACAGCAAATCTTACACCACAGAATTATAGTGGAAAAATACTATATGTGGGATGCTCCACTGGAGCCGACTACTGGATGGGACATGAAGCAACACAATCTAAGATTCCAGCATCAGCGTCGGTACAGACTATGCAACCTCAGCAGCTGATGTACGTTGGTACAACTCATATAACACATCATCCCTTAGCTCAACCTGTAGCAACTCGGAGTGCAGCTGCATGTCCTAATGCAAATGAAATTCTTTGTTAGTACAAATGCGTGGTGACGCACATTGGGATAGTGATACGTTCTGGTCGACATTGGGTCATCTTTATAAGGGTGGTATGTGGATAAAGAAAAAGTGCAGTAATTGCTGCAGAAAATGGTGATACAGTGCCTTATATGAAGACAAAAGCACCTGACGGAAACAATTACGTTAACTCAACACTTAACGCTTACTATAAAAATAATTCGGTTGTACAAGGGAAGCCTGCCATTACGTCGGATTATATTTATATACCAGCACTTGGTGATTACGAGCTGGGGTATTTTAATTTAGCAGGACAAGTTGGTTTCTCATTGGTCATCAACATCATCACCATTTATGAGACCTGGTAATGCTTATCCATTGGCTTATTACCTTTATATTAGTAAGGACGAAATAACACTTTATGATTATTTTTGCTATGATGGTTTCCAACTATTGGAGTTACAATAATAAGAATATAGTATAGTTCATTGATTATAATCAATAGGCTACTACCAAATGGTAGTAGCCCTATTTAGTTATCTGTATAGATAGAGAAGTAAAAGCTTGATATCTTATTATGTTGTAACTTCTTCGTTTGTTACAGCACTATTGATTTTTACAGTAAGTTCGTCCTTATTGCTGATTTTCCCAGCACGATGGTATCGCCATTGTGTAGTCTCGTCAGAAAGAATACGCTCACAAACGCTATCCTCAACATAAGTTTGAATAGCACGTTTTTAAAGGTCGAGCACCAAACTGTACATCATAACCTTTAGTAGCAATAAATTCTTTTTGCTTTGTCGGTCAGCTGTACTTGGTAGCCCAGCTCACCAATTCGCTTGCATAATCCTTGCAACTCTATGTCTACAATCTTCTTAATTGATGCCATGTCAAGCTGATCAAAGGTTATAATTTCATCAAGACGGTTGAGGAATTCAGGCGAGAAATCGCTTACTTAAACTTTTCTGAATAATAGAGCGAGCATATTGTTTGTCGGCATTATTCATATGTTAAGGTCTGAAATACCTCCAACGTGAACTCTACCCTCGGCTAAACTCCTTCAATTGACGTGTACCCTGTGTTAGATGTCAGCGATGATGACCGTGTTTCTAAAGTCAATAAGACGTCCATTTCCATCAGTTAAACGGCCTTCGTCTAATACCTGAAGTAGAAGATTGTACACGTTTCCGTGTGCCTCTTTCAAGCTCATCAAGTAAAACTATAGAGTAGGGACGACGGCGCACTTGTTCAGTAAGCTGTCCGCCTTCCTCATATCCAACATATCCGGGAGGGGCGCCAACAGACGCGATGTGTTAAAGCTCGGTGTATTCACTCATATCTATGCGAATGAGTGCGTCCTGCGAACCAAAACATAATCTCTGCCAACTTCTGGCAAGATAGGGTTTTTCCAACACCCGTTGGACCGAGAAACATGAATGCTCCAATAGGGTGATTAGATCTTTTAATCCTACGCGGTTACGCTGTATTGACTTAACCATCTTCTCATGGCCCTGATCTTGTCCGATAATAGCCTTTTAGCTCAGCGTCCATATTCTTTAAACGTATACCTTCTGCCTCTCCCATGCGCTGAACAGGAATACCTGTCATCATAGAAAACAACGTCGGCAACTTCCTTTTTCAGTAATGGTTTGTTTTGTTTTTGAGTCATTCTTTAGCCATTGGCTTTGCATATCGTTGAACTGTTGTTCCAATTCGGTTCTGTTTATCACGATAGCTCTGCCGCTAACTCAAAGTTCTGATTACGAACAGCTGCTTTGCTTTTGGCCTTTACATTCTCTATTTCTTTTTCTATATCTGTGATTTCTTGTGGAATCTTTACGTTCTGTAGCGCACACGTGCACCTACTTTCATCTAAAAGCGTCAACTAGCTTTCTATCGGGCAAGAAAGCGGTCTGTAATGTAGCGGTCTGTCAATTTGAACACGCCTTTAATGCGTCGTCTGTGTAAGCCACATGGTGATGTTCCTCATAGCGACCCTTGATATTTGCCAAAATCTGCATGGTTTCGTCTACTGTTGTAGGGCTCAACAAGAACTTTTGTGAAACGACGCTCTAACGCACCGTCCTTTTCTATAGACTTGCGATATTCATCAAGTGTTGTTGCACCAATACATTGAATCACACCGCGTGCAAGAGCAGGTTTCATGATATTTGCTGCGTCCATGCTTCCAGGTGTAGAGCCTGCACCGATAAGGGTATGGATTTCGTCAATGAACACAATAATATGAGGATTCTGCTCAAGCTCCTAAGAAGGGCACGGATTCGTTCCTCAAATTGGCCACGATATTTTCGTTCCCGCCACTACTGCAGTCATATCAAGGCTGACGACACGGCGGTTAAACAGCATAGGTGACGTCTTGCGCTTTGCAATAAGTTGGGCTAAACCTTCTACTATAGCACTTTTACCTACTCCAGGTTCGCCAATAAGAATAGGATTATTCTTTTTACGTCGACTTAGAATTTCAACGACACGCTGTATTTCTTTCTCTACCCACACAACGGGATCAAGCTTCCTTCTGCTGCCGCTAAAGTAAGATCGGTTGAGAAATTATCAGCACAGGGTCTTATTACCTTGAGTTTGTGTAGCGGTTGCTGTCTGTTGCTGTGAAGTTGACTGTCCTGAGCTACCTTGATTTTCAAATTCAGGGTCGTCTCTTCGTCAGGAAGGCCTAATGCGTCCGATGTTGTTTTCTTTTTGAAGTATTTGAAGTGCAGTCTCATAGTTTAATTGATTCGACTCTAACACCTCTTTTGCTCCATTGTTTACTTGATCGTGGAGTATGGCCAGCAGTAAATGCTGCACATCTACTGTCTGTGTGCGTTGAATACGATGCCTCAAGTACTGCCAACTTTAGAATGTTACGCTTGGTTATTCAAAACAAGTTCGTTGGAATTAATAGCTTCTGTGTGTGACTTTCGCGAACACGATTTTCCAACTCTTCCTTAATATTTGTATATTGATGTCCAAACAATTAAAAATATCGATGATGGGGCTGTTCTTCTCTAAGAATGGCCAAAAGCAAATGCTCAGGACCTACCGAGCTACTGGCAGGGCAGGGTTGCCTCTTCTCGACTAAAAGCGAGAATCTCAGATACATTTGGTGAGAACTGACTGGTCATTATGATTATCCTTTCTTCTAAAATAGTTTCGTTGTAAATTTATTTATTACCGAAATATTAGAGCAAAGTGCTATGCCAAAAACAAACCAGCGTTCTTTATATGCCACAAAGATCGGCATAAGGACAATATTCACACCTTTTTATTATCGGTTGGTGAGAATGGAATTGATGGGTCAAGATCTCTTCTAAGAGTTTTCTTAACTCCATACAAAAAGTCATCAGCTACCTCTTCAATCATCATTAATCGGATAAAAGCTTGGTAGTTTTACCACCGTTCGGATCATCAGTCTAAGAGTAAGCGTGGGATTGTAATCTTCTGTTCTTACTTTTTCTAATAAATAAAAGGGCAGGGATACAGGAAGATTTTGTCTATTTACCAAAGCTTGTGACTCAGGATTGCGCCGAATGCTGTAAGCATATAAAAGCTTGTAGATAATAATCAGTGTGCTTATCCTCTATATATTGCGGGTTAAAAATATCTTCAATATTAGAGGGTTTGATTTTGATGGACTTCCAGTCTTATAATCAACTACGCGTATGGTTTCTTTTTCATCTACCATAACTTGATCAAGACGGTCAACTTGCCCTCTCAACGTCAGTTCTTTTCTCCTTACCATTAATATTTATCGCCATTTTTGGCAGAGAAACCTCCTCTAAAGCGAGTATTTTTAGAGGAGCATTTAGCTGATCATATGAAGAAGTTGAGTCAGATATATAATACTTTATGATTAAGCAACTGAAGACCATTATATTTAGGTACAAACTGAGAGTCTTTAACTTTAAAAAGTTCTTCCTAAATGCCTGATCAAGACATTCGGATAGCATAGAGCTATCTTTTAAAACAGCTTTCTATCTTTCTTTTGTGATGATATCACTATGTTCTGAGCCCTGATAGATGTTTGTAAATATACTGAACTGCTTTATGGAATATATTGCCAAAGGTGGGGTTATCAATCTCTTCGGCGTCATCAGTACTATTCTCTCGTAAATTGCAAATTGAATAATAAAAAGAATTGTAAGTTACATCTTAAGTACCTACCAATAGCTGTTGGAGACAACGTTGTTATCTTATCTAATATATTCTGTATAGCTTCAGATTTCTCTATGGTATGTTGAGTTGTTGTTGTACAGTCTGCCCTGACAATAATGTTTTACGTATTATATTTTGATATCCCTTTGTTTTCAACCAGGTATTGGAGCATAAACCTGCTCATTCGCCTTGTCCGCTATCATCAGTTGCATTATTGTAAACAAGAGTTATATCATTAGCTCGTTGTAATAATGAATAGAAATAGTAAGCATAAATAGCTATTTTATTTTCTATTGTTGTTAGTTCGTACCCACTTTCTAATCACATGAGGAATGAAAGAAGCATCATTAATACCCTTGGGTAAATTGCCTTCGTTGCATGACAACAGCAATATGTGCTCGAAATCTAGATTGCGAGTTTCAAGCACCCCATTAATTGAATACCTATTGCTGGCTCACCATGGAAGGAACACTTGTTGAATCAATCAGCTGATTCAACAGACGTTGAAATATTATTGTGCTGACTACTTCCTTGTTTTCTACGTCTTGAATATGATCTCCTTTTTAACGACCATAATATCATCAAGTCGTTGCATGAGCGTATACATGCGAAATATTGATTCGTGCAACAAGGCGTCTTCATTTTCCCTGCGCTCCAAGTCCAACCTGTTGCAAAACCTTACTTATCCACGGCAAAATAGCGATAATATCATTTGATGCTTGCATACCATCAAATATGAGCTTTATATTCTCATCTTTGCTTGAAATAAGATATTCGATTGATGGATAATATTGTTTGTGCGTGTTTAAATCATCATGTATTAACTTGCAATTATCAGAAATATATTTTTGCGTAAGGGTGAGTAAGTATGCGGTTAACATACTCAATCGGTAATGTAAATCATCATCGGCACGCCCTTTTAATTGTAGATCAACGAGGGCACTTATCAAGCTGCATATCGGAGAAGCTGATAAAAGGATATCCTGTTGTGATATTAACTGCTGTGACGTCTTGTAGGAAAAAACAGTGAATAGCACTCTGTAATAATTGCTCATCACTTAAAAACAATTGCAGTTTTTCAGCCATCTTTTTCGTTCGTTCTCTTCTAACCAATTGCTTATATATCGAGCTTGTACGTTTTCTGAACGTGCTGATATATAGGTAATTTGTTTCTTTTCTTTAAAGTTTCGATATACCTTATTTACATCAATTGATTTAGAAGCGCGTTCAACGGATAATTCGTTTGGAAATCTCTTGAGATTTTCTGCGATATAACGGCCTCGCTTCGTGTTTATTGCCGAGATAATATTCATCATAATCCCAGTAGAACTCTGCTTTGTCCATATCCATCAATTGTGCAAAAAGCTTCTGTTCAACTTTTTGAAGTAGATTGAATCCAACAAAGATATACTTTTTGTAATGAAAGTTATTCAGTTCTTTTTCGCTAACCTCTCTATAACATTCCTTCGTAAGCTTTCACCTCGTGAGCGCAATTCTTCACGATAGGCATGGTATATTGGTCCGAGGTTCTTCCAAATATCGCTAAATTTCTGTTGAAGTTCCGTTCGGTCCATCATGGCTCCAAAGAACTCTTCAAGGCTCTTACGCTGCTCCTCTGTCAGAAAGGTGAAGTCTTTCTATTCTGCCAAGCATCAATATCAATGAAGAGTTTGTCGGCCTCTGCCATATTTTTGTCAATGTCATCAAAGTCTGATAACATTAACTGTCCCCAAGAATAGAAATGGTCTAAGCTTTCAGCGGAACCAGTTTTTGTTGGTAAACATTGTAAAGACGGAATATAAGTGATATTTGATCAGGAATTTTCAAATCGGAATGATTGCGAAAAAGGTCGCTGATTGTTATATATGTCGGACTCCATAATGGTTGCTTCGCCTCCTCGTATAAAAAGCTTTGATTGAGGAAGAGTGAGGCACGTTTGTTAGGGAATACAATAGCTATATCAGATAGATTCTGTTCTCCGTGTTTTGCCAAAAATATCCTTGGCAACATATTGTAGAAAGGTCATAAGCTTACTTTTTTTACGATGTTATTGTTTTGAATGTACCACAAGTAACCTGATATATTTTGATACCCCATGTCGTAAAAGAAGGCTCATATATTGTCTTACTTGTTCTTGATGACGTTCTAATTGCTTTCCTGTTTTAAAATCAATAACTGTCATCTGCTTTGCCGTCATATATCACCCTGTTCATGCGCGTTCACGTACCTGTCCTTGTTCTTCATCATAATAAAGAATAGAACACTCGTTAAACACTTTCCATTGCGAAAGAGAACCATTCTGCTATTTGCTTGTTTTTCTAATGCTCTATCAATATAGTTTCTCAATTCTTGACGCGTCATAGGTTTATTATAAAGCACACCATCAAATTCAAGTTGGTCAATAGCTTTGTCAATATCTTCGCTATTTCTGATGGAGGCAAAGAGTGCATGAAGAATATTTCCTGTTTCAATATAAGCCTGTGTTTTTCTTCCAGTTCATCAGCAGGTGTTACAAAAATCTTTGCTTGCATTACTCTGTTTAAAAATGAGGTTCACTATGATAGCTTTGCCCCTTTACATGCAACTCTATTTCTTTTTGTAGGAACACATTCTTCGTATTTCGCCCTTCTATTTCTTCTGACAGGCACAGGCTTCCATATTCAAATCGAATGGATTTGTCTTCATCTTCTTCGAACAAACAGTTCTCAAGTTCTTCTGAAATTTTTGTATTCTCTCCATTATTATTGGTATACTCGCATTTTTATAACTTCGTGTAGAAGCTTTGAAAATGTATTTAGCGCCCCGAGTTCTACCTATGATGAACAAGTTTTTAGCAGCACGTGTGAATGTTACATACAGCAAATTAAGACTATCAACATTATTGTTAATATGCTCGTTAAGGTACTGATTTCTAAAGATTGACTCTTTTTAGCTTTTCCCTTGACAGATTTACATGGAATTACGGGTAATTCGTTATAAGGTGCACATTCTGTCTCTGTCCAAAGTATATTTGTATTTTTCGACATCCCAATCGCAGAAAGGAACGATAACATTATCAAATTCGAGACCTTTACTCTTATGTATGGTTAATATCCTAATTCCGTCAATATCATCGCTATTTATGGAATTTTTATATATTGTATTGTCCCATTCTTGTAAGAATTCTTCAATTCCTGCAACGTGTTTCTGTAGATATTCAGTTAATTCGTCAAAGAAAGTACAAATGTATGCACTTTCATTGTCTAATCGGTTAAGTTTAAATATGCTATATAATTGTTCTGCAAGATCTATTAATGGTGTCGAAAATAAGTTCGTCCCAAGCATCATTCATTTCTGCGGGTAATAAACGTTTCAGTTCCTCTTCGCTTTTTTTCTTGCAAACAGGCTTGCATCGTCAATATTTTCATCGCGGTGTATAATACGTTGGCTCATCTTGATTAATGAGGCCATGGTAAGCTTTGTCTTGAGGGGTGAATCAACACGCGCATGGCAGTGATAATAGTCCCTTACAGCCATTGAAGAATTAAGTTGAAAAGCTTCGTTAGAAACCATATTCACCATTTGTTGTTTACCGTTAACTTCAATGGGATTTTTGCTGGAAGTATGATGCCAATATTTGAATATGATTATTCTTTCTTGCTATTATCGCTATATCGCTGGTTTTTATGTTGTTAGATAATAAGTATTCAATAGTTTCTTTTTACCTGACAAATCATCTCATTTTCATAGTCATTCGAGGGAAGAAGTGTGATTTTTCACTAATCCCATATTCTCTTTGTTGGCAGGTATTTGCTGCGAAAACATCTTCGTAGGCCATAGTAATTTCATCAACCTGTTGAATGATTTCCGTTGGGATTTGGTCTTTCTCAAGTTCCGCTTTTAATTTTATTGGATACGAGTTGTGAGGCTGCAGTAAAGAATGTATTATTGAAATGGATAATATTTCTTTGCGATCGATAATTGGTATTTAAATGTTTTACTTGAATGGCGCTATTGCTTTTCTCGTTCAAACTATTCAACAAAATGCCAATCGCCATCGCGCCAACGATATATGCTCTGCTTTACGTCGCCAACAATCAAACCACCAGCTTGATGCGCAATACAGTCGTCGAGTAGAACCTTAAAGTTAGTCCACTGAATGTAACTTGTATCTTGAAACTCATCAATCATGATGTAACGAAGTTGTCCTCCTCATCTTTTTCATAGATAAAAAGGAGAATCTTGTTTATCTATTAATGAGTTTAGAAAGCTTTTTGTGTATTGCTAAGTGGGTATTGGCCATTAGCTTCATTAATACTCTGAAATTCAGCCTCAATCCTGCCTAATAATCTTAGTTCATTAATATTTTTCAATGCAAGATTCACCGAGTTTACTGTTATAGCTGCCTGCTTTCTATCCTCTTCGGCTTTGAGGAGTAAAGGCCCAACCTCTTTGATAATCAGTTTACTTTCTGGTTTATCTATATTATCTTTTTGACGAGTTCTTCAGAATTGTTAATCCCTTTTGTAACATAAGAATTTAGAATTTTACTTTTTCTGAGTGAACAGATCGGCATTTTTCTAATTTCTTAAAGTAGCCAGGAACACCTTTTCCACCTTTGATAAAAGTCTTTTGTCAGTGAGATTATTAACATCAACAAAAATCTTTTAAATTTCTTAGCATATTGAGCCATTAAATCAATAGCTTCATCTCTTTTTACGTAATTTTTGATGTATAATCCTTGAAAAAATGCGGGATTGTTCATGATGGAATGTAACTCCTTTTGATGATCTTTTATAAAAAAATCTTTTTAGGATATTTTTCCAAACTCCTTGATAGGCTTTGATAACATTCCAGCTTTATCTTGCTCTAACTTTTTCATTAACAAAGTCCATAATCCAGCTCAGTAGCGGGTCATTATCTTGACTTATATTTTCAATTATATTGTCAACAGCTTCGTCTTTTACATCAAGATCATTTAATATGACCTGCATATTAGCAGTCAGACCAAGTTCATGAGCAAGATTTCTAAGTATTCTTTGAAAAAAACTATCGATAGTTTCAACTCTAAACCAGTGATATTGGTGTACGATAAGGTATAAAGCCTCAGTAGCGCGGTTACGTATTTCTTGTTCGTCAAGGTCGGGATGACGTTCTTTTATTTTCTGGAAATAGTTGTCAGAGTCTGGTAATCCATTAGCTATTCCGTATAGTTGTGATAGTATACGCTGCTTCATTTCCTGAGTAGCTTTGTTCGTAAACGTTACAGCGAGTATGTATCTGAAATTATGTGGGTTAGGCGATAAGAAGAGAAATATACTCAATAGCAAGAGTAAAGGTTTTTCCGCTACCTGCACTTGCCTTATAGATTGTTAGAGGTTTATAGGTTGTTGACATATATATTGTAAAAATAAATTCGTATATTTTTGTATGCTATATTAGTGTAAAACATGACCTTTCAAGGGATAAGAATCACCATGCTTACGTCGTAAAGGTTACGCGATTACGTCGTAAAGGTCATGCGATTACATCGTAAAGGCAACGCGATTACATCGTAAAGGTAACGCGATTACGTCGTAAAGGTCATGCGATTACAGCGTAAAGGTACATGAATTAGAGAAATGCTTTTTAAATAGAAATTACCCTCTTTATAAACAATTTCCATAAAAATATAACCCCACCAGATGCCCTTTTTAGGTTTTTATCTGAAGGGAGTTATATTATAAAAAAATCAGGTTTTATTTATATTAAAATTAATAAGACCTTGCTATAATAACGCGGCTTACAGCAGGTTTGCCATCAACCATATCAACCATTCCTTCTACGTTCTGGTCGAAATTGAAAGGCACGCAGCGAATAGTGGCCTGTGTATCTTCCTTAATCTTCTCTCTGTTTCAGCAGTACCGTCCCATGGGCAGAGGAAGAAGCCACCGTCTTTAATACGCTCTTTTAAACTCGTCGTAATTGTCGCAGGTACTAATATGCGCATCACGGTACTTGAGAGCTTTGTCAAAAATATTCTGCTGAATATCGTCAAGTAGAGTCTGTACGCGCTCAACGATGCCGTCAAAAGATACAGATCCTTTCTCGAGCGTGTCGCGACGCATAATCTCTATTGTATTATTCTCGAGGTCACGACCGCCCATTACAAAGGCGAACAGGGAACGCCCTTCAATTCATAATCTGCAAATTTGAAACCTGGACGACGGTTATCTGAAGCATCATATTTTTACACTAATACCCAGCTCTTGTAGGCGATCGATAACAGGTTGTAGCTTAGCTGTGATGGCATCAAGCTGCTCTTGTCCCTTGTTTATAGGTACACAACAACCTGTATAGGAGCCAATTTGGGAGGGAAGAACTAAACCGTTATCGTCAGAATGTACCATAATCAGCGCACCCATCAATCGGGTAGAAACACCCCATGACGTCGCCCAAACATACTCAGGTTTATTATCTTTATTAGGAAAGTTACGTCAAAGCTCTTTGCAAAGTTCTGTCCGAGGAAGTGACTTGTACCACTTTGCAGCGCTTTTCCGTCTTGCATCATTGCTTCAATTGTATAGGTGTTGAGGGCTCCTGCAAAGCGTTCCGTCTCGCTTTTTTACACCCTGTACAACAGGAACGCCCATCCACTTCTCTGCAAAATCTGCATATACCTTCAACATTTTTTTGTGCTTTCTTCTTCAGCTTCTTCCTTTCGTGGCATGTGCTGTGTGGCCTTCTTGCCAAAGGAATTCGGAAGTACGGAGGAATGGACGTGTACGCATCTCCCAACGCATTACATTACACCATTGGTTGCAAAGAATAGGAAGGTCGCGGTATGATTGAATCCAGTTCTTATAAGTATGCCAAATAATAGTCTCGGACGTTGGGCGAATAATCAATTCTTCGTCAAGTTTTCGCCTCTGGATCTACAATGATATCCTTACCGTCATCGCTGGTTTTTAAACGATAGTGTGTAACAATGGCACTTTCTTTTAGCAAATCCTTTAACGTGCTCGGCTTCATGGGCAAAGAAACTTTTGGGAATAAGGAGTGGAAAATAAGCATTGCTAACACCTGTTGCCTTGAATATTTTGTCAAGCTGTGCTTGCATTTTTCCCAGATGGCATGCCACAAGGCTTAATAACCATACAACCACGGACAGGGAGATTGTTCTGCAAGGTCTGCCTTAATAACTAAGTCGTTATACCACTGGCTGTAGTTATCAGCTCGTTTAGTAAGTTCTTTTTAATTCTTTTTGCCATTTTATTTTTATTCGTTTATTTTTCCTTTTTAGGGAATTGCCTATATACTTATAGGTAATTTCCTTGATTATCGTTTTTAAGTTATTGTTTATTTCTTGTCGCAAAGATACATAAAAATGTTGGATATACTCTTAGCATAGTATAAAATAGTGTATCTTTGCATTAGAAAAACGTATTAAAAAGTATTAGAATTATGAAGAATGTAAAGACAGCAACACTGGGTATGTGTTTTTTAACTCGTAACAAGTTGCCTTAGTATAACGAGTTGTAGCACAAAAACAAGGAACGGGTACATTGGTAGGTGCTGGTGGTGGCGGTGCGCTCGGTGCTGTTATTGGCGGACTTATGGGCGGCGGTAAAGGCGCAGCGATCGGCGCTGCTGTTGGAGGCACAGTTGGAGCAGGCGCAGGAACACTTATCGGACGCCACATGGACAAGGTTGCTGCTGAAACAGCCGTACAGGTTCAAAATGCAAAAGTAGAAGAAGTTACTGATGCAAACGGCTTTAAAAGCTGTAAAGGGTTACCTTTGATAATGGTATACTTTTTAAAGTCGGTAAATACAATTTGCAGGAAGGTGCAAAAACAGACTTGATTAAATTCTCTTCAGTTCTGAAAGAATCATACAGACTGTTCGGTAGATATTCAGGGTTATGCGTCATCAGATGGTTCTGATGAAGTAAAACTTGAAATTGTCGCAAAATCGTGCCAATACTGTGAGAAACTATTTGGTAACTACATGTGGTGTATCAGCTTCACAGATTAAAGCGGCTACAGGATTTGGCGAAAACAATTTAGTTACAAATGCTGATGGTACAGAGAATGTACGTGCAAGTCGTCGTGTAGAGGTTTATCTCTATGCATCAAAAAGAGATGATTGATGCTGCGAACGCAGGTACATTGAAATAATTTAAAACTTATTTTAGATAACGAATAGGGGATACACGCCTTCGAGTACGAAGGTAGGGTATCCCCATTTTAGCATAAAAACAGATATATGAAGATAATAAGGTGGGTGCTTAGCCTGTTTTTGCATCAACGATATTGGCTGTAATTGCTTATCGTTTTTATACCTGTTTATATTACACCATTGATGATTATTCGTTGTGTTGAGAATGGAACTTTCACAATACATCATCGTTGGATACCTCTCGAATCGATGTCACCACACATGCCCGTTGCTGTAATGGCGAGTGAAGATTCGAGGTTTTTATTACATCATGGTTTTCGATTTTTAATGCTATTGGAAAGGCTGCACGTCATAACATTAGTGGAAAAAGAAACATGGTGCAAGTACAATTTCACAGCAAACAGCTAAAAATGTCTTCCTTTGGCCTGGCCGATCGTGGATTAGAAAGGGTTTTGAGGTATATTTCACAGCCTCAATAGAAGTGTTCTGGTCAAAGCAACGCATTATGGAAGTTTACCTTAATTCGATAGAAATGGGTACAAATATCTATGGTGTTGCAGCCTGTGCTAAATACAATTTCGGCAAAGAGGTTTCTGATTTAACTCGTGCTAATTGTGCTTTTAATTGCAGCAACATTACCTAATCCAAATAAATTCTCATCGAAATTTCCTAGTGCATATGTGCAGAAAAGGAAGAGTGCAGATTATGGCTAACATGAGATTTATCCCCAGTTTTCCTAAGGAAGGCGAAGACTATGACCCTAATACGGCGGTAGGAAACATCCTACCGCTAACACTATTTTTAAAAGCTTAAAAATCCAACCCTATAATTAAAAATCAGAATGGATTCAGAAGAACAGATTCTTTCTCAACTTAATGAACACCAACAGGCTGCGGTTACTTATTGCGATGGTCCGCAGCTTGTCATTGCTGGTGCAGGCTCAGGAAAGACCCGCGTTTTTGACCTATAAAAATAGCTTGGTTGTTAAAAAACAGCGAGCTTAAGCCTTGGAATATTCTGGCTTTGACGTTCACAACAAAGCCGCTAACGAAATGAAGGCACGTATTGGACAGCTTGTAGGCAATGAGAATGCGCGTGCTTTTACAGATGGGAACTTTTCATTCGGTCTTTGCTCGTATATTGAGAATGGAGGCAAATAGCATTGGTTTTAATTCTGATTTTTACCATATATGACGAATCGGATTCGAGGTCGTTAATCAAAGAATATTGTCAAACAGATGGGGTTAGACGATAAGATTTATAAACCCTCTACGGTCTATTCTGGCTATCTCAATGCAAAAACAAGCTTTTTATTCAGCAGAGAAGTATGCTGAAGATGGCGACTTATTGAGCGAGATAGAAGGCGGAACATGCCTAATATCTATAAGATTTTTATGTCGTACGAACAGCGTTTGCGTCAGGCTAACGCCATGGACTTTGACGATTTATTGGTACATACATATCGCTTGCTGAAAGAGAATGAAGATATTAGGCAAAAATACGCCGATAGATTTAAATATGTTCTTGTAGACGAGTATCAAGATACGAACTATGTGCAGCAACAAATTGTTTGGCTTTTTAACGAAGGAAAATAGGCAAATTACAGTGGTAGGAGATGACTATCAAAAGCATTTATGCCTTTCGTGGAGCCAATATCAATAATATCCTAAGTTTCAGTAGGATATATGATAATGCTAAAATGTTTAAACTTGAGCAGAATTATCGTTCAACTCAGAATATTGTAGCAGCTGCCAATTCGTTAATGAAGCACAACCGTCGACAGATAGAAAAGGACGTTTATAGTAAAAAAGATTCTGGCGAAAAGGTTTCTATTATTGAAACCATATCCGATAAGCGTGAAGCGGCTATTGTGTGCAGAACCATTAAAGACCTAATAAGAAAGGAAGGAGCACACTATAGTGATTTTTGCTATTTTGTATCGAACCAATGCACAAAGCAGACTGTTCGAGGAGGAAATGCGTAAGCCCGAAATAGGTTTAGGCGAGCATTATCGTATTTATGGCGGACTAAGCTTCTACCAACGTAAAGAGATTAAGGACATTATTGCTTACTTTCGATTGGTTGTTAACCCTGATGACGAAGAGGCTTTTTCGACGTATTATTAATTATCCCACACGTGGAATAGGAGATACTACTATTCAAAAAGTTGTTATTGCAGCACAGCAACATGGTGTAAGTCTTTGGGAAATAGTTTGTAAAACCCATAGAATACGGATTAGATGTTAACCGTGGAGCCATCAACAAATTGTTGCAGTTTAAAAACACTAATACAGCAGTTTATGGACGAGCGTCTTTCTAAAGATGCTTATACTTTGGCTAAGGAGATTGTTGAAAAAGCGGGTATTGAACGCGACCTTGCAGCAGATAAAGGTCCCGAGGGCGATAGTCGTAGGGAAAAATGTAGATAGTTTAATGTCGGGTATTGCTGAATTTGTACAGGCTCAACAGGAAGATGACGATGCAGAACATACGCGATTAACCGACTATCTTTCAACGGTTTTCGCCTCATGACCGACATGGATAATGATGACGGAAAAAGACGATAATGATAAAATAACGCTGATGACAATCCACTCGGCAAAAAGGACTTGAATTTAAGCACTGTTTTTGTTGTTGGACTTGAAGAAAAACATCTTCCCTGAGTTTGCTTTCTACAGATAATCCTGATGCCATAGAAGAAGAGCGACGCTTATTATACGTTGCTATAACACGAGCTGAGAAAGCATTGTTACTTTGACGTGGGCGCATAGCAGATGGCGTTATGGCAAAATGGACGGTTTTTGTAAATCCCAGTCGTTTCCTTAACGATCTTGATAGTAAGTTTACAGCAACCACTGTTGAAGGTGGCCGATATACAGGCGAAAACCGAAACTCTTGGGCTTGAAAGGCCATTCCTCTTCAAGCCGTTCGTGGGGGCGTGATTATGAGACTGAACAGCCCTATACAGGCTATCGCTCGCGGGATAATACATACCAAGCTCGAGGCAACAGAATGCAAAATTCAAGACCTGTTGCTGGCCAGTTTATGCGCTGATCAACAGCCTAAGGTTACCATGCCACGCAAGGCTGAGCGTGCTATAAACCCATTTTCATCATCGTTTGAACGCAAACTGCAACAGGAAGGGCGCTGGTCGAAAGTATCAAAAGCCATTACCAATGGTGGACGTAGCCTTGATTCTCAACCGCAAACATCACTCAAAAGAGGGTGCAATTATCGATCACCAACGCTTTGGGACGCGGTACAGTGGTGAAGATTGAGGGCAGCGGAGAGAATCAAAAAGGCAACTGTTAACTTTGATAGTACAGGTACAAAGCAGCTGCTTCTTAAATTTGCAGCGATACACTATAGTAGGCTAACAGAAGCTATTGTTTGCTTTTTAAATAATACTTTCAGCATAAAAAAAGCATTTCGTAGTTTGTTTTAAATATAGACGTTATAGAAATATTGCCAATTCGCTTAAATACAAATAATATAATAGTATAATTCAATTAAGTGGCATTGATAGATTTTTTGTCAAGAACAAATGGCGAGATTTAGCATATGCTCGTGATGGTAGATTTTTAAAAACTTGTAACTATTTATCTTACGAGGTATATTGATGATGGTGCACTAATCAGGCTTTTTGCTGAGCGATAGCGACATCATATTTAAAATTTAAGGCAGTAATATTACTGCCTTTTTCATGTAATGCTGAATATACTACGGCCGCCATACAATGTGTACGACGGCCGTAGTACGCGTTGTACGTTGGCCGTGATACAAGCTGTATGGCGACCGTCGCACACTGAGCATTTCGACAATAAAAACGTCTTTTATATATCCGAAATGGAATATAAAAGATATAATAATTTATTGTGCCGCTTTACGCATAAACAGTGCCATAAAACAGCTAATTGCTCCTTCTGCGGCAAAGAATAACATTGCTGGACGATAGTCGGTAAATGTAGAACTCATAGTTGTCACAGCTTGAACTGTGTCTACACCTGTTTGCACGGTATGCGCATCGTTAATTTGTCCGATAATAATGGGTACTAACATCAGGCCTATATTCTGTATAAAATAGATAATACTGTACGCTGTCCCCAGATTTTTAGAGGAACAAGTTTAGGGTACCGACGGCCATAATGCTGCAGGAACAAGAGAGAAAGCTATGCCAATAAGTACCATTAACAATAGTGCATAAAGTGGACTATTGACAAGTGGGAAAGCTAACAAAACCATACTTACGGTAAGCATAGCGCAGCCTATAAAACATAAGACGCACACCATGTCCCAAATCGGTCATAAAGAATGCCGAAGAGAGGAGAGAGTACAATGGCGCCGTATGGGATAGCAGCAACAATCCAACCAGCCGATGTTTGATCAACACCAAAGGTGTTTACCATCATGTCGGTGGCAAATTTCATGAATGGTCGTATTGATGCATAGTAAAATACACAAAGCAAACGTAATCGACCAGAAATAAGGATTACGAAGTATTGCTGTCAGGCCATTAGCATGATTCTCTTCATGTTTTTCGGTAGAAGAACCATTTAGCGATGCAGAATAGTTTGTTGTTACATGGGCTTTATCATAAGCTTTTATCCATGAAACAATAAACAATGAAGAGAATAAAGGCTAAAAGCGAGAATGGCTATACCGCAAATTATGGAAGAGGTTACTCCGCCCAAGTAAAAGTGAAATAAGTGGTGAGAACGACAGTGCTGTGGCTGTTCCCAATCGGGCAAGGGCAACCTGAAGTCCCATTGCTGTAGCAAGAGCGTGGCCTGTAAACCATTTGGTGATGACTTTTGAAACCGTAATACCCGTAATATCACAGCCCATTCCGAAGAGTCCAAAGCCTAGAGATGAAACAAGTACTTGCGTCTTAATATGTGATGGAATAAGACCGAATAGTGTAAAAAGTCAAATGTTGCTCTTGTAAAGGGCTTATATATGCAATTGCATACCAGTTAATCACAGCTCCAATAAGCATAGAGCCTGTAGCTAAAAGCCCAGTAAGTCGGATGCCAAATTTATCAAGGATAATGCCCCCAAAGAAGAGCATCAGGAAGAAAATATTGAAAATAGAGTAGCTTCCTGCATAGAAGCCATACTCTGCAGACGACCAACCTTGTCCCCCCTTGTGCAGTCGGAGCTTTCAAGGGTGGTTGAAAGCGGCGACATGATATCCCAGAAAAACATAGCCCATCATCATGACAATAGCCACGATGATGAGCACAGTCCATCGGTTATTTCTTAATATTGGGTTGTTCAAGACCATAACCGCCCTTCTTGTCAATAGCTTTTAGGTAGAGGCCACGCAAAAGGGCCATAACCCCTAATGAGGCAAATACGCACATTGGAACCGTGTAATTATACTTCAATGGGTCAGTAACGCCTGGGTTAGAACTTGCTAATACGCTTCCAATAATCATGGGGAAAGCATACAATCCAATGTTCTGAATCCAGAAAAATAAGTGCATATGCCGAGCCGAGAAGTTTAGGTTCGATAAGCTTTTGGTACTGAAGGCCAAAGAGCTGCAGGCACCAAAGAGAATGAAATTCCAAGCAAAATAATAGCAGTATATGCAATAATGACACTCTTTAGTTGTTGGTAATGCGAAAGCAAAAAAACAAGGTGGCATAGAATCATTAACATCGCACCCAAAATTAGCATACTGGCTCCTTTACCTTTACGGTCTAAGTAATTACCAAGGAATGGTGTAACAGCTGCTGCACCTAATGGGAATACAAAGAAAACGTATCCTGCCTGTTCTGCAGTAAAATCAAGGTTACACTGCAGCATATTAATAGCATACTTCTGGAAGGGGAAGATAGCACTGTAGTACAATACGCACAGTAACGCTACTACCCAGAACATTTTACTTGCAAGAATTTTTGCTGATATCTGAAATCTGAATGGCTCATCTTTTTCTTCAACAGCTCCTTGTGCATCGAGTTTCTTGTCCATAAAGCCATATACTATAAAGCTAACAAGACCAATACACAGCAATAAAAGTGCCGCAGCTACAGGCCTACTTACATCTACTGGCTGAATAGCTGCCAAAAACAGGTGAGCCTAACATCACAACGGCTACGCCTATACGAGCAATTGCCATTTCAACACCCATAGCAAGAGCCATCTCATGTCCCTGTGAACCATTTTACAATACCACGACTTACTGTAATACCAGCCATTTCGGCACCACAACCTAAAAAATCATAAAAGCCAATTGCGGCAACTTTAGCTGATGCGGGCATTCCTTCAAACCAAGGTGTAATATTCCACCATTCCTGTGGGAGGTTAAGGTTGTTGGTAAACCATGTTTCCACAGAGCTTCCTATAAAGCCTTCGGTAACAGCATAATAGTTAATTGCACCTCCAAGAAGCATAACAGCTCCAGAAAGAGCGGCTGTAAAAGCGAACACCCATTTTGTCGAGGATAATACCTGCAAAAATGAGGAAGAAGACAAATACATTAAGGAAGGTTTCTGAACCCTGCATAATGGCCAAAAGGCTTAGGTGTCCAACCACGGCTTGTCTGTAATAAAGCCTGAAGCGGAGAGAGGATATCCATAAAGATATACGCGAAAAACATCGCGCTTGCCAATAATACAAGTGCGGTCCAACGTAAAAGCAGGAGAGTCGCTTAATTTCTTTTGCATCATTTCAGTCATTGGTATAGTGTTATTGTTATTTTTGTGTAAGTTTAAAATTATCTATATGACATTGCGGGCTCTTATGCAGGCCCGCAATATCTTATTTCTTTAACCAGCGGTCAAAGCCAATTGAAGAAAGTACGTTGCCATAAAAATACCATTTTGTGGTTTTAATACCCAGTGGTTTTCGTCTGGGAAAAAGAAGCAGTTCTGCTGGTATGCCACGCATTCGAGCAGCATTGAAGGCTCCCATACCCTGATTGGCATTAATGCGATAATCTTTTTCGCCATGGATACAAAGAATAGGAGTATCCCATTTGTCAACAAAGAGGTGAGGAGAGTTCTGATATGTTTTTCGCAGCCTCAGGAGTACGATCTTTATTCCAATAGGCATCATCATATTCCCAGTTTGAGAACCAAGCCTCTTCAGTATCAGTGATACATGGATTCAAGGTTGAAAAGCACCATCATGTGCAATAAAAACACTTAAATCGTTTGTCATGATGACCTGCAAGATAGTAAAACCGAGAAACCACCAAATGAAGCTCCTACAGCTCCTAAGCGATCTTTATCTACAAAGGGTAGAGAAGTGACAGCATCGTCAATAGCCGACAAATAGTCGTCCATGCACTGGCCCGTCCAATCACGACTTACCTCCTCATTCCACGAAGAGCCAAAGCCAGGTAAACCACGACGGTTAGGCGCTACAATTACATAACCCTGCGCTGCCATAATAGAGAAGTTCCAACGATAGGACCAGAATTGTGAGACTGGGCTTTTGAGGGCCACCCTCACAGAACAAAAATCGTAGGATATTTCTTTGTTTCATCGAAATGGGGTGGCAAAATAATCCAAACAAGTTCTTGCTTACCATCGGTTGTCTTTACCCAACGCTGCTGAATCTTAGGTTGAGCAAGCTGTGCAAAAATATGACCATTTTCATCCGTGATAGCTTCTACTTTTGCCTGCTTCTTTTCTTTGATGGTGTGACGATATAGAGGTCGTCGGGATGTAGCATTGAGTGACGATTGGCAAGAATCTGCTTATTTCCAAGCATTTGTACAGAACCAAAGTCATTCCAACTGTCGTCAGTAACTTGGAAAAATCTTACCATCTAATGATGCATAATAAATGCGAACAGTAGCATTCCACACGCCTGTGAGATAGAAACCACGTGAATCTGGTGTCCAGCAAAAGGCATCAACATTGGTATCAAAATTCTTTTTGCGAAGTAACAAAAGTCTTTTACCTGTTGCAATTTCCATGATACAAAGGCGATTTAAGTCGCTTTCGTATCCATTGTGAGCCATACTCTGCCATGCAACATAACGCCCATCAGGAGAGAATTGTGGATTAACATCGTAGCCGGTAGTAAGTTTTGGAACTCTTCTGAGTTGATTTTCTGCTTACGAAGGCTCTTAGTGAGATTGATTTCTTGAACTGCTTTTTCCCAAGCTTCACGCTGTGCATCAGATGTAAACTGTTTACAGATATTACGTGTAGCACCAGTAGAAAGGTCGTAGAAATATATGTCGGTATCTGTTGAGTTGGCATAGAGTACACCTTCGCACTTACGAGATGTGTAAGCAATTGTTTTTGAATCAGGACTCCATGCAAGTTGTTCAATTCCACCAAAAGGAGCAACAGGACTCTCATAAGGCTCACCTTGCATAATATCACGTGCTTCGCCTATAGCATTACCATTAACAGGGGCTATGAAAGGGTGAGAAATGGTCTCAACATAGTGGTCCCAGTGACGATAATTCATATCTGTAATCAGAAGGCCTGTAGCCTTAGTAAGATCGTCTGGGTTCTTTTTGATAGTCCCATGATAAGGTATACTCTTAATGAGCACAACGTTCTTGCCATCAGGGGAGAAGCTAAATCCCTCTATATCATCTTTTGAATTGGTAAGCTTCACACGTTCAGAACCGTCTGCATTCATCTTCCAAATTTGACCTTGACGAAGAAATGCTATTTTCTTTCCTCCTTCAATCCAAGCAGCATCTGTTTCAGATACAGCGTCAGTAGTAAGTGCTACAGGTTTTACTTTGCGCGCAGGCTGAACAAAAAGCATCGTATGGCTCTTGTTTTTCCTTAACACTATAATAACTCACTTGGTAAACAACTTGTTTGCCATCGGGTGATGCGACAGCACCTCCTATACGTCCCCATAGCCCACAAGGCTTCAGGAGTCATTAAATCTGATGACAATGTGATGTTGCTTTTTTGAATCATGGTTTGTGCTGAAAGCTTTGGGCTTCCCATAAGTAGCATGCCCAAAGCTATTGCAATAGCTTTATTCATTATCTCTAATTTTGTTACAAGTATACAATGTATACCTATTCTTTTTAGTTCTTTTTGTTGACGACGGCGCTGTTCTTCCATCTGCTGCTGTTGCATCTGCTGCAAAGCTTGCATACGTGCTGCGAGGCCATTCATCTTCTTTGGATTTGCTTTTGTTCTCCTTGTATCGAGCTTCAAGAATGGCAAGAAGCTTTTCATCGTTAGTTGTCTTGCGAAGCATCCACATAATAAATGCTGACATAATAAGAGAAACAAAAATAATAGAAGTTAAGTCCTGATGAATAATCATTGAACATAAAGAAGAACATGAGAGGCATGAACATCATCATCCACTGCATCATCTTCATTTGTTGTTGTTGATCGGATATCCTACCATCTGATCCTTTTGCATCTGCATGGTAAACCATGAATAAATAAGTTGGGCAGCGCAGAAAAAGGATACAGGTGAGCGATAAGTGGTCACCAATCAACCAAAGGTTGTGTCCCCATTCCCAAATAGGGTCATAAGTCGAGAGGTCGTTCATCCATAAGAAGCTCTCTCCACGTAGCTGAATAGCATTAGGGTACAAAGTTAAACATGGCAATCCAGATAGGCATCTGAATAAGCATAGGTAAACATCCTGATAGCGGACTGACACCATATTTGGCATATTCAGCCATCATTGCCTGTTGCTTTTTGCATTTGGTCTTCAGGCTTATTGTACTGAGAGGTAGCTGCATCAAGTTTTGGCTTTAGTACACGCATCTTAGCAGAACTCATGTAACTCTTCTTAACCATAGGATAAGTAAGTGCCTTCAATAAGAGAGTTATAAGAATAAGTACAATACCCATACTGAGTCCAAGATTATTACTCAGTACAGTGAAGACAGGAAGTGTAAAACCAACGGTTAATATAACGGAAGAGAGGCCAACCTAAATATACAATACGTTGCATATCTAATTCGTGGCCAAAGGTACTCTCTTTTTCTACTTTCTGTAGAATATAGAAATCATTCGGACCATAATAAAATTCAAAAATCACTTGAACGTACACCACTGGGATCGAACTTTGTCTTTAGTTGTGCTGACAAATCTTTTAAGATAATGTACAGGCTTGCCTTCTTGTTCTATTTTTCATAAGCCTTACTACTGAGTGTCGATCCTTTGTCAAAGCCGTCACGTGAAATCATAACGGCAGAGAAAAATTGGTTTTTATATGCTATCCAATTGGTTATCTCTTCTGTTTCTACATGTTTTTCGCCAGTCTCACTTAAATAGTGAGTAGAGCCGTTCATATCCTTATAATCGAGGCGTGCATAGCGATTTTCAAATGTATAACCACGTTCTTGTTGTTTGATACGGTCTTTCCAATCAACGTTTTTATGCGTGATGTGTTAGGATCAAAAAGACCAGACATACCTTGAGCTCTAATGCTTAGATGAAGCATATAGTTGCTTCCAAGCTTATAAGTTAGGGATAATGATTTCCCAGTTCCTGCATCAGCAGTGAAGGTAACTGTTGAATCAGTAATATTAGAAGCTTGGAAATACAGATCGCGGGTATTAATATTAGATTCCTTTGTAACCAGTGTATAATTTAGTTCTTGGTCATTTCCGCTAAAAGAGTTACACCATTAAGGTCGTCGTGCTCGCTAGACCTATCAGCAATATTATGTCCAACATAACGCTTCGTTCCTTTTTGATTTCGAATATATGCCTTAGTAACAGTAGCTCCCTTTGGTATTAAATGTAAGCTCAAGGCTCTTATTCTTAAGAACTATGTTCTGAGCGGTTCCTGTTGATGCGTTATAAAATAGAGTAGTGCTATCAAGAGCTGCTTTCTCTTTAGCAGCTTCTTGATTTGCTTTTATTTGCTAATGTTTGTGCTTTTTAGCTCCTGTTCTTTCTTAACATTCTCGATAGAATCTCTAACAAATGCAGCTCGTTGTTCCTCTGCACTTGGCTGACTCCACCAGCTGAAGCCAATAAGTATTAATGCAATCAGCACAAAGCCGATAATAGAATTTTTATCCATGAATTATATTATATGCTATTTTTATTTTCTTTTTGGTTTGCAATCGCTGTTTTAATAAAAATCAACGAAGAGTGCTGTGGATGTAGCACAGTACTTTTGATATTCTGGATGGAATTGTGTTCCAATATACCATTTTAGATTTGGTATTTCAACGATTTCAACCAAATTACTTTCTGGATTGTAGCCTACACACTTCATGCCGTTGCGTTCAAATTCGGTCTCGTAATCATTATTAAATTCATAACGATGGCGATGGCGCTCCCTGAATATGCTCTTGTTTGTAAATATCACACGAGAGTTTTTGTTTAAGGTCACATTCATAAGCACCTAAACGCATTGTGCCTCCCATGTTGGTAATATTCTTTTGCTCTTCCATAATGTCAATAACATTATGCTTTTTGTTTTTCGTCAATTTCTCGACTATTAGCATCCGTGTATCCCAACACATTTCTGGCAAATTCAATGACCATCATTTGCATACCGAGACAGATACCAAAGGTTGGAATATCATGCGTTCTGGTATAATGGGCTGCAATAATCTTACCTTCAATGCCACGTTGTCCGAATCCTGGACAGATAATTATACCATCTTGTCCTTTTTAATTTTTCAGCAACATTTTTCTTCAGTTATATATTCTGAATTGATGAAAGTGAGCTTTGTCTTATAATCATTATATGTCCCCGCCTGATAAAGACTCTCTCGAATACTCTTATATGCATCTTGCAGATCATATTTTCCAACAAGACCGATATGAACTTCTTTAGTAGATTTCTTTTTGTCTTTCAAGGAAAGCCTTCCATGGACCTAACTCAGGGGTAGTACCAACAGGTTCACCAGCCTTCTTTAAAATGGCAACATCTAATCCTTGTAACTGCATTGCAACAGGCACTTCGTAGATACTTGCTAAATCTTCGCTTTGCTACAACGCAGTCAAAGTCCACATTACAGAAAGCAGCAACCTTACGTCGAATATCATCTTCTAAATGCATTTCGTACGCAGAACAAGAATATCTGGCTGTATTCCTACACTTTGAAGTTCTTTTCACACTGTGCTGTGTGGGCTTTGTTTTCAATTCACCCGCTGCTTTTAAATAAGGTATATATGTTAAGTGAATGTTGACCGCATTTCGTCCTAATTCCCATTTCATCTGACGAATTGCCTCAAGGAATGGCGCACTTTCAATATCACCAATTGTTCCACCTATCTCAGTGATTACAAAATCATAGTGATATTTCTGCCCAAGAAGACGTATATTGCGTTTAATTTCGTCCGTTATATGTGGAACAACCTGTATGGTTTTTCCAAGATAATCACCTCGGCGCTCTTTATCTATAACCGATTTATAGATACGTCCAGTGGTCATCGAGTTTGCCTTTGTCGTTTTAATGTCGGTAAATCGCTCGTAATGGCCGAGGTCTAAATCGGTTTCCATACCATCGACGGTTACATAACACTCTCCATGTTCATACGGATTCAGTGTACCAGGGTCAATGTTTATGTACGGGTCAAACTTCTGAATGGTTACATTGTAGCCTCTGGCCCGCAGAAGCTTACCAATTGATGATGAAATGATACCTTTTCCAAGGGAAGATACTACTCCGCCCGTGACGAAAAATATACTTTGTTTCTGCCACAATCTTAGAGTTAAAAAGTGTTCAAAAAAATATTTTTGTTGCAAAGTTACTGTTTTTAATGAGAAGTCCAACATTTCGTTTTTGGTATTTTCTTCTATATTTGTTACCTTTGCAGGGTTATTGTAAATAAGAAAAATATTTATCATGCTAAAACTAAAAATACACTTGTAGCTTTTTAGTACTTTTCTTTTTGCCCTTTCAACTGATGGCTCAGGGCTCAACGAAGACTGCTCGTAAGAGTCGTCCCGTTACAGAAAGTGCGTTAATTAAAAACTATAGTGATTCACTCGCTTACTTTTAGTGACTCAATTTACAGGAGATACAGTGTCAGTTCGTCACAGTTTTAGCCGAATGGACACAGCACCTTTCTTTCTTCCTCTTACATTTTACAGCAATGTAGCTCATCGTGCTTTCGGTATTAATGAGAAGCTATCACCTGTTGATTACCAACTTCTTAAAAATATATCTTACTCATCCAGAGCTTGTAATAAACACTCAAAGTCAATTAACAGCTTTAGGGCCAGTGATAGCACCACATCACCGTTACCGAAAAAATCCGACTATGGTAATGAACAAAACTGCTCCTCAAGAACCAGAAGCTTTTGCCTATTGATGTAGTTGTATTGAAACCCTAATTTCTGGAAATTTGGTGGTGACTATTACTTACAATTCTTACAAAAACTACTTAACAAGCAACTGGTATCAAGGCGGTGAAAAGCAACTATTCTATTATTGGAGCTGTTACTCTAATAGCCAATTACAATAACAAACAAAAGATAAAATGGGATAACAAGCTTGAAATGAAGCTTGGTTTACAAACCACACAGAGTGATAGCATTCATAAAAATGCGTGCTTCGGAAGACCTTATTCGATACACAGGTAAGTTTAGGATTGCAAGCTACAAAAATGGTATTATACTATTCAGCTGTTGGCACAAACACAATGGGCACGCTCATTTCAAATCAAATAGCCGTGTAGTTCAGTCTGACATTCTTTCACCACTTAATATTAATATCTCTTTAGGGTATGGACTATTCTGTTAGTTGGTTTTAACAAGCGTCTTACAGGAAATGCCCATCTTGCGCCTCTTGCCTATAACTTTAAATATACAGATAGGTTAGCGCTTTCTAAACAAAACGGTATTCCTGTTGGCCGTCACGCCTTGAACGACTTTGGTTCTCAGGTTACCATTGATTTGAATTGGAAGATTGGTGACAACATGAACTGGAGACACACCTTTATGGTTATACTACCTATAAGCGCTCCAGAGATTGCATGGGAGAATACATTGACATTCCAGTTTAATAAGTATATTTCTACAAAATTGTTTATACATCCTCGCTTTGACGATGGTCACCCACGCGATAATAAGTTAGGATATTGGATGTTTAAGGAATTTGTTTCTTTAGGGTTCTCTTATGGCTTTTAACGCCAACCCTTATACTCTCATATAAATACAATCATGCCTCCAGCTGAAATAGTTGGAGGCATGATTTGTTTAATACATTATAACTCAAATCTTACCTTTGCATTGATTTGTCGTCCTGTAAGATAGTTAGGAACAGCAAACTGTTGATTAGTTACATCAGTTATCCAATAGTATGAGTTTACGTTATTTATTCTAACAGATTTAAGCAATCAACACCTATCCAAATATTCTTAAAGATACTTTTGCTATGCCTATCCTCATTATTTAATAGGCGATAGCTCATACCAATATCAGCACGTCTGCAGGCCGATGCGCGGAATGTGTTTCGTTCAAGCTCACGATGAGGGCCGAGAATGGCAAACCATCGGCATAAGCTAACTTCAGATTCATAAGCCAACGATTAGTACCTGGAAAAATAATCCGTGAAATAAAGGTTCAGAGTATACCGCTGATCGGTAGGCATGGGCACTGATAAAACCGTTGAGTTTCATCTTTGTATCCATGAACGATAGTGATAACCACGAGTCGGTTCCTGGCACAAATTCACCAAACAGTTTCATGTCAATACCTGCTGCGTGCCCGCTTTGCCACATTATCTCCATAATAGGTAACCTTAACGTTATTGACGCTATAAGGAACTATATTACCCAGTATCTTATAATAAATCTCCGCAGAAAATTTGAACGGACGCTGCTTCATGTTGAACCTATAGTCAAGTCCGGCAATGAGATGTGATTGAGCGTTGACTCTTGATTTTTGTTAAGTGTAGCATAAGTAACCCCATTGCGAGTGGTTGTGTCGCGCAACTCCTTGAAGAAAGGCGACTGATAGTATAGGCCTGATGCAATACGGAAACTCAAATTCTGATTAAATGCAGGGAATAATACTTAACGACACACGTGGTGACAAAAATAGTTTCGCGATTAAAATTCCAATGTGCAAAGCGCAATCCGTAGTTTAAAGTATACAGTGTTTGCGCACTATCGGTATCGCTTCCTGACCTGAATCGCCATGTATCTTGCAAGTAGACTTCCAGTCGGTTTGCATGAAGTTCATTTCGTGCACGTAACGAATAAATCATATTGAGGTCCTTTCCTGTGTGCGGAATACTATATCCAGCCGAATCGCGCATCTCATATTCTGCCGAGTTTTCTTCAATATTTTTCTATCTTATATGTAACAGCCCCTCTATATGATGCTGCTTTGTGGTGTGTTTTTCCCATTAATTTAACGCTCGCAACACGCGCTTTTAAGTAGTTTCGAGCATGTTGAAAAGTAGGTTCCTACACCCAAATTCTCTGATGTTTCTGTTTGTGTGAGCCAGTATTGCCCTGTATATCATATTTCTCTTGCTCGTTAGTTGAGAACGCTGAGCCAATAAGCGTTACAGAAGTAGAATCGCCCAGATGTCGTGTTATGCTCAACGAGCCGAAGTAAGTGCGAAATAGGTCTTTCTCTTGTCCGTCGAAAATAAACTTTAAACGACCTCACATTCTCCAATGTACCAAAAGCGTGTTTCGCGGTCGTGTGGTATAAAATTATAATGGTTATCCGATATATTCCCAATGAAATCTACGCTCCAACGACTATTCGGACGATAGTTAAGATACGTTTGATAGTCAAGAAAGTTAGGTTTATACTCACCATTTGTTTCTAAAGTACCGAGCAAATAGCGATTTGTTTTTGTATCGGAAGCCGTTAGCCCATGCAAATTTTTTTATTAGAAAAGCCTACGAAAGCACTTCCTCCTAACAGCGAAGCGTCAAAACTTGCCTCAAAGCGTTTTGGTCGGCGATAAATAATATCGAGTGCCGATGACATTTTTATCGCCATACTTTGCAGCAAATCCTCCTGTTGAGAACCTATCTTATCAACCATATTAGGGTTAATAACCGATAAGCCTTCCTGCTGTCCGCTACGAACAAGAAAAGGGCGAGAAAATACCTCTATGTTATTAATGTAGACTGAGTTTTCATCAAAGCTTCCATCCTCTAACATTGTACTGAGATGATAACTCTGAGTGGGTAGACACGCCTGCTTGGCTTTTTGTATAAGCTCTTCAACGGCATTGCCAGTTACTGATGGCATTTGTTTAAGTTGCTTGGTTGATAGCTCTTGTGTCTGTCCCGGTGTATCTTTTTGACCTGTCACACTCACTTCACCGAGGGTCCGAGAATCACTTAAAAGTACTATCTGTAGCGTTTGTGTGCCCTTGGGATTACGCAGAACGCGTGTTTTAGTGCGATAGCCAAGCATTGAGAATTTGATGACAACCGAGTCGGCAGGAGTGCAATGTGATGGGTATTCGCCTTTAAGCGAGGTTACCGTTGCCTTTACCTTGACTTAGGCACGACACGCTGGCAAGCTCTACAGGATTATTATTTTCGTCAATGACACGTCCTTTTAGGGTAAACGATTGTGCCATAGCCGAAAATACTATAGTTATCGAAAAGAGACAGAATTAAATTCTTTGCTTCGCATACAACAAATCAACGTTGTAAGGTCGTTAATATTGTGAACAATAGTTTTAAAAACAGTATGAACATTGTTATTGCACTTTGATAGTTTCAAAGGCTGTTTGACGAGTAGTGCAGCAAATAAAGCTGTAAAACAAGGGTATTGAAAGCGCACAAAAGCAACGTAAAAGCCATGTGTTTAACGTGAGTGATGGTGGTGAGGATTCTTGCAAGCTATGAATCCTGATGAAATCTTTACGTGCAGCGTACACGATGCCATGATGCGCCCCACACAAGCACAATGGGGGAGTAAAAGATGAATTGGCTATTATTGAAGTGGCTCAAGCTGTAGCTTATCAAAAATAGAGCCAAATTTACGCAATCCCTTGTTATCAACCAGTTACGGTGTTGGTGAATTAATGGTTAATGCTCTTCAAAAAGGCTTTAAAAAATTTATTGTTGGACTTGGTGGAAGTGCTGTAAGCGATTGTGGCTTAGGCATGATAAAATGCTTAAAATCAGTATCAGCAACGTGTAATGTCGATAGTAATATGTTACCCTGATAAGCTTTCGTGGATAAGATATTGAAGTTGTTTTGGCCACCGATGTAGATAATCCATTATTAGGTGCATGGTGCTGCAGCGGTTTTTGCGCCACAAAAAGGTGCAGATGCTGATATGGTTTGCAAATTAGAGCGTCGAGCTGCAACGTTTGCGCGCATGGCTGCTATGCACATAGGCCACGACATGAGCACACGATGTGGTGCAGGTGCAGCGGGTGGCTTGGGATATGCTTTTATGCAGTTTATGAACGCAACAGTAGAAAGCGGTGGAGAGCTTATCATTAGCATGACGGGGGCTGCAAATGCTATTGAAAAATGCCGACCTTGTTATTACAGGAGAGGGTAGTGCTGATGCTCAAACTTTGATGGGTAAATTACCAAATATTGTGCTAAAGCATGCACAGGCAGCACGCGTTCCTGTTGTTTTACTTGCTGGTTGTGTGCGCGATAAGGAAGACGCTTTTATCGGCAGGATTTAGTAAGGTTATTAATATTAATGATGGTTTTAATGCTAATACGAATATGTTAGAAGCCGCACATAGCTTCTTTTCGCCTTACACAAGCTGCAAGCCAATTATTATAGAATTACGCGTTTTCGTTGTATCAATCTTTTCTTCTTCTTTTTGTAATATGCTTACTTTTTAGGGCGTAAGGTTTTTATTCTTTCCGGAAATATTTTTAAGCTGTTTGTTCTGTTTTCATCTAATAGTTATGCTTTTATCATGAGTGTACGGCGGCCGTGATACATCGTTGTACGTTGACCGTAGTACACATTGTATGACGGTCGTAGTACGGGATTGTACGGCGGACGCCGTACAATGACAAAAAGCAATAAGGAGGGTAGAGTATGCTTAAAAAGTTGTTCTTATACTTAATCCATAATTAGATACGATGTGATGCAACTATATTTCTTTTTCATAAGATTTTATTATGTTTTTTGCTTTTTGACAGTTTATACTGATTTTTACATTGTTTTTCTATACCTTTGAAAAAGTTAGTTTCGATATGCTTTTAATATTATATGGTTTATGTATAAGTCGTTTGTCATTTTTACCATAGCTTCAATAGCGCTTATCCAGCCTGTTTTTGCACAAAAACGAAAGATACCCGCCGACAGTTTAGTGTCAGCAGAAGTACGTAAAAAGTGCTTTGTTTTTCTCACGAAGGTTCGATAGATATTGTAGGCGAGGGCCGTATGAATAAGGGGCTTGTGCTTAACTCTTTGGACGCTTTAAGTGGTCAGGCTGCTGGTGTGAACATTAGTTCTTCGGCTGCTAATCGTATGGCAATGCTTAGTTCGGTGCGTGTACGTGGTACAACGTCACTGACAGGAGGCAATGATCCGTTGGTCATTATAGATGGCGTGTATAGTGATATTTCTACGCTGAACAGTATTTATCCTGCTGATATTGAAAGCTTTTCTATTTTAAAGAATGCTGCCGAAACCGCACCTTATGGTAGTCGTGGTGCATCGGGTGTTATCAATGTGAAGACGAAGAAAGGGCGTGATGCTCAATTTCATATCTCTTATGATGGCAGTTTGCATTCGAAAAATGTTTATAAGAATCTTAAAATGCTCAATGCTGATGCCTATCGTACAACAGCACAGCAATTGGGTATGAGCTATAACGATGGAGGGTTTAACACGAATTTTTCCGATGGCTATTACGCGCACGGGATTCATTCAAAAACCATCACGTTGCATTTTCAGGCGGTGGAGAGAGTGCGAATTATCGCGCATCTATTGGCTATATGAGCCATAATACTATTATTCGTCAGTATAATGATAATAATTTTGTGGCGAAAATCGACCTGCAACAGAAAGCTTTTTAATGACCTTTTTAGTCATAGATTTTCGGTGTGTTTGGTAATAGTTTGAAATTACGATAATATCTTTTGATCATCAAAAATTATTCTATTCTGCTGCCACCCAAAACCCTACTTTTTGCAGCGGGTCGTAACACAATGGGTACGTGGGATAGAAATGTTCTGGCTTCGCAAATTGCCACACCGGGAGCTCTTTTGCTCCAACAGGATCATGATAAATTATTGAATTTCATTTCACATTTGCGATTATCATTCCATCTTAACCCTTCTTTTTAACTTGTCAACCTTTGGTTCTTACAGCTATAATTCAACAGGAAAAGCGCAATTTTTGCCTACATGGGTATGGGCACAAGGCCAGGCTTACCGTGGCGAAAGTAAGTCGGAAGAATGGCTTGCCAACATTGAAGCAACATGGTCTCATGGTTATGGAGCAGCGAAACAACATCATCTGACGGGTACTTTTGCTGGCAGAATATCAGAAGAGTGTCAACGCGGCTTCTTTACTACCGTCAAAGGGTTTACGTCAAACTTGTATGGATATGATAATCTTGCAGCTGGTAGTATTTTTGCCTTATGGCGGAACGAAAAAAGTCGTTATGAAAAATACGGCTTTTAGCCTCACTGATGGGATTGTTCGAATATAGTTATGCTAATGCGTTTACTTTTACTGCAAATGCACGTGCCGATGGGTCGTCAATGTTTGGTCATGGCAACAAAATGGGGGCGTCTTTTCCATCGTTATCTGCCAAATGGAATGTGCTGGAAACATTCCGCCATATGTATCGTCCCTTTTGGACTGAATAAGCTTGAACTGCGAACCAGTTATGGCTTAGCAGGTAATACTGGTGGCATAACATCGTATAATTCATTGCAGTTGTTGAATCCGACAGGGATTGATTTCGTGGAACGGTAATCCTACAACCACGTTGGGAATTATATCAAATGCCAACCCTGATTTGAAGTGGGAGACACGTAGTTCTTTCAATATTGGCGCTGATATGGCCTTATGGAAGGGACGTATTGTAGCTTACAGCCGACTATTATTATTCGCTAACTCGTAATATGTTATATATGTATGATGTGCCCTGTTCCGCCGTTTGCTTTCGATAAACTTTTAGCAAACTTGGGACGAATGCGAAATTCAGGCTTCGAGTTTGGGCTTGGAATTACACCCGTTCAGAAGCGTGACATGGAACTAAATATTAATATTAACTCGTCGTTTCAGTATAATAAATTGCTCTCTTTAAGTGGTAACTATCAAGGAAATCATTTGTCAGCTCCCGAGATGACACCAATAGGTAGCCTTAATGGTGCTGGTTTCCATGGCGGAGATAATAATATTGTGTATCAAATTATTGGTCAGCCATTGGGTGTTTTTTTATCTTCCGCACTGCACAGGGACTAGGCACTGACGGTAGAATGTATTATGAAATGGAAGATATTGATAAAGACGGATCAATTAATATAGCTGGCGGCAAAGATAGATACATTGCAGGGCAGGCTACGCCCAAAATGACACTGGGTTCTAATATTAGTTTCCGTTTCCATAACTTTGATATCGCATTGCAAATGAATGGTGCTTTCGGACACAAAAATATACAATGGAACATCACTTACTTACATGAATATGAGTTCTTTCCCTGCTTATAATGTGATGGCTACAGCGCCAGAACGAAACATTGGCGACCAAGTGGCAACTGATTATTGGCTGGAACCTGGCGACTATCTGAACTTTAATTACCTTACTTTTGGTTGGAACGTTCCTACAAAACGTCTGCTCTCGTGTTATCTCTGCGATGCGTTTATCGCTCTCTGTCAACAATTTGGGAACAATAACAGCCTATAGCGGACTGACGCCTATGATTAATAGTTATGTTTCTGACGGTACTATGGGTATTGATGATAAACGATCTTACCCTCCCTATCGTAGCTATAGTATGAGCTTTTTCTGTACAATTCTAGGAGGTTTTTAATCCTATTTCGAGGTTAACAATATCTATTTTAAAAAGCATATTCTTATGAAAGGATATTTCTATAACATCATAATTGCTACACTTTTGTCCACTATTCTTCACGGCCTGCCTGACAGAAAAACCCGAAAGGTCAGATAGAGGAGAACGAAGCATATAATACATCTGACGACATCGAACGTAACTTAATAGGCGAACTTTACAATTATATCGGCGGTTCTTCAGATAGTCAAGGCTTGCAGGGTACGTTTAGAGGCGTGTACGATTGGAACTCATTTTCCACTGACGAACAGATGTTACCAATACGCGGTGGCGATTGGTACGATGGTGGATTTTGGCAGCATCTGTATTATCACACGTGGTCATCAGGGCGATGGAACGCTTTATGACACATGGTGTTATTTGTATAAGGTGGTGATTTTATGTAATCGATCGTTGAAACCGAATTGACCAAAATCGCTCTCGACTTAGTGAGCATCAATACATGGTTTATACGTCGGAGGTTCGTGCTATCAGAGCAATGATGTACAGTTACTTGTTGGATATGTTTGGCAATATTCCGTTAGTTACCGATTATAATGTATCACTTGCCGATGTGAAACAAGTGTCACGGAGCAGGCTTTTCAGTTTTGTTATTGATGAACTACAAAGTATTTTGCCATATCTTAGACAAGCAAGAAGCAACCAAGAAGGCGTAAATTATGGTCGAATAACACGTCCTGTAGCTGAATTTATGTTGATAAAACTACTACTTAACACCGAAATTTATGCTGATGATGATTGGACAGACGATACGTATCCTAACGGAAGCAATATATTTTTACACTGTTGGCAATCAGCGTTTAAATGCATGGCAGGCTGCGATTACTTACTGCGATAGTATTGCTTCTGCTGGTTACATACTGGAATCAGACCCTAAAGTGAACTTCGCTATTCATCAATGAGACATCTCGTGAAAAACATATTCACGATACCAATAAATAAGGGTTTATATGCCAATCAATTTGGATACCTGTTCCGCAGTCGCCATTATGCACACGGATCAGCCTTAAAACTGGGTTCGGAAAACGGCACATCGGCTACACTTTCAACAGTTCGCGTGCGTTTGGATATGGCACGGATAGTCTTGACAATAGGTATAAACTATGGTTCTATTCTGATACGGTTGTCGTAGATGGACATGTAGTTAAGGAAGAGAATGGGCAACCATTGGTTTACTATCCACTCGAAATCAAACCCGATTTATCAGGTAATGTCTACGAAAAACGGCAGGTGCACGAATGAATAAATACGAAGTCGACCCCACTGCTTATACAGATGGTCGACTTCAAGACAACGATATTGTTCTCTTTCGATATGCTGATGTGCTACTGATGAAAGCAGAAGCCAAGGTTCGTAATGGTGAAAACGGCACAGCAGAACTAAATGCTGTGCGGCAGCGTGTGGGCATGCCGCCTCGTACAAAAAGCTACACTCGATAACATTTTAAAGGAGCGTTTGCTTGAATTGATGTGGGAAGGGTGGCGTCCGAAACGATTTAGTGCGTTTCAGATGCTTTACCAAAAGCCTACGATTTTAAACCAGCTTCAGATAGCTATAAAACCGTTTTTCCCATTCCTGATCGGGCTATCGAATTGAATAATAAACTTAAACAGAACAAAGTTACCAATAGTTCACGCCACCAAATGGGTAGCGTAAACTATACTTTTCAATCGTTTTTTTACTCATCCAATCGTTGAGAATCTGACAATATTGTGCACGTATTGTCTACAAAAAGTCATGTGTCGAGCACCATCTAAAAAGCTCCCAACGTGCGTTTGGAATAGCGTCAAACATGGTTTTTTGCCAGAAGTGGAGTACATTCGTCATTGGTGCCATTGATAATTAAACAGGGTTCTTTTATCTCGTGAAGACGCGCTGTATAATCGAAATTTCTTAAATTACCAAGTGGTGTATATTCGTTAGGGCCCCACGCTGTAAGGTACGATTCAGTTCCGAAACGTTTCTTACGAGTCAAACATTCAGGCCTATTGCCACTTAAATCGCAAGCGTGTCGCACAGTATAATGGTCGTTAGCTGCTAAATATTCAGCACTTTCCCAGTTTCCTGTACGCTCAGCTTCAGCAATGGCAGCTTGCTCATGCTCAGGCATAAACGAAATTAAACGATGTTGTTCGCGGCTCCAAAGCTCGCTCGAAGAGAGCGTACTTGATAGAATTGCTGATTGAATTCCCTTGGGACAATGGTTAATGAGGTAGGCAATAACCATCATACCTCCCCACGATTGGCCTAAAATATGAATACGATCAAGATTTAGATGGCGACGAAGTGCTTGCAATTCTTCTATCCATGTTTCCATCGTCCACAATTCAGGACGCCCTTCTACAAACGAGTTTCCGCAACCAAGCTGATCATAACTAATAATTTGGCGTCCCTCATTAGCCAAGCTGTCAAGTAGCTCAAAAATAGTTATGGGTGCTTCCTGGCCCTCCATGCAGTAACAGTAAATGGTGCTTTTTCCAGCAGTATTTTCACCTACAACACGATAATATGTGCGGTAATTCTAAAGGGCATATAGCCATCTTGTATCTTCATGGTCATTAATTTATTGCTGAATACAAAGATAATTGATTTCTCTGACTCTCACTTTATTTTCGAAATAAAAATATTCTGTGGTTCTATTATAAATTGAATGAGCTACATGTGTTTCTTCTAGAACTAATGATGTTTTCTTCTTATTTAGCAAGCGTAATTACGTTATTATCTAATGGCTTTTTTATTTGTAATGGCGTATTTGTTATTGATATAATCGTCGTAGTACGACGGTCGTCATACTAACGTGTACGGCAGCCGTCATACTACATTGTACTACGGCCGTGATACGATGTGTACTGTGGTCGACGTACATTCACAAATACATCGTAATTAGTGTTAGAAATAAGATAAATGAATTTATCGAGAACGGGATAAATCGTTTTATAAATAGATTGTTACGGTGATAAGATAGTGTTATCAATAAGAGAAAAGAATTGTAGAGCTTCAAAAATCTTATTTTTTCAGACAGTTGATCTATCTTATCACAACAACCAACAATCATGTTTCGAATTTGTGCAATGCGTGCTTGTTCGTCAGGGCGAAACCGACGATAATAGGTGAGCGCTAAAATGAAAAATTATCGAGTGCTGAAAGCCATTCGTTTCGATTTGTATGGATAAATCCCAACTTATAATAAGCATCGGCCTTTTTCGTCGTCTTGGCACAAGGTAAGCATTTTTCATATAAAGGCAACGCCTTATCGTACTGTTCAAGATTAAAATGGCTCTCAGCGGCTGCAAAATAATAAAATGAAAGTTCGAAGGTGCAAACGATTTTAGTTGTGGTATAGCCTTATCAAAAACATTCTGCAGCACGTTGATAGTCCCACTCGTAATAATAACATACACCCGTATAGGCAACAAAGCGAGGATTTAGTCGATAATTTTGTCCTAACTTTTGAAAAATAAGCAGAGCCTCATGGTACTTACGGCCTTGAAAAATAATCAAGTGCCATACCAAGCTTTTTGGCTGTCCGAGAGCGATTGGCTTGCGCAGGAGTACCGAAAAGAAAGACAGAAAAGTATAATTATCTTTAGCTTATTCAATGTCTTACCTTGTGTAAAAAAATCAATAACCTGTTGAATAGCTTGTTGACATGCAGGACAGAAAGTGGGGTAGTCGTTGGTGCGCATACGACAGTCTGGAAACGCTCTGTAAACGTGCTTCAAGCTGTATCCCTGCACCCTCATAGAAACCCACTTTTGGATATTTACCAATAAGATTCTCCCATTTTCCTTTTAAAATCAGCCTTCGTAGTAATGTTTTTCTCCCATGGTTCTATATCATAAGGGTACATGGGTATTGGCTCATTATCGTATGCATATTCGTCAGCGAGACCTGCAAAAACTATGGCCAAACTCGTGAACAACAACAGGACGAAAAGCCGAATGGTGTGTCATCGACAGATTATAACTGTTTAAAAATACCACCCCACCATACTTTTTCGGTATTTACCAACACAATAATATGCTCGTAAGGTATACCCTGCAAGCCAGTTGTGTAGGTCTTTTTAAGTTTGAGCGTTGTAAGGTAACGGTCACTATAAAACGTATCAAAATGCGAGTGCAAAGCCGTGTCTTTCCATATTCCTTTGCTGGGTTCGCTGGTACCACTATCCTCTGAAGGTGACTCGACTGCAACAATTTGGAAGCGATTACGCATACTTTTAAATGGTTCGTATGAGAACAAATAGTTCATGGCTTTTTACGCGCATCTTCACGGAAAAATGTCCATTTCCTGCGGTGTATATCCTTCAGCTACGTAGGCCACACGTATGCAGCGAGATGTATCTTCTGCTTGTTGCAGAACGGAATAAGGTGTTATATGCTGTTCGCCCATATGGCGTATGAGGATATCGTTAGGAACTATTTGGTGGGTGAGTGACGCCGTAATCTGCCGACGATTATTGCGTAAATCGATAGTTACATCAACAGTATCTTTAGGCATGGGTATAAGAAAGACGTTCTCAAAACTGCGTGTTTGTGTCTTAGCTTCGTCATAACTTAACCATTCCTGAAAAAGAGTGGAGAAGGAGTTACGATAAATAATCTGTCCCGAATGGTGATCGCGAACAGTAATTTGTCCGTTACCCTCAATAGGAATCTGGGCTAAACGTATTCGCTTTCCATACCAATTAGGTTGCTGATACAGCTTATCGAGAGCAATATGTTGCTCATTAACATTACCCGAAAAGATATAATCTATTCGTAATGTTTTATTTAAGAAAAACGAGTTAAAATCTTGTGCATGAAGACTTAACGACGTAATAAAACAACAAATAAAAGAAAAACGCTTCATAATGGTTTCGTTATTTGCCGTTTAATATACCCTTAATGTTTGACCCTACACGTAAACCGTCTTCAGGCTTCATGTGGTTCATCTTATACAAACTTTTAATGCGTATACCGTACATTTGGGCAATTGTGTACATGCTTTTCGCCACTCTTTACAACATGTGGCACGCGTTTAAACGCTTTTAATAGCATCGTTTTTGTTTTCTTCTCAAGATAAATAATATCTCCTTCGCGTAGCCTTAGTGGCGATCAATTTCATTATATTTGGCTAACTTTCGCCATGAAATACCAGCTTCATGTGCAATACTTTTAAAGGAATCGCCCTCACGTGCTACAACATAATAGTTCTTATTGTACATTCGAACAATATGCAAATCTTGACCAGGAGTACGATCTTGCGCTGTGTAAACGTTGGCCATGTAACGGTCATACGTACGAGCATTATCATATTGATAAAGCTGATACAGTTCAATAATTTCTATAAGCTTTTCAGCATATAGTGGGTTTGTTGCATAACCACAGCTTTTTAAACCATAGGCCCAACCGCGATAATCTGTGATTTCAAGTTGAAATAAACGTGCATAACGCGTGCTGTTTTTGAGAAAAAAAGGCTGTGATCCTCAAAAACTTTGTTTTGGATTATCATAGGCTCTAAAACATTCTGCTAACGCATCATCATCAGAAGTTATGCTACGTCCCAACCAATTGTGGCACTTAATCACCAAAAGTGATTATTTGCCTCTACAGCAAGTCGACTACGCCCCGCTGCACTTTCTAACAGCCCTTGAGCTAATGTTATGCTTGCGGGAATGCGGTATTGTTTCATCTCTTCAATAGCAAGGTCTTTGTATTGAGTGATGTAATCGAGGAAGGCTGCGTTTATTTTATACTGTGCCTGCAGCTGAGAACAAATAAAAAACAGTAAACCTGAGAATAGAATTCTTCGGAGATGAAACATTGATATTAAAATTTTTGTATCAAAACCTCACCCATATTGCTGGGTAAGGCTTTGTATTTTATGGATATAAAATTTAAAATCTAAATAACAGTATAGCTCTTGTAAAGAAAGTGTTTCTTATTTTGCTTTCTTCAGTTTGTCAACGTATGCATCAACAACTGCAACAGCAGTTACGTTAATTACATCTTGTACGCTTGCCTCAAAATCAGTAAAATGTATAGGCTTATTTAAACCCATTTGCACAGGTCCAATCACTTCGCAATCGGGATCAAGCGCTTGCATCAGTTTGTAACTTCCGTTAGCTGAACTCATATTAGGGAAAAAACGAGTGTGTTAACATCTTTACCTTTCAAGCGGGTAAAAGGATATTTTTACATCGCGTAATTCTTTATTCAGAGCAAAGTTAACCTGCATTTCGCCATCGAGTGCAAGGTCTGGGAAAATCATTTTTGCATACGTTCTACAGCCTGATGAACTTTAACGGGCGATACCCTATTTCATCGGTACCGAAGTTAGAATAGCTTGTCATCGCCATTACTGGCTCATTATTAAAGAAGCGCACTGTGTGAGCAGTAAGACGTGCTACGTCGTAAAGCACATTCTGATCAGGGTGGCGATTGATGAGGGTGTCAGAAAGATAGAACACGCCTTTCTTAGTGTTGAGAATATGCATTGTAGCAAAAAGTAGAGTAGTCGGGGCGCACACCAATAACCTCTTTAGCCACTTTTATAGTGTTACTATACTTGGTATACAATCCCGTGATGAAAGCGTCAGCATCACCTTTCTCAACCATTGACATACCAAAAATAATTGCGTTCGTACATCTTATCGTAAGCTTCTTCGAACGTTACGCCTTGACGAGCACGCTTTTCAGCAAGGTGTTTAGCATAGGTTGCGCGGCGACGTTGCTCACTATCTGCACGCATATCAACAATCTCTACGCCGTTAAGATCTAACTTTAAGCGCTTAGCCAGTCGATTAAGACGATCAACATTACCGAGCAAAAATAGGCATACAAATACCCTTCTTGATGAGCTTGAACAGCCGCTTTCATCATGGTAGGGTGGCCACCTTCTGCAAAAACCACGCGTTGTGGGATGTAGTGCGGCTGTTGCGTGTAGCGTGCGAGTGAGTTTTTGTTTCTTGTCCAAGCAACTGGCGTAGTTGGTCTTTATAAGCCGTCCAATCGGTGATAGGAGTGCGCGCTACGCCGCTTTTTATGGCAGCTTGAGCCACAGCAGCTGATACCTCTGTGATAAGACGTGGGTCAACTGGTTTCGGAATGAAAGTATTTAGGACCGAATGAAAGGTCGTTCACATGGTAAACCTCATTAACAATATCTGGCACAGGCATCTTGGCAAGAGCGGCTATAGCCTTCACGGCTGCAAGCTTCATCTCCTCATTTATGGCTTTTTAGCGTGCACATCAAGTGCGCCACGGAAGATGTAAGGAAAGCCGATAACGTTGTTAATTTGATTCGGATAGTCGGAACGTCCTGTGGCCATTAGCACGTCGGGGCGGGCAGCAATGGCTTCTTCGTATGATATTTCGGGAACAGGATTAGCCAATGCAAAGACGATGGGATGGTCGGCCATTGACTGTATCATTTGCTGAGACAGAATGTTTCCTTTTGATAAACCAACGAATACATCAGCGCCTTTAATTGCCTCTTCCAACGTATGAATATTGGTTTTTGAGGGTAGCAAATTCAACCTTTTCTTCGGTAATATGGTCGCGTCCTTTATAAAATGACACCGCGAGAATCAAGCATAATAATATTCTCATGCTTGGCACCCAATGAGCAATACAATTTTTGTATCAACTTATTGCAGCGGCTCCTGCTCCGTTAACTACGATTTTAACGTCTTTAATTTTCTTCCCTGCTACTTCAAGAGCATTTAATAATCCAGCAGCGGAAATGATGGCAGTTCCATGCTGATCATCATGCATCACAGGAATATCAAGGGATTTTTTTAGACGGTTTTTCAATATAAAAACATTCGGGCGCTTTAATATCTTCAAGATTGATACCACCAAAAAGTAGGAGCTATCTTTTCGATTGCTTTCACAAAATTTTTCAGGATCTTTCTCGTCAACCTCAATATCAAACACATCGATACCACCCATTAAATTTTTAAAGAGTAAGCCTTTTCCCTCCATAACAGGCTTACCACTCCTAGCACCGATATCGCCTAAAACCAAGTACTGCTGTGCCGTTAGAGATAACAGCAACAAGATTACCTTTATCGGTATATTTGTAAAACATCATCAGGATTTTTCTGTATTTCCAGACAGGGATAAGCAACTCCAGGAGAATAAGCAAGACTTAAATCGGTTTTGCGTGCGATATGGTTTGGTGGGCTTAACCTCTATTTTTCCATGGCGCCCTTTTCGTGATATTCGAGCGCTGCTTCTTTAGTTATCTTTACCATTTTCTTAAATGACTATTTAATAATGAATCTTTTGCCTTAAAAGATATATACGCAAAGATAATAAAAACGTGCTAAAGGATTGCCGTTTTATCATTTTTTGTATCTGTATACGCTAAAAACTAATATAGATTATTAATGTTTTGAACATAGATACTTTTCGTATCATTTTAAACCTTTATAATAGAAATGTTTTTATAAAGAATGTAAAAAGCCATAGAAGAAGGACAAAAATCCTTAACTTCTATGGCTTTATATTCTATAAATTGTTTAATATTTCGAAACAACAATAGGATATATTTAGTCAAAATTAACTGGTGTAAAGGAATCTCTTAATAGACCTTTTGGGGGTCTTTTCAAATTCTTCTTTACGAATCCTCATTTCAGAAAGATGACAATATGCTGGCTGTGAGGCATTAAGTTCTTTACGATTTTCTTCCATCACATTTACTAAATCATTGTCATTTAAGCCCATAGCTTTGAGCTTCTTCATAATCAGGATATACTAATCCTACAAGAGAATTGCCTTCCTGAATAACAAGGCTTTCACATACTAAAGACATAGAATTAAGTTTGTCTTCTATCTCTTCGGGATAAATATTCTGTCCATTTGAACCTAAAAGCATGTTTTTAGAGCGTCCTTTATGAAGATATTTCCTTCGGCATCTATAGTACCAAGGTCACCCGTATGGAACCAACCGTCACTATCGATTGCAGTATTGGTAGCCTCTTCATTCTTATAATAGCCCAACATTACGTTAGGACCCTTACAGATTATTTCCCCAGGGGACATTCTGAGGATCATCTGAAAGTATCTTCACTTGCATGTGAAGTGCTGCCTTTCCACATGAACCCGGAACAAAAATTCTTATAGTCTTCATATCCGATTATAGGTGCACATTCGGTTTGCTCCATATCCAACAGTATAATGAAAACCTATACGATGCAAGAACTTTTCAACCTCTTGGCTGAATGCTGCGCCACCAACGATAATCTGATAAAAGTTACCTCAAAGGCCTGTGTTACCTGTGCACATATCTTATTGTACACTTTGTTATTGATTCCAGGCATCTTTAGTAGGAGCTTCATTTTAGGATCCTGTATCTTTGGGAACACTTTCTTCCTAATAATCTTTTCTATAATAAGCGGAACAGAAATAATAACAACAGGTTTAATTTCTGCAAAGGCTGCAGCAATAATAGCTGGAGATGGCATTCGAGTTAAGAAAAAGATATGGCAACCACTAATAAACTCGAACAGAAACTCAAAGGCCATACCATACATATGAGCCATTGGTAGAATACTAATAATGCTATCTCCAGGCTTAATATTGGCTCCTAAAACATGATAAGCAAAATCAATATTGCTCCATAATGCACGATAGGGAATCATTACACCCTTTGAAAATCCAGTAGTTCCGCTGGTATAGTTTATCAATGCAAGCTCATCGGGATTCTCTTCGATATAGTATTTGATGTGTTCTTGTCTGAAATACTTGGGATATTTCTTACCAAACATCTCATTCAAATGCTCACGAGCATAAAGTAAGTTTGTCAGTACGAGAAAGCACTAACGAATAATCTGGAATATAAATTATACCTTCAAGTTGTGGCATTTTTGGTGGCATCAATTTGTGTTGCAACCACATCACCTACAAAAAAAGAAGTCGTGATTCTGAATGATTTACGATATTATGAATTTGATCTGGCGTAAATTCATGTAAGATAGGAACAGCTACTGCACCATATGTTAGAAACCGCAAGGAACGAAGCTGCCCACGCAGAGCTATTACGTCCACATAATGCTATTTTGTCTCCTTTTTGATTCCAGAACTCTCAAACATGATATGAAGCTTCTCTATCTTTCGAGCAACATCATGATATTGAAGAGTAGCACCTTTATAATCTGTAAGTGCGTCACCTTCCCAATTATTAATAATACTGTCTTGGATAAGTTTATTAAAACTTGGTATCTTTTTCCATTATTCAATGTTTTTGTTATAAGAGATTCTCCTTAAATTTCAAATGAAGGAGACATTATTCAATAGTGTTAGTATAAAGATATCTTTTAATAGATTTTTTTAGGCGTTTTTAGCAAACTCTTTTTCTTGAATTCTGATTTCGCTTATTCTACAGAAAGCAGGAAGTTGAGCGTTCAAATCCTTTTCTGTTTTGTTCCATAATGTTCTTCAAATCATCTTCAGAGAAGCCCATAGATGCAGCGCCTTCCATGTCGGGATACACTAATCCTACAAGCTTGTCGCCATGCTGAACTATAAGACTTTCGTTCACCATAACCATCGAGTTTAGCTTATCTTCTATCTCTTCAGGATAAACATTCTGTCCGTTAGAGCCCAGAAGCATATTCTTAATACGACCCTAATATAAAAGAGGTGGCCTTCAGAATTTAATCTTCCTAAGTCGCCAGTGTGGAACCAACCGTCCTTATCTATCACAGCCGCTGTTGCCTCTTCGTTTTATAGTAGCCTTTCATGACGTTCAAACCACGTGTAAGAACTTCACCCGCAACGTTTTCTGGGTCGTCACTAAGCACTTTTAAGTTCCATATTTTTCAGCCACAGTTCCACATGAGCCAGGCACAAAATCGTGATAATCAGAGAAGCTAATCATCGGACCTGTCTCTGTAGTTCCGTATCCAACTGCGATAGGGAAATTGATGTTTTTAAGAAATGCTTCAATCTCTTTATTAAGTGCAGCACCACCCACAACAACCTCATAAGCTTCTCCGCCCATAGCATCCATTACAGATTTACATATACGGGCCTTAATCTTATCGCCCACAACAGGCATCTTCATCAACAGCTTCAGATGATAATTCTTATTGATAACAGGGAATACTTTGTTACGAATAATTTTCTCAATTACCAATGGAACAGAGATAACTATGTTTGGACGTATCTCTACAAACGCTTCTTGGATTACGCTTGGGCTTGGTAAACGTGTAAGGAAAAAGACATGATTATCCCATGCAGAACGCCAATAGCACCTCACAAGTTAAACCATACATGTGAGCCATTGGCAGAATAGACAATATACGACTATCCTTTTTTATTCTACCGCCTATAACGTGTATCAAATAATCGATGTTACTTCTCAACGAACGATAGGGGAGCATTACACCTTTTGAAAAACCAGTAGTTCCGCTGGTATAGTTAATCATGGCCAGCTCTTCACTCTGGTCAGTGTAATAATTAACGTCCTCTTGTCTGAAAAATTTAGGATATTTCTGTCCGAACATCTCATTTAAAATGCTCACGGGCATAAGTCAATTTCTCAGAGCGACTCACCAACAACGAACAATCGGGTAAGTATACAACGCCTTCCAATGCTGGCATTTCGTTATAGTCTAATGTTGTAGACACAACGTCACCCACGAATAATAATTTAGAGTCGGAGTGGTTAACTATATTGTATACTTGTTCAGGGGTAAACTCATGTTGTATAGGAACAACAATAGCACCATAAGTAATGGTTGCTAAAAATGCACAAGCCCACATAGAGCTGTTACGTCCACACAATGCAACTTTGTCGCCATGCTGTAAACCAGAGTGCTCAAACATGATGTGAAGCTTCTCTATTTTTACGCGCCACATCGTGATATTGCAGTGTTGCTCCTTTATAGTCTGTTAGGGCGTCCTTATCCCAATTAGCTTGAATGGATTGTTTTTATCAGTTCGTTAAAACTAGGTGTATTCGCCATTGCACAAGAATCTTTATTTTTGTGCAAAGGTACTATCTAATCTGCACATTCCCAAAAATATGTGCAGTATTTTTAATAACATCATACTTTTCACAAAAAGCAACAGAGCTAAAAATCAGTATATTGTTCTGTTCATTACCTTTATAGTTCTATGTAATGATTTTTTTCAATTGATAAACCATTATTCATAACGCATACTCTTTTGCAGGGTGTATATGCGAAATAAGATAGCTTGGAGCAATAAGAACAAACACGCTAATGGCTAATGTAAGTATATTAATAAGGAGTAGGGCAGGGATATTAAACTCGATTGGAACCGTACTAACATAGTAAGTAGATGGGTCAAGTTTAACCATGCCAAAAGTATTTTTGAATCAACGAAAGGCCTATAGCTACAATATTACCTATTAATAATCCGCGACCAATAATAAAGGTAGCAAACCATAAAAACATATGACGCACGGTTTTTATTACGGGCTCCAAGTGCTTTAAAAATGCCTATCATGGTTGTGCGTTCAAGAATAATAATGAGCAAACCAGATACCATTGTAACACCAACTACAGAAATCATGAGTACCAAAAATAATCCATACATTCATATCCAAAAGGTCTAACCATTGGAAAATTTGCGGATTAATGTCCTGTATAGTTTTGCGAAGTGTATGTTTTCTCCGTAGTGATCTGTTGTTTTATTTACTTTCTTGATGAACTGCTGTTCTACAATATTCACTTCATCAAAATTATTTACTGTAATCTCGGCTCCTGAAGCTTGGTCCGATTCCCAGCCATTAAGCTTCACGGCTGTATTTAAATCAGTAAAGCACATTACCTCATCATACTGATTCAAATTCGTTTGATAGATACCAGCTATTGTGAAACGACGAACACGAATACCATTATTATCAATAAAAGTAAAGCAAACAAACGCTGGTTTAACTTAAGATTTAATTTATCAGCAATATTTTTTTAGAAATTACTATTTTATTGCTCGATACATCATCAGCAAACTTAGGGAAACTTCCGGCAATTAAATTCTGATGAATAAATGTAGAGTCAAATTCCCTGTGCAACTCCTTTGAGCATAACACCGAGAAAAATCGCTGTCAGTTTTCAGAATTCCTTGTTTATAGGCAAATCGTTCAGCATGTTTAACCCCACGAATGCCTCTTATTACGCTTAACATACTATCATTCATCACAATAGGATACTGGTCTGATGACATCTGCGTCATGAAGTTAGTAACCTGAATATGCGAGCCAAAGCCAATAGCTTTATTGCGAATAGTATGCTTGAAACCTAAAAACAACAAATACTGATACAATCATTACTGCAATTCCGATAGCCACTCCAGCAGTAGCAATCGTAATTGCTGGACATGAAAACTCTTTTCGGATCGCTATTATCGAGTCGTTTAGCTACGAATAGTGGAAAATTCATGTTTGATTTTATCTTATTAATTGCTGTTATCAATTTATGTGTGCTAAGAATATTTCCAGCACCAATATATGTTGTCGGTTGTATTTATTCACTGCAAAGTTATATCTTGATATAGCCAATAAATAAAAGTTTGTAGGTTTATAGAGTTTTGTTAATAGAGCGACATAAATGTTTAATATAGGAGATAATTGCTATCTTAAATAAAAAACTAAGAAGATATTATAAACAACAATAGGGAGCGCTTCAACAGTCAATTGCCATCTTAAATAAAAAAGTATAAGAAAAATAGTATAAACAACAATAGAAGACAATTCAACAAAAAGCTATTTATCATAATGTGCATTATATTAAAAATAATTACGTTGTAAATTTGATGAGAGATATATGTTTTTAAAATGTAGTTTACTATTATTCATTTAGATGCTTATCAAGTTCTTGCTTGGTAATTTTCAACAAAACCGCCAAAGCTATTCTTGTGTTTTGGTAAAATAATATAACACTTATGACGATGATATGACGGCCGTAGTATAAGCTGTATCACGACCGCCGTACAACGCGTATGGCATTCATCGTACAATGTGTATGGCGGCCGTCGTAACGTGATGAGAGATACACTAAATCGAAATATTAATTCAATCATAACAACAATATATTACGATAAAAAGTTAAAACATATATTCAACAATCACGATGCACTATACATTTGTTTCGTGAAAAAAACATATTATAAATAGTACTTGTTGTTTACAAGAAAAATAAATAACTTTGCACATGTTATAATCATCAAAATTATGAAAAATTTAAAAACCTTGCAGCTTATTTTTCCTAATGACTTTTGTGTCGATTATGGTATCGGCTAAGCATTATACAGTGGTTATTTCGCTTGACGGATGTCGTTGGGACTACACAGAATGGTATAATACACCTTTCTTTTGATACAATGGCTAAAGAAGGTATATCATCTGGTTTAATACCTTCTTATCCGTCAAAAACCTTTCCTAATCACTATACTATTGCAACAGGACTCTACCCTGACAATCATGGCATTATAGCAAATGAGTTTTTGATCCTAAAACGGGGCTTTTATTCTCTTTTGGGTGATGCAAAACCAAAACCGATCCACAATTCTATGGCGGTGAACCTATTTGGAATACGGCATCATCGACAGAGACGCAAGCGCGTATCGGTTTTTATTGGCCAGGATCTGATGTTAAGGTGAATGGACGGTATCCCGACAGTTTTTCTACTATGATAAACAACCACGTTTAACATTCAGTCAGCGCATTGAAGGAATTGTTCATGCAATGAGTTTGCCAGAAAACAAACGCCCTGATCTTGTGGATGGCTTATTTTTGAGCAGCCTGATGCTTCTGGACACGATTTTGGACCACAATCTAAACATACACGAAAAAGCTGTTGAACAGGTCGATTCTTTAATGGAAAGCTTATATTCAAAAATTGTGTCAACTCCCCTACTCTGCAGATATAAACTTTATAGTTCTTTCTGATCACGGCATGGCATGGGTTCCACAAGGCAATAATATTCCTATTAGCAAGTATTTAAAACCCGAATGGATTAGGAAAATTAGTGGCTCTATTCCGTGTAACATTTATACACAAGGGGTGTGAACAAAAAGTTTACGACGCACTTAAAAACTTGGATCATGTGCAGGTATGGCATCGAAAGGATATTCCTCATTACCTTCATTTTGGATCTAATGAGCGTGTAGGCGATATCGTTCTGAATCCAGAGATCGGATATATGGTAACTGACGTGCCTACAAGAGCATGTGGTTCGCACGGCTTTGACCCTGAATTACTTGAAATGCACGCTATTTTTCCGTGCTATTGGACCCTAGACTTTCATCATTCTTCCATTCCACATTTCCGAAATGTCAACATCTATTCATTATTGTGCCGCTTACTCAAAATAGAGCCCGCTACAAATGATGGTGATATCGATGAGAATAAAGCTATCCTGAAAGAATAGCCTTTTACGCAGTTACACAATTATATTTTTAAAACTATTAGGGCGAAGTATTTATGTCCATAAAATACTCCGCCTAATTCTTTTATATAAGTGTCAACTTATTATTCTTCCACTGCGGCCTGCGCCGATGCAAGTCTTGCAATAGGCACTCTGTAAGGAGAGCAACTCACGTAGTCAAGTCCGATACGATGACAGAACTAACAGATGAAGGCTCGCCACCATGTTCACCACAGATTCCGCATTTAATATGTGGATTAGTTGAACGTCTCTCTTCACGCCAATTTCAACAAGCTGACCAACTCCTGTCTGATCGAGAACCTGGAATGGGTCTACTTCAAGAATCTTATTATCAAGATAAGTAGGCAGAAACGAGAAACGTCGTCACGACTATATCCATAAGTCATCTGAGTAAGGTCGTTTTGTACCGAAGCTAAAGTAGTCAGCGTACTTAGCAATTTGGTCTGCAGTAAGTGCGGCACGAGTATTTCAATCATTGTTCCCAACTTAAACTCTACCTCCATACCCTCTTCTTTAAACAACTCTTCGGCAGCAGTCTTTATTACTTTCTGTTGTTGCTCAAGCTCTTTATATGTTCCAACCAATGGGACCATGATTTCCAGGCTTTGGATTAAAGCCTTCACGCTTCAGACGAGTTGCAGCTCCAAGGATAGCCTTTTGTTTGCATAGCTGTGATCTCTGGATATGTAATTCCAAGACGACAACCACGTAATCCAAGCATTGGATTGACCTCTTTAAGCTCTCTACGCGATGTTTGATAACATCAATACTCTTTCCATCTCCAAAGCCATAGCCTCTTGACCTGCCTGACTTTTTAGGAACGAACTCGTGCAAAGGTGGATCACAGACGATATTGACAGGCATGCCGTCCATAAACTTCAGAATACCATAGAAATCTTCCTGTTGAAGCGGTAACAATTTTTGCAAGAGCAGTTTCGCGTTCTTCTCTTGTGTCCGCAAGAATCATCTCACGCATTGGTTTAATTTTTGTCCTTCTCGAAAGAACATGTGCTCTGTACAGCGCACAATACCTACTGCACCAAACTTATTTGCAACCTCAGCATCATGTGGTGTATCAGCATTGTACGAACAACCACTACGTGTATACTTATCGCAAAGGCTCATAAGTTCTGCAAAATCACCTGAAACCTCAGCGGGTTTTGTTTTTAACTTCGCCCTGATATACTTCGCCAGTTGATCCGTTAATCGATAGATAGTCGCCTTCATGCAACTATCAACACCATCAATTTCTACAGTGCGAGCCTTATAGTCAATCATAATAGCGCCTGCACCTGATACGCAGCATTTACCCATTCCGTGCCACAACAGCGGCATGTGACGTCATACCGCCACGAGCAGTTAGGATACCTTCGGCTGCCGACATACCAGCAAGATCTTCAGGGTGACGTTTCAATGCGCACCATAATAACCTTATGTCCTTCGTCAGCTCCATTTGGCAGCGTCATCAGCAAAGAACACAATCTGTCCGCAAAGCAGCACCCGGAGATGCAGGAAGACCGCGCGTAAGCACGTGTGCCTGCTTCAAAAGCCTCCTTGTCAAATACAGGGTGAAGCAGCTCGTCAAGCTTGTTAGGTTCACAACGTTTAATTGCTGTTTTCTCATCTATCATGCCTTCATGCAACAAGTCCATAGCAATTTTTACCATCGCTGTACCCGTACGCTTTCCGTTACGAGTCTGCAAGAACCATAGCTTTCCTTCCTGAACGGTGAACTCCATGTCTTGCATATCACGATAATGCTTTTCAAGTTTATCTTGAATTGCATGCGTTGTTCAAAAGATTTCTGGCATAGTCTCTTCCATAGATGCTGGGAATTTTGTAGCACGAATATCTTCAGAAATACTCTGCTGTTTAGCCCATCTCAGAGAACCCTCTTTCGTAATTTGCTGTGGTGTTCGTATACCAGCCACAACGTCTTCGCCCTGTGCATTAACAAGGTATTCGCCGTTAAAGATATTCTCTCCTGTCGCAGCGTCGCGTGAGAAACATACACCTGTAGCCGAAGTATTGCCCATATTTCCAAACACCATGGCCATAACGTTAACAGCTGTACCCCACTCTTGTGGAATGCCTTCCATCTTACGATAAAGGATTGCGCGCTCATTCATCCAGCTATCAAACACAGCACAGATAGCGCCCCAAAGCTGATCAACAGGATTTTCTGGGAAATCGGCACCTGTTTGCTCTCTAATAGCTTTCTTGAAAAGCGAAACAAGCTGTTTCAGTTCATCAATAGTCATATCGTTATCCAGAACTATTCCACGCTGTGCTTTTACCTCGTCGATAATAGCTTCAAACGGATCGATATCTTCTTTATTCTGAGGTTTCATACCCATTACTACGTCGCCGTACATCTGAACAAAACGACGATAGCTATCGCATGCGAAACGCTCGTTCCCTGTTTTTATCAGTCCTTCTACTACCTCGTCATTTAATCCAAGGTTCAGGATAGTATCCATCATACCTGGCATTGAAGCGCGAGCACCAGAACGCTACACTTAGCAAAAGCGGATTTGTAGGATCGCCAAACTTTAAGCCAATAAGGTTCTCAACATGTTTTGATACTATTATCAACTTCGTTTGCGCAATAAGCCTACAACTTCGTCCCGTCCTTTCTCAAAATACTCGTTGCATACGTCAGTTACTATCGTAAAACCGGGAGGAACCGGGAACACCAATAAGGTTCATCTCTGCGAGATTAGCACCTTTGCCCTAAGTAGATTCTTCATGTCGGCGCGTCCTTCGGCTTACCATTACCGAAGGTATAAACTCTTTTTCCGCTCATAAAATATTGTAATAGATCATTTAAAATGCTTTTCTTCATGTTTGCTTTTTACGCAAACCTGACATTACAAAGGTAACATATAACTTTGAATTATCAAAGGAAAAATCAAAAATGCCATGTATAAATTGCAATTTTTCAGTTTATATAAACCATTCAATCCTTGCACCTATTTTTGTCCACCCTGCCCTATTAAATAAAGGTATTGAGCAAGTATGCAAGAATTAGTTTACATGTCAATTCAAACATTTTATATTGATTATATTTTCAGACAATAGATTTACATCTTTAGAACCCCATACTTACATTATATAATTCTATACATTTCAAAGTTTTGATACCTTCAAATCAGAGTTCTGTTTACACCTTTATAGGCTATTGGTAATTGTGCGGCGTTCACCATACAACATGTACCACGACCGTCATACACATTGTATCACGACCGTCATACTACATTGTGTGACGGCCGACGTACACAACCTCAAGCCTTATATCAAACTGAAATAATTGCGTTAACATTGCAAACAATGGCCCAAATGGTGTTTGATATTCCACGTAACTTTGCGCTACCTTTGCACCCAAAAACATTACGAATGAGCAGAAGAAACCCAACCCCATTCTTGAGGGTGTTACGATAGAAGCTGTGGCGGCCGAAGGCAAAAGTCTTTTCCACCACGAAGAACGTGTTATTTTTGTCCCATTTTTGCGTGCCAGGAGACGTAGTGAGATGTTGAGATGTAAAGAAAAACATCGTTATGCAGAAGGACGTGTGATCAGATTTATTGAGAAAAAGTAAAGGTTAGAGAAGAGCCGTTCTGTGAGCATTTTTGGCATTTGTGGCGGCTGCAAATGGCAAAAATCTGCCTATGACGAACAACTTAAAAGCCAAGCAACAGCAGGTTTTTCGACCAACTTTTCGCGTATTGGCAAGGTCAATTTGCCCGAATTTATACCCATTCTTGGCTCAGTTATGATTAAAGAATATCGTAACAAATTAGAGTTTGGTTGCTGTAATCGTCGATGGTTTTACCCATGAGGAATTGCAAGATGGGGCTCTTGATCTAACCGCCGACCATTCGGCTATGGATTCCATATCACTGGCGCTTTTTGATAAAAATATATCCAATTAAGAAATGTTGCTAATGGATACTTTGCACAATGAAGTACGTAATTTTTGTACAACAATGTGCTAAGGATATGGGTATGAGCTTCTATGATGTAAAGGCACAGCACGGCGTACTTCGCAGTTTAATGTTCCGAAACTCGAACACAGGGCTGAATGGATGTTGCTTATTCAGTTCCATTTTGAAGAGCCAGAAGACGAGGCTATAGAGCTCATGCAACGTATGTGTAATAAGTTCCTAAAATTAGCTCATGTAATGTGATGTTGATAACCAAAAGGGTAACGATACTATAGGTGATTTAGAACTGAAAACATTTAAAGGTACCGACTTTATTTACGAAACTATGGAAAATCTTCGTTTTAAAGTTGGCGCCAAGAGCTTCTATCAGACCAATACCGATCAGGCTTATCACCTCTATTCTGTGGCACGCTCATTTGGTTTATACGGTATTAACGGTACTCAACCTTTGTCATTACCAAACGAGGCAGCATTGCAAACTATTGAGCAACTAAGCAATAACGAAAAAGCCACTTATCTACGACCTTTACGGGTACGGGCACTATTGCAAACTTTATGGCTCGTTACGCACGTCAGAGTTATAGGTATTGGTATGTGCCTGAAGCTACTGAGGACGCAAAAATAAATTCGGAGCTTAACCATATTGATAATACTGTGTTCTACGCTGGCGACATGAAGGATATTCTACTGACGATTTCGTGCAGCAACATGACGCTCGACATTATTATTACGGACCCACCACGTGCAGGAATGCACCCGACGTGGTTAATGTCATATTAAATGCCGCACCCGCTCGCATTGTTTATGTAGCTGTAACCCTGCAACGCAAGCGCGCGACTTAGCTCTTCTTGACGCGCAATATGAGTAATAGCTGTACAACCCGTCGATATGTTCCCACATACTCCCCCATGTTGAGAACGTAGTATTGCTAAAAAGCGTGCAAATATTAAAAACTGACAAATAAAATAGCATAAGGTCCCATTATTACAAAGAAATTTTGTAATTTTGCACTCGTTTCATCATTTTGGGATAAAAGTGTATTCAAACAAAGGATAAACATTTGTCTAAATTAGTAATTGTTAGAAAGGATTACCAATAATGCGACAGCTTAAAATCACTAAAAGCATAACAAACCGATCCAGTGAGGGCTCTGGACAAGTACTTGGTTGAAATTGGCCGTGCGCCAATGATCGCAGTAGATGAGGAAATTGAGCTTGCTCAAGCTATCAGAAATGGCGGAAAGGCTGGCGAGCGTGCCAAAAGAAAGCTTTGTTAAAGCAAACCTTCGTTTCGTGGTTTCGGTTGCTAAGCAATATCTAACACCAAGGTTTGGGTCTTACCGACTTAATAGATGAAGGTAACATTGGTCTTGTAAAAGGCTGCCGAAAAAGTTTGACGAAACTCGTGGTTTTTAAATTTATTTCATACGCAGTTTGGGTGGATTCGTCAGAGTATTTTGCAGGCTATCGCTGAGCAAAGTCGTATTGTTCGTCTACCGTTAAATCAAGTTGGCGCTTTGTCTAAAATCAATTCGGAGATTTCAAAATTCGAACAAAAAGAACCAAAGACGCCCGTCAGTACAAGAGCTTAGTATGCTCACCAACATTGACGAAACGAAGATTGATCAGACCATTAAGGCAGATAATGCATCACGCGAGCATCGATGCTCCTTTTCAAGAAGATGATGATAACAGCATGGCTGACGTGTTAGCTTCGGGCGAAGACAGTAGAGCCGACAAACAAGTTGACTATGAAAGTATGGCTAAAGAGCTTGATACCGTGCTGCGTAATGTGCTAAAAAGGACCGCGAAATTACTATTGTAAGGGAGTGCTTTGGCATTGGTTGTCACGAAAAGGACTGGAGGAAATTGGTGACCAATTGGGCTTAACAAGAGAGCGTGTTCGTCAGATTCGCGAAAAAGTATTGATTAAGTTACGCGAAAGCAGTTATGCAAAACTATTGATAAAATACTTTTAGGATAATGGTTTAAATCGTTTCAAACCTTATTCTTAAAATACACAATAAATAAAACAGAGCCTTATCCCTACTGTGGAGATAAAGGCTCTGTTTATCACATCAAATATTATTCGTTACTATTTTTATATTTGTGCCGCGTAGAGGGGCTGCAAAGAGATACCTTCCATTCCTTTTCCATCATAACTTAACGGAATTTCGTGTTCACCATGTTGGCATACTCGAGGAGCAATTCCAGACTATCCATCAGCAAATAGTTACCTAACAATAACCTTTACCTTAGCTATAGAACCATTGTTTTTCATAGGAGATATTATCTATTGTTAATGTAGCCCCTTCTTTCATAGCACGCAAACTATCTACGTCTTGCTGATTAACTTGTGACGAAGCATACACTAACCATCTACGAGAATCATTTAAAACATATTTGCTGGCATCAGAAAATCTCCAGTTAAAAGTATGCAGAAGAGAAGTTATTAGCCACTTCTGATTTGCTTTTTCACTATCAGTGTTACAGATGTGAAAGCAATAATACCAATTGTAGGCAATAAAATACAGGAAAACAGCCTATAAAAATCGTGAGAATAACGTCATATCTTAAATATCTTTGTCGCAAAGTTAAAGCATTTTTGCACATCTATGAAAGGACCCGAATATAAATTGTTTTTGTCTAACTTTTTGTAGAAAAAGTTAACAAATATGCTTCATTTTCGTTTCATTTGGAAGCAGCAGCAGTGGCAACTGTAGTCTACTCTTTACAGAGACTGAGAATATTCTTATTGACTCGGGTGTTGTGTGTGCGTGTGCTGAAAAACATTTTACTATGGAATGAGTCTGCAAAAATGTGCAGAACATTTTAATCACGCATGACCATGCTGACCATGTTAGATCTGTTGGGAATCTTAGCAAAGAACTATGGAATTCCTGTTTATACTACGGAGAAAGTACTGTCTAGAATTGAGACAGAGTGGAGCGTACGCACAAAAAGTGCCTATTGAAAACATACGAATTATAGATAAAGGTGTACCTTTCTATATTGGCTCTTTAAATTACTTCTTTCGGTGTGCCACATGATAGTAGCGAGTAATGTAGGCTGTTGTCATAGAGCACAGAAGGCGTTACTTTTTGTATTAATGACCGATGTTGGGCATCTAACTGATGAGATGAAGAGTATATTGGCTTAGCTAATTATTTAGTTATCGAAGCCGATTATGAGAAAGAAAATGCTTGAAAATGGGCCATATCCTCAGCATCTTAAAAATAGAATTCTTAGCCCATTAGGTCATCAAAGCAATACCGAATGCGGAGAAGCACTGCTCATACGCCACTCCCAACCTTAAACAAGCATGGTTATGCTCACCTCGGTGATGAGAATAACCATCCTGATTTTAGCTGAAATGACAGTAAAGCATGTACTTCATAGTCATGGCATTATTGTAGCGAAATGATCGATGGAGCCAACTTTAAACTGGAAGTTCTAAAACGTAAAACACCTTCCGAAATATTTAATTTAACGCTAGAACGGCTAAATTAGTCTTTTATAATAACTAATTTAGTACTTTAGAACGGCATTCCCACTGCAAAATGGAAGGTAAAAATCGCGTGAGAATTTAGGCTTAAAGATGGATAATGCAAATGATTGCTGTCGTAAGCAGGGTCTACAGCTTTCATTCCCATGTCGAAACGCAGTATAAAATAATCAAAAATTCAAACGAGTCCTGATGCATAAGCAACTGCAATTTCTGTATAGAATTCTTTAATTTAAACTGTCCGCCAGGCTGGTTTGTATAATTTCGAAGTGTCCATATATTGCCTGCATCTATAAATACCGCGCCGTTGAGCTTCCAAAGACAGATAAGTTCGGTATTCCGCATTGAGGTCAAGCTTCATATCTCCCGTTTGATTGATAAAGTCGATACGTCCATCTGTCCCTCTGAATCTTTTCCGGGACCAAGTTGTCTTACGCTCCATCCTCTAACACTATTAGCGCCACCTGAAATATCTTTTTCGAAAAGGCACATATCATGCTGTTCCCATAAGAGGCCAAGCAATACCAAAAGTCCGTGAAGCACAAAGGGTGTTATGCTCATCAAATTGAAAAATATGCGTGTAGTCAAAATCAAATTTTATACTGCGCATAAGCTATATTAAATAATGTATATTGCCCACTAGTGTTTTCTTTTAAAAGCGCGCAGCCCGCTGCAAGACCATTAATCAAGTTACCTGCAGTTTCAATATTCGCCCTGACAAGCATTCACTCCATTATTATAAGTTACGCCGAATCCCATCTTCATAATGAAAAGGTCTTCATAGTTATAACGTAGAATAGCATTTCGATTGCTGACCTATCCAAGTAGTCATGTTTAAATGTCTCGCTTATCCAAGGCATATAAACATAATTCAAATCAAGTAAAATCTAATCGATAACTTGTATGATGTTTAGGTTCAGACCAACGATATCTCAAGCGGTGAAAAGACTCGACGATGGAATTCCGGCCCTGTTTTGCAAGTCCCAAGAAACAGAAGTTCTGATGAAGCGCTACTTTTTGCGTCTAAAATTTTTCGATAAGAACGGGGCTATAAAGCGCGGAAATTGAAGCTTTTCCTTCTACACTATACTCCTCAAAGTCTTTATCTTTATAACCCTTCCAAGCCTGTTATGGCTTCGAAAGCTCCTCTAAGTCCTATACTAAACACTTCAGACCCGTGAAAAAGATTTCTACTTTCATAGGTCAAAGAAGCAGCAGCATCTAAATCTCCTGCCGTATTCGTACCTTCAGGCTGAAAGAAATCGTCGAAGGGTTTGTTGGTACTAGCTGGATATCACAGTCTAAGAGCGTTGTATCACGTGCTTCACGAAAGCTGATATTGGTATATTTCACCGCTTGCATCTTCGCAAAGTTGCTGTAAGTGCGTTGCAATTGTGAAGAATTAAAATAATGGCCGCTACGTATTGCTGTACTTTTCTCCACACACTACGTCTTAACTTAAAAGCGCCCATCAGTATTAGTGTCACCTAAATAGTTAACACTTCGCACTGTATAACGAGGGTGAAGCGTAACAGGTGCGTTATCATTTGCTTTATATTTCAACAAATGCAAAACAACATTTACCCTCTATCATTATAGGCTGAATCGACAGAGTATTGAATAAAGTCTTTATGGAAACGATAATAACCCGAATCTAACAGTATTTCTGTGATACGTTTGCGTTCCTCATCAAGCTGCGAGACTGTCATTTTATCGCCAGATTTCAAGCCGAAAAGTTTGCTATTCTTCTGTTTTGATGATGTTTGCAAATAGTTTTTAAGACATTTGCAATCACCGAATCTTGAATGTCGTATTGGATATCTCTAATAAAATAAGGCTCTCCGGGGTATAAAAGTATAAATTGCAGCGATCCACGCTTTTTGTCTCTTTAACTTGCATCTGCGTGCATATATCCCATATTCTGTAAAAGCCCGACGCAAGGTAAGTATCGATTGTTGCGCTTGCAAACTATCAAATATAACAGGCTTCTCTCTATGTTTCTCAGCGTTCTATTAATCCATTTTGTACTATCAAGTCCTGATAAGCATAGGTCCCCATTGGTATTTTAAACAACGAAAACCACTTAGAATTAGCCTGTGACGAATAAAGGGCTCCAGCGTTGAAACATCAACCGTTTTATCGTCCGACTTTATCTTCACACTTTCCAACAGATAATGTGAGTCGGGTACAAACTTAGTGCTGCTACAACTAAACAGTATGCAAACATGCAAGATATTTGATTTTTCAAACCGTCTAACCTTTTTGTCGGGCAAAGATGGTGCTTTTACCCACAGATTACACAGATTAACACAGATTTTTTCGTGCTTATCGAAGTTTTAATATATATCTTTGCAATATGATTAGCAAGGCAAAAAACTAAAATACATTCGTTCGCTTTGCGCAAAACATCGCCTGCAGGGCAGGTCTTTGTTGCAGAAGGGCCTAAAATAGTGAACGATATCATGGAAGATATCCGTCCTCGCATGATTATCGCTACATCAGAATGGCTAAAAATAATACCTATAAGTTTGATTCGGCTACTGATATCATTGAAGTGACCGATGAAGAACTCCACAAAGTGTCATTCCTTCAGCACCCACAGATGGTATTTGCTGTATTTCTCTACCGAGAAGAGAACAAACACAGCTTCAAGAGAGGCTTTCGTATGATAGAACGTCAGCTTTGCCTTGCACTTGATGGCATACAAGACCCTGGTAATTTAGGAGACTATCATTAGAATGGCTGACTGGTTTGGTATCGAACATATATTTTGCTCGCATGAAACCGTTGATGCCTATGGTCAAAAAAGTAATACAGGCCACTATGGGAAGCATTAATCGTGTAAAATTCACTATATAAAACTATCAACACTTTTGGCTCAGCTACCTTCCGAATATCCAGATATGGAACATTTGCTCGATGGAAAACACTATATCAACAGCCATTAACCCATAACGGACTGATTATTATGGGTAATGAAGGCAATGAGCATTTCGCAAGAAATACGAAGTAAGATTAACCGAAAAACTGTTTATTTCCGAACTTTCCTGAAGGCAGAAAGACAACTGATAGCCTAAATGTTGCTATTACGCACAGCGGTTACATGTGCTGAATTTGAGCGTCAATCTCTCAGAACAAATCGCTAATTATTAAGCGAAATTAAAACATATCAATAGATTGTTTATTACGAATATGGAATCAGATCTTTATCAAATCAGAAGTTTAGGAGGTTGTACTAAGGCAGCCTATGAGCTTTTGTTTCAAATATTGCAACCATTTTAAAAGCAAACTTGGCTACCAGCTTTTGCTTGTTGCTATTGCAACCACAGCTTCTCTTTACTACTGCTAATTTTCATGGGAGCAGAAAGTTTTGCATCTCCCTAATCTGCAGGCTTTTATCATTAAACTTTGCAACTTTCCTAATTACATTCTTATGTTTCTGTAGCTTTCTTTTCATGGCATAATGGTATTATTTTATCGTTAATTACAGGCCAGAAAGAAAACAAAGCTATCATTCGTGTTGCTCGCGTCAATGCTATTTATGTGGCTATGGGTATATTGTTTTACCGCTGTAATAGGTGCAATTTTTGTATTCACTTCACTTCAACGCCCCCAGATTTCGAAAGCCCTAAAACCACAGAAACAGCACCAATAAGTAGAATTATTTTACTGTATCATTATTGGTTACGCTTGCAACAATTATTATGCAATTGCAGATTATTCCCCTGCTCTACTCATCAGTTCAATATCTTGTTGAACCCAAACAAAAGATATTTAGTATGCGCATGGATACTTACCGGACTAAAACGTTAGGGGCTTCTTGTTTTTGCTGACATTCATTTTGAATATAATCGTAACTATTATTTTTAGTCATATACTATCTGCCCATTAGTATATTGACTATTTCACAGTATATGAACCTGTTGGGTACATTTATAGGCGATGCTAATACACTCCCCACCCTCTTTCCTGTTATATTTATAGCAACAAGCCTTTTTGGTTCAATTTATAATTGTATATGTACTACAGGAATAAGCATGGTTTACTATTGTGCCTACAGCAGCATAGAAGCACAAAACAAATAGAGCTCAATGATTATTATACATAATAAAAATAATGAGGAAGCTGCACACTATTTTAGAAACCATATAAGAGAATTGCTGAAAATCACATTCTTATCATAAAGATAAAGTTGTATAAAATATGATATTTTACTTTTTCAGGTACAGGCAATACGGCATGGGCGGCAGAAACAATTGCACAGTCGCTCAATGAAAAACATCTTCATTCCTAGAATATATTGACAAACCATATACCCTTAAGCTTGCTCCCCATGAGCCACTTGGATTCTGTTTTCCTGTTCATGCGGCTGGCGTCCTCCAATTGTGGTGCGTCTGTTGCCACAAAATCTCTTATAGTTGAGCACACCGAATATGTGTATGCTGTTTGCACAGCGGGCGACACTATTGGAGAAACTGTTGACTACTTAAAACGTGATTTGCAACAAGTTCATTTACATCTGAATGCAGCTTTCTCCTTAATTATGCCCGAATCAGTATGTTGGATTGCCTTTTATGGACGTAGATAAGAAGGATAAAGAACGTGAGAAAAACAAAAGGCTCTGCAAGATTTACAACAATATATCCGTATAATACAAGAACGCCAAGATAATATTTATAAGCTTCATATGGGGCGATGGCCACGAATAAACTCCAGAATAATAGGTGCTTATTTTGTTAATCAGCTTGTAACCGATAAAGCCATTTCACGTTAAATCTGAACGTTGCGTCAAATGTGGCATTTGTGCTGATGTTTGCCCTATGAGATGTGACTAGCAGGTGGTTTAGGTTATGAACCTGTGGAAACACAATATGTTGTGTAACATGCTTCAGTTACCACCATTGCCCTCATCATGCTATTGAATTTGGTCGTCAAACTCAAAAGAAGGGGCAATATTTTTATAAGAAAAACAAGTTATAAATCAATATTTTTACAAAATGAAAAGACATTTTACTTATAGCCTTTTTCTTACTCTTACCATGTCATCATGGGGGCAAGGTAAAGTTATTGACGTCTTTGGTCAGCAGGTTGACCCACCAGTATGAGGTACACCAGAGGCCGACAATATTGTACCACGTCGTCATGTTCACGACTATCATACTTGCCCGCTTTAAAGTAAGAGTATTGGAACGCGTTCACCCCAATATCTTACACATAACGGGAACTCCTCATATTTTAACCATATTGGTTAATTATAAGGATTCTGCCATTACGGTAAACAATCCGAAAAAGCTTTGCAATCAGTTCTTTAATCATACTGGTTCTCTACAAGACTTCGGTAGTGGCAATCATAGAAACTACGGAAGTGTGAGCAAATACTTCAACGATGTAAGCAATGGCAAGTTTAAACCCGTATTTGATGTTTATGGCGTAGCCTTACCGCAGAACGCGACTTATTATGGGGCGTTAACGAATCAGAGTGGTTTTTGATGAAAAGTCCTGCGGCACTGGTAAGTGATGCTTTAGCACTTGTAAAAGATAGTATAAACAATGTCAGCATCTTTGATGGCAATGACAGCTATATCGATTGTGTTTGCATTATTTATGCAGGTCCTGGTCAGAATTTTGGCGGAGGAGGTAACACCGTTTGGGCTAAAACCCACTACACCTCAGGTACTTTGTAAAGGCCTGAATATTGGCTGGTACAGTATGGCTGGCGAAATAACTCCAAAGCTGGTTAGCATTAGCAATAAACAATGGATGATTACAGGCGTGGGCACTCTTTCTGCCATGAGCTCTCGCATGCTATAGGTCTTCCCGATAACTATCCTACAACATCATCGGCCTATCTCGACAATCAGGAGATGGAATATTGGGATTTAATGGACGGCGGCGAATATGTTTATAATGGTTGTGTCCTGCACCTATACAGCTTGGGAGAAGAATCTCTTTGGCTGGGATATGAATATTCAGGAACTTACATCTGATAATACCCACAGCTTAAGCCGTACATCAGGTGCAGGCACGCTCAGCATTAAAGATTACAAACCCTCAAGAGGAAAACGAATATTTCCTGTTAGAGAATATTCTCAACAAATAGGTTGGGAGTTCAAAAATGCCAGCTAAAGGTCTGCTGGTATACCATGTCAATGAAAAAGAATGTGAGCGCAATTCATGTTGATACCCACTTAAACAATATCCCTGGACAGCCTGGAATGGCTGTGTTCCTGCCGATGGTGCACTTCTTTCTCAAGTTATATTCAAGCTAACAGAGCAAATTATACAGCAAGTTTAAAAAGGCGATTTGTTTTGCTGGCCTAATGCCATCAAAGAGCTAAATGATGCACAGAAAGGCTTACCAAACTTTTTCTGGTATAACGGAACTAATCCTGTAATAGCTGCAGGTTCATCATTACACAAAGTAAATAAAGCGTTGAAAAATATTACGGAGAACAATGGTACTATTTCGTTTGATTTTGATAAACGACTTTGCAACGGGCATACATAGTATCAAGAACCCAAGCGCACACACAAACGATGTATATTCAATTGATGGTCGCTATGTGGGTAAGAGCCTTCATCATTTGCCAAGCGGAATTTATATTTGCAATGGCAAGAAGATTGTAATTAAATAAATAGATTTTAAAGTTATAGGCTTAAAGAGCCTAGAATAACACATCATATAAAAAGCGAGGATATCTGTTAAAGGTATCCTCGCTTTATATATTATTATAATTATTGGTTTAACAAACAACCATAACCTATATTATAAAAAGACTATATTGTAAACATTCTGCCTTGTCAATATATTGCTTCCTGTTCGGCAGCTATCATACAACGCGTATGGCGACCGTCATACACATTGTATGGCGACCGTAGTACAACGTGTACCACGGCCGCCGTATCATCAGCTTTACATCATAAAGAGCAAAGCATTATAACATAAATAATTTACAAATGCCACTTATAATCTTTGGTAGCACGCTGTGGAGCTACAACCGTGCCCACCACCATTACTACTCCACCTTTCGCCATGCCTCGATATTGCATCCATCTATCTCTAATTTTACGTACATATCCTACCGTTTCCGTTCCGCGCATATAACCATATTTCACAATAGGGGTCACGATAATAAGTAGGGATCACTCAGCTTAGTATATACTCAGCAACATCGTCCCAGCGGTAAGGGTTTCGGCCATTCTTTTTAGCCAAAGCCATGGCATCTCTGATATGGAAGTAGCCTCCATTATAACTGGCAAGCTGAAAAAGATACGTTCAGCAAGAGGTACATCACGATAGTGACCGCCTAACTCTTGCATATAACGGGCAGAAGCCGCTATGTTCTGTTCAGGATTAGAACATTTCAGAGCGCAGTAAGCCCAAATGATCAGCTGTTTTAGGCATAATTTGCATAGTCCACAAGCACCAGCCCACGACTTTTGCATTAGGATCGAAACACGATTCCTGATAGCATTGCTGCAGCCATAAGACGCCAATCTATTCGCGCCAAAGGAGCATACATTTTGGAAATAACGGTCATAATGAGATGTGACACCACCCGAACGGTCTAACATGGGCGAATAAACACGACGAGTAATGCTACGCGTAGACAGGGAAGAAAAGCTTCTTCTTTTTGTATGTTTTTACCAATTGCGGATTAAACCATCGATTAAGTGAGTCAGCTAGTTCGGCATTATCGGCCCATAACTGCCCACCCTTCCTTAGCCTGATTAGCTTTTACTTTAGTAAATAGTAAGCCTTTTATGGGCTTGTCTAACTGCAATGCAGCAATATCGGCTTCGCCCTTACGTAGTTTCCGTTCAAAGCTCTAACGTATCCTTACATACATCAACACGCAACGAGAACGCCTAACTTTTGAGCAAACTTTTCGCATTAAGTATTGTAAACCCATACCTTGTCCGTGATAGTCGTAATACGTATCAGGACCAGATAAAAGTAAGCATCATCAGTTCACCATTACTAATAATATCATCTAATCGGTAGGGTTTTATCTGATGAAATAGAGTCTTCACTCATGGACGTCCCCACAGGGTAAATTGTTTTTCTGCTCGTTACACGAGAAGAAGAATATTATTAAAAAGCAACAATATAGAAGTGCAGGTTTTGTTTTCATATCGTAAATGCTGTACAAAAATACGAACTTTTATTGCATTTATATATAAAATTAGCTATTTTTTTGCAATGAATAATATGAAAGTTACTATTCGAAACTATGATGAAACCATTACACAATTAGTTCGCTCAATGTGTGGAAGCTTGCAGCAATGAATAAAACTGCAAAAAAATGTCTGACAGACAGGATAATCAAATACTTCTCAATGCGAATGAGAACCCTTACAACAAACCGCTTAACCGCTATCCAGACCCTTTGCAGCGTGAACTGAAAACGGAACTTTCTTGAATTAAAAATATTGCTACAGAAAAACGTTTATTGTGTAATGGTACTCACGAAAGCAATCGACTTATGTTATCGTATTTTCTGCACGCCTCAAAGGATAACGTTGCTAGGCATTGGAGCCGACAAATGGGGTGTATAAAGTATTTGCCAATTTGAATGATGTAGAATATCGTTCTGTAATACTCAATGATAATTTTCAGCTATCAGCCAATGAATTACTATCAGCATGTGACAGTAATACAAAAATAATTTGGATATGCTCACCCAACGATCCCACTGGGAATAACTTTGATGTGGAGCAGATAGAAGAAGTATTGCAACGCTTTTGACGGCATAGTGGTTATAGATGAATCATATAGTGATTTCTCGACTGTTCCTGTTTTTCGTAAGCGTTTAGATGAATTCCCAAATATTATCGTTCTAAATAGTTTTGAACAATGCGTGGGGATGTGCTGCTCTTAACATAGGAATGGCGTTTACTTCAGCACAGATTATCGATATTTTTAATCAAGTAAAATATCCATATAACATCAGTCAGCCTGTGCAGGGAAGCGGCATTGGAGCAGTTGAAAAATCGCATAGAGATTGAAAAACATGTAAAGTATTTTACTCTTAGAACGTGACAAACTTTTAAGCGCTTTTTGCAGAATTATCTTTCTGTGAGAAAGTATATCCGTCAGAATCAACTTTATTCTTGTTAAGATGACGAATGCAAAGGACATTTATCACTATCTTATGGACAAAGGAATTGTACGCAAGTGACAAGTCAAACGTGACTTTATGCGACAACTGTTTACGAATAACAGTTGGAACGAAAAATGAAAACACGCTGTTGCTTGGTGCATTAAGGCAATATTAAAAAGAATTAGCTTGTGCGCTTTACGCTCTTGTAACTTCTCAAAGTAGTAAAACCAATAGGTTTTTGCCATAGCTTTAACGAAGCAAATACCTACGTTCGTCCTGTGTTTTTCGACTTACGGATAATATCCATATAATCATCGCAATCGACGTTCATAACGTCACTATGATATCACAAACAATGGATGCTGGCGCAAATGACGGTATAAAATAAGTGCCTCTCGGTAATGTTTGGGTAGTGTTCCGTCAATATTATAGAAGCGTTTTATATTTTTGTGCAAAGCGGTCAATATCACCATCAAGCAAGTATGCGCACAATAGCCAGTCGTGAGCAGCCTTTGTAGCAAAGTGCATTTCATGTAACTTTTGTAAGTATTGTTTAGGAGTCATCTTCTCTCTAAACACAACACCTAAATGCTTATAAAGCTTACCTTCAGGTGCCATCATCAGTTTTACAGTTGTCCCATTGGGCAACATGGCGTCTGAACTGCCAATAAGGGGATATTCAAATAAACGTTCACCAAGCTGCCCTTGCTCTGAAAGAGTCCATATTCTCAACATAGTAAGACTGCTATCTGTATCTGAAGCATGTATGCCAACAGTAGTTGCATGTCAGAGTATTTGATATGATATCGCTTTCTATCCGCATTCTGTAATGAAATGTTTTTATCACTACTACCAATATTGCACAATAATAATAAGGATTACCATTTGTGCCAAATTAATCCAAACAATACGAGAAAAACACCATGCTATTCAAAGGTCGTTCTATAGATTCAAGTTGTCTTATTATCCACAAAACAATACCATAACATAGCATTAATAGGGAAAAAGCCATAGCCAATTTCTAAATAACTTTCGCGATCAATATGAGGTGACACATCGGTTAAGATGGCCAAAAAGCAGCAAAAGAAGGAGCGTATGTGAGTGCATGTGCACGTCGACGCAATTGAGTGCATGAGAAAACACCTAATTGTACTAACCACAACACGATTGTAATAAAGAATCGAACCTATCGTTCTGTTATAATGTGTAGTACCACCCTGACAACACGTGTTGGGTGACAGCTAAAATGTCTGCTTGATAAAAATATAGATATACAAATGTAAAAGACAAAGAAAAGAACGGCACATAAAATGCGCATTATCAAAGTGTCGTCCTTATAAAAATTATCCATTGACAAGATCTCTGTTTATTTTATTTCTTACTACAATTTGCCGAACGAGCAGGAATATAAAAGCTTTAACCAACCCTTCCCTACTTTCTCATAAAGCGGATCATAGTTCGTAAAGTGTTTAACATTATCATCTGCAAGCCCATTGCCACCAAAGTCTTTTGCGTCCGTATTCAGCACAACCTCATACTCTCCTGCTTCAACAAGCAATCCATAATCAGCAAAAGATTGAGTTGGTGAAAAGTTAAAAGACAAAGAGAAGCTTGCCACGTTTAAAGGCGAGAACTTGGTCACCATCATTATGCCACACCTCTTCGACAGGGCGTTAAATTAAATCGTTTCTCACTCTTTACAACCTTAATCATGGCCCTATCAAAGTCGGACAGGAAGTGATAATCCAAATCTTTATTGTCGACTAAGTTCCATTGACGTCGTGCATGCCTATGACTCAACCATTTCCCTCACGCGGAAAAATCGATCCATTCAGGGGTGACCGAATTCATTTTCCCATAAAGTTAAAGGTAACCACCATTAATAGAACCCAATGTGACAAGGCGTATCATCTTGTGTAAAAGCAATGCCACGGTGCACAAGATTTGTTTCATCTCCACGCTTGAAATGCCAATACATATCGGCATCTATCAATCTAAAAGATAATTGTTTTTATCTCCAACAAGGGCCTGGTCATGGCTTTCACAGTAACTTATTGTCTTCTCATCCGCACGCCGATTCTTTACTTCCCAGAATATGCTGCTTGGCTTCCAGTCTTCATCTTTTCTTCTCTTTTTATCGTACGAATCCAATAATCTGGTATATTCATTTGCAAGACGATAATCAAACCCATAGCCGCCATCTTTAAACTTTGCAGCCAGTCCTGGCATGCCGCTTACTTCCTCTGCTATCGTTATTGCTTTCGGATATACTTGATGAATTAATTCATTCGTCAAAGGTAAGATAACAAATAGCATTGTCATCTTGATGGCCATTGAAAGTAATCTTGATAGCCTGTAAAAGGTCTCCCTAAGCCATGACTATAATAGAGCATTGACGTAACCCCATCAAGGCAAAGCCATCAAAGTGATACTCTGTGAGCCAATACTTACAGTTTGACAATAAAAATGAATCACTTCATTCTTGCCATAGTCGAAACAAAAAGGCTATCCCAGGCTGGATGTTCGCGCCTTTCGCCCGAATAAAAATATTGATTAGGATCGCCAGCTATGTTGCCAAGCCCTTCTACTTCATTCTTAACGGCATGAGAATGAACTATATCCATTATCACGGAAATGCCCATTTTGATGAGCAGTATCAATAAGTTCTTTCAGTTCTTCTGGAGTACCACATCGGCTGGAAGGGGCAAAAAGGAACTTCCCATGATACCCAAAGCTTCCATAATAAGGATGTTCTTGTATAGCCATTATTTGTATCGCATTATAGCCTGCTGATGCGATACGAGGTAGAATATTATCTTTAAATTCTGTATAAGTGCCTACTTTCTCCGCATCTTGCGCCATACCGATATGGCATTCATATATAAAGAAGCGGATCTTTTTAGAGGGTAAATGTTCGCTTTTTCTTACTCTCTTCTAAACAAAATCGGTTATCTTTCCATTGATATTCTTCTTTAGGCGCCCATGCTTGGGCTGAGAATATCTTTGTAATATCATCTTGAACAACACGTGTTGCCCATGCGAGATACGTTCGCCACTGCCTCCTTCCATTTAACATGCATCTTATACAAGTTGCCATGCGAAATAGCATCAAGCGGTAAATAGAGTTCCCAATTACCAGTTCCTGCACTACGATTACACTTATATGATTCGCTTTCTGTCCAATTAATAAAGTCGCCAACTAAGAAAATATCGGTTGCATGGGCGCCCACTCTCTAAATACCCAGCCGTCTTTCAGTTGATGCAAACCAAAATACTGATATCCATTTGCAAAATCTAACAACGACACCTCACCATTACAGAGTAAGTTCATTTTATTTTCCATAATGCATGGTCCTTGCCTTCTGTATTACTTCTTCGAAAAGGCTCAAGATACTTATCGCGCAACTAAAGCCAATTTGTTTCTCATATAGCGAACTATAAGTTATCGATTTTTATTTGTCATTAAAGCGCCGTCCCGCTTTCATAATGGCCAGTACTGATTACCTGTCCGTTACGATCCTTCTCTACAAACTTTCCATCTCTAACATCATTGACATATATTCCTTCAAAGCGTTTGCCGTCTTTTGTCTCTTCAATACACTTGCCGTTACGCATACCATTGCGGTAAACTCGCTTTTAAATCGTGTACCGTTCGCATAGTGAATAATTTGCTTCTCCATCTATCTTTCCGTTTAAAAAAGAATCCTTCAAACACGTCACCGTTCTTCTTTGTTAGCTTACCACGGCCATTCTGCAGGGTCGTTTTTCCACGTACCTTCATATTTATCGCCATTCTGCCATACAAAAGGTTCCCAAACCGTTTCTGTCGCCTTCTACAAAATGTCCTGTATATCTATCGCCATTAGCATGCTTGAAAAATTCCTTCACCTGTGCGCTCGCCCTGCTCATAATCGCCTTCATATTCATCACCATTCTGGAAGCGATATATACCTCTTCCCTGCTGAATATCATCACTCCACTGGCCTTTATAAACATCGCCATCAGCATAAAGCATTTTACGCCATAGCCGCTACGCTGATTATTTTTCCACTCTCCTCATCATGTGGTACCATCACCCCAATCAAAGAATCCTTTACCAACCTTCTTATCTTTGAGCCATTGTCCATCATAAAAAGCACCGTTTGAGTAAGTATATTTGCCTTTTCCTTGACGCATATCCTTAAACCAATCGCCATTATATACGTCACCATTAAAGTAATACGATGACACCATGTCCCTGCTGAAAATCACGGAACCACAGACCTACATATTTATTATTGTTGTTAAAATAATCGTTTCCTCTCCCATGTTGCTGATTAAGCAACCATTGGCCTTCATATCTTTCACCATCAGCAAAAGTAAATACGCCAAATCCTTGACGTTTTTCCTTTTGAAAATTCACCTTCATACAGGTTACCATTATCAAAAATAACACTACCTTTCCCCTGTGGTTTTCCACCAACCATTTGTCCTTATAGGTTCCTTTACACCCCATCTCTTCAATAGTACACTGAGCCTAAAGAAATTTTATTTTGCCCCATCAAAGTAAGGGGAATAACAAAAGAGTTAAGAAGAATATATTATTTTTCACAATAATTGCTGATAATTAGTTATATGCCCAAAGTTAAGAATAAATTTCGAAAAGTGGCAATAGGCTTTTATCTTTTTAGGAAAAGAGCGAAAAAGAATTTAACATTATTAAATAAGAAACTATATAGCATCTTTTGTATCTTTGCATATATAATTATACTATTAATTGAGTCATTTCAAATGAAATTCATTGCAATTATTCCTGCTCGCTACGCTTCTACGCGCTTCCCAGCAAAGCCATTAGCTATCCTTGGCGGAAAACCTGTTATACAAAGGTGTACGAACAAGTTACAAAAGTGCTATCAGAAGCATGGGTTGCTACTGACGACGAACGTATTTATAATACGGTTTTTACAAACTTTGGTGGCAAAGCAGTGATGACCAGAACTGACCATAAGGTGGCACTGACCGCATACAAGAGGCTGTTGAAAAGATAGAAAACCGATGCTGATGTTATTATCAACATTCAAGGCGATGAGCCTTTCATACAACCCTCACAAATTGAAAACAATATGCCAACAGTTTGATGACGCCAATACACAGATAGCAACTCTTGGTAAGTCATCAATGGAAGAGTTAAAAACCCCAACTCCCCCAAAATTATATTAGATGTGAGATCATTTTTGCACTATACTTTTTCTCGCTCTATCGTTCCTTTTATTCGTGGAGAACAAAGAAAAGAAGAATGGATAAAAAGCTTCCCTTTCATAAACATTTTAGGAATATACGCTTACAGACGTCAGGTTTTAAAAGAAATCACACAACTGCCACAGTCGCCCTAGAGCTTGCTGAGAGCCTGGAACAATTACGTTGGTTACAAAACGGATACCGCATAAAGGTTGGAATAACTGATGTGGAAACAGTTGGAATAGACACTCCTGAAGATCTGGAACGCGCAGAAGAGTTCCTAAAAACATTGAAAAATAATTGTCAACTATAAATAAAGAGGTAAAAAGTTTTACGGCTTTACCTCTTTATTTTATTGAAATATAATTTTTAAAATCGTTTTTAAACCATCTCTTCAATAATGATGTTGGAGGTTCTACTTGTGTAGCACAAAAACAACATGCTTTGTAAGTATTGATATTTTCAAAATTGATACACACCTTCTACAAATTCTCTATTAAACCAAGAACCTTTCGAATTTTTAGTCAACAATTAATCCCTCTTCAATTACAGAAGGACTATGAACAGAAGACTCTAATGCAGGTAAATTATTTTCCTTTAATTCAAAAGCCTGCATCCTCAATATTAAAAGCATCTGCCCACAAAGACCTGGGAAGAACTAAAAATTTATCCTGCGACGTACCCATAAAAAGTCTCCCATTCTATTATAGGAACGACTTGCGTAAAAGTAAAATTTCAACGCAGTGCAGTTCATAAAAAGCATGCTCACCAATATATTTTAACTCTGGGAAATCGTATAGTGGTGAGGTTATGACAATCTTTAAAAAGCATCATCTTGTATATTTACAACAGAAGCACCATCAATCGTTAATACATTTCAAGCCTTGGAAAAACCCCTTTATTAATAGTAGTAATAGATTCAGGAAGTACCACTCGTAATGGTTCTGTTGACTGAGGGTTATATTTTACTAAAGTTGTCCCTTCAACAACAAATTCCTGCGACTCTTGTATTTTATCATCGCCTTGCGAAACACAAGACATAAAACCTAAAACACAAAGAATAATCATTAACTTCGTACTTACTTGAGTCTTGTTTTTATATAGACAAGGTGAGTCATTTACGTTTTAATGCGAAGCCTATGATGAATAAAATAAATGAAAACCATATAACAACTATTCTGAAAGTATGTCTACTCATCTCTCTTAAAACAAAAACCACTCATCATTTAGATAATAAAATAGCTCTAATTTAAATAGCTATTATGATTACGCCGTAATCGTGCGTTGCGATGTAATCGCGTCAACCTTTACGATGTAATCGGCTTCCCGATTACATCGTAATCGAGTTACGATACGTCGTAATCACATCACTTTTCACAGATTATAAAATAAGTTGAATATAAGCAAAATATAACTCTCTATAAAAACCATTACATCGTAAAGGCAAAACCTTTACGATGTAATGATACTATATCGTGAAGATGATATGTAGAATAGTAAACCGAGACTATAAAATAAGTCTATTACTAATAAAAGCATTACGACCTCTTCATCTCATTTTCAAAAAAGCTCTTTACTGTCGTTCGACGAAGATGAACAGGAAGCTTTACATTATAGGTTATAATTAAATCGCCCGACGTACCGTCTCCCCTACTATAGCCTTTGCCACACAAGCGTACTTTTGTTCCAGGTTGGGTGCCAGGCTTTTACTTTTAATTTCAATTTTGCTACCATCATTTAGCTGAATAATAATGTCACCGCCAAGCAAAGCTGTATACACATCAATATCAACATTTGGCATTCATATCAGCTGAATCTGGCTGGTTCACTGTATCGGCGATGACCGTACGACTACCTCCCATATTTCGACAAAGGTCCTGGAGCTTGAAAAGCCTCCTCCACCTTCGAAAACCAGAGAGTCAAAAGTTGTCAAATGGTGACACCATCGCTGAGCTCCATTGATAACCTTCCCAGCCATTTTCCAGCACCTGTTCATGCTCCACCTGCTTCACGCCAGTGTTCACCATACTGGTCATACTTACGACGTTTTTCAGGGTCACTAATCACATCATATGCCTCGCTCAGTGCTTGAAATTTCGCTTTAGCCTTAGGGTCATCAGGGTTAAGGTCGGGGTGAGAATTGTTTAGCCCGCTTTCTGTATGCCGCACGAACCTTATCCTGCGGAATGTCTTTACTGACACCTAAAAATCTTATAATAATCTATAAAAGCCATATTTAAATTCTCCTTTTATTTAATTTATATTTGCTTTTTATATAACAAACAGCATGCCATTACAACGTTAAGCTGGTATTTTTATAAAAACCACAGTAATCATTCGATTACTGTGGTTTTACTTGTCAGTTAAGAAAGGTAGACTTTATGCTTCTGCATTCTCTACGTTTTCTGCAGGAGACTCTGTCTCTACTGTCTCTTCAGTCTGAGCTGCTTCAGCTTCAGCCTTTGCAACAGCTTCGGCAGCTTTCTTATCTGCTACCTTCTTCGCAATGCTTTCGTTAACTTTCTTTTCTGCGTCTAAAAGCTTTTAGCAGCTTCTTGACGAGCTCTTGCTCAGAGCTTCTTTCTCTGCTGTAAGCTTCTGCTCTTTGGTATTCTTCCAAGCATCAAACTTCTGCTGGCAGGCTGCATCGTCAAAAGCACCCTTCTTAACACCACCGCGAAGATGTTTCATCATGTAAACACCTTCACCTTTGAGAATGTTACGAACAGTGTCAGTAGGCTGAGCACCTGTTTCTACCCAATAAAGAGCACGCTCAAAATTCAAATCTACTGTTGCAGGATTGGTGTTAGGGTTATAAGTACCAATCTTTTCTGTAAACTTACCATCGCGTGGAGCTCTTACATCAGCAATCACAATGCTATAGAAAGCATACCCTTTGCGACCGCCGCGCTGTAATCTGATTTTTGTTGCCATTTTGTTTAAATAACTTTTATAAAGGGTTTGAATTTATGCCATCATCTCGTGACAGCGGTTGCAAAAGTACAACATTTTATTGAAACTTCATAATTATTATGTACATATATTGCGTAATTACGTAATAAAAAATGAGGTCTCAACCCACGTTAAGACCTCATTACTTCATAATCATATTTGTGGTATCGTATTTCTATTTACTTATATTGCATAAATTTTAGTTACAATATAAGGAATATTTTCATGCCATACGTTCTTCGCATCAAGACGTTTACATAATACCGTCTTCGCGCAGCTTCTGTTGCCATTTCCAAGCACTGGCCAATACATCGTCCAACGGACTTTCTGCTTTCAACCAAGAACCTTATTAGCTTTTGTACAGTCGCCCCATATTTTCTCAATATCACCTTCTCGTCGTGGGCCGAATTTCCAATTCACTTTAACACCAGTTGCACGCTCAAATGTATTGACAATTTCGAGGGTTGAATTACCATTACCTGTACCTATATTAAAAATAATCAATGGCAGGTGAATCTTCTTGATCTAACACACGCCTCATAGCAGCAACATGTGCCTTAGCAAGGTCAACAACATAAATATAGTCACGAATACAAGTGCCGTCAGCGGTGTTATAGTCGTTACCGAAAATAGTAAGCTCTTTACGTATTCCCATTGCAGTCTGCGTAACGAAAGGTATCAAATTATTAGGAACACCGTTAGGCAATTCACCTATTAATGCAGAAGGATGAGCGCCGATAGGATTGAAATAACGCAAAATAATACTCTTTAAAGGAGCTCCACTATGAATATAATCATAGATAATTTGTTCGTTAACCTCCTTCGTGTTACCATAAGGAGAAGTGGCTTTTTGATGAGGACCTCTTCAGTAACGGGAAGGTTTTTCAGGCAGAGGCTGACCATAAACAGTACAACTTGATGAAAAAATAATACCCTTAACGTTATACTGTGGCATCGGTTCCAACAGATTTACAAGCGAAATTATGTTATTACGATAATACAAAAGCGGTTTCTCTACGCTCTCACCCACAGCTTTACTTGCAGCAAAATGAATGATTCCGTCAATGTTAGGGATACTTCTTAAATACATTTTTCTGTAGCGTCTTTGTCTTTGAGATCAACTTGCTCAAAGGCTGGAGCAACACCAGTAATCGCTCGAATGCCATCTAATACCTTAATATTAGAATTTGACAAATCGTCAACAATTACAACATCATACCCAGCTTCTATCAACTCTACTGCGGTATGCGACCCAATAAAATCCCATACCACCCGTTACAAGAATTGTATGTTTCATTTTTTTAGATAAAATATATTAAATGAATACGTTTGAAGCAAAGTTAATGTTTTTCTATATACGACAAATCTTTTTATGGTAAATAGAAGAAAAATCGACAAAAGATTATTACGCTCACTTTAATATATTATATTTGCAAAAACAAATCTATTTGTTTTATATGGAAACATCAAGTTTAGCCACGCAACAAATTGAGCGGTTCTTTAATAAGATAGCTCAAAAGTATCCAGAACAGGAGAAATAACAACTCTGACGGATATTCATATTCATGTTAATCAAGATAGTGGCGAATTAGAGCATACGATGATGATGGAAAAGAGATTACACGATGCGTCATTGATGATTGGATTGATAACAAAAGATGACGACTTTTATGACAGCGTAATTTCTATTATAAGACAAGTGGCAAGACAAATCCATACAACGCTTGATAATTGTGGTATTTTTGAAACCATACAGCTTCGTAATTGAAGATGATGATGAAACAAATACTGCAGAAATTGTATGTAACTGACGATGATACCATTATTGCTGACGGTAATCTAATGGAAGGTCTTAATGAAGACTTGGAACTGTTCTTGAATAACCTTATGAAGTAAGTTATTTTTCTTCTATTAAGAAATATATAAAAATCAAATATTATTTACTTATACAAACGGTAGTGTCCCGTATCTATTTCTAATTATAGAGGATACGGGACACTATTTTATTTAACACTCAAAAGTTAACTAAAAGCTTTATCTTCTTTTCTTGCCCTTGCTTTCATTTTGACATACGGTCAAGAGCTGCTAACAACATAAACTGCTTTTGTCTTACCATCAATATACGGAAGCTTGCAGAAGTTATCGTATGTAACAGTAACTATCTTCGAAGGATCATTAAGATTAATAAGCTCATCAGTATTAAAAAGCGATATACAACATATTTGGCGCTACATCATTCCAAAGCTTTACCCTTTGGCGCTGTCCAGAATAACATTCTCTCGCCATTCACATTCGCAACCATCAACTTGCGTGGCTTTTTAGGGAGCATGAGAATCAATAAAAAGGCATTAAAGGCTGCAAAGCTGGGTATCTCAATATGTATTTTCGAAGCATATCACCATAATTGCCCATATTGTCAACAACAGCCTTTGAATACCATAGGACAATACCATTCGTGTGCTTAGCATTTTGATGCATTTGGTATTTTGCAGGCATCTGATTAATTGATGCGTTATTGACATCAGTAAATTTCACCGTACGGTCAACACTCTCACCTATAAACAATGGACGATTTGAAGCAAACTTATCCCACCATTTTAAAAAGCGTTTTCATAATCAGCGGCTTTATTTCCAATCTCCCAATAAAGTTGAGGAACACAATAATCTATCCAACGTTATTTACCCATAATAAAACATCTGCATAAAGGTCGTCATAGTTCTGTAATCCGTTTTGTAGCAGAACCATTCTTTGGATCAGAACGCTGATTGCGATAAATACCAAAAGGTGAAACTCCAAACTTAACCCGCATGGCTTACGATTGTGTATAGTTTCACCAAGTTGTTTTAATGAAGATATTCACATTATCACGTCGCCAATCACCAATATTTTGAATCCACGTGGATCAGCTTGAAAAATACGCTCTATCAGGAATCTCTTCTCCTGCAGAAGGGTAAGGATAAAAATAATCATCTATATGCAGTCCGTCAATATCATATCGACTTACAATATCATCAGTTACGCGACAAATAAAGTCTCTATTTTCTTTTAATGCTGGATTTAAAAATTAATTGTCCAGCATAGGGGAAAGCTAACTCTGAGGACGTGTTGAAGCTATATGGTTTGGAGCCAAAGCTTTTGTTGATGCCGTTTTTGCGCGATATGGATTCAACCAAGCGTGAATTTCCATACCACGTTTATGACATTGTTCAGCCATCACGCCAAAGGATCCCAATAAGGATTAGGAGCTTCACCCTGACGGCCTGTTAAATAACGACTCACGGTTCTAATTTACTTTCATAAAAGTGCATCGCATTCTGGTCTTACCTGAAAGATAATTGCGTTTACACCATCTTGTTGTAGCACATCAAGTTGGTGTGTTAGATTCTTTGCATGGCATCGCGTGACATACCCGAAAATTGCCCATTTACAGTTTTGAATCCATGCTCCTCTAAATTGCCTCTTTTTGCGCGTGGGCGCCAGACAACACCATTAAGAAAAGTAGAATAAACGCAAAGTGTCTCATAATTGCTTTTAATTGCTTAAGTTTATATTTATAAAAGATTGATGTTCTGCAAAGATACTATAAATATATGGTTAACAGAGAGCGCCTTCATCTTTTTACAGATGAAGGCGCTCTTCAAACAATTTTATAATCAAAAATGGGGAGTAGTTAGAAGCGATATCCAACAGTTAACAGTACTTGGCTACGCTTAAAAGCTTACCTTTGTTGCGTCAACAACATTAAAAGTCAGCTGCATAAGCTGTGTAGTTTACAGTACCACCTGCTGACGTATAGTTCTCTTTTGATGGATAATAACTCATGAATGGATAGAATTCACCATTTGTCTGAGAATATTGGAAGGCTGCATCGAAGAAGAATTTCTTATAATTATAACCCTAAACCAAACGTCAATCTATTGGTAGAATCCCAGTTGGTATAATCAGTTGATGTTGCAACCATTGTACCAGGAGATTGAATACTACCATCACGATAAGCATCTTTTTGAACATTGGGCTTACAAAATTATAACCTAAACAATTGAAATCCGTTACTGGTTTGTATTCTACACCTAACTTCAGCGTGCTGACACCTTTCAACATAGCACTAGTGTGTTTATTCATATTTACATCACTTGAGCTGCTGTCATAATAATCGTTTTTCATTTATTCTATTATTGATGCTACTATAATCAGCATACTCATAGGTTGCACCAAAAGCAAGATTCTTTCCTACCGTATGTCCAACGCTCAAACCAAACTTCCAAGGAGTATAAATTTTTATAATCATAATTTGCAGAAGCCGTCTGTCCCTGACTATTATTCAGAGAGATATCATGATCGCCCTTTTAAACTGAGATCATAAAAAGTAGGTGTACTCATATAAACTCCAAAACGGAAAGGAGAATTCTCTATTGGACGGAAAAATTGCACCAATTTAATATCAACACCTACACCACTAATGCGAAGACTTTCCCATGCGCTTGAATGTGCATTTCTTTCTAAGTTTTCAGTATAGTAGCTGTTACTATTGTAATTAACGTCATGCAAACCAAGAGTGAAGCCAAGAAAAACACGGTCTTTGATATTTCCACTAATATTAAAATCATACTCTCCGATATAACCCTTCTGATATTGTCCAAAGAGATATTCTGTACCATTGAGATAATCCATACCTATCTCGCTTTCCGTTGGCATCTTTAATAGGAGCCATTTCTCTTTCATAATTTGCATCTACACCGCTCACGAATATTTTACTTGCATAAGGAAATTTCAAGGCTGACAATTTGTTTTGAGATGCCGAAGATCGGGTAGACCATTAATATATGATGGAATCGTCAAACTATTACCCGCAGTGAGTATTTGATTAAAGTTTCTACTTTTTATGATAGTTGAAACCAAAGTTTAAATATGAGTTATCGCCTGTGCGTGTTACATATACAACTCCTAACTGATCTAAACTTGCATTTACCTTATCACCTTTAAAGGTTGCTCCTAAACTACCGTATTTTTGGAGATGTTGTTGCGTCGCCTTGTACCACAAAAACCACCGGAAAGAGAAACCTGACTATTACGGAATAAGCCCACACCTGCAGGGTTACTACTTATAGTTGATATATCGGCACCAAGTGCTTCCATGAGCTCCTCCCATACCCACATAGCGTGCTGTACCGTTAAGTTCGTTGCCAATCATTTTTGTATCCTGATACGTTTCCTGTGCTGTCATCGACAATGCGAATAAAGACATAACAACAGCAAGGCTATAGTTTATTTCTTTTCATATTCTATTATTATTTACAAAACTCTAAATTTTTATTCAATGGAAACAATATATTGTTTTTATCTACGGCCACCGCCATAAACTACCTCCACCTGCTGGAGCCGAATGACCACCGCCAAAACTACCTGAAGACATACTGCCAGATGACGAACCGCCACCAAAGCTGCCACCACCGAAACTACCTGATGAGTGTGATGGAGCGCTATATACAGGACTACTTTGCATAGAAGAACCCGGAGAATAGCTATCACGACTACCAAACGAACGGTTGCTACGGCTACGTGATGTTGTACCACCGGTATAACGTCCACGACTCGAAGTCACACCGCTTCCTGTTGAATATTCTCTGTTTGTACCTGGACCTCCCCCAACTACGCCAACCTGTTGCACTACCCGTGCTACCAGCATAATATCGGTTACTATAATAATAGGGATAACCCCAACCATATCCATAATATGGGTATCCCCAACCATACCAGCTGCTATAGCCATAATACCAAGGATTATACCAGCTATTATAACCATAGTACCAAGGGTCATAACCACCATACCAGCCACCATAGCCATAATACCAAGGGTCATTCCATGCGCTGTACCAAGGGCCCCAGCGATATGCTCCATAAAAACCACGGATCATAAAAACCGTCCCAACGCGACATGCGACGAGTATAAGAATAATCATCGTCAAACTTTGCGCTACCGGGATAAATATATGCCGTGTCAATATAAGTTGAATCAGGAGATACCCCTGACATTCTTTGGAAAGTAACTATATCATTTCCATAGCTATCAGTTCCTATCTTTTGATAATAACTTTTCAAACGACCGCGACGGTTATACTCATCTACACTACGATTACTGCCACTATAATAGGCTGGTGCGTTGTCGCTAGAACTTTTACTCACACTTTTTAGTTGGTGTAAAAATAAAAGCATCATCCTGAGCTAATGCGGAAAGTGGAAGTACGCCAACGAACGCTAATAATAGAAATAATTTTTCATTTTATCTACCCCCTTTATTAACTTTATATTTATTGTTTTCGGTATATTTTAATTCACATTGCAAATTTATCTCATTATTCTATGCAAAAGTAAGGAAAAACCCTAAAGGCAGATAGGGTTTTTCCCTAATTTTTCTACTTTTTGCAAATAAATAAGAAAAAAATGAAATACAATGTTGTTAATTTCACGATAGATTCTTCGTCCGAATTGTTTCAAATAGCAAGAGACCTTGTTGCCGATGCAGCTGGCGAAGCAGGATGTGAATCGTTTGAAGATTCGGAAAAACGGAATTAAAAGGTTATGTTGAACAAGGTAAATTAGATTGTATGATGCTTGATGATGCTTTACAGAATTTACCTTTGGTAGAACACTAAAAAGTAACATATACGCAGGAAGAGGCTAAATACGAGAACTGGAATAAAGCTTGGGAGGAAGCAGGTTTTGAGCCGATTAATGTTGACGATAAAATTATAATTTATGACGCGCATCAATGTTTGCCAAATATTCCAGAAAACATATTACCTGTATTTATTCAAGCACAACAAGCCTTTGGTACAGGAACTCATCAAACTACACAGATGATTATTTCGGTGTTACTCTCGCAAGAGCTTCGTGATAAACGCTGTATTAGACTGTGGTTGTGGAACTGGAATACTTGGCATTGTTGCATCAAAATTAGGTGCTAACGACATTATGGCATACGATATTGACAGAGTGGAGCGTTGAGAATGCACGCCATAATGCACAAATTAACCAAGTAAACAATTTACATGTATTACAAGGAGATGCCAAAATACTAAGCCAAATCAATGGGCTGTTTGACGTAGTTGTCGCAAATATTAACCGCAATATCCTACTCAACGACATGCCTATGTTTAGGGAAACTCATGTCTGAAGATGCAGTTCTTATTCTTAGTGGTTTCTATGATGATGACATTCCATGCTCAAAGAAAAAGCTTCTTCACTGAACTTATCGCTTACTGAAGTAAAGGAAAAAGGACGAGTGGAGAGCCTGTGTATTTCATGCTAAAAAGCAATAAAAAAATCTTTTATTTCTTTTGTGGATTAAATAATTGAGGCAGCCATACTTTGAAAAAGGTAACGAAGACGACGAATTGCCTGCCGAAGCATAGTCACATAATTCAACGTCTATTGGTCCCATCTCCCTCCTCTTTGTATGATTCAGGGTAGAAATTTTCCTTTAAAAACCATATTTATTTCAGAATCTTTACTCGCGATAGAGGGTCAGTTCTATCTTTTCCATCTTTATCTAAATAAGGCGTAACTACAGCTTCAAGGCTGGAGCCTTTAAGGCGTGAGTCGCGCGCTAACACAATAGGACCTCTGCAAATTGCAACATATTCAGGAATATTTCTATACGTGTCATGCGTGGTTGCATATCAAATTTCAAAGAAAACAACATCACCGTCTTTCCACTTTCGAGTAATGTTAAGGAACTCTCCACACTTTACACCTTTCACACTTTCATTTTTAATTAAAAACGTTTTGTATTCGTGCTCCAACACGGAATACGGAACGAAAGTGTCATTTCTTCTTCCTTTGGCATCTTCAAAGACATTTGAATCTCACCCAAATTCTCATAATTACCCTCCTGAGTTAAAGTGATTTTTCTGTCCCTGTGGCGATGTGACCTGATATGCGCCAAGCAAATAAAACATATAGTTACCCCATGTTTGCCTTGCATAACCGCAATATCAGGAACTGAAAACAAGCCTCTCAGGGCCCACTTGCCTCGCAGCAATTCAAGCCCATATTACATTGTTGTGAACCAGGGAGTCTTTGGCCAGAAAGCGGCGTATACTTTGCCCAGCCAGCACCTTCCTGTCGCATAGCACCAAGTAGAGCGTTATAAAAGGTTTGCTCTATAGCATCTGCGTATTTGCAATTACCTGTAAGCAGTAGTAACTGTCTGCTTAATTTTTAACCATGTTGCCGTAACACATGTTTCCTGATAGTGTTTAATGGGAGCATACTGAATAGCTTTGCCACCAAACCATGCTTCCATGGCCGACCCAGAACCTGTAATGTTTATCTCTGTATCCATGATGCTCTGCCACGTGTCTTCTACCGCCTTGAGATATTGTTTATTACCTGTTAACCGATAAAGTTCCGCTAAACCTTCATAGCAGGACATCATTTCGTATGCCTTTTGTCCCTGTTTCCAGTTATACCAATCGTTACTGTTGGGCTTTGGGGAAGCGTTGACCTACAGGTACATTAGCTTTCGAAAGCAACTTTGGTCCATCAGCAGCTTCCCAGCTTTTAACAATACTCTCTGCAAAATTTAGATATTGTTTTTCGCCTGTAAACGAATAAAGGTAGCAAAAAGGTTTTTAAAATCGATGATGCAGCCATACCCCTATGGTTTGCCAAGTGCTACTATAGATACATTACGATTCCGCAACTCAGTCATCAAACAATCAGCTTCTTTTTAGCTGCAATAAGCGCTTTTTATCTTTCGTAAGCTCATAATAGTTCAGAAGGCCAAGCATACAATACTTACGTCCCCAAATATCCCACTCTTTCAAACGAGCTTCTGGAGCATAGTTTCCGATATATCCATCAGCGGTTTGTGCAGCTACAAAGCCTATCAACAGCCTCTTTCATCATGTTCATAAGAGCTGCAGTAGAGCTTATATTGATAAGCAATAACTGCCGAATTCATCCACTTTCCCCAGAACTCTCCTTGCCACAGATGTGTTTCTGTTTTGCTTTAAGAAAGGACTTACAAAGCCGTTCAACGTCTTGTTTTAAGATACCATTATCATACGCTTTTTGACAATTGAGCGCCCACATTCCCTTTTATAATCTCACTGCGTGCGGGCATCAGAAAAATCACTTACAACTTTTTCCCACTCTTTGCCTGTGCTATCAGACAAAAAATTAAAGCTATAGCTATAATTACTTGTTTCATAGTTGTTTAGAAATGATAGTTTAAATAAAAATAAACGTATGGTTAAAGGATATTATAAAAATGTTGCACGAACAACAGCGTCAAAAGCTGTTTTACAGTATGACAGATGGTAAAAAAATAAAACATGAACAGGGGAGCGCTTATTCGCCCCCGCAAACTGTTTAATGCGCTGTTCTTCTGAAAGCTTACAAATAAGCAGCGTACCATCGTGTTCGGCTACAATGTAATCGTCCAATCCCTGCACAACCACTTTCTTCTCTTGTGCGGTATGAATAATACAGTTATGGGTTTCAAAGGTCTTTACATCTGCCCCTATACAGCTATTGCCATACATATCACGCTTCGATTGTAGCAACAAAGCACCCCATGTTCCAAGGTCACTCCACCCAAAATCAGCAGGGCAAACAAATTTCTCTTCGGCTTTTTCCATTACAGCATAGTCAATAGAGATATTATCGCAATCGCCATAACATTCGTCAATGTGCGCCTGCTCCTCAGCAGTTCCGAAAACATCTTTCATACGTTCAAAGATGTTATTAATGCCTGGGGCATAAATACGTAACGCATTAACAATCGTTTTCTACACTCCAAATAAAGATACCTGCGTTCCAGAAATAGCTTTTTCGCTTATATAACGTGTAGCTGTTGCCAGATCAGGCTTCTCACGGAACGAGTCAACACGATATATTTCCTTATGCCTTGGTGCATTACTTGACAAATCGGCCTTAATATATCCGTATCCTGTTTCAGGACGCACGGCCTTCATTCCCAAGGTAACTATTGCGTCAGTTTCGCTTGTGAAAGACAAACTTTCATTAATAACACGCTGAAATTCAATCACATCTGTCACGATATGATCACTGGGTGTCACTACGATATTTGCACGCTCATCAAGTATTTTAATACGCCAACTAACATATGCTATACATGGAGCCGTATTGCGGCGACAAGGCTCAGTAAAATATTCTCAACAGGAATATCGGGAAGCTGCTCACGAACTAAGTCGGCATAACATTTATTCGTTACAACCCATATATTTTCAGGGCGGACAAATTCCCTTAAAAACGATCGCTCGTTTGTTGTATAAGCGTACGCCCTACTCCCAATACATCAATGAATTGCTTAGGCGTTTCAACTGTGCTCATTGGCCAAAAACGGCTCCCTACGCCACCAGCCATAATTACCAAATGGTTTATGCGACAAAACAGTCTTCATGATATGCTCTATTTTATTAAATTATTTTTCTGTGTTATGAAATATGTATCCTTTTATACATACAATGCCAAAATTAGTTATTTTCAATGAAATCTACAACACTCTATGTTAAAGAAATAGGCCTTTTGGGCACGCGTTTAATTATATAATATCGTAACTTTGTATTCAAAAAGAAAACAACTATAATGTGACACCACTATGCAATTGTTCATTGTATTTTTCACCCTTTTTCGTCTGTCTTGTATACATTGTACGGCGAATATATTTTTACCATTAAAACAAAGGCTGGCAACCCATGTCATGGCTGCCAACTAAAACAGACCTGCAGCAAACATACTATGAAGGTTAATGGTGCTCAGGCACCACGGCAAAATAAACAGCATCATGATCTGTCAGATTCTCCATATAATGGCTGTACCCTACAGGACAATAATGACACTGTCCTGCATGACACCTCCGTCTGACCGTCATAATGGAATGTAAGTGTGCCGCTTATCAAAAATATAACTTCACAATTGCCCTCATGTGTATGCAAACCACTTGAAGCGCCTGGGCGTAAAGTTGAGTACATAATTTTTCACTTTCTCGTCAACATAGTTGCGAGTATCAAATAATCCTTTGCCACCCTTTGAAACCCTCTTGGTGAATTTCGGCAATCTTCTCAAAGTCAATAATCATAATGTATTCTCTAAATTTGAAAGAAGGGTAAACAATTATTTACTCCTACTCCTTTAGTTATATTTTCTATACAACAAAGATATATAAAAACTTTGCAAACTGCAAAAATCTTCAATTAATAAATAAATTTGATAGGTTGTGAAACGACAAGTTATACCCTATTTAGAGACTATTATCATCAAAAAGCCCACAATCGTATTTCGATTACGATGTATGCAAAACCAAATCGTATTTCGATGATAATGGCAAAACCTGATGTAATCGTGTTGTGATACGATAATCGTGTGCGTTTACGACGTAATCGCAGACAGAATTATAACGTTTATAATAAGCTGAAAAACAGTCTAATAAGAATCATCAAAAACCTCTTACATCATAATCGTGATACCATTAGCCTATAATCACAATTTTTAAAGATAAACGCTACTCAATAAAAAGCTATTTTGTATCACTTTATTTATCCTTCATAACCCTTTATAAAACTAACAATTACATGAAATATATATAGCATGCTCTCCAATAAAAGGAAAGCATGCTTTTTATATTATTAACTATATAGTAAGTTGCTGATACAAAAGCAAACTTCTTACCATACAGTTTATGCGATATTAAAAGATCAATTAGTTGAAATAATACTTCAAACCAATCTGCATTCTCCAGCACTGTCCATAAACACGGCTGTATGACCATGTGTTTGTAGGATAAGCACCATTCAGCTTGCGCATAGAGAAATAAGGTGTACCACTAACAACCTTATCAACCTTCAGAATCTGTCCATTGCCCGAATTAGCCATGTTTTTGAGTTACACCCCACTTAGAGTTAAAGGGGTTACCCACGTTCTGAATGTCAAGAGAAGTCTGCAACTTGTGCATTACATTACCAATCTTCAGTGTGAAATCATGCTTCCAAGAGAGTCGAAACGAGTAGAACCCAAGGTGAGCGAGCCGAGTAAGCTTCAGCATATTCACCCTTATGATTCTTCAGATACTTATCCTGATTAACATAAGCCCAGAAAAGGATCACGGTCAGCAGGATTAGAGAAATTAATTTCACTATCATCACGAGGAATGTACATTAAATCGTTCGAAATACCGTCGCCATTGAGGTCTCCTTGATAGAAGTAGCTGTAACCTGCAGGGGTTATAACCTTCGTAGAACAGGCTATAGTGATCGTGCTTCTTCCATGTGTATGTAACGCTTGCGATTACACGATCAGGAATAACATACTGTGAGTTCTGAACAGTTTGCCAAAGTTAGGACCATTAACAGTATAAAAGACCTTGCCATGCAGATGTTGCATTTGAACCAGGCATACCACTAACTTCCTTCATCACGGTATGAGTATAAAAAGCCATCAGATCAAGATTCTCGATAGGTGTAAGTGATGTAGTCAGGTTGAATGTCATACCATGACCCTTGTGAGTATTAGTAAGTACACAAGCATCGTAGATATTTACATTGTTAAGCTTTTTGCTATAATAGTTATATGGTGTAGGATAAATCAAACGATTATCAGCACCATTCAAGCGATTCCAAGTGTCAGTGTTGCTTGTATTAACATTATAGTTAGTAAGCAATACATCGTTCAGCTTCTTAGTATAGATAAATTCACCACTCACGCTCCATGGGAATGATAATGGGAGAACATAATCAACAGCAATTGATGATTTCCAAACCTGTGGCATCTTGAAGTTTTGGTCAACGCCAGCAATAGAAGAAGGCAGAGTGCCCTGTGCAGGAGTGATCGTTGTAGGAGTACCTAACTTCGTAATGATATCATCAGGATTAGTAACAATTCCGCCTGCAAACTGTGCCAAACGAGGGGTCACTATAAGTAACAACACCATTCTTATAGCTTTGTAACTGCTGTTACGAGGTTCTGAACCATACCTGAGTTGGTTGGCATATTAGTGAAGAACACTAAAGGCAAACGGCCTGCGAAAAAGACCTGTACCACCACGAACTTTCAGGCTCTTGTCACCCATTACATCCCATACAAAGCCCACACGCGAGAAACTTGAATATTAGCCTTAGGGCCATGCACCAGTGTCAATCTTACGTCCTCCAAAGTCAAGGTTATAGGGTGCATTGTTGCGCATAATATCCGCATTGCTGAATGAGATATTATCAAAGCGAATACCACCTGTAAGTTTTAATTTATTGGTGATGTTCCACTCGTCCTGAGCATAAAGTCCAATTTGGTTGAAAGGTAACCTGTGCTGCAGGGTTTTTATCACCATTATAACCATAAGATAAAGCAACAGCTTCAGGAGCCGCTCCGTTTAAGAAGTCATCAAGTGAACGGTAACGATAGTATCCTGTACCATTACGCATGTACGAGTTAAATGCTGTTTGATGTTCAAAGTTAAATCCTGCAGTAACTTTTATGAGCACCTGCATACCAAGTGAAGTTATCAGTAATGGTTGTAACTTTATTCTTCACCTTATTATTATAGGGTGAAAAGTTCGTAACCAAGACTCATATAAGGCTCAAGACTTTGAGTGATATAAGAAGGACTGGCAGCTGTACCAAAGTTAACGGCACCACTTACAGAACTAGTTGTTGATGTGGTATAGCCATTCATAATATCGATGAATGGGAACAAAGACGAATTTGTACCACGCTCATCAGCAATATTAGAATATGTAAAAGAGCAACTGATTAGCAAAGTGTTCACCGAAACGGCTGTTTAAGTCGGCACTAATCGTTGTAATTTTGTTGTCCACAAAAATACATACTATTTGCAAAAGACATAGAATGCTCGGACATACGATCCATATTTAGACGGTATCCTGTGTTACCAGAGTTTCCGTTAGGACTAAGCCAATTGGTATTCTTTGTATGATTGAAACGAACTGCCAAATGATGGTCCTGCACGATATTCCAATCTAAACGAGCAAGAATCTTATAATTGCTTTCATCAGCAGGGAAGTTTGTAAACGAACCCGTGTTATATCCATAATGTGTAGCCATGAAATCCTGTACCTTCTTCATATCGCTGATAGTGGTACGAGAAATAAAGTCATTTGGCTTAGCAACACCGTCTTCAGAAGCACGCCAACGGTTTACAACAGTAGGAATTTTACTATATTCACCATTTACGAAGAAGAAAAAGTTTATTCTTAATAATAGGGCCACCAAATGTCATACCATAGGTGGTATTGCGCACCTTACCAGGGTCAGGGGAGTGTTGTGTTATCAACACGATTACCGTGCATATTCTCATTGTTGTGATAAATATAAGCAGTACCGCGGAAGGTATTTGTACCCGACTTGGTTACAGCGTTAATACCACCACCAATAAAGTTTGACTGACGAACATCGAAAGGAGAAACAACAACTTGAATTTCATCAATAGCATCCATTGAAATAGGGCTACCACCACCAGGCAACTTTGATGACAAACCGAAAGTTATTATTCATATTTGCACCGTCGAGTGTGAAGTTCGTAGAACGGCCATCACCACCAGCGAAACTCATTCCATTAGAATAAGGTGAGATACGTATAAGGTCAGTAATAGAACGGCTAACAGTAGGCATGCTCTCAATTTGACGTTGAGAAATGTTAGTCGTTGCACCCGTCTTTTCTGCTGCAAACTTAGAGGCTTGAGCACTGATAACAATTTCACCCAATTGCTGAGCATCCTCAGAGAGCCATACCTCAAGGTTATAAATCTCACCTAATTGGAGCTTTATAGCCTTAAAAACTTTAGTTTGGTGTCCTACGTAACTTACAGTAACTGTGTAAGGACCTCCAACGCGCATACCCTGAATGTTAAAACGACCGTTGGTGTTTGTAACCGTTGCGTAGCGATGTACCAGAAGGTTCATGCACTGCTTGCACTGTGGCTCCAATAATCTCATCATTGGTTCCTTGTAAAGACAACCTTGCCACTCATTGAGGATGTTGTGACTTGTGCCATCATTGTTGTTGTCAACCATAACAACAATGAAACCAGAAAAAGCAATCTTTTTCTGCATAAGATTAATTAAATTTAGATTAAAAAAATTAGGAAATAAGTCCTATGATTATTTTTCTGTGACAAAATTACTTAAAAATTTACCAAATAGTACGCAAATATATATGAAAAAACGTTGTGTTGCAATTTTTCTTGATGAAAAGCCAACAAAAAGTAGCTTATAAATAAAAAGCATTCCCGAAATCGCTATAAATTATAAACGATAGGAATGCTTTTAAATATCGATTAAAAATGTTATACTTATGTTGTGCTTAGATTTATCCCCTCTTTCCTTAGCCAACTCCTCTATCTGCTGTAACCAACTTGTAGCCATCGCATCTGTTGGCATACGCCAGTCACCTCTCGGGCTAAGACTTACAGAACCCACCTTAGGGACCATCAGGAAGACAAGAGCGCTTAAACTGCTGAACAAAAAAATCTACGATAGAAAGTGTAGAGCCAACGTAATATGGTTGTATCATCATATTGGTTACAATCTGAGCAAGAATCATTATTGTCATTGAAAGCTTTTTGAGCTAGAAGGAATACTTTCTTCGGACTAAATCCATGTCGTAATAAATGGAAAAGGAAAGAAAATCATGAAGTTCATATGGACCAACAAGATCTTCGGTTTTTTTGACGAAATGTTTCCTTTTTCATCAGCGGGTATAAGCTCTGGAGAAATAGGAGTATCAATAATATCTGATAACGTAGCAGCCGAAGATGAATCTACGGTACGTGCAATGTAACTTACCAAATATTCAATTAATGTCTTAGGTACCGCCGTATTCACCGCATACATTGACATATGGTCACCATTATAGGTAGCCCACCCTAAAGCCAGTTCCGATAAATCGCCTGTACCGACAACTAATCCATTGTGTTTGTTGGCTAAGTCCATTAATATCTGGGTTCGTTCACGTGCTTGGGAATTCTCATAAGTAACATCATGCACCGAAACATCATGGCCTATATCCTCAAAATGTTGCAATACACTTTTAGATATGTTTATTTCCTTTATAGTAATGCCTAAAGCTCTCCATTAAACGTATGGCATTATTATAAGTGCGACCAGTAGTACTAAACCCAGGCATGGTAACACCAATTATATTTTTACGATTCAGTTCTAATTTATCAAAAGCCTTTATACAAACCAATAATGCAAGCGTAGAATCAAGTCCTCCACTCACACCAATTACAACTGTAGCAGCATGAGTATGCAACAAACGCCTTGCAAGTCCCATCACCTGAATATTTAAAATTTCAGAGCATGACTCCTCCATATTATTATGTGTTGGGATAAAAGGACGAGGGTCTACAGTACGTTCTAGCACAAAATCACGCTGCACAATATCTTCAGTTTTAATTATGCGAACATTATGAGCTTGTATACATCGCTGAGCATTTACAAAAGTTGTATTATTACGTCGGTCAGCACGTAGGCTTTCAATATCAATTTGTGCTGTCATCAATTGGTTATCAAGAGCAAAGCGTTCTCCCTCACATAACAATTGTCCATTTTTCATAAATCAGAGCATTACCACCATATACAACATCTTGTGTGCTTTTCACCAAATCCCGAGCTACTATACACATAGCCACTCAACATACGCGCACTCTGCTGAGAAAGTAAGCTTTTTTTAAGTAAGCATGCTTTCCTAAAAAGTTCATCACTGGCAGAAAGATTAAAAATAATATCGGCTCCAGCAAGCACAAGATTATTACTTGGAGGAATAGGCGCCCATACATCTTCACATATTTCTATTCCAAAGACAGCTCCACCGCATGTTCTAAATAATTGTGGGGTTGCAGTAAGTAATATAGAATGCTCCGCAAAAATAAATAGTTTTGTTCATATAAGTCTTGACTGGAAAGCAAACCAACGTTTTTCATAAAAATTCGTTGTAATTCAGGAGGAAGGTTTTTAGGAACAAGCCCCAATAATCTACCATGTTGCACAACAGCTGCACAATTTAATAACAAATTACCAACCACTACAGGAAGACCAACTATACTAATAATATCAAGTTGTTTGCTAAACTCAATAATATGCAGAAGGCTTGCTTCTGCAGAATCTAATAAAAGTTGTTGGCGAAATAAATCCACGACAACTATAGCATGTAATCACAAAAGCTCAGGAAAAACAACAACTTCAACACCCTGTTCCTCTGCTTGAACAATAAGAGACTCTATCTCATTTGTGTTTTTGTCTGCAATCAGCAACATGCACAACAGGAACAGCACTAGCTACTTTAATAAATCCATACTTCATAATAGTATACTGGATATGTTATTTAATTGTTACCTGAGTTGCTCCATAACCATATTCTCTAAAAAGAAGCATCTTGACAGGCATATGATTTATATTTATAACTTAACTCGTTGAGAATTGAGCGACGCAACACTCCTTCACCCTTTCCATGAATAAAAATAATCTTTTGCCCTCTTTTATATTCAAATTGTTTTCAACGTATCACGAAAGACCTTCATTTGATACTCTAATATGTCGCCCGCTTCCATTCCTGCGGTTGAATCTAATAATTGCTCGGCATGTAAATCAATAATAATAGTATCCTTTAATCCTTGGGTATGAACATCTACTACATATTGCGTTTACTCTGATTAACTGAATAGCGATTGATTAACTGTTCGCGATGTTCTTCTTTTTAAATCATCATGCCTATCTATTACAGAAGAACTTTTTATACATCTCTTTGCTTTAAGACTTTAGGGATCAACTATCCAAGGACGTTTTACCACATCATTCTCAATTAATGTATAAAGCAAAACTGGCACTTCAAAAAGGGGTTTCTCTAAAGGGAGTTTGTCTTATAAAAATTTAATAGGCTCCATACGAATATTAATACATGCAGGTTCCTTTAATGTGAAAGGTTTGTCACGTTTGTAAGCGATTAACTGTATCGTGATACGCTCTAGGTGATTAATATCATGATTAGTAAGTTGCTCCAAATATACCTTCGTGTTAGGCTCTACTTCCCTTGACACCTTAACGTCCAGCTATTACCTTCTGCACACATATAAACAAACTGTACATAATAGTTACTGTCATTAACAATATATGTATCGAAAGATGTGTTAGAGACAGAATTCACATCTGTGGGAACAAAAAGCCATATAAACTGAAAGTTGGTTACCACCTTTACGCTCTTCGGCCTTTTGCACTAAATGTAATAGGCTTACTGAACATCTACCATATCGAGACACAGACATATCAACAACGTCGTTCTGTCCCTGTTGCATCAGAGCTTTTATCGAATGGGCACCAGGGGGTTAAAGGTGTAATCTCTGCTTTCTGTTCTACCTTTTCAATACTACGGTTGATTATATTAGCTGTAGAATAATCTTCTGATTGAACTATAACTATTTCACTTGCTGGTGTAGGAATCTGAAAACCATCTTCATCTTCTACCAAAACAATATTTTTTTCCCTTGAAAACCAGCTATCTTTCCTCCGCCTATTTCACTAAGAAACTTAACACGGTCACCTATCTTCATATCTTTACATGTTAAGGAATTAATAAACTTGAATCACCATAGCTCAAGAATCGAAAATCGTGAGATAAAAGCATAATCGTATACTTTTCGCCAATCACCTTTTAGAAATGAACTTACAAGCAACAAAAGGGTACTTTGAGGCTGATGAAAGTTCGTAATTAAAAGCCTTGACTATTTTTATACGTATATCCAGGAGCTATCATAATTTGTGTGCTTGAGTGCAAAGCATCAAGATGATCTTTATCTAAATAATTAATAATATTTTTGAATTGCATCTTGGGGAGTTATCACCTTCCCATTAAACAAAAACGAGACCATCTTCATTATATGGCAAATCATAGGGTTCCCATTGATTAATATGAAGAGCTTCTTCGCTGCTATCAGGGCATTAAAGCCAATTTAACGCCAATATAATATAAACTCTCCAAAGTTCGCACCTTGTTGTACCTACAGCGATAGCTTCACACTTATGTTTAAGGAGATTTTTCAAAAGTATGTCGCTGAACTACAATATACTCAGTATGCATATTATGTCCTTCGATCTCTTCACTTTTAACAGGTTTAAAAGTTCCCTGCTCCCCACATGTAATGTTACTTCATCACGTACAATTTTATTATCATCAATTGCCTTTAAAAACATTTTCCGTAAAATGTAAACCTGCTGTCGGAGCAGCAACACTACCTTTTATCTTAGAATATACAGTTTGATATGTAGTCTTATCACTTTCTTGTGTTTCGCGATTGAGATAAGGTGGAATAGGTAACTCACCAACAGTTTCTAGAATATCAGCAAAGATTAATTTGAGGATCATCCCATGTAAAATCAACCCAATAATTCGTCCCTCCTACTTGATGAGAAGCATAATTGCGATCCATCGTTGCTGTCAAGGTTACTTGATGTCCCTTTTATATTAAAGGTGCGATGCAAATCTCAATCTTCCATTTTTGAGATTTCCTACCATACATAACCAACTACATCTTCCGTTGGTTTGAAACATCTGTTCATAGTCGGCAGGAACAGCAGGCTCCATCAAAAACTTCTATTAAAGCCCTCAGTATCTTTTCGAAAATGTATTCGCGCTTGTATTACACGAGTGTTATTAAAGACCATTAAAGAATCTGCAGGAACATGATCAGATAGATTGTAAAAGATCTCTTCTGACAATTTACCATGTTTATAAAGAAGTAATTTACTATGATCTCTTTGAGCTAACGGATATTTTGCTATCCTAGTATCTGGTAAATCGTAGTTATAATTGCTAATGCGAATATGTTTAGTATCCATAATCATAATATTTATAATCCAATATTAAGAATTGAATAAACAGACATGACTGATAATGTAAGTACAAATACTGTTAGAACAACATCTATGTCTTTTCTTATCATATCCTGTACTTGTATATTGACTAGAAATATAATTCAACTTAGGGGTAATATTAAAATAAAATTTATAAAAAATACAGAATAAACTGTAAAAGCCGACCAAACACCCATACAGAAAACCTATTAAAACGTCACTTGGATAATGTACACCAAGATAAAAGACGTGTCCATCCATTAATCAACGACCAAGCCAGCACGGCAATATTAAAGAAAGAGTCTCTCACAAGTAAACAGAAGAAAATAGCCAGAGACATTGTATTTGCAGCATGTGCAGAAAAGAAACTATAACCAGATTCTATTTGTCCTTGAACTAAACACAGACTATCACTAATACTTGGATCGTTACAAGAGCGAATTCTACTCACCCAAGGTTTTTATTATAATATCATCAAGTCCACCAGATAGAATAACACAAGTACAGCTGCTCCTACAGTCAATGTAATCTGTCCCATTGTCTCATTATTCTTTACGATAAGATAAAAACAATGCTATAAATAATGGTATCCATGACATGCCAGAAGTAAATAATGAAACAAAGCTATCACCAAACAATGAATTGCTCGAATTCAGCATCAATAAAACTTGTCTATCAAGTGTTACAAGAGTGTCTAACATCTAAAATCAACTAAGAATATAAATTCGTATTATATTTTTCTCGAGCTTATCAATTTGGGAACCCAGCCACTTCTCCCATCAGAAACCTGAACTTCAGCCCATCCTTTTTATATCTTCATCTACAATATCTACACGTGTACCTTCATGAAGAACAAACCCGTCCAAACCATTAAATGATGGTGATTTTTTTAACATTAACAGAAGGTACCATTATAATTGCTCCCATGTCTTTTCTGCATAGCAGATTTCTGTTGGAATGCAAAAACAAACGATAATAAAAAGCACAAACAAAAATACTAGAAAAGAATCCCAACTTTTGAAAACTAAATAGCTGAAGAAAAAGATAAATAAGTACAGAAATAAAAAGCCAAAGCAATAGAAATCAAACTTATATAGGCCCAAGAGTCTATACTTACTAAATTCCTAATGCTTTTATACCATGTAACATAAAACATTTCTCCCTTTGAAACTATTTTATCTATAGTCTTTGAACGAGCAAATTCTAAATTAAAATTAATATCCTCATTTCCTGGTGATAGTAATGAGGCACGTTCATAATTCAATATTGCCTGTGTAAGATTACCTGAACGGTAATAAGCATTTTCCAAGATTATAAAAATATCAGCAGAAGCACCTTGTTTCAACAATTCTTTATAATCGTTGATTGCTTGCTGATAATTACCTTTCCTATAATTTTGCTCAGCATCTTTGCTTGTCACTGCATTTAACGGCAAAAACAAGCGATAAAAAGATACACATCAAATATATGTATCTAAGATGCAATCTATATAACATACTATGACTTATAAGCCTCATCTCTTTGTTACTTTATTCATTACTTGTTCAATATTTGATATCGCTATAAATGCCATCTCAAATGTACTATTCATATTTCCAGAAGGATCTCCTGGTGCATAACGTTTAAACTCACACTCATCTAATGCTAACAAAAACTTATTGACAGTTTCATTATCAACATAATTAGAGCGAAGATTCTCGCAATATTATCACGTGATAAAGCTTCTGTAGGTATATTTAATTTATAGCCAACATAATCCCATAAAGCACGAAGCACTTCATCGTAAAATTCATTTTGTAAACCTTCAGTCATAAGTCTTTTAGCATTTCTCAAACGCTTTTGAGCTATTATATTAGCTTTTTTACCACGCATTCCTACAATATTTGAACGCTCTAGAGCACGCTGACGGAAAACAATTAGAAGAAATATAAAAGATAAGAAGAGACTAACTAGGAAATCCAATATATTGGACTTCAAAGAAAGTTCCATTCTCTGTATTTCCAGTTTTTACATCTCTTATAATATCATGAATGTCATTTTCCTTCTCTGCATCATATAATGAAGGTTCTTTTAATTTATCGCCAGGAAATACTGTAACAGAAAAAAACTTGTGTCTTAACTGTCTTATATGAATTTAAACTTGTATCATAATAAGTAAACTCAATGAGATGGAATTGTGAATGTACCTTGATTACGTGGAACAACAAGGAAAGTATATTCCTTATTACCTTCAACTCCTGAGCTTTGTTAGCTTTGTATTATCCTTAACCTTAGGATCATATTTATCAAAAATCCTTTGGAAGATTAATTTCAGGTTGTTTAATTAGCTTTTAAGTTGCCCTTTCCACTAACTACAACACGTAAAGAAAGTGGTTCGCCTGCCTTGACTTCTAACTTATTTAAAGAAGCTGTAATATTAAAAATTTCCTACTCCACCTGAAAAAAATTAACAGGTTTCTTTGGCAAAGCATCTACTTGAATAGTAAGCCCTGGAGCTTCAATATTTTTAACTTCTACATAACCTGAACCACCATTAAAGAAAGCTTCAAATGGATCGACAGATCTATTTTGCCGCACAACAGTTCCTTTAAATGTTATACTTGGAATACTAAGCTCTCCTGTCACCTGAGGAAACATTACATACTGACTCCAAGTAACAACTTTATAAGGTCTGACCATTTACACGTTCTAAATGAAAACTCTTCTGTTGAGGAAGCGGAATTTCTTGAGTGTGAAACCCCGTCAGATCAGGCATTTTGCCCTCAAGCTGTGTCAATTCAACCTGTGTATAAACTTTGTACGTCAATAATACAGGCTCCTGTTCATATACACGTCGTTTATTTGCAGAAACCCTTATAAACAAATCATTACCTGTTATATTTGTACTCGAACTTTGTGCTTGAGAAGAAGAACATCATCATTATATTGATTCATGCGCGATGCTTTAGAACCGCTACGCGTGGAACCTATAACTTTTATTTTAGCTATCTTAGATAACACCGTTTTACCATTTATCCGAACACGTGCTGCTGGTATAGTATATATTCCATTTGAAACAGCATTTCAGGGTATATGTAAAGGTAATAGATGAAGAACTTGACGTATGTCCATTTATCATCTGATAACTTGATTGCCTCGAAGTATAAGGTCCAGCCAAGACTTCTAAGTTTGAAGGATATTTCCAACTCTAAAATCTTCTATATCCTGCGTATTAATAGTATATGCCAAACGAAAGTTTTCTCCCACTTCAACCTGCGAGGGGACAGAAACCTGTATTTGGGCATACATATGTTGTATACAAGAAAAATAGATATACAAAAAGCAAAAATATAATATGTGATATTTGACGTATCATATTAATCTATTTACCAATTTTTCTTTGAGACGACGTGTTTTGCGACTGTTTTTTTATTTTTTTATTAAGTCGTTGCTGAGTTGCCATTTCTGCTTGTACTGCATAATTTAAAAGCTGCTCCGCATTATCTTTTACTCATCTTTTCTGTCGACTGCTGTTTCTGTTGCTTGTCTTGCTTATTTTGATTCTGATTTTCATTTTTGTTTTTATCAGAATCCTTTTTTTTATTATTATTTTTATTATCTTTTATTCTCCTTATTCTGTTTATCTTTTTGATCTTCCTTGTTTTGCTTTTGCTGTCGCATACAAAGAACAAGATTATATCGCGTTTCATCATCCGAAGGATTGTTCCTCAAACTCTCTTTATAAGCTTCAATTGCATCTCCCATAGAGACGATGTTTCTGACATATAACTCCTATATTATGATATACCATTGCTTTCCTCAGTTTTGCAGTCTCAGTTTTACCAGCATTTTGCAATTGTAAAATTGCTAATGAATCTTTTTGCTGTTGCATTAGTGCACATCCAAGATTATACATAGCCTGAGCATTATGAGAGTTTTTATCTAATGCCTTTCGGTACTCCACTTCTGCTTTTTGCATAATTCTCTTGCCGATAAAAACGATTACCGGAACGAATATACTGACGATCAGAACTCGCGCTAACACTTTGCGAAAGCATTACTATACAGCTTAATGTAATTATATATCTTAATACGTTCATTTATTAACAACTTTCTTCCTAAACAATCTCAACTGCTTCAAACGTGGATTCTTAATCTCAAGTATACATATCTCCAGAAATAAGCAAAATAACAGCTATGATACCAAAGCTCTGAAATTGTTCATCATATTCACTATAAACGACCGAACTCGTTTCTCCTCTTTGAAGTTTCAACAATCCTTCATTTAACTCTTGTTGAGCATCCGAGTATTATCTACATGAATATAAACTCCATTACCAGACTTTTGCTATTTCCTTACACATTTTTCATTTAAGGACGACATTACCGTCTGGCCAGAAGTATCCTTCATGTATTCTCCATTTCCAACTGGTATTGGGAGCTCCCTTTACATCACCAATTCCTAATATATAAACATTAAAACCTTTTTTTACTTGCAGCCTTTGCAGCTTCCAATGCACCACCTTCATGATCTTCTCCATCCGTAATAACTACTATAGCACGTCCAACATCTTGTTGCTGGGTAAAAGCTGTGCATTGCCATATTGATAGCTCCTGCTATATTAGTTCCCTGAGTAGCTATCAAAGAAGGATCTATATCCTGCAAAAACATTTTAGCCGATACATAATCACTTGTTATTGGCAGCTGCACAAAAAGCATCACCTGCAAAAACAATTAAGCCAACCTTATCATTTTGTAAAATGGTCTACTAAGTTTTCAACCAGCATTTTACTTTTTATCCAAACGGCTTGGAACAACATCTTCAGCCTTCATAGAGTTTGAAATATCCAAACATATGATAACCTCTATCCCATTCCTCTTTTCATTTGATATCTTTGTTCCCATCTGTGGGCGAGCCAACATAATTATCAAGAATGCTAAAGCCGTCAACATCAAAAGCAAACTTAACATTTGGGCGAAATAATGAAACATCAGGCATCAATAATTTTAATAAAGAGGGATCACCAAATTTTTGAGTCTCTTTTTCTGTCTATGCCAATAAAAAGAATTTTACCAACACTAAAAAAAGGTATGGTAAGCAATAACCAGAGATATATGGAATCTTCAAATCTAAGCATAATATTTCTTTTTAAAGGCAAAGCGACGTAATACAATATTACGCAATAGAATTTCTAACAGAAGACATATAAAAGCAACTATAACAAAAAGGCTGATAAGCTTCATAGCGCTTTGAGAACTTTTTATATTCATCTTAGTTTTTCTCAAGCTTATCAATATCTTGATATATCTGCTTCAATTCCTTCGTATTCGTTGCACGATAAAAAAATTGCCCTCTGTTGCTGCAGCAATCTCACGAAGTGTCTTAGTATCAATGTCAACAGGGACATTTACATATTGAACAGTTCCACCTACTAGCATTGGATAAGGGGCAACTTTATTTGTACCAACAGCAATTGTATACACTCGTATCCCCATAGATTGTGCTATCTGTGCTGCTGTCATTGGAGAAATATCTCCCATGTTATTGCTACCGTCTGTCAAGAGAATAATCACTTTGCTCTTGGTTTTTGAACTCTTTAAACGTGTAATTGCGTTTGCTAATCCCATGCCCTACCGCAGTTCCATCTTGTATTAACCCACGTGCAGCGATATCAGTTCTCACGTTTCGAAGCAGATTAAGTAACGAAGTATGATCTACTGTCATCGGACATTGAGTAAATGCCTCTCCTGCAAAAATAGTTAAACCAATATTATCATCAGGACGACCTGATATAAATTCTGATGCTACATCTTTTGCAGCTTCTATTCTATTAGGGTTTTAAATCTTCTGCAAGCATAGAAGTTGAGACATCTATAGCCAACATAATATCGATACCTTCTACCGACTTATTATCCCATGAATTATGTGTTTGCGGACGAGCTAAAGCAAATACTATCAATGTGAATACGATACATCCTCAAAAACATTGGAGCATGCATTATACGCACACGCCAACTCTTGGGTGCTTTAATATATGCATAAGTATCACTCATGCGTATTGTCGGCTCACTCTTCTTGCGATATAGAAAATACCATAGCACATATGGTATCAACAGCAATAACAGGAAGAAGTATTCTTTATTGACAAATTCCATTTTCAATTTCTTTCAATCACCTCTCAAATCGACAATAAATAAATATTGTAGATCACATAACACAAAAGTCCGAAGATAACCATTCCCAGTATCCAAAGTAGTACTTTAATTGTTATTCGAGTTTTGTCGAATACGTTTATCATTATTTGAAAGGCTTGGTACAATTCGTTCTTCCACAGACATGTCTTCTCTCTTTGTCTTATCTATAAAAATTAATAGCATTCACAAGATTAAGATCATTTTCATTGAGAAGTGTAGAATACTTTTGCGAATTTCACAAGGTCAGCTGTGTTAAACAGCTCGCTTAATTCGTCTATCATCGACTTATCACCCATTTCTTGTAAACAGGCAATAATTTCAGTTGAAGTCATCTCTTTTGCGTTAAAAACCAAAACGTTCTTGGATATACAAACGCAATGTGTCTGTTAAGCGAGTATAATATGTCTTTTGGTCCTCACTGGATTGCATATGTTCGTCTTTAATCTGACCAATAGCAGATAATGCCTTTTTGATGAGGTGGAATATGCTTGACAATACGTATCTTTGTTATTATTGGCTTGTTTTGATGCAATCTTACCACCAAGAAAAAGCAATAGCAATCAAAAATAATCAATAACGATAACAAAAAGAAAGGTGTTATTTCCGACCACAGGAATGGATTATCCTGAACATCTTTTGGTGGGAAAAACTGATTTCGGGATGCAGTGTATCAACATCTATTGTAATTACTTTCAGTGCACTGGCATTCCCTTATAAGTCTTTCCATTTACTTTAACTGTAAGTGCAGGAATAGAAAACAAATGTTCTTCAAAAGCAGTAAGTGTATATTTCTTTTCTATTGTCAATTGTTCTCCCGTCTTCATGAATTGTATCAGCTGGTTCCAACTGTACAATCTCTAAACCCGGAACAAGATATTGCCGTTCTTTCAGCAATGGCCACTGCAAACTATTTCCTTTGGCAATTGTTACATTGAGCTTTTAACTGTGCCTGTTCTCCGACACGTATCTCTACCGAATCAATTGACTGTTCTACCCTAACTTGTCCAAATGATTTCATAGCGACAAGGGTAAACAAAAATAATAATATGCTGCGAACAAATATTCTCATCTAAGAATCAGATATGATTATGAGCGCTGTTTAAATAGGGTTCAATAGCGCTTTTGTGAAATCTTCGTTGGTTGCAACAGAAGTCCAATCTACTCTACTTTTTTTGAAAATGTTCGACGTAAATCTTCTTCTCTGTTAAACCAATAAGCTGTATGTGCTCGTCTCAACTTCTTATTTGAAGTATCTATTAGCATCTCATGCCCAGTTTCTGCATCAAGTACATTCATAAGCCCCACATTGGGAAGCTCTTTAGCACGTTGGTCATAAACCTGTATTGCAACAACATCATGCTTACGATTCGCTATTTCCATTTCAAGAAGAAAAATCTTTTCGATCATAGAAATCAGCTAATAATAAAAGAAGTACAACGACGTTTCATTATTCTTGTTAAATAAGCTGTTGCCATTGCTATATCCGTACGCCGACTCTCTGGCTGAAAATCTAACAATTCACGAATAATGTATAAGATATGCTTGCGACCTTTTTTTGGGTGGAATATACTTCTCTATACGATCAGAAAAAAATATAACACCTATCTTGTCATTATTTTTGAATAGCAGAGAAAGCTAACGTTGCGGCAATCTCTGTAACCAAATCTCTTTTCAGTTGCGTTGATGTTCCAAAGTTAAAGAGATCCTGACACATCGATTAATAACATAACGGTTAACTCACGTTCCTCTTCAAATACTTTTACATAAGGACGGTGAAAGCGCGCTGTTACGTTCCAGTCAATATCACGCACATCGTCACCATACTGGTATTCTCTCACCTCAGAGAATTCCATTCCGCGACCTTTAAAAGCAGAGTGATATTGACCTGCAAAGATATTCCGACTAAGTCCCTTTGTCTTAATCTCTATCTTTCTAACCTTACTTAATATATCAGAAGTCTCCATTAATGCGCCTTTCGTTTATGGCACCTCAACCTGATTGATAATTTTGCTAACAATCTCTTCGCTTGTCACATTAGCAGCTTCTGCTTCATAGCTTAAGCCTATGCGATGACGCATTACGTCATGAGCAACCGCACGAACATCTTCAGGAACAACATAACCACGATGCTTTATAAACGCGTATGCACGAGCAGCCTTTGCTAAATTGATACTTGCACGAGGCGAACCTCCATAAGTAATCAGACCTTTCAATTCTGTCAGCTTATAACGTTCAGGATAACGAGAGGAGAAAACAATATCAGCAATATACTGCTCTATTTTTTTCATCAATGTATACTTGGTTTACAACTTCACGAGCCTTCATAATCGCATCAGCAGATGTGACAGGCGTTACCGTTGACATGACACCTTGAAGATTCTCTCTAATAATAAGCTTCTCTTCCTCAACAGTTGGATAATCAACTATCGTCTTAAGCATAAAAACGGTCAACCTGTGCCTCTGGCAACTCATACGTTCCCTCCTGTTCTATAGGGTTCTGGGTGGCCATAACAAGGAATGGATTGGGCAGTTTGAAAGTAGTTTCACCTATTGTCACCTGATGTTTCCTGCATTGCCTCCAAAAGAGCACTCTGTACTTTTGCTGGAGCTCGGTTTTATTTCATCTGCCAATACAAAGTTTGCAAAAACAGGACCCTTCTTTACTTGAAACTTCTCGTCTTTCTGCGAATAGATCATCGTACCTACAACATCTGCAGGGAGAAGATCTGGAGTAAACTGTATTCTACTGTAGTCAGCATCAACTAATTGTGCAAGGGTTTTTAATTGCAAGCGTTTTTGCAAGTCCTGGAACACCTTCAAGAAGAATATGCCCATCACTAAGAAGAGATATAATCAACGAATCGATAAGATGTCTCTGTCCAACAATAACTCTATTCATACCTGTTACAAGATTTGTAACAAAAGAGCTTTTGTTGCTCTATGAGGATATTCAGTTCGCGAATGTCTACTGATTCTGCCATGATTACGTTTTTACTTAATTTTAAACTAAGCGCAAAAATACTATTTTCTATTCAGAGCAGGGGAAGCGAAGTATCTAAATTATATTAAAAAGGTACTCTAAATCTTTATTTTTAAGAAAGTTTTTAATGAATCAGCCTTATATAGCTATAATTCCTTAAACTACAATTCAAAAAGAATGTATGTTTTTCGCAAACGAAAATATGATTCTTTTTATAGCAGTTCAAGCCTTTCACGCTTTAATGCCGATGTTGCAACACGTTCATACACAACACCAAGTTCTATAAATCGCAACATGGCATTCATTGCGGCATGTCTTACACCCGCTGAACCTTGCTTTAAAGCAGTTACAGCCTGATCAATAAATTCATTAATTCCTCTTTCGTTTGGCTCCTGCCCTTTCATAAACAGGCGTGCCAAAAATACCGTAAGCACAAATCTGATATACATCCTCGTGCGATGCCATCCATTGATAAGCTATAACAGGCGCATAGCTTACATACTGATACAAATTAAATGCTTGCATTTCAGCCATTTCCTGAGAACGCGTTTGTTCCATCCATATCTCTGCAACTTCTTGGGGCATCTTTTTCTGCAGGCATCAAAAGTGTTGCCAAAAATTTTTACACCTCTAATATCTTCCTTCCACAAAGCAATGGCTAAATCATAATCTTTTCGATATCTTTAGCCATTAATTTAAGTTGAATGAATGGAACGCCCCAGTTTAGGCGATAATCTAAACCTTTCTCACGCATCGATTGCGACGCTGGACCATTCATCAAAAAAACGAAAACTTTGTTTTATCTCTTTTATCTTATTTTTCTACCTGATCTAACATAACCTAAAAGCTTATTACATTATAATATCCCATATTCTGTCGAATAACGGAGCATCTGATGTGTAAACGATTCTGTATAATCCAATTCTATATCCTGAATTTCATGCTGCGCATTGAAAAATAGGTTTCATCCACGGATTAATGAAGCCTTTATAAGGAGCTATATGGAGTTCTGCATAACGCTCCAGTATTTCGTCATGTAAAGGTTTATCGACCTTTACGCCATAACTCTCAACTAATTGCTCGAGCGGCGTTATAATCACCTTCACTCTTAATACGTTGTATTTCTGCAAGAAGTTCTGCAAACAGTCCTCTCAAAGCATCATAATCAAGTATTTTTACATATCGCTTGCCTTTTTTCTCAACAATCTCTACAACACCCCGCCCATGAGCAAGACACCAACGTGCTATTAAGGCCCTATTACGCATGTATTGCCTCTTCTATCTGATGACCAGGTTTTACCCGTACAAGTTGTGTCATCAGCCCGTTCATCATATATGAATAATATTGACTTTTATAGGCTTCTTTATCTGGAACTAATCCCAATTCTACAAGTTTAGGATCGGCTAAATAGTAAAGCGCAAAAAGATCAGCACGTGCTTCTTCGTTCGTGCTTGAATATGCCTTTTAAACGCATCAGGCGAGATCCCAGACAAAAGCTGACCGCTACCGTGTCCCAAAACATTCATGAAGGTCAGTGTGAAGGTCATCACATACGTCTCCATATTTTTCAATAAGCTGAATAGTTGCATCATCAATTACAAACTCTTGATATAGTCCGTTTCCGCGCGCTGCCTTGTTATATGCATCTGTTAAATTGCCTATCGTGACACTTTTTTGAACCATACTGTGCACGAATCCAATCAGCATTAGGTAAATTTATGCCCAATGGCCGTTGATGGATACTCATCACCACCCAGCATCGCTGCACATATTACATTTGCTGTTACCCCTTTTTACCTTTGCTTTTTAAAGCGACTATCAACAGGAGAATGGTCCTCAAACCATTGTGCATGGTCTGATATCAGCCGCGTTCTACGAGTGAGCTTCTTCGTCCTTATATTCAACAAGTCCTCCCATGTTCCTTTTTAAAGCCAAGCGGATCGCCATATACTTCTATGAAACCATTGATAAAATCAACCGTTCCTTCGTGCTCTTTCAGCCATTCGATATTATATTGATCAAAAAGGCGCAAATCGCCTGTTTCATAGTAAGATATCAAAATACTGATTACTTTCTTTTTGCTGTTCGTTTTCGGCTACACTCACGTGCCTTGTCCAACCAGTATATAATACGTTTAATAACAGGTGCATAAAGGCCATTAGCCGAATACGTTTCTTCTGTAATTTCTCCCGCTTTCTTTACTAATCGCGAATTAAGTCCCCATGAAGGTTGCGTGTCTCCGCCTTCTTTTTCTCTTATATTTTTATAAAAAATCCTCTGCTTCTTGTTGAGTAACATTTGCGTAGAAATTACATGCCGATGACGTAACAAGGTCATCTCCCTCAGCTTGATTAACACGTTTCGGCAAAATATCAGCATTGAAAATAATCGGACAAAGTGTATCTAATAATTGATCTACACTGCCATCATATTTAGTAAGCGGGAGAGATTTAGCAGGAATCTTCTTGATTTCACGTCGAAACCACTCTTCCGAAAAATCAGGAACAAACTTGTCACAGCCGTAATGGTGATAAATTCCATTAGAGAACCATAGGCGCTTCAAAATAAACCTCCATCGCACCATAATGGGCTGAGGTTTTATCAATTTGCTCGTTTGTCAGCAACGCTTGCAAGACATTTCCTAATGTCAGGTTATATATACCATTTTGGTCGGTTGTGATATCACGACCGACCAAAATAGCTTCTGACAAATAATAAATGTATTTTTGTTGTATCGTTAAGCTTTCGAAGTTCACTAATTGATAGCGAAGCAATTGCAAATCAGCAAACTTTTTCATCAGCATAAACAAAACTTTTTCATTCATTTTTGTTAATTATTCAGCCTTAGCGAGGCCGTCATCTGCGCTCATTTTTGTCACAGCACGCTGTCCTTGTTTTTCGTCTTTTCAACAAGTGACTGGATGCTGTTTAAAATGCTTCATTCGGTATTCGCGAGGCGTAATACCATTGATTTTTATAGAACGATGCATAGAACGACTGTCGGTTAGAAAAACCTACCATATCAGAAATATCTTCCATGTTAAGGTCTTGATAACGTCTGTCGACAAGCAGAACATTGCCTCTTGTATTCTAAACTTGTTAACGTAAGATGTAGTTTACATGAAACCTAACGTTAACCACTGCGGAAATATAACGCGTATTGGTATTCAGGTCTTCAACTAATTGCTTTTGCCGAATAATTCTTGTCCTTAAACTTCTTCTGAATGATGATGATGTTGTTTATCTTTTTCTTCCAACTCATCCATCAAACCAGGACTGACAAAGAGACCTATACGCAGCCTCCTTCTCACTCTTAGTAGTAATATTATACTTACCATATGCCTATAGAATTTAATGAACCTTCCGTTCCCAAATAATCAGTATACTAATGCCTACATTGCAAATGTAGTATCTTTTTAGGGGAAAAAGCAAATTTTTAATCGTTTTTCGAAAAATTTTTCAAGTCAATATGCAAAAGTAATTCATAGACTTGTCGCAACATTTTTATCATAAGTTTTAGTGATATAAACGGCCTATAAAACACATCATATACCTATTTTTAATATAAAAACAAAAAAAGCAAGTATATGGCTGCAGATACGTTTACAGGCTAAACGCAAACCGATTTAGCAATTAAGACTTTCTATAGGTTTACAACACGCTATTTTTACAGCATGTTAGAACACAGCATCATCACCTTACGTTTACGACGTAATCGCAATCCGTTTACATCGTAATCGGAGCGCGTTTACGATGTAAACGCACTGTCATTTCAGCGTAATCGCAAACCCATTACGTCGAAAAAGGCAAAAAGAGCAACAAAAAGGCTTCTTTTTGCCGTCAGAGCGTATATTATATAAGGTAAAAATGTAGCCGTTAATTTCGTATTTTACCCTTAACCGCTTTGGTAGTTTTGCAAAACCAAACAATACGAATGATCAATAAGTTCCTTAACCATATCGTCATTAAAGCTTTTCAAGATATAAATCGTTCCAATGAACCTTATTCATATGGTATGCAGGGCAAATACCGTTCTCCCGTTCTCGCAACTCAACACCCTAAAGCTGGGTCAAGCTTTTACGGCGCATCTGGGTTCAGAAGATTCAAGTGCAATATGAAGAAATATTTTTGCCTCTATACGAAAAACAACACAATCGGGACCGTAAGGCATATCTTCTGTTGTTCCGTGCAGCGAAAGAGCATAGTCGCGAACTTGATTTCTATGTCCATCTTAATAGGTTTATTGATATGATACTTACAAAAAGTAAAGATGTACCTTTGCAAATATATATTTATTAAATAAAATCCTATCTTTTTTTCATCATGACATTAATCATGGGCCTTTGTCTTAGTTTTTTGCTGGCTATGCCTGCTGAAGCTAAGAAGAAAAAGGAAGTACCACCTGTAAAAAGAAGTGAGAACACCTGCCCGACAGGGTCTTTTTAACGTACAATACTGGAAAGACAAGTATTATTTCCAAATACCCGACTCGCTATTAGGGTCGTTTTGTTTATGGTAACAACACGCTTTGTATCAACACCTGTCGACGCAGGTTTTTATGGTGGCAAATTGGCCAACGAGCACGTTATCTATTTTGAAAAGAACGGAAAACAGATGCTTTTTACGCGCTAAGATGTACGACGTAAGTGCCGACTCTACTAATGCTATTTATAAAGCGGTGCTTAATTCTACCGAGGATCCTATTATGGCTTCGGTGAAAATCGACTCCACCGTAACAGCAACCAATGGCTCAAAAACTGTATAGTATTGATGTCACCAACTGGTTTAACGGTGACCATAGCGTATTTTCATTGAGTAGCATAGCGAAGGATCGTATAGGTGTTAGCACTATTCTCAAAGATCTTTCATACATTAATTATATACATACTTTCCCTATCAACACCGAGATTGTTACTACAAAAACATACTCTGGCAAGTCATCGAGCAAGGTTCCTGCGGCTCGTATAGCTAGCAATGTAACGCTAAAAACAAATACTTCTTTTTGTTCTGTTGCCACAAGAACCTATGAGAGCACGTACCTTTGACCCACGCGTAGGTTACTTTACCGAAGAGTTTGCCGAGTTTAATGATCAGCAACAAAACGTAAAAACGGCGCAAAAGTAATTACACGTTGGCGTCTTGTGCCGAAAAGATGTAGAGGCTTACAAACGTGGCAAACTGGTTGAACCCGAGAAACCTATCGTCTTTTACATAGACCCAGCTACCCCAAAACAGTGGCGCAAATACCTTATACAGGGTGTAGAAGATTGGAATAAGGCTTTCGAAGTAGCGGGGATTTAAGAACGCAATTCGAGCATACGAGTGGCCTAACGACTCAACTATGAGCCTTGAAGATGCACGTTATAGTGTTATCCGTTATTTGGCAAGTGATATTCCTAACGCTTACGGGCCTCATGTTAGTGACCCTCGTTCGGGCGAGATTATTGAGAGTCATGTGGGTTGGTATCACAATGTGATGAGTATTTTACATGGTTGGTATCAAGTGCAGGCAGGCATAGTTGATGCCCGTGCGCGCAAACCGAAGTTTGATGAAGAGCTAATGGGGCAACTCATTCGCTTTGTTAGTTCTCACGAAATTGGCCATACGCTCGGGTTACGCCATAACAAGGGGGCTTCGTGGGCAACGCCAGTTGACAGTCTGCGCAACAAGGCGTGGGTTGAAAAATACGGTCATACAGCATCAATTATGGACTATGCTCGTTTTAACTACGTAGCACAGCCAGAGGATAATATTAGCGAAGCAGGTATCTTCCCTCGTATTAACGACTATGACGAATGGGCTATCAACTGGGGATATCGCTATTTCCCTGATGCGCAGAGCGAGCAAGAGGAGCGACTTATCCTCAACAAGCTTACTATTGCACAGTTGGCGAAGAGCCAGAGATACTGGTTCGGAGGTGAAGGTAACGACAACGACCCAAGGGCACAAAGTGAGGATTTGGGTAACGATGCCATGAAAGCAAGTGATTATGGCATTAAAAATCTCAAGCGAATTATCAACGAACTGCCCAAGTGGAACTATGAAGAGGGTGACATGGACGTAAATCTTCTAACCGCTTACAAAAATCTACGTTCTCAGTTTGCACGTTATTGCGGTCATGTTCGCAGCTATATCGGAGGTATGTATCATAACGTGAAGAGTGCGGAAGAAGAAGGACCTGTTTATGTTTCTGTTGATCGCGCTACACAGCGTCGCGCTTTGGCTTGGCTCAACAAAAAACTTATTTAAAGAGCCTACTTGGCTTATTAGCCCTGCTTATATTAGCCGACTCATTCGCGTTCCTGAGAATTTCATCATTACTACGGGTTGCGACGTTATTGATGACCTCACATCAGCTATGACGCTTAACCTGATTAGTAAGCACAGTTCTCTCCCTAACAGCTATAAACCCATGGAGTATATCAATGACCTTGTGGGCTATCTGTTCAGCTCTACAACAACAGGCGAGAAGGTAAATCTATGGACAAAAGACGTTGCAAAGGCGCGCAATTAACAACTTTGTCAAAGCATGGCGCGTTACAATGGTAGACGAACAGCGACCCTATTGCCTTGCAGCCTTACAGAAAAATAAAAGTACGCTTACAGGCTGCACGCCCTGCTGATGCTGACACACGCGCACATTATCAAGATCTTCTCATGCAAATAAAGTTGGCTATGGAAGGTAAATGGGAAGCTAAAGCGCAGAAATAAACTACCATTTTCTATTGATTTGTAACGCCTGTTAAGCACTCCCCCATTGCTTAACCATGAATATGAATTTGCGGGAAGAATGAGATCAAACTTCGTTCTCTTCTTCCCGCAAATTTATTTCTTCAACAAAATGATGACTTAATGTAAATGATGTATATCACATACTATTATAATATAGTAAAAACATCATCGTATTATAGCAGTATTTAAAACATACGGTAAAAGCCTAAATAACGATTCATAACAACAAAAAGTGGGTATCATTTGCATGACACCCACTTTATCTTTTTATTTGTTTTCCGCTATTATAAGCTAAGTATTAATTTACATCTGATTAAACATCATTGATAATACTATCTTTTTGTCTTATTTAGTCAACACGTCATCAATACTTAGCCAAAAACAGTTAGAACATTACCACTTATTGTGCTTTCCACAATGGAATGCCAAAATCATGCCCACTGTAGAACGGAGACACTTTTGAGTTATCAAATCGTAAAGCCCAAAGCATAATAACCATTAGGAGCATCGTAAGTATTTGAACAAGAATAGAATCCGATTGTCGCTAAACCATAAAGCGTATTCCAGTTAGCAGGAGGAATACTACTTCCACCATGTTCTCCTCCATAATCTCCTAAAGCAGGCAAGAAGAAATATTTTTTAATTGTTGACGATGAAGGTGCGCCTTGTGCTATTGCCTTTTCTGGACCTTCCCCCAGCTGCGTCTGGATGTATCAAATCATCTTCATTTCCATTATGAGGACCAGGATAAGTATTCTTCAATGCAGCCACAGTTGTACTATTTTTCTTGTGCAATTACGCTTTGCTTCTTAATCCACGCTCCACCATAATATATTTTACCACGGAAAAGGAAAGCACCTGTTGCATCCCAACGCACATCTCCCTTGTCATAATACAAGCTAATTCAAACACTGAAGGACAATCCTTACCAGAACGTGTAGCATAATAGAATTTATTACCATAACCATGCTGCATCGTAAATCCTGGTACCTCAGGCGCATTCTGGTTAAACCATCTATTTTGATCTGCAGGAATTGGATTACGTGACCATGGTGAAGACAGTTGCGGATTGTCTGAGGCTGAATATAATCCATTAGCATAATCAACAGCTGTCTTATTATACCAGAGATCCTGTTCTGCATCCCACAAATAGTATTTTTGTATTAGAATACTCTCCAAAATAAGTTTACAGTGATTGGATAAAGAGTGTTAGCTGCATAAGTTTTTGCATCAAGATTTCTAACAATAGTACCTGTATTTCCTGACACTGTGTTTTTAACTGAATACTCTACTTTAAGAGTATGTGTACCAGGAGCTATTACCATGTATGAAGCATTTGTAGCTTGGCTGGTTTCCGAATTGGTAATATCAAAAGTTAGATACTGTAAGTGTAACTTCATTAGATGAACCAGTTCCTGCTAATCCTGCGGCAGAAAGCGTGTAACTACCCGCAATATTATTATCAGAAGTAACTTTAATACTTGTCAGCACCCAGCCTGTTTCCGTAACATTTTGTAGTACGTGGGAGAAACATAAATATGATGCTTTATGATCCAGTGAGAAAGAATATCCACCACTTGGTTTCTTATTTGCAGTAGCTACACCGCAATCTCCTGCCTCGCCTATATGCGTAGAACTGTTAGGAGCTGTTTGTGTCTCGAGCTGTTTGTATTGTAACTCCATTATAAGTTGTAGCGTTTTTACCAGGATAATACACTGTGTAATTCTGTGCATTATACGTACCAGAGAGGAAAAATGTTGCAGATGCAACCTTTGCTGTTATTTCTCCTTCTGCGCTATTACCATCATCTAACCAAAGCTTATCGCCTGGCTCCCAATAATATGTCATAGAGCGAGCTGTACGATCATAATCTAATGATGTTCGACTTGCAGGATTTTTCACCTGTAACAACTTTTGATGTGCCTACAAAAGGAACACCTTGCTTAACGCCATCTTTTCCAGATTTGTTTGTTAAATCTTCTTGTGAACAGCTTAATAATGTAAGAGCAAAAAGCCGCCACATAAAATAAATTTCTTTTCATTTCTTATTTTTCTAAATTTAAATACACTTAATACTAAAAACTAATCACGGAAGATTAATCGCCTTCATCCTCCTCTACATCACCGACACCATGGCCACCGCCTTGATCCATACCATCATCGTCCGATACTCCTGGCCTGTGACCGCCAGTGAAAGAAGTCCGAACCATCATGTCCTCGACTTCGAGTCCAAATTGTTTAATCGCAGGTACAATATATACCACTTTTCATCATGTTTACTGTCAATTAGATTTTTATTTACTAATTAGTTGATTTGAATTTATGTATATTATAATTTTTCATATAAATTAAAAAGGTAGACATCAATAGTATCTACATTCATATACTATCTATGCTAATTACATATAAATAAAATATGATTAATACTTATATATCTATAGCGTTTTTAGTAAAATATTTAAATTATATAATTACAACTCTTAAAGATACAAAGATACACATGCTCTCCTTGAAATACAATAAAGTTTTTAAAAGCATGTAACACTTAAACTCTTAACAAGCGCAAAGTTACACCATTAATTAAAAAAGAAGAAACAAAATGAAGAAAAATTCACAGATAAATATAGCACTTTTCACTCTTAAAAATATCCAATAAAAGCCCTTATTACGTATTAAAACAGACGATTAATGTTGAATAAAAGCACAAATAACACAGATTAAATAATATACAATTTTGGCCATTTAATACAAAACTATATTTAGGTTTTAATCGATACTTTCAAAACTTTCTCTTTATAATATTATCGGTAATATTGATGTTATATACCTATCTTATAATACAAAGCTACATTATATTCTAATTTCAAAATACCGATTTTTATAATACATTTTACTGCTTACGACCCATAAAACTAAAGCTTGCGGTATACCCATCTTTATAATCAGGTATGACAACTTGAATAGTAAATGTAAGCTGCCCGTCCACAACCTTACCTCGAATAGAGGTTATATTGAAGTCTTTATTTAAAAGCCGAGACAAAGCGAAAAAAACCTTTATCGAAATATGCCCTTACCTCGACCGCGTACAATTTGCCCATCAGGAGCTAAGGTAAAAAGCGCCCGAGTGGCAGGAAGACTGATAACATGATGAGCAGGGCCACCGTTAAATTCAAGATATCCTGCAAGCGAATAACCATCTTTCTACGTAAAACAGAGAAGGTAAAAGTTTTTACCTTCAAAACGCGACTTGCTCACGGCGTCACCATTCATCACTACGCTGGTTACCCGTCCTGCATAAGTTCCTGTGATATCCTGACTTAAGCTTGCTGCATTAGATTGAACGCAGAAGCAAGTCAGCATGGTTAAAAGCAAGCGACAACGCCCATTTTTCATGATAATCAGTCAAAAAATCGATTATGGAAAAAGCAAAATTAATATTCGCTTTTTCCCATTTCATCAAGCCTTCAGAAGTTAGGGATACCGTATCCAAATACATTATCTGGATAGTCATAACGGTCAGCGCTACGACGAACAAGGCTCATGATCTGCTTTGCTGTAAGATTTGGCAATGCCGACCAAAGGCTGGCAACCATACCACACATCACAGGCGCAGCGAACGATGTGCCATTAGCTCTTGTCATACTTCCGCTACCATTAATAACTGTCGTCCTTCCGCCCATGGCACATACATCTGGTTTAACGCGCCCATCTTGCGAAGGACCAACACTTGAGAAAATAGTGTTTATACCTTTACGGTTTTAAAGCGCCTACAGCAAGAATGTCGATAGCATCTGCTGGCACCCCAATCTTATGCCAAACTTCCTCTCCTTCATTGCCAGCACTGTTTGTAAGAATTATACCTTTCGATGCTAACATTGAAGCTGTTTGAGAAACAAATGCTGTTTTTCCGTCAAGATCACGATAGCGAAAACTTGTTGAGTCGCCATCAAACTTATGATAACCCAACGATGCGTTGATAATATCAGCACCAATTGAGTCAGCAAATTCAGCTCCTGCAGTCCATGAATCATGTTCCGCATGGGTTTCAGAGGAACCCTCCTCTGTACGAATCAGCACAAAATCAGCATCAGGAGCTGTACCAATCATTGTATCAGGGCTATTTGTTTGCAATACATGACAAAACCATTGTACCATGATGAGTGTCATCGTAAAATAGAACGAGATGCGACGCGGTGCAAAGTCGGCCGTTGCTACAACACGTACACGACGCAACACCTTAATGCGGTCTGCATTACGGAATCCACCGTCCATAATAGCGATTAATTTGCCTTGTCCACGGAAGCCTGCTTCGTGCAGAGAATACCATTCAGCTGTGCTATTTGATCATACCCCCTGTCCATATCGTCCCTTTGAAAAAGAATCAGGGCGCAAACTATCCTATAAGCGCCGTGCGTGGAAACGGTAAAAACTATCGGATGCAGCATAAACGCGCACCACCCTCTTAACAAATTTAACGTCCTTAAGGCGTTCCAGCGACATCGTCTGTTGTCGATTGAACCCAAACTGTATTATGCCATTTGCTCTTGCCCATGACCTTAAGCCCCATTTTTGTCAACGCGGTTAGATACTTGGGTGATACAGGAAGGTCGGTTTCGTCCAACGCAATTCCTTGGCGAGCGACGATCAAGCGATCTCTGTGAGAGGAATTGTTCAGGATGTTTCAAAGTGAAGGCGATCCCTCCTTATCTGTAAGGAAAACGCGATACTGATAAACCTTCTTGCCCATCGAAGTCTTGATGCCACGTGGACGTGCAGCCACTAGCCACCGCCGACAACGAAAAACAAGAAAAGAGCACAAATAATTTTTCTTAGTCATGAGATATAAGTACTTGATTGTGAATTTTTAATAACTATAATATTATACGGTATCGAACTCAGATGAACTCGAAACCTTACTGCTGCAAAGGTACACAAAAACTATATAAATTGTTTTTTCAAATGAAATAATATTAGTAACTTTGCAATAAATAAACAACCATTATTTAAAAGATACAGCTTTATGCTTACACTTAAACTCATCACAGAGGAAACTGACCGTGTGATTAAGGGTCTTGACACTTCAAAAGGTGCCCGTGAGGCCGTAGAGAAAGTTCTCGAATATGATAAGCTTCGCCGCGAAACACAACAAAAACTTGATAACAATAAGCAACAGCAGAACCAACTGTCAAAACAGATTGGTAGTCTGATGAAAAGAAGGTAAGAAGGACGAAGCTACAGCTATTAAGAATCAAGTAGCCGATTTAAAAGGCTACCGATAAAAAGCGTTACAAAGAGATTTAGTGAGAAGGCTAACGAAGATATGACACTGGCTCTTCTCGATATTCCTAACATACCAAACGAGAAGGTTCCTGAAGGAGCCGACGCATCCAAAGTAACGTAGTTATCAAAGAGGGTGGGCAAATTCCAGAACTTCCTGAAGACGCTCTTTGTCACTGGGACTTGCTGAAAAAAGTTTAATCTTGCTGACTTTGACCTTGGCGTTAAAATAACAGGCGCAGGCTTCCCTGTTTATATTGGCAAAAATGGCTCGTCTGCAACGTGCACTCGAAGCTTTCTTTCTTGACGAAGCACGTAAGTCTGGTTATCTTGAGATTCAGCCACCTTACGTTGTCAATGAGGCTTCAGGCTATGGCACAGGACAGCTTCCTGACAAAGAGGGACAGATGTATCATGCTAACCTTGACAACCTTTTCTTGATACCAACAGCCGAAGTTCCCGTAACGAATATTTTTCCGCGATGAGATTCTTGACGAAAAGGACCTCCTATTAAGCGCTGTGCTTATTCGGCCTGTTTTTCGCCGCGAGGCAGGGTTCTTATGGCAAAGATGTACGTGGTTTTAAACCGTCTGCACCAGTTTGATAAGGTTGAAATAGTACGTATTGACACCCCAGAGAACTCGTATAAATCATGGCAAGAGATGCTCGACCATGTTGAAGGATTGCTGCAGAAGCTTGAACTTCCTTATCATTTTACTATTGCTTTGTGGTGGCGATATGAGCTTTACATCAAGCATTTGCGTCGATTTCGAAACTTATTCTGCCGCACAAAAAGCGCTGGTTAGAGGTTAGTTCAGTATCTAATTTTGAGAGCTATCAGGCAAACCGTCTGCACTGTCGATACCGCCATGCTGACGATAAGAAAATTGAACTATGTCACACTCTGAATGGTTCAGCGTTGGCATTGCCACGTATTGTTGCCACAATTCTTGAGAATAATCAAACTCCTGAGGGTATTCGTGTACCGAAAGTACTCGTACCATATTGTGGATTTGAGATGATTGATGATAAGATGGATTAAGAAAAACACATCTATCTTCTTTATATATAATACATATCACACGCTAATATTATTATAACATCATAATAATATAACATCCTGATAATAAGAAGTATATAATGGTGTGCTAAAAGTAAATCTTTTAGCACACCATTTCTTTTGACTGTATTATAATTTCACTATAATGAAAATAGAACCTTATTCTTTTTTTATCCTTGTCGTGCCATGCATACTTACAGCTGAATGTCTCAAAAAGCCATCATACACCGAAATGCTTGTTAACAAAGCTATATACAAACAACCCGTTCAGTTTATTCTTAAATAGCTGTCAACGCTTTACAAAATCCAACACAAAGAAAAAAACACGTAAAACATACATCTTGACATCGATTGAATCACTGTATGGCGGCCGTAGTATAATGTGTACCGCGACCGTAACACAACGCGTACTACGGCTATGGTATAATGCGTATGACGGTCGTCGCTACAACGAGCCATACAGTACAAAAGAATTTACCATATCAGAAGAAACCAACTATTATACTGCGATAATTCGGGGATAAAAACAACAAAGAGGTTATCATCTTACAATGATAACCTCTTGTTAAATCAGATTTTTACGTCAGAATGACTCTTAAAATCTGTGTTCGCTAATATATACTACAAACAGTATTTATGCGCTTTAATATTCACCCCATGCCTTAATATCAAGCTCAGCAGGAGTATAATTGCAGAAAGCGTAAATGAAAGCACTTGCCAAGCGGCTGTTTTGTAATCAGTGGCACATTAAAGTCGATAGCGGCACGCCTAATTTTATAACCATTGGTTAATTCGCGAGCCGTCAAATCCTTAGGTATATTAACTACCATATCGATTTTCTTATCATGCAACAAATCTAACGCTTGAGGCGTTGCGCCTTGCTCTGATGGCCAGTGAACAAGCGTGTTGTTAACGCCGTTCTCTGTAAGGAAACGCGATGTGCCGGGAGTAGCATAAAGTTCGTAGCCATGATTGATAAGTTCTTTCGCTGCATCAAGCATCTCTACCTTTTGCTTTGCACCACCTGTTGACAAAAAGCACGGTGCGCGCAGGTATTCGCTGCCCTACCGAAAGCATACTCTTAAGTAATGCCTGATTGCTATCGTCGCCCAAGCAACCTACTTCACCCGTAGAACTCATGTCAACACCTAAAACAGGGTCGGCCTTTTGCAAACGGTTGAAAGAGATTGGCTTGCCTTGATACCCACATAATCTAAGTCGAAGAGGTTCTTATTAGGCTTTTCAACAGGAATACCCAACATTACTTTCGTGGCAAGGTCAATAAAATTCAACTTCAACACTTTGCTAACAAAGGTAATGAGCGGCTTGCGCGAAGGTTACACTCAATAACAAGGATATCGTTTTCGCGAGCCATGAACTGGCAGTTAAACGGTCCTGAAATATGAAGCTCCTCTGCTATCTTGCGCGCTATGCGCTTAATACGACGTACTGTTTCCACATAGAGTTTCTGTGGTGGGAACTGTATAGTAGCGTCACCAGAGTGAACACCAGCAAATTCAATATGTTCAGAGATAGCATAAGCCAGAATATCGCCGTCTTTTGCTACAGCATCAAACTCGATTTCCTTAGCATGCTCGATAAACTTTGAAACTACAACAGGGTGGTCAGCGCTTACATTAGCTGCTAATTTTAAGAATCGTTCTAACTCTTCGCGATTTGAACATATATTCATTGCTGCACCCGAAAAGAACGTAACTTGGACGTACAAGCACAGGGAAACCGACGCGATCAACAAACTGTTCAATATCGTCCATTGATGTTAATGCGCTCCATTCGGGTTGGTTTATGCCGTTACGTGAAAGCATTGCCGAGAAATTTCGCACGGTCTTCTGCATTGTCAATATCCTTCGCCGATGTGCCTAAGATGGGTACATTCTGGGCATCAAGATTCATAGCAGAGGTTGTTTTGGAATCTGTCACTCCCGTAGAAACAATGACACCATGAGGATGTTCGAAATCGATAATATCCACGACACGCTCGAACGATAAGTCGTCAAAATCAAAAGGCGGTCACACATATCATAGTCGGTCGAAACGGTTTTCAGGGTTGTAATTAATCATGATAGAGCGGTAGCCCTGACGACGAATCGTTTCGAGGGGCTTGCACGCCACACCAGTCGAATTCAGCCGAACTTCCAATACGATATGCACCCAGAACAGCACGATAACAGATCTTCTGTCATCGGTAAAAGCTTACATCACTTGATGCTGCCTGCATAAGTAACGTAAAAGATAATTAGTTTTGAGCGGGATACTCAGCAGCCAATGTATCAATCTGTTTAACTACAGGAAGAATGCCGTAACGCTTTCTTAAATTCCTCACAACAAGCGATGCTTGGTGCATGTTTGGATACTCATTATCGAGCTTTAAAGCGCGTGCTACTTGGAAATCAGTAAAGCCATACACTTTAGCCTCGCGCAGAAGGTCAGTATCAAGCGTATTAATATTATGACGTTTCAGCTTTTCGTCAATATCAATAATATGTTTAAAGCTTGTTCAAGAACCAGCGATCAATCTTGGTTAACTCATGTATTTGGTCAACCGTATAACCTTGGTGCATAGCCTTTGAAATCACAAACACACGCTTATCAGTAGGTTCTCTCAAAGCCTCGTCGATACAAGGAATCTCAAGTTCTTTATTCTCGACAAAGCCATGCATGCCTTGTCCTATCATGCGCAAGCCCTTTTGAATAGCCTCTTCAAAGTTACGGCCAATGGCCATTACCTCTCCTACCGACTTCATTGAAGAACCAAGTTCCTTATCTACGCCATGAAACTTCGACAAGTCCCAACGTGGAATTTTGCAGACTACATAGTCGAGCGCAGGCTCAAAGAACGCAGAGGTTGTCTTTGTAACCGAGTTTTTCAAGTCGAAAAGTCCGTAACCCATTCCTAATTTTTAGCAGCAACGAAAAGCTAAAGGATAGCCTGTTGCTTTAGACGCAAACGCAGAACTACGACTTAAACGTGCATTAACTTCAATGACTCTATAATCTTCTGAATAAGGGTCAAAAGCATATTGCACATTACATTCGCCAACAATTCCAATGTGTCTAACTATTTTAATAGAAAGCTCGCGTAGCTTATGATACTCTGCATTAGTAAGCGTTTGCGATGGAGCTATAACAATTGATTCGCCCGTATGAATACCAAGTGGGTCGAAATTCTCCATGTTGCGAGACTGTAATACAGTTATCGTATTGGTCGCGCACAACCTCATATTCTATCTCTTTCCAGCCTTTTAGGCTCTTCTCTACAAGCACTTGAGGAGAGAAAGAGAACGCTTTCTCGCATATTTTCTTGAGTTCTTCGTCATTGTCAGCAAAACCAGAGCCAAGACCACCCAATGCATAAGCCGCTCTGACGATGACAGGATAACCCAATGCATTCGCTGCTTTTACAGCCTGTTGCATGTCTTCACATGCCTCGCTCTTTATGGTTTTGACCTCTATTTCATCTAATTTCTCAACGAAACGCTCGCGGTCTTCCGTGTCCATAATAGCCTTAACAGGCGTTCCTAACACTTTAACCGAATACTTTTCAAGTACACCACTTTCGTATAATTCTACACCACAGTTAAGTGCTGTTTGGCCACCGAAACTCAATAATATACCATCAGGACGTTCCTTTTCAATAACACGTTCAACAAAAATAGGGCTGAACAGGAAGAAAATATATTTGGTCGAGCAACACCCTCTGATGTTTGAACGGTGGCAATATTTGGGTTGATTAATACTGTCTCAATACCCTCTTCATGAAGAGCTTTCAACGCCTGAGAACCCGAATAATCAAATTCTCCTGCTTCGCCAATTTTGAGCGCACCAGAACCTAACAACAAAACCTTCTTTATATTGGGATCTTTCATAGACTTGCTTACTATTGTTTCCTTAGTTTTGAATTACAATTACAGATTAAATTTATTAAGCATTTAGCGCATCAATAAACTTGTCGAACATAAACTCTGTATCGACAGGCCCTGAGCAAGCTTCTGGGTGGAATTGCGATGAAAACCATGGATTAGACTTGTGTCTGATACCTCGTTCGGACCCATCATTCATATTCACAAACAATTCTTCCCAATCTTGACCAAGAGTTGCTGCATCAACGGCATATCCATGGTTCTGAGAGGTAATATAACACTGATTAGTTCCAACTAAACGTACAGGCTGATTATGTGAACGATGGCCGTATTTTTAGCTTGTAAATTGTGGCTCCAGAAGCCTTCGCAAGCAACTGATTACCCATGCAAATACCACAAATGGGCTTACGAGAAGCATTAATCTGCTTTCGAATTATATCAACAGCTTCTTGGCATGTGCTCAGGATCTGCTGGGACCGTTAGCCAAAAATAAACCATCGAATTCCATATTAGTATAATCATAATTCCACGGAACGCGAATGACTTCTACACCTCGAGTAATCAGGGCTTCGTATAATATTAGCCTTCACTCCGCAGTCAACCAGAACAACTTTCTTTCCTGCTCCTCCCTGATATCTGATAATTTCCTTACACGAAACTTTCGCAACGAAGTTTACTCCCTCATAATCAGCTTGTGGCACTTCATCAGGAGCATCATCAAAAACAATACTCCTTCATGACTCCATGCTCACGAAGTACTTTGGTTAGTTCACGAGTATCAATGCCTGTAATGCCAGGAACATGCTCTCGCTTTAACCATTCTGCCAAACTTTCTACGCCATTCCAGTGGCTATACTGCTCACTGTAATCGGAACAAACCACTGCAGACACGTAAATTTTATCACTTTCCATGAAAGTCGGCAGCCCATTCTCTTCAAAAAGTAAAGGGTGGAACTCCATAATTGCCAAGCAAAGGGTACGTAAATGTAAGAATTTGGCCAGCATAAGATGGGTCAGTAAGCGACTCCGGATAGCCCATCATGGCCGTATTAAACACCACTTCCCACTAACGGGACTGCTCATATCCAAATGATTTTCCGTGGAATTTTTGTTCCATCAGACAACACCAAAGGTTACGTTCTTCATCTTATATTATTTCGTTTAAGAAAAGATTTTCGTTGTATGAATTTCTCAAAATAGTTAACAAAAAGCCTGATTACAAAGCTTTTGTCCCACCAGGCGTAGGGTAATTCCCTGAGAAATACCAGTCGCCTTGATTATTAGGTATTGCCTTATGAAGTCCTTCCAAAGACTGGAAAACTATTTCAACAGGCGCAACCATATCTTTAGGACGAAGCATCTCGATAAGCTTTTTGATTAATCTCTTCTACCGTAAAAGGCTTGTAGATATCCTGCACTGATTGACCATCTGCGCTTTAGGGTTTCTGAAGCTCTGCTTACATGCCGCATAAGTATCATGTATAAGTTGCTCCATGTTGCGGTCATGAATTAAACTGATTACCGCACGGAACACACAAAAACTCTTCCAACCTCGGCATATCAATACCATAATAATCAGGATATCTGATTTTGCGGAGCCGAACTCACAATTACTATTTTTAGGGTGCAAACGGTCGAGAATATGCAGAATACTCTTCTTTAACGTTGTTCCTCTTACTATACTATCATCAATGATAACTAAATTATCTTCTCCTGGATTAAGGCTTCCGTATGTTACATCATAGACATGTGCTGCCAAGTCATCACGCGCACTACCTTCCGTAATAAACGTACGGAGTTTGACATCCTTCCACGTCACCTTCTCCGATCTTACCTTAGACATCAGTATTTTCTGCAATTCTTCATGAAGATTTTGTCCAAGGCTTTGGATTGCTTTTTATTTTCTGCTCATTTACATAGTGTTGCAATCCTTCAATCAATCCGTAATAGGCCACTTGCAGTGTTAGGAATAAACGAAAGCACTGTATGCTCAGTGTCATAATCTACTGCTTTCAATATGATTTGTGTGAGTTGCTCACCCAATTGTTTACGTTCTCTATAGATATCTCTATCTGATCCGCGAGAGAAATAAATACGTTCAAACGAGCATGCTTTATTTTTCCTTTTGGGAGAATAATGCTTCTATAGCAACCTCTCCGTTGCTTCGAACAATCAAAGACGTACCAGGATAAGCTCTTCTATGGCTTCATACTCAAGGTCAAAAGTGGTTTGAAGTACTGGTCGTTCCGAAGCGAGCACTACAATCTCGTCATCTTTATAATAGTATGCGGGGCGAATACCGTTAGGATCTCGCATTGCGAACATTTCACCACTTCCTGTAATACCACACATTACATAACCACCGTCAAACTTATCCATTGTGGTCTTCAGCACATTCTCCATACGAACATGCTCGTCTATGTAATCGGTAACATGAGTTCCGAGAAGTCCCTTCTCCTTTAGCTATTTGAAAAATTACGCTCGACTTCTCTGTCAAGACGATGCCCCATCAATTCAAGCGCAATATAGGTATCACTATAAACTCGAGGACATTGACCCTGAACGGTAAGGCATTCAAAAACCTCTTCCACATTTGTCATATTAAAATTACCACAAATACAGAGGTTTTTAACGCGCCAGTTGTTCCTACGAAGGAAGGGATGCACATATTTTTACTCCACACTTTCCTGTTGTAGAGTAACGAAGATGGCCCATGTACAGTTCACCAGCAAACGGCAATTCATCATAGGCATCAGTGTCAACGTCCTCCTCTTTCATCACCTGCTTAATCTGATGATGAGCAGAACCAAATATTTCTGTGATAGCATTCGCACCTTCTGCGCGCTCACGGAACATATATTCATGTCCAGGCTTTTGTATGCAATTTTTACGAAGCAATTCCCGCTCCTTCTTGTCCACGGTTATGTTCCTTCTCCATCATCAGATAGAGTTTGTTTTGAGACCATACTTCCATGTACCGTATTTCTTCTGATAATAGCTCAGTGGTTTAAGAAGGGCACAAGGGCTACACCACAGTCTTCGTGAATATTGTTTTCCATTTTTAGTATTATTCATACAAAATGAGATAATCATACGCTACTTATTCCGACGTGTTGATTATCTCATTTTCCATATTTTTCTCAAGTCTCCGTTTGCTTTATCTCTTTACCTTTTATTTACGTGATAACACTAAGAACCAACGAAGCCACCGACGATTTACAATTCCTACAAACGAGAACCATAGGGTGGTACTGCTTCCTATAGTCGAGTTCTGCGTCTTCACTTTATTAGGCTCTACGTACACAATATCGTTTTTGTTGCAGATAATAATAAGGCGAATTAAAAGAGGTTAGCATCATTTTAAATTCAAGCGGTAAGAGTGCTTCTGACCATGTAGAATCTTCACGAATAAGCAACACGTTGTCACGCTTACCATAGATACTAAGGTCGCCTGCCTGAGCCAATGCTTCAATAATGCTTATTTTGGCCAGTAGTAACAGGCACCACCTTAGGGTTACCAACCTCACCAATTACCGTCACACGGTAGCTTGATGTACGAACTGTAACAATTGGATTTTCGGTTTTAGCGAGATAAGGTGTAATCTTTTTCCTTAATCATATCTTCACATTCCGTCTTTTGTCATTCCAGAAACATGAAGTTTTCCAACAATCGGGAAAATTTATATTTCCATCATTATCTACCAAGTATCCTTGAAGAGAACCACCCTGCCTCGAGCTCATCTGGCCCTGAACTACCCACCTTACTATTTACCGTAAGATTAAAAGGGAGCAGAAACCTCTGGTTTGTTGTCAACACCGTGATTGTTAGCTCATCTTTAGGCATAATCTTGGCGTCATAAAGACCCTTTGAAGCTGCTAAACTAAGAGTATCAATATTTTTGAAAGTAAGCAATTTTCTTAGCACTTCCCACAACTGCCCATAACTAAGACAATTGCCATTAGAAAAAGGAATTAAGACTTTCTTCATTTTACAGCAGAATTGAAATTTATATTGATGCAAAGTTAACGCTAATTTTCCAATGCTGCAAACAAAAATGTTGAAAAAGCCATTATAAATTTTGCTCGCCCATAGGTTTTTAACTACATTTGCACTAAATAATATATATTAATGAATAAGGTACTATTAATTTACACAGGTGGAACAGTTGGAATGGGGCAAAACCCAATAACGGGAACTTTAGAGCCGCTAGACTTTAACCATCTTGAGGATTCTATGCCCGAGTTTAAATTAATAAAGACGAAGATTGACATCTATCAGTTCACGCCTCCTATTGATTCTAGCGACATTTCTGTTGAGAAATGGGCCCAACTTGTCCGCATTATTTCGATAACTATCAAAAATACGACGGCTTCGTTATTCTGCACGGCACCGATACTATGGCCTCACACGGCATCGGCTTTATCGTTTATGCTTGAAAATCTTACGAAGCCCGTAATCCCTCACTGGGCTCTCAATTGCCCATCGGACAGCTTCGTACTGACGGAAAGGAGAATCTGATAACGAGTATCGAACTGGCTTCTTTGAAAGACGAAAATGGACATGCACGCGTTCCCGAAGTGTGTGATTTACTTCAGCGGTCGACTACTTCGAGGCAACCGTGCTACAAAAATAAATGCTGATGGTTTTTACGCCTTCGATACCTTTAACTATCCACATCTTTGTGATGCAGGGGTGAATTTTACCTTCAACGACCACTGTATCCTCAAGCCCGACTTCTCAAAACCATCGATTCCACATCTGGCAATGAACGCAGATGTTGTTGTATTTAGTTTATTTCCAGGCATACAAGAGAATGCCGTTAGGGCAATATTGCAAGTAAACGAGCTTTAGAAGCATTGTTATGCGAAGCTTTGAAGCGCAAACGCACCACAAAGTTTATGGCTCAAACATTTTACTGGAGAGCGCAGCAAAACGCGGTATTGTTATCGTAAATATTAGCCAGTGTGTTGCAGGTAGTGTTGAGATGACCCGATATAATACAGGTTTTCAACTACAAAACACAGGTATTGTATCAGGCTATGACAGCACTGTTGAGGCCGCAATTACCAAGCTTATGTTCCTCCAAGCACAACACAGCGACCCCAATGTCATCAGGAAAGCTCATGAACACATCGCTTGCAGGCGAAATCACAAAATAGTATATCATCAGCTATTCTATCGACTACCTTATTATATTATATAAAGCAAGGGCTTCATTTTTGCCCTTGCTTTTTAATGTATAGCCTTTTATTATCGTGCCATTTCACCACTATCATACTATCATCATGTTGAACCAGCACGTACTTTTCGACACAAAGCGCATTGTGCGACGGTCGTCGTATAACGTGTATGGCGACCATCGTACATACTGCTTGACGGCCGTAGTACACATTGTACGGCGGCCGCCATACAACCAGCCAAACGTGCTAAAGCAAGAACCAATACATAAAAATCATTGTAACAAAACAACATATAACAAACAGTTATCTTATATCAAACTTTCAATATCTTCATATATTTTTAACACGACATGGTAGACCACCTATTGCAATTTTTATTAACTTTGCAACCTATTTCGCCTCAAAACGCACAAAAAGGCAAATACGTTTTAAGTATTAAAAAAATGAAGATAACAGGTAACATTTTCAAGATTGTATTTACGGTATCACTTATTTATCTACTCCCCATTACCTTAAATGCAGCTGATAGATTCGTTCCTTTCAAATATGGAAACTTCGATACTTGGGTAGTCCGTCATGTACACGAGTCGGCCGTTATTGGCGGTAACGTCAAAACATTATATGAGCCCGGACCTTCGCGTGAGCTTACCAGTAACAACCCTTATGTCAATTTGGGCAGTTCGCCATAGGGGTACAAGTAATGTCATGGCTAAAGTAATGGGTATTGTTAAAACCAATAATTCCGTTTATCGTGACGCACACGGCTCTGGCTATTGTGCTAAAATGACCACACATATCGAAACTTGCAAAAGTACTTGGACTAATGGATATTAAGGTGCTTGCTGCAGGGAGCATCTTTCTGGGCGATGTACGCGAACCAATTACAGGCACAAAGATGGGACCAAGGCTTTTGAATTGGGGTATTCCTTTCACACTAAGGCCCAAGGCTTTTACGCTTTTGATTATCGTGTTGAAGCTCCTGTTTCGCACACTCGAATACGCCAAGACGGCTTCTCAAAAAGCCTCTACTGTGGCAGGCTCTGACTACTGCACGGCGGTACTTTTACCCGCAAAAAGAGACACGAAGATGCCAAAGGAAATATCACCGCTCAACGCGTAGGAACAGTGGTTGTGCGCTATGGGCGTTCAACAAACGGCTGGGTTGACGGTGCCACCTACGAAATAAACTATGGCGATATTACAGGGAAAGCCCTTTCTATGATAAAGCTACAATGGGCCTGCGATCAACTGATTATGCGCGCAATTCAAAAGGACAAAGCGTAATTATACGTGAAACAGGTTGGGCCAACGCAAACGAAACACCTACCCATATCACCTTACACTTCTCGTCAAGCCACGGTGGAGCCCTACGTCGGCACGCCTGGAAACACCTTTTGGATTGACAATATTGGATTAGTATATTAATGAAAAAGATTAGCGCTACTTTTCATATTTCTGTTTTGCATCACTTCATGCTATAGCACAAGATGTGACGCTAATACAACCTGATACCACTGTTTCAGTACAAGCATCAGACAACAATTTACAATCAACCACAAAAACTGAATATTGTTTCTCGCGTTCTCAACTATTTTAAAGAGAGCAATAAAGAGAAAAACAAAGAAATTCGACATCTCTTTCATCGGTGGCCCACACTATAGTACGGATACAAAGCTCGGGTTTGCTATTGTAGCATCAGGACTTTATAGAACATCGCTAACTGATAGCTTGCAAATTCCAAGTAACGTTTTCGATATATACTGATGTTTCTACCGTTGGTTTCTATAAGTTTGGACTGTATGGAACCCACATCTTCACAGGTGACAAACAGCGCATTAACTACTCTACTTCGTTCTTTTCCTTCCCCAGTTACTTTTGGGGTATTGGCTATAATATGGGCGATGACAACAGCAACAAGAGTAAAATGAAGCGTTGGCAGTATAAGTTACAAGCCAATTGGTTATTCTCTCCCGTCGAAAATCTATTTATTGGACCTGCTATTGCTGTAAACTTTTGTGACAACACGCGACGTGGAACGCCCTCAATTGCTCAATGGTCAACGTCGTAATACCGTGAACTTTGGAGCTGGTTTTACCATGCTTTTACGACACGCGCGACAATCTTACAGCCCCACATCGAGGTTTGAGGCTTGAATTAAGTCAAATCGTTCGGCCTAAATTTATTGGTAATTACTATAGTTTTTCAACAACCGATTTGTACACAAGCGGATATCTTCCCATTTGGCGCGCGCTTTTTAGCCTCGATTTCCAAACGTTGCTTAACTTTGAAATCCCTCTTGGGAGCATGATGGCACTGCTGGGTAACAGTGATATCATGCGCGGATATTATGAAGGACGATACCGTGATAAACATAAGATGGAAACTCAACTGAGATTCGCCAGCATATTTGCGACGAAACGGTATTGTTATTTGGGCTGAGCTGGAACTATATTCAATAAGTTCAGCGCAATTAGAATGAAACACATACTTCCTAATTATGGAATTGGCTACCGATGGGAGTTTAAAAAGAACGTGAATATTAGGCTCGACTATGGCTTTGGCAAAGCAGGGCAAGGAGGATTTATATTTAATATTAACGAGGCATTTTTAATATGCGGTATTAAATCATGATAATGGCCAGTAAACGTTTAAATATATCGGTTTTGCGATTGCGTTTTCTTTCTGCGCAATTTCTGTTCATATACACCGTAGTTGCCATTGCGGTGCCGAATATCACATTGGCTTTTTACTGATTCTATACCGATGTTGGCCAGCATTGTTAGCATTCTGTTGCCAATATCATGCTATGTGTGGCTCATGTCGTTATCGCGTAAAATAGGACGTCAAGTGTGGCTTTTGTTTCCACTCATCTTCTTTGCCGCTTTCCAAATGGTGCTTATCTATCTGTATGGTGGCGGTGTCATTGCAGTAGATATGTTTCTAAATCTGCTCACGACAAACCCTGACGAGGCAATAGAATTATTAGATAATCTTATACCCGCTGTTACAGGAGTTATCATACTTTTACATTCCGCTCCTTATGCTTGCAGCATTGCAATGGAAAAAGAACACATTGCTAAAGGAAGAGTTTCAGCACAGAATGCGAAAAATAGCACAGTGGGCAGGCATAGTCATGCTGATTTTAACAGCACTTCTTTACATTGTATATCCACGAGGAGAAGAGCACAAAGGAGAATTCGAATATCGTGTAGAGAATAATGTTTATCCTCTAAATGTATTCTATAATCTGACGTTGGCTTTACGCGAAAGTTGGCTTTCTGCCCATTATCAAGAACGTGTAGCCAACTTCCGTTTTGGTGCAACAGCTACTCATAACGCTGATTCTACGGAAGTATATGTGCTTGTTATTGGTGAAACGGCTCGCTCAAGCAATTTCCAACTCTACGGTTACGATCGACCAACCAACCTCAACTGTCACGCGAAAGTAGCTTATTGGTATTTAAAAACGTGCGTTCGCAATCGAATACCACTCATAAAAGCGTACCCATGTTGCTTACGGCAGCCAAAGCTGACGACCATTCGCGCTTATATCATGAGAAGGGAATACTTGCTACTTTTGGCGAAGCAGGATATCGTACTGCCTTTTTCTCCAATCAGTTACGTAACCACTCATACATCGATTTTTTAGGAGAAGAGGCTCATAACACTTGTTTCATTCGTGAAAAACAGCCTTCACAACAGCCCGATGATGAACAATTATTGCCTTATGTGGCGCAAGAACTTGCTAAACACCCTAAGAAGCTCTTCATCGTTCTGCACATGTACGGATCACATTTCAACTATCGCGACCGCTATTCACGTGCTAATGCGCGGTTCTTGCCTGATGAACCCACCGAGGCAAAAAGTTGAAAATCGCCCTCAATTAATTAATGCTTACGACAACACTATTCTGCATACCGACTATATTTTTGGCTCGTTTAATCAGTATGTTGCGAGCTAAAAAATGTATTGCTGCGCTATTATATACGTCTGATCACGGCGAAAAACATTTTCGATGATAAGCGCCATCTCTTCCTCCATGCTTCGCCACGTCCGTCAGAATACGACACCGACGTTCCTCTTTTAGTATGGATATCTCAGCAATATGGGAAACATTATCCCGACGTTGTCAATGCCATGCAGAGCAATATACAAAAGGGTGTAGAGTCGAACGCATCAGTATTTCCCACGATGCTTTCAATAGCTGGAATACGTGCCAAGGCGTGTGCCGATAGTCTTTCGCTCACAAACCGTGCCTATCGTCTTGGAACGCGTTATTATTTAAATGATCATAACAACGCCGTTCCTTTGTCAACTCTACTAAAATAAATCATTTTTAAATAGTCCTTTCTCACTATTTGCAAATACTATACACCCATTTACAAGGTGCATAGCAGGCGTTTCGATCATGTTTTATACTATAAAGGCTATTGTTTTTCATCAAAATGTCAAACGCTTTACGAAGTAAAGATGATTGTACGACGGCCGTCATACAAAGGGTGCGACGGTCATAGTACACATCGTATGGCGGCCGTCATACAATACGTGCTACGGCCGTCGTACAATGAAAAACACATCTAAAAAATAGTAGAAAATTAAAGAAATCGAAAGCGTGTTATGTAACAGGGCCTTTTCCTATTATCGTGATATCTTTATCATATACGATGATATTGATTATTCATGCCTTATTTTTAAGTAAAATAAAAACAAGAAGTTGAAAAGAAGTTTCGAACGTAGTGGGGGTCGCAGATAATGGATAACAAAGTTTTCGCGGTTTTTAAACCGAACTTCTGCAAATAGTGTGGATTGACAAGCCAAAGTTGCCGATTTATAATTGTCATATTTAATTTATGAGCCAATGTTTCAAATTGTTCTATAGGCATCTTACACCTCTTTTATATATAACAACTCGGCCACAGTATCAAGTTCTTCGTGTGCACACTTTTTCTAAAAAATAAAGCGATACAGAAACGTGGGTAATAAATGAAAATACGGTATTTTCGACCATATTGCATTGCGACATATCTGTTGATGACCACCGAAAAGGCATGTACCAAGCAGGAAAGGCAACAAATAATATTCCGTCTGGACGCAAGAAACAACTAATATGTTTAATGAGATTTTTCCTTACAAACCACATGCTCGATCACATCATGTAATATGATAATACTATACTTATCGTTATAATGTACAGGGAGGAGTAAATGTCATAAAATCATGACAAATAAAGTTTCCCACAAGCCGTCTTCCTTAAAGAAACGTTTTTGCTTGTTCTATTCTTACGTTAGCCATATCTATTCCCGTTACCACACAACCCTTTTTGAGCAAAATGGTTTAAGGTTTCCGCCTTCGCCACACCCTACTTCTAATATTCGGTCGGTGTTTGAAACAGAATGATATTGTAAAATATATGGTAAATAATAACGTGCAGAACTTTGAGCCGATTCTTCAAAATAACACTTTCTGTCTGTGTGTCGAGCTTGCATTTTATATCTTCTTTAAGTGGTTAAAATTGCGAACAAATTTGAATTGTATGTCCGTATAAGAAGATTCTACAAAGCTTAAAAAGACTGCTATCATGAGATAAAAATAAACATTTTAGCAAATAAAAAGGCGCATCAAACATGATGCGCCCTATGAATCACATAATATTTTTAACGTCGTTTCATTGTCAAGGTTATTGATTTATTAGGTGCAAACGCTACAGTTCCTTGATAAATTCGATAAGATTCTAACGTCTTCTTGTTAGCTGTAGTGTGATAAACTTCAAGCTGATAACTACCAGCTGGTAAAGCTTTTTCAATTTAAAATTGACATCATATTGACACACGCAATCTGTGGCCATATCCTCGTGAGGATATAAAATAACAACTATTTTATTACCTTCACTTATAGCTTCAACATGGAATTGGCTAATCATACAGTTATCTAATACGTCAACAAATTGAGCATTTACTGTGTTATCGGATGTCATTTGTAGATGTAAAACTGTAGGGTTATTTGTGAGTGTCTGATAATTATCAGTGTGAGCATTGTTTGTTGATAGAGAAGTTTTACATTCAGATGACTTAACATCTGTCGCATGAACGTCCTTTACAACAATACTTTCTGTTGAGCAAGCCGATAAAAGGCCTAAGAATACAAGCATCAAAATGCTGTGTTTAAAATTAAAATGTTTCATATCTATGTTATGTTAAAGGGTTTACCATGTTAACCTTATTCCAAACGGAACACTAAACATAAACGGATGCTCCGTTCGATAGGTTTTGAATACCACTTCCATTATTGAAATAATAGAACACATTAGGTTCAATATAAATACTTACAGGTTTAAATATAGGATATTGCACACCTACACCAAGATTTTACCGACCACTGTGGAAGTGGACGAATATCACGCTTCTGTGTAAACGACGAATCGGGCGAAATGGTAAACGTTCGCGTTAATGAACTATGTACAGGAAGCTCAAATGTCACACCGCCTGTGGTATAAGCATTAAGATGTCCTTATGCCAGAAACTATACGTCAATCGCAAAGGTAAACCAATATAATCAATTTTCTGCGTCTTTAATAGAGATGTGTTATTAAATGTGCTCTCAAATTTCGACTTTAAATGCGTGTACATTAATCCTGTTCCAAACGTTAAATATGAATTTAAACGCTTGTTAAGTGAAATGCTATAGGTTTTAGGGCGATAATGATGTGCCTTTTCGCCTACAGGATTATCAGCCGAATGGAAACTATCTTCAGCTATCTTACGTAGACGTGCATTCTCTAACGAATCCATAGAAGAGCTGTTTCGATCAAGATAATTGAGGTAATCTGACCATGAATAAATTTTGGCCATAACTCCTCCACGAGCATAATCAATAACCGAAAGGTAGTTAAGGTTTGACATACTATTACCAGAAGAAGTGGTGTTATAACCAAAATTGAAAGTCCATGGATAACGTTTGCGAGATGATTTATAATTATATGCGATGTTGACAGGAGAAATATTAATATTCTTTGTTGCCGTAGAAATATAAAGTAAAGTATCTAAAACATGAGAGATGATTGTCATATTATTAGACAACAGAATCTGTAAGAAATTGACTCGTCTGTTTTCTAATACTGTAGCAAAAATAGAGAATTATCAGACATATTATAAGGTTTAATGCTGTCTGATACACTTTACACAATGTGAAGAAACATCAATAGTTATTCGTCTTGGCAAAATAGTCTCTTGGTCAAGATTATGATGTCGTTTTACGCTTTGGCTATGTTTCTTTGTTTTTTTACTGAAACCATACGATTATCAAAACTATCTTTCGAATTGTCCTTTGTAATAAAATAAATGTAAAATGGTATCAAAATTGGTAATATAAATAGTATCCAATAATTTGACAACATTATGCGAAGCATTTTCTTTGCTCTAAATAACTGAGAAGAAGAACTATGTGGGATTGATACCCAAAAGATTGGCAATTTCATTATGTGACAAGCCGTCCAAGACCGAAAGCTTAAATATTTCACGATTGCCTTTTTGGCAAAGCATCAATAGCTGACAGCAGTATTTCAAGATCGATATTTTGTTCAGACGTGTTTTCTTCATTAGGAATTTCAATGTTTAAATAGGATAATGGCAATTCTTTTATTATCAGAATCACGAAGATATTTCAACGCAAGATTACGAAGAATAGTTATCATCCAGCCTTCCAATTTTGAATTATCCTTTAGGGCTTTTTATAGATGTAAAGATAATAATAAAGGCATCATGAAGCATATCTTTCGCAACATTCTCGTCATGAATATAGTACAAACAAATTCTCATTAGCTTATTAGAATATGTCTTGTAAAGCTTCTCGAGAGCAGCTCTATCACCTTGTTTACATGCGTCTATGTCAAGTTCTGTATTCATTGGTATACTTATCCTTTTTATCTAAAGGAGTAAATAGGTTGTAAAAGACTGCATAAAATTATGATTATTTTCTTATATCACACCATCAGAAGCCAGATAAGTATAATACAATTGTAGTAAAAATAAAAAAGGCCATGAATAAGAATTCATGACCTTTTTTTATATTGAATGAAATTTAAAAATATTTCTGTAATGAAATAATTTTTATTTCCCTAAACCATATATTTCACAATGAAAAAAACTTAATGTTTTACTGTAAAAATATGAACTGGTTTTCGAAAGAATATAAAATACTTCTAACAAGAAAAATTAAAAAACCTCAAACAAGAAAGTGAAATACTTCTTGTAAGATGATTAATTACTTCTGAAGAAATCTTTTACTGCTTCGTTAGGACCATTTGCTCATCAAAGACGTAAGCGCCAGTCTTTGGGCTCTTTACCATCTTGATAACCTTTGAATAAGCACGACCATCATTGTTACCTTCATGAAGGGTTGCAACTGCTTTCTTTGCCATAGTCTTTTATTTTATAACTGTATTCAGTTCAGTTTTATACGTAATTTACCGTATTTACTTAATCTCTTTGTGAAGAGTCATCTTCTTAAGAATAGGATTATACTTCATGAGCTCGAGGCGCTCAGGAGTATTTTTACGGTTTTTGTAGTAACATAATGGCTTGTTCCTGGCATTCCTGAGTTCTTCATCTCAGTGCATTCCAGGATAACCTGTACTCTATTACCCTTAGCTTTCTTTTTGCCATGATTATTAATCTCCTATAACTTTAATATCTTTCCAATCGCAATAACCCTTGGCAACTGCCTGCTTAAGAGCCGCGTCAAGACCAATTTTATTGATAAGATGAAGACCAGCTGCGCTGATCTTGAGTAAAAATCCAGCAGCTTTCTTCTACATAATAGAACTTTTTGCTGAAGAGGTTTACGTCAAAGCTACGCTTCGTGCGGTGCTTTGAGTGAGACACATTACAACCTATCTGTGCCTTCTTTCCTGTGATCTGACAAATCTTAGACATTGCTATTCTTTTGTTTTTGATTTCGTTTTTGATACTTATTCCAAACAGAATGCAAAATTACGAAAAAGTTTGTACTGACAAAATTAATGTACTTAGAATGTTGTCTTTTAAGCATTTTTCGCAAAAATCACAGTTTAAACAACAGGTACACGACCTATTTTACGTCGAAATACGATATTATTCTTCTTGAGTTACAGGATGTTTCTCTTTTATAATACTCAATAAAAAGCTGCATAGCCTTACTGGTTGCAATTTCAAGATTTAAGTCACGCCCAAAGTCGTCTGACAGCTTCAGTGTGCGAACATCATCTTTTGCACCATATCCTATCCAAATAGTTCCAACTAGGAATTTCCACAGTTCCACCTGTTGGTCCTGCTATACCCTGTTGTTGAAATTGCATAATCGCATTGCATTGCTTGACAAGCGCCTACAACCATCTGCCTTGCAACTTCTCTCGCATACAGCACTTTGTTCTTTTCAAGAACTTGATGAGAGACGTGCAACAAATTCTCTTTTACCTCATTGCTATAAGCAACAATGCTGCCCCTAAAATACTGCGAGGCGCCCGGAACAGCTTATAATTGCCTGAGAAATTTTGCCACCAGTACAACTCTCTGCTGTACAAAAGCGTTTCATTATTCTTATATAGGGCCTCCTGAATTTGGCGACCCAGCACTTTAGTTTCTAATTCCATGGTATTTTAAAAAAAGGTAATTACGTTATAATAAAAAGTCTAATTATTGAATGTAACCTTTGAGAAGGTTGGGACATCTATTGAACAAAAAGTCTTTGTTCAGATACTTAAAGTATCCCACTATACCAATCATCGCCGCATTATCAGTGGTATAACTGAACTTCGGAATGTAGATTGTCCAGCCATATTTCGCAGCATGATCCTGAAAAAGACTGTCGTAAAACCGAGTTCGCCGATACGCCACCAGCCACTGCCACGTGCTTTATGCCCGTTTGTTTTACCGCTAAACGCAGTTTCTTCATTAGGATATCAACAATAGTATATTCCAAACTTGCTGCCAAATCTTCCTTATGATTCTCTACAAAAATCAGGCTCCTCAGCAACCCACTTGCGCAGATTATAAAGGAAAGACGTCTTTAATCCTGAGAAACTATAATCAAGACCCGGAATATGTGGCTCTGAAAAATTTATAGGCATTAGGATTTCCATTCTTACCCAAACGGTCTATAATTGGTCCTCCCGGATAGCCTAAGCCCATCACTTTTGAGCACTTATCAATAGCTTCTCCAGCAGCGTCGTCTATCGTCTGGCCTAAAACCTCAATATCATTATAAGCGTTAACCTTTACTATTTGCGAATTACCCCCGATACCAGCAAAGCAAATGAACGGATAAGGAGGCATATGATTATCATCGTCGCTTTCCTTAATGAAATGCGCCATCACGTGTCCCTGCAAATGATTTACATCTATAAGAGGTATTTCTAAGCTACGAGCAAATCCTTTTGCAAAGCTAACGCCAACCAAAAGAGAGCCCATTAAACCCGGGCCACGGGTGAAAGCTACTGCCGACAATTGCTCTTTTCGTAATACCAGCACGTTTAATAGCCTGATCAACTACAGGCACCACATTCTGCTGATGTGCCCTACTGGCCAACTCTGGTACCACTCCTCCGTAGCTCTGATGTACCTCTTGCGATGCTGTTATATTGCTAAGCAGAACGCCATTTTTAACACGGCAGCCGAAGTATCGTCGCAACTGCTTTCTATTCCAAGAATATAAATATCTTCCATCGTTTTATTCTGCTAATATCTCGACACCTGTTTCTGTCATTAAGAACGTATGTTCCCATTGTGCAGAAGGCTGTTCGTCAGCCCGAGATTACTTCCCAACCGTATGGGTCTTCTGCATCAATGAATACCTTCCATGTACCCATATTAATCATTGGTCTCGATAGTAAAAGGTCATACCAGGCACCAGTAACATACCCGTTCCCTTACGTCCAAAGTGTGTCACTTCAGGTGCTTCGTGCATAGCTAAGCCTACACCGTGTCCGCAAAGATCACGTACAACACCGTAGCCAAAGCGCTCAGCATGTTTCTGTATTGCATTTCCGATGTCGCCAACAAAGCCAAAAGGTTTAGCTGCTTCCGCACCAATGTCGAGGCATTCTTTTCGTTACTCGAACCAGTTGCTCCTTTTCAGGTGTTGTTTTTCCACCTATTATAAACATATCGACTCGCGTCACCGTAGAAGCCTATCTTTATCTATTGTAATATCCACATTGACGATATCGCCCTCCTCTAACACGTCTTCTTTCTTTGAATACTGTGGCATACTACTTCGTTTATTGAAGTACACAGCGCCTTTGGAAAAGCCTTCGTAGTTCAGACAAGTGGGATTACATGCGTTTTTCTTTTGCAAAATTGCATCACCAAATCGTCAATATCTTGCGTGTTATTACACTCTCCTATTTTAGTCGCAACAGTGTCAAGACAACGTGTTGTCAATTGACCAGCCATTCTTATACCCTCAATTTGTTCGGGGGTTCTTATCATATCACGAGTTGGAACAAGCTTACCTTTGTTCTCCCAATACATTATTTTCTTTGTCGAATTCTGTAACAGGTGCACCCGGCAAGCAATGCCAACGTCTTTTCTTATTGAAAACCATAGTCGTATTTACTTTTTCAATTGCAAAGTTAATACATTTATATAAATTGAAGCCCTTATCGAACATATATTTCCATACCGATAACCGCACCTCAAAAAAATAAATATACACACCACGCACAACCTTAGCAATCGTGTACCCTTCGGACATAGTTAAGGCATAATTTTAATCGATATATTTCAACATTTACATAAAGAACAAACGTCAACAAGACTGATTTCTGATTCTTTTTCCCCACTTATCAATCTATCATACTACATTTTTATCTTTCACATAAAGAAAAAAATGCTCCTGTTTTACTTGTAGTTTTCCAATTCCTCATTGATGTCGTTTATCAACTTTTTCATCGTAACTTTCAGTCCATAACCATTGGCAACAGGGAACACCAATGCCATATTGACATCGTGCGAAAGTAACTTTTTCCACAACCTCGCCCATGAATTCGTCTAAATGAAAGCATTTACCCACAGCATCTTCCATGCCTTTTTGTTCCATGCGCATAATACGAAAGCAAAGGTTTCGTACGGAAATAAAAACACTTCTAACTTTCCTTTCTTATCTTCGTTTTAGAACCAAATTATCATCGCTATACAGCGTCCATATCTGCTCCCAATCACATACGCTTGATGAAATATACATAACGCTCTTCAGGCGAAAGCTTAATTATCGCATCAAACTCTTGTTTTGTGATGTCCTTCATTTCTGTAATATATTTTTAAGGCTGTTTTTGTAATCAATCAAATCCTTCATCAACTACTGCTACCATTATAATAAGGTATAAACTATTGCTTTTATCTTTTTGAATTTACCCTTTACAAATTTATAGCTTTTTGCTGTTTAACACATCTACTCCTCCATTTGTGGTTACCACTTCACGTATAGAAATATGATCCATTACCACCCACTAAATAATGTAAATAGGCGTTTTCCACTTGGTCTTTCCACTCCATATCGTGAGCGTCATAAATGAGCAGACTATCCGTCAACTTATATTTATCATTCAAAGCACATAGCAAAAATTGCCCTTCGCCCTATACTATTGTTAGCAAAAATCAAAACAAAGTGGTAACCGCCACTGAGGGAAGCCGCGCGGCATGACAATCAGACAAATCGGTATCCGAGCTAACAAACGATGAAATATACTGCAATTCCGACTTCTTCAACGCTTTAGTGCCAGGCAAATCCGTTATAAAATCGTACGAATACTGAATGGAGGCTCAATAACAGGTAGGGATTCGAAGAAAACCCGACAACGATATTATTGTTCTCAGATGTTTCATTATCTTCTTTCGTTTTTGAGTTATCTGATGTATCATCTATCTTGTTTTTCTGCTCAATTGCTGATTCTGAAACATCTGTTTTTACGCTGTTTGTCAGCACATGAGACCAACATCAAAAATTAAAGAAAAGGCTATTATCCGTATCATGAGTCTTTATCTATATCTTAATTTATAACAATGGGGCTAGAAATCACATTTGTAAATATTGTTTATACAATCTTACTGCAATATTCGGAAAAATTATTGGATTATCCAAAAGTTTTGTCAACGGTTTTTCGCACACTGCACTACAAATAGTACATACACACCACGCTTATATCCTTTATACAAGCTAAAAACACGATGTTTGTATCATCTTCCTACTGCAATTTAGGCATAGTGCTATTGCCTTTATTGCAATATGATGATTGTTCGACGGCCGACATACAGGGGTACTACGGCCGTCATACACATATGTACGTCGATTGTCATACAGCGTGTTTGGTGGCCGCCGAACACCCAGCCCAACACCACAAACGTAGAAGATTAACGCAAAAGGCTACCACCTTTAGTAGTAGCCTTTTTACGAAATAAGCGTATACAGTATAGCTTTCTACATCAAACTCTGATAGACTATGCCATAAACGGTTGTGCATCTTTGTCTTTTCCTCTTCGACGAAACCTATAAAAGCGGATTTCAATGCATCGAAAAATAGCAAGTCTATACTTCTAAATTCTCAAATAAAACTTTTGAAATGTATCTATCACAATACAAGACTAAAAACCCAATTAATCGAATAAATTCAGTTTATTTTTCTTGCATCGTCTAACGATAAAATGCGTTGTTGTTCTTGTTGATAGCCTTCTCGAAGAGTCTTATACCGCTCTTGAAGCTGCTTCCAGTAAATAGTGCGCTCATCAGTATTCATTAATTTAGAAAGAATTTGAGCACTTTGAAGCGTCTTTCATCCAAATTACAGGCCCATTATATTCGGGTGCGATCTTCAACGCGACATGTAATTCAGACGTTGTTGCACCACCGATAAGCACAGGAATATGTATTCCTGCACGCCCATTTCCTTAACGGTGTTTAATCATTTCCTCAAGGGAGGGCGTTATTGCCGCTTAGACCAACAACATCGGCATTACTTTCTTGAATTTTCTGCACAATCTGGTCGGCAGGAACCATTACTCCCATATCGATTACTTCGTAATTGTTGCAGCCCATCACTACACCGACAATGTTTTTACCAATATCGTGCACATCGCCTTTAACCGTAGCCATAATAACCTTACCTGCACTGATGACGCCTTTGTTTTCTCAGCTTCAATATATGGTTGCAGAATAGCTACTGCTTGTTTCATGGTTCGCGCTGTCTTCACAACCTGCGGAAGGAAACATTTTGCCCGCACCAAAGAGCTCTCCTACCTTATTCATACCGTCCATTAGCGGGCCTTCGATAATGTCTACCGCTTTAGAGTATGTAGAAAGAGCCTCATGAAGGTCAGTCTCTAAATAATCGGCAATACCTCGTCGCAGCGCATAAACTAAACGATATTGTAAATTTTCGTTGCGCCATTCGTCCTGTGCTTTATTCTTTATAATCGAAGAAGATGTTGAAACAGAAGCTACAGCTGCTGAATTTTGCTCCTCAAGTATGCGTTCAGCAAGGGTAATCAGTTCATCAGCTGCACCTTTTCTTCGGTCAAGAACAACATCTTCAAGTATACCTAAATACGTAGAAGAGATATCATCATACGTAATTTTTAGTTGCCGGATTGATGATACCAAAAGTCCATTCCTGCTTGTGTGGCATAATAAAGAAACACAGCATGTAATGCCTCTCGGATATAATTATTGCCTCTAAATGAAAAAGCTCAGATTACTAATACCTCCACTAACATGTGCGCCTGTAGAGGTTTCTCACGAATCCACTTGGTAGCACGTATAAAGTCTTTTTGCATAGCAATCGTGTTCCTCTATGCCCGTAGCTATCGAAAGAATATTCGGATCGAAGATAATATCAGTGGCTTTTATGCCCGCCTTTATGAGTAGAGAAGATCATAAGCCCGCGCAGCAATCTCAACCTTTCTATCATAGCTTGTTGCCTGTCCTCTTTCGTCAAAGCACATCACAACAACCGCAGCGCCAAAAACGTTTTACATCATGAGCTCGAGCCAAAAGACGTCCCTCGCCTTCCTTTAACGAAATAGAATTAACGATACACTTCCATGAAGGCACTTCAAACCAGCAAGCACGACGTTCCAATCTGACGAATCGATCATGACAGGAACACGTGAAATATCGGGGTCTGAAGCCACAAGATTTAAGAATGTAACCATTTCGCTTTGCGCATCAAGCAAAGGGAGCGTCCATGTTTACGTCAATAACCATGGCTCCTGCTTCAACCTGCTTACGAGCAATAGAAAGGGCTTCGTCATATCGGAAATGAGTCGTAAAAATTTCTTTTGAGCCAGCAACATTACAACGTTCTCCAACATTGACAGAAACCTACTTCGGGACGTAACATCTAACAGTTCGAGACCCGATAACCATAATGTTGACGGCTTCTTATTTCTAATATGTGGCTTTTTCCCTGCTGCTAATTGGCAATAACTACGAATAAATGTTTCGTCAGTTCCACAACAACCACCTACAATATTAACCAACCCCTCGTCAATAAACTCGCCTATTTGCGGAGACATGCTTTCGGCAGTCTCATCATATACGCCCATAGAATTGGGGAGTCCTGCATTAGGGTACACAGAGATATAATAAGGAGCTTTTGCCGACAATTCCTTTAAATAGGGTTTCATCTGTCGTGCACCGAACGAACAATTTAAGCCAACAGAGAATATTTCATACGAACTTACACTGCCTAAAAATGCGTCTAAGGTCTGCCCACTAAGCGTTCTGCCAGCTAAATCACTAATGGTAACACTTAGCATAATAGGGCAAATGCACACCCTCGTTCATGCATAACCTGTTGGGCTGCATCTATAGCACACTTCGCGTTAAGGCTGTCGAAAAATAGTTTCTATCAAAATAGCGTCAACACCACCCTGCACTAAACCATCAATCTGTTCAATATAATCGGTAAGTAATTCGTCGTATGTTAGATCACGAAATGCGGGATTACTCACATCGGGACTCATGGAACAAGTTTTTGTTTGTTGGGCCAATCGCACCAGCAACAAAAACGTGGCCAGTCGGCAGTTGAATACTTATCAGCTGCCTGTCGTGCAATTCTCGCACCTTGCAGAGCCATATTTCGAGCTTCGTTTTCTAAAAATAATCAGATTGTAGAAACCCTTTTGGGAAGAGAAAGTATTGGTTTCTATAATATCGGCACCAGCCTCAAGGTAACGGCAATGAATAGCATACACGATATCAGGACGACTGATATTTAAGACGTCATTGTTGCCCTTTAATTGCCCTTCAATATTCAGGAACTGTTCACTACGAAAGTCTGATTCAGTAAGATTATAATCCTGAATCATTGTGCCCATTGCACCGTCAAGTACTAATACCTTATTTTTGAATGACATCTTTTATGGTCTGCATTCTAAAAATTTTTTGATAGCGCGATCCATTTCTCAGCGATCCTCTTTCTCTTTTTAATGTTTGTCGCTTATCGAATTCTTTCTTTCCTCTTGCCAATGCAATATCAACCTTTGCACGTCCGTGACTATCTATAAACACGAGTGTGGGGAACAATGGTGTAACCTGGCGTCTTTGTGTCCTCGGCAAGATGACGTATTTCGCGCTTGTTTAGTAAGAGTTTACGATCACGTTTTGCTGGAACATTGGCGAAAGAACCATAAAAATAGGGAGAAATATTCATGCCTTTTAATCCATATTTCTCCACGGTTGATATAACAAAATGAATCAACAAAGAGGCCTTTCCCATGCGAATCGACTTTGATTTCTGTTCCTGTCAGAACAATTCCAGCCGTATATGTGTCGACGAAATTGTACTCAAATGAAGCCTTTTTATTCCTTATTTGTACTGGACTCTTTCGTCGGAGTTCCTGTTCTACTTTATTCATTAACTATTGTTGCAAAGTTATCAATATGCTCATCAATATAATGGGCAATGGCAGATGTGAAGTCTTCTTCGTTTTCTACGAAAGCATCATCAAAATCATCAAACATAGGGTACTGCTCATAAAGCGCATCAAACTCTTCCTGCGTGCAGTCTTTTTCAAGCGCTTCATGATGTTTGACATATAAACTATGACATTTTCTGATAATCTTATACAAGTCTTGAAGTCCCCATTCTCTCACAGCCTTACCAAAAAGGATTCTTAAAAATAAACCGCCGTAACCGTTATGAATGAGCTCAATAAAGCCACCGTCCATAACAGTATCACGTAAAATAACGTAAGCAAGCAAGGTAATCTGATCAGAATTCAACATTTCCCATATTATCGGCACATAGTTCTCCACCGATAAAAATCGTATATGGCATCTGTAAAGACTTTAATAAATTCGTCCATTCCAGCCTCTGCTGCCTGACAAAGAACAGAGTCTTTAGTATGACTTTCGTTGATTTTTCCATTCTATTCTACTTATGAAGACTACAAAGATAAGTAATTTTTATCTCAAAGTGATGCAAGAAACAAAAATCCCAACCACAATCGGTTGGGATTCACGTAAGAGCGGAAGATGAGGGATTCAAACCCCCGATACCCGGAAAGGGTATACCGATTTCGAGTCCAGCGCATTCGATCACTCTGCCAATCTTCCTTTATTAGCGATGCAAAGGTAAAAATGTATGTAAACGAGAAAGATGAAATCGATAAAACAAAATTCTTAACGTTTATTAAACAGAAGATAAAAGTCATAACATCGCCTGCGCAAACAAATAATAAAAGTAAGGTATCGCACAAACCGAAATAAGAGAACAGTCTATCTTACAAGATTACATAAACTATTCAAAAAGCAAGCTTTTCTAATTTAGTTTTGAGTTGCTCTGCTAAACTGGCTCGAATAGAAAGCGTAATGTCGCAATCATTATCAAATTCCTGTGAAACAATGGTTGCATTCATCTCTTTTGACAACTCGCATTACACCATTAAGCATTGGGATAAGTAAAATGAAACTTTATCTCTTCCTTCTGAAAACATTCTATCTTTTCAGCATCATCAATGGCTGCTGCCGCTGCTGCGCGATATGCTTCTATCAGTCCTGACGTACCCAAATTAACACCACCATAATATCTTACCACACAAACCAATATGTCAGTTAGCTCATTTGAATTAATCTGTCCCATTATAGGCTTACCACCTGTAGATGAGGGTTCGCCGTCGTCATTGGCGCGCCACTCCTGTCTTTCTGGCCCTAACATATAAGCATAACAGCAATGGCGAGCATCGTAATATTTCTTACGATACTCACCTATTATCGATTTACATTCGTCAACTGTTTCTACATGGTGGGCGAAAGGCATAGAAATTTACTTCGCCTGTCTGTATAATAGCCTTTCTCCTATTGAACATAATTGTCAAATAAGCATCTTCCATGAAGCTTACTCTAATTTGTGTATTACCAATCCACTTCTTAGCTTAGGGCTCAAACCATGTCGCTTTTTGGCGGCATTATTTTACCCGTATCCGCAATATTCATTATTTGCTGCATTGATACAGGATAAAAGCGCAAAGCGCCCAACGACTCTCGCCACTATCTACACGCTTTTTGAGTTCATCTAATCCTCTCAAGCCACCAACGAAAAGTCAATTCTATTATCTGATCGTAGATCCTTAATTCCCATTAACTTATCTAAAATAAGGCGTGACGAAATATCAACATCCAATACACCCAATGGCATCTGTATCGTCGTAGGTTCCTTTGACGCGCCGTTAAGCTGTACCAATTACCATCAAGATAGAGGGAGAATTCATGTAAACGCTGTGGTTTATAGTTTGCAGAGCCTTTCTTTTCTACGATAAAAATCATGTTCGAGTTGAGCCAAAAACTCTTCTGATGACATTCCATTCAAATCTTTTACAACACGATTATAGTCGAGGATTGTAAGCTGACTGGCCTGAAAACACACCGCCATAAAGTAGTCGTGTTCATGTATTCCACTACCCTTTGCGTCATCCTTTCCTTTTTCTGCTCCCACAAGGGCCGCAGCAGCTGTACGGTGATGGCCGTCGGCAATGTACAAAGCAGGCATTGCAGCAAACTCATCGGTTATCTAGTTTTATGTCATCTGCCTGATTAACAACCCAAAATTGATGTCGAAATCCATCAATAGGCGCAATAAAATCATATACTGGTTTCGTTGCCGCATAACGCATAATAAGTTGGTCAAGGCGCGTATTGTCAGGGTATGCAAAGAATACTGGCTCCATGTTTGCATCGCAAACACGCACATGTTTCATTCTGTTTTCTTCCTTATCCTTACGGGTAAGCTCATGCTTTTTAATCACACCGTTAACATAATCCTGCACAGAAGCACAGACCACCAGCCCATACTGTGTTTTGCCATTCATTGTTTGGGCATAGATATAATAGTTTTTCTGTATCGTCCTGTACAAGCCAACCGCGCTCCTGAAACATCTCAAACTGCTCCTTTGCACTATTATAAGCGCGAGGGTCGTCCTCAGAAACTTCTGTATCAAAGTTTATTTCGGGTTTAGTAATATGATAAAGAGACATCTCGTTTCCCTCAGCTTCCTGACGAGCTTCTTCTGAATCTAAAAACATCATAAGGACGTGCTTCTATGCGTTCAACAAGATTTACAGGTGGGCGAACGCCCTTAAAGGGTTTAACAACAGCCATAAATATAGATTTTTAGTTTTAACAAAAGCTTAAACAAAATTGAATAGCCCTCCCCTATATTATTTAAAGAGGAGGGAGCTATTAAAAGTTTTAGAATTACATTTTACTTGTTTACACGGAAATGTTTCATCGCCTGTTGCGAAGAAACTATTAATTTGTCGTGCAGCAGCAATGCCAGCATTATTATTCGCTTCAGCTGTTTGTGCACCCATCTTCTTAGGTGTTGTAAAATAGCGTCCTTCGAATTTCGTAAAACTCTTCCGTTGCATCGGGCATAATATCAGTAACAAACTTCAAGTCGGTACGCTCAGCCATAAGCTTCAATAAAGCTTCCGCTTCATCAATCACTTCCTTACGTGCAGTATTTACCAAAAATACCACCCTTCTTCATCAAGTTAACCACATCGTAGTTAATGCTCTTCTGTGTTTCGGGCGTCGCAGGAATGTGAAGAGAAACGATATCACATTGTTTGAACAACTCATCACGTGATGCTACAGCATGAACGCCAGCCTCTTCAATTGCCGTTGCTGGGCAATACTCGTCAAAAGCATACACATCCATGCCAAAAGCCCTTTTGGCTATTCGGGCTACATTTACGGCCCACATTACCGAAGGCAAGAATACCTAATTTCTTACCTTTTAGCTCTGAACCGCTCTTACCATTATAAAAATTGCGAACGGCAAAGACTAACAATCCAAACACCAATTCGGCTACGGCATTCGAGTTCTGTCCCCGGAGTGTTCTCTACAACAACCCCTTTTGTCTTAGCATAAGCGGTGTCAACAGAATCATATCCTGCCCCTGCCCTCACTACAATTTTTAGATTTTGTGCAGCGTCAAGAACGTCAGCCGTCACCTTATCCGATCGAACTATCATGGCGTCAGCGTCTTTTTACAGCTGCCAAAAGTTCACTGCGATCAGTATATTTCTCAAGAAGCACAAGATCATGTCCCGCTCCTTCAATTTCTTTTCTAATACCTTCAACAGCTGTTGCTGCAAAAGGTTTCTCTGTAGCTATTAATACTTTCATGTCTTTTTATTTATATCGATAATAGCACATGGGCTCTATTACTTATGCAAATAAATCATTTAAAGCCTCAGCCATTGTTGGATGAGTGAATATTTGATTCTTTAATTTATCAGCAGTTATGTGATTATCTATAGCCATTTTGCAGATATTGATTAGCTCATGTGCTTCTGCGCAGAAGAGAGTTACACCCAATATACGATTGGTTTTCTTTTCTACAAGCGCTTTTAACAGCCCTTCGGTTTCGCCTAATACCTTTGCTTTTAGGTATAGAATTTGCCATAATCTTTTTAACTTCAAATTCTAACTGTAAAGCATTTGCTTGTTGTTCAGTTAAACCTACTTGCGCAAGTGTAGGATATGTGAACACAGATAGTCGCTATATTTTGGCGATCCTGTCTATTTCTGATAGAATCACCAAACAGTTGATCACGCACAATTCTATAATCATCTAATGACATATAGGTGAATTGTGGCGTTTTTAGCTACATCGCCCATTGCCCATACAGTTCTCACGCACCTGTAGGTAATCATTCGTAATAATATATCCTCTTTCGTCTGTTTTAATATCAGCTTTATCTAATTGCAATTCTTCTGTGGCAGGCTTTCTTCCAATAGCAACCAATACAGCTTCAGCATCGAAATTACCATTTGATGTAATCACCGTTGTGAAATTGTCGTTTTCTTGCAATTCCTTTGTTTGGCAATTAAGCATAACCTCAATACCACGTGCCTGAAGTATGTGCAACATTTCATCGGCTACATCTCTATCTTCGCGAGCCAAGAAAAGTGTCACTTGCTTCTAAAACAGTATACTTTGCTTCCAAAAAGCTTGGAACATACATGCAAACTCTAAAGAGATATAACTCCTCCAATAATAACAAGACGTTTAGGAAGTGTTTCTAAAGATAATAACTGTGTACTATTATAAACATATTTTCCATCTGCTCCTTTTACATTTAATGGCACAGAAGTACTACCAGTATTGATGAATATCCGTTGTGCTGTAACTTCAATTTCATCATCTACGTTTTTAATAATACCGTATTCTTATTTAGAAAAGATGCCGTCGCATTAATAACATGTACTCCTTCTAAGTCGTTAAGTTTCTTGTAATTGGCTGCTCTTAACGCAGAAATCAAAGTATTCTTGCGTTCCATTGCTTGTTGAAAATAAACACTTTCGTTAGCATCGAAAGGTTTTCTTTTCGCTTCAACTAATAGCTTTTTAGATGGAATACAACCGATATTAATACAAGTTCCACCATACATAGAACTACTCTTCTCTACTAATATAACCTCTTCTCCATGCTTTTGCCAAATCAGCTGCAAGTGTTTTTCCTGCTTTTGCCAAAAGCCGATAACTAGATTTTTTTATGCTAATTTTTCCATAATAGTTATAGTGAAAGAAAAAGGTAATAATAGGAATCAACTTTATTTATCTATCTTTTTGCTTCACTTTATGCTTTGTTTAATACTTTAATTCAAATGCTTTCATGCAGTTGACGAGAGCTTTTACGCCTTCTATTGGTTTGCGCATTGTAGCAACTTGCACGGAAGCCGCCAACAGAACGGTGTCCCTTTTATACCTACCATACCCTGCTCAGTTGCAAAAATCGAGGAATAGTTTCTCCAATTCTTTATACTCATCGTTCATGACAAAGCAAATATTCATGAGCGAACGGTCTTCAGCTGCAACCGTACCACGGAACAGCTTATTACGATCAATCTCGTCATAAATTATGCGCGCACGCTCCTGTGCTCGCCTATCCATCTCTTTAACACCGCCTTGAGCTTTACACCAACGCATTGTTTCCAACAACGAATAGATTGGTACTACAGGAGGGTATTAAACATTGAACCCTTTCTCAACGTGTGTACGATAATCGAGCATTGTAGGTAACTCGCGAGGAGCCTTACCCAACATATCGTCTTTCACGATAACAACCGTTACACCAGCCATAGCCATGTTCTTCTGTGCTCCTGCATAAATAGCAGTATATTTTGAAACATCAACAGGACGGCTCATAATATCCGAACTCATATCACCAATTAATGGTACTGGCGAATCGAGGTCTTTTGCGCAACTCAGTACCATAAATGGTATTGTTTGCACATATATGAAGGTAGTCAATATCAGTTGGAATCGTAAAGTTATGCGGCAAATGAGTGTAGTTATCATCAGCAGAAGAAGCTACTTCTACCACCTCACCGAAATGCTTTGCTTCTTTTTAAGGCTTTCTTTGCCCACGCACCTGTATTCAGGTAACCAGCCTTTTTAACCAAGAAATTGGCAGGAATCTGCATAAACTGCAGAGAAGCTCCACCACCAAGGAAAATCACAGAGTAGCCCTCAGGTATATCAAGAAGTTCTTTGATAAGGGCAGTAGTTTCATCAACAACAGGTTGGAAGTCTTTAGCACGAGTGACTAATTTCCATCAACGACAGTCCAGAACCATTAAAAATCTAAAATCTGTTTTGCTGTGTTCTCAATCACTTCTCGTGGAAGAATTGAAGGACCGGCATTAAAATTGTATTTCTTCATCTCTACGTGATTTATATAAGGTTTTTAATATTTTTACAAATATTACTATACATTGCAAATCTACATCGGAATATACAAATTTTTAAAACACATTTAAGCGGTATGTTTCATATTGTATTGAATTTTCCTAAACCCCATACTACACAATAGTAGTGTGACGGCGTTCGACGTACAATTCGTACGACGGCCGACGCTACAACTCGTACCGCGTCCGCCACACCATGTGTACGACGTCCGCCACACCACGAACTTAAGCTCTGAAACAACTTGCACAATACGACCAATTCCACATATGGTTTAAAGGCTTAAATATGTAAAGAAAGTATATCAAGATAAGAATCCTATAAACACAGCAGAAATGACTATAACAGAACTATTTAAACAAATTTAAATACACGCGAAAAACCGCTCACAAGAAAAAAACTTTTTCTTGTCATAACAGCAATGTTTTGTACTTGATATAATAATTATTTTATCATACAACCTAAAAATGTTTATCCCATTGTACAAATCAGCAGGCTGTGTTTACAACAAGCTGCATTTGCGTTGAATAAAGTTGAGCTAATCAGTCTTCAAAAGCACGACAAAGAGACCTTTACAATTATCCCAATCAAAGGTAGCAACAAGGCATCTAGAACCCGAAAATATAATAAAAAAAGCTGTATGAGTTATTCTGTTATAAACAATACCCGCATGTAACCTTATGCTTTTCACAAGAAAATAAATAAAAATCTTCTTCATGCTTCACATATGTAAAAATATATTCATAAAAACAAAAGCGCATTCTGTTTTCAGAATGCGCTTTATAGTCCTATTATTATTACCGTTATCTTATTTCTTCAATAACAGTTTTATGTCCTTTAATTTTTCTGCCCTTTTGTGCATTGAATAACCTGCTTTAAATTGTTCACGCGCAACAGCAACATACGTGTAATAATCGCGCACATCTATACGCCCTATATCAGCAGATTTTTAAGTTGCCTGTCTTACATAAAAAAAGCCAACTACATCGCCTTTTTGATATTTTATCCTTTCTTGCCCTTGCCGATATAAAGTGTCGACATTTTTAGGCATCGGAACTTTGCTATCCGCTATATCAGGAATAATATAGTTAGCAACATCAGCCTCTACGTATTCAGGAATCTGCTCACTGTCATTTTAGAAGGAAAAAGTTCTACCCTTTTTATCCCATCTTGCCGAACGTCCCACGCGATGAACATAAGCTTCCTCGAGTATCGGGCAGATGATAATGAATAATGTTTTTCTATATCAGGAATATCCAGTCCGCGACTTCCTAAATCGGTACTCACCATGACTGAGGCCGACCCATTTGAAAAATCTGAAAAGCTGGTCCTCACGCTGACGTTGGTCCAATCCGCCATGAAAAAGTGCTTAAAACAAAGCCTTTTTTCACGCAAGAAAGAGCTGTTCGTTCAACGCTTTCGCGATAATTTAAGAAAAACTATACTGCTTTCGTCGCCCAAAGACATCAATAAACGCTCTAATGTTTCAAGTTTATCTTTTGACGGACTTTGTACAGAAAAAGTCTTGATTCTATCAGAAACAGCCTCTGTTTTTCCCTATAATCAATACGTGAAAAGCCTTTATACGAAAGCTCACGGGGCAATTCGCCACGACGTTGCTCTGTTTTTGATGCTAATTTATTTGAGTCTTCTTCAGAGTCGGTTGCCGAAAGGAAGATGCGACGTGCCCCTATGGGTAGCTTTTGCATCAATGCAACCATCTCGTTTTGAAAGCCCATTTCAAGACATTTGTCAAATTCGTCGATGATGATAAAGCGTATTTTGATCGGTCTACTATATTACCTTTATCGATATGATCATTGAGACGGCCAGGAGTTCCAAATACAATTTTGAGGTTTGAACCTGACGCAAAACGCGATGCTCATCCATTGTAGGTCTTCCACCATAACAGGCACATGCGCGAAGACCTGCACCCATATTCTTTAGCACTGTAGCCGATTGCAGAGCCAATTCACGACCAGGAACCACAACAATAGCTTGAAGATTATCAGATGTTTCTTCAAGCTTTTTGTGTAACAGGCATAAGGTAAGCTAACGTCTTTCCTGTACCCGTAGGACTAAGAATAACCAGATTTTCGTTCTTTTCAGACACAAATTCAAAGGTCTGTGCCTGCATAGGGTTAGGAGTTATTCCCAACCGAGTAGTGATTTCGTTTAAGGTCATTGCTTTAATATTTTATCAATCTCATCAAATTGCTTTACCCATATTCAGATTCAAATAAATGGTATATAATGGTAATGCCCATTTATCCTTTCTGTCAGGACAGCGTTTTCGATACATCTCGATATAAGGTAGTGCCTGACGATAGTATTTTAAGATATCGCGACGCTGACTTGCTGTTTTCACGGCTATCTTGTCAATGCCAACCCCTTGGTTAAATAAAGCAAGGCCTGCATTAAGGTTTGCCTCGGCCAAGCTGTCGTTACGTGCCAACAAATTTTTGACTAATCTGGTAACTTGCCTTATACTGTCCTAAGTTCAAAAGCACTGAACTCTTTGCCAATAAAAATCTCTCATTCAAACTATCTTTTTCGCAAAGCCTCGTTGGTCAGGTCAAGAATTTCATTCCATTGCTGCTTTTTTTAGAGTAATGGTCTATCAAAATGAGGATAAAAGAATGCTGAAAGAGGATAACGCTTAAAGCCCTCTTTTAGAGTTTCAAGCATACGCGTTGTATCGCCCTCTTGATAATAGGTAGCTGCCAAATACTGCAACATCATCTCGTAATGAGCAGTATCTTTCAGGGCCAAATAGGTGTGATGAAGGGTTTTCTTCGTATCCTTCATTTTATAAGCACAGTATACAGCCCAATAAGCTGCTTCAGGGAAGATGTTTATCTTTTTCCGCATAGCGGTAAGCTGTAAATAAGGGTTGATTGGCTGTTTCAATATATTGATTGAAAGAAATTGTACGCTGTCGGAAAGTTCTGCTTTGCGTATAAAAAAACAAGCCTCCGTTATAAAGATTGGGTCTTAACGAATTAAGCAGAGCACTATCTATCCTTACGATACTGCGGGTTTATTTTACCGTCTTTACCCGGCATAGCATCAATGCTATCGTAGAAGCCATAACAGTAAAACATTCTTGAAGCGATATCGAACAGCGCTACTGTATCATATTTCTGCTTCAAATAAAAACTTTTCATTAACCGCTGCATATTGTTTTCGGAGCGATTCAAAGAGGACACTCCATATCTTTTTCGTTATTGCGATTTGCAGAATCATTCAATAAGGTCATCATTGACTGCTCTGCTTTATCAAAATTTTTGCCTGATTTTTATCCAATTGCGCGCTGTGTTTATCTCCTTTTTGAGCCATAGCAGGCATCGTTACGAGCAAAAACACAAACGTATAAATAATTTTTTTCTCACCTTCATCTTGAATCAATATCTTAGTTTTGCATCTATTATCATTGATAATTATGCAGTGCGAAGTTAGTATAATTCTACATATCAGACAAGAATTGCATGCTAAATATACATAAAGACGACAAAAGCACAACCCCACTTCACCTTTCTCATGACGAGAAAGCGAAGTGAGGTTATGATAATTATATTGATACTTCCTATCGATAGAAGCATCAGCTACGGCAGAATCAGCTATCGTTTACGGTATATTTAACCGTTGATGATAGACTATTTAATTGCCGTTTTCTAACAATTTAGTTGCCTTTTACAAGGTTTTTCCAACTCTTTTGTACGGGCATCGTTGGCACCATACACAACGTAATAGCTCTGATAGAGAGGATATGCCCAGTTACTCTTCTCGCGATTTGGATCAAGCTGTTTAGCTCTTTCTAAGAAACCGAGTGATTCTTTAAACAGTTGTTTCTGCTGATCAGCATTGTTATTAACCTGAGCTGCTTTTTGAATTAATAGCAAATCCAAGATAAGTGAGCACTACAGAATTCTCTGGTTGAATCTCCGATGCGTGCTTAAAGGCATCAATACATTCGTCCCAGTTAGGCTCTTTTAGCCGTTGTATTAGCGTTGAGAATTGACTGACCCTTCATTGCCCATGCAGTAAAGTTCTTTGGATCCTGAGCAATTTTTGCATTAATAACATCGTTAAGCTGGCTTCCCATGCCCAATCACTATAGATACTACAAAGAATACTGAAGACAGATTCGTTGCTCTGATCCTTGTCATATTCAGCCTTCATCTTCTCAGCAAAAGCTAAAGAGTCGGCGTGTGTTTTGAGATTACGCTCTGCCATAGCATATTTGAAAGTCTCAGCCTGCTTACGCATTGCTGGGTCTTGCATGGCAATGTCAGCATATTTTTCAGCTTTCACGTAGTTCTGAGCCTGATTTGCATAGAGAGCAGAATAGTAAGCTACCTGTCCTATAAATTGTTTTTCAGACTCCTTACCCTTTGCAAACACAGGGATTATCGTCAGTATCGAGGAATGTTCCCCAATATTTCAACACATTATCCTGATCATTACGCTGAGCGTAATAGTTACCAGCGGTAACCAATTGCAGACGTGCGTTGGTGAGTAATGGAGTAAGATCACTCGTGTACTTTGGCTTAACCTTTCCCTTTTCGTTAGGTTCTGCGTCGTATTTAATACACTCCAGTCCGTTAACCGTTGCATTATAAGCAGCCTCATAGAAGCCTAACGTATCGTAAGCAGCCTCTTTTTGTTTGGTAAGTTGAGCCTGCACATTGTTAGTTTGAATAAGATTTTCCTTATCATACTTCTCCAAAAGCGAGCTTAGTTACATGGTTGTAGGCTTTTGCTTTCTCTGCACTATTAGCCAGCTGGCTTAAGTTTTGATTCAAAAAGCTGAACGGCCTCAGCATAAGTTTTTTGCGCTGGTGATTGCCTTTAATGGCTCACTGTCAGCTGCGAATGCTGCTGAAGTGCTAAAGCTACTAACGCAGCTGCAATCATTAACTTTTTCATAAATTATCTTCTGTTTAAAATTTATTTTACACTATTTACTGTCATAAAAGACGATTAAATGATACAGAAAGTTACTCTTGCGATTCAGTATTTACCTCTTCGTCATTCTCTACAGTACCTTCCGTTTGCGTGTTAGAGATTAAACTATTAAACTTTTCTACTGTTTCATCTAACTGTTCACGGTTCTCCTCTTCGTCAGTAGCTTCAAGCTCTGAGCTCATAACCTTGCACACACTTGCAATAACATCGCTCTTCTTTGCGAGGTTAATCAGTCGAACGCCTTGCGTAGCGCGTCCCATGACACGTACATCAGCCACTGCCAAACGAAATGACAATACCACTCTTATTAATAATCATCAAGTCGTTATCGTCCGTAACATTCTTCAACGCTACTAAACGACCCGTTTTCTCGGTAATAGCCAACGTCTTGACACCCTTACCACCACGGTTAGTCTTACGATAGTCTTCGATAGCCGAGCGTTTACCATAGCCGTTCTCACTAACTACCATAGCCGTTTCGTTTTCGGCATCATTTACGACAATCATGCCCACAACGGCATCATCGCCACCATCAACTTTCATACCTCTAACACCAGTAGCCGAGCGACCCATTGTACGAATAGTCTGTTCATCGAAGCGTACTGCACGTCCGTTACGGTCAGCAATAATCAGCTCGTTATGGCCATTCGTCAAACGAACATCTACTACTTCGTCGCCCTCTACGATGTTAATTGCGATTACTCCGTTCGCACGAGGACGAGAATACTCCTTCAAACTGGTCTTCTTTACAGTACCATTCTTCGTTGCAAAAGACAACAAAGTGGCTCTGAACAAACTCTTCATCTTCGAGCCCGCGGCCACGAAGGCGCAAGAATGCATTCACAGCGTCATCGGGTTCTATATTTAAAAGGTTCTGAATTGCGCGGCCTTTTGACGTCTTATCGCCTTCAGGGATATCGTAACAATGCAACCAATAACAGCGTCCCTTTTTGGTAAAGAACAACATTGTTTGATGCATCGTTGCAGGATATATAAATTCTGTGAAGTCTTTTCTCACGAGTATTTGCTCCCTTTGAGCCTACACCACCACGCGCTTGCTCACGGAAATCGCTCAACGGTGTGCGCTTAATGTATCCTAAATGGCTCACAGTGATAACAACTGGGTCATTAGGATAGAAGTCTTCTGCGTTAAATTCGTGCTCGTCAGGTATAATCTGCGTGCGACGCTCATCGCCATAACGCTCCTTCACTTCCTGCAATTCGTCCTTCATTACCTTCTTGCAAAGCTCAGGATTATCAAGTATCGACTGCAGATAATCGATTTGCTTCATCAGCTCTTCGTATTCAGCGTGCAGCTGATCCATACGCAGGTTAGTCAACTGACTGAGGCGCATATCGACAATTGCTTTCGATTGCAATTCGTCAAGCTCAAATCTCTTCTCCAAATTACGCTGAGCATCAGCAGGTGTTTGGCTCGCACGGATAATACGAACAACCTCATCTATGTTATCGCAAGCAATGATAAGGCCTTCCAAAAATGTGCGCACGCTCCTTAGCTTTCTTCAATTCGAAGTTTGTGCGACGGATTGTAACCTCTTGACGATGCTCAATAAAGTAATTGATACACTCCTTTAAACTCAACAACTTCGGACGCAGCAGACTATGATCGATGCTTCGAAGGAACCAGCGCAATACAGTTTACTGAGAACGAGCTTTGCAAAGCAGTCATCTTGAAAAAGCTTATTAAGAATGACGTTTGCATTAGCATCACGCTTCACGTCAACAACGATACGCATTCCTTGACGGCCCGTTTCGTCATTTTACGTTAGATATACCTTCCAACCTGCCTTCTTTAACAAGTTCAGCAATATATTCAATAAGCTGTTGTTTGTTAACACCGTAAAGGAATTTCGGTTACAATAATCTTATCGCCCTTTTCCGTACTTTCGATTTCGGCCTTTAGCGCGCATAACAACACGACCACGTCCTGTTTCGTAAGCGTCTTTAACGCCCTGCAAGCCATAAATATAGGCTCCTGTAGGGAAGTCGGGGGCAGGAATATATTGCATTAACTCCTCTGTCGAAATCTCAGGATTGTCAATATAAGCACAACAACCATCAATAACCTCACCCAAATTATGTGTAGGGCATATTGGTTGCCATACCTACAGCAATACCATTACCACCATTAACCAGCAGGTTTGGTATCTTTGTCGGCATAACAGCAGGCTCACGCAGCGTATCGTCGAAGTTGCTAACCATATCAACGGTATCCTTTTCGATGTCGTCCATTACATGTTCTCCCATCTTCGAAAGGCGGCACTCAGTATATCGCATAGCTGCAGGGCGAGTCGCCGTCTACGCTACCAAAGTTACCCTGTCCGTCAACAAGCTTGTATCGCATGTTTCCAATCCTGTCCCATGCGTACCAACGCACCGTACACCGAACTGTCACCATGAGGGTGGTATTTACCCAATACTTCACCTACTACACGTGCACATTTCTTGTAAGGTTTGTCGCTTGTGTTTCCCAATCCCAACATACCGTATAAAAATACGGCGATGTACAGGTTTGAAACCATCTCTCACATCAGGAAGCGCTCGAGATACAATGACCGACATAGAATAATCGATATAGGAGGCTTTCATCTCCTGCTCGATATTAATTTTTCATAATCCGGTCCTGATCAATCGTCTGATTTTTCGTCCATTTTTCTTTATCGATGTTTTTGTTAAAATTCGTTTTTAAGGCCATTTATTTGCCCTCTAAGGCATTTGTCCTTTTTATTTTAATGGCGTAAAATTAGTGTTTTTGATATGAGCAAACTTTTAAGGCTTTATATTGCACAAGAAAAAGCCCTCTTGTGGCCTAATATTAGCTACAAAACATCAAAAATTATATTCTGCACGATTCTACACAAACGCATATCAACAACTATTATAACACTATCTCTGATAGGCATTATCCCACCGACCTATCATCGTTTGGGCTTCCACTATACGGCGGAATATTTCCTCCTTTCTTATATAACAGCTGTTGTGCAACGGCCGTCGTACCCATTGAATGGCGAACGTAGTACAGGGTTGTATGATGGCCGCCAGTACACATGATACGGCGACCGCCACACAACCCTCTTTTTATCCCAAAACGATGAGCCGAAAAAGGAAAACAGTTTGTCCAAATAAAAACAAGTTTCCAAAAGGCAATAATAAATATTTCCATACCTTTGCGTGTATATAGCCATATATTGTACAGACCCATAAATTTTTACAGATGACATACGAAGCATTATCCAACGAAAAGGTAAATTTGAAGCAATTGGAGGAAAAAAACTCTGTTTAAAAATTTCCCAACGATTACCTGTCGTTTCTCTCGCAACATAATGGAATAAGCATTGAAAATGGCTACATCAAGATAAAAGATGTTGACGAAGAGGTTATGATGAACGTCTTATTTAGTAGCGACAGCAGTTTAAATCGGTCTTTAACGCTCGACTTTTGGAATACTGAATACCGTGATGACATTCCTGAAGGGTCGGCTATAATTGGCGACTTTCAAGATGGAGGGTTTCTGCTTTTAATTGCTGATGGTGAGTACAAAAGGCGTATATTACTACGACCATGCATATATCTTTGAAGAGTCGGACGACGATTGCAATTTACTGTTGCTTGCCGAGAGTTTCGTAGTTTTCATGAATAAGATAGAAGAAAACTTGTAAGGAAATTAACAGATAGAAAAAGTTTTTACATCGGGAATGTATCGTATTATTTGATTCTTTTTCTCCATTTTTTAACGAACCTACCATCTGCTATCTTGTAAATAGAACGGTAAAATAACAGTATCAGGCTTCGCTTTCGTACCGATAATATCCCCACTTTCGTCTGCGTATAGGATATCATTAATCTCGTATCTGTCCACAGTAGCCAACGAATCATTAACAGAATAGTGCGAAGATATTTGCGTTTCAAAAAGTAAAAATTCAGCTCCAGAATTAAGGCATCAATAAGTGATTCTTGCTGGTATGAGTTAATTTGAGTAACCAAAAATTTCAGTATCATTATCACCTATCACGCTATAAACTATAAAGCTATAAGTAAAAACCATTCTTGTCTTTGTATTCAGACACCGTATAATATCGGCCATCGATGCTAATCAATGAATAGTTGTATTTCTCACCCTGTGGCACAAACCCCTTTTTCATTATCAGAAAAAGGAACGGAAAGTTTGCGGTATTCAGGCTTCAATTGATATGACAATACAGAATCGTTATAAAAATAATAACGGCTTCACCAGCCTATTAGACCAATGCAAAGATTCTGTATTTACATTCCGTTGATGAGAACAAGAGATAAATAATAAAGGCCAAAAAAACATAACAAAAAGGCTCCTTTCATAGCATATACAGCTTATAATTGTATTCTAATACTGGAAAAATATCAAGGCAAAAACATAGCATAACGAGCACCAAAGCTCGCGGCCTGTGATATAGAGAAAAAGCAAAGGCATAATCCATTTTCTTGCATGAGCAAAGACAATCAAATATCTCTGTCAGCAGAGTGTAAATTGTCGCCCATCATACCATAGAACACAGAGGACGAAATAAACATAAATGAAAGCGTAGGGATTATGCTTGCCGAGAAAGGGCCTGAAACAGATTGCCCGTTACACTTAACAATACGGCATGAGGAACAAAGACCAATAGTGAAACAATAATAAGTTCAACGACAAGCATAGCAGCCGCAAGTTCCAACGCCAAAAAGCTTCTGACTTCCCAACAAACGTGATTGTCGCAAGAGTACCAAACGTATAGCAGAGGCCGTGCCACTATGCAAAAATGGTTCCCCAAGTAATCGAAAGCAGAATGAGCCATACCAATAAAACAGAAGCCTCGTTATCAGCAAAGCTTCAAAAACCATCTTATTCCAGCCGAAGAAAGAAGTGAACGCACGTTCGATTCGGGCATGGCGGCTGTCCAAAAGCCACGATGCCAAAATTAGTATTGCCTGTCCCATCAAACATATAGTGGCAGCAATATAACAAAAATCGCGCAAATCGGTTGCGTCGTTTATGAGGATTTTTGTAAGCTTCCATACCTATCGGTTCCCAATATTACTTTATTCTTCGTCGGGATTAAGGTTATCAATATCTAATATTCTAAGCTCAAGCGCTCTAACAACTAAACGCGTAGCATTGATGCTCATTCCACCATTACCCTCAGGAAACAACTTTTGTGCTAATTCATTCTGACGTTTTTCCAAACTTTTCACCAAAAGGCATACCGCGCAAGGTTGTAATTTGCTCTTTCGTATATCCTAAAGACAGATGGCGCAGGAAGCGTTCATCATACTCATCAATATCATAGTTGATTAAAGCTTCCTGTCGCATAAGTTCGTTATTAACACTACGTTTAAAAGCGTGCCACGATTTTGTCGAGAATAGGCTCATTAAAACAAGTCGCTTACCGCTCATAGCGCTGGCTACATCTCCGCGTGTCAGAAGCTCTACCACTCTTTAAAAATAATACCGTCACAACCAGCATCAAGAACATCTACCCACAGTTTTTCATTAAGAATCTCACCTGTGAAGATCAGAATCTTTATATTTGGATGCATCTCTTTGGTTTGACGACAAATCTCTACGCCCACAGTCGTAGAGCCTCCAAAAACCTAAATCTAACAGCACTAGGTCAGGGAAGCTGATTCTTTAAAAGCCTCCAATAACTTTTGTTCATCTTCTGCAGTTCCGATAATATGTAGCTTCAGGAATGTCGTTTCGTATAATACCTTCAGTTCCTTTAAGCTCCAAAGGCACATCTTCTACAATAATAATATTAAAGTCTTTCATATCTTTAATTATACTTTTATTTCTCTTTGTTATACACTACCCAACACTTTTCTGGCATCACTATGCTTTACAAGTGTCCCACTTTTCTTGATCAAGAGAAGCAGAAATACCACAGGCTCTCAAGTTCGTAGCTTCGCCCATCTCGCGTATAATTTGCCTACAAAGCAGAAATTGCAAGTTACAAGTTTCGAACGTAAACAAGTCATGGGCCTGCTCTTGCGTAAGTGGAAGCTGCATCATACGTGCAACAATAGAAACATATTGGGTGTTTTTTAGGGGTTACTTCAAGTATCGGTCTCACGCCCTTATTGAGTTTTTAAGAATCTCAAAAAGATAAATGGTCATTTCATTATCCAAACGAATAGGAGGAATCTGTCGCATAGCTTGCTCCGAAAGGATTTGATAAAGTGCATAATAGTATTTCGTCAATTCTGAAATACCATTTAAGTTTTCATCAGTTCCATCAACAAGCTGACGAATTCGTGATGGATAATACATGGTTTCATGTTTTAAAGTCGACAAACAATTATCAAGCACGCTATTCGAAACATGAAGTCGATCATCTTCCATTTGTAATCGACGCAACTCATCTTCTTTTAATTCCATCTGTGTTGCCTGGTCTGAGACACTCTCAATTGTCTCATGTAAGGCCTGCTCTATTTTACCAACAATCTCGTTTAACGTATGTTTCTGACGTGTTGATATATTAAATTTACGGAAGTCTTTGAGCCGTTCTATGCCCCGTAACTTCTGTTCGTCTGAAACATCAGACAATAAGAGGTCATTCATTTGGTTTACACGTTCAACACAAAAGCTATAATTGAGTTTATGTCGATAATATAAAAATAATAGGCTGGGAAAAATAACAATAAGCAAGATAACAAAGCAAAACAACGGCAACAGTCTTATTTGTTTTGCTTCTTTTTTAGCACTACGGACATATTCTGGTAACGAACTGTCGGCACTGGCCTCACGGAAAAAGACGCGTGTATACCTTATTATTATAACGATAAACCTCCCATTTGTGCAAAGCAAGTGCAGCAACAGCCGCTTCGTTACTGATATCAAGAAGAACTGCTGTATCCCGTTTCGTCAGGTATTTATGACAACTATCTGCAAACTGTAGTACGTTCGTAAGTACCATTAAGATTAGAGAAGTAGGCACTATCTGCAAAACGTGAGGGCATTTGTTGCAGCGACAATTCGACGAGACACAGCCGCCGAAGCAGAAGACTGAGACGATGTCCACAAGGAAAAGCACACTTGTAACAATCAAAACCAACAATCGTGCAACGCCTTTAGGGCAATCGGAATGAAATTCTTGTACCACAACCAACTTTTACTTTCCGCCTTTATTTGACAGACATTAAATATGCGGCTCACCTTCTTATACTTCTCAATGATACCATAACAGTTCTTAAGGCCGAAGCCATGACCGCCTGTATAGGTGCGGTCAAAGATGTGAAAGCTAAACTATCTTCGTCCATACCGAGACCAGTATCACATACTCTACCTCTACACAATCGGACAAATCTTCGGCCTCAACCGTCACAGAAGCACCTTCTGGTGTAAATTTTCGCGCGTTGTCAGCAATGGTATTAATCATGAATAACGTCAATGTCTTATCAGCTTTTCACCACACAATCTGTATGCTTAACTGTTAAGTCGATACCCTTCAATTGAAAAACTCATTCGACTATGAGACACTAAATCAAACAGGGATTGAAGCTTAAAACTTTCTATTTTTAAAAGCTTAATTCGCCTTCGACGCATTTGTATCCATTGCGTCAATATATCGTTATAATTATTAATACTGTCTGTTAATTCGGCAATATACTCATAGCGTTGTTGTCTAATTTCTTGCTTATCATTCCGCGATAACAAACGATTTACTTCATTAACCATACGATCAATGAAGGGCAACACGCTATTAACCAACTGTATTTTTTTGCACGTTGTTCAAGATTTCTACGTTTACTTTTGCATCAAGTGCAAACGCACTACGTCCATCTGTTCTGTCAGCAAATTATACTGTTCATTTTACCCATTGAGAGCGCTCGTTGTTTCTTTCCTGCCATCGTCTTAAAGGCATAAGCAACGCCGTCATTGAAAAACGGTCATCACTTTGTTTCCTCATTCGTGCAAAAATAACTAACAAAAAAATATCACCAACAGTATCATAAACAACACCGCTATAATCATAGCGTTAAGCTGTTTAGACGATTCATCAAGTTGGCTTGCACGCGCTTCAAGCTGCCTATCTTGTCTTGTCTGTTCCTGAAGGTCAAGGTAAATATTACGGTTTCTATCACTATTTTTCTTATCATTAACCGCAGAGTAAACCAAACTTAATTGTTCACGAATTGACGCAACAAGGTCAGGAGCTTGATCTACTAATTGACTCCTTGTTAAAGCACGTTGTAAACAAATTAAAGCCGAACTATAATCATGTATTGATCTATAACATTCGGCAAGCGTTCTATACAGAGCCTGCCGTCTGATAAACATCACCATATTCCGAAAAATACTTAGAGAGCGAAGAGCTAAATTACCTGCAAGAAGTGAGTCAGGCATTAAATCGGTATTCAGGAACTTCATTGCCGGCAGGTTGTTAGCAATTAATTTCTCGCGCAACTTTTTGTTAACGATATGCTCGCTAATAGCTTGCATCGACTGAGCTATCCAAAAAGAGTAATTGTATCTGCGCGCAAGAAGAAAAACATTTCATCAGATAATCAAATTCTTCCTGCGCTATTTCATATGAAGTTCCTTTATTAATAATACCACCTGCTCCAATACTATACCAATAATTTAGCAATTGAGCCGTATCTTGTCTGATAGGGCCATAGGGGTCCAATCATGTTAAGCGTACTTACAGCCTGCTTAGTAAGTCCCAAGTAATAGAAGTAAGCCGATGTAACAATGCTATATTCCGTCCGAGCATAAATAAGTCTACGTTGTTGATGTTCTGTATAATGAGAGTTTTCTTCTATAAGACGGTTTAAACGTTGACGCGCCCGTTCCCAATACACATAAAAGTCCTTATTGTGCGATTGTCTCTGACAGAGTCTCATTTTGCTGTATGTCGGCTACCAGCAATTCTATTTGATTATCGGTCATTTTCTCTATCAAACTCAAATTTTCATGAGCTTGACGATATCTCATTCTCGCAATATCTACAAACGCTAAGTTATTTAACGCTTCTACAGCACCCGCACTATATCCTTCCGAATGCGCGTAAGCTTTATTTGCATACCACGCTGTAGAATCCAAATTACGATAATGCCATGCATAAGAAGTTTCGTTGAGCTTATCAACCAACGCATCACTCTGTCGGTCGCATGCCGAGAAAAGCGCAAGGCAAGCCCAAAGAACTATCCATAATAATCGTTGCAGAATATTCAATGATTTACATATTTGTTAGGGCAAAAATAAAGATTATTCTTAAAAATACGAAATTATTTCATCAAAAACACATTCTCATATTAAAATTACAACTGTGCTTTCGCACAATTTGAACTTTTTATATACATTTGCACACAAAAAGAAGTGAATATCAAATGCCTGAAAAAATCAGAATAAAAGACATTGCAGAGCGCGCTGGTGTTTCTGTAGGGACAGTTGACCGTGTACTTCATAACCGTCCCAATGTATCCACAAAAAGCAAGACAAAAGGTCGAAGAGGCTTTAAGAGAACGTAATTATAAGCCCAACGCCTATGCGTCAGCCCTCGCCTATAATAAATCATACGCCTTTTATGTTCTGCTTCCACAGCATAATCAAATTGCATATTGGGAAGAGATTGAGGAAGGAGTCCATACCGCAGGTGAGGCTCGAAAAGGATTTCAATATAAATGTAACACTTCTTTATTACGACCGATTTGACGACAATTCGTTTCAAGAAACTGCCGAAAAATGTCTCCAAGCCCAACCCGATGGTGTTGTTATTGTACCTACACAACAAGAGATAACACGTACGCTTACTGACAAATTACATGATGCCGACATTCCTTTTTGTGATGCTCGACTCATATATGCCCGATCTTAATCCTCTTGCATTCTTTGGGCAAGATTCCTTTTCGAGTGGGTATTTTTGCCGCACGAATGCTGATGCTGCTTGCTAATAACGAATCAGAAATAATGCTTATGAAGGTTACAAAAGATGGCAAAAGTAATGAGTCAACAACAAAGTAACCGCGAGGTTGGTTTCCGAAATTATATGCATGACCATTTTCCTCATGTAACCATTATTCCACTTGAGCTACCCTTTAACGGAAACGACGCTGCCTACGACCATCTTTTTGATCAGTATTTTAAAAATGTATCCCAAAACTCACCATTGTGCTACATTAGGAGCAAATGCTCATCTCTTGGGTGAATACATTTTGAAAAACAAATCGACTCAATACACAAATCATGGGATATGATATGGTGGATAAGAACGTAGAATGCTTACGCAAGGGAAGCATTTCTTTTCTTATTTCTCAACACGCATATTTACAAGGCTTCTCTTGTATTGACACACTATTTAAAGCTATTGTACTAAAAAGTGACGTTCAGGCCGTTAATTTTTATGCCCATTGAATTGCTTATGCAAGAGAATGTTGACTTTTTATCGTCGAACGCAATTATAATCTGCTCCGCATAAGAACAAAGCATTATTATCTCATTCACTGCTCTTTATACATATAGGAATATGAATGTCATCACACGCAACTTATTTAGTCTGCTTCGGTCCGGGTGCTTTAAACGAGTACGAGCCCATCGAACCCATGTCTGAATTTAAATGGAAGCGACTCAGAACAAATGGTGAATGCCCAACACGTTGAGAACACAGCTTGGAAAGGTGTGCGCAACCATCAGTATGACGAGATGATGAATATACCAGAACATCTTATCAAAGAGGTTCGCCGACAGATACACAACAACAACCCGCCCAACTTAGCAATCGCTTTTTTTAAACGCCCGTTTGCAACATATTCTTAATAATGAACGACACGCCATTGATACCAATATTGGTGCCATTGAGGGTGCTTAATATTATTATTAATAATGTATCAAGCATGCTCAATAACGGCTCAATGCTCAGCGGTTTAATACGTCTTGGCAGCTATTTACGTAATAAAGGCGATAAAGTTGACTATGTAAAGGTTGAAACCTGGCTCAATAAGTTACACATTCGACGCATGGCCCAGCTTCAGGGAAGCATGCTCATATCTGTATTTAATTTTGAACCTGCAGAACTTCCATTTGTTAATCGCATTGAACCTGCTGCACATAATTTGGTTATGCGTTCTGTAGAACATGCCGCAAATGACAGTGCAGAAGAGTGGCATTTTCGCCAAAGTCGTTCGGGATTTGTAACAAACAATTCCACCCTACTTCGTCGTAATCTTAGGAGAAGCCTGCGTTACATTAGCTATGCGCCCATAGAGACCATTAGTAACTATTTTAGTAGCTTTGCACGTTCTTTACAAGAGATAGAGGAATAATAAATAAAAACATAATTATAATAGGGCATATATAGTTTTCTGTTTCTTTTCATTAACTTTTTGCAATATGAAGCGAATCCTCCTATTGATATTGAATATATTTATTTTTACTTGTGGCTTTGCCCAGTCTGATAGAGTTGAATGTGAAGACACCTGTAGTCATATTCATGGCATTGATATGAGCCATTATCAAGGTAATGTTTTCTGGGGAGGCTGTTGGAGAAACCAAGATGGCCTATGTTTATCTGAAAAGCAACCGAAGGTGGCAACCACATAGACAAAAATATAAAAGAGAATATCGACTTTGCTCATCAATATGGAATTAAAAGTCGGTTCTTACCATTTTTATCGTCCTCAAATAGACCAAGAGACACAGTTACGCAACTTTTATGACGCAGTGTCGCCCCATAGACCAAGACCTTATCCCTATGGTTGACACATTGAAACAAGGGAGGATTGTCAAAAGAAGCTTTCTGCGACTCGCTCTTTTAAATTTCTAAATCTAATTGAGAAAGCATACAAACAAAAAGCCCTTACTTTATACATACACCAATTTTTATAACGTTAACCTTGTTGGTAAACTGAAAGATTATAAAGTAATGATGGCCCAATACACAAAAGCAAGAACCCGTTACAAGCGATGGCTTAGAATACATCATGTGGCATATATACCGGCAAAGGGCACCTCAATGGTATCAATGGTTATGTTGACAAAAGCCGCTTTATGGGTGATCATCGTTTAAGAGAAATAAGATTTAGACATAAATAACCTTTAAAAATTATATCATTATGGCAATGATAAAATGTCCCGAATGCGGACGCCAAATTAGCGAAAAAGGCACCCGTTTGTCCCAATTGCGGTGTTGAAATAGCAGGCAAAAATTACCCAGTGCACGCAGTGTGGCGAAGTTTATTTCAACGAACAGGATTCTTGTCCTAACTGTCACCATCATGCACACAGCCCCAAAACTACAAAATCAAATTAATAATACCCAAGAGGCTGCAGGACAGAACGCATGGCAACTATTCTACTCCACCTGTTCCACCTCAGCGAAGTTTTACAAGTGAACAAAAGACAAACGTAACTCCGCCTACACCACCTGTTCCTCCCAAAAACTGAAGTCGAGCCTGAATCTGCACAAAAGCAAGAGAAACGCCATACACCGTTAATTATCGGCTTTATTTTTGCACTCATCGTATGTGCAGTATGTTTTACTTCTATAACGATGCCAAATCATCGAAAAAGCGAAAGCTTACAGGTTTGCCATGAAGAGTAACGACCCTTTGGTTCTGCAAACCTATCTTGACAATTACAAAGATGCTCTCAGGCTCATCTTGATTCTATAACCGCGCGTCTTGAAACCTTGAAGCGCGTTGACAACGATTGGAACAACGCTTTAGTTAGTGGTTCGAAAACAAGCATTGCTTGATTATCTTAGCAAGCACCCTGATTCGGGACATAAAGCTGAGGCTGAACAGAAAATCGATTCAATTGATTGGGCTGAGGGCTCAGAAGGCAAACTCTATGGATTTACTGCAGGCTTGCTTAGCCGAGCACCCTAATAGCAGTATGTTGACCAAGCTAACGATGCACTTTTAAAAACTAAAAACAAAGACCATACAGCCAGAAGACAAAACACTTGTTTCTTCTGTCATGCGACAGTTCTTCCAAGCAATAAGTTCACATAACGAATTAGGGTTTGACGGTTGCGTCGCACCGACCAGGTAACTTCCTTGGAAAGCAAGATGCTACAAAAACAGACGTTATCACATTTCATGAATAAGATATACAAAGATGATATTACAAGCATGAAGTGGCGCCTTAATAACGACTACAAAATTGACAAGAAAGAAGTTGGAGATGAACAATATGAATATGCTGTAAACTTCTCTGCCTTACAGGAAATTGATCGTACTGATTCGAGCAAAGAGAGGAAGCTCGCTATAAAATCAAAGCTGTTATTAATCCTGACGGAATGATTACTTCAATGAGTATGACAAAAATTCTTGAATAGAATACAATTTTAAAATCAACAAAAAAGCCGCATAATGCCTTAATAAGGTCGTTATGCGGCTTCTTCTTATAATAAGTTATTAGTCAAGCAAAATCGAATAGTCAATCCCAGCCATTGGCTTTATATTTAGGATTAACCGAAAACTCAGCAGCACCCTCATCAAGGTCGTCACAGTTTGGTATTCGCCACTGTCCCCAACCACATGGCTTAGTGCGATGGCCACGATAGCTTGTCCATGTGCCCGAATAGAGGTTGTTACAATATGAGTCAGAGTAACAGTCGATATCGTCAATATGTAACGAACCATCTTTTTGTGTACCAAAAGAACAAGGCATACCCTTGAACACGCCACCACCCTTTACTGTAAAGGATTCTTTCAACTGAAAACGTGCTACACAACAGCCACGCTTATCAAACTTACCTTTCATTTCGTCGTCAATACCATAGCCCCGATTTTTGAAAAATGCGTGTCTCAATAATTTCAAGCGTGCCACTAAATGGACAAACAAAGCTTCGCACTTTAGAATTACCGCTGATAGCATATTTTGCATTAGAGAAAGCTTGCATACTGTTAAACTGAATATCCATCTTATGGTAATCTTTACCTATATAACCTATAAATTCAGATTGTACTATAGCTAATAATCGATGAAAAATCTCTATTCGTTGATACAATTGTAGAACCTTTTGTCATTGTGCACCCATTTTGGGACACGTGAAGTTGTTTTCTTTTGCACTCACAACGAAAGATAGGCACACAAATAACAACAAGAAAACATATCGTTTCATATTGAATGTATTTAGTTTTACGAGGAAGAACATATATGCTACTTTTTGCAAAATAGCATTTTTGCAAAAGAAAAATAAACTAAAGAGAAGAACATATAAACTACAAAAATATCATAGCTTAAAAAGAGATGTCAAATAAAAACAAGAACATATTATTCCTCTCAAATTATATTTCAGCCCAGACACTTTATATCATTAAAAACCATGGAAATACAATAGGTTTGCTTCTATTCATACTCCATAATGTCAACATCTTTACATCGTTATGTTCATTGTACGACGGCCGTCATACACATTGATACCGCGATTGTGATACAGATTGTACTACAGCCGTCAGTACAACTCGTATGTCGGCCGTCGTTCAACATACAAAATAAAAAGAAACACAGATAACTTACATCAGAAAAGCCTAATTGATCAATAGTAAACCAAAAATACAAAAACCTGAAAAAGCTATCACCTCTTTACAGAACTTGAATATAAGGGTAAAAAGAACTCATCGTAAGAATGATGGAAAAATAATAAAGAATATGCAAATAAAAAACGGACAACCTTCTTATTGAAAGTTATCCGTTTTGTAAGTCAGGGCGACAGGATTCGAACCTGCGACCACCTGGTCCCAAAACCAGGCGGCTACCGGGCTGCTACACCCGCTGCAACTTGAAAGGAACATAAGTGAAAAATCACAATACCTTTTTGTCGTTTTGCGGGTGCAAAGGTATATATATTCTTTTTGACAACCAAACGTTTTTCCATGATAATTAAATGTCTTAAATTTAACTTTTCTGTAAAAAGTTGTCATTTTTTCATTATGCCTTAATTGTTTTTGCTACTTTTTGCAAACGTATTTAAAATATTGATTAATTTTTTCTACCATTTTTAAAACCCGTATGAAAAAGAAACTACTTCTCACCATGCTCGTTTCGACCGTTATGGCAACAGCAAGTGCAGAAAACAACTGGCCCTCATGGATAAAATCAATTTTAGGGTATCGGGCTACATTATGTCACAATACCAGTATAGCAGCCAGGAAAATGCTACATCTAACAGCTTCAATATTCGCATGGGACGTTTAATTATTGATGCTGCGCCATTAAGAACTGGGTAGTGAGGTTCAGTTTCAGTATAATGGAAACAGCTCTAACCTCGGTAGCTCGTTCCGAATGGTAGATGCTTACGCCGAGTGGCAGAAGTACGAGTTCATGCGTGTCAAAAATAGGACAATTTAAAAAGAGCCTTTACTCTGGAGAACCCTATGACCCATTAATCAAGGTTTCATGAGTTTCGGACAGAATGTAAAATAAAGCTTGCTGGCTTCGTTGACCGCAACGGTGCACACTCAAGCAACGGCCGCGATATTGGTATACAGTTGCAAGGTGACTTCTTAAAAAACTCGAGCGGTCGTAATTTAATGCACTATCAGGTAGCAGTATATAACGGTCAGGGTATCAACACTAAAGATATTGACCACCAAAAAGGATATTGTCGGTGGTGTTTGGGTAATGCTATTAAAGGCATGCGCCTTGGATTGTTTGGCTCTGAAGGCACATACGCCCGTAAAGACCCACATACAGGTCTTGTAAAACTTCCACAACACCGTTACGCTATTTCTGGCGAATATGCGGCAAATGATTGGACTTTCCGCTCGGAATACATACACTCAACAGGTCAAGCTTTTTAAGAAGACTTATCAAAAAGTGAAGATCTCAACGATGCTACCATTAACACTGCTCTTGGCAACAAAAGCGGACGGTGTGTATGCATTGGTTATTGCTCGATTATTAAGAATAAATTACATGTAAAAGCGCGCTACGACACCTATCGTGAATCAGCAACATGGAACACGGCAAGAACACAATATGAAATAGGTGCCGACTATGCTTGGCAAAACCTTCAAATTAATATTGAGTGGGCTCTTGTAAACGATAAGAGTCTTGCAAACAGGAGCCAAGAGTAATAAGCATAACTATAATATTATAGATGCAGAACTTGACTTCAGATTTTAATAGATTATGACTGAGAAACATCAACATAGCTCACGCCATACATCGTCAAGGCACCAACATCGCCGTCATCACATTGATGATGCTGAGCGTTTTAAACAACGACAACTGCGCGCATCGCATCGCAAAAAGGTTTTCAGTAAGATTCTTTTTGGGCATTAAGCGCGTTGGCCTTCGCTATCATATACGCTGTATTCTGGCTTTTACACCCACGAATAACAACAAAAAATGCGCATTACGGTTGACTTACGGACGAGATTATCAATTGATAATCAGTCTCAAACGTAATGCGCATAACCTATTTTCTACAGGCATTTGCTTTGAAAGAGCAAGTGCAACATGCCCCATGGTTGAACGAAGATTGAGTTCTACACACGGTTGAAGCAATGGTTTATCTTCATGCTGAACAACCATCATATCTATTCCTAAAGGTCCTTGATAACGTCCGCCAAGTTGAGATGAAAGTAAAAGCTCTGCCTGACGAGCTATTTTTGCAATAAAACAGGACTAACATAACGAGCAATCTGTGACATTAGGAAGCTGTCGCTTCCAAGCAGATTACCCTCATAAGTTCCATCGGCAGCATGAAATAGCGACAAGCCTAAAGTAATTGACACTTCCATCAGCATTCGCATAGAACTCCATGCCAACGTCAATAAGCTTATCATACCATGGCTCTGCCATGACACTCCCCTGCTCATTCAGCACGTTCTTGATCCAACCTTGCACATGAGTTGACATATTACTATAGCTTTTACGACCACCATTATATCGCTTTCCTACATATCTAATACCACGCCCACTACTACTCCATGGCGCTTTCAATACGATAGAATGGTGTAAAGACAGCAACTTTTATGTACCTCTTCAATACTATTTGCTGATATGATTCGCCTATCGTGCCCTCGAATTGGCGTAACCGCAGAAAGCAGTTTTTCAGCAGCCCAGCGGCGATGACTCATTTGTCTGATTGCATCAAGCTGTGCCATGTCGGGAAGAATAGATGGAGAAATACCATACTCAAGCAATTCGTTTTGCAATACAACATCCCACCCCCATGGACATATCATATCGGGTTGAAAAGCCTCAAAAGACAGTTTCTCACGTAGCTTTCACGGGTGATAAACGCTCCTTACAATCGATACCAAGACGTGCAGAACGATCAATTGCTATCTGTTTATTGTCTACTAAAAATCAGATCCCCCTCCTCTGCCCACAATATAGGCAAGAAGCCCAGGTCGTAACTGAATTTGGCATGCCGCACGTGGCGGAGTGAAATGCTCATAGTTCGAAGCGAGGGCCATATCGTGCTCTGGATTAAAGATAAACAATTTCATTGTATGCTAACCTTCCTATTATCAAGGCGCAAAGTTACAAAAGAAATGCGAAAAACACATCGTGAAAAATCGCTAAACATGTCAAATTTTGCTATCTACACTTTGCAATTCTAAAAATTAATTATTAACTTTGCAGAGATAATAAACGCATCATGGAACTATTGGAAGCTTTTCTTTCGCACCCACTCTTATCTTATTGAGCATAACAATGCTCTGTGCGCTGCGGTCTCATGGACGAAATAAACTGGGAAGACCGTTTAATCGGCATAAAAGGCACACGTGGTGTTGGAAAGACTACTTTCTTGCTTTCATATGCTAAGGAAAAATTTGTGCAAGGATAACAGAAAGTGTTTATACGTTAATATGAACAACTTCTACTTTCAAGGCCACGATTTTTCAGAATTTGCAGGACAGTTTAGTTGCATAAAGGTGGACAAGTTTTGCTGCTTGATCAAATTTTTAAGCAGCCAAACTGGAGTAATGAACTGCGAAAGTGTTATGACTTATACCCAGAACTTAAAATTGTTTTCACAGGCTCAAGTGTAATGCGTTTGAAAACGGATTATCCTGCAATACGTGATATTTTTAAAGTTCTACTACTATCTTCGAGGTTTTTCATTTCGCGAGTACCTAAACCTCATGGCAGGAACACACTTTCAGCCATATACTTTAGACGAAATTGTGAATAATCACGAACATATCGTCATTCTTCCTTATATCAGTCCTGCACAATATTTTAAAGACTATCTTTCATCACGGTTTTTATCCTTTCTTCTTGGAACATCGCAATTTCTCTGAGAACTTACTGAAAACCATGAATATGATGGCTGAGGTAGACATTCTCTTCATTAAGCAGATTGAACTGAAAATATCTGACAAAATTAAGAAACTTTTTCTACTCTTCTCGCTGTAGATGGACCGCAGGCTCCAAACATCAGTCAATTGGCACATCTTATTGATACCAGCCGTGCCACGGTAATGAATTATATAAAAATATCTTACCGATGCGCGCTTGCTGAATATGATTTACTCGCCGGGAATGGACTTTCCCAAAAAGCCCGCCAAACTAATGATGCAGAATCCGAACCTTATGTACGCCATCTATCCTATAGCTATTAATCAGCAGGATATCATGGAAACGTTTTTGTAAATACGCTTTGGAAAGATCATCTTGTAGAAACGAGGCAGTAAACCACAATATTATATTGTAGACAACAATCGCAAGATAAGAGTTTGTGACGCACTTTCTACTAATAAAGTACGATTCAATTCGGACACTATTTATGCCCGTTACAATACAGAAGTTGGACATGACAACTAAATTCCATTATGGTTATTTGGGTTTTTTTGTATTAAAATGATAATGACATAAAGAAATACAATATTCACTTTTAACATTACAAGAACATTATAATTAAACATTAATCTTTAAAGAAAAATGGCAAAAGAAAAGAAATTCACGACATGTGATGGTAATACCGCCGCCGCTCATGTGAGCTATATGTTCACTGAGGTAGCAGCTATTTATCCTATCACCCGTCTTCACCTATGGCCGAGCACATTGATGAGTGGACAGCTAAAGGACGTAAGAACCTCTTTGGTCAGACTGTTTCTGTGCAGGAAATGGAATCGGAAGCAGGTGCAGCAGGCGCACTTCATGGTTCACTTCAGGCAGGTGCCTTGACCTCAACTTATACAGCTTCACAAGGTTTGTTGCTGATGATCCCTAACATGTACAAGATAGCAGGAGAGCTTCTGCCTTGCGTTTTCAACGTGTCTGCACGTACTATCGCAAGCCATTCGTTGTGTATCTTCGGCGATCATCAAGATGTTATGGCATGTCGACAAACTGGTTTCGCAATGTTCTGCTCAGGATCTGTACAGGAAGTAATGGATCTCTCTGCAGTTCCATATCTTTCTACTCTTGAGTCAGAAGTGCCTTTCATTAACTTCTTCGATGGTTTCCGCACATCTCATGAGTATCATAAGGTTGAGGAAATGGATATGGAAGATATCCGTCCTTTAGTTAAACCTGAATGGATTAAGCGTTTCCGTGACCGCGCAATGTCACCAGAACGCCCTGTTACTCGTGGTACCGCAGAGAATCCAGAGACATTCTTCACGCACCGTGAGGGCGTCAAACTCATACTATGATCAGAGTTCCTGAGATAGTAGAAAAGCATCTCGCAGAGGTGTCTAAGATTACAGGACGTGAATATCACCTCTTTAACTATTATGGTGCACAAGATGCTGAGAATATCATTATTTTGATGGGATCTGCTACAGAGCCTGCACTGAAGCAATTGACTTCCCTTACAAAGCAAGGCAAAAAGGTGGGTATGGTAGCTGTTCACCTCTATCGCCCATTCTCTGTAGAGGCTATTCGCAAGGCAATTCCTGATACAGTAAAACGTATTGCTGTATTGGATCGTACAAAAGAACCAGGCGCAGAGGGCGAACCTTTGTACTTAGACGTTAAAGTCTGCACTTTATGATGATCCACGTAAACCAATTATTGTTGGTGGCCGTTGCAGCTTAGGCTCTTCAGATACAACACCTGCAAAGATTATTGCTGTGTTTAAAAACTTAGAGCTTCCCGAGCCAAAGAATCACTTTACTGTAGGTATCGTTGATGACGTAACCTTTACTTACTACCCGAAGAGGAAGAAATCAATGGGTGGAGATAACCTTTTTGAGGCTAAATTTTTATGGACTTGGTTCTGATGGAACCGTGAGGTGCAAATAAGAATTCAGTGCAGATTATTGGCAATAACACCAATAAGTACTGCCAAGCATACTTCTCTTATGACTCAAAAGAAGTCTGGAGGATTCACATGTCCACACTTACGTTTCGGTGACGAACCTATACATTCAGCATATCAAGTAAACACACCTAACTTTTGTAGCATGTCACGTTCAGGCTTACATGCACATGTATGATGTATGCCGTGGCCTTCAAGGGAGGTATATTTTTTACTTAATACCATCTTTGATGGTGAAGAATTAATTAATTTTATCCCTAATAAGATTAAACGACTCTTTGCAAAGCAGAACATAAAGGTTTACTATATCAACGCTACTAAGATTGGTCAGAGATTGGATTAGGTAACCGTACCAACACTATTCTTCAGAGTGCATTCTTCCGTATTACCAAGGTTATTCCTGAAGATTTGGCTATTGAACAAATGAAGAAGTTCATTGTTAAGTCATATAGCAATAAGGAGAGGACGTAGTTAAGCTTTGCAAATTACGCTGCTGTTGATCGTGGTAATGAATATAAAAGAGCTTACGGTTGATCCTGCATGGGCTAATCTTCCTGATGATAACAAGATTGAAGATGATGCTCCTGCATTCGTAAAAGACCTTGTTCGTCCAATCAATGCACAATCAGGCGACCTTTTAAAAGTTTCTGATTTTGTTAACCATGGCACAATAGATGGTACATGGCAGAACGGAACCACTGCTTACGAAAAGCGTGGTGTAGAAGCCTTTGTTCCTGTGATGGAATAGCGAAAAACTGTATAGCAGTGTAACAAGTGTGCTTTATTCTTGTCCTCACGCATCTATACGTCCGTTTGTCCTTGACGATGAAGAGGCTGCTGCTTTTTGACGGCACGATGATTGATATTCTTGCACCAAAGACCCTCAAGGGCATGAAATTCCGCATTCAGGTTTCAGTTCTCGACTGTTTAGGTTGTGGTAACTGTGCCGACGTTTGTCCAGGCAAGAAGGGGTGAGAAGGCTCTTGAGATGGTTCCATTCAATGTTGATGCCCCTGATATGATTCAGGAAGCTAAGAACTGGGATCACATTATTAAGAATGTAAAATCAAAAGCAACACCTTGTTGATATTAAGCAAAGTCCTAAGAATTCACAGTTTGCGACACCACTATTTGAGTTCTCTGTGCATGCTCTGGCTGTGGAGAGACTCTTATGTAAAAGCTTATCTCACAGCTTATGGTGATCGTGAGATGATCGCTAATGCTACAGGATGTTCTTCTATCTATTCAGCTTCTATCCCATCCACGCCTTATACAACAAACGAAAACGGACAAGGCCCAGCATTTAACAACTCTTTGTTCGAGGACTTCTGTGAGTTCGGTCTTGGTATGGCGCTTGGTAATAAGAAGATGAAAGAGCGTATCAGCGTATTACTTAATGAGTTAATTGCTCGCGATGATGCACCAGCAGGCTTCAAAGAGGCTGCTCAGGGAGTGGCTCGAAGGCAAAGATGATGCTGATGCTTCAAAGAGAAGCAGCTGCAAAACTGAAGCCTTTCATTGAAGGTGGCTGCTCATTGGTTGTGACACTTGTGCAGAACTGAAGACCCTTGACCACTATCTCGTTAAGCGTAGCCAGTGGATTATTGGTGGCGACGGTGCATCATACGATATCGGCTACAGTGGTCTCGACCACGTCTTAGCATCTGGTGAAGATGTAAACATTTTTGGTACTCGATACTGAGGGTTTACTCTAACACAGGTGGTCAATCATCTAAATCAACACCTTTAGGCGCAATTGCACAGTTCGCTGCCAGCGGCAAGCGTATCAGCAAAAAGGACCTTGGCTTGATGCAAACAACCTATGGCTACATCTATGTAGCTCAGATTGCAATAGGTGCTGATAATAACCAGACGCTGAAAAGCTATACGTGAGGCCGAAGCTTATCCAGGTCCATCTCTTATTGCCTACGCTCCATGTATCAATCTCGCGTATTAGAGGGTAAAGAGGCTGATGGCAAATTGCGCAGCATGGGTCGTTCACAGCATGAGGAAGAGCTTGCAGTTGCTTGTGGTTACTGGCATCTGTGGCGCTATAATCCTGCTTTTAGCCGATGAGGAAAAGAACCCATTCCAGCTCGATTCTAAAGCTCCGAAGTGGGAAGAATTCCGCAACTATCTTATGGGTGAGGTGCGATTTGCTTCTCTCAGAAAGCACGTCCTGAAGAAGCACAGGAGCTTTACGAAGCAACTGAGCTTGCAGCAAAGCGTCGTTATCAGGCGTACGTTCGCAAATCACAGGAAGACTGGAGCGAGCAGATTTAAACTTCTGAATAAATCTCTTTTTATAATAAAAAGCCTCGAGACAACAACAAAGTCTCGGGCTTTCTTTATTATTAGCAGAATGTATAAGCTCTTTACACAAACTCTTTATAAAATTATGGAAAACTTCTGTTAGTGCCTTTATACAAAGGGCTTTGGGAGAATTATCCGATTTTGAGGTAATAACTCTGGCAACTGAGCAATCTGCTGCGTTCTACCTTGATTTGCTTTCTTGACATCTCGTTTGTGCTACAAAGCTAATACTTTCTCTCTAAAAACACATCAACGGACAGATAAAAATATGTACCTTTTGTAAGTGAATTATGCATTTAAAAAGAACCGATTATAATTATAATCATAATAATGAAAGCCGAAAAGTATAGGAACAGATTGAAATGAGATCTTATGATTCATGTACTCAGAGTATCTTGATTTGATACAACTTATCAACTTATCAAAGTAATCTTTTTCTTGGAATCCCCAGCGTAATACATAGATATAAAAATAAAAACGACAAAGAATTAAATTTATGGATTTTATAGGAGTTGATATTAGAAATAAAAATTAAAGGAACTTGGTCGATTATGGAAATCATCAGGAAAATCGGTTAAATGTATCTATTGATATTTTTAAATTCATAGGATACTTTAATTTCGGAATGGGCTAAAGATGAGAGTATGCCCTTTATTATAAGAAAAGGTAGCAGTAGAGGACAGAATTTACGCATTCCTCAGGGAGAAAAAGTTGTAATTTCCGATAATACATTTGCCTTATGGGTGTACCGCAATATTTTAGATGGGAAAACTTATAGCCCTATTGGAACTGAAAAACAAATTAAATAACAATGAAATACCAATGGTTTATGCTTTAACGAAAGAAGATAAGAGCAAAATACACCAAGATATTAGGTAAAGATGCGCTATCAAATGCAAATGCAAAATGGAAATTATGCCATTAGAGCCTGTTGGGCTAAATAACCGTAAAAATATTGTGGATTTGGATATAAATGAGAGTGTAAAGTATTTTATGAGATATTCAAAATCCTATGAATATGTTTATATTACCGAAAAGAAATTGGAGGTTAGGAGAAATTCAAGAATTTATAGATGAACAAAAGATATTAAAATAATCAATTCCTGTTTAATATCTCTTCTAAATTCACTATAAGCTTTTCAGTACTTTATTAGAACACTCAACAATATTTTTATCATCTTTCTCAACCCGCATCATAGTATGACAGAAGCCTCTCTGATGTGTCATTGTCAGGATATTATATTTCTCGTTTTCGATATTCCTGGAGACATCCATATCTCTTTTAATTATCTTGACTATAATCATTTTTGATTCTTCATATTTCCAATATTTTTGTATTGTAGGCGACAGATTTGACAAGTTAATGATGTTAGTCTATCTAAGGCTATTGCCAATTTCATAAAACTATCATTAAGATTTGTATTTGCAAATCTATTTTGAGAATAATTCTGAAAGTATTGTATATAATCCCAGCATTTCTCATACCAACGAAAGAATCTTTCCAGAAGAACGGAAAATCTGTGATGCTGTTGATAAATTCTTATTCAGAGACAAAAGACATCATTTTATAAAATTTCAATATCATGTTTCCAATAGTCAAATTTATTTCTTTGAGCGACAATGTTTTTCGTAGTTTTGATATAATGTCATTTTGAAAACCGTATAAGAGATGAGTGATTTGGCTGATTTCTTTTCACCTTCCTTTTTACGATATGTAATTATTCGATGCTTAGATAATACAAAACATCTCCACATAATCATCAAAAATTCATCAAAGTTCCCTTTAAGGATTCCCTTGAATTCTAAACCACAACATACAATTGGTTTAAAGAAAAACAGGTATACCCGTATTGATAGAATTATTTATAACGTCAAAACATATATGTAAAAGAAAGGAATTCACTTATCAATTGATGTCGGAGAAAGTATTCCATTTAACAGCCAATTCCATGTTCTTTTGCTGTTCAGATAATCATTCGCTATACATAATCTAATCGCTTGTCCTTCACAGAATAAACTTTTATACACAAAAACAGAATCTGAGCACAAAGTATAGAAAAGATTTTAGCTAGAGGAACAGGACATATGTTGGGGCGATATAATTTACCATATTCCCTATCAAATGGAGAAAATTTTGTAAATACATTTTTATATGAGGAAAACTAATGCCGAATAAATTTTCTTTCGGATCTCATTATACGAATACTATCTATTTGGGTCGTAAAACATAAAAGTGTCCATTGAGTGATCTATTAACAATGTATCCTTTCTAAAGATTTCTTCTTGCTGCAACGTCTATAGAAATCCTTCTATCTTTACCATCTCTTTTTGACTATATGCATAAAATTGATAGTCGTAAAGAAGATTAATGCATATTTATCCATAACCGTTATCAAAATTAGAGCCACAATCACCTTTGACAAGCAAAAGCAATGTCAAGGTAATTTAATCACGTTTATTTATCTCAGACCTAATAATTCCCAGAACCTTTTCTGGGTTTATTTCTGTTGTCCAGCATACTAACTCCTTTAGTATCTACCTTAGGATGAGTAATGGTAGGTGGGCTGGTAGTAGAACCTCCTGTACGTTGTCAAACAAAAGTGCACAACTGCAAATATAGTTATTCACTCTGATGTCGTTGTTTTACCATATAAAATTCTTTTGTTGATTGATGCTTTATAATTTCTCTTATCTTTTTAATTTTCTCCCTTATCCTAAATATACGTCTTAGGGTGTGAGAGTTATCAATGATTCATGAAATCTTTTTCATTATAATAGTCTACCCACTCATCGATAGCCTTTTTCCAATTCAGAGGGACATAATGAAATACTCGAGGCTCTGAGACGCTTTACTGTTATTAGAACGATGCTCTCTTTCTCTTCCGCACTATATCTCTTGTATATACGATTCATGCATAGGACTTATTCGATGAGTTTCAAAGCTACAACGTCATACCTCACTACCAAATCGGCGAGAGCTTCTTTTAAAGCCGAAATTACTCATGATGATATACTATACTTACGACAGAGGTTCAGCAACAATACTCTGTTCTCCACGGATTCCTTCGTACTACTCAAAACCTTTTTGTTCAGAAGAAGTAGAAATACACGTTTAGTGTTACGAGCGAATATCCTTTAATAAGAATTCTGAAGAACCATGCTGAGAATTTACTGGAAAATTCTGTTGTCATTGTGCAAAATATACTATTAATAATTCTAACTAAAACCCCCAAACTTAATTGGAGCTCAAAGTTGTGTGCACTGTTTGTGACAACGTACACTCAATCGTCCTGAACTCTTGGAAGTAAGGCTTGACAATAATGGACACGACCTACGTGGAGTTCTTTTCGTTAGTATCGATATAAGATTGTCACGAGGCGAGAGAGGTGTTCTTCACTTCGCTAGCAGCCATCATCAAAACAATTTGGGAGGACGACAGCATGCCGTGGCCACTTGAGGTTATAGCCCTAAAATGCAAGAGGTTTGAGAGGCACCCACGTTTCAAACCTTTCTATCATTCACCTCTTATTCAAAGTACACTTCCACCATTTGTCTTGCGCAGCCACTTGCGCAGCTCATCCTGCAAGGACTGAGGTTCAAGTACTTTATCATGTTGCAGCTCATCCAGACGCGCCTGTAGAGGTCGTATGTGGGCCGCATAGGTCAGTTCAAAGAAATCGGCACTAGTCATCGCAGGAGAAAGAGTTCCCGTTGGGAATAGTGCATCGGCAGCGTGCGCATATAGTACTGGTGGTACTTGTCCGCACGGAGCACAATCCGTTGCAGCAGCACATTCTCGTCATCACGATGCCAAAAGAAGTCTGCACGTAATCCCTTGGCGACGAAATCCCTGGAGCAGTTCGAACTTCTGTTCCATGTTAGCGGACATGCTCCAAAGCGGTCGAGATGAGTACAATAGCAGCGACGCCTTTTTCCACGCTCCTCGCCAACATATACCAGCGTCCGCCTGACAACTTCACGCAGTAAGGCTCCACCAGATACGTCTTTGCCTCGTTCACGGTAAAAGGCACGACCTGTGATGTTCTAGGACACGGTTCTCCAGCATGGCTACAATACCATGGTGAGAAAGTCCTGACTCGAGGGATATCCTCCGTAAGGATGCGGTCATAGATATATGGCGAGGTTGTTGGACAGAGCTTCTGCCGTACCATAGGTATCGAGAGCAGCCATGTCCATGGTTCCTCCTCTATCCATTACCGACGGATTGACTATATAATAATGGTGGCCGCCCTGACTTCGCGCACTCAATGGCGATGCCAAACATATCTGAGAATGCCGCCCTTCCATCTGTCGAAGGTCTGTCGTGGCAAATCCTCGCCGACTCAAATCCACGTTGTTCCTCCATTTTTCATTGAGCTCTTTCAACGTGATGCGACCTGCCCGGTAGATAGTGGTTTCACCACCCAAATGTGTACTTTTGGCCTTATGAGTGACATGATGCGTTATGCCTTACTAATTGTTGTTGTAGCCAAATTCCTGGTGCCGAAACTTTCGTTTGTATGAGAGACTCGCGGTCAATGGCATGTTCCTCAATATCTTCGAGGCAGGGGTCTCGAGGATGCACCACTGAAAGTATTTCTTCTCATACGCTTCGTCATTTTTCCAGAGAGTAGCTTCAGGTCTTTGTCACCGCCGTGTCCGGTCTTGGCATATTCTGTCCATCTGCACGTACCTCGGTATTGTGGGTCCGAGCCTACATGTTGCTTGCCGGTCTTCTTATCCAATATCAGGTGGAGTGCCGTTACAGCTTTCCAACTTTGCTTTCCACTCCGGCGTGGTTTGTCTCAATGATGAGCTTCAACTAGTTTATAGTCAAGCACAACATCCTCAGAACGACGAGTGAAGATAAGGATGTTATTCTCCTTTATCGCGTCTGTTATTCTGGTCGCAGGCATCAGATTTACAGTTCTGCAGCCAGCTTGCTGGGTTCTTCCAGTCAATCATCACTTTCTGCTTTGGAGTGGTTCAAAACACATCAAGTTCAGTAAAGAGCCGGGCTTGGCAAATTCTTCGCCTTCATAGTCTCCAAAGCGGATTTGATGATGCCTTCGTTCCTATAAACACCAACGAGAACGTGAGCTGCAACTTTCTTCACCTGTGAAGCTACAATATAGTCCACCTCTTTGAGCGCTTCACCAGCTTTGTTCACTCTGATAACTAAGGAAAACAGAATGCTCGTTCAGATACAGGTCGTACAATGAGTTGAAGTATGACTTGCCGTCGATAACCTTTTTCCCTTTTCGATTGTCTTTATGACGTATAGAGTCTGACACGCTTCTTGTCGGCGTTGTCAGAACTCTTCGTTACGACCTGCCAGCAGGTCTTGTACCATGATGATATAATCCTTTGTCTGCATAATTGTCTATTATTTGATCTTGTCCCATCCAAACTCGGCACCAAGTATTTCGAGGCCGGTATTTCCATTCTTCGCTCGTCGAAGTTGGGTGTATAACGCGCCATGACGAGATGGTTGCTTCGTTCTTCCTTCGTCCAGTAGTTCCAGTTGAAGCCCAAAGCCTTATGCCATATCGGCTCAGGCTCATCGCATGGGTCAAGCTGGTAGAAGATGGTACCGATGCGTTCACAGTAATCTCCTCCAGTACACATATCTAACCGAAGACTATGCAGTTGTCCAGCGAAAACCATAGAAACCGTCATCACATCTACCTGGCCATGCAGCCAGGGCACAAAGCTCAACTCATAACCACCGCGTTCCCTTGCCACAACGATGTCACCCCGTAAACATGCGTTTCCCTCACTGTCATCACTAGCCTGTATCGATACCTGCAAAGATGTGACGGCATGTGTAGCCCCGTCCTTCACATGGATGTCCAAAAGAAGTCCCCTCCACAACGTCTGGATTGTGATCTTCCTCACTCTTTTCTCCTTGTGCCAGACGTACAGTCCATCATCTACCGCGAAGAAATAGTCGCCGAAGTTGGCATAGCCAAAGCTGGTCTCTGCCGATGACATAACGTATGCGTGGATAGGCGGTACCTTTGATGGTACCCGACCTATCTCGTCACGATACTTCTCGCTCACAGCTGACTAGCTGTTTCTCGTTTTATCACGTCAGGAATTGTCCCAAATGCTTGTTCTTCTTAACGTCCATAGTCCTTGTTGTTTTAATTCGAGGCAAGTTACGAGCAAGGTGTCTCATTCCGCGTTACGAGGTTTAAAGCTATCTTCTCTTTCTGCTTGATATTTCAACTACAGCGCAGACGAAGAACATGACGATGGCCGCTACAACGACAATGGCGCAACCATTCAATATGCAGCTGTCCATCTTCTTGTCATTCTGTGGCAGGAACACTTTGTGGCGCTACACTCTGCCCCTATGTTGCGCTTGTTGTTGCCGACGCTTGCCCGCAGCCTTCTTTATAGCCGCATGTACTGCAGAGCCGCACCGGCGGCTCCCCAACATGATGTGGTGAGGGTCTATGCCAGAAGAGTACTCCACCTTCTTATGGTGTCCTTGATGTTGCTCTTCATAGAAAGCATCATAGTCGTCATCATCGATATAGTCATCGACATACTCCTCTTCCCACGTCCTCGTAGCCATCAGCATATCCTGTACGTTGTCAAACAAAAGTGTACAACTGTAAATGTAGTTATTTACTCTGATATTTCATTGTTTTATTATTAAAAATTCCTTTTGTTGATTGAATTTTTGCTTTATTATTTCTTATCTTTTTGATTTTCTCCCCTGTCCTAAGTATACGTCTTTGGGTGTGAGATTATCTAACGATTCATGAAATCTTTTCTCATTATAATAGTCTCACCCACCCATCGATAGCATTTTCCAATTCAGAGGGACAAAAATAATGATTTAGCTTAATTACATTTTTCATCGATCTGTGATATCGTTCTATCTTTCCTGCGTCTGCGGATGTAAGGCTTTGCCATGGATATGCGGGATATTATATTCATTTAGAGATACTGTTTGAGAGGAGAGCAATATAACTGGTCCATTATCTGACAACAGACAAGGAGGGTTCTGAAATGTAACTCCAGCCTTTTCAATCGCTTTATCTATTGTTCTAGATACATCATCAGAAGTCATACTCGAACATAACTCCCAATGGATAATATACCTGCTGTAGTCATCAATTACCGTAGAGAGATAATACCAGCCCCAACCCTTGACTTTGAAATAGGATAAATCGGTCTGTCGCATCTCATTGGCGAATTTTAGTCTTATGATGGAACTCATCAGCTGTAAAGATAAAAATCATGCTCCATACGTTCCAATAGACCTCTTTCATGCAATATACGATAAAAGCTTGACTCCGAAAACAAATATCTGACTCGCTTCCAATAAAAAGAACTGATAATTCCATGAGGCGTGAACTCTGTATGCTCTAAAGACAGTTCAATCACTATTTGTCAAATATTATCAGGTCTGCAGTTCACGTTGTCATTGTGCAAATATACCTTTTTATTAACAATTCTAAATCAAAACCCTCAAACTTAATCGGAGCTCAAGTTGCGCACTTTTTGTTTGACAACGTACACTCTTGCCTTTGGCTCGGTTGCTTTTTCGCATCCCAAAGGGTTTTCGGAATGGTCTGCTTTCAACTGAACTGCGCCACAGTACCGTTGATTGTCACTCGTTCCATGATGGGGACAAACACCGTCTTTCTCCTTGCTGCCGTTCACGTAGAACAGCACTTTGAATGTACTTCTTGTCATGCTCGTTTTTGTTTTACAAAATTAAATATCAACGAAGTTAGACCTTGATACGTAAACTGGTCATAAACGGTGCAATAGCATCTATCATCATGTTTTAAATCTCATTCTTTCAGCGGGTAATGATTTTGCAAACCGTCCTTTTTCTTAAATCTGCTTTTTGCGTATTCCGATTTTTCTGCTTGTCATCATTTGAAACCGTAACAGTTCTGATATTAAGTTGTTTAGCGTCATTTCTCCTGTTTTTCTGTTATTCCAGAGATTTTTGTAAGTTTAGTCGACTTTTGGCGACCGCCAAACCAGTGTGTACTAGCAGCCGCCGTATCCATTATGCTACGTCCGTCATACAACATGTACCACGACCGTCGAACACTGACCATAACATCAAAAAGAAACAAATCCGAAAGTCTGTAAACATATAGTGTTTACATCTTTAATAGGATTACAGCATAGTCACTTTTATTTTTAAAATCAAGTGGTTCATACTGCGACTGGTTGGCGTCATGGGATTACAGCATGTCACATTTGATTTTTAAAAATCGAGAGTTATATTTGTGTTACTCTTAAAGAGCAGAATTCTGCAAAATAAATATGTTTTGACAAAGAAACCTCTATAATTTCACAAATTGTATATTACAGAGGTTCGCTTTACTAGATAGAAAAATATATTTAAAATTTACGATTTTAAAATATTCCGACTGAATTTTATGTTAGTAATTCCCATCTCCTTGCACAAAGCTTAAGAAAGGCTTTTCCACCTGTTATATTTTCGGTTTCCAATAACTTATTAACGGGTAGCAGAAAGTTCTCCAAGATGTAACATCACTTGCTTTTTCTTGTCCCCCAATACTGATCTTTAAGCAGTTTTTGTGAGTCGACTAAGCGGGAAAAGTCCATGCTTTAGGAAATTTGCCAATATCTCTCCCATCGAATCCAGACAAATTGCGAGGCTGTTCTCCGCCAGCTCTGTAGCCTTCGTTCCATACACAATTCTATAGCTGAAACGCGCGTCGTAGCTTCAGAAGAAGCCATACAATATGCCACAAAAACAGAGATAGAATACCACGCACTGGCACCCGCGCTTCATGCAAAAAAGCAAGTCCATAGCCCACCCACATTTTATCATCAGCACGTGCATTGCTGAAAACACCATAGTTATGAAGTATCGTTGAAAAAGAGGCGCGGGAAATGCGGAAAAGAAAACTTACAACTGTTTGCGCAAGATAATGCGACCAAATACCCCGTATATCGATAAAGTTTTTGGAACAACTGCTTTTTACGTAAAGCATATATTTGTCTAATACCACCACGCGACATCATAGCAATTCCGGCTTCTTCCATAATCAACCCATTCACGATTTACGCTTGTTATGATGTTGAGTTCTTTTGAGTCAAATCAAAAGACAAATCGCCATGTATATTCTCATGTGCTTCTTTTTATCAGCTGGGCCTGTGTCGGCATGCAGTATCAAGCGTAACAGGCTTTACAGGCTCCTTTTCCTCTCAAGAAGATATAACATCAAGTGTAACAGTTCACCTTTTAGCAGCTTGCGCGAGCACACTTCAAGGCTGCAGGGCACATCATCAACAACACAGCGAAGCAGTGCAAGTTGTATCGAAAGACAGAGGTTGTACTCCAGCCTGCTGCCATTTAGCCAAGCGTTCAGTGTAGGGTTTCAGCATTTTACCCATACGGCTTTTATGTGTGTGGGCGTAGAGAATGGGCAACGATGTGTCGAACGAAAAGTATTTCGACATAATCTGACTAACAGATGTCTCAACAAGGTTTCTACCTCTGAATTGTAGCCTCTTACCTTGTACGACTTTAATCTTGTAAACGATTGAGCCTAGAAAATTACCCAATCCACGAGCGCTGTCGGCAAAACGCATAAAGCGCGATTTCATCGAGTTTCGTCAACTTTAAAGCGTTGTCTAACAGCACTGCCAAACTCAGGAAGAATAATCCCAACAGACGATCCTCATCAAGAAAATGCATCTGATGACCATTTACGGGCCTCTTCAAACAAAACTTTCAAGCCTGCCGAGATCATCAATATTTAACTGGTGCCCACTCTACGGCTGCTGCAAAAAGCAAGTTGCAACTGTAACGAATCCATTTTAAATAATGTCGATGAAAGCAAAAATATGGCTTCGTCCTTATCTTTGTACAACAAAGCCGATTATCATGACGGCACTCGTTTCAAAAGCATAATGTCAAAAGAAACTTCTTCTGCAATATCCAAAATCGTCATTATAGCTGCAGGTATAAACGCTGCAAGCATTTCACGAGGCTCTTGCCTCATTTCCGCTCTCATAACTACGTAATTCAGAACAGAGCATTTCATCATTTTTATCTCCAAATTTCGCTATCAACTTTGCAGTTCGCTTCTGTGCCGTCTCTGCCTTATTCATGAGACAAAGTGACGACAAATGTCGGGACGAGCATTGCATGTTGCTTTGACGATACTTTCAAAAAGTAGCACTAAACTACGCTCGTATTTGTCTGCGCCATATCATATAATAGTCCTGGAAATAGCAGCGATAGAAATCGTTATAATTAAAATGTGGGCTCGTCAGCCAATTGACGTAACAGGCGAAGTAAAAAGCTCAAAGAACCAGGTAATTTTCGTCGTAAGGCCCTGAAGAATGTAGGTCTTGATGAGGTAACAATTCGGCAGAAGTTTGGGTGCAATTCTTCAATAATGCCAACAAACCAACTGCCTTTACTTCTTCCCATTACTAAAGCTTCGAGCGACGATTTCAACAAACGGGCGCGATCAATACGCCCATCTGCCGCGCGGTTTAATAGTAAACACTGTAAGCTTCCATTGATTTTTGTGCGCCCTTCTTTAAAAGCGGTAATGGCATATATCGTCATTCCATGTGATGGGTGTCGTAACGGTGAAAAGCAACCACACATGTTCCTCAAGCAATTCCTTATGTTCAAGGAATAATTCTTCCTGTGTAATCACGATTATCCCATGGCAATTGCCCCACCATATTTGCGCAATAAAAGGCTCTTCAATCGATTCGATAAAACCACGCTTTTGCGAGCGTCATGTAAAGTGAAGGATATGATACGAGAACGGCCGCCTTCTGTGAGGCTTAAACTTCAAGTGTTTAATCCATGAAGGGGCAGTAGATTTCAAGCAAATCATAGAGCAAAGACACATGATTATCGAGAGGAAACAGGTAAATAAGCAGTACGGGGATTTTCAATTAGCAACCGCATTGACGACAAAAATAAATAAAACAATCTTCGCCACGTGGTCGCCATTCTATGATTTTCACCATCTTTATCTGCTGCGTTCTCTACAAAATAAGTTATTAGCTTGTTTCGTGCAGGGCATAGCGCTCTTTTGCTGGGCAATTGTGACAATTCCTTATAAAAGGTAGAAAGTATTTTCAGTCCCGATTTTGGGGAGAGTCGGTATATGAATTAGCCAATTTCCCGTAAAACGCTCTTTTCAATTGTTCTTCCATTTTTGTCAGTATTTTTAGCTGCCAAAATATGTTTGCATTCTCCTCTCTCCAGCGTTTTGACCCATCCAACGGCACGTACAGTGACATTGTTTAGGCTTAAGAACCACAGAATATGCGGTGTTACTATCTTCCATTACACGCGCTTCCACGCGATCAATTGTCTGCGAAAGACACCTCGATACGCCCTCCTCTATCAACTTTGCGCCGTAACCAAACGAGGATTTGACTTACTAATATGCTTAATGAAATGAGAGTCGACGATAAAAAGTAGCTACCCTCGATCAAGATCAAGCCTCAAAAGCCCCATTGATGCGGGCGAGCAGTAGCTGATGGCATAAGTGACGCTGGCAGATTATTAGATAATGCAAACAACTCCGCATTGAACCAACCATTTCGATGAGCAGTAACTGTTTCAAACCTTCTGTCCATTCTTCTGGTATGTCGTCAACCAAATCAGCCAACGCTGCGCCCTCACTCTGAGAACCTCTACTACATTCTTTCGACAACGAAGGCTGAAACGAACACCATCTTTAAAAGTATAACCGCCACACAGTAGCCGGTCCTGACGGATGAGAAAAGACGCGAAGCTCTTCAGTATATGGCAGCAACGAATCGAGAGATGTAAGCGTCGTGCTCCACTACACACTTTATAGCACCTGCTCTTTCCACAGGAGAAAAAGACAGGGCGTGGACTGTTTGCTGTCAAAAGAGGTCTGTATTTGAACGCCCTCGCGGCAGACTGTGAAAAAGTCTAAGCAAATCAACACGACCGATATTGCACAAACATGCTGCTTTCGACTGATAAAGAGGAACCGTTGTTAAGCCTCTTACCCACTTGTCTGGCAAAGGAACCTTCTTTTCTACCACGCCATAGCCGTTACCATAAAAGACCTACATCACGAGCGCCAACATGCATAACAAGCCGATCTTTTGGGAAGAAACGATGACAGAGCCTGTAGCATTGCTTCATTGAAATCGACATTTTCGTTCCTCTGCAAGAAATTCGCCATCTAAAACCATCAGTGTAAAATATCAACCCTTGCATAAACACCGGCACACTGTGAGAACCCTTCGAAGCGCAAACAACGATTACCAGCCGTAACGATAGGGTCACGAAGTCGGAGCCAATTCTGACGGTGAAAAGATAGAAAGATGAGGGCTACAACCCTGCGATAATGCAAGCAAACAGCGTGAAAGCCACAAGCGGATTCTTAACCGTTCCCCAAAAAGAAACAAGGTGCGCTTTGCGACTCAACACCATTATATTGCGACAGCAAAAGTGTTTCTTTACCGCTTCGCGCAATACGTTGAGGGCGCAGGATAAAGATATGAAAGCGTTTGCGACATAAGTTTTAAATTAAATAATACTATTTATTGGACTGAAAAACATGACAAAATCAACACTCTTTGTCCAGTCTTTTTACCTGTAACTTACATGGCAAAGATACACAAAAAGAAGCTGTATTCTGTACTTCTTACTACGTATTTTTACTACTATTCTGCACGCTTTTATTCTATTCTAAATCAGTGAGAGGACAGTATTGATAAAACAAAATAAGCCCGACCATACAGTCGGGCTTATTATATAATATAAAAAAGGTGTAAGTTTTATCTCACTATCTAATACGATCCATTGACCTTACAAGGGCTTCATCTGCCTTGATTCCAGCACGAGCCATTACTAAAAACACAATAGCCACAGCAGGTAAAACAAAAGGCAAAATGGAAATGTGCTTCGCTATTTGTCGAATCTAACCCTACAAACTGCATTTCCAAACCAATAAGTATACCATAACGTGACACAGCAGTATATTAATCAAACACAAGCGAGCTTGTAATACGCGCTTTTTGTAAATGAGAAAATATCGCCCAACGTAAACGTTGCAGTAATTACCAGCAAGCCAAAAAGGAATAACTTTCAGTTGAAAATCACTTCCCTGCCCGGCCAAAGGTTATACCACACATAATCACCGCCCATACCCTTAAATTCATAAGTAACTAAGGGCATACATAGGCAGGCATGAAAGGCATGCAAGGGCCAGCAACAACAGATTGTTTGCTTGCGCTGTATCATTACGCCTGATCTCCTTCCATGTTATCACGTGACGGATCACGCCAGTAAACGTTGCCTTCCATAAACTCTTGTGTAGCCAAAAAGTGTAGGTTTAGGCAGCTTTTTCATAGTAACGAGCTGATCTCAATCTGCTCACGATTCTCGAAAACTTCTTCTAAAAGAGTCGTTATAAGATGCAAACTCGGCAAGCTTTTTACTTAGATCGTTCTTAATCTCTACAGAAATTTGATTTGCACGTTTGCCAATGATAGCAACACTCTTTCAAACATTTCCTGTCTCGTCACACAAGTCAATGATGTTACGATAACTGTGTTCACTGGTGCTTTTGACTTTTTATAATCCATTTATATTCGAAAAATAATTAAAGTTTTTCTATTTTATATTTGTACACCTATTATGCAACGACAACGTAAAGTGTACATCATTCTCGTTTCTAATTCTCGTCTTTAATTGTTGACGTGAACTTTTACACTTCGCTATAAAGTTTTCTCACCCTCACGGCGCTGCTTTTTGAATCGGGGTACTCGTTGATAAAAACCATAGCACTCGTCTTCAGCATCTTGGTATCGATCCAATTTCTTTGCCTCCACACTCTGTTCGGCAAGATGAAATTTACTCTTCATAATAAGTGAAGCAAACCGCTCACGCTTCTTCGTGTAAGGAAAATCTTTTAGAGCGTTTTGTGCGTTACAATGCAGGCTTCATAATTATTTCCGCCACTGGTACAGTTGCCAAAATAAGAACCTAAGTTGTAATAGAGCTCGAGCTGCATGCAATTCTTTCTGTCAACCAGTTTGTCCTGCAAACTGAACAATTGTTGCTGAGCTCTGTTCCCTATAACGTGCATCAGGATAGAGGTCAGAGATACTCTTGAAACGCAGAAATAGCCGCTAACGTACCACTCTGATCAAGTCGAGGCTCTGGCGTATTCATATAAAGACTTTGACCAAATATAGAAATTGGGCTACCTCTGCAAACTGTCCACGAGGATACGATTTTCACGCTATTTCTTGAACGTTTCAAGCTGTTTCATAGTCTAAGTTCATATATTCAGCCATACCTAACATGTAGAGAGCATTCTTGTGCAGTCAACACTGCCCTTCAGAGGAACTATAATTTCCTGCAGAATTGTTGAAGCACGCGAATACTGTCCCGTTAGCAAAAGCACCCTTAGCGTATTCGTATTTATATTTGTAATCGGCGCTTTGTATATGCTGTTAAACTCTTTAGCACAACTGCTAAAACAGCAAAACACCAGTAAGGGCAGCCAGAATAGTTTTCTTCATGGTCATATAAACACTCAAAAATAACATATATGTTCAAGTGTGCAAAATTACATATAAATATTCTATTTTTCGATATAGGCTTCGTCTTTTTGCAAAATTAGCTTTCGAAACGATGTTTTGCGATATTCAACGATGAAAAAGCACTATTAAACCTGTGCAAAAGCACTTAAAACATGAAAAGAAAAGCACATTTTATCCCTATTAAAACGATAACCCATCATATCGAAATGGGTGAGATTTGTCACCATATCCCGACTGTGTTTTCGACAAAATGGTGATTGTACGGCGGCCGCGATACACATGATACCACGTTCGCAGTATGCGTTGTGTGACGGCCGTCACATAACGCGTACGACGGCCGCCGAAACATTACGAAATGTAAATAATAAGCAGGGAATAGGTCGATAACTTAGAACCCTTTAAGCCTATAGCATTATACAAAACACACAATACATAGACACAAAGAAGCAAAAAGCTACAGATACTATATATCATACCAAATAATTTCCGTAACTTTGTATGTTATAAACCATTCGGGACGACACGATTATTACTTTTATTCAAGCTACTTCACAGCATGAGTAGACACATGCTTTGCGAAAACAGGCTAAAAGACGTACTATTCACAGCTTTTACACAAAAATATGGATTTTAAGCTTACATCAAAAATATAAACCTACGGGCGATCAGCCTCAAAGCCATACGCCAACTTAGCGATGGAATTCGAGCGCGGTGATACGGCACAGGTACTGCTTGGCGTTACAGGTTCAGGCAAAGACCTTTACAATGGCCAACGTCATTGCAAATGCAGGAAAAGCCCACCCTCGTGCTAAGTCACAACAAAACGTTGGCTGCTCAGCTGTTCGAAGAGATGAAAGGGTTCTTCCCTGACAACGCAGTCGATTATTATGTGAGTTATTATGACTATTACCAACCAGAAGCATACCTACCCTCTTCTGACACATACATTGAAAAAGACCTTGCTATAAACGAGGAGATTGATAAGTTACGACTGGCTGCAGTAAGCGATTTGTTATCAGGACGTAAAGATGTAATTGTTGTATCTTCAGTTTCATGTATTTACGGTATGGGCGGTCCCGTTGCCATGCAAGAGAGTATTATACACATAAAACGCGGGCAACGATTAGACCGTAATGTGCGCAAATTAGTAAACGCATTATACGTTAGGAATGATATTGATTTGCTACGCGGATGTTTCTCGGTGAAGGGTGATACAGTGAATATTGCCATGGCCTATTCAGACTATGTTTTGCGCATTTCTTGGTGGGACGACGAGATAGATAGTATAGAAGAAGTTGACTCTTTGACGATGCGCCGTATGCAAAGCTTTGAAGAGTATGCCATATATCCTGCAAACCTCTTTGTAACAACAGCAGAACAAACCGGAGCGTGCCATTTATCAGATACAGGACGACTTGACTAAACAGGTTGCGTTTTTGAAGAAATAGGCGACCCTATTAAGCAGCACAACGCATCAAAGAACGCGTTGAATACGATATGGAAATGATTAAGGAGTTAGGGCATTGTGCTGGAATAGAGAACTATTCACGGTATTTTGACGGCCGAGAAGCAGGACAACGCCCTTACTGTTTGCTCGATTTCTTCCCGAAGATTATCTGATTGTGATTGATGAAAGCCACGTAAGTGTACCTCAAATCAGCGCGATGTATGGAGGAGACCGCGCCAGAAAGCAGAACCTTGTTGAATATGAGTTCCGACTACCTGCTGCTTTCGACAATCGTCCGTTACGTTTTGAAGAGTTCCATGAGTTGATACACCAGTGGTTTTATGTATCAGCAACACCCGCCGATTTTTGAATTACAAGAAGCCGAAGGCGTTGTTGTTGAACAGCTTATACGTCCTGCAGGCCTCCTCGATCCAGAGATAGACGTAAGGCACTTCTGAAAATCAGATTAGATGATTTACTTGACGAAAATTCTTACGCGTAGCAACCGCAACGAACGCGTTTTGGTAACAACCCTGACAAACGTATGGCTGAAGAGCTCACCGAATTTCTGTTAAACCATAACGTTAGAGCCGAATTATATCCACAGTGATGTAAAAACTCTTGACCGCGTTAAGATTATGAACGATTTAAGAGCTGGCGTATACGACGTGTTAGTAGGCGTAAACCTGCTGCGCGAAGGCCTTGATTTACCAGAAGTTTCACTCGTTGCCATTCTTGATGCAGATAAAGAAGGCTTCCTAGAAGCCACCGAAGCTTGACACAAACGGCAGGACGAGCTGCGCGAAACGTGAACGGAAAGGTCATCATGGCGCTGACAGCATTGCGAAAGCATGCGAAAGACCATTGAAGAAACGGCAAGAAGGCGCAGCATTCAGCTGAAATATAATGAAGAACACGGTATAACACCTCAGCAGATTGTGAAGGATATCAAGAGCATTTTGCCTACAGAGAAAGAGGACGCTATGCAAACAGTTGGTACAAATCGACAAACTGCAGCATTTGGCAGGTTTTATCTTGAACCAGAAGCAGGTGCTTTCGCAGCTGAGTCCAATTGTATTGCAGATGACTCGACCAGAATTGAGAGAAGCATTGAAAATACTAAAAATATGGAAGAAGCAGCCCGTAAACTAGACTTTATTCAAGCAGCACAATACCGCGATGAAATCGTACGACTTGAGAAACAATTGGAGCTTAAATAAACGATTATATCATTATTGCGAACAACAATAAACGTTAAATCAAGCACAGAAAAGGCTTTTTCACGTCAATATTTTTGTACTTTTTGCTTAGAATATTCCAATTTAAAATTTCAGCTCGTATGAAAACTTATTTGCTTGCTATAATAGCTTTCGTGCCACTTTTTGCCATAGCTCAGAATAATAAATGGGAAAATCCAGAACAAGAACAGCAGTTTAAGACAGAAGCAAAAGCGTTACAAAAGTCTAAATCTGCAACTAAAGGGAGTGACAATAAGATCTTGTTGGAGCAGTTCCAGAGGTTGATGGGCACGTGGTATTTACGCTAAACATAGACGTGCTCTGGACAAAACGCAAGCGAAATATATCAGAGAAAGTTTACAATACAATTGATGAATTAGTCAGAGAAAGTAAAGCAGAGGGCTTGCAACCAGAAAGTAGAATTGCTGCCGTTAATAAAGAAGACCATATTATTGCTGCCCGTTTTTAAAGAATGGTTAGTATTTTCGAGTAATCTGTTTTTCGCTTGATCGCACTGAGTTTATTTACACGTTGATTGCACAAGCTACTGATGGACACCTGAAGGTTACGATGGAACGTGTAAGTATGCTTACCAAATAAACCAGCGAGATAATCGTGGTTTCGAGACAACCAGCAGAAGAATGGATTACCGATAAAGAAGCTTTTGAAATAAACGACGAAGATAAGTTGGCTAAGAGGAAATGGGAAATTTCGCATAGAAGACTATCGACAGAAAAAGATAATATCTTCAGACGTATTTGTCAAGCCCTTGATGTTAAATATTAACATGATAATAGCCTTAGCTGTTATCAAATATTTCAGAAACTAATTATGATTGAAGATAAAGAACAATATCTACAGCGCCGTCACAGAGGCGAAGATAACGAAAAAGAAGATCGTTTCAGGGCAACGCGCCAATGAAAGCTTAACATCATTTTTATGATTGGTGCTATAGCTGGAGTGGTTGTGTATCTTACGCAACCCAACCAAAATTTAGGCACTATCATCGTACTTATAGCTATGTTTTTCAAGATTATAGAGTGCGCTCTACGATTTATTCGCTAATGAAAAAACTATTCTGTTTATTTATTTTTGCTCACTGTTACCCATGGTTTGTTTGCACAAATACTGCAGGACGACATGGGCTATAACTCGATTGATGCCAACGGTGACATCACAAACCAACGTGATCGACATCATACAGCCGACTCGTTAGGCACCGATAAGGAAATCCGAAGGGCTACATGTGGCGGACCATTGACCGCAAATTTGGTGATAGAACAGCTGCAAAGCCTGATACTTTGCAGCATATGTTCATGAATTCTATATTTACATCGGGATTAAGAGGCGAATATAACACAACGGGGAAACTTAGGGTTCTCCCGACAGGCTCGTATATTTATTGATCGCAAAGAGAACGGATCATCTTCGCCAACCCATATGACTTTGTAATTACACCAATAGAACAATTTTCATTTCACCAATACTCTTTCGCCTTTTTACCAATCTTTCGCATAACAATCGTGGTAACAGGATAAACGGTGAAGACCATTTCAAGGCGCTCTTTAGCGTAAATGTGGAAGAAATTGAGTGTTGGCTTCAAGTCGATTATCTACAAGGTCGTGGATACTATGATAGTCGAGCTGCGTCGCATATTAATTACACTCTGTATGGTAGTTATTTGGGCGATCGTTATCAAGCTCATTTATTGCTTTTCTACGTTGCATCAGAAGGTAACTGAGAACGGCGGCATCACGAAAGATGCCTATATTACTCATCCAGAATCGTTTACGAGAGAACTTCGCTACTTCCGAAATTCCAACGATGCTTACACGTAATTTGGAACCGCAATGATAGCAGAGCACTTGTTCTTTTCTCAACGATTACAGCTTAGGATTTAATCGAAAAGTGCCCATGACAGCGGAAGAAATTAAAGCCCGTAAGTTCGCACTTGCTGCAGCGAAAGAGCGCGGAGCTAGAAAAAGCGTTGAAAAGATGCTGGCGAAGACGTTGACAAAAGTAGATATGGATAGGAGTGGCGGTTCTAACAAATATGCGGGATCCCGTCCTGACGATGCCAAGATTGCTACTAAAGCCAACAGCTACCGACTCTACAAAGAATGATTCTCTCCATTCCAACAAAGAATTAAGGTAAATACGTATAGGGCTGCCGCCGACGGTTTTCGCTAGCAAAGCCAATCAAAAACAAAAAGTAGACACGTCGTGGTTAAAGAACGAATACGTTCCTGTTACGAGCTTTTATTCAGTACCCATCGACTCAAAAACTACCGTCAGATATATGAGGGCTTATACTGTGCCTGAGAACTATTATCTCTACATTTACAATGCAATGGAAGCTTCATCGCGATTCTATCTACGACAGTACGGCTAATTGAGCTAAAATAACACTTTTGCCATCTCACTTCTTGAAGGTTTTAACAAGTGGATAAAGACAGGAGCAAAGATTTTTGCTTCTCATACCCTCGACCATTACACCTTACCTGGTCTTAACGGAAGGAACACATGGAATGAAAATAGTGTAACAATTGGCGCACTGATTAAGCAAGACTCAAGGCAAGACACTGCATTATAACGCCACAGGAGAATTTGCTCTCTCGGATATAATATTGGCGAAATACGTGTACAATGGTGGCATTGACATCAACTTCCATTATTCCGTGATACAATGACATTGGCGGCTTCGGGATTCTTCTCATCACGAAAAACCCTCCTTCTATTATCGAGCATTACCAAAGGGCCGACATCTGTGGTGGGATAACGGTAACCTTTCAATGATTGACCATTTTAAGGTTGCAAAGGCGTTCCTGAACTATCAAAAGACACGCACACGTTTGCGTGTGAGCCTTTGGCGAAATTCGAAATTATACTTATTTCTCAGCAACCTACACAACCACTAACGACGCCCGTTTGCAGAATGTTGTCACAGGTTGAACAGCAATCAGAGTCCTATTACGAGTGATCGCCAGCAGGTTGCACAAGATCGCTACTTTGTGCCCATTAAATTTGAGGAAACTGTGCTTACTTTTCCAGAAGTCAACCAATAATAGCGCTCTGCATTACCTCTTTTAAACGCGTACACAAACCTGTATTTGAGAGTTTAAAAATAGCGCGAGTGCTGAACTGTGAACTAGGTGCTAGACGCTCGCTTTTTACAGAATATGATGCACCTGAATACGTGCCCGCTATTAGGGCAATACGCTAGCGCGAGGTGCAACAGTACGAAAGTAAAAGATGAGGCAATTACCCTATTGTCAGCAGCATTTCAGCTTTAAACTCAGAGGCAAGGTTCGCTTTGTGATGATGGAGTCACGTCAATAGTGGAACAGAAATAAACAATATTTCCTTGCGCCTCATTATCCATTGAACGACCGTGTTTTTCCGTTTGGAGTAGTTGGACCTTTGCAGAACTAAACTTTTTGCACGATTAGCAAAGCAAAAACGCTGAAAGTAAGTTCAGTAAAACACGGCTGACATGATTAACAGAAACAACACAATATCACCAGTGCTTTCCTGCTTGGTATTTGGCTGCAAGGCCAAAGACTTCTAACTAGCGCCACCAGCCTGCTATAATAGGTACTGCTCTCGCGCGGAAGAGATGCAGGGCGGCTGGTTTTCAGTTCATGCCCTGACTCTGTTTGTTATTTGCATGGCTCATGCAAATAGGGTCGAAACCCTTTCATTAACGACTATTTCGATTGCTATTCGTAGCAATGATGACACCGCCACTCGCCTTGGACCGAAGCGTGCTTGCAGTGAAGGTTGGATAACATCTACCTGCCATGAGCGAGGTATTATTATCACATCTGTACTAGCTTCGCTTATTGGGGCGCCACTAATTATATGCGGAGTTGGCAAATGATAGCCGTTGGCGCGGCCTGTGTATTGTTTTGCTTTTCTCTACACAGTGTTTTCGTACCACGGAATGGGCGATTTGCTTGTGCTTGTATTCTTTGGTATTGTGCCGTTTTGCCTTACTTATTAGTGTGATTATGCCCACAGCAATGCAAACTATTCCGCAAGAAGTATTCGTAATTTCTGTTGCATGCGGACTAATTATCGACACACTGCTAGTGTATTAACAACTATCGCGACCGCGACAACGACCGCAAAGATGGCAAACGAACACTTGTAGTGCGTTTGGGAGAAAAGGCTGGGAGCACAACTCTATCTTATTACAGGACTCACTGGTTGTTTTGCAACCTTTGCCCCCTACTCTTTTCACGCCTACACAAAGCCAAATTTGGCATTAATCTGTTAGGCCTTACACTATTCCTGTTCTACCTTGTTTTGCATCTCAAAGCGTTCAAAAGCATGAAACAAATTGGGCGACGGGCGCGAATTAAACAAGGTACTTGGGCTACGGCAAGAGAATATGTTTGTATACGGAATCATCACCTCTTTTAATATTATATTATTGAGCATCGCATGAAACAGCAAGTAAATCTTGATATCATGACCTTTATTGAGCAGCAGATTCTGCCGCGCTACAACGCCTTTGGCAAAGTCGCACGGCTTGGGACGTATGCAGCGAGTAATTAAAAATTCGTTGCAACTGGCGTCTCTTATTGGCGCAGACCTCAATATGGCATACGTAACAGCCGCATATCATGACCTTGGAATGGAAGGCCCTCGCGCTATACACCACATTACCAGTGGAAAGATTTTGCTCAGTGATGCGCGCTTAAGAAAAATGGTTTTCGCCCTGAACAAATCAAGATAATGAAGGAGGCGGTAGAAGACCATCGTGCGTCAGCGTCACGAACCAGAAGCATTTATGGGAAAAATTGTGGCTGAAGCCGACCGCGATCTTGACCCAGAGGTAGTGTTTACGCGCTATTCTGTATGGAATAGAGCACAATCCCGAGGTGGATAAAGAAGGACAATGGAAGCGTTTCTGACCGTCACATGGAAGAAAAATATAGTTCGAGCGGATATATGAGGCTGTGGATTCCGAAGTCGCCCAACGAAGAAAGCCTTAGGCAGATACGTGAAAACGATTGTCAACAAGATACAATTACGAGAGTTTTCAATCAAATTTACGAGAGAAAGCGTTAAGTAGAACCCATAAATAAAGGTGAGAAACAACATCTTTTCAGTCCTTTTATAACTACGTATTTTTATTATTCTAAGACCATCAAAACACATTGATTTTGCCATTACGGCGTAATCGTAGTGTCATTTTACGATGTAATCGTCAGTACGTTTACGACGTAATCGTGTTATCTTTACATCGTAATCGCGTTGCGTTTACGACGTAAAGGCAAGCCCGATACACAATTTACAAAGCTCTGAATTATAACAGATACAAATCTGTATAATTACGTCGTAAAGACAATATGTTTACGACGTAATCGCGCAATCATACTCATTTTTATATAACGATTGAGCCAACAGTATCAAACAAAATAAAAGTTAGAGCAGACAAACAAGAGATCTTTTAGAATATACAACTCTATAGTTGTGAAAAGGCTTTCTTACCTTTGACATAATACTGCCAAAGAATGCTGTAACGTACACGTTCAGAAGGATTTTCAAGGCGTGTTCTGCTTATATCACGACGGTCTTCATCAAACTGATGACGCCAACGGCGAAACGCTCTGCGCGCCTTTACAACCGCTTTAAAATTACCCCAACTTCTCTCCATGATGAGCATTTGGAACGCTGCCACATAATCTAACACGCAACGCATGCGCATAACACTCTTCAATTCAGCATCAGGCAGATTCTTATACAGCATAGTTAAGTTGTTTCTAAAGTTTAAAAAGGTCTTCATAGGATTGCTTTTTGGGAGCGTTCCTCCTCCAACGTGATAAACTTCACTTTCAGGAATACAGACAATTCTCCTACCTCGCTGACGCAATCGCCAGCAAAGGTCAATCTCTTCATTATGTGCAAAGAAGCGCCCATCAAGTGCCATTCAGCGCGCGATAGTCGGTAGAGCGAGATCAGCAAACAGGCTCCTGTCGCCCACAAAATATCTATATTATAATTGTATTGTCCGTTATCCTCTTCTACCGTATTGAATATACGTCCTCGGCAAAAAGGTAACCATAACGATCAATAAAGCCACCCGACGCACCCGCATATTCAAAATAATCGTGGTTTGGCTTCTGATAGCAACTAGAGTTGGCACGCAGCCACATCAAGATGACTATTCATATACTCGACGAGAGGGTGAGCCAATGATACGTTACTTCAACATCCGAATTGAGAAGTGCAAAGTATTCGGCTTCAATCTGCGCCAAAGCTTTGTATTATATCCTTCAGCAAAACCATAGTTTTTCTCCAATAAAATCAGTTTCACCGAAGGGAAATGTTCACGCAATAGCTGAACGGAGGGAATCGGTTGAAGCATTATCAGCTACCCAAACTTCAGCCCTCATCACAAGAATATCGTAGCACAGTGGGAAGAAAACGACGCAACATTGCTTCGCCATTCCAGTTTAAAATTACAATTGCTACCTTCATAAGCTATCGTCGTTCTGCTAATAAAAATTAGATAAGTGTTGCTTTAAGCGCGGTTTTGTCAAAGTTAAATTCGCCAAGGCGTACGCGCATAAGCTGGTTATCATATTCTTCTTTTCGAGAGATGCGGAGGAAGTTCTACTCGGATATAATTTCTGGTAAACCGTGCATTGCTTTGCCAACCGCAGACTTTTCAAACAATACTTCGGCTTCCTGACCCATATAATCAGCATAGAAAGCTTGTGTTTTTCGTCTGAAAGATTCAACAAACGGCGTGCACGTTCTTTTCTTATCGCGGTCGGCTACCTTATATTTTTATAGCAAGAGCAGATGTACCTGGGCGTTCAGAATAAGGAAAAACATGTAACTGTGAAATCGGAAGCGAATCGATAAACTGATAGCAGTCTTCAAAGTATTCGGGTCTTTCACCCCTGCATCCTACCATTACATCAACTCCAATAAACGCATCTGGCATCACCTTTTTAATAAGGTGTACCCTTACGATGCAAACAAATCGCGGTCGTAACGACGATGCATCAACTTCAACACTTCGTCATTACCACTCTGCAATGGAATATGAAAAATGCGGCATAAACGCACGGCTTTGTGCGCAAAATTCGATTAATTCGTCGTCAATTAAGTCAGGTTCGAGCGAACTAATACGGAAACGTTGAATACCCTTTACCTCGTCAAGTGCCTTAACAAGGTCAACAAACTTCTCACCTGTAGTTCGACCAAAAGTCGCCGATATTGACGCCAGTTAATACAATTTCTTTACCTCCCTCACAAAAGCAGCCTGCTCTGCTTGCTCGACCAAAAGAAGCGATTGTAGGGATTGCGTGAAAAGCCACGGGCATACGGAATTGTACAATAGGGTACAGAAATAATTGCAGCCGTCCCTGCACCTTTAGGAAGTAACGTGTACGGTTTCCTTTCGAACAGGAAGGCTGAAAACTTTTTAATATCCTTGGTTTTAACGTGATGAAAACGATGTAAATGGCCTTCACGAGGGCTCGCTCCAAGCCTCTGAAAGATATTGAATAAGGTTAGCTTTCTCGTTCGAACCCAAAAACAAGATCAACACCATCTATCTTGCTAACCTTTCTCGCTTTCAAGCTGAGCATAGCAGCCTGTAACAATAACAAAACGAATCAGGATTCTCTCTTACCAACCTATTAATGGCCTGACGACATTTATGATCAGCCATTTCCGTCACTGAACAAGTATTAATAAGGCAAATGTCTGCTTGCTCACCTTTAGCTGCTGTGGTAACACCCATCTCGGAAAGTAGCTTACCGAATGTCGATGTTTCGCTGAAATTCAGTTTACATCCTAATGTATAATATGTAGCTTTCTTTCCTGGAATGCACTCGTATCTATCATTCTACAATTTCTTTTACTGCAAAGTTACTCTTTTTCCACTGAATTTTTGCTCCGTTTTGCCTTGCTATTTTTGGTTTTCAATATAACTCGAAAAATATTTTTTTAACTTTTGTTTAAACTTTGTAATCAGTTTTAAAAATCAACGCATTATAAAAAGTTACAAAAATAAGTCAAAAATCGCGGAAAAATGAAACTTTCTATTGAAAAAAATATATACCTTTGCAGTGTTTTTAATAAACAACTGATTGTTTTACAGATTTTTAAAAAAAGCAAAGAAAATGAAGAAATTACTTTTATCAATGGTAGCTGTTGCAGCTATCTCTTTAGCATCTTGTGGTAATAAGAACACAACTGCAGCTCCTGCAAATGATTCAGACACAACAGCTGTTGCTGACACTGCTGCTGCTGACACTGCTGCTGCTGATACTGCAATGGTAAAGTAAATTTTTAGTTCGTTAGAACGAATTGAAAATTGAGAGACACCGCTTTGAGGCAACGCCTGAAGCGGTTTTTCTGTATACTTTAAATGCGTGATATTTGTAGTTAGCACAAACAAAAGAAATAAAAAACAATCAGATTTTTGATGTGAAAACTTGATACAAAAGCAGTATAAATGTAAAAGGAGTAATAAGTCAAACATTATTTAGTTATATGCTAAGCCCTTGACGGAAAAATAGACGAAGGACTATTATGTTATATGCAAAGGTCTTGAAGAAAGCAAACAAATGAACACATAATTATATTCTAAAACTTGGAAGAAAAATAAAGATTAAATATATGACCATATCCTTAGACTTAAAAGGAAGCTAAAGATTGAATACATAACTATATTCTTAGACTTAGAAGAATATCAAAGATTGAATATTTGATTACATTCTAAACTTTAGAATAAATCAAAACAAAAGGATATTGAGATATATGCTAAGGAAATAGAATTAAACAAATTACAGCATGGTGATCAAATCATCATGCTGTAATTTTATAGTGCGTTTATAAAGTAATTAAAAAGGACGTTTATATCAGATCCACCTAAAGGATCATCGTCTCCTTGTCCAAGACGTGAACTTATAATCTCACCCCCACCCAAATCATTTGGTAAAGGCGCCAGCATTGCATCCTCAGGATTAGAGAATCGTGTATATTGTCCTTGGAAAGCTAATAGCACATCGCCCGTCGCTCCTTTACGATGCTTGGCTATAATAATTTGTGCTTTACCTCGAAGATCATTGCCTTTCTCATCTTCATACAAATGATAGTATTCGGGACGATGCACAAAAAGAACCATGTCGGCATCCTGCTCGATAGCTCCCGATTCACGCAAGTCGCTCAATTGAGGACGTTTTCCTTCCAATCCTTCGCGACCTTCAACCGTACGATTCAACTGCGACAGCGCAATCATAGGGATATCAAGCTCCTTGGCCAGCCCCTTTAGTGAGCGCGAAATTGTAGAGACCTCCTCTTGACGGTTGCCAAAGCGTGCCCCATTCGCATTCATCAACTGTAAATAGTCAATCATAATTACCTTCACACCCTTCTCACGAACCAATCTGCGGGCTTTTGGTACGAAGTTCAAAAATCGACATACCCGGCGTATCATCAACAAATAGAGGAGCACCCGTTAATCTTGAAAGATTTTTATCTAAGCGTTCCCACTCATCACGAGCAAGCTGTCCATTCATAATCTTTTTTCCCTCAATTTCACAGACATTCGAAATCAAGCGGTCGACCAACTGCACATTATTCATCTCCAAAGAGAAGAAAGCAACTGGTATTTTATAATCAACGGCGATATTTTTAGCTATAGAAAGCGCAAACGATGTTTTACCCATGGCAGGTCGTCCTGCAATAATAACAAGGTCACTCTTTTGCCAACCCGAAGTAATATCATCAAGTTTAGTAAAGCCTGAAGTAATACCCGTCAAACCAGATGAGTCTGCTGATGCCTTTGTAAGGATATCAATAGCCTGACGAATAACAGGATCGATCTGTGTATAATCCTGTCGCATGTTCTTCTGTGAAAGCTCAAACAGTCCGCTTTCTGCCTCTTGCATCAGTTCTTCTGTATCTACAGTTGGGTCAAAAGCCTTTGTTTCAATCACACTTGCAAACGAAATAAGCTGTCGAGCCAAAAATTTTTGCTGTAGAATTTTTGCATGATATTCGATATGTGCCGACGACGCCACTTGTGCCGTAAGATCTAAAACATACGTTGGGCCGCCCACATCTTCAAGCGTTCCTTCCTTTGCAGTTCGTTTGTAACGGTCATTATATCGACCGGATTTTCGTCAAAGTTCAGTTTTTGTATCGCTTGGTAAATCTTTTGATGACGTGGCTCATAGAAAGTTTCAGGACGAAGAATATCCGAAACTACCGAAAAACGCATCCTTATCTATCATCAAAGCACCAAGAACAACCTTTTTCAATGTCTGTCGCTTGCGGTTGTAAATGTCCGTAAGCAGGGTCAATTGGTGCTGAGGTCTTTTTACGTCGAGAGCCTGTATTCGCTGATTTATTCGAGTCTGACATGCTTGTTTATTGATTATTAGTTGGGCAAATATACGAAATTTCCGTAAATATAATTCCTGCCTTTCGGCTTTTTCTCTTATTTTTGCAATAGTTTTTAATACCTTGTCTCAACATGTTGACATTTCCTTGTGCCAAAAATTAATCTTGGCCTTAACATTACTTCCAAAACGCGAAGATGGCTATCACAATCTTGAAACCATCTTTTTATCCCGTTCCCCTTACTGATGCACTTGAAGTTAAACTCATGCACGACGACTTCCCTTCTGACGAGCCTTGCGACCTGAAAAATTACAGGAAACGCGGTCGATTGTGATGAGAAAAAAATAACCTTGTAGTACAGGCTTACACACTACTGGCGCAAAGATTTTAAATTGCCCCGTGTTCATACCCATTTGGTAAAAACGTATTCCTATGCAAGCCGGACTTGGAGGAGGATCGGCCGATGGCGCCTTTATGATTCGACTTCTTGACGAGCGTTTTCGCCTAAATATGGGCATTGCCGAGATGGAACGCTACGCAAAGCCGACTGGGTTCTGATTGTGCTTTCTTCATCACCACAGAACCTTCGTTCGCCACTGGGCGCGGCGAGGTACTTGAACCCGTGAAATATTGCAGAGCAAAATCTGCAAAGGATACTATATCTCTATCGTCAAACCCACTATTGCAGTATCCACTCGTGAGGCTTTCAAACAGATTATTTGCCGACAGCCCGAGCATTGTTGCCGCGACATTGTACGTCAGCCTGTTGGAAACTTGGAAAACGGTTTTAACCAACGATTTTCGAAGAACCTGCTTTTTAAACAACACTCAGAATTGGCCGACATTAAGCAACGATTATACGACCTTGGTGCCGTTTATGCACAAATGAGTGGTAGTGAAGTGCTTTTCTTTGGCCTTTTTCCGAACAGAGCCTCAGCAGCTAAAGAGCAACTTCCCTGATTGTTATACATTTTACAACAAAACTATAATAACAAAGCTTGAATCCTACAATTTATATAGCTTCAAGCTTTTTAGTTCAACATATACACGGTGTACGGGCAGCCCTACAACATTAAAGTAACTGCCTTTTATACCTGTTACACCAGCCAAACCTATCCACTCCTGTATGCCGTACGCCCCTGCCTTGTCTAAAGGGCGGAAGTTATCCACATAATATTTTATCTCTTCGTCGGTTAAATCTGCAAAACTCACATCAGTTACATCTGCAAATGTTACCTGTTTATCACTGGTTTTCAGGCACACTCCTGTTATAACCTGATGAGTTTTACCGCTCAACTGGCGTAGCATGCGCATAGCATCAGCTTCATCGTGCGGCTTACCCATAATCTCGTTACCCAATACAACAACCGTATCGGCGGTGAGTAGCACCTCATCTTTGCCCACCATGTAAAGCGCGAGCCTTCTCACGTGCAATATACTGTGGCACTTCTTCAACCGACAATTCTTTCGGATAGGTTTCATCAATGCCTTCAATGACACGCACTTCAAAGTCGATTCCTAATTCACCCAACAGTTCTTTGCGCCGAGGAGAATTGCTCGACAATACTATCTTTTTCATCTTTTCTTTTTAGTTTCTGTGTGGCGTAGCGTATACTATCTTGTTCATAAAACACACGCTTTACTTACCAACCAAAAAGCCTTTTGCGTTGCTAAGCCACTTTCCCTTGCGCCTTTAAAACCTGCTCTATCACATCGCGAGCGCAGCAAAACCACCTTTACGCTGAGAAACATATAACGATACCGACTTAATGTCGGCGCAGGCGTCGACTGGGCAACAGGGACAACCCACGCGCTGCATTACCTCATAATCAGGGATATCATCGCCCATATACATGATTTCTTCGTCAGTAAGGCCATGACGTTGCAGAAACTCTTCATACACCTCTATTTTTACAGCACACTTCAAATATATGTCTTTCACACCCAAATAAGCATACCGTTTTCGAATAGATTCAGAGTTGCCACCTGTCATAATAGCGCATCGAATCCCCATTTTTCGGCTAACTGTATTGCGTAACCGTCTTTAATATTTACCGTACGCACAGGCATGCCTTCGTCGTCCATGCCAATCGTTTCGGCCGAAAGCACACCATCTACATCAAAGATAATAGCCTTTATGCGTGTTAAATCGTAGTTTATCATAGCCTGTAGTTAGTCTTTAATGATAACGTTTTCCCATTTCAGACGGTCCTCATTTTGCATAGGGCGCTCGTCAGCAGGGTGACCGATAGCTAACACACACAGAACCTGCATATTTTTCGGGCAATGAAAGTATACCGTGAATGATGTCGTTAGCACGCGTGCCGTCCGAAAGACCACGACCGCGCATCTGTACCCAACAGCTTCCTAAACCCAATTCTTCGGCCTGATATTGCATAGAGATTGCAGCAATACTACCATCTTCTATCCAACATTCGTCCTCATCAGGATTACCCAACACCACAATAGCCAGAGGGCACCCGCCATAAAGGCCGCTCCGCCTTCCTTAGCATCAGCCATTTTTGCAATATCGGTTTTGTTATCAACTACTACGAAGCGCCACGCTCTTGAGTTTTTAGCCGTAGGCGACATCAGAGCAGCACGCAAAATAAGCTGAACATCTGTAGCGTCGACTTCCTTTTCAGTAAATTTTTCGATGGCTACGGCGTTGCTGAACAAGCGTTTTAAAGTCTTTCATTTTATGCTTATCGTATTAATATAAGGTTGTTATTTTATAGGATTTTTATACATGGGCAAAGATACGAAAAAAAGATTGAACGAACAAGTTGTTGAACAGTGGTTTATTTGTAACCACGCTGCCCATACCCACACTAAAGCTTTGCCTTTCTCTATACTTAGTTGTGATACCGCCTTTACGCTGCTATTTAAAAACAATCGTGTTGAAAAAGTAAAGGTACGTCGGCCGTCATACAGCTCGTATGACGGTCGCCGTCTACATGTGTATGACAGCCGTAGCACGACGCGTACGACAGCCGCCACACCATGAGAAAACAGCAAGAAAAATAGCAACAAAAAGCTTTGAAAAATATTGAACAAAACGCTGAGAAATTCGGATTGTTTTAGACGTTATAAAGAATTTTATGTGCCTTTCGCAAAGCCGTCTTTCAATATCTATAACATGAAAAAAATATAACTATAAAAGGCACATACGTTTTATTTTTACTATCTTTTGCGACAATATGCCGTACAAGGTCAACATCTATTCAAAGGGAGATACGTTGCCACAGATGACCTGTCACAACTTCTTCCACAGCGTCGAGCTATTTCATATTATTGAGAAAACGCCCGCCGAAGCACCCTACATGGCTGTAGCCGTAGACGAAGATGGGCGTGCACGCGCACATATGCTGGCTATCACACGACGCAAAGGCTCGCTACTACCACCCTACTTTGTATATGCAAGGGCGCATTTATGGCGAAGGCGAATATGACGACGATGTTGACCGCGAAGGAGGTATTCGGACTGCTTTTGCATGCCGTCACACCAAACTACGCCGTCGTTTGTGTCTATACATTGAGTTTAGTGACTTATCACGTAAAATGTTTGGTTACAAGCTGTTCCGTCGTGAGGGCTATTTTCCTATTAATTGGCAGGAGGTACACAACTCGCTTCACTCTATACCACCCGAAGAACGCCTCACACCCCGACTGAAAACCGTATAGAACACGTGTACAAACTCGGCGTAGAGACGAGAGAAGCAGCCTCATTAGACGAGGTGCATGAGTTCTATAAGGTGCTCCGTAACTTCTACAAGATGAAAGTGCGACGCCTAATTCCACCCGAGGAACAAGTAAAACAACTTTACGAAAGCAAAAATGGGCAGGTGTTTGTTACCCTATTTCGTAAAAAGGTAATTGGGAGGTTGCTTATGTGTGTTTAGCGAAGGCAACGTTTATTTGTGGTATTTGGCTGCAAGGCGTAAAAACCTACGCCCCTCTGCATCCTAACCTTATGACTATATGGCAAGCCCTAAAATGGTCGTGGGAACATAAAGTATAACCACCTGTTTTTTTCCTTGACGTGGGCCTGCTTCACTCCCACAATCGGCTCCGCGATTTTATATTAAGTTTTGGCGGGAAACCCTGTTGCCCGATACCGTTGGTTCTTATTAACCATAGGCTGGGCGAACCGTTTGATAAGAAGAATTTACAGAGAGTAAATAGTTTTACTTCTTTCTGTAAACATATATTCTGTTTTTCAGCTCGTTATTTATACGCATAAAGTCCTCACAAGCTTCTGTTTTTTTAAGCTTTTGCAAAGCCTTGTATGAACAAAGGGTATCAAAATATCATCAAAACCCTTATAAAACACACGTTTTATGGATAACATAAAAACCGCTTATTTATTTTCTACACTCAATATTATTATGTATATTTGCAACAATTATGGTAACAAAACTATCCTATGGGGTAGCCATCGTAAAAATATAACATAAAAAGGCGCTTGTTAGGCCGCTATCATGCAGTGCTGACAAGGGAAAAACAAAAGTTTAGTACAACTAAAATGTTCATCGATTATCAGAAAGTAAAAGTATATCAGCAAGACAAACTTGTTCTTGATGATGTTGACTTCCATGTAGACGAAGGCGAATTTGTATATATCATTGGTAAAGTAGGTTCGGGAAAGAGTTCTCTTTTAAAAACATTTTTACTGCGAACTTGACGTATATGAGAAAAGAGGCTGAGAAAGCAGAGGTGCTTGGTCGTGACCTTATTAAGCTAAAACGTAAGGAGGTTCCTGCTTTAAGACGTGAATTAGGAATCATCTTTCAGGACTTTCAGCTATTGCATGATCGTACAGTATTGAAAAACCTTCGCTTCACTGAAAGCTACTGGCTGGAAGGATAAAGAGAAGATTGAACAACGCATTGATGAGGTTTTGGAAGCTGTAGGCATGACTGATAAAAAGAACGCCATGCCCCATGAACTGTCAGGGCGGTGAGCAACAGCGCATATCTATTGCTCGTGCACTGTTGAATAACCCCAAAGTTATTAGTGCTGACGAACCCACTGGCAACCTTGACCCTGAAACTGCAGATAATATTGTACACTTGTTACACGATATAAAGTCGCAAGGAACTGCCGTTATCATGTCAACACTAATATAGCAATGCTCGACGCTTACCCGGAATTGTATACCGTTGTAAGGAAAGGCCGCATAGCCGACGTAACAAAAAGAGTATAATCTTCTTGACCTTTCCGAAGATGGAGAAGAAACGATAGAATAGGCTTTTATTGGCCTAATAAGACGATAACGACCACATTTAAACAGCTATAGCACGATGAAAGTAATGAAATTTGGCGGCACTTCGGTTGGAAGTCCTGAGCTGATAAAAAACGTTGCTACGCTTATAACCGCTTCAAAAGAGCAAGTATTTGTTGTACTATCAGCCATGAGCAGGTACAACCAATGCGCTGATTGAAATTAGCGATTACTTGATTAAACGAAACCCAGAAGGTGCTAAAATGAACTGATCAACCGACTGGAAACAACATATCTTTCACACGTAGATGCGTTATATTCTACACAGGAATATAAAGAAAAAACGCAAACTACGCTGTTACAAATTTTCAGTTATCTACGCTCGTTTACTAAGGGACACTTCACCAGTTTTGAAAGTCACCGAGTAGTTGCGCAAGGCGAAATCATGTCAACTAACATGATGGCCAACCTACCTTTTAGAGCAAGGGTATCACACTACGCTTATAGACGCTCTTTCGTTCATGCGTACCGACAAGAACGCAGAGCCTGATATGGAATACATTAAGCACCATTTAAAGGAGGCGATGCAAGGGCATGAAGACTCTCAAGTTTACATAACGCAAGGGGTTTATATGTCGTAATTCATACGGCGAAATAGCGAATTTACAACGCGGAGGTTCTGATTACACGGCGTCACTTGTAGGTGTTTCTCTGCCCGCTGAGGAAATACAGATATGGACTGACATCGACGGCATGCACAATAATGACCCTCGTTTCGTAGATAAAAACAACGGCAATACATCAGCTTAACTTTGAAGAAGCGGCCGAATTAGCTTATTTCGGTGCAAAAATTCTGCACCCCACATGTGTACAACCTGCAAAAATTCTATGGTGTTCCTGTACGATTAAAGCACACCATGGACCCACACGCTGAAGGCACAATCATTGATAACAACTTAGTAAGAGGTAAGATAAAGGCCGTAGCTGCGAAAGATAATATCACAGCTATTAAAAATAAAAATCATCGCGAATGTTATTGGCAACGGGCTTCATGCGTAAAGTTTTCGAGACCTTTGAGCATATCAAACTCCCATCGATATGATTACAACGTCGGAAGTTGGCGTTTCAATGAGTATTGATAATGATAAGCATCTGGCCGAGATTGTGGACGAACTGAAAAAGTATGGCACCGTAACGGTCGATTCAGACATGTGTATTATCTGTGTCGTTGGCGACTTAGATTCGAGCAATATTGGTTTTGAGACAATTGCAACAAAGGCTATGAAAGATATCCCTGTGCGCATGATATCATACGGTGGTTCAAATTACAACATATCATTCCTTATTAGAGAAATTGATAAACAAAAGGCATTACAAAGCCTTTCTGACACACTTTTTCAAATAAAAATTTTAGCAAGATGTTGAAATTGTCGCATAAAAGGACAAAACCTACACAGCACCCAGAAAAAGATGAAAAGCAAATTCCCAATTGATAAATTCGAGCAGATAAGAACACCTTTTCTATTATTATGACACGAATCTGTTGCAAGAAACAATACAAACTGTTTGCACAGAGGTGTCAAAGAAAGAAAAACTTTCACGTGCACTATGCTATTAAAAGCAAATGCTAATCCCAAAATACTGAGGATAATTGCACAGGCTGGACTTGGAGCCGATTGCGTGAGCGGAGGAGAAATTCAGGCCGCAATTGAAGCGGGATTTCCTGCTAACAAAAATAGTTTTTGCAGGCGTAGGAAAGGCCGATTGGAAATAAATTTGGCACTTGAAGCCTCTATTTTCTGCTTCAATGTGGAAAGTGTGCCTGAGCTTGAAATCATAAACGAATTGGCAAATGCCAAGCAAAAAGGTGGCAAATGTATGCTTTCGCATCAATCCAGACGTTGGAGCGCACACATAATAATATAAAAAAACAGGTCTGGCAGAGAACAAATTCGGTATCGCTATGAGGGATATGATCCCCATTATCAAGCGTGCTGAAGAGATGAAGAATATTAATTTTATCGGTCTCCATTTTCATATTGGCAGCCAAATACTGAATATGGGCGACTTTCGAAGCGCTGTGTAATCGAATCAATGAGCTACAAGACACGCTGGAACAACAGCATATTGCCATTAAGAATATTAATGTAGGAGGCGGTCTTGGCATTGACTATAACAATCCTGAAGAGCGTCCAATAGCCGACTTTTACACAATATTTTTGACACCTATAACAAGCATCTCAAACTGCGTGCATGGTCAGCATGTGCACTTCGAATTAGGACGTTCAATCGTCGCTCAGATGGGAACGCTTATATCACGTGCGCTTTATGTGAAGCAAGGAACGTATAAAAATTCTGCATTATCGATGCAGGCATGACGGATCTTATACGTCCTGCTCTCTACCAAGCGAGCCATTCAATTGAGAATTTAAGCAGTAAAGAGACCGAAGATGTGTATGATGTAGTTGGTCCTATTTGCGAATCGAGCGATGTTTTTGACAAAGATATCAAATTAAATAAAGTACATCGTGGCGACTTGATTGCATTAAGATCAGCAGGTGCTTACGGTGAGATTATGGCATGCCAATATAATTGTCGTCCGCTACCAAAAGGATTCACCACAGAAGACATTATAAAAATAATATTTTATAGCCTTTTACAAGTTACATGTTGAATATTTTTTTCCGATAGATAATACCACCATTGTTTTGGCTTCCATACTGATTGGGTTGCGATTATCAGCTCCTTGATGAGCCCTTTTTCAGATTTAAAAAGGCCAACAGACCTTTCTTCCTCAACTGATACATCAGAAGATAGTGGCTCTAACGACCCAACTGTAGGGGCTGAAGCCTTACCACAAGTATCAGTTATTCTTACTCCTCACGACGAGGCTGCCCAATTAGAACGAAATTTTACCCGCTATACTCTACCAGAAATATCCAGTAGGCTTTCAGGTTATTGTCGTCGTTGAGAAAGGGACAACATGAGGTTGAAGACACCATAACACGCATTGAGAACGAATATAAGCAACATTCCGGCTGACGCAACATTATATATAACGTATATCCCAGAAACGTCAAGATACATGAGTCGTCAAAAAACTGGGCATTACATTAGGCGTAAAAGCTGCCGTCAATGAGAAATTAATTATAACCGAACCTTGCTGTAAGCCTGCTTCAGACTTATGGCTTCAGACTATGGTTACACAGCAAGAAAGCGATGAAAGCTTTGTTATTGGATATGGAGCATATTGTGATGAGGGTCTCCTCTTTTAAACGATTCAACGCCTTTACACCGAATTTTATCTGCTTCGTGAAGCGAAAAGGGACGCCCTTACCGCACACAGAGCTACAACATATTATTTAATAAGAGCGACTTTATGAAATTTGAGGGCTTCCGTGGCAACTTAGAGATGCTTCGTGGAGAGTACGATTTCATTGTCAATCAATACACAACGAGTGGTGTTTTCGCTTGTCACCGACCGCAAAGCATGGCTGATTGAGGATTCGCCATCACATAAAAACATGGTTAAACAAGCACCTTTTCTATCTCTATACCAGACGTGGTTTAGCAAGAGGTAGAAAACATCGGCTTTGGTTTAACCTTGATCAGACAACACTTCATGGCAATTTTCTTATTTGAAGTTATAGCACTTGCATATGGTATTTTAAGTGAAAAACGTTATTATTATAGCTGCTGCTATTCTTGCGTTTCTTATCTCTTTTTATTGTCCGAACTGTCTTAGCCTATAAGGCATCACGTGCTTTCGAAGAGAAGATTCCTGCACTGGCATGTTTCCCTTACGAAATATCCCTCATTTGGCATAACCTTACATATCTCATCAGATATGCCAAAACAAGCAAGCTTAATTTCACCACGCATAAAACAATAACGAAATAACGGTTGTCTATGAAGCCACATAGGATTCTGTTTTTGTACCCAATCATATCAACGCTATTGGCATTCACCAAGAGCTTATTGCCCGTTTTGAAAGGATTGTCTATCATCAGAAGTCTTCGTCAATATGATAACTTCTGATGCTAAAAAGGAAAATATCCAGCTATCAGACTATGATATTATCCACTTCTTTGGCTGCTGGAGTAATAGTGCTTACAAACTTGCGAGTAAGGCTTACAAACATAATATCCCATACCTTCTTACACCGTTGGGTGCCCTTCAGCCTTGGGAGATGGCACAACATCGTAAATCAATGCGCTTCAATAAGCAGCATCAGCTTACGTCAAAAGCCTCAGCAGTACACGTCTGTGGGAAGTTAGAACAAGAAACTTTCACACGTTTGGCCTGGAATAAACGACAAGAACTTATCAAGAATCCTGTATTAACCAGTCAGATTTCATTTGAAGAAACCGCACAACAACTCATTAATCTCTATCAAAAAGATTCTTGATTCAAATGCTCGTTTATTGCTAAACGAAACCGCACAACAGATGATTGGCGCCCTCTTGCAATTGGGAGTTAATAAGAATGTGCTCCTTAAGCACGAACATATTGCAAAGCTTCAGCAAACTTTTGAAACATTAACCGATAATGATTGGCGTCAAATCTTTATCTACGCAGATGAGGAACGAATTACCATTCCTTTGACAGAGGGAATTAGAAGGCTACAGAAAGGACGTCCCTGAAGTAAATACCGATAGCATCAATAGATTTGAATCGGACATTGAATACCCTTCAGGCGACCTGAAAAGCAGATGCTTTACTCTCCAAAAAATCTGCTTTTACGTAATAAGGTTAAAGACGCTTTTCGCCAATCGAGGTAGCGACGAACGCACACTCTGCTTGCTCATTTTTAAATCTTAGTCACGAGCTATCGCGTCACAAAGCACCTCTACTTCATCTGGTTAATCTTTACGAATACATTCGATTTAGCAATCTTGACGAAGACATGGTAAAAGAATATGGTTAGCGACTTAGGGGCTGAATGACTTTGCGGGTCGTTTAATGAGCGTCATGCAAAAACTTCCTTAGTCTTACCGAAGGATTTATGCCATTTAACCTCGTAAATGACAAAAACGTTAAACTTTTATGGACAGAACTTACAAAATTTGGAACGTATAAATAATTATGAAAGAGCCTATACACTATACAACTACAATTAATTCTACCGATATGAAGAAAAAGCAAGCATTATGACATTGGAAACGATATGCGCTACTTACAGCTGCTTTCAAACTCTTTTCCAACAATAGCCGAGGCCAGTACAGAGATTATTAACCTGCAGGCCATTCTTAATTTGCCTAAGGCTACCGAGCATTTCATTGCCGACATACACGGTGAATACGAGGGCATTTCAGCATATTTTTGAAGAATGCTTCAGGAAATATCAAGCGAAAGAGTTAACGAGCTTTTCGGCACCACACTGCGCGAAATAGAGAAGCGTGAGCTTTGTACGCTCATCTATTATCCTGAGCAAAAGCTCGAACTTGTAAAAAGCATCGGAACCCGATATCAACGATTGGTACCACATTACGTTACATCATCTTGTGGCCATTTGCCGCGATGTATCAAGTAAATACACCCCGTTCGAAGGTGCGAAAATCGCTACCACAGGATTTCTCATATATTATACAGGAGCTTCTGCACGAACGTACCGAGAGACACAGATAAGACTGCTTACGTCAACGTTATTATTGATACCATTATCTCTACTGGCCGTGCCGACGACTTTATCATTGCTATTTCAAACGTCATTCAGCGCCTTACCATCGACCAATTGCATATTCTGGGCGATATTTACGACCGTGGACCAGGCGCCCATAAGATTATAGACCTGCTTGATAATTACCATCGCTGGGATATTACGTGGGGTAACCACGATATCTTATGGATGGGGAGCAGCTGCTGGAAACGATGCTTGTATGTGTAGCGTTATCAGGTTATCGCTGCGCTATGGTAACCTATCGACTCTTGAAGATGGCTACGGAATTAACCTTGTGCCGCTGGCAACGTTCTCTATGGACCGTTATAGCGACGACCCATGTACTGAGTTTGTACCCAAAATTTCAGGCGGATCGGAACAAATGGACGAAACCCGACAGCTTACAGCACGTATGCACAAGGCCATAGCTGTGCTACAATTCAAGGTTGAAGCCCAATTGTATGAACAACATCCCCGAGTGGGGCATGCAGAATAGGGCGTTATTTAACTATATTGACTATGAAAAGGGTACTCTAACCCTTAATGGTGTAGAGTATTCCATGTCGAGTTGCTGCTTCCCTACTATCGATCCCAAAGAGCCTAACAAGCTGACTGACGAAGAAGTTGAATTGCTTGCAAAGTTGCATCATAGCTTTGAGGGTGAGCGAAAAAGCTTCATAAAGCATATTCGCACACTGTTGGCACACGGTGGTATGTATTGTATATGCAATAACAATTTACTATTTCCATGCCTCCGTCCCTCTTAATGCAGACGGCACACTGAAAGAAGTAGAAATTATGCCAGGACGTAAATGTGCTGGTATGAATCTGTTGAAAGAAGTGGGTATGCTCATTCGTTCGGCTTTTCCAAACAGATACAAATCCCAACGAGAGACAATACGCAATCGACTATTTTTATGTACCTATGGTGCGGCACAAATAGTCCGCTTTTCGACAAGTCGAAAAATGGCAACCTTTGAGCGTTACTTCATCAAAGAAAAAAAGAAACTCACGAAGAAGAAAAAAGGCAATTACTTTAAACTACGTGATAACGAGGAAGAATGCGACTATATTATGAATAGTTTTGGTGTCACGGGTAAGAACAGACATATTATCAACGGTCATGTACCCGTGAAAGTTGGTAAGGGTGAAACACCCATCAAAGCTAACGGAAAACTAATGGTTATCGACGGAGGCTTCTCGCAAGCTTATCATAAAGAAACAGGTATTGCAGGCTACACGTTGGTTTATCACAGCAGAGGTTTCCAGTTGGTACAGCACGAACCTTTCACCAGTACAGAAGACGCGATACTGAGCGGAACCGATATCATGTCGACTACACAAATTGTAGAGATGTCGGCACATCGCATGTTGGTTGCCAATACTGATAAGGGCGACGAGCTAAATGCACAGATTACCGACCTCGAAGAATTGCTATATGCTTATCGACACGGCTATATCAACGAGCGTGAACGCAAAAATAACAACTCCTGTTAAATAAATAATGAAAGGGCCGCACAAACTGTTTGCGCGGCCCTTTCGTTTTATTTTATATGGGCAAGCTATCTACTCGGAACGTACCCAGAAAAATCACAAACTTGTTAGAACAATTTGATACAAAGGTTATTACTAAATGGCTATAACCTTTGTACGTTTTGCTACATACTTTACGCAATAATGGTCATGTTACGGTGGCTGCCATACAAAGTGTACTACGGGCGTCATACAATGCGTACGGCGACCGCAGTACACATCGTTCGACGAACGCCAACACCTTACAATTACTGCATAAAAATAACGGGAATGCCCTTTTTAAGGCATTCCCGCAACGTATTTATCTGTGAATAACAGGCTTTTAGAAAGGTAGATCATCAGCAGCATCATTGCCACTGCTCAACGGATCAGCGGCTGGCTGAGCGTTATTAGTAGCTGCTGGAGCAGCTGCGTCAAATGGTGCATTAGCTGTTGCCGTCTGCACTCCAGCGTTTATGCTATTAGGATCAATATGATCTACACGGAAAGCACTAATATCATTGAAGTACTTATCTTGCCAAGCACGAGCATTTATATCAAGCCACACGTGCACAGTATCACCTTGATGAAGGTTGAACTGTTCGAGTTTATCGGCTCCAAACACACGGAAAAGACAGGCACGAGGATATTGATCCTTTGTCTGTATTACGAATTCTTGCGACTTCCACGCATTTCCCGTTCTGCTTGATACGCCTTCTTTCGCGGGGTATTCTTTGATAATAACTCCTTCTACTTCTATACCTTGTAGTGCCATAGCTTTTATTATTTGTATTGTTTATCTAAATATATAGATTGCGAAAGTAAGCAAATTATTAATAAATAACGAACAAACGCTCCTTAAAAAATCACGAAAAAAATAACATTTCCGTTTTTTTAGTTTCTGCTAATTTATTCTTAACTTTGTGATGTAATGTACGAAGTAAAAACAAAAACAAAAATACTCATGAAATTTACCTTATCAAGCAACGCGCTCAGTAGCCGTTTACAGACTCTTGCAAAAGTCATTAACAGTAAGAACTCGCTCCCTATTCTTGAGAGCTTTTTTTGTTCCAAGTTCATAATGGTCAGCTAACTCTTACGGCATCAGATAGCGAGAATGTCATGCAAACAAGCCTTGCGCTTGACCAGTTTGACACCGATGGCGATTTTGCAATACCCAGCCACACCGTTCTTGATGCTGTGAAAGAGTTACCCGAGCAGCCACTTACGTTCGAAGTAAATATGAGTACGTATGAGGTAACTGTTGGCTATCAGAATGGTCAATACCAGTTTACCGCACAGAATGCAGACGAATATCCTCACACGGCCCCAATACAGAATGATGTTCACGCTATCACTATCGGTGCTGTAGCACTGAACGAGAATATCAGTCGTACGTTGTTTGCTACTGACAACAACGAAATTAGACCTGTAATGAATGGTATTTATTTCGACCTCACTACTGACTGTTTAGCGTTTGTTGCCAGCGACGGACACAAGCTCGTTCGTTGTCGCGATTATAGCATTAAGAGCGAAGTTCCTGCAGCTTTCATTCTTCCGAAGAAGCCTGCTACGCTATTAAAGAACGTCCTTGACAAGGATAGCGGCGACGTTGTTATCAAGTTTAACTCGAGTGCAGCAGAGATTCAGTATGCCGATGGTAAACTTTCATGCCGTCTGATTGAGGGTAATTATCCTAACTATAATGCGGCAATACCAAACGATAACCCCAACGAGCTTACTGTTGATCGTAAGTCTTTGTTGAGTGCTATTCGCCGAATACTACCATTTGCAAGCATGAGCAGTCAGCTTATCCGATTCCGTCTTGAAGCAGGAATGCTTGAACTATCGTCTGAAGATATCGACTTCGCTACTCGTGCAAAAGAGAGTCTTGTTTGCGAATACAATGGATCGCCACTTCAAATTGGTTTCCGCGGTGACTTCTTTACCGAGATTCTGAACTCGATTGATACAGACGAGGTTGAACATTAAGCTTGGTGACCCAAGTCGTGCAGGTATTGTTGTACCCAGCAAACAACCTGAAAATGAGGACGTGCTGATGCTTATCATGCCGCTACTCCTCAACGATTAAACAAACATTACATGCGACTTCAACTTACAAAAACCGCTGGTCGTCTTCGATTTGGAGACGACCGGTCTTGATTTAGTCAACGACCGAATCATACAAATATCATATATAAAGGTAAGCCCTAACGATGCAGAAGGCGAAGAACAACGTAAAAGCCTATTTGTCAATCCAGGCATATCTATTCCGCTTGTTGTACAAGAGCTGACGGGGATAACCGATGAAATGGTAAAAGATGCACCAACCTTTAAACAGCTTGCTAAAAAGTTTGGCTGATACATTTACAGGTTGCGACTTCGCCGGATATAACTCAAACCGATTCGATGTACCTATGCTTGCAGAGGAATTTCTTCGTGCAGGCATTGACTTTGACTTCTCTAAAAGTCGACTTATTGATGCGCAATCCATCTTTCTATAAGCGTGAACCGCGCACCCTTGGCAGCAGCTTATAAATTCTATACTGGCCGTAAAATGGAAGAAGACTTCCGTGCACACCGTGCCGATGAGGACACTGAGGCAACCTATCGTGTGCTACAGGGACAGCTGGATAAATATAATCCCTGACACTGTTGAGGAAGCGGAACTGGCTCTACCCAATGATATGGACGTGCTAAATGAGGAATCAAAGATGAACGATTACGTTGATTTCGCAGGACGAATGATTTGGCAAGACATGACGGGACCAGATGGGAAACCTCTGCTTGACGCCAACGGGAAACCACGTCGACATGAGGTTTTCAACTTCGGGAAATATAAAGGATGGGCTGTAACCGACGTGTTGCATCGCGATTCAGGTTATTATAGCTGGATGCTTTCGTCTGATTTTACCCTCAATACCAAGCAAGTTCTTACTCGTATACGACTTAGAGAGGCTAAGTTGAACATGAATAAGTAAGGTCTTGGTGGCAATTTTTAAAAGACCGATATGCGTATGAAGTTACATGTTTTTTTTGCCATTCTGTTTTCTTTTGGGGGTAGTTTATGCTATCCATGCTCAAGAACTGAATGCAAAAATCACGATCAACCATAACCAAATTCAAGGTACTGACGTTTCTGTTTTTCAAAATTTGGAACAAACACTCACCCAATTTGTGAATGAAAAACAATGGACAAACATGCAGTTTCAGAAGAACGAGCGCATCAATTGTAACTTTAACATCACGGTTACTAAGTACGATCAGGCGAGCAATACGTTTACTTGCAAGGCTCTTATACAAGCCAACAGGCCCGTTTATAACGCATCTTACACCACCACGCTGTATAATAACACTGATAACGATTTCAATTTCCGCTTTGCACAATTCGACCAAATAGAGTTCAATGAGGAAGTAATCAACAACCAATTAACAGCACTCTTCGCGTATTATGCATATCTTATCATTGGGATTAACTTGGATAGCTTCTCTCCAATGGGCGGAACCGACGTGCTGCAACGTTGTATGAATTTGACGAACAATGCACAAAATCTGGAATTTACAGGTTGGAAATCGTTTGACAATAACCGTAACCGATTCGCTATTATTAACGATTACCTTGATGGTGCCATGCGTCCTTTCCGACAGTTACAATACGATTACTACCGAAAAGGCCTTGACGAAATGGTTGCTAATGCTGAAAGAGGACGCACAGAAGTTACTACTGCGCTGGAGAATGATTTGAAAAAGTGTCACGAAGACCGCCCAAAGCAGCTTGCTTCCACAGATATGGACCGACTATAAACGCGACGAATTGGCCAATATTTATAAGGGCAAAGGCACACAAAAGGAGAAAAGAAACCGTTTATGATATTCTTTTTTTCGATCAATGCATCACAAAATAATGCATGGGAGAAAAATAAAAACAATAACAGGCACATGCTTAAGCAACTTTATATCAAAAACTTCACACTTATTGATGAATTAGATATTACTTTTCACTCTGGTTTCTCCGTAATTACTGGTGAAACAGGTGCTGGAAAAAGTATTATTCTTGGTGCATTACATCTCCTATTGGGCGCCCGAGCTGATTCAAAACAAATAAAAAACGGCAGCTCTAAGTGTGTAGTTGAAGCCCATTTCGACTTATCTCATTATGGTTTAGAGACTTTCTTTTGACGAGTTTGGCATTGATTATGATGCTAATGATTGCATTATCAGACGTGAAGTAAACGATAATGGTAAGAGCCGTGCGTTTGTTAACGACACCCCTGTGGCCCTAACCACTATGCGTGAATTAGGCGAACAGCTCATCGATATTCACAGTCAACACCAAAATTTGCTACTACAGAAGGAAGACTTTCAATTAAATGTAGTTGATATTATTGCAGATAATGCACAACTTCGTCAAAGTTACCTACAGGCTTATAACGAATATCACAAGGCAACCAAACGCTTTAATGACTTTCAAGAGGCCAGCCTGAAGAGTAAAGAAAATGAGGAATTCCTGCGCTTTCAATTCTCAGAGCTCGACAAAGCTAAGCTTGTCGCAGGCGAAGATGAAGAATTAGAGCAGCAGTCGCGCACGTTAAGTCATGTTGAAGACATCAAAAGCGCACTCTATGATGCCTCTTCTGCCCTATCGTCTGAAGACAGAGGTTGCGTTGAAAAAAACCAAAAACGCATCTTCTCGACTACACGACATCACCGAAGTTTTTCCAGAAATTAAAGACGTTGACGAGCGTCTTAGTTCGGCATATATTGAGTTAAAGGACATCGCTCAAGAGATAGAGCGTAAGCTTGAGGACGTCGACTTTGACCCTCGTCAACTTGACGAGATCAACTCACGCCTTGATTTAATTTACGCACTCGAGCAAAAATTCCATGCTTCATCAGTAGATGAACTCATCAATGAATATAAACGCCTACAAGATGAGCTTGCAAGTATTGACGGTGGAGATGAGCAATTAGAGCAGCTCCAACAAGAAATGCAAGAGAAATACGACGTTGCTATGAAGCTTGCACGTAAGCTAAGCGACGCGCGTAAAAAAAGCAGCACAGAAGGTTGAGGAAGGATTGAAGCAGCGTTTAGTACCATTAGGCATTCCCAATGTGAAGTTTAAGATTGAATTTAAAGAGCGCGATTGCTCACCTTCTGGTATTGATAAGGTGTCGTTTCTGTTCAGCGCCAACAGTAGTACAGCCCTGCAACCCGTGTCGCAAGTGGTATCGGGAGGTGAAATATCACGCGTTATGCTGTCGTTAAAAGCCATGATTAGTGGCGCGGTTAAGCTGCCTACAATTATATTTGACGAAATAGACACAGGTGTAAGTGGACGTGTAGCCGAGAAGATGGCGCAGATAATGAAAGAAATGGGCGACAATCATCGCCAAGTGTTATCTATTACACACCTACCTCAAATTGCCGCTATCGGAGCGACACACTATAAGGTAAGCAAGGAAGAAACCGCACAAGGCACTATCAGCCACATGCAAATGCTTACCGAGCAAGAACGTATTGAGGAAATTGCACAAATGTTAAGCGGAAGCGATATTTCAGAAGCAGCCATAGCAAATGCAAAAAAACACTACTGAAGAATTCAACCTCTAAATCATAAATTTATACCTTTTAAATAATAAATTTAACCCATAACCACATATCGTTATAAAAATGAAAAGACTATCCCTAACACCTATATTTATATTGGTATTCATTGTGCAGGCAGCCCTTTCTTTCGCACAAACTTCACAGGTAAAAAGCAGCACAAAGCGTTTTCACCTTAACCACGTTTAATGCAGATGGTTCAATCCATGCCACTACGCACGGAGTATTCTGTGGTAACAACGGCGAAGCCATAGCAATGTGGCACCCTTTTAAAGGGCGCAAGCCGCGCAGTGATTATTGATGCAAAAGGAAAACAATACGATGTAGATGCTATGTTAGGGCGCGTCAGAGCTTTACGATGTATGTCGTTTTCGCGTTAAAGATATTCAAAATGCACCTGCTCTCAGCTTGGCTACTACAGACGCAGCTGCACAAAACGGTCTATGCTGTGGGGTATGATTTGAAGAAAGCCGAAATCAAAAGGCTTTCTCCCGTACGCACTGAGCAGTTTATGACCTCGTATAATTACTATGTTTTTCAACGACATTGACGTGTCAGCATCAATGCTTGGTTGCCCAATTGTTAATGAAAGCTGGCCAATTGCTTGGAATCATGCAACGGCCAGAAGCTGGCGGCGAGGCTTTTTCGGCAGATGCCCGACTTACAACTACTTTCAAGTTAAACGGATTATCAATTAACGATGCCACATTAAAAGGCAACAGGTATACGTACAGCTTTACCACAGGAAGAAGACCAAGCAACCGTTATGCTGGTGCTTGCCGGACAGCAAAATGACAGTATAAAAATACGAGACTTATATTAACGATTTCATCAATCGTTTCCCCACCTCTACCGAAGGATATAATGCTCGCGCTACCCGCTTTTTAGTAAGCGACAATTTAACAAAGCCGACGAAATACTTCAACAGGAAGTAAAGCATTCAACAAAGAAAGATATAGCCTACAGCAATTATGCTACCATGGTTTATCAAGCTGCAGTTTATCAGCTCGACTCAACGCTTTTACCAAATGGAATCTTGATAAAGCGCTTGAGCTTTCACAGCAAGCAGAAAAGCTGAATCCGCTGCCCATATATAAGCATCAGCGAGGCACAGATATTATATGCACAAGGTAAATATCAGAAGGCATTAGACTTATTTACAGCTCTACAGACAACCGACTTAGGTAAAAATGGTGAGATTTTATTACGAAGCTGCACAATGCAAAGCTGCAACTTAAGTCGCCAGAAGCAGAAGTAATGCAAACTTCTTGATCAAGCCGTTCATGTTCAAAAGTGGTTTAGCTTTCTGCCCTTACGTGCTTGCACGAGGTCGTATGTACGACGCGAATAAAGACTACCGAAAAGCTTTCAGCGATTATATGACATACGATTCGTTGATGAATTACAATGCCAATGACGAGTTTCTATTACATTAAATATCTGTGTGAAACAAAAGATAAGGCAATATAAACTGGCACTCAAATGACATTGCTCACGCTATTGTTCTGAATCGTACAGAGCCAACCTATTATGCAGAAATGGCAAGTCTGCAGTTACGTGTCAATCAAGTTGATGACGCAATAAAGACCTGTGATGCTGCCTTACAGATAGCTCCTGGCTATGCTGACCTGTATATTATTAAAGGTATTGCTCTCTGCGAAAGCAAGAAAAGAGAAGACGGAATAGCTGCATTACGAAAAGCCCAAGAGCTTAACGACCCTCGCGCCGAAGGCCTTATTAAGAAATATTCAAAGTAAATGAGATCGGATAAAGAAATCAAGAAACATCAATATTTCTTTGATAATACCATTCTGAATTTGCTATAAAAATTACCCTCACAGCATGCTGTGAGGGTAATTTTGTTGTATCTGATTATTATCTTTACGGCACAATATAATCTCTAAAAAGTATGTCTACAACATGAAATAAAAACGAGTTTCATTATTTTTGATATTCCTCTACTCGTCCTAATAAACAGAATTATTAACTTACGCTCAAGGAGGAAATATTCTTTATTTTAAGATTATGATAACGCTTTTATTTATTATTTTTGTAAATGGAATCAGGCTAAGTATATCAAGTTGCTGAAATCATTTATAGGGCACTTCATCTAATGTTCCACGAATTGAAGACAGATTTCCAAACCGTTACTTGCGTTACTGTAAACACTAAACCTTATCAAACAACAAATGAAAAAGAAATTGTCAAATAACAAACAGCAAAAGACAAAGATGATATTCTGTTATACCATTTATGTCATTACATTATTTTTTTATGCTTTTCATTCATTGATTTCCTTAAAGGCGGAGATTTTTGATTGGCAGGATAATTTACTAAAAACATTAGGAACACTTATCGTGCTTGCAATGTGCTATAGCTTATGGAAAAATCTACAACAAGATTAATCCATAGCATCATACTCTTAAGAAAAACCGCAAACAAGAGGAGTATGTGTAAATACTAAAATAAAGACAACCTCAAGTTACTATTTATAACATAAAAAAATAAAAGTGACAAATCAAACTTTTAATGCGGCCATACAGATAGTTCTCAACTATGCTAACCTGTATATTATTAAAGGTATTGCCCTCTGCGAAAGCAAGAAAAGAGAAGATGGAATAGCTGTATTACGAAAAAGCCCAAGAGCTTAGAGATGCGCAAGCCGAAGGTCTAATCAAGAAATATTCAAAATAGAAATAAGAAGAGCATTTCAAAACTCAAATTATAAATTTATTAAAGTTTGAATTGCTCTTTTTTGTTTGTACCATTATATCCCTTACATTATAGCTCTTTTTGCCATTTTGCATGTAAAGGCTTTACCCTTTACGACGTAATCGCACTACCTTTACGACGTAATCGCATGTCTTTACGACGTAATCGGTTTTGCGATTACATCGTAAACGGGAGACAACTACTTAAATTTCAACACGCTGATTAACAAAGGAATACAAACTTATATTAACCTTTACGACGTAATCGATTTATGATTACGCCGTAAAGACAGAAATAGGAGCTTTTACTATTATATTTTACTACAAATAAAATGTAACAGAATACAAAACTACCTATCAACTTTCAAATGACGAGAAATATACGTAAAAGTTTTGTCCTTCAAATATTTATCGATGATTTTTTCGGTTCTTCAAATAGACGAAGAAGAAACAAAAACGTACTGACAACAAACCATACTATATTTAACACTACACCAACGTCAAAAACGCGATAAACACTACCAACAATAGCATTGTTTGCAATTGTTTTCTATCTCATACTTGATACTGACATATGAATTGAGAATTAACATGAAATAAATGATAAGCCACAAGACGGCCAATACACTATAAAGAATCAAAAGTTTTTCATAAGCAGTTGTTCTTCAAGTATTCATATACTATCATTCCCGTCGTAAAAACCTTTGTTGATACAGATAAATCATGCTAACTACAAGGCAGAAAAAGGTAACATTTCACGCTGTCAAGGCCAATGCTTTCTAGCATTACAGAATCGGCACTACTACTTTTTATGCCGCTTTTCTTCAATTCAAGTTTGGGAATATTTAGTTTGTCGCCAGCCTTAAACTCTGTTCGTCCACCATTAACAGCCTCAATATAGCATTCCATTCCAGCACCAAGATAAGCACGACTAATGCTTTGCAAGCGTTTGGGCCCTGATGTACCGTCAATGTCTTGTCAACGCCCACAATACGATAAGCCCCCGTCCGCACACGTGCATCGTTATTATATTTAGGCTCCTCCTTGGGTTTCTGTTGTACTGGTGTAGGAGTTGTTTCTCGACGAACTGGCTTTTCTGATGCGACAGATTTAGGCTGTTCCTTTCTTTCGTCTGCTCTGCTAACTTGCGAGCTGCATCGGCTTGTGAGCGTCTCAAATCATCTTGTGCTTTGTTCACTGATTGCTCTAAACGTTCCATCTTTTTCGGCCATTGAATCAGTAGGTTCTGTCGTAACAGCAGGACGTTCAACCTGTTTTTTTCCTTCGACTTTACCATCTGTGCCTCAAGATGTTCAATACGATTATCACGCTGTTGTAACTCTCCGAGGAAATAATATATTCCGCCAACAAAAGCTATCAACAAAACCACAGCTACCCCTATCAATGCACGAACAACATTGCGTTGCCTACGAACAGCTGTTGATAATACCGTTTCATCAGAAAAACCCTCTCTCATACGGAAGTACGGTTTCAACCTGTTGCGAAACCTCTTCTGACACCGTATTTGTTGCTGTATTATCCTCTTCAACAACCTCCTCGACTGACTCTGATTCTGTAGCCGAAGAAACAACTTCTTCCTTATCTTCTACCGTATGAGCCAAAACTTCAGAACCTGTAGAAGTTTCTTTTGGCAATTCAGCTTCTAAAGCTAATGTATCTTCAGGCTTTTTCAATATCAGGAGTCGCGGGGGCGCAATATTTGTTGTTCTTCTGTTTCTATTGTTATTGGTGTTGCAACCTTAGTTTGAAGAACTTCAGATACAAAGGCGTCCGAATCAGCATCAAATCTGCGGTCGATATCTGTAAAATCAACACCATCATTCAACACAACCGTTTCGAATTGTGCAAAAGGCCTGTTAACCTCATCGCGCAAAGAGGTATCGGGAACAAAACTAATCTTTATCGCGACCCTCAACCAATAATAGGGATCGCCTAGTATTGACATCAACACTGCGGCGCGATGCAACGCTGGTTACTTTAAAGGGTTCCAAGTCCCTTAATTTTTACCTGTTTGTCCTCACGTAAACCCGCCATAAGCACCTGAAACATCTCCGAAAACAAACTGTTCGGCAGCGTTTCAGTCAAGTCCATATTTCTCAACCAGTGTTTGAGCAAGCTCTTTATTACCTATCCTACTCATAGCTTCATTAGATATTATCGTCGTCCGTGTGCTTCAAATCTTCTTTGATAGCCGACACTGGCTTAAAGTTTAACACAAGTTTTGGTGGGACAAGCATGCGCTGTTGCGTTGACGGATTTGACAACAATACGCTCTAATCGCTTCTTCACCTCAAAAAGTGCCGAAGCCTGAAAAGCTGTATGCTGTCATCTCTTCAAGATGCAAGCCCATTGACTCGATGATTGAACGAACCATCTGTGCGTATCAGACTGTGTATATCCAGCCTGATCAGCTAACGCGGATATGTATTCCTTATTGTTCATATAACAGTGCCATATAGGTCGTATTCGTCGCTATTCGTAATGCAAACTTGATAGAATTTACCTGCCCTAAGCGCACGCTCTTTGACAGGAATAAGAACCTCAGGGTCGACTTCAGGCGAACAAGCTTCAGTTCGGCCAATATAATAGTCGCCCTCTTTACGGTCAATGATAACAGTAAGCGTTTGTCCTACTTTTTTTCCGCTTCTACGGCAGTACTGATTTCTTCTTGAACTTTCATCAGTTCGTCTAATCGACGTTGCTTCACATCTGCAGGAACATCATCAGGATAATGCAGAGCCGAATATGTGCCTTCTTCCTCTGAGTAAGCAGAAGGCTCCCATACGTTCAAAAACGTACTTCACGCACAAAATCGACAAGTTCACGGGAAGTCTTCTTCGGTCTCACCAGGGAATCCTACCATTAAAGTGGTTCGAAGAGTGATACCCTGAACACGCTCACGAATAATATTTATAAGTTCTAAGGTTTCCAGCTTTTGTAACATGACGATGCATCTGCGAAAGCATATGGTCAGAAATATGCTGCAACGCAATATCAAGATACTTAATACATTGGGCTTCTCACGCATAACATCGAGAAGCTCAAGTGGAAATTAGTTAGGATATGCATAGTGAAGACGAATCCACTTTACGCCTTCAATATCAGCCATTTTGCTAATAAGTTCAGCAATATGCGTGCGGCCATAGAGGTCGACTCTGAATAAGTAAGTTCCTGTTCTATAATTTGGAATTCCTCACACCCTGTGCAACAAGTTCGTGCACCTCCTGAAGGATATCATCTATTGGCCTACTAATATGCTTGCCTGTAATAAGAGGAATAGCACAATAAGCACAACGACGATCACATCCTTCTGCTATCTTAATATAAGCATAATGAGAAGGAGTCGTCAACATGTACGGCGACTATTAGCATCTGTACGACGTGCTGCAAAAAGTTTTTGATTGCTTTGAATTGAGGCTTTCTTCTATTTGAGCAGGGCCTATATCCTCTATAAGTTGACGGAAAATTGAACTTACCGTAAAACTTATCAACTTCAGGAAATAGACTCTTCTAACTCTTTTTGATAGCGCTGTGAAAGGCAACCCATAACATATAGGCGCTTCAAGCGACCTTCATTCTTGGCATTAACAAATTCGAGAATAGTGTTCACACTCTCTTCTTTCGCACTTTCAATAAAGCCACAAGTATTGATAACGGCTATCTCTCCTTGCGGACGCTTTGAATCGTGCACGCAATCATAACCGATATTCTCAAAATTTTTCGCATAAGCTGCTCAGAGTCAACAAGGTTCTTTGAGCACCCCATCGTTATAAAATCAATCTGATTTTTTTTCATTAATTAAAACAACGAGTCAACAAATTCCTTCTTATTGAAAAGCTGTAAATCCTCCATCTTTTCACCCAATCCAATATATTTAACAGGAACTTTCAATTGATCAGATATGCCAATAACCACTCCTCCCTTAGCTGTACCATCAAGTTTGGTCATGCTAACGAAGTAATTTGTGTAACAGAAGAGAATTGTTTAGCTTGTTCAAAGGCGTTTTTGGCCTGTACTTCCGTCCAAAAACAAGTAGCACTTCATCAGGAGCATTTGGGACTATTTTTCATAACGTCCTTTATAAGCTCATTCATGAGTCCAACCTTATTATGAAGACGGCCTGCGGTGTCAATCAACACAACATCAGCACCATTGGCTTTAGCACTCTGCAATGTATCAAAGGCTACACTTGCAGGATCAGAACCCATTTGTTGCTTTATTACAGGAACACCAACACGATCGCCCCATATCTGAATTTGCTCAACGGCAGCTGCGCGGAAAGTATCAGCCGCTCCTAAATAAACTTTTTTACCTGCCTGTTTGAACTGATATGCTAGTTTTCCTATCGTCGTCGTCTTACCAACACCATTCACACCAACAACAAGAATAACATAAGGAGAATGGTCTGCTGGCAAATCCAATTTAGAATTGTCTCTCTTTATTATTCTCGGCTAAAAGGCCAGCAATTTCTTCTTTCAGAATAATATTGAGTTCAGCTAGTGGATACATATTTGTCGCGAGCAGACGCGATCTTCAATGCGATGAATAATTTTTAATGTACTTTCTACACCAACATCTGATGTAATAAGCACTTCTTCAAGATTATCCAAAACCTCATCGTCAACCTTCGACTTACCTGCTACTGCGCGCGAAAGCTTAGAAAATACACTTTGTTTTTGTTTGTTCGAGACCTTGATCAAGCGTTTCTTTTTCTTCTTATTGAATAATCCGAATATACCCATACAATATAATTAGCTAATCTGTTTTGCAAAGATACCATAAACTTACTAAAACACAAAGATATATAGTAAATTATTTGACTAAACGACAAAAAGAGGACAAAGTTTAAACTCTGTCCTCTTTTTCTTATGGTTAAACCACTTAATACGTGGTTTATTTATTCTCAAAATAACGCTTGTAAAGTCCCATAAAACCTGCTGAGTGGCGAGCTTCATCGCGAGACCATCTCATGAATACTATCATGAAGAGCGTCCAAATTGTTAGCCTTTCAGCCAGTTTTAGCAGCTTCAAATTTCTCAGATGTTGCACCCTTCTCTGCAGCCATACGAACTTCACTATTAGTCTTAGTGTCATGTAAGATGCTGCTACCAAGGAACTCTGCATAACGTGCAGCGTGATTAGCTTCTTCCATTGCGTAGTGCTCAAATGCGTGCAATCTCTGGATAGCCTATCACGATCAGCCTGGCGAGCCATCGCTAGTACAGCTACCTACCTCAGTACATTCACCAGCAGAATGTCATGCGACGAGTGCTTCAAAAGTTCTGCAAGTACATCTTCCTCAAGAGCTATACCAAGCTTGTGCTCAGCAGCAAATTCAGGAGTTGTATCCTCTGTAAAGTTCATTAAACTTGTTTGCGGGAGCACCACAAAGAGGCACTTCTCAGGAGCTTCTTCACCTTCATGAATATAACCACAAACTGTACAAATAAATTTCTTTTTCATAATGCTTTTGTACTAATACTAATGATTGTATAATGCTGATGAATTTTAATTATTCACCTTCAATGTCTTTAATTCTTTATTGGATGCGCATTTCTTACAAACTCCCCTTATAATACAGCTGACTTCGCTCTATTAAATGACCAGCCACACACTAATCAGGGTGAGTCAGGCTTGGAGCATCTTCTTCCATCAGGTCAAAACCTGTTCACATCTCTACAAAGAAGTGGACATGAGGATGTAGAGTCTCCATCGTAGCAAAACTCTACTGATCATCGATGGTAATCATTTGAGCAATATGCATATCTGCAAACATGCGCAACGTGTTGCATACTGTTGTGCGACTTAACGTTAGCACAGCCTTTACTACACCTTGATAAACCTCTTCAACAGTAGGATGAGTGTGGTTTTCAGGAGAAACTCCATTATTGTTAAACGCTGTACCGCGAAGGACGTACGCCATTTTCTGTCAACCTATCATGGGCCAGTTGCCTAATCTCCATATATTCTAAATACTAATGTAATGTGTTTTCTTTTGCTGCTGCAAAGGTAATAAGAAAAATTCAGTATACAAATTAAAAAGATTGGAAAAATTACATAATTAGGTAATTTTTCCAATCTTAATGCTAAAAATAAACTTTATATAAAGCCTTTGGGGAACTGCAACTTACACAAGAAATATGAATTATTTAAACTCTTGAAAAGTGAGTTATGAGTCGATTAATTTCTGTTCTCCTGTAATCATATTCTTAAGTGTAATCTTTCCTTGTAGCAATCTCATTTTTCACCTGCAGAGTGCGACGAAAGCAACATGTTTTGCATTAGCATAACTCATTTTGCTTTTTCATTTTTTGCTGCATCTGGATAAACTTCTGTCCTAATACCAGCATCACGAGCAATTTTTGCAATGGGTAAACAGTAAAGCTGTCTCTTTCTCCAAAATTGATAAATAGCAATTGAGTTGCTGACACAGACCTCTTCAGGATAAAGATTTAACGTATTAAGTACATCATAAATACGATCAGCTCCAAAACTAATACCCACTCCAGATAGATCCTGGCATACCAAAAATACCAGTGAGGTTATCGTATCGACCACCACCAGTAATAGAACCCATAGGAGTATCCAACGCTTTTACTTCAAAAATTGCACCCAGTATAATAGTTCAAGCCTCACGCAAGTGTAAGATCTAATTCTATCTCGTTCTTTAATCCTGCATTCTTTAAATTATTTAGAATGAATAAAGTTTCTTCTACACCTTGTAAGCCTGCTTTCAGAATCTTTTAAAACTTCACGAATAACACTTAGCTTTTCATCATTTTGTACCAGAAAGCGATATAATAGGTTGAAGTTTCTCAATGGCTTCTTCGAAATACCGTCTTTCCGTAATTCATCATTTACATTATCAAGCCCTATCTTGTCTAACTTATCAATAGCAACAGTAATATCAACTATTTTTATCCGCCTCTCCAATCACCTCTGCTATTCCAGAAAGAATCTTTCGGTTATTGATTTTGATACAAACGCGAATACCAAATTTAGAGAAAACAGTATCTACAATCTGCATCAATTCTACTTCGTTGAGCAGAGAATCAGAACCAACCACATCGGCATCGCATTGATAAAACTCTCTATAACGACCCTTTTGAGGACGATCAGCTCTCCAAACAGGCTGAATTTGATAACGTTTAAATGGGAGTTGCAGTTCATCACGATGCATAACTACATAGCGTGCGAAAGGAACTGTTAAGTCATAACGAAGTCCCTTCTCACATAACCTTGTTTGTAAATGTAACGTATTACGTTCTACAAGCTCCTCATCAGTAATACCCTTAAAGTAGTCACCAGAGTTGAGAACTTTAAAAAGAAGCTTATCCCCCTCGTCACCATACTTTTCCCATCAGTGTATGTAGCGTTTCCATTGCAGGAGTTTCTATCTGCTGAAAACCATACAGTGCATACACTTCTCTAATGGTATTGAAAAATATAATTACGTTTTGGCCATTTCTTCTGGACCAAAATCACGTGTACCCTTTGGTATTGAAGGTTTATTATTTCCCATTTTATCTTTTTTTATCTTTCGTTTGCTTACTTCCTTACAATTGTTTGCTTACGATCAGGCCCAATAGAGATAATGCCAATAGATGTTTCAAGTTCTGTCTCTAAGAAATTAACATAATCTTTAAATGTCTGTAGGGAATTGTTCTTCGAAGTGAATTGTGTCATATCAGTCTTCCAACCACTCAGCTCTTGATAAATTGGCTTCACATTATCTATTTCATATGGGAAATCACGTGTTTGCGTGCCATCAGGAAGTTCATAAGCCACACATGCCTTAATAGTATCAAAGCTATCAAGGACATCACTTTTCATCATAATAAGTTCTGTAACACCATTAATCATGATACTATATCGAAGTTGAACAAGATCAATCCAACCACAACGACGCTCACGCCCTGTCACTGCACCATATTCATGACCTAAATCTCTGATAGTCTGTCCTGTCTTATCAAAAAGCTCTGTAGGAAAAGGCCCTGCACCCACACGTGTACAATAAGCCTTCATTATTCCATACACATTACCTAATTTATTAGGGTCCTATCCCCCAAACCAATACAAGCTCCAGCACAAATTGTATTGCTTGACGTCACAAAAGGATAGCTTCCAAAGTCAACATCAAGCATTGTACCTTGAGCACCTTCACAAAAGAATAGAATTGCCATCACGCAACAAATGGTTCACCTCATGCTCACTATCAACTATATTGAATTGGCGAAGATAATCTATACCCTGCATCCATTTTTGATTCAATCTCTTCAAAACCTTCAAAGTCAGTCCAACCCAACCCCTTTAATATATTAAGGTGTCTCTGTTTGTGAGCTTCATATTTCGCAGCAAAATTATCTAAGATATCTCCCACTCTCAAACCGTTTCGGCTTGTTTTTATCTGTATATGTAGGGGCCAATACCTTTTCCTGTTGTTCCAACCTTATCCTTTCCCTTATTTGCTTCGATAGCACGGTCAAGGACACGGTGTGTTGGCATAATTAAAGTGAGCCTTCTTTGAAATATGTAAACGAGACCTAAGTTCGTGTCCACTTTTTCAAGGTCCTTAGCCTCATCCATAAAAAGATCTGGAGCCAGCACCACACCATTACCAATTATATTCACTTTTCCTCCTGGAAAAATTCCCGATGGTATGCTTCTAAGAACATACTTCGACCTTCAAACTCCAGCGTATGTCCAGCATTAGGGGCCACCTTGAAAACGAGCTATGACATCATACTTTGGAGTAAGAACGTCAACAACTTTTTCCTTTTCCCTCATCACCCCACTGCAAGCCCAGCAGAACATCAACTTTACCTGTCTTCATAAGTATAGTAAATAAATTTTTATTTTTAGTAAATCCTTGGTCCAAATATTGTAGTGCCTACGCGAACCATTGTCGAACGACATTCTATTGCTAAACGATAGTCTTGGCTCATACCCCATGAACGTTCTTTGAAAGTAATCGGCATCAGCAAAGTAGTCGCGCTTTACTTCGTCAAAGAAAGTCTGCTGCTATCAACATTTCTTTGCGAATGACATTCTCGTCATCTACATTGCTGGCCATCATCATTAGTCCACATATCCGCACATTTTCCAAACTACGCCACTCGCCGTCTTTTAGCATGCTGCGACAATCATCGAGCGTGAAAATCCATATTTTGTTTCTTCGAGCAGCAATATGCAATTCTATTAGAACATCGATATTTCGATTATTCTTTAATGCTTGCTTATTGATTTCTTTCAATAGTTTAAACGAGTCAACCGCTTCAACCATATCAATATAAGGCGCAATATATTTCACCTTGTTGGTTTTGCAGGTGTCCTATGAAATGCCAGCATATATCCTGAGCAAAGCTCTGCTTTTTCAGCTTTAGTTCCTGTTCATGACTTTCGCCAAAAACACGTTGTCCCTCAGCATGAGGCAGCTTCTATATACTCCTTAGGATGGTATTTGCTAACGGCTACCAACTGAACGTTTTCTGGCAAGTTGCCTAGCACCTCATGAAGATTTTTGAGCAACATCTGTCTTCATTACTACTTCTCCACAGCTGTCTGTTCACCTTCCATATACTCTGGCACATCAGAAGCTGAAGCTTGCTTCTGTTTCGCAGCAGATTTTGAAACATGTTCAAAGACATCCATAATTTGAGTTTCATTGATCGAAACCAAATCATAGTCTATTGCTGTACTACCCATAACATCTTCGATATTTTTCACAGCCCATTTAATGATGCCGCCTGTACGAGATAAAGTAACTGTAGTACGTTTCTCTTTCTCTGTCTTTTCATCGATAGTCAAGAACTGAAGCTTAGCTTTATACCATTTATCGTCCTTATCCATATCGCTGAAGAACACTTCATGGTATGCCGCAGGGCGAATATCAGTTATTTTGTAATCACCACTGATATAAACTTTCATTTCTTCAAGAATAGAAGCTTCTGCCTCACTGAAACTTAAAGCATCAACAACATATTGTTCAGTAACAGGCTTCTGTCTGCCATCTTCCTGAGTTTTATCATAACGAATTTTTGGTTTCAAACCATATAGTTGTTCTCGATCTCATCATGTATTTATTTTAAATTTTACTTCTTTTTCTACCTTATCAATATCTCTTTTGGCTTACATCAGCACATCAACTTTTTCTAACAATTGATATACCTTTGAACAGATTATCCATTGCAGCATAAGTATAAGCAGCACGATCATTAATACTTATATCGTGGCTCATTCTATTACGAGCTCCACCAACTTCGACACTGCATCTTGATAATTATCTGCCGTTATGCGCTCACTCATTTTTATTGCCACCGTAACATCAAAACCAAAATATCGAGTAAGCATATCCGCAAACTGCTTACGCTGCATATCTGTTATACGTTGCAAATTATTATTTAAACGGTTCTTCGAGATGGAATATGCGAAAAACGAGGTTCGTCAGGCTCACCTCCTCGCTGATTGTGATTATAACGTTTTTCATAATCAAGTAGCAATCGCAAAAAGCCATTCTCCGACAACGACAGCAACTCTTCCTTAGCAGGGTTCAAGCACTCGGCGGCAAAAATCGCTAAAGTTACTATAACGACTTTCAAGACGCAGCATTTTTCTGAATTCAAGTGTATTGATAACGGTGAAACCTTTATCTATCAACTTTCTATAAACATGTAGATACGTTGAGTATAACGGTTACGACAGGCAAACACAATCTGCTTACCCAGTCTATGAGTAACCAAGATCAAGAGATACCAGTCGGCGCGCCACCTCTTGATCAATCTTTTTAACTACCGCATATTTTTCTCGTAAATACTTGTGTCGTTAGGAATGTACACATCACATAGATTAGTTACCTTTTTGATAACTACGTCCATCAGCGAGTTTTTGTATGGAGATTTCAACTGGAACCGATGCCAACAGCTCAAACTTTCTCTTAATTGCGGATAATGATTAGGGTCAACACCAAGCGTTTTGAAATAGGTTTTTCACCTCCATTCGTCCATCATCATCAAGCTCCTAAGCTTGGGAAAATACCCGGTTCCATTTTTGCGTCTATTCAGTATATCGTGGAGTTTATTTTTGCATAAACTCAACTATGCTCACTATATACGAATTTGAATCAGCGAATAATCATGCCTCATCATAGTGACAGCAATAGGCTGCAAAGCCAAGTTTCCTCCTCAATAGGTATAAGTTCAGTAGGAATATTACGCTTTACGTCACGCTTCTTCCCTTTTCTGAACTAACCGCACGCGTTTTTCGTGGCGATACTGGTTTTCTTGTCTTTTTTTGTTGCTGCTTCGTTTGCCATCTCCCTAAAAATGAAACTCATTTCTCCTGACAAACTCACGTCCGCAAGAGACGTGCACAAAGATAAAAATATTTTCCCGTTTAGCCAAGTAAATTATTAATTAATGCGGAATATCTTTACCAAAAATACAACCATTTATAAAGCTATCCTTTGACACCTTTTTGCTTGTCGTATATTTCTAAGTTCATTATAAGAATCATACCCCTAAATTAAAGTCCCACTATAGCATAAATCACACTCCTGCAATTTTTGTACATTAGGGCTGTATACATTATTGGTGTACATGAGGCTGCAACCTTATCAGCATAAGCTGCAGTACTGCATTTTGTTGACGCAAACGTGCTAAACGGCTCTTTGACAATTAGCAAACCGATACACTTCCAAAGCACGGCAACACCTAAGCCTAACAAAAGCCCCACCCATAGCGAATGTTTTTCCCCACGGAAGCATTTGCTCTGGAAGCACTCATTATAAGAATAGGTACAATAGCTACTATTCCATATTTTTGTAAGCTGTGCGCGCTGCGTGCCTTCGCTATCAAGAATACACTGGTATTCACTACAGATAGTCCTCAAGTTCTTTTCGTGTAATATTCTCTTCCATTTTAGGAAAAGAAGACTCATCGCCATGACGATCTATTGCACCCGTTATTAAGTGCTCGTAATCATCTAATATATTTACTTGTGGTTCTTTCATGTCATAACAAAGGTTATGATGGCTGTAACCATAGACTAATATTAATATAAAAAAGGTAAGACAGTGCCCTGATAAGCTGGGTTCTGTATCCCTCCACAAGTGGAGAGGCTCTGTCATTTATCTACCTTACAAGTCACCCTGTACCTCTAGCGTTCTACCCTCCGTCGTTGTGCTCGAAGCACATCGGGCGAGCTACCCTTGACATGACGACGTTTACATGAACTTACAGCCTCCAGACGGCACAGCCTGACGATCACCCGCCAGCTGGTAGTCTCTTACACTACCTTCTCACCCTTACCTCTGGCCCAACAAAACGTATTCTGTTAGTTCCGATGAGGGCGGTTATTTTCTTCTGCCTTTACCTACTGTCGCCAATAGCTTCTACTTTCAGAAGTGGAGCGCCTTGTGCTGCCGGACTTTTCCTCTCGCGTCATGAAATACGCCAGCGACGAGCCGGGACACTGCCTGACCATGTTTGCAAAAGTAATAAATTAATTTGAGAGCACATTCGCAAGTTTTAAGTTTTTGTAAGTTTTTAAACGAATGTAAAATAAAACTTGTTTCTGCTTAAAACCGTTAAGTGTTAAATTTAAATTGTTAAAATCGAATAAAGCTATCGGTCATTTTGGCACATTATCAACTTTTTGCGCATATATTTGCAATGCTTTCAATCAGGAATCAAGTCGGTTCCTAATTGATATTTAAATGTGAGAATAAATTAAAATCACATAAGCAAATGAAAAAGTATTCCAATTATCTCGTAGCAAGCTTATGTATTCTCTCGCTTGCTTTTCAGGTGGGAGCCTTCTACAAAGTAAAGGCAGCCACTAACAATACTGAACAAGCTGGACAGCCCGTTGACTTAACTTACGCTGCCAAAAAGGCACTTCCAGCAGTAGTACACATCAAGTACGTTCAGAATTCCAAGACACAAACCGTTGAAGCACAAGAAGATCCGTTTGATGGTTTTTCTTTGACCCATTCGGTCTCTTTGGTAATCCTAATCAAGGAAGAGGTGGATCGCGCAAGACAAAAATCCAAAACTCCAAAGAAACAAGGCACTGGTTCGGGCGTGATTATTAGCAGCGATGGATGTATTAAACAAACAACCACGTGAGTAAATGGTGCTGACGAACTGACAGTAACCCTTGAAGACAACCGTGAATTTAATGCGAAGATTATTGGTACAGACCCTTCTACCGACCTCGCACTTATTAAAAATAAACGGAAAAGAACCTCCCAACCCTTCCTATTGGTGATTCAGATAAGATTCAGGTTGGCGAATGGTGTAGTGCCGTTGGTAACCCTTTCGGTCCTGAAATAATACGGTAACTGCTGGTATCATTTCGGCCAAAGCACGTTCTTTAGGGCGCTAACGGTGTTGAAAGTTTTATACAAACCGATGCTGCCATTAACCCAGGAAACTCAGGTGGAGCTTTAGTAAACACACGCGGTGAACTGATTGGTGTGAACGCCATGCTTTATTCGCAGACAGGGTTCTTATGCAGGCTATGGTTTTTGCCATTCTGCTGCTATCATGAATAAAGTTGTTGAGGACTTGAAGCAATATGGAACAGTTCAGCGTGCCTTCCTTGGCATTCGTGGTGGCGATGTACTCAACTACGTAAACGCACAAAAGGAGAACGGCAAAGAAACTCCTGACTTAGGCACAAACGATGGTATTTATGTTGACACTGTTGAAGACAATGGTGCAGCTGCCGAGGCTAGGCTTAAAGAAAGGCGATGTCATTATAAGCATTGACGGCAAACACGTAGGAAAGATGGCCGAACACAAGAAATAATTAACGCTAAGCGCCCTGGCGACAAGGCTACTATTACATGGCTACGCGACAAAAAACAAATGTCGAAAACTGTTGTTTTAAAGAACAAACAAGGAAATACTAAGGTTGTGAAGACCGCTGACCTCAATGTTCTGGGTGCTCAGGTCATTCCTGTAAGTGATGAACTGAAGAAAGAGTGGGCATTGCATACGGTTTACAGGTAAAGAACGTCAAGGGCGGAGCTTTCAAAGCCAGTGGTATCAAACGACGGATTTGTGATTATCACAGCCAACGACAAGCCCATGAAGAGCATTTCTGACCTGCAGGACGCTGTGAAGAAGCCTCAACCAGCAACAACCCCTGTACTTTTCATTAAAGGGTATGTGGCCTTCAGGCAAAAACCGATTATATGGCAGTTAAGGTGAGGTAACGACGATTAAATAGCTACTTAACAGCAAAATTTATAAAACTTCAAGCCACTTCTGACAATTGATGTCGAAGTGGCTTTTTCGTATAATCGCCTTTACGGGCTTTTCGCAAAACCACAGCTGCAAAGCGCACACACAACCTCACTAAACAACTTATTTATAACGAATTACATACATCGTAAAAAGCGTACGATTACGACGTAAACGCAAGTCGATTACGATGTAAACGTAACGCGATTACGACGTAAAGATATTGCGATTACATCGTAATAGAATTTCTTTATTATCTGCAGGGGTTAGCTTAAAGGTGAGAGATGGTCGTCCATTGTTGATTTGAACGAATTGTTTCTGGAATATTTTAAAGGTAATCCCGTTTTTCAATAGCAATGCTTTTAGGGTGCAAAAAGCACCTCTTTTACGCTTCAAACCCAATAGCTTTTTGCAATACAAAATCATAGCTATTGCAACGCAATATGATTTCTAAAATACAACTAATTGGAAATAAAGTTAGCTTGTTTGTTAAACTGAATAGGTAACGATTTGGAAACAAAGCGAACTACTTGGTGTACGCTGTTTTCTGCCTAACAAAGAACGCTTGTTATTCTGTTTGCAAGATAATACTTTGTTACCGAATAACAAGCGTTTATGACGAAATATTCACATATCTGCATTTTGGATTGTTGCTATTGGAGTTGCTATAATCCTCTCCCTCGCTTCTTCTTTCTGTTAGCTTGGTTTCTGAGCTTGCGCTGCCATGCCGTCTCGGCATAGTCATCGCCATGTGTGCGTTGGCGTAATCATTCCGCCGAGTCCCTCCACCAAATCATCGGCTGTGCTGATAGCTGCATCTGCCATATCTCTTATAGTTTGTTCGATTTTTGGCGTTTCCTTAGTTGGTGGTGGGACTGTATGAACGGCTTGGGGACGAGTTGATAGCCAGCATCCTTAGTATCTGTATGCTTTGACGAGTTTGCGTATTACTTGGTCAGATTTATTCGTATCAGCTTTCTTACCTGCCTCGAGTTCTTTTGCAGAACGGTAGCCGAACTCTCTGCCTACTTCCGATGCCTTGAGACGCATATTCTCCGTATGAGAACTTCAAGCCATAGACCTTACTCTGCTTTGTTCTTCATACGATCTATGGTTACTCCATGCTTGTTCAACTCATAGAGGAACATAGAATGTCCTGTGATACCTGTACTGTACTTTTTCAAGTAGGGCATAGCATATTCTTTGTAGTTCTCTCTTTTGTTTCCTCTCTTGTGGGATTGGCTTTTGCTTTCTGATGTTTCGTTTTTGATTTTGACTTCCTTTGCAATGGTTAAGCATTTCTCCTGACTGATGTCCTCTGTTATTCTTGCAGCCTTGTTGCTTACAAAGGGTGGTATCATAAACTTCTCCGTATAGGCTGATGCGGTTGCGATAATGTGGATATGCCTGTTGTCTGTATCCTTGTGCGTTACTGCCACCCACTGATGGTTACCAAGTCCCATTTTCTTGGCAAACAGATGGGCTATTTGGGACGGAGTTCAGAAACTGATAGTTTCTTCTCGTCCTGTAGGTGCAATGCCGATTTCGATGCGCAGGAATTTGTTTCTGCATCTGGTAGTGTAATCGCTGACCAACTTCATTTCCTCGTAAACAGCCTTGGGTTCTCTGCTGCGAAAAGATTGTGGAAGGCAAGCCGGTTACCGATCTTGCCTTCCCTGAAGATATAGTCCAAAGCCAGTGCTTCCGTGCGCTATCGCCTTACACTTTCCTATCATACCTCGGTAGATTTAAGACCTTATATATATCGTCACCAATGCGAAAGTGAGGGTCGAAAAACGCTTAAATGCTTCTTTGGCACATATCGAAAGGTTCTTGGTTATCAGCACCCATGACTCGTCCTTTATCCTGATGAGGTTGGAAACCTGTGCGTGAGTATATTCCCGTTCGGTGGAGTACGGCAATGGCTTCCTTTTTCATTGTCGGTCATCTTGGGACGGCAATCACTTCACCTCCCATTAGCATCTCACGGCAGTACTCGGAGAACTTCCGACCTGTGCTTTCTGCCTTTGCCTTGATGCGCTGCTTCTCCTCCAAAGTACACCTAACCTTGATGAACTCCGTCTTGTTCATCTGCTTTTTCTTCATTGTCCTCTTGCTGCCATTGGGTAGCTTTTCTTCTGTATTTCTTCATATAAGTTTCTCTGAAAGTTAATCATTATGGATGATTCGTTGCTGCTTAATTTCTGAATGATGACCGATGAGAACGGAGTGATACGGTCTAATCTCCCGGCTGTTTATCGAGGGGAGCAAGCGCAGTCGTGGTACAAACTGACGTCTTGCAATATCAGCTGAGATGCCGATAACGCCTTGGGACGTTTCCCCTGCCGAAAGTGAATGCACGGCATTCCGTGTCTAACTGCGTTCGTGGCATTCCCACCATATTATATATTAGGTTGGGCATACGGTCTTCACTTCTTTTGTGATAGGGTCGAGGGGTTTTCAGAGGAAAAGGATGACCTTTTTACGAAAACTCGACCCTTTTCTCACGCTTATAGCTCTCCACTTCTCTATATCCGTGGTATTCACTCCAAATGACTGCGTACAAGATTTTCTATGAAACTTGAGAGATTGCTGCCCTATCGCCCAATCTTCGTACGATGAGGTCTGCACGTTCCTGTGTTTCCTTGCTCAGATAGACAGCCTTCCTGCTTACTGAGTTTGGCAGGGTAAAGATAGGCTTGCTTGTCAGGCTTCAAGCGTTTCCTTTCTCATTTTGGCACTGATGCGTTTCTGAACAGGGTGCGTTCTCTGGCGGACTCGCTTGTTCTGTTTCATGTGAAAGCTCGGTACACCGTGATACCTCTGTGTTCTGTAATGGCTCGACATCCCCTGATGGCTTACCGCTCCGTGTCATCTTTGTGTGCTGCTGGCTCAGCTTCTTCCTGAGCAGTTCTTCTTCGTTACCACCTAAATAATATGAAAGGTCATACTCTACCTCTGTTGTTTTCTTCTTTTTCCATTTTTCTATCTTATTTTATGTTTAACTTGTTTTTACCTTTTTATGGAGTTGCTTTGCATTTGCTGCATCGTCTTTGATTGTTTTTCTTCTGCTCACATACTCTGTGCACGTGATACTCGTTGAGGTCTTTGAAGTTTCCGTAATGCACGGACACATCCTCGACCTTGAAAACCAGCCCTGATGAAATCATTGGTTGCCCTCTTTCACGCATCATCATTGTCAAAGGAAGGCACGGATATGGGTTAGGTGTCGGTCGTTCAGATAACGGATAGCCCTTGCAACATTGCTTACGGAGTTCATCACAAGGCAATGGCTGATGATTTCTTCTTTCATTGAAAGGAAGGATAGAAAGTCCATAAAAACCTTCGAACACGCAGACCGGTTTCATTCTATCCGTCATCTTATCCGTGAACACGGGGTAATATCCTTCGGAGTAATCGTTCCCTTGAAAGAGCCGTTATCCCGAAGTTCATAACCGCCCGATAGGTTGGCGAAACCGATGAAGCGATAGTGCAGCTCTCTTGCACCTCATAGCTGATACAACGCGAAAGGGCATAGCCTTTTTCCATGTCGATGCAGCAGTTCCTCCCTGGGAGTAAGGTGTTTGATATTTCTATCAGTCTCCTTACTCCACTTGTGAATGCCATGATATGCTACTTCTTTTCATTGCCCTGTCTGCCTTTTGAGACTGCAAGCAGTATAATCGGGGCGTTTCGTCCCAGTGACGGATGGCTTCCGACAATGTGCAGCCCTCCAACCGCATATAAAGGTCGATGATGCTTCCGCCCCCTGCCATCGGCATAGTCTATCAGAGGTTCTTCTCTGTGTCTCACCTGGAAACTTGGATGCGTGTCTTCACGAAATGGTGAACGGTAGAGATCATAGGCAGGGTGTCCTGCGCACTGGTTTGATGCCTTTTCCTTTCAAGATACTCCACTTATGGGTATCGCTTAATGCGTGATAAATCTTCTTCTTTCATTGTCATTATAATTATTGATTGAACATTTTTCCATTCTGATTTTTATATCGGATTATATTTTGATTATGCTGATAGCGCAAACTTCATTTTATGCTTTTCCGTTTCACAAGTTTTCCCTAAAAACTTTTTCACTTTCTTCTTACTACATATATTTTTGATTGTAAGTGATTTGACATTCAGTATAAGTTGAGCAGTAAACAACTACTACACACACTACTACATCAAACTACAACAGCTATTTACCAGTGGGCAGGGTGGATTTTCCTAATCTTATACACATAGACAGGACTACAACCCTCACGCCTCTTGCTTACCTTTTCAAAAGCCAGCTCTTGAGTGTACTTCCTTCATCACGTTTAGTGTCAAGGTTGATGCGTATAAACACCTAAATAAACCAAGTATTTTCGGTAGTGGTCATGTAAGCACAATGAGTTGTCCTCTGTTGGCTTTTCAAAACAGCGTAATATTAGTTCCATTTCTGCAGTCTGTACTGGAAGTCCTCACTCTCCTTGTAGAGTTCCGTGATTTCTTCATCGTTAAACCAATATCGAGCCTTGCTAAACGCAGGCTTTCGCTTCGTATAGACGGTATCCATAGAAATTGTTTTTGTTCGTTCTATGTCAATAGATAGTACCTCAAAGAGCAGGAAACGCCTGCTTCCTGTCAGGTCGGTCAAAAGTCATTGCCGTTTATCGATACTACAAAACTCGCCAAGTGCGAGTGTTCCTCCTATACTTGTCGTGAGGTATACGGTATTTAACCATAGGACAGGTAATAAGGTTCTTGAGTTCATTTTTCATCACGCTTGTTGAGGGCTTTGAGTTGGTCGTCAATGTTTACGATGATAAAAGGGCCACAATGAAAGCCCAAAAATGGGCAAAATAGGGCACGAAAGGTGATGAACGTATGGCGAAAAATGCTAAATGAGTTGATTAATAGGGTTTATAGAAAATATCGAGTGCGTTATTTCGCACCCAAATCTTTTTGTGGCAAATAACGCCAACCAGCAGAAAGACATTTGTAGATAATTCAGACCGACGATATTGTATGAAATAATTTCGTCCGTTTTACTTATTTTTATTATTTTGTATGCAGCAAAGATTCAAAGATAGCTTTGTGTTTATAATTTATCTTTAATAGATTGTATGAAGAACTTTATCAAAGAATATTGAGAACCAGCTGATTATCCCCACGATGCAGTTTCTGCACCATGAGAAATCAAGCGGTATCGTTTTGGCCGTGTTTGTTGTTTTGGCGTTGATCTTGGCCAATTCGCCCCTCCGTGATGGTATTCGCGGTTTTGGAACATCACTTTGGTTTCATCGTCGATGGTCGGCCCTTGCTTAACTTCAGCGTGGAGCACTGGATTAACGACGGACTCATGTCGATGTTCTTCTTCGTCGTGGGACTGGAACTGAGCGCGAGTTCATCCGGAGGCGAGCTGCGCGACCTGCGGAAGGTCGTGTTGCCGGTGGTGGCCGCCGTCTTTGGCGCGCTCTTCCGGCCGCCATCATCTGCTTTTCGCAACCTTGGAACACCCGTAGCGCATGGCTGGGAGTCCCGATAGCTACGGATATCGCCTTCGCTTTGGCCGTGGTTTATATGCGGGCGACCGCGTTCCCGAAATGTCGGCAAAATCTTTCTGACGACGCTGGCCGTAGTAGACGACCTCGGTTCGGTGATGGTCATTGCCCTGTTCTATCACCTCACATATCTCTTTCTTCAATCTGGCGATAGGTTTGGCCTGCTTCTGACCATGTTTGTGGGCAACCGTCTTGGAATCAAGAATGTATGGTTTTATGGCGTTTTGGGCATCGGTGGCGTTTGGGTGGCCTTTTCTGATGTCGGGTATTCACGCTACCATCTCGGCCGTTTTGGCGGCGATGGTTATTCGGCCGACTCTCGCATCCCCGAGATCCGCGTTTATTGCCCGTGTAAAAGCTCACCCGGCGGTTTGAACGGGCCGAAGCCAATGACGTAAGGACCTTAGAGCCCGAACAATTGGAAATATTGGAAAAAGGTGAAAAGCCGACTCGATTCAGAGCCATGCCACCCCTTCCAGCGACTCGAACACGACCTTCACCCCTCGTTTCTTTCGTCATTATGCCCGTGTTTGCCTTGGCCAATGCCGGCGTTTTCGTTTGTCGATATGGACGTTCGCGTCTTGAGCGCGAATGGAGTCGCGCTCGGTGTGACGTGCGGTTTTGCTTCTTGGCAAGCCTCTTGGCATCGCTTTCTGCCCGTGTGGCTGACCGAGAAACTCGGACTGGGCAGGCGTTCCTACTCCATCAGTTGGCGCACGGTGGCCGGTCTGGGCTTCCTCGCTTCCATCGGTTTTGCGATGTCAATGTTCGTTACGATGCTGGCTTTCAAATCGCCCGGGAACCATAATCATAGCCGGATGGGTATCTTCCTGCGGCCTCTATTCTGGGCGGCATCATCGGCTATCGCTTGTTGAAAACAGAAAGAAAGTAATTTTTATATAGCATATTTTTCATTAAATATACGGACTTTTTACTGAGGTGGAAGTGTAAAAAGTGCTACCTTTGCGCAAGATAAACCGCACGTGATAGCTTGAAAAATTGTTCTCGTTTGCGCGGTCTTTGTAAAAATAGCTTTTAATTACAATCCATGAAAAGTCCTTTTAAGAAGAGACTGTCGGTATTATCTGTCTGTTGGTGGTAGCGGCACTTTTAGTTTTATTGGTTTATCAGATGGGCGTGGCCAACATGCTCCAACACCATCATGCGCACGGCACATGACCTGTTGCTCAATACGGTGTTCTACTTGATGGGATCTGCGTTCTGACGGGTGCTATCGGTAAGTTGTTCGTAGAGTTCGGCGTTGTCGACCTGCTGGAAAATGATTCTCCGTCCGTTGATGCGGCCTTTGTTTAATCTGCCGGGCGTGGCTTCGCTGGGGAGCGGTCATGACTTTCCTTTCTGATAATCCCGCGATAATTTCGCTGTCAGAAGGACAAACGATTCAGTTCTTACTTTCAAGAAATACCGGTATATATCGCTTACCAACTTCGGCACAGCCTTTGGTATGGGTCTGATAGTCATTGTTTTATGGTGGGACAAGGCTTTTTCCTCGAGACCGATGGTGGGACTTTCGCGGCGGCCTGTGGCTTTCCACACGATGCATGCAACACTTCGTTATAAAAGGCTTATCCGGCCTATGCTGTGGAGAACGCAAATGACGAAGAAAGCGGGCAGCAGTTGCCGGAGATACAACATCCGGAGGAAAAATCGGTCTTCTTGCGGACGCTGAACGCGTTGCTCGATGGCGTAAGGCCGGTGTTGACGTAGGATTGGCTATCATTCCCGGCGTGATTGATTATCTCCACGCTGGTAATGGTGCTGACCTTCGGTCCCGGTAGCAATGGATTTCTTACGGGCACGGCCTACGAGGCATCGACTTATTGCCGGCTTTGACCAACAAACTTGACTGGTTGTTCGGTGCTTTGTTTGGTTTTACGGATCCTCATCAGATTGCTTTCCCCATCACAGCATTGGGAGCCAGTGGGTGCCGCTTTGAGTTTGGTGCCCAATTTCCTTGCGCGATGGGTGGGTTGATGGTAACGCTATCGCTGCGTTTGCAGCTATCGGTATGTGTTGGAGCGGCTTTTGAGTACGCATACGGCCGTACTCGACTCGCTGGGTTATCGTGAACTGACGGGCAAAGCTGTTCTTTCGCACACTTTTCCAGCGGCCTGACGGCGGCGTTCTTTTGATATTGAGGGATATGACGCCAAGAGTTCGGCTCGAGGTTTTCGCTCCGAGCCGAACTCTATCTTTAATGATATGCTACAACCGTCACACATGGGTGGCGCTGGTTTCAAACTCAATCGTACAGTGGCATGACGACGCGCTGAAGGCGTAGGCCAGTAGGAATCAATTCTTCTTCGTCCCAGTCGTCCGGATGTGGCTTACTTTCTGCGTGATCAGGGTCAGAGAGATTCAATAGAGGAGGAAAAGTCAACCCGTATTTCTTCCATTTCTGGTTTTGATATATTTTTGCTTCATAGTTCTTCTTATTTACGATAATCTTTTTCCATTAATAATATAAAGTCCTGAAGGAACCAGAAAAGCACGAGTTTTTCCACCTTTAATCACAGTTTGATTTACGTTGACCTGTCACCGTGTGAATGGTTAAGCGGGTGTCTTGCGTAGCCGTTGCGATAATGCTGCTTTGGGCTACGGTAACAGCCAATGTTGCTTTTTCTTCAACAGGGTTTATGCTGGTTACATCTCCGAAAGCGTTGTCTAATCCGATATTGAACATCATCATATTCTTGGCAAGTGCCTGTGAGGTTGTTCCAAACTCATATAACGAGCGGAATGGATAAACGTAGATAATGGGGTTTTTGAGTTCTTGACAGCCAAGAATCTGTTGATAGAGAAGTAGAATACTTTATCTCCTGTGCCATTATTCTGTACCTGACTGCCACTACGTGCAGTAGTAATTAGTAAAGCTGAGTAGACGCTCCATTGTACGACTGGCTACCATAGTACTCTTTACAAATCCCTTCGCGTCGTGCTCTGGTGTAGCCTGTAATGGGGGCACCAGCTTGTCGTGCTTCGAATACGGTTGCGTTGGGAGCATCGTATGGGGTGAAAACCAGGTAAGGAGTATTACGCTTCCCGTGTTGCTTGTCAGGGCGTTGAACACTAGCCGTTGGGCTGTTGAGATCAAAAGCCCGCACGCTCAGGATTGCCATTGTAAGAGAATCCGTTGGGCTTCATGGTGTACACTTTGAACTTAGAAAAGCTCGCCGTTGTTTCCATCGTGGAGCCATCCGCGCCTACAGAGGCTGTAGTGCAAAACGATGGTTGAGTAAAGCGGTTGTTCCTCTTCCGGTCTGTGTGTACTTACGCTTGTAGGTTGCGTAATTGTTTGCAGCCAGTTGTATATCATAAGGCGCGTAGAAGGGGTGCGATCCTCAAGCAAAGTTCTGTGTAGAACTGAAATTCGATGCTTCCGTGGGTGTCGTTAATACCCAGATTGTTCGTTGTCATCTGTGCTGTGGCGCGGAGATGGCAGATGAACAATGGCATTCTTAGCCAACGCTTGTCTGAAATCTGTTTGCTGATAGCGAGAGGTTTTCTGTACTGGATTGAGCTACATCGTGTATAGTTTTGAGTTGTCGACGTGAACCTGCGACAATTCCTTAGGCGCAGTAGGATCAAGCCGGAGCGCGCTGGTCATCGCGTTCTTAATCTGGTTCAAAGTAAGGTAACCAAGGTCTCGGTTGAGGCAATCGCTGTGGTAGGAACCGCCATTTCTGCTGGCATTATCGTAGCCTGCGTCTTCAGATGTGGTGATTCCGCGCCATACATCGCCTCTGTGTTGCCCTATCGCTGCTACTCTTATAGTAATCGGTCTTATCGTAAATCTTCTTCCAGGTAACTTTCGGCGTGTAGTCTGTCATCTGCAATTCGATCGTTGTATTGTAGTAGGCAAAAGGCACGGTGCACTTTTCCTTGTGGTCGGCGCTATATTGTAGCGCGTTTCATCAGTGGTGAAGAGATACATGTGCTGCACGTTGTAAGTCTTTAGCATGGCTTGTTCTGTGCTAAACACAGCTGCCGCATTGTTACTTGTCGTCGGTGTTCCGTTATTGTAAATGGTTACGTCTCCGGTCATAGACGCATAAGCGGCTGCAGCACAACTGCTCGGTGAGGTATCTTGTAGTTGTACTTGTGCTTGTATTGTTCAACTCTTCCATGTTGTTGAACCTGGAATGGAATATTTCCATTAACCTCAACGTCGATCTTATCTTTGTACGTGTGATCGGCTACCGTTGCCTTGTTGGTATACAAGTCGTCATTCACCAGATGGCAATAAGTAGAAGCTACGAAATTATAGCGTGAGTTTTCTTTAGGCGAGTTGGTACGGTTAGCGCATACGTGTCGTCGGCATGCTTTGATTGCAGATTGCGGAAGAGAACTGAACAGACTCGGGTGAACAGCCTTTGGGGCACTTTATAGACAAACTTCTCCTACCCATTTTGAAGTCGTTAGAAGTGAATGTACGTATGATTTCTTCGTTAGTTCTTTTCCTTTTGCAGACTACGTCTACGGTACTAGTACAATGGATTGAGTGCTCTAAGACAATCTCCATATCTCATCAGTGCAGGATTGGTTGCCTCTGTTGCAAAGACAAACCTGAGATACTGAACTACGGGCATCATTGTTGAGGCCTGTTAGTTCATAAGTTTGTTCACCGTGATGCGCAATATTCAGTGTTTGCGCAACGTCTCAGCTCGCCATTCTTGTCATAAATAGTCACCGTAGCTTTGTGGTGTATAGGTTGCCTGTGTTGCTGTGCGCTTAACAAGGCTGGAGTTAGCGAGATACCAATAAGCCCATGAGTACTATTTCTGATTTGCGAACGGATGATTACTATAGTATTCTACGAGCTCTCCATTGCTGAGAAATCTCCAATAGCTGTAGTGGTTTGTATAAATATATACGTTGTTTTGAGAGTTTTTATATAGATAATAGGTATAGCCACCAACCGTCGCGTATATTCTGCTATAACGATCTTGCTTCCATATGGTAGAGGGCGTAGTGGACCAAGTTAAATATGGTGCGTTGTAATAATTGAGATAGTATGGTGTTATTATTATCTGTAGAGGTAATATAAAAACCCTTGGCGGTGCTGCTTGATTGTGTCTTACCCGGTGTAGCAGTAAACTTCGCGCCTACGATGCGAAAGCTGGCAGGCACAGTGTAAGTACCATTGTTATCTTTCTTCGTGCTATCGTTGTCGGTGCTTCCGCGTAATACGTACCATTCATAAACGCCGTCCACGTTGTGTTATCAATGCGCATGGAAGCAATTGTTTTTGAGTCCGTTTGCTTCATTCCAAGTACCATTATTAACCGCGCTTCTTGATAAAAGCTTCACCGAGGCCAATGCGTCTGAAAGATTCTCTGATCGTATGCATAGAATGTTTTGTTGTCTTTTTGTCTTGGTGCTATCGAACCGATGTCCAGTCGGCCAATGGAAAAATCTCATTCTCGGTGAGCGATACTTTTTATCATCGATACTATTTCCTGCGGATAAGGTACGGAGAACTTAATGTCTGGCGCAAACCATCTTGATAGATTCGATAGTGATAGCGGCTAATTTGCTAACCCCATTTCCATGAAAGCAAAAGTAGAGGTCCTGCCCAAATCGTCAGTTGTTCCGTTTCCGCGAGTTATCGTGTGGGCGTTTCATTGACGGGGTGTAGGGGTGATAGAAATAGGCGTAAGTCCAGGAAAGCTAGTGGGCTCAGTATTTGTTGGGGAGCCATCTGGAACCTTGTCTTTAGCGACTTCGCCAAACATCAAGTCCTAGAATGCGTTAAAGTAAGTGGCGTTGAAGCCCAAGCCTGTCCAGAGTTGTTGCCAACCACAGCACCATCTTGGGCAAGCGTTAAGTTGTTCTTTATCGTAATCTCGTATTTGTGATTCGATAGCCTTTGGGAGTGAAATGTTGCTATAGACATTATAGAGACCAGCGATTAGAATAATACGCTCGTCCGCGGCATTTCCTGAACGGCTGTAGCCATAGATGTCGCAAGTGTGATTGCTAAATACACCGGCCGAAGAAAAACTTTTGGATTGTCGGATGTAGTGTAGGTCAGCTGAAGCTGGTTGTGCTTTCCACATTGCGCCAAAACCCGCGCCAAAACCTCCTTCTGTGGCATGAGTGTTCTTTGTCTTTGCCGAAATGATCTTACCACTCTGTGGGCTAATGGTTACCATTGCGCCCATGACGTGACACTACTTACAAGGAGGGCATAAGCAATGTTAGTCCATTGCGTGTTGATTGTCGAAAACTGAATATTTTCATTTCTCTATTTTATATGATTATGTTACCCGTTGGCGGAATTAATTTAGTACGTATTTAATTCTTCCGATGGGTTTGTTATTAATAAAATTGACATATTGTAATATGGTCAGCGCACTAATTTTCCCAATTATTCGAGGAAACAGACCATTTGTTATTTTCGCATAATTCCTGATAACCAAAAATTGATCTGTGAGTTGTGAGAAGAGAGTTTCAATCCTTTTTCTGGCTTTGGCAAAAGGGATTAATTTTGGTTTCCAATTCTTTTGGTTCAGCCTATATGGACATTCCAATCTAATGTGAGCCGTTTGGAAAAGGTCGAGTTGAACATCAGCCCTATATCCCTTGTCGCCATAGATGTTACAGTCATGATAGACCAGCTTGACATCTTTCATATAATTGAGTCATGCACGCTGCCTTGACAAGTCATAGGAGTGTATCACCCCACCTAACCCACAGAGTGCATTAGTTTATAGCCAAAGTAATACATATTTTGAGATGCTGAAGCCGAAATCCGGTGCTTGTGAAATCTCCCATTCGCCCCATCTTGCTACGCTTCCCTCTGGCAACCCTGCATACGGCTATCGGATTGGAATCTACGAAGAATTGAGTTTCCCCACCGTCCATTTTGGCAGCGATTCTCTTTCGTATGTCTTCGCATAATCCTGCGGTATTCTTTCTACGGTCGTTGAATTGCCTGCGAGATATGAGGTTAGGTATTTTGTCTTTGTACTCTGAAGCTTATAATCAAAAAGCCATTTTTCATTATCAATGCTCTCTGATTCCGCTGTCAAGGACAAGGCAACGACCTCAAATCTGAAAATTTTGACATGGGACCACGATGGGGTATATTTTCCCTGCTCATTGACAGGTTGTGAGAGAATTGCTTGCATATCTCAGGATTTTGACGAATTTTGTATATAAGTTGCACATACGAGGATTTGTACTTAATGGTTTTGGCTTCACTAAGTTGCTAAAATCAACGATATGTGCAACTTTTTCATATCATTATAGCTACATTTTAATTCCGCAACGGGTTAATTAATACCTTAATTCCGCAGCATAAATTCTTGTAAGAACTCCAAGTGCCTGAGAAACAAAGTTCTCAAAACACTTGAATATGTCCAGAATTTTTACCTATCTTAGTACTAGCAAAACATAACAAGTAAGAAAACCGCATGGCAAAAGGTATGAAATTAAAATCAGAATATCACTTTCGGAGGAATTTATCACATTATGGATGTCAAAGTTTGGGTTTTGAAAATCCTTACCGAATCCTGTGTTGGGCAGACGCGGATGCGGCGGGCAAAAAGCATTCTGTTATGGAAGCATTTTGGCTCTCTCTTCTTCAGTTGTATCTTTGTGGAGGGATTGCCTGAGGACATCAATGTGCTGTAGAACAGTTCAGACAGAGACCTGGTGCGCAAATTACCTGCCGTTGCCGACACGGTGGGACGCGGGCTGAAAGAGCTTGCCGAGAGAGAACATTATCTCACAAGAGCGAGACATCCGGCAGGTCTTACAGTTTTCAACACGGCAGAGAAGCTAAACATCCACTTTTTACGGATGATGACGAAGAATGGGGCTTATAAGGTTGCCATATTGACTTAGACTTTGACCATCAGTTTGTTTCCAGCCACAAGTTCGATGCAGTATTCCTACAAAGCAGGATCATGGTATTTCCTGGCTGGGCTGCATCGAGGCATCATAGTCGGAGGTAAGAAACGTGACGAAACATCCATGAGAGATTCCATCAGGAAGACACGCCTGCCCATTATGAACCGTGTAACCTCAGAACTTGGTGTGGTAATAGAGCGTTTCCGTGCCGATTGTGGATCGTTCTCAAAGGAAATTATCCAAACCGTGAGCAGCGCTGCGGCACGTTCTATATACGTGCAGCCAACTGCGACAACCGATGTGAGGACTTCCGCCGGCTGAAAGAATGGAAGAGTGTTGAGGTTGGTTATGAGAGATGCGATGTCACCTCCGTCAGCATAGACAACCAATAGAAGGAAAGTCATACAGGCTTGTCGTACAGCGTAGTCCTTTGAAAGACAAGGGTGGCAGGAGCAGACGGATATGTTCGGAGTGATATGCACATACCGCCGTATCCTTACCATAACCGGACATCTACCGAGAAGGACATCGTTACGTTTTCTACAATGAGCGTGGAGCAAGCAAAAAGAACTTCAACACAGAACAATGACTTCGGATGGTCGCATCTGCCCCTTTTCCTTTATGGCTGAGAACATGGTTTTCATGATAGTTTACTGCCATGTTGAAGAACTTCTATCTATCTCGTCCGTCATATCAGCAAGAAGGTTAAGCCATTGAAAAAGACAAGCAGGCTGAAAGTCTTTATCCACACATTTTGTCAGCGTGCCAGCAAAATGGTGCGAACTGGAAGATTGGAACATTCTGAACCTATATACAAATAAAACTCCTACGCTGAGGTCTTCATTGATTTACATCATTTCTTTGTGGTTTTTCATACTTCCCATTGGTTTGGGTGGGGATTTCATGATTATACAGAACCAAGAACCCCAGAAAATCCCCATATCAATGGATAAATCCCAAAATCACTTCAATATATAAAAGTACCTCACAAGGAATAATGCTGCGGAATTGAGTAATATATGTCTGCTTTGCAAATTAAGAAAAATAACCATTCCCCATCTTTAAAACTTTTAATAGTTATCTTGTAACAGTGAAACTTCGATGACTTTCTCTGCAAAATATATAAAGCAAGCAACACATTTGTGTATGCAGTAATGTCTAAAACAAAGCAATACTGAAACACTTTTATACTCCCATGTAAGTAGTATGTAGTCATATTATAGCAACACCCATAAACACCTGTTTGATACAATGTAATTCTTTTCTCTTTCAACGATATATCTTGTATTGTAGTAATATAGTAAGATAACAGTGAAAGAAAAAGGATTGATACATTATTCAGTTATTAGCACACCCTTTGCCATATATGATGATTGGGGCGAGTGCATTCCTTGGACGTATTAACTCACTGCACACATAGCTTTCTGAACAGTGGGTTTCTACACTGTCAAGTTGGAAGGATAGGCAATGATGATTGGGAGCGGGTAAAAGATAACCTGCACAACTCTTTATCTCTGCCTCATTACCCTCCACCTGCACACCTTTTCATCAGGGGTACAGGTCGGGATTGTGGATTATATTTTGAAAGCCTGCCATTGAACTTCCTCCATGTTACCCCGAAGAACCTCGCAAAGTTCGCCCTCTGTCATAGCAATTTCTCTTCTCCGTTTCCTTGCGGACTATGCATATATTGCTACTCTATCTCAAGGCGGCTGCGCTCATTGTTCTCATAAGATTTTATATCTGTCTGTGATTTGTTATTTTGAATTCATGCCGTTTCCTCCATTTCATAGATTGAAATCTCCGATGGGTCACAACCCTCTCTGACTCCATTTCACGACAAACAAAACATATTCATTTCCGTTCATATGTTGGTAGTACGTAGTCGTGTCGTAGTATACGCACAAGTAACCATCAGCTGACTAAGGTATTCTTTCTCTTTCACTGTATTATCTTGCATGTTGTAGTGATGTAGTAAGACAACAGTGAAAGAAAAAGGATTGATACATTATTCAGTTATTGACACCCTTGCCATATATGATGATTGGGGCGAGTGTATTCTTGGACGCATCAACTCACTGCACACATGCCTTCTGAACAGGTGTGGGCTTTACTGCGAGTCAAGCTGCAAGCGAAAGGGCGATGATTGTCAGTAGTGGGTAAGCGTGCATGCCCCTTACCTCCTTATCCGTGACAATCTTCTTTCACCTACATTCCTTTCATCTGGAGACGGGATGGACTCTTCGGTTATCGCCCGAAGTCTACCACTTTCTTCCATATTACACCAAAGAACCTCATAAGCTCGCCCTCGGTCATGGCTACATCGCCTGTACCTCTGCGGACAACCTGCACTACCGTTTCCCCATTCAAAATAGCTGCGTGCTATGCTCTGTCGAGACTGTCCCTGTCTGCAATCTGTCTTCTGTATTCATGCCGCTTTCCTCCATGCTTTCGTTTCTGCTAGCGTTGACAATCGTCAGTGCCCCTATGGTAATAGCTTCCCGTTTCCATTGTATCGTTTTCTTGTTCTTTCTCCTGATGTTTGGCGATGAGTCTGTCCATATCCTCCGATATCTTGCAGTCCGTTACCTGCGCATAAATCTGCGTACTTGCAATTGATGCGTGTCCCATCATCTTGGCGATGCTCCTATGGGAAGACCTGCACTTAGGGCACATCGTTCCGAAGGTATGTCTGCCATGTGATAGGACAGACGTTGTTTGATACCACAAGCCTTGCGTCACGATGCTTAACTGTCTAGACAACACATTTTCTGCTGCAACAAGGTTGAAAGATAAGACGATTATCCATATCCGTATTATTGCCTTCTTCTTTCACGCTTGTAGCTTTGTTGCTCCATGATCGTCTTGGCTATGGGATGTAACGGCACATATAAATTCTACTTTTGTTTCTGCTGCTCCTTTCTTATATACATCTGTCCGTCCGCTGCACTCTTAATATGCCCAAACGTCAAGTGTTCCATATCCGTAATGGCTAAACCTGTGAAGCAGGAGAAGATGAACATCCGCCTTGCAAGTTCGGCATCGTTATCACCAATTTTCACTGCCATTAGCTTTGCTACATCAGTTCTTCAAGAAAGCGGATATGTCTTTCTTCCTTTTCATATTCTGTATGCTCAAATGGATTATAGCGAATGATACGCTGGCTTACTGCACGAAACATCAAAACGACTCCAGCCAACAAAGATAATTGTTGATGGTGGAGCCTTTCAATCCTTTTCTTTTAAGAAAGAAACGGTATTCCTCAAACAAATCCCTGTGATGGTATGGATCTCAATGTCCTCGTTGCCTAAGTCCTTGATAAATTCACACAGCATCCTATTCGCATAGCAAAGGCTAGTGTATGTACCTTCTGCCTTTGATTTGCCCACACCTTCCTTTACCGATTGTAGTTCTGTCGCTTAGCTCCAACAGCGGTGGGAGAAGTTGCTATGCCTTGCAATCTGTTTTTAAGCAGTTCAGCACTTACCACTCCGTCTTTTTAGAGCAGTTCCTGATAGGTCTTTTTCTACTTGTTCTCTGAATGATTGCAGGCGAAGGTTTGTTTTCTTGTCTGTAGTTATTCCTTGCTTAGCATTCCACCCGCAGGCTTACATTCTTCGTTTGTAGTAATGACAGAGTTCTTGCCATCTATCGTGATACGGCAGAGTATGGAGGTAAAACCATTTGCTTTGGTCTTTTGCCTGTTGATATAAAACAGTGTCTTGAATGTACTTCTCATAATGATTTTAGTTTTTAATGCTACTATTGCTAAATGTTCATCTGCATATCCTCTGTGAAAGAAAGGAAAACGCTCAAACTCCACAAACAGTTTCTGTGGTGTAACCTTTGCATATCGCTCGGTCATACTCACATTGCTATGTCCCAACATCTTGCTCACCGTTTCTATCGGCACTCCTGCTCAAGTGTGATGAGTGTGGCAAAGGTATGTCTTTTGCCGTATGCGTGGTAAAGGAAGGTTATGCCTGCTCTTAGACGCAATGCTTTGAGATACGATTGATAGGTGGCATATTTCATCTGTGGCAATAGCCTTTCCCTTTCATCGCTTTTTGTACTTCTCTATTATCCTTATGGCTTCGGGTAGCAACTTGATACGGCAAAGTACGCCTGTCTTCTGCCTGTTGAACTTCAGCCAAAGGTTGCCCTCATCATCACGGACAAGATACGACCCTGTTTAACTCCATCAAATCACAATAGGCTGCACCTGTATGACAGGCAAAGACAAACAAGTCCCTTGCTGTTTCCATTTCCTCCTCCAACTCGCCAAGTTGGATGTTCATTAGTTTGTCAAACGAACACCTATCAAGAGCTTTGGGGAGTCGCCTTTGCTTACCTTGACTTTGTCAAACAACAAAATATCGGCTAATCCTTCACGATAAGCCAATCTGCACACCGTTTTCAAATGGGTTTGCAGCATTATAGAACGTACTTTCCTGAAACCCGCAAATCCCCATAAAGTATTGTTGGAAGTCGTATATGAATTGCTCAGTAAGCTGTGAAAATGCCAAATCAGAAATATTATACTTCCTTTTTATAAAGTTCTGCAAATGGGTACGAGGTGGAATAGTAGCCAAATATACTTCCCTCCTTGATGTCAATGCCGATATGGTTTCTTTTCTCTTTGATGAGTCTATCCAGTCTTTCAATAAGCATACACTTAGATTGAACGCTTCCTTGAAATTCCTCTTTTATATCAGTTGCATCAAATGGGCAACCTTTGGATAGCAGAGACTGATAGGCTGTTTGGACGGATAGCAGCAGACTTTCCAATCTGGCATTCACTTCCACTGCCTCACGGCTCTTTCCGTCCATTCTACTTTCACAGGGATTCCACAAATCAGGGGTTTGACAGGATGGTTGCAGCTGAACTGCGCAATACTCCTTCAAAGCGTAATACGTACCATAATGGGAGCTTTGCCCTGCTTATCCTTTCCGCTCTTTTTGAGGTAGAGCAACACCTTCATCTTTTCTGTTTGCATACGCTTTAATCTTTATGGGCAAAGTTACCGAATTAAAGCGTTCCTCACCTTATGCGAGAAACTGCCAGACCTAAGCAACAGACACGCAGACCAAATAATTTCAGTTACCTATATCTGCATTTCGTTACCTATTCCCAATCTTGGTAATGATTTAGTAACTGAACTTCTGCTTAAATCCGCACTTTCCTGCCCTTTACGAACAGAGCGGTTTTACGCAAAATTATTTCGTTTCCTCCTTATTATCAGTAAGTTTGCACAAACTTAGATTTATCTTCATTTTTCCTTGATTAGTTGCAACGCAAAAACAATGCTTTTGAAAGTGAAGTAGAAAAGAAGTGGTTGGCAAAGGCTTATCAGACGTTTGAGAAAAGGGAGGAGATGGCGACAAACACCCTCCTTTATTCGTTGGCAGAAAAGAAAACAGACGCCTTTCGAGACACAAGTTCTTTAAAATCATAAAATAACTCACTTAAAAGCGTCCTTTATTTAGATAAGAATAGTTATCTTTGCACCATTAGAACACAAAGCGGGTGCCAGTGTTTTATAATTGCTTTTTCGAAGCACTCCAAATGTAATATTCATTTATATACAAATAAAGCATAATTCTCTTTTTAAAACAACATCGCAGCATTATTGTAACAGATGTAGCAGCAACCTTAGAAGCTAATGATATCGAAAAAGCTATCTTGGCTATATGGTGATGCGCAGTTTATTAATGAGCAAACAATTGAAGGTTACTTTGTAGATCCACGTAAAGAGATGGTAACACTCATAGTACGAATGCCGTTGAGATTACACAGAATATGAATCTTAGCGGTATTTTGCGTATAGAAGAGTTCTTTCCTGTAGACTCAGAAGATGCAAATTACGACCCAATGTTGCAGACATTATACCGTGGCTTAACACAAAACGTGTTCGAAGTAAACCCACCAAGCGACTCCAATAAAGTATATAGATGACCTCGATTCGTATAACGAGACAGAAGGATTGTTGTCTGACGTGGACTCTGCAACCTCGTCAACTTTGTGAGCAGTGTCGTTGTAAAGGTTCTCATAATGCTCGTGAAGCATAAAGAATCCCTTTTTCCTCTTACATTCCAATGGAAACCTCTAGGTTTGCATAAAACATGATAGTCTCTGCTAATAGCTGTTATAAAGCTTTAACTACTGGTGCAACTTTCTCGCTGTTTAGTCCTAAATACTTAAGTGTGTTCATAATTATTATCCTTTCTTTTATTTGTGATTTTTATCTTATTGTTTTATTGATGATGCAAAGTTACAATAAAGATAAACTGCCTACAGATGGTTCTATTTATAGTGTTATAGATAAAATAAATAACTATCGTGAAATACCTTTATATAAAGCACTTTTAGAATTAGCCGATAACGCCACGCATTTTTGTCTTCGAATGCAGATAAAGAAGCTTTTGCTCCTTCTCCCATAGCAATGACAATTTGTTTATAAGGCGCGCTCGATACGTCGCCAGCAGCATACACTCCAGGGATAGAAAGTACGGCAATGAGCATCGATAACGATTTCTCTTGCATTAGTAAGTGTTAGCTCTTCTGCGAAAGGGGCACTGTTAGCCGATAGTCCCTATTTGTACAAATACACCGTCAAGAGCAATCCTCGTTCTTCATTTGTAACTCTATCTTTCACCTTTAAAGGCTGTAACCTTTGTGCCATTTCCTATTACTTGAGTTGTTTGAGACGACTTAAAGATTTGTATGTTTGGCATACTTGCAGCCTTGTTTTGTAGCACTTCGTCAGCTCTTAGTGTGTCAGCAAATTCCAATACAGTAACGTTTGAGCAGATATTAGCAAGGTCTATTGCTGCTTCTATACCGAGTTACCTCCTCCAATCACTGCAACTGCCTTGTTTTTTGTAGAAAGGTCCATCGTAATGAGGGCAGAAATGCACACCTTTACCTAAGTAATCGCTTTCGCCTTCCACATTAAGTTTACGCCAACTTGCACCTGTTGCAATGATAACTGCAGGTGTAACGAAAAGTTTTCTCCACCTCTAACTACAATGCGTTTTTGTGCTTCTTTTAAAGAAACAGTTTCTATTTTGCGGTTTTCAAACACATCAATTGGATAAGTGCGAACGTGCTCTTTTAAGTCAGCAAGCTTTTGCACCAGTTGTTTGAGGCACAGATATAAGGTTTTCGATACCTACTGTTTCCTTAACTGTCCACCCATGCTTTCTGCAATAAGAGGCTACTTTAAGTCCTTTGCGTGCTGAATAGATGGCAGCAGATGAGCCTGCAGGACCTCCACCCAATACATTACATCATAGTTCTGCTCTTCTTGAGGGCTCATTGCTTAGAGTTGAAGATCCAAACTTATCTTCTAATTTCTGTAATAGCTCTCCAAATTCACCTTTACCAGAATGAACTAGCTCGCCATCAATGAACACTGCAGGTACACCTTGAATGTGTTTTGCTTCCACTTCTGCTTGAAAGTAGAGCTCCATCAATCATCTCATGGGTGATAGAAGGATTTGTTCTAAAGCCATGATATTGAATGCTTGTACCACGTCAGGGCAATTGGTACAGGTTAGAGATACATAGGTTTGAATATGTATTTCGCCAATAAGTGCAGCCACACGTTTGCATATATTGGTATCAGGAAGATTCTTTCCCTTTACCATCTGAGTTAGAATTGCAAGAAGAAGAGATGTAAACTCGTGTCCATTAGGAACACCTCTGAAACGGATTCCTGTTGGAGTTCCATTCTTAACGATATCGAAATAAAGTGTATTTTTCTGTGGTTTCTTGCTCTTCTACGCTTATCTTTTCAGATGAAGAAGCGAAGTCTGACAAGAAAGAACGCATGCTATCGAGTTCTTCAAATGCTTTGTTGAAAGTTAATAATAAGGTATATTGGCCTTCAAGAGCACTGAAAATGCCTCTTACTTGTTCTATTATTTGTTTGTCTAGCATAATCTTTTATTTTAGTTAGTATATGTGTTATGTAAAAGTTGTATAAAAAAGTTCCCATTTCTTACGCCTCAGGATGCAAAGAAAAGGGAACGCTCATTAATAAATAATAAACTTAGATCTTACCAACAAGGTCTATGCTTGGAGTTAATGTCTCTTGACCTTTCTTCCACTTTGCAGGACAAACCTCACCTGGGTGATTTGCTACGAATTGAGCAGCCTCAACCTTACGTACAAGCTCTTCTGCATTGCGACCAATACTGTTGTCTTGAACCTCAGCTAATTTGATTTTGCCTTCTGGATCAACAAGGAATGTACCACGATAAGCCATACCTTCTTCTTCAATATATACACCAAAAGCTTCAGAAAGAGTTGCTAATGGGTCTGCAAGCATTGTATATTGAATCTTTTAATGCTGTCAGAAGCATCGTGCCAAGCCTTATGTACGAAGTGAGTGTCAGTACTTACTGAGAAAAAACTTCAACACCCATTTTCTTCAATTCTTCGTGCTTTTCTGCCAAGTCTACAAGCTCTGTAGGGCAAACAAAAAGTGAAGTCAGCTGGGTAAAAAGAAGAAAGATTGCCCATTTTCCTTTGATGTCTTCGTTTGTAACTGTTCTAAATTCGCCATTTTGGAAGCTTGAACTTTAAACTCAGGAACTTGAGTATTGATAATTGTCTTCATAATTTCTTATTTTATTTACGTTGTTATGTTATAATTTCTGTTTTACTATTACTTTTCTCTTCAATAGAGATAAATCTGTTTTAATGGGGTAGGGTGAGAGCTATTTATTATCTTTTTCGACGATAAAACACTGCTCACCTTATCTTTATATTATTTGTTACGTAAAAGAATTCTCTTTATTTAAGTCTTGAAGCTACAACGTCCCAGTTGATGATATCCCATACTGCTGCAAGGTGATCAACACGTCTATTTTGATAATCTAGATAGTAAGCGTGTTCCCAAACATCAATACCCATAAGTGGATTTTTGATCGTGACGAAGTGGATTTCCAGCGTTAGCCTCTTTTGTAATAATTAGTTTTCCGTCTTTATCTTGTAGCTAACCAAACCCAACCAGCACCGAAAAGAGTAGCTCCTGCTTGTGAAAATTGCTTCTTAAATTCATCGAAACTACCAAAAAGTAGCATTGATTTCATCTGCAAGTTTGCCTGTTGGTACGTTGTCTTTTACAGGTGATTTGAATTGACCAAAATACAAAAGCGTGGTTCAATGTTTGTCCTGCATTGTTAAAGATAGGACCATCTGAGCGCTGTCATAACAATCTCATCAACACTCTTTCCTTCAAATTCTGTACCCTGAACTAATGTTCCTAAGGTGTTAACATACGCTTGAAGGTGTTTACCGTAATGATAGTTTATTGTCTGTTCACTTATCACTGGCTCTAAAGCATTTGGTGAATAAGGTAACTGTGGCATTGCTATTGTCATCATAAATACTATTTTTGTTAATAACATATTATACTTTTTATTTTACGTTGTCATTTCTTTTTAGACGATGCAAAGTTAGATATAACTATAAAAACTATAAAAACAGATAAAATCTATATGTAAATAGATAAAATCTATATACGTGGTTTAATCCCTTTGTTTATCAATATTTTACAGATGTAATAGGAAAGCAATTGCATGCAAAAAGATATATAACACGTTATTTGGATATAAATTAATGTGTATCTTTGCAAACGATAAAACAAAAAGATAATGACCTTACAACAACTTGAATATATTATTGCCGTTTATCGACACAAACATTTTGCAAAAAGCTGCCGAATATTGCAATGTAACTCAACCTACTCTTAGTTCAATGATTCAGAAGTTAGAAGATGAATTGGGCGTAAAAATATTCGATAGAAAGAAACAACCGATCACAACTACAGAGATTGGAAAGCTTGTTATCGATAATGCTTGGAACGTGTTGCGCCGTGCTAAGAGGCTAAAAGAGAGCGGTTGAAGAAGAGAAACACTCACTAACTGGAACCTTTAAGATAGGCATTATCCCCACAGTCGCACCTTATCTCATTCCTCGTTTCTTTCCTCAATTGATGAGTAAGTATCCTAATATGGACGTAAGAATCAGCGAAATGAAAACCCGAAGAGATTAAAACAGCCTTGAAAAAGAGGCGATCTTGATGCTAGGAAATTCTTGCCCTTTTTAGAAAATATGGAAGAGTTCAATTGCGACCATTTGTTCTACGAACAGTTCTTTACTCCATTGCAGAGAATGATGAGTTGCACCAACATTCGTCGATAAAGACCAACGATTTGGCAGATGAATACTTGTGGTTGTTAGACGAAGGTCATTGTTTTAGAGATCAATTAGTGAAGTTTTGTCACCTAAAGTCGGCTACTGCAAGCAAAAAGCTTATAGCTTGGGTAGTATTGAGACTTTTATGAGAATGGTAGAAAGCGGAAAAGGCGTTACATTTATCCCCGAATTGGCTCTTTATCAGCTAAGCGAATCGCAGAAAAAGCTCGTTCGCCCATTCGCAATACCAGTGCCCACACGTGATGTTGTGATGATTACTTCGTCCAATTTTATACGCACTTCAATAAAAGAATTAGTGGAAAATGAAGTGAAAATGTCTGTTCCTGAAAACATGTTAGCACTTACAATACAAAAAAGTGGTATAGGTTGCCACCTTCATTATAGTTTATTTTCAATCCTTTTGTATTATTGTTCTAATACGATAGCTTTTAGCGTGTAATAACAATGCTTTTGCATGGTAAAGGGAACACGATTGTGGGCTAATCGCAAAATCTTTATACTTACAACGCTCTGCCCCCTGATATTCATCACCTATTTTTATCATTATAAAAGAAATTTTGTACCTTTGTACCCAACGCAAATATCATTATTCTGACAAAATGAGAAAATTTATCTTCACACTGGTTGTTGCATTTGCCTCGCTTACTGCATCAGCTATCAACAAATCCACAAAGGTGTATATGTACGGCTTTGCCGCTTCTTTTAACGACTCAACAGTATATTTTACATCGCTCCAAGAGTTGATTCTGCTTATATTGATACAAAAACCAAGTTTCTATATAGTCGTAGAGAAACTACTCGTATCAGCTTCGCGACTACCTGGCAACACAAGGAGCCGACAACTATACATGCAGTACAATGTTGCATTAAACCGCAAAGCAGCAGATACGCCAAACTGCGTAAAAGATATACACAAGGTGGAAAATATACTGTACATTTCGGAAACCGACTTTATTTATTCACCTATCAAGGAACAAGAATAAACAAAAGTGCAAGATGAAACACCCCTATAAAACCATACCTCCACGTAAAATATGCTCAATCGCGACATCAACAACTTCAGAATTGCTGAATTTGGCATCCGAATCATCTTTGAAAAAGAAGAGTGAAAAATAGCATGAAAATGCTACCTTCATTTGACCCTTTTTCGCGTTGACGAGTTAAATGATGACGAGTTTCTCTTTGAGCTTACTGTTGATGACGACCTACGTCCCGTACCCAAAGAGCAGCGTGAGCGTATTAGAGACTTTGACACTGGGAACGGAATTACCATTGTTGACCAGCTTAACAATGGTGGATATCAATATATCATTAAAGACATTAATGGCTCTGAGTGTTGTTTATTAATAGCCGACAAAGAGTTTAGATATTGCCGTTGTGCTTTGAACGGGAGCTATAACAGGCGCTATTTTGGTTTTAAACAACGCCTTGATGCTTTGTATATGCCTTTGCGGCAAGCACACGCCAAACCTTGCTTATACACGCATCACTGGTAAGACAAAATGGTTACGGCTATGCCTTTATTGCTAAAAGCGGAACAGGCAAGTCAACACAAGTAAGCAACTGGCTACGTTATTTGCCCAGCTGTGACTTGATGAACGACGACAATCCTATCATACGCATGATTGATGGTAAGCCTTTTTGTATTTGGCGGACCGTGGAGCGGCAAGACACCATGCTATCGAAATGTAAAAAGCCCCCTTTAGGCGCTATAACACGTATTGACCGCGCAGAGCAAAACTCAATAGATAAGATTGGAGTAGTAGAAGCGTTTGCATCGCTTCTCCTTCAGTTTCGTCCATGAAATGGGATAAGACTATTTTCGACCATATTTGCAACACATTAACCAAGATTATCGAAACAACGGGCATTTATACACTTCACTGTCGGCCCGATAAAGAATCAGCAGTGATATGCAACAAGGCAATCAGCATAAAAACAGGGGACTCGAACAATAGAGATACCTAACGCCATTCTCATACCCGAGATTATCAAATATCTGGAACAGGGGACATACCGTAACATTGCCTCTGAAAGGCTTTTCAATGCGACCTTTTTGGAAAATAACCGCGATATGGCATTGCTCACTAGTCCTAAAAACATTAAGGTGGGTGACCCTGTATTGGCTGAAATTGCGCCAAAGCAGTATGTATTACATCGTATTATCAACATAAACGGAGAGCATGTAACACTGTTAGGCGACGGCAACCCTGACTCCCCGAACACTGCCTTTTAAGCAACATCAAAGCATCGATAGATGGATTTTTACCGCAAAGGGCGAAAAGAAATTAGATCGGACAGACGGAAGAAAATGGAAGCTATACTCAGAAGATATGGATGGAACTTCGCCCATTACGCCGATGGCTATTGGCTTTTTACCGACGAATTTGGATACCTATTTTTCGGTACCATTTAACCAGCAAACAGCTTCGAAAATCGAATTTTCTGAAAGGAAATCATTATTAAAAAACTTAAACAAAAATCTCAAATCAAATATGAAAGAAAAAGCAGGTTTTTAAACTTCAGGACGTTTGTGGAACCTTTATTCTCATTGCTGAAGGTAAAGAGAATATGGACTTTTAGCAATATCATCAGCATGAATGAGAGTTCGAAATTGCTATGGGAAAGTCTGCAAGGTAAAGAATTTACCGTTGAGGATATAGCGCAAATTCTGATGGAAAACTATGAGATTGCCGACGACACTCCGCTTCCACACGATGTAGCTATAAAAGATGCAGAAGCTCTTGCACAACAGTGGAAAAAGAGTCAGGTATTATTGAATAAGCAATTCCTGCCTAAAAAAACACATGAGAAATATATGTAGAGTAAAACCAAAGTTCAATATAAGCTTTGGATCTACACTCCATTTTTATAAGCTGATACTGAAAGCAAAAGATAGCCTTAAATACCGTGCATCGTATACCCTAACAGGCAGTATCTACCTCGCTGCTTTATATAATAAAAGTTTATACCGCCCGAACTACTTATTATATACGATGTATCAGACTCACGAATGAGTTGAGAAATACTAATAGTTACTACTATTTTCCCTTTCGAATAGCTTTTGCCCTGTTTTAATAAATAAACAGGGTTACTTTCTCCTTTACAAGCTGCGGATAACGACTTGATATCTTTTTACTTGATTTTTATCCTAATGCAACTATCGTTTGGGATAATATAAAAGGTATCAGAAAAGGCCAATAACGAATCAGCTATTAATCGATTATACATTGCCTCCACAATCTCAGTATAATCTGTTTGTTTTGTACGACATTGAGCTTCCATCAATTGACAGAAGCCTAATGCAGAAGAAAACAGCTATCGCTATATAAACCAAGGATAGTCTTATAAATGAGTAATAAACCATTCTGTAATTTGTCGGAGCAAGTGGTTACGTGTATTACCGCCAAAGATGCTATGATTTCTATTTGTGTAGTAAATTTCTTTGAAATCCTTATCTGCTTGAACCAAGGCTTCACTATATTCAAAAGCGTTTTGAGGGTGTACATTATCATCAGCCATACCATGGCATAATAGTAATGCACCGCTAAGATTATTCGCTCTTTTGAATAGGGTTGATATCATAGCCCTGTGGGTTCTCCTTCGGTGTGCGCATATAACGTTCTGTATAAATAGTATCGTAGAAACGCCAATCGGTAGGAGGTGCAACAGCTACACCAGCTTTAAAGATGGATTTAGCATTGCTCATAGTCATCAATGTGTTGAAACCACCAAAGCTCCAGCCCCAAATACCAATATTATCCTTATCTACGTAAGGCAATGTTGCTAAATAAGAAGCAGCTTCTACTTGGTCTTTCGACTCTAAATCGCCTAATTTTAAATAAGTGCTTTTTCAAAATCAGAACCTCTTCCGCCTGTTCCGCGTCCATCAACACACAACAATGAAGCCCTGCTGTGCAAGATACTGATCAAATGCCCCACCTTGCCCCATGGCTCCAGCGCTCCAAGAGTTGACCACTTGCTGGCTACCCGGACCGCTATACTGATACATAATAACAGGATACTTCTTAGAAGCATTAAACTGAGCAGGCTTAACTATCCAGCCATCTAACTTAATACCTTCAGACGTTGTGAAAGAAAAAGCTTCTCGTTTCGACCAACCATATTGCTGAGTCTTGGCTTTTCAGCTCATGATTATCAACATTTGTAGCAATAATTTTGCCATCGCTCTTACGCGTTGTATACACATAAGGTGTCATTATAATCGCTCCAAGTATTCACAAAATATTGATAATCGCCAGAGAAGATAGCAGTATTCCAGCCTTCCTGATTGGTGAGACGTTCAACCTTTCCATTAGTATGGCTGACGTAAATTTGACGATCGTGCGCATTCAATGCTGCAGCTTGATAATAAACATCGCCCGTTTTTCATCTACTCCATACACATTTGTGATATCAAATTTGCCATCGCCAATCTTACGTTTAAGAGTTCCTGTGCCACTATACAGATATAAACTGCATGAAGCCATCGCGGTCAGAAGGAAGCAAAATATAGTCTTTTGCCCAAACGAATATTATCTAATGTTTCCTCTTTGACATATTTAGAACACTTTCTTTAATCAGTAATTTTTGAAACTGTACTACGTGGATTCACGCTGTAAAGATTTAAAAACATCTTGATGTCTATTCATTGTGAAGATCACTATCTTATCAGGATCTTCAGTAGAAAGGATACGAGGCATATAGCCATCTTCAGCAAGCGGAATATTTAATTGCTGTGTACGACGGCTTTTTAATATCGAAACTCCATGCCGATACTCTCGAATTGTCCTCGCCAGCCTTAGGATATTTATAACTGTAAATACTTGGATAAGTTGCGTTTTCCATTCGTTCGGGCTTACTACCCTTGAAGAATTGTAAGCTATATTGCTTGACTTTAGACTCATCATACTTAATCCAGCAAAGCATTGTACCATCTGCATTGAACGTCAATGCACGACTTAGACCAAACTCTTCTTCATTAGCAATCAGGGAATACCATTAATTACTTCGTTAAATTTGCCGTCTTTTGTAACTTGGCTTTCGCTATTCCCATAAAGAAGCTTCACTAAAAAGATGTTGTTATCTCTTACAAATGCCACCGAATTGCCATCAGGCGACCATACAGGAGCCTGTTGAGGTCCACCGTCTGAAAGGCGTTCCAACTTCTTACTTTGCACCGTGTAAATATAATATACAGCTTTAAATGAGCGTCTATAAACAGCTTGACGTTGTGTCGCAATAAGAATGTAACGTCCATCGGGCGATATAATATAACCGTCAAACTGGTCAACGCGTTCCCCTGCGTATTATTCACATCAAAAAGTACAGCTGTTTGTTTACTGGTTTTGAAAAGAATACTGTACGATTTGTTTGCCATCGCGTGAGAGTTGAGCATATTGATCTGTTCCCTTTATAGGGATTTATGCCATCGATACGCTGCGCAGCAAACTGCCCCTTCAGCAATATCTTTCAGGTTCATTTTTTTCGTAAGCTGAAAGAGTTGACGATGCCATAACCAAAGCAATACACATGATAATAATCTTCTTCATAAGGATAATGATTTCTATCGATTTTCATCGCAAAGATAGCCTTTTTCACTATATTTGCAATATAAAATCAGCAAAAAGACAGAACAACACAATGACTTACCGCGACTTTGGTACATGGATGCGTGAGCGTTTTCCGTATAAGGTACAGAAAATTTCAATCGATGCAGGATTCTCATGTCCAAACCGGGATGGGAAACTTTCAAAAGGTGGCTGTACATTCTGCAACAACGAATCGTTTAATCCCTCATACTGTTCTCCAAAAAGAATCGATTACTGAACAAATAGAAAGGGGTAAGGAGTTCTTTTCAAAGAAATATCCTGATATGAAATATCTGGCCTACTTTCAAGCCTACACCAATACTTATGCACCACTTGCTGAGCTTCAGTGCATGTATGAGGAAGCTTTAAGTGTAAAAGACGTCGTAGGCATTGTTATTGGTACGCGACCAGACTGCGTTGAAGAAGCGCTACTCGACTATCTTCAACAGCTTAATAAAAGGGCCTTTATTATTGTTGAGTATGGAATTGAATCTGCTAACGACGAAACATTACGCAAAAATTCGTCGTGGGCATACTTTTGCATGTAGTCGTGATGCCATAGAAAGAACACATGCTCGAGGATATTAACTTGCGGACATATTATTTTAGGTCTTCCAGGCGAGGACGCTGCCGAGAGTCTTCGACAGGCTCCTCTTATTTCTTCTCTTCCACTCGACTTTCTCAAAATACATCAATTGCAAATAATAAAAGGCACTGCTCTTTGCAATGCAATATGCACAACAGCCTTTTCCATCTGTACACAGTTGAGGAGTATATTGACTTAATTATCAAATATATTTCGTTGTTAAGAAAAAGATCTGATTTTTCGAAAGGTTTGTCAGTCAATGTCCACCAGAAATACTTATTGCACCAAAAATGGGGGTTGAAAAATTACGAATTTACAAATCTATTAAACAATCGTTTAGCAGAGATTTGAAGCCAAACGTATAAGATAATTAACCTACAAGGCTTAGTTAATTATCAGATAAAAGATACTTTATCGACTCAAAAGCATTACTTAAAAATGCTATAATCATTGCTTTCTAATAGTTGTGCCACAGAAACACCAGAATGACGTCGCATATATTTACCTACCATGCTCACGTAATTTGTATCATAAAAGTGGTGTCCCAAGGCCTTATTAACAACCCACATCACCTTACCCATGTGCAAATCCTTTTCGAGTTGCGAACGGGAATCGTAATTATCCATTGGGTATAAAGCTCAACAGGTAGAAAGTAATACAATCAGGAACAATATTATTACGCCCCATAGATTCTAATTGTTCAGACGAATAACCATACTTCTTATATAAGGGTATTTAGCCCCCATATACTTATCTAAAGACACACCTATCATTCTGTCACCTACAACTACACTTTGTGTAAGTGCTCCTATTTGAGAATAAACATGGGGTAATGGCATATCAGGAAGCCATTGTTTAAGGTTGCTAAACGACTTTTCGAGCGCATCGTTGATATCTTCCATGTTAGCATACTCAGATTCTGCATCATTTATCAACGTCTGCAAAGTGGAATCTTGATAAAATCTTAGAAACTTCTCATTGATATCATGGTCACTAACCTCTCCTATTTGGAGCATTTTTCAATTAATGTCCTCGTTTCAATAGGATATTCAGTATTCATTTGTTGAAGGGCTGAGAAATCACCAGTGATTAAATAACGGCTTTGCAGACGATCATAACGTTCAACTTTCATTGTCTCTGCATCATCACCGTATTCGTTGGGCTTCAACTTGAACTCACAAGCTGTGCACAACATCATCAACATAAGCAATATGTAATAGCCCCTTTTTAACCAAGATCTGAATTTTATACTTGCAAAGTTAATAAAAAAAGATGTAAAAAAACCAAATATAAAGCTAAAAAGATGAAATTAAGTTTCGAAAAAATACGTTTTAACTTTTATTTTTGAAAATATGATAAAATCAACGTTTAATCAGAGCGATTAAAAAGAAGAGGGTTTATGAAATAAAGCCCAAGTTAAAAACATAATCAGCGTTAAGAATGTATTGTACTTCTATTGTCTTAGGATATTTCAAATCTTCAACCCTAATTTTTTTCCAGCATTAGAAGAGTGAATTGTTGAAGGCGCATTTCATGAAATTGGAGTTGTTCTTCAGAGAACAGCTTATACATTGTCTCCTTTGCACTCCAATTAATTAATTGAATATCAACACTTGACTTATCTTCGTCAGCACGAATAAACCGATCTGTAATTCTTGTCACTCGATCAGAACGATATTCAATATCTACCGCAACTGGAGTATTTTGTGACAAAACAACCACAGCCCACCCGATCGTATGGCTAATACTTATTTCAAAACCGTCCAGCAAGGGTTTACCTGATGATGCATAAGAAAGCTCTAAACTATCTAAATCCCGTCAGTTCCTTAATTAAAGCATATGTTGTTAGCTTTTCTTTCAATCGTGATTCTGAACGAAAAAGCTGTCAAATCTATATGATTAGGGTGAGGCAATTCTTCCACACGTTCGGACATTTTTCCATAAAAGCCAAGCGTGCATTTTCACCTATGGAATCAATCCTTATCAGCGGCATTCTGTTCCGTTTTGTGTACAGTAACCTTTACCCTACTAATACGTCTCCCTCCACTTCCATTACTTCGAAGGAATATTGTTCATAGGTGAGCTTCTCATGCAGACTTAAAAATCGCCCTTTAGCTCAAGCAATAAAGCCTGCTAACGAATCTGCTTCTCCAGCAACAGCGTCAAATTCATCATCACTTACCTGCAGAACTTTACAGAAATCGCTCAATAAAAATTTTTACCCTCGAAAAGATATGTGTTGTCGTCCAACTTAGTATAAGGTTTTATATCCTCATCATACTCGTCGTTAATTTCGCCGACAATCTCTTCTAAAAATATCTTCAAGGGTAACTAAGTCCGCTGGTTCCTCCAAACTCGTCAACGACGATAGCAATATGAATTTTGTTTTCTTGGAACTCATGAAGCAAGTCATCAAGTCGCTTGGTTTCAGGCACAAAAATAAGGAGGGCGAATAAGACTCTGCCAACGAAAACTCTCAGATTTAGAAATATAAGGAGCAAATCTTTGATATATAACACGCCACGAATATTGTCTTCATTGCCTTGATAAACAGGTATTCGACTGTAATTGTTTTCGTTGATAAACTGCAGCACCTCTTTAAAAACTGCTATGAATTTCAATATTTTTCAATATCCTGACGAGGCGTCATCACATCATTGGCCGTTTCATCACCAAAGCGAATAATGCCCTGTAGCATGCTTTGCTCATCTTTTAATATCTTCTTCGTCTGTCAGTTCCAATGCTTGTTCCAAATCATCAACACTTAATTGACGACTTTCCCTCAGCACTGCCTTCTCTGCAATCATGCCACTTTTAATAAGAATTGTTGCAAAAGGCCAGAACAATTTCCTAAGAAAAATAATTCCAGAAACAACCTTACGACAAAATTTTTAGTGGAGCCTGTCGACTATAAATTTTTGGCATTATCTCACCAAAAAGAAGCAACATAAATGTGAGAAGAATCGTAATGACCACAAACTCTAACCATTCCACTTTAAATTGCACCAACGAACCGAAAATGTAATTGCAAAGCATGATAATGGTTACGTTCACCAAGTTATTCGTAATCAGAATAGTTGCCAACGTCCGTTCAGAATCATTACGAAGCTGTTGTATCTTTTCATCGTACGAATTCTTATCTGGTTCAAGCTCGTCCAAATCCTGCGGAGATAAGCTAAAGAATGCTATCTCAGAGCCACTTGCAAAAGCTGACATCAAAAAGTAAAAAGCAGTCAACAAAACTGCTACCACTGTCCCCGTAGTAATTGAATGAAATACTACCAGTTACTTATCTCAAATATGTCTATATCGCTTAACAAGGTCTTTATGATTGTTGTTTTGGAGTGAGAAGTTCCATATTTTCTACCATAATCTCTGTAACGTAGTGTCGTTTTCCTTGCTTATCGTCGTAAGTATTATAACGCAAGCGACCTTCCACGTAAAAGCTTATCGCCTTTATGTACAAATTGCTCAACTATTTTCGCAAGCTGTCGATAAAACACAAGGTTATGCCAATCGGTATGATCAGGAATCTGCGTACCGTTTTTCAACGTATATCCACGTTCCGTTGTCGCTAAAGAAACTTTAGCCACCGCTTGGTCAGCATCGTAGTAATGAACATCAGGTTCTTTTTCCCTACATTTCCTATCAACATCACTTTATTCATAACCGCAATTTACTGTTTTACGCAAAAATAAACTTACGCCTAAACTTTTTATTTCCACAAGCCTAAATACTTGAAACGGAAATTCTTTCCCTTTGCAGAAGGGAACTGACTACGATTATCTACACGTGTGCGCAAAATAGTCAACTATACGGCTATAGCACTCTATACCCGACTCTGCTTTTGCATTGAGCTACAAACTTGGTATCGCGATACTCAGTGCTTTCCTGTTGAAGGAATAACAACAACACGTTTAAAATCGAGTTCGCCTTCGTACCAACCCAGTCGTATTTCGTTCAATCTGTTGATTACCATATCACCCATATTATTCTTGTCAGCCATTTGTTTAGACAGAGAAGAATGAACCGCTTTCTTCTGCTTAAAATCAAGCATAGTCTGCGCCATGGTTTTAATAACAATAAAAATAAACGTGTGAACGTATTTTTGTAACGCTTTGGGATAGAATACATCGCTTTCTGCATAATCCCTGACGTCGTTCTCTAAATCAGGAGTTACCTCAATGTCTTGAATGGAATGTAGAAAGTCAATAGCCTGATCAGCATTAGAAACAAGTGTTTCTTTATCGAAATATCTTAAATATAAATTCATTGAAAAAGAAGAAGTTTCTCTTAGAAAAAAACAAAAAGAGCGGCAAACGGGGCTCGAACCCGCGACCTCGACCTTGGCAAGGTCGCGCTCTACCAACTGAGCTATTGCCGCACAAAAAGAAAACTAACGAGTGAAGAGGAGGAGACTCGAACTCCCACGACAAACTGTCACTACCCCTCAAAAGTAGCGCGTCTACCAATTCCGCCACCTCTCCAGCAAGTTAAAAATTCCGAATAAATTGTGCCCAGAACAGGACTCGAACCTGCACGCCGTTAAACACACGCACCTGAAACGTGCGCGTCTACCAATTCCGCCACCTGGGCTTTTACAGCTTGCGCCGTTGGTACTTATTCAGAAAATGAGCGGCAAACGGGGCTCGAACCCGCGACCTCGACCTTGGCAAGGTCGCGCTCTACTCAACTGAGCTATTGCCGCATTTCTATTCCTTTACAGGAAGCATTTTCGCTTAATGCGGTTGCAAAAGGTACTGTTTTTTGAACGTCCAAACTTTTTATATACTTTTTCAAAAACATATTGAACGGTTTTTGCATATCTATATAATATATATGGTGCCTACACTTCGCCTTTACTGAATATTATATTAGTTATTACAATAGGGTAAAAACACCTTATTCCCTCCCTATAAATCTAACAAATTCATCCCATATTCCATTCATCACTACTCCCATCTCTAACCAAGCCCATACACCAAGTTCTTTTCGCTTACATTATATGATAATATGGACGTAAGATTTTGACCATTTCGATTTTCAGCTGCCTATACGGCGGTCGTCGCGCGATGTGTATCACGACCGTAGTACACATTGTACGACAGTCGTGATACAACATGTATGGCGGCCGCCATACTCTGACTTATAAAAGTAAAAAGGCACGTGCATTATTACGAAATTCTATGCGCAATATTACACCATGTAATAAAAACGCCCGTCTTCGGTCAGCATTAGCGAAGACGGGCATCAATAATAAATATCAAATTAATCCATACGCGACTTATAATCATCATAACCATAGCGGCGCAAAAACCTCCAACTCGCCTTCAGGCGAAAACCATTGCAATAGCAGGGGTGAGAGATTCCGTTAAACATATTGGTCTTGACCGTTGTATAATGAAGCATATCTTCTAAAAATAACGTTCTCACCCACTTTGCAGTTCGTGGTCAAACCTCCAATAGCCCATAAAATCGCCACTAAGGCATGAGTTTCCACCAAGTCGATATACATATTTGCCCTCAGGTTGCTCTTGCTTTGACGCATTACGCACATCGGGCTGATAAGGCATCTCTAAACAGTCGGGCATGTGGCAGGGTAAAACTCACATTTAAAATTGCAGTTTTTATCCCTTTATCCTCTACACATCTACCACCTGACTAACAAGCGGACCCGTCTGCCAGCCAAAGGCACTACCTGGCTCAAGTATTACCTTTAAGTGTGGATAACGCTGATGAAACGCTTTCAATGTTTCAACAAGAAGTTCTGTGTCATAATCTTTACGCGTCATAAGATGACCACCACCAAAATTTAATCCATTTTGAGTTGTGGGAACCACACTGCAAACTTATCTTCTATATGAGCAAGGGTTCGTTTAAACGTGTCAGGGGCCCACTCTCACAATGGCAATGACAATGAAAACCATCAATATAATCAGGAAGAGTTGCTGGCATTTTATCAGAGGAAATACCAAAACGTGTACCAGGCGCACAAGGGTTATAAAGCATCGTTCCCACTTCTGCATACTCTGGATTCACGCAAAACCCAAGCTAATATCAGGGGTTTACGCGCCTCGTCCGTTCTGCCAATCGCTGCATTTGAGAGAGCGAATTAAACGTAAGATGGCTTGAACAGCGTGCTATTTCTTCTATTTCGTCATCGGTATAAGCAGGCGAAAAAGGTATGCGTAAAGGCTACCAAACTCTTCAAAACCAAGCCGCGCCTCACTGAGAGAACTAGCAGTAGTTGCACCAATATACTGACGAAAGATTGGGAATGTTTTCCAAAGCGCATAGGCCTTAAAAGCTAAAAATAATCTCAACGTCGGCCGCACGAGCAACATGCGCTATCAGTTTCAAATTATCACGAAGCCGTTGTTCCTCCAAAACATAAACAGGATAATGTATCTCTTCAAAGGTTGCCAGATTCACTTTCATAAATTGCTATTTTTTTGATTGCAAAGGTAGTTTATTTTTATAATATTATTGCTTATATAGATGATTTTTCATACTTTTGCACTCGTAACAGAGACCACACTTTTTATTATATAAAACGCAAACAAAATGAGTGACGAAAAAAACTCTTTCCTTGTATTCTCGGGAACCAGCTCGAGATACCTTGCAGAAAAATCTGTGCAAGCTTAGGGTGCCCGTTAGGTAACCTGCTCGTTACCAAATTTTCGGACGGAGAATTTTCCGTTTCCTACGAGGAGTCTATTCGCGGACGCGATGTTTTCCTCGTGCAAAGCACATTCCCGAACTCTGACAACCTCATGGAGTTGTTACTAATGATTGATGCAGCCAAGCGCGCTTCGGCACGCCACATCATCGCCGTAATACCATACTTCGGCTGGGCACGTCAAGATCGCAAGGACAAACCAAGAGTTAGCATCGGTGCAAAGCTTGTTGCCGATTTGCTTAGTGTAGCAGGAATTGACCGTTTAATTACAATGGATCTCCATGCTGACCAAATTCAGGGTTTCTTCAATGTACCTGTTGACCACTTGTATGCAAGCAATATTCTGCTTCCTTATTTACAAAGTCTGCACCTTGAAAACCTTGTTATTGCTTCGCCTGACGTGGGCGGTTCAAAGCGTGCCAACACATACGCAAAATATTTAGGCTGTCCGTTGGTGCTCTGTAACAAGACTCGCTCACGCGCTAATGTAGTGGCAACCATGCAAATCATTGGTGATGTAAAGGACAAAAATGTGGTTATTGTTGACGACATGGTTGACACTGCTGGTACCATTGCAAAAGCAGCTGACGTCATGATAGAAGCTGGCGCTAAGAGTGTACGCGCTTGTGCATCGCACTGTGTGATGAGTGGACCAGCAACTGAACGTGTACAGAATTCGTCACTTGAGGAAATTGTATTCACCGATTCAATTCCTTACACACAACGTTGCGCCAAAGTTAAACAGCTGAGTGTAGCTGATCTGTTCGCTGAAACAATCAAGCGAATTATCAACAACGCCAGCATCTCGTCGCAATATTTAGTATAACCAACTATATAAATAATTAAAGGTCACGTCAGAATACATTAAAAATCTGACGGACCTTTTTATTTCTGATATAACCTTAATATATAAGGTAAATATAAGATAAATAAAAAGCCATTCAAAGATGAAACTTTGAATGGCCTCCTGATATCTATATTTAAATTTCTTTACTTGATAATACCTTGTTCAGCAAATATCTTCTTCAGTATCATTACACCACGCTCAACCTGATCAATAGTATGAGTGGCCTGAAGTGCAAAGCGTACAAGTGTATCCTGTGGCGCACAAGCAGGTGGGATTACTGGATTAATGAACACGCCAGCATCGTATGCGAGCTTCGTAACAAGGAAAGTCTTTTCGTCATTACGCACATAAAGAGGAATAATAGGACTCTCTGTTTCTCCTATCTCGAAGCCCTCTTCGCGGAAACGCTTCAACGCATAGCGAGTTACGTCCCACAAGCGTTCTATACGCTCTGGCTCTGCCTGAAGAATACGTAACGCCTCAAGTGCTGCAGCTGTAGCTGCAGGTGAGTCGCTGGCAGAGAAAAATATAAGTACGTGCTGTATGTCTAAGATAGTTAATAATATCCCAATCAGCTGCAATAAAGCCTACCAATTGAAGCAAGACTCTTTGAGAAGGTTCCCATAATCAAATCAACCTCATCTTTGAAGCCCAAAGTGATGACAGACACCCTCGCCATTCTTACCAAAAACGCCCAACCCATGAGCCTCATCAACCATGATAGAGCAATTATACTTGTGTTTAAGCTCAACAATCTCGGGAGCTTACAAAGATCACCTCCATCGAGAACACACCGTCCACAACAATTAGCTTGATAGCATCGTGAGGAAGCTTTTTAAGTACACGCTCTAAATCAGCCATATCGTTATGCTTGTAACGCAATTGCGTTGCAAAACTTAAACGACGACCATCAACAATTGACGCATGATCACGATCATCACAAATGAGATAATCGCCACGACCTACAATAGCAGGGTATAACTCCTGAGTTAACAGAAAAACCTAGAAAAACATAGTGCATCGTCCTTATGCTCATAAGCGGCAAGTTCTTTCTCAAGCTGTACGTGAATATCAAGTGTTCCGTTCAAGAAACGGCTTCCTGCACATCCAGATCCATACTTATCTAATGCTGCTTTTGCAGCATCTATCACTCTCTGATCGTTAGTAAGTCCTGTGTATGCATTGTTCTGAACATGAGGACTTTACGTCCTTCCATGATAACCTCGGGGCCTTGCTTACTGGTAATTTCTCTAAAAATAAGGATAAACATCTGCCTCTATAAACTTCTGAGGAAGGCGATAGCTTTTGTATCTTTCTGTTAATTGTCCCATGTTTAATTAGATGTAGCAAAACTACATTTTGTATTGATTAGGCTGCAAAGGTACAAAAACAAGTTATATATATACAAAAACGACAAGAAAACTTACAAATGTCAAAAATGCAAGTGTCAACTGTGGTTTCAAAAGAAAAAGGGGCTAAATTTGCATACGGTTAAAATTCGTATGAAAACAACACCAAATTCGTATGAAAAAGAAAAATCCTGTTCATCATTAATCCTATATCTGGCACTGTCAGCAAAAGCACGTATTCCTGATGCTATTGATAAATATTTGGATAAAGACAAGTTTGAATACAATATAACTGGAGACAGCTTATGCCGGACATGCCACAGAACTGGCCCGACAAGCATCAGCTGATGGTTATGACATTGTGGTGGCCATAGGTGGAGATGGTACCGTTAACGAGGTAGCACGAGCCATTGTACACACACAAACTGCGTTGGCTATTATCCCACGTGGTTCTGGAAACGGATTAGCTAGACATCTTCTTATCCCTATAAATGTAAAAAGAGCATTGCCATGATCAACGCATGTAAAATACATGAATTAGATTATGGCATGATCAACGAGCACCCATTCTTCTGTACTTGTGGAATGGGGTTTTGATGCCTTCATCAGTCAGAAAAGTTTGCAGAAGCAGGAAAAAGAGGTCTCATCACTTATGCAGAAAAAGGTTCTTGAAGCAGGTCTTCAATATAAGCCTGAGACATATAAAAATTGAAGTTGATGAAGAAAGTGTGCTATAAAGCCTTTTTAATATCTTGTGCTAACGCATCACAATATGGCAATAATGCTTATATTGCACCGCAAGCATCAATGAGTGACGGTTTGATGGATGTAGTTATCATGGAACCTTTTTGATGCACTAGAAGCTCCACAGATAGCTATTGATATGTTCAGTAAAACATTGAACAAGAATTCTAAGATAAAAACCTTCAAAAACAAAACATCTTTCGCATTCGTCGTTCTGCACCAGGAGTAATTCATTTTGATGGCGATCCCGTAATGACAGGTGCAGATATTGACATTAAGCTTATTAATAAAGGTATTCGCGTTGTTGTAAATCCTAATGGCAATAAAGCTGTACGAAAGCCAAACTTTATACAAAACAGTGCAGCTGACCTTTTTAATGAGCTTAATGCTATACGTCATGACATACAAAGGCGTACGCGAAGAGGACTTATTTTAACTCGCATGTTACAGAAAAATTGGACGAAAATTACCCAGCATTTAACTATAAATAAATATTGCTTTCAAGCAAATACTTGAACAAAAAAATCTTTTCGTTGAGATTTTTAATTGGAAGAACGGAAAAACGCCCAATAAATTTCATTTTTCCCATAAAAAAACATGTAATTTTGCAAACTCAAAACAAGAAGTTAACGATAATAAATTATAAACCAGAAAGATATTTTACCCAAAATGACAAAAAGCAGATATCATTAGCGAGATCACAGAACAGACAGGGTTACAGAAAAAGAAGTTGCTGTTGTGGTTGAAAGTTTTATGAACACCGTAAAAAGTAGTATGCTCTGACAAGAAAGAGAATGTATATCTCCGCGGTTTCGGTAGCTTTATCATCAAGCATCGTGCAGCAAAAACAGCACGTGACATCGGCAAGAAAAACTTCTATCACTATTAAGGCTCACGACATTCCCAGCTTTAAGCTCTGCAAAAGCTTTTCATTGACGAAATGAAAGGTGAATAAACAGCAATTCAATAATATATTATAACATTTTTAATTAATAAAGCTATGCCAAACGGAAAGAAAAAGAAGGGCCACAAGATGGCTAGCGCATAAGCGTAAAAGAGATTACGTAAGAACCGTCATAAGAGCAAGTAAGCCCAAGAGACTGTTCTAAGAAGGGGCATGCCTCACATGGCGTGCCCCTTTCTCATGAAAAGTAATAATGGGAATAAAAAGTATATTCTATAATAAACAACGAGAAATGACAAGCGAAGTAATCATTGACGTAAAGCCAAAAGAGATTTCCATTGCCTTTGCTTGAGGATAAACGATTGGTTGAATACCAAAACGAACTCGCTCTGCAAACTTCTCCGTGGGTAATATTTATATTGCCAAGGTGAAGAAACTCATGCCAGGGCTCAATGCATGTTTTGTGGATGTTGGCTTGAACGTGACGCTTTCTTGCATTATCTTGATTTAGGAAGTCAGTTCAATTCATACGCAAAGTATCTGAAACAGGTTCAAAGCGATCGCAAACGACTTTTATCCTTTTGATAAAGCAACTCGCTTACCCTGACCTTCAAAAAGATGGAAGTGTTCAACAAACACTAACTGTTGGCCAAGAGGTTCTTGTGCAAATTGTTAAAGAACCCTATATCTACAAAGGGGCCTCTGTCTTACGGGTGAGCTAAAGCTTTGCAGGTCGTTTCCTTGTCCTTATCCCTTTTGGCGATAAGGTTTCTGTTTCATCAAAGATTAAAAAGCGGGGAAGAAAGAGCCAGGCTCAAGCAGCTTATCCACAGCATTAAACCCAAAAATTGTGGTGTCATTGTACGCACAGTTGCCGAAGGAAAAAGAGTAGCCGAACTTGATTCGGAACTAAAAATATTGACCCAACGTTGGCAAAGTGCTATACAAAAAAAGTACAAAAAGACACAACAACGCCCACAACTTGTATATGAGGAAACGGGAAGAGCTGTCGCAATGTTACGCGACCTTTTCAACCCCACATACGAGAACATCTATGTTAATGACGATGAAATTTGTAAAAGAAGTAAAAGACTATGTATCACTCATTGCTGCAGACAAAGCAGGAATTGTAAAAATACACAGGAAAAGTACCTATCTTTGATAATTTCAACGTTACAAAAACAGATTAAATCAGGCTTCGGAAAGACTGTCAACTATGCACATGGTGCGTATTTGATCTATAGAACATACAGAAGCCATGCACGTCGTTGACGTAAACAGTGGAAACCGTTCAAAGAATCAGAACGGTCAAGAAGCAACAGCACTTGATACCAATTTGGGAGCAGCAGATGAGCTCGCCCGACAATTTAGACTGCGTGATATGGGAGGAATCATCGTAGTAGACTTCATTGATATGAATCTGGCAGAAGATAGGCAAATGTTGTACGAACGCATGTGTAAGAACATGCAGAAAGACCGCGCCCGTCACAATATTCTGCCATTAAGTAAGTTCGGACTGATGCAAATCACACGCCAACGTGTACGTCCTGCGATTGATGTAAACGTTGAAGAATCGTGTCCAACCTGCAATGGCTCTGGAAAGATAAAATCAAGCATTCTGTTTACTGAGCAGCTTGAAGGCAAAATTGACCGACTTGTGCACAAAATAGGCATTAAAAAAATTCTACCTGCACGTTCACCCATACGTGGCAGCCTTTATTAATAAGGGTATAATCAGCTTGAAATGGCAATGGCGTGTTAAGTACGGATTTGGCGTACACATCATTCCTTCTCAAAAACTCGCATATCTACAATATGAGTTTTATGATACCAACGGACAATTTGTTGATATGAAGGAAGAAATCGAGACAAAGTAAGAAAGCACATCTTGTTTTTCCATAAAAAGGCAAAAAACGAGATACACAAGTAAAAATTGAAAGGCCACGTAACAGTAATGTTGACGTGGCCTTTTTACATACTATTTATGGGTGAACTTTAAAACGAATTCTAAACTCATGCTTTCTCTCCGTCCCAATTTAGTTCCAAGCATTTCAAAACGACCTATCTGAGACGTCGATCTTACATGCTTTCCCACACAGAGACACACATCAAAGTCACCAATATGTACCAATCGTAACATTTCCGAAGCATCATCAGGAAGTCGTTCTAAACTTATATTTTTCAGGTACCTGATTACGATTAACAAACTCGAACGTAACAGGTAAATCCCTTCTATAAGCTCATTCATGCGCTCTTCTATAGCTTTTTCTTCCTGTCGCGTAGGCTTATGATCCAAAAATAAAGCTCATTTTACTCTTCTTTCCGCTCGATATGTGCGTTATGCGAACGCGCACAACCAAACATTCTTACCATCACTTGATTGAGCAGATGCTCTGCTGTATGGGCAGGGAGCAAACTCCTCTTTATTATGATCATTAAGAATAATATTTTCGCCATTCATATATGTATTGAATTTGATAATTCTGCCACTATAAGGTTTTAACTCAACATCTATCGCTCCGTCCTTCTTTAAATCTAGACGTAGAGATGTTCATCTGTCAATAAATCTCTCGCTTGAAATACTCCTTCTATGCATGCCTAAAAGTAGTGAAAGCATGCTCAGGAATAACAACCTCAGTTTGCAATGTATCACCAGAAAAAAATTGGATATTACCAGCATCACGTCACTATCCTTCTTACGCAAAAAAAGCATATTCAGTACGAGGATTAAACTTATCTGTATATGGATTTACATACATTAAATCAAAGAAATCACCTTCTACTACAGCCTTTTCATGACTTGCAATATTCAGCACTAAATTGTAAATGCCCATTAATTGCTTTTCCGCCATCGTTAAGCGGCGACGATCAAAGAATCCGCGATAAAGCGAATCTACCATCCAATAGTCGAAAATAGTTGTACGACCATCACATCCTGAAAAATCCCTCAGTATCCATACCACGTTCGCCGAATTCTTGCCCCGCATACAACATAAATGGATTTTTCTGCAATAAAGCACTTACTATAAGGGCTGGAATAGCTTTAAAAAAATCACCGCAAAAGAAGTCGCTTGCAATACGTTGTTCATCATGATTCTCAAGAAAAACAACATGTGGTCCTTTATATCATCTACACTTTGCCAACAATAAGTTATAGCATTAGCTGGTCGCTGTCCGCACACAACGTCACGCAGGCAATCGTACATGCCCACTTTATCATACAAATAATCAAATCCAGAACTAATGTATGTACGGTACTGTGCAGTATCATACACTTCTCCAATAAAAAGCAAATCAGGATACTGCTCTTTTACAATTGTAGTAGCATGTAACCAAAATGCAGATGGCACCATTTCAGCCATATCGCACCTAAAACTGTCAACACCCTTACCCGCCCAAAAGAGCAAGATATCAGTCATTTTTATTCCATGTATCTGGAACAGGTATAAAATGATAACTTCTACCACCAGCATCACAATAGTCGATACCATAGTTTAGTTTTTACTGTTTCATACCAATCATTAATATTGGGATGGTTATCAAAACGGTCATTGCCAGTGCATTTTGCCGGAAATTCTTGATAAGACTCGTCCAATGAAGGCGTAGCCACAGGGCTTACGAAAAGGTTCTCCGGGACAATAATAGAAGTTATTCTGTGCATCAAAATGATTTATCCGTATTATCATCCTCGCCCAAAGCCTTGACACCTATAGGGCTTGCTACAGAGTGATACTCGCGTGCTACATGGTTTGGAACAAAGTCTATAATAACTTTCATTCCTGCCTCATGGGTACGTTTTATCAAATTCTCAAACTCATTCATGCGGCAGTTTACATCTACCGCAAGATCAGGATCGACATCATAATAGTCTAGTAATAGCATAAGGCGAGCCTGCCTTTACCTTTAACAATCGACACATGTTGGCAGGGTATCCCAAACGAAGAATAATCAGTAGTGCTTGCGTGCCTTATAATACCTGTATACCATATATGGCTTACTCCATATCCTTAATTTGACGCAGCCGCTGCCCATCAAAGTCATTCAACTTACCCGAACCATTCTCTCCCAGCGTAGCATTAGGCTTACGAGTAATATTTTCGGTTACTAAAGAGGCGTGGAAGAACCTGATAAATAATGAGTTTACTCTTTCATGAGATATTTAAACAACAAGGAGACTGTGCCACATTTCTCAGCAGCCAGTCTCCTCGTTTCTTTATTGTGTATATTTTACTGTTCAATACTATGAGCACTCACAGCCTTGTCAATTCGGCCTATCATGCCCTGCAGAGCCTTGCCCGGTCCACATTCTGTGAAGTCGTCTGCACCGTCTGCTATCATATTCTGTACGCTCTTAGTCCAGCGCACTGGGCTTGTCAACTGAGCAATCAAATTAGCTTTTAATTTCAGCCGCATCAGTGTAAGGGCTTTGCATCTACATTCTGATACACTGGACATTTAGGCGTAGAGAATGTAGTCTGCTCGATAGCTGCTTGAAGTTCATCTTTTGCAGGCTGCATCAGTGGAGAGTGGAAAAGCACCACCAACTTTTTAACGGAAGAGCACGCTTTGCGCCTGCTTCCTTCAACTTCTCACAGGCTTCGTTTATTGCCTCTATATCACCAGAGATAACCAATTGGCCTGGGCAGTTATAATTAGCAGGGATAACTAACTTGCCATCTTTGCTTACTTCTGCACAAATTTCTTCTACCTTTTCGTCATCAACGCCAATAATTGCTGCCATCGTGCCAGGATTAGCCTCACATGCTTTCTGCATAGCATTAGCGCGAGCAGCAACTAAACGTAAACCGTCCTCGAAGCTAAGCGCTCCCGATGCTACAAGAGCAGAGAACTCTCCTAGAGAATGACCAGCAACCATTGCTGGCTTAAAGTCGTCACCCAAGCAAAGTGCAGATATAACGCTATGAAGGAAAACCGCTGGCTGAGTAACTTTTTGTCTCCCTTCAGTTGCTCATCAGTACCAGCAAACATCACATCCGTAATTTTAAAACCAAGTATCTCATCGGCCTTGTCAAACAGCTCTTTTGCCAAAGCGTTGGTTTCTGTACAGGTCTTTACCCATACCTACAAACTGAGAACCTTGACCAGGGAATACAAATGCTTTCATATCTTTCTATATTAATAATGTGTATAAATGTTCGCTTTTGTAAAGATAATAAAAATCCCAATCATCACGGGGATGAGAGGGATTTTTCGTATAGATTTGCTTTACAGTACAAAAAATAATCGAGTCGGATTTTATCCTTACTCAGCTGCAGGAGTTTCCTCCTCGCTAACTTCAGCTTCAACAGCCTCAGCTTTAGGAGCCTTTTTCAGCAACAGCCTCAACTGCAACTGGCTCTGGTGCATTCTCAGCAAGAACCTTAACAGGAACCTTAACTTCTACTTCCTTGTGGAAGTGGATTGTTGCCTCATATTCACCAACCTTCTTGGCATCCTTCATAGTAACGATCTTACGATCGATATCCAGACCCTTCTTTGAAAGCTCTTCTGCAACAATAGCAGCAGTAACAGAACCGTACAGATAGCCGGTAGCAGCAACCTTTGCTGTAACAACTACTTCTACGTCCTTCAACTGCTCTGCTCTCTTCTCTGCCTCAGCCTTCTTAGCTGCGAGCTTAGCAGCCTGCTGTCTCAAGTTTTCAGCAAGCATCTTGCAGAGCACTTTCAGAAGCGATTACACCCTTTACCTGTAGGGATAAGATAATTGCGGCCGTAACCGTTCTTTACCTTTACGATATCGTTCTTGTATCCAAGTCCGATAATATCTTCTTTCAGAATAATTTCCATATCTTAGCCTCCTTTTAAATTACTTCATCAAATCGGTTACGAATGGAAGCAGCGCAATCTGGCGAGCACGCTTTACAGCCTGTGCCACACGACGCTGATACTTCAGAGATGTACCAGTGATACGACGAGGAAGAATTTTACCCTGCTCGTTCAAGAATTTCTTCAAGAACTCAGGATCCTTATAGTCGATGTACTTAATACCGCTCTTCTTGAAACGACAATACTTCTTCTTCTTGGTGTCAATAGAAGGAGCTGTCAAACAGCGAATTTCTGAATTTTTCTGCTCTGCCATAATTAAGCCTCCAATTTTTTAGCCCACTTAGCACGACGCTTTTTCTGCATAAGCTGCAGCATACTTGTCGAGCTTCACGGTCATGAACGAATTACCTTCTCGTCACGGCGGAATCCGGTCTCGAGGGTATTAACAATACTTGGCTCTGCTTTTGAACTCTAACAGGCAGTAAAAACCTGTAGACTTCTTCTCAATAGCATAAGCCATCTTCTTCAATCCCAGGCCTCTTCATTCAGAATCTCAGCTCCTTTATCGGTGAGCAGCTTCTTAAATTTAGCGACCGTTTCCTTCATCTGTTCATCAGACAAAAGCAGGGAGTCAAAAATGAAAAACGGTTTCGTAATGATTCATACTAATTTTAAATGAATTAAAAATATTATTTTGCAAAATGCGAGTGCAAAAGGTAATAAAAATTAATTAAGTGGCTTATACCGTACCAATAGCTTTTCTGCTTTTTAACATAAATTGTGTACCACGAATAGCTTTTATTTGTATTTTTGCAGCCAAATGAGCGTACATCTGGCATAAAATGGCAAAAACAACAAGCATCTTAAAACAAATATCCAACTTCAGCAAACGGATTTTTAAACGCTGCATTAACGCGATGGACTTACCATGCGATATGTGGGTGTGCTGATTATGATGCTCATTTATATCTTTAAAACTCACTAACTACACAGCTTTACTTTTTATTACCTGTTATACTTATCATTCTCGGTATTATTGGATACTGCACAGGCAAAAACTGAAGGCAAGTATTAATTCGGCTTTCTTTTCTTTTCCTCACTTCTTTATATCCTTTTAAACCCAACATTACGTTATTTTGTTAGTATGATGACAGCCGTCATACAATGTGTACTGCTACCGTCGTATAACGTGTACCGCGTTCGCCACATCAATTGTACGGCAGCCGCCGAACAATCACCTATGTGCAAATAAAGGGCTATGCCGAAAAGGCTTAACACTCTCCTACTCACTAATATGCTTGGTGCAGAACGTCGCAGTAAAAACGATCTAACACTGCTAAAAAAAGATGATGCCACGCGTGCGGCATCATCTCTATAATTGGTAAATCCTTATTGGGATAAGAACTTTTATTCCTCTTCAGGAACAATCAGTTTATAACCCTGTCCGTGAATATTAATAATTTCAACCTGCTCGTCATCTTTCAAATGCTTACGCAACTTCGTAATATATACGTCCATTGAGCGCGCATTGAAATAGTTGTCATCAATCCAGATAGTGCGTAGCGCATCGTTACGCTTGAGTATCTCATTGGCATGAGAGCAGAGCAAAGCAAGAAGTTCATTCTCCTTAGTTGTGAGCTTAGTTTGTTTCTCGCCAATAGTAAGCAACTGCTTTTGTGTATCAAAAGTGTAACGGCCTATCTTGTACTTTTGTACTCTCGCGTAGCGTTTTCCACGAACACGACGCAATATAGCCTCAACACGCTTTACAAGTTCCTCCATTGAGAAGGGCTTTGTGATGTAATCATCAGCGCCTTTATCGAATCCTTCTAGAATGTCTTCTTTTCTGTACACGTGCAGTAAGGAAGATGATTGGCACCTGTGAATTAATCTGGCGTATGTCCTGAGCTAATGTAAATCCGTCCTTTTTCGGCATCATTACATCAAGTACACAGATGTCGAATTTGTCCTTCTGAAACTCTCTGAAGCCAACTTCGCCATCAGGACAAAGCACTGCATCAAAAACCTTTAGCTATTAAATATTCGCAAAGAAGTGTTCCGAGGTTCTCATCATCCTCACAACAAAATTTTCGTTCTTTTCTTCCATAGTCGTATGTTTTTATGTTAATTATATGTTTTTAAAATGTTATCTTTTGAAGTTAAGCCATACAGGCCTTATTCATCATCTTTAATAATAGGCAGCTTAATGGTGAAAGTAGTACCTTTTCCTTGTTCGCTGTCAACCTTAATATCTCCGTCATGCAAATCTACAACACGCTTAACGTAAGCAAGTCCAAGCCCAAAGCCTTTCACATCGTGCAGATTTCCTGTATGCACACGGTAAAATTTGTCAAATACTTTCTTCAAATCGTCACGCTTCATACCTATACCTGTATCTCTCACCGAAAGGTACAGATTACGCTCATCATTCCAAGTCGTCAGATAAACATTTAGTGGTTTATCAGGATTATGATACTTTACAGCGTTATCCATAAGGTTAAAGATTACGTTTTGGAAATGCAATTCGTCTACGTAAATGGTAGACTCTACAGCTCCACATCTACAAATATCTTACCCCCAGCATGTTCTACACGAAGCGTAAACGAGTTAGTAATCGACTCTATCATCTCATTCAAGTCAAGACGCTTCTTTTTAAACGATGCCTTTTTACGGTCGAACATCGACATTTGCAGCACTTTTTCAACAAGAAAAACGTAGGCGCTTAGTCTCGTCTGAAACAACTCCAACAAGATGTTTCATCATTTTCTCACTCTTTGGCACGCTTTCATCGTTCAACATTTTGTGCAGCAAGTGAGATACTTGCAATTGGCGTTTTGAGCTCATGCGTCATGTTGTTGATGAAGTCGTTTTTGATTTCACTGTATCGTTTCTGCCTAAAATATCACAACAATCGTAAAGATAAATGTGACAAAGCAGAATTAAAGTGAACACCATACTCGGTATCATGAAACGTATACTAGAGAAGATATAGCTATTGATATCAGGGGAAATGAACACGCACAACACCAATTTTCGAAGAGGGGTCATTACGGAACAATACCTGACTATAAGTGTATTCCGCTCCTTCATCTGAATAATCAGGGCAACGATATACCTCACGTCCGTCTTGCGTCGACACCGTAAAAATGGTAAGGAATGTTGATACCGTTGTTCATCAATTCAGCCTTTAGATCTTGATCTAATATCTTAAAGTTTACCCTTTCCTTCAAGGGTTTCTCGGAGGCTGAATAGAGCATGTTCATAATTACTTCATCAAGCAACGCCTTTTTGATATACATAACGGTTCTTGACGATTTCCTGTAATGACTTACTGGCTTCATTTATCGAGTTGCGATCGGTACGCAAAAATCATTGCCTTTGGGGACATTCATAGGCTTTGTAGCCATCGTCTTCAGCGCAAAAGAGAAGAATATACTGTGCCGTCTTTTTCCTGCAACAGAATATTGATGTGAGTATTGAACCGTGCCGTCGTTAGGTCGTCCCGAACGAGTTCCCACGCTATCCTTGACATACGCTCTGCGTTCGGTTTCGTTGACGTCCTCTCTAAATAACGAAGGGTCTCGTTGAGTTCTAAATTGCGCGAGGCTCTGATAAAGAGCGCGATTGACGCTTTCGTCAAACTGCTCCTTTTTCATATTGGCCATTTCCTGAATATAAGTCAGCTGCAGACCCAACAGAATAACAAAGGACAAACCCATGATAATGGCAACCGTCCATATGGTCTTCTTCTTCATATCGCAAATATATAGATATTCTTAATTGGTTAACATTTAACTGTTAATAATCTTGTTTGTTTTTGCTTATTTTAATACAAACTATATATATATGCGCAAATAAACAATCAAAACAAATGTTCCCGCATCGTCATTATTGACAATGCGGGAACAAAATAGACTGAATATCCTCTTCTTCAAGAAGAAATTCACATATAAATTAATGACGATCTATCATCAACACTGATGTAAACCTTGTTATTCGTCATCACTAACTTCTGCCTCGTGAGCCGCAATCAGCTTCTGTTGAATATCATTTTGGAACAAGTTCATAGCTTGCAAACTTCGTTGTAAAAGCTTGCACGACCTCCAGTTAAAGAACTCAAAAGCAACACTGTAATTTGAAAGTTCTTTCAATGGAATCTTCGCTTGCAGCTTCTCATATCCAGCTTCGAGTCCATGCCCATGATGACAGAACGACGTCCTTGCAGGTCACTCATCACATCACCCATAAAGTCGGCAGGCACATAAACCTCAAGATCGTAGATTGGTTCAAGAATCTTTGGACCCGAATTCTTAAAGGCATCAGAAAGCATGGCGCGCAGCGAGCGTAAAACGACAATTCATTCGAGTCAACTGGGTGCATCTTTCCATCATAAACTACAACACGAACGTCACGTGCATAGCTACCTGTAAGTGGACCGCGCTCCATGCAATCCATAACACCTTTCAAAATAGCCGGCATGAAACGGAGGTCAATAGCGCCACCAACCACACTATTAATGAACTGTAATTTACCACCCCACGGCAAGTCGCGCTCCTCTTTTGATTTAATGTTCATCTTGAATTCCTGACCATCAAACTTATAACTTACAGGGGTCAGGCATACCTTCTGCATAAGGCTCTACGATTAAATGCACTTCACCAAACTGACCAGCGCCACCACTCTGCTTCTTATGTCGATACTCGGCTTTGCCCTTCTTCGTAATCGTTTCACGGTAAGGAATGCGCGGTTCAGCATACGAAACCTGTAGTTTTTCGTTGTTTTCAAGACGCCATTTCAACGTACGAAGATGGAATTCAATCCCTGTCCATGAACAATAGTTTGACGCAATTCCTTATTCTGATCAACAACCCACGTTGGATCTTCCTGACGCATTTTTAGCAACGCTGCCATCACCTTCTCGGTGTCTTGTGGGTTATTTGCCTTAATTGTTCTTTGCGTATTTAGAACGTGGATATTCTATAAAATCGAAATGTTGACCGTCACATTCTTTCGCATTTAGGGTATTTCCCGTCTTCACGTCTTTCAATTTCACTGTACAACCTAAGTCGCCAGACCTTCAGCTCATCAACAGGAATGCGGTTAGCGCCTGCACATGCATAAATCTGTCCCATACGCTCTTTTGGAACCTCTATCAGCATTTGTGAGGTCATCACCAGCCTTTACACTTCCACTCATTACTTTTGAAATAAGAAACCTCTCCAATATGAGGCTCCATACCCGTCTTGAAGAAATACAGACTCTCTGGAGCATCAGGCTTATGTGGAACTTCCTCACCGCGTGTATTTCTACATGCAGGCATATCATCAACGAAAGGCACAACGTTACCTAAGAATTTCCATTAAGCGTTGAACTCCCATATCTTTATGTGCATCGACACAGAAGACAGGGAAAATGCTGCGTGTAACAAGTCCTTTGCGAATACCCATACGAAGTTCGTCTTCTGTGAGGGGTTTATCGTCAAAGAACTTCTCCATGAGTTCGTCATCATTCTTCGTAGCAGCTTCCACAAGAGCATGATGAAGCTCCATTGCTTTCTCCATCTCCTCTTCTGGAATATCTTCACGCTTGGGTTCGCCACCATCTTTTAGCCCCATGAAAGTTTCTTCATGATAAGCACATCTATAAGGCTATTAAAATCAGGGACCAGTTTGCAGAGGATACTGTATCTGCACACACTTGTCACCATATATATCTTTCATCGTATTGATGATGTTATCAAAGTCGCACTTTTTCTGAACTCAAAGCTGGTTAATTAAGAATATAACTAGGCTTCTTGAGCTTTTTCAGTATAACGAAAGTTATTCTGCGTTCCCACTTCAGGACCATATTGTCCATTAATCAGAATAACGGCCTGATCCGTAACATTCAACGCCATAATTGCTCCGCCAATAAAGTCATCAGAGCCTGGACAATCAATAATATTTAGTTTCTTGTTATTCCACTCTGCATGGAACAATGTTGGGGAAAAACAGAATATCCTAAAGTTCAGTTCTACAGGCATAAAAGTCTGATACAGTGTTCTTTCGCTTCCACTGTTCCACGACGCTTAATAACTCCAGCCTCGAACAACATACTCTCGGCAAGCGTGGTCTTACTGCTACCTTTAGCGCCAATTAGCGCAATGTTTTTGATCTCGTTAGTCTGATATACTCTCATATCAAAAGAATTAAAGTGTTAGTATAATAAGTTTTTACGTTTAGGTCTGGTAAATAATTTATATTCGTTGCTAAAGATAGGAAAATGGAAATAAAGTCAAAAGAAACGTCATTAAATCTACATATTTTTAAAACAAATTAGTACTTTTGCCAGCAAAAGATAGCCATGACTGGTTTATATTTTCATATTCCTTTTTGCGCAAGCCGCTGCATCTACTGTGGTTTTTATTCAACAACCCTTACAGAACTTCAAAATAGGTGATGTAGATGCGCTTATCCGAGAGATGGAAATGTGCCGTCACGGAGATACAATTAGCACCATTTATCTTGGTGGTGGAACGCCATCGCAACTCACTCACGACAATTTATTAAAAGCTCTTCCGTGCTATATATAAGATGTATAGCATTGCAAACGATGCAGAAATTACCATGGAGTGTAACCCTGATGATATTAAAAAAAGGCATGTTTCAAGGCTTACCTGTTAATCGCGTAAGCATGGGACACAAACTTTTTTCAAATGAACGCCTTGCATTTCTAAAGCGACGCCATAGTGCCGAAGAGGTAGACCTTGCTGTAAAACTTTACACGACGATGGCATTCATAACATTAGTATCGATTTAATGTTTGGTTTCCCCGAAGAAACTTTTGAGACGATTAGCGTGCTGATATTGCACACGCTCTGAGCCTAAAGCCTACACACATTTCAGCTTACGGACTAATGTATGAAGAGGAACACCACTTTTACAAACTTCGCGAAAAAGAAAAGGTAAAAAGAAGCAGACGAGAGAACTCAGTCTGAAAATGTATTCAGAACTGGTCAATTCTTTAAAAGAAGCTGGATATGAACATTATGAAATCAGTAACTTTTGCGCTTAAAGGCTATCGTTCGCGCCTACAATTCGAGCTACTGGAATAACAAGCCTTTACATCGGAATTGGTGCATCAGCCCATTCTTACGACATCGGAAACCCTAACGCTGGTCAGCCTGCAACACGAAGCTGGAACGTGTCAGACATCAAACAATACATGCAAGAGATAGAACAAGGACGTCATCCTTCAGAGCAGGAAACAATTGATGCTGACACCCATTATAACGACCTTGTAATGACAGCCCTACGCACTTGCGAAGGAATTAACCTGCAAACATTATCTCCAAGCTATCAAAAGTTCTTACTAAACAGTGCTGCACACTATATTGAACAAGAACTTTTGACTATTGAAAACGAACATTTGAAGCTAACGCCACAGGGCATCTTCATCAGCAATACTATCATGAGCGACCTCATGATAGTATAAAAAAAGGTGTAACATCATTACGTGTACACCACCCTCTATCCACAATAACCTTTTGCTAACTTAGGGTCTCTTCAATGAATTTTTGAAGCCTTTTTCCCTTATATACACGATAATAATATTGCTTGATATCATCGTCTATTTCAAAGCAAACTGCAGCTTGCGCGTAACATAAGGTTTCAACAGTTCAGAACCCATAAAAACAAGCACGCCAAGCACTGCCGTCACAACAAAGATTACCAAGCCCATTCAATATAAAAGTGCTGGTCATAAAAATAATCATCACCATTATAGGCAGACTAAAAGAGCAGCCAATCGCCTGCTGTATTCATCTTTGTATTGCTTTTGCGCCTCTTCTTGAAGCGATTTTGGTGCATGGTTAATCAGTAGCTGACGGTGAGATTCCCAATATTCTTCAAATTCTTGTTCCATATTACCTTTTGTGTTATATCCACAAAGATAGTGAATAACATCTGATAAAAACAATAGCTTTCCGACAGATTATCTTGAGCTTTGGCAAAAATGAGTACCTTTTGTCGCCCTGAAAAAGGATATCAAAAAGATATGCAAAACCAGTTTTCCCTGCACAATTATTATTAGGTAAGCTCTGCTATCGACACCCTTTGCTGGCGCACGTGTAGCCCTCTTTGGCGTTGGAGGTGTTGGTGGTTACGTTCTTGAAGTGTTAGCACGTAGCGGTGTTGGCGCCCTCGATTTTGATTGATGACGACCGTGTTTGCGTCACAAACATCAACCGACAATTGCTTGCAACCATCTCCACAATAGGGAAAAAGAAAAAGTAGATGTAGCCGAAGAGCGTGTGCTTGACATTAATCCTCATTGCATCGTAAGGAAATATCAAACATTTTATTTACCCGACAATGCTGACCAATCTCGACTTTACTACAATACGATTATGTGGTTGATTGTATCCGATACCGTAACCGCTAAACTCGACCTTATTCAACGTTGTTACAACCTGAATATTCCAATTATTTCGTGTATGGGTGCTGCATACAAGTTAGATGCCACGCAGTTTAAGGTCACCGATATTTGGAAAACTATCAACGACCCTTTAGCCAAGATTATCCGTAAAAAGCTTCGTAAAACCAACGTAAAGCACTTAAAGGTGGTGTATAGTCCCTGAAGAGCCTTTGGAAAACATCAAGCAACAGGATATAGTTTGCGAAAATCAGTGTACTAATCCTGAAGAAAAACACAGGGCATGGCAAGCAACATCACGTCACTCCTAGCTCAAACGCGTGGGTTCCTGCTGCTGCAGGGCTTATCTGTGGAGGCGAAGTTGTAAAGAGACCTCATTATACTTTGCACTATACCATGCGCATTGATCTTGAACACGACCCTGATAACGAACATGCCAAAATAGCGGCACAAAAAGCTGATGAACGACTTAAAGAGGCTCGCGAAAGAGCATTATCACAACAGTAAAGAAATGCGGCAAAACAGTAAGTTTCTTTTACCACCAACAACTACAAAATACGCTGTTATAAAGATACGTTTACGGTATCATCTTTTATCGATTTAAGCAGAGCTTTATTACGCATCTTACACACCTTAATTATACCTGCCCTCTCTTCCGTATTCTGATATTGTAATATGAAAAAGACGGCTGATTTTATTTTGACATATTAAATATTTCGTTACCTTTTGTTCGTCAACAACTATAACCTACATTACTTTTCATTGTAAGATATGTCTTCAAACTATAATTTTCGCCTTATTCTATTATTTATTTTTACAGTTATCTGCACGCTATCACGAGCCGAAAACGTAACGGTTACAATGACTTCGTTCACACATGCCGCAGGAAAACTTGACGAAAAATATTAGTTTTGAGGCTGTAAAAACTCACCCTATTATACACCTGACGTTTACAATCAGGCTATTCGTGTGTATCAGAATCGGTGGAATTTTTGTCATACGTGCCAATAACCACGTTGTTATTACCGATGTTTCTATTGGTTCAGCTAACGAAACGCTGATAACTTACGCTTGTGACCACCAAGCCACTTCATCTGAAAAAGACTATTAAAAGCAAACAAAAAGCTAAAACTAACAGCCCTTAACGTCAAAGACAGTGTGCTTTTACTTGCACAAGTCATCATGCATCTGGGCGTCTTAACATCAACTATTTTATCAGTTACATATCAAAAAACCTGCGAGCAATAACGTCATACTCGACGAATCGGCGGCAAAACAATATATTTACCGCAGGGCCTGCAAATGTTACCCTCCGCTCGCACATTCAATGTGGGTGCATGGAATACACTGGTTCTGCCGTTTAAAATGACAAGTGAACAAATTGTTGAAACTTTTTGGTTCTCATGCAAAAATCGCCAGTTACACAGGAGCGATAAAGCTTGCCGACAAGCACCTACAAACTGCAGTTTGACACCTCTAAGAAGGAGATTATGGCTAACAAACCTGTATTTATTTGCAGGATAACCCAAAAGTCGGAATACATAATAAATAATGTAGAACTTGAAGAAGCTGCACCGCTATCGAGAACCTCTTACGGTTTTAGCTTTACAGGAGCATATCATAAAACTGTAGTACAGCGTGGCGATTGGTTTTGTATCTGCTGACAATAAACTATATCAAGCTGCGGGAACAGAAACCATAAAAACCTTTCCGTGCGGTTTTTCGTCCTGTATCAAATACGTCAAAACGTCAAAGCAATGGCCCTCTCTTTTGTTGCTGATAACGGTACCGTAACGACCCGATAAAAACCTTGTACTGATACTATTCTTCCGCCAACCGATACCCCACTCTACAACCTCTCGGGGCAACGTGTCAACAAGTACTACAGAGGCATTGTTATTCAGAATAGTAAAAACAACTTCATAAGTAAACTGTTTTTATTTTTCATTTACTCTATAAATACGGCTATTCGTTATGCAGGGTTCCGATATATTTCTATCTCTCGTTTTTCATATTTTTAAAGGAGCCTTACAAGTTTCGTCATCTCAACTACAATTTTTGCCCTTGTTCGCTTTCAAAGTATAGAAATATAGCTAAAAGCTTCAGATAAAGAAGATAAAAAGTCATTTACGGGCTAATCGTAAAACGATTATATCGAAATGACAAATTAAAACTTATAACACGCTCATCTACAGTGTTTTTACAAACCTTCAAAACGCCATGCCATTTGCTATATAATCGCAACGCGATTACGACGTAAACGCACGACGATTACGATGTAAAGGTTATGCGATTACATCGTAAAGGGAACACCGATTACGATGTAAACGCAAAATCACATCTAAAAAGAGGGAAAAAGTATATATCAATAAGACGGAAAGAAGTACCTCCATAAAACCGATAAATATTTAAAAATAAAAAGCCCCTACCACGGAATAAATTCCGCAGCGAGGCATCATCATCTTAGAGTAGTATTTGCTCCAAAATTTAGCACAGAACTGAGGGGCAAAAGCAAGATATCGGGAAATAAAAACCCTCCAGTTCTGAAAAATCAAAAATTTGCAGTAGAAAACGCACTTATTACCTGACAACTTCTTTGATCGTAAAGTCTTTATATCGTTTATCAACTATCGAGTATGAACATGGGTTTGTGCTAGAGAACGAGACGCATTTTTCCTGTTTTAAAGTTGATAAGTTAATTCAAGTTCGTTATTACCCGTCTTCCTCAATTCCAACGGGATTAAATCTATCTTCTTATAAGTTTCAGGAAAGAACTTTTTGTCAACAACAAAGCTACGTGTAAAATCGATAGGCGTTACCTCGCCACCCCTTTTTCCCATAAAGGCTGCAGGAGAAAAATGCTGATTAAACTCCTCCTCTGTGGTAATTTTTCAGTTGCTCAGGCAACGGAGCATCAGTACTATGAAAGTAGTTTCGTGCTTCAACATCAATCTATAGCCCTCTTCTGTGTAGAGCATGACGCTATAACAAAAGCCAGCAAGCTAATTAAAAATATAACTTTTTTCATTGTACTTATCGATTTAAATTCACTCTGAATCCAGCGTTAAGGTTAAAGCGTGTGGGCGATTTTTATAAACGTTATCCACATTACTACCATTATTAAAATAATAGCCTACACCTGGTTCTGCAAATATACTAGATATTATTGCTCAACTAAACTCAGCTCCAACAGCGGTATTCACACGAGGTGCATCTCCTTTTCCTTTACGTTAATATTATTTGTTTCTACCCTCTCTTCAAATTTCACAAACTGTTTTGTAGTTCCGCTCACTAATTTTTCAGCTTCTCCTCCTGCCGTAACATAGTACATTTAGACGCTTAGCCTTATTAAAGCTATAGCTTACAGCTAAAAGGAATACCCACGTAATGAAGGGTTTGCTTGTCGGTTGTTGTTTCATAGCGTTTCTGATATGTAAATTCTGACGAAAGCCAGCTGTAAGTAAGCCCCGACGAGTAAAGCTCCATCGATCATTTCAGGTTATGGCGTGCAGACAAAGCAACCTTGACAGGTTGTTTGTGCTTACTAACCGTTTGCACCTCGTCAGTAGCAACTGCTTCATGCTTCTGATTTTCGCCAGAGAACTCAGGTTTGTGCTCTCCGTAAGGATCAGATGACACGAAAATCAAATTCTTTGTGCTCTGCGAAACAACTGGTCCTCCAATATACGAAGCACCAATGCTAAAAGCGCGAGCTTCTATTTGTTTTCAAAGTAAGCAATGATTGCTCATTAACCCCGTCATTTTTAGGGATAATCGGAGCCGCATCTACCGTAGCAGAGCGAGATGGTTTTGGCGAATCCGCATCATCATTATTACCCTTTATGCTCCATCCTCCCCAAAATATTATCTGTACTGGTTGCTTTCGTAATCTTCTCCGTATTAGCAGCAACCCCTGAACGGCTTGCCACATAATGTGTAGCAGGTACGAAAGCGGAAGACCTTAAATTAGCCAAACTCTCATCTAAGACAGAAGGCTGATCGGTAGACAATTCTGTTGTATTTGTATTATCTACACGTACGTCAGCGTTTTTCAGTTTTCGCTGTGTTTGTCAACGCAGAAGAAGATAATTTATGGGTAAACACCACTAGGATATAAACCAACAGCAAGAATTGCAGCAGAGTCAATCTATCGCACTTTTCAAAGGCTGCGAAGGACACTCTTTCTGCCGCTTTCGCGGGGCAACCCGACGTGCCAACTCTCCCTTTACGTCGTCGAGAAGCCCCTGCGGCGCCTTCCACGTATTCAGCATTCTGAACACGCGTGCGCAAATTATCAGAGCCATTCTTCTTGTTTTATCATTTTCGCTGTGGTTTTTGTTCCTTAAGCATCTTTTGCAAGTAGCTGCTTAGCTTTATGTACAATTGTGATGCTGATGTGTCGGGCTTTATGTTAAGAGCTCCGCTATTTCGTTATGACTTTTACCCTCTATCACAAAAAGGTTGAATACTGTTCTATATCCTGGTGGTAATTTTAGTATTGAATCAGTTATCTGTATGAGCGATAAGCTATCGATATCAGGCTCTTCTATTGCCACATCAGGATATCAACATCTGCAGTTACTGAAGTTTTTATATCATTATCTCTTAGAAAAACGTAAGGCCTCGTTGATGACAATCTTTGTAAAGCCATGCCTTTAATGAGCCTTTTACCTTGATATGTAAAAGTATTAATTCGGGTGAAAACCCTGATAAATGCCTCTTGAAGTACATCGTGTAAATCGTCAGAAGAGCCCACGTATCGGGCACAAACTGAAGCCATGTAGTCAGCATATTCCGCGTAAAGCTTATCCATAGCAAGGGCGTCACTTTATAGAAAAAAAGGCTTAAAATGTATTGTTCTTTATTATGTTTGAACAAGTTCATCGACGCGGGAGAGCTGCTTTACAAGATGATTATTGTCGACTTTTATACTTAAATGTTATACTCTTTGGACCAGAGAACGATTGCCATTTGAGCGTTAAATCCACTGTTTGTCCATGGGTATCGGGCAAATCGTTGAGCCTAAGGCTACATGCCCATCGCGAATTCTACCGTCAGTATCACCGTTTGCATTATGATGCAGAACAACTTCATACGGATTATCGCCTTTAACCAGATTGATTACGTGTGTCCTTCCATTGCCAAAATAGGTCCGAAAAACATAGTGTTAGATAACCGTCTTCAGCAATAGTGGTCCAGCTTTTTCACAATCTCGATAGGATCTTTACCATATACACTATCATTTTCTCAGCGCCAAATTGAGAGTCATTTTCTTTGTTAAAACGGTATCGACCCAATATACAAGAGCACTTCTTGTGTCAAGGAGCGCTCGGTTCACTCAGTTGCATGATGTTAACAAGAGCGCGAACTTCCTTACCCGCAAAACGAGAAATGTCTACATTTCTCGGAAGTATCGTTGTTGAATCATCTAATTGGAAATAAACCTGTCCGCTTGTACTGTTTGTTTTAATTGTCACAAGCGCGTTAGGGATAATTTACAGGAGGGTCGTAGATTTCATTGTCATCGATACATGATTGCAACGTCATCGCAAACACAACTAATAACAACCCCCAAAAATAATACTTGTGTTTCATTTCTAGATTCTCCTATTATAAGTAGGGTGATACAAATATATAAAAAATGTTATTGATAAATGCTTTATGCAGAGACGAAATAACAAGATAAATCAGTTAAATTCATCTGTCACACGAGATGATAAGCTAATCATTTATTTTACAATTACAGCTATATAACTTGAATTTTCATCACTATCGGTAGCTGGTTATCGACGTCATTCCTGCCTTCAAACCCTTAACTGTAACAACATTACCTCTTATAGATACCGATGCTATGCTTCTATCTCTAACTTGAACCTTATAAGGAGCCTCGCTGCTTTTAATTTGAAAAGTCTCTGCTTCACCCTTAACCATCTTAACTTCTAACTTATCAAAGAGGGAGCGGTAGAAGCACTTTAACTGGTATTGTGCCCGATAACTTATTCTTATCACTTACAATAATAGAAGTGCGACCAGGCTTAATGCCTTTAATTGTCATCACGTTGCCGTCAACATTTACTGCTGCAGCACCTTCGTTTACTGACTTAGCAGTAAACGGTGGTGTTCCATTTTCAATGGTAATCTTATATTCAACTGTTGGCGATATGACGAGTTTATCGACACTAAACTGCAGACTTTTAGCATCATCGTCATCATTTGAACATGATGTAAACACAATTCCGCTCAGACTAAACACATCGTCATCAACATGAATGTCAATAAGTTCTTCGTCTTCATTTCCCAATTATTTATTTATGATTTCTTTTATTCTAATCCATTCCTGTACGCATTCCGTACACTCTTTAAAACCGAAAAACGAAAACCTTGCCTGAAAAGATAGTAAAAATATGTTAAAAACGCGTTTCCGCAACAAAGTAATTAAAAAAGTCTGCCGAACGAATGGTACGTTCGGCAGACAATATTACAAAATCGGCTATTTCATATTAGTCAAGCCACTTCACATAACAGAAGTCCTGACGATGAGGTAATTTGTCGTTCTTGGGGAACATACGAACACACGTTTTAAAGCTTCCCGCATGCTCAGGAACTACTTTAAGCTCAAAGGTATAATGGTTACCTTCGTGCCCTACTATCTTAAACTCACGAACACTGTATATTCTTCGGTCAGATGTATCAGCATCAGGCTTAAGTGTTACAAGCTCAAGACCTACTGCATTATCAAGTCCTTGCTCATCAATTACATAACGAAGTGTTACGCGTTCGCCTGTCATGGCACCTTCGTTCAAGCAAGCAGTCTCTTTACTTACTACGTTAATAGCGTCCCAACGTTCAGCAACCGTTTCCTTCCATTGGGCTATTTCTATAGCCTCACGATTGTTATTTGCCAACAATTTAGCAGAACGAGCAGCCTGTTTACTATAGAATTTGTCATAGTAATCATCAAGCTGGCGCTTCATTGTATAATGTGGAGCAATAGTCGCTATTGAGTTTTTAATCACCTTTATCCACTTTTCGCTGTAACCACTCTTACTCTTTGCATAGTAAAAGCGGAATGATTTCATTCTCAAGCAACGAATAAATGGTAGCAGCATCTAGCTGATCTTGATAGTTCTGAAGTTCGTAAGTGCGCTCTTGTGGCAACGCCCAGCCTGCGCCTTGACGATATCCTTCAACCCACCAACCATCGAGAACCGAAAGGTTTACTACACCATTCATCTCTGCTTTCTCGCCTGATGTACCTGAAGCTTCGAGCGGACGGGTTGGCGTATTCATCCATATATCAACACCCGATACCAGACGACGCGCAAGCTGCATATCGTAATCCTCAAGGAAAATAATCTTACCGAGGAATTCAGGACGCTGACTAATCTCATAAATTCTTTTGATAAGATCTTGTCCTGCGCCATCAGCAGGGTGAGCCTTTCCAGAGAAAAAGAACAACACTGGGCGCTCAGGGTCGTTTACAATACGATTAAGACGATCGAGGTCTGTAAACAAAAAGGTGTGCACGTTTGTATGTAGCGAAACGACGACAGAAGCCTACCATCAACGCGTTAGGGTTGATACGCTCAAGCAGCGACACCACACGCTGGGTCACCCTGATTACGAAGCCACTGCTTGGTGAACTTATCACGAATATATTTTAATCAGTTTCTTCTTCAAAAGCCATACGAGTTTTCCCATATTTCTTTATCAGAAACGTTATAAATAGCGTGCCAAATGTCCTCATTACTCTGGTCAGACATGAAGCTCTTATCATAATAGGTGTCATACAGTTTACGCCATTCGGTTGCACACCATGTAGGGAAATGCACGCCGTTTGTAACGTAACCTACATGGTTTTCTTCAGCAAAATAACCCTTCCATAGCGGTGCAAAACATCTTCTGACTTACCCAACCGTGCAACTTACTAACACCATTTACCTCCTGACATGTATTGCAAGCAAAGAGGCTCATGCAGAAAACGCTCTCCATGATCTTCTGGATTTTCGCGACCCCATACCTATGAACTCGTCCCACGAAATACCCAACATCTGTGGATAACCACCCATATATTTGCCGAAGAGTGTTTCGTCAAAGTAATCGTGTCCTGCAGGAACGGGAGTATGAACTGTATAGAGAGACGATGCCCTTACAAGCTCAAGAGCCTGATTAAACGATAGTCCACTTTGAACATAATCAACCAAACGCTGTAAATTACACAGCGCAGCGTGACCTTCGTTACAATGATAAATTTGCTTTTTCGATGCCGAGTTTTTCAACATTAACGTACCACCGATACCAAGAAGTATCTCTTGTTTCAAGCGGTTTTCCCAATCACCACCATACAATGAGTGTGTAATTGGTTTATCAAACTCCGAGTTCATATCATTGTCGGTATCGAGAAGATACAACTTAATGCGTCCAATGTTCACACGCCATACCAATGCATGCACATGGTAATTCATGTAAGGCACATCAACAACAACCTGATTGCCGTTCTCGTCCAGCTCACGTTCAATAGGAAGCGTGCTGAAAATCCTGAGCGTCATACTTAGCAAGCTGCTGTCCGTCCATGCTTAGGCTCTGTCTGAAATAGCCATAACGATAGAGAAAACCCTACACCACAAAGGTCAACGTTTGAGTCGGAAGCCTCTTTCAAATAGTCGCCAGCCAGCATACCAAGACCGCCTGAATATATCTTAAGAACTTGATTTTAGACCATACTCCATCGAAAAATAAGCTACTGAAGCACGCTTTTTATTAGGCTTGACGTCCATGTAAGCCCTGAACATTGCGTAAACTTTCTTCACCTGTTCCATCAGCTTCTTGTCGCTCGACTATGGCTTCTTTGCGGTCGTAACCCAGCCTATCGAGAAGTAAAACAGGGTTATGTCCTACCTCTTCATAAAGGTTTTTCGTCCAGACTTTTTGAACAAATTGCGAGCCCTCATAATTCCAAAGCCCACCACATATTATGGGCAAGCTCATTCAAACATTCCAACTCTTTGGGAAGCGTCGACTTTATATTTAACGTCTTCCACTGGGGGTGTTGGTGTAATCTGCTTTAATTTTCATAAGTCGTTATAATCGATTATTAATTTAATTCGTTTTATTTTTCGTGCTTCAGCCTTGCGCAAAAGCTACGTTATATGCCTGAAGATAATAGCTTATAAAATGACGCCAAAGGGCTTTCTTTGAAAGGCGAGAAGCATTTCGTGCGCGAAGTTTTCACCTCTTCATCATTGAATAATGAAAAACGCACTACGGTGTCTTTAATCGCATCGGCCACCTCATTATAGTTGCTCATCTGTACGATGAATAACTTCCACACCGTCAATAATCTCACAGCTATGCCCCCACTTCCGCATTCGCCCAAAGTCCAAAATCCAGCCAAATCGGTAGTGATACTAGGGCACTTTAAAAGGCAATAGCTTCGAGAGGTGTATAGCCCCATGGTTCGTAATAAGAGGAAAATGCACGTCGTGCCCAAGAACCACATCGTAATAAGGCAAATTTACTATACCATCATCGCCCATAAGGTACGACGGAATAAAGATAATTTTCACCTTATCTGCCTTGTCATTGGTCACGCCCTAACTGGCGCATCATGCCAAGCGCACGGTCATAATCTTGGTCGTTAAGCCAATGAGTAAGAAGGGGTTCTGTCAGCGCTGTATCAAATTGTTGCCCACTTGCCAATCGTTCTTGCAAATCATGACGTGGCTCTTTCACCCATGCTGGCACCTCAATAAAGGCTACCACTTTGCGCTTAAGCCTATCATCAAATCGCAAACGGTTCATAGCATCAATATAAACATCAAGTCCTTTATTCCTGAATTCATATCGTCCGCTTGTCGAAACAATCAGAGTATCGTCATCAAAACAATCTCCTGTCAGGGCATTCGCTATGCTAAGTAAACGCTGTCGCGCTTTATTTCGCTTACGCGCAAATGCTGTTCCTTTTGGCACAAAGTCATCTTCAAATCCGTTAGGCAGCACAACATCACAGGGTTTATCCAGCAATTCAGCACACTCGCGCGCCGTAATATCACTCACAGTTGTAAAGCAATCTACATTCAATGCGGTTTGTTTCTCTATCGAATGCTTACTTTCCATATTCAGTTCACCCGCCATCCGGGTCGCCATTATAAGCGAAAAAGATAATCGTAAAGGGGTTTATTATTTCCCGCAATACTACGCCCAATGCTGGTGGCATGGGTAGTAAATATAGTTGCAATGGCAGGAACGTGCTTTTTGAATATACAGCAAACCCAGTCCCGTCATCCACTCATTACCATGATAAATAACCTTTTTGAAGCATCAAGATGAAAGCGATAGAAACTTTCAACAACCAAAGCAGCTGCATACGAGAACATTGACGCCTCGTCATAATCTCCATAAGCATGCAAACTATCTACCTGATAATCAGCCCACAAATCTGTATAAATCTGATCTTTTTGTGCAAAAATAAGGGAAAAAATCTACAAGAACTGCTATCGGTTCACCCGGAATCGTCCAACGTCCTATCTTTATCGAAAGGCCTTCTGCCTTAGCCCGCTTCTTCCATAACCGAAACAATGATAAATCTTCCTTAAAAATATGGACATGGTTTATCTTTCCAGCAGTCGGGCCCAATAAAAATAATGCGATCCTTAAAATTATCCTGTAGTGTTTTGGCACGAGTTGAAAGTACAGCATAAATGCCGCCAATCTTATTGCAAACCTCCCAACTCGACTCGAAAATATAGTCGGGGAAACACATATTTACTATCCATAAAAACATCTTCTAATCACGCAAAGATAACATAAAAAGATAAAAACCAAGCCCAAAACAATTTTATTTTTCTAAAAAGCGGCTTTTTATTGATGCAATCGATTAACTTTGCATCAATCAATAACTTAGTTATAGAATATTCATAATAATTGACAAAACTCACATAAAATGCGCAAACAAATTCTTACAATAATACTGGTAGCTTTTACTCTTCCCATACTTGCCCAACAGACAAATAGTAACAGGACATCTACACAAACATCAACAACTACCACTGAGAACGAAAACAAGAAGAGCGAAACAAAGGCTAACGTTCCCGACTCTATAATTTTCAAGTGTGAATTATTCAACAAAAGAGTACAACGTGTATATCCGTATCGACCTAAACAGCAAACAAATACGTGTTCCAGGACAAGATATTTTCGGCTTTTGTTCCAGGCTTCTTTGGCGATTACGAAGACGCACGAAAGTGGTTATTTACTGATGCAGAGCTCATGAATTCGCATACAGCAAAGCTTCAAATTGTGAACGATTATGGTAGCGAAGATCTCGAAGCCACACTCATCGTATGAAAAAAGATGGAACATACATATTAACACAAGATTCGGGCAGCGTACTCAAAATTGCACGTAATCGCAAGTGGGTAAAAATACCTAAAAAACTTGTATTCACGCGCCGATAATAAGTAATCATCTACACCCCTCCACTTCTTTTCAACCAATTTTTAGCAGATTCCAACAAAGATCAGCGCCTACCGCTATCTCCTTTCTACTGAATCCAACCGCCGTTCTTCAATTTTTCCTCATCATACCACGACCGTCGTACACATCATACTGCGGTCGTCATACTCGTTATGTCACGTTCGTCATACACATCGTACGACGTCCGTCGCACCACAACAAATACAACACAAAGCATCTCTCTATTAAAGAAAAAACAAACGTAAATGTGTACAACAAGAAATGCTCAGTCAAAAACAAAATAACGACTTTATAATAATAACAAAATAGCAATTTACTAAAAACCCTAACAGCAATATACACAAAACACGTAACTCTAATTTCTCCCAAACAAAAACAGCAACTGTATAAACACAAAACAGCCCTGAAAAAACATTTCTGTCTTCAGGGCTGAACTCTCTAAAAAGAAGGCGGCTACCTACTCTCCCGCATTGCATTGCAGTACCATCGGCGCAAGTGGGCTTAACTTCTCTGTTCGGAATGGGAAGAGTGGGACACCACCGCAATAACCACCTGATATTTCTTTCACTTCTTACTGTAACTTTATTTTAGTTCTCATTACCTGGATTATCTGATTGACTAAATTCGCAGTTGTAAATCAACTTATTATCCTTGCTTTTTGAACTTTTACTCTTTCATCATGTAATTCCACTTTCTACTCGTCTCTCACACAATCAATACAGCGCGAAGGTATAGGGTGACCTATCGCCACAAGCATAAACCGTAGTATACATAACTTAAGTCTAATTCTAACAACTCGCAATACGCATACAACTCAAAGCAAGAGCTTATCAATAAAAGTCTCGGGCAATTAGTAGCGCTCGGCTTTGACGTCACCGTCTTTACACCTGCGCCCTATCAACGTCGTCGTCTACGACGACCCTCAAGGAGTTCTAATCTTGCGGTGGGCTTCGCGCTTAGATGCTTTCAGCGCTTATCCCGTCCAGACTCAGATACCCAGCGGTGCACCTGGCGGCACAACTGGTAAACCGGAGGTCTGTCCATCACGGTCCTCTCGTACTAGTGACAGCTCCACGCAAAACTCCTGCGCCCACGATAGATAGAGACCGAACTGTCTCACGACGTTCTGAACCCAGCTCGCGTGCCACTTTAATGGGCGAACAGCCCAACCCTTGGGACCTTCTCCAGCCCCAGGATGTGACGAGCCGACATCGAGGTGCCAAACCACCCCGTCGATATGAGCTCTTGGGGGGGATCAGCCTGTTATCCCCGGAGTACCTTTTATCCTTTGAGCGACGGAGTTTCCATACACGTCCGCCGGATCACTATGCCCCAGTTTCCTGCCTGATCGGGATGTCTCCCTCGCAGTCAAGCGCCCTTATGCCATTACACTCTATAAGGCCGGTTACCAATCGGCCGGAGGGCACCTTGGGAAGCCTCCGTTACGCTTTTTGGAGGCGACCACCCCAGTCAAACTACCCGCCAAACAGTGTCCGCGATATAGCGCGTTAGACCTCAGACAGCCAAAGGGCCGTATTTCAAGGATGGCTCCACACATACTGGCGTACATGCTTCATAGCCTCCGGCCTATCCTACACATCGGATGACCAAGGTCAATGCTAAGCTGTAGTAAAGGTTCACGGGGTCTTTTCGTCCCATCGCGGGTAATCGGCATCTTCACCGATACTACAATTTCACTGAGATCATGATTGAGACAGCGTCCGGATCATTACACCATTCGTGCAGGTCGGAACTTACCCGACAAGGAATTTCGCTACCTTAGGACCGTTATAGTTACGGCCGCCGTTTACCGGGGCTTCAATTCAAACCTTCACCTATAAATAGGATGAGCTCTCCTCTTAACCTTCCGGCACCGGGCAGGTGTCAGGCTGTATACCTCATCTTTCGAGTTTGCACAGCCCTGTGTTTTTGTTAAACAGTTGCCTGGACCTATTCTCTGCGCCTCATAAAATTTATGAGGGACCCTTTATCCCGAGTTACAGGGTCAGTTTGCCTAGTTCCTTAACCATGAATCTCTCAACGCCTTAGTATGTTCTACCCGTCTACCTGTGTCGGTTTTGCGGTACGGGTGCCCCATAAGTGATGCTAGCGGATTTTCTCGGGAGTCTGATTACCAGCACTATTGCAAATATCCGAGGATAAATACATACTATCAGGTTCCGCTCAAGGTCTGGATTTGCCTGGACCTATCAACACGTACACCCTTCAACGGGGACTTCCGTCACCCCGCGGCTGTGTCACTGCTCCGTCTCCACGTCGCCCTATGGGGCAGTAACGGAATATTAACCGTTTCTGCCATCGCCTACGCCCTTCGGCTGAGACTTAGGACCCGACTAACCCCGGGATGATTGGCATTGCCCGGGAAACCTTAGACTTACGGCGGAGGGGAATCTTACCCCTCTTATCGTTACTTATACCTACATTTGCTTTTCCATAAGCTCCAGCAACAGTTACCCGTCACATTCAACGCTAATGGAATGCTCCCCTACCGATACTTTTATTATTGCTATCCCGCGTCTTCGGTATCTGCCTTATACCCGATTATTATCCACGCCCGGACCCTCGACTAGTGAGCTGTTACGCACTCTTTGAATGAATGGCTGCTTCCAAGCCAACATCCTAGCTGTCACGGGGACCAGACTTCGTTAGACTAACTCAGGCAGAATTCCGGGACCTTAGACGGCGGTCTGGATTCTTCTCCTCCGGGGACGGACCTTAGCACCCGCCCCTTACTGCATGACTGCGGAACATAAGCATTCGGAGTTCGTCAGGACTTGATAGGCGGTGAAGCCCTCGCGTCCTATCGGTCGCTCTACCTCTTAGGAACTTGTCATACGCGGCACCTAAATGCCTTTCGGGGAGTACGAGCTATCTCCAAGTTTGATTGGCCTTTCACTCCTACACACAGCTCATCCAGAAGCTTTTCAACGCTTATTGGTGCGGACCTCCATCCGGTGTTACCCGGACTTCATCCTGGCCATGTGTAGATCACTTGGTTTCGCGTCTACCCCCACCGACTATAACGCCCTGTTCAGGCTCGCTTTCACTACGGATAACGTGACTCATGTCACTTAACCTCGCCGGTGATGGTAACTCGTAGGTTCATTATGCAAAGGCACGCCGTCACTCTATAAAAGAGCTCCGACCGCTTGTAGGCGAATGGTTTCAGGAACTATTTCACTCTTCTTATCGAAGTGCTTTTTCACCTTTCCCTCACGGTACTCGTTCACTATCGGTCTCATTCGAGTATTTAGCCTTACCGGATGGTCCCGGCAGATTCGCGCAAGATTACTCGTGTCCCGCGTTACTCAGGATTCCGCTACGGCTCGTCACGCTTCGGATAAGGGGCTTTCACCCGCTATGGCAGTACTTTCCAGTACTTTCTCCTCACGATCTAAGTCCGATCACGCGGTCCTACTACCCCGACATGGCATTGCTACCATGGCGGTTTGGGCTCTTCCCCGTTCGCTCGCCACTACTGAGGGAATCATTATTTATTTTCTCTTCCTCGAGGTACTAAGATGTTTCAGTTCCCTCGGTTAGCTCCTTATATAACATAAAGGTAAACGTGCTTCACACGTTTAGGTTGTCCCATTCGGAAATCAACGGATCAAGGGTTATTTGCACCTACCCGTTGCTTATCGCAGCTTATCACGTCCTTCATCGCCTGAATGAGCCTAGGCATCCACCATTCGCCCTTTCTTACTTTCATTGATAATCCATGAATCTTCTTACATTAAACACTTTGAAGTGAGTAACTAAAAATGAGCATGGACGCTCATACTTTCAGCTGTATTGTCTTGTGAATATATTTTTATTACTAATAAATATAAACACGAAAGTCGTTTCGTTTTTGAACTTTATTACTTTACAGTTTTGCTTGTGTCAATATGTCAAAGAACGCTGAAAAATAATTGATCTATTCTAACTATAACTAGCATAGCATAAATAACCTAATATCCCTTCTATGTGGAGAAGCAAGGTCACGAACCTCATGTGGTCTTAATATCCAAATCTCCCGTAGAAAACCCTAAGGATTCTACTTATTGCCATCTCTTTTTAAAAGAGACGGAATATATTTAATTAAACAGTGTCTGTAGTACGGGAAGCCTTAAGGGACTCCACTAAACGAGCCAAACTATTAATAGTCCTTGTTATCCGCTTTAAACAAATAACCATACATTAACCTAATAAACCTCAAGGATAAAAAAGTACGCTCCAGAAAGGAGGGTGTTCCAGCCGCACCTTCCGGTACGGCTACCTTGTTACGACTTAGCCCCAGTACCAGTTTTGCCCTAGGCCGATCCTTACGGTCACGGACTTCAGGCACCCCGGCTTTGCATGGCTTGACGGGCGGTGTGTACAAGGCCCGGGAACGTATTCACCGCGCCATGGCTGATGCGCGATTACTAGCGAATCCAGCTTCGTGGGGTCGGGTTGCAGACCCCAGTCCGAACTGAGGGAGGCTTTTATTGATTAGAATGACCTTGCGGGCATCCAACTCGCTGTACCCCCATTGTAACACGTGTGTAGCCCCCGGACGTAAGGGCCGTGCTGATTTGACGTCATCCCCACCTTCCTCACACCTTACGGTGGCAGTATCTACAGAGTGCCCAGCATCACCTGATGGCAACTGAAGACAGGGGTTGCGCTCGTTATGGCACTTAAGCCGACACCTCACGGCACGAGCTGACGACAACCATGCAGCACCTTCACAGACGCACCGAAGTGAATATCTATCTCTAAATACGTCGTCTGCAATTCAAGCCCGGGTAAGGTTCCTCGCGTATCATCGAATTAAACCACATGTTCCTCCGCTTGTGCGGGCCCCCGTCAATTCCTTTGAGTTTCACCGTTGCCGGCGTACTCCCCAGGTGGGATGCTTAATGCTTTCGCTTGGTCTCTGGCTAAAATAAGCCAAAAACGGGCATCCATCGTTTTACCGTGCGGACTACCAGGGGTATCTAATCCTGTTCGATACCCGCACTTTCGAGCTTCAGCGTCAGTAACGCTCCCGCAAGCTGCCTTCGCAATAGGAGTTCTTCGTCATATCTAAGCATTTCACCGCTACACGACGAATTCCGCCTGCGTTGCGCGTACTCAAGTAAACCAGTTTGCGCTGCAAGGCAGACGTTGGGCGCCTACATTTCACAACACACTTAATCTACGGCCTACGCTCCCTTTAAACCCAATAAATCCGGATAACACCAGGACCTTCCGTATTACCGCGGCTGCTGGCACGGAATTAGCCGGTCCTTATTCGCAGGGTACATGCAACAGAGCACACGTGCTCCTTTTTATTCCCCTGTAAAAGCAGTTTACAACCCATAGGGCCGTCATCCTGCACGCTACTTGGCTGGTTCAGGCTTTCGCCCATTGACCAATATTCCTCACTGCTGCCTCCCGTAGGAGTTTGGACCGTGTCTCAGTTCCAATGTGGGGGACCTTCCTCTCAGAACCCCTACTGATCGATGCCTTGGTGGGCCGTTACCCCGCCAACAAGCTAATCAGACGCATCCCCATCCATAACCGAAATTCTTTGCTCTATATAAGATGCCTAATAAAGAGAACATAAGGTATTAGACCGCATTTCTACGGAGTATCCCTTTGTTATGGGAAGGTTGGATACGCGTTACTCACCCGTGCGCCGGTCGACGACAAAAAGCAGCAAGCTGCTTTCCCGTTTCCCCTCGACTTGCATGTGTTAAGCCTGCAGCTAGCGTTCATCCTGAGCCAGGATCAAACTCTCCATTGTAAAATATCAATTTCTATGTAATGTCTGTCTCAGTACGATTATCCGTATACTGAAGTTTAAGGTAATGAATTAATCCATCTTCTTCTATAGTTAAAACACTACAAAAGAGGGAATGGACGGTTCGTTTGTTTTTACCCAGTCTTTATACTATTATATCACCATCCGAAGGCAGAAATAACTACCACCCGAAGGCAGAAATAGAAAAAGACCGCTTCTTGTACTACTTCTTCTGTTTATGTAAATATCTCAAAGAACTCATTTCATACAAGGGCGAAACTCTCCTTCCGAGAGGCCCTCGGCAATCATTACGTTAACCATGTAAGTGATTTGTTTCCTGATTTGCGGGTGCAAAGGTATATAGAAAATTATACACTAGCAAGCTTTTTGAAGAAAAAATTAAAAGAAATATGCAAGTTTTTCGCAAAACAGGCCGACGAGGAGGTTTTTGCCGCAAAAATACACCTTTAATATATTATAAGCGCATGCGGGAAAACAAAAACGCGATTTGTGACAAAAATATAAAGAAGGTTGTTGGAGAGTTGTGGATATAGTTAGAAAAAACAAAAACTAAAGGCGCGAAAAGGCTTTCTTTTTAAAAAAGATATCGTGTTTACATGATAACAGAAAAACCATTACGGTGTGATGCACAAAACACGGCGGACGTGGTACGCGTTATACGACGGTCGGGCATACAATGCGTACGACGAACGTAGTACGCATTGTACGGCGAACGACGAACCTCTACCCTTACAGACGAAAGAACATAAGAGTTTTGACAAAAAGACATAAAGAACATGTGATTTTTGGCGAAGCGAAGAAACAAGAAGATGAAAAAGGATTGGACAAAAAGACATAAAATAACAGACCATTTAGATAAGAGAAGGAAAAAGCAAAAAGGCTTGATTTTCAGACAGAAAGAGCATAGATGAAAAGAAGCATAAAACAATGCCTACAAAATCGAAAAACAAAACGAATTGATTATTGTAAAAACCGATTGCTATCTTCGACTTTATCACATTTATAAAAACCAAAAAAATCGTAAATGAGTTCTCAGATTTTTCTTTTATATTTTTGCCATATAAATAGAATATTTGATATTAAAAATTCGATAACATACGGAATGTGTCGTCTGCATATTGCAAACATCATTAAAAACGTTCAAAAATGACCACACACCAAATCGCTATCTTAGCACTTTCCACCTTGCTTTTCGGCATGTTGTCCCTGCAAAGTTTCAAAAGAAACAAAAAGCCAAAAATGCCGCTCGAAAGCGACGAAAACTATTTTTAGCCATACAGCTTACGAGATACCCGACAGCAAATGGCAATATATATGGAGCAACTTTCGCAACTTCACATTAACAAGCTGGGGCAGTTACCCTATGTTGCTGGCTTACTATTAACCTATATGCTTTTAAAAGTACAGTCGAAGGCGCCTTTGTTGGCATCATACCTCTGATTATTTTTTTATCTAAAACAGCTGATTATTAATGAAAAAGCATACCGCAATCTTCGACGAAGCTAAAGCATCGTCGCTGATATTACAAGATGGCGTTTGTATCGTTATTAACCCTGACGACTTACAGAATGAAGAGGTCGATTATAATAAAGTGCGCAAACTGAAGGACTATGTTATTACTCTTTTTATTCCTTGGAGTAAAGGTCACACATGTGCATGTGTTTAGCGATAACGTTGCTATCGAATCGAAAGAACATATCATTCAGTTCTTCTATAACGAAGAAGTCACTCCATGATATTCTACAAGCGGTGGCCCCACATTTTAAGAAGAGCACTTCAACAACGACCTTTCTCACCTATGACGAAGCTACGAAGGTACTTACTGAGGACGCAGGGGATAGCCATTTACCTTCTACCGTATGCGCCTGACAGCCAAGACCGTCCCGAATTTACATCGATTATAGGTGGGCCGTCCCAACCTACCCGCTGATATTGCGTGGCCTTATCATAATGGAGTTCCAATGAGTTTTCTGGCACAAATAAGAATAAGCGAAGCTTTTGGCAGCCAAGAAGCACAGGACACAAAACCGCCTTTGGGAGAGAACGGCATGCTTTTCTTTTTTGCCGACCTAAAGACTTCGAATCGCGATGACCAAGAATCGTATAAGGTTATCTATCTGCCTGAAGAACCCATAACGCCAGAGCGCTCCCTTCCCCGACGATTTATCCAGTTCGTTCTGCTTTGATAGCATACCCGTAGTTCTTCAACCAGAATTAGGATTCCACGACTATATGTACTATAGTTATACTGAAGGAGAGCCCTCAACTACAAAAGCAACGTATGACGCTGTTATCAATAGCTACTTCCAAGACTTCCACATGCACATGGGCCATATGTTTGGCGGGGCACAATGGAAAGAGCGTTCTCCGCTTGAGCATATTGAAGAATTACAACAAGGCAACGATTATTTTATGCTGCTTCAATTAGAGAGCTTTTGATGGCGACACAGAAGATTTACACCCGCTACAGTTAGGAAGAGCAGAATCAATCATGTTCTTTTATATCGAAGAAAAAGCCTTAGAGCAACGCGACTTTACTACACGTGTTGGTAGATTGGCAATGATTTAAAAAGTAAAAAGGGTAAAAAAGTAAAAAGGTAAAAAAGGGCGATGCAAAGGACAGATAGTAAAAAGAATAAAAAGGTAAAAAGGGACAGAGAAAAGGCCAGAAAACAAAAGAGTAAAAAGGTAAAGGTGGCAGGACCAGGAAGGCTCTAAGCTGATAAGATACCAAGATATAAAAATGATTGAAAGACGTGCAGTAACACAAAAATGACACAAAAACGGAATATGGAAAAAACGATTGTTATCAAAAATATGCCTCTCAACGAACTACGTAAAAAGCTGAAGCGCTTAGCACGTAAGGATTTGGCAGGCACTAAGCAGAGCCTCTCTTTAAATATTATGGAAACACGCGAGGCAGACCACAATATCATTCTGATAAAACGAGGACATGTCAGTGATGACGACTTCCTATATTTATGCGACACGCTGTTTGGCGAACTGGCTGACGAGGAAGTAGAAACAAAAGGCATGGTTCACCCCTTCAGACCATACTCTGCAAGGCTTTACCAAGGCATCAAGATATTCTGATAGAGCCGAAGCCTGCGGAAGAATATAGTGATGACGATGGCTATACATTGTATTCATATCTCAAGTTAATCGCGCCTGATGGTACCCTATTTCAGGAAGACGAAGAGGCGTTTGACCAACTACCCGATGATACTACCGTAGAAACCTGTTTCAAAGCTTCAGAAGGCGGACAGCATACATACACATCGTTCTCACCTGTAAAAACATTTCCTCCTTCACCAGAGAATATTATTGACATCAGCGAGAAATTAACGCTCGGTCAAAAAGCTCTATGCGCGCTATATTTTGCTGGCTTTTGAGGTTCAAAAAAATAGGAAAAAAGTAATAGGCTATATAGGCTATCTTATCGGTGCCCTTGTACCCTATTGTTGCTTTCTTTGCGCTTGTTATTGTAGCTGTTATTGGTGCATGGGCTTATAATGACACGTTATTACCTTTCGTATTGCCGTTGTATCAGTATGCCATTATTATCGTAGGCATATCGCTGATAGCTAGCGTTGTGCATGGAATATGGAAATCATCGCGCAGAAAAAAACTCTCAAAAACAGGTTTGATATGGAGCGAACTAAAATCGGTTATGTTTCTTTTATACTTTAGGTGTAGCAATATCCATAGGGATTTTTGCAGGCTCTTATCTTCGGCATAAACAAGAATTTTGGTTCGGAAAAACACAGAATATCGTGAGGCTATAGTGCGCGAAGTGGACGAAGATCAGACCAAAAAAGGCGAACCAAACAATAATGTGCTGCTGTACTTACCCCAAACAGGCATATACATTTATCACCACGTAGGCCAGAAAACCTTTTTAAGCCTGGCATGAAATGTCGACTTAAAGTGCACCGTGGGCTGTTTGGCATGTATGTTGCTGACGAGCTTGAAGATCCATTTAACAAAATTGCGCCATAAAACACATAACGCAGATTTCGGTTTTCTGCAAAAAATTTGATTCACAACTCAGATTGATGGATAACACAAACCCTTCGCGAACCTATATCGCCATTGACCTGAAGAGCTTCTATGCATCGGCTGAATGTGTAGAGCGTGGGCTTAATCCGCTAACCACTAACCTCGTAGTGGCCGATGAAAGTCGCACGCAAAAACCATATGCCTTGCAGTTTCGCCTTCGCTTAAGCAGTATGGCATACCAGGGACGACCTCGTCTTTTTGAGGTCATTGAACGCCTAAGGCAAATATAACTATGAGCGAAAAACAAGCTGCAGAAGGACAGCAATTAACGGGTAAATCAGCTGATGACCTCGCACTTAAAGCTAATAAAAACTTAGCTATAGATTATATTACCGCAAGCCCGCGCATGGCTTTATACATTAAATATAGTGCGCGTATCTGCAAATATATCTGAAAATACTTTGCGCCTGAGGACATGCATGTCTACTCTATCGACGAAATATTCATTGATATTACGTCATATCTTTGCCGCCTATCGTATGTCGCCACACGAACTTACCATGAAAATTGTAAAAGAGGTACTTCGCGAAACAGGTATCACGGCAACGGCAGGCATAGGCTCAAATCTATATCTTTGTAAGGTGGCTATGGACATAGTGGCCAAGCATATCCCCGCTGACGCAGACGGTGTACGCATAGCTGAACTTGACGAAACAAGCTATCGGCAACAGCTTTGGGACCATAAACCACTGACTGATTTTTTGGCGCGTGGGGCGCGGAACAGCATTAAATGCATACGGTATAACAACTATGGGACAGTTGGCGCGACAGTCGGTGACAAACGAAGAATTGTTGTATCGACTCTTCGGTGTCAACGCCGAATTACTTATTGACCATGCGTGGGGCTGGGAGCCTTGCACCATGGAAATGATAAAAAATATAGGCCACAGGCCTCATCTTTTAATCAGCGGACAGGTGTTACAGAACCCTTATAGCTTTAAACAGGCTCGCACCGTAGCCCGCGAAATGGCCGACTCGTTGGCCTTAGACCTTGTTGATAAGCGACTTGTCACAAAGGAAATAGTGCTGACTGTGGGATATGATTGTGCATCATTGACACAACAAGGCATCAATTACACTGGCTCCAATAACCATTGATTATTATGGCAGACGGGTGCCGCGGCATGCACACGGAACACAAAAACTCGAACATTATACTTCATCTTCGCGACTCATCATGCAGACGGTGGGTAATTTATTCGATAAATTAGTAGAGCCTCAACTGCTTGTCAGACGAATCAGTATTACCGTTGGAGACGTAAAAACTGAACTTGAAGCTGCACAAAAAATAACAATCCTATTCAGCTTAGTCTGTTTACCGACTATGACTCTTTGCATATTCAGCAGCAAAAAGAGGAAGAAGAGCAAGCCCGTGAACGACGAATGCAAGAGCAACATTAAGTATTAAGAAACGATATGGCAAAAAGCGCTTTTACTGCGTGGAGCTGATTTTGCTGACGGTGCCACCACACGCGAACGCAATCAACAAATAGGAGGACACAAAGGCTTAAAACATGTTTCTTTTAGGCTTATTCAATAAAAAGACAAGGGAAAAACGCTGTTAGTTTATGGACTATTCTGATATTATCCATCTTCCACACCATACATCAGACCGACATAAACGCATGTCGCTCTATGAACGATGCTGCTCAATTCGCACCCTTTTTCTGCACTTACAGGCTACGCCAAAGCTAGTAGCAGAAGTGGCCCGCCATACCGATACTTCACCTGTTTTAGAAAAGGATTATTTAGAGAAAGTTGAACCAGAACCTCACCCTACTCCGCGAATTTATAAAGCAAAACCCAGCTGTAAGCATCACGTATTTTGAGCCAGACCCACATAAAAAAATGGAGGGCACTATCGTTTGGCAAGTGGTAGACTAAAAAGTATTAGCGAGTACGAGCAAAAGCTTACTCTTGTAGGGAGGGCACTCAAATTCTTTTTGAAACAAATTATAGATATTCAATCTGCCGTCTTAAATAGCAATGTTTAGGGTTTCAAAAACAAGCTCTAAAATCGGCAGAAAAAGCCATATCACTCTTTTGCCATTATAAAAAATATGGCTTATCAACAGAAAAAGCACGCCAAAAGTTTGGTAAAATAAAAATAAACCTATACCTTTGCATACGCTTTACAAAAAGCAAATGTTGGCGGGATAGCTCAGTTGGTTAGAGCGTCGGATTCATAATCCGGAGGTCCGGGGATCGTAGCCCCGTCCGCTACGATTAACGAAACAAAGGAGTTACGAGTATACCGCAACTCCTTTTTCTTTTATATGCTAAAATCTATTGCTTTTTGTTGAATGCAGAACTTGTTGTTATAAGTTTATAGATAACTTTTAAACTAAACTATTTTACGCTAACAACATCATCAATAGAGGAATTACAAAGAGGAACAAATAGAAGCCTATATTTTTATACTATCATTATTTAAACTTTTTATACCTGCAAAGTAACAATTGTTACCGAGAAAGCAATTGTTTATACCTATTTTTGCAACATAAACAAAAAGGAATAAGATATGGACTACAAAATGAAAGATTATCTTCCTCCAATGGATCCTGAAAAGCTTCAAGCGCTTTTCGAAATAGAGAACGCATTTAAAGCAGGTCAATTATCGGCCGATGAAGCGCAACGACAAATCAAAAGAGCGCGTAGGAAAAGTGAGTGCATATCATGTTGCCTACATAGAGCAAACAATGACAGAAGAAACTTCTGACGAATGTATTCGTGAAGATGTGCATGCAGTGATTAACATGCTGGGCGATCAGATAGACAATACCATGCCCTAATTTGCCAGCTAGATCACCCTATTATGCACTACCTTAAAGAGAATGAGGAGATGAAGCGTTTGCTTTTGGCAGTGGAAGACTTGGTACAATATCCTATGATACCAATGGCTGAACTTTATGAAAAATCAGCCAATATCCATTGCATTATAAGCGCAAAGCAAAACCAATTATACCCCGTGCTTGAGCAAAAGGGATTTCACGCGTCCCTACGACGACAATGTGGACCTTTGACGACATGGTGCGCGATGAAATTCGTGAGGCTGAACGCTTGTTACGCGAAGATAACGAAGATGCTTTCATCAAACAGCAGAACGTGTTTTGTTATATGCACGCGATTTAATGGAGAAAAGAAGGTTTATTCTTTACCCAACCTCTATGGCTCTTATCAGTGAAGAGGAGTTCGAAGATATGAAAAGTGGTGATCAAGAAATAGGTTTTGCCTTCTTCGAAGTGGAGCATCGACCTTCCTGAAAAATAAGACAAGACCCCTATCAAATGAACAGAGACAACTTTCGCGAAATGAGTTGCAAACCTTGCTTTCTAAATACGGATACGCTGACAAAGGAAGTAATAGTTTATTAGATGTTACAACGGGCAAACTGACCTTAGAGCAAATAAACCTGATTTATAAACATCTTCCTATCGATATCTCTTTTTGTAGATGAGGACGAGCTTGTTTGTTTTTACTCTGACACAGATCATCGTATTTTTCCCACGCAGTAAGAACGTAATTGGCCGCGAAGTAATGAGTGCCACCCCGAAAAAGCGCTCATATCGTTCGGGAAGTGATTGATAAGTTAAGAACGGTGAGACAGGACAAGGCTGAATTCTGGATTAACAAGCCAGTGTCTTTTTATCTATATTATATATGTTGCTGTACGCGACAAGGACGGAAAAATTCCGTGGTGTTCTTGAGATGATGCAAGATTGTACCCATATTCGTGCTATGGAAGGCTCGCAAACACTGCTTACTTGGAGTAACAATGAAACGCCAACAAATACTCATCAGCCTGACGAGACAAAGGTAGAACAAAGCAGAAGAAGAAAACGAAAGAAGCGGAAGCAATTCCTCATAACAGAAATTACGGCGCAGACTCGACTAAAGGATCTTCTTAAGCAATATCCGTCTCTTAAAAGGCCGATTGCCCGAACTCGACCTAATTTAAGATGCTTAATACACCGCTTGGCAAATTAATCTTAGGTAAAGTGGACGTTCAGATGATGAGCGAACGCTCGGAAATACCACTCGACAAGCTTATTGAAGGCATTAAAAAGCTTATTAGCTAATACACTTCAAAAATATAATACAAGTTATTTCCCTTAGCCTATGGAATGTAAACAAACATTTCCATAGGCTTTTATATATTATTAGTTATTGCAATTAATGATGTGTATTAGTGATTTTATTTATCCAACTACACACATCATTCAGCACCTCTTCAGATATCGTTTCCTCTATGTTTACATAATTCAGAGGATTGCCTCGTGCTGCTATGTTGAAAAAGATGATTTAAGCCTGGGTATATTTTAATAACGTTTTTGCTATTCTGTGGCAAGCCTTTCTTTCAGACCACTGCATATTAAATTCGGCAGGGAACATTTAAGTCATTACTTCCTCCTAAAAAGCCATAACAGGACACTTTTACCAACTGTAAAAACCGAGAAAAATCCATGTCAAGGAAAGCCCTCATCCACGGTTTGTTGTCCTGAGAAAGTAATAATTGTCGTGCTTCAGCCACATTATGCACTACATCTTCTTTCGCGCCCTGCATCTTACTTAGTCCTTTTAGCTGCAGCATCATAGCGTATCAACCTTACATGCTGGCCCTGCCAAACTTACAATAAATGCTACATTACCACTGGCGCCAAGCATATAACCAATACTTCCGCCCTCACCGTGTCCCAAAAATACCTACATGAGAGAGATTTATTAAGGTTGCGAAGATATTTAATCTCCTGCCAATGCGTCCGAACAAAAAGCTGCTGTTGTAGCCGAAGAAAGTCGCCATTCGACTGTCCCGTGCCCCTATCATCATAGCGTAACGAGGCTATTCCATGGCGCGCCAGCCTGTCAGCAAGAACTAAAAAGGGCTTATGCCCCATCAGTTCCTCATCTCTGTTTTTGAGGGCCGCTGCCTGAGAACCATCAGCACTACAGGAACTTTCTGCCCCTCCTTATAGCCTTCAGGATAAGTTAATGTACGCCGCAAGCGTCACCTTTGCCGATTGATTTTCAAATTGAACATTCTCTACACGATAAAGAAAAAGGCGGCTTAGGTTCTTGCGGACGTTTCAACACCACCTCTCCTCTATTAAATACAAGCTGCGTTGTAAAACCGTTTTGACTAAATATTCCTTCAATTACCCCGTTGCGTAAACGTCCACTATAACGTAGCCCTATCTGCATCATGGCCACATTTAATGAGTCGTTTTCCATCACGTTTACTGTTAAGGGTAGTCCCTTTGCACCTTTGTTCCACCACATCGAGTTTTGCAGAACGCTCTGCCTCATTTACATGCAACATCAGCGTTAACTTCTGTGGCCCGACAGTTAATACTCCTTTCCACGTTCCCTCAAAGCCCTGAGCATCAACTTGTACCGACACCGTCAGCATAATCATCAACAAGAATAATTTAATCTTTCTCATGTCGCAAATATACTTACTTTTTCATAAAAACAACTATTTCGCTCCACTTCTTTTTCATTGTAAACCTTTAAAAACAAATATATATACTCTACACTGACAGAAAAATATTATATTTGCAGTGAAATAATATCAAAACATCATGAAAGCTTACCACTCAATTATTATATTTATTATCACTTATTGATTGTATCAGCTCTGTCAAGTATTCACAGTTATCATCAAAGCAGAAGAGCGCATCATTATGGATATGAATCAGGCTCTTCTTAAAACATTTAAGACGAAAAACAGACACATATCTTACCCCTGACACATTGTTTGAGTATCGTCGTCACCTTCAGATAGATACACTAAAACACGCTTCTTTCATTTACTATGCAGAGAACAGCTATCATAATGGCTTAAAAAGCTCTAAGATAAAATGGCGTCAATTTGAGTTTCAAAAGCTATGCAAACTGTTCTATTGCTGCCGTTTTCTTTTTATCAGATCAACGTCTTTCTACATTTTTAGCATCAATAACCGCAATCTGGCTTATCCTTTCGATGAGCTTTTTCAGTCGTCGAAAACAACTTAAAAGACATTAGGGGACTATTGTTTACCACGAAGAAAACGGAACCTTTCTTCAATACGCATCAACACCCTATACACTTTACTCCTATGCAAGAGCAGCTGATGACACTCTTCTTTCAGGCTTCGATTACAAGCTTTTCGAAAGAAACAATATGTCAACAGCTTTGATGCTCAAACCTGATGCCTGAGCGAAAACGCTCTACACCTTGATGAAACGCTTAAAAACCCTATTGTTGAAGAGCAGGGCGGATTACATATCTCTTTGCGATAGGGGACGCAGCTATGCCAGCTACACAAGAGCTTTAAAATCCTGATATTGAGTATGATATTTCCCTGACAACATAAATGTCAGCGAGATGTCAGACTGATTTTTCACTTATTTCGTTTCTGTTATTTTATTTTGTGACAAAAACGAAAAACTATGAGAAATCTGTTCTTACTTTGCGTGTTTACTTTTTATTCTGTTACAACACGTGCGCAGAATGATTCTATCCCTGCAAAGAATATCCCTTACCTACCCCCACTGACTCTGCCCTCACACTACAGGAAGTTCATGTGAAAGCTGCACGTGTTGTAACCCAAAACGACGGATACATTTATTTTCCATCGACAAAAGTAAAGGAGAACGCAGCAAATAGTTACAGCCTGTTAGGCCGTATTGGACTACCTCATATTAGAATTGATGAAATAAGACATACGATTACAGCCCTAAATAACCTCGGTTCCGTCGAGCTCCAACTCAATGGAGCCAAAGCCTCTGAGACTGAAATCATCAGTCTTGACCTAAAACTATTCTCCGTATCCATTTTATTGACAATCGGTCTGCGCTACGGAGAAGACATTGCCTACGTTATCAATATCGTTTACACGCCGCACCCAGACAGGCTACAGTTTGGGGAACCGACCTCACCAATGCCGTTACCACCTACAGCGGACATAATACGGTGTATACCAATATAACACGCCAAAACTCTGAATGGGGGCTAAACTACGACTTTGGTTATCAAGATGCCCGAGGCGGACAGTCGGAAGAACGGGCCGATTATCTGCTAAACAACGGTACTCACAATATAATTTCGCGCACTTCACAGGACACGCATGCGCGAATTTAACAATAAAGTACAGTTGAAACTATAGTCCCTACCGACTCGCTCAACAATATCTTTCAGGCACGTTTATCAAATGCTTTCAGCCACTCGCCTACTGATTTAACACATATATATGAGTCGATGATGGTACATCATCTTATCTATCATTACAAAAGATGCAGCCTTATCTTTCAATCCTACACTCGATCTCTATCCTCCGTCGGCTGGGAAGTCAACGCTCATTTACCGCAAACCTCGTTGTTACCCATATCAACTGCTGCGAAAATCACTATAATAATGAAGGCGGACCTTATGAATTTTCTGTACATGGCAACGTATGGTCATTACTTTCTGAGGCTATTTATGAAACCAAACTAAAGCCTTTCACTTTATCGGCAGGATACAAAGGTTTATTGAAATATACCTACAATCATTATACAGGCGATGTTCTCGCCACAACTCCCATTAACAATGGAAGCGCCATCTGTATGTTGAAGCTCAAGGAAACTATCAAAACTAAACCATTCGGCAGAGCATAGGGTACAAGCTTTTTAGGTTACCACCAAAAACGAACACCGATATAACTTTTGGCTCTTCCGTCCTAAAGTTACCATCAGTTATCAAAGCCCTATCGCGCCCCTTACCCTGAAATATGGATTTGAGGTAAGCCCTTTCGTCAGTCGTCTTGCCATGATTAGCAATACGGCTGTCCGACAGGGAAGCAGAGAGTGGTCGGTAGGAAGTCCAGACCTTAAGCCAAGCTATCGTATCGAAAACTTTATTGATGCTACCCTAACACTACCGCGCCTTACCACCAACTTGAACGTTATGTATTGGACTAACCGCAACTGTAATATGGCTCTTTATACACGATCAGCTGACGATCGTTTCTATTACACGCAAAAATCAGAAAGGAATTGATATGCTTTACCGTACGGCCTATGCACAATATCAGATTATTCCCGACAAACTTTCGTGCTTTGCAGCTGGTTATCTCACCCATTTTGCCAATCATGGCGACAATTATGAGCACCGCCACACAGCCTTTCACTATAACATACAGGCAACAGCCTATCTGGGACAATGGACTATAAGCCTCACGGCTGACAATGGATGGCGCGCCATGGAAGGCGAAACCATCATACGTCAAGGGGCACAATGCGTATTCAATTGCTCTACCGTATGGGCAATTGCACGCTTTCGCTGATGTGGCTTAATCCTTTCAGAAATCGCGTAAAAGAGTATTCTCCTGAATTAATAAACCGTTTTCTACACCGCCAGTATAATTATCGTTCCACCGATAGTGGCAATCAACTCTCCGTATCTTTCGTATGGCGTTTACAGAAAGGGCATCGTTCACGAACCATCACGCAAACGATTGAACAATCGTGACACTGAAAATGGAATCATGAAATAACGGAATCCGAAGCATGAGAAAAAGCTTATATCCACCATGATACTTCTTACGATATTAGCCTTTATGGCTGACTATCGGTATGAAGAAAAGAAGATGAACGAGCCATGCCCGTGAAATTTCAAGAGGCCATGAATTACATAACTTTCAATACTTATGTTGATAAAGATTTTGGCTATACGTTTACCTATCCTCCCTTTTTAAGGAAAACAATGAACCATGGTATGGCATAGACACGTCAAATTTTCATATCATGAAAATGAAACTAACATGAACTTAGAGTGCCGAGTACTTCCTAAGGTGCCATTCCTTGTAAAGACAGCCATTTTATTATCAATAAGCCACTTACAAAATTTTAGTGGATTTATATCAACCTTAGTCATGGAGTGTTACACGAAAATCGTTGGTACGTTCTCTCTTTCTGTTATCCAAAAAGAATACCATAAAGCTGCATCACGAATTATTTGGAGAGTAAAATCATGGAATCCTAAAACCATTTGCCGTACAAAATACCCACTTTTCAAAGATAAAGGCATTAGTATTATCTAACACAACGTGTTTTGCATACAGAAGAACACAGGAGCATTTCTGCCCATCTCGTGTTCTTCTTTTTTCATCTATAAAAGCTAATATTAACTCAGAATATATTTCTGAATATCCTCTTCTACTGTAGTAATACCACCCAAGCCAAGAGTTATCAATCAGCACTTTGCCTCCTTCTGAAACAAAAAGCTGGGAGCGTTGGACCAATATGAATATTCTTTACACCCAAACTCAGCAGCGCCAATAGCACAATAACCGCTTTCTGTTCGTACCATGCGATATTGAAGAAGAGATAGGAAGGTCGTTAATATCATTTGCTCCAAAATATCTCTTTTAGCTTTAATGCTACTACAGCCCACGAATAAGAGTCGTTACACTGGCCCGCATCAAGTACGCGGAATACCATTAATATCACCTAAATTCAACTTATTATACTTATATTTTGCTACAGCCACTTGTCGAAAAATAACAGTATCCTTAGGTAGCGCTTGAGCAAAATCGGCATAATAATTACGGCCTTTCATACGACCGTCACAACCGCTCATCACAACAAATTTCTTAATTGCGCCACTCTTTACAGCCTCTACAACCTTATCAGCTAAAGCAAAAAACTTGTGCGTGTGCAAAGCCACTCACAATCTCATCCTGCTCTATTTCAGTAGGAGCCTCGCATGTTTGTGCAAGACGAATAACCTCAGAGAGTCCTTATGTCCGTTATCTTGCGTAGGAATATGCTTCCAACCTGGGAATCCCGTTGCATTAGTGGTAAACACCTTGTTGGCATAAGTAGCATTCTTTGCTGGAGGAACTATACAGTTTGTTGTAAACACGATAGGGCCATTAAAGCTTGCAAACTCTTCCTTTTGCTGCCACCAAGCATTTCCATAGTTACCAACGAGGTTGCTATACTTCTTTAAACGGGGATAGTAATGAGCAGGAAGCATTTCACCATGTGTATAAACATCAACTCCTGTCCCCTGTGTTTGTTCCAACAGGTCTTCAATATCATGTAAATCGTGACCCTGAAATAAGGATACCGGGACGATTTCCACACCAATATTTACTTTTGTAAGTTCTGGATTACCATAGCTTTTCAGTGTTAGCCTTATCAAGTAAAGCCATTACGTCAACACCGTATTTTCCTGTTTCTAACACCGTAGTGAGTAGCGTTTTGCTGGTCAGCATGAGGATTCGATATGATAGCAAGAGCTTTCATCATAAAAGCTTAATATATCGTCCCTGACGATATCCTAACCGTGCGGCATGCTCATAATAAGCAGCCATCCCTTTCAATCCGAGAACGGTAAGCTCCTTTAAAGAACGCAGATCGGCATTTGAATTGCGCAGAATATTCTCACGATCTCCTCTCTGCCATATAATCAGCTTTTTCACCACCCCATTTCACTTCCTGATAATCGGGCAGTGTTATCTCCCGCAGCTATAGCAAGCAGTTCACGTTTAAGCACAATAGCTTTGTCAACCTTACGTAGCAGAGCGTCGTCATCAAAAGTTTGCATTTGTGATGCAGGGCAAAAAGACCGTCAACGATAGCATCTCCTATTTCTTCCTTATTATAAGAAACGCCCGACTCATTCAGCGCATGACCTATCGTTCCCAATCCTCGAAGCACACTAATTAGCAAGTCTTGCCATCGAGAGGTTTCTGGTAACTTTCCGCATACACCACGAACTGTACAACCTGTTCCTTTTTGCTGTTTCCTGACATTGAAAAACAAAACATCTGATTTTCCATTTTATTTGTATTCCTTTTTATATTGATTACTATTTTTCGGCTGCAAAGGTAATTAGCACCACAACTTCGAAATAGTAACAATTGTGACGGACAAACGTTAAAATCATTTAAAAAGAAACAAATGCTGTGTATTCCTCATACTACAAAACAAAAACTTCTAAAAAGAAAAGAATGCTGAAAAGCTACTTTCTCGCCCAATCTTGTTTATCTTTGCAGCTGTAAACTTAGTTTATAACCCACACCATTATCATAATCGTTCACCGATAAAGAATATTTCAGCATGAAAAAACTGGAGGTTGTTGCCGCAATTATCAAAGAAAAACGAAAAGTATTTCGCCACAAAGAGGTTATGGTGAATTTAAAGGCTGGTGGGAATTTCCGGGAGGAAAGATTGAAAAACGGCGAAAGCAAAGAGGAAGCCCTGAAAACGAGAGATAAGGGAAGAGCTGGCAACAGAAATTGAGATTGACCGCTTCGTGACCACTGTCCACTTTTGATTATCCTGAGTTTCACCTTATCATGCACTGCTTTATATGCCGTATTACGGCTGGTCAACCCCAACTTTTGAGGCCAAAAGCGGCAAAAATGGCTTGACAAAAACGATTTAGCAAGCGTAGAATGGTTACCTGCCGACCGTGCCATTCTGCACCTCATATAAAACCTCTATCCTACTCTTTTGGAAGGGATACGTACCAAATTATTTTGTAAAATTATTTGGTCATAAATTAACACTGATTGAACTGCCATTTTAGAACGCTATGTTACGTTTACGAACATTAGAAAACACAAAAACAAAGCTTGCCATAACCCTATTGTGACAAATTTTATCATGCGATTAACCGTTATATCAACAAAAAAATAACGAAAAACACAGAAAATATGCCATTACTGCATAATCGTTCACCCTTTACGACGTGAATCGTCATGCGTTTACGATGTAATCGCGTTACCATTACAGCGTAATCGCAGTATCATTACAGGCTAAAGGCAGTTATATTACCAAAGAAAATGTATGATTAAAGAGCCATAACATCTCTATTTTACCTCTCAAATCACGTGTTTTTTTGATTTTCAGCGACCTACGTTTACATCGTAATCGTCACCCAAATACAGCATAAAAAAACGACAAAAACAGAACATGCAAAACGTAAATCACTATGTAACAAACACTTATCAAAAACCGTCATTTTGAAGCTATACGCGTACAAATATCATATCACCCTCAAAATAACGTCAAAACAAAAAGGCTTTTGTAAAAACTATTTCGACGATTTATGCGCCTTGTCAGAAGCCTCTATTTTCCTGATTACACGGGCAGGATTTCCTGCCGCTACAACCCCTTCTGGAATATCACGTGTCACTACCGAGCCTGCACCAATGGTTGAACCGCTACCTATACTCACGCCCGGCAACACCGTAACACCGCCACCTATCCAAACATTATCGCCCACATGGATAGGAAGTGCCTTTTTGAATATTAGCATTACGACGTTCAACATCAAGTGGGTGAATGGCAGTATAGAATGAACAATTTGGCCCAATGTACACATGATGACCAAATATAACCCGATTCTCATCGAGGATAGTGAGATTGAAATTAGCAAAAAGTAGTCGCCAACCTCTATATTTTTACCAAAGTCGCAATAGAAAGGGGTATTCACATTAAGCTCAACACCAGCCTTTCCAAAAGTTGATCGAATACGTTTATTACGCTCATCGCGTTGCGAAGGCGGCATTTGGTTAATTTCAAAACAGGCTTGTTCGCAACTGTAAAGCTCACGGAGCATCTGCTCATCGCCTTTTTGCGGCATACCATTCACCTGCTCGTTGTTGTTCCCTTTATTGTCATGGTTATTCATTAACGTTATTGATACATAAATCGTTAGCTATAACAAGTATTTTCAGTTCTTTTTATCTCCTCGAAAAACCCTGCGGTAAGCTGAAACAATGGGGTGTGTATTGTCAGCGTCCATACGGTTAAAACATTTTGCGCAGATGGCGCAATTGCTTTTTCTCTCTGCGCTCACGAGCACTTAAAAAGGGAGGCTAAACTAAAATTGATGCCTGTAACAGGATTACGTAATTCATACTCAATACGGTCGGCTTTTTGTCCATCGCACACCCCACTTATCACGCTTATTGGGCGCTTCGGCATACACAACCACTTCGTTAACAGCATTAAATTTCTAATCAGCGGGATAGAATCTTCTACCCACTGCTGTGGAATGGTTAGCGTAATATATCCTGATTTACTGATAACAAGCGTATCGAAACGTTCAGGAATAATAGCTTCTCCCAGCAAAATTTGTTGAGTCGACCCTTTGTTTATCAATACGTATTGTGACGTCGTATAACGGTCGATTGAGTTCAGGATCGAAGATGAGAATCTGTCGCTGAGCCCACATCGAGCCTACTGATAGGAACAAAAGAAAATAGAGAACAAAATATATTCTTTTTCATATTCATCAATATGTTATGCTGCAAAAATAATGAGGGTAATTATGCCCCAATCGCCTGTTCTGCTTGTAACTATTTAACGTTTTGGCCTTTTAAAAAGCCTATTAAACATATACCTATTTATTATGTAACTTTGCACACTATAAGATAAAGTAAACGCTACAAGTATGGCTGAAACACGAAAAATTAAGACTGCACTTATCTCTGTCTTTCACAAGGATGGTCTTGAAGACATTCTTGCAAAACTAAACGAAGAAGGCGTAAAATTCCTAAGCACAGGAGGTACGCAACAGTTTATCGAAAGTTTGGGATATAGCTGCCAGAAAGTAGAAGATGTAACCACCTATCCATCAATCATTGGGAGGTCGTGTAAAAACATTGCATCCAAAAATATTCGGCGGAATACTCGCCCGTCGCGCCAATAGTAGCGACCAAGAGCTACATCAAAGAGTATGAACACCCGAGATTGACCTCGTAATTGTTGACCTCTATCCTTTTGAGCAGACAGTAGCCAGCGGTGCTTCACAGCAGGATATCATTGAAAAAAATTGATATCGGCGGTATCTCTCTATTCGTGCGGGAGCTAAAAACTTCAACGATGTGGTTATCGTACCAAGCAAAAGCCGAATACCCTGTGCTGCTTGACATACTGAATAAAAAAAGGGTGCAGAGACAGACATTGAAGATCGACGTCATCTTCGCTGAGCGCGCATTCGGTGTAAGTGAGTCACTACGACACAGCTATCCATAGCTGGTTTGCAGAAACAAAGTAAATAAATATCAAACAATAAAAAGAAACAGTTTTCATATGGGAATGTCATTCATTCAGGAAATAGCAATGGACTCGGGTACTGCCAACACCATTATCATCAGCGATGATAAGATAGTTGTTGACGAGCCGTCTGTTGTAGCGCTTTGACCGCCACACAGGTAAAATGATTGCCGTTGGCGAAAAAGCCAAAATGATGTACGAGAAGACACACGACAATATTCGCACACTCGTCCGCTACGTGACGGTGTTATTGCTGACTTTTTCGGCTTGTGAGCAAATGATGCGCGGCCTTATCAACATGGTACACTCGGGTAGTCGCTTCTTCTCTCATTCGTTACGCATGGTAATTGGCGTGCCTTCGCTCGATCAGAAGTAGAGCTTCGCGCGGTGCGTGACTCAGCAGAGCATGCTGGTGGCCGCGATGTTTACCTTATTTTTGAGCCAATGGCCGCTGCCATTGGTATTGAATAGACGTTGAAGCCCCCGAAGGCAATATGATTGTAGATATTGGCGGTGGCTCGACAGAGATTGCAGTGATTTCGCTTGGCGGCATTGTCAGCAACAACTCTATACGTGTTGCAGGCGATGATCTGACAGCAGACATACAAGAATCACATGAGTCGCCAGCATAATGTTAAGGTTTCTGAGCGTATGGCTGAGCGCATTAAGATACACGTTGGTTCAGCATTGACTGACCTTGGTGAGGAGGCTCCAGAAGACTATATGGTACATGGTCCGAATCGTATCACTGCCTGCCCATGGAAGTACCTGTATGTTATCAAGAAATTGCACACTGTTTGGATAAGACCGTGGCAAAAATCGAGAACGCAGTACTGTCAGCTTTGGGAAGCAACTCCACCAGAATTGCATGCTGATATTGTGAAAAATGGTATCTATCTTACAGGTGGTGGTGCCTTGTTACGTGGCCTTGACAGACGTTTGAAGGACAAAAATCAACATTCCTTTCCATATTGCAGAAGACCCGCTTCATAGCGTAGCAAGAGGTACGGGCATAGCTTTGAAGAACGTTAACCGCTTCTCTTTCTTGAAGCGATAATCATATAAGGTACAAGCTTTTGTGGCTTTTACGAGTGCAAAAGTTTGTACCTTTATCATACAATAATGCGGAATCTCCTCGAATTTCTCGCAAGACATAACCACTGGTTTATTTTCCTCATACTTGAGGTTGTCTCTTTGATACTGTTGTTCCAATACAATAGCTATCAGGGATCGGTATGGTTTTCAACAGCCAATGCCGTAAATGGGCGTGTTCTTGCATGGGACGCGGAAATAGAAGCATTCTTCTCCCTATCCAAAGCCAACGAAGAACTGACACAACGCAATCTGTATTTGGAGCAGCAAGTAAAGGCTTTGTCGGACAAAATTGTTGGAAACCACACAAGATAGTGGTTGGATTAAACGTGACCAATTAGCGCTTTTTAAAAAGATTATAAGCTCATTCCCGCAAAGGTTGTCAGTAACACATTGAATCGCCACGACAACCTAATCACAATTGACAAAGGCTATGAAGACGTGTGAGAAAAGACATGGGAGTAGCTTGTAGGCAACGGTGTCGTGGGCATTGTATATCTTACTTCGGCCCACTATTCTATCGTTATTCCTGCTATAAATACTGCATCTAACCTCAGCTGTGCCATACAGGGGCGAGGGTATTTTGGTTATTTGCACTGGACTGGAGGAGATACAAAGACGGCGTATGTGGACGATATTCCACGCCATGCACATTTCCGCTTATATGAAAATGTGGAGACAAGCGGATACTCCTCGGTATTCCCACCCTGGAATTCTTATCGGACGCATTCAGCATGTATACACTCGCCCGATGGCGTTTCGTACAGATTGAAGGTTGTTCTTTCAACCGATTACGGTCGATTGCGGAATGTTTGCGTCATTGATAATACATCTTTACTGGAACGATTGGACGTTTTAAGAGCAGCTCAAGACTCATTAAAGCTGAAGGAGAAATAGGAATTAACCCAACGATAAACAGTAAACAGAGGATTATAAAACCAGAATAGTAAGAGGATAAAAAATGAGTATTGAATTCTTTAAAAGGTTAATGCTATATGTTGTACTTGTGCTTTCACAAGCATTAGTGCTCAACCATATACACCTTTGGTTATGCCACACCTCTTCTCTATATTTATTTTGTGGTAAGCTTCCCACGAAACTATCCCAAATGGGGTATTATACTATGGAGTTTCTTGCTGGGCTTGAACGTAGATGCCTTTTCTAATACACCCGGCGTTGCAGCATCAGCAATGACTCTCATCAGTTTGCTGCAACCTTACTTATTAGAAGTATTCATGCAAAGGGACAGCGAAGACGATTTTCAGCCTTCAATCTCCACGATGGGTGCGGCTAATTATATTTACTTTTCGCTTTTGCTTACCTTTATTTATTGTATAGTATTCTTCACTGTAGAGACCTTTCACTTTCTTTAATTGGCTGCAGTGGATATTTAATATTGTAGCAAGTACGCTTCTTTCGTTATTACTAATCATCGTAATTGATAACTTAAGAAAGAAATAATAAGGCCTTAAGGTGAGCGTCTACAAAATATTGATCATCAAGTTATCTCATTGAAATGAAGGATTTCAATCTTGAAAAATAGAAAATTCGTTATTGGAGGTGTAGCTGCCTTTATTGTGACAGTTTACATTATACGGCTTTTCACCCTTCAGGTTACGGAGTGATGACTATCGTAAAAGTGCCGATTCAAATGCCTTTCTTAAACGAATTGAATACCCCAGTCGTGGCGTAATCACGAGCACCGTAACGGCAAATTGCTGGTATATAATCAGCCTTCTTACGATATCATGGTGGTGATGAACGAGGAGAAAGGGCGCTTAGATACTCTTTGATTTCTGTCAGACTTGGGGAATCACAAAAGAGTATTTTTATCAAACGAATGGACGACATCAAGGACCGTTCTAAAAATCCTGATACTCACGTTTTACGCAACAGCTCTTCATGACGCAAATAGACGAGCAAGAGTTTCAGCGTCTTTCGTGAGAAGATGTTTCGCTTTCCGTGGTTTTATATGCAAAAAGAACGATACGCCAATACCAGTATCCCCTATGCCGCACACGTGTTAGGAGGAAGTCGCTGAGGTCTCACCGAGTGACATAGATGAGGACGAATACTACCAGCCTGGCGACTATATTGGAAAAGCTTGGCGTTGAAAGAAGCTACGAAAAATTATTAAGAGGTGAAAAAGGTGTACAGATTTTACTGCGTGATGCACATGGGCGCATTCAAGGTAAACATCAAAATGGCAAGTACGATCGTAAGCTCAAAAACCTGGTCATAACTCTCACTTTAAGTATTGATGTACAACTACAAGCCTTAGCCGAACGTTTATTAGAGGGGAAAATTGGCGCTATTGTCGCCTTAGAACCACAAACAGGAGAGGTGCTCTGCATGGCATCATCGCCCACCCTATGACCCTCGTTTGTTGGAGGGACGCAATCGTAGAGTACCACAAAATGCTGTCACATGATGTCTGGAAACCATTATTAAATCGGTCGATTATGGGACAATATCCTCCTGGTTCTACCTTTAAGACATCACAAGGACTTACATTTCTTTCCGAGGGTATTGTTACACCATCAACCCTATTCCCTTGCCCGCGTGGATTTTACTTCCGTGGTTTGCACGTCGGATGCCATAGGACACGCAGCGCCAATTAACTTAGTTCCTGCTATCAGTACATCATGCAACAGTTACTTTTGTTGGGGATTGTACTATATGTTAAGTAACAGACGAGTACAAAAACGTAGATGAGGCCATGAATACTTGGCGTAACTACATGGTAAGTATGGGTTTTGGTTACAAGCTTGGCATTGATCTTCCGGGTGAAAAGCGCGGTTTGATACCTAATGCAAGCTTTTATGATAAAGCTTACAAAGGCTCATGGAACGGTCTTACTGTAATTAGTATTGGCATTGGACAAGGCGAAGTTAACCTCACGCCACTACAAATTGCCAACCTTGCGCAACTATCGCAAACCGAGGATATTATTATGTTCCTCACGTCGTGAAGAATGTTCAAGGTGCAGCTATCGATACCATGTACACTCGCCGACATTATACATTAGCCAATAGGCGCTCATACGATTACATTGTTGCTGGTATGCGCTCTTCGGCTATGGGAGGAACGTGTAAGCATTTACGTAATTTTGATTTTACAATCTGCGGTAAAAACAGAACGGCACAGAACAGAGGACAAGACCACTCTGTATTTATGGGCTTTGCACCTATGGATAATCCCAAAATTGCTATTGCAGTATATGTTGAGAATGGTGGCTTTGGCGCCGACTTTGCAGTGCCTATTGCAGGAGTCTTATTTGAACAATATATAAAGGGAAAGCTTCTCCTGTAAGAGCCTAAGAGGCAGAAAAGGCTGCAGAATAGAAGAATAGCGTATGGATCAAGGAACAGATAAGCAACCTGGAATATTACGAAATCTTGATTGGTGGACGATCGGTATCTATCTGGCTTTTACTTTATATTTGGCTGGATCAGTGTGTGTGGAGCGAGCTATACTTATGGCGAAACCGACATTTTTCAGCCTAAGTACACGTTCGGGCATGCAGATTATATGGATTGGAACATCGTTGGCTTTAGGCTTCGTCCTGCTTATGCTTGACGACCGCTTTTACGATACTTTTCTCCTATGTTATCTATGCAGTTCTCATGCTGCTGCTGTTTATAAACTATCTTTAATCCACATGAAATCAAGGGTTCTCGCTCATGGCTCGTACTTGGGCCTATGCGCTACAGCCTGCCGATTTCGCTAAATTTGCCACCGCTTTAGCAGTAGCAAAGCCTCATGAGCACATACGGATTTACGATGGCTAACATCAAGCACTTCATGGCTGCTGTGGCTATTATTATTCTCCCTATTCTTTTAATTATCGGTCAGCGCGAAACAGGCTCTGCACTTGTATACTTTTTCTTTCTTCCTGATGCTTTATAGAGAAGGAATGCCTGGCGGCATACTTTTTCACGGGAGTAGCCATGGTTATCTACTTCGTTGTAGGCATAAAGAGTACGAAGAAGTGCTCCTTTGGAACACGCCAACATCCTTAGGAAAGTTCGTCGTTTTGTTGTTAGTACAGCTATTTTCCATTGGAATGGTATCCACCTATATTCACGATAAAGCAAAAGTAATTCCCATGTCTGCATTATGTGTTGGCATAACGATTTTTGGCTTTACTCTTTTTCCGAGTATGTCATTCATTTTGATATTGTGTGGGTTCAGCTCTTTATCTCTGCGGCTCTCATAGGTTATTTGGTATTCCAAGGGCTGGCAACACGCTTTTACAAACTACCTAATGATTGCCCTTTTCTCTATTGGTTCTATCATCTTTTTTACAGTGCTGACTATGTTCTTAACGATGTGATGGAGCCTCATCAACGCGTTCGTATCAACGTTCTTTTTAGGACTCTGAAGAAGATCCCACTGGAGCGGGATATAATGTACATCAAAGCGAAATAGCCATTGGTTCAGGAGGACTTCAAGGAAAGGGCTTTCTCAACGGAACTCAAACTAAGTTAAAGTTCGTACCAGAGCAAGATACCGACTTTATTTTTCTGCACTGTTGGCGAAGAAGAAGGCTTTGTTGGCTCGGCTTCCGTGCTGTTATTATTTCTTGCTTTAATACTAAGACTTATTCATTTAGCCGAGCGACAACCATTCAAATTTTCGCGAATATACGGTTATTGCGTAGTAAGTGTTTTCCTTTTCCACCTATTTATTAATGTAGGAATGGTATTAGGATTAACACCTGTAATTGGAATCCCACTACCCTTCTTTAGTTATGGAGGTTCCTCCTTGTGGGGATTCACGATTCTACTCTTCATTTTCCTGCGAATTGATGCAGGTAGAAATCTGATAAGAAGATAAAAACCACTTATCGGTAGCTAAAAGATATAAAGTATAAAGAAAAATAGCGACTAATATAGTCGGCTTATCTTTCCTACATCAGAAATCTGCATGATTTCACGTTTCAGTATCGTCGCACACAGATATGTAACGAGTCGTTGGCTCTTAAGATCCATTTCCGACACCCGAAAATGATATTGATAACCGCCTACGCCTTTGTCCCTTTTATGCCCGCCCTTTTTCATCTACTAAGTTACAATGCAGCGTATCAACATGCGTGCGAGCTCCGGTATACGGTTTGCTCAACAATCAGTGTAAGGCTCATGAAAGGGTAATGATTATCTATTCGTAGGCCCAAATTGGTAGAATAACGTCCTCGCTGTGAGAGTTTGGGAACCTCAAACTTTAAGGTATCCACTTTCTCCCACCCCATTATCGGCGTATGATTATATCGATCATAAACCTTGTCTCCTGTGCAAGAAACTACACAGCATACAAAACCGATATACAAAAAGCGCAGCACGTTATGCTTCATTACCTATGTATTATGATTTCTGCCCCTGCATCATCACGAGCTGCCGACGCAGTATGCTCATGTGGTTGACTTGCTGAATTTCCTTTGCATAGCAGGCTTTATCCTGACGCTCTGAGCGATATGGGCGGTTTGAACGATAGCGATTTTGGCCTCCGTTACGACGGTAACCTTGTCCCTGTCGTTCCTCTCTCTCTCTGCTGATTAGCGCCCTGTTCACCTTCGGCTACAGGCAGACCATCAGCAGGTTTACCGCTTTGAGCAGTATCGTATCGCCGTTCATCTCTTTGACCATCGTCCTGATGACGACCACGACGTGGCGATTTCTTTTTCTTACGAGCCTCATCAAATCTGCTCACATCGGTATCCGCCAGCAAATCGACTGGCTTTTTCTCTTCCCTTACAGTGCCATCAGGATGTAGCGACAACGGCTTCTCACCACGTCGATTCCATTGCTATCACCTCGCGAGCACGCGCTGCAGAGATCGTTTCCAGATTGGCAGCAGGTTTTTATCTGACGAATAGGTGCACATTCCTGCCAATATATCATTTTTAAAACAAATAATATTCGCCTTCCTGTGTTTCCAACATTGCGTCCTTTGGAGGTAGCTGTCATGCTGGCCCCTATAATCGTCGACTTGCAATTCAGGCAACACTTCAGCTTTGTACACATACCTGCCAACTTCTGTGGGTTCAAAGATATATCCTGAATGCGCGCAGCGTTCGTCGAAACACTTGAGAAACTCTTCATCCGATGTAGCACAACACAATTCGCGTCCGCATGGACCCGTTCCGCCAATACGTCCTGCTTCTTGTCTTGCACCAATCTGTTTCATCTCAATTCGCACATGAAACGTATCAGCAAGTACCTTTTATCAGCTGACGAAAATCGACACGTTCATCAGCAATATAGTAAAAATCGCTTTATTTCCATCGCCTTGATACTCTACGTCACCCTATCTTCATTTGTAGATTTAAGTCTTTAGCGATCTGTCGACTCTGTATCATTGTGCCATGCTCACGGCCCCAGCCTCGTGATATTTATCCATATCCACAGGCTTAGCCAAACGATATACTCGCTTATATCATCGTCGACTTTAAGTTTGCCTTCTTAACCTGCAACTTTACAGGCGTCCTGTCAGCGTCACCACACCAATATCGTGTCCCGGATTGGCTTCAACTGCAACAACATCGCCTTTTTTCAGGTCCAGATTATTGACATTATGATAATATGCTTTTCGCGTATTCTTGAATTGAACCTCAACTAAGTCGGTCGATTGTGCGTTGCCAGGAACATCCGCCAACCAGTCATAGGTGTTGAGTTGTCGGTCTTGTCGCCCCACGCCTGTATGGCATAGGCCTCGATCACAGCCCGTACATAAATTACAATCTTTCATATCTTGTTTTTCTTTTTCTTATTATCGTGTTCAGCGCCTTAAATAGATAGCCATCTCTAAGGCCAAATTAAAGAACTGAATTTTTCCATTTGCATTCTGTCCGATATCACGAATGACGCGTTGTAAGCACTCTGAAATGTCGACAACATTACGTTCGTTGATGAAGCGCGAAAAGTTTTGGGCAAACCCTTCTTCCCTCCCTGCGACATGTAACAAAGCTCTGATTGGCGGAAATTATAAAACAAAATTTTCGCGCACCATACGCAAAAATATGACAGCATACGCAGTTAGTTTCTCACGTCCAAAAAGCTGACACAGCTTCGCTCCACTGCTTTAGGGATTTTTACATCATGCATATAAGCTTTTCGCATGAGCATGACAAACAGCTCAAAAAAACTGCCTGTTTCTCATTATCTGCATCTAAGGCTTCCAACGCCTTTCAGCCAGTTACCACTGGCCGACCGCGCAATACGCCGTGCATCGTCAGCATCTATTCCTCTACTCTCTATGAGAGCACGTTCTATATCTTCATCGCTAATGCGGCGCACATCAAAGCGCTGAACCCTACTCCTTATGGTTTCAAGCAACTGTCCCGGCGCTTCACTCACCAACAAAAATACCGTTTTTCTGTGGTGGCTCTTCTAAAAGTTTAAGCAACTTATTCGAACATTCCACGTTCATTCGTTCGGCCAACCACACGATGCTTACCTTGTAACCACCCATGCTCGACTTCATGTTAGCTTGTGTGATAGCAGTCGCTTTCCGCCCTCAAAGATAGCCGACTGTTGGTTTTCAGCCTCCGCGAGGCGTCATCCACTGATTCATTGTGAAGTACGGACCGTTTTAAGCAATTGTCGCCATTCAGTAGCAAAAGTCGTCACTTGTTACTTTCCGTTCGCTACTACTGTTTTTAGGACGACAACAGGGGTACGAAAAGTGAAGGTCAGGGTGTTCAAATTTGCGTAACATCGCTTCAGCATTCGTCACCGCTGCGCATTATCGAAGCAGGCTCTGCCCTTCATATCGTTCACCAAGTAAATAAGAAGCAAACGCTAATGCTAAAGCTAACTTCCCACTTCCCTCAGGTCCTGTAAAAAGAATAGCGTGCGAACACGTTGCTCTGCTACAAGCTGTAGAAGTCGTTCACGAGCTTCGTGTTGTCCCATAACATCAGAAAACTGCATTTTACAAAACCTGTCTTTAATACCCTCAACCACACTATCAACGGCCGAGATGGTGTAAAAATGAATACCGCCTACCCCTGCAGCGTACAGTTCTTTGCACTGTTGCGTTGTCCACGCTATGCCCAAAGCCCGCGCTTCTTCACTCAGTAGTGCACTTTACAGCCTCTGCTGCAAGCTCTTGCGGCATGTCACAATGGAACGTCTTTGGTACCTGTGAAAGCTGCGAAAGCTTAGCAAAAGGCTTGATGCCAGGGACGATAGGAATAGTAATTCCCATCTTACGGGCCCGCTCAACAAAGCTAAAATACCTAGCGTTATCGTAGAAAAGCTGCGTAACTGCATACGCTGCCCCAAGGTCTTGTTTGACCTTAAGATATTGCATATCCATTTCAATATTAGGCTTCCTCGTGTTTTTCAGGATAAGCCGCTACGCCATATTCGAAAGCTTTGCCTTGATGCTTCATCGGACTTCCATCAATAAAGAATCCCTCATTGAGCGGTTTACCTGATTAATCAGCTCTGTGGTATGACTATAACCGCCTTGTGTAGCCGTAAACATACGGTCATCGCGTGCCTTATCGCCACGCAACAACAACACGTTATTGATGTTCAGAAATTGAAGGTCAATTAGCTCGTATTCAATTTCTTCTCTTGTGGCACCGCTACATATCAAATGGGGTATTACAGGCACATGATAACGCTGTTGTATAGCTGCTGCAATAGCAATAGTTCCTGGGCGACGACGTACGCGCTGACGCTCAAACTGACCATTCTCCAACTCGCGATACACATACTCGCTATGATGTGTTGTAATGTTGATATATTGAGGACCAAACTGGTTTATCTTATCAATGTTACGGAAAAGCACCTCTGTACCACTACCTTCAGGGCGGTAGAACCTCTATTGAGAACTTTCTGCGCCCATCGTTATTATTAAGTACTCTGTAATATTCATGCAAAATTGCTAATCCATATATTTGGCTACAAAGATAACACAAGAATATCTGCTTTATTTACACAAGTAAATCGCACAAAAGCTTATAGCACTCCATAACTCCTATATCATCGAAAAGGTAAGTTTGTGCCACATACGTCTTACAATAACGAAACAAAATGTAAAAATAATTCTGAATATTTTAGCATATTATTTTTATCGTTTTAGCAGTTCAATCTATATTTTTCGTCATTACGATATAGCGTTTTTGTGCTTTACGCATAGAGTTACGCAACAAACAACCTTCTTTTTCGGTCATTATAACACCCTCAAGTCCCCTTTACGGCACAATGGCGTTACCTTTACGATGTAAACGGTTTGCCTTTACATCGTAATCGCATTGCCATTACGACGTAATCGACTCATAATTACAGCGTAATATACCCTTGTTTAGCACATATAAACAACCGCTTATCTACTGTGGAACACATTTTTGCATCATAAAATCGTATGACTAACTCACATCAAAAGCTTGCCATTACGTCGTAAAGGCAGATCAAACGCTACGTTTTTAATTGAGAAAAACTACACAATAAACGATATTAAACTGAATACCAGCGACTTACGAATATTGCCAAATTTCGCGCATTTGAGCACAAACCATCACACGCTGGCTAATAACGTCAAAGAGAAACACGAAAAATTCAAAAATTTTTCATCATTTATTCCATATCTCTAAAATCGCTTTGCTCCTCTACTTTTTACTTTATAATAGAGCGTGTCTTTCTTATGTTTCCACCAACCTTTATTGCTCAATTTCTTGTCCTTTGGAATAATCAGTTGGTGACACTTTAGGTATAGTGTATTATCGTTTCCCCAAAACATCAGTTGCCTAATATCGTCAATGCCCCTGAAACTCCCACGCATGAGGGAAACAGAGCATTGAATCACGAAGTTGAGCAAAAGCATCTAAAGCGACCACCTTCAGCCTTCCAAATGCGAATATCAGGGACGGATTACCCATATCTTCGCACCAAGACTCGCCTGCACACAGTCCTTTTTCGCGAGTAGGCATGATATTCTAAGGGAAGAGAACCACGAAAGGAAGAATCGGCCCCAACAACGTGAAAAAGCACTATCAATCACCGCATTATGCAGCTCTCCAGTAATTCCTGCACACACCACTTCACATTGAAGAGGGCTCTACATTCCGACCTGCCCACGCATAATGTATCCAAATACTATCTTCGCCATACGCTTTCATCAGCACCCGTTGAAGCCGATGACGCAATGCCAAATCAACAGCTGCCGTGTCAGGAATGTAGTTATAGGTAGCACATTGCTTCAATGCCAACTCGTACTCTTCGCGCGAAATAGGAATCAATTGGTTACTTTTTATCCTTGCAAGAAGTGGACAAAATAAAAAAGCAACAAAAGGAAAATAGGCCATATTTTCAACTTCATACCAACGTGTTTATCGGGTTTTTACACTCACAAATATATATAATGACCCTATATTGGCTACCACTTGCAAGCGGTTTTTCGGGTATCTTAGCAAAATTTAACGCGCGCAAGTCACATTTGTTACCTTGATACGGCATCAGTAAACCTTAACTTTGCACAAAAATTTAATGCAAAAATTATGAATAAACCCACACCATCAGAACATATCCCTTTTGAGAAATGGGATCTTGATTTACTTGTTGATTACATTCTGAAATTTCATCATCGCAACACGCGTAAATACGGAGAAGAAATATATCACCAGCTTTTTAGATGTTGATAGCCGTCATCATGAATTAGATATGGTGACTGATCACTTCCGCAATAGTATACAAGACCTTGATGCTCACTGCATGAAAGAGGAACAGGTTTTGTTTCCTTATATCATGAATCTGCACGAAGCTGAAGAGCTAAATCAAAAGATTATGCCTTTCCATTGTGGCACAATAGAAGCCCCTGTCAACATGATGATGATGGATCATAGCGACGAACTAAGCAGGCATGAGCGCATTCGTGAACTCACCAACAACTATACCGCACCCGAAGGAGCTGAACCTGAATACCAGCAGAAGTGCTGGATAGGTTAAAAGATTTCCGCGATTACCTCATGGAACATATATGGCTTTGAGAACGAGATTGTTTTCCCACGTGCACTGCAAATTGAAGAAACTTACGTCGATAGATTTTAAAATCACAAAACAGTCAGCTTTCTTTCTGCTGAACAAAGGCAAAGAGGCTCAATCATTCAATATAAAAATGGGTATGCTGAAGATTAAACGAATTTATCTTCCCTGCAGAAGATACCGATAGCTACCGTATATTGGTAGACCGCCCATATGGCGGGCATGTGCGAAAGAAAACGCAAAGGTTGACCTTTGGGCCAAAGATGTTGCACCGTCAATAGAATTACGGAAATGGTTTGACCATATACCCGAACGCTTTAATGAGTTTAAAGAGCGCTACCATACAGAATTAAAGGGGAACTGAAGCTTTCAGCAACCTACTGAAAGCCATACAAGAACACGATAACGCGACGCTACTTTTAGCGCCAAAGACGAAGAACACAACAACGCGGTAGTATTAAAAGATATCATCGCATCTTTTGAACGGTCAAGGGATAGTAACCTCACGGCCATTTATCTTTATTGCACCAGCCTTAGTAAAATCGGCCAACACGCGCAGTAAAGAAAACTTTGAACGCCGAACGAATCGGCTATAGTTCCGACGTGATTGCGACAAATGGATAACGTTTGAACCCTGTTCTCCCGCCAGCTCAAGAAGCAAATAAGCCACTTTTTCTTTCACCGTAAACAGGCTTAATATACGCATACGAGTGTGAGAAAAGCGTTGATATTTGACAATACACGAATAAAATTATCGCGAATCTGCTCGTGCGTGCCTATCAAATGGTGGAAAGCAGTCTTCTGCATACGCAAAACGGTAACGTCTGTATCTGTTTCTACACCTACGGGCATGTTGGTATCTTTACCAAATATAAAGGCTGGTGCAACAAGGTTTCATGTAAACAGGCTCACTTCAACCTGTTTTTCCTGACAACGACGACATACGACAAAACTAAAACACCACTGAATAACGATATCGAGTGTTTTTACAAGGCATGCCTGCTAAGTGCATAAACGATCGACTATCGTAATTAACAACTACTATAGGTTACCCAGCCATCGCAACTCTATTTCAACAGGCGCCATGCCTGCAAAACAATGGGCATTTGGTCAGCATTTAAAAACTCGTGGTTCCATCTTCTTAAAGTAAACTCAAAATTTGTTCTATGGGTTAACCTCACGAAGATGAGGGTGGTCGAATACTTTCGCTTTCTCATGTTTCCACATCATTCGGAAGGGATATACACCCCATATCCACCTAACCGTAAAACGGGGCGGGCAATATCCGATTTAAACGAATTTCCAACCATACAAAGATGATTTATATCGGTGTCGAAACATGTCACACAAGCGGGTGTAGTCTCTTGTTTTTGTCTTATCAGAAACTACTATAACGTCTTTGAAAAATTCAGTAAGTCCAGAACGCTATTAATTTACTTTCCTGTTCGAGATTATCGCCTTTGGTAAACACTCACCGCGCTATAACGCTCGACCACGCGTTACGCAACGTGCCAACAACACCCTAGTGAGGCGCTAGCCGGCAGCTGCAAAAGTTTTGCCCAAGTTCTAATCTCCAAAAGTTGGTCATTACTAATGCTCTCCGTTCGTAACGCAAATCGCATTTTTCAACTCATTGATAACGTGAAAGCTTTTGCTACCATAGCCCATCAACGCCATGTTAGCACTTTCAACTGAAAAAGACGGTTCGAAATTTCGTCGAACGAACCGTAAGAAGACAATAGCTTACACTAGGCCTTTTCAACAGCTTCGAAATACCCTTGCAGTCCTAGAGAGAGTGTCATCGCATCAAAAAGCCAAGAGCTTAATATGCTGGGTAGTGGTTGTAAATGCAGCAAGTTCTTTCAGCAAAGAGACCATATTCTACACCTCACTGCGCAACAAAGTTAACGCAGATTTTCTTAGAAGAAAAGATAAAGACAGCAAAAGACACGTTTTATATTTTTCTTAACTTTGCAAGATTGAGATGACATAGCATCTACTTAAGAAAAAGTGCTTTGCAGTAAGACGCTAGCTTATGACATTCCGCATTAAGAAACTCGACATATTTATTGCCCGTCAATTCGACTCCTCTTTGTCGGAACTTTCTTCATCGTCAGTTTTGTGCTGATGATGCAGTTCCTGTGGAAGTATATTGACACCCTTATCGGCAAGGGACTTACGCTTGATGTATAGCCTCAATTTTTCTGGCACATAGGGCATTATGCTTGTACCAGCAAGCCTTCCATTGGCTATATTTGTTAAGCTCGCTGATTACATCTCGAAACCTTAAGGAAAGTATGGAGCTTACAGCTATTAGGCTGCAGGAGCATCATTGATGCAAACCTTCCAGCTCGCTCATCGTTATTGTTGCTCTGATTACCTTTACTTCTTTCGTCTTTCAGAATAATATTGGCCCTCATGCCAACATGAAGCTGATGCACATTGGTTATATCTATGAAGCAGAAAAAGCCCAGAACTGGAAATTCCAGAGGGTATTTTCACGACGGAATACCCGATTGTAACATCTATGTTCAAAAAGAAAAACAGAAACAGGTAAGCTCATACGGTATTATGGATATACCGCATGACCACCAGCTATGAAGACGCAGCTATCATTCTTGCTGACTCAGGGCATGATACAATCGACCGCAGAAAAGAAACACCTTATTTTGACATTATGGAGCGAGCGAGTGGTTTGAGAATCATGCAGGAACAACAGTTTGCAGGCAGCGCTGCGGTGCCTCTACCGCCGTGAAACTTTCACCGACAAAGAGAATTATACTTGATTTTAACGGCGATTTCAGCTGACAGACGCAGCCAGTTTATCAAAATAACGCTGCAGGAAAAAAGTCTGGACCAAATTACTTTTGCTATTGACTGCTGAATCACAATTATGATAGTGAAGTGCGGACGAGCTTTTCTACGAAGAGGCCAAACGTATGCACTATATTGATGCCCGCTATCAGTCATCGCGATTCCTAAAAGCCATAAATGAGCTGATAAAAAGGATTTAATAGATGAAATTTTCAAGAAAAAGAAAGCAGAAGATAAGCAGTTTATTCATCAACAGCGACTAAGCAGAGTAGCAACAGGAAAAAGAGCGACCTTGAATTTAAAGCTTTGATGACGAGCGATTCGGAGAAAATTCTGCGCCTGCACCAAATGGAAGCCATTAATAAATTCACCACTTGCCTCAGCAGTGTCTGCTGTTCTTCTTCATTGGTGCACCCTTTTAGGCACAATTATTCGTAAAGGTGGACTAGGATTCCTGTTATTAGTATCGGTGCTAGTTTTCATTCACCTGTACCTTATTGTAGATACCCCTGGTTTCGCATGCTCGACAAGGATCATGGTCGGTTTGGTTCGGAAAACTGGCGGCAATGGGCATGATGACTCCTGTGGCTGTGTTTTATAACATACAAGGCTTTGAACGATTCACGGTTGTATTTAATGCCGATGGTTGGAAGAGCTTTTTATGCGAATTTTTGGCTTGGTGACAAACGAAGCATTTCATTCAAGGAGGTTAATATTGAAGAACCACACTGCGAAGAAGATGCTACGGCACTAAACCAGATAACCTTAGATATAACAGAGTACTCGAAAGATACGGTTTGATATCGCCTCCTAATATTATTAAGGTATTCTTTAAATATCAGCAGGATAACGAAATTGAACGAATTGGTGCTCAGCTTGAAAGTATTATCAAAGATTTGTCGAATGTCCCGCGATAAGCAAAATTTTAGAATTAATAAACCAATACCCAATATTAAGACTTAAAGCGCATACTAGACCATTTGGAAAATGTGGAAAAATCGCGCTTGCTGCAGTCATTCTTCCAGCAGAATATTCTTTTATCTTCGTAGTGGAGATTTAGATGGAGACTGCTTCGCGACTTCATAAGGTAATAAAAGCAACGAATACAAGCGTTGTCGATTATACGGAAAAGCATTTTTGTCTCAGAAGGCAGAAGCTTAGTGTCAACGACGCATAAACAACATAATTTTACCAACCAATTAGTTTACATTAAAATGAAATATTAGATATGGCAGATTTTAAAATTAGCAGTATAGAAGAAGCACTGCAAGACTTTAAAGAAGGAAGTTCGTTATTGCTTTGTTGATGATGAAGATCGTGAAAACGAAGGAGATCTCATCATTGCTGCAGAAAAGAGATAACACCAGAGAGGTAAACTTCATGCTAAAAACGCACGTGGCGCTGTACTGTGCAACTCCATTACGCTTTCAGAGCTGAAGAATTGGACCTTCCTCATCAGGTATCTGATAACACCTCAATGTTGGGAACACCATTTACCGTCACTGTAGACAAACTGGAAGGTTGTACAACAGGAGTATCCACCCACGACCGTGCGGAAACTATAAAAAGCCCTTGCGACCCTAAGTCTATCCCCTACAAACATTTGGTCGTCCTGGCCATATCAATCCATTATATGCTCAGGATAACGGTGTGTTACGCCGCTCTGACATACAGAAGCAGCTGTAGACCCATGTAAATTATCGGGTTTTATATCCTGTTGGCGCACCTGATTGAAACTGCGAATGATGACGGCAGCATGGGCCTCGTATGCCACAACTTCAGGAAAAGGCAAAAAGAGTGGGATATGAAAATTATCACCATTAAAGACCTGATTGCCTATCGTTTAAAAACAGAGTCAAGTATAGAAGTAGGAGAAGAGTTGAGCTCACACATTTGGACTATTTCATCTCATCCTTCCCGTCAGCAAAAGCAACGGTATGAAACACATGGCGCTGATTAAAGGTACTATGGGAGGAAAACGAACCCATATTGGTACGTGTTCACCTTCGCGCAACGGGTGATATTCTGGGAAGTATGGGTCGATTGTGGAGAACAATTGAAACAAGTCGATGCAGACTGATCTGAAAAAGGAAGGCAAGGGTGTTATCATCTACATGCAACAAGAAGGACGAGGAATTGGTTTATCGAATCAAGATTGCAGCCTACAAGCTACAGGAAGAGGGTATGGACAGTGATGCCAATACACACCTCGCTGCTTAAACCTGACGAACGCGATTATGGTTGTGGCGCACAGATGTTGCGTCATCTTAACGTTCATAAAATGCGCCTACTTACAACAATCCGACCAAACGTGTAGGCTTGAAGCGTACGGTTTAGAGATTGTCGATAACGTCCTCACTGAAGTATCGCCTAGCCCATATGATATAACTTATCTGCGCACACAAAACGTGACCGTATGGGTCATACGTTTACATTACGTAATATTTAAGATGATTTGTGTCGGCAATAATCACAATAAAGAAACAAATCTTTCGTTCTGAAAGATAAGAAAACTGATCTCATAAAACACTTTTCGTAAAGAAGTAAAACATTATGGCACAACTCATCAGAACGCTCCTCAATAGGCTTATGCTCCTCGGCAACATTAGCTAGTGTCGCAGAAAAAGCAACGATGAAAGCACAGGGTATTGACGTCACCAACATGAGTGTAGGTGAGCCTGACTTCAACACTCCTGAACATAGCTTAAGGAGGCTGGCAAAAAGCCATTGATGACAACTTCTCAAAATACTCGCCTGTACTCAGGCTATGCAGATTTAAGAGAAGCCATTTCTGAAAAGCTGAAATGTGAGAATGGCTTTGCACCACTCAACAGCAGAGATTATTGTCATGGCACTGTGGTAAAACAAGGTGTATGCAACAGTATTCTTGCCTTTTAGTGAACCCAGGGACGAGGTTATTATCCCTGCGCCTTATTGGGTAAGCTATCCACAACGGGTGAAATTAGCTGGCGGCACGCCTGTTATTGTAAGAACGGCATTCGATGATGATTTTAAGATGACAGCCGATCAATTGGAAAAAGGCTATTACTCCCAAAACATGCTGATATTATGTTCACCAAAGTAACTGACGGGAAGTGTTTACACACAAGAAGAGCTTGACGAGCTGGCAAGGTTGTACTTAATCACCCAGATCTTTATGTACTTTCAGACGAAATTTACAGACACATTAATTATATTGGCAAGTATCAAAGTAGTGCGTGCAAGCCAAGATATACATGAAAAGAACTATTATCTGTAATGGTGTAGTGGCATACATAGCTATGACGGGTTGGCGTTTAGATGGGTAGCTGCACCTGAATGGATCATTAAAGGACTGAATAAACTTCAGGGCAATATACCCAGTGGAACGTGATGTGAGCCAAAAGAGCTGCTCTTACTGCTTATAAAAGTTCACAAAAATTGCATATACTGAAATGCGCGAAGCTTTCACACACGTCGCAATCTCATCGTAGAGCTTGCTAAAGAAATCCCAGGACTGGAGGTGAATGTTCCTACTGGAGCATTCTATCCTTTTTCCCTAAATGTTCATATTTCTTTGGTAAAAGTGATAGCGTAAGGACAATAGAAAACTCAACTGACTTTGCACTCTATCTGCTTGAGAAAGCACAATGTGGCAACAGTTGCTGAGCGGGATGCATTCGGAGAACCTGACGGTTTCAGAATGAGTTATGCTGCTAAGTGACGAAAAACATACGTGAGGCATTACGACGTCATTAAAGACGTCTGTGCGAAACTTAAATAAATTGTGTTAAAAGCAACTAATTTAGCACGAAAAAGAATACAAAGTTCTTTATCTTTGCGAATGGTTTTATAGGGATTGAGGTATATCAATGCACATATCTTTTATATAATCAGAGTGAAACTAAAAAGCCTCTTTAAGAAACTAAAAATTTAATTTATTCATAACTAAAATTAAAATTTAAAAATTATAGAGCATACTACAAAAAGCCACAGCTCCAGTAGCTGCAAAGAAGTCTCAGGGCTTCACAGGTATTAGAGGTGCATTTTGGATCATCGTAGTATGTTTCATCTTCTGCACTGCATTTTAACTTATGGCTTGGAAACGGTGTTAACTTCAGGGTGGTGACAATGCAAGACGCTCTATCAATATCTTTGGTACATATTTACAAAGAGCGCAGTTATTCGTTCCAATTATCCACACTTTTACTTCTCACTGTTCTTTGTCTTACAGTTGAGCGCTACTTTGCTCTGAAGACTGCTTTTGGTAAGCAAAACCTGACTAAGTTTGTTACTAACATTAAGGCTACTCTTAAAACAAACGACTTTGCTTTAAGGCAGAAGACCTTTGCAACAAAATGCAGGGTTCTGTAGCAAACGTTGTATTGGCTTCTTTAAGAGCTTTACAAAGAAATGGAATCACCAGCTAATGCAGCATTGAAGAAGAGCCAAGGTTTCTAAGATTCAGCTTGCTCATGAAGAGGCTACCCAGCTTGAGATGCCTACTCTGCAGATGAACCTCTCATTGCTACTATCGTAACACTGGGTACCTTACTGGTCTCTCGGTACCGTAACTGGTATGATCCGTTCTTTCCAAGCTTTGGGCTGCCGGTGGTGGTGGTGACTCTCTCGCACTGTCAACTGGTATTTCGAGGCGCTTATCAACACATATCTGGTATTGCACTGCTTGGTTTTGCAGTTATTTCATATAACTTTTCACCAACAAGACGATAAGTTGACACATGCACTCGATGAGTGTAGGTTACAATCGCTCAGACATGCCACGAAGCTAATCCACAGAGCGCGATGTAACCGCTTTAATTTTTATCCACCATGGGTAAAGTAAAAATTAAGACGCACGTCTGGATCGATATGACTCATATGTCTGACGTAATGGTTCTCCTTTGCTAACCTCTCATGTTGACATCAAGCATTCGTGAAGCAGAACCTGTAAAAGTAAATACTGGGCTCTGTATCGGAAAACTGCGTCCCAGAGAAAGACGTTATTAATGTGCCGTTGGAAACGACGGAGATTTTTCCATGAGTATGGACAAGACTACGACGTTCAAAATCGTTCTTGAAAAATGTCACATCTCAATTTGGAATCCACACTAACGAGCGTCAGCAAAAGAAGTTCTTGGACAACCCTATGTGGGTGTTCCTATAGAGTTCTCTTCAGAACTATCTTAATTTGGATAAAGAGCCATGATGCCTGAAGCTACTAAAATACGGTATTCTCACAGACTCTGTTCCTGGAAAACTGGCAGAGCTATGAGTGAGTTCCAAATTTGATCAAAGCTGGTCCGAGGCTAACCCTCAGTCAGATTGCAATCACAGTGCAGATGAAAGACTCCGCACAAGAACAGTGAAGAAACTGATGAGCGAACTTCAAGATATGGAGGAGGAACGTTACTGTTCGATTACTCAATACAAGAAAACGGAGGACTAATAAATGGCAGAGAAAAAAGCAAAACGAAGAAGATGGATGTCCGCGTGGACTTCACTCCATGGTTGATGCATGATGATGCTTATCAAGTTCTTCATGCTCTGTACGTCATTGGCAAAGCCACAGACTATGGAATTGAGTACTGCCAATAACGATAAGAACTTAACAGATCAGGATAAAACTGCACAAAAGAGTCGTATACACTACACTCTATTGTACAGCTTGATAATCAGCTTTGAGCAGGAAGCGGTCTTATCAAGCCCGAAAATCCCAGTTTAGTAAAAACACTGATGCAGAGGTATTCGTAATGTAATCATCAACCACACAACGGAAGATGGAACAACACCATGAGATCGTTATGAAGGTGAAAACAAAAGTTGGATGCAGAAAAAGAATGATCCCAAAACAGCAAGATGTCTGATTCTATCTACAACCAACGTCTTGCCACAAAATTAAAGCTGGTAATCTTGATGGCAAGCGTATCACCACCAAATCACATATCAAGCAACTGATAACGCCGCTACGAGAACCTGGTTGACGCCTTGATGAAAATGAAATATCGCTCTATTGGCCAAAATGTGTGATTGATAAGATTAACGATCAGGACCTGAAGCTTCTCGAAGTAAATAAAGTCAAGTTATAAGGTCTCACATCTAAAACAAGAAAGGTTAAAACGCAAATATTGGATTTAACCAATGGATGGTGCGTAGACTTTATCTTTCAGAAGGACAGCTAATAAGGAGCACGGAGCTGACAAAGCTTCGCCCAGCACTCCACGGAGGAAATTTCATTTTCCACCACGCAATTGCAGTTTTACGGCATCGCTATTCTTGGTTTCGCAAAGACACGATACGACGAGTATCAACTGCTCATTCCCAAGAACGATTCTGTAACACAAATATCTGCGTTAACCCAACCCTAAGAAAAAGAGGCTAAAGCAGAGGTAAGGTTGAGGTTAAGAGAAAAGAAGAAGTTGCAAAGGAAGTCAAGTCTTCTATCAAGTTCACCGCCCTGAAGTTATCGAAAGATAACTGGGTGAAACCAGAAAGGAGATGAAGACTGAGGCAGAAATCATGAACAACAACACTGCTGTTATTGGTGCTCTTTTGATGTTAAGGGTAACTCTAATAAGGGTGAAGTGCTAAGGGTTACACAGCGTGTAGCCGATGAGCCCTGACTAAACCAGAACCAGCTCCTGAAGCCGAAAATAAGGTCTTTTGACGCTGTGAGAGCAGGCCTCTGTTCCTGGTGGACAGAGTGCGTAATGAATATCTCAACAGCAACATCATGCATCCTGTTGTAGCTCAGAGAACGGAGTGCAAGGTCGTGTCGTTGTATCTTCGTGGTTGAAAAAGATGTCTCTACCACAGATGTTCGCGTAGTTCGTTCTGTTGACCCATCACTTGACCGTGAAAGCAACGCGTGTCGTTCATAGCGCCCTCACGATTCCTGGTAAGCAGAATGGTTCTGCTGTACGTGTGAAGCTATAATGTTCCTCGTATCATTTAAGTTACAGTAATCTTTATATGAGAAATTCCACATCTTACATTTTCTAGGATTACTAATTGTCTTAGCCCTTTGTTTTCTTCTTGTGACTAATAAGAAGGGAAAAGATTGCAGACTAGACATATTCATCATCAGGGACGATTAGCTTGCCCTGATGCGAAAGTTTTATCCTATTATAGAAGAAAGAGCGTGCATCTTCCAATATGAGTTATCCACAAGCTGTTTCTAAATCCTATTTATACAAGTGAGTCTGATGCTATCAACAGAACTCCTTGATAAACATGGCTTGCTTTCTGGCACGTTCAAAAACAAAACGAACTTAATGGCCCTGAAGCACATCGTCCTGTGATGTTGCATACGATGCACTTGCATTTGTTGTAAATAAAGGCAACACCGATACCCTTATTTCTGTCAAAGATATAGACGGCAGGAAAACACCAAGTGGGTGAATTACATGAAAGGTAACTCATGGTACATCACAGTTGTTCTGACAACTCAAAGTCAACACTGTACATTATATAGATTCCATACTGGAGGCAAACCTATCATTAATAAAACGTTGTAGCGGTTAACACTCTGAGGTAATCAAACATAGCAGAACAGAACCCCGAAGCGATTGGTATTATTGGAAAGCAATTGAGCTTAATGATGCCAGACTCTACTAATCTTACTTTTAACAAGAATATTAGAGTAATGGTGTTAGTCGCATACATCCGCAGCAATAGCAAATAGCAGTCGAAAAGCCCTACCAATATATATATTTATAACGAGAGAATACCCCACTTATCCGTACCATTTATGCATTACTCAACGACCCACGTCAAGGCTTACCATGGGGCTTTGCTCATTTTGCTACAAAGCCCAAAGGCCAACGTATTATTGAGAAAGCAGGCCTACTACTGTCTTAGGTGAGATAAACGTAAGACTAATGTTAGTCAACAGTAGAAACTTTCTAAACGACTATCGTCAATCTTTTAACTCGAAGAATAAATAGAAGTTGAACATTTAAAACGAAGATTATGAAAAGCAATTAAATAGTATTGGCTGGAGCACTGTTATTAGGGTTCAGTAGCGACCCACAATGGCTCAACAAAATGAGGAAAAGCTATCATTGACCACGTTTCTCAAGTCATCAAAAATAAAGGAGCTGACTTTTGAAAAACAAGTAAATCAACTCTATAAAGAGAATGAAGAAAGACGCTACGCTTTTATTAGCTATTGCGAAAGCTTTCTATAATGCGAGATCTTGATCATGCAATACAGTTTTGCAGATCATGCACTTGCACGCGATCGCAAATTAGCAAAGGCCTACATCCTGAAAAGGTGACAGCTATAAGGCGACGATGACAGGTACAGCTGCAAAGAGTACGAAAAAGCAGAAATATTTTGACCCACAAGATCCTGAAGCTATTATAAGTATGCTATGATTCTTCGTGGCCGTAGTCCTAGAAGATGCTGTTCGTAACCTTGAAGAGTTGCGCAAACAGCGCCCTGACTATCCTGTTGATGTACCCACGGGACGTATTTACTATTTTGCACAAAACTATCAAAAAGCCGTTGATATTTTGACAAGATTAGAGACACTGCAGCAAAATGGAAGACGAGGACTTAACAAGTATGCACCGTCTGACTGGCTTTTAGGAATGCGTGATAAGAGTATTGAAAAATAGCAAAATCAGGATTGCAAACTGCTGATCCACGTCGTGCAGGTTGGAAACCGTATTGTTTTTCACAAACTATACTGATAAGAAAGACTATCCACAGGCTCTTGGATATGCAGACGTTTATTCAACAAGAGCGATTCTGCACTTCATTGCAGGGGACATACTTATTATGGTACACTCTTCAAGGTGCTTGGACGTTATGATGATGCTATCGCTGCGTCACACAAGCTTTAGACATGAATAAGGATAACAAGGTTCAGAGACAGGTATTTATTAAACAAAAACTTTCTCAGAGCTCTACCTTGAAGAAGGAGATTATGACATGCTGTTGCATATCTGACAAAAGTCTATTGACGCTAAGGAAAGAAGACTGGAAGATTAGTGACAACTTAGGTACATTATATGCTGATATGGCTGCCAGAAAGAGTTAAAGCTGGTGATACAGCAGGAGCCAACGAAGCATTCAAACGGGCTGATGATGTATCGCAAGATGATAGAAGAGTTCCCCAACTATAAGAACTATGGCACCAGCATGCGTCTCAAGTTACGCAAACCCTCCGACCCTGACAGCAAGAAAGGTCTGCCCTCCTCTATGAGGAGTTAGCAAACTCCTGAGAGCAAAGCTGACCGCGCTGCAAGTGAAACACAAATGTTGAAACAGGCTTACTTCACCCCATGGTGTACCAGTTCAACGTAAAGAAGAAAGACAAAGTGAATGCAAGAGTATGCGCGCGCAAACTACTACATAAATCGAGTCCAGAGAACGAAGCAGCTAAACAAGTCTCAGAAGCTTTAAAAAGCACAGCACATTTTAAGCCTAACACATATTAAGGCCTGCAAGATAAATAACTCTGCAGGCCATATATAACCTATATTGATAACTCTATATAGTGTTGTAACCAAATATAATGAAAACTCGAAACTAACAGGCTAGGCATATTTATAAATAAAGAACAGCGATAACTCTATATAAGTTTCTCCTATACTATAAAGAAACTATCTTTCTATGCCTCAAAAGCAATCAATATACACTTAAACAAAGGGGTGCGGTCACGCTGCAGCTTGGCAGGACACTCATTGTATTGCTCTGCTGAGAGAATCTTTATCCCACTATTCCATGGAAGACTGATTACCTCAGCTTGAGACATACTGAAGTACATGTTCCCACACCTGCAGTGCATCTCACTCAGCATTGATAGTATGCTTATCACCTGCGGGGAATTGCTGCTACAGGACGCTCCATCAATACATGTTCCACACGCAACACAATCATCTACTTCAATTACGTAAGCCATAATGTTTTTGTTTTATTATTACATCAAATTATGGTGCAAAAGGTAGATCAGACGACTGTGAAATACTCATACAAATGATGATAACTTTTTCGTTGATTGTTATTCAATATCTCATGATAAATGATGAATAGCAATAAAAACACCAATCGCTATACGTTATCCCTCACGCGAAAAGATTATTACTTCTATGCGTTTATCTACATATGTTTTGTAAACTCGCGCTGCGTGCACAGGATAGTAGAACCGTCCTATACCGACCTCCGACCTTTCCATTTCCGGCATTCTCGTTGGCACACATCTGCTGAGATTTAGAAATTCAATAATGTCGGACCACAGGTAATAACCGCTGATGGCACTCCAGCATACATACACTATCTCACAGCCGATCAAGACTACCGGGTGACGAAGGACTTTCGTATGCAGTGCATTGCGAAAGCCGTGTTTAAACGGAAATGTTTTGCAGGCTTTCGCTTGGCGCCGCACAGGCTCGCCACTTCGGAAGCCGCCACATCTCTCTTTCACAATATGGATACTACGGCGCGCCGACTCCACTCGCTTTTCGCAGCACGCAAAACACGCTGAAGACAGTGTGCATCAGTGTGCCATATGGATACTTATCTTTGCTGCCAAAGCGCTTTAACAACCATCTGGCGCTTGTACTTCTAATGGCGGGACTGAGTCCAACCATTAATCTAAGTGGCAATAACGACGATTGTATTCGATTAAAACGTTTGTTATTCTACTCGAAGCTGGTATTGGTTGCGATTTTTATCTTCCTCAAGCTACGTCCCGAACTTAATTTCATGTATAATGCCTGACCATAGCTTCTGATCGCAACCACGCTTCTCAATTAAAAGACAAAACTGTATTGCTTTATGCAGCCGTGTCATAAACAAAAGCCCACTCGAAGCTTAATTGTGCCGACTTTCCTGTTCTCCTTCGAGGCCGGCCTTTCTCATCATTTCATTACGACTGAGTGAGCCATCTTTCCAATATAAAATTCCGCTTTTTCCGTTTTGATCTCGCTGGAACCGAAGCTTTCCATCAAGGTCCTTTACGCATCTCAGCGTTTGGAAATAAGTATGACTCATGTCCACCCAGCACCAACCACCGATACCACGTCACCACGTATCAATCTCACCTCCTGGTCGCCCATGCCATGTCGTCCATCAAATGAGGTGGATACAAATAGTCAGGGTCAAGCATTGCTACTCTTTCAGCACGTCAACCATTTCTGACCTGCGCTGTTGCTACGTCAAGATAACGTGTTTGTTAGGTGGTTTTGTGGTCAGCAAGTCCGTACTAATTTTTGGTGCCAAAGCAGATACCACCTCATCTTTTAATCCATTGCGCTAATGACAACATAAGGCTACTATTTTTGCCAGCTACGTAGCCGTAAAATCATAATTAGCACACTACAATGGGGTAATTCAAGCGCTTAAACTTACGCGTGCCATGTTATCAAAACCACAATCAAACTCCTATGGTTTCCATGCATGGTGCCAGCATCATAGTGCACCATATTCATCAGAAACCCACTTCCACATCGCCTTTGAACAATGTAGCACATGGCTGAAGGCCCTGCGAGAAATCACCACTATCAAAAGCAACAAATTCCGGTCGCTCTTGCGTCTTCCTCAACATTTCCGGCTATCTCGGCGAAGAAAAGCCGCACTCGCCCGCCTGCGCACGGTATCGCTAGCAAGTGTTCTCACTCAATGGCATAATACAGCCATGCGTGTCATTGGTATGCCGCAGTAGCTAGTCAAGCGTGTCCAAATACTGAAAACCGGTACAGCCAAGAAAGCCGCAATAATCAATGATTTATTTTCTGCAGACTTTATCCTCCACTCCTCAGGCAGTTTACCGATTCGCGCCTTTCGCCGCTTTGCTCTAAAAATAATTTTGACCGCACAATTTGTCGCGTGCTATAATTTTACACACCTGGTGCGCATGAAACCACATTTGTTTTCGATTTAAGCTTCTGCAAGTTTATCGTTTCACGCCAGGCCAAATAATCGGGCGGCAACAATACGATAATTCTTTGTTAAATCAATATCTTTCCGCCAATTGTTGCTTTAGAAATTAGTTTTCCGTTTTCGTAATAACAAGCTTTCTGCTGCACCGCGGCTTGCGCTTCACCACCTACGCTGCCATCCTCACGGAAAAGTTTGCATATCTCTTTCGCAGGCAAGCGTCAAAAAGCAAATATGATTTTCGAAAGGCGCTACGTCTCAACGCGTCACCGTAGCAACTTTACCTCTAGCAAAGGCAAGCCCTTTAACGCACCCCCGTTATATACCCAAAGTCGGGCTTTCTCCTGAAAAGCCCTCACCACCCCAAACCAAAAATGTCGGCTGGTGCGATTTGACGAGTCACTTTCTGGTCTACGAGCAGCCATAAAGTGGTCAATAGTACCTACCACAGGCTTCATCATTGAGTCAACACTTGCTCTGATAAGGTTTAATAAAGCCACAGCTTCTGCATCGGACTACTGTCGTAACGATTATTAATGAGAACGCGCGTACGTCACGCGTCGGTTGGGGTTGATGCACACTGTTTGCGCTACGAAGCCGCCAACGCCAGTACAGCAGAGATTATAGACTTTTTGCTTTGCATATCATCATATATAAAACTATTTCTAACACACAGTTAGTTTTAGAGCGAAAAGACAAAGCGAAGTGTTAGCAGATATAATCTACATACTGCCTTTTCCATTACATTGAAATTCACTAACTTTGCAGACGCTTTCGGCCCAACCGCTGGTTGAAGGAAGTGTCTTCACGCTACCGTTAAGCCGGAACGGCAAACAATTTTAGTGTATTGGAAGTGGGATTTAATGGTGAAAGTTGCTGGAAGGCGTACCTGTGACCGGCAGAGTTCCTGCGTTTAAAGCGGGTGACACCATTACTGTCGCTACAAAATCGTCGAGGGTAATAAAGAGCGCGTTCAGCTCTCATCGTGGTGTTGTTACTCGATTAGCGGCACACGGAGACAAGAAGCGTTTTCACCGAAGTTCGCAAGATGTCTGGCACAATCGATTGTAAGAGCGTCCTCTTCCCAATTGAATCACCCGCTGCTCGGTAGTCACGAAGTGAACAAAGCGTGTGTAAAGTGCGTCGGCGCTGAAAGCTTTTACTATCTGCGTAAGCTTACAGGTAAGAGCTGCTCGTATTCGTGAGAAGCGTACTATTGCTGCAGCAGAATAATATCTGCCTCACGACAGCGTTAAGAAAGGCTTAACGCCCTCATATAGGGTTAAGCCTTCTCTTGACATCAAACTTTCACTGAAATGTAACACCCCAAAAACAGGCTTTTAATAAGTTTGCTCATTATCTTTTATATATATATAACAGCGGTAGTGGCTGTCTATTACAATACTAAAAATGGTAGAAAGAGTCAGAAGTCTACTATCATTTATATGCGCCTTCAATACGATTTGCTCTTATCACCTCTATATTGATGAAAACCGTAGCATGCCATTAGCCCACAATCGCGATGCGATTACGTCGTAAACGCGAAATGATTCTGATGCTACGCAAAACCGCTTTTACGTCGTAAACCGAACTGCGATTACGACGCGATCGGAAAAGCCCTTAAATGCCTGTTAAAATACACGTATTACAAATGTTGCACGGTGATGACACTTTTCGCGGCGCAATCGGTTTATCATTACCGTCGTAAAGGGCTTTAAAGGAGCCACGGGCCGTAAAAAGCATAAGCTACAATGGTTACGCACGTGGAAGCTTACTGAGTAGTGTCGTTTTCGCAGACGAACCTCGAATGTTCTTCGTCTTCTGTAATTAATTTGGGCATCACAAAGCGTCGCCGCCAAATGCGTCGCAAAATCGTCCCAGCTCACGAAACCAGCAAGATAGCGCCGTGCGATCCTTAGCTTCTGACCGACAGCCGTTCTTTCCTGCCAACATCTTCCAAATACGCGACAACGAGAGAGTTTCCTCTCACTCTTATGCGACCGGCTCCCATCAACCAATGTCCATATGACTGACAGACTGATGAGGGACGCTTCTTTATCTTCAACCTCTGTAAGTAGCGTATTTTTAAATCCGAGTCGTTGCTTACCTTCTACCTATGGCTAAATTTGCATACTACAAAGGTAAACATTTCTCTGTAAGTGTACTTCAAAAGAACGTAAAAGAAAGGCATTCCGCTTTTGCTTGATACTTTTCAAGTAACTTTGCAACAGTACCCATTTCTAAAATACCTCCTGACGACAAGTAATACCGCATCGCACGGGATGCAATCCCAATCAGAAACCCGCTCGCGTGTAGCCGTGGAGCACGAGGAGAGTTGCCCGTTAGCAGCGTTAATGGCCGGTGCAAGCTATCGTAACTTCCTGACGCACTTGACACTGAACAGCTGGCAGCATCGTAAAGAACTGAAAGCGGCTACAGGTTTACCTGCACGCAGCAAGTTTTAAAACATGCTGAGCCCAGCCGGTGCGGCGGGTAGGTCTTCTTAACGACATATTGAAGAAGATTTGCTTTTGTTGATGACGTCGACTTTGAGCTTTGTACCTCACTGGCCAGTGCCTATGCACGAGCACGTGCGGAGCTGACCGCATGTGTTCATGCGGTAAGACTGCAGTGCGCTAAGCGATATATGCGACGAAGCCACTGCTAAATTGATTAAACGTGGGGTGAGCGACGGGTGTTATTTGCGCTGGATATACTCAGAAAGCTCTTGCAAATTCTGAAAGAGACGCAAAGAGGACACTGACTGTTATACAGGTTGACCTTCAATTTTTGTACTCGGAACCTATAGAACACAAAGAGGTGTTTGGCATCACTTTTGAGCAGGGACGAAACAATGTTGGATTTGGGTGATGAATCGTTATTTGAGGATGTTCCTAAGCACAAAAACAAAACACGTTTACACCTGAGGGCTTTGCGCGCTGACAGAGATAGTACGTGATTACGACAGACACACACAGAGTAGCTCACTATGCACTATGTAAAGACACGTCACTTAGCGATAAGGGTGGAGCTGGTCCATAAAGTAGTCAGAATACACTGGCACTCTGTTTAGCTGGTCGCTTAAGGCTGATGTGAATGGTGGATGCGTCAAAGCCCCAAAGTGTTAAGAGCTCTCGTTCAAACACTGGCATACGTCGTGCTGACGGAGACAACTGCATGCAGTACTTCATTCCTCTGAAGGAGTATGAGGATCTATTTTACAAGGAATAATTATGTAAGCAAAACTTCTTTCTCTGAAAGGCCAGAGCCATTTACAAAGAGCCGAGCAAAGAGGAATGGATTGCATGGCAGACTGCAAGGACGCTTTTAGGTTCCGACGCATTCTTCCCATCTGGTGATAACATTGAGCGTGCGCGCACAAAGTGGTCGTAGAATTCACAGCACAAGCAGGCGGTTCCACAGCCGTGATGACCATGCATATTGTGAAACATGCGATAAATACGGGTATAGCCATGGCCTTTACGCGTCAGACCATTCCACCACTAAAAACTAAAAGGTAGTGGGGTAAACTGGTCTTTCAGAGTCTGCCAATTTAATTAAGGTATAAACCACAAATGGTTACCAATATACCCTAAAATGATAAAACGCAGATGAGTGTAACAAATGACGCATCGTTATATAATAAGGTATGATGCAATTTTGCACAAAGTTAGTACTATCCGTACTACGCTCTTTCATTCGTTATAACAAATAATTTCCTTCCTACGACGGTTTGAAACAGTATACTGATAAAATGGCATCTGGTTTCAAGAGTTCTTTAGGCGCTCCTAAAGAGGAGACGCTGGCAAGGTGAAAGACTGAAAGCCGAGAAGAAGAAGTATATTACTTCGTTGCACATGGTAGCGTGATTTCGGCCAAGCAGAAAGCGAAATATCGTGAAAAGCGTGCCGGCCGCGAAGTCGCAACCAAAAGAAATACAGGAAGGTTCAAAACGCCACTAGAGAAATCAGGTACACATACACGATTTACGTGCAATGTGTACCTGATTTTTGCGGTATGGATTATGATGATCGTGCCAGTTCTGCCCACGTAGAGCATACTTTTAGCGTTTAAACATTTCTTCGTGGCTGACTGCACACAGCGGGATTTAATCGGCGTCCTTTGAACGAGCTCTCGAAATGTATGTTCGGTTGTCGCTCTTCCGCCTACGTCCCGCAAGCCTATCACCTGCCCCGCTTTACCTGCCTGACCTACCTCTCTTTACAAGGTTTTGCCCTGATGTGACCGTAAAAGGCTCTAAAACCGTGTAAGCATGCTTAATGACAATACAATCTGCCACGCATAACCGAAAGTAGGGTCCTGAACGCGCAACACCGTCAAAGGCAGCAACGATATTGCCATCAGCGGTTTTAATATCGACACTGCAGGGTGACGATTGCGCTTTCACTCCATACGGACCACAACGGCGGTGACCACCATGGTAGAGTGTAAGCCTCAAGATTCCTCACTGATACTCTCAAGGTCAAGTTTAAACGTTAAACTATTTTTCAAATGGGTCGCTTTTAACATCGTCTGGATCAAGAGATGTTATCGCTTTCTTCCAGGCTGCACATACTGCCACGCCCACGAATTCCTTCCGTTTTACGTACATGAATCGTATTCTTTTGCAAACGATGACTGCGTGGCTCGACAATCATTGTGGGAAAGCCGCCACCATTCACCATGACATGGAGAGAACGAGACAAAAGCCGACGAACCGTCTTGCCTCCCACCGCTGTACACGATCTTTCTGTCCTGCGCGCGTTACTTGTTGGCACTTTAACGTGGTTCTGTTCATTAAAAGGCATAAACGGTTTCCACTCCGTTATCAGCGGCGAATAACAACCACGTTGCCATGCTGAGGCGTTTTGCGCGCAGACGAACAGTTCCATCGAACATTGCCAGCACAGTATCGCCCATCACAGAGGCACTTCTCGAGCGCAGAAGAGATTTGACTTTAAAGTGGCTTTTCCCACAGGCAGGGAAAGAATGCTCGCTTTGCCAGAGCAGCAGTACGTCGATATTAAACACACGTTACTTCGCCTCGAAAAGTCCGGGCGTAGCAATACTAATCTGCTGTTGTTCTGGCTTCCAGCAATAAAGCTGTGCGCCTTTGCCGTTAAAGAGACAAGACATACAAGAACAGCAAGCAAAAGATCTTCTGTATTTTCGATTCATGTTGAGGTTTTAAAAGCTAACAGCAGTCATTTCGCAAGAGCCGCAGATATCGCTACGTATTCAAAGCCATTAATGCACAATAACGCCCGTGGATAACATACGCCCCGAGCTGATGCCTAAACGGCGAGCTGAAAAATAATCAGCTGCATTATCGTAGGAGGTACGCATATTGCCGAGTTAACTAGTGTTTTCTGCCCGCACACCTGCATCGAGTGGTTGCATAACGATTCGCATTCGGGCAGATTAATGCGTGCCATGTACATGGCGTTCAGCTTAATAAGGTCCATATCATCAAATCCTCGTCTTGAAAGGCACTTAGAAGACTCTCCTGCCTACCTCAAAATTCTTCCATCCAGATGCACAGGACCTATCAGCTTTTGAGCTGTTCGGGCGTTCCAGAAAGCGTTGAGTCATAGCACCAACAGCCTTGCCTGGCACTGCGTCTCACCGTGCCGCGCCAACCTCGCATGCACTGCGGGCGCAACGCGGTGATGAGCCTCATCATAGAGGATAATCAGGCACAATCAGCCGTTGATATACGCCTATTGATTACACCCGCGCCTGACTCGCGTCATGATTCCATCTATGCCCTCAACAAAAGCGGTGTTGCGCTTCAGAAAGGAAGAGCGATCATGATGATTTACGGCTTTTATCACCGTCTCCGTGCACCTGATGAGGTAGCACAAGTCGTTGCTCATCAATCGATAACTGCTTGAGCGAAGCGTACGTCGATTCTATGCAGGATTACTTCAGTATCGTCTCCGCAAAAGGATTAGTGTTCAACTCTCCATACAGAAGCCTTTTACTCACACCCACCGTGACGAGGTTGAAAAGCACCGTTACGTTGGGTGACAGAATTGAAGTATGTGAGCTGTGGCTACATATCAGGCGCATATCTCTGGATCAAACACTTCGAATTTCACTCAGCGTCGTCTATTTCCTCCCACGTCATCAAGCCTCGCCAACATCGATTACCCTCGCCATCAGTCAGCCTCCTGATATGTAATTCTTCCTTCAGTCGTTTGAAATTTTATCGCGATGCATATGAGTGTCCTCACGGCCGTTATGCTTTTTGAAAGCTGTTGCTGCGCTGTTCAGTTCACGCCATAAAGATGTCTTTCCAACTCCTCAAGGCCATATCCTGTAACAGCCGAAATGAAGAAGATAACAGGAAGATCTAGCGGGCAATTCGCGCAAAATATACCTGCTATTAATTTCGTCGTCCAAAAGATCGCTTTTGTTATCGCTAACACGATGCTTTGTCGTAAGCGCTCTCAGGATTAAACTCCTTCAGACGATTTGAGAAGAACTTCGTAATCATGGCTTCGTCTTGCTCGGCACTGCCAGGTACCATAAACAGCAAAGAAGGGAGTTTGCGCTCAATATGTCGCAAAAATCTGAGACCCAAACCACGGCCTTCACTCGCGCCCTCAATGATGCAGGATATCCGCCATAACAAAAAGGCACTACCGTCACGATAGCTTACAATACCCTAGCGAGTGGCTCGAGAGTGGTGAACTATGGATGAGTTCGCAATCTTCGAAACGCCTAGCATCACGATAGCTGAGATTGACGTTGACCTCATACCCGGAAAGGCCGCAAGTCCAACATCAGCCACAGTTTAAGCTTCAAGGATTACGGTTGAGTTTCTTGTGCCGGTTCTCCTCAGATTTGCACCAAAGCAGGAGGAGCCTGTCCGAGTAGCCGTCCCACTGGAAACTTGCCCAAGCCTCCGTCCACCCTTTCAGCAGGATTACACTCTTGCATGTGTATCGTGGGTCACATCACTGGAAAGCCTGTGCCTGTCTCCGCATCATACACCACGGTTCCGCAAGGAACTATCAATATATGAGTCCCTGCATTGAATATTGACACTTAACTCTCGTCCGCCGTGACCGCCGTGTTCTGCAGCCGACATGCTTCTTGATATTTCAGATGCGCAGAAGCGGCGTCAATAGTTATGGTTTTCCACGCAAAACCGGGCGCTTCCTCCATGCCCTCACGTCACCGCCATCAGGCCTCAAACATTCGGCCTGATATTTGATGTGTTTGGCGGTGCATAGAGCCTCTACCGCCTTTGCCCGAACGCGATAAACATTCTGAGCATCACCTACGAAATTAGACTCCGATTAATTGTTGTTTTGAACCACTAAAACAATAAACCGCGCAGGCATTGAATTCAACACTCATGGTTCAATAATCTTATAGGTTATCGACCAACCTCGCAAATGTCAGCGAGGCTACGACAGGCCTACCCAACTTCGCCAATATGATGGTGAATGAGCTTCCTTCTTATACCAATCGATAAGCGGAGCTGTTTGATTGTAGTATGCAGTGCGCGCGTTTTTGAGTTGTTTCTGCATTGTCATCTGAACGTCCACTCTCCTGACCGCGCTTTGGCAAGACGGCTTTACTGCACTTCTTCTCTGGTACATCCAGGCGTCACCATTGCGGCCACTTTGTGTCCGTGCGCTCAGCACATCATGCTTCAGGGCTTCAGCCTGAGGGACTGTACGGCGGAGAAAGCCATCGAAGATCACACGTCTGTGTTCTTTTCCAAAGCTATCGTACACTTGCAAAGGCTATCTACCATCAACTCAATCAGTGAACCCACATGGGCCATGTACGATAAATCTTTTAGCGGTCTGTTACCAGTTCTGTGCCTTCTCTTAATCTGATCACGAAGCATCACCTCTAGAAATATGCAGCAAAGCCATATTTTCTCAAATGCATTTTTCACTCTGTGCACGCCCAGAGCACAGGGCACCACAAAAGCCAACTATATTCTTCATTTATTCAACTAATGCACAAATATCTCACACGTAAGCGAGACCCTACTGGTCATAATCCAAACCATATCCCACAATAAAATCGTTGGGAATTTTCGATTTGACCGCATATTCATTATTCAACGGAACCTGAAGCTTTCCGGGCTTAAGAAGCAGCGTGCATATGTGCAGATTCTGGCACTACGCGTCTCTAAGGAGTCTCCAGCATACGCTGCATTGTGAAACCTGTATCAACACCATCTTCAAGAATAAATAACCGCACGACCTTCCAGATCTTCATTAATTCCGATTACACTCACTTTGATTTCACCCATCGTCGATACTGTGCCCTGACACGGTGCCAATTTTCACAAAACGATATCTCTGCTGGTGGTATTGTGAGGTATAGCGCATTAAATCGGCAACGAACACAAAAGAACCATCTCAATACTGCGTGAGGAACAATGGCGTTTCTTACCCAGCCGCATCGCCTTTGATTGAAACCCTACTCCTGCATACAGCCTTTATGCGTTGCTGCGGTCTCTTCTTCTGGAATAAACGTCTGATGTTTTATCCCTTCTGCCCTAACTATACTCATGGAGACAAATGTTTGCAGTATTATGCAAATTAATCAAAAGGGTTTGAGGACTGGCACGTTGCGACAGCAAAGAGTAGATAACGGTATGACAATACGTAGGTTTTCTCCGATTTCTTTTGTTATCTTTTGCAGTGAAAAGCGTGAGGATATGTATGCATTGCTCAAATTCAAAGAGCTTGAGCAAACACGTTTCGCGAGACACGAAACCCATAAGAATCTGTTGATCTGCTGGAAAGAGCGGCACAGCCGTTGCTAACCGCCATCGCATAAAGGAGTGGACCCAGAGACGTACACCCGTTGACTGTCGTTTGCTGGGCCGGGTAATAATGGTGGTGGCGACGTCATTGTGGCGTTGCCTCGTTTTGCGCTCGGGCACTGTAGCGATAGAGTGTTTAGCTCTTTAATATTCATAAACAAGCTTTCTGATAATTGCGAAACCAACAAGAAAACGCCCGCAGATGGCATGTGAAAGCGCGTTTTACGAGGATCGCTCGGCTTTTGATCCACCCAAATTAACAGCCGAAACACTTGTTATTGACGGACTTTTCGGAACAGGACTTGACAGGCTTTCCTCGCCGGGCGGTTGGTTTTGCATCATTAATTAAATATATCCAACCAAAGTCCGCCAAGTTATGCAGTCGGCCAGTGTTCCTTCAGGCCTGATGCGAAAGACAAATACTTTATAAATGGTCGCGCCAATATTATACATGCCGACCTTACGCTAACGTGTCCAACAGAAAAGCTTGCCGTGCTTCTAGCACCTGATACGCGCCGAAATATTTATAGGCCGTCTGAGGTGCTAGCGACGTCTCGGCTCAGTCCTGAATAGCCGCCGATAAACTGAGAGCGCCTGTCGTGTTCTATCGAAGAGAGCTGATTTACGATATCTACCAGGCCTACGTGAGCGACTTTGCACACAGGGAACGCCGGGCGCACGCGCTTATTATTGCAGGAAGTTGCGGCACGACTCGCGGCGAGCAGCGTGCCGCACAGGCATGCTTGCGTACAGGAGCGGGGAAAGTACCGTGCATACACTCAGCGAAATTATAACATCATGCAAATTTCAGCACCCGAAGACAGTGCCGGTGGACCAAGTGAGGAAACACATTTCACAGGAGGAGGAGACAGCGAGTGCAGTTTTGGTTCGCTCTTTTCGCTATTGGCACGTAGTTTGGGACGGCACGATGCGTACTGGTGCTCTCGATGACAAATAAAACGGGAACCTCCGCTCGACCTATCGTTGTTGATGCGGGTGCGCTTAAACACTTCTGGTGCAATCATCAAGCATGGATACAGCAGCTGCCCCCAGACATTGACAATCCTTACACACCTCACCCAGTGAATTTGATGGGCTGTCGAACGAGGATGCAATTGCAGTTGACGAACGGGCGTTGGCGATGCGCACGCGAAATGGCTGAAACGCCTTTCAGGATATATTCTTTTAAAAGGACACTATTCGGCATTATGTGTGCCCAGCGGATACATTGTGTTTCAACGCAGGCAATGAAGCGGCATGGCCACGGCAGGAAGTGCGGCGGACGTTCTGGCGGGCATGATTACAGCGCACTGTTGGCACGTAGCTGGCAATCGAGCTGACGCTGTATGCTTGGAATCGTATCACGCAAGACTCTGCAAGGGCGGCACACGCCAAAAGAGAAATAGCGTAAGGAAAGCCTTATAGCAAAGCGGTGTTGTTCGCTTTATTCCACAAAGCATTTAAACGCAGAGAGAGACTAACAATATCGGAGGCTAACATTTGTGGGTCTGAGAGTCAATACTTTTAACCGCGCCGAGCAGGCGACGTTTCCTATGTTTGCAACGAAAAACAAAAATCTTTTATCTGTCTGCTTACCACTATCTTATCTTTTACTGTGCTTCCGCTCAAAGCATTGAAGGCACTGTATTGTTTGCCTAAGAATGGCGCAGCATGATTTGACCGTAAGTAGAGAGAGACACATAGCACCAGCCGTTTCGTCAGTATTCCATGCGGTATGATAGGCTGAATATGGAGTCAAGCAACCGTCGGCAGCCTATACAGGAATGACCGTGCTGACGTCGTCAGGCCCTATTGTATACGATCCTGGCGCTCTCCGCGCCACTTTTAAATTGATTATCGATAAGAAACGCAGCCGCGGCAACTCAACAAAGTGGCGCCGCTGATCGCACGTATTACTGCTGGCTATTAATGCAGATGTTTTCCCTTGTGGGCTCCTACCGTGCAAGTTTGACCTGCGCCAAAGCTCACACCACCCATCCTGCCGAGTGCGACGACCAGACATACTGGGCACAGCACGCCGGCAAAAGTGACGCAGAGCTGGAGTGCTAAGGAGATCATACGACGCACGGAGAAGTCGCCGACTGGTTGAGTCGTGGCGAAGCTTCGATTTACGCGCCCAAAGACGTGCTCCAGCGAAAATTAATGCGCCGACCGCAGTACGTCCAGAAACAGCCCTACGCCAGTGTTTGAGGGAGTGGTAACTTGAAAGAGACCACCATGGACTACCAGCCGATTTGCGTGCCCATAGAAAGAAGGAAGCAGCGTTTTCTTCCGTTTTCAACACGCTCGCGGGATCGCTGATGCCGATGACCCCAGCGGTGAGCCTATCATCCTACCGTCGTAACCATCTGACGCGGCTCCTGCTCCCAGCAACCCCTGCTGACAGAAGGAGGATGAAAGGCCGACATTGGCCTACGTGTTAGCAAGCCCAGCCGCATAAAAGCTGACGCTACAACACAATGCCCAGCGACGTGGTGGCCTGGTACACGAAGTCGAATGCTGCGCAGTTTGGAACTGCATTGAATCGTTACAGTGGTGACTATTCGGTAAAAAGTTATCGAGGAGGCTGTGGCTCGACCCGATGACGGGCAGCGTCAAGGAGATTAAGCAGATAACACCGCAAGTACCCAAATAAAACAGGCATGGGTTTCAAAATGTCTGAAACTCCAAGATATTACAAATATCCTAACGCATCAACCGTGGCGCTCTTTTGAAACTAGTTTTACGTCCTAAAATACTCAATTGTAAACACAGGCATAACAGCTCCGTTTAACACCACACCGCTGCCACTTTGTTCTGATGAGATGGCTCATCCGACAAACAAGTGTGATTTTATGTCATTATGCACTCGAAAAGTCGTAACTTAAAGTATTCGTCATCCTGTGGCTGTAGCCATAGGCCGCACGTGTAAGCACCCTTTGCTCTTGCTGATTCCCTCCACCCTCCACAGTTTGAAATTCAACAGTCGCATGGCCACTGTTCCAGATTGCAGCTGACAAATTGAGTTCGTCCATGCCTTCTGATGATGGCACCTTCGATTCTCTGGCCTGCTCAATCCAGTCACCAAGCACCTTCTTTTGCTTCTTCCTTTGTAGGTCTGTGTCCAGAGCCTCCCAGAAATACTCCTTGAGCACATGCGGACATGTAAAGAGAGTCATTTCAACGACCAAAGATGCCTGGTATATCTCTTCGCTCGTTGTCTACGGTCCGGTCCGTTGTGCAGCAGGAGCAACCATCGCTAATCGCGAGAAGGTTGAGGATACTCCTGCACGCACCCTGATGGCTCATCTTCTCCAGAAGCATAATCACGCACAATGGACCAGACTTTGGCGTGTGTACGTTTGCTTGCCCGTGGCAAAGGATGTACTCGCATGCGCGCTCACGGCCGCAGGTGCAGGAACCGCTGCAGGCGGTTGATGCACAGTCGACTGAGCATCTGGTGCTCACCCATGTTCTCATTACGCTGCAGCCGACGGTATTTGCTCCCGTTTGAGAATCTGCTACACGGCGAGAAATGGCAATGACGAGCACAGCTGACTTTATCCGCACGTTTATGCGAAGCATAGTTGAATAATTCATTATCTTTGTAATCAGGTCTGATACTCTGTATGCCTCGGACTCAAGTGCGATGATAGGTATAGCTGGTGTTCAACATATCTGTAGTGTTTTCGTCGATACCAAGACTAATGGATTTCCAGCTTCAGCTAGTTTCGTACAATGAATTATTATATCACACGATCTGTGGGATGAGTCACTTTTCTATAGCTTATATTGTACTGCAACAGAAAGTTTTTCAGACAGTCTATCTTCTCTAAGTGCAATTCCCCATTTTGAAGGTCTCAATAAATCACGCCAGTTTGAAGGGCCAATTACATGCACCAAACAATAAAACAGATTCATAATCGTTCATTGTTGCTGGTATGAGAGACCGGAGTTTGAACAAGCACACGCCATACTAGTACGATGCTCTGCCAGCTGATGGACTGAGTATGTGTTCTAAAATTTGTACCGAAGTTTTAAACTCGGCTTTCTGAAGTATCATATCAGTGCTACTTCAAAGACGAAAATGTCTGCGTCTTTCTTCTCTTCTAAAACATTGAGGTCATCTGCATTGAGAGATATAATCATGTTTTTAGACTGGAGAACTTCTTCTTTTTAAAATAGTGTCCATGCTGGTGTACAGACTTGTTTAGATTACGTTCATCACCATTGAACTTATTGAGCATAAAAGTTAATCACATGGGAAATACGTGCTCATCACCAATCGATTTTATGTCCCAGGTGGGTGGGATGCCCGTGCAGTAGGTACTGCTGACTTAGTTCTATGCCGAAATCGCGTACCCAGAGGAGAGCAGAGATCGAAAATAGAAAATTCTGTATTATCGTAAAGATAATGAGCAAAAGCAGATATTTCATATCTAGCGGCACCTCTTTATACAGCCCTTCGTTCCACCATTATCCAACATCCTCAGGAAAGGTATATATAATTGTTTTCAGATGGCATATTATCTTCTACCATGCTACATGAAGCCTCATTTACGCACTTTCATAGAGACGAATAAAATTATCATACGAACCATTCGGTACATTCCAAAATTTTCCATGGCCTACTGCTACATGCACAGGATGAATCTCTGGATACTTTGTAACCTGCATGAAGAGCTTTCACGTAAATTCGGCTTCATTTAAATCCTGCATTCTTACCCAGATTGCTGCACGTTCAATAATTGTGCTTCGCGTACATTTAATTGGGCGATTTATAAGGTTGCTGTTAAACGTTGAAAGTAATTCCTTTATATTCACTCTGTAAGGGCACGAAAACGGATTGAGGAATATCTTTACGGACCTTTAGGAAGACGCTGAATGGTCACCTTCCCCAAATCGTTATTAGTAGGAGAAACGCTAAATCTCCTCGCATTACATCGTATCTACTCTCTTCTACAGATCCTCACTGCTGGTGCATTGTACAATATCTTTGTGCTCGTCATCGGTTGAGTTTTATCTCTATTTTCATGTTGATTCATTTTACCTCTAACGGGAGCTACACATTAAACGAGAGGCCCTATGCAATAGGCGCGCATTTCTTTTAAGCAGAAAGAATGATACTTATTTTGATTTACTCTTTAGAACTGCTCGAAAGCTTTATTTTCCTGCTTTTTGAGCACGGCTCAGTCCAGTATTCACAGACACGTCTTATTCCGATGACAAAGCTAGTATAGGTTTCTGAGTAGTAAAGTCCTTTTCATCTTCCATACTCTTTATATTCCCCATATCGCATAATCCTGATATAGTCTGCTTTTCCTAAACCGACAATACTTGGTTTATATTGCTCGATAAATTAGTGTAGCATGTATACAAATGACGTCTGAATTTTCCATTCTCACTTTCCAGGAAGAGATATCTTTGGTAGATTAGGCTCTTTGCATAGTTTTGTAAAATGGTTGTATCTGATTCTCTGTTCCAAATAGGATAAGGTTGAGCATCATGATTTTATTCTCAATCTCTTTTTGCCCATGGTTTTATTTTGTTCATGTGTTCCGACTCTTTCCAGAAGCTTCTACGCTATATAAAAACTTATCATGTTAGCAGGATAAGGGTGTTTACTGGCTTATTCAATTCCACCAATGCCCATTTTGGCGCACACTTCCCCCGACTACTGAAAAGCTAGATAGTCTTTTCACACTTGGTTTACAAAGGTGCATGTGTTATAATTATATTCTCTATACTTTCCATGAGCCGGATTATACCCAAGCATGGAAATATCAGGTTCTGCATTTGGGGTAGCCATCAATTGTTCTCCACCTTTAAGCTCCATGCATAATACTTGTCTTGGTTGGCAACAAATAAATCGGAAATAGGGTCGATATGCTTTTTCGGTTCGTAAAAAGCACGTCTAAGTTCGAATTACTAGGCATGAATAAAAATTCTTTTGTTTGCATAAATATAATAACAGTTTCCAACATAAGGTTGAAGTGCCTGTAAACATGAACAAATATATACTGTATTTTATTAAAAAAAAAAAATATCGGAAAAGCAATATGTTGTTTGGCGACAAAAGATTTGCTGGTGAACCAAAGAAAGAGACTTGGAGTCGGTAGCTTCATTTGCTGAAGCATTCAACAATACAGTAGGTGAAAGAGCGTCAAGGAAGGAGCCGCTGAAGAACAAATCGATAAACATAAGCAGTCAGCTTACCGGCATACTCTATCCAGTCAGGCCAAACCGGCGAGCCTGATTACCGGGCTCACCAACCTCAAAAGCTGGAATTTTGCAGCAACAATACCGTCGGGGCATAGTTGGCGTCGATTTAAGTTCCCATGCCGTCCAGAAAAGGCTCAGGGAAAAAAAGCAGTGTGTTACCCATTATGCAGGCGATTGCAAGAGGCAAAACTTTGCAACAACAAATTTATACAAAAAGGTCGAAAAAGACATACTGATTATGTTCCTCCAAGAGACTTATCCTGGTATTTACCCCAAAATGGGTTATAAGGAAATGGCCGACCTGTTGGGAGAAAAGAGAATCCCAGTGCTTCGATAACGCAAAAGACCTTTGCCGACCTTTATATGAAGTCGGGACAATACTCTTCTAGGGTACTTAAAAACCTTTCGCAATGGCTGGTCTCTGGGGCTTTTCCCCGACAAAAAGCACGTATCGACACCATTTCAGGCATCGAGGGTTTGGTTTGGCACCCACAGTGCATCTACCGCGTGCCATAAACTACATTCTCGACTTCAACGATGCCATTCACAGTCCTGAAAACTGACACCTTCACGGCGACTGGCACCACCCGCTGCAAAAGAACGGGCCTTATGGAGCAATTTTTAGAGCACATTTTTTTTAGGGTATTGAACTGCATATAAAAAGCAAAATCCCGTCGAAGCAATCGGACGGAGATTTTATATGTTTCAATTATGCCTGTTTATGGCTGTTCCCGGCGTTGTCACGAAGCTGGCATTTATTAGTCGCAATTGCGGCGAGCTTATGGTAGAGGCCAGGCGTCGGTAATCTTCTCTTTGTACATGTCTGTCGTAAGCGCGTACATACCACCATACTGTGACGTGGGTCGAAATAATCAGGATGCTCGAACAATGTTTCCGAATACTACAGTACCAACCGGGCGAGTCAAGTCAGTGACGATTTACGCCCACTGCGCTCTTCGAAGCCTGACGAAGTTTAATCCTCGAGACGATACCAACAGCATCAGGCAAATTACCACCATTGTTAATGATGTCAACATAGTGTTGAGGAACAGTGACATGGGCACAATTGGGAGCTTGGAAGCTTTTCTCAATCTCTTTCACAAGCACATCAAATGTAGGAGGAGGCACTAAGACGACCTGTTTGGGAACCAAAGTACACTGCTCTGGCTTAACTTGCCGCGCCATGGAAGGCTGGGCCGAAAGTGCAGTGTCACTAGCCTGGACGCTTTGCCCGAAATCAATTTACCTCTTCAGGCTGGTGGTGAGATTCTTCTTTCTCGTCTTCAACACCTGCAACAAGTACATAACTCCAGCCTCAACAGTAACGTCATACTTATGGGGTGACATTTAACACACACTTACGTGTAAGTTCGAGGCCTTCTCTTCAGCAAAAGAGCTTAGACGGAGCCGTCAATCATTACAGAAGCCCCATATCACTGCAGTCCTTTACAAGCTCAAAAGTGTCCCCATGAATTGAATGGAGGGCAATTTCAGGATGCTTTGCATCCAGCTCATAGCGTAAGCGGCACCTTCTACGCCATAAGCGCAGAAGAGTTGGGTTATAGTTGCGGGCTCCTTTGAAACCTAGAGGTTACTGGCGAGCGAAGCTCTGCAGAAGCCATGTATTGGAGTTGCTCCAAGTTATTGAGATTAAACGCTGGGTGCATAGCCGCCAGATACGGCACGCTTGAACATCTCGCAGTATTTGAGACCCCACAACAAATTGATTGCCATTTGAACTAATGTATTTAAAAAATTACAATATATGTTTACTTAATTCAATGCAAAAGTACGCTTTTATCCCTCTTACGTCGTAAGTATGCTTTATTATTTGCAGAAGTATTAAAAGTTCAATTCTTCTATATATAGAAGAGCTATGCTTTTCTTTGTAAAAATAGACATTACAATTAACTATTTATAAATTTGGCTGATCGACAGAACATAAGATAGCGAATTATTGAGCTGGTCCATGTTTCGGTTCTACCTATCAGAACGGGTATCGTATTGGGCCTACCAGCTGTCCGGCAGGAATTGAAATATCCATCAAGCGAGAGGTAAGATTGTCTTTTAAGAGCTTCTTTGTTAAGCGTAAATTCCATATCACCTCGCTGGTATTCATCTGCGAATCATTATATCCGCGACGATTTATAATTGAGATTTAAAAGTCGATTTGTGACTTACCGAAGTTCCGAGGCGTTATATTTACCATTCACACAAAATTATATCGCCATGCGCTAACCGTTGCTTAAAGTCCTCACGGTTTTCATCGCACGTTGATAAGCCACGGCGCAGCAGTGTAGTTCAAGCAGACCCTGCAGTCGCCGGTTAGCAAACTAACCAGTGTTGTTCACCGCAGGCAATTGTTTACTTTGCTTTCAGGGCAAGACCGCTCACTGACGTCAGGTCGACACTGCGATTATAGTACAAAGCCAGCTCCTCTTACATAGAAAGATGCTGATTTTATCAGAGGCACCGAAAGTCCTGATTACCCGACGCACCCCAATTGCAAATGTCGCCACCTGTTGCGTCATGGTTTTCCTGTTGCCTTATCGCCTGCTTTCGACGATTTGCGATGGCATTGCGTGTGGTATGACGCTGCTCTGCATTTGTAATAGCTGATGAGCTGTCGAGAACGACGATACCATGAAGTTGACATAATGATCGCGACTACTGAATTTGCGGATTACCCAACGTTACTACCAACTGGTTTTCATCATCGCGTACTTGTAAGCAGCGTCGGAGGGTCTGATTTAAACGCGACTTGCTGCCATAAGTGAGACACTGGCATGTCACGCGGGTACCTGTGGGGTCAGGTATTTTCATAAGTGAATGTCATTGTCGGATTAAACAGCACCAGTGCAGCTTACGATAGTAATGCCGCCTCCGCGGTCATAAAGCTGATCGATTCGCGTTTAAACTGAACAGGGAGCAGACAATTGTGCCGAGTACTGGCCTGCTGGTACCCATCATCGCTTCGCGCCAATTCGAACTTCATTCCTGTGAAAGATGACGTGACGTGTCTGCGACACCGGTAGCTTATTTGTCGCATCTATCCGCGCTCAATAAAGCATTACGTGTCCGAAAGCCGAAAACTTAAAAGGATAAAGAAAGCTGTTTCAGATAATCGGCAAGGCGGTCTAAACGATAAACGTGCGTTGTCGCAGCCTCATAGCTCTGATTAATGCGCACAAAGGGCCGTATAAAATAGTATTTACCTCGTCGGAATCGCGATTAAGCAGTCGGCTATATTCCACGTTCAGCGCAAATTATAATTATGTGCAGGTTCCGAGCATACTCAAGCGCGACGATCTTGTGACGAGGACTTTTAGATAATCACAGAATTGCGGCCAGCGGTTGGTTTCACTTTCTGCCAGCTCACTTCTCCCGTTACAGAAGTCATGTTTTGATTTTGCGTCTTTCCAAAAGCAATTCGATCAACAAACGCCAGTCCATAGTTAAGTACCTATTACTTCTTGCTCATCATTTCATTGCGTTGGTTAATTTACTTGCCACGCCCATCAATCAGCTTGCTTACGAAAGGAAAGACAAGCTATCAAGCACAAGTAGCGGGCTTCTCATTAAACTGACCGGAAGCTTATGCTATCAAATGATTTTCCGTCGTATGCGAAAATAGCACAAAGTCAAGTCTATAATTTGATTACATGGTGGGGAAGCCGACGATTATTAGTAGAGGAAGTCGGTTAATCGCGGAAGCGATTACTGCTGCTGCTACTGATTAGAAAGCCGATATCACCTCCTGTCAGAACGTTTGGTATTTATACGCGACCATGATCATTATCCGTATAACTATATGTTATTGTCGACGAAGAAAAATAGCACCTTGTCTTCGTCCTTGCCTTCGTATCTGTAATTAATACCAAGTTGGCGCGTCGACTGCTTTCCGCACTACAAAAATGGGCAGAATTCACTCGGTGCCCATCTTCGCCGGGCGCCACAACATTCACATTGTTCGTGACTCCTGTTAGTGTAAGTCGCGAAACTTGCTGTACAGCATTTGGTAAAGCTCGCACTGCCAGCCATTTTTGCACTGCAGCCGAAATCACGACATTGCCGATAAAACCGCGATTATAAACATTGTTTTAATCCCATCAACCACCTAAAGCGCATCTTCCCATATCCGCGCCCATCGGCCTGTCCTTTCCCTACTTATCATACACGCGCACTTTGTTCACGGTATAAGCAGGAGTTATCACAATCGCTTTCTTAGCGTCATAGATTAAAAATCTCTTCCATCAACCAAAAGCGTGCTTCTAACCGCACGACCATTCACTATGTAATGACACCACCGTGAGGCGCCTTTTGGTGGCTGTCGGCCATGTCGAGCGTTGGAGCCTTCACTCAGGTTTAAGCATCGGCATTATGCCATCAGCCTCACTTTTGCCGGTACCATTTTTATATCACGCGGCCTTCACTGCAACCTCATGTGGCTATGGGTGTCTGCACGAAGCAGGCATCTTCTACCATTGTTCATTCATGCGATCAGCCATTTTGCTTCGACAGGAATGTTTTAAAAGTTTTGCCGCTCTGCTCATCGAGCCGCGCAATAATCCACTTCGTTATTCTTCTCAGCGTCAATGAATAATAGAACCATTCTTTCGCCATAATACACGTGCAGTAGTTACTGTTGACCGAATATGAAGACGCCAGCGGGCGACGGCTAATTCCCACAGTGGCCGCTGGCAAAATCCTCCACCTGTATCGGCATCGACAACAACACGACCGCTGAGATGACGCGCGCCTGAAAGCGTTAAATAACTTAAATAAGAAACAACAAATAACAATTTTACGAAGCATATATCAAGGCTATGCAGACCAGCGTTAAAACACCATGCACCACCATTTGCTGCACAGTAGCACCTACGCCGTGGAATAAAACTTCAAAAATAGTAACCGTATTATTTTTCGCGTTTACGCATCGCTCTAAACCAAATAATAATCTATTGAAAGTATCCTAAGAAGAATAATGAATGGTAAGCTCATTATCTGGGTCTGAATCAGCTTCTCTTACCCATCAGCAAAAGCCGCAACCGCCTATTGGTGTCATCAATTAAAAGCGACGAAAACGCTTTGCGTAAGGATTTGGCAATCCATATGAGCGAGAAAATAGTAGAGACATAGCCAGCCTCAAAAGCACAGAATTCAGAATTAATGCTGCATTGACCGCTTGCACCCTAAATCGAGTAAATACAATCACGCCACAAAGCCACTTCTATCGAGCACACCAGCAACATGTGTTTCGACCTTTTACACGACGCATTATCAACTGCCGCCAAGCGTCAAAACGCAAGAAAGCCAGCGCTACCGTAAGCACAATTGACCACCACGTTATCGCTCATCCAACACTTTGCCTGTTACAAAATTGATGGAAATAACGTGGTAAAATCTCTGCAATTTGTAAGCCAAAAGCGTAAACAAGCCAAACACGAACAGCGATTGTTAATGGAAAGCTTCCTGGCCACGGCACCTTTTGCTATCTTCTATCGTTTCCTCATGCCGCTTAATCTGGGTAAATTCACCCTCAAAGCACGATAGCTATTCCCAATGCCACAACACCAGCACAGTATGGCACAACAATATTCCTCCTGTAGCCGTACCGTCGACAAAAGAATTAAAGGCCTCATGAATGTGACGCGAAACGAGCCAAACCATTAAACGATTGCGACATATTCAAACATGACTGGTTGCAATGGCTGCGTTTCCGAGCTCAATGGCATACGGATTCGCCGCCGTTTCAAAGAGAACGCCATCCCAGCAGCGGTAAAGTGCACCGAGGTAGGCATAAAACGTTCCAACCTCAGCACCGGAATAAACAAAAAGCGCACCACACCGAAAGACCGACGGTCCGAAAACCTTTACCTAAACGGTAGCCGCTGACGATTAACCAAACCACCCACGCTGCAGGATTGCCGCCAAAATAACCCCCAAAATAAGTGGTCACCTGAATTAATGACGGTGCGTGATGCACGGTGTCAGGTGCATTTCACAAAAAGTACTTGTTTAACACGTCAAGAATAAGCATTGCGATCAGAGAAAGAAAAGAGGTTACAAGTATAAACGGAAAAGAGGTACTGACGGTTAGTGATGTGGTTGGTTCATAGTTGTTTTAAAGAATATCCCCTCCCTAAAATGGGGAGGGTATATAATAAAGTAGTGTTTAGTCCTTTGTGGGTTCTATCACCTTCCTTATACCAACAGCGAAAACGCCACCAGCAAAGTGGACTACAATAAATATCAAAGATTAATAAGTGCTGTTTCCACTGGAAAAAGTCACTGGTGATTAGACGATGCAGGGTTAACCAGGTACTTTGCCAAAATATTGAATAAAGCCAAGTGAACCAACACCAATGCTAAACCAGCCGCCAAACCGCACAAAATTGTTACGTTTGTACCGTTGGTTTTCGTGTTGCACCAAGCACGGCGAGAACAAATACGCAAAGTAAAGAATATTTCGGCTAATAAACCTCCTAAAGGTGCAACAGTAACGCAAACAAGACTTTGCCCACTATTTGCGGGTGTTAGCACCTGTTCAATAAGTCCTGCTGACGTAGTGAGCACATATAATGAGAGCTGCACCTATAATGCCGCCAATAACCGGAACAACATATACATACCACAATCCTTTGCGTTCATACGGCCACTGAGGTATACAGCAATACGCTTCGAAAAA